>Ga0207644_10000001_pt1 | contig 1243214 bp, 1290 predicted proteins | sample KBSS73metaG_FD_184326 | JGI IMG/M metagenome (GOLD analysis project Ga0207644, IMG submission 184326) | Switchgrass rhizosphere microbial communities from Kellogg Biological Station, Michigan, USA - KBS S7-3 metaG (SPAdes) (version 2) | ecosystem: Host-associated > Plants > Roots >... | reverse complement strand
ACGACAAGGGTAAAAACTGCCAAACCATCAAGCCATATGTCTACGGTGACCCAGGCAGTAACGATGGCTCATCTATCGATTACCTCGACGGCAGCACGGCTGATCCTAAAGAAGAAGCTAAAAAGGCCGGTGCTAAAACTGACGCCTGTGGCGTATCTGGCTTTGCTACCCACTACTCGGGGGAAGTTGTCAGCGTTACCCCAAGTGGTGCCGACTATGTAGTTAAAGTTAAGGACGTAGAGGGCACCGTCACCGGTGAGCAAACTTTTACGATTTCTAAAGCAAACTTCAATATCTACGACCGCCAATGTACGGCCTCAACCGCAGCCAGCCTGTTTGCTGGTGACAAAATCGCCGTCTTTGCCGCTAACAGCGATAAATACGCGGTTAACGCCATCGTCAACTACTATCAATAAGCTGAACTCTTAGCTATAATCGGGTAGCAATGGCCGATTATTGGAGGGAACGCAGCAAACCATATCAGCCCGGCCAGTCCGGGCTGTTTAAGGTTTCACGCTCCAAAATCGAACTCTTCAAACAGTGCCCACGCTGTTTCTGGCTCGACACCCGGCTCAAAATCACCCGGCCGAGCAGTCCGCCGTTTAATATCAACAAAGCTATTGACGAACTCTTCAAAAAGGAGTTTGATAGTTATCGTGCCAAAGGCGAACCACACCCCTTAATGGTCGAATACGGCGTTCAGGGCAAGCCGTTCGCTCACGAAAACCTCGACACCTGGCGCGAAAATTTCGTAGGAGTTGTAGCTATTCATCAGCCCACCAATTTACATGTGTTTGGCGCCATCGACGATGTTTGGATCAACGATGCAGGTGAGCTAATGGTCGTCGATTACAAGGCCACCGCCAAAGACCGCGAAGTCAGCATTAACAGCGACTGGCAAATCAGCTACAAACGCCAGCTAGAAGTCTACCAGTGGCTGCTACGTCAAAATGGCTTCACCGTAAACGACACCGGCTACTTCGTATACACTAATGGCCGCATGGATCTCGATGGCTTCAACAACCGCGTCGAATTCAAAACCAAAATCATACCGTACAAGGGTAATAGCGACTGGGTCGAGCCAACCCTGCATGAAATGAAGCAGACCATGGAAGGGGACATGCCGCCAATCGGCACCGCAGCCATGGGTGGCCCTTGCGACTTCTGTATGTACGCCCGCCAGCGCACCGAGCTCACGCTCAAAGCTATCAAAAAAGCATAACTAAGCACAAGCAATTGACAAAATGCAAAATAAGTTGTATAGTCATGTTAATGTCACGTCACGAATTTTATACTCCCGAAGATACCGCGCCTCACCAACTAGTGTTGGGTGAGCAAGACGAGCATATGCTTGACCCAGCAACAGCCCCGATGCAGGCGGTTGGGCCCTATATGGCTGCCTTGGCAGCTAAACATGAAGTTGAGGCTCACGATGCCATGCCAGCGCAACAGTTGCGCCGCATACTTGAAGCCGGAGTCGTCAACGGCGTTCCGCTTGAGGATCTAGTTGAGGAGCCAAAAGACTTACTTGATGTAGCTAATTTCCCGGCACGTCACGAAGGCGATGTTGTTGCTTGGCCTGAGCTAACCGACGAACAGCTTGAAACTGTCGACCGTAACACATTGTTTGTACTTGATGCTATGACCTCCGAGGACTTTAAAAAGTCCGGCCATATGGTCCCGCTTGAAGTTATTCACCAAAAAGAAAAGCAAAAGTACCCTGGCTATGTCGGTGTTAACGGATCGCTCGATAGCACGAATCGCTCAGCTCTCGATTTGCTACGCCACCGTTTTGGCGTTAACCCAGAAGACGTAGCTAGTGATGTTAGTAGCGACAGCGATCTGGGCGGTGCGGGTATTCACTCATGGTCAGAGATTCGTCAAACACCTATTGGCAGCGGTATGTACATCTCTGAAGTTTATGCCGGTGTCGATATTACTGGCCATAATGGCTTATCACAACAGCATGCCAGTACCGAACTCTGGCTGAGCTATGGCCCATACCCGTTCGATCAGCAGAAATAACCATCAAAACAGTGCTATACTAAAGGGGTGAAACGTGTTCAAAAACACTCCAGCATAAGTCTCCGGCCGTCGGACGGTTTATTGACGCGGTAATAACCGCCAATGGACCATCCGACGGCCGTTTTATAATCTCTTAGAACTATCTTCAAAAAACACAGGAGTGTAAAGCGTGTTAGATATCCAATTTATTCGAGATAATCCCGAGCTGGTTGCCGAAAAGTCCAAGCAAAAGGGCTATGCGGTCAATGTACAGCAGCTGCTGACGCTTGATACCGAGCGTCGCACGCGAGTGACGCAAATCGAAGAGCTGCGCCGTCGTCGCAATGAACAAGCTGCAGCCCTCAAATCTGGTGGCCAGCCAACGCCCGAGCAGATCACCCTTGGCAAACAGCTCAAAGAAGAGTTGGCTCAGCTGGAAACCGACCTCAGAGCCATCGACGACGCCTACGAACCGCTGCTGCGCAGTGTGCCAAATATGCCGCTCGACGATGTGCCAGTCGGCGAAACCGAGGACGAAAACGTTGTGGCCAAAGAAGTTGGTGCGCCAACCGAGTTTGATTTTGAGCCCAAGCACGATTACCAGCTAAATAACGGTGATTGGATCGACAAAGAGCGGGCCGCAAAAATTGCCGGCAGTCGTTTTGCATATCTTAAGGGCGGCTTGGTTCGCTTGCAGTTTGCAATTGTCCAATTTGTTATGGATACTGTGGGTGACGAAGCAGTCCTGCAAAAGCTAATCGACGAAAATAACTTAAACCTGAGCGCCAAGCCATTCACGCCAGTGTTACCGCCGGCCGTGTTGCGTACCGAGCCCTATGTGGCCTCGGCCCGTTTGAATGCCGAAGAAGTAACCTACCGTCTGGAACAAGATGACCTGTGGCTCAATGCTAGCGCCGAGCACACCTTATGTACTATGTACTGGAACGAAGTTCTGCCGGAAAGCGAATTTCCTATCCGCTACATCGGTTACAGCACCTCATTCCGAAGAGAGGCCGGCACCTACGGCAAGGACATGGAAGGCATCTTCCGGATGCATCAGTTCGACAAACTGGAAATGGAAACCTTCAGCAATGCCGAGACCGGTTTAGACGAGCACTATCTGATGGTGGCGATCCAAGAACATCTAATGCAGCAACTGGAATTGCCGTACCGCGTAATCCAAAAGTGCACGGCTGATATTGGTAAGCCAAACGCCCGCGGTGTTGATATCGATTGCTGGTTCCCGGGTCAGGGCAAGTACCGAGAAACACATACTGCAGACTACATGACCGACTACCAAACGCGCGACCTGAAAGTCCGCGTCAAACGTCAGGGTGGGGAAAAAGATGGTGTCGTGGAATTAGCGCACACCAATGACGCCACAGCTTTTGCGCTGGGAAGGATCATGAAAGCTGTTTTAGAGAACTACCAAAATGCCGATGGGAGCGTGCGGGTACCGGCTGTGCTGCAGCCATATATGGGCGGCAAACAACAAATATAGGAGGGAAGAGCTATGCTTCGAACTGAAATCACGGGTGTCCATACCAAAGTTGACGACAAATTACAGAAGTATATCAATCGCAAGATTGGTGGCCTGGAAAAGTACTTGCCGCGTGGCGCCCGTCGTTCGGCCCATGCCGAAATCCGGCTTAAGGAAAAGCCGGCTAAGGACAAAAACCAGTGCACCTGTGAAGTGGTACTGCACGTGCCAATCGAGAATATTGCCGTCCGTGAAACAACCGTTAATATGTATGCCGCGGTGGATATTGTTGAAGAGAAGCTCAAGCACTCCATCCGTAAGTACAAAGAAATGCATGGCACGCCGCGCTTACACCGGCGGCTGATGGCACGCTTCCGCCGTCGCGTTCCGGATAGTGAATCAGTCTAGCTCTCTGTTAGAGGGTCAAACTCATTTTTCTTGCAGCCGGCTAAAAAGGCGATCCACTCGGCAGATGTATAGCCGAGAGGCGGGACCTTTGTATTTTGTACTCTCGTCAAAACAGTTATATCTTCTGGTCGTTCATAGGCTGCTATGCGGCTCATTATCGTGCTGCCGAGTATGCCGACGATTACTCCCGGATCATGAATGGCCACCTCTACCTTATCCTCAATTTGATCTGACTGAGATGAGACTCGCCAATCAAGGTACGTTAAGGCTGTCAAAGCCTCCTCGTCCAGCTCGGGGTATTGTAAATTAGTAGATTGTATTTCACTCATAGCTACCTCCTGTGATTACATAATAGTAGCGTGGATAGTGCCAGCAGGCCAGGCCGACTCAACAAAAGCTGATATCCATTGTGCTATTGCTAGTGTTGACCAGGTAAAACGGGTACAATATATGGGAATCCGGATACAGTCAAATACGAGGGAGTTATTAGAGTGAAGTTCAATCTCAAGAAATTATTAGGTGACCCGCAAGCCAAAACGGTAAAACGGCTGCGCAAACGGGCAAATGAGGTTAATGCGCTCGGCGACAAGTACAAAAAGTTGTCCGACGAAAAGCTGCATGACCAAACCGAAGTTCTTAAAAAGCGACTCAAAAAAGAGACCTTAGACGCTATTTTGCCTGACGCTTTTGCCGTTGTCCGCGAAGCCGCCGACCGTACGCTGGGTCAGCGACACTTTGATGTCCAGCTCATGGGTGGTATGGTGCTGCACGAAGGCAATGTCGCCGAGATGAAAACCGGTGAAGGTAAAACCCTTATGGCCACCGCGCCAATCTACCTGAACGCCCTAACCGGCAAGGGTGTGCACGTCGTGACCGTCAACGATTACCTGGCGCAACGTGACGCCGGTTGGAACGGTAAAGTCTTTCACTCACTCGGGCTATCCACAGCTGTTATTAAGGCCGACCACTCGTATATTTATGACCCGGAGTTTACCAGCGACGAGCATGATGACCCGCGCATGGTAAACCTCAAGCCATGTTCCCGCCAAGACGCTTACAATGCCGACATCACGTATGGCACCAACAACGAATTTGGCTTTGACTACTTGCGTGACAACATGGTCCGCGAAACCGAACAGCTGCGCCAGCGCGATTTGCACTTTGCTATCGTCGATGAAGTTGACTCTATTCTTATCGACGAAGCCCGTACGCCGCTGATTATCTCAGCCCCAAGCGTGGCTACCGGCAACGCTTACGCTCAGTTCTCTAAAGTAGTTCGCCAGCTGACCAAAGATCCGCACTACGAAGTCGACGAAAAGCGCAAAACCGTTATTTTGACCGACGAAGGTATCGAGAAAATCGAGAAAATTCTCGGTATCGACAACCTCTATGCCAGCGAAAATATTCGGACCATCTACCACTTGCAGCAAGCGCTGCGGGCCCATGCCTTGTTCAAGCGTGACAAAGATTACGTGGTTACTACCGATGGCGAGATCGTCATCGTCGACGAATTTACCGGCCGTATGTTGAAAGGTCGTCGTTACAACGAAGGCTTGCACCAGGCTATCGAAGCCAAAGAAGGCGTCGAAGTCCAGCAAGAGAGCATGACTTTGGCGACCATCTCCTTCCAAAACTATTTCCGCCTGTATGAGAAACTGGCCGGCATGACCGGTACTGCCCAGACCGAACAAGAAGAATTCCACCAGATTTACAAACTCGAAGTGGTTGATGTTCCAAGCAACCGGCCACTTAACCGCATTGACCGCACCGACCGCATCTACCGCAACGAAGAAGGTAAGTTCCGGGCCATCGTCCAAGAGGTCAAACAGCTGCACACTAAAGGTCAGCCGGTGCTGATCGGTACCGTGTCGATTGAGCGCAACGAACGCCTCAGCGAATTGCTCACTAAAGCTAATGTGCCACACCAAATTCTTAATGCCAAAAACAACGAACGCGAAGCCAAAATTGTGGCCGCAGCCGGCGAAAAGGGTGCCGTAACTCTGGCGACCAACATTGCCGGTCGTGGTACCGACATTGTATTGGGGGAGGGCGTCAAAGAGCTTGGCGGTCTGTTTGTGCTCGGTTCCGAGCGCCACGAATCACGCCGTATCGACAACCAGCTTCGTGGCCGTGCCGGTCGCCAAGGTGACCCCGGCGAAACCCAGTTCTTTGTCAGCACCGAAGATGACCTGATGCGTATTTTCGGTGGCGAACGCATTGCCGCAATTCTGGAACGTTTAAAGATCGATGACGAAACGCCTATCGAGAACCGCTTAATTTCTCGCAACCTTGAGAAGGCCCAGGAAAAGGTCGAAGGCTTCCACTTTGACCAGCGTAAAAACGTTGTTCAGTACGACGACGTCATGAACCGCCACCGTAAGGCAACCTATGCCATGCGCCGCGAAATCCTGATGCGCGAAGACATCAGCAAGCGCATCAAGCTGTTTATGGAAGAAGAAGCCAAGGCGTTGGCTAACTCGCCATTACTCATGAGTGAAGATTTTGAAACCTACGTCAAAGAAGTTTTTCCACTCGACGATCCGGCTTTGGACCGCCTGTTTGGTGGCGATGCCGCCCAGTTCGAAAAGACCTTGCTAGCCGAGGCCAAAGAGCTGTACGAAGCCCGCGAAACTGCCTTTACGCCGGAAATTCTGCGGACTATCGAGCGCGATGTCTACCTGCAAATCCTCGACAACCTATGGATGCAGCACCTCGAAAACATGGACCACCTACGTGAAGGTATCCACTGGATGAGTGTCGGCCAGCAGGACCCATTGGTTGAATACCGCCGCCAGGGCCAGGCAATGTTTGAGACTATGCAGCAGGACTTGCGTCATGATGTATTGCGCGCCCTGTATCACGCTCAACCAGTCGACATGGTCCCCGAAGAATTGCACGAGACCGCGCTAACCCGCGCCGCTCGCAGTTCTACGAACAACGCCGGTGTCATCAACCAGGCTAACGACGAGTTCCACGAAACCGACTTCCGCCCAAGCCGCGACAGCGTCAAAGCCGAGCAAGATGCCGTTAAGCAGGCTGCCGACAAGCGCAAAAAAGCCCGCAAAACCGAGCGCAAGCGCAAAACTGCCGCTCGCAAACGCAAATAATCCTACAAACTAATGGGCCTACAACAGGCCCATGGTGGCAACAACCAGATCCCGGCTATAGGGCTCTGGTTGTTTGGCTTCGCCGGTTAGCTCGGTAGCGGCTACTCCCAGGTGGTGGGTGCGGTGGTGTGATGAGTGGCCGGACTCATGCCGTCCAGTATCGGTGTGGTCATCAAAAATCTTACTTTCGTCCATACCAAAATCAACCAGTTTGCTGACGATAAAATTACGCACATTGATCCCAAATAGATAGAGCGGATCGGTCAGATCTTCATTAGTGGTAACATCGGTAAAAAGTAGTTTGCGATCCGGGTGTCTAAAATGCGTGCTGTTGTCATTGTCGACCGGGTGCTCATAACTATAGTAGGGATAGCTTTCTGCTCGGATACCCGGCGAAATACTGACCCGCAAACTGTTAGCAGTTACGCCAAGCTTGGTAAGATGTTCAAACGTAGCATCGAGATAGCCGACATTACAGCCTTTCCAGCCATAGTGACCCATGGCCAGTATTGGCTGCTGGTTGCCATCGAGACCCTGCATACCGACGACGGCGCAATCAGCCGGCCGGCAGGCCAGGGCAACCCGCGGGTCGCGAGTCACAAACAGATCAGAGCGTACAGGCAAGACGGTCGCCACATCGCTGGCTCCGGGCGTAAAGTGCTCATCAACATCGGTAATAACTAGGTCTTCATTCCACCAATCTCCCTGGTGATACATGACAGCCGTATCGCCGGCGGCAATGCCTGCCCAACCCAGATAACGGTTAATCCGAAGCTCTGCATGTCGTTTGAGCTCAAGGCGATGTTCGTCATCAGGTAAGTTGTCGGGCAGGGGCATGTCTACCTGCTCAAATGCCAGGCTCATATTGCCGGCCATAACCGTTCGCTCCGCCGGGCTATAGGTGCCATCGTCAGGCCGGGGCGGGCCAATGGTGGCAACTGAGGTCAAAAGCCGTGGCCAACGCTGTAATTCGTCGATGTCAGCCATCGTCCAAAGCTCGGGCGCTTCGGCATAACTGTGCAAATCGGAGAATGGTTCTAAGTTGGCTGGCATGATTGAAGGTTGTATACTAGTCAAACCAATTATAGAGAGGCAGAAGCTGATATGGCAAATGGCATCGAAATGATTACCTGGGAAGATCCGGCAATAACAGCCCGCAACGACTACACTGGCGTATGGCAATCTGAAGTGTACACATTTGATGAGCCAATGAGCCATATTGTGCCCTCGTGGCAGTTGCTAGGGTCCGATGGCCTGGATGGCCCGCAAATCTCAGTCAGTATCCAGGCTACCGACAGTAATGGCCGATATTCGCATTTGCGTAGTTTTGGCAGTTACGCTTTTGATAGCGAAGGCGAGGACATGGCTATGAGCAGCCGACGGGCAACGGCGAACGAACGGCCCGGCCCGGTTGGCAATGTCGACCAGGATACCTTTGTGACTAACGGAGATCCCATTAGGGCAGTTCGTTTTAACATCTGGACGCACTCGCCACCCGGCTCGCCGGAATTTTTAGTGCGCAGCTTGTCCATGGTGGCTAGCAACCAGTATAAAATCCGGCAGTCAGCTCAGGAGGTATACCCAAGCAGGCCATTGTCGCGCTCCGAAGTCGCCTTACCAGTGCCGGCAATCTCCCAGCACAATTTAGATGATGTCTATCCCTCGCTTGATGGCGGAGGTCGTACCTGGTGCAGCCCAACATCGGTAGCAATGAACATGGCTTATTGGGGCGTTGGCCCGTCGCCCAGTGAACTGGCGCAATTACCAACGGTAAATGGCCCAGCCGAAGCCGGCGCTGAGTTGTACGAGCCGGTTGCCCATGCGGCGTATCACATCTTTGACAATCGGAGACACAACAAACCAACGGGCAACTGGTCTTTTAACACAGCCTATGCCGCCCACTATGGTTTAGACGCAAGAGTAGTGGCCTACCCGGACTTACGGTCGGTCGAAGAGCGGCTCCAGGACGGTAAGCCAACAGTGTTAACTATTGACTGGGATAATGAGTCGATTGATTTGGGCCGCCATTTATCTGGTGCTCATCTCGTCAGGTCAGCCGGTCATTTAGTGGTAGCTACCGGTGTCACCAGGGAAGGTGATATTCGGGTCAATGATCCCGCAGCAGCCGGTGACGACGATGTTCCAACCATTTACGACCGCAGTCAGCTGGAACGAGCCTGGCGACGACGCGGCGGCTGGGCCTACGCCATTGACCAGCGACCCGGGGGCCTATAAGCCGGGCAGTTCGCCGGCTAACAACCGGACCAATGTCGGTCCATATTCATAACGCATATCCGAGAGCGCTAAATCATCGGAGAATTCTGGGGTCACCAGCCGAATGTTTTGCTCAGTCGCCCAAGCATCAAGTGAACCCGGTGTGGGGTGGCCTACGCGTTGCACTGGCAAGCGCATTCCGTCGCTCAACGCTTCAACCAGCGGCCAGTCCTCGTCCTGGGTGTAATCGATGCATTCCAAAGGCGCATGCAGACTAACAATTTGTTTGATACCGTAGGTGCCGATAGCTTGGATTAGATGATGTGTCTCGGGCTCGGAGGCCGGCTGCTCTCCAGGCGATAATTCGACCAGCCGCTTCATACCTAATTCCCAACGAGTTTTGGTCGTATTTGGCTGCCAATTTGAGGCCGGGAAGTTGCGGTTAAGATCAACATTGACCGCATTACCGCGGGTACCAGCGGCCATGCCGTCCGGATTAGCGCAAAGAATCACTGCTGTCCGCAATGCACGAGTCGTTAGCGTCCGAAGGGAAGCGGCCAGCACATTGGTAGTTTCGGGCTCTTCGCCATGAAATGCAGCGACCACTAAAGTACGTTCAGCTGTCCAACGGCTAACTTCCGGCAAGTAGATATTGAGCCGCGCATCATTACGAGATTTGCCATACAATTGCGGCACCATCGCAGGAACGGCACGCTCACGCTGCGGCCGAAAACCGCGTCCTCGCAACTGATCCCATGGCATTTTGTCGATATTAGACATTGGTAAATCCAGTATACACCACCATACCACAACATTGACTAAGCATAAGTAATATGTTACTGTAGTAAATAGATTATGACTAATAACTCTACCGAATTTCCACTAGATGCCAACGGTCTCGGCGCAGCAGTCGACCAGGCTATTGAACGTCATGCCAGCCACATTAGGTCTGTTCATGACCCAGAATTGATGAAGAACAGGCCGGGCGACAGCGGACTCGGCGACGAGCTGATGCTATACCCGGATGATGACAACCCTCGGGAATATATTCGTATTCGACCGGTTGCTTCGACCGAAGAAGAGCGCAACTTAGTGCCAGGCGGCAACTTTCATCTTAAGTATCAGCTTGGCGGCATGTCGGTCTACGCAGTTTTCACCGACCAGGGGAAACGGCGAGCTGTTGAGTTTACTAATCCAGCCAGGCCACAAAACGAACGTGAGACCCGGGAACCTGATTTTATAGCCTACCAAGCACTGATTAATGCGCTGCGTGATGGCCAGCCTGAAAAACCCACAGGCCGATTCGCCGCTATGTGGCAAAAACTTCGTCAGTCGTAACCCCTCGGCTACTGTGCTAAAGTAAAGAACAGGTTTTATATTCACTTTAGCTGGCAGGGAGACACATCTTGAAGCACACGGTATCGGAATTAGTTTTAGAAAATGGTGCTAAAGGGCTGCTTGTGCACGTACCGGCGGCCAATGTTATGACCTTTGAATTTAATTTCCGGGCCGGTGAATACCTGGTAGATCCCAAGAAATGGGAAGTGCCACACATAATGGAACACGTGCTACTTGGCGCCAACGAACGCATTCCACGGGCTCGCGACTTCCAAGCAGAGCTCGAGAAAAACGGCGCCTACAGCAACGCCTCAACCAGCGTTTACGACATCAATTACGAAGCCGAATGCGCCGACTTTGAATGGGAACGGGTGCTCGACCTAATGCTGGCCGCCATTACCAAGCCGCTTTTTTTGCGTGATGAATACCGTGCCGAATATGGCAATGTCTGGGAAGAGCTGACCGCCCGCTCCAACAACCATTTTCGCCACCTCAGCTTGGCGCTCCGTGAAGCTTATGGCTTTTTGGCCAAAACTGACCAGGAACGCCTCAAATTGATGAAAAATGTCCGTTTGGCCGATGTCGTCGAACATTACAAGAACACTCACGGCACCAACAACATGCGTTTTGTGGTTGCTGGTAACATTACTCCCAAGCGCGAAGAGACAATTCGGGCTATTTTGGAATCTATCCAGCTGCCACGCGGTCGCCGTTTTGCGCTGCCAAACGAACGTCCACACCGCCTGGAGCAGCCGTTGTATATTCATAACCAAACAGTTAAAAACATTTATTTCTATGTCGATACTTTTGCCAAGCGCCGCTTGGAAATCGAGGAATCCGATGCCTTGCACTTAGCCAACACCATTTTGACCGAAACTCTGCACAGCCGCATTTTGGGTAAAGCTCGTGAGAGGGGACTGGTCTACGATATGAGCTCCGGCGTCCACGAAGCCAAGTTGGCTAGCAGCTGGTGGTTTGGTGCCCAAGTCTCACCCAAAAACGCTCCCGAACTGTTTAAGATTATTGTCGATGAGCTAACCGACATTTTCGAAGGCCGCCTAACCGGCGAAGAAATCGAAGCCGCCCAAGCCTATTCCCTCGGCCGCTTCCAACGCGGCGCCCAAACCGTCGGTGGTACCGCCAATGGCTACAGCGAGCGTTATTTCTTTGATGAAGTTATCGAAGATTACTACCAAATTCCTAAGCGCATTCACTCTATAACCAAAACCGGAATCCTCGATGTCGCTCGCGAAATGTTCGCCGAAAACGTCTGGGGCATGGGCGCTCTAACCCGAGCCGACGAAAAAATTGTTACCGAACTGACCGGTGAGCTTAACCAGCTTTGGCAGCACAAGGCGCTGCGCGGCTAATTTCTGACGCGCCGGCCACCGGCCGCTCGGTTTCCGTAAGAATCCACACACTTTTTTCGCGAAAGCAACCTTTTCTGAGCTTATGTTTTAATCAGGCCCGTCCGGCCAGATTTTTGATTTGGCTTTCAGAACCCACGCCGGTTACTAGCTGGGGCCCCGTAAAACACTTTTCACGCAATATATTTTATCCCCAGAACGAGGCTAAAAAAATGTCCAAAAAAGGGGAGTATGCAAACTGCTAAAATTTATTAATAAACTCGGGGCTAACCCCCCATGGGGTACAATAGAGAAGATATGGAAAATCTGAGCCAGACAATCAAAGACCTGCGGCAGCAACTCGACCACGCACTCGCCCAACTGCAATTTGAAAAAAATGATCAAGAAGAGCAAGAACTAAGCCAGCAAATGGCCAAAGCCGATTTTTGGCAGGACGCTCAAAAAGCCCAAGCTATAAGCCAACAGCAGGCCAAGCTCGAAAAAAGGCTAAAGCCGTGGCGCGAGCTCAATAGCGAGCTCAAAGATGCCGCCGAATTAGCCGAACTTAACGACCAGAGTCTCAAACAAGATCTGGAAAACCAGCTAGAGCAATTAAACCAAAAGTTCGAAGACCTAAAAGAAGACCTAAAACTTAGCGGCCCTTACGATGATTACGCAGTAATCTTAAGCATCCATGCCGGTGCCGGCGGCAACGACGCCCAAGACTGGGCCAGCATGTTGCTGAGAATGTACATACGATACGCCGAAAAAAATAAATGGAAAGTAATCACCATTGAAGAATCGGCCGGTGAAGAGGGTGGCTTAAAAAGTATAACCCTGGAAATTGACGGTGATTTTACCTATGGCAAGCTCAAAGGCGAGCACGGCGTCCATCGCCTAGTAAGGCTCAGCCCGTTTAATGCCGAATCAAGGGAAACCAGCTTTGCTAAAGTCGAAGTCATGCCCAAAGTCGACAAACCCGACAGCCTGCAAATTGACGAAAAAGAACTAAAAATCGACGTTTACCGGGCCGGCGGTCATGGCGGCCAAAGTGTGAATACCACCGACAGTGCCGTCAGAATTACCCACTTACCAACAAATATCGTGGTGGCAATCCAAAACGAACGCAGCCAACTACAAAACAAAGAAATGGCCATGACTATTCTAAGGTCGCGCCTGATCCAGCTGCAAATGGAACAACACGCCGAGCGCATTGGCGAGCTCAAAGGTCCCAATGAGCAAGCCGCATGGGGCAACCAAATCCGCAGCTATGTCCTGCACCCCTACAAACAGGTTAAAGACCTGCGCAGCCGCTACGAGACCAGTGACATCGACGGCGTACTCGACGGTGATCTCGATCAGCTCATCAACGCTTATCTCGAACACACACTTGGTGAATAGCTCGAGGTAAGAGGCTTATTGACAAAACACGCAAAAGAGTATATGCTAGACGATAACATGAATCATAACAACTTTCCTCCGCAAGCCCAAGAAGATTGGCGAGATGAAGAGCAGAGAGCTTATGATTTGGAAGTGGCAGAAGCTGCTGTACATCCGATTGTTGCGACTGAGGAGCAAGTTGCTGCCCACGGAGTAGCAAATATTGTACGAGAATATGCGGTATTCGACCCCTATGCAACTAATTACGAAAAACCAGCACCGGCTGAGCCATCAGCCACAGTACAGAAACAACAAGAACATTTAGCAGCGCTGGTCGGCAATGATGACCCGCTACTCGCTGGCCGATTAGATGACGAAATAAGAATGACCGGGGCTGCCATACAGGGGCTGACTGCGTTAGGCAACGCCAAAAGAACACCTTACGAGCAAAGACAAGCAGAGCTCGTGGCTTCACTCGCACCTCACCCGACAAAGACGCCACGGTCGAATAGGTTTTCACCAGAGAAAGTCTAGCTTAGCGCCTAAAAGCGCAAGATAAGCAAAACCAGCCACAAGAGGCTGGTTTTTTGCTACAATAGAGCTAATGATTTTATTAGATCGTGTTACCAAGATTTATAACCGCAAATCAACGGCGCTCGACCGCATTAGTTTGCACGTCGAACCCAAGGAATTTGTGATCGTTGTGGGCCAGAGTGGTGCCGGTAAAACCACGCTGCTGCGCCTCCTTACCAGGGAAGAGAAGCCAACTAGTGGCAAGATTGTCATCGGTGGTGTCGACTACGACAAGCTTAAGGACCGCGACATCCCGCTACTCCGCAGAAAAATCGGCGTCGTGTTCCAGGACTTCAAGCTCCTGCCTAACAAAACTGTCTTTGAAAATGTAGCTTTTGCTCTAGAAATTGTCGGCATGGGCAACCGTGAAATCCGCCACACCGTGCCGCGGGTGCTTGATATCGTTAACCTCAAGGGCAAAGAACGCAACATGCCTTACGAATTATCTGGTGGTGAACGCCAGCGTGTAGCCATTGCCCGGGCCATTGTCCGGCAGCCCAAAATTCTGATTGCTGATGAGCCGACCGGTAACCTCGACCCCAAACACGCCTGGGATGTTATAAAAGTCCTGGAAAAGATCAACCGCTACGGAACGACCGTCTTATTGACCACCCACAACCAGGATATTGTCAACAAACTAAAGCGACGCGTCGTCACCATCGAGGGCGGCCGGGTTGCCAGCGACCGAGCTAACGCTACTTACGAACATTTATGATTGGAATGCTATGAAACGTATAAACACCTTTAGAAGGGTGATCCGTACCGGTTTGCTCAACTTTGTCCGTAATGCCTGGCTGGCGATTGCTGCCATGGCAGTTATGGTCGTCACATTAACGACCATTTTATTCTCAGTGGTCGCCAATGCCACTTTTAATAACACCATTGAGCAGATCACCAGCAAGATCAATATCTCGGTTTACCTTAAAGACGACATCAGTGTCGTCCAGCGTAACGCTCTCATGGAAGACCTGCGTCGCCAGCCTAATGTCAAAAACGTAACCTATGTTTCTAAAATCGAAGCCTTGGCCAAGTATCGTGCAGACAATGCCAATAATCAGAGCCTGCTCCAAGCCGTTTCCGAAACCGGCAACCCATTACCAGCTTCCATTAGTATTGATCCGAACGACCCGACCCGTATCCAAAACATCAAAGACTTCCTAGACAAGGCGGAGAACAAAGCTTTGCAAGACCCGCAGTCGGGCACCTCATACTCCGGTGACCGCAAGGCCGCTATCGACAAGATCTCGCATGCCACCAATGTTTTACAGCGGGTAGGTGTGGCCGCCGTCCTGGTCTTTGCTGTCATCTCGGTGTTAATCATCTTTAACACCATCCAAATGGCTATCTTTAACCGCCGCGATGAGCTAACCATTATGCGTTTGCTCGGTGCTACCACCTGGTACATCCGCGGCCCATTCGTCGTTGAGAGCATTATGTATGGTATTATCGCCGCCGTCGCTTCGGTAGCTATCATCAATGCTATCTTCGTGACCGCCGCCTCAGCGCTGCAGGCAAGTAGCCTCGGTTTGCTGGACATCAATTACTCAGCCCAATATTTCCGCTCTCACTTCTGGGCATTGCTCGGTTCGCAATTACTGATTGGCGTAGTGATTGGCGCCGTGTCTTCGGTCATCGCCACCCGGCGATACCTCAAGTTCCGTACTTCTAAGTAAGTCCATATTAAACACTAGGGTTTACAAAAGTCAAATTCCGTGGTATGGTAGTTGTAGGTTAATACAACAAACACTATGAACGATTTCGACGACCAAGATCTCAACAACAACCCGGACCTGCAAGATGACTTCAACCAGACTCCAAGCCACCCAAGCCACGGTTGGCGCCGTTTTATTACCGCGCAGAGCATCGTCGTAACGGCTATGCTGATTGCTGCCGCTGTCGTCGCGTTGCCGCACATTCACGCTGATCCATTCCAGGATCAGATTAACCAACTGCGTATCGAAAACAGCCAGAACCAAAACTCGGTTGATACATTGTTGCTCCAGGCTCGTAGTGTCCAAGACGCTATCGACAAATTGCAGGCCGAAATCAACCTGGTAGAGCAGAACATTGCTACCAACCAAGCCCGCCAGGACGAACTGCAAAAACAGATTGCCGCCAAGCAAGAGCAAATTGACGCCCAGCGTAAAGTCCTTGGTGATGACATTAAGGCTATGTATGTTGACGGTCAGCTGACAGCTCTGGAAATGCTGGCCACCAGCAAAAACCTGAACGAGTTTGTCGATACTGCTACCTACCGCGAATCAGTCCAGCGCAATATCCAAAAGACATTAAACGAAATTGGTGTCCTGCAGAACCAGTTGCAACAGCGTAACTTCGAAGTCTCAACATTGCTGGCTTCGCAAAAAGTCCAGAGCAACCAGCTGGCAGCCAACAAGAGCAAACAAGCTGCCCTATTGGCCATGAACCAGACCCAGCAACTCGACTTCAATGCTAAAATCAGCGCCAATCAGGATCGGATCCACCAATTAGAGATGCAGCAAGCTGCCCTGAACGCTATGGGCGCTACCTTGGTTACCGTTAACGGTGACGAAAAGGGCGGCGACTGTGACAACGGTTGGGGTAACGGTGGCTACCGTATGGCAAGCATCACCCAGCCACCAGTACCTGCCGGTGCACCGGCACCAGCGCCTGTACCTGACGTATGTGACGCTCCTAAAGACTCAATCCGCGACTGGGCCGGTATCGAAAACCGCGAGTGTACCTCGTACGCTTACTGGTACTTCAAACGGGTGCTTGGTAATGTTGACTTTACCGCTTCCGGTGATGCTAAATACTGGGTAAACACTTCTAACTACCCGGTCCGTGATCAGCCGGCTGTTGGTGCTATCGGTGTTAAGACCGAAGGTGACTGGGGTCACGTAGTGATTGTCCAGGCCGTTGGCCCAAGTATGTATAAGAACGTTAAAGTTCCTGCCGGTCAGGTTTTGACCAGTGAGATGAACATCGACTTCCAGGGTCACTTTAGTTACAACCTCCGTACCGCCAACACTTTGCACTACATCTACAAATAATCTACCAATAATCCTCTGGCCGAGCCGCAGGTTAGCCGCGTATAATGCCACCATAAGCTATTAATCTGGGGCAGGTATGCAAGATAAAGACACCGACAGCCAACGCGCGGCCGACAGCGCCAGCGTTGCTCAACAAAATAAATTTACCCAGTTTGGGCTGACAATAAAACTGGTGGCCGTCCTGGCCTTTGGCATCTCGATGTTCTGTATCGGTGTTGGCGTCGGCGATGGCCGTATCCACTTTGGTGCAGCAAACGGCAAGTCCGAGAATGCGGCGTTGCCGGCGCAGCTCAATTATTCCAGTGTTAACCAAGTGTATGACACGATGCGCCAAGAGTACGACGGCAAGCTCGATGAGGGCAAGCTGCTCGATGGCCTAAAAGAAGGCCTAGCCGAAGCCGCCGGTGACCCATATACCGAATATTTTACGCCCGCCAAGGCTAAGGCCTTTAGCGACCAGCTGAACGGCACCGGCTTTAGCGGCATTGGTGCTGAGTTGGGCTTAGACAAAGATAAGAACCTGATTGTGGTAGCTCCAATTTCTGGCACGCCTGCGGCTGCTGCCGGGGTGAAGGCTCAGGATATTATTGCTGAAATTGATGGCAAGACGACGACCGGTATGTCGGTGGATGATGGTGTCTCGAAAATCCGTGGCAAGAAGGGGACTGCCGTTAAGCTGCAGCTGATCCGTAACAAGTCCCAGGTGGTTAATGTTGAAATTACCCGTGATGACATTAAGATTCCAAGTGTTGATACTAAGATGCTTGACGGTAATGTTGGCTACATGCACATTTCGACTTTTGGTAATGACAGCGGTGATTTAGCTGCTCAAAAGGCTAAAGAGTTGAAAGACCAGGGCGCCCAGAAGATCGTACTCGACTTGCGTGGTAACCCCGGTGGTGCGGTTGATTCGGCTATCAAGGTTGCTAGTTTGTGGCTGCCACAGGGTAAGCTGATCATGCAAGAAAAGCGCGGTAGCGATGTGTTGCAGACCTACACAGCCAATGGTAATAATATCTTCCAAGATTTGCCAACCGTGGTGCTGATTGACCCAGGTAGTGCTAGCGCTAGTGAAATTGTGGCCGGTGCGCTGCACGATAACAACGCCGCCAAACTGTACGGCGAAAAGAGCTATGGCAAGGGTGTGGTCCAGGCGGTTGAACCATTGCCTGACGGTGGTCAGCTGAAGGTTACGGTCGCTCGCTGGTACCGTCCAAACGGCCAGAACATCGACAAGAAGGGCATTAACCCTGACACGGCCGTGAAGATTAGCGATGAAGATGCCGCTGCCGGCAATGACACGCAGCTGCAAGCAGCCCAAGACGAGCTGAATAAATAAAGATTAGCTCTCCTCCCGCCTCTTATGATAAGATGGAAAAAACGGGAGGAGACGTGTGAGCGTTGAGATTAGTGGGAAAAATGGTCAGACGAAGTATGTCTTTGTAACAGGAGGTGTCCTATCTGGCCTCGGCAAGGGAATCACCGCCGCATCAATCGGCAATCTGTTAAAGGCCCGCGGTTTCAAAGTTAACTTACAAAAATGCGACCCGTATCTAAACGTAGATGCGGGTACTTTAAATCCAAGGGAGCACGGCGAGTGCTTCGTTACCCGCGATGGTGCCGAAACCGACCTTGATTTAGGGCATTACGAGCGCTTTATCGACGAGGAACTAACCCAGGCTAGCAGCCTCATGAGCGGCCGGGTGCTGCTGGGAGTTATCGAAGGTGAACGCAACGGCGAGCACGAAGGTAAATCAGTCCAGATTATCCCGCACTTTACTAACGCCATTCAAAAGCACATTTTAGATGCCAGCGAAGGCTTTGATGTTCATATTGTAGAAATTGGCGGCACAGTTGGCGACTACGAGAGCCTGGCTTTTATCGAAGCCATTCGTGAGCTGGGAGTCAAAGTTGGCCGCGAGAACTGCGCCTATGTGCACGTAGTCTACTTGCCATACCTCAATGCCAGCAAAGAGGTGAAGACCAAGCCAGCTCAGAACTCGGTTCGTGAGTTGCGCGGTTTTGGTATTTCACCGGATATCTTAGCTGCCCGCAGCGAAGAGCCGGCGCCGGAATCGGTCAAAGTTAAGCTCAGCTTGTTTAGCGGTTTGTCCGAAGACGCCATTGCTTTGCTGCCAAATGCCAGCAGCATTTACCAAGTACCGCTTACGCTAGAAGATGCCGGTATCGGCGAAGTTGTCGTGGAGCGCTTGGGTCTGCCGAAACGACAGCCAGATCTTAAAGATTGGCGCCAGATGGTGCAAATGGCTACCTCGGACCACACCAATAAGTTTACCGTCGGCGTGGTTGCCAAATATTTGGATAACCAGGACACCTATATGTCAGTTTTTGAAGCCTTGCGCAGCGCTGGCTGGCACAATGATGCCGCACTTGAACTGCGTTGGATCGATGCCGAAAATTTGGCCGATGAAGCGGTTGTACCCGAAGCTATGCAAGACCTCGATGGCATAGTTGTGCCTGGCGGTTTTGGTGCCCGCGGCGGTGAAGGCAAAATCCACGCTGCCCAGTACGCTTTAAAGAATGGTCTCCCATATTTGGGGTTGTGCCTTGGTTTGCAGATGGCGGTTATTGCCGCGGCCCGCAACGTCGGCCTAGCCAATGCCAATACTACCGAATTTGCGCCCGACACCAAAGAACCGCTCATCGACACCATGGAAGGCCAAAAGGGTAAAGAAAACACCGGCGGCACCATGCGGCTGGGTAATTATGACTGCAACCTGGTCCCAAACAGCCTGGCGGCTAAAATATACGGCTCAAACAAGATTGTTGAACGCCACCGTCACCGCTACGAGTGCAATAGCAAATACGTTAGCAAATACGAGAGCTGGGGAATCCGTGCCGTCGGCACCAACCCGCAAACCGGCTTAGTTGAAGTTATCGAGGCCATGCCAAGCACTGGTCACCCATTCTTTATGGCCAGCCAGTTCCACCCGGAACTCAAGTCACGCCCTAACCGGCCGCACCCAATGTTTGATGGCTTTGTAAAGGCATTATTGCAAACCCGCGTCAAATAGCGTAGCGTAAGCAATATGAATGACGAAAACTCCACAACCAAAAAAATTCTATTAGTCGAAGACGATGACGCCCTAGCGGCAACCTATATGACCCGGCTGGAGGCCGAAGGCTTCCAGATCCGCCGGGTTAACAACGGTGAAGATGCGCTGTCAGCTGCCCTCGATTTTAAGCCGGACCTAATGATCCTTGATGTCATGATGCCAAAAGTCAGCGGTTTCGAAGTACTGGATATTATTCGCAACACCCCCGAAACTGCCGGTCTAAAAGTCATGATGCTAACTGCGCTTGGCCAAGATGCCGATAAAGCCCGGGCTACCGAGCTCGGTGCCGATGACTATCTTGTTAAGTCACAAGTCGTGATTGCCGATGTTATCGGCCGTATCAAGCACCACCTGGGGCTTGATGGCAATGAGGCCGGGCCAGGGCCACAACTCGTTTAGCTAGCTAGGTACTACGTAAAAAATGGGCGGATACATCGTCCATTTTTTGTTTTTGCAACACTTATGTTTACAAATGTCAACAATTATGTTAATGTATAAGTAAGTTCACACTAAACAAACACATGGAACCAAAACCGCACGCCAAGCCCGTCCCATTTGAAAGCCCGCCACCAGGATTTACTTTTGGTGGTGTGCCGGCTCGCGAGCCGATGCCGTCGAATTATAGCGACTTTGATCATCAATCACCAACCGATGAGCAGGGCTATGTGGTATTTGACACGGCCCGGATTACCACGGGATTGCGTGAAGACTTGAATGATCCAAACTATCGGCCAGCCGTAGCAATCGGCACTGCCTATGCGGTAGCCCGTGAGATTGGTGATAACGCCGTCAGGACTTTGCAGGAGCGGAGCTCAGGTAGTCATGATGCCTTGACGCTGCTGGATATGACTCGCAGGGATAGCCATCCAAACAAAATCTTGATTGACGAGAAGGGTGATGAATTGCATGGCGCCGACGGCATGTATTACAGAAAAGTTCTGCATGCGGCACCTCATTTGTTTGATGCAGCTCGTGATGCCAGCTACGCCAGGGGAATGTCGGAGGCTGGAGTAGTATTGCATAACCCAGGTGACGCCCGCCTAATTCGAATAATGGGTGTTGTGGCCCATGAATCAGCCCATGCGATTACAAACGGTATTTCTAAGCAGCTGTCATATGATCGTGAGACCGACATGCACGACGATGACCATCGCTTTGTCGCCGCCGAAGCTTATATGGTAAATCACCCTGAGCAGGCAATCACCGGTAAATGGGGTAATGACACCATGAACCACGAGGAACGCTTTGCCGAAGGCTATCGTCGCTTGGTAGTCGACACTATGCTGGCTTCGATTGGCTACACTGAACATGAGCGTGGCATTATTCTGCAGGCGTCGCAGTACCGCCCAAACTTTGCCGGTGAGCAGGGCGTTAACCAGATTGACTATATGTCCCATGAGATTGGCAATGTGGCATTAATGTCGCAAGTCATGCCTGTTGAGCTGTCCGAGCTCGAGAAAAATGATGGTGCACTTGGCTATGCTTTACCGCTGACACCATCTGAAGTAGTCGGTATGCTTGATGAATTGGCGCAGCGAGTAAAAACTGGTGAACCAGTGCCTGATATGCACCCCCGTAAATGGGCCAAGATGGTTCGACAGACGCCAAAGGCACCAGCCGAAGCCGCCTATGCCCAGGAATTATTTGAGGGTCGCGCCAAAGTCTTGGGTGTTGAGCCGCCGGTAAAGCCAGAAGTGGTTAAAACTGTTGAACGTCGTGGTAAAATCTTGCGTCGGTTGATGGGCGGCCTGTTAGTTGGCGCGGTTGCCGCCGGCACATTGGCGGCTGTTAGCGAATCGACCAATGCTGACCATCGGTCTCAGACTAGTGTTAGCTCTGAACAGGACTTGCAAAAAAGGTTTGATGACTATAACAAAAATCACCAGTTTACGGTTGAAACTGGTGATCCTGGAAACCCTTCGGGCGATAGATAGCTTACAGTGAGTCGACGACGGTGACTTCGACGCGAGGTACTGAGCGGCCACTGAAAGTGCGGACCTTGCGAGTGGTGTACTTGACGATACCATCGCGCATGGCGTGAATGGTGAAGTTGCGGCTGAGCATGGTGCCGACACCGGCGCGCTTGTTCATGCCGACTTGGCGGACGATGACTTGGCCGGTTTTGACTTTTTGACCACCGTAGAGCTTAACGCCAAGGCGCTGGCCGGGGGAGTCATGGATATTTTTGGCGGTACCGCCAGCTTTGACGTGTGACATAGGGGTCTGTCCTCGATTATTTCTTAACTAATACAAGCAGTTCGCGGGCGACGATTTGATCGGCTCGAGCGTAGATCAAATCTGCCGTCTCCACATGCTTGAAACTTATACGATTGTACCCTAGTTCCTCGAGATGGTCAAGGGTGGACAGGTGTTGGAAAATGCCGGGTTTTGTTTGCCAGGCGGGAACGGCTAAGCAGAGGCGGTCGCCGGACTGTAATTGGCCGCTGATATTTTGCAGAAACTTGCGGTGAATGGTGTTGCAGATGCTGCGGACCTGCTCGAGTTTCTCGGGGGTCGGAATAGTGGTGAAGGGTTGGCCGAGGTAGGTTTCGGCGGCAACGATGTGCGGTATTGGGTTCCAGCGGTGGGTAGTGGCATCGCCGACTTCGGTTTTTGGCGGGCTGAGCGGCGCTTTTTCTAGTGAGCGGTATGATTCTTGGAGCCAAGCTAAGTTCTTGTCGGTGTAGTCGACCATGCGTTGCTCAAGATCGCTGCCGTAGACGCCGTAACCCATGAGGCTGGCTTCTTGGAGGACGACACCGGTGCCGCAGAAGGGGTCGAGGACTGTGGTGTCGGCTGAGGGTTCACTAGTGCCAACGGCCAGGTTGGCGATGGTCTGGGCTAGTTTAGGCGGCAGCATACCGACGCGGGCGTCGCGCTTGGGACGGCCCTGGTCGCGAGCGGCGTAGGCGTCGATGTCCTGAACATTGATAGTGCGGGCGATAATAATTTCCGTGCCAGCCTGGATAACTAATAATTCAACACCGGTAGGGCCGGTGAGCTGGTTGTGCAGGACTTGGGCGCTGTTGAGCTCGGTTTCGTTGTTGGGCACAACCCGGACCGAGCGGTTGGCGGCTTTGATGGGCTTTTTGAGGTTGAGGGCTAGGGCGCTCAGCTTGGTGGGGGTGACATTGAAGCCGTAGGCGCTGAGCCCAAGGCGGATTTTGCCGTCGGCGATGCCTGGTAGCAGGTCGTTAACAGTGCTGCGCAGGCGTTTTTCGATGATGACCCAGGGGTCCTTGCCGCTGGCTTGAAAGCTGGTAAGTTCGGTGGCGAGCTTAATACTACCACCGAGGCGGTCAAAATCAACTGTTTCGGGCGCCTTTAACAGGCGGGCAGCAGCTGGTGGTAACGGCTGCAGGGCATCGGCACCGTAAAGGCTTTCCAACTCAGCCAGGCCGAGGGCCGGCTGGCGTCCTAAAATTGCAATGCTATTTGACATATCTCGGGCTATTATAGCATGATAACACCTTAAAATTACGCTAATGCTTATTGCATGGGTGCAATGCGATATAATATCCTGCATGAGTAAACAATCGTTTTTACAGCGCCGCTGGAAGCTGATCCTGAATATTGTGACGGCTTTGTCACTGGTGGGGCTGGCTTGGGCGTTGCGACATCAGTTGGCCGATACTATCGCTAACTTAGCTAAAGTGCAGGTTTGGGCGTTGTTGCTGCTGATCCCGCTGGAATTCTTGAACTATGATGCCCAGACCAAGATGTACCAGCAGTTGTTTGCGATTGTTGGCAACAAACTGAATTACAAAAAAATGTTTAAGCTGTCGCTGGAGCTCAACTTTGTGAACAGTGTTTTTCCGAGTGGTGGTGTGTCGGGGATCTCCTACTTTGGTATGCGCATGCGCAGCAACGATGTGACGGGCGCCCGGGCTACGCTGGTGCAGTTGATGAAGCTAGTGCTGCTGTTCTTATCATTTGAGGTGCTGGTGCTGTTTGGCATGATTGCAATGGCAGCCGGTAACCGGGTCAATGGCCTGGTGTTGTTGCTGGCCGGCTCGTTGACGACGGTGATGGTACTGGGAACCATGGGTTTTGTGTATATCATCGGTAGCAAACGCCGAATTAATGCTTTTTTCACCAACTTGACCATGGTGCTAAACCGGGTAATCCATGTGGTGCGGCCCAATCACCCAGAAACTATCAATATTGCCCGGGCCAGGGAGACTTTTGACGAATTGCACGACAATTATGTGTTGTTTCGTAATAAGCTGCCGGAGTTGCGTAAGCCGTTTGTCTTTGCGCTGATTGCCAATTTGACCGAAGTTCTAGCGATTTATGTGGTTTATGTAGCGTTTGGTGAATGGGTAAACCTGGGAGCGGTGATCTTAGCCTACGCGATTGCCAACTTTGCCGGTTTTATTTCGGTGCTGCCCGGCGGTATTGGTGTTTATGAAGCCCTGATGACCGGTGTGCTGGTGATCGGCGGTGTACCGGCGGCCTTGAGTATCCCGGTAGTGGTGATGTACCGTGTGCTTAATACGATTATCCAATTGCCGCCCGGGTATTATTACTATCAGCGGGCCTTGCGTGAGGGTAAGCTCGAATCCAAGGAGATGTAAATGCCACCCATTAGTGTCAGTGAATTTGTAGCTCTGACCAACCAGACGCTGGAACATGTTTTTCCGATTGTGACGATTGTCGGCGAACTAGCTAATTTGCGAGTCAGCAAAGGCAAGTGGATATACTTCGACCTCAAGGACGACAGCGCTAGTGTGCGCTTTTTCGGCACGGTTTATATGCTGCCAGGGCCGTTGGAAGATGGCATGATGGTCGAAGTACGGGGTAACCCGCGACTCCATCCATTGTTTGGTTTTAGTGTTACGGTACAGTCGATGCGGCCAGTGGGCGAGGGCGCCATTAAAAAAGCCGCCGAGTTATTGCAAGCCAAATTGACCGCCGAAGGTTTGTTTGCGCCCGAGCGTAAACGAATGCTGCCATATCCGCCAACTCGAATTGGGCTGATTACCTCCGGCGAATCAGCCGCCTATGCCGATTTTATAAAGATTTTAGCAGCTCGTTGGCAGGGTGTAATGGTTGAGTTGGCCGATGTCCAGGTCCAGGGCGAGCGGGCACCGGCGCAGTTAGTGTCGGCCATCCAATGGTTTAATGAGCAAGCCGACCCGCCGGAGGTGTTGATATTGATTCGCGGTGGCGGTAGTGCCGATGATTTGCAGGCTTTTAGTACCGAGTCGGTGGTGCGGGCGGTGGCCGCCAGCCGGATTCCGACATTGGTGGCGATTGGCCACGAGGTTGATGTTTCTTTGGCTGAGTTGGCGGCTGACCAACGGGCCAGCACACCGAGCAATGCTGCCGAGTTGCTGGTGCCTGACAGGCGTGAGATGTTAGCTCAGCTTGAAGTGGCTCGGACGCGTTTGGACGATCTTTTAGCCGAGCTGTTTGATAATGGCCGTTTGCGGTTGCAGGATGCGGCTGACGACGCTGCCGAATATGTGGAGCGGGTTTTGTCGACGCAATCGGTTAGTTTACAGTCCCGGCGCCAGTTGGCGGCGGCGCTCAACCCTGATTTGGCGCTGCAGCGCGGTTTTGCGATTGTCCGTGGCGCCGATGGCAAGGCGGTGCGCCGGGCATCACAACTCAAGCAAGGTGATATAGTGAAGATTACAATGAGCGACGCGGTCGCTGAGGCTCAGGTCACCCAGGTGACAAGCCGGAAAGGGGCATGATATGGCAGCAAAGGCAAAAACCTACCAGGAGCTATCAGAACAGCTTGATGCTACATTAGCTAAGTTGCAACAACCTGATTGTGATGTCGATGAGGCGGCGACTTTGTATGAAACGGCGCTCAAGACCATCAAAGATATGGAAACGCACTTGCAAACCGCCCAAAATAAGATCGCCAAGATTAAGGCTGACTTTTGATTGTCATTTGGATTGTCCTGGCGGTTATCTTATGTTTTGGTTTGGTTCTGGTCGTCGGACCGCCGTATTTGCCAACCTTAAAGCCGCAAGTTACGGCAGCCTTGGATTTGCTCGATTTGGAACCCGGTGAAACGCTAATCGAGCTTGGTTGCGGTGATGGCGTAGTGCTGGTGGCAGCCGCCAAGCGCGGTTGGAAGGTGGTTGGTATTGAGTTAAATCCGCTGTTGGTAGTGGTGTGTAAGCTGCGCACCTGGCGCTATCGCAAACAGGTGACTGTCCGCTGGGGCAATTACTGGAATTTGGATTTGTGGCCGCCGGCTGAAGGCATTTTTGGCTTTGTGCTGCCGCGGCTGATGACCAAACTCGATGAGCGGATTATGATGTGGCAGGTTCTGGGTGATGCTAAAGCGCAAAAGCATAAAAAACACGTCAAGCTGGCCAGCTTTGCCTTTGCGATTCCGGGTAAAAAAGTAGTCCGCGAGCAGGCGGGCGTGTTTTTGTACCAATACAGCGTAAAAAATTGAAAAAGCCCGCCAATTACGTTACCATTAGCGGTATGAGTACCATCAGCTGGCAGCGCGGCGCCATCAACATTCTCGCGGTTCCGTTGATTTTAGTGACCCTTGGTTTATTTGCGGTTGGTGGCTTAGCCTACTACGAAGCCGGCCAGGCCTCTGATTATAAGAATAATGTCGACCAGAAGGTTGAGGTTGCTCGCCAGGAAGCCGAAAAGACGATTAGCGACCAAAAAGACAAAGCTTTTGCCGAAAAAGAGAAATCGCCCTACATCGTTTGGACTGGCCCGGCAGCTTATGGCAGCTTGAAGATCCAGTACCCACGGACCTGGAGCGCTTACGTTGACGCCCCAGCCAATGCTAACGGTCGTCCGGTCAACGGCTATTTCTCGCCCGGGCAGGTCCCATCAATTAGCGACCAGTCAAACGTTTATGCGCTGCGAGTTTACATTGTACAGCAAGCGTATGACGGTATTGTTAAGCAGTTTGCTAACAAGCAAAAATCCGGTACGGTGACGATTCAGCCATATCAATCACCAAATGTACCAAACATTGTCGGTGTCCGGATCGATGGTGAAGTCCAGCAGAAAAAACAGGGTGCGATGATTATCTTGCCATTCCGTGATAAAACCTTGGAAATCTGGACTGAATCAAACGAGTTCAAACCCGACTTCGACAATATTATCCTGCCAAACTTCACCCTAGTCCCGTAGACTCCCGGCCGCCGAACGCGTACAATAGGGTTATTAATCGAGGGGACAGCTTTGGGGCAATGTCAGTCCGACCAGTTTGGGCATCTCTTTTTGGCTATGGCCGAAGAACTCAAGCTGCCGCTGCAGTATATTGCCCGTCAGGCCGAGCTCGAACAGCTGCGTTTGCGCGAGCAGTCGGTGGCGCTTGCCGCTAAAAGCCTCCAAGATATCCAAACCAGTGCTGATATGACCGTCCAATTACTGGATAGCTACTTGTTAAGCTTGCGTTTGAGCTTGCAGCCGGGGACCCAACTCGACCTTGAGCCGGTATCGGTATCGGCGGTGCTGTATGAGACGGCTGCGCAATTGCAATCGGTGGCTGATCAATATGGTGTGCGGCTGACGCTGCATATCCAGGGCCGCTACGAGCCGGTCATGGCGCATCGCCGGGCTTTGCAGGCAGCGCTTATTTCTTTGGGCTATGCTTTAATCGAAGCACTACCAGCTGCCGGTATTGATAGTAAGAAACGGCAAGTTCAGCTGGCGACCCACCGTACCAAACAGGGAATTGTTGCCGGTATGTATGGCGACCTCGATTCGCTGACACCACAGCTGTTTCAGCGGGCTAAGCAGTTGCAGGGGCAGGCTCGTCAACCGCTGGTCGGCACTATTGCCGGTAGTGGTGCCGGCGTTTTTGTGGCCGATGCCTTGCTCAATGCTATGGATTCACGGTTGCGGGTTGGTCGTTTCCAAAAGTTCCCGGGGTTTGCAGTTACTTTGCCGGCCAGCGAACAGTTACAATTGATCTAGCCATGCAGATATTATTACTTGAACCAGATGTCCGGCTCGGCCAGACGTATGCTGAGGCGCTGCGCAGCCAACAACACGAGGTGGTGGTCTGTACTAACGCCCAAGACGCGGTTTGTTCGGCCGATCTGCGCCAGCCCGATTTGGTGATTATGGAAATCCAGCTAACTAAGCACAGTGGCATCGAGTTTCTGTATGAATTCCGGTCGTATCCCGATTGGCAGTCGATCCCAGTGGTGATTGTTAGCCGGGTACCAGCCCATGAACTGGCTGGCAGTACCGACACCTTGCACGGGCGTTTGGGCGTGCGAGCCTATCACTATAAACCGCAAACCAGCCTGCGGACCTTGCTTCAGGCTGTCGAGGCGGCGTATAGTACTGCTCACTCATGAGACAGTTAGTAACCAAAGGTATTATTCTAGCCCGAACAGACTACGGTGAGGCCGACCGGATTATCACATTGCTGACACCTGACCACGGTAAACTGCGGTTGATCGCCAAAGGGGTGCGACGGGTTAAATCTAAGCTGGCCGGTGGTATTGAATTGTTTAGCGTCAGTGATATTACGTTTATAAAGGGCCGCGGCGAAATCGGCACCTTGGTGTCGGCCCGTTTAGAAAAACATTATCGTTCGATCGTAACGGACATTACGCGGACAATGCTGGGCTACGATTTGATCAAAATGCTTAGCCGGGCCACCGAAGACGAAACCGAAGAGGGTTACTTCAATTTGCTGCACCAGGCGTTTGAGGCCTTGGACGCACCAACAATTAGTGGTGATTTGATCCGGCTGTGGTTTATGATGCAGATTTTGCGGCTGCACGGCAGCACACCCAACCTCGAGACCGACGTTACCGGCGAGCGTTTGTTACCTGAAGCGGCCTATCATTTTAGTTTTGATGATGTGGCTTTTGCAGCGGCTCCCGAAGGTCGCTTTTCGGCCAACGACATCAAGTTTTTACGGCTGGGCTTTGCCGGCTATCCGCCCCGGACATTGGACCAGGTACAGGGTAGTGCGGCTTTGGCTGAGGCGGCCATGCCGTTGGTGCAGACTATGTTGCAGACATACGTTCGAGTTTAGCTGGCCGCAAGTGGATTTTGAGCACATTTTATTGTATAAATAATGTGACCTGCACGTTCATAGTTTAGTCCCCGATTTTTGGGTGATCTGACCGAGAGAAGGTGGCAAGTGGAAGACCGACCGAGGGTTGGCAGGGTTAGGCGAACCTATCGCAAGTTCAAGGCTGGCGCCAAGCAACGGATCGAACGGATCAAGCGTGCCTGGCGACGGGACGAAGACCTCCGTGAGGACGTCAAGGACACCGCCGCCGATACGGCCGACGACGCCATCACCAGCTATCTCACGCGCAAGCGCGAGCCGAGCGTCAGTCGCAGTACTTCTCGCGACAGTGACGGTGATGGCATCCTGGAGAGCTTCGGACATGTTCTGTACTTCATTCTCATCGGATGGTGGATAGACGGCGACTAGCCCGGCAACAACCACCGCCACAGCGCCCCATCGGCACCACAACAACCAGAACGGCGCAGGGCCCGAGAGGCGAGTGATGCAACCGCATCAATTTATTCGCTTCTCGGGAACTGTCAAAGTGTTATAATCGACCCATGAGTGATTCACCAGGCGACAGCAGCGGAGCAGTACCAATGGGAACCGGGCAACCAATTGATTTTGGCGACAGCGGTCTCGTAGGTCATGAGCAGTCTGCCGATGCAGCCGCTCTCGCTGCTTTACACCAGCAAGTTCGTCGTTATACTACCAAAGACGGCCGCGAAGTCACCGTCCAATACCCGATAAATCCCGAACAGCCAAGGAGCTAATATGAGCAACAACCTCAGTCTTGAAGACATTGCCAGCCTATGCAAACGGCGTGGTTTTATTTACCAGGGTTCGGAAATCTACGGCGGATTGAGCGGTACTTGGGACTACGGCCCCTTGGGAATCCAGCTGAAGCGCAACATCACTAACTTGTGGTGGAAGACTTTTGTCGAAGACCGCGAAGATGTCTACGGTGTTGATGCCACCATCTTGATGAACCCTAAGGTTTGGGAGGCTAGCGGCCATGTGGCCGGTTTTGCCGACCCATTGGTTATTGATCTAAAAACTCAAAAACGCTACCGGGCCGACCATCTGTTAGAAGATGCTGGCGTGGACAATGTCACTAAAATGTCATTCGAGCAAATGGACGCTGCTATCAAAGAGCAGGGTATTAAAAGCCCCGATGGCAATGAAGTAAGCGAAGTCCGCCAATTTAACATGATGTTCAAAACCCATGTTGGTGCTGCTGAAGACGAAGCTAGCGTGTCATATCTGCGGCCAGAAACTGCCGCTGGTATCTTTATGAACTACAAGAACGTAGTTGATAGCTTTAGTCCGGACATGCCGTTTGCCATGGCTCAAATTGGTAAGGCCTTCCGTAACGAAATCGCACCGCGTGATTTTATTTTCCGTGTCCGTGAGCTTGAGCAAATGGAGATTGAAGTCTTTTGCCACCCGGACAACTGGAAAGAAGTCTTTGACCAGTGGTTGCAGATGCAGCTCGACTTTTACCTGGCGCTTGGTTTGCCAGCTGAAAAGCTGCATCAGATTGATGTGCCGGCCGAAGATCGGGCTCACTACAGCAAGCACTCTATCGATACTGAATTTGATTTCCCATTTGGTCAAAAGGAACTTGGTGGCTGTGCCTATCGCACTGATCATGACCTGACTGCCCATCAGAATGCTAGCGGCAAAAACCTGGTTTACCGGCCAAAAGATGGCGGCGAGCCATTTATCCCGCATGTTGTTGAGCCAACGTTTGGTGTCGACCGCGTGCTGTTGGCCGTTTTATCCAATGCCTACACCGAAGATGAAGTTAACGGCGAAAAACGCATTTACTTGAAGCTGCCTGCCAACTTGGCGCCGGTCAAAGTTGCTGTTTCGCCATTGTTAAAGAACAAGCCCGAGCTAGTCGCCAAGGCCCGCGAAGTCTACAAAGTTTTGAAAGCCGAACTGGGCAGCGTCATGTGGGACGATAACGGCAACATTGGTAAACGCTATCGTCGCCAAGATGAAATCGGTACACCATACTGTGTGGTAGTCGACTTTGATACTTTGGAAGGTGACACTATTGATACGGTTACTGTTCGTAATCGTGACACCACCGAGCAGAAGCGGGTGGCTATAGGTGATTTGATGATGGAGCTAGCACTCAAGACAGCCTAGTTGCTCATTGGCTAGCCACTCTGTTTTAATGATAAGCGTAAACAGAGAGACAAATATGGATAAAACAACCATCGAACAGACTATTCGCCGATATTTACCCCAGGTTATTCACATGTCGCTGGCAACGGTGGCCGACAACAAGCCCTGGGTGTTCGAAGTTCATTATGCTTTTGATGATGATTTAAATCTGTATATCGTGACTTCACGCGAATCGCGGCACGGCCAGGAAGTTGCAAAAAATGCCAATGTGTCGGGTACAATTGTTACTCAACATTTTCTTGATCAACCAGCTCGGGGAGTGTCATTCGAAGGCACTATGATAATGCTTGAGCAGCTTAGCGAATCCGATGCTGGTTGGCAAGTGTATACCAAGCGCTTCCCGGATCGAGCGGAAGCCTTACAAGCGGCCTATCAAGATGCCGCGTCTGCCCGGCGAATGTATAAAATTACCGTCAGCAACTATTACCTGATTGATGGTATTGCCACGGGTCGCCCGGAAAAACATCTGCTCGAGTGGAAATCCTAGACTGACATGCTTGAAGCAATAATCTTTGCAATCGCGGGCGGTGGCGGCTCCGGTGGCGGAGGCGGTGGCGGCGGAGGAGGAGGGGGCGGCTCCGGCGGGCCTGGTTCGTTTATGGCGCTGGTGGCCTTTGCGATCACCGGCTATATTTCGTATTACGTTCGAAAGCGCGAATCCAAAACCGAAGGCATTATCGCCGGTGCATTGGTTGGCCTGGGCTTTACAATTTTTATTTTCAAGACAGTAGACGCTGGTAATGGGTTTGCTGCCCTGATTGGGTCAGTAGTCGGTGTCTGGCCGGCGGTGAGCAACTCGGAGTTTCTGACGGCAGCGGTCGCCAAACGCAACAAGCGGCTGCTAAAGAAGGCGGCTGAGCGTGATGCGGCCTGGCAAGAAAAGCCGATTATCGACCGGGTCAGGGAAGTCTTTGCTCAGTATCAAGCAGATTGGACAAAATTTGATCTCACGTCAATAAAGCAGTATACGACTGAACACTATTTTCGCCACGCCACATTGATGTTGCAGGCACTTAATGAACTGGGCCGCCAAAATGACGTCCAAAATCCTGGCATTTATAAAGTGGCCGTAGTTGATGTGCATGACGAAACGCGCAACGACAATGACCACTTCACGGCCTATGTCCAAGCCCACGCCACCGATGTCCTGGTAGACCGCCGCAAACCGCAGCAGTTGTACAGCAACAAGCTGGTCTTTGAGGAGTTTTATCATTTCCAGCGCCATGGCGATGAATGGCTGCTCGATGGTATTGGCCAACAGACGGCTGACCCGAAGCAGGCAAGCGCCCAACTGGCCAAGTTTGCCGAAGCTAATGGTATGTTTTACAGCCTGGACATGGGTACATTATTTTTGCCATCAAAAGGCGCGCTGTTTAACAAATCAACTTTTACTAACTCCGATGTCAACAACCATGTAATAGGAGAGTGGGACGGCCTGCTGGTGCAGCTCTATACCTACATGCCTGACAAACACAGCACCAAACACAACTATTTGATCGCCCAAATAAATTTGCCAAAAAGCTACGATGGCATTGTTGTTCGCCGCCGGGATACCGAGGGCTGGCTTGATCGGGCGCCGGCTGGTTTCCAAAAACTCAAGACCGAATGGCCGGACTTTAACAAACGCTACAGTCTGTACGCCACCGGCATCGACCGGGTGACCAGTTTCGAGCTATTGAATCCGAGCTTTATGGCTTGGCTGTATGACCAAGATTTGCCGGTGAATATCGAAGTAGTCGACAATGTGGTGTATCTGTACGCACGGCTGGCCAAGACCACCGACAGTTATGATGAGATGCTAGAGATTCTACGCCGGGCGCACAAGGAACTCAAACGCTAGGGGAACATGCCTAACGGCGGCTCTGACGGGTCGTGATGGATTGGAATCGCGTTAAAGATTTTTTCGATAGCTTCCGACTCGTCAGGGTTTGCTACATGGCGGTGGAAGGTGGGTCTGCCATCTTCATCTGGAGTGTGTAACTGGTATATACTGCAGACCGGCTTGTAAACCGGGCCATACTCGGCAATAAGCTCGCTCCATACTGCTTTGCAGCGTTCGACAAATTCTTCCAAGTCCTTGCTGGGCGGAGTATCAACGGAGGCTATATTTTCCTGGACTATTACATGTTCAGGTAGCGATTGTCCAACCGCCGCGATTTCCACATCGTTTGGCAGTATAAGGCCTGAAGCCGTTTTTGGCTCTGCTAACCGGACGGCAGTATATCCTAGGACAGTGATGGCCGTAATGAGGCCGCTCTCCGACCTATCTTCCCGAGCATGGTGTAGTTTGATTGCGCTGCGGTTATGCTCAACGAGATAGTGGTACGTGTTCATAGAATATCGGTCTCCTGCGGTCAATGCTAGATTTTCTTTATACCATAAAATGAGCGGCGAGTCTGCTATTATTGATTGATGAAACGATACTATACCGATGGCAGTGCCAGTCCAAATCCCGGCCCTGGTGGCTATGCGGTTATCCTTGATAAAAAACCGGTTGTCTTGGGTGGCGAGCCCGGTGGCGGCGAAACGACCAACATTCGCATGGAAGGTTTTGCAATTATTGCAGCCCTAAAACTTGCCGCCGGTGAACCATGTGAAATTTACACTGACAGTGAATTTTGGATCAATGTCATAACTAAATGGTCATTGGCTTGGGAAAAGAATAATTGGGTCAAAAAGGGCGGGGCCATCAAAAATTTGGATATCGTGCAGGAAGTCTGTCCGCTGTACCGACAGTCACAGGCCAAACTGGTCTGGGTCCGCGCCCACAACGATGACGAAGGCAACGAGCTAGCCGATCACTGGGCCAATGAAGCCCGCAAAACCAAAGCTCAAGCCTCATTGTAAAAAAACTCCTAGTAAGATTTATATTCGAGGCGTAGAATGCCATCGAACGTAAAAGTAAGGAGGCGGATATGTTGGGGAATGCAGATGTTACACCGACCATTGCAGTCAAGGATTTGGCATTGGCCCGTGAGTTTTACGAATCAGTGCTGGGGCTGACAGTAAGCCGGGAAATGCCCGAGGCGCAGCTGGTGCTATATAAAAGTGGCAATGGCGAGGTCCAAGTTTATGCTTCGGCGACCGCTGGTAGCAATCAATCTACCTATGCCACCTGGGAAGTTGACGATATTGAGGCCGTGGTTGACGGTTTGAAATCCAAGGGCGTAACCTTTGAACATTACGACATGCCGGGCACGAGCCTGGAAGGTGATGTTCATGTCATGCAGCACGAGAAGGCTGCTTGGTTTAAAGACCCGGATGGAAACATCCTGTGCTTGCATAGCCAGGTGTAATAAAAAATCCCAGCCGTGAAGCTGGGATTTCTCGATAAGAATGAATCGAGGCTTATTGCTCGAAGACACCCATATCATAGCCTGCACCTTGTGGTCGTGCCGAGTTGGCAAAGTCGAAGGCTGGGGCTAGCATGGCGTTACCTGTGTCGATGGCTGGTGAGCCAGCGAGCAGGTGGAAGTCGCCAGTGGTTGGGCTGACGTACAGCGGGTTGCCGGTCGTCAGGTTGTTACTGAGGCTGAAGTTGCCAACAGTACCTGCGGTAGCAGTGCTTACGTTACCCGTCATGATGTTGTTACGGACAACATTAGTGCCGGTAAAGCCACCGGCGCCAAAGTTGATGCCGTTTTTGCTGTTACCGTACATGACGTTGTTTACAATCCGAATGTTGCTGACAACGTAGTTGTTGTTTTCTTTCCAGAAGACGACACCTGAACCTTGGTTGTTGATCAGCTGGTTGTTAAAGATGTCGATGTTGTCGAGCTTCTTAACGGCAGCGTAGCTTTCAACGGCCAACATAATGCCAGCCTTAGTGTTGTTGGTGGCGTTACGGGCGATGTTGTTGTACACCTTGGTGTTGGTAGCGGCATCGAGATAGATGTTTGGTCCGCGGTTACTGTAGGCTTGGTTGTCGTGAATCGTACCATTAGTCGCACCATATTTGGCGTCGATACCTTCTTCACCACAGTTGTAGACCTTGTTGTTCTTAACTTCAAAGCCATTGATGTTGTTGATGCTAATAGCTTCGTTGTTAGCGCTAGTGCCTTTATCGTTGGTGTTGTGGATATCGCTGTTTGAGATAACGACATTCGTACCAGTGATCATGACAATACCACCATCGCTGCTGGCGCCAACTTCGACCTGGTCCAGGTTGATGTTGTTAACCTGGTAGCCGTAAATGGCGTGCTTAGGTGAATTAAGGACGCTAATGCCAGACATGTTGATGTTTGACTTGCCGTCCAAGTTTACTAAACCGTTGGTTGAGTAAAGGCTCTTTTTGCCATCGATGATGACTTTCTCGCCGGCGCGGTTCTTGTAAGTAATAGGCGCGCTGACAGTACCGCTGTTGGTTGGCTTGACGGCTTCTTGATAGGTGCCGGCGCCGATTTCAACGGTGTCTCCAGCTTGGGCAACGTTTGCCGCAGCCTGGATTGTGGTGTAGGTGCCTGAGCCATCTTTGGCGACCGTTAATGTCTGAGCGACATGCGGTGTGACAACGGCTGGAGGGGTGGCGGGTGGCCGGGCTGCTTTGGCGGCCACATCATCACTGCTGCCGAGTGTGGCAACTGCAACTGCGGATAGGCCGGCAACGCCAAGAACGGCTAAGCCAAGCAGTGACATATGATGTCGCGAACTCCGAAGGGGCATCTTAGATTTTTTTGTAGTTTTTTTTGTTTTTTGCACGGTCTTGCGTGCTTTAGAAGCGGTTGTTTTCGCTTGCTTCATGGGCCTCCTTCCAAAGGCATGTTAAAGGGCTGGTACCCTATAAGATTAATGCTTAATTAAAACATAAGCAAATTTATTGTTTAAACTAGTTTGTTGGCCGCATGGTGCGGGCCATATTGTTGCCGACGGCAGTGTAAATCACCAGATCACTGCCAGAAGGGGCGCTGCCGTCAAGCCGGGTCAGGGGTGGTAGGGCAACGATCACAAAACGATTTTTAGCTTCGAAGACCCAACGGCCTTGAATTTGGTTTTTGTCATTGATCGAAAAGTCGAAAATTGTTGTGCCTGATTGGTTTTTACTCGATTTAATATCAACGCTGTCGCCGACATTTAAGGTGGGTTCGTTGGCACCGGTTTGGACAACTTTCCAGCCATAGGTATCGCCAAGCTTCACGGCGGTTAGCAGGGCGCCACCGACTTTGGTGATAATTTGGAATTTGTCTTTGTTATAGACAACGGCGGTCATCTGGCCATTTAAGACGGAGTTCCCGATAGCGTAATTGCTAAAGACCGTTGAGGTGACCGTGTAGGCGGCGCTGCCACCGCCAGTACCGGTTAGCTTGCCCCATGGGGTAGGGTAAGCAAATGATATGCCGTAGTCGGTGTTGGAAAAAATTGAGAAATTGTCGGGGATTCTAATAACAGCCGGCTGCCCATTAGGTGGTGAAGGACTGTTGCTGGTGGCTGTGGAATTGGTTTTATTGGCACCGTCTTTATTGGTGTTGATTTTAGTACCGCCGCTGTTGGCGATCATGAATATTATCAAAAAGACGATACCGATACCAACAAAAGCACCAATGGTTGCCAGTGAACCGATGCCACGCTGGTCACGCCTATAATGTGGCTTGACTGCTATACTATAGTGCATATGTTTTCTACTATACATGAATTTTACATCATTTTTCTGCGTGAAATTAAAGGGCAGCTCGGGTAGAATAGCCAAAGAAGAAAGAGGTAACACGTTATGGCAGATCCAGCCGAAGAAATTGATACACAAGACGAAGCAGCGGTTGAGCCAGCTGAGGTTTCGGAAGAAACCACGGTTGAGGCTGAAGCTGAAGTCGAGAGCCACACCGTACCTGAGGTAACCAACAAGCCGAAAGCCACGCCGGCCAACCAAATTTCCGAAGAAGCCCTACAGGGCAAGCCGGCCGCAGACGATCCCGACTACCAGGAAACCGATGTTTTCGCCTGGGCCAACAACCTGGTCCAGTACAAAGACGAACTCAAAGTTGACCTCTACCTGTTCAACCGCAACTATGTGGTGTATCGCACGGCACGCTCCAAAGAACTGGACAAGCAAATGGAGCCAATCTTTGTTGATGAAATCTTGGAATATATCCTAGAGGGCGTCGACAACGGTTTGATTGTCCGTGGTTTTGAAGATGCCGAAGCCGAAGAAAATGTCTTACAGCGCACCCGCGTCACTAAAGTCGATAAACTGCGCGAAGTCTTGGGCTGGCTCAAAACCCAGGAGCATGAAATTGAGCTGTTTGTCGAAGAAGAGCACGACATGAAGCGCATCAAGGGAGTGCTGGCACGTATTAGTCACCCGCAAATGAAGCAGCCATTTTATGTAATCAAAGCCCTGCCGCAAACTCAGGTCATGAAGGGTAAAACCGGCTGGATGCTGCGCGATAACAAAATGGTGCCATTTGATGCCGATGCCGCTCTGCGTATCCCGACCGACAACCAGTTGTTGGTCTTGGAATCCGACCTCTATGTCTTTAATCAGGCTAAACTTAAGTCACTGTTTGGCTATGATGCCAAAGAGGCCTGGGTTGCCGAGCAGAAGGTTAAAGAGATCGAAGCTAACTTTAAGCTCAGTTTTGCCGATGGTGCTAACATGCAATCGCTGGTAAAGGGCAAGCAAGCGACTATTAAGAAGCTGCAAAAAGTCGAACCGGCACAGATGAAGCAAGAAGATATGATGGATCATTCCGACGAGCTCGGCGTTGGCTTAATGCAGGACGATGACGGCGCTATCATTATTATGGACGACAAAGACCTAACTCGCTTTGTGAACCTGTTAAATGACGACTACATGGAGTCACCGCTTACCGGCATTCGCTATGAAATTAAGAGCAAGCGCGAGCTGAAGCCGGCTGACGAAGAAGAGTTGCTCAAAGAAGTCGGTAAATAACCGGCTACTTACGCTCGCTAAATTTAATTGTGCTAATACGTACTGCGGCCAGGGTAGCGATAATAATCGAGATACCAATGGCTTCTTTGAGGTCGCCATGGCGGAACCACAGGCTGACAACTTCATTTAGCATGATGATAAGCACGGTGTCGACAATGTAACGCACTTGGACGTAGCCGTCTTTGAGGTAACCCAAAATAGTCGTGGTAATTTCGACTAAAGCGACGATAAAAACGATATCGAGCAGCATTTTTTGCAACAATACTTCGAGAGGCCGGTGCAGTGAGGTAAACAGGTCATAACCTGATTTAGCGACGCCGGCAATCAGTGCACAACTGATGATAATCACCAGGGCATTGAGCATAAAGCGAATAGCCGTGCCAAAAAAGACGGTTATTTGGTCAAAGAATTTCTGGTATCGTACGCGTAATTCCATTGGCCCAGTATAACAGAGGCAATTTAGTGGTATCATATGGGTATGAGCAATCCAGACCAGCGACCGGAACGCGTTTTCGCATTTATTGACAGTCAGAACCTCAATGTAAGTACTCAAAAATTTGGTTGGAAAATGGACTGGCAGAAGTTCCGTCAGTTTTTGGCCGACAAGTATGGTGTCAGCAAGGCCTTTATGTTCATTGGTTACATTCCCGAAAATGAAAGCCTGTACGAGCAGATGCATGACGCCGGCTATGCCGTGGTGTTAAAACCGACTTTTGATATGACAAAGCCGCGTCCTGAAGATGTCGAAGCGCAGCCTGGTGTAGAGGTTAAGCCCATTAAACCCGAGGATAAAAAACCAGTTAAAGGCAACATTGATGCTGAGTTGGTGCTGTGGGCTATGAAGGAAATGAGCAACTACGACAAGGCGATTATCGTTTCCGGTGATGGCGACTTTTACTGCTTGGTCGAATATTTGGAACAAAAAGGTCGCTTGTTGCATTTGCTAACGCCTAGCAGTCACTACTCGGGGTTGTATAATCGTTATGATGATTACGTAGTTCGGCTTGATCAATTTAAACGCGAACTACGATACCACGACTTTAGGCGGAAAAAATAGGGTTTAAAATACACTATCTTCGCAAGACCGTAAGTTGTTAAGATAGCCTTATGAGACAGAAGCAGGCGCTGGCAGTAATGCTGGCAGGGAATTCAGTGTTTTTGACCGGGCCACCGGGAGCCGGTAAGACCTATGTGCTTAACGAGTTTATTCGCCGTGCTCAAAAACAGCACAAGACCGTTGCTATCACTGCTTCGACTGGCATTGCAGCTACCCACATCGGCGGTACGACGATTCATTCCTGGTCGGGCTTAGGTGTCCGCGAAAGCCTAAGCGATTGGGACCGCGACCGGTTATTATCGGCTGCCCATCTGGCTAAACGCTATAACGCGGCCGATATTTTAGTGATCGACGAAGTCTCAATGTTGCACGGTCTGCGGCTTGATTTAGTTAACGATGTTTGTAAACTGCTGCGCAAAGACCCGGCGCCATTTGGCGGCTTGCAGGTAATTCTGGTTGGTGATTTATTCCAGTTACCGCCGGTCAACCGAGGCAGCCAACTGGTTGATTTTGCGCACACCTCGGCAGCCTGGCAAGAGCTCAATCCTAAAATTTGTTATATAACCGAGCAGCATCGCCAGCAAAACGATGGCTTGCTTGATTTGCTAAACGCCATGCGTTCCGGCGAAGTTAATGAGCACCACGAAGAGTTGCTAACCGAACGGCTTGAGTTGCACCCGGACGAGACTGAACCGGTTACCCGGCTGTTTGCTCATAACCTCGATGTTGAATCGATCAACCAAAAACATTTGGCGGCCATCGATAGCGAAACCAAGCTGTTTGTTATGCAGACCAAAGGCACGGCCGCCAAAGTTGAGCAGCTGGTGAAAAGTGTTTTGGCGCCCGGGCAGCTCGAACTTAAGCGCGGCGCCGAAGTCATGTTTGTAGCCAACAACTTCGCCCAGGGTTTTGTAAATGGCAGCCGTGGTCGGGTTGTGGCCTTTAAAAACGATTTGCCAATGGTCGAACTATTGTCTAACGGCCGAATTATTAAAGTTGAGCCCCACACCTGGACGCTCACCGAAGACGATCGCAAAAAAGCCGAAGTTTCCCAGCTGCCGCTGCGCTTGGCTTGGGCGATTACAATCCACAAGAGCCAGGGAATGAGCCTGGACGCCGCTGAGATTGACCTGTCGCGCTCGTTTACGCCCGGTATGGGTTATGTGGCGCTGTCGCGCGTCCGCAGCCTTGAGGGCGTGTATTTGAAGGGCATAAACCAAATGGCACTGGCCATGCACCCGCAGATTTTTGAATTCGATGCCCAGTTACGGGCCGCTTCGCAGGAATTGGCCGATAGTACCGAGGATATCGCTGAAGAGGCGGCTATGCCTGAGCCTGCTGCCGACGGCGAGCCACGGCTGGCAGTGGCCGATTATGACGAGGAGTTGTTTAGCAAGCTGCGTACTTGGCGCCTCGAGCAATCACGCCGGCAGAGCATTGCGCCATTTATGGTCGCCCATGACAGTGCACTGCAGGAGCTAGCCCGGGTCAAGCCATTGTCGCGCCAAAAACTGATCGGTGTTAAGGGCTTTGGGCCACGCCGGGTTGAAAGTTACGGCGAGGGTATTCTAGAGGTGATTGGTGGCCACTTGGGCCATGAAATTGCCGATCCGAATGTCTGGCTGCCCCAAGAAGACGAGCAGCTACTAGCCCAATTTAGGGCAGGGATTCCACTAGAAACAGTGGCCGAGAATCTCGGTCGTTCTTCCCAAGAAATTTGGGTGCATCTGTCGCAACTGTTACCAACAGCCTAGTAAACTAGCCATCTAGACAAAACGCTTATGCTAAGTGCATACTGAGCCTATATATAAGCCTGAAAGAAAGGGCAACAGTATGAATGTAGAAGTTAACTGGCTAGCCATAGTGCTGGCTGCTTTGTCGACCATGGTCGTCGGATCTATATGGTACACTCCAAAAGTTTTCGGTAACCAATGGGAGAAGCTGGCTCGCATTGATCCTAAAAAACGGGCAAATGCGCCGCGGGCAATTGGTATAACACTGGTCGTTAGCTTTATCTCGGCCTACGTTTTGGCTCATATCGTATATTTGTCTAACAGCTTCTTCGGCCATTCTTTTTTGCAAGATGCCCTAACGACGGCTTTTTGGGTCTGGTTAGCCTTTACCGCGGCCCGCTTCATCACGCATGACGCTTTCGAAAACCGCCCATGGAAGCTAACGCTGATGAATGTGACTCACGAATTGGTGACCTTTGTGGCTATGGCGTTGGTTATTGGCCTCCTACCGCCAGCCGGGCTTTAGCTGATTTCGATTGGTTCAGCGAGCTTCCAAAGCGTGTCGAACATCTGTTCCATCATGGCGTGCAGTGCCGGGTGGTGGATTTCGGTGGCTTGGGGCTGCTCCGGGCTGTAGTCGATTAAGGTGACTTGGTCGTCGTATACGTAAATTTCAAAGTTTATTCTCAAAATCTCCGGGTCAATGTGTCGTATGAATGTTCGTTTTGGGTCATAGGGCTCAATATCAGCGCCCTTAACTTCGGTAGCGTTAGTTAAGTCAAAACTGGTGAGCTGGTTATCGATAAAGCGCTCGCGGCAGTGGCGGGCGAAGGCTTTACCTTCTTTACCAAAGTGATCAGTCAGGTGAGCGGCTTCGAAGACTTTATATTGCTGGTGAGCCTTGGTGAGGTTCCAGTTAACTTGTTTGAGCCCGCCCAAACCGTAAAAGTGTTGAGTGGTAGCCTTAGGGCCACCGGCGCCGGTTAATAATTGCAGGCTGGTGGCCATGGTCTCAAGGTTTTGCTTGAGATCAGCAGTTTCGGCTTCGCGGTTGGCAATCAGGCTTTCGATATTCTCCAGGGGTAGGGGTCGGTATAAGCTGCCGTAGCTCAGCTGTTCGACGCTGACTAGGCCTTTTGCTTGCAGCTCCTCGAGGTGGCGGTAGGTTTGGGTGCGGCTGATTTTGCTGGCTTTGGAGATTTGTAGGACTGAAGCCGGGCCGAGTTTTAATAATTCGATATAAGTGCGGGTGGTGTCTGGCTCAATTGCCAAGACTTGTAAATAATTTTGGACAACTTGCAGAGGGGTTGTGGATTCCATGTGTACAAGTATAGCAGCTTTGCGGTATAGTTGTCCGAATTTTTGGACAACTATTTGTACGTTTATAATTTTACCTCTTATACTTGGTCCCATTATGATCTTTTCGGTGATTTCCGCTCTATTGGCCTTTGTTTGCTACATTCCGTGCGGCCGCGATATCTTACGGGGCCGAGTACAGACGGCCCGGTCCTCGCGGATTATGCTGACGTTGCTATTGGTGGTGGTTCTGGTACAACAAGTTAGCCTGGGGAGTGGCTTGGCTCTAGCGGTGACTGTTGGTGAGCTGATCGGCTCGCTGGCGATTATGTCTTTGTCACTGCGGCATGGGGTGGGTGGCTGGCAACGGCATGAGGTTGTTTGTTATGGGCTGCTTGGTGTTAGCTTGGTGGCCTGGCTTTTGACCTCGAATGCATTTTTGGCCTTACATTTGAGCATCGCGGCTGATTTGGTGGCGTTTGCTCCGACTTTAGTGAAGACTTGGCGGCTGCCGGCTAGTGAGACGCCGATATTCTACGGTTTTGGCGCACTGGCTGCGCTGTTAAGTGTTTTTGCGGTGCCTCATATATCGTATGTCGTAGTGGTGTTCGCTGCGTATTTGACCGTGGTTAATGTGGTTGAACTTTTGCTGATTTATCGGCCGCGTTTGCTTGGGTTTATGCAGGTGTTAATACAAAAATCGTGACTTTACATACTCCCGAATTTTGGACATTTTTCGGGGCAGGGGAGATGTAGTAAAAAAATACATGATGCAGTGCGCACGAGGCTGTAGGGTCAGTTTTATAGATGGAAATTGCAGAATAAATCAAAAAGAAGAGAGCAGGGGCCTGATTAAAACATAAGCCAAGAAAAGTTCGATTTTGAAAAATTTTATGTAAAAATCAAGGGTATGAATCCACAAGATCCACCGGAAAAGCCGGAAATTTTACAACTTACACAATTTGGTAACCCAATCCTTAGAAAAGTAGCTAAGCATCTGACAAGAAATGAGATCAAGTCAGAAAAAATCAAACGGCTTATTAAAGACATGTATTACACCTTGGACCGCAAGAAATATGGGGTAGGGTTAGCGGCGCCGCAGGTGGGTGAGCCGTTGGCGATTAGTGCCATACATTTGCAGCCGTTGCCATGGCGGCCAGAGGCAAAGGAGCGAAAATTAACGCTGATCAATCCAGAAATCATAGAAACTCATGGGCGGCGGACTGGCATGTGGGAGGGTTGTATCAGCTTTTGCGGTGGTCAAAAAGAGTTTCCATATGCCAAGGCGCTTAGGTACAGGAAAGTCACCGTAAAGTACACCGATGAAGATGGTAAAACGCAAAAAGAAAGCTTTGAAGGCTTGCTGGGGCATGTAATCCAGCACGAGGTTGACCATTTAAATGGCATCTTGTTTGTCGATCGTGTGAAAGATACTACATCATATGTGACGGTTAGCGAGTATGATAAGCGATATCGACAGATGAATAAGGAGGCGTGATGAAAATTACCAAGTTTGTGCACTCATGTTTATTAGTTGAGATGCCGGCGCCGGTTAACCGGACGGTTTTGTTTGACCCGGGAACAATGAGTGAAGAGGCACTCAATGTTGGCAAACTCGAGTTTTTGGATGACATCGTTATCACCCATAGCCACGCCGACCACACCAGTGTTAAATTGCTGCGGAAGATTGTCGATAAATTTCCGGATGTGCGTATAACTTCGACGGCTGAGGTTGTTGAGCTGCTGGCTGCCGAGGGTATTATGGCTGGGACCGAAGTACCCGATGGTATGGAATTCTTTGAGTCGCCACATGCTGATGTTGGGCCGGTCTTTCCTCAGCCACAAGAAATTGGTGTCCACTATCTGGACCGCTTGACGGTGCCAGGGGATAGCCATACCTTTAAGGAGAGTAAAGCAATTTTGGCTTTGCCGGTGCAGGCACCATGGGGCAGTATGCTCGACGCGGTTCGCTTGGCCCTGGAGTTAAAACCGCAGCATGTGTTGCCAGTCCATGATTGGCACTGGAGTGATGACGCCCGTGCCGCCAGTTATGCCCAGCTGGACAAAGCTTTCAGCGGGCAGGGCATCACATTTCATAAGCTTGAGACCGGGCAGCCGATTGTAATCGACTTGTAAGCCGGCGTCGCATGATACAATAGCTGGAGTATGACAAACGTCCTGACCTCTATTCGGACCCAGGCCAGGGCCGGTGCCCGCGTCGTGGCCCGCAAGCTTGACCGTTGGTCAAGTGGCCGACTTACGCCGGCCATGGTGACCTGGTTCGGCTTCCTGATGCATGTGCCTATAGCCTACCTCATTGCCACCGAGCATAACTTGTGGGCGGCTGCTTTCTTAGTCTTTTTTGGTCTGTTTGACATCTTAGATGGTGGCTTAGCTGCTGTCCAAGAAAGAACCAGTCCGCAGGGCATGCTGCTCGACGCCTCAACTGACCGTATGAAAGAAGTCTTGCTCTACACTGGTGCGGCCTTTGCACTTATTAGCAGTGGACACCCTAAAACGGCTGTTTGGGCGGTGGTCGCCTGTGGCGCCTCAATTTGTGTTAGTTATGTCAAAGCTAAGGGTGAAGCAGCCGTGGCTTCGGGCAAGAAGCAGATCCCGCACACCGTGCTTAACAGAATGTTTGGTGATGGTTTAGTGACCTTTGAAATCCGCATGGCTATCCTGACGGCCGGTTTGATTTTTGACCAATTGTATCCGGCGGTATTGGTTATTGCCGTAGCCGCCAGTTTTACGGCCTTCCAGCGACTTTACTTGATTAGCAAGGCGCTCGGAAAGCACTAGTTCATGGTCAAAGCCGATTTTCATACGCACTCGATTGCTTCGCCCGATGGTGCGCTGACAACCGACGATTATAGACACATGCTGGAAAGCGGCAAGCTCGACTATGTGGCCATTACCGACCACAATAGTGCCGAGTTTGCGCTGGCTTTTCGCAAATCGCTTGGCGCTAAGAGTGACTTGGCGCAACGGGTTATTGTTGGCGAAGAAATTCGCACCAGCCAAGGGGAGATTATTGGGTTGTACCTCAAAAAAACGATCCCATCAATGATGTCACCCGAGGACACCGTCAAAGCCATCCGTCAGCAGGGCGGGCTGGTCTGTATTCCGCACCCCTTTGAAAATGTCAGGCGCGGTATGCAGTTGGCCGATCTGGAGCGCATCGCCCATGAAGTTGATGTGATAGAAGTCCATAATGGCCGGGCGGTTTTCCAGAACAAATCCAAAGATGCCTATGCCTGGGCTAAACGCCATTTAGTAGCTGGCGTGGCTAACAGTGATAGCCACGCCGTACCGGGGTGGGGCAGAACGTATACTAAACTACGCGAAGCACCAACCAAAGAAACGCTGGTCGACCTGTTACAAAGTGCTACCTATACCGTGCGCTTTCCTGGCGTCAAGGCTGTGCTGTATCCTAAACTAAACCGCTTAAAAAAGCTTAGGAAGCGACGCTGATGCACGATATTGTTCTGGCGATCTGGTTTTTCTGTCCGGCAGGTGTGGCTAATGTGTCGCCGATTTTTGCGGCTCATATCCCATGGCTCAAGAAGTTTAACCAGCCAATTGATGGTGGTTTGCAGTTCCGCGGCAAGCCGCTGCTTGGCAGTCACAAGACGTGGCGCGGTTTGATCATCGGTGTATTGATGGCAATTTTGACACTTTGGGTACAGCAGTTATTGGTAGCGGATGTCGGCTGGCTGGCTGACCTGGTCTCAGATGTTGATTACGCTGCGTTGCCGACTATTTTGGTTGGTGCACTGTTTGGTTTGGGAGCTTTGGGTGGTGATGCAGTCGAGAGCTTCTTTAAACGTCAGCACGGGGTTAAGCCGGGCCATGGCTGGTTTCCGTTTGACCAGACCGATTACATTATCGGTGGCGCACTGGCTACAGCGCCCTTTGTGCGGCTGCATTTTATTCAATATGTCCTGCTGATTATCATTTGGTTGGGTGTCCATATGGTTGCCAGTTACATCGGTTGGCTGCTCAAGCTTAAAGAACGCCCAATTTAACCAATAAGCATGAACTTTGTTATACTAGCGAAATGATAGTGCAGCAGAAGTTCCCCAAGGACTTTTTATGGGGGGCCAGTACCGCCAGCCATCAGGTTGAGGGCGGAACAGTGAACCAATGGAGCCAGTGGGAGCTGGAGCATGCCGCTGCATTGGCTGCTTCCGCGCAGCAACGTCTGTCGTGGCTGCCCGATTGGCAAGAGATCAAAGACCAGGCCGAAGACCCGGACAACTATGTTTCGGGCGATGGCGTCGATCACTACAACCGCTACGAAGAAGATTTTGACCTGCTGCAAAAATTGCAATTTAACTCCTTTCGCTTTGGCATTGAGTGGTCGCGTATCGAGCCTCAAGAGGGCGCTTTTGATATTGAAGCTATTAACCACTACCATAAATACATTGATAGCTTAATTGAGCGTGGTGTCGAACCGGTAATGAACCTCTGGCACTGGACGATGCCGACCTGGTTTACCGATAAAGGCGGCTTTGCTAAAAAAGAGAATCTGGTGCTGTTTGACGCCTTTGTGGCCCGGGTGGCCGAAGAGTACGCCGACAAAGTCAAATACATCATTACGCTCAATGAGCCAAACGTCTACGCCAGCTTTAGCTACCTGGACGGCGCCTGGCCGCCGCAAATCAAAAACCCACGCATGGCGTTGAAAGTTTATGCTAACTTGGTCAAGGCGCACAAACGGGCCTACACGATTCTCAAAGCCCGCCGTTCAACATTGTGCATTGGTGTGGCAGCGCATCTGGCAAATATCCAATCAAAACGGCCGCACAACATCTTGGATAACATCTCAACTAAGATAATGCGCTATGGTTGGAACTGGTGGTTCCTTAACCGGATCCGTAACCATCAGGATTTTGTGGGCATCAACTATTATTTCACCGATTATTACCGTGGTCTTGGCCGCAAAGACAATCCTAGTGTGCCGACTCAGGACATGGGCTGGTATATGGAGCCGGAAGGCTTGTACCCGTTGATGCTGCGTACCTGGGCGCGCTACAAAAAACCGATTATCATTACCGAAAATGGCGTGGCTGACCGCGATGACAAATACCGTCAGTGGTGGCTTGAAGAGTCAATTATCGCCATGCAGCGGGCGCTGAGCGAAGGGGTTGAGCTTAAGGGCTATATGCATTGGAGCCTACTCGACAACTTCGAATGGGCCTACGGTTGGTGGCCAAAGTTCGGCCTAGTTGAAGTCGACCGTGAAAACGACATGAAGCGCCAACCGCGGCCCAGTGCCATCTGGCTGGCCCGTTATCTGAAAGAGTTGCAAGATCCGCAGGCAGCCAGCCAGACAGCGCCAAAACCGCCTCGGGCGGTCAGTCACCCGCGGCCACCAGAGCAACCGGTTGAAGAACCGGCACCGGCGCCTGCACCTCGGCCAGTCCCAAAACCGGTGACACCACAACCAGCTGCATCGCCGGCTCCCACAGTCCATAAGCCAAGCATTCTGGCACCACGCCACCCGCGACAACGCATGTTACCGATTGACCAGACCGATGGTATCGGCCGCCCGGTCAGTCATCGTCCAGCCCGCTCACACCAACCGGCAGCAGAAACTCAAGACCGTCATGGCCTCAGTAGTGCCGCCCGGCGTATTAGACTCAAAAAGCAATGACCAATCACCCTAAAATCGTCGTCATCGGGGGCGGTACCGGCAACTTTACGCTGTTAAAAGGCATTAAGAAGTTTACGCCTAATATCACGGCTCTGGTTAGTATGGCCGATGATGGCGGTTCAACCGGCGTGCTGCGTGATGAGCTTGGCGTTTTGCCACCCGGCGATGTCCGCCAGTGCTTGGTCGCGCTTAGTGAAGCGCCCGAAGAGCTGCGCGAGCTGTTTAACTTCCGTTTCGATAAAGGCACGCTACAGGGCCACTCTTTTGGCAACATCTTCCTCAGCGCTGTCGAGAAAATGTCAGGTGATTTTAGCCAGGCTATCAAAGTTGCCGGCGAAATTTTACGGGTGACCGGCCGGGTTCTGCCTGTCAGCTTGCAGGATTACCGATTAGTTATGGAATATGATGGCCAACGGACTGTGGGCGAGTATGCGGTCTCTAAAGTCCGGCTCGACATCGGCGCCGACGCCGAAAAGCCAAGCATGTGGCTGACACCCAAAGCCGAGATCAACAGTGAAGCCCGAATGGCGATTTTACAAGCTGACCTGGTAGTAATTGCACCCGGCAATCTGTATGCCTCAACTGTCCCGGCTTTGTTGGTCGATGGCCTAGCCGAAGCCCTGCAGCAAACGGCTGCCGAAGTGGCCTATGTCTGCAATTTGGTCAACCACAGCCATCAGACGCCTAACTTTTCAGTGGCCGATTACGTGCGCGAAGTTGAACGTTTTGTCGGCACCGGTATCATCGACTATGTCTTATATAACACCGACACACCTGATAATGATATTTTGCGTCGCTACTCCGTTGAAGGTGAATATCCGGTACGCATCGACCAAGCCGCACTTGCTGAGTTAGATGTTGCGCCGGTACCAGGATCGTTTTTGTCCAGGGCAGAGCACAACCGCAACAGCAATGACACGCGAATTCGGCGATCACTCATTCGTCATGATAGTGACAAAGTTGCAAAAACCCTTATTGAATTATTGACATAAGCGGTAAAAGATGCTAATGTATTCTTTGTAATGTCAAAACAAAAAATACAAAAAGAATTACAAGCTAGCCTCGCTCACCAGACCACTATTCAGGCGGGTGCCTGGTTATTTACCGTTTTAGCATTGATTGGCGTTAGTGAAATGACTCTGGAGCACATGGCTGCCCACAGCCCGGCCGTAGGGCAGCACAGCACTTCGGTTGCCAACATGGAACTGTTTGCTCGTGGTGAAGGTCGCAGCGAAACCGCTCGCTTGCCTGAAGAGTTTGATGTCGGCCTGCAAACTCCTCGTATCTCAGGGCTTTAAATAGCGTACGGTGGATAACTCTGAGCGCTATATATGGCAATCAGATAGGGAACTGTGGATAAGTGGCGCATCAGACGCCACTTTTTATAAAAATAGACTTGCATGTGGGTACGGGTGGGTAGTATGCTGATGTCAGTGGGTAATCGTGGGTAACCCAGACAAGGCATCGGACATAGTTCCTCTAAGCAAAGCCTTCGGTCTTACCAACAACAAAAATCAAAAATAACCACTAGTACTATAAAACCAATGGCCAAAGTAGACTATTTCCAACGGAAGCTCGACGACAAGAGGCGGTTAACCATACCGACTGAAGTTCGTGACGAGTTCACCAGCGGGGTAGTCATAACCCGAGGATTTAAGCAGTATCTGCACCTATACCCAAAAGCGGTTTGGGACCAGGTTGTCGAGCAACGTCTCCAGGGAGATATCCTGAGTGAAGAGATTGCCGACCTGAACGTCCAATTCCGTACAGGTAAAATCGAGGTTGAATGCGACGCAAAACAGGGACGCATTTCACTCGAGCAGCATCTACTAGACTACGCAGGGATAGACCGCGACATTTCAGCGGTGCGTGTCGGGCAATATTGGCGAGTGATGGCTGCATAAAGCAAGCCTGGTTTCGTAGTACCTAGAACATTAAAAAATAATAGCTGGCGAAAATAGCCTCCAAAAACCAAAAATATAAACTTTGGCAATGGCTCGTTTTCAAGACCACCTATTCGGCAGTCAACGGATGGACTTGAGAAGGCACCATCTTTAAAAAACCTTCGCACCTTTAACGAACACCTCCCAAAACTCCACCTCACACATAAGTCTCTCAAACTCGGTTGATTAGCAGTAAGAAGTTCCAATGGATTTTTTAAATCTATACTCGGCTTAAAGCCAAATTTTCTTCTTTACATACATGCTTTTCAACCAAAACAAAAACAAAAACTACAAAAAACAAATAGTTGGCTGCTGATTAGGTGAACTTGAATAATTCCGGTAGGAAGCACAAAAATATTGCTCCTATCTCGGGATAAAAAACAAAAACACCAAAACAAAAATAAAACGAGTAGTATTCGAACAGCGTAACAAAAGAAGCCGGACATAGTTTCCAGCCCTTGAACATAGCTTTCAAAATGGCTTGATTGTTGGGCAAGATTGTTTGATACTTACATACCATGACCGAACCAGTACATATACCAGTGCTTTTACAGCCTGTTTTGCATTACCTGGCTCCAGGGGCAGGGGAATCCTACCTCGACCTGACAGCTGGCTACGGCGGACACGCCCGAGAAGTATTGGAGCGCACCCAAAAACCGGATAAAGCAGTGTTGGTCGATAGAGACCGGAATGCCATAAAGGTTTTGACGAGTGAATTCGCGGAGCATCGCTCTACAATCTTGCATGCAGATTTCCTGCAGGCCAGTCGCGATTTACACGAGCAAGGTAAACGCTTTGATATGATATTGGCCGACCTCGGCGTTTCATCGCCGCACCTCAACCAAGCTGAGCGTGGCTTTGCCATAAGCTTAGAGGGGCCGCTCGATATGCGTATGGACCAGACATCGGAGCTGACGGCAGCTGACATAGTAAATAGCTATACTGCCGACCAGCTGACAGATATCCTCCAGCGCTACGGAGAGGAACCGAAGAGCCGGGCAATTGCTAAACTCATCATCGAAAACCGTCCTAAAGAAGGCTATACCACTACCACACAGTTGGCTCAGATCGTGGCTCGCGCCTGGCCCGGACGGAGTAAAGTCCACCCGGCGACCCGGACATTCCAGGCTCTCCGCATAGCGGTTAACGATGAATTGCAAATGGTTGAACAAAGCTTGCCAATCTGGCTCGAACTTTTGGCCCCAGGCGGACGTCTGGCAGTCATCAGTTTCCATAGCCTTGAAGATAGGCTAGTTAAACGTGCCTTTGCCACTGTCGGTGGTAATGGTTACGATGCTCAAGTCCGGCTTTTGACTAAACGACCGGTCGTGGCTGAGCAAAATGAATTAGATATTAATCCGCGTGCCCGCAGCGCCAAACTGCGAGCCGTAGTGAAACTATAAAAAACAAAAAACTGAACCTTCACCAAAAAACAAAAACCCGAAGGTTCGAAACCAAAAGAAAGGGGCACCTCCCATGCCTATCCAAGTCAAAAAAAGCGCATCACGTACTTACAAAGTAATGGTTAAAGTAGCCTAAGACTTCTAAGCCCGGCTTAGGTGTCCCAAAATTCGGACACCTAAGCCACCACAAAAATAAAAACAAAAGTGTACCAACAATGACATACTCAAGTTCTATGGCTATGGGCCGTCAACAGCGCCAAATTGGTCGTAACCAAAACGCTGTTAGCTTTCGCAATACTGACCGAACGCTCGGGCCGATTAGCAACACCATTATTCTGATTGTCCTGGCATGCTTGCTAGGTCTGCTGTACCTGACCCAGGTGACCAAAACTAACGCCTACGGTTACGTTATTAATGATTTGCAGCAACAACAAACTCAACTGAAGTCTGACCACGAGGATCTAGCAGTCGCTTCGGCTCGTCTTCAATCTTTAGATCGTGTCCAAAATAGTGATGTTGCCAAGAATATGACAGCAGTTGCGCCTAGCGGCACGGTCAAGCAGTAGTACAATAGTACTAAATGGACTACCGATACCGACGTTCAATTGCTCAGCAAAACGCTGACGCTGTAGCTGGCCCCAAGCCAGGGCAGTCTTTTAAGCGTATTCAAACCTGGCACATAGTTTTGATGATTGTGCTGGCCGTGTTTGTAACGCGAGCTTTCTATGTGCAAGTTGTGCGCCACGAATACTATCGTTCGGTGGCCTTAAGTGACCAATTAAAACAATACGAAATCCCGGCTACGCGCGGGGTTATTAGTGCCTATGACGGCGACAAAACCGTGCCGATTGTTTTGAATCAAAAGCTGTACACCTTGTATGCTGATCCGACCTTCATCAAAGATCCGGGTAAGGTGGCTGATTCGATCGAGAAGGTTATCGGCGGCAAAGCTAGTGATTATAAGCAGGATATGAGCGTTAAAAACAAACGCTATGTTATCTTGGCCAAGAAAGTCACCAAAGAGCAGCGAGAGAAGCTGCTGGCCTACAAATATCCGGGCCTGGGCACGCAAGAGCAGGCTTATCGCACCTACCCACAGGGTAGGCTGGCCGGGCAAGTGCTTGGTTTTGTAAACGACGAGGGCAAGGGAACCTACGGGATTGAGCAAACGTTGCATGACCAATTGTCAGGCAAGCCGGGCGAGCTTAAAGCGATTACCGACGCCCAGGGTGTGCCATTGGCCGCCAACGGCAGCAATGTCGAATCTGACCCACAACCGGGCCAGGATGTGACACTGACGCTTGATATCGGTATCCAAAAGCAGGTTGAGCAGTTGCTAGAAAAAGGCGTCAAGGCTGACAAGGCCGATGCCGGTAGCGCCGTGGTCATGGATTTGAGCAGTGGCGCCGTCAAAGCTATGGCTAACTATCCAAGTTACGACCCGTCCAAGTACTTTGAGGTCGAAGACGGTAATTTGTTTAACAATGCGGCCGTGACGCACCCAATTGAAATCGGCTCGATCATGAAAACGCTAACCACGGCGGCGGCTATGGACCAGGGTGTGATTCGGCCGGACACGTCCTACTACGATCCGTCGTTCTTTATCGTTGATAAGTTTCGGATCACCAACATTGAAGAAGACGGTGGGGCTGGTACGCGTAACATTGCCCAACTGCTGAACCTGTCGCTCAACACCGGTGCTGTTTGGGAACTGATGCAGATGGGCGGCGGCGAAATCAATGAAAAAGCCCGCAATGCCTGGTATGACTATATGGCCAACCGCTATATGTTTGGCAAAGCTACAGATATTGAGCAGACCGGTGAGAATCCCGGTTTAGTACCTGAACCGGCCGAAAATGGTGCCGGTATCGATCTGACCTATGCCAACACAGCTTTTGGCCAGGCTATGACGGCTACACCGTTGCAGGCCGCGGCGGCAATGTCGGCGATACTTAATGGTGGTACCTACTACCGTCCACAACTTGTGGCTTCAATCACTACGCCCGACGGTAAAACTACGGTTAAGACGCCACAGGTGGTCAAGCAGGGAGTCGTCAAACCGGAAATTAGCCAGGCGATGGTGCCGCTGATGCAATTCGTGGTTGATAACCATGCAATTAAACCAGCCTTTGACCAGAGCCGCTATGTCGTTGGTGGTAAGACCGGTACGGCCCAAATTGCCAAACCAACCGGCGGCTACTTTGATAATGACTTTAACGGCACGTATCTGGGCTTTGTCGGGGGTGACAAGCCACAGTATGTGATTGCCGTGTTTATTAACAAACCAAAAGTCGGGCAGGGCCAGTATGCCGGTACGGCTGCAGCTCAGCCGGTTTTTGCCGATATTGGCCACATGCTTATCAATAACGGCTACGTGATACCAAAAATCCACTGATTCCGACCATAGATGATATACTAGCTAAAAAGGCAATCTTGTAATGCACCACGCTGTTGATACGCTCCAACTTTCAATACAAACATCGACCTTAATCCAAATGTTCCTGCTTGGTTTATTTGGTCTTTTGCTGGCAATGGCGGCCACGCCGTTGTACACGACCATCGCCTATCAAGGTAAATGGTGGAAAAAGCAGCGGGCTGACGCCTGGTCTGGTGGCAAGGCGACCGTATATCAAAAGCTGCATGCCGCCAAGCACAAGCGTAACATTCCGACGATGGCCGGCATTATTTTTATTTTCTCGATTGCCGTCATTACCTTGACTGGTAACCTTGACCGGGGTGAAACCTGGCTGCCGTTGGCCGGCATGCTGGGAGCAGGCGCGATTGGTTTGATTGACGACATTATGAATATCCGTAGCAGCGGCGGTATCGCCGGTATGCGCGCCAAACTTAAGTTTGCACTGTATAGTCTGGTAGCACTGGCCGGTGGTTGGTGGTTTTATGCCAAGCTTGATGTTACCAGTGTCTACATTCCAGGTTTGGAGCATGTCCAGATTGGCGCCCTGGTAATTGCACTGTTCTGGTTTGTCGTCGTGGCTACAGCTAACTCGGTCAACATCAGTGATGGCCTCGATGGCCTCGCTGGAGGCCTTCTAAGCTCATCTTTCCTGGCATACGCCCTGATTTGCACCGTCGAGCAAAAATACGCACTGGCGGGCTTCTGTTTGACCGTAGTCGGTGCCTTGCTGAGCTACACCTGGTTCAATATTCACCCGGCTCGCTTCTTTATGGGTGATGTCGGTGCCTTTGCGCTTGGTACGGCTCTGGGTATTATTGCCATGCAAACCGATACGATCTATGTATTACCGATTATCGGTGCCGTTTATGTCATGGAAACCGGCTCGGTTATTATCAACCGTCTTTCACGCAAGCTGCGTAACGGCAAAAAAGTTTTCTTGTCATCTCCAATACATCACCACTTTGAGGCCCTAGGCTGGCCGGAAACCAAAGTCACGATGCGCTTTTGGGTCATGGGACAGGTGGCTGCGGTCGCCGGTATCGTCGTCTTCCTTATCGGGCGATATGTCTAACCAAAAGGTTCGGTATGCAAGATAGGCTGGCGGGGCGTAAAACAGGCGACAGTGCCGGGCGGAAACACCGGCCGGATTACTGGCTGCTGATTATCGGTTTGGCGCTGCTGGTCGTCGGCGTAATCGTCGTTTATTCGATTAGTCCGGCACTTGGTAAGGCTCACGGGGTGAGCGATAATTTCTTTGTTTCGCGTCAGATCATCGCCATTGGCTTGGGTGCGCTCGGTTTTTTTATCACCTCACAGATTCCGATTAAGCTCTGGAAACGGTTTTATATCCCATTGTTAGTTGTGGCTGGTGTAGCGACTTTGATTGCGTTGGTTACACCTGTTAATGTTGATTATCCGCAACCGCGTTGGATCCGCATGGGCAGTCTGTCATTCCAGTCGGTTGAGCTGGTTAAGTTTGCGTTGTTGATCTGGTTGTCGACTTTGCTGGCGTCCCGGATTAAGAGCGGCGCCATTTCCAATACCATGAAGACACTGCAGCCGGTGCTAATCGGTCTGTTGGTGATTGGTTTTATGGTCGCCGGTTTACAAAGCGACTTGGGATCAATGGTTGTGATTGTGGCTATGGTCGGTATTATGGCTTTTGTGGCTGGCTTGCCGATGAAAAAGCTGTTGTTAGTGGCGGCCGTAGTGACAGTCGGAGGAATCTTGGCGATTTCCAGCACACCATACCGACGCGAGCGTTTGGCGACATTCTTACACCCGACGGCTGACTGTCAGAATGCCGGCTACCAGGCTTGTCAGGCTCTCATTACGGTTGGTTCAGGCGGTGTTGCCGGTTTGGGTCTTGGCCGTGGTGTTCAGGCATATGGCTATCTGCCGGAGGCGGCTAATGACTCGATTTTTGCTGTCTATGCCGAGAAGTTTGGCTTTGTTGGCGTGACGGTGTTAATCGGCCTGTTTGCGGCCTTTTTCTCACGCTTAAAACGGATTGCCTCACGGGCGCCCGACTTTACCAGTCAGCTGATTGTTATGGGTGTTCTGGCCTGGTTGGCAATCCAAACACTTATTAACATGGGAGCAATGCTCGGTCTGCTGCCGCTGAAGGGCATTACCTTGCCGCTGGTCAGCTACGGTGGCACTAGCGTAATCTTTGTTATGGCCGCCTTGGGTGTAGTCTTCCACATTTCCAAATACACCAGTTATGCGGTCAATGGCGACGAAGAAGTCAGCCGCGGGCCAATGGTACTGAATCGTAACAGTTTTGAGAATACTCGGACTGGGCAGCCGGGCAGGGCATTAGGCCGGCAACGGGGTAAGTCATGAAGCGCTCACTGGTATTAGTGACCGGTGGTGGTTCCGGCGGGCATATTACGCCGGTTTTGGCGGTGGTGCATCAGCTTAAATTGGCATCGCCGCAAACATCGGTCGTGTATGTTGGGCCAAAAGGTGACCAGCTGAGCGATGTGCCGGCGGCCGATCCGAATATCGACCGGGTATATAGTGTCCGGGCCGGCAAATTCCGCCGCTATCACGGGGCCGGCTGGCGGCAATTAGTAGATTTGCCGACAATTGCCAAGAACCTGCGTGATGTCCTGTACGTCTTGATTGGTATTGTCCAAAGTCTGTGGCTACTACGCCGTTTACGTCCGCAGGTGGTGTTTGTCCGCGGTAGTTTTGTTGGCGTGCCAATCGGTATTGCTGCCGGCCTGTTAAAGATCCCGATTATTACCCATGATTCTGATGCGATTCCCGGTTTGACGCACCGGCTGATTGCTCGTTGGACAACGATCCATGCCGTGGCTTTGCCTAAAGAGGTCTACCGCTACCCGGCGGCAAAAACAGTGACGGTCGGTGTGCCAATTTCGCACCATTATGCAAAGCTCACTGCGGCGGCTGTGCGGACGGCCCGTGAGATGATCGGCGTAAGTAATGAACAGCGCCTAGTATTAATGACCGGTGGCGGCCACGGGGCAGGCCGGTTAAACGAGTCGACTATGGAAATTGCTCCAGCACTGCTGACACGCTATCCAGAGCTAGTGCTGGTAATTTTAGCCGGCCGGATACACGCTGAAACGCTTAGTAAAAAATACAACAATAGTCTAACAGCTGATATGCGTAAACGCTTGCGCATCGAGAGTTTTGTGAGCAATTTGTATGACTATAGTGCGGTTGCTGATGTAGTAATCACCCGGGCTGGTGGTACCAGTATGGCTGAGTTTGCTGCCCAGGCCAAAGCTTGTGTGGTGGTACCAAATCCCGAGCTGACCGGTGGCCATCAAACAAAGAACGCGCAAGTGCTGGCTGACCGCCAAGCAGTAATAATTGTAACCGAAGCCGAGCTGCGCAAAGATAAGCGAGCTTTGCTTGCGCCGATTGTTGACTTGCTTGATCACCCGGAAGCGGCTCGTGATATGGCCGAGAAGCTCCATAGCTTGGGTCATCCGGACGCCGCAAAACGGCTGGCAATGCTATTATTAGAGCAGGTTAAGCGTTAGCTTCTAATAACTGCAGCCAACAACAAAAAATGTCATTTCTAAAGTTTCCATCGCGTAAGTCCAGTCAACCGCTGCCACGGGATCGTAGCCGGCTGATTCGTAATGCCCAACCGGAGACGCCCCGCAGTGGCCAAAATCGGACATTCTCGTATTCTGCCAATCGTTTGGGCACTGATTTTAACACCGGTCGTGAGGCGGTGCAGACCAAAAAGCCGCTCCGTCGTCTACCAGGTCGTCTGCAGCGCTTAAGACGGCACTTTGGCTGGTTAGTGATAAGTATTGTGATCATTGGGTTGCTGGTTTATGAAATGCAGCTCGGTACCATGCCCCGAGTCGTATCTTTGGTCCAAGCTTCCGATGCGCCATTTCTGCAAGATAGCAGTGTCTACGCCCGCAAAGCTTCGGCGCTGTTTGGCTCTTCGGCGGCTAATCGCAACAAATTAACAGTCGATTCCAGTCGGATTGCCAGCGAGCTTGAGACACAGTTCCCGGAGCTGCAAGACGTATCGGTGTCATTGCCGCTGATTGGTGACCAAGCAACGCTCTATATCCGACCAGCCGAACCGGCTTTGCTACTAAGCGCCAATGGCAGCACCTTTGTGATTGATGAGAATGGCCGGGTTGTCGGCGAAGCCACGGCTGCAATGTCCTTCAAAGGCCTGCAGATTCCTTCAGTGACCGATCAGAGCGGCCTTCAGGCCAAGGTTGGTCAGCAAATCCTGCCACGTACGGCGGTGACTTTTATCTCGACAGTCGTTAGCCAGTTGAAGTCGCAGAAGATCAAAGTCTTATCATTGACCTTGCCAACGGCTGCCAGCGAGCTTGATGCTTATATTGAGGGTCAGCCCTATTTTGTGAAGTTTAACATGCATGATGCTAATACTGAGGCGGCGGCGCTCCAAACAGGGACGTACATTGCGGTCAGTAAACAGTTAACGAGAGAAGGGACTAAACCTCGACAGTATATTGATGTCCGCTTGAACGGTCGGGCATACTACAAATAAACAGAGGTAGGAGAGGGCTGCACCACCACTGCTGCTCTGTGTTCGTAATTTGTTCATAAATTTATTGCTGTAGATGTTGAAGGGAAAAACATATATAACAATATCAAACGCGTGAAAAGTCAAATAATGAAATAGAGAACAGGGGTGGGGGAGTCGTAAAATCCGTGAAAACCCTAAAAACGTAGCAAAAATTGTCACAGTCTGTGGATAAGTCTATGGCGGATGGCAAATCGATGACGATTGTGGTCGGTTCGGGATCCGAACGCTATAGCTATGGTCAGGCATTGGGCTGGCACACAGCCCGCGGAGAGTGCCAATGCACGGCATGGTGCGAGTGCAATGATAGTAGCATGAGCAAAATAAAATCGTAAGTTGCTATGTGCAGGCACGAACGAGGCTATTGCTGCCCCACTGTAGTGGTATGAGTTTACCTAGGTTAACCAGATATTCGAGTCGCAAAATATACATTGTGCGACGTCTCATGTATGTTCGTTTTATGTCCGGTTGCACGTTGCCCGCGCCGACCTTGGCTGGCTTGCCCGCTTAGTTTAAATAAAAATATTTGTATTGCCCTTTGCTGGTTGCTGGCTTCGTGATCTAATGGGTTTTATAATTTGAGCAGCTGTTTACGGCAATTTTTGCCATTAATGTTCGTGAAATGTTCGGTTTTAGATAGCAACAGATACGAACAAGCTGGCCAAGTTGTTCGTATAATGTTCGCTCTACTGGGTAGTCTTGCGGTGTAACTTCTGAATGCCCCATTGTCCAAGAAGTACATTAACAGCTCGGGCTTTGGGCTGGTCTACGGCATGAAGTGTGGGGCGCACGGTATTGCTAAAAAGCACCATACGGCCAACGGTTTGCTTGATAGCGATCATTGGAATGGGTGCTGCTTCGCTCTGCTCTATCTGGGTCAAAAGTGTTTCTTGGGCATCATACAGAAAGGAACCGTCAGGCGCTAACAGTGTGGGAACGGTGTTATTGCGGGCTACATAGAAAGTACGAGGTTCCTCGGGGTTGCCATAGTCGAGACGCCAACTGAATGTTAAAGGGCCAGTGGCCTTCAGTTCATATTCCTGGCTAGTATCAAAGGGGTAAATAGTGTCAGCCTCTTGGTAATCGTCATCAAAATGAAGCACAAAGCTGGTGTCATTGACATTGGTGTCGAGTGGTACTATATCAAAGCCAGGCGCGTTGTTAGCGGCCCACTCACGGGCAACTGCGTCAAGCTCAGTGAATGAGGGATAGTAGGCCGCTAAGCTGTCTAGATTACCAGGATAGCTGGCCTCGTCGTAGGTTAGTCCCCTGTGGAAATCGATAACCGCCGCCTGAATAGCCGGGTCGCCATATAACAGCTCCCTGCCAGCTTCCGCTAACAGGGAGGGATCTTCGTAATGAGCTAGGTAGACATCGGGACCGGCCGGAACAATGCCCTTCATGGGTGCTAGGCGGCGGCTTCGTCGTCCAAGATGTAGGTGGCCTTGGCGACACGCTTAAACTGAGGTTTGCCCTGTAAGTTCAGCAAGATGGTGGTTTCTTTGACGTAGCGGCTCTTTAAGACGCGCTTGACGATTTCGTCGCGGTGTAAGGCAGCGCCTTCTTTGCGCAGGATCTCGGCGATAATATCAGCCACAGTCCCCTTTTCGTAACCCCATTCTTTGAGGGCGTAGATGCCACGGCCAACCAATACAAAGCGCTTGTCTTTGATGAGTTCGTTGTGGATTGCCTGGGTGGTAACATCTTTGCGCTTAAAGCTTGAGTCTTTAATAGCATGAGCGATGTCGTTAAAGTGCATGTGCTTGCCATGTTCTTTAAGAATGACGTAGATCTTGTCACGAATGTTCTTAGGATTGACCACAGGCCACTTTACGAGGCCCCAGAGGCCGTTAAGAGTGGCAAGTTGCTTCGATGAGCGAGCCAATGCTTCGGTCTGCTTCAAATCGGTTAGGTTGGCTTTAGCGGCCACGGCGTCGATAGTACTGGGTTCGCCAAGTTCTTTGATGGCATTAACCACTTCGACGATGCGGGCTTTAACCTTGTCGTCAAAAGTAGCAGCGATGGCGACACTTAGGTAGTGGGTGTCGTCTTCATCGATAACGATGAGCTGTGGGCACAACTGAGCGATGAATGCCACGCGGGCCTGTTCAATACGTGATTCAGGGGCTTTGAGCTGCTCGGTCAGTGTGGCAACGCGCATAAGCGAGCCATTTGGATTTAGGACGGTTAGGACTTTGGTTTCGAAGTCGGCGATGTGTGGCAGTTCGCCAGCTTCGGCGTTGGCCTTTAAGCGGGCAACAACGGCCTTTTCGAGCTGACGGACACGCTCGCGGGTGATGCTGAGGAGCTCACCAATCTGTTCGAGAGTCTCTTTACGTTCAAATAAGCCGAACCGGCGTGAAATAATCTCACGCTCGCGCTCACGTTCGATAACGCCAAGAATGCCGTTAATGATGTCTTCAGTCTGTAATGCTTTCTCTGGTGAATCTGTGGGCTCAGTCATAACTTATTACGCTTTCGCTCCCCTTTTTGCTTGTCTCAATATATCTACTATAAAACTTTACATAGATAAAGTCAATAGTTTTATTGGTTTTTACTGATAATAGTGTTGAAAAGAACTTTTTCTGTCGGACTAGCCTTATTGTAACACGTAGTAGACGACTTTGCATATAACGTTCCTGCCAAACCATCAGTCCATATATAACTAAGAATAGCAATAAAATACCACCCCTGTTATTCCCAGGGGTGGTATTGCTAATAGTTGGCGGTTATTTTTTAGCTGCCCGGCGTGGGAAGCGTTTCTTTTCTGGTGCTTCAGCTAGAATTTTGAGGGCCTGTTCTTCAGTGATCTTCTTCGGGTCAACATCTTTAGGAATTTTGGCATTCTTTTTGCCATCGGTGATGTATGGGCCGTAGCGGCCGTTTAATACTTTGACACCCTTGGCGAATTCGGCGATGTTTTTAGCGGCTTCGGTTTCTAGCTTGGCCTGGTACAGATCACGGGCTTCGGCCAGGGTGATGGTGTGCGGGTCGAGGGGCTTAATAGATACAAATAGCTTGTCGACTTGAATATAAGGCCCAAAGCGACCAATGTTGGCTTTGATATCCTTGCCGTCGGCAGTTTGGCCAACGGTTCGTGGCAGCTTGAACATCTCAAGCGCCTCTTCGAGCGTGACGGTCTCAATTTTGCTGCCAGCTGGCAATGGTGCGAATTGTGGTTTGTCTTCCTGATCTTCGGTGGCACCTAGCTGCAGCATTGGCCCGTAGCGGCCAAAACGGGCTAAGACCGGCTTTTTGGTCTTAGGGTCAATGCCGATCTCGCGGGCTTGGGCGACGGTACTGCGGTCGATGCCGCCGGATTGCTCAATAAGCTTGTGGAACGGCGTGTAGAAACCCTGGAGCATCTTGTTGCGCTCTAGCTGGCTGTTGGCGATTTGGTCAAACTCTTCCTCTACCCGGGCTGTAAAGCCGTAGTCAACAACTTGGTCGAAATGGTTGGTTAGGAAATCGCTAACGACTTGGCCGGCAGGTGTTGGAATGAGCTTGCCACGGTCGGAGCCGGTTTTTTCGGTGACGGTTTCACGGACAATCGGGCCGCTGGCTTTAGCCAGGTTAAGGACGATGACATCGCGTGGTTTGCCTTCGCTTTCGCCTTTTTCGGCGTAGCCACGGACCTGGACGGTGTTAATAATAGTTGCATAGGTCGATGGCCGGCCAATGCCGAGGTCTTCGAGCTTCTTGACCAAGCTACCTTCGCTGTAACGGGCTGGTGGCCGGGCAAAAGTCTGGCGGGCGTTGGCGGTTTGCAGGTGTAGCTCGTCGCCACTGCTGACGGCTGGCAAGATGTCACTATCTTTCTTATTAGCGCCGTATACACGCAGGAAACCATCGAAGATGATAACTTCACCCTTGGCTTCGAAGTTGTGCTTGCTGCTAGAAATTTTGATGGTTACGACCGTCTTTTCCAGCTTGGCGGGAGCCATTTGGCTGGCCAAGGTGCGGTTGCGGATAAGGGCGTATAGCTTTTGATCGTATTCGTTGCTGCTGCCCTTCTCGAGGGACATATCGGTTGGACGGATAGCTTCGTGGGCTTCCTGGGCGCTGGCACTCTTGGTCTTGAACTTGCGGACCTGGACGTACTCCTTACCGAAGGCGCTCTCGATGTAACTGGCGGCTGCGGCAATGGCCTGGCCGCTTAAGTTGACCGAGTCGGTACGCATGTAGGTGATCTTACCTTCTTGGTAGAGCTTCTGGGCGCTGCTCATGGTGGCTCGGGCGCCAAAGCCGAGGCGGCTGTTGGCATCTTGTTGTAGCGTACTGGTAGTGAATGGGGCGGCTGGGTTGCGGCTGCTCGGGCTGGTAGTGACATCGCTAACGCTGAAGTTGGCGCCGATGAGGCTTTCTAAGAAGGTCTGAGCTTCGGCTTCAGTATCAAAACGCTGTGGGAGTTCGGCTTTGACGATATCGTCTTTATCATCGTTTGGCGTGCTAAATTCGGCGACAACTTTAAAAGTAAATGAGCCTTCGAAGCTGTCGATTTCGCGTTCGCGCTCAACCAGCAAGCGGACAGCCGGTGACTGGACGCGGCCAGCACTTTTGCCGCCGGGCACTTTTTGCCAGACTACCGGTGATAGTTCAAAACCTACTAAGCGGTCGAGGATTTGGCGGGCCTGCTGGGCCTGGACCAGACTCATATCAACGGTGCGTGGGTTTTTGACGGCCTCTTCAATGGCGCTCTTGGTAATTTCGTGGAAAACAATGCGTTTGGTGGTTTTAGGATCGAGTTTCAAGACTTCACATAGATGCCAAGCAATCGCTTCCCCTTCGCGGTCTTCATCAGTTGCCAGCCAAATAGTGTCGGCTAATTTAACGGCTTTTTTGAGTTCGGTAATAACTTTACGTTTTTCGGGATCGACTTCGTAAACAGTGGCGAAGCCCTTTTTAACATCGATGGGCGGGGTGCCGTCTTTGGTCTTTTTAACGATGCCACGAATATGACCAACACTTGATAACACCTGGAAATCTTTTCCGAGGTACTTCTCAATGGTCTTGGCTTTTGCGGGGCTCTCTACAATTACTAGGTTTTTGCTCATGGTTATTCTATGTAGCTTATCACGGCCTGGGTGACGATACGCAAGTCGATATGATAGCCAAAACTACGCTATGATGCAAACTATTTATTTTATAGCGTCCGCTTTCGTCCTTCTGTCGATAGGTAGGACTCGTCAGTATGAATTTCATTCATAGAGCGGAACTTACATACAAGACAGGTACAAACCAAAAAGGTTTGCGACAACACTTGGACCGATAGGTCCACGCTCGTCCACCCCGGCCGGGTGGTGTTCCCTGCCGGGGTGGCGAGCGAACGGACTCAGGTTGTGACGGTGTAGCTCGTGATGATGCTGTGGGTGAGTACCAGCGGCGAGTTCTTCGGGAGTCCGTCGCAGCCCACCTTGATGGTGAAGCTGTACCAACCATCATGGTAGCGTAGTTCGACGAGCGAGTTGTCGCCGAGCTCGGTGATGGTGAGTACGTCGCGTTCTACGCCTTCGGCAAGGGCCAGGAGCTGGGCATGCACGCCACTGATGGCGGCGTACATGAAGCTCACAGTACCCACGACTTCAGGTCGAAGACCGCGTTTGCAGATGTACTCGATGCGTCCGGTCTTGCCGCTGAACCAGATGGTAACTTCGGTGTCGAACTCGAGGTTGGGCATTGTAGTCCTCTTTTCTCTCAGCTGGAATGGTTGGAGTGGTACTGGTTCAGCCAGGTGTCGAACAGCAGTGCGGCGTGGGTGGATAGGCCGTGCTGGCTGACCCTGATGGTGACCGCGTAGCCGAGAGCGTCGTAGCGCAGTTCGACACGTGACCCGCTGGGCTTGTCGTCGAGTGCGAACGCGGTGACCGTGGGTCCAGCCTTGTCGAAGCCGAGATCCAGGTACGTTTGGTGTTCGGAGGTGACCGCAGCGAAAAGTTGTCCGAGGGCGACACTGTCATCTGGGGAGATGCCTCCTGCGGATCTGATGGCTTGCTCGTCGGTTGGCTTGTAGTACTCAACCGTCAGTTCCATGCGGTACATGGGTTCCCTTCTTGGGTCAGTCGTCGGTGTTGGTGACGCGATGAAGCTCATCCTTGACAGCCAAAGCTGACAGTCTGGGCATATCTGCGCCGCGGAATCCGACTGCCACACGGTAGCCGAGCTGGCCGTAGCTGATTTGAATCGATGCAGAAGCGTCCTCGACCGGGAGGTCGACGGTCCTGCTGCCTTCGAGGCTGATGAGCGTGTCGTCCAGCATGGTGATGTTGACCATCAGCGACCCCAAATCGTGGAGGACACTGAGCGGAATGTTGTCCATGCCGGTGACTGTGAAGTCTTCCGAATTCCGGTCGCGCGTGATGATGATCTCGTGGTTCTCAGGCATGGTCGCCTTTCAGCTCTCGGGAGGACGGGCGTGCGTACGGTAGCGCTTCCAGACTTGTAGGGGCATGTGGTCCTTCTCTCAGTGGTTGTCGGTTTTATCGGTGGTCACGGAAGCACGGATTTGGTGTGGTTCTCCAATTCCTTGAGGTAGGTGTTGTCTTGAACAGGACGGGCTATAAAGACATCGTCTCGGATATCTTGACGGCTCGTCCTGCTTGTCTTGCATGTTAAGTTGCGTCTCGGAAACCGTAATGGCCTCGACGAAACTCGTTTATTATATCATAAAATGATTATAATCGCAATTAATCTAACAGAGGTAATGTAATCCGCTTTCGCTCTTTTGAGCTCATCAGCACGAGTGCACATTCGTGGAGCGGAAATTAACATACAGAACAGGATACAAACCAAAGGTTTGTGATATATCCTGAACCATCGTTCACGCTCGTCCGTCCACCCCGGCTGGGTTGGTGTGCCCTGCCGGGGTGGCGGATGGGTGGATCAGATGGGAATGCTCGATTCGAACGGTCGTATTGCGTTGCGTACGAATCTTGCCAGGTCGTAGCTGATCAGGCGATGGAGCTCGGTACTTTCTGCGTCGTACAGGTCGTAGGTCATGGTGACTGTGTAGCCTGACGGCTTGCAGTCGACGGACAGCATGTACACCATGTCGGGGTAGTGCTCGTCGACGAGTTTGAACTTCGCATCGCCAGAATAGTGATGTTGCTTGCAGAGTCTGTACAGCTCACTGGTCATGGGTGACAGAAGCGCCAACAGCATTGGCAGACTGCCGGGCAGTCCATGCTGCATAGGAGTTTCTACCGTGAGAGCATTCGACTCCACATCGACGCTGAACTTGATCGTGATGTCGCTGGATTCGTCGTCAGGGTTGTCGGACATGTTGCTCCTCAGAGTTCGTTGTTGAGCCGGTAGCGGTAACTCAGTTCACACATGATGTGGACCGCCAGATCATAGGTGATCAGCCGGAACACCACGAAGGGGTCCTGGTCCTCCTCGCAGATGATGGTGATCTCGTACCCTGTCGGGTCGTAGGTCAGGTGGAGGCTGGCTTCGGTGGTACCGGTCTCAGTTGGCTGTGAGCCCTTGAAGGTCTCAGAGCCCGCCTCTCGCGACATCAGTTGCATGATCCGGCCGTGAATCGCCTTGGACAGTCCCAAGACGGTCAGGTAGTGCTCGGACATCGGATCCGGGACGTTGATTTCCGTGTTGCCGAAACCGGTGTAGTCCATGCTGTACTTGATGATGATCGTTGACATGTGCGTCTGTCTCCTTCAGAGTAGTGGCTACTTGTCGTTGCGGACCAGTTGGCGAACTTGGGTGATCCAGTCGGTGAGGCGGTCGGTAAAAACGGACGTTGCCAGGTGAGCTCCTTGAACGAGCGGCGTATCCGCGCGTCTGGCTGGGACATGATGGTTCTTGCCTAGGACAGGCTGTAGGGACATCACACGGGGTGATCTCTAGATGGCATATCCCAGGTGTTCTGTATGTTAAGGTATAGTTTCGGATGCCGTTTGGCTTCAACAAAACCATATAATTATACCATAAAGCATTAGGATAATCAACAGTAAGCGGCAAACAGAACAGAGGTATCCGGGTTAGATAAAGAGTTAATTTGAGCCAAGCTTATAGCCAGCCCATAATCCTATAAATGAGCCAATAGTTGTTCCCAGGATACTCCAACCGCCTAAGAAGTCGCCACCACTTAACATGGCGCCCAACCAGCCACCAATGCTACCGCCAATGGCGATGCCTATATAAATGAGGGCTTTCATATTAATTAGTATACCGCTTTCGTCCTTTAGGAAACCTTTGGACTCGTCAGTATGAATTTCATTCATAGAGCGGGACTTACTACACAAGACTACAAACCAAAAGGTTTGCAACAACAGCGTCCCCGCTCGTCCGTCCACCCCGGCGGGTTGTGTTGCCTGCCGGGGTGGCGGATGGGTGGAGCTCAGACGGGGCTGGGGTGGTACTCGTTCATCTGGAAGAGGAACCCCAGCGCTGCGTGCTGTGGTAGTCCGTCTTCGGTGAGCTTGATGGTGAAGCTGTACCAGTCCTTGCGGAAGCGGAGTTCGACGATCGCGCCGGTGGTCTCCTCGGTGTCATCGAGCTCGAAGGTGACGGTAGTGATGTTGTGTCTGCCGGCGGCGATGTCCATGACCTCGCGGTGTACGCTGTAGATGGTAGAGAGCAAGAGCGCCAGGCCGATCGTGTGATCGGGGTCGGTGCCGTGCTTGTCGGTGATCTTCAGACGGTTGGTCGTGGTGTCATACCACAGGGTGATTTCGGTCTCATGCATGGCTGTTCCCTTCGGTGGTCAGATCTGGGATCGGGTCAGGCGATTCTTGCAGGAGAGCGCGGCGCGTATCCTTCCGGGGTAGTCGTACGGTTGTTGAATAGGACGGCTGCAAAGACTAAAAGACTAATATGTCCTGCATATTCTTGGCGGCCCGTCCTACTAGTCTCGTCTAGTAATAAGGTACAATTCGGATGCTGTTATTGCCTCAACGAAATGTGGTTATTATACAACGGATTAGGTGTTTTTACCAGTCGCTTTCGCTCTTTCGCGCTCACGCCTACCGGCGCGAACGTCTTCGCTCGGAAGTAACAAATTGAACTTGTTCAATTTGTTACTTCACTCACTCAGAAGCTCATCAGCACGAATACACATTCGTGGAGCGGAATTAACATACAAGACAGGTACAAACCAAAAGGTTTGTGACAGCACCTGACCTGAAAGGCCCGCTCGTCCACCCCGGCCGGGTGGTGTTCCCTGCCGGGGTGGCGGACGGGTGGGTCAGCGCCGACGACGGAGAGCCTTCCAGGTGTCAAGGGCTTCGCGCGAGGTGTGTGAAATCCGGGCCAACGCCAGGTAGGCCGTGATGTCGCCGAGCACCGGGTTGAGTTCCGTGAGCGGAAATCCGGTCTCGACCTTTGTCTCTACCTTGTAGCCGTGTGAGCCACGGAGTGTGATGGTGATCGTACAGCGACTGCCGTGGAAGGTGCTGGTGAACAGCTCGACATTCTCGAGGGCATTGAGCTCGATCATCTCGGGGTGCTTGCTCCCGAAGAAACGGCAGAGTTCACCGTGGATGATCAGGTCTCTGCGGTCGGTGAACTGCAGTGGCGGGTTTGCAACCAGCCCTTCTTCGTGGCTGTACGTGATGTCCATTGCGGGCATTGGCTTTCCTCTCGGTCAGTTGCTCAGGTTGTAGGCGTACATGTTCTTCCAGGCCTCCAGGACACCAGGGTGGTGGCGCGAGAAGTCGATGAGGTTGAGGTACGTCCACACCAAGTGGAACAGCTCCTGGAGCGTTGAGAGCTCGAGGGCGAGGCCGAAGGTCATCTCGATGTTGTAGCTGCCATCGCCCGGGAACGAGACCAGCACTGTGCAGGAGTCGTTGCCGCCTTCGTCGACCCGAAAGATCACTTCCTCGGTCTCGGTCAGCTCCGCTGCGATTGTCGCGAGTGCACCGTGCAGATTGGTGAAGTACTCCAAAACCTCGGTGATGATCCCCATGTTGCCGACCGGGTTGAATTCCGTGACGATTGTGTCCTGCGCCGGGTTCGGTCCTTGGGGGATGTGCTTGATCGAGAGATGGTACATTTGACCCTTCCTTCTTGTGGTTTGGTCAGTCATTGAGCTTGCCGCCGAGTACGCCGGTCGTGTCGGTGAGCCAGTTGATGATCTCGGTGATGGTCTGTCTCGTTAGTAGCACCTCGCTGGTTACTTCAAGCGTGAAACCGTTAGAGTTGTAGCTGCAGATCACGACGACCTTGTTGTAGTCGAAGTTTTGCTGTGCGAGCTGCGTACTGCCAGGGGCGAGGGTTTGCACGACGTCGTGGATCTCGTCCAGGCGTGTCAGCAGCCGATTGATCGAATTGCTGAATCCTGGTGCACACTTCGTGTCCAACACTTCCGTGCCGGAGGCATTTAAGTGCTGGAAGATGAACTCGATGTTTGACACTCTGTGTTCTCCAATTTCTTGGGGTGGGTGTTGTCTTGAACAGGACAGATAGTCCTGTTTGTCTTGCATGTTAAGTTGCGTCTCGGAAACGGAAATTGTCTCTACGAAACGGCGTAATTATACCACAAAACACTTTAGAAATCAATTTCATTACTGGGGTGGATTTGTCCGCTTTCGCTCTTTTGAGCTCATCAGCACGGATATACATTCGTGGAGCGGAAATTAACATACAGAACAGGATACAAACCAAAAGGTTTGCAATAACATCCTGGACCATAATCCACGCTCGTCCGTCCACCCCGGCGGGTTGTGATGCCTGCCGGGGTGGCGGACGGGTGGGTCAGTAACTCGTGAGCTTCTCGTGTATCTCGTAGAGCGGTTCCACCAGTATGGCCAAATCGGGTGGCAGGTCGCCTTCCGTTGTTGTGATGACGAGGGCGTAGCCGTCGCCATTGAGTGCCAGGTGGAGACTGCAACCCGGTGCCGACTCGCAGAGGCTGACGGTATGCATGCTGCGACAGATGTCGAGCAGAATTGGGGTCAGCCGGTTGATTACGCTCATCACTCCCATGCTGGCAGGACTGAACGAACTGGCGTTGTCCATGTCCGGTCCGAGCGGCATGCTCTCGACCTTGAGGCGATTGGTTGTGGCGTTGTATTCCACAACTCCTCTGACCAGCATGACAGTCATGATCTTCCTCTCACTTTTGGACGAGCTTCTTGGCGAGTCGCTTGACTGCGTTGATGACGCGTCCGAGCAGGTCGCCCAGGTCGCTGAGACTGGGGGTCGTGAGCGTCAGGTAGTCGACCATCGGTCGGCCTGGTGCACTCGTGGCCATGGTGGCAGGCCGTGCGGACGGTCGCTCGATGACGCGTACCAGGTTGCCAGTGTTGACCTTGCGGTCTTCGCTGCTGCCCTGGGGCTCGTCGTTCAAGTGGTAGTCGATGGTCAGCGTGTACGCTGGCGTGAGTGTCACGGTGGTCGAGAAGTCGTCGAGCGGCAATGCGCCAGCGTGAGTCGAGCCGTTGGGCTTCTCGTAGTAGGCGATTGTCTCCTCGATTGACAGGATGGCTCGGCTCAGAACTGAGGTCACACTCTTGTCGAGGGTGCCTCTGGTGCACCAGAAGGTGTAGATACGGGTTGAAATGCCACTCTCGTGGATCACGGGGTTGGACACGGTGGTCTCATCTCTCTTGGTTGGATGTTCCTAGGACAGGCTATAAAGACATCAAATGCATCTCTTGATGGCTTGTCCTAGGTGTTCTGTATGTTAAGGTGTATTTTCGAAGACCGTTTGGCCTCAACGAAAACCTTATAATTATAGCATAATATTGTGTAAAAATCAACAGTAAGTAGCAGACAGAACAGAGGTATCAAAACCAAGAATCTGGTTCCTTCCCCTGCTCTGCTGCCACTTACTGGCTAACTTTGAGCGGCCGGCTCAGCGAGTTGGCTGAGCCGGCCTGGCGGGGTGGGTGTGATCAGTTGGGGAGCGGAGTGTGGGCGACACCCCACAGGGTTGTGGCGATGAGTGTTGACAGCCGGTTGGTGGCCTGGGTCAGTTGTTTCCTGGCGTGTCGAGCGTGGCGCCGCTTCGGGGGAAGTGGGGTCATGGTGGGATCGATGCGGATCGTCAGTGAGTCGCAATCGCCCTCGATGGTGATGATGGTGGTGTCGGTGATCAACATGGCCTCGAGGCCGTTGGGTGTAACGGTGACTTCCCCATCGTTGAGACCACTCGACCCATCGGCGATCAGGCTGTAGAGAGCCTCCGACAGTCGGTAGTTCTGGACGGGATGCGGGAAACTCACCTTGCGGGTGAGCTTAGACGCTTTAGTCACGGTTCTCCTTTGCTCGCCGGACATTCGTTCCCCACTAAGTGGAGCGTCAACACACGCATTAGTTGCCTGTGCTCACGCTCCACTTAGTGGTTTGTATCTGTTCTGTCTGCCAAGGTACTTTGGAGCCGGGCTCGACAAAGATACTGCATTATATCATAGAAGGTATTTTTGGTGCCACTTTCGTCCTTTTGGACTCACGCCTAACGGCGCGAGCATCTTCGCTCGGGATAAAATAATTGAACTCGTTCAATTATTGTTCTCCGCTCACTCAGAAACTCATCAGCACGAATACACATTCGTGGAGCGGTTATCGAAGTAGGATATGAGGTGACGGGTAAGTCAGATCAGTTGCCTACTTCGGCGGGATGAGTTTTGCTGGACGAATCCAACTAGCTCTATCGCTATCCCCTTAGCGCCCTTCTGACGAATTCATGAATGAACTCGGTCAGACCTCTTTGGAGCGACGGCAGTCGGTGTGGGAGTTACCGGTGCCGGTTGTGCGGACTATCGATCAGTCGATGTCATCGTCGTGTGGACGTCCTTCGTGTTGGACGGGTTCTTGAACCAGCGGGTGGTGTCGTCGTCCGAGTGGGCGTTGGACTCGAGGTCGTAGGGACGTGGCTGGCTGCTGCGTCCGGTGTCGGTGGTGAGTCCGCGGACTGCGTCATCGTCGCCGTTGTCGATCGCCGACCGGATGTCGTTGCTGAGCGGCTGCCAGTGAGAGCTCTTGAGGAGCGACACCAGTGCCACGATCAGCGACAGCGCACCGGTCAGGATCAGCCACCACATCGTGATAGCAGACCAGCTGTCGAAGTACGCCTTGCACATCGCGGAGATCATGCTCATCAGGCGAGGTCCGCCCTTTGGCTGGTTGAGCCATTCGTAGATCGCGAGTCCGATCCCGAGCACGGTAAGTGTCGAGAATACGACTGCGCCATGAGCGAAAGCTCGAACCCAGTTGTAACGGTACACTTGCATCCCTCCAAGAGGAATAGGGTTGCCCACATGTTTGTGAACGCTATATATTATATCACGTTTATGCTAATAAATCAATGCCCAGCGGTCTGCGCCCAAGGGGCGGATCTTAGCTGAGATTTGCAGCATGACCATGTTTTGGTTGAAGATTTGGACTTGTAGCTGACTTTGCCTAAGGAGTTGATTGCCATTGGTGACGCCGTCATATAATAGATTGATGATGGCTTGCTGTTCCGGGTTGTCGCCGGTTATTTTTGGTGCTTCATCACTGATGGTCTTTAGATTGAGGGCTCGCAGTACATCGTTTACCTCTGTTACCGGTGTAGCGCCGGCTTTTATGAGATTGTTGGTGCCGATTGACGTTTTGCTGGTGGCATTGCCGGGCACGGCAAGGACGTCGATTCCCTGTTCTAAGGCGAAGCGGGCAGTATGCAAAGTGCCGCTGTTTTGAGCAGCCTCAGTGATAAGTAAGACGTTCGATAATGCGGTCACGATGCGGTTGCGGGCTACAAAGTTTGAACGGTAGGTTTCGGTACCTTCGCTGTATTCGCTGACCAGCAGTCCACCGCTGGTAATGATCATACTGGCCAACGGTTTGTGGCTGAGCGGATAAACACTGTGCACTGGCCCAGGTAGGACGGCTGCGGTTAGTCCGCCGGCCTCTAGGCAGGCTTGATGGGCTAGCTCGTCAACACCGATGGCCAAGCCGCTAATGATGACTATCCCCTGCCCGGCCAGCTGCTTAGCCAACATGGTGGTCATGGTGATGCCGTAATCTGATACTTTGCGGCTGCCAACGATGGCTACCCGTGGCCTTTGCATAATATCGTCGAGGGCGTTTAGCCGGTTGGCGTGGATATATAACTGTTTTGGTGGGTCGGGCATTTCCCTGATTGGCTCGGGTAAGTCTGCTAGTTCAATTCGTTGTGCCATTTTTTTTGCCTCCACTGCCTTTTTGTGGCTGCATCATACTGCTGTGGATTTGAAATGTCTAGGGCTTTACATAAAATTTTGAGCATTTGCATACTTGCCAAAAATGAGTATTTTTTGACGGAGGGTGCATTAGTTGAAAAGCATTGGGCTGGGCGGTTTTTCGAGCTGGCTGAGGGCTGTTTAGTGCGTGGTTCAAACTGCGATTCATTTTAGAAATTTTAACCCTCTAATCAAAACATAAGCGGAGTTTAGTTGGATTCTACGGATTTTTTGTTAAAAAGTTGAGTGAAACACAAGGCTGGCCAATAAAAGTGACAGAACGTAAAATAACAGGGGTAAAACTGGGCGTGGGCACAAAATAAAGAAGCATAAGCCGTTTGACACAACCGCTTATTTATGGAAAAGTATTGACATAATACAAGCTATTTGATAGAATGACAACTTGTAAACGGCAGAAATACACATCTAGACGTTTACGCACCTTATACCCCCCAATTTCTAACTTCTTTGACTAATGTTTATACAAAAGTCAAAGAAATATTGTTAGATTGTTTTAGAGCGTGCTTTAAGCAAAGTTGTTACCCTCCACTTATCTTTTGGCGCTTGAGGTTTCGTTAAGAAGCCTTACTAAGCGCTCTAAAACAAACTAATCCCTTTAACCCCGTATTCCCCCTCGTTTTATTTGAGTTGTTGGCGAATAACGGTAAAAACCTATGAGTGGGCCTAGTGTTTCTTGCGAGAGAACATTAGGAGGCCTTCAGGGTGGGTTGAAGGGTATAATGAGCCTCCAGCGGTGCCCACCCCCTCTGGAGGCTCTTTATTAGGTAAAATTTATAGTATGAACCGCGATCCACAAGGCAATTTTGTAATGACACCCGAAGAGCATGCTCTGACGGGTTTTATACTTCCTACCATTTATAAAGATGGCGAGCAAAAAGCGCTCGAAGTTGTCCAGTCTATGATCAATCGTGAGGGGCTACCCGCAGAGCATGCTCAGGTGTTGGGCACTATGGCTATGCAGTTGCGGTCATCACCAAATAGCTTATTGCAGCAGTCGCTAGTGCCGGATAATCGGGCTTGGCGGCGTGACCCTGGTTTCTAAAATAAAAAGCTGCGAGTTTCGTTGGGCAGCGGACTGCCGTAGGCGACTTCGCTGAGGATTGCTGTGGTTTCGACCAGTAGCTCCTTCATGTAGCCCTGCTGGTCTTTTGAGAACTTCTGCAGCACGAATTTGGCGCTGTCGATCTGTTCGGGCTCTTTGGGACCAATACCGACGCGGATACGGCCGAATTCTTCGCCGAGGTGCTGAATGACCGATTTGACGCCGTTGTGGCCGGCAGCGCTGCCGCCGATGCGCAGGCGGATCTGACCGAAGTTGACATCAAGTTCGTCGTAGACGACGGTTGTCTGGCCGAGGTCGAGTTTATAAAAGCTGCAAACGGCTTGGACGGCTTCGCCGCTGAGGTTCATAAAAGTGCTTGGTTTAACCAAGATAACCCGGGTGTCTGCCAGCAGTTGGCTGGTTAGTAAACACTTGAGGTCTTTTTTGGCGATCCAGGCTGGAAAGTCATTGGCTTTGGCGAAAGCGTCCACACAGGCAAAGCCGATGTTGTGCCGGGTGCCATCATATTCGCTACCGGGATTGCCGAGGCCAACAATCAGCAAAGTCTTGTTCATGCCGACGGTTACGTAGTTGACGGGGTCGCTCTCTTGGGGGCGTCGTTGGAATAATGACATACCTGTTAGTATCTGTTATGCTCGCCGCATAATCAAGGGGTAGGCTATTTGATGCCTCGTGCTTTGTCGTGCTTGCGGGTGGTGCGGCTTTTGCGGACGATGGGCTTTTTGCTGGCGGCTAAGGAGTTGTGCTTGCGTGGTGCCAGAGTTGGACTGTTGCCATGTTTGTGGGTGACGTGCTTTTCGATAAACCACAGTTGGACCGGGGTGCCTTCGTAGCCGAATTTTTCGCGTAGGTTGCGATCCATGTAACGGCGGTAGCTCCAGTGGACGAACTTGGTGCTGCTGCCAAAGATTTTGAAGGCTGGCGTGGCGTTGTCGTCTTCTTGGACCATGTAGTTGAGCTTGGGGGCGCGGTTTTTGAGTCCGGCTGGCGGGTGTTTTTCGACGATGGTGCGCAGCCAGCGGTTGAGCTCGGCGGTTGGAATGCGCTTTTTGCGCTCTTCGTCGATTTGCAGGGCTAAGTCGAATAATTTGGTAACGTTTTGACCGGTGACGCTTGAGGTAAAGATAAGCGGCGCCCAAGGCACGAAATCGTAGGTACCGGTGATTTCTGGGGCGATGGCGTCACGGGTAAACGGTGTTTTTTCGTCGAGGGAGTCCCATTTGCTGACAACTAGCACCAGGCCTTTGCCGGCTTCTTTGACCATGCCAGCAATTTTTTGATCAAGCTGGACGGTCAGTTCGTTGACGTCCATGAGCATAAAACAGATGTCGGCTTGTTCGATGGCCTGCAGGCTGCGCAGGACGCTAAAGTGCTCAATCCCCTGCCCGATTTTGCCGGGGCGACGGATACCGGCGGTGTCCATGATCTCAATTTCACGGCCCTGGTATTTAACTGAGGTACGGTTGATGTCGCGAGTAGTACCGGCGCGGTCGGCAACAATCGCCTGTTGCTTTTTAGCTAAGGTGTTAAATAGGGCTGATTTGCCAACGTTTGGCCGGCCCAGGAGGGCGATGTGCAGCCGGTCGCTGGCTTCGGTGATGGTGGCCTTTGGGACAACATCGACCAGCTTGTCTAATAGCTCACCTATGCCGATGTTTTGGGTAGTGCTGGTGGCGACCATGTTCTGAATGCCCAAGCGGCGGTAATCGTTGATATCGAAGTGCTTGTTTTTGTCGACTTTGTTAATAACCAGGAAGGTTGGCTTGCCGCTTTTAAGCGCCAGGCGGGCGACGCGGCGGTCTTCTTCAGTGACCATGACGGTTGCTTCGACCAGAACCCAAATGACATCGGCGGCGTCGGCAGCCTCGATGATTTGCTCTTGAATGGTCAGCTCAAAATCGTCTTCGGCGGCTTTCATACCGGCGGTGTCGACCATCCAGAAATCGTGAGTTTCTTCTTTGTGGTCGGTGTACGAGGCCCGGGCGGTGATGCTGTCACGGGTGGTACCGGCCTCTTTAGCAACAATGGCTTCACGGCGATCGAGAATCGCATTAAACAGGCTGGACTTGCCAACATTGGCCCGGCCGACGATTGCTACAATTGGTGCTTTGGTATTTGCCATATTAGTCCTTATTATAACAGAGGTAGAGGTATTGACCAAATATTTAAATGAATGTGTAATATGGTTCTGGGTTTACAGGGGTCAATGTATTGACATTATGCTTATGCTGTGATATAATAATACTGTTGTACTTTGACAACTTCATAGTGTTACTACCGCTGTAACTCGTGCCCATTCTATCCCGCATCCCGAAACTTCGAGAGAAAGAGAAAGAAATGTACACGTACCCCGGCACCCGCATTCGACTGCTGATCGGAAACAGTGTGGCCGCCTTCCTGGCGTTCATGATCGCAGCCTTGCTGATGACCCCGCTCGTTCCGAAAACGATCGAGATGGACGATCGGTTCGTGCTGATCATGGGTATAGTTGCCGCTGTGACCGTCAGCCCCTACTACTTGATCGTGATCGACGAGATCCGGAAGCACAGTCGCTTCAGCGTGACGCGCTTCGCCTTCGTGGCCGGTGCTGCTCTGATGTCATTCCTGGTGTTGCTGACGCTCTACCTCGACATGGTCAGTCTCGACAACCCGGAGATGAACTTCACAAGCCACCGCTTCGAGCTCCCGATGCTCAATCTGATCGTCTTCGGCCTCGTCGCCCTGATCATCTGGTCGATGTCCGCACCGAAGCTGTATTTCGCAAACGTGCCCTCGACCACCGTCGACATCACGCTCGCACCCGCTCCGGTTACCACCCTGCCCACCCCGGCTCCGCTGCCGTCTCACAAGGACGACAACTTGCCGAGTGGGCTGACGTTGTTGAAGATCGTTTTCGGACTGATCGTCATCTTCGTCATCGTTGACAGGATCAAGCAGCGCAAGAGCAAGTAGCACTACTGAAGTAGCAAGACCCCCTCCAGGCAGAGGACCTCGTACACAAGCACCATTCGGTGTACTGAGGAACCTGGAGGTGACAACATTGAGCCATACGGTTTGTTTGAGGAATTTTTCTCACATACTGTATGGCTCGTTTGCATTTTGACGTCCTATAACCTTTATTGTAAAATATACCACTGTCGTTCTTTGAAAACTTCATAGTGTTCTGCTCAACCGACCCCAGTCCCACCTACCTTCCGACGAGGAGAATCCATCATGACCGAATTTGCAATTCCCGTTCGAGAGAGACGAGATGAAATGTCCGGTGTCCGGCGTGCCCTCATGGTCTGCTACATGTTCGCCCTGGGCTTCCTGCACATTGGCATGATCGGTCTCTACGAGGCGTCCTTTATGCCCTGGCTGTTCTACGAGTATGTGCTGGACACGAAGGCGCTGTTCGTCTACGCTGTCTGCATCATGGCGGCACTGGTTCCAGTTAACTGGGTCACTTTCATACGCCTGCGATCGTTGCGTCCGGAAGGCACGGTCATCAAGCCAACGGTGCCGGCCATCGCCAGGTGTGTGTTCTGGAGCTTGCTCCTGCTGTTCGTGCTGGTGGCTACGCCGGTGCTGGCTCCGTACTACATGCCGCCACACATTACGAACCAAAGCGGTATCGGCTGGATGGTTCTCTGTATGATCGGCGGCCTAGTTCTCTGGGGCCTGTACTTCACCGGTTTCGGCCTGTGGTGGTCCTGGAGTGAGATGAAGCACGTTCCAGCTGTACCTGCCGTTCCGTCTTCGGCAATCGCTGACGACATCACCGAGCCGATTCCGGTTCAGGCCCTGCCCGCTCCGGCACTTCAGCTGACTCACAAGGTCGATAACCTGCCATCTGGGCTCAACCTGCTGAAGATCGTTTTCGGCCTTCTCGTACTGTTCATCATCATCGACAAGATCAAGGAGCGCCGCAAGAAGCACTGAGAAGTACATCAAGACCCCTCCAGGAGGAGCCTCACACACAAGCACCATTCGGTGTACTGAGGGACCTGGAGGTCAACGACGTGAGCCATGGGGTTATTAGTTTGAGGATTTATTTCTCACTTACCACATGGCTCGTTTGCGTTTTAGGCCTTCTATCTCTGACCTGAGCCTATAGCCTCCTGCAGTGTACAGCCCAGCAGACTGCCAATAATGCCTCATTGTAATGAGGTAAAAACGACAGTCTGTTGAAGTTTATACATAAGGTTCGATCCCTACACGGCACACGCTGGCGCTACTGGAGTGGTTATGTTCTAATATTGACCGAAAAGCACAATTGTTATAAAATAGCGATAAGTTTGTACGTTGAAAACTGAATAGATCTGTCGCCCCTGGCATACCCTGGAGGAAGTAATGATCCGCACGCTTGTTGGCAAGCTGGTTCGTGTATTGATCACGGTCCTGTTGGTCGGCATCATCCTGTACCTGGACTACCTCTACCTCATGTCCCTGTCGAAGGACTTGTCCATGCTTGATACAGCCATCCTGTTGGTTGGCGGCTTGTTCCTGCTGCTGGCTCACTTCTTCGTGGCGCTCCTCATCCGCATCGTGCTGAAGTGGCGTTCTAAGCAGCCCCCAACGACTCGCCGCACTCCCTAAAGGAGGTGATACCATCATGACCACAATCCTCGAGACGCTGAGCCGTCTGCACTGGTTGCTGGTTGGGCTCTGCCGACTGCAGATCTGATCACCCTTCCGTACACAACTCAACATGGGCCATACGGCTCGCGAAAAAGGCCATGCACCCGGAACTCCGGACTGCTCCCCCTTCCCCAATCAACTCGCAACACCGTATGGCCTTTTTCGCGCCCAAAAATAAGCATACTATCCTGGACTATAGACAAGAAAGCAATAGTATGGTATAGTCTTTGGGTAAAGAAGACTTCTAGTCTTATCGTGTCGTTCCCCGACGCAACTGCGCCGCCGCCCCCTCACCCTAGCCAGTAGTTTTCTGGAAGTGTGTTATGTCTAATGAACAACTCAATTTTGGAGGGGTTGGCTTTGCTGACCCTGAATTCCGAGAAAACCCTTACGAAACCGTTAACACGCCTACCGGTCAATGGCGGCTTATACGCCGAGGCCTGGAGACTAGCATGGACGGCTTTGATTTCGATCAGGCTGAGCATGACCTGGCTGCTAACGACCGAACTGTGGTCATGGAGCGCGTTGCGCCACGCGAATATGATGATGATCCGGCTACGGAACCTCTAGATCTAGCGGCTATCAGCATTTATGGTAGTGGCAAGCACGCCGTTCGCGAATCGGTTGAGCTTGACGAACCAACCACGCAGTTTCGCGTCCAACCAACCCGTCCCGGTGGCCGCCACCGCTTGGAAGACCGGGTTATGGAGCGCTCTGCTCCACCGGTAGAAGCACTGCCAACACCCCAACTTACCCGGCGCCGTCGGGCTATCACTGCCTTCTTAACCGCTGCAGGCATAACGGCCGGTATGTTAACTGGCAATGCCGCCGGTTCGTACGACCCGGCTCCGCGAGTTGAGGTTACGCATTCGTATGATAAGTATGATAACTCTCCTTATACCCCTGCGGACTTTGGAAAAATGGCGCCAAACCGGCGTGAGACCGTACTGCAACCGGCTCAGGCACCAGTCGTACCACATGTTACGCCTAAAGTAAAATCACCGGGTGCGACCGAAAGAGGCATTCAACCTCCGGTTGCTAAGGAAGAAGTTGAAGCTAAAGCGCCACAACCACAGGCTGCGCCCGCCGAGGCATCGGCTGTGCCAGCCGCGCCGCCCGCCGAAGCTGGAGTTGCCGCACCTCAAGTCGCCCCTGCGCCACCGGAAGCACCGGCCAAACCAAAGGCTGCTATTTGTAACACTAACAACAAAGAGGCCTTTGACTTCTTGGTTTCGCAAGGCTTAACACCTAATGGCGCTATGGCCGTTATGGGCAATGTTTGGAGTGAGGGTGGCCGTGACAAATCGGGCAATTTAGTGCTTAACCGCAAACAAGGCGCTGGTATTCAAACTCAGCCAGGCCCAGTTGCTAATGTCGGCTTTGGACCCTTCCAATACACTTCACCTGATCGCCAGCAGAAACTGCGTGAATACGCCGCTGCACAGCCCGCCCCTCATAACAATGTAGCTAGCCTGCGTGCGCAATTTGGCTTTGCAGTCACTGAAATGAAGCGTATGCCAGAGCTATGGCGGCAACTTACAACACCAGGTGCTGGTTCTGTCCGCACGCTTATCAGCTCGTTCTTACGTATTTTCGAGCGTCCTAAGCACGATAACAGTGGTGTGCGCGCTGATGTTGCGGAACGAGACATCGCTCTGATGGATTGCTAAACTTGCCTATTTATGCTATAATATACGTGTTGTACGTATAATCATTCGTCGACTGTCCGAGGAGGACAACCTGTGGCCCTGACCATTACGCGTCTGGAGCAACTAAGTAGCGATGCCAAAGGCATTCTCGGAGGCTATCTCGTACTGCTGTTGACCATCATGTTTTATGGTGTCAATCGCGGTGTTTGCGAGATCTGGCCGATCCGGGGACCCTGGGTGATGTTGATCATCAAGTCGAAGTACGTCATTGACGTGACGATTCTGACCATCGCCTCCATCTGCTACATCTGGCCCGGCATGTGCGAGGAACTGAGACGGCAACTACTGACCCTGCAGAAACTGCTGAGGTCTCGTACCTGAACAAGGAGAAGAAGTGAACTACTGTCTTCCTATCTGTGTCGAGTTCACACCCGTGCTCGATGGCAGGAGAACTGTTCGCGACTGGCTGGCAAGCATTGTGCAGATCTGGATTCGCAACGGAGCGACATCGCTTCCCATGACTCTGACCGTCAAGGTCAAGGAGAACACCAGGAGTAAGCCTGTCAAGATTCTGCTTTGGCTCAGCCGAGTCGAGGTGGAACAGAACGGTCCCATGCTGGGTCTTCGTGGCATCGGCCGCATTTCTCCCGCATCGCTCGAGCACAACCCCTGGCTCGAGAATGTTGCCGCTTGCGATGTACGCATCGTCCTTGCGGATGATGTGGCGACATATGCAATTTTCCCATGCACACCCGAAGGAGCCGGCGAGATCTACAAGTGAGCTACCGGTGGCCAGCCACGGACAACGACTTCGGTCCACGACCGTGTGCTGGCCACCAAGCCACTCACTGCCCTCTACTCTTCTTCTCCTCGTTCAAATTGCTATACGAATGTGTGTTCGTACTGATGAGCTTCTGAGTGAGTGAAGTACCAACTTGAACAAGTTCAAGTTGGTATTTCCGAGCGAAGACGTTCGCGCCGGTAGGCGTGAGCGCGAAAGAGCGAAAGCAACTTGACGTACTGTCATACAGGCGGTATAAAAAGACGAATGAGTGAACTTGCCCAAGAAGTGTATGCCGAGCGGTTTGATATCCCATCTGACCGGATAGAGGCTGTCTTAGGCCGGGTAGCTATTTTGAGTGATGGCGAAACGATGTCGGTCAGCACCTTTATGGCGCCAACCGGAAAGGCGCTTCACGAACGAGTCGCCGAACCCTTCGGTACGGTTTTGCCATATATGGGCCGGGCCGTCGCAGGTTCGGTTGAGCTTGGTGAAATCCTTAAAGAGCAGTATCCTGCTGGTACCGAGCTGGCGATGACAGAAGATGGTGATGTTGTATGGCCGGATTGGCAGAGCCAGATTGCCAAAATGCTTGCCGCGCGTGCCCTGCCAGGGAATAAGGTTAGTGGTAAGATTACCGATTTGACCCTTGAGCCGATCTTGCCGAGTGAAATCCCCTCAAGAACGCGCAGTAATTTTGCTACAAAATTAACCTATGTGCCACGGACTCCTGCCGATTACGAAATATACTTACAGCTATCTTCAAAGTTGCAGGCTCCTCGGTTTGGTGCCCTAGCTGAGGCGCGATCCGCCTACGTTATGCGGCCGTATATTCTGCAGACGCCGAACACGATAGCGAAAGCTCATGCTGCTGCACTTGAGAGGAACCAAGACGCTCAGCCTCATAAGGCGAACTTAGGGCTCCATATACTGGGCATGCGAACCTGGTACAGCTAACTAACTGGCTTGAATTCGCCAGTCTTAATGTCATCAAGTTTGTAATCACCGAACTGGCTGCGATGCAGGCTGCTTACCCCATAGCCGAGCGCTAAAAAGGTGCGTCGGATCTGGCGGTTGCGGCCCTGGCGCATGGTGATACGCCAACTGTAGTCGTCGCCATCGGTTAGCCTTTCGAGTTCAAATTTACTGGGGCCATCATCAAGGGCCACGCCATGATCTTGAATCATCTGCCGATGGAGCGGCGCTAAGGGCTGACTAAGTTTTACTTCGTAAATTTTATTCTTTTGGTGTTTAGGGTGGGTAAGTTCCTGGGCTAAATCGCCATCATTAGTCAACAACAACAAGCCGCTCGAGTATTTATCGAGCCGGCCGACTGGCTTGAGGTTATGATACTGTTCCGGAATCATATCGTAGATAGTCTGGCTACCCTGGCCGTCGCGTGAGGTGACATAGCCGATGGGTTTGTTGAAGATAATCGTCTGTTTGTGGCTTGGGTCTTCAACTTGGCTTAAGGTGTATTCTTTACCTTGGAAGCGAACTTTGTCACTGGAAATGACATCGTGGCCAGTTGGAGCCGGTAAGCCGTTGACCGTTACTTTGCCGTCACTAATCAGATCGTCGGCGGCCCGGCGTGACACGCCAGTGGCGTGGGCTAGAAATTTATTAATACGCATGCTAGCTGTAGTGTACTACAAAGCTACGCTATTGGGGTCAACACCGGGTTTGGCCGGTTGCTCGGGTGCGGGTGTAGCGGTCTGAGCTTCTTCTTGAGCCAATAGGTCGTTGATGTTGGGAGCACTTGGGTTGGAGGCTGGAGTGGTCGGCGTAGCGGCGGCACCCTGTTCGGCCGGTGTCTTAGCTAAGAGCTTGTCGATAGCACTGGAGACGACAGTTTCGTCCATAGCTGGGGCGGCTGCATTAGGCATTGGAGCTACTGGCTCGGGTGTAGGAGCAGGAGTTGGCGCAGCGGCTGGGTTAGGCGCCGGGGCGACAGGTGCAGCCGGTACTGCTGGAGCAGGCGGTGCGGTCGGTAACGCCGCTACCGGGGCTGGTGCCGAAGCGTCATCTGAGACTACAGCTGGTGCTGGTGTTGCGCTAGCTGGTTGAGTGGCTTCGAGTGGGCCGGTTGGAGCTGGCTGGGCTGGTTCGGCGGCAACCGGCATGGCGGCCACTGGGGCTGGTACCGGAGCTGGCGTACTAGGTTGTGGTGCAGCAGCGTTGACGGTTGGTTGGGCCATTTCTTGAGGGGTTGGCAAGTCCTCGGCGTTTAATAAATCTTGGGCGGCTTGGACAATGTCTTCCAGAGTTACTTGAGATTTGACGAGATAGCGGTCGGCACCGAGGGCCTCGGCACGGGTTTTGTCTTCGGCCTGACCGAGAGCGGTCAGCATGATAACTTTTGTGTGTTTGAGACCATCGGTGTTACGCAAGATGTCGAGCATTTCGAAACCACTGATTTTTGGCATCATAACATCGGAAATAATCAGATCAGGTTTTTCTTTGGCGGCCACGGCTAGTGCTGTTTCACCATCTGGTGAAGCGACTACCGTGTAGCCCTCAGCTTCAAGCCGGGCCTGGTAGATCTCACTCAAGTTTGTGTCGTCTTCGACAAGGAGAACTTTGGCCATTTAGTAGATCTTTCTTATGCTTTATATTCTAGCCTATTGTACCATGCCATCGGTCAGAGAGGTAATACTCGGGAGGGATTGCTTGCTGGCTTCTGCGGCTTTGAGCTGTTCGGCGCGCTGACTTGGTATGCGTGGCAAATTGACAAAGAAGGTGCTTCCCTTGCCAAGCTCACTCTCGACCCAAACGTGGCCGCCGTAGAGCTCAATAATCTTGCGTGAGATGAATAAGCCCAAACCGGTGCCACCGATGGTACGAGTGGCCGAGTTGTCGACGCGGTAAAATTTTTGGAACAGATGCGGAATATCCTCCGGCGGGATACCGGCACCACTGTCTTTGATGTAGAACTGTACAACATCGTCGTTGGCGGTCAGACCGATGGTAACTTTGCCTGATTCGGTGTACTTGCAAGCGTTATCAAACAAGTTAGTAATGACTTCGCGGACACGGTCAGGGTCAGCTTGGACATAATACAGTGGTTTGACAATGTTTGCACCAGCGCTAGCGTCGATAATATCACTGGCGCCAAGGATAAACTCACTAAACAGGCCCTTTTTCTCGGCCGAAAACTTGAGGTCTTCGCTAAGCCGTTCCAAGTAGCTGCTCATTTCCATAATTGTTGGGTGGCTGCTCAGGCGGCCATCTTCGGCTTTGGCGCTGGTCAGGAGGTCCTGGAACAGCTTGCCGAGGTGCTGGGTGCTGGTATGGGCTTTTTCCAGGAAGCCGCGGGCTCGAGTGTCGATGGTGCTGACTTTATCATTAAGTGCCAAAGCCAGGTAGCCCTCGATAGCCGCCACCGGGGTGCGCATCTCATGACTGGCGGTGCTAATAAATTCTGCCCTTCTCTGTTCTTCTGCACGTTGCTGCGAAACATCGCGGAAGACGGCAACGGCGGCAGTAACATTACCGCTTTCGTCCATCAGGGGTGACAGGCTCAGCGAAAGTGCCAAACGTTTGTCGGATCGGGTCACCAGAATACTACTATTATCGTGAATGCTCTGAGCTTCTTTAAAAATTCGCACAAAGGGGTTCTCGTCATCATCGTAGGCTTTGTTTTTATCATCTTCCAGGCGCAAAACGGTCTTACAATTCATAGACAGGGCTTCGTCGACCGGCCAACCGGTGATACGGCTAGCGCCGAGGTTGAACGACTGGATGGCCAGATTGCGGTCCAACAATACCACGCCATCTTCGATAGCGCCCAAAATAACCGATGATTTTAGCTTTTCATCGCGTAAAGCGGTTTCGACATTGCCACCACTGGCAGCTGCTGCGCCACCACTAACTTGTCGAATTTTGAGAAAAAGAAAAACGGCCGCACAAACAGCAGCCACCGCTACGATACCGATTAATAAGCTGTTTTGCATAATAAAGCTTACGGTTTATTATCTGCCGATTGTGGTAGCTTCGCAAGCTGAACTTCAGAAATCTTGCGTCTATTCGTAAGGCGTTGTAGAGTAGGCTTTGCCCTATGAGGGCTTTTAAAGTTCGGCAACCGCCGTGCTTACACTCCGGCAAGGAGATGATGTGACAATTATTCGGGTTAAGGCCCAGTCACCTGACGACCTGACTAGCTGGGAAAGCTACCGACTACTGGTGGCTCGCCCGGGCATGGATGGTGAACCGGATCATGAACTGCTGGCGATGCTGCACAGCTACACCAGGCACCCCGACTACCCGATCTACATGGTCCATGGCCAGCTCAAGCTGTCACCGGTAGATGAGCTCTGGCTCAGCCCACTGCTTCTGTTCAGCGGCTCCATCGCCTTCAGCGATCTGGAAGCAGGCGAGTTCGGCCTAGGGGCCATCTGGCCACAGTTCCCGAAGGCGACGACCGCCACCGATTGACCGGGGCATGAGGTGGCGCTGACGCTGATTTTCGGCGTTGGCGCCACCTCCCCGTTTTTTGTCTGTTGTCTCCTTGCCTTGTCCATTTTTAACAGATGTGGTAGTATGCAAATGCTTGTTTTTGCAAGATGGGAATCGTTCCCATAGTTTAGCCCCTATGCTATCGCATAGGTACCACGTGCTCGCAAGATAATTTTATGTAAACACAAAATTAATCTTTCTGCGCCGTGGCCCCTTCGTCTAGTGGTCCAGGACGTCAGGTTCTCATCCTGAAGATCGCGGGTTCGACTCCCGCAGGGGTCACCAAAAAAGACTCATCTTTCGCAGATGAGTCTTTTTTATTATCGATACTCCGATCGCCCCTGTTATTATGAAGCTATGTATATAGATTTATCGGTAGCTATCAACGAGCAGACACCCGTGTATCCGGGTGACTCTGCCACAAAAATTAGCTCGGCTGGCGTTTTAGCTAAAGATGGCTACTGCGACCACTTTATCGCTATGGGTACGCATGTTGGCACGCATGTCGATGCGCCAATGCACATGCTCGAGGACGGCAAATCGCTAGATCAGATCCCGGTTGAGCGCTTTATTGGTAGAGGCCGGCTGGTTGAAGTTGTTGATGGCAGCTTTGAGGCGGTCAAGAACGCTGATATTCAAGCTGGTGATATTGTCCTGTTCCAAACTGGTATGAGCGACAAATATCACGAAGCAATTTACTTTGAAGACTACCCAGTTATGTCCGAGGAAGTTGCCGCCTATCTGGTTGCGGCTAAAGTCAGCATGGTCGGTGTTGACACTGGTAGCGTTGACGACCAAGATGGCTTCCCTGTTCATAAGATCTTGCTTGGCGGCAATGTACTTATTATTGAAAACCTGACAAATCTCAGGTCACTTATAGGTAAGGAATTTAAGGTGTATGCTTTGCCGCTGAATGTGGGGATTGATGGCTCGCCCGCACGTGTGGTTGCCGAGATCGCATAGTTGTATCTTGCCTGAATACAGCTCTAAGTTGGTGGTTGATGCGCCCGCTCAAGACGCTTATTACGAAAAAATCGCCGAATAACAGTGGTATAATTACCGCACATTACGCAAACCTGCGAATGTAGAGATCGACGTGAGGACGCCGTTCGTGGAAAAGCCAGATGGAAACAAGCGCTTTCTGCTGCGCGCCTACGAATACTCGAACAGCTGTCGGCTGGCGGCCATCTTGGTCGAGCTGGGAGCTGGAACGGTCGAGCGGGCTGCGGTCATCGAGCGCTGGAGAGCACTCCACCCTCAGCACCTGCTGGGTACCGGCAAGAATTCGATTCGCGGCCGCATCACCAAGTCGCTGTCGCTGATGAGAGCTGCCGGCATCGTCGAGGCCGACGAGACCATCATCAAGGTGCTGGACGCTGACAAGCTGGCGATAGCCGCTGGCAATCTGCCACTGGTGGTCGATGCCAACGATGTGGCGCTGAAGCCCTCTGAGTGGACTACGCGTCCTGCCGTTCCCGAGGAGCTACTAGAGATCCAGGCCCTGCTCATGGCGAGCCTCGCCGAACAGCAAGCGGCAGTCCGACACGACTGATCACCCTCCCCACATGTGGCCGCGGAGCGGACAATCCTGCTCCGCGGCCACATGAAACACTAAATTGAATCGCCTTTTTTATCGAAATTAGTTTTGTAACCCATTTTATGAGCTGCTAATACCATTAGCCGGCGGTCACCCTCAGAGGTACGACCGGCACCACCGAGCGAGCATACGACAGCGCCCTCGGAATCTTTTACCTGTATGCCGCCGTCCCAGGGTGTGAACTGTGGAATTGTCTGGGCCATTAGGATCATATCTGCTTCGCTCCAGACGCCGTTTTGAATCCGGTCGGCGTGCTTTTTGGTGTCGGCATTATACAAAAGAACCGTGTACGCCTTATGGATAGCGAATGTCGCACTAGTAGGCTTAACACTGTCCATACAGCGAAAAGCGGTCGGTACACCCATGACTCCCTGCTCGGCTTTCATGCAGCAAATAGCCATTGGTTGCGTACCTTTGTCATCGGTGGCGGTTGTCCTGGCCAGTTCGACTGCACAATCTACTAGTTTGGCAGCATCTTCATCGGTAAAAAGCTTTTTCATACGAGCTAGTATAATGGATTCATGAGAACAACAGACAATTCTATTGAGGCGTACAATAACGCTGCGGACGAATACGCCAAAAGTCGTGTTGGGACTGAAGATTCGGATGAACTCAAAAAGCTACATGCATATTTGTCTCCTGGGGCTAAAATTCTTGACATTGGTTGTGCCGCTGGCCGTGATACTCGGATATTAAAAGGTATGGGATTTGATGCTGTTGGGTCGGATTTGGCAGATAAGCTGTTAGATATTGCACGACGGGAAAACCCAGACGTACTATTTGTTCATGCTGACATGCGTCGACTACCTTTTGGTGACATGTCTTTTGACGCTGTCTGGGCAAGTGCTGTTTTGCACCATGTCGATAAAACTGAAATGCTGTCCGTCCTGCAAGAGTTTGGTCGAGTGCTCGTTCCAGGTGGGCTTCTGTACATTCATACCAAAGCAGGATCAGGTAAACTGCAAACTCATGAAAAAACCGTTGAGCATGAAGCTCGCGAATTTGAGCTACTCACAGCTGAAGAGCTGGCAAAGTTACTGGCTGATGCGAAATTTTCAGAATTGAGCCTCGAAGTGATGCTCAGCAAGTCAAGACCGGGACTTGTCTGGTTGAACGCGTTCTACAAGCGCACATAGTACCTGCTAAAAGTGATGTATAGTTGATGTATGCATAAGACCCGGGTCGCCATATTATTTGGCGGCAAATCAGCCGAACACGAAATCTCACTGTTATCAGCCAAAAATGTCATTGCCGCTATTGATACTCAAAAATTTGAGGTATCGCTGATTGGTATCGACAAACATGGTGGCTGGCACGCTGTACAAAATGTTGATGATTTGACTAGTGTTAAGCTAACTGCGGCGGTTGATTTGCAGCTGCTTCAATCTTGCGATGTAGCCTTCCCTGTCCTACACGGGCCCTACGGTGAAGATGGCACAATCCAGGGCTTATTTGAAATGGCCGGTATTCCCTATGTCGGTTGCGGCGTTCTGGCTTCGGCGCTGGGTATGGATAAAGATCTTATGAAAACCGTTCTGCGGCAGGCTGAAATTGCGGTGGCTCCCTCGGTGACCTTGCATAAATCAGACGAGCCAAATTATGACGAAGTTGTCCGAAATTTGGGACTACCTTTGTTTGTGAAGCCGGCCAATATGGGGTCGTCGGTTGGCGTTAACAAAGTTTCGCAAATTGAAGACCTCAAAGCGGCGCTTGATGATGCTTTCCGTTATGACCGAAAAGTGCTGGTTGAAACTGCCATTGTGGGCGACGAAATTGAATGCGCGGTGCTTGGCAATGAAAAGCCTGAAGCATCGGCCATTGGCCGAATTGTTCCACAGGCTGAATTTTATTCGTACGATGCCAAATATCACGATGGCGGCACGACGCTGCTGGAAATTCCGGCTAAAATCTCTGAGGACAATGCCAAGAAAGCGCAAAAGCTAGCACTCGAAGTTTATAAGGTCCTCGGGTGTGAAGGCATGGCTCGTGTAGATATGTTCCTAAAACCCGACGGTACCATTGTGGTCAACGAAATAAATACCATTCCCGGCTTTACAAATATAAGTATGTATCCGCAGCTTTGGGGTGTGAGTGGCCTCTCTTACACTAATCTGATAACTCGGCTTATTGAGCTGGCGCTCGAGCGTTTTGAAAATAAATCATAGTTCAGAGCGAATTGGCACCCTTCCTGTCACAGATTTTTTGAACAATCGCTATCTGTCCAACAGATTGAGTATATGATATGTTTGATAATCTTGGAAGAAAGTGGTATTTATAGTGTACCTTTGTTGAGCCTGCGGGTTCCAAAGCTCTTTGACAGAGTAGACTTTCAGTTGGCCGCCAGGCCTGCCCTGCTTAGTGCGGGCGCGCATGGTGGCCGACTGAAATGAGGAGAAATGTCTCTTGATGGGATCTCGACCCCGATTGTTATCGGGCTGTTTGTGTTCGCTGCTGCGCTGTCGCTGGCAATGCTGGTGATTTGTCTCCGGGCATCGAAGGTGTTGGCGGTGGTTATCGTCAGCCTTCTTGTCTGGGCATTCAGCATTGCGGCGGCTGTCATGCTGTTCGTCCAGGTGCTGAATGTCAATGCTGGTAACATCACCTGGCTGTACTTCGTGGGTGCTGCGGTGCTAGCACTGAACCTCATGCTGGGGTACGTCGTACTTGACGAGCTAGCTGGCTGAAATTCGAATCTGAAGGAGTTCGGCAATGCCAATGTTCGTTCTGGTTCCTCTGTTGTTCGTTGGTTCGGTGGGGTCAGTGCTGCTACTGTTCCTCGTTACCGCTATGTTGCGCGAGAATCATCTCGACAATGTTGCGGCACCAGCGCTGGCCTGGTTGTTTGCAACCGGTTTCACCCTAGGAGTGTACATCTATGGCTTCGGTATCGTCGACAACCCCGTCTGGCTGATATCCTGCATGATCATCACGCTGCTGCTGGACGTGTTGTTGCTGGTATCGGCCGTTAGGGCTGGTGTGCAATCACAGAAGGAGACGCTCGAGCGTGATCGGCGAGTTCAAGAGCAGCTGGATGAACGCGTGCAAAGTGGTTCAGATCCTCCGTCCGCTTCTGAGGATTCGTCACACTGATGTATGCGATCTGCGGCGGCAAGGGACCTCGAGTCTTTCGGGAATTCATTCCGACCTTGCCGCCACGCGCCCTTCCGCGATCCTCGTGCTCTACTCTGTCAAAGAAAATACATTATTCGATACACTTGTGGCGCGCATAGCGCAGATGACACACATAAATTTCTATGGTTTGCATACTTCCCTTTTTTGAACAATTTTTTGGTCAGGCTCCTCCTCATTTTTATTAACCGGCCGAGCTGTTTAGATGCTTTTAATTAGGTTGTTCGTATAAGAAATGAGTTTGAATTCAAAAAAATAGGCCGAGAGGCCTGATTAAAACATAAGCTTAGAAAAGGTTGTTTCCGCGAAAATTATTATATAAAACGGACTGTTGCCCGATCCGTGTACACGGGTACAAATGTATTGCTGGACAGGACTGCTCGGTGGCTCGCGGATGCGAGCGCGGGGGCCGAGCAGCCTGTCCTGTGGCACCCCTGAGGGCACCGGGGTTGTAGTACGGGTCAGCGGTTGGGGCACTCGTCGGTGGTTGGGTTGAGTACTCGCTGGGTAGCTGTGGGAAGACGGTCGAAGCTCTCATTGAAGCCGGTGTTGAGCTTGTTCCAGTGCTGGTGGAGACCGAGCAGCTGGAAGTAGTCGACACCATGGTCATCGAAGCGCAGCGTATGATGCTTGCCGTTGCTGTCGACGACGATCAGCTTGCCACCGTTGGATTTGTCGGGATAGAACTCGAATGACCAGCCGTTGGTTGCTTGACAGATGAGTTGCAGTGGTCCGCCGCGGACGCCGTTCAGATACATGAAGTCGCGTCGGGTGGACTCTGAGACGAACTCAATGTCGAGCATGCGCGCCACATGATGGACGGCTCTGATAGCTCGGGTGGTTGACGACTCGGCATTGGCGAACTGTTGTCTGGCTTGGTTGTCCGCTTCGGTTGCGTCATCGAGTTGGCTCTGGATACTCTCCAGGCTGTCTTCAGCGGCCCGCCGGGCAGCCTCGCTGGCAGCCAGTGCTCCTTGCAGTGCAGCAGTTCGCTGGGTGGTCTGGGCGAGGTCGCGTTCCAGCTCTCCAGTGAGTCGCTGGTAGTCGGCGACGGCCTTGGCGTACTCCTTCAAGGTGGCTATCAGCTTGGCGTTCTGCTCAAGTAGTGCCGCGCGATCCTCCACATAGTGTGACTTGTTCGTCCCTCCCATGGGTTCGGGCAGCGGGATCCGCAACAGGTCATCATCGATGAGGAGTGGCGGAGTCACCTTGGTGTATTTGCTTGTCAGCTGGTCGGCGGCGTTGAGGGTGGTTGACATGAGAAGTCCTGCCGATCACTCGATGGGTGTTCGCTGAATGTTCCGCTGGAACATGATCCGTACTACTTGTAAAGCTGTGGACCTCCGGGTGGGTTCGACACAGTTGCTTTCAGTTGCCATTATGGCGGCTGAATCACGATATTATAACAGTATATTGTTGTATTGCTAGGGCGGGTTGCTCGGGTGATGCTCGCGAATGCGAACAACAGTGCCGAGCAACCCGCCCATGACGGCCTCAGTGGGCGTCAGATGCAGTACGGATCAGTACTCGTGGTGGTTGCGCTCGGACAGCATGGTCAGTAGTGCGGTGACATCGGCTGCGCTGCTTCGCGACAGTACTTCTTCGAGACTGGCGAGCTGGACGCCGTGGCCGCTGTTGTTGCCCCTGGCCAGGTGCTGCTGGATTCTGCGCGGAAGCTTGCGGAGCGTCTCGTGGTCGCCGTTGTCGATCTGCCAGTAGCCGATCAGGGCCATGAGGTCCTGGTGTTGGATGCTGCCGGTCGACTCAAGCCTGTAGTCTTCTCTTTGGTCGTTCCTTTCTGTGGTTAGCCTGCTGGCGGCGGGCGTGAAGGTGAACTTCCAGTCCTTGATCTGGCAGGTGAAGGCCAGTGGTTCGTGGTTCGTGCTCGGGGTGAACTCGATGTCGAGTGCCCTGGCGACCTGAAGGATCGCAGTGACGGCCCTGACGATGTCATCCAGATCTCGGTAGTGGCGCTGTTCGGCGTTCGAGAGGTCCTGGACGAGATCATCATTCTGCCTCTGCAGGCTGGCACGTGCCGCACGGGCGTGTTCGAGTGTCACCGTGGTGTCTGCGAGGTCGGCGTCGAGTCTGTCGGCTCGCTCGGTGGCGCGGTCAGCCCGGACGAATCGGTATATTATAAAATTATTTTCACTTTTATACAACGCTTATTGTATGGGCAAGTGTTTAATAAAATTTGCTGCTTTGCATACTCCCCTTTTTTGGCGCATTTTTTGGTTAGGGCCGATGGCGGTTTGGGACAATTTATAAAACGCTTAGGAAGTCGCTAGATCGATATTTGCGTCGTGGAATAAGTTTAAACTCATTTTAAAAATTCTCACCCTCTAATCAAAACGTAAGCGGAGTTTACCTTGTTCTCGTAAAAATTATGTGACGATTGTTTCCATAAAAGTATTACTAAGGACGGACTGCTCGGGTGGATTCGCGAATGCGAACACAGTGACCAAGCAGTCCGTCCATGACACCCCGAGGGGCGTCAGATGCAGTACGGATCAGCCGTTGGCGTCCTGCCGGTGGGTGTGGCTCTTGCCCCAGAGTGAGTCGGAGAAGAGCTTGAGTACAGCGGGGTTGATGTGGGCGGCACGGGTGGGCAGCGCGAATGAGCCGCGGGCGGCGTAGATCTGGTCAATGATCGCCTTGGGAGTTGTGCCAGTGTTGGGCTTGCCGTCGATGGTCTCGCGGATCCTGACCAGCGCCATGAGGGCCGTCCGGTCGAGTCCGTACGACTGGTGGCGGATCGCGAAGCGTCCGTTGAGGAGTTGTGAGTGGTAGGCTCGGGTCTCTTCGGCGTCGCCGTCGATCACGAACTGCCACTCGCCGTCGGCGACCATGATGCAGGTTGCACCTTCGCCGTCACGGGACGCGTCGTAGACGATCGTGTCGGGTGTCGGCTCGATGGCGAACTGCTGCTGCAGCTGGCCCAGAACGGCCTGCATGCGCGGCATGATCTCTTGGAGATGGTCGTGCTGAGCATCGCGCTTGGCGAGTTCGGACTCGGCGGTCTTGGCCCTGGCCTCAGCGAGCTGCGCGCGCTTCTCTTCGTAGCGTGCTCGGCTGAGCAGCGTCACGAACCGCTCGCGCAGCCTTGTGTAGGCGATCCTCCAGTGCCTGACCGTGTAGTTGCCGGCGGGCGGGCTGTGGAACGGAACCTGAACATTGTCCAGATTGAGCTGATCGGTCATCGGGTTTCCTTCAGCGTGGATAGGCGGTGTGTCACCAAACGTTCCGGCGGAACATTATCCGTACTTGCATTGTAAATTGCGGATCTCCAAATGGAGGGTGAACTGTAAACAGCCAAACTAAAATTTACCAAAATAAAAAGCACTGGGCAGTGCTTTTGGCGGCTTGCAGCTCACTCTCAACATCGGAATATCTGCGCAGAACTTTCAACTGCTCCATACAGGGAGTTGAATCTTATAATTATACCATATAAATTGATAATAGCAATGGCCTAAGGGGTATTGCTAAGGACGGACTGCTCGGGTGGATTCGCGGATGCGAACACAGTGACCGAGCAGTCCGTCCAGTAGTACGGGTTCAGCCCTGCCGACGACGGTTGAGGTTCTTGCGGAGTCGGGCGAAGGCGCCACGGTCGGTGGTGAGTGAGTAGGTATCCAGGAGGCTCAAGGTCATCGCCGAAGCGAAGGCATACATGATGCGGTTGAGTACCTGAGTCTTGATGACCAGAGGGGTACTGCCGGTAGCGGGCTTGCCTTCGATGCGTTCGAAGAGGGAGCACAGCGACTGCAGATCCTCGGGAACGATGCCATAGCGGTTGAGGTTGAGGCTGGTGGCCACCGGGAAGAGTGACGAGTGGCTCAGCATGATCGACCGGTTCTGTCCGTCGATGACGAACTGCCAGTTTCTGCTGTTGAGCGTGATGAGCTTGTCGAAAACGATTCCGTTCTCAGCGTCGGGCTCGATCGCCAGTGTCTGCAGGATCTGCGTGACGGTCGTGATGGCGAGCGAAACGCTCGTGTTGTCGGTCATGATGGTCTCCAGTATCTCGTGGTCGTGGATCTATCTCACCAAACATTCCGGGTGGAATGCTATCCGTACTACTTTGTAAAACTTGTGGATCTCCCTAACGGAGGGTGAGCTGTAAAACGCCAAATTCGGTGTTTTATGGCTTTAGCGGCTTGCAGCTCACTCTCAACGTTTTGGATATCAACACAGTAACTTCCAATCGAACAATAACAGTTGATTGAACGTTTTATATTATACCACATATAACTGAATATTGCAATCCCCTATACTGATGGGGTGAACTTATATAGAGCATGGTGTCGCGCGCATCGCCGCATATTGCAAATTGCCAGCGTCGGCTTGGGTTTATTGCTGATTGTGCTTGCAGTTGTAAATTACACGGCGTTAAATCGACAATTGCATTCCTGGAAACTTTTGCCCGAACCGGAACGCCTAACCGAGCTTTATTTTGACGATCATACGCACTTGCCGGCGACTTACGAGCCGGGTTTGCCGCAGCGCTTTTCGTTCACCGTTCACAACCTGGAATACCAGTCTATCACCTACCATTATCAAGTTTTGCAGTCGACTGAAGATGGCAGCCGGCAGACCGAACTGACGGCTGGCGAGTTTACATTACAACAGGACCAATTCAAACGCCAACCGTTGCAAATTACTCTACAAGACAATGGGATCCGCAGCAAAATCAGTGTAAAACTTAGCTTCGTGTCAAAAACTTCACAGCCAAAGGAGGTACAGGTGATCCATTATTGGACTGCACGCAAATAAGTATACCTACTCAGAGGAGGGCCCATGAGTACGATATCTGTCGTCATTCCAGCACTAAATGAAGAAAAAGGCATCGGACCGGTAATTAAAGAGATTCCGACCAAAAAGCTCGAGAAAATGGGCTATGATGTTGAAGTCCTAGTCGTTGATAACGGCTCCGACGACAAAACGCCCCACATTGCCCGTGACCATGGTGCTCGGGTAATCGTTCAGCCAATACGTGGCTATGGAAATGCCTACAAGGCTGGTTTTGCCAACGCTAGCGGTGACATCATTGTGACCGGTGACGCTGACCTGACCTATCCGTTCTCGATCTTGCCAAAGGTGCTGCCACTCCTCAAACGCAAGAACTACGATTTTATTAACACCGATCGGCTGACCACGCTTAACCCAGAGGCCATGGAAGGCTCCCACGTCTGGGGCAACAAGCTACTCAGCTTCTTTACGCAACATCTGTATGGCTGGCCTTTCAAAGACTCACAATCCGGCATGTGGATCTTTAAACGGTCAATTTGGGAACACCTAAATGTCACTTCCTCGGGCATGCCATTCAGCCAAGAACTGAAGATTGAAGCTCACGCAAAAGGCTTCAAGTGCGCCGAGGTGCCGATAGAATACCGGGCCCGTGCCGGCGAAGTCAAGCTCAATACCATCAAAGATGGCATTGGCAATGTCTGCCACCTTATGTACAAACGGCTACAGTATGGCATGAAGCTGCCTAAGCACGTGGCTCGCGATGTTGAACGGGGTGTGGAACGCGAGATGGCGCTGTCCAACCGGACCGTTGCTGAAGCTGACTGACACTAACCTAACCCCCCTTTTTTTTGCCCTATGACCAAATCGCTCCGTATTGCCCTAGTCTATGATGCAGTGTACCCGTACGCAAAAGGTGGTGGCGAGCGGCGCTTCTTTGAGCTGGGCAGCCGTTTGGCTGCTAAGGGACACAGCGTCGACTGGTATGGTATGCAGTACTGGGATGACGGCGACGGCCCTGTTGCTAATAAAGGCATTGCAATGCACGGTCTCTGCCAGGCTAAGCCACTATACAACCAAGCTGGCAAGCGACAAATCGGTCAAGCACTGATTTTTGGCCTCAGCGCATTTAAGCTGATTGGCAAAAACTTTGACGTGCTCGACTGCTGCGGCTTCCCATACTTCTCGTTGTTCCCTGCCAAAATCGCCACCTTACTGCGCCGCAAACCGCTGTACGCCACCTGGCACGAAGTCTGGGGCAAAGCCTATTGGAATGAATATTTAGGCGCACTTGGTTTTGTTGGTGCCACTGTTGAATGGCTGGCGGCTCGATTGCCGAATGTGATTATCGTGCCCAGCCAACATGTGGCCGACAATTTACAGCGACAACTCGGCGTACCGGCTCGGAAAATCAAGGTCGTGCCCAATGGCGTTGATTTGGCTAGCCTACGGACGGTTAAGGCCTCTAAAAAGGCTGCCATGCAGACGGATTTGGTATACGCCGGACGGATCATTGAGCATAAAGGTTTGGACTTGTTGCTTGACTCCCTGGCTTTGTTGAATAAGCGTGGCCGTCGGGTGAGTTTGTCGGTTGTCGGCGACGGCCCTGCCCTGTCTGATTTGCGGGCTAAAGCCCTTGATCTAGGCCTAGACGACCAAGTACACTGGCACGGCTTCCTGCCAGAAGCAAATGATGTCTATGTGGCAATTAAGGCGGCTAAGGTCTTTGTGCTGCCTTCAAAACGCGAAGGTTTTGGCATTGTCGTAATTGAGGCTAATGCGCTTGGTGTGCCGGTTCTGACGGCTGACTATCCTGACAATGCTGCGAAAGATTTAATTGATGATGGGGTTAATGGGTTAGTTTTTAAGCCTGCGGCTGAGGATTTGGCCGATGCGGTTGTTGATGCTTTGCGGGTTGGGGTGTTGAAGGAGATGCGGGTTGGTTCTTTGGATTTTGCTGCAGATTTTGACTGGGAAATCTTAACGGATGAGACAGCGGCGGTGTATCGTGTCTACAGCTAAAGGGGCCTCTGAACTATGCAATATATACTAATTACAGTAACGACATAAGTTAGGCAAAGAATGAGAATTGTTCATACGCCAGTAAGATTTCATCCGTTTGTAGGAGGTGTTGAAAAATACGTTCTGGAACTCGGTAATGCTCAGGCTGCAATAGGTCATGATGTTACGGTTGTTTGTGCAGATGAAGCAAGCAGTGACAAAAGTTCGGCTGTAAGTAGAGTGAGTGTTATTCGACTGCCTTATATCACAAAAGTTGCAAACACAAATATAACCCCAAAACTCTTGCCGACTCTCCTTAACCAAGATTTGGATATTATTCACACTCATATTCCTACGCCATGGAGTGCTGATTTATCCGCGCTAGTTTCACTGGTCAGGCGAAAACCTCTTTTTGTAACTTATCATAATGACCTTATTAAAGGCGGCGGCATTGAAAAGCTGATTGCCCAAATCTACAATATAACACTCCTTAGGCTTCTCTTTCGTCGTGCTAGTAAAATAATCATCACGCAGCCTAGATATTTACAGTACTCCAAGCATCTCCAAAAATATTCAGAAAAAGTCGTGACCATACCACTCGGAGTGTCATCGCCGAGTAACACTACACATGTCAAGAAGAAAAGACATCAACTTTTCTTTTTGAGTGTTCTCGACAGGCATCACGAATACAAGGGATTAGATTTTCTAATGAAAGCCGTCGCAGAAAGTCGAGAAAAGTATCCGGACATTCAGCTTATAGTTGGTGGCAAGGGCGAGCTCGTTGAAACATATCGTCATAAAGCAGAGGAGCTTGGCATTGCAGAGCATATTACATTTCTCGGCTTTGTCTCTGATGAAGACCTACCGACATATTTTGCCAGTAGCACAGCTTTTGTCTTGCCGTCTGTAAACTCACTCGAGGGTTTTGGGATTGTAGCGCTAGAAGCTTTATCATACGGAACGCCAGTAATAACAACTGATTTGGCAGGCAGTGCGGAGTATATCAATAAATATAATGCCGGAATAGTCATTAAACCTAAGAATGTTAAGACGATTATATCGGCGATTGATGTGCTATTTAGTGATGCTAAACAAGCGGCTAAAATGGGAGCCAACGGCAAGAGTGCTGTGTTAAGTGAGTTTAGCTGGGATAAGATCGCTACTCAGTTTGATAAGCTTTATGCTGAAAGTAAGGGCAAATCATGACGCAAAAACTCGACATAGTTGAAGTCTCGGCATACTATCCACCTCATCTGGGTGGTCAGGAGAACGCTGTGCGTAACCTAGCGACGGCTCTAGTCGCAGTAAACAGGACAGTTCGTGTTGTGACCTCTAACCTTGGCGGTAAGGTTGGTGTTGCTAACGAAAATGGCGTTCAGGTATCTCGTTTACGAAGCGTTGAGGTGGCGCATTCGGCAATAATATGGAATCTATTATGGTGGTTAATATTCCGCTGCACTAAGCGAACAGTAGTGCATTTACATATTGGCCAAGCCTATACTCCGGAAATTGTGTGGTTGGCGTCTAAGTTGAGAGGTTTTAAATATATCGCTCACATGCACATAGAACCACGGCAGTCTGGTGCTGCGGGTCGGTTTCTAGGTGTGTATAAGAAGTACTTTCTACGTCGTTCATTACGTGCTGCGGCCGTTGTGCTCGTGCTCAATAAAGAGCATGCAGAGGTCATGCGTAACGAATACGGTTGCACGCAGACTATTGAGGTTGTCAGTAACGGCGTAGAAGAAGATTTTTTTAATCTCAAAAGAAAAAAACTCACGCGCAGCCATAAGGCCGGCTTGAGATTACTATTTGTTGGTCGCTTAAGTCCTCAAAAAAATTTACTAGAACTTCTAACGGCACTAACAAAAGCTAACACCGAAACAAGCTTAACTATCGCTGGCGATGGGGAGCTACGACATGAGATCGAGTCAACTATAAAAGAGAAATCGCTGAGTAATGTTCAACTCCTGGGCAATGTAAATAAAAGCCAGGTCTTACATTTATATGATCAGCATGATGCACTCATTTTACCATCATTATATGAAGCCCAGCCGTTGGTGTTATTAGAAGCTATGGCTGTGCGGATACCTATTATTGGCACTAATGTCATGGGAATTGCTGAAACAATTCAAGGTATTGGGTTAATCTGTGAACCTGATGCTAATTCCCTAGCTCACACAATCGATCTTTTCTATAAGCAAGATAAGGCCACAATTGAAGAGATGACGCGTAAAGGCTACGAAAAAGCCTCATCTCTACGCTGGAGCAATCTACTCAAACAATATATAACTATCTACGATAAACTATGAACACATTCTCCTGGTTACACAGGGTGGTTGGTAAGCGAACAATAATCGTCGTTTTTGTATTGTTAACCGCATTTAACTTTATAGGCGCTGTTTCTCCGTCCAAATTTTTTATTAATCTTAATTTCGTAGCACTTGTTACGGCAGTACTACTGCCTGGATTTCTATTAGCTAAGCTTTCTCTTCCTAAGCTGTCTGGCCTGTGGCCAATGTTGGTGGTGTCACTAAGCCTAGGCATAACTCTATTGATGGTGGTAGGCTTGGCAATTAATACTTTGCTTCCCTTCTTTGGAGTTGTCCGCCCGCTTGACCATTCTCCCGTAGCGGTAGCAGTTACTGGTTTGCAACTAATGTTGCTAGCCGCAGTCGCACTTAAGAAAAGTATTACGCTCAGTTTGCCAAAAATTGATATGACTACCTTACGAAAGAGCCTCGCATTGGCTCTACTACCACTCATAGCTTGTTTTGGAGCGTTCAGCATCAATAATGGTGGCACTAACTTAATATCAATTGCGCTGATTATAATAATTGCGATGTTGGGTTTCTTGTGTGTAAGTAAACCGAAATTTCGCTCACCACTAGTCGTATTCTTTATGGCTTTTTCAGTTTTACTCTTATGGTCGATGCGCGGTTCGCACCTTGCCGGCTCAGACATAGGCACTGAGTACTATGTTTTTAATCTGACGCACTCAGCGGGCTACTGGGATATCAATAGTTATCAAGATGCATACAATGCATGCCTAAGCATTACGGTACTGCCTACTATTCTTAGCAGCCTAACGCATATTAGCGGAGAGACAATATATAAATTCTGGTACCCGCTGCTATTTAGTTTTATTGCCCCGATAATTTTTATATACTTCAAGCGTTTAAAAAACAGCTCGATGGCGTATATTGCAACATTCTTCTTTATTACTCAGTCAGTGTTCATATACTGGATGCCGATGCTTGCGCGTCAAGAGATCGCTTTACTTTTGTTTGCAACAATTTTGTTTATTAATTACGGCGCAACCGAACTTGGGCATAAGCCCAAGACGGCCTTGATTGCATTCTTGTTTTTAGGGCTAGTGCTATCACACTACTCAACAGCGTACATGGCCTTATTCACTTTCGGCATGGCTACACTTATTCAAAAAGTAATTAATCATTTTGCCTGGGGTGAGCGGCTATTTGGCAAAGCACCGAGAAAACCATTTCCAGGTATCCGAATGCTCATGATTATGTTCTTAACTACTTTTCTATGGCAAATCCAGGTGACATCAACCGGCAATGGTATTATTTCAGTGCTGACTACTACAGCCAGCTCAATTTTTGACACTAATACTAGTAATGTTAAAAACACGTCTTCTGGCAAAGTATTAAGCTTTAGCCCGTATAGCGGCTACTCCAATGACACATTTGATCTATTTACTGACTTTAAGAATGATGCCGTTAACAATACGAGCCGTCAAAAATCTAGTATCTATTATCCAAATGCCAATAAGTATGCGGATGATATTCAAGCTGTATCTGGCCGAGAAATAACAGAGACTAAACTAGGCCCAGCTCTTCATTTAATGAGCGCTGGAGTTAGTGTTTTGGTCCGGCTAGCCCTAGTAGTGGGTCTGATTTATGCAATCTTGAAGCGGCGTTTGGACATCTCATATGTAGCCTTCTGTGTAAGCTTTATGCTGGCCGTATCATTTATCATCATACTGCCTTATATATCCACTACCTTTAACCTAGAGCGACTATATCAGACCGCCTTAATCGTTCTCGCTTTGCCGACTGCAATCGGATTGATGTTATTATTCAGGCCAGTGCCGTTTACGAGGATAATAGTTGTTGCCGTGTGCAGTTTATTTTTCTTCTACAACGTTGGTCTTATAAGCCAAATTGGAGGTGGTGTTCCTAATGTTATCTTAAATAACTTTGGGCAAAGCTACGACAAGACATACATCACAGAAAATGACTACCGAACCATTAAGTGGCTGGGTCAGTATAAGCGGCCAGGCAATATAACGCATGCTGATCAGCTCTGGGTAAGGGCTTACGGCAATATTACCAATATTGACCGATCTCTCGTGCCAAGCGACATAACAAGAGGGTCGTATGTTTTTCTGAGTGCTGCCAACCAACAAGATCATATTGCGGCGCTATCCTACCAAGGGAAAACATTACTATACTCACCGTCCACGCGCTTTTTTAATGATAATAAGAATGCCGTATACTCAACCGGCAAGACAACTATATATCGATGAAGAATGTTTTATTATTCCATAACATAACAGCGCCACCTTATCGCGTTCCTATGTTCAATGCGCTCGGTAGCAGGTGTAATTTAGGTTTAGTGTTTTATGACGGTCAAACCAAAGACAGACAATGGAAGACTGCCGCAACAAAAAACAGCTATTCTTCATTATGGTTGAAGCATTTTAGGTTGTTATTCTTCGTCATTAATCCAGGTCTTCTGGTGTATCTTATTCGCAAAAAAGCTGATGTCTATATCATTATTGATAATGAAGAGAACATCATCTCTAATTCATGTGTGGCATTATTTGCTCGCCTAACAGGTCGAACTTACATAGTGTGGTCGGGGCATCTGCTTATACAGAATGGTACGGTTCACCCTATGAGCTTTCATCAATCATTTTTTCATAAGCAACCATTCAAAGCTCTGTTTGAGAGGCTAACGAAGACTTTGAATCAATGGTTGTACAAGTATGCTTCGAGTTACCTAGCCTACTCTGTCAAAAGCCAAGAGTACCTAACAGCCAACGGAGTTAATGGCGACTCAATTATAGTCGGGACACAGGCTATGTCTAAAACTTTGCTGCCAACACCCAAGAAGAAGTTAGATCTTAAAAAGAACAAAATCAATTTGCTTTATTTGGGCTACTTGCGGCCAGAAAAAGGCCTTAACTTTTTCTTAGAAGTCTTTGCGTCACTAGAAGACGCAGACCGCTACGAGCTACATATAGTTGGCGACGGTCCTGAGAAAAATGCTTTAGAACGAGATAGTTCCAGGAATGTACATTTTTATCCATATGCACATGCTGATCAGCGAGCTGAGTGGTTCAGGAGTGCTGACTTAATGATCCTGCCAACTTTTTATGATCCGTGGGCGCATGTAGTTACTGAATCATTGCACTATGGGACGCCAGTGCTTACTACATCTAGCGCGGCAGCTTCAACTGTCATTACCGACGGGAGTGATGGGTTTGTTTTTCGGGCTGGTGACAAGCATTCGCTACTAGATATACTGCGAATGCTCGATAAGAAGAAAGTAGTAGCCATGAAAGCTTTTATTGCTCGTAAGTCTTATAGCCGGCTATATGATGTAGATGCTGATGCAGAAAATTTTGCGCGCGCTATAGAGCTGGCGGAAGTGAAGAAATCATGAAGATACTTATATTTCCGAAAGACATCAATCCATACCAAGAATTGCTGTATTCCCCAATGCGCAACAACCAAAATGTGCGTACAAAGTATGTTCGCCGCTTGCCTATTTTTGGAGCGTTTTTGCTGCCGATTATCGTAATGTTTCGAAGGATACAGGGCTATCGGCTTATTCATGTGCATTGGCCGGCATTTACACTGGATCTACCACTATCTTTCAATAAGAAGCTGTCTTATTATTTCTTCATATATTGTATCGGCATAATCAAAAAACTCGGATTTGTGATCGTTTGGACTGTCCATAATGTCATGCCTCACGAGCCACAAACATCTAATGACCGTAAAACAGCGGCTTTTCTAGCCTCAGAAGCTGATGCCAAAATTGTACATTCGAGCTACACCATTGAACAAATGAAGGAGCTTTACTTTGACACTGAGAGAGCAGCTGTAATTCCACACGGTAACTATATCGACGTGTACCCACGCAACATGAGCCGGGCCGATGCCAGAAAACGTCTGCAGATCAGCAGCGACAAGAAAGTCATTCTCTTTTTTGGTAATATACGTTCATACAAAGGTGTTGATGATTTGCTCGATGCATATCGTCGCACCGGGAACGCCAAAACATGCTTAGTGATTGCCGGGTCATGTGATGATAGTAAGCTCCGACGCAGAATTATCGAATCTCAATCTACAATGAATATCATATTTTATGATGGGCGAGTTAGGGATGAAGATGTGGAGGTGTATTTTAACGCCTGTGACCTAGTGTGCTTGCCTTTTAAGTCTATCACTACCAGTGGCTCGGCTTTACTGGCTTTGTCCTACGGAAAACCTTTAGTAGCGCCCAGTCAAGGATCGCTGCTGGATATGCCAAAAGATGTTGGTTACTTCTATGATCCGCACGCGAAAAATGCACTAGAAGTGGCTCTAGCTATGGCGCTTAAAGATAAGGAGCTGGCAAAACGCTGTAGAAAAGCGTTTGCGTATGCACAAACACTTTCATGGGATAGGATTGCGTTGGAGACGTATGAACTATATCAAGAAGTGCTTGAGCCAGAAACAATGCCGCGCAACCAGGGACGGGCAAACAAGAAGACGTAGGTGAGCGCGGAGAACGCTTGGGCAACAATCCAGCCAATGCTGACGCCTAGCAAGCCGTGCGCAGCAAACAGGTAGACACTTATGATAACCGCGGCAGCATTAAGGCCGTTCATAATAAAATAGGCCACTACCCTTTTTTGAATGTTGAGCAATGTGTCTCCCAGCCAGTTTACTGCTACGAAGAGGCTTGCAAGAGCTAGCATGACAAGCACGATAAACCCATTTGCAGCATAGTTGCTGCCGTACAATCGCAATACAGGCCAGCCTAACAAAATTGTGGCAGCAATACCTAGTCCAAGTAGTCTGTAAAGTTGCTTAAGTGCATTTCCCAGGTGCTTTTTATAGGCATTGGGCTTGTCGCTTTGGGAAGACTCTGACATGAGTGCCTGTGAAGTAGAGCTAGAAATTATGTTTAAAAAGGCAGCGATTTGCATGGGTATGAAGAAGTAGGCAGCTTGCTCTGCGCCCAACCGGTTCAGGACAATTATTGGAACTAGAGTACTTGGCAGTACTCCAAGCATCCCGCCGAAGTAGTTGCTGGCGGCATAACTTTTGTGTTTTACCAGTTCATGTACAACAGGATAAAAGACATCGTTTTTTAGAAGTTTTCTGCAAACAATAATCATGTTATAGGTAACACCTACGGCAAGCATAATGACGTAGATGGCCAACATTCCTTTAATGGCAAAACCTACGAAGATGAATGGCAAAAGGATGCGCGGTAAATTTGTAATTATGGCTTTACGAAAGATGTACTTGCCTTCTCGAAAAGCCATAAGTGTGCCATCTAAGAGCGCGCTCGTTGTGTTTCCTAGAATAAGTAAGCTCAAGAGTACAATAAGTATCGGATCTTGCTGAATAAATGCTAATTTGGCAGAAAGCGTATGGATGAAAGCAATTGCTAAAACGCTGCCAATAAGCGAGGCGATCATAATGAGCAGTATGGCTGCCATAAAAATACTGCCCCGCCGCTTGCTGACTGGTAAAAATCGAATGATTGTATTAGGCAGGCCCAAATTGGTAAACGCAGATACCAGGCTGCCAAAACTAATAAATGCTGTGGCTAGGCCGACTTGTTCTGAGGTGAACAGACGCGCACAAATGATCCAAAAAATAAATGCCGACCCAGCATTAACTGCTTGACTCAATATCAACAATAATGAGTTTTTGCGAAGACTATCACCACTGAAATGAGTGTAGACTTTTTTTACGGACGAAGTTATTATCTGCACCGCCCGATTATATACCGAGCGGGATGCTTAATCTATGGGTGGTATAATTTAACTTGTGCTTAAATACATTCCATCTACCAAAAGAGGTTTATTGTATATAGCGATCGCGGCTTTATTATTTGCCCCCTCGTTAGCCATTCTGCATAAATCTAAGCCGAAAACCACGACTGCTAGTTTGCAACACCCAGAGGTAATTATTACTGCGCACTCAGTTCATGGTGACAGCCAGCCAACACCAGACGTCGTTACTAATCAAACACCTGGTCCAGTAGAAGTACCTATAATCACGCCGGAAATAGAGCCAAAAAAAGAGTTTGGCGTGTCGATAAATGGTTTGAATGGAAAAACCGAAGCACAGATTAAAGCAAAGTTTGATGATATAGCTCAGCTTGGTTTTACTCAAGTGCGAATTGATTTCCCGTGGTACCGTCTACAGCCTCACAATGCCCAGACATATACCTGGGGTGAATATGACAAGATAGTAAAGCTTGCCCTTCAAGCTAAGTTAAAAGTCTTAGGTATCATAGGCTACACCCCTGAATGGGCTAGACGACCTGAATGTAAAGATAAATACGCATGTCCACCAGCGAACAATGGACAGTTCGCGGCGTTTGCTGGAGCGACTGCTACACACTTTAGGGATAGTGTACATCAGTGGGAGGTCTGGAATGAGGAGAATGCGAACAATTTTTGGCCACCTTACTCTAACGCACGACAGTATGCGGAACTCTTAAAAGTAACCTACCCTGCGATTAAAGCAAAGAATCCTAATGCAAAAGTTATCATAGGCGGCATGGTGGCAAGCAGCAAAGAAGATGCCAAGAGCCAAGATCCAATTGCTTTCCTGACACAAATCTATGTGTCAGGTGGTAAAGGTAATTTCGATGCTGTGGGATATCATCCGTATACGTTTCCCTCTGGCGCAACTGAGAATAGTAACGCATGGCTAAAAATGACTGCCAATAAGGATAATCTATTGAGTGTAATGCAAGCTAACGGTGATGGTGATAAACAAATATGGATGACTGAATATGGCGCTCCCACAAATGGTCCGCGAGGTAGTATATATGTATCTGAGGATAGACAAGCCCAATTAGCTGCGCAGGCATTTGCAGCTGTTCAGGATAGAACTTGGGCCGGACCACTCTTTTGGTATGGCTATCAGGATCCGAGCAATAGTTTGAGTACTAAAGAGAATTTTTATGGCTTCAAACGAGCCGACGGTCAGCCGAAGCCAGCCTACCAAACCTGGCAAAGCCTACTAAAAAAGTAGGCCCAGCTGGTTAGCGCCCAATACTAAAATACTCAAACCCGGCATTATGCATGCTGGCCACTCTAAAAAGATTGCGTCCATCAAAAACAAGTGGGGCCTTGAGGGCTGTTTTAAGCTCACGTAAGTCGGGGTTCTTGAATTCGCTCCACTCGGTCGTAATTAGCAATGCATCGGCGCCCTGTGTTGCCTCCATGGCGCTGGCAGCGAAGCTAATAGTGCTGCTACCCTTCTTTCCTTCATATAAACGCCGCGTGTTGTCTGCTGCTTCTGGGTCATAGGCGCAGATTGTAGCACCCCGCTCCAATAAAGCGTCGATAATTTCTAGGGCTGGTGCCTCGCGGATATCATCGGTGTCGGGCTTAAATGCTAGGCCCCAAATTGCAAAGCGCTTCCCGGCCAATGTTTCACCGGCTTCGAGTTTGTAGTAATCAAACAGCTTTTCGACTAGGCGGCGTTTTTGTTTGCTGTTTACTTCGATGATGCTGCGTAGGATTTTGAAGTCGTATTCGCTGGCATCGGCGGTTCGTAGCAAGGCTTGGACATCTTTTGGGAAACAGCTGCCGCCAAAACCAATGCCAGCGTACAAAAATTTCTCACCTATGCGGGGGTCGGGGCCGATACCGAGTCGCACTTTGTCTACATCGGCACCGACGCGTTCGCAGAGGTTGGCAATTTCGTTCATGAATGATACTTTTAGGGCCAAAAAGGAGTTGGCGGCATACTTTGTCATCTCGGATGAGCGGCGGTCCATAATAACGATTTGGTCTTCGCTCTCAATAAGTGGCGTATACAGTTGTTTCATGAGCTGGCTGGCTCGTTCGGCATTTGGCGAATCGGCAATACCAACCACAATCCTGTCGGGGTGCAGGCAGTCTTGGACGGCTAAGCCTTCGCGCAGGAACTCAGGATTTGATACAACGTCAAAAAGTTCTGGTTTACAATTGGCTGCCAAGCATTCGGTAACCTGCTCGCCGGTGCCAACCGGGACCGTACTTTTGTTAACAATAACCGTGTAATCTTTAATGATTGGACCAAGCTCATCGGATACCTGCAGGACGGCGCTTAGGTCGGCTGAGCCATCAGCGCCAGGAGGCGTTGGCAGAGCCAGAAAGATTACTTCTGCATCTTTTGTGCCTTCCTTTAAATTTGAAGTGACACTTAAACGCTTATTGGCCAATGTCTGTTTAAATAACTCTTCCAGACCGGGCTCATAGATAGGGATTTTGCCCGATTGCATGGTCGCAACTTTTTCTTCATTGTTATCAACGCACACGACGGTGTGACCGACATGTGCTAAACATACCCCTGTTACTAATCCAACATATCCTGTTCCGACAATCGTAATTCGCATAGTTCCCCCCGATCAATTTCAAGACACCATCTCAGCATACGCATAATCACAAGTAAGCTCAACCGACTACGCAACTGACAAGCCGTCAACCATGTTGTATCATGATAAGTTACAATCAACACGATCTAACCAGTGAGACCGACATATGCCAAACCCAACCAAATTCGAAGAAGTCCCCGACCTAACCCAACTCCTAGTCCTGCCCTGCGGCATCGAGGGTCGCGATGCACCCGAAGAAGGCCGAGTGTTGTATGATTCGCCAGACAGCGGTGACAGCTATGATCGGGCAGCTTGGGCTGGTAACTATGCCTTGTCTGCAGCTGGTCGTCGGCTAACTACTATGATGTTTGTCAGCAATGAGACATTTACTATTCCACCCTGGCGGCGTGTGCGGGGGTCGGAGGCCAATGCTATGTCCTTGGTTGCTGGCGAGATCATGGAAAGTCCACCCGAGTTTCCGGATATGCAGTTTGTGGTGCAAAGTCGCTCTCGCTCGACACCCGGCGGCATTTTAGAAGCTGAACCTTACATTAACCGTAAAGAGCCGTTGGGTTTGGTTGTACACTATGATCACGCACCAAAAGCACTGTGGATGGCGGCATTAATCCTGCCTGATGTTAAAATTGTCCCCTGTTATGCCGATAACCCCGATCGTACCCAAGAAGCTGTCAGCTTAGTAGAGCATGATAGTACCGATCGAATGTATAAACTGGCCTTCATGGGTCTGCGTCCCGGTAACTTACCAGCTATACGCCGCCGTGAAGCCCTTGTGGCCGCAGCAGTGACCGGCCTGGTTAGCGCTAGGGCTGGTGCCATGGCTCTGGCCGCCGCTATCCACCCCGAACTGAGCCGGCAAGCCTAATATGGCAGAAGCCGCCGGTCCAACAGAATTCCACGAAGTTGCCGGGTTAACCCAACTGCTGGTCTTGCCTCGTGGCATTGAACCTCAAGGCATGTCGAGCGAAGGTCGGGTGCTGCATGACTCAATATACAGCGGTGACACCCTTGACCGTGCAAAGTGGGCCGGCAAATTTGCCCTTTCGCCCCATGGTGATGATTTGGAAACGGTTATTGCCGTTGGTGATCAATCATATGTTACCGCACCATGGAGGCGGGTCAACGGCTCGGAAGCGTTGGCCGTTGGCCAAGAGGTCTACAAGCTGGTTTCCTGGGATATTGATCGTGGCCGCAATTTTAGCATTGCCGTGCTTGATCGTTCGCGTTCAGTACTCGGTGGCCTGCTTGAGGCTGAGCCGGTAGTTGACCGTAATAAGCCGCTCGGTATCGTGACACATCGTAGTCAAGACTACGCTAATAATGTTGGCTGGTTTGTAGATATGGTAATGCCTGATATTGAAACGGTGCTATGCTATGCCGACAATCCTGTGCGTTACCGGTCCATTGATTGGCAGGTTGAGAATGATCAGCAGCTCAGCAAAGTCTATCGTGTGGCGCTCCAAGGTGTCCGACCGGGAAATTTGGCTGCCCTGCGCCACCGGGAGGCATTGATTTCGGCTTCGATGGCCGTTTATACGAGTGCCCAGGCCGGCAAGATTGCCATTGCCAATGTGCTAGATCGTTGGCGTTTTCGACGGTCTGACTGGGACTACTAGCAAGCGCTTGTACATCACACCCCAGAAAATCCCTGAGTAGATCAAAAAGAAAACCATGCCAGCGTAGGTATGGAACAGTGTGAAGGCCAGTTGCGGGTTGATGTAATAACCGGCGGCAATTAGGACAAAAACGCGTAGAATGTTACAAGCGAAGAGCAATGTCAGCGCAATCGGGAAAGCGGCTAACAGTTTGCGGTGGTTGAATTTATCCCAATCTAACACTGCGATTAGGCCGAATAAGCCACTAAACAGCGCAATTGACTCGATGCCCGAGCAGTATTGGGCAATTTCGATGCCAAATTTATCAAATAATAATGAGCGCGGCGGGATAATCTCCGACGGTAGTCCGATCAAACTAAAAAGCCAGTGTACACTGTATAACACGATTCCGGCCAGCGGCTTCCAGGCGGCGTAAACGACGGATAATAAAACTAAGAATGCGATGCCGAGGCCAACGGCGACTAGCATTTGGCGACCAAAGTGCTGTTTAAGCTTGTACAGCCCTTGTAAGCCAAAAACTGCCAAAAGGCCAAGCAAGATGCTGATAATCAGGCTGGCGTGGCTCAGCAGCACCCAGCTAAGGCTGAGTGGCAGGTTCAGGTCCTGTTGAACAACCAGATGATTGATGGCTCGTATACAAACGCCAAAGCTGATTAGACTGCCGGCCAACCACCATAGGTTATTGCGCTGCCAGTTGCCGAGATCGGTTTTGAGCTTGTCGCGGACCAACAGGCCGAAGGCGATGGCGGCGAATAGCAGGCTTTTACCAAGGCTGCCGTAAATGTCAAAGTGGGCGCTGTTTAATACTCCGCTGCCGATAATCCGTGGGCCGAGTATACCGGAGTACACAACAAACAGCAGCAAAAAAAGCCCCGTCCGCCATAACAGCGGACGGGACAAGAGTGCCGAGGCCTTGCTAGGCTTAGGCAATGGCAGCTGGGCCACTATTAGTTTGCATTTGCTGACGGCGGCGCATAAACATAAAGCCTGCTCCTGCTAAACCGACACTGGCAATTGCAGCGATTGGGCCGTACTCAGGTACGGCTACGGTGCTGACGTTGACATTGGCCACGGTAGTCTGCCCACTGACAGTGCCTTGGGCGACACCACCTTTGTTACCTTTTTTAGCGGTAACATTAAAGCTTGAGCCGGTTGGACAACGGTCCTCTTTGAACTTAACGCTGTAAAAGCCATTGCTGCTGGCAGTTGCAGTTTTGGCATAACCGTTACAGGTGACAATAACTTTCGCCCCTCCGGCCGACATTCCATTAATAGTTACACCGCCTTCAATATAGTTTGGGGCGGCGGACACTGTCGCTGGAATAGCGACCAAAGCTGCTAAGGCAACCGCTAGGGTGTACGTGAACTTTTTAAATTGTTTAATCATAGGCGAACTCCTTTTCTAGTTAGTTAAAGGCCATTTTCCAATATGCGCGCACTTATGCTTGAATACAAGGGTAAAAAGTACAAGCTTTATCCACAGCTAATCTCCAGCCTCGGTTATTTGATACTTATGAAATCGCGCTGAGCAAGCCGATAAAAACGATTTTACAGGTGGCGTTAACGATCCAAGTCAGCATGATGTTTGGTTTTTTGGCATAGATGATTGACAGGCTGGCGCTCATAATAATTGCCGCCGGCAATGCCAATCGCCAGCCGCTGTTGCCGGCACTGACGGCCGCAAAAGCGATGCCGGCAAAGACTGCCCCGCCCCATGTGCCAATTAGTTTGGCGAACTGATGCTGTAATAATCCACGGAAGACAACTTCTTCGGCCAAGGCAAAAACTACCGCCGTTAGGGCGATAAAAGCCGCCGGTGTTTCGGTGAAGTTAAACTGGTTTCTTAGAAGGCCGTACATTGCCAGGCCAAGGACTTGGCCAATGACGATCATCGCCGGCAAGGCTATCAGATAGCCTTTGCGCCCGAGTTTCCCGGTCTGCTCCGGTGTCGGCTGGCTAAATAGTATGAGGTAGCGGTAGGTTAGACCCATTAATAACAAGATGGCATAAAAGACACTTACCCTAATGAAACTGTTGGTTGGCGGCAAACTGAGCATGACAGTCATACTTAGTGGCAAGAGGGCAGCGCTGATACACAGTGTCCGATACTTTTCCTGCCATAGGGCTAATCCGATTAACAGCGCTAAGCTACCGGCACAGACGAAGGTTCCGACAGTTGGCTGTAGAAACAGACTTACTTGGCTGGCGCTTATAGTTACAGTCGCGAGACTCGGCAACCAATACTTTTGCCAAATTTTATTAACGATGCTTAGTCGCCTGCTAGCTGCGGCGGCCCTTTTGGTGAGCTGCCTTGCCTGTTGCCAACGGCCTCTGAGGGCTTGGCTTAACCGGCTGGGTTGCTTGGGTTCTTTTGGCTTTTCCGGCTCTTTTTCTTTTTCGGGCTCGGGCTTTGCCTCTGGCTCGGGCTCTGGATCCGGCGCCGGTTCTTCGACTGGCGGTTCGGTTTTTTGCCCAAGCGGTCGCTTTGGCTCCGGAGTTTCGGGTTTTGGAGGTTCGATAGGTTCTGGCGGTGTTTCAATCACCTCTTCAGCTGGCTTCTCTTCTTTTTCGGGCGCCGTCGGACGCGCCGATCGGTTGAAGGGCTTGGTAGCAAAATCCGGCAAGGCATTGCGATAGACCTTGGGCTTAGCTGTGGCTCGTTTGCCGATAAACCGCATAGATCAATAATCCTATCAAGACAAATACAATTGGAATAAATAATTTGAGGTGGCTGCGCTGCTCTTTTGGCCGTTCCGAATAGACTAGCTCAAGGGCCACTAACCCAGCTAGGAGTAACACGGTGTTGAGAATAAGCACAAGTCGTTCGACATTAGTGCCGGCTTGGAATGGTAACTCCAGGAACATAAGGCTGACCTCAGGTATAGCATACGACATTTCTACTGGGGTGGCAAAGGGTTGCTTGCTGGCTACGGGCTCGGGTGTCGATTACATGTTTTTCTGGTGGGTTCACATACTCCCCTTTTTTGGTCATTTTTCGGGGCGTCTTATTTGTTGATTTTGTTGATAGCATGAAGTATTCGTATGCTTTGTTTTGAGCTTTTGAAGTGCTGATCGAGTTTGGAGTCATTCTGGAAATCCTAACCCTCTAATCAAAACGTAAGCGGAGTTTAGTTCGATTTCGGAAAATTTATGTAAATGGTTTGGTGCTTATCCACATGCCAAGGCTGTGTAGACAAAGCAGGGTTCGAGAGCAGGCGGCAACAAAGTGGAGCGCGAAAATCGCACTTCGACAGATTGTTGCACGCCGGCTCGCATGATCGTCCCCTCGGGCGGGTTGCCGTCAGAGGCTAGTGCTTGTCGCGGTCCTCGCCGAATGCTTCATCGAGAACTTTCTCGAGGCGGTCGCCGATGCGCCAGAGCGGATCGAGTGGACCGCCACGGCCGAAGATGCTTTCCGCGAAGTCCTCGAGCGGGTCACCCGATGATGGCTTCAGCGGTTGCGGTGCCGGTGGCTCCTCCTTGTCCATGTTGACAGCTTTGATGGTGCGCCAGGCGTGGTAGATGGCCATGCTACCGGTTGGCAGCGCAGCGCAGATGTGCCACGGATCATCACCGTAGTAGCTCGGTGGTTGAATGTGCCAGCCGTCGGCGGCGAGCTGATCAAGCACTGTTTGGACGAACTCTGCTGTCACATCCATGTGGTGTGACTTGAGGTCAGCGAACAGTTTCTCGCGCTGGTTCGGGCTGCCTGGGCACGATGCGCGGACGACGAGGTGTGACACGTCGGCACGTTTTTCGCAGGTCACCGTGACCTGGCCAATCTGTTTGGGCACGCACTTTCCCCTTCCGGGAGACGATCAAAAAAATTAGATTCAGCGGGTGCTGGACCATCGCAAATTTATATCATTAGTATGGAGCTTTGTCGAGTACAAGCTCGCGGCCCATGTAGGCGCGCAAGTAGATTTGAGTACTTAAGCGCGGTGGTATGGCAGCCCGGCGCTAATGCTGCTGGCGCGGTACAAGCTCTCGAGTAATATCACCATAGCCAAGTCGTGCGGAAAGGTCAATTTTGAAAAGCTTAGCAGAAGGTCGGCTTTTTGGATTACCTCTTTTGGTAGGCCATTGGGTCCACCGATGATAAAGCAGATCTCCCTGCCCTCTTGGGCACGCTTGTCCAAAAAATCGGACAACTGTTCGCTGGTCTTTTGTTGGCCAGTTATCTCGAGGACAACCTTATAACTGCTACCGGCGGTTTGCAAAATCTGGGCCGAATTGTTAGCCCATTTGTCGGCCAGATGGCTGACCCGGACTTGATGAAATCGTTGCAAGCGTCCAAGATATTCTTGCCAGCCTTGTTTGGCGTAACTCAGTTTAGGTTCACCGATGGTGATGATATGCAGTTTCATTATCCACCAGTGTACACCAAATGTGGACTAAATGCCACAAATATGTTACAATATATGTGTCCTCACTGTGTGACGGATACCCCCCGCAAGCGCAAGACACCCAACTCGAAGGAGTTACTTTGTCCGAGCTCAAGTCCAAGCAGTCCATTCTGACCACCCTGTCCCAGGTTGTCCAGTACCTGCTGGTCAAGGCGATCGTCGCCATCAGCAGCCCGATCATCCAGTTCGAGCACATGCGCCAGGTCACGGCCACTTCACCCCTCTTCACTACGGTGGAGACCCGGGCGACTGAGGTCGACGACACGGCGAGCTCGCGCTGGGAGAAGCGGCTGGTGCAGCCCGTCAAGTTCAGGAAGTTGACCTTCCGCCACCACCTGGCGATCGTTGCTGTTCCGCTGGCGGTGAGTGCCCTGATGGTCACGGGGGCAGTCTGCTGGCTCATCTGAGCCGGCGGGCGTACGGGAAGATCGGACCGGCTGGGCCTTAGAGTGATGTGCAACCGCATATCAGCTACCACCACCCGCCGTCCGATCTCCCATTACACTTTTTACGAATGTGTGTTCGTACTGATGAGTTGGAAACAACGAAAAAGTGTCTACGGTGCGTAAGTGATGGCTGTAGTATTAGCCACCGCTGTAATCCAGGTTTGACCGGCATCAAGTTTTAAAGGTTTGCCACCTTCATCGCTAAATTCGTACTGCGAATTTTCGGCGGTTCGTTTCCAGGTACCTTTGGTAGCGACGCCATCTTGGAAGACGACCATATTGCCGGTGCCGGTAATCTCGTAGTGTGAGTGGTAACCATCTGACTCAATGCTGTATGGAATAACTAAGGCGACCACAACCTTTGGCGACAGCTGGGTTTTTGACTCGGCGTCCATGTGGGCCTCGCCGCCTTCGGAGCGGTTGTAGCTGTTGGTTTCGGGGACGTAGTCGTAGTGGGCGTCGTAGGTTGGGCCGGAAATGGCTAGGTTAATTGTCTTGGCGGTGATGGCGGCAGCTTTGGCTGGTGCCTCTTTTTTGCGGGGCCAGCTGTCGAATTTGGAGCTGGTCCAGCCTTTGGCGGTTTTGGCCTTGTCGAGGTCGGTCATGTTGGTGTACATGTTATGTGGTGCCTCGCGTGTGTTGGTGCGATGGTAATAGTCGGAGTTAAAGAATTGGTCGAGATCGCGAATTGTGCCGTCACCTTTTATCTTGCTGAGGGCGTCCGGTGAACCGCCAACATGGCCGTAGGCAGCATCAAAACTGTGAGCCCAATCGACATAGTATGGCCGGGCGCTGCGGACGGGGCCGAGGTTGGCGGGCTTGCCTTCCTGGTATAAGGCCAAAAAGCGGGTGATGCCGGCTTCGGCGATGGCTTCGTAGACTACGCCAGCCTCTTTTAAGCCAGATTGCGGCCGGGCAAAAACGGTGTTTTCGATCATGACGCCGGTCACGGGTCGTTTGGAATCTTCTGCCGAAACTTCCATACCGGTGAGCGGTGAGGTGATGATCTTAGGTGCTACGGTTTTGGGCTTATACTGGGCGGCAACTTGTTGGTTGTCGATTTTGGCTGGGCGTGTGAGGGCGTATGATACACCTGCCCCTGACAGAACCAGCACAAAGGCGGTAACGATAATAACGGTGCGGCGATTGCGCTTAATAAAACCACCAAAACGCTTGTACCAGGCGGGCTTTTTGCCGCCATCACTACTATCTTTGTGGTCACCGTTGCCGGTGGGCTCATCTTCCAGGTCGTTCTGCTTCAAAAACTCATGGTAGCTGCCAGGAGCACGAGTGTGTGCTGCCTGGGAGGCCGGGCTAAAATCGAGGTCGTCGTCGAGATCGGTTTGGGCGGTTGTTTGTGTTTGGTTGTTGGCAACTGGAGCCGCAGCCAACTGTTCCGACGGCTTGCGTCGGATAATGTCACTATCCATAAGCACTATTGTAGCAAAGAATGATGTAGCAAAAAGCGCGAATTTAATTCAGTGCTTGCAACTGGGCGTCGATACGCGCTAGGCTGCGGTCTTTGCCAAGTACATTCATAGTCTCGGCCAAACCAGGGCTGGCTGGACACTGTGTAGTTGCAATGCGCACTAAACTAAACAGTACGGCCGGTTTTTGACCGCTGCTCTCCAGTAGATCATTGAGTCGATTGGTTAGATCTTCGACGCTAAAGTCGCTGTCGCCTAAACTGTCGCGGACGGCTTGCAACAAACTGGAAAGCTCGGCCGGCTCCAGTTTTTTAAGCTGCTTGTGCCCACTGATAAGGCTTGGGTCCACTGGCAGGTCAACAAAAAAGAATTGGCTGAGCTCGGGAATCTCACTCAAAAACTTAAGCCGTTCTTGGATTAGGCCTAAAACTTGTTTTTTGTAGTCATCGTCGTAGTCGTTGGCGCTGTCGGGCCAGTAGCTAGCTGGCTCTATAACAGAGGTGACCGATTTTACTCCACTAGCCCAATCAAAAAGCCTGTCAAGCTTGGTCTGGCGGATATAGTGGCCGTTCATCCACAGCAGCCGGCGTTCGTCGAAACGGGCGCCACTTTTTTGGACGCGTGCCAGATCAAACTTGTCGATTAGTTCCTGGCGGCTAAAGATTTCTTGTTCGGTGCCATCGTTCCAGCCGAGTGAAGCAATAAAATTCAACAGAGTTTCTGGTAAGAAGCCGTCGCGTACATAGTCGAGTACATCTTTGGCACCGTCGCGCTTGCTGAGCTTCTTGGTGCCGTTTTCGCCCAAGATGTGTGGCATGGTCGCAAAAACCGGCGGAGTGACGGCCAGGGCCTCGTACAGGTTTAGGTAGTTGGGTGTGCTGGCAATAAATTCCTGGCCGCGAATAACATGGCTGATTTCCATTTCGGCGTCATCGACAATGTGGGCGAAGTTGTAGGTTGGGTAGCCGTCGGATTTGATAAGGATAAAGTCGTCGATGACCTCCGGGCCGGTCGACAGATCACCCATAACGACATCGTGCCACTGGTAGGCTTTGGGCTCGGACTTGAAACGCAGCGGTGTGCTGCCGTCCCAGGCGGGTGGTGTTTCTGGCCGATGATTACGGTACAAGAAGGGTTGTTTAGCAGCTTGTGCTTGTTCGCGAAAAGCCTGTACTTCTTCGGGACTGTAGGGGTCGGCATAAGCCCGGCCGGCGTCGATTAGCTTTTGCGCCCAGGCTTTGTAGTGGTCCAGGCGGTCACTTTGGCGATACGGCGCATGTGGCCCGCCGATGTCAAAACCTTCGTCCCATTCAACACCTAGAGTCTTAAGGCAGTCGATAAGGTGTTGATCGGCACCCTGCACCTCACGCTTTTTATCAGTATCTTCCAGGCGGAGGATAAACTGGCCACCGGCGTGACGGGCCACCAGCCAGGCAAAAAAGCCGGTGCGAATGTTGCCGACATGGAGATAGCCGGTTGGGCTGGGTGCGAAGCGCGTGCGGACTGGTTGCATGACCCGTAGTATGTCATACTCCTGCTGGCTTTTCCAGAGGTGACTGCGCTGATAAAACTACATGCTCTCAGCGACTTTAACGATCTGCTCGTTAGTCAAATTGTCGGCGCCACTCAACTGATACCAGATGCCGCCATTGACCCAGGTGGCTTTGCCCTTGCCATACACATAAATGGTGCGGCCGCCGGCTTGGTACCCTTCGTAAGGCTCATTACTGGTGACGACAAAGTTCTCAAGCAAGGTCTGGCTATCCCAGTTGGAGCGTTTTTGCGAGATATCGATACGGTTGCTGTTGTCATTGATGTAAGACACGGCTACGGCACCGGCTTGCGAGCTAAGCTGGTCCATCTTATAGCCATCTGGCTTATACAGTGGTACCGAGGCTGAGAAGCCGGCCCGGGCTGAAGCCAATTGTAACTGGATGTTGGCCTTGTTCTGATAAGCAACAAAACCAAATAAAGCGATAAACAGCGCCAGCGAAGCGGCAATACTTAGTGCTTTGCGGTGTTTTTTACCTTTGCGTTTGGTGGCGTTAAAGCCCGATTCGTGGGGAGCTAATTGTTCGTGGCTGGTAGCGTGGGCTAGGGCCTGGGCGAATAAATCATCATCCTCGTCGCTGCTGATAGCTGGCGCTTGAGCCGGTTGCATTGGTTGTACATAACTTGGGTGAGCCTGGCGGACAGCAGCTTGCTGTTGAGTGCGCTGGCGATTGGTCATCGGGCTTTGGACAGGAGCGACCGGTGGTGCGATAGCCGGTGCTTGAGCTGGAGTCATAACTTGAACTGGCTGGGCCTGTGCCGGCTGTAAACGGGCTGGTGCCGGTTGCTGAGGAGTGAAATGTTGGACGAGCTGGCTACGTTGTGCTTGAGTGGCCCGCTGGGCGCGCCGAGGGTCAATTTCGTAAGATGAAAGTTTTGGCTGGACAGCCGCTCGTTGCGGTACACCCGGTTTGAGCGGCGCCACAACTTGGAATTGTTGCTTTGCCTTTTGAGGGGCTTTAACAGCCCGGCGCATCAGGGTTTTGGTGGGCTGCGGGTGATGTGGTTTAAGGTGGGCGGCCTGGTGGGGTTGCTTGGCAATGTGCAGATGCGGGGCGTGAGCCGATGATTGGACCATGCCGTCCATCGAGACGCGGTGGGCGGCGGCTGGTGCGGTTCGTGGTTTCATGGCGGCAGCTTGGACCCGGTGTTCTGGCCGTTTAACCCTGCCAATGGCGGCACCGGTTAGAGCATCATAAGCTATGCCGTTCAATTCAATGACGTTCGTATTTTTTGACACCGGTTCTATACCCCTGGATTCTTTGTTACACGCATAAGCGGTTTTCATTCATTTTACCGCTAGCGTCTTGTCGCTGCAAGTTTTATTAAACCTATCCCCCGTTTACAGATGGTGGTTAGCTGGCGTACAATGAAGATTGAGACAACAAAAACAAAAAATAACAATAAAATAACACTGCTATTGCTTTACCTGGCAATACCGGAGGAGTAATCTAACATCGTATGATGGATTTTCTCGACCCTAAACAACAGCGCGCCCACGGTATCCGGCTTATGGTCGGTTATGTGCTGGTGGCGATTGCTCTGACCTTAGCGACAGTCATTATTTTCTACCAAGCCAATGGTTTTGGTGTAAAAGCCGGCAAAGTTATCCAAAATGGCCTGGTCTATGTATCAAGCACCCCTGGCGACGCCAGTATTTACTTGAACGGTGAAGAATATAACGACAATACCGACTCCCGTATGGTGCTGCAAGCCGGGACCTACACCATGCGTTTGAGCCGTGATGGCTACCGCGATTGGCAGCGTGCTCTGACGGTCGAAGGTGGTAGTGTTGAGCATTTTGATTATCCGTTCCTGGTGCCAAAAACTTTAGTGCCAGCCAAAATTGGCGATTACGCCGCCGCGCCGCCACTGTCTTTGCAAAGTCCTGACCGCCGCTGGATTATGAACCAGCTGCCTGGTGCTATGGCTGCTTTTGAAGTTTATGATGTAAAAGACCCCAAAAAAGCCGGCACGCTTAAAACCACAATCACGATTCCCAGCAGCGTTTTTGCATTAGCCCAAGATGGTACCCAAAGCCTGACCTTGGTTGAGTGGTCAAACGACAACGACCACGTCCTGCTGCAGCACAAAGTCGGTGCCCAGGCTGAATATATCTTGCTGTCGCGCAAAGCACCCGATACTTCGGTTAACCTGACCCACCAGTTGCAGATACCGGCCACGGCCACCATTACTCTACAGGATAAGAAGTACGACCACTACTTTATGCTTGATACCGCCAACGGCAAACTGGCCAGCCTAGGCCTAAATGCCGCTACGCCGGTATTCTTGTTAAGCGATGTGTTGCAGTATAAAACCTATGGCACCGACACCATTTTGTATGCTACTACTAGCGGTATTAACGGCGACAAAGTTGCGGTGCGCCTGTATCAGGATGATAAATCATACCCAATCCGTCAAATCGCCAAGGCGCCGCTGTACTTGCTGGAAATCTCACGCTATGACGACCAATGGAAGATTGCTGCTGGTGCGCCCAGCGAAAACCGCGTGTATGTCTATAGCGACCCGGTAAATATGCTGCAAAAAGATGCCAGCCAGGCTCTGGTGCCTGAATCGGTGCTCAAGATCAGCAATCCAAACTATATCGCTTTCTCTGACAACAGCCAGTTCATTATGGCTGAAAACGGCCAGGACTTCTCAATTTATGATGCCGAGAACGATCGTCTGCACACTTTTAAGACCGATAAGCCGCTCGATGCGTCCCAGATCCATGCCACCTGGATGGATCACCATCGTCTGCAATATGTCTCAGCCGGTCTAGCTACTATCTTCGACTACGATGGCACTAACCTACAGACGCTCGAGGCGGCTTCCCCAGCCTACACACCAATGTTTGATACCGGTTACGAAGCGCTTTACACCTTGAACGCGCCAAAAGCTACGCCAAGCGCCACATCGGCGAGTGAGCAAATCAACTTCACGGCGACGCCAATGCGGACGCCTAAAGACCAATAGAGTTGGTAAACCGGCCCCAGAGGGTTGGGCCGTTGCCTGGCAAGCCCTGCTCTTTGGCGGGCTCGGCGGCGGCATTGGCTGCAGCATTGCCGCTTGGGTCAGGACTGACTTGCTGGCCCCAAACCACTAACCGGTGCAAGCTGGTGCCCGGAGGGTCACAGGTAATAAGTGTAACGGTAGCCGGCTTACCCTCGACATTGTTGAGTACGGAGACTTGGTTTGCTTCAACCACCTTCTTGTCATATACCTGGTATGCGTAAGCGACATTGTTATACGTGATGTAGAATGTGTCGCCAGGCTCAAGCTCATGCAACAGCACAAAGGCGAACTTATATTTACCGGGGTTAAAAATGTTGTTACTGGAGTGACCAAAGAATGCGGCATTGCCCAGTTGGCCCGGCAGCACGGTGGTTGGATAATGGGCGACGCCATTGTCTAAGCCGGCCTCGATGTCTTTTTCGTTAACTGTTTTGGCGGTAAAATCGAGGGGGATTTCCAGGTTGATCTTCGGAATTAATACCTCGTTTTTGCCAGTGGCAGTCAAGCCGTCGGTGCTGACGATAATCGGCGTGGCGCTGACCGTCCGGCTGGGTTGGATAAAGGGCGCGATGACCACTTCGTTAAAGAAGCTAAATAGCACCACTAAGATTACGAGCAAACCAAAGCCTAGCCCAAAAATGAGCGATTGGATATGGTGTTTGGTCTTTAATTTACCACGGCCGCCGCGGCTGCGTACCCGGTCACGGATTTGGCGGCGGATAGCATCGGTGGTGTGATTACGACTGTCGGCGGCTGCTAGAGGCTCCTCGACGGTGTATACGGCTGCCTGGTTAGGTTTTTTATTGGGCACCGGGGTCAGGCCGGCCGGTACCGGATAGATCCTTTCGCGGTTGATTGGCCGGGCAACAACCGGTGCAACCGGCCGTTGTGGCTGATGCTGCGGTGCCGCTGACCGTGGTGTATTGCGATTGAACTCATTCCATACCTGACGTTTGGCATCATCACTCAAGCCGAGGTAATACTGATGCCAGGCGGTTTGGATCTCGGCAGTGGTTTTGCCGGAATTATGCAGGTTGTACATGAACTGCTGGTGGATTGAGCGCGGCGCGCGGAGATGCTCGACAGCGTCCATTTGCTCCCTGGCAGCCGGTTCAGTCATGCTGTAGTTTTGCATCGGTGATTCACGACGCGGTAGGACTTGGGCATCGGCGGCCCGGTTACTTTCGGTATGGCTAGGTACGAGCGGGGTGATAGCATCGGTCGGTGGCTGTTGGCCCGGCCCGCCATTACCATAAATAGCCTCCAACTTTTCGCGGATCATATTGATCGCCGCGTCTGTTGTCGCAGGATTGTTAGGGTCTGTAGGTGGTTGTTTGTCTGCCATAGAGGTTATGCTCGCACTGTTTTCTTCATTATAGTACAATACCCTCTGTATTACCCACAGTAACACTTCCAAAAACCCGGGCGGGTGGCGGAATTGGTAGACGCGCTGGACTCAAAATCCAGTGGCAGCAATGTCATGAGGGTTCAAGTCCCTCCCCGCCCACCAAGTAAAAAGCACCTTCTGTAGGTGCTTTTTACTTGGTGCTTCGGTAAATGTTATTAGATTGCGATTCGTGGGTAATTAAATCTTATACAATATATGCGCTATATTGACAATATATATATAATTTGTTATCATTGCTTTATCACCATGACCGGATAGGCCTAAGGTTTCGACCGACCGCCGATGCCGGTCTTTTGATATCTTAGAGATGACTTTAACTGGCTGAGCTCAACAATGTACTGAGAGTAGGGACGCAACAGCTTAGAGTATTTGCTATTGGGTGTGAAGATATGAAGTAGTTTGCCACTATCCTCGAGGAACTGAATGAGGCAGGCGAAATCACCATCACCACTGACGATAATAGCCTTGGTATAGTTACTGTACTCAATCGCTGCGGCATGCAGTACGAGCTCGGCATCTACATTGCCTTTGACGGTTTCCTTGCCATTCTCGAAGTAACGCACCGTGGGCTTAAAGATTAAGATGAAGCCTGCCGCTTGCAATTGCGTGTAAAGCTTTTGGTTGTTCGCGACAAGGCCGATAAACATAAAGGCACGGTCAACGCCGTACTTATTCTTCAGGTAGAGGCGAAATTTTTTGTAGTCAACCCGCCAACCCATAGTGCGAACGCCCAAATTAAGATTTTGGCTGTCAATAAATGCGTATGTGTTTTTCATGAAGTTGCCTCCTCTAGGACTAGAGTTTCAATGTAGCGTGCCATACGCTTTGCGTCGTTTGCTGTGATACTTGTTGGCAAATAAAGGGTTGCTAAAGTGCCGTCCGCAAGCGGAAAAGGAAAGGCGACAAGATTAGGTTTGGTTTGCAAGGAGGGTTGTGTTGCCGGGTCGCTGCCGGCCATAGATTCACTGTTTCTGACGCTTTCCTGATCATGTGAGCTGAGTTGCTCATTTATCGCGGCCGCCTTTGCTGGCTTGTGGTAAGTACGTGTTTTCACGTTAGGGGTCCAGCCGGGTGTCTTGAGGAATTCAAGGTACCAGCCAATTACCTTATTCACACGTACTCGGTAGTCTGATAGGCTCTTAGCATTGTATTTGCCATGAGTCATGTTGGCAAAGCGTATCATGTAGTCATCAACGGTTATTGCTCGTACTTCGACTTTCGCCCACTCCTCACCAGCTACAGTCTCTATAACTTTTCTAAAAGCCGTCTTTAATGCGGTGATAGCTCCTGGGGTTACATGGCCCTTTACAGCTAAAAAGTCCAGATATTCAAGCGCTCCTTGCGCGCTACCGCTTCCTATTGTGCTTGTCATGATGACTCCCCTTGTTTGTAGTAATTCTACGATTAGTTGTAGTGATAGTCAAACACTATGTGAATTCTCTACAATTACTACGAAACACTTCATAGTGTCTAAGATGTTCAATGGATAAACTTACGATAGCTATCAAAAAAGGCACCAGAATCACTGGTGCCTTTTTTGCAGAATCATCTCTTATCTAGTGAAACATGGTTAGCCAATCTGCCCATGAGCAACAATATACTGCTCAACCAAATCCCGTGCAGTCCGATCCTCGATCTGCTTAGGTGGGTGCTTCTGGAAGTAAGCCGCCGGTTCAATAATTGCGCCCTTCAGCCCGTTGTCGAGTGCGAGTTTTAGACAACGAATCGAGTCGATTGCTACACCGGCCGAGTTTGGCGAATCTTCAACGCTTAGGCGGAGTTCCAGGTTCATTGGCACATCACCAAAATGCTTGCTTTCAATGCGTAGGAAACAGATTTTGTTATCTTTTTGCCATGGCACGTAATCTGATGGCCCAACGTGAATGTTTTCGTCATCAATCGTTTGGCCGCGGGCTTCAATTTGCGAAGTCACAGCTTCAGTTTTAGACAATTTTTTGTACTTCAGGCGGTCGCGCTCCAGCATGTTAAGGAAGTCGGTGTTGCCACCGGTGTTGAGCTGGTAAGTGCGGTCAATGCGCATGCCACGGTCTAAGAACAGGTTTACCAATGTGCGGTGGGTGATGGTTGCACCGACCTGGGCTTTAATATCATCACCGATTACTGGTAGGCCGGCTTTCTCGAACTTTTTGGCCCATTCCGGGTTACTGGCGATAAAGACCGGGATACAGTTGACGAAGCCACAGCCGGCATCGATGGCCGCTTGAGCGTAGAACTCGGTGGCTTGCTGTGAACCAACTGGCAGATAGTTGATGACTGCTTCAGCACCGCTGTCTTTTAGAATTTTTACGACCTCGGCTAGGCTAGGGTCTTTTTGCTTGCTGTCGACGGGCACTAATTCAGCGGTGTACATATTAACGCCGTCGAGTCGTGGCCCACGCGTAACTTTAACACCGGTGTTCGGTACCTGCGCAAAGACGGTTGTGTTGTTGGGCTCAGCATAAATCGCTTCGGCGACATCTTTACCGACTTTTAAGCTGTTAACATCGAAGGCAGCCACGATTTCGATATCGCGAATGTGGTAACCGCCGAAGTTAACGTGCATGACGCCCGGCACAAAGGCATCGTCTTTGGCGTCCTTGTAATATTCAATGCCCTGCACTAATGATGAGGCGCAGTTGCCGACACCGACAATTGCCACCTTAATGGTCTTGTGTTTGCTCATAGATTCTATACTACTCAGCGCTGGTGCATAACAAAAATATATAAATTGTATATTTTCATAAGTTTAGCTTATACTACTGATATGGAAGAGCGTTTGTTGCGTTTTGCGCATATCGTTGATGCCGGCAGCTTCAGTAAAGCTGCAGGTTCCTTGCGGGTCTCCCAGCCTGCGCTGTCGATGGCTGTCGCCCAGCTGGAGCGCGAGCTTAAGGCGGACTTGTTAGTACGCGGTTCACGGCCGCTACAGATGACCGAGGCTGGCCGCCGGGCATATCTGGCGGCTCAGGATATTGCCGTAGCTACCAGCGACTTGCAGTCACGGCTCGGCGAGTTGCGTGGTGGTAAGCAACTAGTGACCTTTGGTATGAACGACAGCATTGCCCAGGGGCTGCTGAGTGACCAGTCAATGTTACAGACTATTGAATCACAGGCCCACGTAAGTTTGGTGGTTAATAATTCGCGTTTTTTGCATCAGGCTGTGGCCAGCGGTGAGGTTGATGTTGCCTTCTCGGTCGGCGCGGCGTCAATGGGTGATAAAGCCCTGGCTGTCCAGCCGGTTGGCGATGAGCGGCTGGTGCTGGTTTGTCACCCGGATTATGTCTCCCAGGCTGAGCGAGTCCTGCAAACTGGCCGCCTGCCGCATTTTATAAGTTACGATCAACAATCGGCTAGCCGGCAAATTGTTCAGCAGGCGCTACAGCTTAATAATATTACGGCGACCGTTAATTTTTTCTCAACCTCACCGGAAGTAATGCTGCGTTTGGTGATGCTGCGCCAAGGTGTGGCCGCTCTGCCGTATTTACAAGTCACTTCCATGCTGGCCTCGGGGGAGCTAGTGCATTTAGCTAAGGATGTTGAGATCAGCCGGCCAATTGTCCGCCTGATGCGTCGCCGCAAAGCCGTTTCACCAGTTATGGATGAACTGACGCTATTGGTTAGCCGGCTATTGCAAGCGCCGCGGTCGTGATTGATTCGTAGGGCTTGTTGGGATGTTGGAGCCACCAAACGGCGGCGTGAGCCGCCAGTTTGGTGGTTTGGATCGGGCTTCCGGCGGTGAGTTTAGTGGCGCTTACGCGATCTCCGACGGCGGTTATAACATTATCGAGGTGCTGGACGGCAATGTGGGCTTCGTGCAGGCTGGCTAGTTCTCTTAATGCGCTAATAAAATGCATTAGGTCCTGGGCGGTTGTAAAGGCGGTGGTGTGCTTGGAGTACATAGCCAGTTTTTGTAATTGGGCAAAGTTTAATACCAGCAGGGTTTCTTCCCTGTCGAGTATGGTGCTGTTGGGGTTTATAAAGTAGTCGGCGGCGTCATTGGCGAGCACTAGTTTTTCTTGGTATTTTTGGGTAAATTTCTCCAGGACGATGGCAGTTTCACTGTTTCTGCCCAAATCGCCATCAATTAGGGTGGCATCGGCCCATTGAGCTAAGGTGAGGAATTCTAATAATGCTTTTTGCGCAAAGCTGCCACTTGGGGTGCTGGGCGCGAATTCACTAGCCTCGAAGTGTTTACCGAGTGTTTTTTGCAGCGCATCGGGTAATAACGTTCTCGCGGTGCCGATGCCGGCTTTGGCCGCCTCTTGATAAGCTTCGGCTGGCGAGGCAAAACCGTAGGCGTTGCCGCCGATGATTAACAGCTTACCGGCGTGCTGTTTGTTCTCCGGCCGACTCCATTCTAGATCCGGGAATAGCGGTTTATTTTTGGCTTGTCTCTGCCAGGGCGTTTCCATGCCCTCCATTTTACATGGCCTTAGCGGTTTTTGTCCGTCGGTTTATGGGTAGATGCTAACATAAATTTTTTGCACTTTGCATACTCCCCAATTTTCGCCATTTTTTGGGTCGTCTCGTTCGCTGGTTTTTCGAGTAGCGTGAGCTATTTGTATGCTTTGTTTTGAGCTTTTGCAGTGCTGGTTGAGTTGAAATTCATTTTAAAAATTCTAACCCTCTAATCAAAACATAAGCGGAGTTTACCTTGATTTCGCAAAATTTATGTAAGCATCCCGCTAATCAAACATCGAGCGTAACGGAAATTGGACAGTGGTCGGAGCCCATAACCGACGGGTGGATATTGGCAGCCTTGACAGAACTGCGTAAAGCTTCGGAAACCAAAAAATAGTCGATGCGCCAGCCAACGTTGCGTTCGCGGGCTTTAGCGAAGTGACTCCACCAAGTGTAGTAGCCATTGCCTTCTTTGAACATGCGCAGGGTGTCGACAAAGCCGGCGTCTAGGAAGTTTTGGAAGCCTTCGCGTTCTTCGTTGGTAAAGCCTTTTTTGCCGACATTCGGTTTGGGGTTTGCCAGATCGTCGGGGGTGTGGGCGACATTCAAATCACCGCAGAAAACCACAGGTTTACCAGAGGCTTCGAGCTGTTTCATGTAAGCCAGATAAGCCGGATCCCATTGTTTGTGGCGCAGGTTCAAACGACCGAGATCGTCCTTGGCGTTGGGTGTGTACACCGTCGACAGCCAAAAAGAATCAAATTCGGCGGCCAACACGCGGCCCTCTTTGTTGGGATCGCCAAAAGTGTCACCGGTTACGCCATATTTCTTGATAATATCTTCTGGGAAGCCGTCGATCACTTGTATTGGCTTGAGTTTGGAAAACATGGCCGTGCCGCTGTAGCCGGGTTTTTCCGCAGGATACCAAAACTCATTGTAACCTTCGGGCAGCTCCAGGGCGGCTTGCTCTTTGGTGCCCTTCAGCTCTTGGATACACAAAATATCCGGCTGCTCTTGTTTGATAAAAGGCAAAAAAGCATCTTTGCGCAGGACTGCGCGGATACCATTGACGTTCCAGGAATAAATCTTGATCATGGCTGTTAGTATAGCATGAGACGAAGCATGCAGGCTTTGACGTATTTGACACAATAGTGTATAATATTAAATCTATGAATGAAAAGATCTGTAATGGTGACCCCTGCCTTTCGGCACAAGTATTGTTGGAAATGAGGCAGACGGTCACAAAAGCAATCGGCAACATTACACAGAGTGCTCTCCGTATTGCTGATGCTGAAGTTATATTGCAGGGTTCCGATGCCGCGCATACCGTAGATGGACAATTTGAAGCCATAGCGGCGACGGATGAACGCAATAGTGCTCTCAAATCTGTAGAGATACTCGAAGACACGCTGAGATCTACGCAAGAAGATATGGACCGCTGTCGAACATGTATTGGCTTAGGCAATTGCGCCCTATCCTCGTAGCCACGTGCTACAATAATCCGTAATGTACAAACGCGTCTTACTCAAATTTTCGGGCGAACAACTCGCCGGCAAGCATGAGTATGGTATTGACCCGGAAATGGCGCGTTACATCGCCGGCGAAAGCCGCAAAGTTATGGAGGCTGGTTGCCAATTAATCCTGGTGATTGGTGGCGGTAACCTGGTGCGTGGCGCCGATGTTGCCGGCAATGGCATCAAACGTGTGACTGCTGACCAGATGGGTATGCTCAGTGGTCTCATGAATGCTATGGCCTTGACCGACATTTTTGAGTCCGAAGGCGTGCCAACCCGCTGTCTCTCGAACATTTATGTGACACAATTGGCTGAATCATACTCCTTTCGGCTAGCCGAAAAGCACTTGGAACGAGGCCGGGTCATTATGATTGCCGGCGGCATGGGCCGACCTTACTTTACGCACGATGTGGCAGCCGTCAACCTCGGTCTGGAGCTTGGCTGTGATGTTGTGCTAAAGGCTACAAAAGTCGATGGCGTGTATGATAAGGATCCGGTGAAATTTAGTGATGCGGTGCGCCTGGAGAAAGTCAGTTTTGATGAGGCCGTTAAGAACGATGCCATCAAAGTTATGGATAAAGCCGCCCTCGGCCTAGCTATGGAACAAAATATGCCGATCACGGTGTTTGATGCGCTGGTGGCTGATAATTTGCTCAAGATTGCCCGCGGTGAGGCCGTTGGCACGCGCATCTCCTAATAAAAAAGTGTGTTTTTTTGGAGAGTGAGGTCGGTTCGGGCGGGCTGAGGCGGCTGGAGCGGACTTCCGCGGGTGTTGCTTGCGGTGTCCGCTCCAGCCGTGCCGTCAGCTCAGTCGTGCGTGCTGCAACTATGCTCGATCTTGAAGGCATCGAGCTTCTGTCGAATGATGGTCAGAGCCTCGTCGTTCAGCTGGAAGTCGTTGCCTTCTTGTAGCGCGTAGCGCAAGCCGGCGACTGTCGTCCAGCCTCCGCGCAGCAGGTGGTAGTGGATGGCCACTGGAAGACGCAGGAACTTGATCCCGTGACTTGGGCGACGTGACCATCCGATTCTCTCGAGCGCGATGTCGAGCTTTTCGAGGCTCACCACACTGATCTGATTGATGTGCAGCAGGACGTCGTCGCCACACGTGGTCAGTTGCCAGAGGTTGTTGATGCCACACCGAATCAGCTGACTCGTGACATGGTGACCCACACCGAACTTCGTGAGTATGGAGATCGGGGCATCGCCAGTGTACTCCTCTGTGGGAGCATCGGAACTGATGTAGCGCACGCTACTCACTCTCCAAAATGGTCTTGACGAAGGAATTTCCTCAGTCAGAATGTATATTATACCATATTTAGTCAACTGTTGGGAGCGGAGATAGACCGCGGCGGAGTGCCAGCTTGGGTTCTGGTACAGGCTCGATAGCGCCACCGTCAGCCAGTATGGTTACCAGGTTTTGTAATCTGTCTGCAACATTCTCACTGAATAGTTTTGGGTTCTTTTCGCGGGCTTGGATCAGGTCTGATAACCAAGCGGCTTCAATGCCCATAAGCTCATCTGCCTTGTCGTAGATAACATAGCGGTCGATCCCGCTATCCGGGCCTAACTCGCGGACCTCTCTGTCAAACCGATCCCAGAAATTAGTGACTGCATTGAGCGCAGCGCTATGCCTGGAATAATGGCCAGTGTCCAAGTAGTAAGTGACCAGGTGGCCGCGAGTGATGAGGACTATTGTTTCTTCGTCGCCGTTCGGCCCGGTTAGATCGACTTCGGTGTAGTAACGTTGGGCGCGCTCGTATGGCTTCATAGTCTCGACGCGATGAGCTTCTTCGCGGACGACCTCAATCTTTATAGCCGGGTGTTCTCCGGCGATTGCTAGATCGCCGAGGGCTGAGCGTATGATGTATTGGTTGTCTGTTTCGTCATGGCCAGCTTCCATCTGGGCGAAGCCGACTACGATGCCGCCTAAGCTTGCTGTTTCGTCGCCTACAACAAAGGTAGCTCGGTCAAATCTGATCGCTTCATAGCTTGCGGCTGCTTCATCGGTTAATTTCATGATTGCTCTCCTTCTTCGGTCATGTTGGCGGCTTTAAAGAAACTGGCCAATAGGCTTAGGCGTTTATGATCGCGCGGGCTCATTAATTCGGGACAATCGGTGGCTTGTTCTAATAGCTGTGGTAAGCGGTGCGCGAAAATACCTACTAGTGTATGGTTATCCATATGTACGAAGCGTTCAAGATCAAGGTCGGGATACTCTGACGGCGCACGACGAATAGTGTGTTGGAGGCGACTCCATGTCCCGCCCGGCCTGTCATGCTTGCCCGGCTCAGTGGTATCACGGTAAAAGTGTCGTAGATCTTGGAGTGTGACAATAGTATTTCCAGCCTCAGCGTCAAACCGGCTGTAACGTTGGGCCCGTTCAATTGGTGGCATAGTATCAAGACTGACGCGGCTGCGGCTGGTAACGGTAATAACGACTTCGTCATCACCTTGGGCTAATTCCCTGAGCAAGGCAAACACGCCAGCTTGGCGCATGCTCTCTTCGCTATGTACGAAGGTGTCTGTTTCATTCTCGTGGCGCAGGCCACCGATGATCAGCCGTGAGAATGACATTGATTCATCGCCGGCTACAATAATTGCGTCCCGGAATTCTTGATTAAAAAAACGACCACCGGCTTCATCGCCTACATGCAGCGCCATATGACAATCCTCCTAGAGTGTTTCTAGCCTACGATAAAATGGCCAATTTGGCTACTTTAATATTGTTTTTCGGCTGGAATCGTCCATTGCTGGCGGGGGTTCGTTGGGTCGCAGGTGGCTACTGATAGGGTCGTGTCGTCAGCACTTGATGTGCCGTCGGGTTGTAGACACTTCCCGCTCTCAATGCCGCGGATAGTACGGCTCGTATTGTCATAGGTCCACTCTTGGTCGGCGCCGCTGTTATTGTAGAACCCAGCGGTCAAGTTACTGAGCAAAGCTGCTAAATAGAAACTGTAGATTGATATATGGGAACTGTCCGTTGTGGCATTTTCTAAAAATGTTGCCTGCTGTTGCTGACTGCCGTTACAAGTGCTAATAGCCGAGCGATTACCTGCGAGCACCTTAGCTTCAACGGTCGTGAGACACTTGCCGGTACCGACATTTTTAATCTCACCGATTCTTGCTGGTTGTTGCCTAATATAGCTCCAGGCCTTGTCGGTATTGTAGCCACTGCTAAGTACCAAATTAGCCGGTCCAAAAGTTTTGTTATGTCGGGCGATATTGGCATCATGGGCATAGGGGACCGAATAACGTTTAGCAATTTGGTCCATAAACCAGGCTGCTAGTAGGCTCCCGTCTGTGTAATAGTAGTTGACGCTGAAGAAAACATCGTCCTTCTCGAACTGAGCCTCGCTGTAGGGGTGCATCTTGTATATGTAATGCGCCATCGTTTGGGTTATGCCACTCAAGACCCAACTCGGCGCATAGTCGGTGTATTCTTTGCCGGATATGTCGCCGAAGATGTCGGCGGTGCAGCCAAACAGTACATCGTTGGCAATCAGTTTCCAGTCAGGGTCTTCAAAAGTAAATGGTGGAACATATATCGTGCCTTTGTCGGCAAGGCACCAGCCTACCCCCACGCCAAAATTATTGTAGTCGGCTTGTGACATAACTTTTAGATTGAAGGTACTAAGGGGAGTATAGCCGCCGCGGGCCAGTTGCTCGCCCCACTTTGGATACCAGTCCTTGATAAACGGAATAAAGTAATTTTGGAGCCAGGTGACTTGCTCGGCCGTAATATAGCTTGAGGCATCACTATTCATGGTGAAGTTGGGAGTCGGGAATGTGTTGGCTGGTATGCTAGCGCTTGTAGCTTTTGACATTTGGAATGCAGCTTTAGTGCTGGTTGGCTGCACCTGGTAGCTGTAGGTTTTGCCCTTAGCGGCTGTTTTATCAACATAAATGGTGCCGTTTTCTAGGCCCTTCAAATTGTTATCTGGCGTGGTGCTACCAATTTTGACCCCGTCGCGGAAGACATTGTAGCCAGTGACGAGCGGAGCTTTGTTGGGGTCGGCAGGGTCAGCTACCGGGTTCCAGGTAATGCCAATACTATCACCGCCGCCGAACGCTTTTAAGTTGCCGGCCGCCAATGGGTTGTCACCGGCGCCACCAAACTTAACCGCACTGCTGCCCGAAGCGCCTGTGGCATTGACGCCAGATGTTAGCGCATAGTTTCCACTTAAAATTCCCTGCTCCGCTTCCCTAGAGGCTGATGGCGTAGCTGCCTGGCTTAACGTAATTGCCAAGAAACCACAAAGGGCAAAAATAATCAGGATTGCTGGACCGCGGACTGTTTTTATTCTTGGCAAGGCAAGTTTACGCATTGGCCTATATCGCTAAATCTCCGGCGTCAAGCACCACGTGGTCGCCAGGCTGGGTTTCGCCGCGTAAAATGCGGCCGGCAATGCCATCTTCGACGGCTCGTTGCAGCATGCGGCGCATCGGGCGGGCACCGAGGCGGGGGTCGTTGCCCTTCTCGACGATGACGGCAATGGCGGCTGGTGTTAGTTCAACGCTAATGTTCTGGTTGGCTAAGGTCTTATTGATACCGTCGAGCATTAATAGTACAACTTGGGCTAGTTCATCGGGCTTGAGCGGACGGAACAGAACAATTTCATCAAAGCGGTTTAGTAGCTCCGGTTTGAATTGGTTGCTGTTGATCAGTTCATCGGTGAATTCTTTTTCGAACTCTTCCAGTTCTTCGCCGCGTTCGATGTGTTCACGGATGCTGCTGGCACCGGCATTGGAGGTGGCGATAATGACACAATCCCTAAAACTGGCCGGGCGGCCGGCGCTGTCGGTTAGTTCACCTTCGTCGAGCAGTTGTAACAACAAGTTGAGGATATTGGGGTGAGCTTTCTCGATCTCATCGAGCAGCAGCACAGTAAATGGCTGTTGGCGGACGGAGACAATCAGACTGGCGTCGTGTTCGCCATTGGATAGCAGACGTTGGACATCATCAGGTTGCTGGTATTCGCTCATGTCCAGGCGAATCATGTTGGCTTCGTCGCCAAAATAGGTCGCAGCAATAGCTTTGGCTAGCTCGGTTTTACCGACACCGGTTGGCCCAAGGAACAAGAAGCTGCCGATGGGGCGTTTGGTGCTGGAGACACCGGCCCGGGCTCGGCGTAAGGCACTGGCCACGACTTTGACGGCTCGGCTTTGGTTGATCATGCGCTCATGTATAGCATCTTCCAGGTGCAGCAAGGCGTCGGCTTCGACTTGGTTGGCGCTGCTGACTTTGACACCTCGGGCTTGTTCGACGGCTGCTTGGACCGATTGGGCGGTGATCATACGACTGCCTTCAAAGCCGTGGGTCAGTGACTGCTCGAGCAGCTGGATCGCCTTCCCTGGATAGGCGTGTTCTTGGTCGTAGCGGCCGCTCAAACGGTAAGCTTCGCACAAGGCTTCGTAGCTGACCATGCTGCCGCGTTTGTATTCTAGGCCGAGGGCGGTGTCTTCGAGAATCGACATAACTTCCGATTCCGGCTGCTCGGTTAGCGTTACTGGAGATAATAAATTGGCGAAGGCCGGGTTTTTGGTTTTGAGGCGCTGGAAATCATGTGGCTCCATGGCTAGAATCAGCCGCACGCCGTGGCTTTGGACGACGGGCAGTAAAATCTGGGTCATATCAAACGAACCGGTTCCTTCGCCAAAGAATAATTGGGCATCATCGAGGAACAAAATAATATGGCCAGCGTGGGTCGCCTCATTTAATAATGTCAGGACGATTTGCTCAAGTTCGCCATCATGTTGGGCACTGGAAATGATAACCGAGGGGTTGAGGCTAATGATCTGGTTGTATTTGAGCGTTGGTACCACTTTACCTTCTAAAAGTAGCTGGGCTAAGGCGTAAATATGGCTGGTTTTACCAATGCCGTCAGCGCCGATTAAGGCAACAGCGCCTGAACCTTGGGCAAAGCTGCTCTGCAGCGCGGCGACACCGGCGGACTTAGTGAGGCTGCCAAACTGCGAACCGCCGTGTTCGATATCAAAGCTCAGGTTGTGGCCAAAACGGTTGAGGACGGGTGTAAAACCGCTGGACCAGTCACGGCCGATGCCGCCAAAGAACGGTTTTTCAACCCGGGCAGCCTCGAGCGCACGGTCTAGCCAGGCCATGACCTGGTCAATCTCATCAGGTGTAAAGCGCAGCTTTGCAAAAAACGGTTTGAGCCCCGGAGTGTTATTAAGCAGCGCGCCAATAACATGGCCGACCTCAATTTCCGGATTACCACCTTTGTCGGCGTACTGCATGGCCGCCTGCCAGATTGCCGGCATGTCATTAGGGTCATTGCTAAAGGCACCAGTCACCATTTCGTTGGAGATTAATAAGCGGTTCAAAAAGAAGTTTGCTTGCCAGTGGCCGACCAGAGCATTCCAAACATATTGCGGAGACATGTCGGCCCTGGGGTTGAGACGGCCAAGGACCTCACCCGATAACCGGCCATCAAGTGTCTTATCTTCCGGTGGCAGATCGGTTAGATCGTCACGTATCCAGACAGCGGCCATAAAAGTTGCCAGGGCACCGGCGATTGCCAGGAAGCCGACATGACGCTTGTCGCTGTCAGCCATGATAAAGATTGCGGCTGCTAATAGTGCAAAACCAACCGCCCCGCTTTGCAGCAGGCGCGGCATTGTTGCTCCGAGTTTTAGAGCCTTGCGGGCTTTGTAGGCACGTAAGCTGTTAAAGTTTGGTCCGGCGTTCATGGCATCAGACCTTTCGCTATGCAAGCCACGACCAGGAATGGCATCAGCGGCCACAGAAAAATCTGGAGCACACCGGCAACGCTAACGGCCAACATACAGATGCCGGCGGCAAACAATACGAAAATGCGGATCGTAAAACCGACAAACCGGCTAACGGTATTGTCGATCATGGCCCGAAAATAGGCATTAAGACCGGCACCAGGGCTGGTAATAATGCGTTTCCAGGGGGCGAAAAGGGTGCGCATAAGCGTAGGTATGGAAAAGCTGGCACTGGTCCGTTCCATACGCTTGCGCACGTTCTTTTGGACTAATTTCCAGCCGGCGCCATACCACCAGCGAACGAACGCGACTGCTAACATACGAATATTGTATCATTCTTATGCTATAATTAAGGTCAAATAAGCCTAGTTGCTATAAAAACAAACGAAGTCACAAAAAATATGGATCCAATGTCAGCTAATCCACAACCGCCGCAACCTCCACTGCGGCCCGTCGGCATGCCGCCCAACGATATATCGCTGACACCTGATTCGGCACCCAATGGCTTGCCGCCTGATCTGGCTACCGCCGCGCCAGCTCCGGCTCCAGCTCCACTGCCGACGTTTGACCCAGCTAGCCTGGCCGGCCCAGCACCTGCCCCCAGTCCTACTCCCGTAGAGCCACAGATGCCGGTCGACTCAATGGCGCCGGCAACCGGCTTGCCGTCCAACGAACCGGTTACGATGCCACCCACAGCTTTTGACCAGCAGCCGGTGTTTGATCCAGCGGTGCAGATGCCCGGCACTGCGATGCCGCCCGCTCCGACTCCGGATATGCCGACCGGTATGCCATTGGCTATGCCCCAAGACCCTTCGATGATGAGCCCCGGCCCGATGACTCCAGAAATGGGCATGGCTCCGGCTCCGGCACCGATGCCTAGTGGCATGGGTGGTATGGATCCGATGGCGGCCACTCAAGCTCCAATGCCGATGATGGACTCGCCTGTTCCCCCGCAGATGCCCGCTCCACGCCGCCCCCGACTCAATAGAACGAAAAAGATTGTGGCAACCGTCGCTGCTCTGTTATTTGTAGCAGTTGGTGGTGCCTTAGCCTATGTCATTAGTAAAAGCGGCGGCGATGGCCAAGCGACGGGCGGCACTACGGTGTTTAAGCCTGATGTTCCCGAGGAAAACGCACCTAAAGATGCTGATGAGAAGCTCAACACCTCTAATAAGGATGTCGTTACGCGTAGCGACGGCAAACTTGATTTAACGACTCAGGTCGCGGCCAAAGACCTCAAAAACCAAATCATTAAGGGTAAGCTCAATCAGCAGTTTAACTGCTCGGATGGTTTGAGTTTCATGGTTACAAAATCAGAGCGCAACTTTACGAACCCGACACTACCCCAAGATCCTGGTATGGAGTATGTGAAGCTTTCAATGGTGGTTGGCAGCCGGGCTAGTACCGGTACGTTTGGGCTAGCCGTAAGTACCCTGACCGCCCCAGAACCGACTTTTCTGGCAATAGGCGCTAACGGTACCAGTGAAACGAGGTCGACAGTGGTGCTGCCGGCTGATATCTCTGATGCACTCTATGACAAGACGATTGGACCTGGCCAGCAAGTGAGCGGCGATCTTTATTTCAAGGTAAAAAGCGGTGAAAAGATTAGCCTTGAGCGTCGGGCGCTGTTTAAAGCTGACCCAGCCAGAAACCCTGAAGATGTAGCTATCTTAGCTACGGTCACCTTAGAAAAATAATAACCTACTAAAAACCAGCCGTTGCATAATGCTGCGGCTGGTTTTGTAATACATATCTGGCGGAGAGAGCGGGATTCGAACCCGCGATACGGTTGCCCGTATACACACTTTCCAGGCGTGCTCCTTCAACCACTCGGACACCTCTCCAGAATCATGCAATGGTAGCTATTATAGCATCTTAGAGCTGAGCTATGGCATGGCCCACTTTTGCCGGGCGCTGCCGTTACAAGTTGCAAAAGACAGCTTTGTACCATCAGCGGTTGATTCACCCTGTATATCTAAACATAGGTTGTCGCTGCCATGCGTAATGGTGCCGTTCGCGGTAGGAGTCCACTTCTCGGTATTTTCGAAGCCAGTACATTCTGCCGTCAAAAGATATGGCAATACACCGCTGATGCTTTGGCCGTCAAAACAGAAAGTGTAAATACTAAGAAAAGAGTCAAGACCGTCATCACTCCATCGGTAGGTGGTTTTTTGGGCCGAGCTGCCGTTACAGGTCTGTAAGACTACGACAGCTTGTACTTGGGCATCGTCGGGTGTGGCAGCCGCGCACTTGCCGGTAGCAATGTTTTTGAGGGTGCCAGTCTTGGAATGGGTGTAGCCGGCCGCTTGGTAGACTTCGTCAGGGCCTCTGCCGTCGGGAAATTTCAGGTTAGCTGGCCCAAATTTTTTGGCGTGGCTGGCAACATTCATGTCGCGGATGAATTTAGGCCCATAGCGGACGGCTCCAAAGTACAGATACGATGCAGTGCCGGTACCGCCGTTGTTTAGATATTCAAATGGGTGGTTGACTACTGGTGAACGCCAGGTTTCAAAATCCTCATATCCATTGTAAATGTAGTAGGTGGCATATTGTTCCATGCCGCTATAGAACCAATACGGTGCAGTGCCAAGATCGTCGACACGGTCTAGGAGTACGGGTATGCTCTTTTCCATAAAATAGTTAGCACTAAATGTATCATTTACCGCTGCTGGCCGGAAGTTAATTGTCGAGCCCTCGGTTACAAAGTTATAGCTGCCATATTTTTGGGTAAATTCTGCATCGCTTGCTGTCTTAAGTGTGATCGTTGAGGGTGGCGTGTAATCCGGATAGGCCCATAGGTCACTAAACTTGGGGTACCAGGTTTGTAGATGGGGTATTAATTTATCTTTAAGCCAGGTAACTTTGTCGGCCGGCAGGTTGGCAGCCACGCTACTATCGAGTGTAATCGTTGGCACTGGTGAAGTGTTTGTAGGAAAAGTGACGCTGATTGGCGCTGACAAGGGGGACTGCATACCTGCATCAACTGCCCGGACCTGGTAAGTGTATGTCTTGCCCTTAACGACGGCTTTGTCAATATACTGTGTGCCCCATGCTCTACCCGGGAAGTCCCAGTCGCGAACGGTAGTGGCAATTTTAACGCCGTCACGGTATACATCGTAGGCTGATACATATGCGTCCGAGTCCCTGCTCATGTGTGTCATGCCCCAAATGAGTCCGATGCTATCGCCGCCGGCGAAACCACTGAGATATGTTGGTGTTTGGATGCCGGTAAGGGCCGCCGCGCCAAACAGAACGGCTTTCATGCCGGAGGCTCCGGAACCGCTCGGTCCCGTGGCTTGAGTAGCCTTGCCAGCCAAGGCGCCGCTTTCGGCTTCACCGCCAGCCAGAAAACCCGATGCTCCACTCATACTGATGCCGGTAAAGCCAATAGCCGCAAAGGTCAGCAAGATAATAAACGGTCGTATCGCAAACTGGTACTTGGCCAGTCGCTTTCTCATAAAGATTTTCATGCAAGCATTTTTATGGCGTGGTCCATTGCTGGCGGGTACTGCCATTACAGGTGTTAACTGTAAGTAGTGTGCCGTCGGCCGTACCTGAGCCTGATATATCTAAGCACTTGCCGGTACTGGTATTTTTGAGTGTGCCGTCAGTTTGTTTAACCCAGGCTGCGCTGCTGCTATCTCTACACTCTGAGGTCCAGATTGACATTGTGCCACTTGATGATCCAGGTGCAGGATCCATGCAGTAACTGTAGACTACCAGATTGGCGAAAGCGTCGCTGGGACGTTTGACGTAGGTAACTTTTTGAGCACCACCACCGTTACAAGTGGCAATGGCCACATTGGCCGCTACTAACGCATCATCAGGGGTGGCAGCCGCACACTTGCCGGTGGCAACATTTTTGAGCACACCTGTTTTGCCATTACTATTACCATAATCTGCCCAGACTTCGTCGGTGTTTTTGCCATTGGAAAATTTGAGGTTGGCTGGACCATATTGGCCACTGTGGGCGGCGACATTGGTATCACGTACATAGGTTGGCGTGAGTCGGTTTAGCCTAATCTGGAACATTAAGAGGGCGGCTGAATAGTAACCGTCGGTGTAGTATTCGTCGGGTCCTGCCGCAATTGAGTATAAGTAATCCAAGTATGGCGAGCCATTAAACACATAGTAGGTCGCGTAGTAGGCCATGCCTTCAGTGAACCAGCTTGGCGTAAAGGTTGGGTCTGACGAACCTGATACTACGTTGTCTTGCATAACGTGTGTGCTTTCGTGAACAAACACCTGAGAGGCGTAAATTTTATCGGTCAGTATTGATGGCCGGAAATGGATAACATTGCCCTCGGTAACGGCATCACTGCCCGGATAGTCTTGATCATATTGCGCGATGCTACTGGTCTTAATGACAATTGAGGAGGGTGGTGTGTAGCTCGGTGTAGCCCACAAGTCACCAAATATGGGGTACCAGGCCTTAAGTACCGGTACGACATTGTTCTGGAGCCATGTAACATCTGCGGCGCTTAGGTTGGCGCTAACGCTACTGTCAACGGTAATTGTTGGCACGGCAGTCGTGGTACTAGCAATTGAGCCGCTGGCCATATCTGACATGGCAGAAGTTAGGCTGCCCGAAACAGCTTGCACTTGATAGTTGTAGGTTTGACCCTTGACAGCAGTTTTGTCAATGTATTGGGTTCCAAGTTCATAGCCTGCAAGCGTGGCATTAGGTGTAGTGCTGCCGATTTTGGTACCGTTGCGGAAAACATTGTACGTATCAATATCAGCATTTGTCGAGGTGTTGTATGAAGGGTCCCAAGTGATCGCAATGCTAGCGCCGCCACCGTAGGCGGTGACCAGGATTGGCTTTGTTAATGAGCCGCCGGAGCTGGAGCTGCCAAAAGCGACACTGGCGCTGCCTGAGGCACCCGAGGCACCGGTCACCTTGCTGGCCTTGCCACCCAATGCGCCAGCCTCTGCTTCACTGGCAACCTTATAGCCGGCCGCCCCACTGAGCGTGACCGATATAAAACCAAGGCCAGCGAAGGCGCCAACAATCAGCAGAGATTTGAATATTGTCTGGTGGCGGGGTGTAGCCTTTTTATCCATATGCATTTCAGTAACGCGATGCGCTTTTACCTTAAGCTTACCTGGATTGGCGCCTAAACACAATCACGCTAGTGGTAATAATTAAAAAAAATGTTGTAAAGGCCGCCTATACACCTTGCGGACACTTATGAAAACCCATTAAACTACAATACAATGGCGATTATAAAACTTGATGATGTAAGCAAGCTCTACGGCTTTGGCGATGCCACCACGCTGGCACTCGACGAAGTCTCGCTGACCATCGAACAAAACGAGTTCGTAGCAGTCATGGGCCCGAGCGGTTGTGGTAAATCAACCCTGATGCATATCATCGGTTTGCTGGATCGGCCAACCCATGGTAGCTTTATGCTCAATGAGCGTTCGGTTGCCCGTTTGAGCCAAGCCCGCCGTGGTAAAATCCGGCGTGATACTATCGGCTTTATTTTTCAATCATATAATTTACTGCCACGGCTAACGGTTTTGGAAAATGTTGCTCTGCCCTTGGCCTACCGTGGCGTTAGCTTGGCGAAGCGCACTAAACTGGCAATTAATATGCTGGAGCGGGTCGGCTTGAGTGACCGCGACTACTTCTACCCACCACAACTGAGTGGCGGCCAGGTGCAGTGCGTGGCTATCGCTCGAGCCTTAGTAAACGATCCTAAATTGATTATCGCTGATGAGCCAACCGGCAACCTGGATAGTACCTCAAGCCGTTTGATCATGGAACTGCTGAGCGAGATCCACAAATCGGGCAACACGATTCTTTTCGTGACCCACAACCCGGAGTTGACGCGTTATGCCAGCCGGGTGGTCTATATGCACGACGGTTCGATTATCCAGGACGAGCAGACCAAGGTCGGTGAAGTCGCCGAAACCGCTCTGCAGCAAATGTACACCGTGCCAACTCGCACTGCTGAAGATGATTTGGCTGGCGTGTCAGTACTTATGAAAGCCCTGCCCCAGAAAGAAAGCCGGGCTTCCAAAGTTGAACCGGTCAAACGCGGGCGGCGCAAAGCGGTCGGTAAATCACGCAGCAAAGTCACCCGCAAGCCGGTTAAGACCAGCCGTTCAAATCATGCCGCACCTAAGCGCGGAGCTCGTAAATGACCTCTGTTTATCGTGGCAACATCAAAATGGCGATTGCATCGCTAAAATCGACCAAATGGCGCAGTTTTTTAACTATGCTTGGGATAATTATTGGCGTTGTTTCGGTGGTCACGGTCGTGAGCATTGGCGAGGGCATCAAACACCAAGTAGCCACCCAAATCAACCAGCTTGGCCCGGACTTAATTACCATTCGACCCGGTAAGTTGGTTGAACGCAGTGGCAATGGCGCGGTCGACGGGGTTAATTTACTGTTTAGTGCCACCGACGGTGGTGTCTTAACACCCAAAAATTATGAGACGGTTAGTCAAACTCCCGGCATTGGTAAGTCGGTACCGCTCAGCCTACTGCACGGACCGGTGCGCATCGACGGGCACGATTACACGCCATTAGTGCTCGGTACAACCAGCTCTATGGAACAAATTCTCGACAAACCGTTGGAGTTTGGCGAATTCTTTGGTGATGGTGATGCCCTTAAAGACCAGCCGAACTCAGCAGTTATCGGCCACAATGTTGCGACGAAGATCTTTAAACAGCGCCAGGCGGTCGGCGAAAACTTCGAATTCCTAGGCCAAACCTTTTTTGTCCGTGGGGTGTTCAAACAATTTGATACTACCCCGCTGTCGCTAAGCACCGACTTTAATGACACTATCTTTATTCCCTACCAAACTGCCCAGCAAATAACTGGCGAGAACAGCCAGCTATACGAGATTTTAGCTAAGCCATCTGACTCCTCCCGTTTAACGCAAGTGGCTAATGATATTACCCACCGGCTGGAAACTTCATCACAGGGCCAGCAGCGCTTTACGGTTTTGCGCCAAGACGAGAGCCTGGCCGTGACTAACAATATATTGGATTTGTTAACCAAGATGATCGCCGGCATCGCTGCCATTTCGCTGCTGGTTGGCGGTATCGGTATTATGGATGTCATGCTGGTCTCGGTAGCTGAGCGCATGCACGAAATCGGTATTCGCAAAGCGTTGGGTGCCAGCAGCCGCCAGATCCTGCTGCAGTTCCTAACCGAAGCTAGCGTGCTAAGCCTGGTTGGCGGCTTGGTTGGTGTGATTTTATCGCTGATTATCAACTTTGTGCTACGAGTAACCACCTCACTGACACCGGTACTTACCTGGCAAGTGGTGGTCGGTGCCACGGTAGTCTCACTACTGGTCGGGATTATCTTTGGCACGGCACCGGCACTTAAGGCGGCCCGCAAGGATCCGATTGAGGCTCTGCGCAACCAGTAGCTCATATAGCTAGCGGCGTGGAACTTTGCTTTGGCGATAACTCAAGAAAGCTTGCAAGCCTTCTGGTGCAATGCGGGTTCGTTCCTCGTCGACCGTTAGTTTGGCAGCATCAGGATAGGTGTTCATCCAGCCTTGGAATAGCAGCTTGTCAGCCTCGGTGGTCAGTGGTACGACTGATGGTATCGCTAGCCAGTGGCTGGTATCTGCTTCGGGTGTCGGCGGTGTTTGCGTGGCCGGCTCATTAGGAGGGGCTTGTCGTTTGCGTGGCCGGTCGCGTATGTAGCGACGGTTTTTAAGCGCCTCGAGAACCCGCTCATTCTCATCACGGTCGATACATAATACGGGGCTTCCGCCTGCATATCGGGTGTAAAGTGTAACACCAAGCTCACCTGTCACCAAACGGACAGAGTTTAAGTTACGACCAGCTTCGATGGCGACAGTCGATAAACGAAGATCACGCTGTTCGTCAAATGGCCTATTATGTTCCTCGACATATTCTCGGATAATGTCACGTACTACTTCAGTAACATAGCGAACTGGTTTCCTGGTTTTGGGATGGCGACGCGTATTGATTGGCAATTTGAGTTGCCTAAGGAGTGCTAAGGCCCGGTCTCTGCCCAGGTTAGTCTGGGCTAGAAAGGCGCTCCAGGGTATAAGGTCGCCTTCTTCAATATCAAAATCAACCTCTGCCGCTCTTTCGGCAAGATCAGGCGGCCCATACCATACGCCGCGGCTTTTTTGTTTGAGCGGTATGCCCTGGCGGCGCAACGCCCACAGTACTGATCTAGGGGTTAAGCGGTTATTAATTGGTAATTCACTGACCGGCTGCCAATCGGCTGGCGGGTCTTCGAACTCAAGACCGACGACCATAAGTTCACGTACCACTCGGCCATTGATAGCTTCGGCGGCCTCGCGCAGACGCATTGGTAAGTTGCGGAGCGTGTTGTCGTCAGGCTGGTTACGCCGTTCATCTGTTCTCGGGTCGCTAGTACTAACCCGATTTCTGCGGGTATCGCCAATGGTTAATCCCTGCTGGACCATGTCCTCTTCTACGGTGTCGAAAAACGAGTAAATCGGTTTACCACGACCGCTATAGCTGTCGATCAGTTCAACATACAGGGTGAGCTGGTCATTAAAACGCATGCCACGGCCAAAAAGCTGATCGACATCGGCGATTGAAGATGTGGGCTGGGTGTTGAAGACGAAAGAAACTCGCTTTTCATCGTAGCCTTCGATTAAGTACTTGCTGAAGGTGATCTGGTCAATCTCACCCCTGCTAAAGGCGTCAATTACGGCTTTATTTTCATTGCGACTTTGGAAGCTGCCGACTGCTTTGACGCGCATCAGCCGCTGCTCGCCACTATCGGGGTCAGTAATCGTAATCTTGCTGGCTGCTTCGGCAATTGCCCGGGCATGCCATGAGCTATTGCCCCAGATACAGCGTGTCAGTCCGGGCCGGCCGCTCTCGGTTGCGTACTGGAGAGTTTCGACAATTAAGGCATTGCGATCCTTATCATGAGCAAGGGGTACCAAATCAGCCTCAGTTGGACCATCGCTGTGGCTGACTTCCAAGTGAGATCGAGTGCTAAGGGCTAAAATTTGAGCGCCGTTGGCAATTTTGTCTTCAATTGCTTCACGGAAGCCGATGTTAACGGCCATGTTACTAATACCGAGCTCGGTTTCCAAGTTGCGCTTGGCATTTAGGTCGGTTGTGGCTGAGGCGCCAATAATAACTCGCCCTGGCATGAGTTCTTTAATGCGGGCTTGGATTTGAGGACCGTAGGCGCGGTGTGCTTCATCAATAAAGATCACATCAACTCGCTCAAAAACCTCCATGAACTTCTCGTCGCTAAGCATAATAAGTGATTTATCGGTCATGACCGTCATGTCAGCGATATCTTTAGCGAAGCTGTAGTATGTGCCCAGGTCAATTTCCGGCGCAAAATTCATAAAACCGCGTTCCTCATCTTCGGCCACCTGGTACAACGTATTTAGATCCGGGACAAGGTATAAGCCCGATAGCGGTGGTTCACCTTCTATGGTAGGTTCGCCAATGCCCATGGCCCGAGCGCAAACCGGCAAAATAACACCTTTACCGACATTGGGTGCCGCCCGCATACCGATTTTAATTGAGCCGTCGTCATCAGGACCCTTGGCCATGGCTTCGCCAAGCGCCCGAAAAATACGTGGTTGGTGATCCAATGGTGTGAAATCTTCGATAGAAGCGCCATCGCTGCCACCTGGTCCGTAGTGGCGTAGATAGTTGCTAACAATCTGGTCGCGTCGGGCGGCCCGGCGTTCAGGGCTTAAGCCATTACTTTCGGCTGTGAGTTCAGGCTCAGATGCAGCGGCAAGGCTACCGGCTAGCCCATTCAACACCAGATCAATTTCATTAATAACTGCCGGATCATCACTGGCTTCAATCAAGTCACGCAGGCTTTCAAGCTGCGTAAGTGGGTCGCTATTTCCGGGATTATATATTTCAGGATGGGTCATAGGTATCCCAGTTCGTTTTTATTTAACGCTCGTTGTAGTTTCTTTTTGGAGATGGTGATTCGATGTTGAATTGCCTGACGCGAGATACCATATCGCATGCCAATAGACTCCATTGTTTCGCCATTGACGGAGTGAGAGATGTAGATGTCGTAATCCTTTTCATCTAAGATGGCGGCAACCGTGGCAAAGATACTCTCGCTGGTAACAGCTGCAACCACAGTTTCTTCGGGTGCCGGGAATACATCATTTTCACCTAAGTTACCTTGAGCATCGAGCATATCGAACATGGTCGCCGCGGCATCATCGTTTAAGGGTCTGTCACCGGAAACTGTGCTACCGCCGCCCATCATGTCGATGTCTTTAATGCCCTGTAGCTTTCGCTCGGTCCAGTCTAATTCACTCATCAGTTCTTCGTCAGTAGGCCGACGCTTCAGTTTTTCATAAAGCTCGTCCCGAGTTCGCTTGTAGGTAAAAAGTGAGGTTTTAGCATCATCGGCGATTAGGATATTGTCACCTCGGCGTCGTGATGAGAGCGTGACTGCTCTCTTGATGTGTTGAGTGGCATAGGTGGCAAAGGTAAATCCCCTCTTGGCATCATATGCACGGATAGCTCCGATCAGCCCACCACTCGCACCCTGCCCTGAAGAACGAATGCCAATCATGCCATCTTGAAATAGCTCAGCTAGCTCTGCTCTATTACTTGCATAACGCCGGGCAATTGAGTAAACGAGCCGCATGTTATGATTCATCATCATCTCTGAGCTTTTTTCGCCTATTCGTATAAGGGCGCGGTAATCTCTGGCGAGTTGGCTGTCGAGGGGGGAGCCGGATTCTTTCATAAGATCCAATTGCTCTTGGGCAAGGACGCCGGCTTCGATGTCGCGACAAAGATCAGCCATTTCAGCCTGCGCTAATGGCGGGTAGCGGCCGCACATGGCCTGAATATATCCGATAGCATCGGCTTTACTGTAGTCTTGATCGGCATCGTAGCCGATAATAACCGTACCTTGCCGTTCTTCTGCGGCTTTTATGACCGGTAATCCTGAAGGCTCCTGTGTTTGGATATGTCGCGTTGCAAGGTTGCTGATTACTGCACCTATGTGATCTCTAGTCTCCTGGTCGATATCTTGGCTTTTTAGCAATGCTTCGAGCTGGGCGATATGACCTAATGCCCGTGCTGTCGCCAGCTCAATGGCTGGCGCTGTACTATCCGGAAGTTCACCGGAGACCGCACCGTCGATGAGCAGTTGAGGTGACTCTTCTGCAGCGGTGATCATAAGGCTTTAAATTATAACATATGTCATAATTATGTATAAAGTTCAACATTCAGTTAGCTTGCAAGTGCCCAGATAGCAGCCACGCCCGAAACAGCCATCATGATGGTCGTAAGCCAACCGATGCCGGTAGCCAGTGGCTTGTTCGCCCAGTGCCCCATAACTTTCTTATTGCTAGAAATGCGGACAATCAGGAACAGGATAACCGGCGCCGCCAAGCCATTGGCTACCGCTGCGTAGATTAGGGCTTTAATCGGGTCAATGCCCATAAAGTTAATACCCAGGCCGATAAGCATCGAGATGATAATAACCCCGTAGAAAGCATAGGCCTGGCCCAAGTTGCGGTACAAACCCTCTTTCCAGCGCAAGCTTTCGGAGATGGCGTAGGAACTGGATCCGGCTAAGACCGGGATTGCCAGCATACCGGTACCGATGATGCCGATGGCAAACAGGAAGAAGGTGGCGTCACCGGCGAAGGGCCGCAGGGCTTCGGCGGCTTGGGCGGCGCTAGTGATCTCGGTGATGCCGTGGGCATGCAGAATGCCACCACAGGCGGCGATAATAAAGAACATCACCAAGTTACTGAGGAACATGCCCGACCAAACATCGATGCGCATGCTGCGGACATCTTCTTTTGGTGTGGCTAACTGACGTTGGCGTAAGGTAGTCTTACCTTGTAAAATCTGTTCCTCAACTTCTTGGCTGGTTTGCCAGAAAAACAGATAGGGCGAGATGGTGGTTCCCAAGATTGCACAGATCAAAATAAGGCTTTCCTTGTCAAAATGCAACTGCGGCACGGCGGCACTACGGAAAACCTCACTCCAGTCCAAGTGGGCCAGCATGGTCGACAGCACATACGAAAACAGCACTAAGGCCAACCATTTCAGGTATTTGGCGTAGCGGACATAGGGTGTGAAGATTTGTAGCATCAGGCTAATAAACGCAAAACCAACGACCACAAAACCAAAGCTCAGGTTAGGATTGAGCAACTGGACAGCCTTGGCCATGGCACCCAGATCGGCACCGATGTTAATAGCGTTGGCACTAAACAGCAACAGCGTACAGATATAGAGGATTCGTTTGGGGTAAAATACCCGGATATTGCCGGCCAGGCCGCGACCGGTGACCAGACCGATACGGGCGCACATTTCCTGGACCACCGACATCAGCGGATAGGTCCAAAAACTCAGCCACAAATACTGGAAGCCGTATTGGGCGCCGGTTTGGCTATAGGTAGCGATACCCGATGGGTCATCGTCGGAAGCGCCAGTGGTCAGACCCGGTCCAAGCATATGCCAATAGGCTTTACTCTTCTTAAGTACGACGCTATTGTTGCCCTGCTCGACCGCCAAATCACGAATAACCTGTGAAGCGACAATAGTGCGTGCCAAAACGGCCGCGGGCGCTTCGGCAGTCAGTCGGACTATATCCTTGTGGTGGTTTTTTGGCATTTTTGGAGCTGAGCTTACTGGGTTTTATTGTAGCAGATTACGCCATAAGCAGTTTCTTTTCGGGCACGGCTCCGCCGTGACTCTCGGGCGGGGCTACGCCCCTAACTAAAGTTCCGGCCGAAGAAGTACCAAAAGTGCTTGAGAATAACAGCAACGATGATCAAGAGCCAAACAAACAAGATATCAAGGTGATGCTTGCGGATAAAACGGCCGGCTTTTTGCCAACCCTCGCTGGCCGGAAGCTTAATATAGCCCTGTTCTAGGTTGTAGAGTAAGGTGTACCAAAAGGTGGTGATCACGACCACCCAGACCGCCATACAATAGGGGCACAGCGCACCGATGCGAAAGACGCTTTGGAAAAACAGCCAATGGACAAAAGCTAAACCAAAAACCGTACCTATCTGCAAGCCGAGCCAAAACCAGCGTTTAAAACGGGCACCGGCCAAGATAGCCATGCCGATAGTTAGTACGACCGCAAAAGCCGCCAAGCCAATCCACGGGTTCGGAAAACCGAAGGCTGAGCCTTGGGGTGATTTCATAACGCTGCCACAACTGATAATCGGATTAAGATCACAGTTTGGCTGGAAACTGGCGTTTTCCAGCAATTTCATCTTATCAAGGGTAATCACAAAGGCTGAGATTAGGCCGATGATGCCGCCAATAACTAAAATAATCGCCAGCGGGCGTTCCAGACTGGGGAAAAGAGAGGTTTTTACAGGAATTGCCTCATCGATAAGAACTTCTTTGACGGGCCCCTTCGGTGATGCTTTACGTGCCATATTCCCCCTAGTTTACACGATTTTACTCTGCCGCGCACTGGCCGGTTGAGACACCGCGGTCCTGGGCTAATGCTTTGTCAAGACTGTCGGAAACTGCCCGCATTGTCAGGGCGTAGCCAACGGCATCATGCGAAGTTGATTCAGCGAAGATCAGACCGATAACCCGGCCCTCTTTGCTGACCAAGGGTCCACCCGAATTGCCGGGAATAATCTCGGCTTTGAGCTCATAGACACTACGGTTGGTCGAGCCTTCACCATAAATATTAAGCCCGGTTGCCGAGAATTGGTCCAGGATAGTGGCCGGTTTGGCGCTAAAACTACCGCCACCCGGATAGCCCAGGACGACGGCCGGTGTTCCTTTGGGGGCATTGGCGGTACTAATAGGCAATGCATTGCCGGTCAGATCTTCGACATGCAAAATGGCAACATCAAGGTTGGGATCAAACCAGATGGCGTGGGCATTGTGGCGGCCGTTGCCGTCGATAACTGTTGGCCGGCTAACGCCTGCGACCACATGGGCATTGGTAATAACTGTGTTAGGTGCGGCGATAAAGCCCGAGCCGTCGACCAGACCGCCACAACCCTTGCCTTCCAACTTAACGGTTGCCGACCTGGTAAGTTCGACTGCCGACTGCAATTCGCCAAGATTGGGCAGTGGCGCATCGGTGTTGGTTGGTTCGCGGTCCAGACCGGCAAAAACGTCCGGGAAGCCATTGGGATTTATTAGACGGCCGATGCTCGACAAAATCTGCGGTGCTGCAGGCAATGTCGTGTTAAGCTTGCCGACAATTGCCGATTGCTTGAGTGCCTGCTGCAGGCTATTGTCAGGCAAGCTGGCGGCCAGGGGGTAAATAAGCCAGACACCTACCAAAAATGAAACAGCACCGACGCCGCTGCCTAACAGTGCATCGAGCTTATTGGCGGACAGCATCTTTTGAAGCTTGCGTTTAAGATAAACACCCAAGAATTCACCGGCGGTCATCAGGAACATGGCGCAAGCAATAATGATCACAAATGATAGCAGCGTCCGGCTAATTGGCGTTTGGGCCAGTCCGATGACATGCGGCTGGATCCAAGCGCCAATAAAAATGCCCAGCGCAAAACCGGCCAGTGACAAAACTTGCCGTACCATGCCAATTTCACGGCCACGCAGGACCGCGGCCACCAGCACCAATCCCAAGAGGATGTCGATGATCATATGGCTGTATTGTAACAAACCAAAGCTTGGCGTATGCTATAATTACCCTAAATTATGAAACAAAAATTCAATAAAAAAGCTACTCTTAGTCATAAGAAAAAGCATGGCGAAGCTGGCGACGCCATGGTGCTTGGTATTGCCAGCCTCGTTCTTCTGGTCCTAGTTGTAATTGGCGTCGGTTTTTACTTTTTGACACACAAACCAGAAGTAGGTGTAGTTTATACGCCGCCGACAGTTAGCGCCGATGATGCATTGTCAGCCGGCAAAACCAATAATGAGCTGGCTCAGGACGCCCGTATTTTTAACGCCGGCATGAAACGCGACCAAGAGCAGTTACAAGGTGCCGGTTCCGTCTTGTCTGACCAAGCTCAACCTATCGAAGAAAGTGGCGCTGCAACCAATGTCCAGGCTAGCCGCTTATCTACCCTGCAAACGGCCTTTATTAGTGAGGGTGACCGTCGCCTGAAATCTTTGGACGATGCCGCCAAACTGCTGCCCAGGCTCGACACTACCCAACAAACAACCATCAAAAAACAATTGACCGATGAAATTACAGTTATTACCGGTTTGAAGTCAAAGGCTGCGTCCGAGACTACCATCGAAGCCTTTATGGAAGACAAGACCGCTTTGGACAAAGAGTACGGCAACTATTTGCTGGTCTTAGCTCAAACCTACATGTTTGTCTGGGCAAACGGTCAGACCGCTCTGGAAACTAAAGTTAACGTTTTGGGTGGCAAATTCCAGGAACGGGTTAATGATGGCAGCAGTAGCGGTGATGATGTCGCTCAGGCGCAGATTCTGATTAACACTTTCCAAGCCGGCAAAACTACCGCCATCGGCTTAACGGCTGATGCGCTAAAAGCGGTGACGGCCGTCAAGCCTGGCGACTACAATGCCAACCGCAGTGTGCTCAAGACGTATTACTCAAAACTGAGCAATGCTCACGATGAGCTCAACAAGTCGCTGACCGCGACTACTGGCTTAGTCAACCAAATCTCAACCTTCAAGTAGCTTAGCTTCAAAGGCTTTGGTGCCGGTCAAGCTTTGATCATAATCCGAAACATCCGGGAAATCGAGGTTTTGGACACAGACCCACATGGCTTGGAGCAAGGCTCGGGTGGTGGCTTCGTCTTGGTCTTTAAATTCGAGGCTGAGGCTGTTGATCCGGCCATTGTCATCAGGTTCGATAAAATCGAGCCGGCCGGTGATAACTTTATAACCGCGGAAACTGCGTGAATTTTCGATCAATAACTTGTAGCAATACAGCTGGTGTTTGTATTTGTGGAGCTTGAGGTCGCTGACCCAGCGGCCATAGCTGTTGCCGGTTTTGTAATCAACGACTGTTATGGTTTTGTCTTTTTGGTTGATTTCCATGCGGTCGATTTTGCCCGACATATGGACATCGCCGATAAACACCGCTTCGTTGCGGAAGTTTTGCTCGGCTCGGTCCCCTTTGTGGAACATATCGATCTTTTGGGTGAGATAGGCGCTGAGTGCCCGCCGGCCGCGTTGGATTAATAATTCGGTTTCGTCGGCCCGTAACTTCTTGCTCCGCATGCGGATTTCGAAGTACGCGTAAGTGGCCGGCAGTTTTGGCAACTGCTCATTGGCATCAACCTGGTGCTGTATCCATTGCAGCGTTTCGTGAATAGCGTTGCCAAATTGGGCGCTGTCATTGGGAGCGTGCGGGAATTGCAGTATGCAATCAAACAGGAAAGTTTCCGGACCGCCGTGGACCATGTCGGTAAAAACATTGAGGTGGGTCGGGCTTAGCCGATAATTAGTGATGCGGGCTTGTAGTAGGTCGCGCAAACGGCTGTCATGGCTGGCCTGAACATGACGTTGCTGCCAATTAATCTCCAAGCTCTGAACATTAGGCGCGCTGCCCTGCCCGCTGTCGCGTTGGACGGTTTGACTACGCTCGGGTAAGATCATAGCCTGGAAACCGGCTTCGCCGCCATCTTGCTCATTGAGGTATTTAAGGCGAGTTGTTGAGCGACCGCTGTAGGTTTGCAAGAAACTGGTCAAACAGAGGCTGTGTTTGGCACGGGTGATAGCCACGAAGAAAATCCTTAGCCGTTCATCGCTGGTAGTGCCGGCTGGCCGGATCGGTGCCAGGTTGGCCGGCAATGTCAGGTGGTTGCTGTTGCCACGCGAGCTGTCACCCCAGACATCGTCTTGGCAGCTCGGCAAAAAGACATGGTCAAACTCCAAACCTTTAGCCTTAAAAACGGTCATAAGCTGGACAGCTTCGGCATGCTGATTGTAGGGACTGGTGTTGAGCATGCGAGCTTCGGCGGCTTCGTACATGGCGACAAAATCTACCAAATCTTGCAGGTGAAGCGGTTCGTCCTGGGCAAGCTGGTGGTCGCGCAATTTTTCGCGCAATACTGTCAGGTGCGAGTAAACCTCATAAAATAGTTCGGGATTCTTTTGCCGCTGACCCTCAGCCAAATAATAATCGCGCAGCGGCGATTGGACGGCACCCAGCGGCTCATTGCCGATTAGATGGTCGAGCATCGTCTCCATGGTCTCGTAGCTGGCTTGTTGGCTCATAGCCAGCAGCAAACGAGCGGGCGCATGGAAGCCCTCGTATGGACTATCAAGCAAAGCCTGGCCCCAATCATTGCTGTCACTCTCGCGGACCTGCCATGACAATTTCCAGATCTCTTCAACTGGCAGCTGCCAAAAATCATAACTTAGTACTTCGGGCCACAGACTGTTGGCCCGCTCCGGGTCGTTGTGCAGGGCTAAGACTAGCTTGCTCATGGTCAGCAGCTGATGCGTTACCGGCGCTTGCAAAATGTTCTCGCGCTTTTCGTACCTTACTGGGATATCAAGGGCATTAAGAAATGGCACCAAAGGCTCAAGTTGTTTGTGGCGCGGTGCCAAAACAGCAATTTCTGATGCTTTTGCTCCCTGGTCGATCAATTGTTTGATCGACTGAGCCATCCACTCGTATTGGCCGACATCACTCAGAAACTCGCGGCGCTCAATTTTTGCCTCGGGTGGCAGATCGTGGTTTGCGGCCGACAAGATTTTACTCATATCTTTAAAGTTATGATGCAAGCGCGAACCAATCTGACCGGCAACTTCGTGGGCCACATGCAAAATATCAGGGTGTGACCGGTAGTTTTCGGTCAGGTTCACTACATGGACATCGCGGTACATCTGGAAAAAGTCGAGCATGTTACTGTACTCAGCGCCCTGGAAGCTATAAATTGCCTGGTCGTCATCGCCAACGGCCATAACATTAGGCCGGCCTTCGGCCACCGGGTTGTCGGTCAGTAGCTTGATAAGTTTGAGCTGGGCGGCATTGGTGTCTTGGAACTCGTCGAGCATCAGGTAGAGATATTGTTCTTGTAAGCTGAAGCGCAAGTTGTCATTAGTTTCTAGTGCTTTGATAGACTCCAGAATCATGTCATCAAAATCGTACAACCCCCGTTGTTTGAGAGCAGCTTGGTAGTGTTCAAAAACATCAGCCAAGGCGACAATCCGCTCACTGGCTCGCTGACCTGCAAAGATAAACTGATTATCGTCGTTCTTCTCGAGCCAGCGGTTCTTCCAGGCGGTTAAAGTTTTGGTTTTGCCATCATCCTCGGCCTGAGTGATAGCCTGGGCTAATTCAAATTGGACGGTTACGGCAAGTGGACGAATAGCGCCAATCGTGTAATCGGCCTGGTCGCGGCTGTGCAAATAATTTTGCAGATTGCTAAAAAATGGCATGGCTTTGTCGAGCTTGGTCGGCATACGCGTAAAATCAGCAAAGATTTCTTTAATTTCGCCGTTGGCTTCTTCTAAGAATGTTAAATTGTCTTGGCCGATGGCCCGCAGGTGCTCGTCGGTCAGTAATCCTCGCTTAACTTCACTAATAGTGCTCAGTAGATCTTGCAAATGGTACTGGGCACTTTTGAGCGGACTGCCGTATGCCAGCTGGTCAACCAAATTGCCAACAATCTGCCGCTTGGTCAGGTCGTCAGCCGGATTCTCGGCCCGCAAATTGCTAAAATACTCCGGAAATCTCCTGATTAGCTCACCACCAAACGAGTGGTAGGTGCCGATGTTGACTTCATAAGCCGCCTGCCCGATAAAGCGCGTAAGCCGCTCGCGCATGTTGTTAGCACCACTCTCGGTAAAAGTCAGACACAAGATGTTTTGCGGTAGCGTATCGGTGGACTGTAAGATGTTGGCCACCCGGGCGCTCAATAGTTGCGTCTTACCTGTCCCCGGCCCGGCAATAACCAACAACGGCCCGTCGATTTGCTCAACGGCCTGTTTCTGACGCTGGTTTAAGTTGTCGGTGGGTTGACTCATCTTATGTAGTATAGCGCGGGCTTTTGGCTGGGGTGTTGTGACTTTTAGTACACTGTTTGGCGGGGCTGGGCCTGGGTCTGGGCCGCGGCGAAGTGTTTAACATATTTTTTTGGGTAATGACCTTTTCTAAGCTTATGTTTTAATCAGGCCCCTTCGACCAATTTTTTGAATCGAAACCCATCTCATCTGTAGCTAGCCTAAACAAAAGCATACAAATGTCTCAAACGAGCGATAAATCCAGCAAATACCGTGGCTTCAAAAATGACCAAAAATCGAGAGTATGCAAAGCTGCGGAAAAAGTGTGTCATGCCCGAGCTGCCGGCCTTGTGTGGCCGCCCGAAAACACTAACCGTGCTTACGCTGAGAAGCAGAAGGTTCGCGGACCATGACGCTAGGATAAGGTGCAGCGATCTTGTGCTTATCAAATAACGTTTTAAGGTGGCGTCGGAAGTCACCGCCGACCGTCCATTGGCTGCCGGGCTTAACTTTGCCGAGGGCTTTCAAGGTCACATTGGTTTCGCCCAGATTATCAACGCGCAAAAACATTACGGGTTCAATGATATCGTCTTTGACCGAGGAAGTGTGGGCTGATTGCTTGCCAGCTTCGTCGATCAGCTTCTCAACAACGTCGATGTCGGTGTCGTAGGTTACGAAAACATCAATGTTAACAGCTGCGAATTGGAATGATTTGTTGGTTATTACACCGATATTGCCATTGGTCAGAATGTGTAGGTTGCCATCGAGGTCGCGTAAGCGGGTGGTGCGGATTGTCACCTCTTCGACGGTGCCGGAGACGGTGGCGGTTGGGGTAGCGAGCTCAACGATATCACCGACACGCATCTGGTTTTCAAGAATAATAAATATGCCGGCCAGCGTGTCCTTAATCAGGCTTTGAGCGCCAAGACCGGCGACTACACCAATCAAACCGGCACCGGTCAGCAGTGACCCAATGGGCACGCGCAGTTGCCATAGAATTACCACGACCCCAATAATGACCAACAAGATGTTGGCAGTAGTGTGGAAGACATTCTTAAGTGTGGCTTCGCGTTTGAGCTCTTCGCCCTCGTTGTGATGTTTGTGATGACGGACAGCTTCCTCGACGATGCGGTCGATACTGGAATTGAGGATAATTTGCACCAGAATCAGGCCACAAACCGTCAGGGCCACCCGCAAGAACGGGCTGCTGCTACTCAGACTGTCGGTAACCTCATGCCACCAATTAGAGATTGTCATACTAAGCGTATCCATTATCGCCTATTCTACAGGAATATCGGTTCGCTGTCGCTAGGGACATCAGTTTCATGGCTCTCGGCGTGCATATCTTTAGCCTGCTCAAGATGTTCTTGTAACTGGCGGATAGCTTCTTTACTGCCACTCCATTTAATACGGGCGATGGCCGCATTGCGCGGCAGCCACTCAAAGGTAATATAACGGTCTAGATCAGGCAAAATCGGTGTATTGTTGGGTAGCTGGGCCGCAAAAACCATATCTCGGCCACTTTCACCGTGGGAGTACCAGTCGTACGAATACGTCGAGTTGGACATATGTTCCAGCTTATCAATGCCGGCATGGCTGGCGGCAATGCGCGGTAAGGCGTCTTCTACTTCTTCGCCGTCACGCAAAGTCTCTGAAATCGGCTGCCAGATCTGGTCTTCGCTGTCTTCGGCGACTCGCTTAAAAACCAGGTATTCAAAGCGGTCGTTGATAAAACGGTACAAATTTAACTGCACGATGGTCAGTTCTGGGGTCGATGTGGCCATGCTTCCATCATACCTGGCCGGGCTTGCATTCCGCTAGTCCTTAATCTAGTGTTTGCTGGGTCCTGGCTTGCGCTCCAGCTCATGGATCTTCGGGTGGTCAAGGCCAAAATAGTGGGCCATTTCGTGCCAAACCGTGCGTTTAATCTGCTCTTTTAAGCTGATGGCATCGTGAGCGTATAGGCTAATCGGGCCTTTAAAAATCGTAATAACATCAGGCGTAATTTTGTTAGCACCGGAGTAACGCTGTGTCAAGGGGAGCCCTTCATACAAGCCAAATAAGCTTTGGTCATCGCGCAGCTGGAGTTTATGACGCTGTTCCGGGGTCGGATCATCGGCCCAGGTAACGGCTACATCGGCCAATAACCGTTCAACGTATTCTTTAGGTAGTTCATCGAGTGCCTGACCAATTAAATCTTCGAACTGTTCGTTGCTAACTTCAATCATAGGTATACATTGTATAGCGAAGCTATGCGGCTAGCAAGTGATCGTAAGCTTTTTGCATGTGGGCTGGCTGGGCACTGACAATTTTGCGTAAGTGATGGTTAAATAGTTCGCGTCCATCGGCTCGCATGGAAGCTGGCAGTATCTGGCCAAATTCTTCGCGAAGCTTCTGTAGTTCCAAAGAGCTGTCGCAATCCCCTGATAAGCTGTCAAACCATTCGACGCCGTAAGGCCCAATAAGATTCTCGACGGCTGCCATAGCTTGACCTGGTCCTCGGCCATCAAAAGCAGCTCGGACTAGCTGGTTGCGCAAGCCAGGAGCAAGACTGTCCATGCTATGCAGTGCGGCGGCACCAATAGAGTATGAAATAATAGGCTGCCCAGTTATAGTCTCACGGAAGCTAGCTAGCACTGATTCGCTCAGAATTTGGCCGCGTTGGTGTTCAACTAACTCGCCTTCCTCATCGGCAATCCATTGCTGGGTATTAAGCCCATTACGAAGTACGACGTAGGTGTTAGGTTCGATCTCCTGGGTGCCAGCGGCAAACATGCCATGCATTACTTCATGGGCGAGCGCAAAATCCCGGCCGAAGCGCCAGTATGCAGCTGTCTGCTTGCCGGGCTGGGCCTGCATGACTAAATCAAATGACGTGATGTCGATGCGGCGCGAGTATGGGTTGAATTCATTGCTCAGCATAAATTCATCGAGGGTATCGACTACGGTCACATCTACCGTAGCTGCAAGCCGTTCAGTTAACCGCTCACTCCACTGGCCGTATGCTGCACTACTGCCGGCCGCTAAAAATGTCGCCGCCCGGCCAACAAGCTGGGCTTTTAGTGGCGTGAGCATCTGGTTGAGATCATCTTGCCGGGCATCTAAAAAGCCGTTGTGAGCAGCTAAAAATTTCTCTGGATCCTGGTCAGCAGCAACGCCGAAAAGCGCCTCTTCTTTAGCGATGAGTGTTAAAACTAGATCAGCATTGGCGGCATGCGGGCTGTCTAATGCCTGAGCTTTCAGATCAGGAATGTACTCCGGATCTTCAATCCGGGTTTCTTCATGTGGCAATATGGCCTCATAGGCTTCGGGTGTGTCGAAGTATGGCTGAGCATGACCCAGTGTGTAGGAACATTCCATAGTTGAGAATATTATAACATATTCTGTCAATATAGTCTATAGCGTGTCGATTGGACTGCCGGGCTTATACGTGGCAAGCCCGTTATCGTCGGCACTCCAGGCGTGGATTACGTCGTCGACAATTCGCCAGGCGGCCAATACTTCTTCGCTGCTGGCGAATAGTGTGCGGTCGCCGCGAATGGCGTCAATTAAGACCCGTTCGTAGGCTGATGGCTCAGCACCGTCAAAGTTTTGGTGGTACGAGAAGTCCATGGCAACATCTTGCAATTCCTGGTCGTAGCCGGGTTTTTTAGCGGTCAGGTCAAGTTGAATGCCTTCGTTGGGCTGGATACGGAACTTTAGCAAGTTGGTGCCGGCAGTACTGTCATCGGCAAAGGTCAACGTGATGGTAGTGTGTTTTTCGGCCATGGCTTTGCCGGTGCGGACGGTGATGGGCACATTGTGCCAGCGGTCGGTATCGATGCGGGTGCTGATGCTGGCATAGGTCTCGACGTGCGAACCTGCATTGCCGACCTCGTCTTTGTAACCTTCGTATTGGCCGCGTTTGGTTTGGGTTGCAACTTGCGCGCTGCTGATAGGTGCTACGGCTTCGAGCAGGCGCAGTTTAGCGGCGTGGACGGCCTCGCTATCCATACGGGCCGGCTTGTCCATGGTAACGATTGCCAGTAGCTGTAGCAGATGGTTCTGGATAAAGTCGCGCAAGGCCCCCTGCTCTTCGTAGAAATTGGCCCGGCCTTCGATGCCGATCTTTTCGCTGGCTACAATATCGATGCTGGTAACATATTTGTTGCTCCACACGGCCTCGAACAGCGGGTTCTCAAAACGGAAGGTCAAGATATTTTGGGCAGTTTCTTTGGCGAGGTAGTGGTCGATACGAAAGAGTTGTTCTTCACCAAAGACCTCACCGGTGTCTTTGATGAGCGTTTCGGCGGAAGCCAAGTCATGGCCAAATGGTTTTTCGACCAGTAAGCGGGTCATGGCTTCGCCATGCTGACAGCTTTGGTTGAGTCCGGCACTGCCCAGGGCGCTGATAGTCTTCAGGTAAGCAGCCGGCGGGATTGCCAGGTAATAGAGCCGGTTCATGCAGAGTCCTTGCTCTTCTTCGATGGCGTCAAGCTTTTCACGTAAGCCGTTGTAAGCCTGGGGGTCGTCCATGTCGAGCTGGAAGGTTCGGCACTGCTGGCGCATTTTCTGGATTACAGCTGGGTCGAGTTGTTCGTCACTGGCTTCGAGTTCGCTAAAAACATCATCAAGCGAGATCTCACGGCGTGACAAACCGACGATTTCAAACTTTTCGGGCAGCAGGTCTTGTTTGAAAAGGTGGTACAGCGATGGCAATAAATAGCGCTTGGACAAATCACCGGTAACGCCAAAAATAACCAGGATCGTGGGCGCTGACGACTCAGCCATTGAGGGCGTGACCCCCGAATTTATTACGCATGGCGGCCAGCAGCTTGGTGGCGAAATTGGTGCCCTTGCCGCCTGGTTGCTGTGAGGCGACCCGGACATCGAAGGCGGCCTGGATTGCCGGCATTTCAATGCCCTTTTCCTTGGCGAGTTCCAAAGTCCAGCGGGCTTCACCGTTTTCGGCGACAAAACCGTCGATACCGTCGAGGTTAGGGTTTTCGCGTAGCGCATCGCGGGTTAGTTCGTTGAGCCAGGAAGTAATAACGCTGCTGTGTTGCCAAACGTCACCGGCTTTAGCTAGGTCGGTGTCCGGATAGGCGCCTTCGCGCAACATACGATAGCCCTCGGCCAGGCTTTGCATCATGCCGTATTCGATAGCATTGTGGACCATTTTGACGTAGTGGCCGTTGCCGTGTGGCCCAAAGTGGCCGTGAGCGCCGGCGGGTGCGGCCAGGGTATCCAAGATAGGGGTGACCAGCTGGTAACCGCGGGCATCACCGCCAACCATCATGCAGAAGCCGCGTTGCAGACCCCAAACCCCGCCACTGGTGCCGATATCGATAAACTCGACATTGTTCGGGTGCTGCTTAACAAGCTCTGCGTGGGCTTGGGTTTGCCGGAAATCGGAGTTACCGCCATCAATTAAAACGCTGTTAGCCGGAACCAGATCGAGCCATTCTTTAAGGGTGTCACCAGTGACATCAGCTGGAAGCATCAGCCAAATCACCACTTGGTCGTCACCAAAGGCAGCCAGGACATCCTGCTTTGTAGGAGCACCGACAGCACCGGCTGTAACGGCTTCGGCGATTGGCTCGGGGCTGCGATTGTGGGCAATGACAGTATGGTCGGCAGCCGCCAGTTTTTTGGCAATTTGCATACCCATGCGGCCCAGGCCGTGGATGGCAATTTTCATGATGGTTCCCTCCTGTTAGTGACGAATATGTAGTCTACTATACACCTAGTTATTGCTAGAACTCGATGTCGAAGGTGCTTTTTGATTGGTGCCAAGGATAACTACGAAGTCGGCTGTTGGATAGCCAACCTTGGCGGGGCTGGTGCTGCCACTGCCTGGGAACAATTGTTTGAGTTTGGCGAGAGTGGCTGGCTTGGCACTGGTACCATCGGCCTTTTTAGTAGTTTGGTCGAGGATAATCGTAGCGCCAGGAGTGGCCGGTGCATCGTCGACGGCAACCACATTAATGCCCTTGGAGATCAGGTAGGTTTGCTCTTTGGTAGCCAGACCGGAGGTCTCGCCACCGTTTAAGACAACGACTTTGGCGGCCTCTTTAATGACCGGGTCGTTGCTCATCTTCTTCTTTAGGAAAAGCTGGATTTGGCTGTAATTGTCAGGGCCGGCTGCCGGAGCTAGGGCTGATTGGCCGCCGCCATTGTAGTTTTGAAGCAAGTTGACACCATCGGCATCGTTAAGGCTGAGTGATTCGACATTGTTGCCAGTAATCTGCTTGTTGATGTCATATAAGCGGTGGATTTCGCTTGGCTCCAGGTCAGTCTTCATGTTTTTAGCGACGACATCAAACAGCTGGCTGATCTTAAGGGGGTTGGTAACGACGCCGCCGCTAGTGACTTTGTCTTTGAGGGCGACCATCATTAAACGCTGGTTTTGGGTACGGGTAAAGTCGCTTTGGGCATAGCCGTAGGCGACACGGCCATCACCGGTGGGGTCGCCACGGGCACGGGCAAAGTTGAGTGCGGTTTGACCATCGAGTGTTTGGACGCCGTTGGCTAGTTTGAGCGGGCCTTTATCAACATAACTAATATTCGGGTCGTAGAAACCACGTTTGTCGGTGCTTTGGATATTGACGCTAATACCACCGACAGCATTGACGGCGTCGCGGAAGGCTGAATAATTGATTTTTGCATAGTAGTGGATTGGCAGTCCGAAGTTGTCGCTCACGATATTCTCGAGTAAGCCCATGCCTCCGGCCGGATAACCAGCCTCGCTAAAGTTATCATCTTCACCGTAAATGTTGGCGGCATTAATCTTAGCGTGGCCGTTACCCGGTATATTGACCCACAAGTCACGAGGGATACTTAGGAGCATGGCCTTATGGTTCTTAGTGTCGATGCTAATAAGCATGATGGAATCGGTCAGCTCGCCGCCCTCATGGCCAGGATCGTCACTGGAAACACCGGCCAGCAGAATGTTGACTCGGCCTTTGTCTTCGCCTTTTAGAGTGGTGGATTTTAGGAAGCCGAGAGCGTTGCCGCCGCCGCCAAAGACTTTAGCGGTTGTCTTGAAGATTTTCCAGCCAAACCAGCCGGCACCCAGCAAAACGATGATGCCAAGAATTAAGCCAGTGCGTTTGGCGACTTTTTTCCAGGAAACCCGTTTCCAGAACGAGGCTTTTTTACCCGAGCCATTGCGTTGCCGGCCAGCGCTGTTACGGGCTGAACGACGACCGCGGCCTTCGGCTTGCCCGAATGCAGATGCTCCGGCCTGGCTCATGCTTTCGCTCGCCATATGGTTAGCGCTGCCAGTGGCTTGGCTTGTGGTATAGGTGGTAAATTCAGGTAAAGCACTCCTTGAGTTGAGTCGTGTGGTTGCGATATGGTTGCCTGCTGGCGCAGCACCGGAATTTGGATTGTGGAGGCTAGGCCGGCGCATACGGATGCGGTCACCGACGGCGGGACTGACCGGCCGGCTGGTAAAACCGACGTGCCGCCCCCGATTATTAGGCACAAATCCATCAATACTGGTACGTTGCTGCGTCATAGCGGCCCCTAATTGTCTCTTGCCAAGCTTAAGAAATGGTTAAGATGCATCGATCTAGACATACGGGCGTGCTGCCGCTGAGAGCTTGTCACTAAGGGTTGTGGCATATCTACCTTACGATACCAAAAAGGAATGGCAATCTCAAATCTAATCACAACCGGCTTAACGTAAAAGAGAGCCCTCGCAGAAGCTCTCTTGTACGGTTGTAATTTGTCGGATTGCGGCTAGCTGTTTGCTGCGTTGCTGCGGCTGCTTCGGTGGCTGTTGCGGCCACCCTTGGCTTTGGCGGCTTTTGACTGGGCCTTGTTACCTAAGCGACCAGCGGCAGCGTGTTGCTCTGGATTACCGGTGTTGCCGCTACTCATGGCTCCTGCCCGCGCGTGCTGCTCCGGGTTTCCAAAGTTTCCTCGTCCGTCTGATGCCATGGATGCCCTCCTGTTTAGATTCTTTTGTTGTGCACCAAAGTGCAGGCTTTACTATAAGAGTCGTTGCGGAGCTCGTCTGTTAGAAAATGCACCTAAGTGTCGTATCCTGCTTACATGTTTTAGCTAATGTCACGGACGTTGCCAAAGGCAATCCGGTCAAGGATGGTCTTGTCCATATCAGCCATAATTGCCGGCACGACACTGAATTCACCATAGCGATCGTTAACATCATCGGCAGCCTGGGCGAGCGCCCGCTGCTGCTCTTTCTCGGCATCAAATAGCCCCAGTTGCTCCGGATCACAAGCTTGCAAGTTAAAAACATGGACGCTAATTTGTGAAACCTTGTCAACAAACCGGGCCCGCTGCAGTACGGCTTCGGCTGCCCGGTAGATTTCCTGAGTTGCATAGAGCGGGTGTTTAACTTTCTGGCTTTCCTGCCAATAACTGGCGTTGGCCGAGTAATGTCCCCATCCGTTCCAGCCGCCGGTTCTTACTTTGACTGGCCGGCCATACTCATCGGTTGGCGCTTCGTTGACCGAGCCAGCCATCCGCTCAGCGGCAGTCGGACCGGCATAGCGTAAGCTCAGATTTATACCATGGGCGATATAACCATGACGACGCAAACGACGGCCGGTTTTCTCGCAGAGCTTCATGAGCAACCGCTTGATTTCTTCGCGGTCGGTGGTGCGGTGCTCCAAGGCGTACTGGTGGCCGATGGTCTTAGTGCCCCACTCGACATTATCGACTTCCCAGCCGCGCAGCCGCTGATGCCACATAAAACCCAGTTTGCTAAAAAACACAAAATCACGCAGATATCGGCCGCTGGCCTGATACATCTCATACGGTGTGCTGATGCCGGCAGCCAACAAACGGGCTTTAAAACGGCGGTTGATACCCGGCAGCGCCAACAGGTCCTGGCTTTTATAAACGTCCTCCAAATTGTGACAGGTAATCGTATCAAGCCCGTCCGGCTTGTGCAGACCGGCTGCCAATTTGGCCAAAAAACGGTTGGTGCCGATGCCGACATTGACGCTGACGTACTCGCCCATGCGTTCGCGGATTTGCTGCTTTATCTCACGGCCGATATCTTCCATATTGCGACCCTTTTGCACAGCGTTGCTGCCATGAAAGTCCATGACGAATTCGTCAATTGATTTGGGCACGACATCGCTGGTGTATTCGGTCAGGATTTCTTTAAAACGGCTGTGGGCCTCACGGTATTTGGGCGGATCGGGCATCAGCACTATGATGCCCGGGCAGATCTGTCTGGCTTCGCGTACCGGCGTGCCAAGCTTGATCCCCATAGACTTAGCTTCATAGGACGCTGCCAGTACGATGCCGCTGTCGCGGGTATAGGCGGCTACGGCTACCGGCTTATGGCGGATAAGCGGGTTGGCCTGTTGCTCAATGGTCGAAAAACACGAATTAAGATCAATATGCATAATAAGCGGCTGGTTTTGGTTAACCGGCAATGTCACCAGATCGCGGTAATTGCTAGCTGGTGTTTTGACATCGTGGCGGCGCTTAGCATCAACCACGATGGCTACCGCTGGTGGTGCTTCGGGCTTGGGCGCTCGCTTGCCCTTCTGCTTCTCTTTGAGGAGGCGTTCCATGGTTAGTCGGCTTCACCATCGCTGACGACTTCCAGCGTCCAATGCAGGTTGCTGGTGTCGAGGTTGAGCCGCATCCATAGTTGCTGGTCGCCATCAGTCAGTTCGAAAATATGATGTAATGTTTCGCCGGTGCGAATCGTGTGATGAAAGCCAATTTTACCGACGGCGTATTCGCGATTGCGCCAGCTGATAATATGCGGTAAACTGAGCCGCCGCCTAGCACTAAAATATGAAACAACCGAAACTTCTTCGTTAATAACTTCACGCATAATGAACCCCTAGTAAATCTAATAAAAAGAGATGGTGATACTGGTTATGGCCGTATCGCGCCTACTATAGGGGTGAGCCCGCTGCCCTGGGGGGGTTGGGACCACAAAATGCGTGTGAAGCCTGCCGGTAGGGATTGGTTGGCGACTAAAGCCGCTCAAAACACCTGCATGACTATCTATTATTATATCACGCGGCGTCTTGTGTCATCATGTCGTTGAGGGCTGTAACAAACGTTGCCGGCAGATCATCGCCACTCATAATTCCTAAGGCTGCTACTTGCTGGCGTAAGCTTCTAAGGGCACGGTGCTGGCTGACCCGGACCGCGCCTGGAGAAGCCGCCCCCACGATTTGGGCAGTTTCTTCGGCTGACAAGCCAACAACAACCCGCAAGATGAGGATATCGCGTTGTATGGGGGGCAGTATCCCCAGTAGCGCTTCCACTTGTTCTCTTTCTACCAAATGCAGGTAGGAAGTTTCTGGATTATCGCTAGCTGCAAGGCTAGGTGTTTCGGGTATAGTTTCGTAAGCATCAGTTCTATTTCTTGTAATAGCACGGTAATAATCCACCACCTTGTGGTGTGCGATTGTATAGATATAAGCCATAAAACTTCTGCCTTCTTGGTATTGATACGTTTGAAGGTTGTCGAATGCGGCTAAAATGACATCCTGGGCGATGTCATCAGCGCTAACAGTTCCTCCTCCTGGGCCAATTCGTGCCCGGCAGTAGCGGACCACAAAGGGGTTTATCATCGTAAGGAGCATGGTAGTTGCATGCGGGTCGCCGGTTTCGCTAACGATCTTAGCCAGCTCTTCGATTTTATGCTTAGGGTTTGTTTCGTCTGGTGACTCCTCAGCTGTTGAAAGGTCAGGGGTAACCTCTTTAGAGGGTTCCTGTGTCTCTGGTTCCTTGGGGCTAATAGCTGGCGGCAGCTCGAGCACTTTGCCCAATACACGTAAGTAGCGGGCGGTTCGTATCACGAGATCTTCATCGGTTGGACTCTCGCCAGTTTCGCCGTTGAGAGACTTTGGAACGACACTCGACGGTGGCCTGCCGCCTAAAACGGCCTCCAGCACTTTGCCAAAAAAACGTGGGTGGGTTGTGTCGGTGAGCTGGGTGCTCAGGTCCTGCTCGCGAGCCATTGCCAGAGCCATGGTTGCCTGGCCATAAAGTTGTTCACGAATTTCAGGTTGTTGGCTGATTTCAGCGACTGATCCCGGATCGAGGCCAGTAAACTGGGCGCCAGCCATCGACCATAAGAGTTCATCTAACTCAGGATCGACGGGCGGAGCTTCGTTTGACATGGCTGGTTTGTAAAAACTTTCCTAGTCATTTTATACCAAATGATGTACAGGCTGCAATGATCTAATATTCGAGCTGGCTGGTAGTGACGGTGGCTTTCCAGGGGCCATCAGGTACTGTGCTGGCGTCTACGAAGCGCCAGGAAACGTCACCTTCACCACCGAGGTTCAAATATGTATTCATGGCTGGCGACAGGTCGAGGCCAGCTTTATATTTAGGAGCTTTGTCACCGAAGACATATTCAATGTCGTCTTCGTTCATCGGGCCGACATCTTCCCATTGGGCATAAGCCGTCTTGTCTTGGTGGGTGACGGCAATCCAACGGTTTTTCAAGAGCGACTGACCCTCCAGGGCGGCGCCACTGTACCACGGTATACGTTGTAGCTCGGCGGTTGGTTTAAGGCTGCCGTCGTCCTGACGATCGTTATACGGCAGCGCAAAATAGAACGGATTCTCTTTAGGAGTAAAGCCGCAGGGGTTATAACCGCAACGCTTGGTGTAGCTATCGATGCCGCCAAAAGCCTCTACCCAGTTGCCGCTCCAGCTGGAGGCGACATTGGTAATGAAAGCATTGTCTTCATCTGGTGCTTCGCCGACCCAGAAGACGGTTGCTCGGACCTTTTGATGATTAGCTTTGGCGGTCGTTTGCGTCTGAGGCTGAGCTTCGTTTAATTTGTCGTCGTGCAGACTCATTTCGAACACATAAATGCCGACCAGCGCAGCTAAAAGCATAAAAATAATGCTGTAGCGAGCGGCCCGTTTACGGATAAGCCTAGGTAGTTTGTTCTGTGTCATATGCAGTGATTTCTACAATACATTATCAAAATTTAAAAAACAATGGTATAGTACATATTGTAAATCCGTCATGACGTCGGGATATGGGTTTTACGCGACTCTACGCTAAAACACTGCGAGCCCCCGAAATCATGGCTGTTTAACAGTAAGGAAGTAACAGTTCGCGCTATGGACAAACATACAGAAGCGCCAATTTTCTTTGACCAAAAAGGCCGCCGTTGGAAAACTATCCGACTCGGTCTTATTGCCCTACTTATTGTAGCAGGCATCTTCCTATACTTCTCAGTCCCCAAAGTACTTGGACGGGCGCCGGTTACGCCAATGAACACCCGGGCTTCGGCGGCTGATGCCGCTGTGAGCGATTCTGCCTCGGGCATGTCTCCAAGCCAAATTGCCGCCATTGTTAACCGTACCAACACGCCTATTATCGGTGACGGTCCGTTAGTACGAGTCGTTCATATCCAGACTGTCAAGAATGTTATGTACGCTGTACCGCTTTATACAAACAGTGGTACGCAAGTGCTTTCTGAGCAAGATCGCCAAAAAATCGGCAACCACGAGTTTGCGGTCCAGCAATATGGCCGTAGCACCATTCCAAAACAGCTTGCCCTGACCTTTGACGATGGTCCTGATGCTAAATACACCCCAATGATTCTCGACGTTTTAGCTAAAAACGGTGTCCAGGCTTCATTTTTTGATGTTGGTAGCAACGTTGTAAAGTACCCTGATATTGTTGCCCGTACCGCCAAAGAAGGCCACTTGGTTGGTAACCACACCTTTGACCACATTGACTTTGATTTTGTCGGTACCGCCCGCGCTCAGCAGGAGCTTAACCAGACTAACCGGGTAATCACCGCTACCACCGGTATGCAAACCTCGTTCTTCCGTTTGCCGTACATGGGCCCCGATGAACAATCAATCCGCAGTCACCTCGCAGGCATTTTAACTGCTCAAAACCTCGGTTACATCGTAACTTCTAATGATTACGACTCCAACGACTGGGAATTTGACACCGGTACTGCCGCTAAACTACCAAATCTCGATGGCAGCAGCCAAATTATCCTGTTACACGATGCCGGTGGTGACCGCACCAAAACTGTCGGCTATCTGCAGAAGCTGATCGATGAAGGTAAAGCCAAGGGCTACCGCTTTGTTACGCTTAACCAAATGTACGCTCAGACGCCTGCCCTGTATGGACCGGTCACCCCAAGCTTGGCTGACAAGACCGCCTTTACGCTACTCAGCTCATACCTGGTTTGGCCACGGACGGTTGTCGCCAAGTTGTTTGTACTAACAGTTGCCACCACCTTCTTGACCATGGTCGTCAATGTTGGTTTGGCAATGTACAACATGCGTAAGACCCGCTACGGTCGCCGGGCTAAGGGCTATAACCCAATGGTTACAGTGGTGATGTCGGCCTATAACGAAGAATCAGTTATCGGTAACACCGTACGCTCGGTCTTAGCTTCCAGCTACCGCAACCTTGAAATTGTTATCGTTAACGATGGTTCAAAAGATAACACCGGCCTTGTAGCTGCGCAACTCGCAAAGCGCTACAAGCGGGTCCGGGCCTTCACCAAGCCAAACGGTGGCAAATCATCAGGCCTAAACTTTGGTATTAAGCATGCTACCGGTGAAATTATTATTGGTATCGATGCTGACACGGTCTTCCCTGCCTCATCTGTTGGCCGCTTAGTGCGTCACTTTGCCGATCCTAAAGTTGGTGCCGTCGCCGGTAATGTCAAAGTTGGTAATATCAAGAACATTGTCACTCGCTGGCAGATGCTTGACTATGTTATTGGTATTAACATTGAGCGTAACGCCCAAGCCGCGCTTGGCGCCGTTATGATTGTTCCCGGTGCCTGTGGCGCTTGGCGTAAGAGTGTTATCTTGGCCGCTGGTGGCTACCGTCACCACACCTTAGCCGAGGACTTTGACCTGACTCTTAGTGTCCAGCGTCTGGGCTACAAAGTACTACAAGACAACTCAGCCATGAGCTACACCGAGGCCCCCGAAACGGTCAGTGCCCTGACAAAACAACGCTTGCGTTGGATGTACGGCACCATGCAAGCCTTCTGGAAGCACCGCGACATGATGTTCCGTCGCCGCTACGGTTGGGTCGGTATGTTCGTTATGCCTTACTCAATCTTTAACTTCTTACTGCCCGTTATCTTCATTCCTGTTCTATTGATGATCAGTATCGAGAATGTCTTAGCCGGCAACATTGCTTCACAAGTTATCTTCTTCTTTGCAACCATTGTGATCCAGCTGATCATGGCTACTATCGCCGTACTGCTTGCCCGCGAACGCCTGTCGCTACTACTGGCCGTACCGTTCACTCGCTTAATCTATAGCCCAATCCGCACCACATTGCTGTATCGGACGGTCTTCCGGGCTATCCGCGGTGGTTACGCTGGTTCGGTCTGGAACACAGCCCGTACTGCCTCGGTCCAGTACAGCCGCCCAACCGCCAAGCGGCCTTCCACCAAGCAGCCGGTTGCAGTTGAAGAAGAGCTGGCTAACGCCTAACAATAACATTGCGGAATTGTCCTGGTTGTTGTAAAATAGGAAAGATATGTTTCGCCGTAAATTAGCCGGGCACCAAGGTGCTCATACCGGATCTACCTCCAAAAATACCAAGAAATACAGCTTGATCGCTTGCATCGTACTAGCGGTCAGCCTATTAGTATTCGCTGAAGTTATTCGCCCAAACCAGGACGCCAAGACCTACACGACCCGGCTGGAAGCGGCTTCAATCCCTCTAAAAAAATGCTTTGAAAAGCTATCAGACACAACCACGCTTGATATTTACGGCGCCCCCGATATTGCAATTGCCCAAAAGCAAAAAGATTTGACGGTGATCGAGAACCAAATCAACACTTGCCACGACCAACTTAATAGTTTTAACAGCCAAGCCCACAAGCTGCTGAGCTTGCACTTTGCCGGCTACACCCAGACATATCACCAAGCAAAAGTTAACCAGCGCCAAGCCTATGATGTTATCGGCCAAAGCCAAGATGTCCTTAACCAGTATGCTGACCTAGTTGACTTCCTTGGCACTTATTACGACAATATTAATGCTTTCATAAGCTACTTTGGTAACTTACAACAGATCGAGGACAAAGGTGTTCAGCCAACAGCTGCAACCATCAAGATTCTAAGCCAACAGGCTTCCGACCTGCGGAAGCGGGCGGTCAACCTGCGTGCTCTCAAGGCCAGTCCCGGCTTTGACCCTGTAAAGACCACGACTGCTGACATGTTTGAGTCTATGGCTACTGGCCTTGAAAACGTCTCCAAGGGCTACGGCGGCTATAGTGATTACACGACCACGCTTGGTATTAGCCAAGTTGATGCCGCCGTTGCTACCTATGACTCAAAAGTCATCAACTTGCCATTTGACCAGCTCCAGCATTCGTATGTGCCAAAACAGGTCCAGCAACTGCCGGTTAAGGTCGAGAACTTCCTGGCTGCCCAATCTGAGTAGCGCAGTCTTATTGCTTGATATATTGGTGGACAAACAGTGAAATCTCATTGTAGTGGCTGGCAATAATCCAAACTGCGATGCCAATTAGTAGCGGCAGTACGATAAACTTTTCTACACCCTTGCCGGTCGTAATGCGCAGCCGGCGCAACGGCGGAAAGCCAAACTTAAATGGAATTGGCAGCAACCACGGCACGCCTTCCTTAGTGAAGCTGTCCATAACCAGGTGGCTAACCATGCCGATCATGAAGGCCCACCATACCAAGCTGACATCGACATGTGGCATGATCGGATGCATGAATGTTAGCAATAGCTTGGCTAAGAACCCAAATAGTGCTAAGCCTAACAGTGAGTGGCTCAGGAAGCGGTGACCACCTAAGGTACGGCCGATCAGTTTGCCAAAGACGCCACCTATGGGCAAGTTGCGCCAAAATGGTGCAGTCGGCTGATCGATATCGGGTGCAATACCACCAATTTGGTTGGCGATTAGTGCGGTAATAGCAGTTGCTAAGGTGATACTGCGCAGCGGCTGCGCAAGCACGACAACGGTTAGAGCGGTAACGGCGGCTAGGTCATGGGTTCGTGCAATCATAAGCGCTATTTTATAACAGGGGCTGCTTTTTTGGCAGCCCCTGTCGGGTTTTTTATATGTGAATTAGCCGTGAACCCGGCGGGAACAAGCGGCACTTTGGGCGCCGCCGGCCATCTTGTTCGGCATGCTGGTATGAGTTGAAGATGTCGTATGTGGGACGCATATTAGAACCCCGCCCCTGCGCTACGAGTGCCAAGCAATGTCCACTGGTCATTCTCTAACTTCAGACGGAAACGTGTCCGGCCATCGGTCATGTCAAAGAGCTGAACCACCCGCTGTCCTTTGCGGATCAGGCACTGCAGGCCATCTTCGAAGGTGTACTGTGTGTTACCAAATTGCATGCGGCGTGGGTATGTTTTGAGTTGTCTTTGGCCGTTTTTGTTGCCTTGTTTGAAGTAAAAAGCGTCTACATTGATAATTTGATTGACTGACTGCATTGTGAGACTCCATCCATAGAGTTATATGTAATAAATCCGAAAACAGATATGTATCTGTACCGGCGAACGGATTTGCTGATCGTGAGATCTGAATGAGAGCTGACTGCGAAGCTTGTAAAACCGTTCAGTTTACAGGGCTCCTATGCGCAGGAAGCTAAAAATGGATGAAGGCTTGCAGTGACCGGAGTATGCGCACCAGTAAAAATTGTGAAGTCTGCGAACGATGGTGTGCGGCGATAGCCGTACGCTCATGCTCACATGACTAAGCCGTATTTTAGTCCCGTTTAGTCGGCTTGTCCATTGTGATTATTGGAACATTTTTTGCGCTGTTATGACCTGATCAGGTATACTTTAAACCATAAGCAAAAAGTGTGGGGATCAACCGTATGTCTGACTTAAGTAACAGTGTTGCCTGGCGGGCGCTTGAGAATCACCGGCAGCAATTTGGGCGAACGCATCTACGCCATCTTTTTGAGCAAGAGCCGGATCGGGCTAAAAACCTGTCTGTTCAAGCGGTTGATTGGTGGCTTGATTACTCAAAAAATTTAGTTACTGCCGAAACGCTTGACTTGCTGTTTGACTTGGCGCATGATCGTGGCGTCACCGCCCTGCGCGATGACATGTTTGCCGGCAAACGCATCAATACCACCGAGGACCGGGCAGTACTGCACACTGCGCTCCGGAATCGCTCAGGCCAGCCGCTTGAAGTAGACGGCCATGATGTTATGCCTGATATTCAGGGTGTTTTAGAACACATGACCAGCTTCGCTAACCTCATTCGCTCCGGCGAATGGAAAGGTGCCAGCGGCAAGTCAATCAAAAACATTGTCAACATTGGTATTGGCGGCTCAGACCTGGGTCCAGCTATGGCTTACGAGGCACTTAAACAATATAGTGACCGTGACCTGGCCATTCGCTTCCTATCTAATGTTGATGGCTCTCACTTCTACGAGACTACTCACGACCTCGATCCGGCCGAAACGCTGTTTATTGTGGCCTCCAAGACATTTACGACTGATGAAACAATGACCAATGCAGCGACTGCCCGCCAGTGGATTGCCGATGCTTTTGGTGACCCGGCTGTCGGTCACCATTTCGTTGCTGTCTCCACCAACCACGACGCTGTCCAAGCTTTTGGTATTGACCAAAGCAATATCTTTGGCTTCTGGGACTGGGTGGGTGGCCGTTACTCACTATGTAGCGCTATCGGCCTGCCACTTATGGTGGCAATCGGACCTGATAACTTTAATAGAATGCTTGATGGCTTCTACGCCATGGACGAGCATTTTAGGACTGCCCCGCTCGAACAAAACGCGCCGGTTGTGCTTGGGCTATTAAGCATCTGGTACAACAACTTCTGGCACACTCAAACCGAAGCAATTCTTCCCTACGATCAGTATCTCAGCCGGTTTGCGGCCTATTTCCAGCAAGCCAACATGGAAAGTAACGGCAAGCGGGTTGCCAAAGATGGCCAGCCGGTTGACTACCAAACCGGGCCGATCATTTGGGGCGAGCCGGGTACCAATGGCCAGCACGCTTTCTATCAGCTATTGCACCAAGGCACCAAGCTGGTGCCGGCCGATTTCATCGGTTTTGCAAAGCCATCGCACGATGATGGCCGTTACCCTGAACATCACCGCAAATTGATGGCAAATATGTTTGCCCAGACACAAGCTCTGGCTCTTGGTAAGACCGCCGACCAGGTCAGCGCCGAAGGGGTTGACGCCAAGCTGGTATCACACCGCACCTTCCTGGGCAACCGGCCAACAAACACCTTGTTGGCGCCAAACCTGACTCCGGAGACCTTTGGCCAGCTGGTTGCTCTCTATGAGCATAAAATCTTCGTCCAGGGTGCAATTTGGGGCATCAACTCCTTTGACCAATGGGGTGTTGAACTCGGCAAGGCACTCGCCAAAGATGTCCTGGTCTCGATAGAATCCCACGACAGTGGCGCCAAGGACTGCTCAACCCAGAGTCTGCTTGCAAAGTACTTTGAAATGCTTGATGCCGCCCCAAGCCAGCCGCCAGCAGCTGAGGAACCTGAAGAAGCTAGTGAAGATGAGCCAAAGCAAGATCAGCCGGCTGATGACAGTCAGCCGGGCGACGAAGAGGAACAAAAACAAGCCTAACACCGTGAAACGTGCTGTCAAAAAATCAAAAAAGACTGCATTGCAGCGACACTGGTTTCAACGCCGGTTACTCTGGGCCTCGATAAGTGCGGTTATGGCAATACTCGGCAGTATGCTGGTGCTGTTTATTGTTCATGAGCCTTTTCGAGAGAAGATCGACGAGCTCTATTACACTGTCTATGCAGCACTATATATAGACCCGGTGCTTAACGATTTTGGCAAAAAACAAGCCAATATTGCTTATTGTGGTACGGGCAGCCGATTTCAAAAACTTGACCTGTATATACCTAAAAAAGCAAGTAGCGATAAGCTGCCACCTGTCGTGATGTATATCCATGGCGGCGGCTGGGCGGTTGGCGACAAAACCAGTCTCATACTTAAAACGTATGGTCGCGATCTGCTCAAAAAAGGGATTGCCGTGGCCAGTGTTAACTACCGGCTGGTACCGCGGGCGGTGTATCCGGTACAAAACCAGGACATTGCCTGTGCGGTGAGTTACCTGCGCCACAATGGTGAAGAATTGGGAGTTGATCCGCGGCGTATTGGCACCTGGGGCGATAGTGCCGGCGGTCAGCTTGCGGCTATGGCGGCGCTTGATCAAAAACAAAAAGGTGCAGTTAAGGCGGTAGTTGAGTTTTATGGGACCGCCGACCTATGGGCGCAGATTAACCATAAGCCAAAGTCTGATAGCCGGGCTGTGGCTTATATTGGCGGTCGTAATAAACAACTGGCCATGAAAGCTAGTCCACTTAATGCCAATCTGAGCGGCGCTCCACCCTTCTTACTGATTCATGGCACCAATGACACCGTTGTGCCCTACAACCAATCAGTAGCCTTTGAAAGCAAGCTGAAGGCCGCAGGGGTTGATGTTACATTGCAGACGGTCAAGCATGCTAATCATAACTTTTCAGCTGAGAGCCAGCCAAACAGCACGATCATTAGCGCTCAGATGGTTGATTTTTTTGAGAAGCAGTTGCTGAAAGACTAGGACGGTTGATTGGAGATCATGCCATCGGGCGGTAAAGAAACGTAGAAGGTGGTGCCTTTGTGTTCGGTGCTCTCGAACCAGGCCTTGCCACCAGCAGTTTCGGCGAATAGTTTTACTAAGTATAAGCCTAGTCCGGTGCCCTCGCCGTCGATGTTGCCAGCGTTGCCCGCGCGATAAAAACGTTCAAAAATATGCGGTTGGGCGCTTTTTGGAATGCCAACGCCGTTGTCACCGACCGTTAACAGCATGCCATCTTTACTCTTGGTAAAGCTAATCTCGATCTTGCCGCCTTCAGGACGCGCATAACGCAGCGCATTGTTTGCCAAATTGTGGATAATCTCGTTAAAAATCGTAGGGTCTAGAGCAACTTGTCCGATGTTATGGTCTGGTTTGAAAATAATCTTGATACCCTTTTCGGCGCCAATCGGTGCCAGTTCGTCCAGGCAGGCTTTTATAAGCTTGTTCGGATCATTCTCGACGGCGTCTATTTTTAGCTTGTTGAGCTCCAGCCGTGAAATGTTTAATATATCGCCAACTAATTTGATAAGCCGAATGCTGGCATGGGTCATTTTACGGACATATTGCTGCTGTTTCTTTTCGAGCGGTCCGGCGATACCATCACTGAGCATATTGCCGTAAAGGCGGATGATGGTTAACGGTGTTCGTAGCTGGTGCGAAACCAGCGAAATAAACTCATCCTTGGCCCGGTCGAGCTGCTTAGCTTCGGTAATATCCTGTGAAGTGCCGAGCATACGCATTGGTTTGCCATGGCTGTCGGTGATGACTTTGCCCATACCATGTAACACGCGTTCTTCGCCGCTGGGCAAGATAATCCGATGCTCAAAATTAAATGGTTCGGCTGTTTGCGATGAAGCGCCAATGACATTACTGACTCTGGCCCGGTCTTCAGGGTGGATCATGCTCATAAACTCTTCAAAACCAACTTCGTGGTCTTGGGGTGGTAAGCCGTAGATCCGATATAACTCATCTGACCAGGAAATAGCACCGGTGGTGACATCCCATTGCCAGCTGCCTAAGTGAGTCAGGGCCTGGGCTTCTTCGAGGGCGCTGGTATGTTCGGAAATCTTTGTTTCGAGAGAACGTTGTAATTTTTGTATCTCAGTTTTTTGCTTGCGAATAATTTCGTGCAACATGGTCGTGTCGGTTTCGCCGATCTCGCTCGAGTTAAGCGGTCCAGGTGTAACAGTTTCCACGGTGGTAGTGGCGTTTAGTGTGGCTGGTTTCTTAGGCGGGCGTTTGCTAGTCATGTCGATTGGGGTTTTGCACTATGGTGCTGAGGGTGCAGTATTATAAATACAAAAACCATTGTAACACTCATTAAAACATCACACAGCCAAAATACCATAAGCATGGTACAATTTACGCACGCTATTAAACACTGATACACCATCAATTCTAAGTTGGAGCAATTAACGTGGCAATAGCATTTGACCCAGAGTTTTATCAGAGGAACAACGGTTTTGCCGAATCCGATGATCAGCCCCTCTGGACACCGCAGGGTGATCCAGAAATAGGTGGTGACCTTTGGACCCCTGATGCAGGTGTACGATCAATTACTCCTGAGATTATTATGCCGGGCCAGCCGCTATCTCAAGCGGAACAGATGGTTCAAGCTTATGACGATTATGTCCTAGAAATGGTCTATGGTACTGCGGATTTTGAGCCGCAGGGTAAAAAATACCGTGACACTGAGTTTGGTCAACTGCTGCCACCGCCCGGTGAACTCATAAACCTGGATAAGTTACCGGAGCTTATGGGCAGGTTGGCAGTTAAAGCTCACACGGCCGATCTTGCACACCTTCGATACGGACTCTTCGCCTATATGCTGGTTACCGAAGCTTGTATTGCCGTGTTGCCGGATGCTCCTAAAGGCCACCGACAATTCCCAGGCTTAGGGGTAAAATTTGATGACCCTGAAAAAATAGGTCGCACCATGCCTGTTTTTTTTGATGAGCTAGTCAAGGCGCTGGATCATCATGTTGAAGGCAGGCCTGACGCCATCAAGGGTTGGTCTAAAAAGTTTTACTCCCCAGAAGCCCAACAGGCATTGCCGGCTCAGGCGATGCTTGACTTTCTGAGTGTCCATGTCCGTTATGATTTGCCGGTGGCGCTTGTCCGTACAAACACGCTCGACAAGCACCGTGATGATTACACCGAAAAGGTCAACCAAATCCTGACGCATGTTGCTATGCAGATTATGCCACTCTATGCCAAAGCCGCGCTGCCCTCATACCCAGCGGCGGCCGTTGAGAAATTTGGTCTCCGGCTGGCGCTTAATGAGCTGTTTGGTGCTCGTAATGAAGCGTGGGTCGCATTTAAGCACATGGAACGAATTAATGATCTTCAAGAATTTGCAGATCTTCGCAGCTGGCAGCAACAACGCACTGAGGGCCAATTAGTGACCGGTCGCAGAGTCGCCAGTCTGGTACTAAGTAAAGTTCTTAAAAAAGAACCACATAAGTGGCCTATAGACCAGTTGCCAAATCTGCCACAAATAGCCAAGTCTTAGTCAAGCAAGCCGCGGACATACATAGCTTGTCCGGCATGCTGTAAATCATCGGAAATGATACTAACTAAGCGGGTGCGCAAGCTGACCGGCGGGTCCCAGCTGGGGTCGACAATCTCCTCATAATCTGTTTCTTTAAGTCCGCTGAGATATTCTAAGGTGCGCTTTTGGACGGCATCATAGTAACCAATCAGCTGGCTTTCGCTGGCTTGAACCATACCGACTTTGTTACTGGAGTGGCCGTAGCCGGTTTCGTCGACAGCCAATGGCAGATCAAATTTTTTATGCCAGCCATGGGAGGTCCAGACTTCTGACTCATTGAGTAATTCAGAGATATGGCTATCCTGGACACGGGTTAGGTGCCAAACGAGCCAAGCGATTGAGTTGGCTTTGTCGTCGGGCCGAAATGCCAGTTCATGCTCACCCAGGCCTTTGGTGGCCTTGTGGACGACTTCGCCGATGCGACTAAATGCGTCCGATAACATTGCCTGAGTCGCTTGTGCCATGTAAGTGTTTCTCCTGATTACCATCATTAATCAAACACTACGCATCGATATTGTGAAAGGAATTTTCTTACAGACGACATTGATCGAGTAGAATAAATTCGTCCACCCAGGTTTCTATAAGTGATGTCCCAGCCAGGATCTCTCTGTAAAGGCCAACGCCTACTGGTAATAGTATCGGGCATATATTCTCAACAGTTGGTCGATTACTTTCATCGGTCGATATGGCTAAATCGTAGGTAGCGGCGCAGAAATCGTCATCACTGATAGCCTGGGCTTCGGCCATCATAAGGCCATGGAGTATAACCGTACCCATCATGCACTCAAGACCGGAATTGCTTTCATCGTCCGCGAAAAGCTCTAGGTCGTTGTCGACCATTATTTTGCGGGCAAGCTTGTTGCTAAAGAACGCAAATACCTCATTGCGACGGGTTTCGGGATCATCTAGGGTGTTCAGCTGTTGAAGGATATTTTCCATAGGTTGCGGTCATTCCAGTTCCTCCAACCTTATATTCCAAGTGTTTAACTGTCAACATATTTGCTAGCGGCGCAGTGATTGTAATATTTCGCTAGCGGCTCGATAGCCACTTTCGATGGCGCCGTGGACGGTGCCGTAATTACCGTTATCAACGGTTGCTTCGCCAGCCCAGAACAAATTACCAGTTGGCTGGGCTAAGGTGGCGTTGTCGCGGTCTGTTGAACCAACCGGGTGGTTACTGTAGGCGCCCATAAAGAAGCGATTGTTGTCCCAACGGGAGATTCGGTAATCGACCAGGTCATCGGCAATGGCATGACCGGCAATTGGGCGTAAATCTATCAAGATCTTCTGAATCAGGCGGTGCGGCTCCAGGCTAAGGGCGTTACGGGCGCGTTCGCCGCCACAAAACCCAACCAGTACATGCGGATCATTACCCGAGGCCCACCAGCAGGTCACGGTCTGCAAGCTTTCATTCTCGCCATCGGCGATGTGGAACAGATCGGTTGCGTCATGAATATTATTAAAGCGCAAGATGCATTTCATGGCGTTGCCCATGCTCAAGCGGTTGAGGCTGGCGCGTTTAAAGTCGGGCAAACCGGGAGTAAATTCGATATACCCTGACTGTAAAACACCGAGCGAAACCGTTACCAAAACGCGCCGCGCATAGCCGACAGTTCCATCGGCCAGTATGACCGCCGTTTGGTCCGGGCGGCTAGAGTCAATCCGGCGCACTACCTGGTTATAATAGATGTTTACGCCGGTCTCCAAGCGCTGCACAATCGGCTGGTAGCCATCGAGAAGCATGACATTCTCACCGTTGTGGGCGGTTTTGGTGTACATCATAGTAAAGGCGCCGCTATCGAGGGTGGCGACATCGCCGGCCTCGTAATCGCCAATAGTATTAGCCACTAGCCGGCGGATGGTTTGGTCGGTGGTAATTGGGTTTTGGGCGATCAATTGCTGGACGGACACGCCGGGCCGGCCATTGCTGCCAGTGTAATCCAACAGCTCATAAAAGACTTTCTTTTGAGCATGCTCAAGCAGGCGGCCGTTTTGATCGACAAGCTTACGGTCTTCGTGGGCGGCAACAGTCGTTAAGTCTAACTGTTGTGCCAGCTGGTTGGTGATGGTACGTTCGCCGTGGATGAACTCAGCGCCCAGCTCGATGGGCTGCCCCCAATCGTAACTGGATTTAATTCGCCCGCCGGCATAGTCCTGGGCTTCGAGGACGGCAACGGTTAGACCCTGAGCTACAAGTTGTTGGGCCGCAGTCAAACCGGCGGCTCCGGCGCCAACAACAATTACATCGTATGGTTGCATAAGCACTATTATAGAGAGTTTGTTAGAAGTCGTCGATGACGATCTTGTGCATTTCCATCAGCTTAGAAAACGCGCCCGGTCGTTTCATGAGTTCGCCCATATTCTCGGGTATGATTTGCCAGCTGAGGCCGTATTTGTCTTTGCACCAGCCACACTGTTCTGACTCCGGTACGGTCGATAGCCGTCCCCAAAAGTAGTCAATTTCCTCCTGGTCTTTGCAGCTGACCATAAATGAGACGGCTTCGTTAAAACCAAAATCCTGCTTGACGCCACTGTCCATGCCGGCAAACCACTGTTTGGCCAACATAAAGTCGGCAAACATCAACGAGCCAGCTTTGGCCGGGCCGGTATCTTCGGAATAGCGTGCCAGGGTACCAAGCTTGGCGTCCTTAAAGAGCTGGACATAGTAATTGATGGCTTCTTCGGCGTGATTGACATTGTCTTGAGTGAACATCAGTGATGGGATAATCATGGGCCGCGGTTCACCGTCCGGGTTAGTCAAGATGAGTTGCCAGGTTAGGCCATATTTGTCTTTAACCCAGCCATAGCGTTTGCTATAAGGGTATTCATCAAGCGGCATCAGGGCTTCACCGCCATCGATCAGCTTCTCCCACAGATCGTCAAGGTCTTCCCTTGCCTGGTCATTACGTGAAGGATCAAAGTTGACCATAAATGAGACCGATGGGTTGAATTTGAATGCCGGCCCCGCGTTAATGGCGGTAAATCGAAGTCCGGCCAGCTCAAAGTCAATTGATAGTTCTTTGCCGGCAAACTCTTTTTGGAAGTCGGCCAGCCCTTCGGCTTCACTTGCTGGATAGTACTCGGTGGAAACCACCTTACTGTCTGGAAATGCAGACACATAAAACTCGACTGCCTCTTTGGCGCCATCAAACCATAGGTTCGGCGTAATTTTTTGTCCCATACTATCCCCCTGACGTTATGTTATTTAAGTGTAACAGATTTACGGCAAGTGCTGGCCGCCGGTCACACCAAGCACCTCGGCGGTAATGTAGCTGGAATCTTCGGAAGCAAAGAAAACATAGGCCGGTGCAACCTCGACCGGTTGCCCAGGACGCTTCATGGGTGTTTGTTCGCCAAACTTCTTAAGCGCTTCGGGCGGTTGGCCATGGCTTGGCTGGAGAGGAGTCCATACCGGGCCTGGCGCCACGATATTAACCCGAATTCCCTTGTCGATTACCTGTTTGGCTAATGCCTTAGAAAAAGCAACGGTCGCTGCTTTAGTAGAAGCGTAGTCCAATAAATGTCCTGAGGGCTGGTACGACTGAATTGAGGCGGTGTTAATAATAGTTGCACCGGCAGGCATGTGTGGAATAGCGTTTTTGCAAAGCCAGAACAATCCATAGACATTGGTTTTCATAGTTTTATCAAACTGTTCGGTTGTAATGTCACTTATACTCTCAACTGTCACTTGCTTGCCAGCGATATTTGCCAGCAGGTCCAAGCCGCCCAGTTTTTCAACGGCGGATTCGATTAAGCTCTTGCAAAACGCCTCATCAGAAATGTCACCTGGCAAGGCAAAAGCTTTGACGCCTTCTTTTTCGAGCACAGCAATCACTTCGTCGGCATCGGGCTGTTCCTCGGGCAAATAGCTAATCGCCACATCGGCCCCCTCACGGGCAAAAGCAATGGCTGCTGCTCGGCCAATTCCGGAATCACCGCCGGTAACTAAGGCTTTGCGGCCTTTGAGCTTACCAGAGCCTTTGTATGAAGTTTCGCCGTGGTCCGGCTTGGGATTCATATCTTTAGCCAGCCCCGGCTCGGGTTGTATAGGGGTGTCAAATGGCGGTTGTGGGTGCTTGGTTGTCGGATCTTGCATAACGGCCTCCTTGTCTACCTAGACAGCATAGGAGGTAATGGCGGGATATGCTGTAAAATACTTTACTCTACCCTCAAACTGTCGGAGTACTTTATAAGCTTCTTGTTGCCGGCTTTCTTGGCATAGCTGCGCATACGCTTAACAGTCCCCTTGTGTTTTTTGACTGATTCTACCGTTAATACCGAGCCAAGCTTGGCCTGCTCTTGAAAAAATAGTGCCTCATAGCACTGTTGCACTAATGTTCGATCGCGCAGGTGCTTAAAAGCTTTGATAGCCTCATGGTAGCTTTGAGCGTTATAGTGGTAGGCGCCTTCCGATTGCCAGCTGCTGCGAATAAGCTCGTCTCTTTTTGGCGCATGACGCGCAAAACGGCGAGCGGCAGCGTAGTAATGACGATTCATCTCGTAAACGGCACCATTGTGTCCAACAATGCCTATCAGCCCCCGATCATGGCTGGCTTTGGCGAAGGCTAATGCTTTACTGTAATTATTACGGTCCATCAGCAAGTTAATTAATCGGCCGTAGGCAGCCTGTAAATTACGGGTAACAATTTCGCGGTCGTGCGACAAGATAAAGGCTAAACGTGAGGCCTGCAGCAAATCTTTAGCGGCCACTTCGTGTGTCGAAAGATACGAGTCAGATGCGTCTAATAAGTTGATGCTCACAATCTCTTCTATTGGTAGCAGTTGGCCACCTTTTTTACGGGAATAATCAGCAAACGTGCCGTTGGTGGTTTCGATATCAGTTCCCTTGTAATGGAGTGCTACATGTCCGGGCAGTACCCGGGCTCGCAGGTCGCTTACCTCGAAATAACGAGAGTATAAATAGATATATAAGGTGACGATTTGGTTGCAATCGCCCACCAGTTTTTCGTGCGCTGGATCCCGCAGCAAACGCCCAAATGAGCTTGTGTCGCGATAAGTATAGATGCCGCGACGGGGTGAAAAATAATCAGTTAAGGCCCGAAGCAGCGTTAACTCTTCGGAGCTAGCTGGTCGTCTATTGCGGGCGTAAAAGTGCTCAAAATCAGCAGCAATAAGCTCAAGATTGGCATATAGTTTGCGGCGCTGCGATTTGCGCAAGTAGTGGTAGCCCTTGTAGCGGTACTCGGTCCAGAGATTAATAACGGCAATGTCGCGTTGCAGCAACTGATTGAGCTTCTTCTGCGTCCGTGCCCGGTTGCCATGCTCGGATAGACCCTTAAAAAAGCGGCCGACTGCTTGTTCGCGTGCATCAGTATATGGCGTAAAAAAGTAGAAGATGCGACTGACAAGATCCATAGTACCAAGTGTATATTAGTATGGGCAGGTTTTGGTCAGAGACCGTGTCTGGTGCGGCTGGTCGCGATAAATCAGTGCGTGCTCCAGCCAGTATTTTTTACTGGCAGCTGTTTCTTTAGTGCTACCAGGCTTCGGTGGCATTAAGTGGCCAATCTGAATATCAGTTACCAGGTAGGACGCATCGATTTTGCTGCGATGCATCACCATTGAAATAAAGTTGGTCGGTTGTGGCTTGCCGTTTTTTATAAAGCGGGTGTAAACAGTGTCTTTCTGTAATTGAGCGTAAAAAACCGCATCATTGGAGCTGGTCTTTATGGCAAAATCATAACCGACCGGGCGACCCATATCACACTCCAGGCTAACTTCTGGTTGCTCTAAACTGGTATCCTCGATTATCTCGGCGGCTAACACCAGTAGCCGCGGGTTACGTGAAATGTTCTCTGCTACGTCGGAGCCGATTAAATTAACATAAACCGGGACTTTATTTTTTGTATAAGCTATAAGGTGCGTCATGAAACGGCCTCCAAGGTTAAAGTTGTGTGATCAGGGGTTTTGAAGGCTGCTTGCAAAAACTGGCTAGCAACATCAACGATTGGACCGGTGGTGGGCGCATGGAACCATTTAAGCCCGGGCGTGGTGTTAACTTCCAGAACATAGGCCTGGCCAAGATCGTCTATAAGATAGTCGACGGCGGCAAATTGCAGCCCGAGTACCTGGCTAACTTTGATAGCCAATGAAACGAGTTTAGGGTCCCAAACAGTAGTTGGGTAAGAGATGCGCTGCAGTGCCCTGTCGGCAGCCACTGAAGTACCGTATTCGCTGCGATGCACGCCAATGACTTCGCCGTTGAGAGTCAGGTAGCGCCATTCTTGACCGGTAATGTATTGCTCGAGAATATACCGGCTAATTCGCAGACTTTCTAGTTGCGTAACACTGGTTACAATGTGAATATCACGTGCACCACTGCCGCGAACTGGCTTGGCGATAATTTTTCCATACCTGGATAAAAAGTCTGCAGCTTCGTCATGCGATTTAGGCACGATAAAAGGAATGTTGGGTAGCTGGTGTCGTTCCAGAATTCGCCGGGTAAAGTATTTGTCCCGGGCAAGACTGGCATTGGCATGCGAGTTGAGCGGACTACGCGCAAAATTAACGTATCGCTCTTGGCCGTCGACTGACACGGCGAACATATTGTTAGGTGTTATCCAGGTGGGGTATAGACCCATTTTTTCCGCTGACCGGAATAAAAGCTCAGCAGTGCCAAGCTTCTGGAGGGTTACTGTCGGCATGAATTTTGTTGCCATAAATTACAAAGCCTTTCTTTTAAGCTAGTGTTACGCGTATAAGTTCTGCGCTTTAGCCAAGAATAGAATGAGCTCTGAGGGGCACAAAATACACAAGGATAGAGTTAGGAATAACTTGCTGTGACTCTATTATACCACGGTTTGGCCGCTGGGCTTACCAGCGAGCACAGCTCAGGCCGTTTTGGGTACACAGAGTTTCGGTCAAAAGTATCGCTGGATCACCACCGCCGCGGCGTGGGTCAACATGTTGGGCCTGGGCTTTTTGATTCGCCAGGTCGGCAGCTTGGGTCTGGGCAGCTTCGATGGTTTTAGCGATGCCAATGCCGGTAAACAAGAAATCATAATATGGGCTGGTGAGATCGCTGCAGGCAGCCTCGTTCTCGATAGTCAGCACGGTTGGCCAACAGCTGTTAACTATGCCGGCAATACCAACGCTTGCAAAGTACCAATTGTCGTTAAGGTTGTAGTCAGCCTGTGGGGTTGTTGGTTGGCTAGGGTTGGCCGGCGTCTGGGTGTTGCTGGTATCTTTATTGCTAGTATCAATGGTGGTTTGTGTCTCATTTCGGATTGCTCGGGCTTGGGTGGCTGTAGCGGCACCTTCCCTAGATGTGGCCGGGTGGTTTGTAGCTTGGCTGCTGCTGTTAGCCTTGATAGTTGCCTGAGCGGCCTGTACCGTTGAGGGGCTTAAGTGGCTGTGAACGAGAGTGTCGGAGGTAACCTTCTTGGGGCTGCTTGGCTGCAGGCTGGTTTGGGTTGCCGCTGTGTCATCTGTTGCTGGCGTTTGGTTTTCATTAATGACAATAATGCTTGCGGTCAACACACATGCAAGCAGGACACACGCAAAAGCCACATTGACTTTTGAAATGTTTTTTACAGTGGTGAGGAATGAGTTGAAAGATTGCTTAAACATAATTACAAAACTATTTCGCATATAATATCATATATGCGATCATAAAGCCAGTATATAGTTTAGCGTTGTGGTGGAGCTTGCAATCTAGGATCGTGGAGTTCTTTTTGTGGCCGTGGCTGTGCATCCCCTATCACTTTGACATAACATGATTTGCAATTTGTACTATTACCGCCATTCTCGTCATGTACGTAACGAATTTCTACTCTGTCGCCAACATGAATACCGCCGATGTCTGACATATATGCTGGATATTTGGGGTATATGCTCAGTGCGCCGCCGCCGGTGAAAACTGAAACTCCATTTACAATAAGGTGCTCACCCGAATCGCATATTCCACTTTCATGCTCCGGGTGGCCATTAACTAGATGCTCCTCCCCACAACTTGTCAGCTTTGTTGTAATCATTCCACTAAGCGTATAAGTTATATCTGTATTTTCTGATCTGTGTGATGTGTAAAAATATACACCCGCAACAATTGCAAACGTCAGAAGGCTGATGAAAATAAGGGCTTTTAGACCGGTTGCCGCATGGCGTTTTTTAGCTGTTTTTGTTTCTTTCTTCATAACTTAATAATACTACGAGGGCCATATACATTATTCTGTTTGTGTCCGAGGTACGCTAGCAAACTCACTCCAGTGGCAATGCATGCCAGCCGGTTTTAGCTTGCCAGTGTCAAATCGCTTTGCGACCTCTATCTCAACTAGCATGCGGTCCATGAGCTGGTCTTTCTTGTTGTATGTCGAGTCATAGGATTTTATTGATTCAATAGCAAACCAGTTGTTGTGCCAATCATCGGTAGCGTATCCAAAGTCTTTGGCCAGATCTTCTTTGATTGCCTGCCACAAGGTCTTGCCCGCCGGTACCTTGCTGGCGTAACCATCGGCGGCGACTTTGTCCTCGGAAATTTCGTACTGGAGTGTCGAAGTCTGATGGTCGGTAGTATTCCCGTAGTTAATACAGGTAAAAACGGGTATGTAGAAGTAGTCGTGCTTAACCAGCGCGTTGCCAAGTTGCAACTGATCGAGTTCTTTTGTATGTAGCATGTGAGTAACATCGATATCACTAAGTTCTTCTTTTGTCATACGCTTGATCTTAGTGCCCCTGGTGTCGACTGGAGTTAGTAAAAAAGCTACCGTAACATTGCCAAATTGAACCACTTTCGCCTTAACGGTGGTGTCAAAAGCACCCTCGTAATGCCGGTATAGCTTCGACGACTTGGAAAAATCATCGCTGACGGGCTTCATGTAATTCTTGATCGTCAGCGGGCACTTAGTAGCCATCATGAGCGCTTCTGAAATGTCATCATCTGCAAGCAATCCGCCAATATAGCTGTTATCGTACCGCAAGTCTAGGCTGCACATAGCATCGGCATTTATGTTTCGCTCTTTGCGCTCGGCCAATATTGCAGCGGTAAGTTCTTCTATGAACGTTTCGGGTTTGAGATTGGGTTGGGGATCGTTGTTCATGTTCTCGTGGCCTGGTCAAAGAAGCGTTGAGTAGCACTGGTAATGGCTGCTCTGGCCAGGTCTAATTCGTCGCCAAGTGAAAGGCTTAAGTCCTCCACCTCATCGAGCACATCAAGTCGCACCGTGCGGTCATTTTGCATTATAAATAGCGAATTGTCTGCAGCATCTTGTAGATAGATCGCCATCAATGTAGGCGGCAATAGACCGTTTTCATCCACAAACTCCACGCTAGTCGTAACAGCTATATGGCTTGCCCACGACGGTGTATAACGGGCTTCAAGGTGCGGCAGATCCGATTCTCTATTGATGCTGCGCGTACCTTTATCAAAACTGGCGCAGGCTAATCTGCCAAGCGTATGCGTACGCTGCCTGTCATCGAGTGTCGTGAATTCACCAGAGAGGGTGTCGTAAAAAAGTGGGCTGGTATGTAGTCGTCCCTGGGTTCCTCGGATCATATAAGAACAATAGTATAGACTTTAGCCTTGCTCGTCTAGCTGGCTAAGCCGGTTCTGGGCTCGGTCAATAATTGCTTCAAGCTCTTCGCGTGAGCTGTCAGTGATAATTTGGTCGATCAAAGCTGCATTGCCAGTGTCCGCAGAAGTCTCCTGTTTAAGTTCGCATTCGGCTGGAGGTTCGAGTGTGGACGTACTTCGCAACTATAAGGCAGCTAAACCTCTAGGCTTTGAATGGGCACTGTAGCGTGGCGCTCTTCTACGTATTGGCCGCCATTGTCGATAGATAGACTTGGATCGACCCCTACAGGATAACCCGGATTTCGGGATATGAGATTTGCAGCCTCTGCCGCTACGCACCACTTAGTATATGCTCCGAGAACGACTGCTCCGCTATGCTTTCTAAGTAGCTCATCTTCGCGTGCTATATCTGCGGATAAAGCATCTAGTGGCTTTCTGACATCGGGTACGATAATAAGACTATCAGTATCGCCAAAGGTTTTTAGAAATGGGTCTGAATCTAACGCACCTTGCATAGCCTTAGGATCCGCCCAAAGATCTGGCGCATCAGGACTATAGAAAGCCAGGTTAGGAGTGTAAAGTACCGGGTTGCCATGTCTTATTGTTTTACGAAGATTTTCAGACAAGTTTTCGTAGTAGCTCTCTGGCATCTTATTGGGTGGAGTATGAACTCCGGTCTCAGGCTTATATATGCCATTCACGTGTTTTACTACGGCTAACATATAATACAAATACCACATAAATTGGTATTTGTCAAAGTATCTCCTAAGGATAAAGAAGCTTTTCGCTTATGCTTTTGACCGTTAATACTGCCGCCATGTATGATGAATTTATGAAGAAAACCACAGCCATTATCAGTGCATTATTATTAACCTTCGCTAGTATCTTAGGTGTCGTTTCGCCGGTATCGGCCCTAGGCAACTGCTCAGTTGCCATCGCGCCTTCAGCTGAACTTACTCCTGGTAGCTTGTATTTTATAGACTACATAATTAGCTTTCCGGCCGGTCCAGCCGTAAACAACTTTTCAGCTCGTTTTTATGACCAATCTGACAATACTTCACCGATGCTGCGGACGACGAGCACTAATACGGGTGCGGTAACGGTTGATGCGAATCATCAGGCTAACTTCTCTGGAGCTGACTTTGCGGGCAAGACAGTCAAGGGCTATTTTAAAGTTAATAGCCCGGACACTTCACCGATTGGGGTGAAAATTTCCGATGGCCAAACGTATAATTGCCAGACGGCCGTGTCATTTAGTGAACCACCAGTAGGAAATCAACCGCCCATCATCGGTCGATTTAGCACCGACATCCTCGATAACGAAGCAGCTAACCAGGCAATCACTCAGACGGTAGCTAACGGCGGCTCAACCTATTCAGCCAGTGCTACATATAGCGACGAATCGAGTGTTCTAACAGGTACTGTTGACTATGGTGATGGCACGGGCCAGCAGCCACTTGAGATTACGCCAACCAAGCTACGCTTAACACATTCCTACGCAACGTATGGTGATTATGTAGTGACTGTACACTTAACCGATGAAGAAGGTCTAACCAGAACATCTACAACATTCGCTATCATGAGCAACCTTAACCTGACGCCATCGCAGTACATTCCAGTAGGTTCAACACAGACGATTAACTATTCAGTTACTTTTCCGAGTTTTCAAAACATCAATTCGTTTACGGCCTACTTTATGAATCAAGCTGGCGATAATAGGTATATCATTCAAAATGTTACCGTCGACAATGAGCCCAACTTACAGGCAGCAGTCGATCCGAACACGGGTCAGGTGAATTTCAGCGGTACTCCACTATCCGGCAAGACAATTACCGGCAGCTTCGTGGTTAACAGCCCTGACAACTCCCCGGTGAGCATGTTCATGACCGATGGCCAATACTTTACCAGCGCTCAAAGGGTAACCTTTGGCCCGCCACCGACCTACAACTTGAGCGGTATTGTCTTCAACGATTTCAACCGTAATGGCGTCAAAGATGCACTTGAGGGCGGTTTGAACAATGTGTCCGTCACACTAGACACTGGTGCTACGGCACATACCAACAGCAGTGGAAACTACACTTTTACTAGCTTGCCACAGGGTACCTACACCGCCACCGCCAGCTTACCCTTCCTGTACGTGAAGACTACAGACAACCCAGCTACGGTTAATCTTACGGCTAATAAGACTCAGAACTTTGGAGCTCGGTTTAGCATACTTGGGCTGTAAGTACGCTAACTGCGAGAGGGTAGATCCTCGTGTCGATATAACGCTGACTCGACCGCCAGCAGTGCTGAGTTGAGGGCAATTTCGGCGACACTGTCTACTGGATATGCTCTTCTATCATTGTGAATTAATCGCAGCTTACTAATTACTTGATTCAGGTTTTGGAACCTGCATCGGTGGAGCAGGAGGTCTCGATGTAATCGTCGGAAGACCGTTTTCATGTATTCGTGACATAATATACTCCTTTCTATGCTGTATTATACGCACTTAAATCGTGAGTGGCACGTTTTTCTGCCTTTACGAGATAATTTCTATGCTGGGGTAGCCCGCACTCAAATAGCTGATCACTTAGACTCCCGAGACGTCGTTTGTTTAACATAGTATGCTGATGGATCTGCTTTTCAGTCAACTCGCCACTACTGACTTCATCGTAAGTATCTTCACAATCGAGCAACAAGGCATGTATTTGCGGTAGTACTGACCGTAAAGTCTTTTCTCGCTGTTTGTACGGAAGAAAAGTGCCCACTACATTTAAGACTTGTGACAATGCAATAATAATTGCCCATAACCAAGAGAAGTCGTTCCATATTGCCCATGCAGCTATCGAGCTGCTTGAAGTCAAAGCGGTAAAGATACTGATCGAACGGATAGTCACCTGATCACGTTCCTGGTAGATCTGTAAATAATGAAAATAAACACTGAGGTCATAAAACAAGTTCCAGTATTGAAGCTGATTACGAGACTGGTTATTAGGCATATGATTCATTCTTTCTTCTATCAATGTGACCGCACTCTACATCAGCTTAAATGAAATGTAAAGGAGAATACGCCCAGTGAAGCTAGGGTCGAATCATCTCTATCCAGGGAATTTGCTTATCGTTAGCGATTACCTTATTAGGTCTAGGCTCCGTGCATGTTATAAAACCTAATTTTTCATACAGATTAATGGCGTGACTGTTGTGCCCCGCTACCCCTAGATGTATTGGCTCATCATTGCCGAGCCATTCCAAGCATCTCTCCGCCAATGTTCGTCCGTAGCCTCGGCCTTGGTAGGCTGACAAAATAAATAAAAAGTCGAGCTCATAATTGCCGGGTTCCCGGGTGGCAACCGCAAATCCCACTGTTTCGTTTTCATCGCTCTCTAATGTCCACAGTGCTCTATTTGGTTGGACGAGTATCCGATTTTTCCAAGCGTAAGCACGATCATCAAAATCATTGAAGTGAAGTTCGATGTCACCTGTTGTGATGTCCAGTTCATCTGATGGCATTGATTCAAGCCAAAGTGATCGGTATATCGTGACGAGAGTTTTGGCATACTGTGGCGCATCTTGATGGCTTACACGAAGAATTTCCATTGAGTTGTATTCTAGTCGTGTGTGCTGCAAAAACAAAAGACTTCTCGTAAGAAGTCTTTCAATAATACTTATACTTGGCTCCGGGGACTGGATTCGAACCAGCGACCTAGTGGTTACACTTATTCATTACTTTCGTAATGGCGTGGACTATCTCATCATCCTATCTAGTAGGATGCAGGGCGCTATCTGAGAGATTATTGTTGGAGCTCACTCTCTAGTCTCTGAACCTTCCAAAGAACCTATGTCCTCTTTGGCTTGGCTGCGGATTACCATATTTCAATTATTTGAAATGTAGGCTTCCCGCAATTCACCCTGTTTTCCACGAGCAATTACTTGCTCGGGCTGCACAGCACCTGCATGTATTTCTCTATGACAGTTTGCGCAAACAAGAATACACTTATCTGCTTCTGCTGCAATCTTTTCCCAAGACCTTGTGAGACCACCTGATGAAATGCCAAATTCTTTTTGGCTTGCATCAAGATGATGAAGATCGAGGGCGTCGATACAACGATTATAACCGCATAGGATACAGCAACCGCCTTTATATGCTACAAGCTTGATACGAAGCGTCTTACGACGTTTTGATACGGCAAGCTTGAGATATTCAGCGCGATCTTTATAAGTGCGACGTTCTGGCATGAGCAAATTGTAATCCTGCGACTAAAATTTGCCTATACGCAAGTTGTACAGCCACCCGCTCTACCGCTGAGCTACCCCGGATTGTAAGTTGGAAGGTGCTTTACCGTTAAGATTCAAAAAAGTATATAAACGGCCAGATTTGGTCGGTTTTCTTCACCTTAGAGAATTGAAGTAACAGGGTGGATTATAGCGAAACGTCTAACATTGTGCAACATTGTTAGACGGTCGTGCTACTTTTCCATAAAATCGTAGGTACGCTTGATGATTTCACTGACGTCTTTATCGGCTTGTGGCTGCGTGGCGGTTAGCATAATACAGAAGATAAATGGTGATTTCTCGCTAAAAACAATGCCGCAATCATTGTTGCCGCGCTCGCCATTGGTGCCAATCTTGTGGGCAACTTCTACGATTGGAGGTAGCTGTCGGTTGGGGGCGTTAAAGTTAGTATGTTTGAGCAGCTCTAATATAGCGTCAGAGTTCTGGCGGTCGTTGTAGCAAGCGTCGTATAGGCAACGAAAGATCTTGGAATAATTTTCGGTTGAGACGTATGAGTCGCCTTTTTCATCCACATGCACGTCGATATTTACTTTGCGGTAGGCTCGCTCGGAAGGGTCCATGACCTTAAAGACATGGTCATTAAGCGCGTGAATGGCAGTGTTATCTGACTGTTGCAAGGACAATTTGGCAGCTTCGTCGAGGGTCAATTTGTAGCCGGCACCCTTCTTCCATAGGCTTCCAAATGATTGATCGATTTCGCTTTGCTCGAGAGTGATCTCATCGTCGAGGCTCAGGCTGCCATTCTCGACAGCTTTATACAAGCTCATTACCAGGGGCACCTTCATGAGCGACTTTATATCGAATGATTCGGTAGCACCAACGCGCACCGCATGCTTATCCGTGAGGTTTTCGAGATAAATACTGGACCCTGGGTCATTTTTATCAATATACGAGCCTATGCTCTTACCGAGCGGCAAGAGGTTGTCGGCTGAGCCACTTCCACCGGGTAGGACGCTAACAGCGACCTTGGCAGAATTTCCGCCTTTTTCGGCTTTTCCATCTTGGTGAGGGGCAGAATCTTGTGAGTTGATGATGGTCACTAGCAGCACGGCCGCCATAATGACAATGAGTATAATGGTTAGATTGCGCGGGTTAAGCAAGCTCCGAAGTCTGCTCATACGTAGTCGTATCTCTCTTTCAATCTGCTAAGGTTGTAACCATCGTAGCCTATCATACAATTCTGCGTGACCGCTAGCGAAAAGCTTACATGTAGGGTGTAATATATTAGAATCGCTTAAGTACGCTGTCGATCGCCCGTTTTTCATCACGTTTTTTGATGGCTTGTCGCTTATCGAACTCTTTTTTGCCCTTGCCAACGGCAATCCGAAGCTTGATGTAGCGGCCGCCAGTCAGCAGCTCGATTGGCACGATAGTTCGCCCCTGTTGCTTGGCTTCGAGCAGGTGATCGATTTCACGCCGTTTAGCCAGTAATTTGCGACTGCGCACTTGCGTTGTGTCATCGATAGGAATGCCATTGGTGCCATTGATGGCCGAGTTTTGCAACCATAATTCGCCGTTGCGCACGCTCACAAAAGCGCCGCGCAATTGGCCATGGCCAAGGCGTAAAGACTTGGTTTCTGCCCCTGTTAGCTGAATGCCGACCACTAAACTATCGCCCAGCTCGTAATCGAAGCGGGCGCGCCGGTTTTGGATCTTCTGCGTCTTGGGAGCGGCAGACTTCTTCTTTTTGGCCATAATGGTCAATTGTACCACTGTTAGTCATCTATTCGTAAGTTGTAAGCATAATCATTGATGTTTCTCTGCAAAAATGCTATAATATCGGATAATATGTCTGAAGTATTGCTCGAAACCCCATTTACCCCTGGTTATATTGATGAGCTTGAACGCCAATATGAACCAAAAATTACCCGCCAAATTACTGATGCGGCCAATTGGAAACAGGTCGAGACCCCTGGTAACCCTGATAGCGCCATCAATTATGTTGATGTGCGGCCAGTAGAGCCTCTTGAAGGCGTAGCCCCTATCTACTTACAGCCAGGCTTTGGCGGTGGAGTTATTAACAAAGCCTCAACAATCGCTGAACTCGCCTCACGTGGCTATCGGGTTGTGTCGCGCAACCAAGATCGCACTAACCGCCGAGCTTTTATGAAGGAGAACGGGCTCAGTGCCATTCAACTTCAGGCACTTGATGCCTTGGCGGTCATGGAGGACTCGGGTGTTATTCACGAAAAACCGACTGTTATCGCCCAAAGCTTGGGTGCACTAATGCTTGATGCCGCCGAAAAAATGCGTCTACCTGGCTCTCATAGCGATGAAGTCTCACCTTTTGCTGAGTCGAGCTTCTTCATGATTGCCGCTGCTGGTGGCAACAAAGACGAAACGGCATCAGACCTAACGCGCCGCTGGCTGCGCTTCCTGTGGTCACAACGCAACAGTGATGGCCAAGACTTCCCTGATGTTGGCGGTTTGACCGGCAAAGCCAGCTTGAAGGTCCTGACTGCCAACCCACGGCTTACCATTCGTGAAGCTTTGGGCGAACTGCCGTATACTATGCTCGATCCAACAACACCTGAGCGTGTTGGCCAATACGTTTTGATGTCATTTGGGCAAGATGAAATGTACCCCAACGAAAAACACTATAAGCACGCCGAAGAGCTGGTCAGGCATGGCGCAATCTGGTCAATGCCTTATGATTCAACGGTCCGTAAGGGTCAGAACGGTGAGCCCGAACAAGCTCGCGGCATCATACGCGCCGTTCACGACGATGACCAGTACAACCCAAGCCGCGTGGTTGGGGCTATCCAGAAGCATCTCGATCACCCGTATATCCGCCAAGCAGCGTAACTAGTTCTTGTGTTCCAACGGAATGCCAAAGTGCTCGGCATTCATAACCTTGGCTTTCAAATACTCTTCTTTGGCGACATTCCAGACGCTCGGATCATGTAAGACTTCTTTGCGATAATACCAGTATTCGGCACCCCAGAGGTCGATGCTGCGCAGGCCGGTGCCTTCGGCGTAGCCAAAGCGGTCACGCAGTCGCACTGCATCTAATGATTTACTCTGTTCAGCTAAAGGTGTGTTTTGAATGTCTAGACCATCGGGTGTCCATGGTTCGGCCTGGAGCTCATGAATTACCAGGTCTTTGCCACTGGTGATCTTACCGATACCGCCTAAGAAACCGTAGAACCAAGCTGGGAACGGGTACTCGACATAACGCTTAGTAATGGTGATATCCCAGACGCGCTTGTAAACCGAGACGCCGACCACATCGGGCGATGGCTCACCCACCGGCCAGCCGAGGGCGTTATTGCTGCGGCTGACTAGCACTTTGCGACCAGGGTCGAGATCTTTAACGAAGTTATATTCATCAACCAGCCGGCTGCGGCTAAAGTCTGGGCATTCGCCAAAGACTGACAAAAAGAATTCGTTTTCCAATTGGTAATTTTGCAAGGCCGGGTTATCTTTGTAACGCTCAATAACCTTTTTCATAAAAGCTTTGAGTTGGACCGACCAGATATCCATCGGTTCGCCGGCGGCCCAGGTGGGCATGTGACACTCCGGCCAGCGTGGCTGTCTAAGCCCCAGGGTTAGCGAGACTTTGGCGTTGTGCTCATTAGCCTTGGCGAACTGCCAGTCGAGTTCGCTAAAGTCATATTTGCCGGGCGAGGGTTCCATTTTGTCCCAGTAACCTACCAACCGCAGCTGTTTAATATCCAAGTCGGTTAGCATGGCGTCGAGGGTTTTTTCGGGGTCAACCCCCAGGCTTTTGGCGTAGTCTGGGATAAAGGTGGCGCCGAGCATCAGTGGTTTGCTGCTCTGGGTCCACATGTACCACCGGGCGATACTGTACATGCCGGCAATAGTCACACAAATTAGAATAACCAAGCAAATAAAGAATTTATGGAACCAGCTACGTCGCCAGTAGCCAAGATACCAGTTAAGGATAGCCCTTAAAATGCGATATGGCAGTGCCCGCCATCCGGTTAGATTGGATTGAGACTTGGTTTTAGGCTTTTTTGCCATACAATACTATACAGTTTACACGCACTATACCCCTTATGTCTAAAATCTCATCACACCCCCAGCCAAAGCTCAGTTTATGTATTGTGGTTCCGGCCTACAATGAGGAAAACTACCTCGATAACTGTCTTCAGGCGATTGCCGCCCAAACCGAAGCTCCCGACCAAGTTGTGGTGGTTGATAACAACTCGACTGACCGCACCGTCGAGGTTGCTCGGCGCTACCCGTTTGTGACCTTGATCCACGAAAAGCGCCAAGGCATTGTCTTTGCCCGCAACGCTGGTTTTGATCTTGCGGCCACCGATATAATCGGTCGGATTGATGCTGACTCGGTGATTGCCCCGGATTGGGTTGCCTCGGCCAAGCGGGCGCTGTCCGATACATCGGTATCGGCCGTGACCGGCAAGTGTTATTTTTACGATGCGCCGCTCCGTCACCTAATGAGTGCCGTCCAGGCATTTGGCTACCAGCATTTCCAGCGCTGGTTATCAGGCGGCGTTGAGATGCTCTGGGGTTCCAACATGGCAATTCGTCGTTCAGCCTGGCTGGATGTTCGGGCTGACAGTGAGCCTCCTGTTGAGCTTGACGAGGATATTATGTTAGCCTTCAGGCTGCACAAAGGCGGCTATCGGATTATCAGAGACAAACGGCTGTTGGCAGATGTTTCAATCCGCCGTGGCAGCCTGCGCCCCCGGGAATTTTACGAATATATCAAAAGCTGGCCGCGTGACTATGCGGCTAATGGCATGCATGTTCGCAGCTCGCTTATTTGGGCGTCAATTCCCTTGTGTGTGCTTATTGTGTCTTTTGCCGGGTTGGCCCGCCGACTATTTGGTGCTGGCTTGCATGCTTCAAAGCGCCGCTAGTAATCAATACCCTTGTTGGCTAAGAATTTGTCATCAAAGTGATGTTTGATTTTGTGCATCTCGGTGGCGATATCGGCGTACTTGAGCAACTTTTCCGGGAAGTTGCGACCAGTTAGGCAGAGGCTGGTTTTTGGTGAGCGCTCGGTAATAAGCTTTTCCAAATCTTTTGCCGGGAGCAGGCCGTCGTGAACGGCGTTGTTGATCTCATCACAAATAACTAGTTGATATTTGCCGCTAGTGGCCGCCTTGTAGGCTTCATCGTAAGTCTCGCGGGCAGCTTGTTTGTGCTGCTCGGGGGTAACATGTTCCGGGCTCAGATCGCCGGCATTGTAGAAGCCTTTGCCGCCTTTATAAAAATGCAGCTTGTCTTTGAAGATCGGTTGGATATCGCGCAAGAAAACATGCTCACTAACACCCCAATACTTAATAAATTGAATAAAAGCCACATTCCAGCGGTTGCCCAGGGCCCGGACTAGCAGCCCGAGCCCGGCACTGGTTTTGCCCTTGCTATCGCCGGTGTAAACAATAACAACTGATTGTTTAGTTTCGAAGTCCTCAAAAGCCATGGACTAAGCTTACTATAGAATCTATTTTTATTTTAGGTGCAAGGCGGCGTCGATTTTTGGCCGGTCAAAACCAACAATAATCTGACCATCGATGTCGATAACCGGAATACCAGTCTGGCCTGATTTGGCGACTGATTCTTGGGCATTTGCCATACCCACGGCTGGATCTTCGATGTTCTTCTCGGTATAAGTAAAGCCCTTACCGGTCATGTAATCTTTGGCGGCGTGGCAAAATGCACACCAGTCGGCGCTATAAATCGTAATAGTTGGAGGGGTGGCTGCGTTATTCATATACAAAGTATAGCATATTTGAAAGCCGTGACTGTGAACTTTATTACAACCCCTATGCTAGCAACAGGTTGCCCGCCAAGCATGAGAATTATACACCCGCTCGTCAAGGACATTCCATACAGCCAGTCTCCAGCCAGATTTCATATAGTAGCCAGGTAAGCAAAAAGCTTGCACGGTTATTAGTATTTAAGTTTTCTGGCCGTGCCATTCAGGGGGAGGATTGGTCGGTTTCAGTACACCACAAACATCTAATCAGAGGAGTAACATTATGATGAATTCTGGAAAAACAGTAGTAATAAGTCTTGTTGCATTTAGTGCCGTTATCTTTTCAGCTGGCGGTGGTGGCTGGGGCAGTATGCCGCAATGGGGCGAAGACCACAAAATGGGTGACATGGGCGGTCATCACCAAATGATGTCAAGCGACTGGAAAATGCCTACCGACTGGGGTCAGGGTGGCATGCACAGTATGCCTGCCGACTGGAGTATGGGCGACATGGGCGGCTCCCAGGAGTCTACGCCTGCACCAGTAAGCTACTCGGCACCGGTTGATATGCCAGCACAGATGTCTGCTCCAGAGTCTGCGCCGGCGCTAGCTCAACAGGCCGGGGCAGCAAATGTGGCTGTCATTAATGGTGATAATAATGTAGTAACACAGGTAGCCGGTGCTGCAACGGTTGCTTCAGCAACTACCAGCGATGACGAGCAGATGTCATCTGACGACTGGGGCAACTCGGACGACTGGGGTTCAAAAGATTCAAGCTGGAAGTCTGATGATGACAGCTGGGGCAATAAGGACGACAGCGACTGCGACCACTCAAGTGACAACTGGGGCGACCGTGGCCACGATGACAGTGACAAGTGGAGCCAGAACGACCACAAGAACTGGGGCTACGAGCACGCTAGCTACTCAGAAAGTGACTGCGACCACCCTGAGTGCCCGCCAAGTGACTGCCAGCGCAACGACGACTGTGAATAATAGTCACTAGCGACAACGCAATCTCTTAAAACAAGCAGCCGCACCTCCCCACCGGGTGCGGTTGCTTTATATATGGGCAGGGTTGGCTTACAATGAGAAGTAGTATGTCTTCCTCAGCTAAAAAGCATCAAGCGAAGCAGCTGGATTTCTCGCTTAGTCGCGGCATTCTTTTTAGCGGCATCATTTTGTTGATTGCGGCAATTGTCCTTTTTATGTTCTCGATCAATAGCGTCACCATTATTTTGAGCACACTTCTGGGTTTGGCTTTTATTGCCATAGCGGTAACCGGCGCTCTCGGCCAGCTTTACCGCTACGAGCAACACGCCGTTGATGATGACAAGGATGACATGCTGGAACGCGCCGATTTTGGCTCGACTGTGTTGAGTATGGTGGCTCATTTGATTTTCTGGCGCTAAGCTGCAAGTTGGCTGGACTGCATCGATCTCCCCTGTTATAATCTAAAGAGATGAGTTCGGAAAAACTTCACGTCGGCCGCGAATTTTTAGACACGACCTGGCGCATGACCGTGCCGGTAGTTATCTTCGCCGGCATTGGTATTATGGTAGACCTTGCAATTGGTTCAAAACCATGGCTAACTCTACTAGGAACAATTATTGGCTTTTATTTTGCCATGCAACTCATTAAGAAACAGATTAAGAGCGGAGACGATAAAAAATGATGCAACTGACCACATTCGCAGCCAGCGGTCCACCCGAAGTAAGTATCGGTCCCGAAAAGCTGTTTGAGATCGGTGGTTTCCCGGTTACCAATGCCCATATTTTGGGATTGGTCGGCGGAGCTGTTATTTTGCTGCTCGCTTTTTCACTTGTCCGGGCCGTCAAGCGCGGCTCCAACAGTCGTTTTACCCACGGTGCTATGGCTTTGTTCGAAAGTCTCTACGATACAACTGTCGAAGTTGTCGGCGACAAAAAAGTCGCTCGTAAAATTTTGCCACTTGGCATTACCCTGTTCCTGTTCTTTCTAGTTAACAACTGGTTGGCACTGTTGCCATTCTTAAACTCCATCACCTACAATGGTCACTCTTTGGTCCGTGGTGCCGCTGCCGACATGAACACTACCTTTGCCCTGGCATTAATCTCGATTGTTACCGCTCAAGTCTGGGCTATTAAGAAGCGCGGTTTCTTTGGCAACGCTAAGCGCTACATCGGCAATCCATTTAAAGATCCGTTGCACGCCTTCGAGGGTTTCCTGGAAATCATCGCTGAGTTCTCCCGTACATTGGCACTTTCCCTGCGTATGTTTGGTAATGTTTTTGGTGGTGAAGTCTTGCTTGGTGTTATTGCCTATCTGGCATCATACGCCGCGCCAATTGCGCTACCCCTGTTCTACATGCTAGAATTATTTGTTGGCGCCGTTCAGGCGTACGTTTTTTATATGTTGACGATTGCTTTTGTTTCCCTCGGCTTGCCTGAGGAAGGCGAAGAACATGGTCATGGTAAAACTAGTCCTGAGCATTCGTAATTGATAAAGATTAATAATAGGAGTTAAAAAATAATGGATTCACTCGCTTTTGCATTAGCCTACGCGATCGCAGCTGCTGGTTGTGGTATTGGCCTTGGTTTGGTTGGTGCTGGCGCCGTTCAGGCAGCTGGTCGTAACCCCGAAGCTTTGGGCAAAATTCGCACCCTGATGATCTTGGCTATGTCATTCGTTGACGCCCTGGCGATCATCGGTTTGGTCGTAGCATTAATCATCAAGTTCCTGAAATAGTAAGAGGTTACCTAAAAAATCATGCAGATTGTATTTGCAACAGCTGAAGCTTCCGACGGCAACTTGCTGACTTCGCTTGGATTAAACCCCAAGTTGTTTATTGTGCAGGCGCTGGCTTTTGCGGTTTTGCTGTTTATTCTGAGCAAATTTGCCTACCCGCCGCTCATTAAGAGTATCGATGACCGCCGTGCCAAAATCGAAGCCGGCCTCAAAGAAGCCCAGGAGTCGCACAAAGCTTTGGAAGAAGCCGAAGCTAACGCTAACAACTTGCTGTCCGAAGCTCGCAAAGAAGCCGACGAAATCGTTGCTCGCAGCCAGCAAGAAGCTAATGCCGTAGTAGCCGAAGCCGAAACCAAGGCTAAGCAACGCGCCGAGCGTTTGGTAGCCGATGCTAAGAACCAGATCGAAGCCGAAACTGGCAGAGCCCGAGCTGCCCTCAAAAAAGAGACTATGCAGCTGGTGGCGATGGCAACCGAAAAAGTTATCGACGAAAAGCTTGATGCCAACAAAGACGCCAAGCTAGTCGAAGCGGCCTTAAGTCAGGAGCGTGCGTGAGCCAGAAAGCATCACGCCGCGAAATTGTCCGGGTTGTTACCGCCCGCTTGCTTGAAGAACCCAAAGATCGGGCCACCTGGATCAAGCGCTTGGCGGCTTATTTAGTCGAAAACAATCTGGTCAACCAGGCTGATTTACTGGTTAACGACATAGCCCACGAGTTGTTTGTCCAAGCTGGCACGCTGACGGTTGAAGTTGTTAGCGCCCGGCAGCTGTCGGCAGCGCTGCGCCAATCGATTAGCGAATTATTACAGTCCGACACCGGTGCTAAAAAAGTTGTTATGCATCAATCGGTTGATGAAGCATTGGTTGGTGGCTTTGTAGCCCGTACTGCCGATGCCGAGCTCGATGCCAGCGTCCGCACTAAACTAAGGGCTTTGTCAGCGCTCGCCTAAGAGCTGCACATTAAGAGGAGTTATATAAATGAGTACAGACTTATCCGTTCACGAACTATCCAAAGAGCTACAAGATGCGATTGCCTCTTTGCGCACTGAAAGCGGTTTGGAACAGGCTGGCGTTGTTACCCGCGTTGGTGACGGTGTGGCCTGGATCTACGGCTTGCGCGATGCCGGTTTTAGCGAAGTAGTTGAAATTACCGCTGCCGATGGCAGCACCGTGCGTGCTTTCGCACTTAACTTACTGGAAGATGAGATTGGCGCCGTTATCCTTGACGATGACAGCCAAGTTGTCGCCGGCGCTCGCGTCCGCCTAAGTGGCTCAGTTTTGAAGGTGCCTATTGGTCCTGAACTGATTGGTCGTGTGGTTGACCCACTGGGCCGCCCGCTAGATGGCAAAGGTCCTATCAACGCCAAGGCCGAAGGTCTTATCGAGCGTGCCGCACCTGGTGTTATGGCTCGTAAATCAGTTCATGAACCAATGATGACCGGACTGATGGCGATTGATGCCTTGGTACCAATCGGTCGTGGCCAGCGTGAGCTGATTATTGGTGACCGTCAAACCGGTAAAACCGCCATCTTGATCGACACCATGATCAACCAGGCCAAGCAAAAAACCGGTGTCATTAACATCTATGTTGCCATTGGCCAGAAAATGTCCAAAATCTCAGCTTTGGTTGAGCGTCTAAAGCGCGAAGGCGTTATGGACCAGACCATTGTAGTGGCTACCAGCCCAGCTGACCCGGCCGCTATGCTGTACTTGGCACCTTACGCGGGTGCTGCCATGGGCGAGTACTTCCGCGACAACAGCCAGCACGCTTTGGTCATGTACGATGACCTTACCAAGCACGCTGTGGCTTACCGCCAAATGTCACTGTTGCTACGCCGCCCACCGGGCCGCGAAGCCTTTCCTGGTGACGTTTTCTACTTGCACTCACGTTTGCTGGAGCGGGCCGCTAAATTGTCAGATGACCTTGGCGCTGGTTCACTGACTGCCCTGCCAGTTATCGAAACCCAGGCTGGTGATATCTCGGCCTACATTCCAACTAACGTCATTTCTATTACCGATGGTCAGATCTTCCTGGAAACCAACTTGTTTTACCAGGGTATCCGCCCGGCTATTTCGGTTGGTTTGTCGGTCTCACGTGTTGGTGGCGCTGCCCAGACCAAAGCAGTTAAATCGGTTGCTGGTTCACTGCGTCTTGAGTTGGCGCAGTTCCGCGAATTGGCTTCATTTGCTCAATTTGCTTCTGACCTCGATGAAGACACCAAGCGTTCAATCGAACGCGGCCAGTTGTTGACCGAAATGCTTAAGCAGAAGCAGTACAATCCATTAAGTATCGCTGACCAAACTATCTCTCTGATGGCTGCTACCAAGGGTGCTTTCGACGGTGTGCCGACCGACAAGGTCAAGGCCGCTCAGACAGAACTCATCGCAACGCTTGAGAAAGAAAACAAGAAATTGATTGAAGCCCTTAACAAGGGCGACAAGCCTACCGATGAAATCATCGACACCATTGTTAAGACCGCCGGCAAAGTTGCCAGCTCATACAAACCTGCCAAAGCTAAAAAGGCAGCGAAAGCCTAGCTATGGCAAGCCGGCAGCAAATTAAACGGCGCATTAAATCTGTTACGAGTACCAAACAGATTACAAAAGCTATGCAGTTGGTGGCAGCTAGCAAGTTGCGCCGGGCCCAGGAAGCCGCATTAGGTCCCCAGGAGTATTCTCGGGTGGCCCGCGAAATGTTGACCCGCCTGCGCCAATTGGCAGCCACTGAGCCATCGGTCAATCTGTTTACGCAGCGCCCGGTCAAACGTCGCCTGATTATCGCTATCACTAGCGACCGGACATTGGCTGGTGCCTACAATGTTAACGTCATTCGCCGCGTAATTAACGAGCTTAAAGACGATCAGCAAAAAGGTATTGCTACCGAAGTTATTGCGGTTGGCCGCCAAGTTGCCAATAGCATGAGTCGTATCCAGGGCATAACGGTTGCCGGTGTGTACACTGAGTTTGCCGACCGTCCAACGGCTAACGATATCCGCCCAATTCTGACTACAATAGTAGAACGTTTTAGTAACGAAGAAATTGATCAGGTTGACTTGATCTATACACACTTTGCCTCGACGATCAGTCAGGTTGTTGAATCTCACCAATTACTGCCAGCCGGCTTTGAAGAAGAGCCAATGAACGATGAAATCATGCACGCCACCATCGAACCTTCCGTCGAAGAGTTGCTGCTTTCAACCACTGTTCGCTTACTCGAGGTCCAAATTTACCAGGCAATGCTTGAAGCAAATGCTTCAGAGCAATCAATGCGTATGATTGCCATGAAAAATGCCACCGATAATGCTAATGACCTAATCGACGATTACACCTTGGAATACAACACTGCTCGCCAGTCGGCTATCACCCAGGAACTTGCCGAAATTGCCGGTGGTGCGGAGGCTATGAAATGAGTATTACCCAATATCACCAGAATGAGCTGGGAGCTATCGCCTTAACTGAAGAGAAGAACGGAGAACAATAATATGCCACTAACCGAAGTAAAAAATAAAACCGCCGCCCACACTGGATCGATCGTCCAAGTGGTTGGTGTGGTCGTGGACGTTGAGTTCTCTGACCGCAAAGTCCCGCCAATTTATACTGCACTTAAAACTGAGCTCAATGGCGATGTGCTGTTGCTCGAGGTTGCCCAGCACTTAAGCGAAACCACAGTTCGTACTATTGCCTTAGCTGGTACCGACGGCCTAAAGCGTGGCCACAAAGTTGATGACACTGGCGCGCCTATTAGCGTTCCCGTTGGTGAAAAGACCCTTGGTCGCATGTTTAACGTGATTGGTGAGCCCATTGATGGCCTTAAAGGTGACATCGGTAAAGAAGTTGCCCCAATCCACCGCCAGCCACCAACCTTTACCGACCAGTCAGGTGCGATTGAAATCCTGGAAACCGGTATTAAAGTTATTGACCTGATCTGTCCAGTGCTTAAAGGTGGTAAAGTTGGTCTGTTCGGTGGTGCCGGTGTTGGTAAGACCGTGCTTATTCAGGAACTGATTAACAACATCGCTAAATTCCACTCTGGTTACTCGGTGTTCGCTGGTGTCGGTGAACGTACCCGTGAAGGTAACGACCTTTATGAGGAAATGAAAGAAGCCGAAGTGCTTAAAAACACTGCCCTGGTCTTTGGCCAGATGAACGAACCACCAGGCGCCCGTTTGCGGGTTGGTCTGAGTGGCCTGACAATTGCCGAAGGCTTCCGTGACAATGGTAAAGATGTGCTGTTGTTCGTGGACAACATCTTCCGTTACACCCAGGCCGGTTCTGAAGTGTCTGCCCTGCTTGGCCGTTTGCCGTCAGCCGTTGGTTACCAGCCAAACCTGCAACAAGAGATGGGTGCCCTTCAAGAGCGTATTACATCGACCAAGAATGGCTCGATTACCTCTGTCCAGGCCGTTTTCGTACCAGCCGACGACCTTACTGACCCAGCTCCGGCAACAACCTTTGCCCACCTTGATTCGACTATCGTGCTTAACCGTGCCTTGACTGACCTTGGTATCTACCCGGCCGTTGACCCACTTGACTCAAACTCAACCGTGCTTGACCCAGAAATTGTCGGTGAAGACCACTACAACACTGCCCGTGACGTCCAACAGATTTTGCAGCGCTATAAAGATTTGCAAGACATTATTGCCATTCTTGGTATGGACGAACTATCGGAAGAAGATAAGAAGATTGTCGGCCGTGCCCGTCGTATCCAGCGCTTCCTGAGCCAACCATTCTTTGTGGCCGAGAAGTTTACCAACGCTCCTGGCGCCTATGTATCGCTCAAAGATACCATCAAAGGCTTTCGTGAAATCCTCGATGGCAAGCACGATGACAAGCCTGAAAGCGCCTTCTACCTTAAGGGCGGCATCGAAGAGGTCAAATAGTGGACCAGGTGACTACATCATTTGAGCATCGTGAACACCCAGACGCCTTTCGGGAAGATGATGTGGTCACCATAGCCGTAACAGGCACTATTGAAGCGATCGGGGTTCAGTTCTATGACCTTTGTCGTGGGCCTGCAGGTGGGCATGAGCGTGATGCGGACAACATCCGAGTGTCATGCCGAGTAACCAGTGCCGCTCTGGCTGAAGTTGCCATGGCTGATGGTGAGACCGAGATGCAAGTAGTCCCACGAAGCTGTAGCTGGGAGCTATCCGGGCGTTGTCGTCAAAAAGCCGGCGAAGTTGCTGTCAAATACCATGGAGCTGAGCCGGTTGATGCTGAAGCTGTCGGTCACCCGGTTTACAACATAGGCAGCGGCTATATGGTCACTAGTGCATCCCAAGAGGCTGCAGCTAAGGAGCCCGCTCACAGAGGAAGCCTTAAGCCGAATGAAAAATATCTATAATAGATAGGATAAACCATGGATTTTCGATTAATTACCCTTTCCGGAGTCAAGATCAGCGCCCAAGTTTATTCGGTGCAGCTGCCAACGGCTTCCGGTGAAGAAACAGTGTTGCCTAATCACGAACCGCTGATGAGCGTTCTTAAACCTGGCGTTATCAGCGTCAAACGCAATGCCAGCGACCCTGAACATGCAGTTGAACACTACGCTACTTATGGTGGTGTCGTCGAAGTTATCGGCGGCAAAGTACAGGTTCTGGTTGATGAAGCCGATCAGGGTGATGATATCAACGAAGCCGAGGCCGAAAAAGCCCGCGCAGCCGCCGAAGACTTGCTCAAAAACGCCTCTAACCAGGTTGAGTTGGAACATGCTCAGGCAATGGTTGACCGCCAGGCCGTTCGCTTGCAAGTTGCCGGACTTAAACGTCGTCACGCTCGCCGATAAACTCTGTACATCATATAGTTGACATGTCTCTACAGATGGAGTAAAGTTTCTTTTTGTGTAAAAAAGTAACTTGGTACGGACTGGATAGTTTTATATGACACAAAGCGGAACAATTGAAGCAAGCAAAGCATTTTATATGGACCCCAGTTCATATGCGCCGTTTGACTACAATGAAGATCATCAGGTCTACGAGCTGTGTATTGATCCGCGCGACACAAACGAAGATGTGCCAGTCGTCGCCTACCAGACAAGCGGCGGTCTTATTGGCCGCGGTATTGATCGGGCAATCGTTGACAGTGCATTAGGTTATGGTGTTAAAAGGATCCACACTGCTATGGAACAGGAAGCCGATATTACGCGTGGTGTCCTTGAAGGGGCTCATCGTAACACCTGCAAGCTCGCAGTTGGCATGATGGCAGTCCTTGAAGAAGTCGCCTTCCCCGATGACAAAACACTGGAAGCTTTCGATAGCTGGGAGAAACACTATTTTGAATCAGCGGCTACTGCTCGTGATGCACGTATTAAAGCCATGCATGCTGCGGGGTACTTGCTGCAATATTGGAACATGGGCGGGTATGCGGACAAAGCAGCGCAGCTGGCAGATGAGCTTGTTGACACTGTTGATCTACGGCAACCGGGAGTACATAACGTAATGACCATGGTTGGCCAGAATAACGCGGGGTTATATGTAGTGAACCACAGCGCAACTCGTGGTTTGCGTCGTGCCTCGGTGTTCCGTGGCGATGCAAAGGTTGCAGATACGGCCTATCATGATAGCCTCGGCAGAACGGTGAGCATCATTGATACCTATACGACGGACGAGGATCGCCACCTTCGCACGGCTGCAACTATGCTACGCTCGGCAGCAACCCGGCAAGTGGTAGCACCCCAGGAGAGCGGACTAGTATACCTCGAGGTGAATCCTACGCGCTATCGTGAAGCAGTTGAGGTCGTAGCGGCCTAGCGCGCTCTTGCGTTCAGCAACTATATGGGCGTATATTGAAGGTTGAATTTTGTAAGAAAGAAGTCTTATGCAAACAGATCTGCAGGCGTCTGACGCCCTTGAAATTGTGTCAACCAATGGCAAATACAGCGCTCGCTTTCTGAAGCATGCTAATGGCTGGATGGCTGGCGCCATTGCCGGTAAAGAATTTGTCTATAACGAAGAACGTGAAGCCTTTATGGCCGATGTCTTTGATTGCATCGAGGCAGTCAGCAAGCAGCAAGAAACATTTTCAACCTGCACTGACGGCCGCAAGCGCCTCAAATTAGAAGATGGCTCAGCTGTGCCAGTTCGCGAACAGCTGGTCGGCACCGATACGGTATCTGCCTTCGTGGCTGCCGAAGCCCTCGGCGCTCATTTTTACGGAGAAACACTGTATGCGCCGGTCGAAGCCCGGATTGTAAAAGTCATTGATCACCTGCTGGCTCATGGCTATAAACCAACGGCTCACATGTCATGTGGTGCTGCCGGTGGCTTTACGACCGTTATCAACCGTGCCACCCAGTTTATTAAAGACCCGGCTTATGTGGCTCGTCTGGAGCAACTAACTAACGGTAATTACAACGACACCCTGCATCACCTAATTGTCGGCAGTTACCAAAGCCGCTTAGTAAGCGGCATTTACGAGAATTATCGTGATGGCTTGATTGCCGAGATCGTTCTCGACAAAGTTGGTCCCACGGCCTTGGAATATTACGATGATGATGACCGCGGCGTCCATGGCCACCGCGAACAAGCCATTGTCTACCTCGACCAAAGTCTCGAAGGCTATGCCATCAACCCGAATGCGCTTATCAAAAAAACTGATGGCCAGGTTTTCGGAGTCAATAGCAGTCGTATCGACGCCCTTGCCCGGGTAATGAGTGGCGATTCGCACCAGGGCATCAACTATCTGACTGCTCGTCTGGCGATCGAAGACTTCTCATGTGCCGGACATGGCACTTTGGCATCGTCAATGGAAACAATTATCGTCTCAAAAACCGCTTAAGCTTAGTTTGGGCAGCTGTTCTTGGGGCCATCTCTTTACAAACCTCCTAGTGGAGGATATGCTTAGGGGTATAAATCATTAATGGAGGGAAACCCCTATGTTTTCAAGAAGAAGGATCGCGGCACTTGCTGCGGAGTTCTTGGGCACAGGCGTATTAGCGTTTGTTGTCTTAGCGGTTAGTCGTTCACAAATTGGCATCGCCTACTTTGTGGCTATCGCAGCAGGTATGACCGTTGTGTTTATGGGCCTGGCGCTCAACCGCGACGTCCAGCTTAACCCGGCAATTACGCTTGGTATGTGGACTGCTCGTCGCAACAGCACTGTCAAAACAATTCTGTATATCGCTATGCAGATTCTTGGTGGTATGGCAGCATACTCTCTGTTCAAGTACTTCTCACGGACTCCAATTCAGGCCTTGCCATCACAGTTTGATGCGCATGTTCTGTTTGCCGAGGCATTCGGTACCTTTATCTTCGCCTTTGTGGCAGCCGGTGTCGCTTACCAGCGCCAACACTGGTTGGTCCGTTCAGTTGTAACCGGTGGTGGTTTGACCCTGGGTATCATGGTCGCCTCAGTCGCCTCAGCAGCATTCTTGAACCCGGCAGTTGCGCTTGCTGCTAACGGTTGGGTTTGGGGCACATATGTTGCCGGCCCAGTCTTAGGTGCCATCGTAGGCGTTAACTTGTACGGTTTGCTTTTTGCAACCCGTGACAAGCTGGTTACCGGCGTTGCCGAAACTGCTAGCAGTGTCACTTCGCCAGTCAAGGGTGACAGCAAACTATTGGCCAAAGAAAAGGCAGAACGCTCTGATGCAGTTGTCGAAGATGACGATGATGAAGACGACGACGAAGTAGCAACTAAGGAAGAAAAGCGCGAAAAAGCTCCCAGCAAAGCTTCTAAGAAATCTTCAAAGAAGAAAAAGAAGTAGCTTTCGCTACCCTACCAAAAACGCCACTGGTTGCAGTGGCGTTTTTATTGGGCGTATCTAGCGAAAGCGGCGCCAGGCTATTTGTCGATTTGGCTGTGAAAACCCTCAGGTTCGTGCATGTTAGCGACACTACAGGTCGGACACTCTTCTTGGCTGCCAAACTCGGTCAGCCATTGTTCAGAGGCTTTCCACCACGGCTCGACATCTTTAAAGCCGATCCAGTCAGCTGCGGAACGCAGCAACCAGCCCACCCAGCCTGAGAACTGGATTGAACCGTATTCTACGGCTGCCCAGCCGGCACCAACTGGAATAACGGTGATTGGTTTCTTGGGCTTATAGGGCTTGGGGGTTTGCTTGTTGGCTACACGGACGAGGTTGCGGGCCACTTGCTCGGCATCGACCAGGGCAGTTTGCGCTAATCCGCTATACTGCGTGCTGGCGTTGTCGCCTAAGACAAAAATGTCAGTCTCGGCCTGGAGATATTTGTCGACAACAACTTTACCGCGTGGATCCATAGCAAAGCCGTTCTCTTTGTAGAACGGGTTAGTAGCGACACCGGCCGTCCAAACGACCGTGTGACTCATAATCGGCTTGCCATTGACGGTTAAACCATCATCATTTTGGGCTTGGACCGCTTGGTTGAGGAAGATCTTAATGCCAAGTTTACGCAATCGGCGACGGACGGCCCGTGAAGTCTTTTTGCCGGAACGTGGCAGCAGGCGTGGTGCGGCTTCAATCAAGTCAATGTGCAGCTTGCGGCGTGGCAGCCGGTGGGCTTGGCGGATTTTGCGAATATAGGCCGGTAATGCGCCGGCTAGTTCAATACCGGTTGGCCCGGCGCCTACAATAACGTAGTTGAGTTCGGGGTGTCGGTCGTCGGTCATTTGATCGTGTAAGTGCTTTTTGAAACGACTGATTTGCTCCATTGACTTAATGCTGTAGGAATATTTGTCGAGGCCTTTGATGCCAAAGTAGTTAGTGACGGTGCCGAGGGCGATAACTAAGATGTCATAATGAAACTTACGGCTGTCGCCAGTATGGACAATTTTCTTCTGACGGTCGAGTGTTTTGGCAGTTCCCAACACAAACCGTACCCCGTCCGCCGGCAATATTTCTTTGAGCGGGATTGCCGACTGCGATTTGAGTCCGCCGGTAGCGGTGTGGTAGAACGTTGGGTAATAATGAAAATCGGTCGAGTTTGAAAGGAGTGTTACCTCAAATTCTTCATTGTCGCTGAGCTCGAGTGCGGTTTTGACACCAGCAAAGCCGCCCCCAATTATTAAAACTTTGTGTTTCACGTTACGCTTATGCCTTCTTATTGCTTTTAGTGTAGCATATCCGGCCCAAGCATGAGCTAGCCTGACGCTAAACGGTCATCGGCGCTTAAAAGCTTTCTTGGCGGTACCAAGAACTTCACCGCCGACATGGGCTATGTTAGTAACGATTGCCAGTTTATCCTCTATCCGCTGTTGAATAGCGTGGATTTTAGCTTTGATAACAAATGCCACAATAACCAGGGTGACCATTATTAGAAGCATAATACTCATGAAGACGATTCCGATAATATAAAAGGCGGTCTGTAAATCCATTGCAGCAGCTCCTTATTTTAAAGTGTCTTACAGAGCATACTGTACCGGATTGTGTCGCTTACAGATGTGAGGAATATTACAGGCTTGCGAAACCTGTCAACAGCCCTTATGCTTAATGTAATGGAAGAATTGCTAGCGGCGCTCAAAAAGGGTGGGTTTGAAGGTGACGTCGATGACAGTGATGTAACCCGCGATGTGTATAGCCACGATGCCTCTCTGTTCGAGATCAAACCAAAAGTAGTCGTCTTTCCGCGCCACTCCAAAGACGTTCAATTAGTCGTTAAAACCGTTGCAAAGCTCAAGAAAGCTAATCCGGGTCTTTCAGTAACCGCCCGAAGTGCCGGTACTGATATGTCGGGCGGCGCTATCAACGACTCGGTCATTATGGACTTTAGTAAGTATTTCTCACTGATCCATAAAGTAACCAAAACCTCGGCCCACGCTCAGCCGGGTGTGTTCTATCGTGATTTCGAAAAAGAAACATTGGCCCACAAAGCACTGATGCCCTCCTACCCTGCCAGCCGCGATCTCTGTACGATTGGCGGTATGGTCAACAACAACTCCGGCGGTGAAAAATCGCTTGAGTATGGCAAGACCGAAAACTTCGTCACCGAATTACAAGTTGTCTTTGCCGATGGCGTGGAGCGTACAGTGAAGCCGCTTAACCTGCGTGAGCTGCAAGCCAAGGTCAAACAAAAAGATTACGAGGGCATGCTCTATCGCCATCTGTATACACTGATTGATGAAAACTACGACAAGATTCAGAAGGCCCGGCCGCGGGTTAGCAAAAACTCAACCGGCTACAACCTGTGGGATGTCTGGGACCGTGAGAACCATGTTTTTGACCTGACCAAACTGATTGTCGGCGCCCAAGGCACACTCGGTTTTGTGACCGATATCCACTTCAAACTGGTGCCTGCCCGACCACACTCCGGCCTGTTGGTGATGTTCCTAAAAGATATCGACAAGCTTGGTGAAATTATCAATGTCGTACTCAAACACAAGCCGGCTACCTTTGAATCGTTCGACGACGCCACCCTGCTGCTATCAATTAAATTCATGCCGTATTTCTTAAAGCTACTTGGTTTTAAAGCATTTATAAAATTGTTGTTTGGCCTAATCCCCGATGGCGTCCAATTACTTAAGGGTATTCCAAAACTAATCCTGATGGTTGAGTTTAATGGTGACACTCCCGAAGAAGTCCGTCAGAAAATTAAAGATTTGCATCATGAACTGGGCCTAAAGCGCGGCTACTATGAAATTAACGGCTTTGAAGAAGACGACAGCGAGCTCAAGAGTGAGAAATTTTGGATCATGCGCCGCCAAAGCTTTAATATCCTGCGCAAAAAAGTCAAAGACAAGCACACGGCGCCGTTTATCGACGACCTGGTGGTTAACCCGCCAAACTTGCCAGAGTTTTTGCCGCAAATCCGGGCGATTATTAAAAAGTACAAGCTATTTGCGACTATTGCCGGTCATATGGGTGACGGCAACTTCCACATCATTCCGCTCATGAAACTGGAAGACCAAAAAGAGCGCGATAAACTGCTGCCGGCCATGAAGGAAGTTAACGAATTAATTCTCAAGTATGGTGGTTCGTTGAGTGGTGAGCACAATGACGGCCTGATTCGCGGCCCATGGCTGGAAGCGATGTATGGCCCGGAGATGCTTAAGATCTTCCGTCAGGCCAAACACATTATGGACCCGGACAATATCTGCAACCCGCACAAAAAAGTCACGGCTGATTGGAATTATAGTTACAAACACATTCGGGATCACTTCTAAGCGAGCAAACTATGGGAAAAATGATTGCTATTCACCAACAAATGGGCAAAATCGATGCCTACATGGCTTTCCCGGAAAAGCGTTCGGCTTACGGCGGCGCAGTAATTTTAGTCCATGAAATCTGGGGTCTGACAACTCACATTAAAGATGTCGCCGATCGGATCGCCGGCCAGGGGTACATGGTCATTGCACCCGATTTATATTCGAGTACCATGGCTGACCGCAAACCTTCTGAAGAGCTGCAAAGTGAGTTGTTTAGCCACAATGAGCGTGAGCGCTATAATGCCCAGCCAAAACTGCGAGCTCTGATCGCGCCAACTCAGACGCCACAATTCACTTCAATGGCATTGGGCCGCCTGCAGTCATGTTTTGAGTATGTCTACAATCAACCGCTCGTACATCAGCGAGTGATGCTTGTAGGTTTTGGCATGGGCGGTAACTATACCTTTAGTATGGCCATTCGTGAGAGCCGGCTTAAGGGTGTAATTGCCTTTTATGGTCATTGCCCCTATTTGGTACCGGAACTTAGCCACATTACTTGTCCGGTATTAGCTTTTTTCGGCCAAAAAGAGCTGGCCATGATCAAAGAACAGGATATTGTCATCCCGCGCATGCGTAAAGCTAATGTCGACTATCGGCCGGTTATTTATGCCCAAACCGGTCACGCATTTTTTAATGATGCTAACCCGTTTGCTTATCAGCCTGCCTCAGCCAAAGATGCCTGGAATCGCATGGTCGACTTCATGCACAATGAAATTATCTAATGCCTAGCGGCCCGGTCGTTGTTGCGTTTAATGTGGGCCTTAGCCACTTTCTTGGCGATTGTTTGCGGCTTGAGGCGTGGTTTGTGGGCATTGCGGATGGTACGGGCAAAGCGGCGTTCAGCTTCGGAGTCAGCGTAACGGGCGATCGGTTCATGGATTAGCGTTGGCTTTTTATTCTTCTTGTCGAGATCTTTAATCACATCGATTGCGAATTGTTCAAGGAACCACTCCCTGCCTGGTGCTGCTTCGGATACGGCGGTAATGTGCCATAGGTCTTGGCCAAGCTTAGCCTGAGTCATAATGGTGAGCGGGTTGGTAACCATTAGTGGGCCTATGGGCAAGCGTATGTTGGTGTCTTCAATAAGTTTAACTCCGGCCTCGACATCGGATACAAATAGCTCAAGTGCCATGGCGTGCAAACCACGGGGTGTCACCCGCACCGCCATAATGCTCTGGTTGTTGATCCAAATAACTTCACCGTTAATGCCCCGGATTTTAGTTGAACGCAAGGTTACTCGTTCAACGATGCCCTTACCATCGACCAGCGGGTCGATACTAACATGGTCGCCGACACCGTACCAGTGCTCTGCCATCATGCTGGCGCCATAGGCAAAGTCACGTAAAATCGGACCAAAGGTACCAGTAAGCAAAATCGCTAGAACAGCGCTGGCGCCCAGTAAAGCGGTTGGCTGCTGCGAAGGGTGCGACACGGTCCACCAGAAATAAATGGCAATACATACTAGTAGGGTACGTGTGATGGCAATTGATAGGACCACCAATGTCTCGATCCGCCGCAGTTTAGTAAGTGTCTCGATGTTATCGGTCTTGTCGGCTTGGGCGCCAATAAAATAGGTGACCCGGCGCAGTAACATGGCCACAACTCGACCCAGCAGTAGAGCGATAATAATGGCGATAATAAATGTCACCACTGATTCGAGGTTAAAAAAGTTCTCAGCGATGCGCTGCAAAGCATTTTTTGATTGGTTAATGGTAGTGTCAATTGACTCACTGACACCAAAGACGCTGTATATTGTGTTGTTCATGCTTATCTTTAGTGTACTTTAAAACCCCGCTCGTGTCAGGCGGGGTTTTGTGCTTGATATCTCATCACTTTTGGAGCGTAAGCTCGTAGCACAACCTTATTACAGCAAAAGAAATGCCAAAGGTCTGTAAGAATTTACACAGCAAAAACGGCCCGCATAGTGTGCGGGCCGTTTTGTGGTTGTCGTTACGACTAAGGTTTACAGCTGAGACTTAACTTCAGCCAAGGCAGCTGCCATGGTCAAAGCTGCGATGTCAGCGCTGCGGCTCTGGGCGTAAGCGATTTCGGCTGCCAAGTCAGTTGGAGTAGTCCAGTACTGCTGTGAGGCGTCGCCAGTGTCGTGGCCAGGGTTAGTGGCTGAGACTTCGTGGTAAACCAGAACTAACCAAGTGTGGGTAGCAATAGCTTCGTCGATCCAAGCCTGAACCTGTGCAGGTGTAGTGTTGGCGACGATGTTTTGTACCTTAATTTGGTAAGCGTCAAAGTTGTCCTTGCTGTTGTAGCCGGCCAAGACAGTACGGTGTGAACCGTAGCCCTTGGTCTTAAGGGTGTCGATGACGTGCTGGTTGTAGCCACCAAATGGGCTAGCGAAGTTGCTAAAGCCGAGGGCGCTCTGTGGGATACCAACACCCAACAGGCCTTCGATGAAGCTTTGTGGAACGGTCAGTTCAGTGTTCAAGGTAGCGTCGTCGACGGTGCTCAGGTCATAGTTGTGAGTCTGAGTGTGCCATGCAAGTTCACTGCCCTGGTCGTAGATTGCTTTTACATCAGCGTAGCTCATGTAGTCTGGGTCGCCGTCCATGATAGGCTGGCTGTTCAGATAGAAGGTAGCCGGGGTGCTGCCTAATGGTGCCAAAGATTGTTCGGCGCTCTTCCAGCCATCGTCAAAGGTAAAGCTTACCAAAGCGCGGGTGAAGCCGGTTGGAGTGTACTCAGTCATTGAGTAGTCATCAGTGGTCAAAGAACCAGTAGTGTTGATGATGTGGGCAAAGATAACAGACGTAGTCGTGCTGACCATAGGAATGTCGATCTGACCCTTAGCCTGAGTCCAGTCGCTTGCAGCGCTGGTGCGGGCTACGACAGCTAAGAAGGTACCGGTGGTAGCATCAAAAGCGTCGATTTCGCCGCCAGTAGTGGCTTTGAAGTAGTCACTGATCTGGTAAGACTTACCAGCAGTTACGGCGATAGGAGCAGTGCTCCACTTTGCGTCGCCGCCGGTAGCGGTGTCGCCAGTGTAGCTAGGGTAGCTAACGGTAACACTGCGGTTGCCAGTGTGGCCAGTAGTTTCGTAAGTAAAGGTTGGAACCTGAGTACCCCAGGTGTCCTTGCTGTAGCCGGTTGGGGCATCAGCGCCATCTTCTACAGATGGGTTAGCAACCAAGTTAGTAGCGTCTACAGGGGGCGTTACTGGCGGGGTTACTGGAGGTGTAACCGGAGGGGTTACAGGTGGAGTTACCGGAGGGGTAACTGGAGGTGTTACTACTGGTGGAGTAACAGGCGTGTTGTTGTCGGTGTTTGGTGAACCGGCAGTTTCGACCTGAGCACCTGAAACAGGAGCTTGGTTCATGTCAGTTGAAGTGGTGCTTGGCAAGTTGACGGCAACATCACCAGTGGTAGCTGCAACGCCAGTGTTGTCGTTGCTAGTTTCGCTAGGGGTGTTGGTCTGCTCTTTGGCAGCTTCCTTCTTTTCGTTTTGGCTGGTTTTTGCTTTTGGCTGGTTGGTTTCAGCAACCGGCTTGATCTGGCTACCGAAGGCTAATACGCCACCGATGGTCAGAGCGGCCAATGCGCCAGCGGCCACGATAATGGCAACGGCTGTGTTGGCTTTCATGTACTCGATAAGCCCGTTTGAAGCTTTACTCATACTAATCTCCTACTATTATTCTTACGCATAGTGGGTATAGCTGCGCCACACCTTCTATATGGAACGAATGATACTAGGTTATTGCTAAAATGTCAAGTATGATACAGAACAACTAAAGCGTAAGCTTTTAGGGGTTGGGATGGTCATCTTCGCCCAGCTTATCGAGCATTTCGGCCAATTCCTCGGTTTTTAAGGCACTACAGTCAATTCCCCGCTGCAATGCAATAACATACCCCTGCGTAATGCGCTTAAGCCGCAAGGCGTCATCACGCCAGAAATAGTTGATGGTATATGGTTTCTCGGTGTTCAAGACCCGGCTGACAACTTTAATTGAGCCTAAAAATGGCCCAACAGAAGCGGTGACATTCAAAACATCTTCAATACGGATACTCATTACCTCTGAGGTGAAGAAAAACATACGTTTGGTCACCGTCAGTTTTGCGCGGTCAATAGTCAAGGTGTCGGAAAAGATCGGGAGCGCAGTTGTGGCGGAGGCTAACACCTCGTTGGAGCCTTTGATTACGTGCTGAAGCTGTTGGCGGGTTTCACTCGGCGAGAGCTTTTCCTTGTCTTGCGACGGTGACAGCTGGCGATTATTAGAAGATTGCTGGTTATCCATCACGAGACTCCCTGTTAAAAGCCTCATTATAGAATAATGCTTTGCTAGCTACCGTGAAGAATCTTACGGCAACCTCTACGATTATTTGCAGTAGTCGCTGGTTTTGCCGGCTTGTTGGTCGGTGGCTGGCAGTGATTGTACCAGGCGACGGTCATCTGGCGGCAACTCATTTACCCAGCAAACTGCATAGTTAGCCTGTGCCGGTGAAACGCCGGTTGGTTTATAACTTGAGAGCCTGGAGCTGGCGTTTGGCGTCCGGTAGTCGTACAAACCGAATGTCAGCGCGCCGTTGGCTGCAGCAATATTGTCGCCGGCTTTAAATATAGGGCTACCGGTGATGGCTGTAAGTGTTGATGTAGCGCCCTGGGCTGGTGGTAAAGATTTATCAACCAATTGTTGCACGACCTCATTGAGGTTGGAGAGGTGGTCAAAGCGGATCCCCAAACCGCAGGAGTTAGTAAAATCAAGCAGATAATGGACTTCGCCGTTCTCGGTATAGCGCAAGCCCTCGGTGAGCACGGCATCAACCGGTAATACAACGTTGGCGGCGTTGGCTAGAGCTAATGTGCCGTCGGTTTGGTACACCCCACCCCGGCTTTGGCCGGGATAGCCGACGCCAGTAACCTGTGACATGTTGAGGGGGCTTACAGTGAGCAGCTGTTTATTGCAGGCTGCCGGTGTACCGCTAACCCGCCATGCTTTGCCGTCAAAAGTCCAAATGGCTGGTTTGGCCGGATCTGGTGCTTCGATCTGAGTTGTTGTCGTGCTTTGGGTTGTGGTGGTGGTTTTTTGGTCATTGGGCTCATCTTTTTGAGCTTGCGACACTAGGACGCCGGCGCCGCTGACAATACTCAGTAGAACTAAAAGAATCAGCATATGTGCCAAATGGTTGTAGCCGCGTTGGTCCTTGAGGATCCGGCCAAATTTTGCAAGTTTCATTAGTTTAAGTCTACGCAAAAAAGCTTATGGCTACAACTGTGGCTGGTATACTAAATACTAATATATGCACCGTCAGCCACCCATCTGGATCAGAAACCTGTCAGTTGCCCTGATGTTCGTTGCGCTAGCCATGTCGGCCACTGAAATAATCGTCTCCGTAAGCCAAGCGGCTACGGTGCATGTTTTAAGCGAGGCCGAAAATGGCACGCAGGCAGGTTTGGCTAGCTTGCAGTCGGGCGCGGCGGCAACTGGAGCTTCGGGTAACTCAGCCGTTAAATTTGGTGGAGGATCAACTTCTCAATGTATTGCGCCGCCGGGTGCTCAACTACAGGACCAGGCTCCCAACGCCACCCAACTTCCGCCCTGGAAACATGTGCTCGGTGAGAAAGCGGTTATTTACTTCGAGAATAAGGATCTGACCCCTGAATATGCTGCCTATCTTACTGATGGCGAAAAATCCTGGGAACAAAGTCCCTGCATCGATATTCGGATAGTGGCATCATGCCCGGTGGACGTTAACTGCGTCAAAGGTATCATGAGCGCCGATGCTCCGGGTACCACTCGTGCCGAGTTCTCGGGTGGTGTTAACCAGGCTGAAACTATCATGCTCGAAGGTGACATCACCTTTTACACGGGCAACTTAAATCAAGAATCAGTCGCCCAGCGCCGCATGACTACCGTCCATGAGATGGGTCACGCGGTCAGTATGTCGCATCGACTTAGTAAGAAAGCCATTATGTACAGCAGCTCGAATGCCGCTAACAGCCTTAACCCTGATGCGGTTGATCTTAACAATCTACTGGTTAAATATGGGACTGCCGGTGAAGCTACGCAAAACACGGCCACTGGCACGCCGCAGAATACCGGTGGCGCACCCGAGCGGGTTAAGGTTATCGACTAGCTTTCGGAGACTACAAAACTAAACCGATGCTAAACGCAGCATGCGAGTATATCGTTGCTTGAGCAATCGCAATTGGTCTAGATCAACTTGACCGCGAAATTCATTAAAAACATTCGTCCGAGCGCTTTGGCTCCGAGTATCCCATTGCCAACGTCCCACGATTTGACCGTCTTGGATAATTGTCGGCAGAACTTCGCCAATCTGATTAAAAGCCCGGCTGGGAGCAGTATCGCTAAGATATCGCGTTCGGGTTTCGTGATAGGCCTTGAGCGCCACATCTTCGTGAGCTAACAGGTTAACTATGGGGCTGGCCTTGTCTAGCGGGCTATTATGAAAAGCTGCGAGCTGGGTGCGAGGCATAAACAACCGGTTTTTGCCCCAGGGATTTGGCATTGTTACCCATTCACCCGCTTGGCTAGCCATACCTTGGATAATATCGCGGCGCGACAAACCGGACCACCAGGCAGCGTCGGCTATAGTAGCCGGTCCGTATCGTTCGAAATAGTGGGCCATAAGGTTGGCAGTAGCCGTTTGACGCTCACGGTTGATTTCAAAACCCGGGTACAGCTTGGCGGTGACGGCAAAGGTTCGATTTTCACGGTTCCAGCCACCCGATTGGTTGCGATAGGTCACTAAGCCCTGCTCCCAAGCGACTTTTAAGGCAGCCCGTACTGCTTGGTTGCCGAGGGCGTCGGTTGCTAGTTGTTTTTCAATTTCACGGTGCGGCAATGGCTCGTCAGAGAGCTTGACCATAATTGAGTCGATCATACTCGATAGGGCGGTCTCGCCAATGCCAGCATTAACAGCTAACCGACGGGCATCGCGTTCGCGAAAATGTCGTGTAGCGCTGTGAGCATCTGCAGCCATTTCCAATGGCAATGTATGGAGTGTTTTGCGCATGCAACGCACGGTAGTGACTAGTTGGCGTTGTTCGGCGTCATATAATTCGCCCGGAACATGGTCTTGAGATGAGCGGGATAGGACAGTCACATAGGGTGATGGCAACCGAGCGGCATGTAGGCCTAGACTGTGCTCGGCAATTTCAGCGACTGATTCATACTTTTGACTGCCAACTCCTTGTTGCTCAAGCTGCCAGCGCCACATGTCGTCAAATTCAGCTGGCGAAGGCTCGTAGGAATAGGCGTTAAGTTCGGCAGTCATACGAATAGTTATTTTAATCTATTTACAAAAAAACTCAAACATGGTTAAAATGTGCGCGTGCTTCCGCAAAATTGCGGTTTTTACAAGCACAACCTACAACCTGTGAAGGAGCTGACCTTGAAGGTCATGCTTTTGTACCCCGAGGTGTCGGACATGGCTCGCTTCAAGGAGGGTCGCAAGGAATTCCCGCCTTTCGGTGTGCTTTACCTGGCGGCGGTTCTGGAACAGCATGACTACGAAGTCGCCATTCGCAAAGTCACGCCTGACGAGTACACACTCGATCTGCGCGGCTACGATGCGGTCGGCTTCAGTCTGGCCTCCTCCGCAACCTACGGCATGATGCTCCAGGCTCGTGACCACAGCCTGTTCCGTGATGACGCGCTCATCATGGTCGGCGGCGTTCACGCTGGCTTCTACCCCAAGGACAGTCTGGTTGACTTCCGTGCGGACGTTGTGTCCTACGGCGAGTCCGATGAGACGATCCTAGAGATCCTCGAGCGATATGAATCACGTCGCTTCGAAGGCATAACTGGGGTGATGTGGTGCAGAGGCGACACAATTGTCAGGGAATCACCAACAGTGCTGATGCGAGATATCAGCCTGCTACCGATGCCCGCCAGGCATTTGTTGCCGCAAGAGGATTTTCTGATGCGCGACCGTCTGGCCGGTACCGACCTGCTGATGGCGCACGTCATGTTCAGCCGGGGCTGCCCTTTCCCTTGCGGTTTTTGTGCCGCCGGCCAGAAGCGGATCCAGTACCGTAGTGGTGCCAGCGCACGCGCTGAACTACTGCACCTGAAGGAAACGTATGGCATCCAGGGCTTCGCGATCGTCGACGACAACTTCGTTGTCGCTCGTCAGAAGGTTCTGGAGATCTGTCGCAGCATCGCGGATCTCGATCTGCGTTGGTCGGCACTGTCACGCGTCGACACCGTCGATGAAGAAGTCATTGCTGCCATGGCGGCGGCTGGCTGCATCGAGATCAAGTTCGGCATGGAGTCGGGATCTGAGCGCATGCTCAAGGCAATGCGCAAGAACACAACTCAGGCTCAGATCTGCAAGGCGATCGAGCTGGCCAACAAGTACGGTATCCAGGCCAAAGTGTTCATCATCCACGGGTACCCGGGAGAAAACCTGGAATCGACTCGTGAGACGATTGAACTGCTACGGCAACTCGGCACCATGATCGCTCGAGTCTCGCTGTTCCCCTTCGTACCGCTGCCCGGAACTTCGGTCTACGACCAGCCCGGCATTCGCGGTACGCACTTGCGGTCCGATTGGGACGGTCAGTGGGACAAGTTCCACATCCATCACAACGAAGGCCGTTGGTGGGGTTCGGACGACGAGTGGGCTGAGGTACAGGCCGGCTACAGAGAACTACGGCAGTTCGTGGAGGCAACCTGGAATTCACAGGGGTAGGCACGGCGCCGGCTGGACATCACCTTTGTGATGATGAACAGCCGGCGCTCTACTCCAGAGTGGTATGATAGCAACATGCCTAATCTAAAACCTTCACCAACGCTCGCCGATTATCAAAAGTATGTCCAAAAGATGGAAGAAGAGCGTGGCTTTACCGATATGACGCTCGAGCAAAATTGTTTATTCTTGGGTGAAGAAGTCGGTGAATTATTCAAAGCAGTCCGCAAGCTGCAAAACATGCGGGTTGATCAGAAGTCGGTTATCGGCTCGGTTGACGAGGAAATTGCCGATATCCTGATATTCTTGTGCTCAATCGCCAACCGGTTGGACATCGATATGGAACAGGCCTTCCGCGACAAAGAAGCAATTAATCACCAGCGCAGCTGGCACAAGTCTACTTAACACTGCTGACGATTACGATAATAATCAACGGTAGCGCAAACGGTGCGCCAACAATTGCAGTTGCAGCAAAGTCGCTGCTGGGAGCGACAGTATTTGCATAGGTATGTGCCCGTTTTAAGTAGTCGGATTGCACGGCTAGATAACTCATAAGGTACTGCAGTTGCATGGCGACAACTAGAATAATGCCAGCAAAAACAGTTTGCCGGTCATGATAGCCGATGCCGGCAATAAACAACACGGCCATCGAGAATATGCTGGTCACCCAACCGGTTAAGAGCTGCTGGGAACTCTGTCCTTCACGGGGTGCTATGAGCTGTGTTATAACGAATGGTACAATGCCGATGGCCACGGTCAGCCAGCTGACATCCGGGGTGCGCACTTCGCTGCCATAGGCGTCGGGCGACACCGAGATCATCATACCGCCGATTATAAAAAACCAAAAAACCGCCACTGCCAGTATTTGGAAAACTTTGGCGATCAGGTTAATCTTGCTGGCAAAAATAAAGCGGGCCGTTTCTATACCCTGCCATGAGGCCAGTAAGCCAAGTAAAATAAGCGTGACCACGAAGGCCTCATAGCCATCATGCCCGTAGTTGAATGCCAAAAGTACATTGAACAGGCCTGCGACGATTAGAAGTAAGAATGTTCGGTACATAATATCGTTAGAATAACACTAAAGCCGGCTCTTGTTCAGCTTTCTCGGGCTCTTGTTTGGGTATCGAAGCAATAATCTGGTCCAGGTCAAATGTATCAGGGTCGTCAACATACAACCGGTAACTGCGCTGGCCATCGGCCGATTCGTCAATAAACAATATGTAGCTAAAATCTGTATCAAGACGTATATCAATGCTAGGGCGATCTTTAGTTGGTAGTTGCTGGCCACCGCCTAACTTGCCATCACTGACAATCTCAGCAATGTAGTAATCACGTATATCCGCAACGGTGTGTCTTACATCGGACGAGTTGCTGAATTCTATGGCGCTAACGGTGAGCGAGTCTCGCTGTGCTTTTAGCTCGTGAGCGATCACTGTAATGTCTGTGTCGCCAGACGTTACAGTGAGGTTGGACTTATTAAAAACATCAATATAGTATTTTCGAAACCGGTTGAGCGGTGTGGGCTTTCTAACCTGACAGGCAGCCCGAAGCTCCTCGGCTAAAGTTGGCATTACTTCGGCCGTCACAACGTCGGCACAGTAATCATACAGGGCGAGTTGTTTATGCAGAACAGAGGTGATTGCCTGGCCAATGATATCTACTGTTGCTTCACTCCCTGGGGCGGCGTCTGATCGCAGCCGGCTTAGGTAAAGCTCATGTATGAGCGGACGCAAAACTTGGCGAATAGACATGCGGGCATTTTGGAAATCGTGCTCAGCGGGATTATCGAGCTTGTCTAAAAAGTTACCGGCTATATCATAATCGAGGTTTGTCAGTTGTTTTAGGCTGTCGGTCAGTAGCGCTGAACCAAGTGCGGCCATGTGCTGCGCTAGGGCATCGCGCAGCTGCTCCATTGCGACCGGATCATTTGGTATATCTCGGATAACATCGATTAACTCATGAGGTAATTGTACGTTCGTCATCTCTGCGGCATCACGGATGAGTGCAGACTCACATACGCTCGTTACAATATTCATTCTGTGTGCAAACCTAGGATTCTCATTTTGCAAAGAACGAGTTGCATTTATCATTTCAAAAAAACTAATCATGGCATCTTTATTACCGCGAACTGCTCGGTATTCGTCGAGATAAGCTTCGGTAAAGAGTTGCAGATGGTTGTCATAGAAATTATGCAGCCCGAGTGGCTGGCAAGTTACATGTATGAAGTCCGTTACATTAATGAAGTCCGCAGCCCTTTCGTTGTCGGTAACTGGCTTATCGCCGAGGCCTAGTGGCTCACCATGTACACTATCAAGATCGACTATACCGCCAAGGGCTGTGATATTAAGGCTGTTGGCAAAACCGTGAGCCAGGTCCTTGTGCAGACGCGCCAGATTTTTGGCTAGGTTTGGTATGAAAATAGTTGCCAGATACCGGTCAAGATCTTCTACCGAATCAGGGTCAAGCGGAGCTTGGTCGGCAGTAAGCAGATGCTGGTTGATAAAATCAAAAACTTGTTCATAGACACCAAGCTCATCTATATCGTTGAAGCGGTAGATATTGTCGGCAGCCCGGAGTGAAATTAGAAAGGTCATATCGGCGAACTTAGCTTGTAGCTCGGTAAGGCTATCTTCAGTTTGCTGGTCTTCGGGAAGTTGCTCCCAGTAGGCGGTTGTAATGCGTTCTTTGTACTCTTGCAGTGTTACAAAGTCCTGACCATCAATTCCCTGCCCATACTTTGGCCAGGGATAAGCTTTTGGCTCCGACAGACCCAAAATATATTCGGTGCTGACACCGCGTTCTCGTAGTAACCGGGAAGCCCTTAAGACACGGGTATAAACATTGCTCTCTTGCAAACCCCAGGCGATGTAGCCGTTGAGCGCTGTGGCATGTTCGTGGACTCCTGGGCGCGAGAAGTTATTGCCTTTTAGGTTGAAGGCGCTAAACATATTGCCATACTCGTCGTACCAAGGCTTGGCAAGGGCTGGAGCTACCAATTCAAATGATCGCTGATGCCGTGGCGTGGGCTGTTGTAGTGTGTATTGCCTGTTAATTTCAGCGCCGGCGTTGCTGAGTGGCCAATTAGTGAACGTCAAGCCGTCTTGTTCGAGTTCCGGTAAGACTACTACTGGGCAGTGCGCCATTAACAAATGTCGGGCTTCGACACTCAGGGGGCAGGCTTCAACTTCGCCAGGTATCTCATCTTCTTTGATGCGGTCGGCGACGTAGCATTCAAGGGCTCGTGGTGGGTGCAATGCCAGGCTCGGTTATTTCGCTTGCGCGCCTTTGCGGCCACCGGTCGGGGCTTTATCTAAGTCGGTAGGTCCCGCAGGTTCAGCTTCCTTGGTAGCCTCGACGGCATCGCTGGCTTCGGTGGTAATTTCAGGCTCGTCAGTGTCACCAGTTTCACCGTTGGCTTGCGTGAAGGTGCTCAGCACACCAATCCGGTCTTTGATTGAGTCTCGTTGTGAGGCACTAAATGGAGGTTGTACAACCGCTGCTTCGTTGTCTTGGAGAGCTTGCCTAAAGCGTGGCCTTAGCGCATTTGACATGGCTACGGCACCGACTGCATCAGCATGTACTGCAGCTTCACCGGCTTTGTACATAGCATCGAGGTGGTTTAATAATGCACTTCGTGGAATATGTTCTGCAGCTGCCTGCTCTTCTTGAAAAGCGTCATACGCTGCTACTGCCGCCGTGTAAGCATTTTCGATTTCGCCTGGTTGTGTCATGCCGTGCCTCCGTTGCTACCTTTTTGTACTGTTATCTTAGCACTGATTTTTTGGATTGCAACTAGATAAGCTAATTTAGGATCAGCACAAAACTAACCCCAGGCTGCGCCGGCCGGGCATGCACTTCCCAACCCTGCTGTTCGGCCAGCTCCTTGACGATTGCCAGCCCCAGTCCAAGGCCGCCAGTTGTCCGGTTACGTGACTTATCTACCCGGTAAAAGCGTTCAAACAAATATGGCAGGCTCTCGGCGGGTACGCCCTTGCCATTGTCCGAGAACATTAGTTGGTGCGGTGTGGCGGTAATTGTCAGCTCAGTGGCCTCTGAGTAGCGGAGTGTGTTTTGAATAAGATTAGCAAGAATCTTTTGTAGCGCATTGTGGTTAGCCCGGATTATAAGCTCGTCCGCCATGTGTAATTCTGTACGTATACCCTGTTGCTTGAGTTCGGTACCAAATTGCTTAAGAAGTTGTTGGCAAAACTGCCGCAGCTGAATATCTTCTGGTTCGCCGGCATCGGGTATGCGCGCTTTGGTATAAGCATCCAACTGTTGTACCAGCTCGCTCAGCCGCTCAGCCTGTTCTTTTACGATAGATACCCGTTCTTTGGTCATGGTATGTTTGCCTTCTTGCATGGCTGTCAGCTGCCCGATCATGATAGTCAGGGGAGTATTTAGTTCGTGTGAGGTGTCCGACACCAAATCTTTGCGTAATCGTTCCTCGCGGTGCAGCCGGCGTATCAAGCTGTTGAATTTTGCAAAGACCTCGTCAAATTCCTGGATACCCGTCGGTTGCAGCTGGGCCTTGTAATCACTTTTTTCCAACGCGGTCATGGTGTTATTGAACTGTTGTAATGGCCGGCGAACAAATAAAGCTGCCAGCGTGCCAAGTACCGCCGGGCCACCGAGTATCAGAAGTGATATTTGCAGCAGGCGCAGCCAGCGCGATAGCTCAGTATCACGGTTAAGCTCATCAAAGACTACTGCCATGATAAGTGTTATTAGTCCCGATGCTAGGATAAGTACCGCAATCCGCACGCTCAGCCGGCTATAGAGCTTTTTATAAAAAACAAAGAGTAAGGTTGCGCCGCCAAGAGCCAGCAATAAAAGTACAAAGAAGACACTTACGACTCGCGGGCTGATTATCATTCGGCTTCTCCGATAAAGCGATAACCGCTGCCGAACACCGTTTCAATAAATTGCGGATTTTTTGGGTCCGCCTCGATGGTTTGACGCAAAGCCTTGATATGGGCATCAATAGTACGGTCATATACAAAATGGCTGGAAGGGTCACTGTAGATTTGGTCCACCAGCTGCACCCGGGAGAGCACTACTTTAGGATGTGAGGCCAGTGCCAATAGTAGGTTAAACCGAGTGGTGGTAAGGGTAATTGATTTGCCATTCCGGGTAACAGACATGGTCTCGGGATCGATAGTTAGGCCTTTGAAATGTAGTTGTTTTGTCACCTCTTGTCGGCGCAGCAGGGCCTGCACCCGGGCGACCAAGACATTCGGGTTAAACGGTTTTTTGATGTAATCGTCGGCACCCATGGTTAAACCGGCTACCTCATCTTCATCGCTATCACGCGCCGTAACAATCAGAATTGGCATGGCAGAAACCGCCCTAATGACCTTGCAGACTTCGAGGCCGCTCATTTTTGGCAGGTTAATATCAATAATTGCCAGATCAGGCTGGTGCTTCTGATAGAGCTCAATCCCCTGTTGGCCATCGGACGCCTCAATTATTTCATAGCCGGCATCGCGCAAGTACGTTACCTCGAACTCGCGAATCGAGGCTTCGTCTTCGATGACTAAAACTTTCATACGTCTAGTGTACTTCATATTGGCTTATTCTTCTGGTGGTGCGATGATTTCAGCTGGCCACTTACTGCCAGCCATGAGTGCCTGCCGGCGAACGACCTGCCGTGTATGCTCGTGAGCCAGGTTGTTTCCACTGAGTTTTATAGCTCCGAATGATGCCAGCTTATGTCCGGCGGCTGCAGCGCCCATCTGCGATTCAGGCGCGTTAAAGTGCCACCATTCCGCAAAGTAGGGCTGGAAACCGGCTTGAGTCATTACGCTGAATAGAAACCGGCGATTATTACAAGCTTGCTGGTCGTCACGAGTTAAAACTTCCCCGGCAGCAATTTTAGATTCGTAGTAGGCTAGCGCCGACTTCTCGCCACCATGGTCAAAAGCGGTACCAAAATTTAGCATTGCCCCATCGTGGCCGACAATCGCAACATCTACCGCACCGCCGGTATTGTGCGGTGAGGGCCGAGCTGGATCGGTTGAGGGCAGCGAGACGTATTTTTGGGTTTCGGCTTCTAGCGCCGTGGCATCCTTGTCCGGATATTTTTTACTAAGTTTCTGCTTGTAGCATTCATACAGCGAACGCTGCACCTGATACGGACGGTAGGCGTCAAATACAATGAGGTGGTACCCGGCTGGCAAAAGTTTTTCGGCAGCTACTAAGCGGCGGGCCACTGATTGTCGGGCAAAAACTGTTAGCAAACTGCCCTCTAATTTGTGCTGATCTTCGGCATATGGCGAACTGCTATGTTCACCAAAATAAATGGCCGATGTTGCTAACTCGCTGGCTTCTTCCGACAGCGGCCCCAAAGGCACTAATGGGTCGTGGCTATTTTCTTCGATAAGGATATCTTTCCAGCCTTGAATCTGTCCGGCATCAAGCGGTATCGCTGGATATATATGCTGCTTCATGAAGTCCAAGATACCAGCTACCTGTGAAACAGATGTGAATTTTTGTGAATATCCCTGATAATACTTTTGGCCACGCGTTCGCCGTGAATCGCATTGGCATCGAGCGCGTTAGTGTAGAAGTGTACACCCTTTGTGAGCATGCCAAAGAAAAAGGCTCTGTGTAGTTCCTTCCCATTTTGTTTTATAAGCCTGAGTGTTTTTGGGTTCACTGCTACGCCGCCCATGGGGTGTGGAGTAAGCAAGCCGCCGGCGATCATATTATGTAGTAGCCTTGAACGCGATTTTGCCACATTAAAGCCGGTGCCGGTTGCATCCACCAAGTAAGCGACTTGCAGTGTGCCTTCGGGGCCGTCGTCTGCCTTGTAAGTGACGGTAAATGTCTTATCATGGCTGCTATAGTGCACTGCCTGCACGCGGCGTATTATTTTTAGTCGTCCGCTTTCAAGCAACTTAAGAACTTTTTTAGCGTTTTGCATCGGCATACTTACCCGATAAATCCGCCACCACTGGTAATAACGGCGGTAAAACAGCTTTTTGTCGCTTTCGCGAAGGTTTTCCCAGATAAGCGGCAGAAGCAGTGATGTATCGGCCAGCACGGTGTGCCAATGGTTCTCGCCCTGCTCTGCCTTGGTAATATCCACTTGCAGTGCCCGCAACGGATCGTCGTCTATCTGCCAGATTTGACTCCAGTCAATTGGTGTGGCTACGGCTGTTTCAATTTCTTTCTTAAAGATCGCGATAACCTCGCTTAAGCGGAGTTTGCGGGTAAAATTATGGGTCATGCGGCGGATAGCCTCTGGTGTGACATACTGTGGCGTGAACGGCCGCTTTATATGCAGCACTTTTGGCAACCGGCCGGTTGGCGCAATAAAATAGAGCGGTCCGCTGGTGGTCGGTGCCAATGCAATCAGCGCATCAACTGCGGTTAGGCTGGCGCCTAGGATTCCGATAGGCTTGGAACTGTTTCGTACTGCCTGCGGAAGCTCCCATGGCGTATGGAAATATTCCGGCACATCATACAACTCAGGATAATTGGTTGAGGGCAGATTGCCCAGACAGAATACGGTGTAGTCGGTATCAAGGTGAGTATCTTTATAACAGAGCCGCTGCCCTGACTGGGTTTCGTAAAAATTATGCACTTCTTCATGAATAAATTTCACCGTAATGCCGGCTTGGTAAGCCCGCTCTAAACTGTTTTCAAGGCTTTCTTTTAGGTAAAGCCCAACAATTCTACGTGGCAAAAAGGCATCAAAAGTCGTGTCCTTCTCTGCAAGATTCAGCCGGGCGGCGTTGGCTTTGAGCCAGTCCATAAAGTGGCCGGGTTTGTCCAGGAAAATATCAATCGTGCCATTACGCATATTCAAGATGTGCTCATCATTATTAGTGCCATAGGCAACGCCGATGCCGAGGCTTTTGCGTTTCTCGAAAATATATACATGCAGGGGTTGGCTGAGTTTTAGTTGCTCATAATACTGCACCAAATAGTTAAGCGTCACGGTACCGGAAGCACCGCAGCCAATAATAGCGATAGTCATAGGCCATACAATGCCAGACGCTTGTGAAATTGTTATGAAATTTTCACATTGTTTTCACAATTCGCTGCCATACTCATCGCTATCATTGAATAATAAGGTGAAATATATGCAAAATGTGATTGTTGTTTACGGTGGCCAATCTTCAGAACACGAAACGGCTCGAAAGAGTTTTGGGTATCTGTACAGCCGCCTGCAAACCGTACCACTCCGAGATGACATTGCCATAACTCATATTATGTATATCGCAAAAGACGGGCAAGCCGTGGTGTCGGCCTATGAGCCCGCAAAGTCAGCCACCGATTATGAGAGCGGCCAAAGAATGGCACTGATCGATGCCATTAAATTTGTGATTGACAATGACCTTTTCGTGTATGGTGTTCTGTTTGGCCAAAATGGCGAGGATGGCCGCGCCCAAGGCATGGCCGATTTCTTCTCGCTCAAGACCAGCCTTGGCGGCCTAATCTCCTGTGCGCTTGGTATGAGCAAGTATCACTTGAACCAATATGTACGAGCCAACTTCCCGCAGATTAAAGTGCCGAAGACAGTTGCCATAACTACGACCGACAAGCTTGAAAACGCACTAGTGGCACTAAAGGGCAAAACAATCGTTGTCAAACCAAATTCTCTGGGTTCAAGCGTAATGACCGAGAAATTCCACTACACCGACGAAGCATTTCCAAAGATCCGCGAACTTATCACATCCATTCTGAACTATGATACACGTGCCTTAGTGCAGGAATACGTCAATGGTGTTGAATACTCATGCTCCTGTCTGGAATATGATGGAAAAGTGTTGCCACTGGCAGCCGTTAAGATCGAGACGCCAAACAATTTTTATGGTCAAAAGGAGAAGTTTATAAAAGGTCAAAGCAGTACCGCAGTCGTACACGAAGAAGATGATTCGTCTACCCTGCGCTTGGCTAAAGAAACTGGTGCTGCTGTCTTTGCTGACCTGGACTTCCAAAATGCTGCCCGTTTCGATTTTATTCTGACCGACAATGACGCTTACTTTTTGGAGGCTAATCCGATGCCTGGGATCTTACAGGGTAGTATTCTGACGCAGGCATTAAGGGCTAACGGCTGGGACGTCGAGAAGCTCATTGAAATCGCCGTCGATAATAGCAATAACCGTAAGTCGAAAGCTACCGAATATCAGTATACTGTTGAGTAAAGATACCTACTATTCATGAAACCACTCCACAGAACAATATTCGTCGCCTACTTCATCACGCTGCTGTGGCTAATTCTGTTCAAATTCTCCTACGACATATTCGGAGTAATTTCTGATTACCAAACTAGAAGCATCAACCTAATCCCCTTCGCAGGCTCGGCAGATGGAAGCCTGCGCGGCATGATAGATAATTGCCTCGCCTTCTTACCGCTTGGCTTGCTGCTGGGTGTCAATTTTAGGCATATTACCTTTTGGCGCAAGCTGGCATTTGCGTTCTTTGTCAGTTTAAGCGCCGAAATTATCCAATACACACTGGCGATTGGTGCAGCCGATATTGACGATTTGCTCATGAACACACTGGGAGGGCTGCTCGGACTCGGGCTCTATGGATTGGCTTGCCGGTATATCAGTAGGAAGTGGTTGGATTTGTTTGTCAGCTTGATGGTGGCTGTGCTGTTGGTTCTGCTCTTGGTGTTGCGGGTTTTTGTTTTTAAAGTTAAATACTAAGTTAGGCTATACTTGGTGGCATGTCAGTTGTCTACATTCTCATAGCTATTATGGTTGCCGCGTTACTGTATATTTCTACATACTTCCAGCTACTACGTTTGCGGAAGATGTCAAAGCTAAAGGCTTGGCTTACCAAGCTTTTTCTGATTGTGAGTGTGGTCGTCTTTATCGGCGGCGCTTGCGTGCTATTGCTGCATTTTGAGAATGAACGGGCCTGTCAGGCTATGCGCGGTGGCTATGGTCTGGCTGGCACTAGCTGCTTCTAACGTTGCTTACAATATCACCCGATGATCCCGAAGCACCTTTTCGACCGAGTTATAGACTTCGTTTGGTGATCCATCGGTATTGATGCGTATTAAATCTGGTCGCTGCAATTTCTCGATATAGTCGTATTTATAGATAACATCTTCAAGTTTGTCCCCGCCTAAGTTTAGGTGTGCTTTATTCGTACGCCCACGCTCCTCTATACGAGCTTTATGTGTCTCAAAGGTTGCCTGTAATAATATCGGTAATGCTTGAATTTTGGGTAGATCAGCTGTAAGTGCATCAAATTTCTGCCAAGTATGCGGTGCTGCCATGTGCGTATCGACTATTACGGTAACGCCTAGCTGGAGCTGCCGCCTAACCAAATACCACAGAATATCGTGAGCGGCTGGGCTTACTTCTTTAAATCCTTTGTTTAACGCCGATCGCAGGGCATCATTAATCACATCTGAGCTCAAGACTGGGAAGTTGTACTTTCCGGATAGTTTCTCGGCTACCGTTGTTTTCCCAGCTCCGGCAAAGCCGCCGATAACTATGAGCGTTGGTGTTTGCATACGGGTATTCTAGCAAAATATTTAGATGTAGGGATTCGACCTGCTTCCAGCAGGCCCGCAACTTCGCTATTGGCAAACCAGTTGCCATCGGAAGGTTGCCTTGCGAAATGCCGCCGGCATTTCTCACCCCGAATGCTCACTCAGGTATCCGTATCCCTCGCTCAAGCAAAGTAAAAGCACCTACAAACAGTAGGTGCTTTTACTTTGGCTGGGACGGAGGGATTCGAACCCCCGAATGCCTGGACCAAAACCAGGTGCCTTACCACTTGGCCACGTCCCATTGCGTGGTTGCTAACAGATAGATTCTACCCTATCCGGTGGTATTTTACAAATAGCGGTGCTGGACGGTGCGTAAAGCGATCAAACCTGGTAGCAATGGTGCCCAGTAAGTGATTAAGCGGTATAAGAGGGCGATGGCGATGGCCGTACTGCCATCAATGCCATAGGCTACAAAACCGCCGACTAAACCGGCCTCAACGCCCACTAGGCCGCCGGGGGTGGCAGTGGCGGCACCAGCCGCCAAGCTAAAGGTAAAGATCAGGAAGATCTCGCTAAATGGGATTTCCACGCCTAGTGCCCGGGCGGAGGCGCCCAAGACCGACACATAGGTGCAGGAAATGACCATGGCTACACCGAGAGCTAATAAGATTGTCCATGGCTTGTGGCGGTAACTGGCAATATTGGTAAAGGTTTGGCGGGTGGCATCGGCTATTCGTTGACGCAAGCGGCGGAAAAAGAACAGGCTCAAGACTAAAACGGCTAGAATGACCAAGATAATAGCTACGGTGGGCTCGCTAAGATGTGTATTGATGTTTTTTGGCAGTGTAATGGCGCCTGACAGCAGACTCAAAAGCAAGAAATGTGCTACAACGCCAATGCCGTTGTTGGTGGCGGCCACGGCAATTGCTTCCGGCAAAGTGTGCTTTTGATGCCGCAGAAAGATAATGTTCATGCCGATAGTGCCCACGCCAATGGGCGCTAAGCGGGCGGTTAAGCCGGTAGCAGCTTGGACGAGCATTAGTCGTCGGCGCGGGATAAAGTGCTTGGACAACAGAAAGTACTGCTCACCGGCCAGAACGTAGGTCATGCAGGTCAAAAATACTGCCAGACCAACCAACCATAATGTGGCCTGTGACAGAATATCCAGGCTTTGACTAAAAGCGGAGATCTGCGGCGAAATCACGTACAGCAGCAATATGATAATGACTGCAAATACAAACTTCTTTTGACGTAGCGCCAAGCGTAGCAAGCTGCGGCTGCGGTGATGTTTTTCGTGTTGGTGTTTGTCGGCCATGATGGTTAGTAGTTGGCGGCGGCTCCGAGCTTAAAGAATGTCTCAAGTGGAATATTGCCTTTTTGTTTTACCTCTTTAGCAAGTTCGACGCCAACATAGCGCACATGCCAAGGTTCGTGCAGATAGCCGGTGATTGGCTCCTGGCTCTCGCCGTAACGGATGATAAAGCCATAATCAGCAGCATTGGCGGCTAGCCACTTGCCTTCCGGTGTGGCGCCAAAACACTGGGCGACTTCACAATTACGACCCACCGGCTCAAGATCGGCGGCTAGGCCGGTTTGATGTTCGCTATAGCCCGGGCGAGCACTTTCGCGGTCGGCGGTAGCCTGGCCATAGTTTTTGACCTCTGCGCCGTACACAGCAACCTGAAGGTCGTACGAGCGATAACCGCTGGCTAACATCAGTGGCACGCCGGCAGCTTTAGAAGCCTCGTACATTTTTTCGAGGGATGGGGCCATTTGCTTGCCGACATGCATCTCGCCTGAACTGTCACTCGAGCGTAGCGGCATATTGGGCACTACAACGTCCGGTGCATAGGTCTTAGGGGCGAGCGGCCGTTGTTTGTTGACGATCACCCAGGGACTGGCCGGGTCGGTTAATGAAAATAACTTGTCGTTAAAGCCGGGCGTGGCCGGTGAGGCGGTTTTGCCGTTGGCTAAGGTGTGTAGTGTGGCAGTAGCCGGGTCGATACTCCGGTGAGATACGACCACCCCAATTAAGCTGGCAACAAAAACCAGCACAATTAAGAGAAGCCAACGGTTGGAAAGTAGCTTGTTCACTCCCGCCAGTATAACACTTTTAAAGCTTTGGCGGCTTGTCGGCGCATAAAAAACACGCTACAGTTGAGCGGACGATGGCAATTGATCTCCCCGAAGCTGAACCCTACATCAGCCAGCTCAATATGAACGGCCTCCAGGGTCGGATGTTAAGCGTGCCAAGCAATCATAAAAATCGCAAACGCGAAATCCTGTTTATCTATGGTCACCATGGTGTGCTGGAGCGTTGGTGGACCTTTGTGCAAAACCTGCAAGATTATGGCAATGTGACGATGCCTGACTTGCCTGGTTTTGGTGGCATGCAAAGCTTTTATAAGGTTGGTAAACAGCCGACCATCGATAATTTCGCAGATTACCTAGCAGCTTTTATTCGGTTGCGATACAAGCGGCGGCGGATTACCATCATTGGCTTGTCTTTTGGCTTTGTAATTGCCACCCGTATGCTGCAAAAGTATCCGGATCTAGTAAAAAAAGTCGACTTGCTGGTGAGTATGGTCGGTTTTATGCACCGCGACGACTTCCAGTTCAAGCCGTTTACCCGCAAGTTTATTCAGTACACCACCCGGTTTATGGGCACCCGGCCGGTGGCCTACCTTATTCGCTACATTGGGCTTAATGGGCCGGTGATTCGCACTATCTATGCCCGTTTACCGGCCGGCAAGCACCGCTTAGGTGCGATGGACCCGGTGGCTGCACGGGTAATGCTTGATTACGATGTACAGCTCTGGCAATGCAACGATGTTAGCACCCATTGGCGCACCACCAGCGAATTTATGGATGTCGATAACTGTGGCAAACAAATCGCCTTGCCAACCTGGTATATCGCTTCCCAGGAAGACCAGTATTTTGACAATAACATCGTTGAGCAACACATGCTGGTGGTCTTTGATTCCTGCGAGCGGGCAACGATTGTCACCCGAGGACATACGCCTAGTGTCAATGCCGACAAAAAAGAAATGGGCGTCATGTTACCCCAGAAATTGCGCAAAGCATTAGCACAAAACCCCTAGTCTGCAGGCCGATGCTGTATAATAGAGCCTAATTATGAAAATCGGCCTAGTATGTCCGTACAATATAACCCTCGGCGGCGGTGTCCAGGAACAAGTTCGAGCTATCCGCGATGAGCTGGCAAAGCGTGGCCACGATGTCAAGATCATTACTCCTGAAGTCCGAGTTATCCCTGACGACTGCGACACCGAAGGTATTATTATGCTCGGCGGTGCGGCCGACTTTAAAACGCCGTTGCATACGACTGCTCAGTTCTCAGCCAGTATTGATCCCGCTGAGATTGATGACATGCTCAAACATGAGAAATTCGACATAATCCACTTTCACGAGCCATGGGTACCCATGCTGAGCCGCCAAATCCTCAGCCGCTCAAAAGCAGTTAACATCGCCACTTTTCATGCCAAATTGCCGGATAATGCCATGAGTCGCACTATTACCAAGGTCGTTACCCCGTATACTAAGTCAGTTTTGAAGTATCTGCATGAATTAGTGGCGGTTTCCGAGCCGGCTGCCGAATACATTGGTGAGCTGACCGACCGGACGATTACTATTGTGCCAAACGGTGTCGATATCAACCATTTTGCCAAGGCTTCAGCCGAGCCAACTGCAACCATGGCCGAAGCGGTCGTCAAAAGCATCACCGAAGCCAGTGGCAAGGTTGTGCTGCACATTGGTCGCTTGGAGCGTCGTAAGGGTGTAAAGCACCTGCTGCAAGCCTTCCAGCTACTGCAAGAAAATAACGAAGATGTGTCGTTGGTGCTAGCCGGTAACGGTCCTGATCGTGAAAAGCTCGAAGAATTAACAACTACCCTGGGTCTGCGTAATGTTACCTTCCTGGGCTTTGTCAGCGAGGAAGAAAAACTCTATTTATTGCAAAACGCCGATCTGTTCTGTGCGGCCGCCCTGTACGGCGAAAGCTTTGGCGTTGTGTTGCTCGAAGCCATGTCTAGTGGCTTAGTGACGGTTGCCGGCAACAACCCGGGCTATGCCTCAACTATGCAAGGCTTAGGCGCGCTATCATTAGTTAACCCGCATGACACCGTCGAGTTTGCCCGCCGGCTTGATTTGCTGTTACGCGAAGAATCGCTGCGCTCTATGTGGCGTAATTGGGCTAGGGTCTATGTAAAACAGTTCAGTTACAAACGCATCGTTGACCAGTACGAAGCCCTCTACAAGCAAGCCTATACCGTCCACACCAGCAAACGCCGTCGTTTTTTGCCGGTGCGTCTCGGAAAGACATTGATTAAATGAAAATCGGTTTTGTAATTGACGACACCCTCGACAAGCCCGATGGTGTCCAGCAGTATGTCCTGATTATCGGTGGCTGGTTGGCCGCCCAGGGCCACGAAGTCCATTATCTGGCTGGTGCTTCCAAGCGCCAGGATATCGGCAACCTGCATAGCTTAGCTAAAAATGTCCGAGTAACATTTAACGGCAACCGCCTGACAATTCCCTTGCCGGCTAATAGTCGTCGCATCCGCCAGCTGCTCGAGCAGGAACAGTACGACATTTTGCATATCCAAATGCCCTATAGCCCAATGCTGGCCCACAAAATTATCCGCTTAGCTCCAAAACAGACAGCAATTTTTGGCACTTTCCATATTTTGCCGCAAACTGCGCTGGTCCGAGTAGCAACCCACGCGTTAGGCTTTTGGACAGCCAGCAGCCTAAAACGTTTTGATAAGATTTTTGCGGTTTCGCCAGCGGCCAAAACCTTTGTTGAGGCGGCTTTCCGGGTTAAACATGTCGAAGTGCTGCCGAATGTGGTTGATATGGAGCGTTTTCGTCAGGCGCAACCCTTAAAGCGTCTGACTGACGGCCCGGCCACGATTATGTTCTTGGGCCGGCTGGTACCGCGCAAAGGCTGTGCTCATTTCCTCGATGCCCTGGCCGTTTTAAAACAGCAACACCCGGAACTTGGGTTTAAGGCGGTAGTTTGCGGCAAGGGCGAACTCGAAACCCAACTCAAACACCAGGCTATGCAACTTGGCCTAGCCAAACAAACTGAATTTGCCGGCTTTTTAAGCGAAGAAGATAAACCGCGCTATGTGGCGAGCGCCGATGTTATTGCCTTTCCGAGCACCGGTGGTGAGAGCTTTGGCATCGTGCTGACCGAAGCCATGTCAACCGCCCGGCCGGTGGTGCTAGCCGGCGATAATCCTGGATATCGTAGTGTTATGCATGAGCAGCCTGAGTTGCTATTCAGACCTCAGGACCACCGACTGTTGGCTGATAAAATCTACGCTTTTCTAAGCGATAAAGCCAAAGCCAAACAAATGGTCGCCTGGCAGGCTCAGCATGTCCGTCAATTTGATATAGAGGTGGTTGGTCCTAAACTAGTCAAAGCCTACCGGCAGCATTTGCGAAACAAAGCTGCCGCATGAGATACTAAGCTCATGTTTTCATTTCGAACATCCAAAAAATCACGAAAATCCAACGGCGACGATCCCGAAGACCAGGTTTTTGTAAACGTCACTAACCGGACCTTGTTTAGGGTGTTTATAATGTTCACTGCTTTCTTAACCTTGCTCTTGGCTATACGCCAGGCATCGCAGGCCCTGGTGTTGGTCTTTACCGCCTTCTTCCTGGCATTGGCGCTGAATGCCCCTGTCCAATGGGTGGCCCAGCACATTCCCGGCAAACAGCGTGGTAACCGCAGTGTGGCAACCGGCCTGTCGGTGTTGATTGTCTTTGCCTTGCTGACCGCCTTTATCGCCAGTATCGTACCGCCGTTTGTCCGCCAGATTAGCAGCTTGGTTGATACCGCTCCGCAGTTGGTCAGTGACCTGCGCAACGAAGATACCGGCGCCGGTAAGCTTATTCATCGCTATAATCTGGAGTCACAAGTTGATTCTTTCTCGAATGACTTAGCCGACCGTCTTAAGGGCTTCAGCGGCAAAGCTGTTTCAGTGGTTGCCAGCATCGGCAGCAGCGTCTTTACTACGCTAACCATCGTTGTATTGGCCTTTATGATGCTAGTCGAGGGCCCACGCTGGGTGTCAATTGGCGAGGAATTAATACCTGACCGGCATCGCGAGCATGTGCGTGAGTTAAGCCGGGCAATGTACAAAGTCGTCAAGGGCTATGTTAACGGTCAGGTGTTACTGGCGGCGATTGCCGCGGCCTTGATTGTGCCAATGTTGTTTATCTTAGGAATCAGCTATCCGGTTGCCTTGATGGTGGTGGTATTTATATGTGGTTTAATTCCAATGGTTGGCCACACGCTGGGTGCGGCTATTGTCACAGTAGTGGCATTGTTCACCTCGCCGTTGTCGGCATTGATTATCTTGGGCTACTACATCCTGTACCAGCAGATTGAAAACTACTTCGTCCAGCCAAAAATCCAGGCTAACTCAACCAATATGTCACCACTACTGGTGTTTATGGCGGTGGTTCTGGGTGTCAACTTTGGTGGTCTGCTCGGCGGTCTGGTAGCCATTCCAATCATGGGCTGTATCCGTATCTTAGTTATCGACCAGCTAATAAGCCGTAATATTCTCGAGACTAAATCTGCCAAGGCGACGCTCGCCAAGGCCGAAGCTATTGATAACTAGCTTCGACTCCAAACACTGCCATCACTGGTATCACGGACGATAATTCCCTGCTCGAGCAGCAGGTCACGAATGCGGTCTGATTCTGCCCAGTCTTTATTCTCGCGGGCTTGCTCGCGCTCGGCGATAAGCTGACTTTGCTCATCGCTGATGTCCGCTTGCTCGAGCAACTTGGTGCCGAGGGCATTATCAAGCCATTCTAGAAGACTGGTGAAGGCCTCTTGACTATCGGTGCCAATACCACCGTTGTCAATCGCTCCTTCCAGGGCACTTAGAAGTGCTAGAGCTTGAGGCGTATCAAGGTCGTTTTCCAGGGCCTGCTTGATTTGGGCTTGGTATTGGCTTAATGCTTCGATGCTGATGGCTTGGTCGCCGCTAACCGGTTGCCAACGGCGGGCAGCCATTGCCTGGTAGGCTTTTAGGCGGTTTTGGGCTGCTTCTAAACTATCCCAGCTAAACTTGCTTTGGCTGCGGTAGTGGCTCTCCAGGACATGCAAGCGGACTGCTTCAGGGCTAATGCCCTTGTCGATGATATCCTGAATGCGAATGCCATTGCCTAGGCTTTTGGAGATTTTTTCGCCGTTGACCATAACATGATTGCTGTGCAGCCAGTAGTTGGCAAAACGCTGACCAGTGGCGGCTTCGCTTTGGGCGATCTCGTTGGTATGGTGGACCGGTATATGGTCAATGCCGCCGGTATGAATGTCTAAAGTGTTACCGAGGTATTTCATACTCATGGCTGAACATTCAATGTGCCAGCCGGGAAAACCGATGCCCCAGGGGCTTTCCCATTCCATGTCGCGTTGCTGGTCTTTGGGTGAAAACTTCCAGAGTGCAAAATCGGTTTGGTTGCGCTTCTGCTCGTTGACGGCTACCCGGGCGCCAGCTTGTTGCTCATCAAGGTCAAGCCGGGCAAAAGCGCTGTAACTCTCGAACTTACTAGTATCAAAATAAACCCCATCGTCAATGACATAGGTGTAACCCTTGGCTTCCAACGTTTTAATAAGCTCGATTTGCTCTTCGATATGATCGGTCGCCTTGACGATATGGTCAGGTGTCATAATATTGAGCAACTGCATACCCTGCAGGAAGTCGGCGGCATAGAATTCGGCAACTTCCCAAGCGGTTTTGCCTTCGCGACGGGCGCCCTTTTCGAGCTTATCTTCACCATCATCGGCATCGCTGACCAGGTGGCCGACATCGGTGATGTTCATGACCCATTGCGGCTGGTAGTCGGCAGTCAGTAGCGTGCGGATAAGCATATCCATGCGCACATAATTAAACCAGTGGCCAATGTGGGCGTAGTCATAAACGGTCGGACCACAAGTGTAAACCGTGACCTGGGGCGCATTAAGCGGTTCGAATTCGTCAATCTGACGGCTGAGTGTGTTGTAGAGTTTCATTGGTCTGCCTTTCGAGGTTATCTAAGAGTTGCGAGGCGTAGCGTATACACTCTGATTTGATCTCGTTGAAGGGCCGGCCGTTTTCGACCCGAAAGCCGCTGGCGTATGGGTGACCGCCACCATCAAAGTGCTCGGCGAGTTCGGCGGCAATTGCCGAGTCGGACCGGCTGGCGCAGCGGATTGCAGCCGTAACCCGGCCGTTATTATATTGTTTAAAAACGACCACGGTTTTGACACCTTCGGTTTGCAGAATATCAGGGATAATGAGCGGTCCGGGATTATACAGGGGGCTATACTGGTTGATTTCGGCTTGTGGTATAACTACAATCGCCACCCGGCCATCGGCCAACAATTCGGCTCGCTTGATAAGCTCGGCCTTGTAGCGGAAAATGCTGACCGGCATCTTGTTGGTTTCTCGGCGGGCTTCTTCGAGTGCTGGCCGGTCAACGCCGGCATCAACCATGTCGGCCATTACACGGTAGGTGTTGGCTGAGGTTTGCTGGTTAGATAAGCCCTGGGTATCGCCTAGGATTGCCGTCATCATGTTAGTTTGTGCGGCCACGCTGAGTGGCCACTTGGCTTGCTTGCCAATTTCGTAAATTAGCTCACCGGTTGATGATTTACTGTGGTCATTTATGGTGACGGTGGCAAACGGCACTTCGTTTTGGACTTCCAGATGATGGTCTAAAACAATACACGGCTTGTTAGCTAGCCAGACTTTTTGGCCGGTTTTGGCCAATTGTTCAAACAAATTGATGGTTGAGGTGTCAACAATAATGCTGGCGTCGAACTGGCGTGGTACTTCACGGCTGACGCGGTCCCAGCCTTCCAGATGCTGCAGGTAGGTTGGAATGTCGATACCGCAGTACAGCAGCGGTTCTTTGCCCATGTCACCCAAAATATGTTCTAGGGCCAGGGCGCTGCCGAGCGAGTCGGCGTCTGGGTTGTCGGCTTGTAGAATGAGGATCCGCTGGGCGGCGGCCACAATGTCGGTAATAGTCTGGAGTTCGGGATAGCTAGCCATATGTCCTTTAGCTTAACAGCCGGCCGGTGATATGGCCAGTGGTGGGCCGCCGGTTCTTATAATCTTTGACGGCCTTCTAAGGCGCGGCCGAGCGTGATTTGGTCGGCATACTCCAAGTCGACGCCAATCGGCAGACCGCGGGCCAGCCGGCTGATAGTCACTTTACGGTCGCCAACTTGCTGTTGGATGTATAATGCAGTAGACTCGCCCTCGACACTGGCGTTAGTAGCCAGGATAATCTCTTCAACCTCGTCTTCGTCAACACGTTTAACCAATTCGTCAATGTGCAGCTGCTCCGGGCCGACACCATCAATTGGTGAAACCAGGCCACCCAGCACATGGTATGTGCCGCTAAACTGGCCGGTTTTTTCAAGTGCCGCGATGTCAAACGGATCGGCCACCACAGCCACAACCTTTTTGTTGCGCTTGGGGTCGGTGTACAAGTCGGATAGTGTTTGGCCGGCCGGGATTAGGGCAAAGGTTTTCTGGCAGTAAGCAATACCGCCATGTAATTGTTGCAAGCTTTCGGCAAGCTGGCCGCTGATATGCGGGTCGCGCTTGACCAAATAATAAGCGTAGCGCTCAGCGGTACGTGGTCCAACGCCCGGCAAAACGCCGAGCGCATCAATTAAGTCAGTTAGTGCCGGCGGCAGGACGTTCATTGTGGGGCTTACAGGCCGAGACCGCCCAGCATGCCCATCATTGGCTGCATCTTTTCAGCTGCAACTTTTTGTGAGGTCTGGATAGCTTCCTTGACGGCATCTTCTACCCAGCGTTCGAGCTGGCCGATGTCATCGAGGTCGACGTATTCTGGGTCGATGTGGATTTTCTTAATCTTTTGTTCGCCGCTGATCTCTACACGTACGGCGCCATCACCGGCTTCGACGGTAATAATTTCTTTCTGAAGCTCCTTCTGGATCTTCTTAACGCGCATCAGCATTTTTGCTTGGTCAAAACGGTTCATATAGGTTCCTCTTACGTTACTTTATTGTATCAGATACGGGCTTGGGGCCGTAGTAGGCCTCAACGGTCGCCGGGCTGTAGCGCCAGGCGACAAAGTAGCGCTGGGCATGGAAGCTGACGATGCAGGCTAGCAACACAAACACTAGACCAGTCGAAACTATCCGAGCAACCGGGTTGCTGGGGAAGACTTTTTTCCACTGGTGCAAGAAATAAGCCATACCGCCGCCAGCCACCAAGTATACCGCCGGTACAAGGTATTGCAAAGCAACTGCACCACGGATAGCTACCATGACGACTCCGATGAGCGTAAAGGCTGCGAGCAACCGGGTGCGTGGATTGGTGAGATGACGGCTGTAAAAGACTACACCGAAGACCAGGAAGACGGTGCTAGCGACATCAAGCAGTGGCGTGTGCGCCAGCCAGATTTCGGGCATGGCAGGCCCTTTAAGCACGAAGTATAAAATGCTGAATACCGCCTGTTTGGCGATGGCGACAAAACCCGGGAAGGCCGTCGACGGCAAACCAATCCAGGCTGTTAGTAGCTCTGGTTTACGCAGCAAACTAGCGGCAGCGACGGCAAAACAGCCTAAGAAAATACCGGCAGCCAATGACAATTGCTTAGGGCTGGCAGTCTGGCGCAATTCCAAAAGCGGCTTGTAAAGCAATAGTATGGTTGCCAGCACGAACCACAGGCCGCCGGATACAAACAGTGATAGACCAGCGACGGTCGCAAAAGCAACGAGCGCCCTGCCCTCATTCTGCTTGCTGTTAATCCAGGCTGCTAAGTTGATTAACGCCAAGACCATAACCAGCAGCAGACTGTAGCTGGTGCCAAAACGGCCACTTTGAACGGTCCAGGTTGAAGTCGCGAATAAGGCAGTACTCCAGAAAGCGGTAGTCAGGCCATACCAGCGGCGGGCGGTCTTATAAAACAGCCATACACCCAGACAAGTTACGAGAACTGAAGCAAAGCGGGTATACAGCAGGTCGTTGCCCGGTAAATGCATGAGCGCAAAGGCTAGCAATTTGTATGGCAATTGCAGAGGGTCATTAATAATTGCCGACAAGCTGCCGGCTTGCGCGAAAGTCAGACGTTCGCTTGGGCTGGCTGGCAAAAAACCGCCGAGATTGAACAAAAACAAGCCGGCAACCAAGGCTACGGCAATACCACCGGTTAACAGTTTGGGCCAGTTTGGTTTATTGTCGCCGGACAGCATCTTTTTTGTTGCCATAATTTCTTGCTTCTAAGTATACCATTTATGCGGTGCGGCGCATTTATTCGAAGGAAACGCCACCACCGGAGTGGTTGGTGTCAAGTGAGCTGATTTTCTGCCGCTCACGGTCAAAGTACAATTCCACGCCGCCAACCGGACCGTGACGGTGTTTTTTGATAAGCACATCGAGGATATTTTTACGGTCGGTTTCCGGGTTGTAGTAGTCTTCACGGTACAAAAAGGCCACAATGTCGGCATCTTGCTCGATTGACCCTGATTCACGCAGGTCGGACAGCTGTGGAATCTGCGGGCTACGGCTTTCTACCGAACGACTTAGCTGTGACAACGCAATCAACGGCACGTTGAGTTCACGGGCAACTTGTTTAAGGCCACGGCTGATCTCGGTAATCTCCTGTACTCGGTTGTCACTCTTGCCAAACTTGCTACCGCCACTCATTAGTTGTAAGTAATCGACGATGATCAAGCCTAAGGGGCTTTTGTGGGACTCGCGGCGGGCTTTGGTGCGCATGTCACTGACCGTAATGCTTGGCGAGTCATCGATGAGGATTTTGGTTTCCGACAAGGCACCCATGGCCAAGCCGATCTTTTCAAAGTCCGAATCGTTTAAGTTACCGGTGCGCAGCGCCCAAGAATCAACACCAGATTCCATGGCTAGCAAACGGTCAACTAGCTGCTCTTTGCTCATCTCAAGACTAAAAATCAAAACCGGCTCGTTGGCGTACAGGGCAACATTATGCGCCAAGTTAAGCACAAACGCCGTCTTACCCATGGCCGGCCGGGCTGCCAAGATAAACAGGTCGGAACGCTGCAGGCCGGCTAGCATGTCGTCCATATCATGGTAACCAGTTGGGATACCTCGCAGTTTGCCTTTGTCTTTGTGAAGGTCATCGAGGCGCTCAAAACTTTCGGCTAAGATTGTTTCGATGCTGGAGACCGACTGCTTGATTTGCTGGTTGCTGACTTCGAACAAACGGGCTTCGGCCATTTCGACCAATTCCTTGAGGGATTTGGTCTCGTCAAAGCTGTACTCGCCAATCTCTTTACTGGCAGCAATTAAGCGTCGGCGGACGGCTTTTTGGGCGACAATATCGGCGTACTGTTCGACATGGGCGGCAGTCGGCACATAGTTGGTTAGTTCAGTCAGATAGGCTGCCCCGCCAATGCTGTCGAGGTAGCCATTGTTACGCAGCTGGTCAGCCAGGGTCAGGACATCAATGGGACTGCGCCGCTCGTAGAGCTGGGTTATGGCGACATAAATTTGGCGGTGGCGTTCTTCGTAGAAGTCTTCGGGCGTGATGGCGTCGGCGATCTTGACCAGCGCATCGGTGTCGATCAGAATCGCGCCAAGCAATGAAGCTTCAGCATCAGAGTTTTGCGGCAAAGCCTGCTGGCGGCGCGGTTGTTCGTCCATACTCCCTTTCGTAGTGGTATTTTAGCGTACTTATAGATTTGTTTATAGTACTTCGGCGCCACCGAAGATATTACTGACGGTCGAAACCGGGTTATCGGGGTTAACTTTGGTCGCTTGGACCGGCTTTGGCGCCTCTTTGCTATCGAGGACACAGCGGATACCCATTTCGCGGCCGGTGATCTTTTTGATGACATTACTCAGAATCTCTTGGTTCTTAGCCTCACTAAGCCGCCGTTTGTGGAATGCAAAGGTAAAGTGCAGTTCAACTGCATCCTCAAAGAAGACCGGCGTGGCCATACGTACAATGCCGTAGAGCGTGTTATGAGTGCGTTTAAGGCTGGAAATAACCGTCGGCCAGATAGCGGCGTCGACCTCGGGTAGTGGCTCGCCGTGGCGGCCGGGCTCGGGTGTATCGACTTCGTCTTCGACTGGCTTGGCTTTTGGTGTTGGTTCGGGCTCGGTCTCTGGTTCATCGGCTTGGGCGACAACTCTCAGCGGTTTAGCCGGCGCGGTCGGCCGGGGTGCAGCCGCGGCTGCCGGCTGCTGTGCTACGGTCATAACCGCGACCGGCGGCGGCAATGTGCCCTCCAGGGCGTGTGATAAGCAAATGAGTTCGAGGTAGCCCGCCGGATCATGGGCGACCGGTACTTCCAGCAGTTTCTCCATAAGTTTGAAGCTATTGCTGGCGCCCTGGCCATCTAAAATTTGCTGACGCAAACGCTTGCCGAGCTGTTTAGCAATTTGAGCAGCTTCAAAGCCCTGATCCCGTAAAGCACTCAAGGCTCGGGTGACAGCAGCTGCATCGGCAGCGTTGAGAGCATCAATAATGGCGGTTATACCCTCGACGGTTGGTACGCCGGTGAGGTTACGGACGTGGTCGGCGTTGATTTCGGTTTTGGCGTCGACCTGGCTACGGGTTTGGTCGAGTAAGCTGATGCTATCACGGAAGCTACCTTCGCCGTGGGCAGCAACCAGCTCGAGTGCTTCGTCGCTGATCTTGAAGCCCTCTTTCTCGGCAATCACTCGTAGCTGACCGACTACTTGGTCTAAGGGGTAAGGCTTAAAGATGAAACGCTGCGTTCGGCTAACGATGGTCTCGGGTAGTTTATGCGCATCGGTTGTGGCTAAAATAAAGACTACATGGGCTGGCGGCTCCTCGAGCGTCTTGAGGAGTGCGTTAAAAGCCTCTCGAGTCAGCATGTGAACTTCATCGATAATGTACACCTTATATTTGGCGCTTGATGGTGCTACATGGACCTTGTCGCGTAATTCGCGGATTTCGTCGATGCGGCGGTTGCTGGCGGCATCAATTTCGATGATGTCGAGATGCATCGAATCATCGGTGTAAGGTAGCCCGTTGAGCTCGTGCGCTAGAATACGTGCGAAGCTAGTCTTACCGACACCGCGGGGCCCAGTGAATAAATAAGCATGTGCTGTTTTGCCGGTTTTTAGAGCATTAACCAAAGAACTGGTAATATGCTCTTGTCCTACAACCTCACTCAAAGATTTCGGCCGATACTGCCGGTATAACGCTTGTCCCATAGACTTTTAATTATACGCTTGTTTGCTGCTGAAAAGAATTACAGTGCAGCTTCGATAGCAGCCCATTCGACGTTCATATCGTCTTCGGGAACGTTAACGCTGACTTGATCACCGGGTTTGGCTTTAAAGTAAGTAACACTGGCCAGCAGTACGCGGTAAGCGTGGCTGCCAACTTCTACGAAGTAGTGGCCCTTGTCGAGCTTAAGGGTGCCAACAACTTGCTTGCGCGGAACAGGGCCGATTTGCTTGTACATAAATGCGCCGTCATCGGCAATAGTGAGCTTAAGGATATCACCCTGGACAAGCTTGGATTTGCTGGCATAGTTGGCTGGAACCGGGTAAGTTTTGGCATCTGAGCCAACCATATTTTGGCCATCAAAAACACCTTCGATGATTTTACCACCGACTTCTTCGCTTGGAATAGGTGTGACACGTCGTCATCACCAACTAGGCTAACGAGTAATTCGTTCGCCGCTGCCAAGTTGGTCTCGGCCTCTTGAATAAGTGCCCGTAACCGCTTTATTTGTTTTTCTGGTACATCAGCCATAATATTTGTCTGTCTAGAATTTGTCTCTTTATCTCGTACTCCCCCTAAACGTATCATGTTTGACAAGTCAAGTCAAAGGATCTGTGGTTTCTGTGGATAATTTCCCTATAAACTCCGGTTATGTGTGGTAAATAGTACATTATGCCACTTCGGTGCAGTCGGCCGTGTAATCTAAGGGCCGCTCTTGTGGCAAAAGCTGGCAATTAAACGCTATTCCGCTTGACAGTCCGACCATTTGCGGATTGTGAAAGGCTGCCAGCTCAGCGGCCTCTAAGGCTGCTGCAGGGGTGACCGGCTCCGTCGTGTGGACCGTTACAAGGCCGTGACGCACGTTTTGCTGGTCTACCATTGCCTCGAGACTAATGGTGGCCTGGTCTAAGCCCCGATCATCATTATAGGTATCGCTTTGGGCAACGGCACAGCCGCTTAATTCGAGGCATATTCCGGCGACTACCAAGAATCCAGCTCCGACCCGGTTGTAGCGCTGACCATACTCCATGATAGGGTTAATATAAAACAAAACACCTGGAAAGCCAAAACTTTCCAGGTGTTTGCATGCGTACGTAAGAACTAGGCCAGTTCGACAGTAGCGCCAGCAGCTTCGAGAGCTTTCTTGGCAGCTTCAGCGTCTTCGGTCTTAGCCTTCTCAACGACGACTTTTGGTGCGCCATCGACGATAGCCTTAGCTTCGCCAAGACCCAAACCGGTCAGATCCTTAACAGCCTTGATGACTGCAACTTTCTGAGCACCGGCGTCTTTCAGGACAACGTCCCATTCGCTTTTAGCATCTTCTGCAGGAGCAGCGTCGCCAGCAGGACCAGCAACAGCAACGGCTGCAGCAGCTGGCTCAATGCCGTATTCATCCTTTAGGATGGTCTTAAGTTCGTTGACTTCGAGAACTGTCAGTTTTGTCAGTTCTTCGGCGAGTTTCTTTAAATCGGCCATAGTAATCTCCAATTATTAATTAAGCAGTTGCTTTGGCTTCTACGCCATCAAGCAATGCATGTAGGTTGCCCGAAAGGGCGTTGACGGTGTCGTTGACTGGTGCCAGCAATGTTGCAATAACGCTGCCAATGAGGACTTCCTTGCTTGGAAGATCGGCGAGAGTCTTAACTTCGTCGGCGCTCAAGAACTTGCCTTCGGCTGAGATAGCGCCTACAAATTCGAGTGTAGGGTTTTTCTTAGCAAAATTGGCGAGTGCTTGGGCGGGTGCGACTTCATCTTCAGCGTTAAAAGCGTAGAGCAGCATGCCTTGGAGGGCGCTGGTGTCGACATCTTTTAATGCATCGGTTGCCTGGGCAGCCTTGATGACGAGGCGGTTTTTAACAACTTTGACCTGAGTACCGTTTTCACGGGCCTGGCGGCGCAGTTGTTGCAAAGCTTTTACCGTAGTACCTTCGTACTTTGTAACAACGGTCATTTTTGAGGTGCTAAAAAGCTCGGTAATTTCGGCGACAACTTCGTTTTTCTTGTTCTTTGTTAATGCCATAAATGCATTACTCCCTGTTTAGTTTAGGGTTTTTGAGAGTGCTATCGACCCGGCACTTCCCTGTTGATTGTTGATTGGCCAAACAAAAACGTCTCTGCGATGCAAAGACGTCATAAAAACTCTGGAAGAGTTGTTTAAACCTCGGTGGCGAATTAAGCTTGAGTTACCTCACGCAGCCACTGTCTTTGGCAATCAAGTGTTATTTTAGCGTATTATACTCCTGCCGTCAACAGGGGTGACTGCTTTTTTGTGTGGGCGACCTTTTCCAGGTATTGCCGGGTAACGGCTTTGAATTGCCCAAAAGCACGTATATTAATCCATTCGTCATCGGCGTGGATATTGCCACCAAGCGGATATACGCTAATACACGGCACGCCGAATGGTACGAAGAAACGGATATCACTGCTGCCGAGGGCGTGATAACCATGAACGGTAATGCCCACTTCTTTTTCGACTAGCTTAACGAAAGGTGCTATATACGGATCAGTAAGACTGCATTCCGAAGGTGCTCCATCACTAATATGCCGCTGAGATAACTTGCGTTTGCGGCAAATGCGTTCTACCTCTTCGTATATCCGGGCATGTTCCTTGGCATTGATGGTGCGGATATCGATCATCATGCTTGCGCTGTGTGGCACTTGGTTTAAGGCGCCATCGCCGCCTCTCATCTGACTTAAGGTGATGGTGTTGGTGTCCGGGTGCAGATGCTTGGGGAATATGGCGCGGATTTCGTTTAGTCCAGCCAGTAATTTGTCGAGGGCGTTGTCACCGAGCCAAGGGCGCGACCCATGGGCGGTGCGGCCCGTAGCGCTGACTTCAAACGCCCACATGCCTTTGGCGGCTGTCTGGATCTGCCAGTTATCACCGCCATCGGGCAAAACACAAACCTGGGGGATATAGCCTTCGTCGACAAGTTTGGCTGTGCCATCGCGGCCGCCATTTTCCTCGTCGGTTGTGACCATCAGGCCCAAATCGTAACTTTGTAGGTCATCTTGGATCTCGTCGATGATTTGCAGATAGCTCGCCAAAGCAAACTTCATATCAAGCACACCGCGACCGTAGTAGCGACCATTTCTGGATTTGAGATTGAATGCCTCAGGCGGAGCCGGAGTCACATCGGCATGAGCAGCCAGCATAACCTTAGGTGTCTTAACGTCAGGCTTAACGGTCGCAACCAGGGATTCGAAGCCGTTCCACTCAAAGCGTTTAACAAACATGCCACGCTCGGTGACGAATGCTTCAACATAGTTGAGTAGTTGGTGCGCGGGCTGACGCTCGCCGACAATCGTCGGATAGGCGACGAGTTTTTTGAGAATATCTTCCATAGGGATTACACGAAAATGTATTGTACGCTTACGGCTAAGTTTGTCAATTAGTTTGCGCCGCTGTCGGCCTCAATGGCGACTTCTTCGGCGAAATGGACTGCCAAGAGGTGCTCTATACCTCGGATCATGGTAACTACTTCAGGGTCAAACAGTGGCTGTCTGTGCTCCGTTTCTGTCCAATGGTTACCGAATTCGATTTGCGACCGAGGGACCGTAATGCCAGAGTCAATTTTTGCGCGCTTTCCTGAATCTGTCCATTCAATAACGTCATCTTGAGCGATTGGTGGTCTTGGTGGTATGTGCTCTTCGTATGATTTGTTGTGGTTCATAAGTTTTCCCTTTTTGGTGTCTAAAATAAAAAATCAGGCGATTGGAGCCTGATTTACATTCTGGGACTGTGCGCGGGCGCTTATGCGTTTGCCCGGTTGGCTCCAACCATAGTGAAGCACAGCCCCGTTCCGAGGAACACGAGGACAGCTTTGCGCATAATGGTTGCAGTTACATTGTTCATTAACCAATAGTATAAATGCTTAGTTGCCGTAAAGCAATGGATATGCTTCGCCGGCCTGCTGCCGCATATGGTTGATGAGTTGGCGCATGCCCGGATAGTCGGCCTGCTGCTGCAATAACTGGAACAGGCTCTGACCGTTAATGGCACTGTGCCAGCGGACGGTGTGTCCCAGGAGCATAACATGGTAAGCTACTTGGCCATAACCTTTGCGTTGTAGCAAACTGTGCAAGCGTAGTGATGAGTCAAAGCAATCTTCAAACAATTCGGTCAGCCCTGCCTTATCGATTGCCTTTGGTACGGCAAAGCCATGGCGTGGGGTTAGGGCCTGCATTTGCGGCAAGCCGATCAACTTTTGCTCGTAAAGATGCTGTAACAATCCATAACTGGTGGTTGCCTCCCAGTTGAAATTGGCACTGGTTAATGCCGGAGCGTTGAGTTTATCATCTTGGCTGGCAACTAGGCGGTAGGCCTGTAGTAGTGCTGACTTCTGGTTATAGGGCCAGCGAGTAGTCAGATCCTGTAGTTGCTTATAAGGAATATCGGTAAATCGGTAAGCGACATCGGCAACCAGCTCTAGCTCGTTGCGTGGCCAGACACTGGTCAAGCTTGCCGGTTCACTATTTGCGGAGTCAGGATAGTTCTTGGATAGGCTTTCGGTGACCATCTCTTCCAGCTTGTTGTCGTAACCGTTTTGCCGGTATAGGGCGCTCTTGTCTAGTGACGCCAGTGGCAGAACAGCTTGGGCTAAGTGTGTTATCCGGTCGTCTGATTGTTTCTCAGCGTATTCACCAAGCTTGCGACGGATAAGCTTGTAGCTTTCTACTAATTTATCGAGTTGCTCACAGTATTCTTTTTTGGTGGCATTATCGAGTTCGTGGGGCACATGTAGGTTGAAGCCGTCGCTGGTTTTGGTAACCGTCGCTGTCTCGACTTTGCTGGCTACTGGCTCTTGCTTGGCCGGCTGCGGGGTGGGCTTAGTTGATGGTTCCTCGGGCAATAGCGGGGTAATTTTTTGGACAACCAGCTGGTGGATAGCATCGATACTGAGCATTGATTTGTCGCGCACGCAGTCGATCTGGCTAAAGTCTTTGGGGAATAATTGGCTGAGCGAGTCGTATACATCGACCGCCCGTTCAAGGTGGCTTAAATCGGCTTCATGAATATCATGCTTTTTGTTGGTGTAACTGCGTTTGTCTTTGAGCCCGATAAGCTGCTGCGCGATAACTGCCGGCACCCGCAAGATGACATTGAGGTCAGGCCGCGGAATTTTGAGCATCTCAAACTCAAGGTTGTCGAGCCAGATAAAAAATCCGCGACGTTCCTCAACACTAGCGAACTTGGTGCCCTGGTGTGCCATGCTGCTGGCCGTGTAACGGTTGGCGAGCACAACTTTGCCGTCGTTTAGGGCTTGGTGTAAATCTTTGGCGGCATCGTAGCGGTCGAGGGCGTAGAACAGTGAGGCCGTGTAGGGGCCTACTTCTTCGGTGCTGCCGTAATCACCGTTGAGGTATTTGCCAGCAAAGTAACCGGAGGGTTGGTCATAGCGTGGAAAATCAAAGACTGCCACATCGTAGCCATCATTACGTAAGCGATCGGCTAATAATTTGCACTGTGTGCCCTTGCCTGATCCATCCGAACCTTCGATAACCAAGAATGTTCCCTGTCGCTTGTCAGTCACTAGCCTCTCCTTTGGCGTATATTGTGCTGCAAACTCGCCAAACATGCAACTTGAGCCTAGGCGACGTCTGTGTCACACTCATAAACAATGAAAGTTAGCATTATTGTTGCCATCACTGTCGATGGCTTTATCGGTCGCAACGACCACCATACTTCAACCGCTTGGACCAGTGTCGAAGACAAACGCTGGTTTAGGGAGTTTACCAAACAAACTCGAGCTGTGGTGATGGGCGCAAAAACCTTCGCCACCTTTAAAAGTGGCATGCCTGGACGCAAGTTGTTTATTTACACCCACAAACCCGAAAATATCCCGGCAATTGAAGGCGTTGAAGCAACTAACGAAGCGCCGGCAGCACTGATTGCCCGCTTAGCCGCCGAAGGCTATAGTGAAGTTGCTATCTGCGGTGGCGCTACGGTTTATCGGTTATTCTTAGAAGCCGGTGTCGTCGATGAACTATATATTACGGTTGAACCAAAGTTCTTTGGCGAGGGTGTCAAACTGTTTGACCAAAGCCTGGAAACCCAGCTCAAGTTGCTTGAAAGCAGCAATCTCAATGACAATACCCTGCTGCTACACTACCGCGTCGAACGCTAGAGCCTAGGGAATATATTGGGTCACGACACCAGAAGTAGTGTTGTCGATCTCGACATATTCTAGCTGTTTGACTTCGTCTTTGAGCTGTTCACAGACCCAGCGGCTGACATTCTCTAAGGTTGGCGCAAAATCGAATAATTTGTCCCAGGAATCACTGGCCAAATGTTTGGCTTGTTTGTTGACGGCTGTCTGGAGCACATCGCTATCCACGAACATACCTTTTTTACTAAGCTGTTTGTCGGCAAAACAAACGCCAACTTTTACGGTGATGTCCTGCTTTTTACCGGCTTTGGCCTGAACCGTTGTTTTTTTGCTGACTTCGACTACAAAACTCATGTGTTCCTCCTTGTTACTTGTTTGCCGGTTCGTTCAAATAACTCCAGTGTATAGCCGCTGGAATGATCGAGCTGATACACGACTTCGTTGATGTCGGTTGCCGACAGCATGCGCCCACAGGTTGGACATGGCAAAACATTAATAAATACTGTTGTGCCGCTAAGATTGACATTTTGTCTCTGAGCCTCGATGAGCATGGCGACCTCGGCGTGGATTGCATCGTAGTGGTTGAGATCGTTGGGCGGTGAGAAAAAACGCTCCCGCTGACTGCCCATATGCATGGCGAAGCTTTGGTACGGCACAACTTTATTATAGGCCGTTAGCAAAGCTTGGTATGTATCGTCGCTGTTTTTTCGACCCAGTGCCACGCCGGTTTGATTGGTGTGATCGTACGACTGGCGGGCAGCTTGGTTGGCGAGTTCTAACATCTCCTGGTTTGAGTATGACTTTGCTGGCTCAATTTTTGGCGGAGGAATCAGCTTATCGGTAGATTTCTCATAGGCAATGGCCTCTGCTTCGTCACTGAATGGTGAGACTAATTCGTATGGTATGTGACGATTGGCTAAGGTGTAATACAGTGGCTGTAAGTGGAAGGAGTGGTGCCATGAACCGTTTACAAAGACGGTTCGCGAGAAGCTGACTTTTTCCAGAATATAATTGGTCTCGCGCTGGAAATAGTGCAAGGTATATATTTTATATTTGGAAGCCGATGCGGCAACTTTGTCGATAATTGGCCGGACGGTTTCTACTTTAAGCATGCTGAATTGCGGTTGGTTCTCTAACCCGTCGACATAGGCTTCTTTGGTGATGCCGAGGACAATATTGCCCTGGGGCAAGTATGTTTTGACAAGCTGTGTAAACCGTTCGATCGACAACTGGCGTGGCGCAGCAATAAAAACAGCTTGCAAATCGCTGAGTGGTTTTTTGCTGCCAAAGGCTAGCTCGCCCCAATCAAAACTGTGTGGAGACTTGCTCATGCTGCATCACCCTCTTGGTATTTTTCATCAAACTTTTTGATTAGGCGGGCAATTGTTTTGGTTTTTGCCTTATACAGGTTAGCATTCTCCAGAGGCGTGTGCTTAAGCTGCCGGTAATTCCATACACTAAGATCGGGTGCATCAAACGGTATGACATGTATGTGGAGATGGTCGGCTACAGTGCTCTGGGCTTCTATGCCGCCCTCGCGGATCATAAACTGCAACCCCTTAATACCATGCACATCCTTGACGATTTTTTTGGCGACATACATAAACTTACGGATAGTCTGCCATTCGCTATCAGTTAGCTCTTTCACGGAGCGAATGTGTCGCCGCGGAATGATCATAAAGTTGCCATCTATATAGGCAAATAAGGCGACGGTCATGACAATGCCGTTTTCTTCGTAAAAAATGTATTTGTCGCGCAAATCGCAAAATACACATTTGCCAACACTGGTCCAAATTTTACCGTAGTACCCCTTGGTTCGGGCGTCGCGGTAGTATATTTGTTTCTGGTGCTCGTTCTCTGGAGTCGTGTCGCTCATCGTTCTTGGTTATCGTTCTTTCAGGGGATCTTTGCGGAGTTCCATAAAATCTTTAAAGACATCACCAAGCTGTCCACCAATAGCGCGTTGGACAATTTTGGTGGTCGAGATAGCGGTCGACTGACGGTCAACGACTTTGACCTCTCCGCCGTATCTAGTAACGGTTTTGTATTCTTTGGAGCCTTTGTACTCTTCGGTCCAGTCTTCTTTGACGGTGATAAAAACATCGGGCTGCAATAAGCCGAGTGATGGGGTGCAGCTTGGTTCGGGCAGAATGGTCACAAAATCTACAGGTCGCAGGTGGGTCAGCATTTCGGCGCGGATTTTTTCGTCGAGAATAGGCTTGTTCGGGCCTTTGACGCGGCGGATTGCATCATTGCTACTAACGCCAACAACTAACACATCACCTTCAGCCTTGGCTGCTTCGAGGTACCGGCATTGGCCAACATGTAGCAGATCCCATGATCCGGCTGTAAAGACGATTTTTTTGCCTTGTTCGCTGAGTTTTTCACGCAAGGTCATTAGGTCGCTCTGTGAAATAATGCGTTTTTTCCAGGCTTGCGCCTTCTTTTCGGTCATGACGTTGTCCCCTCTGGTGTTATTGCAGTATGCCTTGCTTTATATAGTAGCATGCCCCGTTCGACTAGTATGTCTCTGGTACGCACAAAATGTTCATTCTGTTCCAAAAACTCGTAGGGATTATGTCGCAGAAATTTATAAAAGTCGTACAGCAGGAATATATTACCCAAATAATCGATAATATTCTTGCCCTGGACTGTTGTTTTTGGCAGCCTTCCCCCGCCATGTTTTACATAGCCGGATCCCAAGAAATATTTACGGATTTTGGTTGCCGGTTTGTATTTGCAATCGACCAGCAGGAAAGCCAGTGTCCGGGCAATATCAAAGGCCGGTATGCCGTAAGCCGCTTTCTCGAAGTCGATAATGCCACTGATTTTTGGCTGGTCCTCCTGCTTAGCAAACAGAATATTACTGCGAACAAAATCCATATGCAAGGCTTGTTTGTTTGGTAATTGGTCGCAGACCGCCAGAAGCTTTTGCCAATCATCGGTAGCCGAAAGGTTGACCTGGATCATAAGTTTTTGCTGCAGTGCCTGTTTGACGGCGGTGTCTGCAAAGTACTGTCGGATACGCTCGACAATCTGCCTATATTCCTGTGCGGCTGAGGGTAGTTCGATGTCTGCCGGCTGGAGTACGTGGTGCATCTGCGCCATGGCCGCGCCCAACTGCTTGATGTGCGCCTTTGTGTAGGCCTCCCACGATATCGTTTCGCCAGGTAGATACATATATAGGCTGGCAAAACGCTGGCCGCGAATGCCGTCTAGCCTGATAATGCGCGAGTCGACGGTGTATCTGCACGGCATGCCCTGCTCGTGCAGATAATTGGCCACCTTGTTGGCCCGCTTAATACGTTTGGCTATGCCAGGCTCGGCTTTGTAGAGTATCAGGTTAAGCTGGCGGCCTGATTGGTCGATAAAACTATACGATTGGTTACGATAGCCTTTTTGGACGTCAAAATACTGCCGGGCATGGAGCCCGTAACAATCTAACATACGCTCCACTAGCGACATCGACAGTGTGGCAAACTCAACTGCCATAATGTCTATAGGATTACTAACGGCGCTTTGATATGCGGCAAGGCTTCGTAATTCTCGAGTATAAAATTCTCTTCTTTAAAGCTGTCGATATCTTTGACATCACCAACTACTTTGAGTTTTGGAAACGGCAGCGGCCGGCGTTGGATTTGCTCGGTGGCCAGATCGAGGTGGTTATTGTACAGATGAGCATTGCCGATGCTGATAATTAACTCACGGGCTTCCAGACCGGTCAAATGTGCGACCATATGCAGGAGCATAGCGTATTGAGCGATATTAAATGGTAACCCCAGGAAAACATCACTGGAACGTTGGTAAAGCTGCATGCGTAGTTTGCCGCCCGGTTTGTCTTTGTTGAGGCTGACGTCAAACTGGAACATGGTGTGGCACGGTGGTAAGCGCATTTCTTTGAGCTCACCGGCGTTCCAAGCGCTGACAACGATGGCCTTGGAGTGTGGATTGTTCTTAATTTCGTCGATAGCCCACTGCAACTGGTCGAACTCACTGCCGTCGGGTTTTTGCCAATGCCGCCATTGCACACCGTACACCCGGCCTAAGTCGTTTCGTTCGTCGAGAAAGCCGTCCCAGTATTTGATGTTGTGGTCATGGAGGTATTTGACATTTGATTCGCCTGAAATAAACCAGATAAGCTCGTGCAACAAAGTGGTGAACGGCATTTTTTTGGTAGTCAGTAGCGGAAAGCCCTGGCGCATGTCGAAGCGAAGCTGGTAGCCAAACAGCGATTTAACACCGTGGATACCGCGAGTTGGCTTGCTTTTGCCGTCTTTGAGTATGTCGGCCATGAGGCGGAGGTATTGATATTCGGGATGAGCCATAGCCATTAGTATATAGACCCATACATGTAGCGTATATGGTGGTAATTACGACACTTTTTAAGCCAGTTCTTGGTAAACTTGTCTATGCTCGGAGATCATGCGTTCCAAACTAAAGCGGGCTTCGAAGGCTTGGCGGCAAGCTAAGCGGTCAATGGCACCGATGTCGGCGATGGCTTGGGCCAATTGGGCGGTCGCCAGCTCAGGGTTCTCCGGATCGTACTCTACCAGTAAGCCGGTCTTGCCGGGTTCGATAATTTCACCTATGGCGCCGCGGTTAAGTCCGATTACCGGCGTGCCGCAAGCCAGGGCCTCGATTATAACCATACCAAACGGTTCTTCAAAGGTTGAGGGCACAATCAGTGCCCGGGCATTGCCAAGGAATTCTTGACGTGCCTGGTCGTTGCTGATAAACCCTTCAAAGCTAACGGTCTCGCCATCAATTTGTGGCAGTATCGTATCCTGCCAATAGCTATCCTTGTCGCCGGAGTAATGTTTGCCGGCAATTTTTAAAGTCAGCTGGTCGTGCTGGCGGTTATGCAACTTTAGCGCGTCAATCGCCAAATGGGCGCCTTTTGGCTGGATAATCCGACCTAGGAATGCTAAATAGTTAGCCTGGGGTTGCGTCGGCGCTTTAAAACGGTCGGTGGCTAGGCCGTGGTAAATGTTGCCAACCCAGTTGGTGTCTTCGGGCATGCCCAGGCGCTGGGCGTAAGACATCGACAACCAATTAAGCTGTTTGTACTTTGGGAAAATCGATTTGTATTTAACTAAGAAGTTAAACGGGTCATGGTGCGTAAAAACAACCGGTTTTTGGCAGAGAGCGGCAAATGGCAGTGCTGTGTCTTCCTCGTTGGTGTATATATGAACGACATCAAACTCGCCACGGTTGGCCATGGCAAAGGCTTTGGCGATTAGTTCCGATTGCACTTGACGAGCTAATGTTACGAAAGTAAACGGGTGCTTTTTGAGTAAGTCGAGATAGCTGTCGCCATGTTCGCCGCGGCCAGCCAGCTCACGCTCAAATAGCGATAGGTCGGCGGTAACATTTGTTGCCGTCGTATCGACTGGTCCCGGTGTAAAAAGCGTCACTTCATCGCTTGAGTCGGCCAAACCGTTAGCCAAATCGAGCGCTAGCATGCCGGGCGAAAAAATAACCTTCGGCAAAATTTCGCGGTGCATAAAAATATGCGGAACGACTAGCGCGACCTTCACAGGCTACTGGTCTTTTTTGTCGTCGAGGAAGCTGAGGTCGATTTCGTCATCGCCTAAATCATCGTTGCCATAGTACGCGTCGGTGGAAGTATCTTCTTGCATAGGGCTATTCTAAAACAAAAGGCTTGCCGTACGCAAACTTGGTGATAGACTGTGGTTTGAAGCAAACATACGGAGGGCGCATTCATGGACTACAAAGCAGACATCAACTTCTTATACGAAATGGGTAATGTCCGGCTAATCGACCGCATGTGGCGCCGCTTTCATAGCCGTGATTTTGCCAATGTCGCCGAACATCACTTCCGGGTGTTTTGGATTGCTATGGTCATCGCTTCGCATGAAGCTAGAAATGGCGTTGCTATCGATACCGGTAAGATTGCCAAACTTTGCCTGCTCCACGATATTACCGAGAGTCGCACTGGTGAGGTTGATTACATCTCCCGTCAGTATGTTGATCGCAAGGAAGAACTGGCTATCAATGACATGCTGGGCGGTACGGTTGTCGAAGAAGAGATGCTGGCCTTATGGCACGAGTACGAAATTCGTGAATCGATTGAGTCAAAGATTGCCAAGGACGCCGACAATCTTGATGTTGATATGGAACTGGCCGAGCAGGCTGCCGACGGTAATCCATTACAGAAACACTGGAAAGATAATCGGGCATTTGTGGCCAAAGAGCGTTTGTTCACCGAGACGGCCCGACAGATGTATGATCAGATTCTAGCAGTCGATCCGCACGATTGGCATGTTAATAGCCAGCGTAACCGCCGTAATGGCGGCGATTGGAAGAAATAAAAAAAAGACCCCAATCGGGGTCTTTTTTCTTGAAGTATCTACCGACTAGATTTCGCTAACAGCGATAACGATAGATGGGCCCATCGAAGTTGTCAGGTGGACAGCTTTGACGTAGTTGCCCTTAACACTGGCTGGCTTGTTGTTTTTGACACTAGTCAAAACAGCCTGGACGTTAGTAAGCAGGTCTTCAGCCTTAAAGCTAACCTTACCGACTGGCAAGTGAACGATACCGGTTGAGTCAACACGGTATTCAACACGACCAGCTTTAGCTTCGCTAACAGCCTTAGTGACGTCGGTAGTGACGGTGCCGCTCTTAGGGTTTGGCATCAGGCCGCGGGGACCAAGTACGCGGGCGTACTTGCCGAGTTTAGCCATCATGGTTGGGGTGGCGATCAAGATATCGAAGTCCAAAACGCCCTTTTCGAGCTGTTTTAGGAACTCTTCGTTACCGGCAATATCAGCACCAGCTTTGGTGGCGGCTGCGGCGTCGTCGACATCGGCAAAAACGGCTACGCGGACCTTTTTACCGGTACCGGCTGGCAAAACCAGGTTGTCACGAATGTTCTGGTCGGCTTGGCGCGGGTCAACACCGAGGTTGACGTGTAATTCGACGCTAGCATCAAACTTAGCCGGGTTGGTCTTCTGAGCTAATGCGATGGCTTCTTTCAGGTTGTAGGCCTTGTCTTTCTCGATAAGCTTAGCAGCTTCCTGAAATTTCTTACCCTGGCGCTCAAGACGTGGGCGGGTTGGGTTGGAGTGTTGCTTAGGCTTACTTTCGGCTTCAGCCATTTCTTCGGCGTTTTGGAGCTTGCGCTCTTCTTTGGCCTGAAGTTCTTCAGCTTCTTTGATTGCTTTGGCGCTGCGCTTGCCGGCCTTAGCGGTTTTTTCGGCTACTACTTCTGCTTGTTCGGCGTCAGTAATTTGGGTTTCGATTGTTTCATCGATGTCGGCCATGAGTTTGTCCTTTCGTGGTGCATGCGAGCTTTTAAGGCTCTCCCACAAACTTAATTGATAGCTGTTATTATAACAGATTGTTTACTGCGAGCCAAGGGCTCACTTTGGGGCGATGTACATAAAAGTTTGCAGTTTGCATACTCCTCGATTTTTGTCATTTTTTCGGTCATCTCACATGTTACTTTTCTGGACCACATGAGGTATTTGTATGCTTTATTTTGTGTTTTTGAAGCGTTGGCTGAGTGTGAATTCATTTTGGAAGTTCTAAACCTCTAATCAAAACATAAGCCCAGAAAAGTCGTTTTTCGAAAAAATATGTACATGAACTGCTGATTTTGTATTACCAACGGGTCGTAGCAGAATAGATATTCGCTGGGTGTCTGTAGTAGCCTAGCGATTCGGCCGCTACGTTACGAACAAGTCCGGTAACACCGTCGTAGGCGCCTGCCTTGAAAGCTTGCTCGGGTGTCAGAGGCTCGTAGGCAACTTCCTGAACGGGTTCAACAATCTCGACCATGCTATGAATAAGCGAGAGTTGTGGCTTCGCTGGTTCAAAGTCTATGGGTGGGTATTCGATTGGTGGTTCGTAATCTAGTGATTCAAGTGCGCGGGTCATAGTATTCTTCCTTAAAAAAGAGGACTCCGGGGGAGTCCTCTTTGGTGAAATAGATTTGCTAGTTTCCTAGCTTTCGATTTCGACTCCCATACTGCGGGCGGTGCCGGCTACCATCTTCTTGACGGCTGCAACATCATCGGTGTTCATGTCCTTAGCCTTGGCTTCGGCAATTTCGGTGAGGGCGCTGTCAGATAGCTTTTTGCTAATCTTCTCGCTGTTTGGCTTGCCGCTTCCCTTTTGAATGCCGAGCTTGGCACGAATGAGGTCATCGGTAGGTGCGCTAACCACGCGAAAAGCCATGGTGCGGTCATCAAACACAGTAATATGTGCAGTCACAGTGGTGCCCTGCATGTCTTTGGTGGCGTCGTTAAATGGATTGATAAAATCCATCATGTTTACGCCGTACTGACCCAGCGTGCTACCAACCGGTGGAGCCGCTGAAGCGCGACCAGCCGGGATTTTCATTTTCAGATTTGCTTTAACGACTTTCGCCATAATTTATAACTCCTGTCTCTGTAGTTTCACTATTACAGAGTGCGTAACGACTCAATTATACATCATCATCTCTAAGAAACAAACAATATTGTTCCCATGGTTCAAAGATGTTGTCGGTTATGACTCCCGGGTTATGGTGCTCGTCGACCGTAATCGTAGTCATGCAGTGTTCGCCCGCTTGGTTACTGCGTGGGCATTGAAACTCGCCAGGTGGTAGTATAAAGCCCTCATTAGCGTATTTTGTGAGCAAATTGCCGATGCAACCGCGAAGCTCTTGAAAATCTGGCCCTTCGTCAGGATCGCCAAGGGTCTCAGTGATATCGCGGGGGCTGCCGGCGCCATCAAAACTAGTACCGTCCTCTAACGGTGCGCTATTGAGACGGCTCTCGCCGTAAAGCCAGTATTCTATGGCGCTCTCATCAAGGCGACAATCACCCTCAGTAACCTCGACAAGCGGTTTGCTATCGGCGCAAGCTATAATGCCCACTATCGAATGGCACCGACCACAAGGAAATTCTTTGCTTGTTCCTACGGCAACTTCCTCGTCGCTGACATAGCTTTCTGGATGAAGGCCAATCATCGAGCGCTCGCATGAGCCGCTCACCGGACAGGCTGAAGTATCGACTATGCCGTTTGAATAGACGGTGACCGTATCATCGCAAGCCCCGCAGTCAGTGACAGTTTCTTGAGGTGTGCGTTCGCGGTACGGGTCATTAATGCTGAGTGAATAAAGTTCTCTAGCGCGGAGAGCTGCACAAGTGACTGTTTCGCCGACCTGTTCGCTCATTCGTCCGATTGCTTAGCGGAGCAGTCACCCCATTTGGTAACATCGCCATCGACGAGACATAAGCTACGAGAGCAGCTGACAACACCGCAGTTCAATGCTCTATCATCTTCAAGCGGGTCGTGTAATGCTTCGAGTACTAGCGATTCCGAAAAAACCAACTGCGTATCTAGGCAAAACCGAGGCTCGACTTCGGGGGCGCAGCTCTCAGGGTTGCTAGACATTGTTAGACTCGCTTAACCTGCAGGCTGTCCAACTCGACAGGTGTTTCGCGACCAAACATGTTGACCAGGACTTTGAGTTTGCCCTTTTGGGGGTCGATTTCGCTAACGCTGCCATCAAAGCCTTTGAATGGACCATCGTTGATGTTGACGACATCGCCAATGTTGTAGTCGATCTTGTGCTTAGGCTGTTCGAGGCCCATGCGTTTCTGAATCTTTTCGATTTCGTCTTGCATGACTGGAGTTGGCTCGGTGCCACTGCCTACGAAGCCAGTAACTGAAGGGGTGTTGCGGACGATGTACCAAGCGTCTTCGCTCATTTTCATTTGGACCAATACGTAGCCCTGGAAAATGCGCTTTTCGACAACTTTACGTTTGCCGTTTTTGATCTCGATCATCTTTTCTTTTGGTACTAAAACCTGAAAGATCTTATCTTTCATTTCCAGTGAATCGGCGCGTTGGCGAATGCTTTCGGCGACCTTTTCTTCATAGCCACTATAAGTGTGGATTGCATACCACTGTTTAGAGGTGTCGTAACGGTTTGTGCTCATAATCTAACTCCTAAAAAGTTGCAGTCGTGGACTGCTGCTTACTGTTTCAAAATAAGTTTTCTAAATACTTTGTCCAGACCGTAATCGGTAATGGCGACGATAACGCCGAAGACTACCGAGAAAACGATAACGGCGAATGTTAACTGGCGGGTCTGTTTGCGGTTAGGCCAGGTTACCAGACGTAATTCCTTAAGGGCATTACGAATGTACGGCGGTGCCAGTATATAGCCGATAGCCCGGAAGAATTTGAACTTGCCAAGCGGCCGGAATATGCGGCCAATAAGGCGGAATGGGGCTGATAAAACGCGACCAACTTTGCTGCGGGTCTTTGGTTTGCTGGACTTAGCCTGAGCGCGTTCACTTTGCTCGCGCAAGGTTTCCGGAACGGCTTTTAGCTGGCGTTTTTGTTTTTTGCTTGACTCATCTTTGTCCGACTCACCTGCCATGGTATTTCTCGTGGCTCCCTTTTCTTTCGGGCTTCCGGCTATCAAAAATAGCTTTCAGCGGAATTTAAAAAACCTAAGCATGTTGCTTAGGTGGTCATGTCAAGCATAGGATATTGCTGGCGCATAGTCAAGCCATTTTACAGCAGACCCTTCCTAATAGGATCTGTAGGATTTGCCTTTGGAAGACTAGCGGGGTATTTAGGAGTAGGCTTTGGTGTTTTTTTCGAAATAGTTGAGTGAATTTCATATACGATACCTACTTAAAGTATATCATAGCGAATAGCATGGCCGACGCGAGTAAGGTTAGTATGAGTGATTGTGAACATCGTTTCCAACGGTGCTTATTAATACTTTGATTCTGGAGTATAGCGATCTCTGAGTCTGCGATAAGCTGCCTAACGAGTTTAGCGGACCCGAACTTCAAATACTCAGGATGCTCAAGTGCATTCGTGCTTGTTCCAGCATAATCCCGAGGCCAAATAGCTGCACAAGACAATAATAGAGATATGACCAGGGCCAGTGTAATTAGTAGAGTAAAAGCTGCTCGTACGTCAGTCATAGCAGACTGAGCAATAAATAGTAGCATCGCAAAATCACTTGCCAATACGCCTAGGGCTTTTGTATCAATTGGATCGGCAGCAGCCATCTCTAGTTGAAGCTGATTTTGTCTTGCGTCAAGAAAGGGTGTTAGATCTTGCTGGCTCATGAATACCCATAAGGTACGCTATCAATAGTGAAAAATCCAGTTAATCATTTATAGTTACTAATATGATTGCATGCTTGTGGTTACTAGCCACACTCGGTTTGGCTGTGGTGCTGGACCTGTTAATGGGTTTTCGTCTAGGCTGGCGCTTCCGGGCGGTGCTGGCCATAGTATGTGTGGCCTTGCAAACGGTGGCAAGTGTTGGCTTGGTGCTGCTCAGCCCATCGGTGGCTACGGTTGGTATCCTGATTGTCAGTGCCTACAGTATTTTTAATCAGATGCGGGTGGTGCGTAGTACTAGCGACGAACCCCGGCTGTTCCAGGCGGCTAATATTACCGGTACCTGTTTAGGATTGGCTCAGATCGCCTTGGGGATTGTAACGGTATTGGATTGGCAATGGCCGTTTACGGCACTTGGCTTGCTGGCATTGTGGGCCTGTTCGCAATTAGCCACCGCAATCGGCTTAACACTCAGTGCCCGGCGCCAAATTTATGCTACGGCTGCCATACGGCCCGAACAAGATGAAGCACTTAAAAACTTGTCGACCAATACACTACCGTCAATTACGGTAGCGATTCCGGTTCGTAATGAGGATCGCCAGCTGGCCGCCTGCCTTGATTCGATTTTAGCCAGCGATTATCCTAAGCTTGAAGTTTTAGCGCTCGATGATTCGTCGGCCGACCGGACACCGGAGATTATCAAGGGCTACGCCCATGCCGGCGTGCGCTTTGTGCGCGGTGATGCGCCCGATCCCAAATGGCTGCCCAAAAACCAGGTCTATGACAAATTAATGCGCGAAGCCAGCGGCAGCCTAATTCTGTTTTGTGGGGCTGATATTCGCTTTGAGCCGCAAAGTATCCGGGCACTCGAGGCCTTGCTACACACCAAACACAAAACTATGCTCGATATCCTGCCCGAAAACCGTCAAGCCAAAAAGCTGCCGTGGGTCCAGGCAATGCGCTATTACTGGGAAATGGCGCCAGCTCGCCGCCGCTTTAAACGCCCGCCAGTGCTCAGTAGCTGTTGGCTGATCAGCCGCGAAGAGCTCGACAAGGCTGGTGGTTTTACCTCAGCTAAGCAATCGATCAGCCCGGAGTCGCATATTGCTCGGGCTTTAATCGCCCATGATGGCTATAGCTTTGTGCGTAGTGATTCTGGGCTTGGTGTTACGTCCGAAAAAGACCTGCACGACCAGCATCAAACGGCTATCTATACTCGGTATCCGCAGCTGCATCGCCGGCCGGAACTGGTGTTGCTGCTAAGTCTGGTGGAGCTGCTGTTGTTATCCGGCCCGCTGTGGCTTACTATTACGGCAATTATCCTGGGGCTGCTTCATAGTTGGGTGATACCGGCCGCCTGCATAGTAGCGGCCGTGCTAAGCCTGGCGCTTAATAGTGTAACTTTTGGCAAGATTCAGCAGTTGGCGTTTACTAAGACTAAACTGCCTAATATTTTACTGTCATACATTCCCGCACTGTTACTCGATATCTGGCTGTTGCATGTCTCAATGGTTAAGTACGAGTTCTCAAAAGTTATCTGGAAAGACCGCGATGTCCGGCCGCCGGTCATGCAGCAGCTGCAGGTGATCCCGGCGTTGCCACCGCTGCCACCGGAGCCGGCTATAAAATCACTGAAGGTTGGGGATATAGATCGTAAAGGTTGAGCCGTTGTTGAGCTGACTGCTGACATCGATTTCGGCGTGCAAAATCCGGGCCAGTTTCATGGTAATGTAGAGTCCCAGACCAGTGCCGCTGTTTTCGCGGGTGCGGAAGTCTTCGGAGCGATAGAACTTGTCAAAGATCTTTTCCTGGTCGCTCGGGCTAATGCCGATACCGGTATCATGTACGGCAAATAGTACGCCGCTACCATTGTCTTTGCTGTGCGGTTTGGCGCTGATGGTGACGCTACCATGCTGGGTGTATTTGATGGCATTCGTAATAAAGTTTTGCAGGACCTCACGGACGTAGAGTTTGCTTGAAAACAGTAGCTCTAAACTGTCGTCAATTTCGCTAACTAACTTGAGTTCTTTCTTGGCGGCTTGGTCGGTGTAGCTGCTGACCAGGTCTTTCATCAAGTCGTGGACATTGATTTGCTCGATCTCGGTTACTAATTTACCGCGTTCGGCACGCGACAGGGTTGATAAGTCATTGATCATTGATGCCAGGAATAGCACTTGCTCATGGGCAGTCTTGAGGGCCTGCTTAATCTGTTCGGCAGATTTTGCAGGGTTGGCACTGCCGGCACTGGCCTTCTCGGCTACGAATTGGGCGTTACTAATGTTGCCTTCGGCAATGGCGATCGGGGTGCGTAGCTCGTGGCTGACAACACTAATAAATTCGTCACGCTCCTCCTCCAGGCTTTTCTCGTGGGTAATATCACGCAGCACGATTACATAGCCGCTCTGCTGGACGGCACCGTAACCGCTGGTTACTGGTGAAACACTCAAAAACAAATTAATAACATTGCCGTCCGGATATTTGAGCCGCAGGTCCTCGCTAACGGTTGGGATCTTGATACTGCGGACATACTCAACGGCGTCGACTGGCTGGTTGTTGCGGTCGAGCAGCTCCAGAATACGGTTAAGCGGTTTGCCGGCAATGGCTTGGTTGAGGTCAAGAATGTTGAGCGCCGCACCATTATAGATGATAACATTGGTAAATTTGTCGACGGCCAAAACTCCATCGGCCATGCTACCGATCAGACTATTTAACTGATCACGTTCCAACAAAAGGGGCTGCTCAGCTGCAGATTTAGGCATAAGCAACATTATACCAGTAAATCGGCTTAAACTACGGGCTGGTGTTGGCGCATGGCTTTGCGGCGGATTTGGGTGTCGGGCAACACCCGCTCCATGGCCCGCCAAAACTCCGGACCATGCTTCATAACATTGGTGTGCGTCAGCTCGTGCAGCAGCACGTAATCGATAAGATCCCACGAAACTTGCATCAAAAACAGATTGAGCACGATATTTTGGTGATTATCACAACTGCCCCATCGCCCGGTTAGCTGTTTGACCTGGACGCTGGTGTAGTTAAAGCCGTGCTGTTTAGCCAAAGCTGCCAAGCGGCCTGGTAATAAAGCTTCAGCTTCGGCCCGCAATGTGCGGATAGCCGCCTTCTTAGCGGCTGACTGGACCTCGGGGTCATCAATGGACAATTTGGCCGGGTAGGTGATACGGACGACCGATGGTTCGAGCCGACTGGAGATCTTGCTAAGCGTTGGTGATGGCTCAAATACTAAGTGATGTTGCTTGCCAACGGCCTGCCCAGTAGTTAGAAGATCAGGTTTGCGTTTGCCGATATGTCCAGCAATCCACTCCGCTCGGCTGCGGGCAAACTGCTCGCCGGCACTATAGGGCAGCCAATATGGCTGGGTGATGCGAACTTCGCCGCGGGCATTAATACTCAGACGGATCGTGGTAGATCCACGACGCTTGTATACGGAGACCGGTCCAATGTCCGGCAACTCGATCTTTTTAGAAGCCACAGCCGACCTGCTATCGGATCATGATGTTGCGGCGGCTCATATCGACGCGACCGGCAACCTTGGGTACTAGGTTGACCATGCCGGGCTTAGCAAGTTTGGGATTGCTAATTTGGCCGGTCGAGATCAGACCGAGCTCGTGCATACGGTTCATAAGCGTCCCGAACTGGGTTGGGAAGACATGCTTGCCACTGATAACAGTGTATTCTTCGTTAGTGCGAGGGTTTTGCATCCCGGAGGCCAAGGCTTCAAAGCCAGCTTGGTCGATGTTGGCAGCAAACTTGTCGTCGATGCGGCGGCGGTCACGCTTAACAATACGCATAAAGGCGCTTTCAGGATCGATCTGCAACCAGATGAGAACAGGTACGGCTTTATGAGCTTTGGCGATCTCACGCAAGGTGTGGCGCTGGCTGTAGCGCATGGCGTTGGCGTCGTAGACTACACTGAGGCCGGCGTTAAGAAACTCTTCGGTCATGTAGTCCATGAGCTGGGAGACGACATTGTTCTCATCTTTGTCATAACGGGGCTCATCAAACAGCTCGGCGCGGATACGGTCACCCTGGACATGGGCGGCCTGTATCTGTTCGGCCAGCTGCCGGGCAAGGTAGGTCTTACCAGCTCCTGGGAAGCCATACAACATAATAAGTAATGGTTTGTTAGGTACGATCTTCGGCATATGTATACTATTGTATATCACTTTTCACTCTTACTGAACAGATCATTTTCAAAACTACCTAAAGTCTAAGGTGATCTGGTATACTAATGACGTTCTCGACTTGTCCCCCGGACAACGGTCGTAGCCATAGGGGAGTAGCTCAGCTGGCTAGAGCATCGGTCTCCAAAACCGAGGGTCGCAGGTTCGAATCCTGTCTCCCCTGCCAAGCGATTATTATTGGAAAAGTACCTCTGTACAATGAGGTGCTTTTTAGTTTGATCTTGGACAGGAGCGATAGGATAACCAAACTTTGATTGAACTCATGCCGCATAAGCGCTAGTCCTTTTTATTTGTCTGGCTGATTGCATGATTTAGTTGTTCGAGTTCATGCTCAAGGAAATAGGCATGAACTTCGTATGCTTCAATAATATTTTCTCTCTCAGTACCTTTTACTTCTTTAATTCTTTCTTTGATCTTTTCTATCTCTTTGGGAATACGCCTTTGTAGGACATCTATACCATTTGGATCGCTTTTAGAGCTGGCTGAGTCGAACTTGCTTTCAAAAGTACCAGTAAATATGTACAGGCTTTGATTATATTCATCAGACAACGAAGTTCGTGCCTTATGAGCTACGTTTATGAGCTCGTCTTTAAACAGATTGTTACAAAAGACTTCGCCATATTTTGCGGCAGTACTATCTGGTACCGGCAATAGCGTTCCTATGAAAGCTGCACACCCAGCAAATACAAACGTACCACTTATCTCGTTCCAAGAGCCGCATGCGTTCACTATAACTAATGGAGAATACCCGTTTGCTAGAGTATTAAATGCCATACCCGATCCCATACCGGATTGATTTGGTTCAAACTGAAGATCTCGCATTTGAATCATGACAGTCTCTGGCTTCTTTACTGGTGTAACGGGCATTTGATTTCTTACGACTTTGTCCATATACTCAACCCACACTTGACCTTGCACTTTTGTCCAGTCAGAAGACGACTTTTCTACTCCGTCAACCGAAACTATATGATGAACTTCTCCAGTTGTTCCACGGCCAACATCAACGACGACTTCATGCGTGCTATCGTCGCCTGTCTTGAACTCATATGTTTCCCTTAAAGCGACAACTTGACCACCATGGGTAGCTATATACAAAACATCGTATGGAAAAACTTCGACCTCAAGTTCACTCAACTTGGCATGTTTTAATGCCTCGGTTTTAACTAGGCCTTGCGTTCTCAACATGGCTGCCGTTAAGGCTTCTTCTTCGTTTTTTGTCTTAAGTTCCCTATTAATCAACATCGTTGCATTGAATGCATGTTTTCTATGCTGCGAAATGGTGTACTCACCAAGATTACTTGCGATCGAAATACCTAGTTTTAGCTTTGGCAAATGTGCCGTAACTGTGGTTGGCAAGGCTATGCCGAAAGGCACACCCTCAGAAATAAACAATACTTTTGAATACTTTGAAAAATCTACATTAGGCAAAAGCTGAGTCAGGTCTTCTTTTATTTGATTGAGGTCTATTTTTCGTATATCAACCGGCACATTACTTGCTGAAATATTGTTCAGTTTCTCAATAATCTTCGCTGGAAGATCGGCAGGCATTTTGATTGTAAAGAAGTCTGCATTTCTTGCTATTGCATAGTTCGCTGCGATTACCGAATCCACCTCGCTCGTGTTCGCAATTACTACCGCAAGTTTGTTATCGGCATCGGCAGGAACGCAATGCTTGTATAATTCCAAGCTAGCATTTTCGTTCGTCATCTTAGCGGCTCTTTGCTTGGCTTGTTCAGAGACATCTTTATCTTCCAAATCGTCAAAATCATCCACTACAGCATAGGGAGCGTCAATAAATCGAGCAACCTGTTCAGGTATCTCGGCGTCGACTCGACTATAAATAATTGAGCCTACTCCAACTCTACGCATGCTGTTGACCATTGTTGTGATTTCGCGATCTGCATCTGGCCTTTTCATTCTCGGAGATTCGTAAACGGGAACGTATTGCCCAGGCCCAGAAAACGCGCTTGATAGCACCGCTGCCATGATCGGGTCATCCGTTACTATTACTAGGTGCTCTCTATTGATCATTTAGTCAGTACCTAAGCTTATTAGCCGCTTGTTTTACCTGAACCTTATCTAGCCCCAACTCTATCAGAAGTAGCGCTAGTATCATCTGACCGCATTGGTAAGTCAGTTCGGCAAAATTTTCCCCAGGGCAGATGTTTGAAATGTCATTTTCGTAATGGCTATAATAATTCCTTGTATTCGCAACTATGCTGAAGTCGCATATAGTAATTGTCGCTATCCCTTTAAGCTTGAGCTCTTTGTCAAGCTCACTGATACGTTGGCTCAGGTTTAATTGGTTACCAAATTTTAGCAACTTTTTTACAAAGCTCTTATTTTTACCAGTAAACTTTTCTAAAATCGCAGTTTTCTTAACTTCATATTCGTCGCTAGGTATTAAGTTGCCGTTCCTGAAAGCTCGATGAAATCCCTCTATGGCTTGTACGCGGTTTAAGAATATATTTTCCACCACACTACTACCTCCAGAAGTACTTGTCAGAAATACATCAACCATGGGCAAGATATTTTCCTCCAACTTCTCCCATGTATTAAGCATTTTCTGGAAATCTTTTACGTCTTTATGCGTAAAATTCAGCTCCTGGGAATAACTGTACGAGGGTGTTGACGGCACAACATTAGACAATGTTATTGAATAGGCGGGAAAGATATTTGGCTCTTTGCTATCACCGACCGTCCAGCTAAAATCGTTCGATGTGACATCTAATTCTGCTGTGGTTATCTGCGACCCGTATGCAAGCCCAATAAGTCTTTCAAATGATCTCAGCGCATCAACGAATTCGGTGTAAGGACGATCCTCGTCGACTGCTCTGAGGCGTATATGCGCAACTTGACTCAAGTTTACTGACCTTGTAAGTCGTGACATCCTCATGCCGCCTATTGCAAGACCCAGACTTAACTGGAAGCCCTTGAACATATATTCGCCCATGTCTTTTTGCAACATATAATCCATTGAGTCTTGCATATGCATGGGGTTATGAAATGTAAATAAAGATTCGTCGAGCCACAGGTCTAAGTTTTCAACGTTTGTACTCAAGCTTGATATATTTTGGCTCAGGGGGTTGTCCGGTTCGTTCGTGTACAGTGTTACCGACGGCACGAATATAGTTGTTGAGTTTTCGGTGCTACGCCTAACATGCATGTTGCGCCCCATGCAGCGAACATCGAGGAATAGATACTTATCATCATCCTTTTTGGCGCGAGCTTCAATTGTGTTTAACTCATTCCAAGCCTCTTCTGGCATCTCATCAATAGCTAACTCAAAGTTATTTGCTCCGATGCGAGTAATAGTACCCTCGAACTGACGTTTATCGGGCAGTATAAAGATAGTTGCTTGTGATTCAGGAAATGTTTTTAGGTTTTTGATTGATTCCATGATGCTCCTCTGGATATATCATATACCACCCCTACGGCCGTAGGTCTAAAAAAGGGCGCGCGAAAGCTATTAGCGATCGTCGGCTTCATGAGCTTTGTAAATAATAGTCAGTTCAGTAAGCTCGAAGTCCAATTCATCAGTAAAAGTTATATTCCGATCCCCGAGGTCCTGCCATATAAAAATATCCAAGCATTGCCTTGAATATTTTTATATGCCGGGAGTGGGGTTGGGTTCTGCGACTAGAGATTTGCGAAGCAAAGATCGTAAGCGCAGGTTCGGCAGAGTGAGGACGCGCACAGAAGCTTGCTTCGAGCACGCCGCAGCGGCGAAGGGCGTAGCTCGCTATCCTGTCTCCCCTGCCAAGTTTAGTAACAGATAAAAAATGCCTCAAATATTGAGGCATTTGTCTTGGTCTCGAACCTCTCCTCCATTCTGCGAAAGAAGTTGACCAAGCGTATTACGTGAAATACACTACAACAATGACTAGTAAAGGCACTAATTACGATTGCGGCGCACCTTTTGAATCGGACGGTGACGACCACGCATCGAGAAATGGAGAGAAGCAATGAACGAGATGACACTTCGTGTGACGTCCGCCGACGGTACGAAGATCGCCTACGACCGGAAAGGCACTGGCCCGGCGGTGATCCTGGTCGGCGGCACCCTAGACGACGGCACTGAGAACGCGCCGCTGGCCCAGGTCCTTGCCAACGATTTCACGGTATACAATTACGCACGACGTGGCCGGGGCGCCAGCGGCAATACACCGCCGTACTCCTTGGCCCGGGAGCTGGAAGACCTCGATGCACTGATTGCGGCAGCCGGTGGCTCAGCTCACTTGTACGGCGCCTCATCTGGCGGTGCCCTCGTGCTGGAGGCGGCAGCGGCCGGTTCGGCGGTCGACAAGATCGCAGTGTGGGATACACCGTACGTGATCGGGGACGACCAGTGGCCGAGGTTCAAACAGTACCTCGCGGACACCGACAAGGCATACAAAGCCGGGCGGGACGAGGAGATGCTGGAACTGTTTATGAGGCTTACCGGCGGACCCGATGCAGACCTCGCGGCTGACAAGCAACACCCGCTCTGGATCTCGTCCGTTGCGCTCGCCCACACACTCGTCAAGGACGCCGAAGTCCTTAATGGCTACAAGATCCCCACGGACCGACTTGCCCGCATCACTCAGCCGGTCCTGGTGATTACCGAGGGTCCGATCACCGAGCCCCAAATGGCAGCCCTCCCGACCGACTTCTTCGACCGCGCCGCGAAAGCGATAACCGCTGCCGTCCCCCACACCGAACGACAGACGCTCGACGGGCAGTCACACGTCGTCGCCCCTGAACTCATGGCCCGTGTACTGAAGACGTTCTTCAACCAGTAGCCCCTCCTGACGATATCGCAGCCATAAAAACGTATGAAGAGGCTGGATTTACAAAGGGTGTAGCCCGTTAATCCTGTCTCCCCATGCTAAAATGATGACAATGAAATTCAACCGCATGGCTATTGTTATCCTGACAGCGGTCGTTGCTCTAGGCCTACTCATCGGACTGTTTAGTCTAAGTCAAAGACATCGGGATAATAATTTGTCTACCCAGGCGCAGAAGCTTGTGATGCCTGCCGGCTGCAAACAATCATCTAAAGAGTTCATCCACGGCGAGTTTATGCCACTAGATGAAATCCTATTAGAAAAATACGACTGCAGTACGTCAATGCTGACTGTCGACGAGACGGCACGATTCTTTACTGACAAGGGGCTGTCGGTACAATATCCTGAGCTAAAAGACTATCGATACATACTTACAGCCCATAAAGATGGTTATTACCTTAAGGTTAGTCTTAATGATAAGGCTACCAGCGGTTCAGCAAAACTGGTGACAATTCGATACTATACGGGTTTCGGTACTTTTTAACCCCTGTGCCTATCCAGGCCATTTAAGCTATGCGTAAAATTATCAATATTCTCAGTGCGATTCTATCTTTTGTAATGGTCGGCGTAACTTTGGCGGTCGGCTGGTATCAGACTGTGCAGATAATTGATTTTCTGCCTGGTAGCTATGGCCTCGAAAATGATAAGTGGTGCAGATTTGACACATCGACTTTGTGTACCATATATCCAGACCGTCTCTCGATGATTGCATTTGGGTGCATAGTGCCGATTATTCTCGGTCCATTTATCCTGGTATTTCTTAACACGGTGAAGCGTCCTTGGCCTCTGAAAAAGCGTCTTATAGTCTGGTTTTCAATTATGGCTGCATCATTCCTGGTCTATCTGAGCGGTATCATACTTTACGCCGTCCTGTAGAAGACTTGATGACAATTTGAACCGTAATTTGCGAAGTCCTTTTAGCCCAGGGTTCTTCTTAAGCTTCATGCTGTACATTAAATATATGAAAAAGCTGGCGCTAGCGGTTGCAGTCATTTGTGTCTTGGCTATCGCCACCTTAACGCTAGCTCCTGCTTTCAGGTTTGGCTCTTTTGGAGATGGTGAAGATCGGACTGCTGACTGCCAGACGGCACTTTCTAACCGGAATGCGCCTACCAGATATAATACTTCCCTTATCGGTTATTATCTGACAACAAAACCGATTAAAGGCACAGCGCAGAATTGGGGCACTTGCCCGTACTCAAATTACAAAGCAAAAACACTTGCTGTTGAGCTTTGGATATTAGGGGTGGCTTCTGGGCTATTTGCGTTCAAACAATATAGAATCCAGCCTTCCTCAAATCCAAGCAGACACTAGGCAGAGTTAGGGTAACTTTTGTTATTATTTACGGTATGGGTCAATTATCGAAACTATACCGAACTGACTCTGATTCGATTGAGCCTGAGCTGCGTGACAGAATAGATAAGGAATTCCTACCTACACTCAAAAATCTCAGCTACCAAAACCCGCGGCTAGTCGTAGTCTTTTCTGGTGGAAATGCGACTGGCAAGTCGGCATTATCGAACAAGATTGCAGATGAGCTGCACGGCATTGTACTTGAAAACGATGCAATTAAGAGGGCTATCTTGCGGATCTGGCCGGATAATGACAGGTCGGAGCTAAATCCTATGACATGGCGCTACAGCATGGATTTATATCGTCGGCTACCGCAACTCACGAGCAATGGCCTGATTATTCGTGACGGCATCATCGACTGGTATTACGACCGTATACTGCCAATTTTCCAGGGTATGGATTACGGTCTGTTTCTCATTCAATATGACATCAGCAAAGAAAAAGCTGCTGAACTGATCAAAAAACGAGGCGATACCCCAACTGTTAGTGTAGATAGGCTTTTGATTCAGCTCGAAGACCACGCCATTCATCAACGGCGTTTTAGAAGTGAGTATGCAGCAAACATTGTCCTGGGTGAAGATGATATGTTCGACTACGATAAAGTTGTCCGCAGGCTAAGACGTACCCTGGCGCGGCTGGTAACGAAAAACGGTTAGCTCTGAAGCAATCTACCGTCAGCCCACTTCTGTTATCGGGCCGCATTAGGGCATTCCCTTTTTTTGTTTGTGTCATGCTCTACTGCCTGCTAGACTGAGCGACGATGAAGGGAATTTCGAAGCGTAAACTAGGCAAGACGGTTATTCCATTTGGCGTCTTCCCTGAGTTGCATGAGTTGGAAACGGCAGCCGTATTCCTTGCGCAAGGATTTGATGTTGAGTTCATAGTCCCAAGTCGGACAAAAGGCTCCAAAACGCCTGATGTGAAGATCGACGGAATACTATGGGAAATAAAGAGTCCAACCGGTAGTGGCAAAAAGACTGTTGAAAAGCAGCTACAGCGCGCCGGCAAACAGTCAAAGAATATCATTCTCGATGGCCGACGTAGTAAATTGGAAGACGATGCTTTCAAGAAAGAACTCCACAAAAAGTTTGCCCTGGTACGGTCTATCAAGCGAATTATATTTATCAAGAAGGATGATGAGCTTATTGATTTTCGACGGTAAAAAGGGTATATTATGAGCAGGAAAAGGCGACGGCAGTGTTGAATTACACAGCCCTCGCCTTTTTCTTTTTTGCTATGATTGAGCCATGCAACACCTGCTCATATTAGTCATTGCCTTAGTAATCATCGGACTCACTTTTACCGTAACCAAATGGCCGGGTGGCTTGCATATGACATTCAGCCAGCATGCTGCGACTAGCCGATGGTCAAAAATCTACTACGCCTTATTATTCTTGGTCACCCTGCCATTACTGATGTGGTTCTTTGTTGATTGGTTTGTGCCAAACCGGGGTCTGCCGAATGCTTTCTTGTGGTTTGCTGGCATAGCAGTGCTTTTCCAGATAATTTGTACTTGGGTACCCGAAGAGGGTGGCATGAAAACCAAGGTGCATCGATCGTTAACCGGAATATCGGGAATCGCTCTGTTGCCACTGGTGGTTATGATCGCAACTGCTGTAACTCTGCCTACCCCCGTGAGGGTTACGGCGTGGATAGGACTAGCTACTATGGTGGTCCTTCTCATGATTGCTTTGAGAAATCAAAAAGGTTTTCGGTGGGCGCTTCCGCTGCAGGCCGGATATTATGCAGTATTCTTCATCATTCTTTTAGCTGCGACATATGTATAAAAGGGCCGCTCTGCCTCCCCTGCTGTATAATCCCTAGAGATGATGAACAAAGCAATATCCTGGGTTAAACGTAAGCCAGTAACTATTGCTATAGCTGTACTTATTTTGCTCATAGGTTCTTACTATGCGATTTTTCTGTTTGGCAATAAAGCCACAGATCCAAGCTACGCCATATGTACCAGCACCAGTTATCGTTTACTAGTAAGCGGTATGAATCAGTGGACGGTAACGAAGATAATGGGCAAGCCAGATAGAGAGCTTATAAATCAGCCGTTGGATCAGAACTTCCTTGGTCTCGGTGAACGAGGGTCAAAAATCAAGGAAGCTTGGATCTATCAGCAAAAAGGCTATGCTACCGCTGCGGAAATTTACTTTGGATACGGCGGGCGTGTAAATGGCAAAGGTTGTGGGCAAGGATAACTTTTTAGTTGCTATACTAAAACTAAGCTCATGCGGAATAGAAAAAAGTATAACCCACGTCTGGTAACCCTGGCGGTCGTTGTTGCCGCAGTTTTTGCCGGTGCCGGATTGGTTTATTTGTGGCAATCACGTGCCGCCACCCTAAATACCGGCAGTGAAGCCGAAACCGGCCAGTTGGCGACTAGTACCACCACGACTTGTAATGATACGCAGGCATCGGGTGGTAAGAGTGTAAAATTCGGCTTTAGCGAATGCAATCCGACAGATGATCCCAATGCTGTTCAGATTAGTCTTGGCGCCCGCACCCAAATTTACAATCCAGATGTCAACGGCCAAGATTGGTACATGAATGACCATACTTTTATTAAGGACGGCACTGGCAAGTGGCACTTGTTTGGCATTCAACGCCAGGAACCAGGCTTCCCGCCTGGTTGCCCGTTTGATGAGCAGTGGTTCGGACATGCTACATCGATGGGTCTTACGACTAACCTAGGCTTTGCCCGCCAACCTGATGCCTTGCAGGCACTGCGTGACGGAGACGAAGACTTTATCTGGGCGCCGCACGTCATTCGTGACGGTGATACCTACTATATGTTCTACGCCACCGGTACTGGTGTTTGCGGTCAACCAATCGACTTCCAACACTTTCGGATGCGTTTGGCAACTTCGACAGATCTCAACCAGTGGACGCGCGTTGGCACGCTATTTACCGATGGCTGGATGGCTCGCGACCCCTATGTCAGACGCATCGGCGACCAGTGGGTGATGTATTATACTGCCACGCCCGATCCTAATGTCGACGCCGGTCATATTGTGGCCTACCGAACCAGCACAGATTTACGCATCTGGTCCGAACGCAAAACCGCTTTTTATGATTCGGTCGCCAGCGGCTGGACCGAATCACCCCAAGTAATCCAGCATAATGGCTACTGGTATTTGTTTATCACCCAGCGCGGTGACCCTGGCTACGACAACACCGACGTCTTTAAGTCCAAAGACCCCTTCAACTTCCCGAATATGCCCTATACCCGACTCAACTCCCACGCCGGTGAAGTCGTCCAAGATGACGATGGCAAATGGTATCTCAGCAGTGGCGGCTGGGATCGCCAAGGAGTCTGGCTGGCGCCGATTAACTGGTAGCTTAGCTAGCTAGTTGGAAGCGGTCCAAAACCGTAGAATCCTGCATAGGCTCGCGCCGAGTCTCAACCAGCCGAAACTCGCTAACGCGCTGCGTGAGGATCAGCGGTCGCTCTGCGGCGTAGGCTTCGACAGTCGAAAGCTCAATTTCCGGCGTGACAAAACGGGCCAAAGAACTGTGAATAATACTTGGCGGTTGTTTGCCGCCAGCTGGTAGCTGAACAGCACTGGTAAATCGGTCGCGCAGTGACTGGAATTGGCCATGGTCCTGACCTACAAGAAGGACTGTTTCCGGCGTAACCTTCAGGCTAGTAAAATGCACATCAAAGGCACGCATTCTATCGGTAATTGCTCGCAAAGCCGGCAAGCAAGTTTTACGCAGATCCTCGTACATCGCCCGTTTGTCAGCGCCATGATAGTCCGGCAGCGGTGACACCCAATCCAAAACGGTAATGTGTAGCCCCTCTGGCGACATTGTGTAAAGGCCTTCAGGAACCTGCCGCACAAGGCCGCGCAGCCAGTCGGTAATCAATGTGGCGTTTTCTGGCGAGAAGACGGTATTAACCACAAAACCGAGGTGCTCTTCCCCGACCCAATTAACCGGTTTGCTACGCGCTGCTTCCATATATATCACTATAACCCTTATGGTATAATCCAGACTAATAATGTGTTGCCGATGAGCCGGAAGAAACTTACCCGTAACCTCGTCTTTAAACTGACGATAGCATTGGTAGTAGCTGTTCTTGGCTTTGCCACAATTCGTATGTCGGGTGCAGCGGGATTTCTGGTCAAGGCTGAAGCCGAAACCGGTGCATTGGCTGGTGCGGCTACAGCCCTTGCCCAGCAGACAGGCAGCTCGGGAGGTTCAACTGTTAAATTCGGCGGTGGCTCGGGTGTTTTTAGCTGTGACCAGGCGGGTATTCAAAAGCTGGTTGATTCGGTATCATCGACTAACCTGGAGACTAACTTGCGCAAACTCGTGCAGGACGACTCCAAGCCGACGCCCAACGAGCTGATCTCCCGGCATATCAGCGCACCCGGCAACAAAGTTAAAGTTGATTGGGCAAAGCAGATGTACGCCAGCTACGGTTATGAAGTAATCAGCCAAGACTTTAGTGATGGCAGCTACGACCTGAGCAACGCCGTCGCTCGCCTTACAGGCTCGGCAACGCCCAACACCGTGTACGGAGCTGGCGGTCACATCGATACTACATCCGAGAATAAATCTCAGGTAGCCCCTGGAGCTGATGACAATGGTACGGGCACCGTTGCGGCACTAGAGGCTGCCCGGGTGCTTAAGCAGTTCCAGCCCTGTCTAAAATCAACACTTGAGTTTGTGGCTTTTAATGACGAAGAAGAAGCCGGTGATGGCAGTGCGATCTATGCGGACTCGGTCAAGTCACGTTCGCCCAAGGGCTTTTTCAATATGGACATGCTGGGTGCGCCTGATGGCAGTACGGTTTGCACGCACACCTACTACAACAGCGATACCCGCGATGCTCCATTTTTTGACCAAGCACAAACAGCCAGCACTAAGTATAAGATCGACCTGACTATGGACAAAATTTTTAACGATGAAAATAACCACGACACTGCTAACCTCTGGGCGGCCAACCAACCTGCGCTGTTCTTTAGCCAGTGCGGCGAGATCCAAGATGAGCACTATCATAGCACCACCGACAATGTGCAGTATGTAAACTTTACGCAGGTCACCAAAGTCACGAAAGTTGTGGTGGCTATGCTGGCCGAACTAGCCATGGAATAGTTCGAATTGGCGTATAATCGGTATCATGAAAGCTCTTAAAGCGCACGCCATCGCCTGGATAGTGGCCGCTGTTTTGCTGCTAGCTGGCATTGGACTATTTATGTGGTCCCAGCAAGATGATACTGTTCGCGATCGTGCTTTCCGGGCCGGTACCTGCGGCGACCACACTTGCAGCTCCAGCACGGAGTTTGATGACTATTACAACGCGCATTACAAAAATAACTATCAAGCGCACCTGTTTGCCAGCGCTGCCTGCTTTTGTTTAGCGGTAGCTGCCGCTGGTTATGGTACTTATTTGCACTATAATTCTCGGGGCTCGAAAAAATCCAAATAGGTCTCTGCGTACATAAATTTTTGCGAAAATGAACATTTCTACGCTTATGTTTTAATCAGGTCCCTTACGCTGATTTTTTGAATCGTATCTCAAATTTGTATCACTTTGCAGGCTCAGCGGTCTGTAGAAGTGCCTACCAGGGCGAAAATATAACATTAAGCCTCACCCAAAAAGTGACTAAAAATCGGGAGTATGCAAACCGCAGAAAAATACTAAGGTGTACAGGCCCCAACGCTCAACAAGCCCTTGACCGCATTAGTAGTGTTGGAACAAGCAATCGTATTAACCCCATCAGAGGGAACTAAAACCCCATAGCCAGGAGCCTGACCGTTCAATTTATTACCGGTCAAAGTATTGCCGGTGCCGGACTTGGTAACCGCAGCCTGGGCATCAACAATATGAATCTGAAAATCGTCAACCGCTGCACTGGTACCAGAGCGGGTAACTGTGTTATTGCTCACCGTCCAGCCGGTTCCCTTCAAATCAATTGCCGAGTCACTAAAATTGTCACCGGTCATGCCAACTAGATCAAAGCTATTTCCATCTATTAGACCGCCAATCGTGCCCTCTTTGATGTCAATACTCTCGCTGGTCGTATGATCGATGGTATTGCGTAAAATCTGCACATCATTAGTCGCATCAGGGCTTCCGGTATTGCAATTATTGAGGCTTGCCCAGTTGCTTTCTGCAGTCCCAATATATATACCTTCACCGTAATCATGCTTAGCCAAGCCAGTGTTAAAGATATGGTTATCGGCAATCACCCCGTTGGAAGAGCAAGACTTGTAATGCACTCCCTCTTGGCCGGTATCACGGATCGTAGTACCAGCCAGGGTTACGTGCCGGGCTAAGTCAACATAAAACCCGGTCGCGCCGCGGGCTAAGGTAATTCCTTGGACGCACCAGTAGTCGGCGTAGGCTGTGGTGGAACCGGCAATCTTAAGCGGGTAACCGGTGGTGTCGCCGGCATCAAGTATGGCTTTGTCGGAACCGCGAATCGTAATCGGTTGGTCGACAGTACCAGCTGCGCTGGCCACATATTTGCCGCTGTAGGTACCGTCTGCCAGGGTGATAATATCGCCAGGTTGTGCTGAAAGTAAGACGGATGTTAATTGAATGCTGGTTGTAACATTGCGAACCCGACCCTCAGTAGGACAATTAACAGCACCACCGCTAGTCGCACCAAAACGTACCGCTGAACCGCCACTAGCACCAGTATCAGCGATAAGCGCTGTGGTCCCAGGAGATAAAACACCGCTCTCAGCTTCACTGGAAGCGCTAAAAATGGCCGCATACCCGGCCATTAAACCAACGAAGCCAACAAAAGCTGCGCCTAGACCCGCAAAAATGCCAAACCAAATTTTCTTACGCCGCGCGAAGTAAGTCATAAGCGTAAATATACCATATAGCGAGCCCGGTTAGTGCTTGTAACGTGCTTCCAGCTCGAGGATAAGCCGCTGTATCTCTTGCCAATCGTGGTCAATATGAGGTGAGTCATCAGGCTCAATTTCTAGGCGCTCAGCCGCTGCGAGCAACTCTTCAAATAAGGGCTCCTCATACCATTCTTCAAGCTTGTCGTCTTTAGCGAGGTGGATCCCTACTAACCAGCCTGCAGTAATTTGTTTAGGCTGATCAGCTGGTGCGTCATTAAGGCACTGTCGCCAGTAAGCGACCGCATCTTGGAGCGTAAGTAATGCATCGATATTCTTCATAATTGTGTGTGGCCCGGCGTTCCTGTCATGATTTCATGATACCAGGAACGCCGGGCCGTTGTCCTCCTTCCGGAGCCGGCTCGAGTGGGTCAGTGGTTAGTGGTTACGTCGCCACTCGTTGATGAGCTCGTTGCCGAACTCGTCCAGGACGATGTGAAGATGTTCCTCGCGGTTGTGACGGTCGGCTACGATGATGTCCGTTGTGACACGGTGATCGCGTCGGCTCCAGCCGGAGGTCACTTTGACAGTCACATCCTGGTCGCTGTACTGCACTCGCCGTCCCGGCTGGGTGTTGATGCGCTGCAGCCAGTACTTGACGGCGTTGTTGGTTGCACCTTCGATCGCCAGCTGGGCGGCTGCCTTTGCTACACGTGCATCATGTGCACGGTTGACATGCCCTTGAGTTGCGAGGGGGTTCATTGCCGTGCCGCTACGTAGCGACGCGAACACACCCGCGATGAAGTCGCCTCCACTAATCTTGCGCTTTGCCACGAAGACACCTTCCTGGTGCTCGGTAATGCTCGAAAAGGACAAACTTATACTACAATAACATTGTGTTAATATCAAATAGAGTTTTATAATCAAGAAACAAACTGGTATATACTTACAGTATGCATGACACAAAAATAGGCGTCCTAATAAGGGACGACTTAGAAACCTGGCAAAAACTAAATGTAACTGCCTTTTTGGCTTCGGGGATTACAGCCAATGCACCCGAAGCCATCGGCGAAAAATACGAAGATGGTTCCGGAAACGAGTATCTGCCGATTTTAGGCCAGCCAGTATTCGTATATACGGCCAGTGATGAGCACTTGCAGCGCACCCGTCAACGGGCTCTCAGCCGTGAGGTGCCGATGGTTATATACACTAAAGATATGTTCGCAACCGGCAATGACCATGACAACCGGGCAGTCGTTAAGGCAGTCGAAGCCGACAAGCTCGATATTGCTGGCCTGGCTTTCCGAGCTGAACGTAAAACTTTTGATAAAATTGTAAGCGGACTCAAATTCCATGAATAAAAACATTATTCTCGAAGCCAAAAACTTAACCAAAGCTTACGGCGCTAAGAAAGCATTAGACAACCTAAACTTGGAGCTAAGCAAAGGCGAAGTGCTGGGCTATATCGGTCCAAATGGCGCCGGTAAAACAACAACTATCAGGCTGATTCTCGGCCTGTTGCAGCCAACCGAAGGTGAAGTAACCCTCTTTGGTAAAGATGCGCTCGACGACGTGGCCCACACCCACAAACGCCTGGCGTATGTGCCCGGTGACACCAACTTCTGGCCTAACCTGACAGGAGCCGAGACACTCAAGTTCCTGGCAAATATTCATGGTGATATTGATGAAAGCTACCAAAAACAGCTCATCAACAAGTTCCAGTTCGAGCCAGACAAAAAAGTCCGGACTTATTCAAAAGGTAATCGCCAAAAAATCGCCCTCATTGCCGCCTTTGCTACTAAAGCTGAGCTCTTAATCTTTGATGAACCGACCAGCGGTCTTGACCCGGTAATGGCTAAAGTCTTCCGTGATGAAGTGCTGGCTGCCAAAAAGAATGGCCAGGCGGTGCTGTTGTCATCACACATTCTAGAAGAGGTTGAGGAACTGTGTGACCGGATTGCCGTACTGCGCGCTGGTAAGCTTGTAGAGCAAGGTACGCTCGAAGACCTCAGGCATTTGTCAGCAGTTATCGTTGAAGCTAACTTCGCAAAAAGTCCGCCCGATTTGTCTAAAATCAAAGGCGTTAGTAATGTCGAAAAGCATGATTCGTTTGTCCGTTGCCAGGTCAATGGCTCGATCGACGAAGTGCTGTCGGTGGTCGCCAAGGCCAAACCGCTCAGTTTTATTAGCCGTAAGCCATCGCTTGAAGAATTGTTCTTAGCGCTCTACACGGACAAAAAGTAATGGGACGGGTTCTACGCGCATTACAGTGGTTTGGTTTTCGCCAGGCACTTAAGGGTGCTTTGATTGTCGGTGCAGTTGCCGGCGGCATGATGCTGGTCCAGGGCGCCGGCTACATCAAAAGTTACCCCGATCTGGCTTCACAGCACGAATTTACTTTAACGCTGCTAAAAGCGCCATCGCTAGGCTTTATTTACGGCTCGACTGATGATCTTAGGATTGGTGCCGAGGGTTACATGGTGTACCGGGTCTTAGCGGTCATGTCACTAGTGGTTGCCATATGGAGCCTGATGACCGTTACTCGCTTGCTGCGTGGCAATGAAGAAGATGGCCGTTATGAAATGCTGCGCACCTCGGCTGCTAGCCCGGTCGCCATCAGCGCTAATATTGTGCTTGGCTTTTTGTATGCCTTTGCTATCGCTTTTGTGATTGCATCGCTTTTGACTTGGTCAGCCACCGGTATCAAAGGCATAGTGTTGTCGGCCGGTGACATTCTGTTAATGAACGCCGCAATGTTTGGTCCTGGGTTGGTGTTTGCCGGTGTTGGTGTTTTGATCAGTCAGCTGGCTGTTAGTCGGCGACGGGCCCTATTGTATGGGTTGCTGCCGCTGCTAGGCTTCTTTTTACTGCGATCGATTGGTAATGTCGTGCAAGATTTACACTGGCTGCTCAAACTGACGCCATTTGGCTGGGCACAGCTCTCAAGCCCATTACTTGAAAAACTATCATCATGGCTGGCCTTATTTGTAGTGTGGGGAGCTATGATTGGAGCAGTCGGCCTGGTGCTCAATATGCGCGATTTGGGTTCGAGCATTTTGCCGGAGCGCACTACCCAACGACCACGCTACTACCTGCTTGGTGGCCCGTTACGGCTAGCCTTGCGCAGCCAGCTGGGCGTACTTATTGCTTGGGGTCTGGCGGCTTGCTCTGTGACAGCAATTGTGGGCGCGATTTCCAAGCTTGCCAGCCAAGCCAGCGTTGGCTCGAGCGGGCTCACCAAAAGCTTGTCGGCTATTTCCGGTAATGCCGATAACATCACAATATCGTTCCTAAGTTTTGGCACGATTATGGTGGCAATTCTAATGATGATTGTAGCAGCAACCACTCTTTCGGCAATCCGCAGCGATGAAGCGAAACACTACCTGGACACGATCCTGGCCGCACCTGTTCGGCCGCTACGCTGGTTGCCGGGCCGGCTGGGTCTGGGGCTAACAGCAATGGCCATTATTGGGATACTTGCTGGTTTGGTGCTGTTTGTTGTCGCCAAAGCTCAGGGCGTGCCAGTTGAATTTGGCAAAAGCTTGGCCATGAGTGTTGCCTCACTTGGCGCAGTCATATTTCTGCTTGGTTTTGGCTGTTTGGTGTATAGTTTGCGGCCATCATGGGCGGTAATTGGCATGTACATAGTAATTGCCTGGTCATTCATAATCGATTTGCTGAGTGCGACCGGCAGCCTAAGCCCGTGGCTCTTAAAAACATCACTGCTGCACTACTTGTCGTTCAACTTAGCGGCCTGGCCAGATTGGTCGACCGTGCTGGCTCTGAGTGCGCTAGGGTTGGCAATGGTTGCGGCTGGGCTTTACGTCTTCAAGCGCCGCGACATTGTTACCGACTAATTAGTCTCGAGCGATCGCGTCCAGATCAACTTTTTTCAGTGCGGCAAATGCAGCCTCTAGAGCGTCGGTTGCCCGCTCCCTACGTACTTCGTTATCGGCATCATAGCTATCGGTAAAAGCATGCTTAGGTGACCTTGTGTAACTACCAAATGCAGTATAACTAGTTTGGTAAGACATTGGGATAAATAATCCGCTAACGCTCTGCGGTAGGCTGCCATCTTCATCAAGCATTGTTGCTTCTAGGGCGAATCTTCCAAATCTAACATAAACGTTGTAAGCAGATAAAGCCATGTATGGCATATACTTATCTTTTTCGCGCAGAAAGCCGACATGCAGCTCGGGCGTATAGACCACGAGGTCGTCGGCAGGCTGGTTTATGCTGTCACGGGATACAGTCAATGAGATATAGGGAAAAGTGCCGGCTGGGTGAGCCAACGGCTCCTCAAGCTCTACGGCTGTTGTGGATGCATTTGGGCGAGGGCTGTTAATTCGCATGATATCTTCAATCAGAAGATCATTCCTTTCGAGCAACTCAGTAACCGGGTGATTTTCTGGGTAGTATTGTGGCATACAGTCACATTACGCCAACAATGGATTCGTGGCAACCTTATCCAGTCTTCGGCAGTCTGCTACACTAAACATAAGTGAGATACCGGGTACAGCGACAAAAAACGGAAAAGATAGCAGCTAGTTTAGTGGCCTTCGGGCTCCTGTTCTTAGTTGGTTTTTCAATTGCCCAACTAGGTGCTGCGCCGTTCTTAGTCCCCCAGGAAGCCGAAGCTGGGTTGCGCGCAGGCTTGGCTTCGCGTTGCGCCGATACAACCGCTTCTAATAGTGCAACTGTTACGTTTGGTCTTGCCAATTGTCAGACAGTGCCGACTGGCCAGATAGTCACCTGGAATGAGACTAACAATGGACCGGGCGGTGCCTGGCATCGGCTAGCTAAATTAGCAGATGGTTCATGGTTGCGCGTGCTAACCGTTTTTCCGGCTGAAGGCCGCACCGAATTGCGCATCTATCGTAGTGTCGATAATCTTCGCAGTTGGCAGGTATTGGCGGCTGTTGATGATGGCCAGCGGCTGGTCGATAACGGCTTTTTGTATCTGCTACCAAACGGCGAGCTCCTGTTGGCCGCCCGCAACAATATCATCAGTAGCTCGTACAAGATTAGTCAGTGGCGCAGCGCCGATAACGGTATAACTTGGGTTCGTGAAACTGACCCGGTGGCAGCTACAAAAGGTTTGTGGGAGCCGGAATACCATTCCTCGGCTAATGGTCTGGCTATAACCTGGAGTGATGAAAGCCAAGATGGCTTAAGCCAAGTGATCAGAGAGCGGACTTCTGCCGATAACGGTAAAACCTGGAGTGATCCAATGACTATCGTCAGTGATGGCCCGAGTGGCCGCCCGGGCATGTCAACCGTAACCAAAATGGCCAATGGCAAGTATCTGTTAGCCTACGAAGTCTGTGGCACGCAAGGCTGTGTTATTTTTAACAAGCAATCCGATGACGGCAGTAGCTGGCCCGATGGCATTGGCACTCCAATTCCCGGGGCAGTTTGCGGCCCATTTATAACCTCATTAAGCGATGGCCGTGTAATACTGACTGCTTGTCGCAAATCTGATGCCGACCAAACGGTGCCAGTTGTTTACAGTAATGATTTTGGCGTCACCTGGCAGTCTAATGACAGCGCTTTCACCGATGCCGGTCAATACGGTGGCTGGCCCTCATTGTATCAAGTAGGCCCCGATGAAATCGCAGCTGTTAGCGATGGCCGGATCCGCTTTGGCACATTGGCGCCTCGCGTAAGCCCTTAGTGAACTACTAGTGGACGCCGGCCAGTAGATTGTTCTTAACATAGCCACCCCAAGTGTTGGTTGTGGTGTTGTCTGACTCGACCATGGTGTTGGCATCGACCCAGTTAAAGACGAAAGCTGTAGCGCCGGCGATCGTGCCATCGCTGATTTTAGCGGCCAAACCAGTAGAAGCGCTTTGTGACCATGATAGGTGAACGGTGTCCGGACTGCCGTTGTAGTTACCGTATTCGGTTTCCCAGGTCAGATGTTTGCTAAAGTCCCAGCCGTCACCGCCCTCGACCCAGCTCTCCTCGGTCCAATTGTTGGGGTCGGGATACTCATTAGCGTAGTCATGTTTGGCAAAGATCAGCTGGTTTTTACCGTTCATGCCCGCCAGACTGGCATCGTAGGTCTCGAGCTCAGTCATGCCGCTGTCATCGTAATGGTGACTCCAAACGGTCATGTCTATTAACAAGACGCCGGTGTAGTGGAGAGTGGTTCGGAAGTGGTTAATGGTAGCCTTCATGGCTGGCAGCCACTGTTCGCTGCTTACACCGTTGGGTTCGTTATACGGTTCGTAAATGACCATCGGGTCATCGCCCAAAGCATTGACAACATCGGTCATGGCCGGAAAAGCCTGGGAATACTTATCAGCCCAACCGGCATCTTCATACGTTCCATCAAGCGCGTCCCACCAGGTGACCATCATGTACATACCGGCGGCTTCGATGGTGTCACGCCAGTCTTTGACCTGCTGGATATACTGGGCCTTGGTCATGAACTTCTCTTCATTGTAGTCGGAGGCCAAGAGGCGCAGACGTATATGGTTAGCACCCCAGGATTTAATGGTGTCGACAACTTTTTGACGGTTGGCATACTGTTCGACGCCGACTTCTTCGGTGATATAATCTTCGATGCCCCAAACACAAACGCCGGCCATTTTAAGCTGTTGGCCGGTGTTACCCTTTTGCAGCTGATGGCCGACAATGGTTGGTTTGACTGTTGCGCCGCCTGGTGGCGTGACCGGGGTAGCGCCAAACTTAACGTAACGGCTGCCCGAAGCAGCAGGATCATCGGTAGCTGCCGCATTGCCAGTGACTACACCGGATTCGGTTTCCGACGGTACAGAATAGGTTGCGGCATGTGACCGAGCTAAAAACAATAGCCCAAAGCCGGCAAAAACTATTATGATCATCAGTGCTCGGACTACATTAGATGTTGTCAGCAGATCATGGGAATTCAAACGCTTGATAATTTTGATGAGGCGTCGCATATGCTTACGGTTAAGTATACAACATGTTTAGGTTATAGTATGGTACGTATGCTTAAGACAGTCATTGCTCACATTCGGCGACAGTATATTTGGTGGTCGGTCGGCGCTGCTCTGGTAATTTTGACTCCTTTTGCTTGTATGGTCGGCGCGTATTATATTGTTGAACCAAATGCCTCCCATGTACTTAACAAGAACGACCCAGCATCTGTCCGGGCTAAACAACTCGAAGTCGGTGTCGTCTTTGGTTCAGGTATCACTAAAGATGGTAAACCCTTCCCTGGTCTGCGTGGCCGGTTGGATACCGCTGCACAGGCCATCCGAAATGGTGAAGTCCAAAAGTTATTGCTTACCGGTGACAACAGCCGGCCCGATTACAATGAACCGGCGGTTATGATGAGTTACCTAGTCAATGACAAGCATATCGACAAAACCAAACTTCAGGCTGACTATGCCGGGCGTAGCACCTATGAGTCATGTGAACGGGCGGCCAAGGTATTTGGCTTAAAACGAGCTTTACTGATTAGTGCTGAAAGCCATCTGCCGCGGGCGATCTATCTATGTCAGGCCTTTGGTATTGAGTCGTATGGTCTTGCCTCAGGGGTCGAAGCCAATAACGCTTTCCGGCGTGAGGCGGTGGCTCGAGTTAAAGCGATTTTGAATGTCCATGTTCGTGGCGAAAGCACTATTTTAGGGCCGCCGGTTAAGCTATGAGTGAGATCGTCCGCCTACGGTTAGCCAATCAGCTTGTTTATCCGGGTAATACCGGGTCAGTGGCAGAAGTAGTGCGCAGATTGGGCGCTGTCCAAGCCCAAGATTACGGCCAGGCGGTCTGGGCCGTGGGTCTGCGGAGTGGCGCTACCCTGGCAGAGGTTGAAGTTTCAATTGAGAAAGCCGAGATTGTTCGTACCTGGCCAATGCGAGGCACGATTCATTTTGTACCTGCCGAAGATGCCCGCTGGATGCTGCAACTTGGCGCCGCTCGTAAATTAGCGGCCGATGCCCGGCGTATGCGTGAACTAGAGCTTGATGAGGTCATTGTCGGCCGGGCCGGTGAACTGTTAGCTACCGCATTGCAAGGCCGAAAACGTCTGAGCCGGCCCGATGTCCTGCAATTGCTCGAAACCAACAACATTTCGACCAAAAACGGCCGGGGTTATCATATACTCTGGCGTTTGTCACAGCAAGGTCTGCTGTGTATTGGCCCGATGATCGGCAAACAGCAAAGTTTTGTCTTGCTCGATGAATGGGCGCCCAAGCACAATGATTACGGTTTGGAAGCGGCTATCAGCAAACTGGCCGAGCGTTATTTTACCAGTCATGGCCCGGCAACGGTTCAGGATTTTGCGGTTTGGAGTGGTTTAAAACTAAGCGAAGCCCGGACAGCCGCTCAGGCATTGGGCAATCTCAGCCGGCTAATCGAAAACGGTGTTGAGTATTACTTCACCGAGCCTCCAAAACTAGCCCCGGAACACTCGGCCTATCTGTTGCCCGGTTTTGATGAGTACTTCCTGGGTTACAAAGACCGTTCGGCGGTTATTAGGACTGAGCATAGCAATCATGTGGTCCCGGGCGGCAACGGTGTTTTTAAGCCGACTATTGTCATCGATGGCCAAATTGTAGGCATTTGGCAGCGTAAAATCAGCAAACAAGCAGTTACGGTAACTACCGAGACATTCGTACCGGCTGGCAGTTTAGAGCGGCAGCTGAGGCCAGCTTTGGCGGCCTATGGAGAATTCCATGGACTTGCTTGCGCACTCGCCACTTAAGTGTGTTAACCTATCCTGATGATTAGCGGAATTGCAGACAGGGACATCTTGCTGGTATCCAATCCGGTTAGTACCCAGGCCGACCTCAACCGCGAGGTTATCGGACACTTCAACGACTTGGTTGGATCACGACAATGCCGGGAGATACCAACGGTCGGCCCTGAGTATGAAGAAAATGTCGAGTATATTGCACGACATATTGGCGCCGGTGTGCTGGTAGTCGCACTTGGTGGTGATGGCCAGGCTAATATCGTGGCTAATGCAGTTATTGCCGCTTCCGAGGAGAGTGCCGAGATTGCAAGCTCGGTCGATCTGCTAGTAGTGCCCACCGGCCGGACTAACGATTGGTCATTATCTATGTATGGCCAAAATCTTGCAAAGCGCCGCAATCTCAAACGCCACTTAGAGCGAGCCCAGAGCCAGTCATTAACAACTATTCGTGTCGAAGCGCTTGCCGACGGCCATCGGTCAGTTCGTGATGCAGTAGGTTACTTTAGCGTCGGCGCTTCAGCGACGATTGCCCGCCAGTATGGTCAATCGGCTTACCGCGAAGGACGCTTCAAATCCGGCATTCTTAACGACATGCGTGACGGGCTGACGATGGTTCGGGCTTTTCGTGAACATCAGGCCTTCGTCTACGAAGATGGCGCAGAACCTGGCAGCCGAGCTCTGGCGCATGAACTGGTCTGGTCGGCTATCAACCGCTTTGGTAAAGTAATGCGTTGGGATGTTGACCCGCAAGGTCCTGGCATTGTCGGCACCGAATATGGTCCCGGCCGTTTATTACCGCAGGTTGCCGGTCGGGTGGTCAGCCGTGGTTTTTATGGCGGTGTGATGGGTACTGGTATGCGTGGCGAGCCACTCAACGAAGAGCGTATCTTTACGATTTCCCCGGACACGCAAACTTCATCACCACTGGTCCACGCTCAGTATGATGGCGAAGCTGAGGTTGTCTTTCCCCGGACGACATTTACGGTCAGCGAAAGACACAAGGCGCTGAGTACCCTGCTGGTTCCAAAAGCTGCCTAAGAGTGCTTGTGTTTAGCCGGTCGGCATCATATAATCTTGGGTAATAGTGCATACGTTATATAGATAATAGAGGGCCATGAAGGTATTAATGCTTGGGTGGGAGTTGCCCCCACATAACAGCGGCGGACTTGGTGTTGTATGCCACCAATTGTGCAAAGCCCTTTCAAAACGCAATGTCGACATCGAATTTGTGCTGCCCTACACCGCCGAGCACGATGCCGATTTTATGAAAATCACTGCTGCCCACCCGCAAGACGTTACCGAAATTCTCAAAAGCGGTATTGCCTATGACAGCTATCGCTATACCTTTACCGATGGTCGTGTCGAGTCAATTGATATCTATGGCCAACAGCTGATGTTTGAGCGCGCCGTTAGCAAGATTGTCGAAGAAACCGAGTTTGATATTATCCACGCCCATGACTGGCTGACCTTCCGTGCCGGTCTGGCGGCCAAGCGCTATTCTGGCCGGCCACTGATCTGTCATGTTCATTCAGTGGAAAGTGACCGGGCCGGCGGTAATGGCGGCAACCCTCTGGTCCGCGAAATTGAAAGCCTCGGCTTGATGCTGGCTGATAAGATTATCGCCGTGAGTGAACATACTAAACAGACCATTATCCGTGACTATAACATTCCGGCCGAAAATATCGAGGTCGTTCATAACAGCATCGAAAAAAGTGACATGCCCCAGCTGTCCGATAAAAATGTCTATACCTACCTGAGCACGCTCAAACAGCAAGGCTGGCATGTGGTGGTTAATGTCGGCCGTTTGACGGTCCAGAAGAACCTGGTAAACCTGCTAAAAGCCGCCCAACTAACTGTCCAAAAATCACCAAAAACGATGTTTGTTATCGTTGGTTCCGGCGAACAGCACCACGAGCTGATTATGGAGGCCGCTGCCTTAGGCATTGGAGCTAATGTGCTATTTACCGGCTTCCAGCGCGGCCAAGCTTGGCGGGACGCGTTCGCCATTGGTGACTTGTTCGTCATGCCGTCGGTTTCCGAACCTTTTGGTCTGACGCCACTTGAAGCAATTCAGTACGGCACACCGTCGCTCATCAGCTATCAGTCAGGTGTTAGCGAAGTGCTGCAAAACTGCCTAAAAGTCGATTTCTGGGATATCCGCGAAATGGCCAATCAAATTACTGCCGCCGTTGATTATCTGCCGCTTCGCCAGGAGCTTGTTAAAAACATGCGTCGTGAGTATGATCGCTTAAGCTGGGATAGTGCCGTCGACAAATTGCAATCAATTTATAGCCAACACCTGGAGACTAATCATGAGAAACTGGCGGTCTCGCTATGAAAGCCATAGTTCTCTATCTGCACGTCCATCAGCCGTATCGTATCCGGGATTACACCGTATTTGACACTGGCAGCAATCACAACTATTTTGATGCCGCCTATGACGACCAAACCAGTAACGAGCGTATCTTACACAAAGTCGCCGAAAAATCCTACCTGCCAACCAACCGGCACCTTATTAAGCTACTCAAAAAGCACCCCGAGTTTAAAGTCAGCTTATCAATTACCGGCACGATTATCGAGCAAATGGAGCGCTGGTCTCCCGAGACTCTCAAATCTTTCCAGGATTTGGTAGCGGTTGGTGACGGCAAGCAGGTTGAAATAGTAGCCGAGACATACCATCACTCCCTGGCCTTCTTCTATTCACGCAGTGAATTTGAAGCCCAGGTCGAGATGCATCGCCGCAAAATTAAAGAAGTTTTTGGCCAAACACCGCAAGTATTTCGCAACACCGAGCTATCGTACAATAACGATGTCGCTTACTGGGCCGACCAGGCCGGCTACAAAGGCGTTTTGGCTGAAGGCTGGGATCCGATCCTCGGCTGGCGCAAACCAAACTATGTCTATCGCCCGGCTTACACCGATAATATTCGTCTGCTACTCAAAAATTACCGCCTGAGTGACGATATCGCCTTCCGTTTTGGCAACAAAGCCTGGACCGAATGGCCACTAACCGCCGACAAATTTACTCACTGGCTGCGCAGTGACCACGAAGCCCAGATCTACAACCTTTTCATGGACTACGAAACTTTTGGTGAACACCAGTGGCACGAAACCGGTATCTTTGACTTCCTGAATGACCTGCCCGAGAAATGGCTCAGTCCACAACGCCACAACGGCCACCACTTTATGACGGTCAGCGAAGCCATCGATAGTTTTGACGCGGTTGATTATGTTGATGTGCCGGAAACCATCACCTGGGCCGATACCGAGCGCGACCTGTCTGCCTGGCTTGGCAACCCTATGCAGCACACAGCCATCCAAGTGTTATATGATCTGCAAAAGAAAGTCATGGGCACCCACGATCTGCAATTGATCGAAGATTGGCGCCGGTTGCAAACTTCCGACCACTTTTACTACATGTGTACCAAGTGGTGGAGCGATGGCGACATTCACGCCTACTTTAGCCCTTACGATACGCCGTACGAAGCATATATCAACTTTATGAACGCGTTTCACGACTTAAAATTTAGACTCATGCAGAAAGGCATCAAGGTATAGACGATGGAGAAATACCGTGGGTAGGCCGGTAGTTTTAAGTAACGGACAGTTGTTTGTCGGTCTCGATGAGAGCGGTCTGGTTCACGACTTTTATTATCCCTATGTTGGCCTTGATAACTTAACAAACGCCCGCAGCTCACAGCACAAAATCGGCGTCTGGGTTGATAACCAGTTCCACTGGACCAATGATGGCAGCTGGGAAATCAGCGTTGCCTACCAGCCACACGCCATGATGAGCGACATTACCATGAAATCTAAAGGCTTGGGTGTTACGCTACACTTGCAGGATTTTGTGGACTCCGACAACAACGCCTTCGTGCGCCACATTACCGTTACCAACGATCGTGACAACGAGCGCGAAATTCGTGTCTTTATGCACCAAGTCTTCCAAATCTCACGTGCCGGCCGGGCCGACACCGCCATGTATGTCCCCGATGATCACTATATCTTGGACTACAAGGGTCGCTGCTGTCTGCTGATAGCCGGTAAATTGTCACGCCCGGAAACCGGAGGCACCAAAGACGATGATGCTAGTTTTGACCAGTATTCGGTTGGCAACTACGCCATCGAGGGCAAAGCCGGCACCTTTATGGATGCCGAAGATGGCGAGTTGTCAGGTAACGCCGTTGAACATGGTGGCGTTGATAGCGTCTTGCGCTTTAGCAATGTAACCCCTGGCAAAGGCAGTTTCGAGATTAGCTACTGGATTGTGGCTGCCGACAGCCAAACCGATGCCCAGGTGGTCCATACCTACCTCAAGTATTACCCCATCAAAGACCGAATCGACAAGTCCGAAAACTATTGGAAAAACTGGCTTGAGCCAACCAACGGCCGCAGTCCGATTCTTGATGCGCTCGATGACGAGCAGCGCAAAGAACTCGATATCAGCATGCTGGTCATCAAAGCTCACTGTGACGCCCGCGGTTCAATCCTGGCCAGTGGCGACTCCAGTATCTTTAACTACGGCCGTGACTACTACTGTTACTGCTGGCCGCGTGATGCTGCCTATGCCCTATGGCCGCTAATTCGCATGGGTCACTTTGAAGAGGCCAAACATTTCTTTGAGTTTGCTCGCGATACTATGCACCGTGACGGCTACCTGATGCATAAATACCAGCCCGACCGCGCCATTGGCAGCACTTGGCACCCCCTAGTCCATGGCCGCAACAAAGAACTGGCAATCCAAGAAGATGAAACTGCCATTGTAATCTACATGATAGGCGAATACTATCGCCGCAGCCAGGACAAAGCCTTTGTGGCCGGCTTTTTTGACACCTTTGTGGCTCCCTGTGCAGACTTTATGACGCACTTTGTCGATAAGTCAACCGGCTTGCCACACGCCAGCTATGACCTTTGGGAACAAAAGTTCTCGACCAGCACCTACACGGTCAGCACAGTCATTGCGGGGCTCGACACGGCCGCCTATCTTGCTGAACAAGTCGAACACCCCGATGATGCCATTCGCTGGCGCAAAGCCGCTGACGGCTTCCGAAAAGGCCTCTCAGCTCTCTATCACCCCGATGGCTACTTTCGCAAAGGCTTATTACTTAAAGATGATGGCAATTTGGAGTACGATGACACCCTGGACATCTCAAACCTCTACGGGCCGTTCATGTTCTCCGGCTTAGCCCAAGACGACGAGATGATCGTTAACACGCTGAAGCATGTCGAAGAAAAACTGCTCAACACCTCGCCTATTGGCGGCGTCATCCGCTTCCCTGGCGATGGCTACTTCCTGGCAAAGAGCCAGTACGGCGGCAACCCATGGATTGTCTGCACCCTATGGTTGGCGCAAATTTATCTGACCGTTGGCCGGGTTCAGGAAGGTCGTGACCTTATTAAATGGGCTCGTGATCGTGCCTTGCCGAGTGGTTCGTTAAGCGAACAGTTTGATCCGGAAAATGGGTTTGCAATTGGTGTTACTCCGTTGGTTTGGAGCCATGCCGAGTTTATTAACACGGTGCTCGATCTGACGCACGTTAAACAGTAAACCGCTCTGCGCGTGTAATAAAAAAATCCGCCGGGACGTTCGGCGGATTTTTTGATAAGAATGAATGTAAGCTTATTTCTTTGGCTTGACTTCGTTGCGACCAAGGTTTTTCTTGGTTTCAACAAATAATACGCGCTTGCGCAGTTTTGGGCTGTACTTTTTGAGTGACAGCTTCTCGGGCGTGTTCATACTGTTTTTGGTGGTGTAATAGATACGCTCACCAGATTCTTCGCTCACCATACCGATGAGTTTGCGTTTGTCACCTTTTTTGGCCATATTCTCTCGTCCTGAACTTACTTATTGAATCACTAAGAGGTTATTCTATCAGATTAGCCTCTGATTGTAAATTATTTTAGGCTAGATGTGCCGGGTTCCGGCGCTTCGGGAACCACAATCCATAATATGACATATGGCAGGAAGCCGGGCAGCCCACCAGGAAGTAATAAAATGACCGCAATAATACGGATAATTACCGGATCAATACCGAAATATTCTGCCAAACCGCCGCATACGCCAGCGATTTTACGATCCGTTCGTGAACGGTACAGCCGTTTTGCCATATGCCCCCTGTATGTAATACATAACTGGAGCCGTCTTCGGGATTTGAACCCGAGACCCCTTCCTTACCATGGAAGTGCTCTACCACTGAGCTAAGACGGCCTAACAGGTGTCTACTATAGCAAATCTTCCCTGTTTTTCCAAGTGCTATGCCAGCATAAGCGGTATGGTAAACTTATAGCAAGATGCCGCCGCAACAAACGCCTATTTCTAGGCCAAATCCCATAGTTCCGTCTGCCCGACCCGTACTCCGGCCGGTGACAGTTCCGACACCACCCGTGGTGGCTCGTACTGTTGGACCAATACCACCTGTAGCGCCGTCGAGTGAATCAACGCGGCCGGTACCGTCAGCCTCGGTTGATCTGGCAAGTTCGGCGTTGACTGAACCCTCACCGCCAAGCTCGGAGCCGGTAGTACCTATTACGGCATTGCCAAAAATTGCTGAACCGCCAGCCACACCGTCTATCACCGTAGTCGAAGATAATGCGCCAAGATTAGAAGCTCAGATTGTCAATGGCCCGCCGCAAGCTATAAAGCCGGTCGATGCCGTAGTCGTTCATCCAACCACTGATGCTGCCCTATTAACCTCCAGTGAACCAACCGATCAGGAACCGGTCCAGGCTTTATCGGTCTTACGGCCGATGCCGGTCCCGTTAGAGCCAAAAAAGGCTCAGGAGTCAAAAGGCGACTTCGGTTCTTTGGACACACCGGCACTGCGAACTGACCGAACGATTGCCTTTGCCTGTAGTGTAATTGGTTTGGCTGCCTTTGGTTTAGGCTTCTTTGCTGCTATATGTACACTGATCGGCGGCTGTTTGGGGCTCTATGGCTGTCTGCGTGGCCGCCAGATCCAAACGATGCCGGCTGTGGCTTTGGGCATGACGGCAGTAGTGCTGAATGCCGGGTTTTATATTATTGCTATCGCGCTTACCTAGCGGGCTAGTTTTCTGATAATTTCAGCGAGCGGCATGTCATTATTGACGGTAATGGTGGCTTCATCGGCCTGTGGTGGCTCGAAGTTGCCGGTGACACTAGTATAATTTTCATCGCGGACATCGGGCCGCTGGCGGGTGGTGCGGTTTGTGATCCAGCGCTGCTTTGAAGTGTCGGCTGTTGTTTCAACATACACAACCACTGCTCGGGCACCAAAGCGGCGAGCAGCTTTGCGGAGGCCGTTGCGGTGTAAGCGTTTGTAGGCAACTGAGTCGACTACTACCGATTGACCAGCCTGCAAAGCTTGAATGATCCGCTCATAGAACACATCATGCGTGTGCTGCCACTGCTCATCACTGCCGACCATTGCCGGGTCTGCACTGGCACCTAATTCGGTAGTAATGTCATCAAGAGCAACCCGGACAACGCCAAGCTGTTCGACCATAGCCCGGGCAATAGTCGACTTACCGGCAAACGGGAAGCCGCACATAATGTACAGTGTTGGTGCTGGCTGGCTGATTTTTTGGTATGACAGCTCCGACCAGTCGCTAGCAACTAGATCGAGGCCGTCAAATGTCTCGGGTTTAGTGTTGTATTTGCTAAAACCGGCAACCCGGGCACCTGAGGCGATAGCCGCTTCAATACCGGTTAAGGAATCTTCGATAATCAGGCAGTTTTGTGGCTGAACGCCGAGATAGCCCATGGTGTAAAAGTATGATGCTGGATCCGGTTTGTGAGCAGCTACATCATCGGCGGTGACGATAGCGCTAAAGAAGTGCTCAATGCCGAGAATTTCCAATTTAAAAGCCACGCTGTTCTTGGCGCCTGATGAGGTAATGGCACAGGCGATACCGTGGGCTCGCAAATCTTCTAGAAAGCGCACTAAACCAGGGTCCGCCGATTGCTCACGGTCCTTAAGGTCTTGGCGAATCATGTGACCGGCTCGTTGTTTGAAATCATCAAGATCAATACTGACACCGTGATGTTGTTCAACAGCATGTAGCAAGGCTTTGGCCGAAGCACCGCGATGGTCTTCGCCGCGCGGGTCAGGTATGACGGCCATCGACAGGCCATGCTCGGCTAATAATGTTTCACGAGCTTTGTGGGCTGAGGACACTGAATCGATTAACACACCGTCCATGTCAAAAATAACTGCTTCAAGTGCCATGGTCAGTCGATGCCCACTTGTCTGCACGTTGCTTCAAACTCATTTTGATCGGCCGGCACCAGCCCAGCATGCGGTCCCTCGGTGCGGCTATAGACAGTACCTTTCTTTGCCTTGATCGGTTCATCGCACTTATAAATCCGATACGAAGAGTCGATGTAGTCGGTGAGCGTCCCATCGGTCTTGAAGAGTGATGTCCGGGTGGTGACAATCAGCGCTGCGCCGGCCAGTATGACGGCGATAAAGGTGACAAGTAGCGTGCGTTGTGGTGTCATGGTGCTTGCTCATATCATACTGGTTGCGGCTTATTACGTGCAAGTCACATGCGACGGCATAGTCCGGCTGGTATATCTTGCCACATAAATTTTGCGTGTTTGCATACTCCCCGTTTTTGATCGCTTTTTTAACGAGGCTACTTCAGGCATTATCTCTTCATTTGGCGTTCGTATGAAGCGTTTGATCGACGATAGCTTACGTACATGAAATGCGATTTAAAAAGCAGCCTCGAGGGGCCCGATTAAAACGTAAGCGGAGTTTAGTTGGATTTCGCAAAACTTTTGTATCGTTTTGTATGTCCAAGAGTATAGCCTACTGGCCACGACTAAGGTACACTTATGGTTAATGAACCAAATCTTCAGCTCACAAATGTGTTGTCAAGCCTGTTGTCTCTAACAGTCCTTTTGCAATAACTTTAGCCGGAGATTTTAAAATGAAAAAACCATTATTTGTTGTAGCTCACCCTGATGATGCCGAGGTGTTATTCGCCCACGCTATTCAAGCCCAGTCGGAGGCGCATGTGTTGGTAGCCACCGATGGCGAGGCCAGTACTATCAATTTGCTCGGGAGTTCATTTTGTCGAAGCTGGTGGACGACGGTTTGAATCGGTTCGTGGCCTAGGTGCCTTGGGCGTAGCCGCGGAGCATCAATATTACGCTGGCTTACAAGACGGTCGTTTGTCGCGTAATGTTACATTGCTGGGAGGCCTAGCTTTCAAACTAGCCGAGCAGCATGGTTTGGATTCGATTGTAACCTTTGCTGCCGATGGCTTTGATGGACATATTGACCATATGGCGACCTACTTGGCCGGCCGCTATGCCGAACTGCCGCACTATGTACGATCCGCCAGTGCGACTGACTATGCTTTTGAGGGGGATCCGCAGATGAAAATGGCAGCGATGGCCGAGCACGCCAGCCAGTATGATTTAGCCGCGCCTGACTTTTGGAATGGCATGGACTTGTATCGTGATCAGCTTGGAGTTGAATATTACCAGCCGGTTTAGCTATAGATCTTTGACGGCAAAAATAGTGGCTATCAAGGCGATCAGTGACAAAAATAGCCGTGCGGCATTGCCGATTACCCAACGAGTCTCGTTAAATTGCTGGCGGGCTTGTTCGAGCGTTGCGTTGTTGGCCGAATCAGCTACTTTTTTAAGACCATCGTTAAGGGGCACATTAACCGCCATCGTAATAATAATTGCCAATAGGTAGGCTACAAACCCAACAATTAGCCATTTAGCATCAACAAATGAATGCTTGGCATTAAAGTACAGCGCAGCCGCAAACAAGAACAGCGGTAAAGAGAATTGCAGCATAAATACCGGGTTGATAATAGCGGTATCCATAGCCTTAAACGATTTCACGAAGGTCGCATTGTCGGTCTTTTTGAGCCCAGGCATGATGGTGTGGCTGTAAAGTGCCAAAACGCCAACGGTCATGGCCGTGATGGCTAGAATCGTCAGAAGTAGTAGTTTAAAGCTGGTTATTTGCATAGAGTTTAAAGATTCTGAGGACCTTTCGTCGCTGCCAATTATTATCGGGGAACATGTCAACAAGCGCAATACCATCAATGGTTACAGGATCATCTTTATATAAACGGCCAGCTTTTTGAATAGTGCTATGGGGCAAGAAACCATCCCGTACAAAGCCGGGCACATTAAAAACCGCTCCGTTAGCTTCGAGTAGGTCTATAAGTTTGATATGCAGTGCCTGTAAATCCGGTGTACGCTTAACCAGCACTACCTCGCAGTCGCCCAGCTTAGCCTCGTGGATGGCCTTGGTCGTAACTGGAGCAAGCTTCTTTAGCGTAGTATCGAGCTCTGTGGCAAACTCTGTTTCCGATAAGCTGGCTGCAAAGACATCAGCCAGCGTAATGTGCAGCGGCCAATCGGCCATATCGAACTCAGTTCCGACGGCAATATCATCGGTAAAATAAACCAGGCAGTATTTTTGCGAATATGTCACTTGAGGATTATAACTCATGCGTTAAGAATGTGGCTGTAAGTCTTCTTACTCCGGCTCACCGGTGCGGATGTTGATGGTATCATAAATAGTGCATGATTCGACCAAAGCCGCGGAAGTCGCTGAACAGAGCATACCTGAGCGCTCAGCCGAAATCGACAAATCGATGCTCGATTTTATGCAACCCACCAAACCAAAAGAGGAGGTATTAGTATGGACCGGCAAACACTACAATCTAGATTCCAAGGTCGTGTGGTTCTTCCTGACGACAGCGATTACGACGAGATCCGCCAAGTATTTTACGGCGGCCTCGATAAGAAACCGGCTGCTATTGTTCGCGTAGCTAATGCCGCTGATGTGCAGCAAGCAATTTTGCTGGCTCAGGAAGAAAAGCTCGAACTGGCGGTTAGAAGCGGTGGCCACAGTGTTGCCGGATACAGCACCTCCGACGGTGGTTTGGTGATTGATTTACGTGATTTGCGAAAACTTGATATAGATGCGTCGTCTAAAACTGCCTGGGCTGAAACCGGGCTGACCGCCAAAGATGTTGCTGACGAGTTAGATAAACAGGATTTTGTCTTAGGCTTTGGTGATACTGGTTCGGTAGGCATCGGCGGCATTACCTTAGGTGGTGGTGTTGGCTATCTCGTTAGAAAATTTGGGTTGGCTATTGATAACCTGCTTGCGGCTGAGATTGTAACGGCCAATGGTGAAATCTTGCAGGTCGACAAAGACAACCATGCCGACCTGTTTTGGGCCATTCGTGGTGGTGGCGGCAACTTCGGTGTTGCGACCAAATTTAAATATCGACTCCATGAGCTGGGTGATTGCTATGGCGGTGTGCTGATCTTGCCCGCTACCCCTGAAACTATTGCTGGCTCTATGAAAATTGCCCACGAGGCGCCTGACGAGCTGTCGATGATCCTCAATGTCATGCCGGCCTTTCCGATGCCATTTATCCCTAAAGAACATCACGGCAAAATGGCGATCATGGTGCTGGCGGTCTATGCGGGTGACCCCGCAAAAGGTGAAGAAACCCTCGCGCCAATCAAAGCTCTGGCTACACCGTTTGCCGACTTGACAAAACCAATGCGCTATAAGGATATTTTCTTCCCCGAAGATGCCAGCTACCACCCTACGGCGGTTAGCAAGAACATGCATATCAATAATTTTGATATCGACACTGCCAAGCTGGCAATTGAGTGGCTCGATAAAATAGATGCACCTATGAGAGCCTTACAGCTACGGGTACTCGGTGGTGCAATGGCCCAAGTGCCCGAAGATGCCACCGCCTATGCCAACCGCAAACAGCCAATCATGGTCAATATCGCCTCGTTCTATGAAACAGAGGCTGAAAAACAAGCCCGTCAGGCTTGGGTTGATGAGTTTTCTGATGCTTTAGACCAGGGTGATAGCTCGGCTTATGTCGGCTTTTTAGGGCCGCATGAACAGGATCGGTTGCTGGATGCTTATCCTCAACCAACACTCGATAGGCTAAAAACAGTCAAGAAGACCTACGACCCCGACAATGTTTTTAAACTGAATTTCAATTTGAAGAAGTAGCAGCTAAAACGTGGTGGGATGGGTCTGGCGTCGCTTGTGCGACAATGTATATGCCAGGACCCACCCGCTATCACCACCGTGAACCTCGCTTGCGCGGCCATCGCCATCGGCGTATGCGTACCTCACCGGTACCATTACAGTTCATGCAGGGACGCACAAGCTCGCGGCCGTAGGTGTCAGTACCGGCTGATTGGTCGCCACTGCCCTCGCAGTCTTTACAGTCCACACGAAGTGTTCTCCAGAGCATCATGCCCCTCTTCTCGAGTGACCTAAGCGGGAACTTCGCCAGTACCTCCGCAGGGGATACAAGGGCTGACGATAATCCGTCCCTTTTCATCCACGCCCACAGGAATACTGCCAGTGCCTCCGCAACCAGCCTCACATGGCTTGGTCTTCTTTTCCTCTGCCATCATTTCCTCTCGGTGAGTTTCGGAGGTTGTCTTAGCTGCTACATGCCTTATACGGTTGTATAAGAACTATATTATACCATTTAACTCATATTTGAGCGACTTATCTAGGCCTTCCATGGTCTCCGATTCTAGTTAGAAGTCTCACAGACAACCATTTCTCTATCACATACAATTACATGTTTAGGGGGACTTCTGGCGTGGCAGTAGAGTATGCTGATAATTATTTAGCTAAAGTCGTTCAGGTAGGTGAAACCTCTATCTTTACTAAAGTATATGGTAAGGGGACGCCGCTGCTTTTGTTGCATGGATTCCCGGAAACATCACTGCTATGGCGAGAAATTGCTCCAATCTTAGCTTCGGCCGGTTTTCAGGTAATCTGTGCCGATTTGCGAGGCTATGGTGATAGCAGTTGCCCGTTATCTGACGATAAACATCTGCCGTATAGTAAACGGGTCATGGCCCAAGATATGGTAGAGGTGATGCAGTACTACGGACATCAGAAATTTGCGGTAGTTGGCCATGACCGTGGTGGCCGCGTAGCGTACAGGCTAGCGCTCGATCATCCCAAACGAATAGAACGTCTTGCCTTGCTTGATATATTGCCAACAAAGACGGTCTGGGATTTAGCTGATGACCGGCTGGCAATAGCGTACTGGCCATGGTCATTGTTGGCTCAGCCCGAACCATTGCCGGAAAAGATCTTAACTTCGGCAGCGGATGAGATTGTTGATAACGCCCTTCGTGACTGGGGGTCAAATCCCGGCGCTTTCCCTGCGTCAGTACGCACCGTATACATAAAGGCGCTTTCCCGTCCGGAATCGGCGCATGCAATATGCGAAGAATATCGTGCGGCTGTCACTGTTGATCGTGAGCACGATCAGATCGGCTACGACAGCCAACAAAAGATCACCTGTCCGACATTAGTCTTATGGGCTGCCGGCGGGCCGCTTGATACCTGGTATTCCCGACAATCAGGACCGCTGGCACTGTGGGGCGAGTGGGCGCCACATCTTCAGGGGCAAGCGGTTGATGGCGGCCATTTCTTTCCCGAAACGAAGGCCCCGGAAACTGCTACGTTGTTGCGTAGTTTTTTATTAAGCGCCCAGGGAAATGTTGCGGATAAACGAGCGTAGGTATATCGGCTTTGTGGCAAACTTGTAGCCGCGAATGAGTTGTTCATTGAAAGCGATGCCGTACATTAGGCCGGTGTTCAGTAAAGCCCAGAATAGCATGATAACCGCGGTGTGGTGGTAGGCGAAGGCGGCCACGACATCGATGGCGGTGATAGAGCCTAAGATTAGGTGTGGAGTAAACAGCTCTAATGGCGTTTCGGCTTTTGACTTCATTTTCCGGCCTTTTGGCGTAACCTTGAAGGTTAGGTGCTTGCCGCGTATAACGCCGATGAAGGCCAAAAAGTAAATCGGCCAGGCAGCCACACTAATGAGCTTGCCCTTGAGCATTAAGCCGGTTTCGGTCTCAGGGTTGATGTTAAAGCGTTGCATCCAGAGCGCAATTATCGATTGCCACAGAACCAGCGGCAGGTAAAACAGAGCCAAGGCTTGCAAGGTCATATCGGTTGGCGCAAAGCCAAAGAAGAAGTACAGGGTCAATAAACCAATACCCAGCACCATGGCAATACCACTAAAGTAGTGTTGCTGGAGCAAGAAATAGCGGAAGGCGTTGTTGGGACGCATAGTCGGCAACAGTTTGGCACTGTGGCGGAGATAAACATCCATACAGCCGAACGCCCAACGCATCTGTTGGTTAAAGTAGGCTTTCCAAGTGCTAGGGCCTTCGCCGATGGCTAATGTTTCGGGAATGTATACGCTGCGCCACTTCTTGGAGTGCAGCTTCATACCGGTTAATAGATCTTCGGTCAGGTGCGCGGAGTAAAGATGTACGTCTTTCAGGGCTTTTACACGGACGACATGGTTGGCGCCAATCAGCAAAGTCATTTCTTTGCCAAACAAACCTTGCATGATCGGGCCGTAGAAACCAAAAGTCTGCTCGGCGGCACCCTGGGCAATCCATGACTTTTTGCCATTGCCATAAACTTGTGGTGTGCCTACAAAAGCAACGGTCGAATCACGGAAATAGCCGAGAGTTTTAGTTAAGAAATCGCGCCGTGGCAAAAAGTCAGTGTCAATCTGTGCGACAATATCGTATTTTTTGCCGTGTGCATCGTACCAGGCGTTATGGTTGCCACCCTTGGTCTTGGTAGCGAATAAGCCAGTGTGTCCAGTGTTATATTTAGCAATATCCTTACGGGTGAAATGCTTAACGCCAAGTTCGGCGCAGATTCGCCGGGCTTCTTCGTCATTGCCCTCGTCAAGCAACCAAGTGTCGTGAGGATAGTCGGCAGCTACCATTGCCGGTAGAGTCGCCCGTAGCATCTCCGGCGGTTCGCTGGCTGGTACAAAGGTAGTAACAAAGGCTACTTTTAGCCCTTTCGCGGGCTCAATGTGCGGCGGTTGTTTGATGGTACGAGCGACCATCCACGACAGCAATTCCATAAATATCTGATGCCAGATAATGTAGCTCAGGACGATGAAGCCTAAGAGGTCAAAAATGTGGTTTGCGCCAGTAAAGTTATTAGGCACAAAAGCCGGACTAAACCAGACTTTGCCAAAAAGTAAAGTTAAACACAAACCAATACTTACGAACAGCCAATAAGCTGCCCTCTCACGCTTTTCCATGTATGCCCTTGCATTAAATCACCCATATAATAACATATGTTTGGAATTAAAGCAAGTGCTCGAAGGTTGGCGGCTAAACGTTTAAGAGATCTATGGGATCTACATTATGCTGCGGACCATCCGCAAATTCTATAAGTATCACATGGTCTAGGCTTCGGTTTATGACCACGTGCGGGGTCAGTGAGCGGATGACAAATAACTCTAGTGTACGCATTGGTTCGGAATGACTTGCGCCATGCCCATCTTGCCATATAAGTTCTAACTCTCCCCCGATGCCGATGAGATGCTGCGCTTCACGAAAGCGAGCAAGTATGTTGCTTAAATCCCGCAACCGACGACTCGGAATTGAGAGTATGCTACCGCTGCTCGACGACATTGCGGATAAACGGCAAGAGCATTTCGTTGTACTGACCTATAATTCTTCGATGCATCCTATAGGCAAACACTTGGTGTTCCTCGGTACGGTTAGCGCATTGGTTTGTCATCCTCGGGAGATATTCGCTGTTGCTATAGCCGATGCCGCGTCAGGTATTGTCGTTTGCCACAATCATCCGTCTGGCGATCCGAACCCAAGCAGTGAAGATATAAAGACGACACAGTAGATAGTTGCAGCGGGTATAATTATCGGCATTCCGCTTAAAGATCATGTGATCGTCACTAAGTCAGGCCACTTTAGCTTCTCGAATAACGGAATGTTGTAAGGATTCTAGGCGGCTGGGTTTGTTACTGCATGCGTGAACTTTTCGAGACTGTCAGGCTCTTTGACCAATTAGCTAAGCCGGTAGGGGCTGCTTAAGTAGTCAGAGATGATTTGCCCATGATCAAATGGCAGCTCGGGCAAAGCATTAAGATCAAACCACTTAACGTCCTCAATGTCATCTCCAGCTTCAGGCGTGCCATCTATCTCTACCACATAAGCCACGGTAACAGTCCCTCGAGGATCACGGGCGGGATCACTATAGACGCCTAGGAGTTTTGACGACGCGACATCAAGACCGCTCTCTTCCTTGGTCTCTCGACGCAACGTATCTTCAACCGTTTCGTTCCACTCGACAAAACCACCAAATGTACCCCAATAGCCCTTGAAAGGTTCGCCTTTGCGCTTGCCAAGTAAAATCCTGCCCTTACGTACGATAATTGCATCAGTTGAGAGCCCACGATTATTGTAGCGACCACAGTGGGGACATGGCTCATTGGCAGGTACTGAGTTCATGAGGTTCTCCTAAGGTTTATTAACCTACGGCTAGATTACGCTTAATTATCTTCTGTCATTTGCGACCGAAGTGCCCTTAAGGCTTCTTCTAAAGTTCTTAACTTAACGCCAAGCGCCTCCTTAGTCCACGAGTTGTCCAAACGTAAGTAGTGAGGATATGGGCGACCAAGGTTACGCACATAGTCCTCCAAATGGCCTTCTCGTAACTGGGATACATCTAAGTTGAATACTTTGGCGACAGTTTTTGCTAATTCGTAGGGAGATAGCGACGTAGAGCCAACACCATGAAAGGTTCCAACGCTTTTAGTTTCGGCGACTTTTTCTAAAACCAACGCAAGATCATCTACGTAAGTGGGGGTCATTATAGTATCTACAAACATCGGCGGCAGGCTCCTTTCCTTGAACTGGCGTATCATTCGCCGCACCAGGTCTTCCTTTGTGCTTGAGGATGGTTGGAATGGAAAAGCGGTTCTTACAATCGCGTACGACTCCAGCCTGTTGCGAATTTCTTCTTCGGCCATCCGTTTTGTAGCTCCGTACCAATCTTCGTCTGCGTCGCCCAGGTCTTTTTCAGTATAAGTCTTGTCTTCGTCACCCTTGAACACATAGTCTGTCGAAATGTGGATTAAGAATTTGTTATGTCGTTTACAAGATTCAGCCAAATTTTGTACGCCTGCTACATTAACCTGGTAGCAAAAACCGTCCTTATTTCCCCGATCACTCCATGCTTCAGTAACACTTGTAAAGCCAGCAAAGTTCACGATAACTCCAGCCGGAGTGCGTGCCACTGCTGCTTCCGTCTCGTCTTTACTTGTAATATCTGCCTCTAGCGGTTGCCATGTGCTATTTTTCGCAACTGTTGCTACTCGTTCACCAATCATGCCAGCTAGTCCAGTGGCTGCAATAATTGGTTGATTTGTTTCGGGTGTTCTATTGCTCATAAGTTAAATCATACCATGGTGGGCTAGTTGTTATCGTCCTTCGAGAATCGAAGTTTTGCTATAAGAGGCAAGTGATCGGAGATGTCTATATCTCTACATTCATGGCTCAATACTTGCACGTCCGGGCTCACATACATTAAATCGACTGCTGCAGTGGCATATCCTGGATTTGTTTTGCGGCGCATATTGAAGCTCGACTTTAGCGTGTCGCCAAAAACGCTTACCAGATACTGCTCAATGTCACGCATGGCCTTGTTGGTAGGCTTAGAGTTTGTATCTCCTGCGAAGATCACATTCGTTTTGCCCTTTACGGCATCGATGATTTTCTCACTCATCTTCTGACGCCGCTCACTATAGTTGTCTCCGTCAAGATCCCACACTCCTTGGAGGTTGAAGATGTGTATATCCCTGGCATCCGCTTGGAGCACCACATGTTCTAAGTTTCTTGGACAACTTGGGAAATTCGCGGGAACTTCCGTATAGTCTTCGCGATAAGGCTCGTTGAAAAAAGTAACGTTGCTACTCTTGATTGGAAACTTAGAGAAGACAGCATTACCTTGTACTATCTTGCCTTCCTTACGATTATCTAAAAAGGCCGGTGCAAAATCAAAATGATAAGCAGAGCCAAGATGCTGTCTGATGACCTCTATGGAACGATACTTATCGGCCAGTGTCAAGTCTTTACTATCATACACTTCCTGTAGCGCTATAATGTCGGCATCCTCCTGTTCGAGGAACTGTAAAATAGCATCGAATAAGTTGCCACCCTGCCATAGGTTTAGACATATAAACTTAATTTCCATACTCTGAGTAGTCCTCCGCCTTAACCCTGTTTCACTCGATGTGCACGTTCTTTATTTCTGCTCACTCTACGTATGTTTACTCCCATGTCAGTACTAGAAGCTAGGCATGCTCCATCCGGAGACCAAGCTACAGAGGAGACCCAGCCCAGATGAAGCACTGAAATCATTCTCGGCGTATCTATAGTCAGTTGCCATATTCGTAATGTTTTATCACTACTTGCGGTAGCAATATGTTTTCCGTCAGGCGACCATGCAACTGAAGTTACCCAGCTCGTATGGCCTGTCAACACTTGACGTGCAAATCTATGTTGAACTTCCCAAATGCGTACTGTCGTATCATGGCCTGCGCTAGCCAAATGATGGCCATCAGGCGACCAGGCTACGCAGAAAACCCCACCAGAATGTCCGCTAAGCTTTTGCTTTTGTTGCCCCGCTACGACATTCCAGACCCTTATGCTTTCATCTGCGCTACTGCTAGCAAGATAGTTTCCGTCAGGCGACCATGCAACTGACCATACCCAATCCTTGTGGCCTCGCAATGTTTGCTGCAATTCGCCACTCGGTATATCCCAGATATTTATAGTACCGTCATAACTTGCTGAAGCAAGGTACTTACTGTTGGGCGACCAAGCCACCGACCAAACCCAATCGGTGTGTTCATTAAAGGTATGCAGCAATTCTTCACTTGCGACTTCCCAAATGCGTACGGTTCCGTCGTTACTAGCCGATGCGATGTACTTGCCATTGGGTGACCACTCAACTTCCCATACCCAATCAGTGTGACCAGATAAAGTAGATAGGAGTGCGTGAGTTTTTGCATCCCATATTCGTACCGTGCGGTCGTAACTACCGGTCACTAGGCGCTGTCCGTCTGGCGACCAAGCTACAGAGGAGACCCCTCCTGCATGTCCTTGTAAAGCACCGATCGGATCTTCAATAGCTAGGCCTTCGTTTGTCTGTCCCTTTACCCGGTGTTCCATTGAGGCAGACTCTCTGGAGACTTTCTTCTTCATTGAAGATCCCATAATCTGGTGTAAATGCTCTACGAAAGCTGTACTGGGCATTTTTTCGCCTCTGACATCCTCATGCGGCATGTTCTCAAACATATCGAATACCTGGCCAGAGACAAGCAATAATTCAATATGCTTGTTTCTTGCTTTCGCCCATGCGATTTCACGAGCTACCCATAATGCCTGCCTTGAGTGTTCGGTCATTACGACCAAACAGACGTCGCACATATCAATTTCAGACTGCAGCACTTCACGCCAGTAGCCACCATAGTCGATGCCTGCCTGACTCCAGATATTAAAACCACATGAGCGTAGATATTCTACGAGCCGGTCTACATATTCATGGTCACGCAGGCTATAGCTGACAAAGATCTGTCTTGCCATATCTCATCTACTCTTCATCTTCTTTTGTTGATGAGTTTTCAAGGTAAAGCTTAGCTTCCTGAATACCTTGATAGGGGCCTTGCTTCACTTCGAATATCACAGTATCTTCCAGATACTCAAAACCATGTGCTTGTTTTTTGTGCAGTAGGAAGTCGCCCGCACATAGTTCTGTTTGCTTAATAGCTTCTTTAGTTTCGGCATCATACATCGTCAGTCGAGCCTTACCCCGTACTATGTATATGACCTCCTGCATTTCATTAATCGTTTCTGCTTTGTAGAGGTGCTTGTGCGGTGTTATTACATGACCAGGTGAGTACTTAATCAGGCCTACCTGTAAAGGATTCTCATCCTCAGTAAAAAACCTAGCCCCTTCTAATGGGTAGTCATGTCTTACTACGATTGCAATTTCTTCACCCTTATATTCGATTCGTTCCATTGTATATCTCCCAAATTACAACTATACTTCCGTACTTTTTCTCCAGTACTCCAATGCCTCATTCAGGGTATCGGCGAGTTGGATAGACCGTTTCCAGCCAGTGGCTAGAACCAACTTTGAATTATCTCCAATAAACACCGGCACATCGCTTGGCCGCATACGGCCTGGATCAGTTTTAACCACGATCTCTTTTTTAGCTAGTTTTATCATGATGTCAAGAATATCCCGAACTTTGACCCCTGTTCCCGAGCAGACATTTAGCGCCGTACCTCGGGGTAAATCAGCCTTCAACGTGAGCTTATAAGCATTAACCATGTCTCTTACATCTAAATAATCTCGAATGGCATCAAGGTTACCGACGTACATCTCGTTGTCACTTGGGTCTCTTTCGAGGTGCACAATTTGAGAGGCCATGTCTGATACGAAGCTACCTTGTTTTTTGCCGGGCCCTGTATGAGTAAAGGCCCTGAGAATAAGGATATCTAATTTGTTACTCTGACTGTAGTCGTAACTAACCCTGTCGGCTGCGGCCTTACTTGACGCATAGTGGTTCACAGGAAAGAAAGGCGCATCCTCATCGATAAGTTTCGGATTGGTTGTTTTGCCGTAAACTTCCGAAGAGCTGATGTAGAGAATTTTTGGATCGTATCCATCTTTGTTTTTTAATGTAACGACACTTTCGTATAGGTTGATGGTGCCCGTAAGATTAATGTCAAATATTTGCCTTGGATTCTGGAACCACCCTGTTGTTTGAGCAGCCAAATGAATAATAAACTCGGGGCGCTGGGCCGATACGATAGCATCCACAGCCTCACTGTCGGTAATGTCTACCTTAAAATATATGATGCCATGTTGCGACGGCAGAGAGGCTCTAGGAGAGGCGAGCCCTATCACTTCATAGTCTTGCTTAAGACAATCTACTAGGTGTTGTCCGGCAAAACCGCTGGCTCCAGTTACGAGTACTTTTTCTTTATGCATGTTCCCTCCAATAATCTAAAGTATCACGTAAGGTTTGTTCAAATGCGATTTCAGGCTTCCATCCAAGCCCTTGTAGTCTACTACTGTCGCCCGTTCGTTCAAGTACTTCGCTAGGGCGCATTCGTTCTGGATCTTGTTGTGTTGTAACTTTTGTTTTTGAAAAGCTTATCAAAATGTCTAAAACCTCCTGTATAGAATAGCTTTTCCCGGAGGCGATGTTGTAGGGCATTGCAGGCTCGCCCTTATCTACCGTTAACCAGTATGCCCTTACCGCATCTCGCACATCTACAAAATCACGTCTTGCCTCCAAATTGCCCACCTTGATCACAGGCTCTAGGCCATGCTTTTCTATCTGGACGATTTGTTTTGCAAAACTCGATATGACGAACGCTTCCGGCCTACGAGGCCCCTCTATATTGAACGAACGCGCTATAAAGATTGGCAACTTCTGCGAGGCGTGATATTGGTAAGCCATCATTTCTTGCGTGACTTTGCTTACCGCGTAAGGACTTAGGGGATGGAGAGGAAAATCTTCTTTGATAGGTAAATCTTCCTGGCGAGTTATGCCATACTCCTCAGATGTACCTGCCACCCAGACTTTGGGTGTTTGGTGAAGCACGTGAAGGGCTTCTAGCAAGTTTGCCTGCATCTTTATGTTATCTAACAATGTAGTAATCGGATATCTCCAAGAGGAGCCAACCGAACTTTGAGCGGCAAAGTGAAAAACATAATCGGGCCGTATCTCATCAAGTACTCTGTATGTCGCCGAGAAGTCATGTAAATCGCATTCGTAAAGTTTAACCTGATCGCTGTCGATGATTGTACTCAGCCCCTCGAACGGGCTTCGGTAGCGTTTGACAATATGCACCTCGCCTAAATTATTCTGTAGGAGAAAGTCGCAAAAGTGGCCCCCTATAAAACCGGTAGCACCTGTTACAAGTATCTTGGGCATCTCAATGGCTCCTCATTTGCTAAATACTCCATACTTCTGCATGGACTGTTTTAGTGCCGTAGTTAGCGACGTGCAAAACTAGACGATAGCGCTTATCTGTTCCCAACCTAGTTATCTGGATAACTATTGATTCTGCAGGATTGGGGTCAGGATCAAGCTGAATAGAAAATCCTTTTGCTGGCTGCTTGCTGGTAAAATTGCCCAATAACAAACTTGGTTGCTCTTGGGGCTTTACTTCTAGCTTGCCTACAAATTTGACAAATATTTGACTCTTTTTATCACTAGACACAAACTTAGAATACGATTTGCGCACCATCAAATCATTGACAGCGTTGTCAATGAACACATACTAGAGTTCCTCTAGTGTTTCCTCTGTGCTTAAATAAAATATGTTGCTGGCATCGTATATTGGGATCGAGTATCTTATAGGGGAGTGTTAATCTAATACTATGCATGTAGAGAAAATGATCATAGAGCCTACTTACAAAAAGGATAACGGGCTATGGGCGCTTGATACGCAGAAAGTATTACCAGAATCTCTGTTCGTCCCCATGGAGCAGTCGATTATATCTTTGCCGCCTGGTCAAGCCGCTGGCAACCATAAACATGTACGGCAAGAAGCCCTGCTAGGCATTGGGACAACTGCCTTCTTCTTGTGGCAGGACGATAACGGCAAGGTACACGAAGAAGCTATGAACCCTGACAATACCCTTTACTTATTCATAATCCCGCCTAATGTTCCTCATGCGGTAGTCAATAGGTCTCACGACAAACTTGTCATTTTATACGAGTATTTTGATGATATCTACAGGGATACAGAAAGAGTAAATCTTCTACAGGAGCTAGAGCGTTCTTAACAGCCTGTTAAAGTATTTTTTCTGGCGCGAAAAGTTATATTCGTTTGCAAGATCTAAGCCTTCCTTAGATCTGCGCTGTATGTAGCCATTATCCTGGGTCTTAAGTAGCAGTAAAGTATCGACTTCTTCCTTAATAGCCGAGACTTCATAAACGCCGGTATTGGCCAAACTTCTCTTAAAATGATTTGTAACAAATTCTTGAATCGAAAATGGATTAGAGGCGTTGGTTGCGGCAAGCCCCTTACTTAGTGTGATGCTGAGGTGTAAAGTATTTATGTAGTTTTCTTTTGGCTGCTTAGGGATTGCTTCTTCGGCTCTCTTTGCTACGTAAAGTATTGTCGCTTGGTCATGAATATAACATGCACTGGCAACCATTGAGCGTAAAGCAAAGAAGCTTTCATGGTCATCTTCGGGTAAACTATCTACCGCCTTCTTGGCAAGTTTGATTGATATGCTATAAAATCGATGCTTTGCGGATGAGTTAGAGTATCCACCGGCAAGGTAATATGCTGTGCACAAGAGCACGTGCGCATAGCCATAGAGTAATTTACTATGAGAAGTCTGACTCATTTTTATGAGTTGGTTAAAGATTGGATACACCTTGTCTACGACACGGCTAGGCAATTCTCCATTTGCGATAGTGCGACCCTTAAGATAAAGATTTAGACCGAGTGCTTCACCTATCATTTTCTCGTCTTGATTACTCAATAAGTAGAAGCCAGCCAGTTGTTGTATAAGCTCATATTTCTTGTCGAGCGCATCGTAGTCACCTTGGTAAAACGTTTCGAATGCATTTTTTGTGAGTTCTTTTATAAGATCTTCCGCCAAAGAAGAGGAAATGTGTGTGGTGCCAGCATATAAATCCAATCTCGCATCATAGTCCTGCTGAAGGCACGCAAACAAATAGTCTTCTTCGTTTTTCGATAAACCTAGTAATCTGCAGAATACCTTAAGCTGTGGTGCGGTCAACAACCGTTCGCCTTTAAGCACTCTTGACAAGACGCTTGCATCAATTTGCTTAAAGCCTAAACGCTCCCACATGGATAAGGCTAATTGATTTAAGGATTGGCCATTTCTAAAAAGCACTCTCTTTTTGTCTCGGGAGTAGTATCTCTGAAGTGCTTTCGACAAGTTAGGCATAACTTTATATAGGATTACGAGACATTTTTATGTGCACCTTTACTTTACTTGTCAACAAGTACGTCGTCAATTCAAGGTATGTCGTAACAGACTCTGACCGCCACTCTATATCTCTGTGCTCGATATTTCAGGATACTTATTTGGCGACTGTCATTGCCTACGCTGTGGTGTCCCAGCCTAGAAAGATAAAGGACTGAGCATCGTGAGTTGAGACGAACGGCGCAAAGCGACCATTGGGGTGAGCTTTGCAAAACTCATTCCACGCACGCTGTTCACCCTTCTCTGGGTCTCCATAAAAGCAGTACCAGTCATCAAACGCAATGATGGTGCCTGGTTGCAGGAGAGGAGGGAGAAAAGCGAGAGCCGACTTAGCGGACGAATACAGATCACTGTCAATAAACACAACAGCGGCTTTGTCGGGTAGGAGCGAGTCGGCAAGACTTCGAGTCAGGGTATTCTCATAGAATCCAGGGATGGTCTGCAAACGTTCGTTTGGCATTCCAAACTCCTCACACTTCGCGCGAAAATCCGCCTCACTCATAGCCATATGTCCCTGCAACCAATTCTCGCCCTGCAGGTCGTCACCGGCTACTTCGGGTAATCCCTGGAATGAATCAAATTCAACATAAGTCAAATCTGAAATGTGGCGAAAGCTATCAAAAGCGAGACGCATAGTCCGTGCGCCGTAGCCGCCAAATTCAAGATAATAACCGTTAAGAGGGCGATTGAGCACCAGATAACGCGCTATAGAGAGGAATAAGGACTCTTTGGCACCCCAAGTGTGGTCGTCGTAGGGCCCCTTTAGCCAACGCGTTCGCCCATCATCAGCTGTCACGCCGTAGCTTGCAATCTCTTGCCGCACCTTCTTCCACGTATCCACTGGTGGCTTATCTTGTTGATCATCGCCCTGTTTTATAGATTTCTTTGTCTGATTAGTCATACGCCTATTCTACACGAAGGTCATAAGGAACGAAAAACGAGTAATTTTAACCAAACTTTTTGAAAAGATCAGCCTAAAAGACAATGTCGTATCTGTTACATATACCAAGTTGTCACAAGCTATCGCACTCAGAAGTGGTCAAACAAAGGAGATTCTAGGCTATACCCAATAACACCAACCAAATCAATCAAAAAGACCCCGATAACAGGGGTCTTGATGGCAACTGGAATATTCCAGAAAATATTCGTCTTCTATGGTGCGGGGTGAGGGATTCGAACCCCCGAACCCGTAGGGAGCTGATTTACAGTCAGCCGTGTTTGACCGCTTCACTAACCCCGCACGCTTGATTGTAAAATTGTTTGGAGCCGCCTGTCGGATTCGAACCGACGACCCTCAGTTTACAAAACTGATGCTCTAACCAGCTGAGCTAAGGCGGCACGTTGGGCGCTGGCGCTTGCTGCACCTGGCACAAGATAACAGATGCAAGTGTAACAAAATATTTGCGGTTATACAACAACCCGGCGCGGGCGAACCATACGTTTTGGTTTGCCGGCTGGAACGATCAGTTTTTTGAGGCGATCTTCAACGATATCTGCCTCGGCCTGCATGTCGTTAGTGACATAGGCTTTTTGTAATAATGTCAGCGTTTCTTTATTCGGTTCAAGCTCGGCTGCCCGCTCTAATTCGTGCAAAAGCAGCTTGTCATTGCCGAGTTTTTCCTGTACTTTTGCGTATGCCACGTGGCGTGCAGCTAAGCCATCTTCCAGCTTGAGCGCTTGCTCAAAGGCGATGGCAGCTTTTTCGTAGTTCTCTGTTTCGTAGTAGATTAATCCCAGGTTGTGCAGGCTTGAAGGTGTCGCTTCGATGCTGGAGGCAATTTCAAAACAGTCAATCGCGTCGCGGTATTCCTTTTGCTTGGCATAGAGGATACCGAGGCGGTTGTACGCGGCTGCATTCTTTTCGTCAATTTTAAGAATCGTTAGGAGGGCTTTTTCAGCGCGTAAGAAGCGGTTTTCGCGCATACCCTGGTGGGCGATGTCCCACAACTTACCGAGACGGTCACCGACTTTGCGGGAAACTCCGGCAAACTCATCTTCATGAATTTTTGTATTGAAGTATGCCAGGCCGGCAAAAGCTACAACAATGAGCAGTTCGTACATATGAGTCTATTTTACCACGGCTCTGCTACTTCACGAAAAGTCATAAAAAGTATATACTATAGCGAATTACGCTATGAGTGAATTACCTCCAACGGGTCTACCAGAGCGAGGGCTAGTCGACTACCTAGAAGTCCACCAGCCCCGTTTACTAGGTGTGGCGATGGAAGTTTACGACATGGCAAGCGCTGATAGCGGTGTCTGTGTCAGCATTGAACCTACAACAAACGAGATGCAGATTGAACGTGGTGAGCTAACTTTCGAACGACTGTTCGAAGATCCTAGCACCCTAGGGAAGTTACGGTTAGACAATATCAGACCGATTGACGCCCAACTTGAGCATCACAACAGATTAATGAAAGACAGTGCCCGTAACCAGATGCTTGTGGCTCGTAGCGAGGTAGCTCTAGCACACGCCATGCGTGCATCTGGTGAGCGTAGCGTAGCCGAGAATCTGTCAAGTATAGCTCCCAGCATTGTGGCTTGTAATCAAGTCAGCTACCAAGCAAGAGAGGTCACCCATGATGGCATGCGCATTATTGCGGAGTGTATAGATCTCAAAGAGCCTATCCGGGCGACTGATTTCAATCATGCCAGCGTCTATCGAGCGGTATTGTTTGACGGCGGCATGCGTCGTCGTTTGGCGGTAATCTGCTTAGATGGTGTTGCAACCATGGTCTACTATACCTATGACTTCGAAAAAGCCAGTGATGCCTTAATTGAAACGGTGAGGCTATTTCCTAAAGGTGTGACCAGTCACAAGCCTATCCTCAATGGTGCAGGTTTTACCGATAAACACGATTTGCGTTCAAAAGTTGACCATTTGATTGAAGCGGCAGCGCCGGTAAATACCGGTCCCGAACAACAGGATCGCCTGCAACGGGTTCGAGAGTATATGGTATCACGCGCATTAGGTATCCAGTACGAGCAAGGCATGAGGCTGCATCAGGGTTTTGATGTCCCAACGCTAGATACTTTGTGTGAAATACAGCAGCTACTGCAGGCAGCCAATAGTAGACTATAGGGCTAACATTAGATTGGTTAATACCAATTTGGCTTGGGCGCTAACATCGTAAGATTTCTCGGCCTCAAAACTGGCTTGCAGGATTTTATGCCATTGCTTAAGACGTTTAGTGGTTGTCTCGTCAGTCGGCTGGCCTTGAGCGGCTTGGGCGCTTTGCTCGATTGCCGCTTGAGCCATATGGCGAAGTACTGCTAAAACCTGCAATGCCTCGGGTTTCTTTTTGGATAGCTCGTCGACTTTACAAAGCCGCTCAAATTGGCTGGCTTGTAGCAGTTGGCGAGCAGTTTGGGCAGCTTGTCTCATGGGGTGGTCTTCATTGGATAGCAATGCGGTCATAAGTCCGGGTAAGCCACCGCTCATCAAATAAGCTTGCTGGATTGCTTTTGCATCATAGCCGGCCTGGAAGTGTTGTTCTAAGTCTGCTTTGCTCGGCCGATTAAGAGTCAGTTGCTGGCTGCGTGATCGAACGGTGGGCAGCAACTGCTGAGCACTGTCGGCAGTCATAATAAAATGCGTGTCCTGTGGCGGCTCCTCGAGCAGCTTCAGGAGACCATTTTGGGCTTCGGTAGTCATAGCGTGGGCTTTCGGAACAAAAATAAACCGTAGCTGCTGCTGGCTTTTTGAGCCGCCGGGCAGTTTTAGTGATGCAAAATGCTGCAACTCACGTATCGCTTCGATGCCGATAGACGATTTGTCCTTTTCGGGCACGACTTCCCGCATGTAGGGATATTGACTAACAGCTTCCAGAGAATCCAAGCCAAGTAGTTGCTGCATAATCGCCATCGCGACGGTGTGTTTGCCGATACCTTCGGCGCCAATGAGTAGGATTGCATGCGATGGCTGGGCGAGATAGCGCTCAATGTGTTGGCGGGTTTGTGGGTGCAGAACAAGCTGGTCCATGCTATGCCTCGGATTGGTCTTGGTCTAGCTTGGTAGCAAATTCCGGTGGAATCGGTGCCTCAAAACGCTTTATTGTGTCACTTGGCATATTGATTTCCAGGGCTTCAGCATGCAAATACAGCCGGTCTGCCGGTTGGCCCTCGTATAGTACATCGCCGATAATCGGGTGGTCCTGCTTGGCTAAATGAACACGCAGTTGATGGGTGCGGCCGGTTTTTGGATGTAGCTCCAGCAGACTGTAGTGCGGGCTGGTACGCAAAACTTTGTAATGTGTGGTTGCCGGTTTACCGTTGGCACCGACTCGGAATGTGGCCGGTGCTTTGGGATTGCGTTCAATCGGCATATCAATTATTGCTTCTTCAAGCTTAAGCTGGCCGGCAATAACCGCAGCATAAGTCTTTTTGGCGTGGCGGTCATGGAACTGTTTTTGGAACCAAGCCAAGGCGGCCGGTGTTTTGGCACAAATCATAACACCGCTGGTTGCCCTGTCGAGCCGGTGGATGATACCGGCGCGAGCTACCGATGGGTGCGGACCGGTCTTGTCTTCGAATGCCGTGGTGATGCGGGCTCGCAGCCACGAGGCTACGGTACCCTCATCATTACGAGTGCCTTTACTATGCGTTAATACACCGGCTGGTTTGTTAATAACTACGCAGTCATCATCTTCATATAAAACTGGCAGGTCAATATCGGGCAATTTGGGCTGATTAGCTTCGTCAAAATTGATTATGATATTGTCGGCTTCACGCACTTTGTAACCAGGTTTGTTGGGCCTGCTATTAACGGTCACTTCACCGTTACCGATCAAACGCACGGCATATGAGCGGCTCAGACTTGGTTTTTGCTGGATAACATATTGGTCGAGCCGCAAACCATGTTTACGGTTTTTGAAGCCGGTAACTTCACTAGTGTTACTGTCGCCGCCCATGGCCTTCCAAAGCAGCTCGCGGCTGATGTGGCGGTAAGCTTCCGGTGGTAAACCGGGATCATGCACGATGTAGTCTTCACCTTCTCGGTCAATTACTAGGATCATATGACTCGTAAAGCCTTCTTTACCTTCGAGTGCCCGGCTATTCAGGCTGACGCTGACTAAGCGGCCATCATCGAGCATGGCATCGATATCATCTAAAGTTGCTCGCCGGCATTCTGGCCGGACCGTCGCTAAAAATCGAGTAACGTACTGGGGCATATCCATGATCGAGGTATGCTCGAGATGCCATTCCACCTCTTCATTGTCGAATATCTCATAGAGGTACTCTTTGCCTTTTGAGGCAAATCGTTTGTAGTTGAATGGCTCAATCATCTGCACACTTAAGTGGTAATCATTAGCTAACACAGTTAATGCCTGGGCTGACCAAGCAATTTTTCCGGGTTTGTAGCCAACCATATCTACGAGCGTTTCACATGGCAGTTCCCTATGCAGAAAATACTTCACGACCATGGCATATATCGCTAGCATGCATTGCAAACCGTCTTCGCGGTTAGCGTAAAAATCAACTTCTTTCATAGGCCTCTTCATCGGTTATTAACGCAAACCGACTGCTTTTTGGACACGTAATAGGGTTTCGTTGGCCTTGGTATTCATGGCAGCTTCGTCTTTTTGGAGTTTTGTCTGCAAGGCCGCGTCATCGACATCGGCTAAACGTACCTGGAAGTCATGCAGAAAAAGCTTAACTTGTTCAGCAACGGCTGACTTGAGTTCGCCGTAGCTGGTTTTGCCTTCCCACTCGGCAGCCACTTTGTCGGCAGGCCGGCCGTGCAATAAAGCGCTGATCTCAAGCAAATTGCAGATGCCGGGTTGGTTCTCGCGGTCGTAATGGATCACGCCGACAGAGTCAGTGGCGGCCGACATAATTTTCTTGGCAGCCGCCGCTGGATCATCACCCATAAAGATGACACCTTTGCCGTTCTCATCACTTTTGCTCATTTTTTTGCTTGGATCTTGGAGGTCACGGATCCGCAAGCCCTGGTCTTTGCCAAAAAATGTGTGCTGCTCTTTAACCGGCTTTGGAATGGTGAACAGCTCGCCAAAGCGCTCGTTCATGCGCTGGGCAATATCGCGGGTGAACTCTAGGTGTTGGGTTTGGTCGTCGCCAACTGGCACATAGGTTGCGCCATACAGTAATATGTCGGCGGCCATCAGCACCGGATAGTTAAACAGGCCGACACTAATGCGGTCTTCGGCAAGCTTGGCCGATTTGTCTTTGTACTGGGTCATGCGGCCCATTTCGCCCATGCCGGTAAAACAATCGAGGATCCAGGTGAGTTCACTGTGGGCTGGCACGTAGCTCTGGCGGTACACAAAAATACCTTCAAGATCGAGTGGCAAACCGGCGGCAGCATACAAGCGAAGGTTGTGCATTACCTGGGCCTGTAACTGTGAATGGTCAATGGGCGTGGTAAAACTATGCAGGTCTGGAACGAACAGATTGATCTGGTGTTCATCGGCCTTTGCGGTGACGGTGTCGACCATTGGCAGCAAGGCGCCAAAGTAGTTACCGATATGCAAGTCGTTGTTGGCTCGCAGGCCAGTCAGGATTATAGGTTTGCTCATGATACCCTATTATACCCTAGAAAGGCGCCGAGCGCGGACTGCATGGCTTAATGAGTCTAACATCTGTACAGTTGTGCCCCAATCGACACAAGCATCAGTTACACTAACGCCATATTCCAAAGCTTCTAAATTGGTTGGAACAAGCTTTTGGTTGCCGGCTCGTAGGTTGCTCTCAACCATAATACCTTTAATCCCCCGTTGCCCGTCCGCTAACTGCGTTGTCACCGATTTAACGACCGCCATCTGCTTATTATGGTCTTTGCCGCTGTTACCGTGCGAGGCGTCAACAACTAGTGCTTCGAGCAGGTTATGTTTAGCTAACAAATCGAGAGCCCCCTGAACGTCTTTCGGACTGTAGTTAGGACCGGCATCACCTCCTCGTAAAATAACATGAGCCAGCGGGTTGCCAGTGGTTCGGACGATCATGGGCCGGCTCTGGGAGTCAACGCCTATGAAGTGATGCGCCATATTGGCGGTACGCACGGCATCAACCGCATCTTGGACGCTGCCTGATGGTGCATTCTTAAGGCCGACCGGTGACGAACTGCCTGAAGCGTAGGCCCGGGCATTTTGGTCGGTAACATTGCGAGCGCCAATCGCATCGTACGCCAGTAGTCCGTTGAGGTACTGCGGGGTTGCGGTGTCAAGCCGTTCAGTTGCCGTCGGTACGCCCATGGCGGTTATCCTCGACAAAATTAAGCGAGCCAGCACCAGGCCGGTGTTAGTGTCATAGGTCTCGTTTAGCTCCGGGTCATTGATGAGGCCTTTCCAGCCGACGGTGGTACGCGGTTTTTCGAAATAAGTGCGCATTACCAGATGGAGGGCGTCACCGTATTTGTCCTGCACATCATGCAGACGGCCGGCGTACTCCAGGGCGGCTTCCGGGTCATGGATTGAACATGGTCCGGTAATAACCAGCAGCCGGTCATCTTGACCTAATAGGATTCTGCCAATTGCCTCACGACTATCTCGGGTAGTGCGGGCCGATTCGGGTGTGAGTGGTACGCTTCTGGCGATCATCGCTGGTGTTAGTAGTGGCTGGCGATCATCGATTCGTTGGTCGGTGACACTGGCTAAAAGCGCGTCATTTTCTTCACTGGCCGGGCTTAGGGGGCCATCAACCAAAACTCCGGCTTCATCAACCAGATGGCTGCCATCGAGGTACTCCGGTAAGTGCATGCGTTCCACGTGAGTTTGGGCTTGTTCGAGCATAGTATTCATAAAGTTATCTTTCGTAATTTATTTGACATAAAAAAACCGCCTGAGTGGCGGTCTCTTCCCTGGGTTCAAATGACTTTGCTATTTATCAATTGGAGCACACAGAACAAACCGCCACAGACGGGGTGGTAAACCAATAAAAGAAGCTCTGCATTAGTTTGTTCATTTCGTGTGGATTATAAAGTCTTGTAAAGATGCTGTCAACTGGGCATACTATTTGCATGACAGATTTTGAAGGTATCAACTGGCGAGATGATGAAGCTGACGAGTTGGCCGCCGATTTACAGGTAACCCACCAATTACTAACCAAAGAGCTCTACCAAGATGTGCAGCCTATCGATGTAGTGGTAGGCGGCATAATTGCCGACAGTGAGTTCTCCTACACTGACGATGCTGTACGCGTGGAACGATTCGACGCAGGCGATGGTTTGGTGGCCTACATTTCACAGGGCCGTTGCGACGGGACAACCAGAGCAAACATGGCTATGCTCCGTCGTCATGACAGAGATGCCTGGGGCTGGGTACCGAAGGTGCGACAGAATCGAACCGCAGCCATTGCCGAAATGATAAAAAACACCAATTGGTTACAAGTTAAGCTGTATGACATTGCCAAGCCAGTAGACGATGACAAGACGCTGTTAGCCATACGAAACGGGGTTATAAAACCTACGGTCAAGGCCGGTTCAAATGGGTATGAGCCATTGGACAAGGCCGATGTTCTAGAGACCGCCCTAGGGCAAGCTAGGGGCGTACATGAAAGAGCCTATGTTGATGAGCGGCGCTATGAAACTATGGCTCCCGAAGAGCTAAAGGCCCTTAGATACGAAGCTTTTGTGATCTGCGGTGGGGTCCAATTGACCGACGAAGAGGTACGAGCCAAGGCTCAGCCGCTAGTAGATGGCAGGCTGGCCAAAATTCAGAACACCGTTATTACGATGCAAACTGCGCTCGAAACTTGTATCACCGGACGCCGGATCAGGCCTCGAAGGTAAATAATGCCTGAACTAGCCTCTTATATAAACTGGCATGATGAGGATCAATTACCGGGTCTAGCTGACGACTTTGCCCGTAGCTTTGAGGTCTTGAATACTCAATTATTGCGTGAGTTTACGCCACGCGATTTAGTGATTGGTGGCGTTGCTGTGCAAGCTGTCCTAAACCATCAGGATGCAATTCTGCGAAGCGCCCCAACAGTATCAGCTGAAGTCGGTATTGAATACTGGGCGGTTACCGAGGATATGGTAACCCATGTCTCTAAAACCCGGAATGATGTCATTACCGCTGAGTACGCACATCAGCTGGCAAACCAGGTTCGCCGGTCTGGTTCGTGGTTACCTCTTGTAGAATCAAGGCGGACAGCCCGACTTGGCCGGCTGGCGGCTGCAAGCCACCATATACGGGTAGCCATTTTTGAAACCAAAAAGCCAGTTGACGATCAGGCGATGCTAGCAATGCGAAGGGTCTGGGAGCCTGAGCGCGAACCCGGCGACAAAGATCCGCTGTACATGGTAGAGACATGTGGCTTAGCTCACCCAGCTAAACAACCTGAAGTTTTGGCGAAAGCTAGCTTTGATGCTGGCTTTGATTGTTTCTGGAAGCTCTTCGAAGCCAAGCAAGCCCAAGGCGAAGAGCTAATGACACTCCTCAAAGACCGAACCTTAGCCCGGGCAGCCGGTAAACCGACCAGGGAGCAGGTTATCCATCACGCTCAAAGGGCTATCGACCAAAACTATGCCGACATGCAGCAGCAAGCGCTTAACCTACAAGCTGCTGCCAGAAATGTGCAACAGGGTGTTCGCGTCCGGCCAAGCAAGCCACTTCATAATATATAAATAAAAAGCCCCGGGAGTTAACCGGGGCTTTTCGTAAGTGGCGTAGCCACCAAGGCTTAACGCTTGGTGAACTGGCGCTGCTTGCGGGCACCTTTGAGACCGAACTTCTTGCGTTCTTTCTCACGTGAGTCGCGACCCAGCAGGTCGGCACGCTTTAGGGTGCTCTTGAGGTTTTCGTCCATGACAACCAGGGCTTTTGAAATACCAAGGCGAATTGCTTCGATTTGGCCATCGTGGCCACCGCCGTCTACGCGGACGGTGATGTCGAACTTGTTCTCAATTTCTAGGACAGCAAATGGCTGTTGCAGCTTGTTGAGGAGGTATTTGCTTTCGGCAAAGTATTCTTCAGCAGGCTTATCGTTAACCGTGATGCTGCCTTTGCCGCTTGAGAGGCGGACGCGGGCGGTGGCGCTTTTGCGGCGGCCCAAGGCGTAAAAGTAGTTTGCAGCCATTATTTAGTACCTTTCACAGAAATTGTTACGGGCTGTTGAGCCTCGTGGTTGTGCTCCGCACCGGCAAAAACCCGTAAGCGAGCCAAGCGGCCATCACGCAGCTTGTTGACGGGCAACATACCGCGGATCGCATGCTCCAAGGCGTGAGTTGGATCTTTGACCATCTTCTCAGCCAAGGTAGCTTCTTTTAGACCACCCGGGTAGTGGCTGTGGTGGTAGTACATTTTCTTTTCCATCTTGTCGCCGGTAACAACCAGTTTTTCAGCGTTGATAACAATGACGTGGTCACCGCAATCGATATGCTGGGTAAACATTGGCTTTTCTTTACCGGTCAGCAAGGTTGCGACGCGGGTTGCGACGCGGCCCATAGGCGCTTCGCTGGCATCAATGACATACCAGGCGCGAGTAACTTCACTCGGCTTGGCGCTGTAAGTCTTGCGCATTTTTAGTGAGCTCATGAGGTTTTCTCCTCTTTCTTAGCAGCTGGTTTAGCTGCTTTAGCTTCGGCGGCACTGACTTCAGCCTTGGCGACTGATGCAGCGGCGCTTTTAGCGACTGGAGCTTCCTTCAGGTCATCAACAAAGCTGACGCGTGCCAACTGGGCGTTATCGCCGCGCCGAGCAACGGTGCGGGTAATGCGCAGGTGACCACTGACGCGGCCTTGCATCTTTGGAGCCAGTTCGTCGACCAACTTGTGGGCGCTTTCAAGTGTTTGCATGCCACTAATAACTTGACGACGGTTGTGAAGGTCACCCTTCTTAGCTTTGGTAATCAGTTTTTCGACGTAAGGCACGATTTCTTTAGCCTTAGGCAAGGTGGTCTCAATAGACTCGTATTTAACGAGCGAGTCCGCCAAACCCTTGATCAACGCATTGCGCTGATCACGTTCGCGGTGGAACTTGCGTCCTTTATATCCGTGTCGGTGCATAGTTTACAGCTCCATCTCCGCCAATTTTTCTTTGACTTCGTCGAGTGCTTTGCTGCCGAAGCCCTTCAGGTCACGAAGTTCGGTGTCGCTCAAAGCAAATAAGTCTTTGATGACGTGAATGTCGTTGTTGATCAGGGCGTTTGTAGTGCGGGCACTCAAGTTGAGGTCCTCGATTGACATGTTAAGGGCGGTTGACTCATCGATGTTGTCACCCATGGCTGACAATTCGGTGCTGCTAACGCCGCCAACTGGTTCAGCAACTGCTACGCGGGTTTTGCCAGCTAAAGCAGTGTACTGGTTGACCAGAATTGCTGAAGCTTCTTCAAAAGCGTCACGTGGAGTAATTGAGTTGTCGGTGTCGACAGTGATGATGAGCTTGTCCAGGTTGGTCATTTGGCCAACGCGGGTGTTCTCAACCTTGTAACGAACACGCTGGACTGGGCTAAAGATAGCGTCCAAAGCGATGTAGTCGTTAGCTTTCTTAGCTGCGGTTTCTTCGATAGTGCGGTAACCGCGACCAACCTCGACAACAATGTCGATAATGACGCTAGCTTTATCGTCGTCAACCGTAGCAATGACGTGGTCAGGGTTTACAACTTCGACATCGGCGTTTACAGCGATATCGGCAGCAGTAACGTTGCCCTTGCCTTTTTTGGTAATGCGCAGTGTCTGAGCTTCTTCTGAGAAGACGCGGAAACGGACGCCCTTGAGGTTAAGCATGATATCAACGACATCTTGCTTAACGCCCGGCACGGTAGTGAATTCGTGGGTTGCACCCTCGATCTTGAAACCGGTAATCGCAGCGCCGGCGATGCTTGAAAGCAGTACGCGACGAAGCGAGTTACCAAGCGTCATGCCGTAGCCGCTGTGCAGTGGCTCAACAGTAAAGGTAGCGCTTGAATCGCTGTGGTCTTCAACATTGACAACGCCTGGGGTGTGAATAGTGTTTGACATATGTATGTATCCTCCTGATACCTTACCGCGAGTAGTATTCGACGATTAATTGTTCGTTGATATCTGGTTCAGCATCGTCACGCGTAGGAAGGCCGGTTACGGTTACGCTGACTTTCTTGCGGTCAACTTTAAGCCATGCAGGGGTGCTGCTAGGAGCGGGACTGGTGTCATCATGGTTCTTAAAGTAGCTTGATTGGGTGCTGTGCTGGCGCAGGGTTAAGACATCGCCGGCTTTGGTACGGATAGATGGAATGTCAACGCGGGTGCCATTGAGCTCAAAGTGACCATGAGTGGCCAATTGGCGAGCTGCCCGGCGGCTTGGTGCGAAACCAGCGCGGTAAATGACATTGTCTAAACGGCGTTCCAGGAACTGCAGCAGGACTTGGCCTGACTGACCTTGGACACGTGAAGCTTCCTTCATAAGGTTGCTAAACTGCTTTTCAAGCAAGCCATACAGACGCTTTACCTTCTGTTTTTCACGCAGTTGCAAAGCGTACTGGCTGGTCTTCTGACGCATGCCACGACCGCCGCCACTCAGTGACTGGCCAGGCATGGTTGTGCGCTTGACTAGACCTTTGTGTGCCTTAGGGTGAAGGGCGTAACCTTCACGGCGGGACATTTTAACGATTGATTGGGTATCTCGTGCCATGACTAGATCCTTCGTGCCTTCTTAGGCCGCACGCCACCATGCGGGACACCGGTTACATCTTTAATAGATTCGACTGCGATGCCGAGACCTTGCAAGGCACGCATTGCTGCGTCCCGGCCCAGGCCGACACCTTTAATGTATACATCGACTTTACTGAGGCCATAGGTTTGCTTGGCAATGTTGCCAGCTTTTTCAGCTGCAACTTGGGCTGCGTAAGCAGTACCCTTTTTAGAGCCGCGGAAACCGCAGGCACCGGCGCTACAAGCGGCTAGAGCGCCGCCCTGTGGGTCGGTAAAAGTGATGATTGTGTTGTTGAAAGTAGCCGACACATGCAGCTGACCGGTTGGTACGCTGCGCTTTGCCTTTTTCTTCTTTGGAGCTACTTTAGCTGTGGTTGTTGCTTCTGCCATATTAATATCCTACGTCTTCGATGCTACTTTTTTGGCTGTGCCACCGACAGTCAATTTACGGCCACGGCGAGTGCGGGCATTTGTCTTAGTTCGTTGGCCACGTGAAGGCAGGTTTGCCTTGTGACGCATACCGCGGTAAGCACCAATGTCCTTAAGGCGCTTGATGTTACCGTTAACAACACGCTGTAACTCACCTTCGACGATGTAGTTTTCGTTGATGAATTCCTGAATCCGGCCAATTTCAGCATCGGTCAGGTCTTTTACACGGACAGTACCGTCAACCTTAGCCGAAGCCAAGATCTCAGCGCTGTGCTTAGGGCCAATGCCGTAGACATAGGTCAAAGCAACGTGTAGTTGTTTTTCGCTGGGAATGGTTACACCAGAGATTCGAGCCATACTATATATACTCCCTTTCCACTACTACATTAACCCTGGCGCTGTTTGTGCTTGGGCTTAAGTTTATTAATAACGTACAACCGCCCTTTACGGCGGACGATCTTGTCGTCTGGACTGATCTTCTTGACACTGGCACGCACTTTCATGCGGATCATGCTCCTTTTTTCTAGAGTGCATGACACACTGCTTTAAATTTGTATAACTTGTAGCCCTAGCTTAGGACTTGCGGTAGGTGATTCTTCCCTTAGTAAGATCGTAAGGGGTTAACTCAACCGTAACGCTATCACCAGGCACAATGCGGATAAAATGTTTCCTCATTTTGCCGGCGACGTGAGCTATAATCTCGTGGCCGTTCTCGAGTTTGACACGAAACTGAGTACCCGGTAAGGTCTCGGTAATCGTCCCAGTAAGCTCAATTACTTCTTTGGTGTCTTTAGCAGACATAATTTAGCCTATCTCGCAGCCCTTTAAATATAACAAGATTCAATTATACCAGTAGTTACAACGATTTGTAAAGTGTTCCGGTACGTTTCTAAGCGTCTTTTTTGGCCCGTCGCGGCAGGAAGCCAAAACGGCGTTTTTTGGTTTCGGTTTTATCGTCGCCCTCAACGTCGGTAAAGAAGTCATCACGCGAGTACTGGTCGTAGGTGACCATCAGAGCACGAGACTCAACCGCACGCAGCGTCTGCAGGGCAACCGACACCAAGATCAAGACACTAGTACCACCAATGGCAATGTTGGTGCTTAGGAAGATCTGGGCCACAATTGGCAGCAAAGCCAGCAAACCAAGGCTTAGAGCACCGAAGAGAGTTAGACGGTTAACCGTCTTGGCTAAGTACTTTTCAGTTTGTAGGCCCGAGCGAACGCCAGCGATAAAGCCGCCCTGTTTGTGCAAGTTCTCAGCAATCTCTTTAGAGTTGAAGGTAATGCTGGTATAGAAGAAGGTAAAGGTAAACACCAGTAAGAAGTAGACCAGCGGGTAGATGTATGGTGTAAAGCCAGGCTGGGCGAAGGTTTGAGCGGTTGGGTTTTGGAACCAGGTGACCAAGTGCTGTCCAAGCAGTTGCAGCCGTTCACTGCCCGAGGTTGACATTAACTGGCCGGCAAAGCTCGGTACGCTTAAGAAAGCGACGGCAAAGATGATTGGCACCACACCCGCCGTAATAAGCTTGACGGGCAACTTAGTGGTAACGCCGCCGTAGGCTCTATTGCCTTGGACACGTTTGGCATAATTGACCGTCAGGTTTCTAGCTGCTTCGTTAAGCTTTACGACCAGCCAGGTAACCACGAACACCGACAACAGGATGATACCCGCATACAGCAGCCCCTTAGGGTTAAGTGGCATGTTGTGGCCAAAAACGTTCCATACGGTCTTGCCGTCGTGGATCGAGCTCCACAGCTTAGCTGCGTCGGTTGGCAGACTACTGACGATACTGACCGTAATAAGCAAGGAGATACCGTTACCAAGACTCTGTTCGGTAACAAGCTCACCAAGCCACATCAGCAGCATCGAACCACCAGTGAGGGCGGCCACCATCAAGCCCCATTCGGCAAGGGTTGCATTGGCTGTAATGTCGCCGACACCACCAAAACTCTGGGCGGTTTGTTTAATGAGATAGATAGCACCAATAGATTGGACGATAGCCAGGGGGAATGTAAGCAGACGGGTGTACTGGTTGATCTTCTTTTGGCCAAACTCACCTTCTTTACGGAGGTTTTCCAGCTGTGGAATAGCCTTGGTAAGCAGCTGCATGATGATGGAGGCGTTAATGTACGGCCCCATACCAGCAATCATGATCGAGAAGTTGGCTAAGGCGCCACCAGATAGGACGTTAATAAAGTTCAGGAATTGCGGAGAATCTTGTGAGTTAAAGATGTTATCAAGCACTTGCCTTAATGTCTGAGGATCGCCAATTGGCACCGGTATGTGTGCAAGCACACGGAACACTAACAGAATACCCAGTACTGCGAAGATACGCTTACGCATATCTTTGTGGGTCAATGACTGACCAATAACCTTCCAGTTCATAAGATTTTACGTCTCTTTTCGTCTCTCTATTTTTTCTCTAATCCACTGTCTCATATTTGAGGCTTGATTACTAGTATAGCGTACTGGTTTTACAACGGGGCGCTATTTTTACGCCAAAGGCCGTGTGTCTTAAGCTTACGGTGGCCACTTCATAGCAAATAGATTGGACTGATCCTTTACCGAGTATCCTAATTATTTATGACTCTACTTTCTCCTCACTTAAATTTTGCTCAAAGATAGCTCTTTCTAAGATATTAACTACTTTTGTTTCTATTATATTCGACACTTTCGTGCGCATATTGATAATAAATGAGGCTGCATCTAGTCTTATGCCAAAAATACCCGCGATACAGAGCACCAATACAAGTGCGAATATTGCTATCGCATTGGCACTTTCATCAAGGCCTATCGTAAATACTGCATATATTAATGCTCCAACCAAAGACAGCGAGATCACTGCTCCTACTGTTGTCGTAACTATAATTGAAAATTTGCGTGCAAATTTTTTTATGCGAGTCGAGCTACGCTCTAGTTTTGCCCTATTTGAATCATTGTTATGTGATAGCACCTTTTGCTGGTACCTTAAATGATGGATGTGTTTAGGATTAATGATTTGCTTTATAGCGCGTATTTTATCCTGAGCCAGCATTCTTTCTGTTTCGTCTGATGCTAAGATAAAGCCTATGTCTTCATCGGAAAGTTTGTTCTGTTTTTCGGCAGCTTTTAGCTCTTCGATAAACTTTTCCCACAGATTATGACTTATCGCTCTTTCTCTTGCGTAAGCCATAACACTTTGACGTACAACACTCGTTGCAATACTCTTATCACCGACATCTCTGAACCAAAAGTGTGATACTAATTCGATGGGCGTGTAGGAGAGCGGCGCATGTTGTTTATTTTTCGCATCATCAAGTGCGAATTCTCTAATCGAAAAATCTGGTGTCAAAAAAATAGCTTTCGATTTTTCTAGCAGCTGAGTATGTACGCTTCCTCGCTCATTTTGTATAAACTGTAGCGCTGCCGCATCATGTTCTAGCGCCTTATCGCTTTTTGGACGATCTAGCATTCCTGACCATGTCGATATCTCATTGTAGAATCTGTTGTATAGGCTGTCGCTTTTGTCGTAAGTTGCGTACGTTTTAACGATGTTGATGCCTAGACTGCTAATCTTAGATTCAATATCTTCTACCAATAGCCTGAGACGATATTTATCAATATTAATCGTGTTAAGTTTATAATATGTTGACTCTACGGTGATATGTTCAAGGTAGGTATACTTCTCTTTGCTATACGCGTTTAATACACGACGAGCTTCGCTAATCGTTATATCCAGTACGCAAAGCTTTATGCTGGGACATGATTGGATAATCTTCATCAGCTCATGAGCTTGTTTGTTGGCTGCTTCGCTTGTCAAATTCAGAGCACTAAAAAGAATGGTAGTATCTATATAGATATTTAAGGGCCCGAACTTGGCCTGTTTTATATATTCAGTTCTCGTCTGCAGCATTGACAAATAGAGTCGGCCAAAAAATAAGTTTTGTAACATAGCAAATAGGGTCGCGTTCGATTGTTCGACATGAATAATGTAGTCGGCTATTACTGAATTCGCAACCGCTTTATTGCCTTGAGCATCGCTTACGAGAGCGGATGTGATTACCTATGTTCTCATCATAAACCCTAATAGCTCTTGTTCCAAAGCAGAGCTTGATGCAAACTCTATCCCTTTATTTTTGCAATAAGATTCTAAATTATCAGCCAGCTGCTTAAATTCGCGTCCAACGTTTTTAACTGACTCACTAAGTTTTGATGCTTGAGTTCGACCCTTATCCGTAACGATGATATGTCCAAAGCTTTTATAGCTAATATAGCCCTCTTTGCTCAATCGTTTAATTGCAGTTCGTAATGGCGCCTCCGTAATAACCATCTTATACGTGTCATTAAATGCCGCCGCAATACCCGTAATGCTGCTCTTTTCATTACCCATCACCACAAGTACGGCACTCGAGATGGCATGAATAACGTCGTTACCTTCTTGATAAAAGGTTCTTAAGGCCGCTAATAATGCTACGTTATCCACTGACTTATCGCTCACAGCCCCTCATTTTCTGTATGCAATTTGTTAGCTACATAGTACTCCGCATTCCCGTCGATGTCTACCAGCCAACCTCAACATACCCCTGTCCGTCCCGATAAGCCTCAAGCGCAGCCGAAACACCAGGAATAACATTCTTCGGTAGATCATCAAGCGGATACCAAGCCAGTTCATCACACTTCTCAGGTTCCATGTTGGTTGGTTCACCGGTCCATTTTTCGGCGGCGAAGAACATGTCGATGTATTCGGCTCCGTCAATGTCGTCTAGGCGGTGTACTCCTACTGCAAAGCGCAGGTCTGCCGGGTCGATATCAACACCTGCCTCTTCTTTGGCCTCGCGGATCATGGCCGCGCTAAATGACTCGTTGCCGTCGATGTGGCCGGAAACGAGCGAATAGTTACCGTCTTGCCAGCTGGTTTGGTAGCGGCGGAGGAGTAGAATTTTATCATCTTTGAGAAGCATCAGGTACACTGCGCCTCGTAGTTTGAACCGGTTTTCTATGTCCGACATTTAATCCTCCTCGTCTTTAGATTCTTCAGGAACTATACCAGACCAAACAAAAAACGCCACAGTAAAGTGGCGTTTTCCGTAAGAATAGAAACTAAAACCTAAGCTTTAGCGTCTTCCATTTTAGCTTTACGCGATTTGCGCTCAGCAGTTTTAACACGGGCGCTGCGTTCAACGATTTTGACGCTGCCACCGGCTTTTTCGACGGCTTCGATAGCGCCAGCGCTGGCGGCTTGCAGGCTGACGGTCTTGGCAGACTTCAGCTCGCCGTTTACCAGCAGCTTAACGTTTACGAATTCACTCGAGATCAAACCGGCTTCGGCCAAGATGGCTGAATCAACAGTCTTGCCTTTTAAGCCTTCGAGTTGGCCAGTGTAGACCGTTTCAGGTGCTACACGGTGCGAGGTGAAACCGCGCAGTTTTGGCAAACGCTGCATCAACGGGTTCTGACCACCTTCGAAACCTGGGCGGCGTGATGAACCGGTACGTGAGTTTTGGCCCTTGGTACCGCGACCGGCGGTTTTACCCTGACCGGCAGCAATACCACGACCAACACGCTTCAGCGATTTTTGCTTGGCGGTTTTAAGATCGTTGTATTTCATTATTTCTCACCTTCCTTGGCAGCCTTGGCTGGCTTCTCAGCCTTCTTCTCGGCTTTTTCAGCAGCTGGCTTCTCAGCCTTGTCAGCTTTTACGGCTTTAGCTGGCTTTTCAACACTAGTAACCCAGTTTTTAGCTGGGACCAAGATGCGTAGGGCTTCGATAGTTGCGTAAGCGGTGTTAGCCTTGTTGGTTGAACCAAGTGACTTGCTCAAAACGTTCTTAACGCCGGCAACTTCCAAGATGGTACGGACAACACCACCAGCGATCAGACCGGTACCGGCGCTGGCTGGCTTAATGAGGATGTTGGCGCCACCAACCTTAGCGGTTGAATCGTGTGGCAAGGTGCCTTTGTACAAAGAAACGGTAATGAAGTTTTTCTTTGCGACATCGGTTGCTTTGGTAACAGCGGCAGTAACGTCAGCACCTTTGGCGATGCCGATACCAACACGGTTTTTGCGGTCACCAACGACAACTAAGGCGCGGAAACGGAAGCGACGGCCACCCTTTACGACACGCGCAACACGGTCGATGTGCAGGGTACGCTCATCAAATTGCTTTTCTTCCGGCTCTTGTTGCGGGCGACGATCTGGACGACGGCCACCACCGCGGTGGTTTCCACCACCTGGGCCACGCCCAGGAGCGCCAGTTTGGGCGCCTTGCTGTGGTGCACTTTGGGTTGTAGGTGCTGCCATATTAGAACTCCAATCCTGACTTACGGGCGGCGTCGGCCAAAGCGGCGACACGGCCATGGTACAATTTGCTGCCACGGTCAAAGACAACGCTTGAAACCTTGGCTGATTTGGCTTGCTTAGCGACTTCGGCGCCAACAGTTGCGGCGCGTTCGGTCATAGTACCGCTAGTTTTGATGCTAACAGTGCTAACGTAAGCCAAAGTTTTGCCGGTTGAATCATCGATAACCTGGGCAATAATGTGGCGGTTGCTAATGTGCACGCTTAAACGTGGGCGTTCCGGAGTACCAATAACGGTAGCGCGGACCCGGTTCTTGCGTTGCAGGCGGTTACTAGTAACCTTTGCTAATCTGCGAAGACTCATGGCTATTTATCCTTACCTGACTTACCGGACTTGCGGATAATGCGCTCGTCGGCATATTTAATACCCTTGCCCTTGTAAGGTTCAGGTTTCTTGAGAGCCCGGATTTCAGCGGCGACTTGGCCAACTTGCTGCTTGTCGATACCGCTGATGGTGATGGTGTTCTGTTCGATTACGGCAGTAATACCGGTTGGGATCTTGTAAATAACATCGTGCGAAAAGCCGAGGTTAAGTTTGAGGTTAGCGCCCTGCATAGCAACGCGGTAACCGACACCGTTGATCTCGAGCTTTTTGCTAAAGCCGGTAGTAACACCAACAACCAGGTTGTTGATCAATGCGCGCATCAGACCGTGCTTAGCGCGGTTCTTTGGCTCATCGTTAATACGGGTGACCGTCAGCTGGCCGTCAGCTTGATCAATGTTGACGCCTGGCATGGTGAACTGTTTGAGCGTGCCCTTAGGGCCAGCCACAGTCACTTCACTAGGGTCGACAGTGATTGTCACGCCGCTGGGGATTGCGATCGGCAGTTTTCCTATACGACTCATGGTATATCCTTATTAAATTCCTATTAGTAAACTCGGCAGACGATTTCGCCGCCAATACCTTGTTTCTTAGCATCAGCACCGGTCATAACACCTTTTGATGTAGACACAATGACAATACCGCGACCACGTTTGACGACTGGGATTTCACCAGAACGGACGTAGTAACGACGGCCAGGCTTGCTGACACGGTTGATCTCGGTAATGCGGGCATTTTCGTTCTCACCATTGATGGTCAAAACCAAAGTTTTGCCAATTTTACCGTCGGCGTTGGCTTCTACAGCTACACCATCGATAAACTTGCTGGACTTGAGCAGCTTGGCAACAGCTTCTTTAGCATTGCTGTGGGGCATGCTAACGACATTTTTGCGGACGTTGATCGCGTTGCGGATACGGGTCAGCATGTCGGCGATTGGGTCGGTGGAAGTAATCATATCATCGGCTCCTTTCTACCAGCTTGACTTAGTTACGCCGGGGATTTCACCCTTGCTTGCAAATTCACGGAACGAAATACGGCTCAGACCAAATTGACGCATGTATGCGTGCGGCCGGCCGGTAACCATACAACGGTTCTTCCAACGAGTTGGTGAAGAGTTGCGTGGCAATTTAGCCAAACCTTCTTGGTCGCCGAGTTCCTTCAGTTCAGCACGCTTGGCAGCATACTGCTTGATCATCTTCTGTCGCTTAAGATCGCGAGCAATGTTCGATTTACGGGCCATATTATTTAGCCTCCTTTACGCTAGTTTTCTCGAAAGGCATACCAAACTTCTCTAGCAATGCGCGGGAGTGCTCTGGGCCTTGTGAATTGATGACGAAGTTTACCTGGATACCGTGGGCGGTAGTGGTTTCTTCGAAAGTCAGTTCCGGGAAAACAGATTGGTCAACCATACCGAGGCTGAAGTTACCTGATTTATCAAAAGCAGTAGCTTTGACACCGTGGAAGTCACGAAGACGTGGCAGCACGATGTTAATGAGGCGGTCGGCGAATTCGTACATCCGGTCACCGCGCAGGGTAACTTTCAGACCAATTTTGTTGCCTTCACGCAGCTTAAAACCGGCGATTGACAGGGTGGCAGTCGTTTCCATTGGTTTTTGACCGGTAATTTTGGTCAAGGTGTTGGTTGCGACTTCCATAGCCTTTTTGTCGTCTTTAGCGCGGCCAAGGCCAACGTTTAAGACAATCTTCTCAAGCCGTGGAGCCTGGTGGAAGTTCTTAAGAGCAAGCTCGCTTACCAAAGCCTGGGCGATCTCGTTATTGTACTGCACGCGCAAACGAGCGTGCTTAGCCTGTGAGTCTTTAGCTGTAGTCTTCTTTGTAGCGGTAGCCATTACTTGATCTCCTTGCCCGATGTCTTAAAGACACGGGTCTTGTTGCCGTCTTTGTCGATGTTAAAACCAATGCGGCTCGGCTTGTTGGTTGATGGATCGACAATACCAACTTTGCTAACCAAAATAGGTTTGGTGATCTCGATGATACCGCCCTGTGGGTTAGTGTTGTTTGGCTTCTGGTGTTTCTTGATGATGTTAACACCTTCGACGGTAACTTTGTTCTCACGAGGGTGAACAGCAACAATCTTGCCGGTCTTGCCCTTGTATTTGCCTAGGCGAACCATAACAGTGTCACCCTTTTTCAGGCGAATCTTGAATGGAGTTGCAGGTTTAGTGTTACGCATTATAGTACCTCCGGCGCCAGGCTGACGATCTTAGCGTAACCTTGGTCGCGCAGTTCGCGGGGAACCGGTCCAAAGATACGAGTAGCCTTTGGCTGCTTGTCATCGCCAATAATAACGGCGGCGTTGTCATCAAATTTGATGGTTGAGCCGTCTTTACGGCGAATTTCCTTAGTGGTCCGCACAACAACGGCACGAACAACTGACTTCTTCTTAACGGTGCCGGTCGGGTTAGCCTGCTTAACGGTAGCGACGATAACGTCACCAACGCCAGCGTAACGCCGACGAGTACCGCCCAACACGCGAATGCACAAGATTTCCTTGGCACCGCTGTTGTCGCAGACATTCAGACGTGATTCTTGTTGGATCATTACGCTTGTCCCTCTGCACTTTCAGTGTGACGGATTGGCGCTTTTTCAACGATGCTCTCGAGGCGGAAACGCTTTTTAGCGCTCAGCGGACGAGTCTCGACGATGGTAACTTTGTCACCAACTTCGGCTTCGTTCTTTTCGTCGTGGGCCATGAAGTTACGGCTGTCCATGTACTGCTTACGGTACAATGGGTGAGTCTTGCGAGTCTGGACAATAACGACAATCGTCTTGTCGGTCTTGTTTGACTTCACAACACCAGTGAATGACTTTGCCATTAGATTGTCTCCTTGCTTAGCTGCTCGCTAAGAATAGTTAGCGTGCGCGCCAAATCTTTGCGCTTGGTCCGGATAAGCCGGACATTCTGGTTTTCACCAGTGCTCAAGCGACGCTTTAGTTCAGCGATCTCTTCACGCAGGCTGGTGGCCTGCTTGGTTAGATCATCGGTGGATAGTTTGCGGATTTCAACAGTTTTCATTACGACTCCTCCCTTACGAGGAACTTGGTCTTAACTGGCAGCTTGTGGGCAGCCAGGCGCATCGCTTCGCGCGCTACTTCTTCGGTCACGCCTTGCATCTCAAACAAGACGGTGCCAGGACGAACCTTGGCGACGAAGAATTCAGGACTACCCTTACCGCTACCCATTTTGACGTCCTGCGGTTTGCGGGTGACAGCAATGTGCGGGAAAATACGGATCCAAATTTTGCCACCACGCTTGATGTAGCGGGTCATCGCCTGACGGGCGGCTTCGATTTGGCGGCTGGTGATACGCTCGCCACCTTGTGACTGGAGCGCATAATCACCAAAGGCGATGTAGTTGCCGCTAGTAGCGACACCACGGATCCGGCCTTTGCGGATTTTGCGGAACTTAGTTCGTTTTGGGAGTAACATTACTTGACACCTCCCTTATAGACCCAGACCTTGACACCGATGATGCCGGCTTGAGTTTTAGCAGCTACTTGACCGTAGTCAATGTCAGCACGCAAGGTGTGCAGTGGTACACTTCCGGCGACTTCTTTTTCACGGCGGGACATTTCAGCACCATTCAAACGACCGGCAACCTCGATACGGATACCTAAGGCACCGGCACGCATAGTAGCGGCAGCTGAAGATTTGATTGCCCGGCGGAATGACATCCGGCGCTCTAACTGGTGAGCGATGTTCTCGGCAACCAATTTAGCAAACAATTCAGGCTTTTTGACTTCCTCGATGTTGATCCGAGATGGAACACCATAGATTTTTTCAACAGCAGCCTTAAGCTCCTGAGCACCTGAACCGCCGCGGCCAATGACAACACCGGCTTTAGCGGTTGCGATAGTGACGGTTACCAAGTTTGGTGAGCGCTCAATATCGACTTTGTTGATAGCGGCACGCATACCAAGCTTTTGCTTGATGTAGCTGCGCACTTGCAAGTCATCGTGCAGGTATTTGGCGTAATCACGCTTGTTGACGAACCAACGGCTACGCCAGTCCTTGTTGACCTGCAGACGCATGCTGATAGGGTTTACTTTTTGACCCATTACTTTTTCTCCTCTGCAGTCTTACTAGCAGCCGGCTTGCGGGCGGCACGTTGCTCACCATCGACGAGAACCCGAATGTGGGAAGTACGACGTTGGAATGGCAAAGCACGGCCGTGGGCGGCAGGACGGTAACGCTTAATACGCGGACCATGGGTGACGCTGATTTCAACAATCTGCAAGCTATCGGCCTTGTAGTTGTGGTTGTGCTCGGCGTTTGCCCGGGCACTGGCGATGGCTTTGATAACAGGAGTTGCTGCACGGCGAGGAACATGCTCGAGAATAGTCAGAGCATCGGCGACGCTACGACCACGGACCAAAGCGGCTACAACGCCGACTTTGCGAGGTGACATACGTACGCCTTTAGCGAGAGCTAATACTGGCATTACTTCTTACCTTTCGCGAGCTTACCACCATGGCTACGGAACTTACGGGTTGGCGAAAATTCACCAAGCTTGTGGCCGACCATGTTCTCGGTAACAAAAACTGGAATGTGGACTTTACCGTTGTGCACGGCAATGGTGCGACCGACAAAGTCAGGGCTGATGGTGCTAGCCCGGGCCCAGGTCTTGATGATGGTACGGTCATCAGAACTCAAAGCGGCAACTTTTTTTGCCAGCTTTGGATCGATAAACGGACCTTTCTTAAGTGAACGACTCATATATTACTTCCTACCTTATTTCCGCTTCGCTGAGTGGCGGCTTCTTACGATGAACTTTGTAGTGCTCTTACGACGACGGGTCTTGAAACCAAGTGTCTTCTGACCCCAAGGCGTACGAGGCGCTTTGGCAGTACCGTGACGACCACCGTCACCACCACCGTGTGGGTGATCTACGGCGTTCATAACCACACCACGAACTGATGGGCGGAAGCCCTTGTGGCGGTTACGGCCGGCTTTACCGATCTTGATGTTCTGGTGCTGTTCGTTGCCGATAACGCCGATAGATGCAGTACACTCGATGTTGATCATGCGAACTTCACCACTTGGCAGGCGAACCTGGGCGTAAGCACCTTCTTTGGCCATCAGCTGGGCGCTGTTGCCGGCGCTGCGAACCATTTGGGCACCCTTGCCGGGCTGCAATTCGATAGCATGAATGGTGCTACCAACTGGAATGTTCTTAAGTGGCAAACGGTTGCCGCTTTCGATGGCAACTTCTTTACCACTCCGAATGGTTTGACCAACGGTCATGTTCTGAGCGGCCAAGATGTAGTGGTAAGTGCCGTTGCCTTCTTTAACACGAGCAATACGAGCTGAACGGTTTGGGTCGTATTCGATGTGCTCAATAGTTGCTTCTACGCCATCTGCCAAACCAAAGTTGACGAGACGATAGAACTGGCGGGCGCCACCACCGCGGTGACGGGTAGTGATACGACCTTGGTTGTTGCGGCCACTAACGCGGCGCTTGGTTACTAACAGTGAGCGCAAAGGCTTCTTGGTAGTAATAGTAGTGGTGTCCTGGCTGGACATACCACGGCGACCAGGAGTGGTCGGCTTGTATTGTTTAACTGCCATTATTTCTTCTCCTTGGCTGCAGCCTTAGCTGCGGCTTTTTCAGCGACTTTGGCAGCCTTGTCGGCTTTCTCGGCCTCTTCTTCAATGGCGGCAAAGATTGGCAAGCTGTCACCGGTCTTTAAGGTGACGTAGGCTTTGCGCAGGTCGTTTTGCTTGCCTTGTGAAACACGGCCATTCTTACGAACGGTACGCTTAGCTTTGCCAAGAATGTTGGCGATATTGACATCGGTAACCGTGACACCGTACTGGGCGCTGACTGCGCGGGCAACCGAGTGCTTGTTGGTACCCTGGGGTACGCCAAAGACATAGGTGTTGCGCAGCTGGCTCAGACCATAAGCTTTTTCGCTGAGGATAGGAGTCAGGGCAATTGATTTGCTGTCGTTATTCATAGTTATTTACTCTCTTCCTGCTTGAGACGATTCGTAACTTCTTCAAGAGCAGCCTTAGTCAAGACAACTTTGTCGGCGTTAAGAACATCGTAAACATTGAGGTAGGTTGACTGGGTCAGCTTAAGGGCTGGCAAGTTGCGTGAAGCCAAGTCCAATTCTGGAGTCTTGTGCTCGAGGGCAACCAATACACGGCCTTCGGCACCAACTTTAGCCAGCAGGCTTGAAAGCTCTGCAGTCTTAGTAGCTGCCAAATCTTCGATGACGATGAGCTTGTCGCTGGTAGCAGCCAGGGTCAGAGCTTGGCGAAGTGCCAGGCGCTTAGCCTTAACATTAACGTGCTTGGAGTAGTTTTCTTCGCCGGTTGGACCAAAGACAATACCACCACCGCGCCAGATTGGGTTACGGCTTGAACCGAAACGGGCCCGGCCGGTGCCCTTTTGCTTCCAAGGCTTCTTACCACCACCACTTACGAGACCACGGGTCTTAACAACAGCCAGGTTCTGGCGGCCGTTAGCCATGTAGGCATCGTAAACTTGCTTGAGCAACTCGTGGTTCTTTGGCATAACACCAAAAACGGTAGCGTCGAGCTTGGCAGCAGTCGTAGCTTTAGCGCCAGCCTTTGTAAATGTAGGAGTAGCCATTACTTAGTCTCCTTCGCGGCGCTTTTAACGATGATGATACCCTTACGCGGGCCAGGAACAGCACCGGTAACGGCGATCAGGTTGTTGGCGGTGTCTACAAAAGCGACCTTCAGGTTGCTAACTGAGACTTGTTCGTGACCCATTTGACCAGCCATTTTCTTACCTTTGAAGATGTGCTGTGGGTACATTGAACCGATTGAACCTGGACGGCGGTATGAACGGCCACCGTGAGTCTTGCGACCGCGGTGGAAGTTGTGCCGCTTAATAGTACCGGCCCAACCCTTACCTTTGCTGGTACCCGTTACTTGGACAGTGTCACCAACTTCAAAAACGTCGGCTGAGATAGTCTCGCCGACTTTGATGTCTTCACTGATTTCATCGATACGGAATTCGCGTACTACTTTAGGAGCAACGTTTTCCTTGTAGGCATCGATACCTTTAATGTGACCAGCCATGGCCTTACCCGGCTTCTTGGCTTCTTCGAACCCGACTTGTACGGCGTTGTAGCCGTCTTTTTCGTCGGTTTTGACTTGCGTAATAACGCAAGGACTAGCGGAAAGCAAGGTTACGGCCTGAACGACGCCATCTTCTGAGATGGTGCTTGTCATGCCGACCTTTCGCGTGATGAGTGCTTTCATAGTTACCTCATATTTATGACAGATATGCGCGCGCAAACCTGTCAGGTTTTTATAATATTTGTGCCTCTACCTCACACTCTCCTATCGTTGCAACGAGCAGCGACTCCCGAGGGCGAAACATAAAAATGCTTGGTGCTCGGCGGTTTCTACCTCTGTTGTTGCCAACGCGGGTGACCTATCCGAGTACACCAAGTACAGAAATGTCATAAAGTACCATACAAGAGTAACATGTGATGCTAACTCCTGTCAATGTGCTGTAAATTCTACTGCATTATTTGTGACGTGCCCTTGTCCGAGCGTCATCAACCATGTCTTCCACCTGGGTACGAGCTTCGGCTACCCGGTCCTCAGCTTTCTTAGTGGTTTCACGGACCGCTTGTTTGGCATCAACCACCGTTTCTTGACCTTTACCGATTAAGGCATCGGCCGCTTCTTGAGTCCGTTCTTTGGCTGCTTGGAGCTTAACACTCGATTTAGCCTTAGCTTCCTTCATCTTACGACGCAGGTCTTCGCGGGTCTCTGAGCCCTTCTTAGGAGCTAACAGGACACCAACAGCAGCACCAACTAAAGCGGCGGCTACGATTGCACCGGCAACACCAGCGGCTTTTTGGGTTGTGTGGTCAGGTTCAGGTTTATGAAACATGATAGAAACTCCTTTGATTAGTACAACCCTAGCGTACCTGACTGTTAGTTAACTGTATGTAACAAACCTAACACGGCCAAAGCAAAAAAGATTAGTCGCTTTTACTCTTAAAGTAGTAGGCAATCACAAAGCCTAAGGTCGGTCCGACAACCGCTGAGTAGGTTTGAACGATATCGGTGAGCTTAATAATTAACGATTCGTTTTGGGTGATACGGATAACCACGATGTTATAGATGGGGATACCAATGAGCAACAGTGCTAACAAACCAAAGTAAATACCTACAAAGAGCCGTGCGATCTGCTGGCGTGTCGAGCTATCTTCCTGTTGCAAGGTTTCTCGAAACTTGTCGGTTAAGTCGTCTTGCTGGCTGAGTGCACTCGCCTTAGTGTGTTCTTCGGCGGCCACTTCTTGCTTGAGTGGCGCAACCCTAACGGTAGGCGCGTAGGTTTTAATCTGCTTTGAGCGTTTTTCGGCCATAGTGGAGGAGCCGCTAGTCTGACTTAGTCAGAGCGGTGCCCACCACTTCAAGTAACCTTTGGTTGTTATCAATAATTTGTCCCGATATCTCGAGTAGCTGCGCCGCCTGAGCCCGTTTGTTAGCATTGTTCAGTTCTACGACTTTGCTGTTGATAGAGCGACCAATCTCGATATTGCGCCGGGAGATGTCCAACAATGCCTCGGCCTGCGATGCGACCTTACGATCAGCCTCACTACGGCGTTTGCGCCAAGGCAAGCGAAAACCTTGCCAAAATGTTTGCGTTGCTGTGTCTACCCGTGTCATAAGCCTATTATACCACTATCTGATAAAGCCGGCATCGATGCTAGGCTGAATGCTCTTCCAGAATTGGGAGTGTTTTGGATCTGGCAGTGTGTCTTTGCTAAACCAGCCAATCTCGGCGATCTTGTGCGGTTCACCGATTTTGATAGTTTGCGGATCGACTTTGACGGTATGGATTAACTGTACCCAGTGCGTTGGCTGACCTTGGTGCTCGCGATGAGCATCGTAAGCAGTCAGGAAAATAACTTCTTGCGGTATCGTGCAAAGTTCTTCCATGAGTTCGCGCTTTAACGCGTCATCAATAGATTCGCTAAACTCGATAGCGCCGCCGCAAATATCCCAGCGCCCCTGTTCATCACGGGCTTTTTCGCCGCGCTTCATGAGCAATACATTACCCATGCCATCGTGTATGACCATGCAAACACCAACGCCGATGTGGTCGATGCCACGTTTTAGGTCGACAGATTCTTCAGCGGGAATAATTGGTTGGCTCATAAGCGGTAGTATAGCAAAACCACCTCCGTTATATAAGAGGTGGTTTCTACTAAGCCTTGACTTGACTACATCTTGATTTCGACGTCACAACCAGCAGGCAAGCTGAGGTTCATGAGTGAGTCGATAGTCTTTGGAGTCGGTTCAAAAACATCGATAAGGCGCTTGTGTACGCGCATTTCGAATTGTTCACGGCCCTTTTTGTAAACGTGAGGGCTTTTAACAACCGTAAACGTACTGCGGCGAGTTGGCAATGGGATTGGACCAGCGAGGGTAGCGCCGGTGCGCAATGCTGTGTCAATAATTTGCTTTGCAGCCTGGTCGATGACCTTGTGGTCATAAGCCTTAAGACGGATACGGATCCGCTGCTTAGCATCTGGTTTTTTGGTGGCGTCTGCCATCATAATGACTCCTTGGGCGTAAACACCCGATGTGCAATGCTGTAACCTTGGACGCGAGTGGTTACCGCCAAGTTCTCAACATAATTTAGTAATGTAGGTATATCCTACCAGATTTACCGTCGTTAGGCAATCCGTAACTATACCATAGCCTGGACCATTTCGACATACCGAGGATCAAGTGGTACGGCGATTCCCTCAAACCGATGGACAATTGATTCAGACCGTGGGCCACCTTCAAGGATTACTCGGGTTTGTGAGCATGGAGGCAATAGTGGTTGCTCCAAAAAGGCTGCCTGTAGCTCATGCGGATCAACCGAACGGTCTAGAAAACCGTCGAGCGCTATGCGCGCCATCATAGCCCGCAGTGAGCCCTGGTGTCCAACCGCGATCGTAATATCGTCTTCGTGCAAGCGACTTGCTCCCCGACGTTTATCTCTCATGAAGGCAATAACTCTTTTGCCGGCTTTAGCAATCGATTCGCCATAATTACCGTTCTGGTTAGAACCTGGGTGTGTATAGCTTGCACCCTGTCTAGCTATTTCATAGCGTACTTCATCGGTGTAGACGGTATCGCGAGGTTGTCCTTCATGTTCGCCAAGACATTGTTCGTCAAGATCGCCGTAAGAACGAGCTCCAAGCGTTTGATCGGCCGCCCGAGCGGCAATTTCATAGGTTTTTCGGGCACGCTTCAGGTTAGATGTATAGGCGTTTGTTGGCCGATAACCATCGGCATACCAGCTTAGACCAAGGGCCATCGCCTGCACTTCACCAAATTCAGTTAGCTTAGCATCACCGGCATGACCAGCAACGATGTCTGGAGTCTGCATGTGAGTACCCTCAGCATGGCGAACAAAAGTTATCTCAGTCCTATACATATATTAGGAGACCCTGCTATTCCCAACCTAGTACGTAGCCATCTGAAGGGTCTCTATTGACCGTTTCGCCAGTATCGGTAACTACGACATCTGGCTCAACATCGTGAAGCTTGTTATAAGGGTCTTGGATATCCTCATAGTATGAAGTTGGATTTAATGATTCCATAGCATTCTCCTTTTTAGTATCTCTACTTTACCAGCTTTTTATAAAATGAAAAGAGCTCCGCACGGGAGCTCTTTTCAGTCAGCGTACGTATTACTACTTGCTGATCTTGGTTACTACACCGGCACCAACGGTACGGCCGCCTTCGCGGATAGCGAAGTTCAGACCTTGGTCCATGGCGATAGGAGCAAGCAACTTAACCTTGAAGGTTACGGTGTCACCTGGCATAACCATTTCTTTGTCGGCTGGCAATTCAACTTCACCGGTCACATCAGTGGTACGGAAGTAGAATTGTGGCTTGTAGCCCTTAAAGAATGGTGTGTGGCGACCACCTTCTTCTTTGCTGAGGATATAAACCTCTGCATCGAACTCAGTGTGAGGAGTGATCGAACCTGGCTTACACAGGACCTGACCACGCTCAATGTCATCACGCTCGATACCGCGAAGCAGGATACCGGCGTTGTCACCAGCTTGACCTTGGTCAAGGCTCTTCTTGAAAGCCTCGATGCCGGTTACAACTGATTTGCGGGTGTCACGAACACCAACGATTTCAACTTCGTCGTTAATTTTAACGACACCAGTTTCGATACGACCGGTTGCAACAGTACCACGACCCTTGATTGAGAAAACGTCCTCAATAGGCATCAGGAATGGTTTTTCGAGGTCACGAGGTGGCTGTACGATGTACTCGTCCATAGCTGCAACCAGCTCCATGATAGCGTCTTCGTTGGCAGTATCGCCATCGAGAGCTTTGGTAGCTGAACCCTTGATGATAGGGCAATCACGGTCAAAGCCGTTCTTTTCGAGCAATTCGCGGACTTCCTCTTCGATCAATTCGACGAGGTCGGCGTCGGCGAGGTCCATCTTGTTCAGGAAGACCAAGATCTTTGGAACACCAACCTGGTGAGCCAACAGAACGTGCTCACGGGTCTGAGGCATAGGGCCATCAGCGGCTGAAACAACCAAGATAGCGCCATCAACCTGTGCAGCACCGGTGATCATGTTTTTGACATAGTCGGCGTGACCAGGCATGTCAACGTGAGCGTAGTGACGCTTTTCGCTTTCGTATTCCTGGTGAGAGGTAGCAATGGTAATACCACGAGCCTTCTCTTCTGGTGCGTTGTCGATGTCTTCGTAGTTTTTAGCTACGTTAACTTTGCTAGGCAAGCGCTTAGCAAGAACGTGAGTGATTGCTGCGGTAAGAGTTGTCTTACCGTGGTCGACGTGGCCCATGGTGCCGACGTTGACGTGCGGTTTAGTGCGGTCAAATGCATCTGCCATATAATATGACTCCTTGTTTAATAAAAATTATATACAGTTAAATCGGGCACCAGAGCTCATTTATCATAAAAATAAAGAACTCGCACGAGTTACTCGAGTAAGTATAAGAAATTGACCAGAGTTTGTAAAGTGTTTTACCCTTTAAAACGAAAATATCACCGCTTAAAAAAGCTTATGACTTTTAGGGTTTACAAATTGTCAAATCGGGTAGACAATGGGTATATGTTAAGTTTTCTCAAAGAAGCCATACAATCAATTATTGCCAGCATTATTATGGTTCCCGCCCGGGAACATGTTGTAGTGCGGCGCACACGTAAATAAACAACTAAGCAGCCAGCCACAACACCCGGAGCGGATCACCCCCTCCGGGTTTTTTAATTATCAAGAAATCAGCAATAACGAAAGATGTCATGCAAACCCTCGAAACCTTCACGGCCGAACAAACCCTAAGCCCAGTCGATAGGCTTACCGGTTTAACCGAAGAGCTCAACGACCCCAACAGTCTCCTGCACCAGGAGTTTTACAATCAAGAAACAGGGGTCACCCCAACACCAGTTTGGCAAATGCCCGACCAAGTCGCCGGCCATACTTTGTTTGTAAAGGATGAGACCGATCATCGAGTAGTGATCAACGGCACAGAACACCAGTTAGGCAGTTTTAAGCGTCGCGGCGCCTATGCTGCCGCTCTAACCGTCGGCCGTGATGCCGATGTATTGGTAGCCGCCAGCGCCGGTAATCACGCCCAAGGCGTTGCCGCCGCTGCCGCTTTGACCGGTAAAAAGGCTGAACTTCATGTTACGCATGGCATAAGTGAAGTAAAAGAGCGTAATAATAAAGCGCTCGGCGCAGATTTGGTGCACCATGACAGCCTGGAAGACGCCCTGTTTACTGCCGATCTAGAAACCGACGGAGTAAAGCGCGTCAATATCCATCCCTTCGACCAAGCCGAAGTCATCGCCGGCCAGGCCACTATGGTCGAAGAGTGGCTGCAAAGCATGGAAGCCGCCCAAGCCGACGACGAAGTCGATCTATTCAATGATGAATTAACATTAGTTGTGCCAGTCGGTGGTGGTGGCTTAATCGCCGCTTGGGGCGTAGGTTTGGAATTAGCTCGCCAACAAGGCCGGCTTGGCGGCAATGTCCGCTTAGTCGGTGCTCAGATGGAGCGTTGCGATGCCATGAACCGCGCCTTACAACTTGGCGATAGCTACCGAGGCGGCCCGCTCCTCAGCCAAACGGCTCTTAACGAAAAGAGTGATGGCACGGCCGTTGCTCAACCCGGTAGCCTCACCTTCGAGTTGGCTCAGCGCTATGTCAGTGAAATAGTCGTCCTGACGCCAGCCGAAGTCGGTGAAGCCATGACACAATTAGGCGATACTCTTCAAAAAGATGTTGAACCGGCGGGCGCCCTGGCCTATGCTGCCGCCCAAAAGCTCATGCAAGACCGACCCAACACTACCGGTCGCCGCTCGCTCGTTACCTGTGTTGCCTCCGGCGCCAATGTATCAGATGAGACTAAGCAGTACTTTAGTGATCAAGTGACTACCGCCGCTGCCCAGCGCAATTTTGCCGCCCGTTCGGCTGAATATCTGCGTAATAACACTAGCTACAAAGCACTTATGGGCAGCGCTGTTAAGTTGAGCGAAACTGGCGGCACTAGTGTCAGTGCTGCACCAACCGCTGCATTCCGTCAGAATCCGCACACTCAGCGCGATGCCTATCTCGCGAGCCTGGCGCAATAGAAAAGAGCCCCGGGTCTTGGGGCTCTTTTCTTAACACTAAGGCTAAAGCTATTGTTTAGCGTTCTTAGCAATAATAGCGTCAGCCACATGGCTAGGCACATCGGCGTAGTGGTCAAGCTCCATGCTCGAGCTAGCACGACCCTGGGTGTTGCTACGCAAGTTAGTGGTGTAGCCAAACATTTCACCAAGCGGTACAAAAGCAGTGATTTCCTTCACGCCGAGGCTGAGATCTTCCATAGACTCGATACGACCACGCTTAGAGTTAAGGTCACCAATGACGTCACCCATGAATTCTTCAGGAGTAACAACCACGACTTTCATGACTGGCTCCATCAAAACCGGGTTAGCTTTCTTAACACCTTCTTGCAGACCCATTGAGGCGGCAATCTTAAAGGCCATTTCGCTGGAGTCAACTTCGTGGTATGAGCCATCGAATAGCTCGACCTTGATGTCAACAACTGGGTAACCAGCGATAACGCCGTTAGCCATAGCTTCAATGATACCCTGTTCAACCGGCTTGATGTATTCACCAGGAACGACACCACCCTTGATTGAGTTGATAAACTCAAAGCCGGCACCCTTTTCGTTCTGTGATAGACGGAGTGAAACATCACCATACTGACCACGGCCACCAGATTGACGCTTGAAGGTACCCTGGACTTCAACATTGTCCTTACGGATAGATTCACGGTAGGCAACCTGCGGCTGACCAATGTTAGCTTCGACATTAAATTCGCGCTTCATGCGGTCAACCAGGATTTCCAGGTGCAACTCACCCATACCGGAAATGATGGTCTGGCCGGTTTCGTCATCGACACGAACACGGAAGGTCGGGTCTTCTTCAGCTAAACGCTGCAAAGCGATACCCATTTTTTCTTGGTCGGCTTTGGTCTTTGGCTCGATAGCAATCGAAACTGGTGGTTCTGGGAAAGTAATGCTTTCCAAAACAATTGGGTTGTTCAGGTCACTTAAGGTGTTACCAGTGGTAGTACCCTTAAGACCAACGATGGCGGCAATGTCACCGGCACCGACTTCGGTTACATCGGCGCGCTTGTCGGCTTGCAAACGGACGATACGGCCAACGCGTTCTTTTTCGCCGGTAGAGCTGTTAAGTACGTATGAGCCAGCGGTAATCTTACCGGAGTAAACACGGAAGTACGCCAACTTACCGACAAATGGGTCGGTAGTAATCTTAAAGGCCAAAGCGGCAAATGGCTGGTCTTCAGCAGGTTTGCGCTCGACTTCCTCGCCGGTCTTAGGGTGGGTACCCCAGGTTGAGCCGACATCGAGTGGGCTTGGCAAGTAGTCGTTGACCATGTCCAGGACCTTCTCAACGATAACGCCACGACCATCACCACCAGTAACGGCAAAGAACTTACCGGTCAGGACAGCAGTACGGATAGCTTGTTTGATTTCGTCTTTAGACAGACCTTCTTCACCAACTTCGAAGAACTTCTCAAGCATGGCTTCGTCTTCGGCGACGGCGTTTTCGATAAGCAGGCTGCGGTATTTCTTGACCTGATCCATCATGTCGGCAGGGATTTCGCCCTCTACCAAAGCTTTGTCGGTAAAGTCTTTGTAGGTGTAAGCCTTCATTTCGACGAGGTCAACGATTCCGTTGATAGATTGCTCAAAGCCAATTGGCAAGTGAACCGGGAAAGCCCGACGGCTTAAGCGATTATGAATGCTTTCGAGAGACTTGTAGAAGTCGCCACCGGTTTGGTTGATCTTGTTGATGAAACAAATACGAGGCACGCCGTACTTATCGGCTTGGCGCCAGACAGTCTCGGACTGTGACTCAACACCCATTTTGCCATCGAAGACCACACAGGCGCCATCAAGCACACGCAAGCTTCGTTCGACCTCGACCGTAAAGTCGATGTGTCCAGGAGTATCGATAATGTTGATTTGATGGCCATTCCAGAAACAAGTGACCGAGGCAGCAACAATGGTAATACCACGCTCACGTTCCTGAGCCATCCAGTCGGTTGTAGTTTCACCTTCATGTACGGCGCCAATCTTGTGGTTGAGGCCGGTGCGATACAAGATACCTTCGGTGGTAGTAGTTTTACCGGCATCGATGTGCGCGATAATACCGAGGTTTCGAATCTTGTCCATTGCTGTTTTCTTGTCTGCCATATGTCTTGCTTGTCCTTAGCTACTGATTATGATGAGAGATGTGCGGTAATTTTAAGCCATAAACATAAAAATGACCGCCACATCGCGTTCCCTGATATCTTACCACAAGAGAAGCTATCTGCCAATTGAGCTAACTACTGCGTGCCGCCATCATAGACACGGCAGCCGCTAATATCGTAAACGGTCCGGCCATTAATATCAGCATTACGATAATTGCCAAACTTCCAATAGCCATCTCGGTTTTCGGTTGTTGTCGCTCCATCTGAGCGGATTACCCTTACGCCATCGCGCCATAATTCGAGCCAACCATTGCCCGCCTGCGTGTAATGTACACCAAACTTCATCTGATGCCATTCGCCGAGCTTTATGGCTGCAATATCAAAGTAGCGCGTTTCGGGCCGACCGGCATTAGCATTAAGCCGCCGCGTTTTAGCCGGTGACACCTCGGGCATTACCGTTGCCTGGTCCAGTGTTTCACCATGGATCTCATTAGGTCCGACGACTTGCCAGCGATCAAGATTAGTCGTCGGTAGTTCGGCAAACCGTTCATACCAAATCATCCAGCGCGTTGACTCCATCGGCACGGTCCCGCCCTGAAGATCACTGCGCTCACTCGGTACGCCTGAGGAGGCGCCGGTTTGGCCATCAACCAAAGTGTTGCGGATAACAACCTCACCGCCTGGGCCATTCTCGGCAATTTCGTCTACCGTGGCACCATCTTCTGTTTCCCAGTTAGCCCGTCGACTCAGGTCTTTTATAAGTTTCGCACCGGTTGGTGGATCCATGGGGCTAGGTGGTGGTGTCGATGGGTTAGCAAACTTCACCGCGTGGCCACCCGAAGCCGCAAGGTCATCAGTTATAGCGGCATTAGGCGATTGCGTACCCGACTCAGCTTCGCTACTTACTGAAAATGGCGAAGCCTGGATATACATAACTAGTGATGCACCGACAGCTACAAAGACCGTGACTACTACTAAAGCCTTTAGATTGCGGAATGTGTGTGTTTTTGGGAGTTGCATGATGAGTCAGTTGGATACCCTGTTCCCTATAGCTTACCACGAGCTTGATCAATATTAGATAGGCTGGCGACGGCGAAGTTTGTGAGCTACATCTGACTTATGACGCGGCCCAACCATAAATACAGTTCGGGTTTGCGAATCACTTTTAAAACCAAAATAAATACGGGAGTCGCGGATAACCTTTGAACCTAGTCCGTTATCACCCGGTATATCTCTAACAGATAAGCGCCACAGCGGATAGCTCACACCCGGGCGTGTTCTATCTGAAACTTCAGGGATATATGGCAACGGCGTAATAGCTGCATTGTTATGGTAAGCCGGCTCAAATAAGATAGCTTCGACGCCAGCCTGTAGCGCATTCGGCAGATTGGCTTCATCGCGATATTTGGCTGCGTAGTTAGTGAACATACGGGAAGCAACAATTTTACCGACCAAGGCTGCACGCTCTGCTTCAGAATCTGTTTTAATACTAATGACTTCCCCGCTGTTGCTCCATACAAGATCAAGCATAGGCGGCAGCTCAAACTGTTTTGGTGCAACTTCAATTGTCGCCAAGCTGGCTTGAACATCTTTGAATGTAGTACCTCTAGCAATCTGTGGAGATTGCCGAAAACCTTTTGTAACTCGTTCCTTAATATTCCTACTGGTCTTCTTAACCACCTCTACCCGGCCATTGCTGCGCCACCACCGTGAAGTCTGTGGCGCCCGCTCAGCCGCCATTATCAGTCCATCGATGATTAGTTTTGATTGTTTAGCCTTCCAGTTTAAAATATCTCGCTTCGCGGACGGTTCTCTATCAAAGTTAATTCCTTGAATTACCTGTGAGCACAAGCCAAAACTATTCGCAGGACAGTCAGGCGCACCAGCGGCGCAAGCACCTAGGGCAAGCGTACGCAATGTACTGCGAGTGTGTTCCGGTAGCCCGTTACGTGCAATAACGCTAACTGCATCTTCTGCCGATAGTGTTTCTTGAGCTTCCCTATTATTTGCAAACAGGCCTAGTATTAGACTGCTACCAGGGCCTCGGCCAATGTCCAATGCAGCGAAGCGCTGTAGCGACTGGGGTAGATTGGCGAAGTTCTCTGGCAACATAACCTGGCGTGAGAACTCCGGATATTCAGCAATCAGCAGTGCCAATTCGGCTCGTGACTGCAGCTCACGCACAAAAACTCGACTAAACGGTTCCTCAAAGGTTTTAGATTTTTGTCGACTCATTAGATCATAATTAACTGGAATAGTTCTACCCTCTGCCTTTGGTAGAAATCCGGTGATAGCTTCACGGTAAGCATGCAAGCTCATCGCATCAACGCCTACCAAACTACGGTTAGGTACTGACTCGTCGCCAAAGTGCTCCTCGAGATGCTTGTTGATAGCTTCTAGGGCACGCATGCGGTAGTTGGCAAAATACCCAGGCTGGGTACGATTAAGATCACGATGACCCTGATTGCGCTGATTACGCGGTCCATAGGTATCGTGGGCGATTTTTTCCTCAACTGCCTCGAATAATTCGACCGTTGTCTGCCGGGCGCGACCCAGCTCTTCTTCCCACGCATCTGCTACCTCGACTAGATTTGCAAAAGCACGCTCTTCCTGCTCAGACACCTCAAAACCAACCGGGTCATTCTCACGGCATAGCTCGTCGTTACATTCGTTGGTGTTGATATATTCCGGGTTCATACTGGCTGGTTATTAGTTGAGACAAAAACAGGCCGCAAGTATTCTCAGGCGGCCTGTCAGTGCTCCAGTAATGGATCGATTAGGTACGAGCAAAGTGTGCGAAGGCCCGGTTGGCTTCAGCCATCTTGTGGGTGTCTTCACGCTTCTTAACGGCAGTACCGGTGTTGTTGTAGGCGTCCTGCAACTCGAGTGAGAGGCGATCAGCCATGCTCATGCCCTTGCGGCCACGAGCGGCTGCTACAAACCACATGGTAGTTAAGTGCTGCTGACGCTGGCCCTTAACTTCGAATGGGATTTGGTAGTTGGCACCACCAACGCGGCGGGAACGAGTCTCGACGTGTGGCTGGATGTTCTTCATAGCCTGCTCAAAAACTTCGAGTGGGTTTTCGACCTTCAGACGGTCGGCAGCCTTTTGCATACCGGTGTACATCAGGCGCTCAGCCAACTGCTTTTTACCATCGCGCATAACGCGGTTGATGACACGCTGCAGCTGTACGTTGTTGTACAGGCGGTCAGGTTTGATATCACGAACGAGTGATTTGGTAACTTTACGTGGCATTAGAGTTCACCTCCGACAAATGGGGCGTTGCCCTTGTTGATCTCGTTACTATCGAGGTCGCCATCAAGGCCACCTTGGTCCCCACCGTTCAGGTATGCTAGTTCGTCGAAATCTGGAGTAAAAGATGGAAATGTTTCAGACATCCTACTTACCGTCCTTCTTAGTACCGTACTTAGAACGGCCCTGTTTGCGGTTGTTTACACCCTGAAGGTCAAGGCTACCACGAACGATGTGATAACGCACACCTGGAAGATCGGGAACACGACCACCACGGACCAGCACTACGGCGTGCTCCTGGAGGTTGTGGCCTTCACCACCAATGTAGGCCCAAACTTCGTAGCCGTTGGTCAGGCGCACACGGGCGACTTTACGCAAAGCTGAGTTTGGTTTTTTTGGAGTTTTGGTCGTAACCTTAACACAAACACCGCGCTTAAATGGCGATGGCTTGTCATAGTTGCGGTTACGCAAGTTGTTGGTAACGCGTTGCATGGCAGGTGACTTGGTTTTGTCGGTCACCTTAACCCGTGGCTTGCGTACCAGTTGGTTAATTGTTGGCATTATTTCTCCTTAAATTATGATGATCTACACGCATCAGATGCAGAAGGGCGAGTGCCAACTCTGCCCTTCCCCCGAAATTACACGGGTAACACCTGGCTCGGACCACATTATTTGAACTCTTAAACTATACCAGAACTACTCTGTTGCTGCAACTTTTTCAGCGTCAGCTTCATCGACAGCCAGGTCTTCGTTGTCGGCATCTTCTTCATCCGGGCTGCGGTAACCAGTACCAACAGGGATCTTGCGACCCAAGATAACGTTTTCTTTCAAACCGTACAAAGCATCGATCTTACCACTGGTAGCGGCCGCGATCAAGACACGGGTGGTGTCCTGGAACGAGGCAGCACTCAGGAATGAGTCAGTACTCAGTGAAGCCTTGGTGATACCAAGCAGTAACTGGGTGTACTGAACCGGTTGTTTACTGTCTTTGGTAAGCTGCTCGTTTGCAACTACGACGGCCAGCTTGCTGACTACGTCACCGGTTACAAATTCGCTGTCACCAGCATCTTCGATTTGGACGCGGCTGAACATCTGACGCACGATGATTTCAAGGTGCTTGTCGGCAATGTTCTGGCCCTGACCGGCGAAGATACGCAGGATTTCGTTCATGATGTAGCGCTGGGTTGGTTCTACGCCTTGCAAGGCCAACAGGTCGTGCAGGTTGATTGAACCGTTGGTCAAGCGCTGACCGGCTTCAACCGTGTCGCCATCTTTAACAAACATTTGCTTGTAACCAGGGATTTCGTAGCGAACAACGCTGCGGGCAGCCGGTGAGATAGTGATGGTCTTGTCGGTTATATCGAGTTTACCGGCCATTGGTGAAACCAGTGGTTCAGCGCCATTGTCTTTTGAGGCAATGACATCACCAAGAGCAACATCAGAACCGGTAGCAACCTTGAGTTTGCGGTTACCAAGGTCAAGCACGACGTTTTCTTTGTCGGCTGCGGTAACTTGGACAACATAGTGGTCACCCTCTTCCCAAACGTTTGCAACACCAGTTACATCAGTTAAGTAGGCCTGACCCTTTGGAGAACGAACTTCGAAGAGCTCTTCGATACGGCTCAGACCTTGGGCAGTGTCGTCGGCCATAACGGCGCCGGAACGGTGCTTAGAGTCAAGTGACAGCTGAGTACCAGGCTCACCGATACTCTGGGCGGCAATCACACCGATTGGGTGATGACCGGTAACCAGATTGCCGGTAGCTGGGTCAAAACCGTATGACTTCTGTGGAACACCACGGACGCTTGTACAGCTCAAGACACTCATGATCTTAACATTGTCGATCTTGTCGTCGGCATCGATAGCAGCAGCGATTTCTTCGGTAAAGGCATCACCGCGCTTCAGGTAACCCTTAACATCTTCACCGGCAAAACGGCCGTGCAGACGTGAGGCATAGGTAACGCCAATTTCGGCGGCATCAACTCGGCGCATCGTAAAGCCGGGGTCCTCTTCCTCGTTATCGAGGGTAAAGACATCTTGGGCGACATCAACCAAACGACGGGTCAAGTAACCGGCGTCGGCGGTCTTAAGGGCGATGTCGATCAACGCCTTACGGGTACCACGGGTACCGGTAAAGTACTCAAGTGGAGTTAAACCGGCAACATAACCTGACTTAATTGGAAGCTCAATAGCGCTACCGGAAGCATCTGACAGCACACCAAGCATACCAACGGCGTGGTTCAGCTGTGAGATGTTACCACGAGCACCAGAGTTAATAGCGATTGCCAATGAAGTATCTTGGCCGACCATTTGCTCACGTAAAGCTTCGAGAACGCTGGCTTCCACCTTGGTCCAGTTGTCGACGGTCAAACGGTGACGTTCTTCATCGGTAATGAAACCTTGTTCGTACTGGTCACTAATAGCGGCTGAGCGGTCTTCACCTTCGTCAATCAACTTAGGCATGCCGTTGACGCTTACAAAGTCGCTCATACCCATTGAAAGGCCTGAGATTGTAGCGTACTGGAAACCGAGGTCTTTGAGTTTGTCGGCAACTTCAGCCGTCTGATCCTGACCGTATTGCTGGTAGACAGCTGCCATGACTTTTTGCAGACGCTTCTTGGTCATGACTTCGTCCTGGAATGGGAAGTCATCAGGGAAAGTTTCGTTAAACAAGATGCGGCCAAGGGTAGTCTGGTGCATTTCACCACGGAATGGCAGGCGGACGACATTCTGCAAACGGATTTGACCGTCATCGTAAGCCATCATCGCTTCACCAACACTCGTGAATGAACGGACCTTGTCGCCCTGCAGGCTCATGCGGTCGTAGGTCAGGTAGTAACAACCGAGGACAATATCCTGCTCGATGTGCAAGATTGGCGAACCGTCGGCTGGCTTCAGTAAGTTCTTGTTGGCGGCCATGATGTCACGTGCCTCAGCCTGAGCTTCGTCGCTCAGTGGCAAGTGCACAGCCATTTGGTCACCATCGAAGTCGGCGTTAAAGCCCTTACAGACCAATGGGTGAAGCTGGATAGCTCGGCCTTCGATCAGTACTGGCTGGAAAGCCTGGATAGACAAACGGTGCAGTGACGGTGCGCGGTTGAGGAGGACATATTTACCCTTAATGACTTCATCGAGGGCGTCCCAAACAGCGATTTCACCGGTTTCGATCATGCGGGTCGCACTACGAATGTTGTGAGCCTGTTCGCGGAAAATCAGTTCACCGATAACAAATGGTTTGAACAGTTCGAGGGCCATCATCTTTGGCAGACCACACTGGTTGATCTTGAGTTCCGGGCCGGCAACAATTACCGAACGACCGGAGTAGTCAACACGCTTACCAAGCAAGTTCTGACGGAAACGACCCTGCTTACCCTTCAACATGTCGGAAAGGCTCTTCAGACGACGGCGCTGGCCGGTAGCGGCGACAGCCCGGCCTGAACGAGTTGAGTTGTTGTCAATCAGGGCATCGACGGCTTCCTGGAGCATGCGCTGCTCGTTGCGGCGGATAACTTCAGGGGCATTGAGCTCAATCAGCTTCTTAAGACGGTTGTTACGGTTAATGACACGACGGTATAAGTCGTTCAAGTCCGAAGTAGCAAACCGACCACCGGTCAGCTGGACCATTGGACGCAGGTCTGGAGGAATGACTGGCAGGACTGAGACACACATTGAGACAGGCTTAATACCGGCCTTTTCCATGTTCTCAAGCAAGCGCAGGCGCTTCATCAACTTCTTCTTACGCTGGCCCTTCGCATCTTCGGCCTCGGCGCTCAGGGTTTCGATAAGCTGTTGCAGGTCAATTTGCTCAAGCAATTCGCGGAGAGCGGCACCACCCATACCAACCTTGATCAGTTCGCGCAGGGCGTCTGGTAGGTTACGGTAGTCGGCATCGCTCAGCAAACGCATCACTTCCAGGCTGGTCAGCTGTTCTTTGAGCTGTTCCCAGCTAACGGCTAGTTCTTCCTGTTCTTTGGTCTGCATTTCTGCCAAAGCTTTAACATTGGCGTCTTCGTTCTTGGCTTCAGCTTCAAAACGCAATTTGATAGCTTCTTTGGCAGCCGAGAATTCAGCTTCCTTGTCAGCCAGGATCTGGTTACGCTTTTCGGTATCGACCGAGGTAATGATGTAACTGGCAAAGTAAGCCACGCGCTCCAGGTTCTTAACGGTTACACCAAGCAGCAAACCAATGGCTGATGGCGTACCGCGCAGGAACCAGATGTGGGCAACCGGGACAGCCAGGCTGATGTGGCCCATGCGTTCACGGCGGACAATTGACTTAGTGACCAGCTCACCGTTCTTATCGACGGCAGCTTCGCGTGAGCGAACGCCCTTGTATTTAGCATCGTGTGGGTTGATGTCCTTGACCGGACCAAAGATCCGTTCACAGAACAAACCGTCACGCTCTGGTTTTTGGGTGCGGTAGTTAATGGTTTCGGGCTTTGTGACCTCACCATAGCTCCACTCTAAGATATCAGCGGGATGTGCGACCGCAAGGCGTACCCCATCAAAGGTAGCAATGCTGGTGCCGTATGTGTAACGCGCCATAATTAGGCCTCCTTCCCTTCTTCATCAACATTTGTATCGTCGCCGTCGTTAGCGTTGCTTGAAGTGCTGTCATCAACTACAGCTACGAGAGCTGGATCGTCGATATCTTCGGCGTCTGCTACGCTCAAACCTTCAAACTCGGTAACTTCTTCGGTAATGTCGATATCAGCGATTGCCGGAGCCGGAACATCAATTTCTGACGGGTTGTTAGCTTCCTGCATAACGCTGGTAGCTAGAACAGCTTCGGCATCGATAACCTTATCGGACTGTACCAGGTCGACCTTCAAGCCAAGACCCTGCAATTCTTTGACGAGGACGTTAAAGCTTTCGGGGACCTTCGGACCGACGATTTCAGTTTTCTTAATGATCGCTTCGTAAGCCTTTGAACGTCCGTAAACGTCGTCGGACTTAATAGTAAGCATTTCCTGCAAGGTGCTGGCTGCGCCGTATGCTTCCAGGGCCCAAACCTCCATCTCACCAAAGCGCTGACCACCGTTTTGCGCCTTACCACCAAGTGGTTGCTGGGTGACCATAGTGTATGGACCGGTTGAACGGGCGTGGATCTTGTCGGCGACCATGTGGTTCAGCTTAATCATGTACATGCTACCGACGGTAGTACGTTCACTAAAGGCTTCACCAGTACGACCGTCAAACAATTGCTGCTTGCCGTCTTCTGGAAGACCGGCTTCGCGGAGCAGCTCGTGAATCTTAGCTGATGGCACACCATTGAATGATGGACTGGCAACTTTAATACCAAGGGCGTAAGCCGCCATACCAAGGTGGGTTTCAAACAACTGACCGATGTTCATACGAGATGGCACACCGAGTGGGTTCAAAATGATATCGACAGGCTGGCCGTTCTCCATGAATGGCATGTCTTCGATAGGTAGAATCCGGGCAATAACACCCTTGTTACCATGACGACCACCAAGTTTGTCACCAACGCTAATCTTGCGCATCTGGGCCACAAAGACCTGGATTTGCTTGATAACGCCACTCTTGAGTTCGTGGCCATTCTCACGTGAGAAGACTTTGACGCCAACAACCTTACCGTGCTTGCCGTTTGACATGCGCTGTGAGGTGTCACGGACTTCCTTGGCTTTTTCACCAAAGATAGCCCGCAGCAGACGTTCTTCTGAGCTAAGCTCCTGTTCACCCTTAGGGGTAATCTTACCAACCAGGATATCGCCAGGACGGACTTCGGCGCCGATACGGACAATACCTTCGTCATCGAGGTGACGCAGGGTGTCTTCGGAAACGTTTGGAATATCACGAGTGATGATTTCCGGACCCAGCTTGGTTTCGCGGACTTCAATCATGAAATCAACAATGTGAACGCTGGTTAAGGTGTCATCTTCCACCAAGCGGCGGCTGATGATGATAGCATCTTCGAAGTTGTAACCGCTCCATGGCATAAAGGCGGCGATAAGGTCTTTACCAAGTGCCAATTCGCCATTTTCGATTGACATGCCTTCAATTAGGACATCGCCCTTCTTGACTTTGTCACCGGTGTTAACAACAACTTTTTGGTTGATGCTGGTGCCTTCGTTACTACGCACAAAGTGGCGAGGTTCGTAAGTGACATTGCCTTCTTTGTATTTAACGATGACTTCTTGGCCGTTAGCCTTTACGACTTCACCTTCGCCATCAGCCAGGATAACCTGACCGGTGTTGCGAGCAGCAACTGCTTCCAGGCCGGTACCAACGCGTGGGCTGTGTGGCTGTACCAGCGGTACTGCCTGACGCTGTTGGTTGCTACCCATGAGTGAGCGATAAACGTAGTTCTTTTCAATGAATGGGATCAGACCGGCGCTTGAACCGATAATTTGGTTACGAGCGGCGTCCATGTGGGTGATCTCGTCGGCATCGACTTCACCAGAAGACTGGCGAGTACGGGCAGAGACACGCTCTTCAACCAGCTTGCCACTACCATCAACTTCGGCACCGGCACCAGTGATGACCGCTTTGTCCTCTTCGTAGGCGTCCAGGTATTCGACTTCGTTGGTGACTTTACGGTCCTTAACCTTGCGATAAGGAGTTTCGATAAAACCGTACTCGTTAATCCGGGCGTAGTTAGCCAGGTTAAGCACCAAACCAATGTTGGCACCTTCCGGAGTTTCGACAGCACAGATGCGACCATAGTGGGTAGCGTGGGCGTCACGGACTTCAAAACCAGCGCGCTCACGGCTCAAACCACCAGGACCCATCGAGCTTAGGCGGCGCTTGTGAGCCAACTCTGACAATGGGTTAATTTGGTCCATAAACTGTGACAGCTGTGAGCTGGCAAAGAATTCACGGACAGCGGCGACAACCGGGCGGGCGTTGATCAGCTGGCCGGGTTGAACCGTCTCGATCTCGCTCATGCTCATGCGGTCTTTGGTGTTTCGCTCCATGCGCAGCAGACCAATACGGAACTGGCGCTGGACGAGCTCACCGACCAATTTCACGCGGCGGTTAGCCAATGAGTCGATGTCGTCAGCTGGTTCCTGAGTGTTGTTAAGACGGATAATTTCGGCGACAATGGCGGTCAAATCTTCGATCCGCATCGTGCGGTTCTCGATGGTGTTGGCAACATCAAGGTTAAGACGCTTGTTGATCTTGTAACGACCAACACGGCTAAAGTCAAAACGCTTGAAGTTATAGAACATGTTCTCAATCAAGGCCCGGGCGTTATCAACGGTTGCCAGGTCACCTGGACGCAAACGGCGATACACTTCGATGAGAGCATCGTTTGTACCGCGAGCTGGGTCTTTTTCGAGGGTAGCTTCGAGGTAGCTAGCCTTACCGGTATCAACCTGCTTGAAGGTTTCCTTCATAGCGTTTTCGGTCATACCAAGGGCGCGCAACAAAGTGGTTACAGGGATCTTACGCTTGCGGTCAATCTTAACGTACAGAGCACCGTTAGCAGCGGTCTCAAACTCAAGCCATGCACCACGGCCAGGGATAACCTTGGCACCATACAGGGCGGTAGCACCATGTGGGTCAGCAGTAAAGAAAACACCACTTGAACGGATAAGCTGTGAAACAACGACACGCTCAGCACCGTTAATGACAAACGTACCGCGGCTGGTCATCCATGGGTAGTCACCCAGGTAGATTTCCTGGTCTTTGACTTCACCGGTGATCTTGTTAGTCAGCTCAACAGTAGCTTTTAAGGGAGCTTCGAAAGAAACATTGTTCTCGCGAGCTTCAGACTCTGACATTTTAGGGTCTTCAAAGCGATAATCTTTGAACTTTAATGACAGTTTAGCGCCAGTATAGTCGTCGATTGGACTAATTTCGGCTAAAAGTTCGCCAAGGCCTTCGTCGATAAACCACTGGAACGATTTGTTCTGGTGGTCAACGAGGCTTGGCAGATCAATGGCGTCGTCGGCTTGCGTGTAGTACACGCGCTTGGTCGCACTATTTGTAGAAATGCTCTTAGACATAAGCAAGCATGCCCCCGTAGTTAATTGTTGTTAAAAATCTCGTACTCAACCGCTGTCAGGGCTACGCAAAAAAGCGCACCATACACCAGACCGTACGTTTAGCTAAGGGTTTTTGTTTAGATTGTTAGTTGTCGCGCGAAGGTTAACTAAGCCGGGGTTTCTGAGCCTTCTAACTTACGTAAAAAACGTTGAATAAAATACGTAAGATTAGAAGCGCTGCCTGCTTACACTACTTCTTACTTTACAGTGTATACATTTGTCCAGCTGGCGTCAAGACTTGAGTTGCTACCTTCACCAGGAGGCTGGCGGCGTAAAGTTACTATAAACGGTCACTAAGTGGCCGGCTTTAGAAATGCCGTAGGGATCATCCATGCCAGCAGGTGGTCGTAAAGTGGTTATCTCGCTGTGGTCCGACAAGACCTCAGCTAAACCAGTCGGCTGGTGTTGCATCGGGTGTCCGCTCGGATGCACAACAACCGTACCAAAAATCTCTTCTTCCGGCCCGCTAAGCTCAACCGCCCGGGCAACAACTGCAGCTGCCGCCGTCCGCAATGTTTCCGGATCATTTTGTTTCTCATAGTCGAGCCAGAAATCAACATCAGTACCCCGGTAATGTCGAGCACCCTTAACATCAATAACAACTTGGCTTTTAATAATTGTCGCAATGCCGCTGGGAATACTAGCTTTATCACCGTCAACAGCTTCATAAATTAATGATGCATGAAAACCGAACTCACTTGCCGCCGCAAGGCGTCTGATATTACGGGCCGCGCGAAGAACCCCATCACCATAACGCGCAAAGCTACCTCCGTATATACTCTCCGGCAACCAGCCTTCGTTACGCTTTACCAATGTGTTAGCCGCAATAGCCTGTTTGACAGTAACATTTGGTTTCCTCGAGAATGCATCTAATTCGAAATCGGCCATCTAAGTACCTTACCGTTCACCGATTATACTGTCAACCACCTTGATTACCACTATTGGCCAAGTGGTTTTGGTAAGGTAGTGATGACATCATCAACAATGCCATACTTCTTAGCTTCGTCGGCTGTCAGCCACTTGTCGCGCTCCATATCTTCGTGGATCTTGTCGGCTTTCTGGCCAGTGTTTTTTGCCATAATCTCTTCGAGCAGTCGCTTGATACGCAGTGATTCGCGCAGGTCAATCTCTTGATCGGTCACTTTACCGCGGGTACCACTCGATGGCTGGTGGATCATAACTGTGGAGTTCGTAAGCACAAAACGTTTGCCTTTGGTGCCACTGCTTAGCAGGAACGCCGCAGCCGAAGCCTGCATACCGATGCCAACTGTCTGGACATCATTGGTGATGTATTGCATGGTGTCATATATGGCCAGAGCGTCATAGACACTGCCGCCGGGGCTATTGATATAAAAGAAGATGTCTTTTTTAGGGTCTTCGGCCTGCAGAAATAAGAGTTGGGCGACAATTAGGTTAGCGGTCGTTTGCTCAACAGCCGTACCCAGGAAAATAATTCGGTCTTTAAGTAGGCGAGAATAGATGTCGTAGGCACGCTCGTAGCGGCCTTCGCTTTCGATAACAGTTGGAACTAATACGCTCATAGGGTTGTCCTCCTTGTTTGTTGGATGTCGACAAATATGAGTATATAAAAATTAGCACTCTTACGTCAAGAGTGCTAATTACATCAGTTTCCTAGAGCACTACTTGCGTAGCGCAGAGGTATCGATGGCGCCTTGCTTGCGCATTTTCTTCATATAGCCACCATCGGGGTGGGCACCCAATGCTGCTAATGCATCATGCTGAGCCTGTGGGTTAACGCCACATTTACGGGACCACGGCATGCCACTTGGACCAGTACAGTCACTCATAGCCATTGCGACTTCAGCTATTCCGGTGCGAGCCTGGTCACGTATTTTCTCTGTCCTGTCAGCAATAAAATCAGCATTGCGGAATGCACTGTCTAAGTCATCAATACCGGTAAAGATACCCTCAGCGTACTCACTGATTTCTGCGACGTCAGTATTTCTAGCATCAAGCTCGGAAATTGCAGCCAGCGTAAATGCACACCGGCCACAAGCCTGGCAGTCAAAGGTTGGTAATGTTTCACCTGAGTTTTGCATTATCTCACTCATGAGATATATTATAGCACACAACGTCAATTTAAGCAATAGCGTCATGTTTCTACCAGATAGCAAATAACCGCAATCTTCGAGGGGCTTGCGGTTATTCTACAAGGGTGAATGCTATGCTACTTGGCTGAAGCGTAGCCAACCAGTTTTTCGATGGTTTTTTCGGTCAGCATGCGGCTGGCGATATCGCGCTGGTTTTCGGGCTTATCAAGCTCGGATTGCATAGATTTGTCGGCGTACTGGCCACGCAGCAGTTGCAAACGCATCTGTAGTTCTTCGGGGGTAACAGTCACCTTCTCACGGTCGGCGATTTCGGCCAAAACCAATCCAGCTTTGACACGCTTGGTGGCCTGCTCGCGCTTTTGCTCGCGGTGCTCTTCTTCGGTCACGCCCTCGGCTTCGAGGTGCTCCTGCCAGGTTTGGCCACGGTAAGCCAGGTTCTGGCGTTCTTCGGCTTCCATGCGGGCAATTTCCTGCTCTACTAAGATGTCTGGTACCGACACGGTTGACTTGTCGGCTACGTGGTTTAGAACATCTTCTTCAAAGGCCCGGTCAGCCTGGGTTTGGCGTTCGCCGGTCAATTGGCGCTTAATGTCTTCTTTGAGCTCGGCCAAAGTCTTGAAAGGACCGACTTTGCTGGCAAAATCATCATCGAGTTTTGGTTGCACAACTTCGTCGACTTTGGTTGCGGTAACAGTGAACTCGACTTTGCGCTTCTGCAGGGTTTTTACTGAATAATCGGCTGGGAATTCTAGGGTAAAGATTTTCTCTTCGCCGGCCTTCATATCGATGAGGTTGGCTTCAAAGCCCGGGATAAAGGTGTCACTGCCCAAGACCAGTGGATAGTCTTTGCCTTCGGCCCCGCCGATAGGTTCGCCGCTTTGGGCATCTACGCCCTTAAAGTTAATGGTGACTTGGTCGCCTGACTTAGCGGCCCGTTCAACGGGCTTACGCTCGGCACCGCGGGTTTGTAGTTGGCCAACGACTTCGTCGACATCTTTAGCAGTTACTTTAACCGCGCCTTTTTCGAGCTTAACCTTTTTGTAATCCACCAATTTGATATCACCAATAGTCTCAACTTCGGCTTCGATTTCCAGCTCGCTAAATGGCACAAACTTCTTGACGGTCACCTGCGGTTGAGCGACTGGACGGATCTTTTCCTGATCCAAGGCATCGCCGTAGATATCGTTCATGGTTCGCTCTAACACTTCACTTTGCAAAATGTTAGGATTAGCATTCTTTTCGACAAGGTGCAGCGGCGCCTTACCTGGGCGAAAGCCCGGCAAACGCATATCACGTGCCAATTTGCGCAGCGTCTGTTGCTTGGCTTTATCAAGCTGTGCGGCCTCGGCCGTAATGGTCAGCTGAACTTTTGTATCGGATAGTTTCTTGGTGGTCACTTGCATAAGTAGCCACTTTAACAGATATAGAACAGTTTGGGAATAGCTGCTCTAGTGTTTGCGGTAATCTTCGAGCAAACTGATGATCCGGGCAACACCATGGCGTTCTTCTTCACCGGTCACCAGGTTACGCAGCTCGTACAGCTGGTTCTCGATCTCACGCTCACCAATAAACAAAGCGTAGTGGATACCCTTTTTGACAGCTGTTTTGATCTGTTTTTCGGCTTTGCGGCCAGTAGTGTCGACTGCCACGCGCAAACCGTTTTCACGCAGTTCCTGGACAATTCGCTGGGCTGGTAAATAGACATCACCGATCAAAATGATATATAAATCGGTTTCGCTACGCAGGTCCGGCAGTAGGTTGTGCGATTCTAAGAAGTTCTGGAGTGTTACATCGCCCATGCCAAAACCAGCTGTTGGCACCGGGTCGACACCAAATAAGCCAACCAAGCCATCGTAGCGACCGCCACCAAACATTGAGCGGTTGTTCTCGGGATCAGTGTCAAAGACTTCAAAGACTACACCAGTGTAGTAATCGAAGCCGCGCATAAGGGTAGTGTCAAAGCGGGCATTGCTGACGCCGACATCGGGCAGTGACTCAAGTAACAATTTTAGCTCTTTAACTGAGGCATGTTGCTGGACTTCTTCTGGCAGTTGTTCGATTTTCTTAACTTCCAGCAGTTTAACTAATTTGGCGACTAGGCCTTCGTCACGCTGGTAGGCGGCACAGATGGCATCGATTTGCGCTTCAAAGACCGACCGTTCAAGCTTGTGCATACGATCAATGAGGCGTACCAGGCTGTGGGTCTGAACGGCATCAAATTTAAGATAATCACGCAGTAAAAAGTCGATAAACTTGCGGCTGTTGATGCGGACTTCATACATCGACGCCTTAGCGCCAAAACTCTTTAATAGCTGGTTGGCAACCTGTATAAGCTCCTGTTCGGCAGCCAGATCATCAAGCCCAAAAACATCGACATTGAGTTGCCAGTGTTCCCTTAGGCGTCCCTTTTGGGGTCTTTCATAGCGCCACAAGTTAGGAATGCTGTACCAGCGTAGCGGATAGGGTAACTCCTGGCGCCTAGCGGCCACCATGCGCGAGACAGTTGGCGTCCACTCTGGGCGAATTGCCACTTGGCGGTCACCACGATCAGTAAAGGTATAGGTTTGTTCGTTAACGATTTCGTCGCCGGATTTGGCGGCATACAGATTAAGTGGCTCCAGAATTGGAGCGTCGATTTCTTCGTACCCATAGGTTTCCACCACTTGGCGCAGCTTGCCAAACATATACTTTTGCAAACGTTTGTCTTCGGGGTAAAAATCGCGAGCGCCTTTGTACGGCTGAGTTGATAATGCCATAGGGGTCATTGTAGCAAAAACAGTAGTCTTTTGCGATGCCAGCCCTATTTGTCGGGTTGGCTAAAAAATGATAAGGTAAGTTTTGTCTCGGAGCCGACCACACCATTCGACTTTATAGAGAGGATCCCCTTTGATATTCAGACGCTTTGCCGCTGCCGCTATGACAGCAGTTGCCGTCATAGCACTCGTCGCCTGCAGCAGTACTACATCCAACGCGCCTTCGGTCCCAGCACCGACATTCGCCAGCACATCCAGTAGTACTCAACCGGTTGTACTGCCACCCCTGACCGCGAAGGTCACTGGGAGCTGCGCCAACCCAGGTGGATTCCGCCTGGAGTCCACCGGCTTCACGCCGAACGGCAAGTACCAGACCAAGGCCATCTACCCCAACGGTACACCCTACAACTACCTACAGAATGGAGGTGTCGGTCTGGCGAATGCCAATGGAGCAACGCCCAACTGGCATTGGGATTGCCTCGACGGCCCCAACGGTACACGTGACACTCCCGGCAAGTACCATGTCAGCGTGATGGACCTCGCTACTGCCCGGGTGGTCGAGTTCGACGTGATCGTCGCCTACTAATCCATCGAACACTGGTCGGTTCCGAGACACCCGGCCAGCAATGGTCGGAGAACACAGGTGGGCACATTCCATAGACGTTGGTGACTAAAACACTATTCCCTATGAGATGATGCCCGCCTGTTCGACCAGGTTATTCATCTTCTTTATAAAACCAGTGTTCTTCGGGCGGCTGCACATCTCCCAGTTCTATATGAACAGGACGCTCATCACCGTTCCCCAGCTCGAATGTCTTGGCCGCCTGCCGGCACCATGCCGCGTAGGCAGGCCCGTCGTTCTTGTCATCAACAATCACCCGTCCCTCACTGTCATGCATTGTAAAATTGCCGTCAGGCAGTCTACCCGCCTCATGCGCTAGAGCTAGGGCGACTAGATATGTGGCGATAACATTGCACACCTGTTTGTGGCTCAGCTCTCCTACATTCTGGACGTCGTATGCAAACTCGCAAGCCTGCCTAAATAATGGCGCCATGTCATTATCTGCCGTAAATATTCGATTTTCATTCATACTGTAAAACTGTAAACAAAAAGGCACCCTCTGGTGCCTGAATCAAATTGGTGGGGATGAAAGGACTTGAACCTTCACGCCTTGCGGCACTAGCTCCTAAGGCTAGCGTGTCTACCAATTCCACCACATCCCCTTGTGGACTGTTGTAGTATACTCGATACAGAACGCAATGAGCAAATCACATAACAAGCGCAGCAAAAGCGGTGTCAAACGCAGTCATAAACCGGTCGCGACCGAAGCTAAAGCTAAGCCCGCAGCGATCAAGCCGGTAGCCGCGGAAAAACCGGCAGAAACCATCCGTGAGCCATGGCGCCTAACTTTTATACGCCGGTTGGGATCATCAGTCAAATATGGCTTCTCGCTTATTTTCCTCAACATTGAGGTCATTCGTACCACTCTATCGTCAACACTGTTGTACTTAGTCATACCGCCAATGGTCCTGATACTTGGCTCGTCAATTGCCGGCACTGACAAGACAGTTTCGACCCATTTGGTTATCGGCACATTCATCACTCTAATTGCATTAGTATGGTATGCGCTTAACTCATTTTGTCTGTACGTCTTCACCCTGCGGGCTGTCCGTGGTGATCGCCCTAAAACCCTGGACACCTACCGCATGGGACTACGCTTTGTGCCACGTTTAATTGGTCTTGGGCTGCTAATTGTCGCATTGGCCGCCGTTGGCGCAGTCTTCTTGATCATTCCCGGTTTGATCGTCTTACGCCGCTACTATCTAGCCCCGCTGTTTATGGTAGATGAAGACCTTGGTATCCGTGAAGCGATGGATAAAAGCGCCGCGCACACTAAGCCATTCTCGCCGGCGATGTTTGGCATATTCATAATACTGGGCTGTTTTATACTAATCTCCTATCTCTGCGGCCGCCTTTTCCCGCCCTACGGCTCACTGCTCGGAATCCTCATAGCCAGTCTATACGTTTACACGCCAGCCTTGGTTTATCAGCAGCTCTACGATAGCAGCCTCGACTCACGTGAAGAGCTTAAACGACCTTAGTTGGGTCGGTAAAATACCAGTTGGGCGTCACCGTAGATCTTGTGGGTAACTTGAGTCAGTCCGGGAATTTCCGGTGCTTCGGTTTTACCGGGCCAATCTAGGACAAATATGCCGTCGTTAACCACATGCTTGACCAGTTTTTCTACGACTTCGAGCTGCAAGTCATCGTATGGTGGTGCGGCAATCACAATATCAAAGCGCTGATCAGGATTTTTATCGCTCCAACCCGAGCTGTTGGCGCTGACCAGTTTTGCCTGCTTCTCTAAACTAAGTGACTTGATATTTTGTTGGATTATTCGCTGGGCCGGCGTGTCGATCTCGATTAATAATGCTGATTGAGCGCCGCGACTTAAGGCCTCAAAGCTCAGAGCGCCGGTGCCGGCAAAGGCATCTAGTACGGTCAGACCTTCGATATCGCCCAAAGTATTAAACAGGGCGCCGCGCACTCGGTCACTCATGGGGTGTGTACGCGCAGAACGCGGGGTCGCAAAATTCCGACCGCCAAGACTACCGGCAATTACCCGCATCATTCGGCCTTTTCACCATGCTCAGCTTCGAGTGTTGCCTTGTACCAAATCAAAGCCACTGCTTTAACGATTGACGGCACCAATTGCTGGCGGACATCTTTCGCCAAACGTGCCGTCCAACCCTTTGCATAAAATGAGTCATACATACCCAAAGCAGCAACTTCCTGGGCGACCCGGCGGTAATATTCAGGCACGGTCATGCGATCGATATCGGCAATATCAGCAGCGGTTGGCCTAGTTCGCTGGGCCAGTCGCATCGGCAGCATAATTGAAGCGACGCCCCACTCAAAAGCCAAGTGGGTCGTAAACAGACCCTTTGGACCCCACATCTTCCAGTTGTTTTTGATGGTGTCACGGCCATTGTCACCCGGCATCAAGAGCTTGTCCTTGTAAGTTATCCGGGTCTCTTTGCCCAGGCCACCGCGCAGTTCATCGAGCTTTTCCTCATAGGGGTAGTGATGGGCCGGGGTTAGACCGTCGACAACGGCATGAGCCAGCCAGGCCGCCTCAAAGGCTGCTACCACCGGGTCATCTTTGCGCAATGATTTAACGAGGTTAGCATAGTGGCCATCTATTAGTTCGATCAATAATGTGTCATCAACGTCAAACGGGCTAAAATAGTGCCACGGTTCGTCTTTGGCCGGGCTTTTGGTTTTGATACCGTCCGGCCCGTTGCGGCCTTCAAAGTGCAGAATCCGGCTTATTGAGGGGAACGAAGCGTGATATTTTGAGGTCTCTAACAAAGCGGCGACATGGTGGCGAGCCGCCCGGTCAATTTTTTGATGGGCGCCGACCAGCCTGCCCGATTTGGAGGTAAGGGTGGTTCCTGAATACATGGTTAATTTAAATTGGTGACAGCTCGCAATTTATTTATGCGCTGTGATAACTGAGTATATTGTAACAGATTTTCGGTTGTAGTGATACGTTTCACAAAAGCCTCAGCCGCGGTGCGAGCTGCGGCCAACAGCTTACTGTCTGACAATTGCGCTACTCGTAAGTCAAGTTCACCATGCTGCGATTGGCCATAGATTGCCCCCGGGCCACGCAATTCCAGGTCGAGTTCAGCCAGCTTAAAGCCATCGGTTGACTGTTCCAGAGCCCGCAGTCGCTTACTGGGCGCCGAAGAGTCGCTCATCATTAAGTAACAGTATCCCTGATAGCCACCACGACCGACACGACCCCTTAATTGGTGCGCTTGGGCTAATCCAAAGCGCTCAGCCCCTTCTATAAGCATGATGCTGGCATTAGGCACATCAACCCCGACCTCAATCACCGTCGTACTGACTAGAATATCCAACTTATGATCGACAAATTGCTGCATAATTGCCGCTTTGTCCTCGGCCTTCATCTTGCCGTGCAGCAAACCAACCCGGAAATCTTTGAAATCTTTTTTAGACATCTGCTCGTAAACACTTTCGGCCGAGTTGACCTCAATTGTCGATGAGTCGGTAATAAGCGGACAGACTACAAACATCTGGCGACCAGTTTTGAGCTCTTTGCGAATATCATCGTACAGTTGCGCCCGGCTGTTTGGTGAGCAGATTTTTGTAATGATTTCCTGCCGGCCGGCAGGCTTTTCATCCAAAATTGAGATATCCAGCTCACCGTACAAAGTCAGCGCCAGGCTGCGCGGAATTGGCGTAGCCGTCAGACTGAGAACATGCGGCATGTGGCCAGCCTTGGTCATAAGTGTTTTACGCTGCTCAACACCAAAACGGTGCTGCTCATCAATAATGATCAATTCCAAGTTATGCATGTCGACTTTTTCCTGGATCACCGCCTGAGTGCCAACAATCAGGCGGATATTACCACGGGCAATGCTCTCATGAGCCCGCTGCTTTTGTGCGGCTTTTAGCCCCCCGACCAACAGTCCAACGTAATGGTCCATGCCGACCGGCGCCAGTAGTTTTAATAAGCCTTCGGCGTGTTGGCGAGCCAGTAATTCGGTTGGCGCCATAAAGGCCACCTGATGGCCATGATGCAATACCATCAACGCTGCCATAGCTGCGACCAATGTTTTGCCTGAGCCAACATCACCTTCAACTAACCGATTCATCGGCTGCCCCTGTTCCATATCACGGTAGATTTGCCAGACGGCTTTACGCTGACCGTCGGTCGGTGTGAACGGTAGTTGTTTCACGAAATGTTTCACGACCGCTTCATCGAAGGCTACTACCGGTGCGGTTTCGGCTTGGATTTCCAGTTTATTAAGCAGGCTGGCGACAATCAACTCAAAAACCTCTTCAAAGCCAAGCCGGCGTTTGGCATTGGCTAAATCTTCGCCATCTTCCGGGAAGTGCATGGCCATAATCGCTTCGGCCCGGCTCATTAACTTTTGCTCTCGCACCAGCCACTCTGGCAAACTTTCCGGCAATGACCGGATCAACGGCATCGCCTGGTTAAGCGCTCCTCGGATCTGGCGCGAATTCAAACCCTTGGTTTCCCGGTAAATCGGAATGATCCGAGCGGTGTTAAGCGGAAAATCACTCACCAGCTCAATACTGGGGCTCATAATACTCAGCCGCTGGTGGCTCAAGCCAAAGTTGCCTGAGATAAAGTAGTCTTGGCCGGTTTTAATGGCGTTTGCCCGATACGGCTGGTTAAACCAAATGAGCCTGACGCTGTCTTTACCGTCGGTGGCAACCGCTTCGGTAATGTGCATTCCGCGGCGCACATAACGCCCTTTCACCTGGTCGATAGTTGCGCGGATAGAGACTTCGCCAGGCTGCATGTCGGCGATATTTGAAACCTGCGAATAATCATCATAGCGCCGCGGATAGTAGTTAACTAAGTCGCCAATGGTGCGCAAAGATAACTTGGCAAATTTCTTTGCCAGTTCCGGCCCCACGCCCTTTAATACGGTTAGCTCATCTTCCACGCGCATACCGTCAAATTATACGGCTATGATGCTTTGCGAACCAAGAAGAAGATGCTCGGACCAAAGTAGCTCGATGCCAGTGGGACTTGCAAAGCTTTTTCCAATGAGACCATCATGGCTTTGGGCATGACCTTCTTAAGGCCAGGACTGCGCAAGTTAGAAACAGACAATGTTTGCTCAACCTTCAAGCCGGCATGCGCCAATTGTTTGATAACCGTTTTAGGGTTGTGGTTTACAAATGGGATCTCACCTTCCTTACGGTGCTCCTCGGACAGAATATCGACCGGTGTTTCGGGCAGTTTTTTGCCTTTTAACAAGTGCTTAAGCCGGTTACGGAAGTGGGTGTAGTTGGCCATTTCAAGGATAATATAGCCATCATCGCTGAGCGTCCGGGCTAATTCACTAAATGGTACTTGCGGTTCTGGTAAGTGGTGCATAACGCGGATCATGGTAAACAGGTCAACTGAGCCATCTGGGAAATCGAGGTGCTCAACTTGCATGAGTTTGCGTTCAATGCGGGGGTGGCCCTTTAAATAATCGGCAGCGATATCGAGCTGTTGCTGACTTGGCTCGGCCAAGGTAACTTTCTTGGCATAGTTTTCTAACAAAATACACAGCCGACCATAGCCACCGCCGATATCGACAGCGTGGTTAAAAGTTTTGCCTTGGAGTAGTCGTTCGATAGCCACGCCTTCGGCGGCATTTTCGTAGTCACGGCCGTCCCAGTAGCGCAAATAGTTGTGATTGGGGTCGTTATACTGGTCGGCGGTGATCTTAAAATCTTTGGCAGCTGTGGCTTGTTTGGCTGGAGCCGCAACTGCCGTGCGTTTGGCTTTCTTTGATTTGGCGGGGGTTTTCTTTGTCATAATATTTGCAGTATATCAGATACGATCTATCTCGACTAAGGCACTATCTTTGAATTTTTTGCCCTTGCGTAGCAGCAACCGCCCGGCAACAAAGTCACCAGCCTCAAATGTTTCACGATTGACCTTTTGACCGTTGATAGCAATAGCGTTGCCATTCAGCAGTCTCCGGGCCTCGTTGTTAGACTCAGCCAAGCCAGCGGCTACCAGCGTATCAATAATACTGGCGTCACCAGCAGCGATAACATTGGCAATTTCGTGACGAGTGGCGGCAATAACTTCATCTGAGACTTTGTCGATGGCCGTTTTACCAATCAGGACTTCGGTCACTTGCTGGGCAATTTTGGTCTCTTCCGGACCATGTACTAACTCAGTTACGGCTTCGGCTAAGCGAGTCTGCGCAACCCGGGCTGCCGGCGTAGTCTGGTGAACTTCGATAATCGATTCAATTTCTTCACGGCTTAGGAATGTGAAAATCTTGAGATAATCTTCAACACCGGCATCATCGGCGTTAATCCAAAACTGGTAAAACTGGGTGGGGGTGGTTTTTGCCGGGTCAAGCCACACGGCACCATCTTCAGATTTGCCAAACTTGCGCCCAGTAGTTTTATTAATAACCAATGGCATACTAAAGGCGTGCGCTTCTTTGGCCTCTTTCTTACGGATTAGTGGTGCACCTGACAGCATGTTGCCCCATTGGTCCGAGCCACCAATTTGCAGCTCCACGCCAAATTCCTTGAACAGATGCCAGTAGTCATAGCCTTGGATAAGGTTGTAGCTAAACTCGGCGTAGCTAATGCCGCTGCCGCCTTCGTTCATGCGGGTGGCGATAAAATCACGTTGCACTAGCTCGGTCATGCTGTAGTGCTTGCCAACATCGCGTAAGAACTCGAGGTAGCCAAGCTCTTTGAACCAGTCGTAGTTGTTGACGACGGTTACATCGCGACCATCGAACAGCCTTTGGACCTGAGCTTTGATACCGGCGACATTGCGCTCGATTTCCTTATGACTCTTAAGCTGGCGCTCTTCTTCCTTGCCGCCCGGGTCACCAATCAAGCTAGTGGCACCCCCGACTAGCAGAACCGGTTTCCAGCCCGCCTCAGCCAAACGCCGGGCGACTAAAAAGATAGCCAGGTTGCCGATGGTTAAACTATCCGACGAACAGTCTGCGCCCAAGTAAAAGCTGCGCGGCGTATCAAGCCACGTTATATCTTCGAAGGTATGGTCTTTGATGAGACCACGCCACTGCAAGTCATCGGATAGTTGCATAATCACTCCTGTTTATTGCAGTATACAATCTGTCTCCACGGCGGGCAAAGCAAACTGCGAAATGTCTTAAACTTTCTTAACTTCTATTGCATGTTTTAGGGCTTATGTTTGCTATAATGGGGGACAATGATACACAAGCACGAGAGGATGGCTTTTAGATTGTCATGAATAATGGTCAAGCTCCCCGCCGGTCACGCCGCGCGCAAAAAAATGTATTTACTACTAAGAGCGGTACTGATATCCGCGTAAACCGCAGCTTTAGTGAACGCCGCAAAGCTCGCAAAGATGCCCTCGCCCGCCAACGGGCCGCCCGCTTGAGTGAACTGCCAAAGAACCGTTTTAAGCGCATTTTGTATCGTTTGCACCCTAAACGCGTGGTTAAATACTGGTTTAGTCGCGAGGGCGCCATCATGGCCCTTAAGATTACCGGCGTTGGCATTGTGGTCTGTTTCTTGCTGCTTGTCGGCCTGTTTGCTTACTTCCGTAAAGACCTACCAAACATCACCGATGTTACCGGCAACAACCTACCTGGCAGCATCACCTACTACGACCGCACCGGTACTATCCAATTATGGCAAGACTACGACGCTGTTAAGCGCATACCGGTGGCCTCCGACAAGATCAACGACTACATGAAGAATGCCACTATCGCCATTGAGGATAAAGACTTCTACAAAGAAGGTGCCTTTAACGTCCGCGGCATCATTCGTGCCGCTTATCACAACGCTTTTGGCAACGATGGCACCACCGAGGGTGGCTCGACCATTACGCAACAGCTGGTTAAGCTCAACGAGAACTGGACCAATGACCGTACTTTGAGCCGTAAGATTAAAGAAGTTATTTTAGCCGTCGAGCTTGAGCGCGAATACTCAAAGGACGACATTATTACCGGTTACCTCAACATCGCACCTTATGGCGGTATTGAGGTCGGTGTCCAAAGTGCCGCACGCGATTACTTCAATGTCGATGCCAAAGATTTGACCCTGGGTCAGGCTTCTATGCTGGCCGCCATTCCGCAAGCGCCATCATACTATTCGCCTTACGCCACCGGCTCATACGACGAAGAAGCCCTTGTCGGCCGTCAACACTACATTCTTGACCGCATGGTCGAGCAAGGCATGGTCAGTAAAAAAGATGCCGACACTGCAAAAGCCGAAAACGCCCCAACCAAAGTTATCCCACTGCAGCAAAAATACTCAGGCATTCAAGCACCTTACTTTGTGCTGGCTGCCAAAGACGAGCTAGAACGAACATACCTCGGCAAAACAACTACTTTGGGCGGTTGGAAAGTTAACACCAGTTTAAATATGGGCCTCCAAAACCTGGCCCAAAAATCGGTTGATAATGGCATGAAATATGTCAAAAACCAGTACGGTGACAGCGCCGCCTTTGTAGCTGAAGATGTCAAAACCGGCGAGATCGTGGCCTCTGTCGGTGGCGCCGACTTCAATAACGAAGAGTTCGGTAAACTAAACTTCGCCCACTCTGTCCAGGTCTCGCCGGGTTCAACCTTTAAGCCCTACGACTATACCGCCTTGATCGATAAAGGCACCAATGTCGGCGCCGGTTCGGTTATGTACGATAGCGAGGCACCGCTGCCCGGCTACCCATGTACGAACAAGAGCAAACAGCAAGACGGCGGCAACTGCCTGAAAGACTACGACTTCCGGGAACCGGGGCCGATCACGCTCCGCTACGCACTCGGCGGTTCACGTAACATTCCGGCTGTTAAGGCTATGCTGACGGTTGGTACCGACAAAACAATTAAGGTTGCCAACGACCTGATGGCCAAAGATGGCGCCTACAAGTGTTACGCCCCGGGTACCGATGTTTTCTCAGCCACCAAGAACGATGAGAGTCCTTGTTACGGCTCATCGGCCATTGGTGATGGTGCCTATATCCACCTCGATGACCACGTCAACGGTTTTGCCAGCCTGGCCCGTATGGGTGCAGCTATGCCAAATACCTACATTCACTCGATCACCGACGCCAAAGGTAAATCAGTGGCGCTTAAAAAGCGTGAGACCAAACAAGCTGTCCGTCCTGATTCGGCATACATTGTTAACGACATGGCCTCCGATCCTAAAGCAAGTTACCTACCTGCCTCCAATATTTGCGGTGGACTGTGTAAGTTCCATAACTATAACGGCTGGAAGTTCGCTATCAAGACCGGTACCACCAACGACGCCTACGATGGTCTGATGGCTAGCTGGTCAACCCAATACGCAGCTGTTACCTGGGTCGGCTACCACACTCGTACCAAAGCTATGCGCGGTAACATGGAGACAATGACCGCACCGATCGTCCGTGATTGGATGCGCGGCGCCCATGATGCGCTTAACGAAAAAGCTGTCAACTGGACAGCCCCAGCCGGTCTTAAGACACTTCCAGCCTTCGTAGTACGCAACCATATCGGTGTCGGTTCGGTCGAGCCCAGCCCAGCTAACGAGATCTTCCCGTCTTGGTACACCCCAAAGACCGCTTCAAGCACCTCAACCGTCATTGATAGGGTCTCCAACAAAACCGCTACCGACTGTACACCCGATGCAGCCAAACAAACCGTTGGTGGTGCGGCCGCTAATAGCTTCTCGGTTGACCAATTCGTCAACGGTGGAAGCGGTGCAGCCAACACTACAGCCAGTGACGATGTTCACAAGTGTGATGATGCTAAACCAAGTGTCTCCATGGTCATATCATCGAATAAGACCGGTAGCCCGACTCAAATTTGTGACAAAAACGGCTGTACGATCACCGCAACCATCAGTAAGGGTACTCACGACCTAACCAGCGGCCAGTTCCCCGGCAAAGTTAATGTTTCAATCAACGGCACTGCCGTTAAGAGCTTCGACATCGGTTCTAATGATGCTACCCAGACCTTCTCGTTCCAATATGTGCCCGAGGGTTCCGGTTCAGCCAAAGTCGTAGCCGACGTTACCGACAGCGTACTGTATAGCACAAGCTCGAGTGCTGACCTGACTTTCCAGGTCAGCTCCGGCGGCAACAACAACCCGTCGCCATCACCGCAAAACCCGTTCCAGCACAATAACAACGACTAGCTTAATCTTTTTCTAGAAAGCTGTTGAGCGCCGAGCGTACATCGCTAACGCCCTGTAAACCTTTAGGTTTCTTGCCTGAATGCTGCACCGGCCCAATAGCCGTATCAAAACCAAGTTTAGCCGCTTCTTGAATGCGTTTTTCGACAAACGGCACATGCCTGACTTCGCCTGACAAGCCAACTTCACCAAACACCACAGTTTGGCCCTTGAGTTGCAAGCCGCGAGCCGCTGAACCGATAGCCATACAAACCGCCAGGTCAGCCGCCGGCTCACTAATACGAATACCGCCGACAATATTGATATAGATATCCTGTTCGGCTAGTTGTAGCTTGGTACGCTTTTCGAGGACCGCTACCAAAAGATTAAGCCGGTTAAGATCAATACCGCTGGCTGTCCGTTTAGGATAGCCATAGCTGGTTTTGTTGACCAGGGCTTGAACTTCCACCAGCAGCGGGCGAGTGCCCTCAAGTGTCGCTAATACAACTGAGCCATCACTGTCCTGACGTTCGGCCAAAAGGGCAGCTGACGGGTTTTTTACGGGTTGTAAACCGGTATCAATCATTTCAAAAATACCGGCTTCACTCGTAGAGCCAAAGCGGTTTTTGATGGCCCGCAAGATCTTAAAGCCGCCATAGCGGTCGCCCTCAAGCTGCAACACAACATCAACCACATGCTCAAGTACTTTAGGGCCGGCAATAGCACCTTCTTTAGTAACATGCCCGACGATAATCAGCGCTGTGCCACTGACTTTGGCAGCCTGCATAAGGATATTGGTACTGTTAGTAATTTGCGAAACCGTTCCGGGTGCCGAGCCAACGTTACTGCAAGCAACCGTCTGTACCGAATCGACAATTACCATTTGATACTGGCCGCTGGCAATAGTTGCCGCGATGTCATCAGCCGATGTACTGGAGGCCAATTGCAATTGCCCACGCTGAGCACCCAAGCGTGATGCCCTTAGCCCAACTTGATGCAACGACTCCTCGGCGCTGACATACAAGACCGAGTGATGCGCCGCAACATTGTAGGTAACCTGCAGCAGCAATGTACTCTTACCAATGCCCGGCTGACCGGCCAGTAACACGACACTGCCGGGCACTAAACCGCCACCCAAAACCGTATCGACATCATCAATGCCGACACCGATACGCGGCTGATCTTTAGCAACCACCGAGCTAACAGCTTCGGCCTGAAGTTGATTGCCGGGCAGCGCAATTTTACCGCCTCCAACTTTTATCGACGGCATTGAAACTTCTTCTTGTAATGTGTTCCACTCACCGCATTGGGAGCAACGGCCGGACCAAGCCGACGAAATTGCACCACAATTGGTACATACAAATCTAGCAGTCGTTTTTGCCATTGCCCCTCCTTAAGTGCTGGTAGTCTACCCGATTATTTTGTGGCAGGCAAGCTTGAGCTATCGATTGCCTGCTGCAAGCTGAGTGTCTCTTGAGCCAACTGGTTGCGCTGAGCCACAATCGCGTTATACCGGTCAATCAATGTCTTAGTATCTTCGAGCAGTTTATTATAGGTGTCAATCTTGGTATTGTATGGTTCAACGCCTTGGTTATAGGTGTCAATGCGCCCACTTGCCCGATAATTTTGCAGCTTGCGGCCCTCGTCATCAAGCTGCTTCTCTTGGCTCACCAGTGTATTCTTATTATCATTAATGGTCTTGCTCATAGTTTTAAGCTGGTTGTCGTATTTTTGGATAGCTTCTTGCCGACTGGTAAACGCACCCTGGTAACTGCCGGCAAAGGCGGCTACTGTTTGGCGGTCGGTAAAATATTGCCTATAGTATTGTTCGAGTTGTGGCGATAAGTTAGCCACTTCGGTGCCAAAAATTGAATGCATCTCATTAAGTTGCTGGCCCGGCTCGGTAGTCTCGTAATTCTTGAGAATCTTTTTTACACGGGCATCTTGTAGTTGGTTGTCGGCAAAATCTTGCAGCCAGCGGTTAACCTCGGCTTTTTTGTCTTTGCTCAGCCGGTCATAGGCGGCATGGAGCATTTCGTGAGCAGCCGTAACCTGTTCGACACCCTCTAGACGCTCATCATCAACTGACAGTATGTAAATACCGCGCATATTGCTTTGATAACAGCCGAGCACGATGGTGGTTTCGCCAAACTTGTCGCAGTTGGATCGGAAGGTGGCTTTGTCCTCAACTGCCGGGTGATTGATGTAGAAATAACGGCGGGCGGCATCGGTCATGGTCGTGGAATTTGCCAAACCGCTTACTTGAGCCGACGGTTGATAGTCGCGCAGTTTCCACCAATCTGTAGCAATATAGATATGCGAAGCCGCCAAGTAGCTAAGACCGGCGGTAACCAAAAGACCGACAAGCCCAAACGCCCGACGCGGTGGCCGGGCGTGGTCAACTTTTTTGGCTTTCGTGGACATACCGTTAGTATAGCATCGAAATGCTTATGCTATTCGGTACTGGCAGCGTAGGCCAGTTCACCATTTTTGGCAGAGATTTTGATGATCTCACCGCGCTGATATTCTTCGCCCAGCAGCGACACGGCAATTTGGTCTTCGATAGTGTCTTGGATCAAACGCCGTAGCGGCCGAACGCCATTTTTAGCATCGTATCCGTGATCGAGCAGGTACTGCTTAGTTTGCGGCGTAACCGACAAGCCCAAACCGTGTTTTTGCAAACGCGTACGAAGCTCATCAAGCTGCAGATCAATGATGCGGTAAATGTCTTTTTTGGTCAGTCCGCGGAAGACAATTGTCTTGTCGATACGGTTTAGCAACTCGGGGCGCATTAGTTTTTTAAGTTCATCATGAACCTTGCTCTTGTTGCGTTCGTGCAGGCTATCGAGGTCTTGCAGCTCACTCTGGCCGGTGGCCTGGAAGCCAAGGCTTGATTCCTTTTGCAGCTTGTCGGCACCGATGTTACTGGTCATGATGATAACCGTGTTGCTAAAGTCGATCTTGCGGCCTTTGGCGTCGGTTAAGTGACCATCTTCCAATACTTGGAGCAGCATGTTAAAGACATCGGGGTGGGCTTTTTCAATCTCATCAAACAAGACTAAGCTGTAGGGTTTGCGGCGGATCTTGTCGGTCAATTGGCCGCCATCATCATAGCCAACATAACCAGCTGGTGCGCCAACTAAACGCGACACGGTGTGATGCTCGCCAAACTCGGACATATCAATCTTGACCAGAGCATCTTCTGAGCCATAGTATTCGCGGGCCAATACCCGGGCCAGCTCGGTCTTACCAACACCGGTCGGACCAAGGAAAATAAACGAACCAACCGGACGGCGTTCACTGCCGATTCCACTACGGTTACGGCGGATCGCCCGGGCGACAGCTTCTACGGCTTCACCCTGCCCAATCACGTATTTTCCTAAAGTTTTTTCGAGTTGCAACAAGTATTTAGCTTCGCTATGGATCACTTTGGTTGCCGGCACACCAGTCATACGCGAAACCACTAGCGCGATATCATCACTGGTCATGACCAGAGGCTTAGCATTTTTCTTGGTAGCATGCAGCTTTTCCAATTCGGCGCGAATTTGGCTGGCGCGGGTTTTCTCGCGGGCAGCCTTTTCGTAATCTTCGGCGTCAACTGCTTCTTCGATACGGGCATTAACCAGTTTCTGCTCTTTTTGGAGCTTACGGACTTCCGGCGAAGTCTTGCCCTTGCCTACGCGCAAGTGGGCAGCGGTTTCATCGAGCAGATCAATTGCCTTGTCGGGCATATAGCGGTCGTTTACATAGCGTTTAGCCAATGTAACGGTGTCTTCAAGAACCTCATCGCTAATCTCGACACCATGGAAGGCTTCGTAGTGTTTGCGCAGACCCTTCAAAATCGCCAAGGTCTCGGCTGGAGTTGTTTCAGGGACTTGGACTGGCTGGAAACGGCGTTCCAGGGCGGCGTCTTTCTCGATGTGTTTGGTGTATTCAACGGTCGTTGTAGCACCGATGACTTGGATTTTACCCCGGGCTAATGCCGGCTTTAAGATGTTACCGGCATCAAGTGCGCCTTCGGCAGCACCGGCACCGACAATTAGGTGGATTTCATCGATAAAGACAATGGTGTGCTTGTCTTTTTCAAGCTCAGCCATGACTTTTTTAAGCCGCTCTTCAAATTCACCACGATATTTTGTCCCGGCGACCATACCAGCCAAATCAAGCATTACAATACGCTTGTCGATTAAGCTGTCGGGCACATCTTCGGTAACAATGCGCTGGGCAATACCTTCGACAATAGCCGTTTTACCAACGCCAGGCTCACCGATAAGCACCGGATTGTTCTTAGTGCGGCGGTTGAGCACGGTGATTAAGCGCTTAATTTGAGTGTCGCGACCAACGACCGGGTCAAGCTTGCCAGCCTGAGCCAAGGCTGTCAGATCAGTACCAAAGTGGTCAAGGGCAGTTTTAGCAGGCTTTTTAGTAGTGCGGCGGCTACCTTCGCCGTCGCTGTTGTTGTCATCGTACTGTTGTTGGTTTAAGAATGTTTCGACTTCACCCATCAGGGCGTCGACATCGATATTCATGTCACGCAGCAAAATAGTTGCCCGGGCATTTTTTTGGCTAAGAATGCTGTACAGAATGTGCTCGGTGCCACAAAACTCTTGGGCATAATCCTGGGCAGTATCATAAGCCATTTTGAGGGTTAGCTTGGCAGTTTCGCTCAAGCCTTTGGCGCCCATATTAATAACGAGATTTTTAGGCGTCATGTTAAGCGCGATGCGGGCCCGGTCAAGCGTAACACCGGCGCCTTCAAGCATCTTGGCACCCATGCTTGAGTCCTGAGCTAACACACCGAGCAATAGGTGCTCGGTACCAACATAAGCACTGCCAAAGCTGCGGGCAATAGCGTCCGCGTGCTTAAGACTGTTTAGCGCATTATTAGTCAAATGATTAAGAAAATCTTGGAATCCTGGTTCACTTGGCATCATAGTGTATTCCACCAATCTAGCGAGATATTACGAGTTCGCTACTTCTATAATACCAATTAGCACTCACACGTCAAGAGTGCTAATTACTACATTCAGCAAACTTTTAGTTTAACGCAAAACCCCGGCACTGTGACCGGGGTTATTGCAAGCTTTTGACGAAGACTACTCGCCGTGTTGCTCGATAGCGTTGAGCAGGTTGTTTTCGAGCTCGGATTTCTTCTTGAGCTTCTGCACGACTGGCTTGGCTTCAGCGACCGCTTCGGCAGCTTCCGGCGCAATCATATCTTGCTTTTCGGCTTCGATATCAATTTCAAAACCGGTCAGCTTGCTGGCCAAACGAACGTTTTGGCCGCTGCGGCCAATGGCAATGCTCAGCTGGTCTTCCGGTACAAAGACGGTAGCCTTGGTTTTAGCATCGTCGATAGCGACTTTGGTTACACGGGTTGGGCTTAGTGCATTAGTAATGTAAGCGACTGGATCTTCATCCCAAACGATGATGTCAATCTTTTCTTGTTCACCGACTTCGCTCATAACGGCGTTAACGCGAGTACCATGGCCACCAACAAAGGTACCGACCGGGTCCACGCCAGGCACATTGCTGGCAACAGCGATCTTGCTGCGGACACCAGCTTCGCGGGCGATGTTTTTGATTTCAACGGCCCCACCTTCCATCTCTGGAACTTCGGCTCGGAACAACCATTCGATAAACTCACGGTTACCGCGCGAAACAACCAATTGCGGACCACGGAAGTCGCGCTCGACATCCTTGAGGTAGACTTTCAGGCGCTGGCCGGGATAATAGCGCTCGCCTTGGATCTGCTCACTGCGTGGCATGATGCCCTGGGCTTTGCCGAGATCAATTCGCACAATGTTACTTTCAACACGAGCGACAGTAGCATTAATAACGGTGCCGATTTTGTCTTCGTACTCATTAAGCACGATCTCGCGCTCAGCTTCGCGCAAACGCTGTAAGATAACCTGCTTAGCGGTTTGAGCAGCCACCCGGCCAAAGGAGCTGACCTTCTCGTGGACTTCAATCATGTCGCCAAGAACAGCGTCTTTTTTCATGACCTGGGCATCTTTAAGGGTGATTTCGTAAGCGGCGTTCTCGACTTCTTCGACAACTTCTTTGCTAACATAGGCGTCAACTTCACCGCTGTTGAGGTTCATGGTTACGCGGACTTCTTGTTCGCGTTCACCGTAGTCACGTCGGTAAGCAGCGGCTAAGGCCTGCTCAACGATTTCTTGCACCATGTCTTCGGGCAAGTTTTTTTCTTCGGCAATCGCTTTGACGGCGACGGCCAGTTGTTTAATGTCTAAATCCATTTAGATCCTAACTTTCTTATTTATCAATTCTTAATGTTTCAACTAATTATTTGGGTAAGATATTAAAAAAGCCGACCGCTGCGGCCGACTAACACCATCAAGTATAAAGAAGCGGCAACCTGTTGTCAATGTCAGTCAACAGGCTGACGTACAACTCTGGCTTCGGCAGCTTGAGCAACGGCAACTACGTGCCCGTTAATGTCATCTAGATAGCTGCCGCCCATTTGCGCCGAGTGGTCAGACATGAGCTGTTTAAAAGCTGCGTACTTATTAGCCAATGTTTGATCAGTTTGTATCCAGGCTAACACTTTATGGTAACGCTCGGCGACCATTAGATAGGCAAAATACTCCGCCCGATCCTCAGCCACGGATGAAGCGCCATAGCCGCTTACAAAACCCGGTATCGGGTGATCACCCGACAGGCAGTCGTTGTCCGGCTCGTAACATGAAGGTCCGCCATTACCATACTGGAAGCCAGGCACATTCAGATCAGTCCATTCCGTCAGTGGCTGTCCCAAGGTGCCATCATTGGCTTCTATGTAGTGCCAATACTCATGGTGTATAACACCGCGCATGTAATCATCGGCGCCGTACCCGACATCATAGACCATCAGCTTGTCGGGGTTGTCATAAACGGACGCCCGATAAGTTCCATCAATGTAGTTTTCTTTACCAAGCGAAATGCTCTGGAGCCCAGTTTGGGCTACAAAGTCCACAGGATACTTGGACCACTCATCTATAAGCGCTAATCCTAGCTGTTTCACATGCTCCAAGTCAGCCGCTACCGGCAGCACGAATGACGGTGGTCGAATGGTACTAGGAAAGGTGGTTACATATACGGTCACATGATACTGGTCGTCCCATATTTGCAGAGCTTCTTCGGCTTGCCTTAGTGTCGTAGCCGCCGCGAGTTGGCTGGACGCCACGGTATTGCCAAAGCGCTTATAGGCATTACCGAACTTTACATGCGCCTGTCCCGAAGCACCAGCTGCAGCCGTGCCTGTTACGCTACTAGCATTGCCGGCAATACCCCCCGACTCTGCTTCTGCTGATTTGATCGTAGTAGCCGCACGTATTAAAAGCAGACCGCTGAAGCCACCAACAATGGCCATGGCCACAACCACTATTAAAATACGGAGCGGCCGTCCAACTTGATGCTTATCTCGTCTAACCCGTATAGCGTTTATCCTTATGTATAGATAGTACCATCTTGCCGAATAGCGGACAACAGATCACAACTTAATGGAAAGCTCCTGATTGAGCTGATACAATGAGCCATATGAGTAAATCCGTTGACCACCTATACGAAAGTTTCCAGCCACAACATTACGAACTGCAGTGGCAATTACCAGACACTGACTCGAAGACTGATAGCAAAACACCTGGTCGAGTACTAATTACCGGCAAAAAGGTTGGCCGCCCAAGCCAGCGTATTACATTGCATGGCAAAGGTTTAGTTATTAAATCAGCGAAGCTGTCGAGAAACGACAAAAAAGCCGGTCTGCAAGAAATTGCCCTTGAGCGGATCAACTTACAGAAATCACTCGACGAAGTCCGCTTGCACACCACTGAACTACTCTACCCTGGCGATTATCAGATCGAGATCGAGTTCGAAACTTCAATCCAAAGTGGCATGCACGGTATTTACCGCAGCAACTACAAAATCGGTGATAAAGAAAGAACTTTAATCTCAACCCAGTTCGAGAGCCACCACGCTCGCGAAGCCTTCCCTTGTGTCGATGAGCCCCAAGCCAAAGCCACATTTGATTTAACGCTTATCACCGACGCGGACATGACGGTTATCGCCAATATGCCAGCCAAAGATTCTAAGACGACTGATGGTCGCTTGCAAACCGTGTTTGAGACCACGCCAAAAATGTCCACCTACTTGTTAGCCTTTGCTGCCGGCGACATGCAAAAAGTAACCACCAGTACCAAAGACGGGGTTGCGGTCAGCGTCTACGCTACTAAAGCCCATCGCCCCGAATCGCTGGAATACGCTCTGGAAACCACCAAGCGTTGCATCGAGTTCTTTAACGAATACTATGGGATTCCTTACCCACTGCCAAAATGCGATATGGTAGCCATTCCCGATTTTTCAGCCGCCGCCATGGAAAACTGGGGCCTAGTAACTTACCGTGAGCCATTCCTAATTGCCGATCCTAAAACCTCGTCACACAGCAGCCGCGAGCTCATCGCCCTGGTTATCTGCCACGAATTATCACATCAGTGGTTTGGCAACCTCGTAACAATGAAGTGGTGGGACAACCTATGGCTTAACGAAAGCTTCGCCAATGTCATGGAATATGTTGCCGTAGACGCTTTGTTCCCTGAATGGCACATCTTTAATACCTTCGTATCCCAGGAAGGCCTGGCAGCTTTCCGCCGTGACAGCATTGCCGGTGTCCAGGCTATCAAAACCGAAGTTAACCACCCCGACGAAATCAGTACCCTGTTTGACCCGTCAATCGTTTATGCCAAAGGTGGCCGCTTACTTAACATGTTACGGGTATATATCGGCGAAGACAATTTCCGTGCCGGTCTTAAGCAGTACTTCCTTAAGCACCAATACGGCAATACTACAGGTGATGACCTGTGGGCAGCCCTCGATACCGCCAGTGGCAAAGATGTAGCCGGCTTTATGAACCCGTGGCTCGAACAGTCAGGCTTCCCGCTAATCCGCCTCGAACAAACCGACAGCCAGGTAACGGTCAGCCAAAGCCGCTTTGTGGTTGACCAGACAAAACCAGCCGACAAGAGCCAGCAATGGCCAGTGCCGCTCATGGAAGCCAACAGTAGTAACTTACCCAACTTGCTCGATACACCGACCACCAAGGCCAGCCTCAAAGACACCGATTTTGTGCGCATTAACCAGGGCGCGGTCGGTCACTACATCGTCCACTACACCAACCCTGCGCAACAGGCATGGTTAGCCCAACAAGTTGAAAATCAGAGTCTAGATGAAGCAGAACGACTGATGCTCTTGAGCGATAGCACCTTGCTTGCTCGCAGCGGCGTCGACACACTGGTTAGCACGCTGACATTACTGCAACACTATTCACAGGAATCCAGCGAACCAGTCTGGGACATGATGGCCTTAGTGTTGGCCGATGCCCGACGCTTTATTGATGCTGACCCGGCACTCGAAGAGAAAATCAAAGCCCTTATCCGCGAAGTCATCGAAACCCAGTACAAACGACTGGGCTGGGATGCTAAAGACGGTGAGTCCAGCCAGGATACTAAGCTTCGAGCCACCATTTTGGGCTTGGGTGCCTATGCCGAACACCCGGCTATCAAAACCGAGACACTGGCAGCCTTCGAGAAATACAAGCAGGACGAAACCAGCGTTGACGCGGAAATCCGCGGCCTGGTATTTAGCACGGCCGTTCGCTATGACCACCCCGGCGCATTTGATTACTTGCTTAATCTTGAAGAAACAACCACTAACCCTGACCTCAAACAGGAATTACTAAGCTCCCTGAGCATGACCCGCGAAGTCAAACGTGGCGAACAATTGCTCAGCCGTCTAAAAGACAGTAAAAAAGTCCGTTTGCACGATGTCGACAGCTGGCTAGTACTGCTAATGCGCAACCGCTACTGCCAGGAAATCGCCTGGCGCTGGCTTCGTGACAATTGGCCATGGATCGAAGAAACCTTCGCCGGCGATAAATCGTACGATGTTTTCCCGCGCTATGCAGCCAGCGCCTTCAACACCCGCCCCCGCCTGCAAGAGTACCGCGACTTCTTTGAACCAAAATCTGACCAAATATTCTTGGCCCGCAACATTAGCATGGGTATCGAAGAGCTCAGCAACCGGGTCACCTGGATTGAGCGTGACCTGCCAGCCCTACAAGACTACTTCACGAGCTAGGTGACTGATTCGACAAATGCCGAGACTACATAGTTACCGGTTACTTCAACTGCCGATAAAACATACTGCCCGCGCCAACCGCGAATCTGTACCCAACGCTCTGCCGCATGACTCATGCGCAGTAGTTTTTGGCGGGTTATGTAGTCCAGGCCATGACCGGCAAAGTCATCATGCCGGTATTTAACCTCGACGAAATAGGCAGTAGTGTCTTTTACGGCCACGATATCGATTTCGCAATCACGCCGTCGCCAGTTGCGGTCAACCACCTCAAAACCATGCCGTTCCAGATAATCGCAGGCGACCGCTTCGGCGTGCCCTCCTATTGCTGTTGTTTGCATACTAACCCCCGTTTTTCTCCCACCCGTTTGCTAGTGCCGGTAGTCTAACAAAAAGTCTGTATCGGTTTAAAGCTTTTGCGGTGAATTTTACATATGCCCAGGTTAGTTAGCGCCGCCATGTGCACAGCCGTGCCGTAACCAACATGTTTTTCAAAACCATAGCCGGGATATTCAAGGGCGGCAATCTGACTCATCCAGTTGTCACGGGCCACTTTTGCAACAATACTGGCTGCGCTGACTGCCGGTATTGTTAGATCAGCCTTGATAAGCGTCCGGGCCCGCGGCTCGGTAGCTAAAAAGTTAAAGCTGCCATCAATAATAATTTCGTCAAATGCGCTATGTAATTGGTCGACTGCCCGCTGCATCGCCAACCTAACCGCCGCCGTCAGCCCGACAGCATCAAGCTCCTCGGCACTTACCCAGCCCAGACCAACGGCTGCCGTTTGGTGAATCAGTTGCGAAAAATGCTGGCGCTTGGCTTTAGATAGTAACTTTGAATCGGTTAAACCGTCGATTGGCTGGTGTAATATAACCGCACCGGCCACGACCGGACCGGCCAGACAGCCGCGACCGACTTCGTCAATACCAACAAGAATTGCCATGATCCTATGGTACCAAAACCCGAGCATAAAAAAACGCTCCCGGAGGAGCGTTTAAAGAAAAATGCGAAATAGTTTAGGCTTCTTGCTTGTCTTCGGCGACAGCTTCGGCCTCGACTGGTGCTTCTGGGACAGCGTTAACCGAGTGACGGTCAAAGTCTACACCGGTTAAGCGGGCAGCTTTACCGGTACGGTTACGCATGTAGCTAAGATAGTTACGACGAACTTTGCTACGCTTGGTGACTTCGATCTTTTCGACCAATGGGCTGTGCAGCAAAAAGCTCTTTTCGACACCGATACCGCTAGCAATACGGCGGACCGTAATACGGCTGGTGTGTGAGTCTTTACGATCGGTACGAATAACCAAGCCCTGGAAGACCTGAATACGCTCTTTTGCGCCTTCACGAATCTTCTGGTGGACTTTTACGGTATCACCGCTCTGAACGTCGACAACGGCGTTCTTCTTAAACTGCTGGTTAAACTTCTGAATTACCGATTCCATAATATATTTCCGTCTTTAATAAACCTTACACTATTTTGCTCGTTCAAGCAATTGTACCAGATCTGTTATTATTCTTCAAGCTCCCTATTGACGGTTGGCCGCTCAAGCAAATCTGTCAGAAATTCACCATCAGGGTACTCTTGGGATATAACAACAAAACGACTAACGTCCTTTACGGCTGCACGTCGCTTCAATGCTAATTGGTAAGCTGCAGCTGCCTCCGTTAGTGATAGTTCTGACAAATCGGGGACTTCTGCAGTGTTAGACACCGCCTGCGCGCCAATAATACTATTAATAGCTGCACCTGCACGCTCCGCACTAAGGTCAATACTCGATGCAGTCGCCGATGACTCAAGCATCACCTCTGGGTCAGATAGAGCAGCCTCAGCCGCTAAAGTCCTTTGTAATTCGTAATTTTGGCCAACACCTTCAGGTCGATTAATCATATGTGCCCCTCTTTGTAGGTTTATCATACAGCCTCTAGCTAAAGATGCGCTGTAAATTATTTCACATATGATATAACACTAGCCGACAACACGGAAGACTTCTTCGATAGTCGTCTCCCCGGCAATGGCTTTGAGCATGCCATCTTGCATCATCGTACGCATACCGCTAGCAATAGCCGCCTCTTCGATATCCTGGGTAGCAATAACCCTACCGGATTGTTCGAGCAGCTTACGAATCTCACCGGACATACGAAACTGTTCACGGATAGCAATCTGGCCACGGTAACCGTAAGGGTTGTCTTCCGAGCTGCCTGGCTTGTACAGCTTTAGGTTATGCAGATCGGGCTTCTTAATAGACTTTGGCAAGCCATCGACGACTTTTTGCAGCTGGCGCAAGGTTGCACCGTCGGGTTCGTAGGCAACTTTTGTATCATTGTCTAGTCTCCGCACCAGACGTTGGGCCATCACCAGGCGAATTGCCGAAATAAACAAAGGGTTCTGGCCAATGACATCCATTAGACGCGTTAGAGCTGCTGCTGCGCTGGATGCGTGAAAGGTGCTGAGCACTAAGTGTCCAGTCAGTGATGCCTGCAGCGCTGTACGGGCAGTATCCATGTCACGAATCTCACCTACCATCACAATATCGGGGTCAAGTCGTAAGACCGCACGCAATTTGTCGGCAAAGCTATTGTCGTTGCCGCTTTCGGTACTGTGGACCGGAATCTGCGTCACACCGGCGAACTGATATTCAACCGGGTCTTCGATAGTAATAATCTTGCGTTCATCGGAGTTAAGCGTGTTCAACATAGAATAGAGGGTAGTCGTCTTACCGGAACCGGTCGGGCCAACTACCATTACCAGGCCGCTTGGCTTAGCGATAATGTCATCAACAATTGCCCGCTCGTCCGGAGATAAACCAAGCTTATCAAGTACATAGCTATCCTGGCGCATGTTAAACAGACGCATAACCACGTCCATGCCATTAATAGTCGGCACCGTTTCAAGACGCAGGTTAATGTCAACATCGGTACCATCAGCCATCGTCAACCGCTGGGCAATGTGACCCTGCTGAGCAGCATCAGTTCCGGTCGAAACATTACCGGCGCTGGCAATGGCTGACTGCAGAATCCGATACTTTTCTCGCTCCAGATGGGCAACCGGGTGCAGCACGCCATCGATACGGAAACGAATACGCACATACTCTTTCTGATTCTCAATATGGATATCCGAAGCATTCAACAAGTGAGCCTGCTCAACCAGGTAGGCCAGCATGTCGGCCGCCCGAACCTTGGCTAATGTTTCGGATACGCTTTTAATCAGATCCTGGGTACCGGCAGTGTTGATGGCGATATCCTGGTAGATCACCTTAGCGGGTGGGTCGTAAAGCAGCATATACTCCCGGAAACCGGGCTCGGAAATTAGCGCACTTGTAACCCGCTGATCCTGGAATCGGGTGGTCAACGTCTTGATAACCTGCTGCGAGGTAGTCGTAGTGATGCCGAATAACAGATTGTTTTTATCCATCTGCAGCGGCACGACCTTCATTGCATACATCTCATCATTAGATAAGATATTCTTGAAGATCTTTTTGTTGGGCACCTGAGAGGTGTCAGCATAATTTAGGCCAAGCAGCCGCGCCCGGCGCAGTGTAGCCTGCTCTTCGGTATAACGAAGGTCTTCACTCATACCCCTTAGTATAAACCATTAGCGTCATACTGACCTAGCGTAAATAGGCCGAAACAAGCACAATCAGCTCCAGCGCCAGAACATATGAGGCTTGCAGCCATAAAAAGTGAGCTTTGTAACGCCGCGATAGTACCGCCAGCACACCTGCAACCATGTAACTAGCCAGAACCAAGCAAACCAGCTGCGAAACTTTTGTTTGATTTGATGCTAGGCTCAGAGCCCAGCCAATCAACAGAAACATAAGCGCCATGCTCCACGCTGCAAGTTTATGAACCGTCCGTTTCCAGCCCTGTATATCGGGTACGAGTCCTGTCACCGCTTGCAGAACGAAGGTTATACCGATCAAAATGCGAAATGCTATGTCCAATCCAAGCCTCGGAGCGAGCCAAAAGCCAAGCCAGCCATAGAAAACAGCTCCCAGGCCAACAAGCACAACTGCAAACAATAGCCGTGTCTGTAGTGATGTTGCCGCATGACGGCTAATCGACAAGAAGTCTTTGTTGCGCCACTTCGTCAACAAATACCAGCCCGCTAACCAGCTGAGGACTATGTATAGTAGGCCGATGCATGCAATCATTTCCCCGATTATAGCAAGCCATGTACACTGTTGGCATGCCGGATATCATTTTAATTGCCCATAATCTGCGGAGTACCCACAATGTTGGCAGTTTACTGCGTACTGCCGAAGGCTTAGGTGTCAGCGAAGTAATCCTAACCGGTTATACTCCCTACCCTGTGCACGATTATGACAACCGCCTGCCCCACGAAGCCCGCAAGCTACATAAGCAAATCCAAAAAACCGCTCTTGGGGCCGAGACTAGTCAGCAATGGCGTCATGAACCCAATGTTGAACCAATTATCCGTCGCTTAAAAGCCGAAGGCTATGTTTTGGCCGCCATCGAGCAAGCGCCAAACAGCATCAAACTCCCCACTTACCAAACACCTGAGAAAGTTGCACTATTAGTTGGCCGTGAGGTCGAGGGTGTTGAATCAGAAATCTTAGCTCAAATGGATATCATTCTTGAGATACCAATGTTTGGCAGTAAAGAGTCATTCAATGTCGTCCAAGCAGCGGCTATGGCACTGTATCACTGTCGTTTTATGGCTTAGTGGATAAAGCCGACGGTGCGCGTTACTAATACGCCTCCCGACACAATAACCAGCAGGACAAGATCAATCTTAGGGTGACGCACAATAAACTCCTCGCTGTACACAAAGGCTCTATGTGCAAAGCGTACATGTCGGAAGACAATGACCAAACCGGCAATTGTTGAAACAGCCACCACAATCGCCAGCAAGCCCGGCACGGCATTACCGGCTAGAATATCAACTCTTGCAACCTGGCGTTGTGGCAAATCGTTGCCGAGTAGACTTGGTGCGATCCCGGCCGTGTTATTGGTTGGACGGCCATACATGGCAACAACAATCGTCTGGTCGGGCTGACCTTGGAAGCTTGGTGCCTTGGCAATGCCAAAGCCAACATTTTGATAGCGCCAGTTTAGTAAGTTTTCACGGTGTTCGCTGCTATTCATCCAAGCCTTGAGTACTTCGCTGTTATTAGCAAAGCCGTAGGCCAGGTTTTCACCGGCTGCAGTATATTTATACCCGCTCTGGTTAACGAATTGCCAGGGAGATTTACCCTCAGGTGACACATGAGCCCAGTAGTTTTGAGCAACCATGTCGTTGGCCTTGGCCTGAGCGGCTTCTGTTAGTAAACTGTCAATCGTCAAACTACCGACCCGGTTGCCAATCCGGTCCTGGTTGGTTTCAGTCAGCAAGCCATCGGTCGTAATGTTACCAGTTGCAGCACCGAGCACTTGGCCATGATGCCCTCCGCTCAAGCCGACCCAGACAAAGTTAAGAATAATAGCCAAACCAGCAATAGCTAGCAGCGGCAAATACGGCCAGTAGGTTTTTTCGTAGTGTTTACCACGTTTGTGGTGGTGCGCGCTACGCTTTTGATGATGAATTGGTGGTGTTTTGGCTTTTTTTGTTACCAGAACCATAGTTTTTGCTTTTCTTTAAGGTTTTCACACGCCTTAAATCAAGCATAAGCTTTCTAGCACACATTGTCAAATCAGGCTACTTTAACATTGTCGGCACCAGCCAGCGTCTTGAGCTTGCCCATAACATGCTCATCATGGCTAACACCGGTCGGCAACTTGATAATCTGACGAGCGGCTTCGTCGCCCAGCACTAACACGACATCGGTTTGACCTAAGTGGTCATCGATTACCTGCTTAAGTGACATTAGAACTTCCTGATCTTTGGCATTAGGCAGACGGATATACACACGCTGCATTGGCTCATTACGCGGTGGCGATGCGGCATCGATGATTGGCACACTGGTAGTCGCCGTCTTATCTGCTACCGAAGCCGAAGCAACATTATTGGCTGCATTGGCCCGGGCAGACAGTGCCTTAGCAACCGCGCCGCGGACCGTCGTAGGTAAAGCCCGCGGTTTACGACCGGTCGATTGGTACAGCGAAGCCTGCTCGGCACTAATCTCACGAGCATCATCAACCATTATCTTAACCTCATCACCGATGTTGCCTTCACGGTCTTTAGCCGACACTTTACCCTGGATTAGCACGACCCGGTCCCGTTCCCACAAGCCAAGTGTCTTCTGATAGGCACTCGGAAATAAAATCGCCTCAATCTCACTTTTGGCATCTTCAATTTTGATAAAAGCCATCTTCTGCCCATTCTTAGTGGTGATCTCCCGGACATCACTCACCGCGCCGCCAATGGTCACCGGCTTGCCATCATGCATTGGCTTAATTGTGTCAAGCGGTACGGCCTGCTCCTCCAGAAATGTTTCATACAGTTCCAGTGGGTGTTGGCTCAGATACAGTCCCAGCAAATCGCGCTCCCATTTAAGCTGTTCGTGCTGGTCAATCTTAGGAGCTGATTCATCAAGTTTGAGGCTCGAGCGTATCGACGCCCCGGCATCTTCGTTAAGAATGTTACCAAACAGGTCGGTCTGACCACTGACTTTGTCTTTTTGGACGCGCTGGGCAAAAGCCATGAGCGTATCAAGGTTGTGTAATAACACCGAGCGCTGACCAAAACGGTCAAAAGCACCTGATTTGATCAGGCTTTCCAGGGCTTTGCGGTTTACAATCCTGGTATTGACTCGCTGGAAGAAATCCTCAAGGTCTTTAAATGGTTGCTCGTCACGGGCCCGGATAATCTCTTCGACCGCACCAGTACCAACGTTTTTAATAGCATTCATACCAAAACGAATCTGCTTACTATCTGGTACAACGGCGAACTCAAGGAATGACTCGTTAACATCAGGCGGCATCACCGACATGCCCATCTTCTTACACTCTGTAATCTCAATTGACAGACGGTCCGTGTCATCGTAATCGCTGGTCATAAGGGCAGCCATAAACTCAGCCGGATAGTGTGCTTTTAGATAGGCTGTATGATACGAGGTTAAACCGTAGCAAGCGGAGTGCGACTTGTTAAAACAGTAATCGGCAAAACCAAGCAGGTCTTTCCAAAACTTCTCAATCACGGCTTTGGGCACACCATTAGCCACTGCGCCATCAATAAACTTGACCTGCATCTTAGCCATGACATCATGCTTCTTTTTACCGATAGCCTTACGCAAAGTATCGGCTTCACCGCCAGTAAAACCACAAACTTCACGCGAGATGGCCATCACCTGCTCTTGATACACCAGAACGCCATATGTATCTTGTAGCGCATTACGCATCAACTCATGAGCATAGACAATCGATTCCAAGCCGTTCTTACGCTTAATAAAGGCGTCGGTCAGACCGGCGCTTAAAGGACCTGGACGATACAGGGCACCCATGGCGATAACATCGTTAAACTCGGTTGGTTTTAATTCGCGCAAATAGCGTTTCATGCCCGAGGATTCAAACTGGAAGACACCGGTCGTATCACCGCGTCCTAAGAGTTTAAAGGTTGCTTCGTCATCGAGTGGAATGTCTTTGAGTAAAACATCAATGTTATGGACACGCTTAATAATCCGCAGGGCGTTCTTCATAATCGTTAGGTTTGACAAGCCTAAGAAATCCATCTTCAGCAAGCCCAGCTCTTCAATCTGCGTCATCGGGAACTGGGTGGCGACCACACCCTTCTGGGCCATTTCAAGCGGTACATAGCCAACGAGATCGGATGGCGCAATCACCACACCACAGGCATGGACTCCGTGGTTACGAATAGTGCCCTCGAGCGTAATTGCTAAATCAATAACTCGCTTGGCGGTCTCGTTTTCAACATATTCCCGCTTAAGATCCATGTCGTTAACAATACTTTTTTCAAGCGGAATATGCCGTCCCTGGACTGGTTGTGGCACTAGTTTGGCGATACGGTCAGCTTCAGCATAGGGAACCTGCAACACCCGGGCGACATCACGCACCGCCGCTCGAGCAGCCATTTTACCAAAGGTTACAATGTTTGAAACGCGGTCATGGCCATATTTATCGGCACAATATTGGATAACTTCATCGCGACGGTTATCCTGAATGTCGACATCAATATCAGGCATGCTGATTCGGTCAGGATTTAGGAAACGTTCAAACAGCAAACCGTACTTTAGGGGATCAAGATCGGTGATATGCAGCGCATAGGCAATAATTGACCCAGCTGCCGAACCGCGGCCCGGGCCAAAGATAATCCCCTGATCTTTACCCCAGTTAATAAAGTCCTGGACGATCAACATGTAGCCGTTAAAGCCCATGCCATCAATGACCTTCAGTTCATATTCGGTACGCTCTAAGGTTTCTTTATCTAACTTTTGTTTTACTTCATCAATCGAAAGTTTTAAGGCATCATCTGGGGTGAGATGCAGATAATTCTCGGCTAAACCTTTAAACACTAGCCTATCAAGAAAGGTTTTCTCAGTTTCGCCTTCCGGAACCGGGAATTTAGGAATTAGGATTCCGCCAAGTTCGAACTCCACCGAGCAACGATCGGCGATCTCTTTGGTGTTACGGACCGCATCAGGCCTAAAGTCTTGCCAGCGGGCGATAATTTCATTGGGGTCGGCCACATGCAATTCAAAATCAGCCAGTGACATACGTTTTTCATCGCTTAAGAACGAGCCGGTTTGCACACAAAGCAGAATTTCATGGGCAGTTTGGTCGTCATGGCTCAAATAATGCGCATCACCGGTGACGACTGGCTTGATGTCCAGCTCGTCAGCCAGTTTTAATAGACCGGCGTTTACCTTTACCTGCTCGTCCCATTTGCTGGGGTGCTCGGGGTGGCCATGATCTTGGACTTCGATATAGTAACGGTCGCCAAAGACGCTTTTATACCAAGCGGCGACTTCTTTGGCCTTGTCGTACTGTTCTTGCCGGATCGCGTCGCCGACTTCACCACCGATACAACCGCTTAAGATTATTAGACCTTCGTTGTATTTTTCGAGCAAATCATGATCGACCCGTGGCTTATAGTAAACACCTTCCAAGTTGGCAATAGTACTGAGCTTCATCAGGTTTTTGTAACCTGTTTCGTTCATAGCCAAAATGATTAAGTGGTAGTAGACTTTATCCTTGCCGGGCTCTTTGTCGTAAATAGTGCGGGCCGCAACATAGCCTTCCATGCCGATAATTGGCTTAATGCCGGCATTTTTGGCTTCTTTATAAAACTCGATGGCACCAGACAGTGTGCCATGGTCGGTTTGGGCCACTGCTTCCATGCCCACCGATTTGACCCAGTTACAAAGTGCGGGTACCTTTGTTAGACCATCAAGCAGGCTGTACTGCGTGTGGTTGTGCAAGTGAACATAGTCACTGGGCGTTAAGCTTGCGCTTGTAACATCCGACATAGCTACTAATTATAAGCTCATGGTTGGCGTATGTTAAGCCGGATGGCCGGTTGTTTTCGCAACACTAGCGTTTTCAGAGATCAATCAGCTGTTTGATGTGCCCGGCCAAAAGGTCAGGGTCCATCAAATTGTTGTGTCCCCAAGCCGCTTCGTACACCGGTAAGAGTGTTGCAGGCAACACGCCGCCGTCGCTAGCCTGTAACCGCTCACGGGCCAGCTGGTAGTTAAACTGCTGTGCCTTGGCCGCTGAACCACTTAGACCATGGCCGAGCATAACATTCATATAAGGCGTCTCAATCTGCTGGGCCAAGTCCAAATGTACTTTGCGGCTTGCATCACTTGCCAGCAGCCGCCGGTTGACAATTATTTCCGAAGCGGCACATAGGCCGGTATAAGCCATGGCCAGCTTACCGATCTCTTGTTTTGGGGCTGTGGCCGGATGTCTTGTCTCGCCACGACTGTTACTGCCTTTTATGACCCGCTGGACAGCCCGCCAAGTAGCTTGCGGTGCCTCAAGATTTACACCATCACGGGTAAGCACATGGGTAAACGGTCGATGACCATTGGGCTGACTAAGTTGCATAGCTGCCACCCAAGTAGCCCGACCGGAGTCGCCAAGACCGATTCGAGTCGAAAAACGCCCCTGAGTAGCCCGCTCAAAAAAGGCCGCTTCTTCGGCGGCTAGTTCATGTAGCCTACCGGGACGCAGCGAGCGACGGGTAGCACTATCGATATAAACCTTACCGGTACCGGCAGCATGGGACGCCAGCACGATACAGCCGGTATGCTGGGCAATGGCATCGTAGCGGGCATCACTGTTATATTCGTTGCCAGCCCAGGTATAGGGGGCATTAATAACGGTCTCGCTTCGACGGCGGCTCACATTACCATTTGGTCTATGAAATTTATACTTGGTAGGCATAGTGGGCACTACTATACCACACCCGACAACTATGTTCGGTTAGTGTTTTTGCAGTGTGCTAGTAACAGTATCGCTAATAGGTCCTAGGAACGGTATATGACCAATCAGCGAGAAGAACCAGGCCAGCAGGGCGATGACTATCGTAGCACCAACTACACTACCGACACCAGTAATTAGACCCTTCAAAAAAGCTGTACGGTACAAACCTTTACGGTCCGGGTTAAGGTGGTCATACAAGGCCATGACCTGCTGCCCGAGTTGCTCGAGATCTTTTTTGCGGTCGGGTTTAGGTTGTTTCTTACTAAACGGGTTGTACATTAGGCTTTCTTTTTAAGATATGACCGGAGGTGGTCAACAGCGTCCTGAGCATCTTTGATAGCCTTTTGCAGGTCTTTATCTTCGGCGGTTCCTTCATGGACGGCGCCAAGGGTATCACGAGCTTTTTCTTTAACTTCGCCGACTAGTTTGAGCACGTGCTCAAGTTCTTGCTTAGCTTTGCCGCTGAGTTTATCGGCGTAGTCTTTACCCTCGGCAATAAGCTGGTTCATCTCGGTGTGCAAATGCTTGAGCTGACGCTCAGCTTCTTTATAGCCACGGACGGCGTTATCTTTAATGTCTTTACGGGTCTCTTTACCGCTTTGAGGGGCGGTTAGGATACCGGTGACATAGCCGGCGGCTGCAGCTATTAATGTACCGATTGCAAAACGCTTAGTTGAATCTTTCATAGGGTATTATTTACTCCTCTTTTTTGATTTAGCGTCGGAAACCATATCAACGACATTCTTAATAACTTTCAAGATTGCGAGCGGACCAGCCGCATTGGCGGTAGCGCTGGCAAATACTTGGCCAACATGTTCGGCAGATTCGACGACCTGTTCGGCTTTAGCGGCGATGCGATTGATCGCCTTTAGCAAACGAACAGCTTGCACTGCTACCACTATCATCAGCACTAATAGTACAGCTAATGCGACCGAGAGCAATATCACTAAAATATGTTCACTTGTGTTCATACTTACCCAGTATACGCTAATCGGTGATCGATTGGCTAAACTTTACTCCGCAGATACTCACGGAAAGCATCACCCAGATCCCGGCGACGCAAAGCAAAATCAACCACCGTTTTGAGGTACTCCAGCTTATCGCCGGTGTCAAAATATTGGGCATCTTGCAATGCACAACCGTACAGAGCCCGACCGTCGGCAATCATGGCGGCCATCGCTGGTTGGATCATAAATTCTTTGCCCTCTTCGGGTTGTGACATCTGGTCAATGTACGTGAATATTTCCGGTGTCAGCAGGTAGCCACCAACACTGGCCAGGTCAGATGGCGCATTTTCGCGGCCCGGTTTTTCAACAATCGCATTAAGTTTAACGATACCGTTACGGACCTCGTCACCGGCCATAATCCCGTAGCGAGCGAAATCCTTGTCTTCATTGACGCGGATACAGGGGAAAATCGGGCCGCCGAGCTCGTCGTGCAAGGCAATCATCTGCACAAAGCGGTTTGGTTCAGATTCGATCAGGTCATCGGCGTAGGTATAGATAAACGGTTCATCACCAATTAAGTGTTGGACGCATTTGAGCGGCGTAGCATTGCCGTACGGCCCCTTCTGGCGGACATAGACAAAATTAGCCAGGTCGGCCACCCATTCAACCTTTTTCAGCAAGGCGCCCTTGTTGCCGGACTGCAGATTATCAACCAGGTCGCGGTTTGGCGCGTCAAAATGGTCTTCAATACTGCGCTTTGAGTAGTTGCTAACAATAATAATGTCGGTAATGCCGGCCTCAACCAGTTGTTCAACAACATGCTGGATAATTGGCTTGTCGACCAATGGCAGCATTTCTTTTGGCATAGCCTTGGTCTGGGGCAAAAAACGGGTGCCAAATCCGGCGGCCGCAATAACTGCTTTTGTAACTTTAGTCATAGTCTAGGGCTCCTGTTTACGGGATAGCACCTATACAGTGTAGCCTTATCGGGGCTTTGCGGGCAAAATATTCGAGGTTTCGGACCAGGCAACTTCTATTGGCATACCTGTACGAATAGTCCCTTTTTCACCGGCCGCCAGCTGCGGGGCTAGGTTTAAGCCAAAGATCGCGCCCTTGTCTCCGGAGTTTGCTGCCACACCTCTGCGCCCGGTGCTAGTAAGCAGTCGTAGGAACTCATTATCACGCTCGGCGGTCATCGGGTGGACGCCAGTTGCAACGCAGCGGACACAAGCTGAAAGCGCAGTCATAGCCAAATCACGAGTACGGACTGCAGCAATACGATCTTCTTCATACGGCAATAATCCGTCAACCCAAAAATTAGCTCTTACCCGGCCAGCATGGCCGCGCACCGTACCTTCATCATCATCCATATTATGAAGCTGCTCGATTGCCCGCAGTGTTGTACCATTAGCCATAAGCAGCTGAGCGCCATCAGGACCATAAATTTTATGTGACGCACCCGGCCGTTGGTACTCGGGTCGCATAGGACGATCACCATACGGCACTCGCATGAACAAGCGGATATCACGCACCGGCACACCGGCGCTAGCCTTATTCAAGAAATTCGCAAATGGCTCAGCATAGTGCCCACCTAAGCTGACAGCCGGCAAAGCTCGGCCATGGATATCGACCTGCCAACAATCTTCTGGGTCGATCTCATCATCCAGCATACTAAAATCGATCGGAAGACTCTCACGCATACCTGGAACATGAATATCGACCATTCCCTTGCCGACAATATCGGGTCGAATATGTGCCAACTGTCTGTCACCGCCATATACTTGGCGATTAGTACCAGGCATTAATCCGCGCAGTGAGATAAAGCTTGCTTGCCTATTTGTAGCATCGGTAACCGCGCCCAGAACCAGGCCACGATCAGGCACTTCATCAACAACCGCACCGTAAGCGTCAACTTCAAGACCGGTTACTATACGACCAGCAACAGTTGCCGGAGCAGCAGCTTTTAGTGGGTAAATCGCTACATCGGCTACTCTGGCGGCTGTAGATTCGAATTCAAACGCTTCGGCGGACATTTTAAGCTCCGAGTTCGCGCTTCAAGTATTCCTGCGCCATTTGTGGGTTAGCTTTGCCCTGTGATTGCTTCATGACCTGGCCAACCAGAAAGCCGATGGCTTTGGCTTCGCCATTCTTAACATCGGCGGCAGCTTGGGGGTTTTCGGCAATCACTTTGGCTACAATTGCTGCGATAGCGTCAACATTTGACTCTTGCAGGTAGCCAGCACGCTCGGCATAGACGGCGATATCATCAGGATATTCACCCGAGGCGATAACTTTAGCAACTAATGCCTTGGCATTGGTAGAGCTGAGCTTATTCTCATTTACGAGCATAAAAACCGCAGCATACAATGCATGGCGCATAGCATCATCACCACCGGTGGTAATTTCTTCTTTTTTACGCAATGGAATCTCGATATTTACAAACCAGTGGGCCATTTGGCGAGCCAAGGCTTTGTTAACTAAGCTTTGCTCAATCAGCGGCAAATAGCTAACCGATTCGTCTTCGACTTCAGCCTCTAGCAAAACATCGGTCTGCGAGCGGTCAAGGCCAAGCCCACTTAGCCGCTGGCGCCATTCATCGGGCATAACCGGCATCTCAGCACGGACGGCCGCGATCTGCTTGTCATCAAGGGTGATTGGCGGCAAATCCGGATCAGGCATATAACGGTAATCGTCGGCATTCTCTTTGGTGCGCTGGCTAAAGGTTTTTTGCTTGGTGTCGTCCCAGCCGCGGGTTTCCTGGACAATTTCTCCGCCCTTTTCCAGGACTTCGATTTGGCGACCAATTTCGTACTCGACGGTTTTTTCAACGGCTCGGAAGGAGTTAATGTTCTTGGTTTCGGTACGCGTACCAAGCTCGTCGGTTTGGCTGACGCTGACATTAACATCAAAACGCATATTGCCGTAATACAAGTTACAGTCCGAAACGTCGGCGTAGCGCATACGCAAGTACAGCTCGCGGGCGTAAGCCTTGGCTTCGGCAGCACTAAAGATATCAGCCTCAGAAACAATTTCTAGCAGTGGTGTGCCGGCACGGTTGAGGTCGACCAAGCTGTAATCTTTACCGGCTGGGTGAGTGCTCTTACCGGCATCGGCTTCCATCTGCACGCGGTTAATTTGGACCGTCTTAACAACACCCTCGACATCAAAGGTTAGCGAACCACCGACAATAATCGGGTGGGCCAGCTGTGAGATCTGGTAGCCCATTGGCAAATCTGGGTAAAAGTAGTGTTTACGTTCAAAATAGCTGTATTTTTGCGGCTCAACACCTAAAGCAAAGGCGGCTCGCATAGCCAGGTGGACAGCTTCTTCGTTTAAAACTGGCAAGGCGCCGGGCAGACCAAAATCGATATGGCTAACCAGCGTGTTTGGCTCGGCTTCACGGGCATCATTGCCGACAGCTGAAAATAATTTGGTAGCCGTTTTTAGCTGGACATGGCACTCAATACCAATGGTGGCTTTGTATTTGGCACGGATTTCCGGGGTAATCATTTGAGGCTAGCTCCTAAGTCTTTGAGGCCTTGGCGAATACCAATCAGAGCCTTTTTAACATCAGCTTCTTTGAGTTTGACATCGGTTTCGTGAACCAGTCGGTTACGCAGCTTGTGGGCGTACCAGACGCCATCATTATCCGAGAAGTCGCGTTGGGCGGCGACCATTCGCTCACCCATAGTTTTGCCCTTAAAACGACGCTTCTTAAGGCCTTCATCAAGCAGTTTATCGGCATTGATAATTGCCAGCGGCCAGGTGTTCTTGTCTTTGCAGAAGGCTTGAAGTTCCTGCCATTTTTGTTGAAAATAAGCACCCTGCAGATCTTTAGGCTTGCGTTTTACAAAGCCGGCACCAACGGCCACTAACGCCAAGACAATTATCGCCGCTACACCAGCTAAGGTAACATCCATGGTCATACGATTGCCTCCGCTTGTTTAGCCATTGTCAGTAACGCGGCATCGGCCTTTTGTGGTGCCATAATCTGTAATCCAACCGGTAAATCACCGACTTTACCACATGGCAAGCTGATAGCCGGGATCCCGGCCAAGTTAGCCGCCACGGTCATAACATCTTCCAGATATAGTTGCATCGGGTCACCGACTTTCTCGCCAATTTTAAAGGCGGTCGATGGCGCCACCGGGCCAACCAAAAAATCGTATGTAGCAAAAGCATCGGCAAATTCGTTAATGACCTTGGTTCGAACCGTTTGAGCTTTGCGATAATAGGCATCATAGTAGCCGCTACTGAGCACATAGGTGCCAATCATGATCCGACGCTTGGCTTCTTTGCCAAAACCCTTGTCACGAGTCATAGAAAAGCTCTCTTCAAGGTTGGCAGCATCTTTGTAAGTAAAGCCGTAGCGTTGGCCATCGTAGCGACTGAGGTTACTGCTGACTTCAGCCGGACACAGAATATAGTAGACCGCCAGTGCCAATGGCAATGATGGCAAACTGACTTCTTCGACAATTGCACCAGCTGCTTTGAGCTTTTCGATAGCAGCTTCAATGACCTGCTTAACATCTGACTGCAGACCCTCGCCCATATATTCTTTAACGACACCAATCTTCTTGCCCTGGACCACGCCTTCGAGGTGCGTGTAGCTTTCGGCAGCCCGTTCAACGGTGGTGCTATCAAGCGGGTCGATGCCGGCCATAACATCAAGTACCAGGGCAGCATCTTCGACAGTGCGGGCCAGCGGGCCAATCACATCAAGGCTGCTGGCCATAGCCACGACGCCCGATCGTGAAACTAAGCCATAGGTTGGCTTGTAGCCGACACAGCCAGAGAAACTGGCCGGTTGGCGGATTGAGCCACCAGTGTCAGAACCAACGGCAAATGGCGCCATATCAAGCACCACGGCTGCGGCCGAGCCACCCGATGAACCACCAGGCACACGGGTAGTATCGTGCGGGTTTTTGGTAACCATAAAATCACTGTTTTCGGTTGAAGTACCGTGCGCAAAGGCATCGAGGTTAGCTTTGGCCACACAAATAGCGCCTTGAGCCTCTAAACGATTGATCGCAGTCGCCTGATATGGCGCATCAAAACCCTTCAAGATGTTACTGGCAGCGGTAGTCTCGGCCCCAAACACCAGAAAGTTGTCTTTGGCAATAAATGGCACGCCGGCCAAGGCACCAACGGTTTCGCCGTTAGCCACTGCCCGATCGATTTCAGCTGCCCGCTTACGAGCCCGATCTTCGGTAACTGCCAATACAGCGTTGTAACTTTCGAGCTGGTTGATAGTCTTGAGCGATTTGTCGACCAGATCGCTGGCTTTGATCTGTCCGCTCTGCACTTGCTTTGCCAGCTCAGCAATTGGTTGCCACTGGCTCATCCGACCATCCTCTTGACTTTAATTTGGCCATTTTCGGTTTGCGGCACATTCTCTAATAATTTTTTGGCTTTATAACCATAATCGACCACTTTGTCGGACCGCATCACATTACTCAAATTATTAACCTGGACAGTCGGCTCCAGCCCACTGACATCAACGTTTTGTAATTGTTCTACATATTGGAGAATTGCTGCGAACTCACCGGTAAAGCGCTCGATTTCTGATTCATCGAGATCGATACGGGCTAAACGAGCTAATCTTAATACGTCTTCCCGTGTAAAATCTGCCATATGCACCTAATATATCAGATGTACCGGGGTTTGTTTAGAGTTTGCTTTTGATGTCGGCAATAATGTCGCGCAGCTCGGCAGCTTTTTCAAACTCCAAATTGGCCGAAGCCAGGTCCATCTGAGCCGACAAATCTTTGATAAGGTGGCCGTATTCATCTTTTGGAATCTTCTTAAGGTTGAGCCTGGCGGTTTTGGCTTCGCGCGAAACGCCATCTTCATCTTCTGGTACATCAGCGTGCATGCCCTTCTCGACCGCCCGGTTGATACCGGTTGGCGTGATGCCATGCTCGGTATTGTATGCTTCTTGGATCGCCCGGCGACGATCGGTCTCATCGAGTGCCTTTTGCATGCTGGCCGTAACATTATTAGCGTACATGATAACGTGGCCCTCGACATGGCGAGCGGCCCGGCCGACGGTCTGGATCAACGCCTGCTCGCTACGCAAAAAGCCTTCCTTGTCAGCGTCCAAAATAGCCACCAATGACACCTCTGGCAAGTCTAAGCCTTCACGCAGCAAGTTAATACCAATCAGTACATCGTATACACCAAGGCGTAAGTCACGCAAAATGTCGGTCCGGTCAAGCGTATCAACATCGCTGTGCAAGTATGCCACCTTGATGTTCAATTCTTTAAGATATTCGGTCAGGTCTTCGGACATACGTTTGGTCAGTGTCGTGACCAGCACACGTTGGCGCTTTTCGATGGTGGCCCGGATTTCGGCCAATAAATCATCGATTTGGCCGTCAACCGGTCGGATTTCAATAGGCGGGTCTAACAAGCCGGTTGGGCGAATAACCTGCTGAGCCGGCTCAGGACTGCGTGATAGCTCATATTGAGCGGGTGTGGCGCTAACATAAACTACTTGGTTAATATGCTTCTCGAACTCGGTGAAGGTCAGCGGGCGGTTATCAAGCGCACTCGGCAAGCGGAAGCCATGCTCCACCAGCACTTCTTTACGGGCCCGGTCGCCGTTATACATGCCACGGACTTGCGGAATCGTCATGTGTGACTCGTCAGCCAACATCAGGAAATCATCGGGGAAATAGTCAAGTAATGTAGCCGGCTGGTCGCCCGGCTCACGGTTGGTAAGATAGCGCGAATAGTTCTCGATACCTTTTACAAAACCGGTCTCTTCCAGCATTTCCAGGTCGAATTGGGTGCGCTGTTGCAACCGCTGAGCTTCAAGCAGTTTGCCCTCACTCTTAAACTGCTTTAGCCGCTGCTCAAGCTCCTGGCTGATCTGACCCAAAGCAACTTTGAGCTTTTCTTGCGGCGTAACATAGTGACTACTGGGGAAAATCTTGTAGCGGTCGAGATTGGCTAAAATTTCACCGGTCAGCGGGTCAAGCTGAGTGATGCGGTCAACTTCATCGCCAAAAAACTCAATCCGATAGCCAAGTTCTTCAGCGGCCGGAAAAACATCGACGACATCGCCGCGAACCCGGAAGGTGCTACGTCGGAAATCGATGTCATTACGGGTGTATTGGATATCAGTCAGTTGGCGCAAAAACTTGTCGCGGACCTTGCGCTCACCACGATTGACCTCGATAGCCAAACCATCGTAGTCGGCAACCGAACCAATACCATAGATACAGCTGACACTGGCAACAATAATCACATCACGCCGGGACAATAAAGCATCGGTAGCGGCATGACGCAAACGATCAATCTCTTCATTGATCTGTGAATCTTTTTCGATATAGGTGTCGGACCGGGCAATATAGGCTTCGGGCTGGTAATAATCAAAGTAACTAACAAAGTAATGAACAGCGTTGTCAGGGAAAAAGTGACGGAATTCACCATATAACTGGGCTGCCAAGGTTTTGTTGTGGCTTAAAATCAGCGTTGGCTTTTGGGTGTTCTGAATAAGGTTAGCCATGGTAAATGTTTTACCCGAACCAGTAACGCCAAGCAGCGTCTGCTCTTTGAGCCCGTCCTGCAGGCCTTTGGTCAGCTGAGCAATGGCGGCCGGTTGGTCACCCGTTGGTTGGAAATTAGCCTTTAGCTTGAAGTCAGTCACGCACCTATTGTAGCACTGCCAATTAAAAAGACGCCCCTTGTGGAGCGTCTTTTATATAACGTTTTGCGAGTCAATCGGCTAGTTAGCCCTTGTAGACTTCAGAACCAGTATCAGTAACACACTCAATGTCCTGAGAGACACTTGCTTTGTTAACCGGCAATTCTTTCATGAATGATAGTGGAACCTTGTATTTCTCAAGGTCAGCACACTTGTAGGCAAACTGGGTTGAACCAACGGTTTCCCACTTGCCATCAGCCTTAGCAAACATTGTTGCATGAGGGCCATCACAGCCAATACCCGCTTCAGCGAAACCGCTGGCGTCGTAAGTAACTGCCGGATCCAGCGCCTTGCCATCAGCATCAACGGGCTTGCCATCTTTGACACAGCTGGCTTGGTCAACACTGATAGCAGCTACGATAGCTTTCTGTAGGTCAACCGGTACTTTTGAATAGACTGTTGTGGTTACACCCTTGGTTTTAACTGTTTGAGGAGCTGAGCCTGAGTCGGTAGTCTTGTCGATAGTACTATTAGTTTCGTTCTGGCTCTTGTACACAAACCAGCCCGTAAAACCGACGACTGCCAATACAATAATTACCGCTACAACACCAAGTGCGCCCACTCCATGTTGGTCCTTTATTCGTAGAGACATAGGTTCCTTTCTTTTTAATGCTTATGCTTGAACATTATTGTAGCACACTAACCCTTGTGACCTTTGCCGCCCTTATCGTGGTCAAAGCTTAAAAACCATTCGTGGTCGCGCTCATCAATATGGGTCCGAAGATCCTCATATTTTTTATCAAGCACTTCGATTATTTGATCGACCAGCCGCTCAGGATTATCGTCGTATGCAACTAAGTCATTCTCTGGTGGCTGCAAGCGACGCATCAGCTCAGGAATAATGTCAGCTGCGCCACCACTGCCGAGCAAAACGCCTGATGGCTTATGGGCCTCAAGCGCACTAGTAAACTCGTGGAGCGAACCGAAACGGCCGCCAACGGTGATAACGGCGTCGCTTGACTGAATTAGATACAAGTCGCGACCAACGTAGTTCATGCCAGTAAAGTTAATAAAGTCGAAGGCATCACGCGGCAGACGATATTTGCGCAGGTGTTCACGCAAGCTGCTGGCCGGTGAAAAGCCGATACTCATACCCCCGGCTGATTTTGCACCATCGGCAGCAAAATACGGCAAGCCGACAGTTGCACCGGTTGTAAGAATGTGTCCGCGCTTAGCAATATGAATGCCAATCCGGCGGGCCATTTCGGCGGCGCCGGCGACCGTAGGGCCAGCCGCTGCACCCGATACGCAGATCGAATACTTAAGCTTCCGTGGGTTCTTTGGTGAGGGTGCTGCCATTATTGTATCTAACTCCTTAATTCTTGATTGACTACATGCTGCCAAGCAGCTCATCACTTAATTGTTCGTGGACATTGCGCTCAATATTGCCCTTATGCATATAGCGCAGCATCAGCTCATGCCAGATATGGTCACGGGCATAGCGTACAAAGCGCCGCTCATATGGTAGCTGATTACAAAAGCTCAGCAATGCATCAATCAGGTTAAGTGAGACAATCTCGCCACGATTACCAGCCGAGTGCGACAAACCGGTATCATGAGCCAGCAGGCCCAAGTGCGATGCGCCCTGCCAAAACGCAAACCGCGGATGAATTGCCGCCAAAGCATCTTCAGCCTGCGACCAGGCCAGGTCTTCTTTATGTACATGCGGCTCAAACAAATCAGGATTATAAGCCTCAGGGTGTTTGGCAAAATAGCGGTGCACCAGCTTCCAGGGCAAAAACGAGCCGGCAACTTCGGCTTTGGTAAGCGGCTCACCTTGGGTGATGGCAGCCACAATAGTGCCAAAGTCAGCCCGCACCTGATGCAACTTAAGATAGGTGCTACTGGAACGAATGTCATTAATTGCCTGGAGGGTTAAGAGGGTTGCCGTCAACGGCGCTGCTTCAACAGTTAGCGGCATGGGCAGCAATACAATCGCACCCAACTCGCGGAACGACATAATATTGTGTTTGGTGCGCAACACATATTCGGCTGACAGCTTTTCCCAGCGCTGGTTGGTTGGCGCTAGCACCTGGACATCACGGCACTCAAAATCATTCGGCACCAATTTGCGGTAAGCGGCATTGATCGATTTGTGCCAGCCTGGTGACTCAGTAATTTGGGCAGCAGCAAACAGTAGGCCAACCGATTCGTGTTTGAGCATCGATTCCAGGCTCCGGTAGCCCAGTCGCTTCATAGCTTTTTTGGGTGGGTGCTTACGGAGTAGCTTTTTGGCAGTCAGGCTCTTAAGCGCAAAGACCTCACGTGGAATATCCATCTCGGACACAAAGCGTTCGATACCGGACATGCTGTTGGTATCGTTATGTTTCACGCTGAGCAAGCCTTGGAAAGCGGCGTTGTCATCATATACCCGCTGCATCAGCGCGGCGTAGAGTTCACGACCGGTTGTGTCAGTCGGGTCAAGCCCGAGCGACCGCAGCCGTTCGTGAACATGCCGGTTAATCTCACTGGTCAGCCGAATATCTTCCGCCGTGCTGCCGCTAGCCCGTTCGAGTTGCTTGAGACCAAGCCGAAACGTCGGCTCCCTTGCCCCCAAAAGTTGCGACAAAATTTGTGTCATATCTTATATCTTATCTTAGCACAAGCGTTTAGAAGCGTGTCGGTTTGTACCATTCCGGCGCGTGCGCCAAAAACTCGCTGAGCTTGGCTTCGCTGAGCAACCCAGCCTGGGCGCCGACTTTTTGGACAACGCTCATCGAGTTGATTGGAGCCCACTGCAGTGCACCTTCCAAAGTGTTGCCTTTAGCTAAAGCTGCCACGAAGGTGCTGGCAAAGGCATCGCCGGCACCGGTGCGGTCAACCGGGGGACCCGGGTCAGGGTAGAGCGGCATTTGGAAACGGTTTTCACCATCAGACGCGTAAGCGCCGTTTGGGCCATCGGTCACGACTACAATCTTTGGACCAAGCGCATGCAGTTTGTTAATCAGGTCATGGACATCTTCATGGTTACCGCCACCGACAGTCACCGCTTCTTCGCGGTTGAGCACCAGCACATCGCTACGTTGGTAAATTCGCTTTAAGCGTTCGGCACCGGCTTCCATTTGGAAGGTTCCCGGTTGGAAGGCCAATTTGACCTCAGGGTTATCGTCGAGCCAATCAGCCACTTGATCGTGATATGGAATCGCCTTGGCGCTGATTGAGCTAAAATAAATCCAGCGTGGCATCTCATCGGGTCGGATGTGTGGCCAATGATATTTATAATCTTCGTGCTTGACCAAAATTGTCCGTTCAGCTTGATAGCGCAAGACATAGTGGTAGTTGCTCTTAAATCCAGGGTTGATATGTACTAGCCGGGTGTCAACTTTTTCCTTATCGAGGGCGTTGATCATGTCACGACCTTCTTGGTCACCACCAACATTAGTCGCAAAACCAGAGTCAAGGCCAAGCCGGGCAAAAGCTACCGCCGCGTTACTGGCGTTTCCGACAGCTTGAACGACATCGGCATGGTCAAAGGGCAACTTGGTACCAAATTTCATGGCCAACCACTTACCCTGCTCATTTTCATAGGTTACGGCTTGGTCGTCCTCTAATTGGATAAAGGCATCGGTCACGATATCGCCGACACTTAGGACATCAAAGCCTGGTTCATCATCTTTCGGTTTGGTCATATCTCACCCTTGTTTGTTAGCAATTGTTAGTTCTATCATACCATTACACTTGTGCTTTACCGGCGGAATTAAACATGTCAATTTTGCTTTCGACAACGCCCTGGACAGCAGCAATCACCCGGTCCATCAGTTTAACCACGGCAAACTCGTTAGGGTTGTCCTTGAGCAGCTGTTCGAGTGTTTTACGATAAGCGACACGCATGTCGGAGTTGATGTTAATTTTGGTCACGCCAATCTTGACAGCACCCTCAAAATAGTGCCCCGGTGTACCGCTGCCGCCGTGAAGCGAAATATTGCAGTCAATCGCGTCACGGACTTTCTGCAGCAGTTCCAAATCAAGCATCTTTGGTACCGGGTACTGACCATGCAGGTTGCCGATAGCCGCCGCATAGGTGTCAATACCGGTGGCCGCAACAAACGCTTTGGTACCGTCGGGCGTACTAAATGTCTTCTTGATCTCTTCGTAGTCGATAGCTTCTTTGTGTAAGTTTGATGAACCACCAAAGTAATGCGGCTCACTTTCTACCAGCGCGCCGGTCAGTTTTGCGTACTCGACCACTTCTTTGGTGGCGGCAATAATTTCTTCTTCGGTGGCATCGTGGTTGGCTTGGCTGACATCGATATGAATAAACTCAAAACCGGCTTCGATACCGGCCTTAGCATCAGCGACGCTCGGGCTGTGGTCCAGGTTAATATACATTTCAACGCCGTAATCGGCTTTGTAGTTATCGACCAGATCGCGGACATTGTCCAGGCCCATAGCCTCGACTTCGCCTTGGCTGACTTCAACCAACACCGGTGCTTGTTTATTAACTGCCGCTTGGACAATCGCCTTTAAGGTCTCCTGGTTGTCGAGGTTAAAGGCGCCAAACGCCCACTTCTCGGCCCGAGCCCGAGCCATCGCCGCCCGAGCCTTTTCACAGTTTTCACGCATCTGTTGTAGTGTTTGTGGCATAGCTTCCCCTCTTGATACTCAGATTATTAGACGATCCGTCGTTCCAAAACATGATGGACAGCGTAGGCAATGTGCGGCGCTTCCAATCCGAAGTGTTTTAGCAGGTCTTTTGGATCACCGGACTCACCAAAATGGTCACGCATACCAACCCGGCGCATCGGCACCGGGCACTCTTCGGCCAGAATTTCGGCCACCGCCCCGCCCAGTCCGCCATTGACCTGGGCCTCTTCTACGGTGACCACTGCACCGGTCTTGTGGGCGCTGGCAACAATTGTCTTGTGATCAAGCGGTTTGATTGTCGGTACATGAACAACCTCGGCATGGATATTGTCACGGGCCAGCAACTCAGCCGCCTGCAGAGCCGTAAAGGTCATGGTGCCGGTAGACACAATCGTCACCGTATCGCCGGGACGGTAGACATAGGCCTTGCCGATCTCAAATGGCGTTTTGTCAGTCGTAATAACCGGTGTCGCTTCGCGGGCCAAGCGCAGATAGTTGGGACGTTTGTCGAGCGCCATAGCCAAGGTAGCTTTTTCGGCTTCGATACTATCACCGGGTACGATAACCACCATGTTTGGCAGCACCCGCATCAAGGCGATATCTTCGAGCATTTGGTGCGTCGCGCCATCTTTACCGGTGTACAAACCGGCATGGGAGCCAACAACCTTAACCGGCCGGTCATTCAAGCAAATGGTGGTCCGGATTTGTTCCCAGTTGCGACCCGGGCTAAACGCCGCGTAGCTCGAGACAAACGGCACTTTGCCCATGGCCGCCAAACCGGCACCGACAGTCACCAGGTTTTGCTCGGCCACCCCCATCTCTATAAAACGGTCGGGAAAAGCGTCACGGAATAGTGAGATCTGGGTCGAATCAGTCAGATCAGCGCAGGCTGCCACCACATTCACATCACGCTTGCCGGCTTCGAGCAGCCCGCGGCCAAAGCCCTTGCGGGTTGCCTCGAGCTTTTCTGCCTTCAAATAACCAGGCAACAGATGCAGTGGGTTGGTACTACTGGACACTTATTTTTACCCTCGTGAATGGCGTATAAGTGGTAGCTGAGTCAGTTTCAATATTGGCAATAATATTAACCTGGGGATTCTTTTTGGTAGCCATAATCGGCTGGTAACTCATAGTAGTTGAGCCATTGGCGAATGTCTTTTGCATTGGAGTCTTGCTGACCGTAAAACCGGCCGATGACAGGTTTTCCCAAAGCTCGCTATAGATCTTCTCGCGGCTGGCGTTTTTTACATCGTAAACATAGTCACAGCCGTTTGGTTTGCTCGCGAATGGAACATATTTGTTGCAACTGACCGATGCAAACTTTAGGCCATCGGGGACCGACAACGTGTTAAAGCCCTGGCGCAAAGTCTTTTGGTGCTGCACATAGAAGAATGAAGCCACCAAATAAACAACCGACAGTGCTACCAGGATCGCAAACAGCCAAAACCACAGGCTATTAGTGTTTGGCCTCAGTGCTGCCGGCATATGGGTTGACGCATGAGCTGGCGTCAGCTGCGGCGCTGGCGTTAGTACTTTTGCCGGCGTCAACGTGGCTTTTGAGGCATGCTTTGGAGCAGCCTTTGGTGCCGCTTTGGCCTTAGTTTTGGCTTTTGCTTCCGCTCCTTTTACCGTAGTCGTCTTAGTCACTTTACTCATGTTCACCCTGTATCTTTCCTTGTAATGTCCGTAATTCATGCAATGCTTTCTTAGCTTGCTCATGATCAGGTGGTGCGCCGTGCCAGTGGAAATCATACTCCATAAAGCCGACACCCTTGCCGGGGATCGTATGGGCAATGATCATCACTGGTTTTTCAACAATTGACCGGGCCATGGCGCAGGCATCAATCACCGCTTCGATGTTATTACCATCAATCTCGAGCACATGCCAACCAAATGATTCCCATTTGCCGCGCAGGTCTTCAAGTGGCATGACACTCTCGGTCGGGCCATCAATTTGGATATTATTGCGGTCGGTAATGGCAATCACATTAGTGAGCTTGTATTTGCTAGCCAGCATGGCAGCTTCCCAGACATTGCCCTCGTCTTGTTCGCCGTCGCCCATAACCACATAAATCCAGCGGTGGTGTTGCTTATCCATACGCATGGCTAGCGACATGCCGCAAGCTTGGCTCAAACCTGAACCCAGCGGCCCACTGGTCGTCTCTAATCCCGGCAAACGAGTACGCTCTGGGTGACCCTGTAAACGGGAGCCAAACTGGCGTAGGGTCATGAGCTCTTTGCGGTCAAAATAGCCGGCATGGGCCATGGTAGCGTATTGCACCGGCACACAGTGGCCGTTGCTGAGTAATAACAGATCACGTTCCTGCCAATTTGGACGTTTAGGGTCATAGCGCATGATATCAAAATAGAGCGCCGTAAAGATGTCCGCCAAACCAAGCGGACCGGCTGAGTGACCGCTTTTGGCATGTTCCAGCATCTTAATGATATCCTGACGGATATCATTGGCTTTAATCTCGAGTTCGTCGATGGTGTACGTCTGCTGCATGTACTGCTCTTCCCGGGACTTGCTGTCCCACTGCTGCTTCAAGTGTAGCATAAGCTTGTTGCGGTTGGCTCGATTTTTGGATAAAGGCACCACTGTTTAATACATCAATGCCATTGTCGACTAATATCCGGGCGTTTTGAACATTGACACCACCGTCCCAGCCCAACTCCAACTGCGGTTTGAGCTGGCGTAGCTTCTGGGCCTTAACCAGCAACCCTAAATCGGCTGTGCCGCCAAACGAGCCTAATGAACCGGAAAAGATCAGCACATGATCGATAACAGCCAGCCCCGGCAAGATAGCTTCTACCGGTGTCTCCGGCAACAATGCCACACCGGCTTCAACGCCGTGGCGGTGCAAAGTCTCGGCAAAGGCCATAAAATCACCATCTGCCTCGGCATGCAGAATTACCAGCTGCGGGCCAAGCGCAATCAGTGCCGGCAGATGTTCCAAGGGCCGTTTTTGCATCACATGGATATCGGCCCGTACGCCACCCGGCCACCAAACATCATCAATCGGCGTTAGGCTGTTAGGCGTAAAGCTGCCATCGGCAACATCGATATGTATCCGGGTCGCAAAGCCGGCAATTCGTTCAATTTGTTGTTTATAATCGTCTTGGTTTTCGGCGTCGATCGTCGGGCAAATAGATGCGTTCATACCCTGTTAGTATAACACAATAACGCTTATGACTACCTGGAACTAGCTGCAACTCGCTTGGCTTGCTTGCAGTTCAGATATAAGCTGGGAATCCAGGCTTTGCACATGCGTGACCTGATACTGCTGCTCGGCTAACCGCACACCGTAGTTTGCGGCAATATACTCAGCACTACGATTAGCTTGCAAAGACTCAGTTGAGACCGACAAACCTACAAGCCCACCTTGGGCGTCCAGCACCGCTCCACCACTCGACCCCTTGCGCAAAGTAATTTCCGAGTCGCCACGACTGTAACTCGGTCCACCACCGGTTGCAACTACCAAACCATACTTACCGCTACCAAGGACTATAGCACTCATGACAGCCGGGTCGCTCGACTCAGTCTTATCCGGGCTACGGCTTGAGCCATCGGCTTTTGGCTGATAATTCATCAGGAAGACGCTATCACCTGCTTTTGGTTTGGATCTAGCCAGCAGTGCGTTTGGTAATTGCCTAAAGTTAGCATCAGCCTTGACCGTCAACAATGCCACATCAGTGCTATAGGTGCTCGTCTTGTTATACAACGAGGCTCCAGTCACTGCCGATAATCGCGAGCCCGCCGCTGGCGTGAAATAATCCTGGACATTAACGTATGTACTTGAGCAAGCTATGGGGTTATCTTCAATTCCCGTTATATGCCCAGCGGTTAGGATTTGGCTGTCATTAAAAATAACACCTGAGGCTATAACACCGGTGTCATTAGCACCAGTAACACGCTGTACTGCAACAACGCCTTGCACAGCCCGAGCAACCGCTGGTGGTAAATCTGGATATTGATCTTCTATCGAATATTTTTGCCCCGTAGATACAGTAACAAGATTCTGAGCTTCGGCTGGGTGCATAGCCGAATAGCCCGCCCATACCGCTACGCCAGACACTGCTATTGCTAAGAGGCCGTGGCGTATTCGTTGCTTTGTCATGTCAGTTCGTCAAGTTCAGCGATCCGGCGCTTAAAGCGTGGAGCGCCGGCAAAACCGGTGTTTAGCCAGGTGTGCAGGACTTCCTCTGCCCGGTTGAGATCTATGGTACGGGACGGCAAACAGAGCACATTAGTGTCATCATCGTTACGACCGGAACGGGCAGCTTCAGTGTCATCGCAAACACTGGCCCGAATACCTTTAAAGCGGTTGGCCGCGATACAAATCCCCTGCCCGCTGCCGCAAATCAGCAGCCCACGTGGATCTTTATCTTCGCTTTGACGCATCGCCATGACAACTTTAGCCGCAAACTGCGGGTAATCATCTTGGGGATCAAGTGTAATATCGCCAGCGTCCTCAACCTCATAACCATTGTGTTTAAGGTATTCCAGAAGCTGTTTCTTGAGCTCAAAGCCGTTATGGTCGGCGCCAATATAGATCTTCATTTTTTGTTTTTATTCCCTACCCTATATTTAAGTCGCTTGGCACCGACCTGTCAACTACTTGGACAGATTGCGGCCGGTGTCGGCAACAACTTCGACTAGGCGGTTGCTGTAGCCCCATTCGTTGTCATACCAAACCATGACTTTGGCTAAATTGCCGCCTACCACTTTAGTTAGCAGTAGATCGACCGTGCCGGAGTGACTATTACCGATGTAGTCACTTGAGACCAATGGTTCTTCACTGACGCCTAGAATACCTTGATAAAATGGTTCGGCTGCGGCTTTTTTGAAGGTTTCGTTGATTTCTTCAACTGTAGTGTTGCGCTTAAGCAGGGCGGTGACATCACTAATTGAAACAACCGGGGTTGGGACACGAATGCTCAGACCGTCAAATTTGTCTTTGAGCTGTGGCAGCGTCAAGGTTACGGCGATAGCCGCACCGGTTGTAGTAGGAACAATATTCTCGGCAGCATTGCGGCCTTCGCGCAAGTCTTTGTTTGGCGCGTCTTGCAAAGCTTGGCTGGCAGTGTAGCTGTGGACGGTGGTCAGCATAGACTTTTCGACGCCAAAGGTTGAGTCTAAAATTGCCATAACCGCACCCAGTGAGTTGGTCGTACAACTGGCGTTGCTGATAACCGTACTGGCGCCTTCGAGCTTGTCGTCATTGGCACCAAGGACAATGGTATCGACACCGTCACTCTTAGACGGGCCGGAAATAACCACTCGCTTGGCACCGGCTGTAATGTGCAGCTCGGCGTCTTCTTTCTTAGTAAAACGGCCAGTTGATTCGATAACGACATCAACTTCCATGTCTTTCCATGGCAAGGCAGCCGGGTCTTTTTCGGCTAGAACCACAACTTTTTGACCACTGACGATAATGTTCTTTTCGTCAAAGCTGACTTCTTTGTCATAGGTACCATAGTTACTGTCATGCTTTAGTAAGTAGGCCAGGGTTTTAGTATCGGTCAGGTCATTAATAGCGACGACTTCAATATCAGAACGTGCAAAAGCAATCTTAAAGGCGTTACGGCCGATGCGGCCAAAGCCGTTAATTGCTACTCGAGTTTTTGCCATGAACGTTACACCTCCGGTTTTTTGCTTATGCTTGAGCTATATTATAAAGCACTCCAGAGGTCTGCGGCAACCTTGTTATCGATAATGTGCCGCAGGACCGCTTCGCCCGACGGATAATTGAGTTTCCGTAAGGCTTCATCAATAGTCATCCAGGCGTAGTCGTGGTGCTCATCGCTAAGCGTGACTTTGTCTGCCGTTGTTGGGGCGGCAAAAATTAGCCGCACAATATTGACATCAGTTTTGTGCGAGCTATTATAGCCGGCGCTGCAATTAGCATAGACCAGCTCCAGTTGCCCTTCCGAAAGCTCAATGCCCGACTCTTCGCGGGCCTCGCGAGCCGCACCTGCGGCGTAGGTTTCACCGTCATCGACTTGACCACCCGGGAAATCAAGGCCACCCGGCCGGTAATCATCGGTCGGACTGCGGTGCAACACCAACAGTTTTTTGTCAGCCCGAAAAATCAGTACCCGGGCTATAACATGAGTGACCATGTCTTAGGCGTCGTCGCGGTTGTTCCAACGATCGATTGACTCTTCGATGATCTTTTTGGCATCTTCGGCGTCGCCCCAGCCCAAAACTTTGGTGCTGCCCGGTTTCTTGAGATCTTTGTAGTGGTTAAAGTGATGCTCGATCTTGAGTTTCCACTGCTCGTGCAAATCATTAACTGACTCGATAGCCTTGCCGACATTGCGGTCATCGGCTGGCACAATTACGATCTTGTGATCAGCTTCGCCATCATCTTCGAAATTTAAAACACCGATGATGTTGCCTTCCAGGTACACGCCGGTTGGGATTGGTTCGTTGGTAAGGACCAAGGTATCAAGTTCGTCACCGTCCTCGTCGAGGGTCTGTGGAATAAAGCCATAGTTACAGGGCTTGGCGAAAATACTTGGTTCGACACGGTCGAGCATAAAGCAAGCACGCTTGCGATCCCACTCAATTTTAAGCGTTGACCACTTAGGGATTTCAATAACAGTGTTGACGGTGCCGTTCTGGTAGTCACCGGGGTCTAAGACAACATTAAAGTCAGCCATAAAATCTTCTCCTTGTTTGAATCACTATATCTGCAGTAAATATTGTACACTAGGGATATGAAAAACGACGGCCAATCTGTGGCCAAATTGGCGGTGGTCGGCCACCGTGGCGTACGTGGCTTAGCCCCAGAGAACACTCTAGCGGCTATCCGCAAGGCCCTGGAACATGGCGTTGATGAAATTGAAGTTGATATCCATATCACCCGCGACAATATAGCTGTCCTGTGCCACAACCCCTGGATCCGCGATCAAACCGGCGCCACATTCCCGGTTAACCGCACTGACCTGGCCACCCTGCAACAGCATAAACCTAACCTGCCGACACTTGCCGAAGCCATTAAGCTGATCGACCAGCGGGTACCACTGCAAATGGAAGTCAAATGGGGCGAGCCAACTAAACCGGTCATTACATTACTGCAAAAGTTCCTAAAAGATGGCTGGCAAGCCGAGGATTTTCTGCTCGGTTCAAAGCAGCAGCGTATTTTGCTAGAGCTCCATCGGGCATTGCCCAGGATTCCAATGGTAGTTATCGAGCCATATTTGAGTATCAGAGCAGTTTGGCGCGCCCGACAACTAAACAGCCGGCGACTCAGCATGAACCAAATCGGCCTGTGGCCCGGCTTTATTCGAGCCATGCAACGCCGCGGCTATTCGCTGTACGCCTACACCTTAAATGACCCGGCCAAAGCTCGCCGTTGGCAACAACACGGACTACGTGGCGTGATCACCGACCGGCCAGATTTGTTTTCATGAAGGCCACGCTTGACCATATCGAAAAGCTCAGCGACCAGGTGCGAACCTTCTGGTTCAAGCCAGCACAACAGCTCGACCAGATAGCCGGCCAGTTTATCGAGCTAACCCTGCCCCACGAACACCCCGATTCACGTGGTATCCGCCGTTGGTTTACTATTTCCAGTAGCCCTACCGAACCGCTGGTAGGCATTACCACTCGGCTAGCCCACAAAAGCAGCAGCTTTAAACTGCGGTTGCAACAGCTCAAACCAGGCGACGAGGTCACTATCAGTGATCCTCTGGGAGATTTTGTGTTACCACTTGATACATCAACGCCACTGCTATTTATAGTCGGCGGCATGGGTATTACACCGATCCATTCGATGGTCAAATGGCTGGTTGAAGTACGCGAAACACGCCCGATCCAGCTGCTGTATAGCGCCCACCACCCGGGTGATTTTCTATTCTTGGACACGCTGGCAACCGCCGGCATAAAACCGGCACTATTTATAACCCAGCCAGATAAGAGCTGGACTGGTTTGACCGGTTACATTACCGCCAAATATATTACCGCAACCCTGCAGCCATCAAATGATGCCTACCTCTATATTTCCGGGCCGGAAGCTATGGTCGAAAATTTACAAGCCGACCTGCAAAAGGCCGGGATAGATGGCCGGCAAATTATTACCGACTCATTTCCTGGCTACAGCTCGTTTTAACCGTTTAAACGGCGACCGGCACATCAGCCGGTGTCTTAGTTCCAGCCTCCATGGCTGCCGCTTCGCTTGGCGTTACCGGGTGGCCATCGATAAATTCACGGATCATTAAGGCCGCAGTGGCACCCTCGCCGGTAGCAGTGGCAATCTGCATAGTAGCTCCGCTACGAATGTCGCCGGCGGCAAAAACTCCGGGCATATTGGTCTCCAGATGGTCGTCGGTCTTTACAAAACCGATCGAGTCGAGCTCAATTGGCGTATCTTGCAAGAATTCACTGTTTGGTTTAAGGCCAACAAACACAAAGACACCATCGGTGACAAATTCGATCTGCTTACCGTCTTTAGTGCCCATGACTTTAGTGACTTTATCCATGCCGTCAATTTTTTCACCAAGAATTTCGTCGGTGGTTGTGCCCAAGTGGACGGTAATTTTGCCGGCATCAACCATTTTCTGCAGGTCGCGCTGCAAAACATCACTGGCTTTGATGGTTGAACGGACTAGCAAATCGATATGGGTTGAAAAACGAGTTAAGAAAATAGCTTCCTGGATTGCCGAGTTACCACCACCGACAACTACCAGCCGTTTATCGCGGTAGAAGGCACCATCACAGGTAGCACAGTAGTGGACACCGCGGGCGTAGTATTCGACCTCGCCGGGCACGCCGACTTTTTTATAATCACTGCCCGTGGCAATTAGGATAGCCCGGGCGCGCATGTCACCGCTGGTGGTTTCCAGGCGTTTATACTTACCTTCGTCATGAATCTTCATGACTTCACCCAGCTCCAGGACTGCCCCAAAGCGTTCGGCCTGTTTGCGCAGGTTTTCGGCTAAGGTCAAGCCTTCGATACCATCGGGAAACCCGGGGTAATTATCGATTTTATCAGTAACAGCCGCTAAGCCGCCGACGACACCGCGTTCAAATAAAAGCGTTTCGATGTCTTCGCGGGTAGTGTAAATGGCTGCCGATAAGGCAGCCGGTCCGGCACCAACCATAATGACATCATGGGTTGGAATATCAGCAGTATCAGTGTCGCTCATATTAGGCTACGGCTGGGGCTAATTTGGCCAAGTTGTAACCGACAATGACTTCACGGCTGTCATCAGCTTTGGTGACAACGGTAACCGGCACGGTCATGGCGCCACTCAATTGCAAAGCTTCAGCTTGGCGCTCAGGGTTCAAATCCAAGTTTACCTCTTCGTAAGCGTGGCCTTTGGCCGCCAGCCACTTTTTAACCATGCCGCAGTAGCCGCAAGTGTTAGTAGTAAAGATAGTGATATTCTTGGTCATTGAACCCTCCCTTTTTTGATGATCTTTTGCGCGTTAAAGTTTGTTTTGGATGCTTTATTAAGTATATATAGCGTAAGCAACATATGCAAGTACGCTAGATGTTGTGTTTATGACTTAATCTTGAGAAGTTTTACGACAAATACCAGATCAGAGTTTGCCGGGATATCGGCGCTTGGCGATGTCTCACCATAAGCCTTGGCAGCCGGGATTGCTAAGCGGCGAACGGAGCCAACTTTCATGCCGACCAACCCCTCATCCCAACCGGGGATGACATTGCCGGCACCCAGGGTAAACTGGATAGCCGTTGGCTGGGTAAAGTTTTCGTCGAACTTTTTGCCATCTTTGGCCAGCGTGCCGTAGTATTTGACCACGAGACAGTCGCCGGCTTTGGCGGCCTGACCATCTTCGGCTGGAGTGATGTCTTCGGGGGTAACTTCAGTGACAGGATCGGCTATGGTAAATGCTTCGGGTACCGGCAAGGTTTCTACGCCGGTAACTGGCTCAGCGATACTACACTTGCCAGCGTCTTTTTGGGCTTGCTGTTGGGCAGTATTCTGGTTGTCGGCTTTGCGGCTTTTGACCATGTCATAGATAACGAAAGCACTAAAGGCACATGCCGAAAAGAAGAATAGGCCAGCCATAAAGAATGCGAAGATGCGGTGCTGGATTTTAGTGTCTGCCATAACTGTAATAACTCCCTCTGTTTTATTTTATACTACTGGGTCAGCCGCTATTAGTCCACTACAATGGGTCTATTTACTAATTTCAAACATTTGTAGCTTCTTCTTAGTCGCCTCAGTACCGGTATGCTGCAAGGCCAGCAACTGGGCGTAGATACCGCCGCTATGAGCCAGCTCTTCCGGTGAGCCGATTTCGTCGACTTTGCCACCACGCAAGGTAATGATCTGGTCAACGGCTTGGATTGTACTCAGCCGGTGGGCAATAATCAAGGTTGTCCGGCCTTTCATTAAGCGCTCCAAGGCTTCTTGAACCATACGCTCACTCTTGCTGTCTAGGCTGCTGGTAGCCTCATCGAGAATCAAGATTGGCGCATCTTTGAGTAAGGCCCGGGCAATGGCGATCCGCTGTTTTTGACCGCCCGATAATTTAAGGCCGCGCTCACCAATTTGCGAGTCATATTTCTCCTCAAATTTGTCGATAAAATCATGGGCGTTGGCAGCTTTAGCGGCAGCAACCACTTCAGCATCACTGGCTTTTGGCCGGCCGTAGGCGATATTCTCGCGAATCGTCCCGCTAAACAGCGCTGGCTCCTGGAAAACCACGGCGATGCTTTGACGTAGTGAGGTCTGGGTGACTTCATTAATGTTTTGGCCGTCAATTGCAATTTCGCCCTTTTGAACTTCATATAGCCTTAGCAACAAATTGGTAATGGTGGTCTTGCCCTCACCCGACTCACCAACCAGGGCAACTTTACTGTCAGGTTTGACGGTAAACGAAACATCTTTAATAACCGGCGTGCCGTCCTGGTAGCCAAAGCGGACATCTTTAAAGCTAATTTCGCCGCGATCGGCTATGAGTTTATGGGCACCCTGGTGGTCGACAATCTCCGGCACCATATTCATGATCTCAAAATAATCTTTGCTGTCGGCCACGGCTTTTTGGGTATTTTCGACCAGGAAGCTAATGGTAAAGATTGGGATGCGGATCTGGTTAGCAAATAGTACCAAAGCCACCGCCTGGCCGGGTGAGATATGGCCATGGACGGCTGATACGAAAACGTACAAATAGACGCCCAAGAAAATCAGGTTAAGCACTAGGCGGCGTTCAAAATCACGACGATGCCAGTATTTTGATTGTGGCCGGTTGGTATTAACCACCGTATCCCAATGCTTGTTAAAATACTTCAGCTCATTGCGCTGGCGAGTAAAGCTCTTTACTACTTTAAGCTGGTTAATGACCTCGGCAAAGCGGCCGCTGGCGATATCCATATTAAGGTTTTTCTTGGCCTGATATTCTTGCCAGGTGTTGCTGGTGCGGACCGTCAGCCAGATATAAATCGGATACAGCATAAACAGCATCAGCGCAACCTGCCAACTGTAGTAAGCCACGGCTATCAGCGCAAAAACGGTGCTGACCACAAATTGCAGGAAGTTATTGCTAAACATCTGCATAAAGTTGGTAATTTGGTTGATTGAGCGATTAAGCCGGTTAATCAGCTTACCGGATAGCTCGGTGTCAAAATAGCGCTGCGGCAGACTTAACAGATGCTCATAATAACGCCCGCTCAGCCGTCGTTGGAGCTTGGTCGACATCTGATCTCCCAGATAGCCATTGACGTTGTTAAGGATATTACTCAGAAAATCGAGCGCGAACAAGCCAAAGGCTAAGCCGACCACATAGCCAACCCGTGCCGCCGAACCATGCCGGACTTCATCGATTGCCCAACCGGTCAAAATCGGCACCAAAATCTGTGTCAAACTAGTCAGCACCGATAGAGTGCTGATCGCTGCATAGTATGGCCGCAGTTCACGGGCCACATTTAAGATACGCCAAATCTGCTTCATTACTGCAGCTATTGTACCTGATCGGCTTCGCCGACCCCAACTTTTCGGTTCGCAGTGCTGGGCAACCTTTGTATGTGCGGTTGTACATGTCTGTGGAACGAAAATATTGGAGGAGAATGCGTAGTGTTAGTGTGAGGGCGGAGCGGTGGTGGTTGGGGGGGTGATGGAGTTAGGGGTTTGTTGAAGTTGTTTGGTATGTGGGCGGTAAGGGGGGGTTGTAGAGGGGTTTCGCAGGAGGTGGGGAGGCATCAGCATCAGGGAGCACAGCGCTCAAAAAAAGAGCACTACGCTGATGCCTAAGACGGCGAAAAAAGCCATCTTGTCGATTAAATCGACGCCCCACCTCGAAGTTGAGTGAGCAGGAGTCTCGGTAAACGAGTCTCGCGTTATATACGCCTGGGGAGTTGCGTATACTGGGGATTCACGGGACAAGGTCCACTGCTCACAAACTTTGAAACTTTTACAGCCAGGGGGTTCATCAAACAAAAAAACAAAAAACTCAAACATCAAGTGACCGGTGGTCAGCTCAACGCTAAAAACAAAAACACTACGCATTAATGAACGCGACTCAGACAAATTGTCCAAATTGCTAAAACATATTATACTACACCTCGTATAAAAATGCAAGTGCTTATGTTATTGGCCGATTCTACCCTGCAAAACCTACAAACAAGTATTTATAACCTTTGTGGGGAAGAGACAGGAGCGATAACGATTTACAAGATTTTTTGGGAGAACATAGATGGAGGAATTGGCTGGTTGCCAACTGCGACTCGGACATCCGAAATCTCGACCTGGTTGTTTGCTTGTGGGTTTGTTTTTTGGCTGTTCGTAAAGTTTTGGAGTGGGAAGGCGCACAACGAGAGCTACCAGGGAGTGGTTCCTGGCGTGGAGATGCTCTCGCAAGGGGGGGTGTGCGCCTTCCCACCTGGGAAAAATGTCGGTCGGACCGGGTCTGTCAGGGATACCCTGGATTTACAAGGGTCCCTCCGGGCCGTCGGCATTTTCTTCCATCGCATGGAAATTGGCTTTAAGTAGTTCAAAAAACAAAAAAATGCTCAACATGGATAATCATATCCGGACATATGCAGCCATATGTGCAAATACGATTACCCATGGAGCAAACGTTTCACTCCTGTCAATGTACGATCCGAGAGTCAACTCTACCGGAAAGTATCTCCAGGTTATAGCCAATTGTGACCGAAGTCAAGAAAATTGTGGAGGACGAGACTTACCAGCCGCCACCGCCACCACCTCCGCCGCCACCAGAGGAACCACCGCTGAAGCCACTGCCACTCGAGCTGCTTGGTGAAGTGAAAGTATTAGCCACTGCACCTTGGAAATTATCATGCAGGCTACCCACCAGGAAACCGGCCGTAAAGGAGCTGTAATCGCCTGAATACCACTCTGGTGGCTTCTGGTAGAGGTTGTCGAACTGTTTAGCCCAGTCTTTTTCAACGCCAAGTACTACGGCGTATGGCAGTAGCTTTTCAAATAAGTCTACCGTGTGGACTGGCTCTTTGTTGTTTTCGGCGTAGGCGGCATTAGGTGCCTGTAACTTCTTTATGCGCTCGGCTTCGGCGGTTTTTAGGAACATTTTGAGGCCTTCGGCATGCTCAACGGCAGCCACACCCTTAGAGGTGCGAGCGGGCATAATGAGTGTAAAGATTATGGCGATTACCAGTGATAGAACAGCACCGCCAATAGCTGGGCCGACCGACAAGCCAAAGACTGCTGCCAGCGTGGCAACAACAATAATCGCTGAAAAGATCAGAATGTGCTTGCCGAGCTTGCCAGGGTTACTCACGAAGTAGCCTTTGGTAGTTAGACGCTCAGTCACTTGTTCGCGGAGCGTAGAGGCAACTTTGAACAATGAGCTGCCAGCCGATTTCATAGCGATCTTGGCACCAACCTTTGCCTCCGGGAACAGGCCTTTTAACAGGACCTGCTCATCACTGTCGAGCTTACTAAAGTCAGCCTGCACCAGTTCAAGCTGGTAGCTTAGCGTGTCTTTGCCGATCCAATGGTTTTTGCGCTCTTCGATAATCTTGAGATACTTGCGAACAGCCAAACTGATAATGACCGCTGTGATGTCGCGGTTGTCGACCTTGAAATCAATGACCGTACCGACTTCCAGCGGGCTCATACCGTCAGGGGCATCATATTGTGGGATAATTGTTCCCCTACCCTTAGGGTCGCGGCCGCCCCTGAGCCATGCAAAGAGGCCGTAGCCAGCAGCCAACAGTGGCGCCACGATGAAAGCAGCAATCGGTTTCCAGGTACGAGCAGCCTTTTCTGTGGCGGTCTCGGAAGCAAAATACTTATTTTGGCCGTCAAAGCCAACCACTACCGTCATTGTTGCCTTGGGGCGCAGTGGTTTGACGGTTTCGGCATAAACAATGCCCTTATCTTCGGCGATTGTACAGTTCTTTTCGGTGGTACCGGTGCGGCCGGCGTAACATTGCATTTGCTTGGTCTTGTCGCTGTTGAGTTTGAGTGAGTCGGGCAAATGGAAGCGGGCTAGGACGTGCTCGGTCGGCTGAGCCCATTGGTCACCGTTAATATCCCAGTACAGCTCTGGCGAACCCTCATAAAAGCCAATAACATTTTTGACGGTGTACTCGATGTTGTACTCTTGATCACCGGTAACGGTTTTGGAGGCATCACCAATCCTGAGCACCTGGTTACCGTTTTCTTTGCGCATAGTGTAAGTCGCCGGCGCACCAGTATCAGAGCTGACACTCGTGACACTAAGGTCGACTGAGCGATCTTTGTAGCTCAATGGAATCGCCCGCTCGATGCCGTGATTGTTGTCGGTATATGTAACACTGATCTTTTCGACTACCCGCATCTCACCCTGCGAGTCTTTGTTGGTCGGATAGTAGTCCGCCGTGAAATCGGTAATCGTGAAGTTATTGACGTCGGCCAAGGCCATGCCGGGCCAGCCTATGCCAACTGCCAGGCTGATAAACGTTGCTAGGACGAGAGAGGCTGCGGCACCGGCAGCAAATAGTTTTTTTATACCCATGCAGTAATTGTACTACACCCGTTCGGCATCGAGCTTTTCGCCGGCGGCCTGGGCAACTTTTTCTAGGATTGCGTTAACTTCACTGTCACGTAACGTTTTGTCGTAATCGGTAATTTTTAGGCGTAAGGTGACCTGTTTGTGTGGGTCTTCGGGACTGCGCTGATAGATATCAACCGGCTGCCAATTACTGTAAGTGTTCGACGAGGTTAGGCTGGCAGTTTCGGTTGTTACAAAATCGTAGACTCGCTGGTAAGCCATGTCGCTGTTTACGCGTAGACACAAGTCCTGCTCAATGCTTGGAAAACGTGACAATGGCAAGTAGCTTGTTTCGGACGATAAGCTTTGCAGCAAAATATCGAGATCAATCTCAAAACCGGCACAGAATTCTGGTAGTTTTAAGGCTTTGCGGACTGTTGGCGTAAATTCGCCTAGCCTGCCCAATTGGACATCGCCAAGCATAACGGAGGCCGCTCGGCCTTTGGCGAAGTAGCTGACGGCTGTGCCGTGATCATCGTCGGCTATAGGGGCAAATGTTGGTTTTATGCTGGTTTCGCAAACCTTTAGCAAGTTGCGTAACTGGCTTTGGGCTTGGTAATAGGCCGCACCGCTGTATTGCTTAGCAGATTTAGCATCTGCTGCATACACAAATGCCAGGCGACGGTATTCGCGCGGTAAACCCTCTTCGTCTTGGTGACCTTTTACATGAGCTTTGCCAATCTCAAACAAGGCGAACTCATCATAACCGGCACGGATGTTAGTATTTACTTTATCGAGCAAGCTCGGGATCAGGCTCATACGATAATATTGGACATCGGGACTCAGGGCATTGCTAAGCTTAAAGGCTTGGTCGGGATTCTGGCCGACATTAGCCAGCAATTTACCGTGAACAAAACTGTAGGTCAAAGCCTCGTTAGCGCCAGCCTTAACCAAGGCTGCCCGAATTTTGCTGTGCAACTCGACCATTGGTTCTTTTTCGACTGGGGTCAAATCGCGGTGTGGTAACTTCAGTGGTAAATGGTCAAAGCCATACAAGCGGCCAACTTCCTCAACAATATCTTCAGGAATTTCGATGTCGGTCCGCCAAAATGGCGCTTTGACGGTTAGCTCGTGGTCGTTCTGCTGGACATCAAATTCGACATTGGTTAGCAGTGCGGCCATTTCCTCGGGCATCAGCTGCAAGCCAAGCCGTCGGTTAATGAATTGATCACTTACAACAACTGGCGGGTGCAGGCTATCGCGTTCTATAACATCGGCCGGCAAGCGATTGTCGTCGGCAAGCTGGCTGGCGACTTTACCACCAGCAAACATGCGAATTTCATCGACGATTTTGGCAATAACCGCCCGGTTCTGTAATGGCGATTGACCCTTGTTGAAGCGAGTGACGGCATCGGTAAACAGGCCGTGAGCCATACTGGTACGGCGGATTGAGTACATATCAAAGTTAGCCGCTTCAAGAATGATGTTCTTGGTGTTGTTATCGACTTCGGTATCAAAACCGCCCATAACCCCACCGACGCCAATCAGGCTGGTTTCGGTAGCGATCATCATTGCCTCGGCGCGTGGCTCAATTTCTTTGCCGTTGAGCAATTTGATCTTCTCGCCTTCGCGCGGGTAGCGGACTACTAGTGTGGCTTTGTCACCATTGTCGAGGGCTTTGACCTTATCGTAATCGTAGGCGTGTAGTGGCTGGCCGGTGAGCAGCATGAAGTAGTTGGTGTAGTCGACGATGTTGCTGATCGGCCGTATGCCAGCTTTTAACAGATCAAGCTGGAGCCACAGTGGACTGGGCTTAACCTCGACATCACGCATGGTAACAGCCGTGAAGCGTCGTACCAATTCAGGGATTTCATTGCGTACTTCGAGTGGCAGCTCTTCGGTTTCAATATCTGGGGTATTTGCGTCTGAACGGTACCAATCCGGCGAGCGGAAAGCTATGTGCTGGATACCAGCTATCTCACGGGCAACACCCAATAGGCCAAAACAGTCAGGACGGTGGGTAAACATCTTATTTTCTATATCAAATATGACGTCGCCATTGAGGTGATAGGCGTCGGTAAATAGTGTGCCCGGCTCAATGGTTTCATCACTATCAAGCTGGACTTCGAGGATACCGCTGTGGCTATCACCCATAGCTAATTCGCGTGGGCTGGCGAGCATGCCGTTACTGACCACGCCGCGCAGTTCGCGCTTGCCCAGTACAAACGGATCTTTGCCAACACTTTCTGGTACGGTTGTGCCTGGTGGTAGCCAGACAACGGTAAGACCTTCGCGGACATTGGGGGCGCCGCAGACAACTTGGACGAAACCGTTTTCATCACGCTCGACATCGGGCGTTTTACCGCCGTCATCGATTGCACAGATGTTCAGTTTATCGGCATTCGGATGCTTGCTGCAGGCCGCAACTCGGACTACCCGGGCACCTTGGTATTTTGAACCAAAATCGATAACTTCTTCGATAGCGCCTAGTTGGGCGCCGATCCTATCGGCCAATGCCTCAGCACCCTCGGGGGCTGGATCGTCCGACCAGTTGTATTTGTCACGGTAATAATGGAGCGTATTTATGCTAACTTTCATGAAAATTGCCTCAGGAAATCTAATTTTGCAGCCTCGAAGTAACGAACGTCTTCGATGCCATGTTTCATCATTACTAAGCGGTCAATGCCGCCGCCCCAGGCAAAGCCGGTGTATTTTTTAGGGTCGATACCGGCCATACTGAGCACATTGGGGTGGATCATGCCACAGCCCAGCAGCTCAATCCAGCCGCTCTGGCTACAGATGTGACAGCCCTTTTTCTCGCAGAACGGGCAGCTGAGTGCAAACTCAAATGATGGCTCGGTAAACGGGAAGTAAAACGGCTGCGATTTAACCTCAAGGGACTTACCATAATATGTCTCTAGGAAGGTTTTTAATGTAGCCATCAGCTGACCAGCGTTAATGTCTTCGCCAACGTAAACACCTTCGAACTGGTAAAAAGTGTGCTCGTGCCGGGCATCGAGGTCTTCGTTACGAAATACCCGGTCCGGGATTAAGACAGCAATTGGCCGACCCTCTTCTAACTGGTGTTTGTAGCGCTGCAGCACGCGGTTTTGCATAGTGCTGGTGTGAGCCGGTGCCACCAGGCGATTGCCGTGCTCGTCGGTTTCTTCGGTCATAAAGGTGTCGTAATCGTCGCGGGCGGGGTGGCCTTCCGGGAAGTTGAGGGCCGTGAACATATGATAATCATCATCGAGCTCGCGTGATTCTACAGCTGTAAAACCCATGCGATAGAAGATGTCACACATAATTTCACGCTCACGCATGAGCGGGTGGGCGCTGCCGTTTTCGCTGGGCAGCAAGCGCGGCCGTTTGTCTGCCGGAACATTGATGTCGAATGGTGCGGTTACATCGATTGGGCTTAGGTTGGCCTCAGTTTGCGAACCACCCTCGGCTACAGCTTGGGCCAATTCTTGCTTTAGGTTATTGAGCTCTTTACCAAACTGGGCACGCTCATCATTGTTCAATGTCGGGATTTCTGCATATAGGGCTTTGAGTTCTACGGCCTTTAAAATCTCAGCCTTATTTTCCAGGCTGGCCAGCCGGCCTTTGAGCAGCTCGGCAGTAGCAGCAATCTTCGGGTTTTGGTATTCCATTCAACCAAGTATACAGCAGTTCTAACAGATATAGGATATTGCTATTGTTTGCCATTTGTGATATAATATAGGATGGTCTTCCTTTAGCTTGGCTGAGGTTGAGGACCGCACCTTTTACAGATAACGGAATAGTGCAGAATTCCAATTGCGCACCTAGTTTCAGAACCCTTAGCGGTTCGGTGGCTGTGCGCGCAACTGGAAATTCCAGCTTGTTAGCATGCGAGGTTTCGATGACCGACGGCCCTACCCGTCCGGATTTGAACACTGTAGAACAGGCAACGGTGCCGCTCGACATCAACTGTGGTGAATACATCGCTGTGCTCGGACATGTTCTCGACGGACAGCATGACCTGGAAAAGCTCTTCGCTTTCACCTTCCTCGACTCACTCCTTCCTTCGGTGCTCATCGACCGCAGACATGCAAGGACCAGCTCCCGCTACGACCAGCACACATTCACGATGGTCAAGATGGCGATCCTGCGCTACTGCCGAGAGCACGAGAAGAGTCCTAGCCACTTCCTTGTCACGGACATCTTCATCGGATACTATCCGATCAACAAACGGTTGCCGCGTACCAAGGACCACACCCATGCACAACTCGTGTACAAGATGATCGACAAGGTCCACTACGACACAGAATTGCTCACCGAGCTCGGCTTCTACGACAAGGAGATCGTCATGAGTGACCCCACACCCCTGCGCGAGCCAGAAGACGACCAGAACGAAGGCCCCCAGTCATGGGACGCTGAAGAAGAAAGCTAAGTGTGCAACACCCGCGGACAGGAGACGACATCGATGATCGGTGAGGCGAATTTCGCTTCTTCACTCCTCCCTGCTTTCCGCTCCACCTATTCCGTTATCTTACACTCACTTATTCTGTATACTAGCCAGTATGGCGAACTTTTCTTTTGATATCGTTAGCGAATATGACAAGGCCGAAATGAACAACGTTTACGACCAAGTACTTCGCGAAATTGACAACCGTTATGACTTTAAAGGCACCCCGGCTGCCTTGGAATGGATGACTGACAAAACCGGTTTTAAAGTAACCGGCAACGGCGAGTGGCAGCTTGATGCCATTCTTGATGTTGTCCGCAAAAAATTAGCCACCCGAGGCCAGAGCCAAAAGGTGCTTGATACCAGCCGTGATATAGTCGAGAGCAATCTCAAAACCACTAAGGAAGTGCCCTTCAAGCAAGGACTCGACCAAGACAAGTCGAAGCAAATTACCAAGCTGCTACGTGATGAATTTCCAAAGGTCAAAGCCCAAATTCAAGGCGATGCGGTGCGCGTTATGAGTAATAGCAAAGACGACCTCCAAGCAGTGATGCAATTGCTACGCGGCAAGGATTTTGATTTCCCGCTTAGCTTTACCAATTACCGCTAGGCTTTGCCGCCTTTATTGCGAATTTCTTTGGAAATGACCGAACCGTCATTATCGATTTCGTAGACATGGACTTCACCGGTACCAATCTCTAACTCGTGAACTTGATCATCGGCGACCTTATCAAGATCTTTCATGAGAGCACGCAGCGAATTGCCATGGGCCGAAACAATGACATTCTTGCCAGCCTTAAGGTCGGCTAGAATACGCTCTTTGTAGTACGGCAGCACCCGGCTATGGACATCTTTGAGTGTTTCGCCGTTAGGCACCGGGTGGTCCCAGCTGCGGCGTAATTTGGTAAACTCCTCTTCGCCGATAGCTTCTTTGATGTCCCACTTGTTTTTAGCCTGATAGTCACCGTAGTGACGCTCGTTAAGCGCGGCATCGGTTTCGGTCTCCAACTCGGTATGTTTAAGCGCTTCTTTGATTTCGCCTAATGTTTGCTGTGCCCGGCTTAAGTTAGAAACGTAGGCTTTGTGTAGGCTGATATCGCGTAAATGCTCAGCGGCCGCCTGGGCTTCTTTGCGGCCCTGTTCAGTAAGGGCGACATCTTCGGTGCCGGTCCACAGACCCAAGGCATTCCATTCAGACTGGCCATGACGGACTAAAACTAGGAAAGCCATTCTTCTACCTCCGCTTCGGTCAGTTGCTCGCCTTTGGCCGGTGTTTCCCCGGACGGGCTGCGGGCTAAGGCTTCGCGGCCGGCAAACTCCGCCTGACCATTGCTTAATGTAAGCGCCTCTTCGATACGTAGCAGCTCATTATATTTGGCAACCCGGTCAGTCCGCGACAAACTGCCGGTCTTGATTTGCCCGGTATTCAGACCGACAGCCAGGTGAGCGATGGTGGTGTCTTCGGTCTCACCCGAGCGGTGCGACATGACTGCCTTCCAGCCGGCCTGGTGAGCCATTTGGACGGCTGCAATCGTCTCGGTTAAAGAGCCGATTTGGTTAACTTTGATAAGAATTGCATTGGCTGCTTTCTCGTCGATTCCACGCTGGAGGAACTCAGTATTTGTTACCAGCAAATCATCACCGACCAATTGGATATCATCGCCTATTTGACTGTTCATTGTTTTCCAGCCTTCCCAATCATCTTCGCCGAGGCCATCTTCAATTGAATCAATCGGGAAGCGCTTAGTGAGATCTTGGTAAAAAGCTACCATGTCCTCGCTACTGAGGGCTTTGTTCTCGGCATTCAGAACATACTGCCCGGCATCATTGAGCAGCTCGCTGCTAGCGACATCGAGTGCCAGCACAACATCTTCACCTAACATATAGCCGGCTTTTTCGACCGCTTTCTCTATGAGCTCGAGGGCTTCGGCGTTACCGTTTTTGACTGCCGGCGCATAGCCGCCCTCGTCACCGACCGTCGTGCCATAGCCGGCATCTTTGAGCACTTTTCCTAAGGCGTGGAAGATCTCGGTGCCAATCCGTAAGCAGTCGCTAAATGATTCGGCGCCAACCGGCATGATCATAAACTCCTGGATATCGGTGCTATTAGCTGCATGTTTGCCGCCGTTGATAATGTTCATCATCGGCAATGGCAAAGTCAGCCGCTCGTTGCCGGCCATGTTGGCAATATATTGATAGAGCGGTGTGCCCTGCGACAACGCCGAGGCTTTGGCAGCCGCCAGTGACACCGCCAAGATGGCGTTAGCACCTAAACGACCTTTGTTGGGCGTGCCGTCAAGATCGATCATTGCCTGGTCGACATCCTTTTGCTGGCTGGCATCTTGACCGACAAGCGCCTCGCGAATTTCGCCGTTCACAAAACCGACGGCTTTAGTGACAGCTTTGCCACCATATGCTTTGCCACCGTCACGCAGCTCGATGGCTTCGTGTGAGCCAGTGCTGGCACCGGAGGGCACAGCCGCCCGGCCCAGTGAGCCGTCCTCCAATAGAACGTCTGCTTCAACAGTGGGGTTGCCCCGGCTATCAAGGATTTGCCGGGCCCGGATATCGGTAATAGTTGTCTGTGCCATACATGCCTCCAGTAGTTACACCATGTATGGTACTCTTCGGACTAGCGGACTACAACGCAGTTATACACGTTTCTGGCGTCTGGGGATTGTAGTTTTCGCAACTCTTGAGTGTCAGACAACAGTTTGTCATCTACCTGCAACGCGGAGCTGCCACGACCAAGATAAAATCGCGGCTCATCAAGTTCACAGCTGTCAGACCCATCAATGCTAAAATCGTTGACCGGATAGTTAGCGTTGAAGATATCTTCGTCACCTGAATAGGTCAACCGACCGCCCACAAAGTCACTTTGAGTATTTGCCAGACTAAGCTGATACTCCGACGGCCTGCTGCCAGATAATGAAACGCTGTTGGCGTTTAGCTGGGTTAGGTGCAGGACATTGTCATTATGCGGCTCGATTCGTATGGTGCTTTTTGTCTGCTTACCGCTCAAAAGTTGGTCAGCTTCAAAAATATTGTCATTGCCGGACAGAGAAATAGTCTCAAGCATAGGGGCGTGTACGGTGACGGTTACAAACTCATTGCCGTTGATACAAAGCACCGAACATAGCGATTCTGTTTTGTAGCCCTTAGTGTTTATCTGAAGTGTTCCCTTGTCGTCGACTTTTGTTACGACGGTTTTGAGGTCAGCGCTGCTACCAAGGTAGTTTAGTTCAACAAAGTATTTGTCATCTCGCTGGTAATTGTAGGTAACATCTGAGCCTTCAACGGCTAGACCACTAAAGCTTGGCAGTTGACGGGTTTCGACATGGTGGGCCTGGCGGTAGCGGTCACGAACGCCGGGATATATATCAAAGCCTAGTGCCGTACCAACCGTGGCGGTGACCAGTACGATGCCCAGCAATGATACGGTTGCCCAGGTTGGAAAACGCCATTTGCGCCAGACCATAGCGATGCCGGCCAAAAGCAAGAAGAAGCCAATAATAATGAAGGTTCCAAAACTCAAACCGGTAAAGATAGTTTCACGGATGCCGACCGGGAATTGGAAGTCAGCCCCGATTTTGCCATTGTGAAGCAGTAAATAACTACCGACTACTGAGCTCCAGACAATCACAGCCAGTGCGGCGAGCATAAAGCCAACACCGATAATGCCGAGGACAATTTTGACAAAACCCTCAACGATCCTACTAAGTACGCGTCCAAAGTTACGGCCTGCGCGTTCGCTGACACCAGCGATATCGGCCCGGTCGACCATCTCTTTGAGACTATCGACCGTGACGGCTTTTCCCCGCATTTGCAACCGTTCAGAGGGTGTTTTAGCCTCGGGTGCCAGCAACCAAATAATGATATAGGCAATCGGTCCAAAGCCCCAAGCAAAGGTCGTAATGATAAAAGCTACTCGCACCAACAATACATCGATGCCGGTATAAGCCGCTAAACCACTGGCCACGCCAGCCAGCCAGGCGTCTTCGGTGTCCCGGTAAAGTTTTTTAGGGCCGTCGCTAGTTGCATCTTCAGTTCTAGCTGATGCACCTTCTTCTTCGGCAGCGCTTTCGTCTTTAAAATCACGCGGCTCGCCGAGCTGCTCTTTAAGAAAATCTACATCTTCAGGTAGTACGACTTTATCACCGCTCACACCATGCTCAATTAAGAGTTCAGCCATGCGGACTTCAATTTCTTTGACCACTTCGGCTTGGACACCCGGCTGCTTTTCGATTGCCGCCAAATAGTCACGCAGTGCCTTGTGGGCTTCCACTGAGATAACGAACTGTTGGCGTCCCAGGTGCACCTTTTTTACTTCGTTCATAGAACTCCCTTCTGCAACGTCTTTATCGAAGTATCTAACTGATGATAAACCGTCCGCAGTGTCGCTAAAATAGCTTGCCCGTCTTCGGTTAGCCAGTAATATTTGCGTGGTGGACCTTGCTCGGATTCACGCCACTCATAGCCTAGCAGCTTGTCGCGAGCCAGGCGGTTGAGTAACGGATAAAGCGTGCCTTCCACGACAATCAGCTCGGCTTCGCGCAAACGACGGATTACATCGCTTGAATACACCGGCTGCCCACCACAGACCAACAATACGCAGTACACCAATACACCCTTACGCATTTGTACGGCCAATTGGTCAGTGTAGTCCTTGTCTTGCATGCTTCTATGTTATACAAGGTACCTTTTCTTGTCAAGTCCCCTACGTCCATGTGCTGCTATAGGCTATACTGATAACCATGAGCACCACCGATGACTTGCTAGCGCGAGCTACCCAGGTCCTGCACGACAATGACCACGGCCACTATGTCGCCCCTGCCCAAGGCCTCTACTCACACCAGTGGTTATGGGATAGCTGTTTTACGGCTATCGGCTTGCGCCATATCGACCCGCTACGCGCCAAAATGGAGATCATGAGCCTGCTTCGCGGCCAGTGGAGCAACGGCATGGTACCGCACATGATTTTTAGCCAAGGCATGAATAAGGAGCGCGACTGGGGAATCTGGCACAGCTGGCTCAGCCCTAACGCACCCGACGATGTCTCGACGAGCGGTATTACCCAGCCACCACTACTAGCCGAAGCAGTTGTCCGAATTGGCGAAAAACTGCCGCTTGCCGAACGCCGCAGTTGGTATAAGCAAGTCTTTCCAAACCTCATTGCCTACCACAAATGGATATACGAGGAGCGAGACCCGCACAACGAGGGGTTAGCTCTGTTAATCCACCCCTGGGAATGCGGACTTGATAACACACCGCCTTGGATGAACGAATTGCACCGCCACCTCTTGCCGTGGTGGATTCGGTCTATGAAAAAGCTCAAACTCGAACCATTGTTTGGTCTGCTGCGCACCGATACGCGGTTTGTCGCCCGCGAACAACGCCTGACTAATACCGAGTCGTTGGCTTTATATTCAATCCAAAAGCGTTTGCGGCGCAAATCATATGATATTAATGCCATTCTTAACCACTCGATCTTTACCATTGAAGACTTGGCGTTTAACAGCATCTTTATCCGGGCCAATGAGCACCTGCAAAGTATTTCAAAAACCATCCGCAAGCCATTGCCCGATAGCCTGCTCGAAGATATGGAACGCACCACCAAAGCCTTTGAAGAACTTTGGGACCCCTACATGGCTCAGTATTACTCGCGAGATTTTGTGACCCACCACCTGCTCAAAGAATCGACGGTTGCCTCGTTGTTGCCGCTGTACGCCGGCCACATTAGCCAGGAACGGGCAGCTATTCTAGTGAAATCTTTGGAAAATGACCATCTGTTTGGGCCGGCTTACCCAATACCGAGCGTACCGCTGGAATCAGCCTGGTTTGACCCAATCCGCTACTGGCAGGGGCCGACTTGGGTGAATATGAACTGGATGATTATCGACGGGTTGGAGCGCTATGGCTTCCATGACCACGCCGACGCTTTGCGTGAAAGTACAATCGAATTAGTTAACCAGCACGGCATTGCCGAATATTACAATCCACTAACCGGTCAGGCCCTAGGTGCTGACAATTTTTCGTGGACGGCAGCGCTTATCATTGACATGATAAAGCATTAGGTATATAACGGGTAGCGAAGTGAAATACTAACCTAACTAGTCTTGGAGTTTGCCTTGTCTACGTTTATGGCCGAGGCGCCTTTTGGTGGCGCTCAAACCGGCCTCGTTATTCATCCACCTATTAATGCTGAAAACCCTGGACTATTTGCCCCGGAACTGTTTGATCAGGACCCTGAGTCGCTGGCAGAAATCGCGGCTGCAGCCCAATTAGTACAGCATGCGTTCGCCAAACTATGCGTGCCTGATGCCGAAGTTGCCGTTGCAACCGATCTTTTAACTGAAGCTCAGACCTCGGTGGGGCACCTAAGTCCTGTAACTCGGGCTGAGGTTGGCGGTTTTATTATTAGCAGTTTAGTCAGGAAAGATCTGGCCGAGCGAGCCAGTGCCCATAAACCACGCCAGTTCCCTGAAATAGAAGGTGCGGTCATCGCCGAACAATACCAAGGCGTGCGGACAGCCCTAGCCGAAGCAAGAAACGATCGATATACCCCTGGTCAAGACGGAGTTAATGTCCGACTGTATGTTGCGGCCCATGGCTTGGCAGTGCCCAGTGATCATATCGATGTGGCGCCGATGCTCTCTAAAGCCCGGGCCAGCATGTGCCGCCCAGGTATCGGAATGGGCGATGTAAACTGGCGTGAGGCTGCCAAAACCTCTCACGAGGGTTTACTACTCGCCTCACGTTCTGATGAGTTTCGCCGCAAACCTGATGAGCTTCGGGCCGCCCTTGCCCTCGGTCTAGTCGCCGCTTTTCCAGAGTTTGAACTAGCTGACTAGTTTGGATACGGCTGCGGTGACTCAGTCGGCGTACCATAGCCAATGGTCGGCCAGCCATCGGCCTCCCAAGTAATCTTATCCAGCATACCGACTCGGTTGCCGGTAATTGCGCCGTCCCAGGCGTGATACAAAGCATAATCATTATTACCGATACTCACGACCGTGTTGTGGCCGGGGCCTTTCCAACGATTGCCACTTTTGAGAATTGGATCGGCCCGCTTCGTATAAGTACCGAGCGGCGTGGCAGCTTTAGCGACACCTACCGAATAGGCCTCGCTACCAAAGAATGCACCGCTGTAGAACATGTAGTATTGGCCGTTTTTCTTCATCAGCCAGGGGCCTTCAATGCCGGCCGTCTCTTCCCATGGCAAACTTTTTTGCATCAGCACCACTGGGGTGCCGGTCAAAACGGTGCCGTCGGCGGAGATTTCCTGGCCAAATATCCGGGTGTTGCCCTCGTCTTCTTTCCAGAACAAATACTGTTTGCCATCGTCATCACGGAAAAAGTTAACATCAATACTGGCATAGGTGGCTGCGATCAGCGGATGGCCAAGATCGGTGTATGGTCCTAAGATGTTGCTGGCCGTAGCTACGCCAATTCTGTTAGCCGTACCATCGAAGGCACTGTAGTAGAATGCAAAACCGTTGGCCGTACGATGCAATTCTGGTGCCCAAAAGTTTTTAGTAGCCCAGGGGTGGACACCGCTTGGGTAGATACTGGTATTAGTGGTTTGCCAGTTGACCAGGTCGTCCGAAACAAAGATCTGGAACAATGCAGTGTTCGAGGTATTAACCATATAGTAGCGGCCTTCCCAGGCGAGAACGCCCGGGTCAGCTGTATCGAGTTTGATTGGGTTCGCGTATGTCCGGCCGGTCGTGTTGCAATCAGTAGCACCAAAACGAACACTAGTGTTAGCTGAGGCGTTAGCCGCTTGGCAGCTTTTAGCCACCCCACTCAGGGCACCAGCTTCGGCTTCACTAGTAACGGTGAGCGTGTCGGCAAAGGCGTTAAAAGTGAACCAGCCGGCTACCGCAAAAACTATAATAATCAAGCCGGCGTAAATAACCTGCCAGATCTGGGTTTGCTTTCTAGTCCTCGACATTGGGGCGCTCAAGCAAAATTGGTTCAACACTCGGGTCGGTTTTAGCAATCTTCACAATGTCTTTATCGATTTTTTTAAACTCTTTATGGGCGGTATTGTAGTGGTTGACGCTGGTGCCCAATGAATTACCAAGTTTTTGCATCAGTGTCTCGTAAGCCGCAATATGGCGGCTTAGTTCGCCGACCCGTTGCTGGATCTCTTTGGCTTGGTCTTCAATCTGCAACGCCCGCAAACCCTGCAACACGGTCTGCAAATAAGCCATGAAGGTCGTTGGGCTTACGATAATGACCTTCTTTTCCTGGAATGCATACTCAATGAGATCACGAGCGCTGGTATTGGTGACGCCGACTTTGTTAATCAGCAAGTCATAGTAGATAGCCTCGCTTGGGATAAACATGAAGGCGTAGTCCATGGTGCCTTCTTTGGGCCGGATATACTTGGCTGTCTCGTCGATCCGGTTTTTGAGGTCAATTCTGAAGGCTTTGGCGTAACCGTCGCGCTCAGTCTTTTCTTTGGCCTCGAGCAGACGGTTATAGTTTTCGAGGCTAAACTTGCTATCGACCGGCAGCATCTTGCCTTTTTCGAGCATAATAACCGCATCACAAATCAGGTCGCGGCCATCTTCGTCTTTACCAAGTTTATACTGCAATTTAAAGCGATCGGGCGGCAGCACATTCTCAAGCACCTGGTTTAAATAATATTCGCCGAGCACGCCACGCTGTTTAGGGTTTTGCAGTACGCTTTGGAGCATTTTTAACTCATCGGCGACATCGACCACCCGTTTGTTGGTGTCATCGAGCTTGGTCAGTCGCTCGGTTACGTCAGCGATCAACTTACTGCTGGCACTAAACTGTTTATGCATAGTCTGCTGCATAAGCGCATTGTTATTACCGATGGTCGTTTGCATGCCGTCTTTAAGCTGGCTGATCTCATGGCTTAATCGGGTCATGTCCTGTTTGAGCAACAGCGCACTTTGCATGTCCGGCTTGGCAGTACTTTGACGTAAAACCACAGCCAAAAGTACTAAAACAAGAACCCCCAAGACAATTGTTGCGATAAGCATTAGGTTATATTGTACAAGCAGAACCGCTTAAGATAAAGCTCAGATGAAGCTAGTGACCACAAACATAAAGGCGGCACCCAAAATTGTCAGCCCAATTGTTTTATACGACGAGTGTTTGCTGTGGGCTTCCGGTAGAATTTCACTGGCGCCAATGTACAGCAAAAAGCCGGCAAAGAAACCAAGGTAGATCACCAGGCCGTGATCACTGATATGGATTAATAATGTCGACAGCGCACCAAGGACAGGCGCCAAAGCATCAAGCACCAGAAGCATGATTGAACGGCGACGGTTATTGTGGTTCATGAGCATCAGGCTAACGGTGTTAAGCCCGTCGCTAAAGTCATGGGCAATAACGGCGATTGCCACGGCCACACCTACCGGATCGCCAACCTGGAAACCAAGGCCAATCGCCACACCATCCAAGAAACTATGCCCGGCCAAGGCTAATGCCGATGCGATGCCAGCCTGCGGGTGATGATGGCCATGCTCGTAGTCGCCCTCCTGGGCATGGTGGATTAGGATTGATTTCTCAATGACATGGAATAACAAAAAGCCAACAACCAAAGCGATCATCGGACCGGTAGCACTGATATCCAGGTGTTCAACCAGCTCAAAAATCTCCGGCAGTAAGTCAAAAGCAACAACGCCCATAATCACACCGGCAGAGTAACCAAGCACCCGATGCAGACGATCTTTATTCTTGAGGGCAGTAAAACCACCGAGCATTGTCGAAACAAACGTGGCCGCAGCTAAAAGGACGGGTAGCATAATTACCTATAAGTATAGTACATAGGGGTTGTTTTTGAGATAAAATCGCCACGGCACATCTTTGGCCTGCGAAATACCGATGCGTGTAGTCTGGACAACCTGATCTAGTGGGACCGGATCATTAAGCGTTAATTGCAACGGTGTCTGCGTTAAGTCATGCCCGTTTAAGGTCTTGTTTATTTTGAGCGCTTGGCACAATTTAGCAGGTCCGTTTGAAATATTTTTGCCCGTTAGGTCGCGGCGGTTTTGTGCCATCAGCGATTCATTTTCTAGTGGTTCCACTGCCCGTATCAAAACAGCTGCTCCATAGCCGGCTTCGCCGACCACGACATTGCAACAATAGTGCATACCATAGGTAAAGTAGACATACAGCGTCCCAGCCGGGCCAAACATAACTTCAGTTCGGGCAGTCTGGCCTTTATAGCTGTGGCTGGCAGCATCGGTTTGGTCGTAGGCTTCGGTTTCAACAATTTTAGCCACTACCGTTTGGCCATCGAGCTGCCGAACTAAATAGCAGCCAAGCAAACGCCGAGCCGCTTCAACCGCTGGCAGATTAAGCGCAGCCTGTAACTGGTTTATAGCGTTTCTCCATTGACCGCCGCCTGGATTCGCTGGGCTATAAACAAGCTGGCCTTCTTGCTCACATTGTGGCTGGCCTTAACGGTATACGACTGAATATTTGTGGCGTCTTCACCAAATAAAGCCTTGGTTTTGCCTTTTATAACCACCCGGTCACGTGAACCGTAAATAACATCCATCGGCGCTTTTATATGCTTGAGATCTTCACTAGTCGTTTGTTGCATAATAGTGTGCTTCAGACTTTTAATAAACGGCCGCCAGGTTTGGTCGGTGATCTTTAAGCCAAATACCCGCTCGGCAAACTTTTGGGCCTTGCCAACACCCGGACCCTTAAAAATCGGCCGGTAAGCGATGACCCGCTCATAAAACTTAAAGTATAGATTAAGCCGGATCCGATACGTACGCTTATCGGGTAATCCGGAATATAACGGCATTTCGTAAAGAATCAGTTGCTTAACCAGATCGGGCCGCAAACGGGCAACTCTAACGGCAATCAAACAGCCCATTGAATGACCGACCAGCACCGCTTTTTTGACCCGTCGCCGAACTAATGTAGCGATGACCATACGGGCGTGGTCATCGGTATTATAGGCTAGCCAATCGGGTTTTGGAGATTCGCCGAACCCCAGCAAATCTACGGTTAGACGACGGTTAGATATAGCCAGCCCGTCCATGGCATCAAGCACCGGATCCCAGACATGCGATGAGCTGGCCAGACCATGCAGAAAAACAACCGGCATGACTTTGCTGTCATTGACCTTCTCTTCAACGGCTAAAATGTAGGGACGCTTTAGCCACCGGTACCAGATCTTTTCACCTAAGCTCATAACTCCAGTATAAACAATTTTACTGATGCATCGCTTTACGTGACGAGATAAAGGCAGCCGTTACAAAGATAACGCCCGCCAGACCGGCGATAACTTCTGGCACTTCCATAAACAAACTAATCAGCAAAACTAACGCCAATACGCCAACCGTATAGTGTGCGCCATGCTCCAAATATTTGTAGGTACTGAGCGTGCCTTTTTTGACCATATAGACGGTCAACGACCGAACCCAGATTGCACCGACACCAAGACCAAGCGCAATCAGAATAACGGATTTGGTGATAGCGAAGGCGCCAATAACACCATCGAATGAGAAACTGGCATCGAGGATTTCCAGGTAGATAAAGGTTGCGAAGGCTGCCCAACCGGTCTGTAACACAGCTTTGCCCTTTTCGGTCTTTGGCTTGCCCTGCAGCCGCGAAAACAGATGTTCAATACCGCGGACAGCAATGTATGTACCAATACCGAGCAAACCGGCTTTGATCGTTTCGCCCGGGTAATGGTTGCTGGGAATAGCCGCCAGCCCAAGGATAATAGCTACACTGATAACCGGTGGAATCCAGTGGTGACCAACTTGCGACATTTTTCGTTCGGCTTTTTTGAACCAGTGAATTTCCTTGTTTGAGTCAAAGAAGAAGTGCAGACAGAGCATCAGCAAGAATGCGCCACCGAAGGCAGCAATAGTATGGTGCGCATCGGTTAGTTTTTCGGCATACAGTGTTGGATTATTCAAAGCCAGATCAATTACTTCGCGCCATGGGATATGGGCAGTAAAAGCGACAATGAGGATCGGGAAGACGACTCGCATACCAAAGATAGCGATAATAATACCGACCGACAGGAAAATGATCCGCCAGCGTTCCGACATTTTTTGCAGAACTTTAGCGTTAATGACAGCGTTTTCAAAACTAAAAGTAATTTCTACCAGAATTAAGACCAGAGTGACAAGCAATGCCGACCAGCCAAGACCAAACAAAGCACCAAGTAAGGCAGCGATCGTGACAGCTAGGGACGTTCCAAAAAAGCGTAATTTTTCCTTCATTACCTATATCGTAGCACAGTATTTTCAGAATAGTTGCATTTTCTTAACCATCTTGCTTGTTCCGGGTGATTTGCGTACAATACATGGTTACGTTTATGCATACGATCACGACGATTTTAACGGTGGCTCTGCTTATTGGCGTTTCGGCTCTTTGTTCGGGCCTTAACGTTGCGTTTATGTCGCTAGATACCGGCGACTTGCGACGCAAAGCCAAGCTCGGCAACCATTACGCCCAGCGTTTGTTGCCACTACGACGCACCGGCCATTTGACCCTAGCCGCCATACTATTAACTAATGTTGCAGCCGTTTCAGCGACCTCACTGGTCCTTGAAAGTGCCTTTAATGGTTTGATCGCCGGCATTGCTACTACTATCCTAATCGTTATCTTGGGAGAGATTTTGCCGCAAGCCTATTTTGTAAGGCAATCAATTCGCATGTGCGGCCGGCTGGTACCAGCCATGCGCATCATGATAGTTCTGACTTATGTTGCCGCCAAGCCAATCCAACTGATACTCGACCGTTTGTTTGGCAGCGAAAAGCCCCGCCTGCACAGCCGCCACGAGTTGGGTATTATGATTACCGAACACCTCGGCAACAATCACAGCGAGCTCGATGCCGATGAAGTCGAAATTATCCGCGGCGCCTTGCAGCTAAGTGAAAAACGGGTGCGCAATATCATGACACCGATCGACCAAGTCTATTGGCTAACACCCGACACCGTTATCGATCGTGAAAAAGTCGTGGAAATCAAAGAGTTTGCCCGCAGTCGTATCCCGATTTTTAACCGCCGCCTGACCAAGTGCTACGGCGTGCTACTCATGAAAGATCTGGTAAACATTGATTTCGAAGAGAACGAATACCGGGTCGACGATTTGCCGTTATACCCCTGCCAAACCGTAGGCAGCATGACCGCCCTGGACACCATGTTCCGCCGCTTTATCGCTGCCGGCACGCATTTGATCCCTCTTGAAAAAGACGACGAGATTGTCGGTATTGTTACTATCGAAGATCTGCTTGAAGAAATTGTCGGCCACGAAATCGAAGACGAAGCCGACCGCCACGCCAAAACAAAACGGCGACGCTTTTTGCGCCGCCGTGAAGATGTGTAGCTTATATATTTATTGGTTTGAGCGTTTACGGAACAGGTACGATGCTAGCGGCATTGAAACTACCAGAATACCCACACACCAGACAATGGCCATTACCACATGATTGCCAACTGGCTGACCGAGCAACAAATAGCGAATCGCATCAATAACCTGGCTAATTGGCTGGTTGGCCGCAAATGCTCGCAGACCGGAGCTCATAACATCGGTTGGCGTGAAAGCGCTACTAGCGAATGTTAGCGGAAAGACCAACACAAAACTGAGCCACTGTACACCTTCAACACTCTTAGCTAGCACACCAACAATCGCCGACAGCCATGAAAATGCCAAGGTAAACAGTGAGATGATAAGAATAATCAGCAGCCAATCAGCAAAGCTGGCATGCGCCCGAAACCCAATCAGCAAGCCAGTAAGCAGCATGACTGCTGTCGAGATACCATTGCGAAACAAGTCGGAAACAACATGACCGGTGAGCACCGCACTGTTAGCCATAGGCAATGAGCGGAAGCGATCCATAATGCCCTTCTGCATATCGTTACAAACGGCAACAGCCGTAGTGGTGGAGCCGAATGCAATCGTCTGAACGATAATACCAGCCATCAAGAAGTCGAGGTACGGGATACCTGGAGGGAGGGCCTTGCTAATAGCACCACCAAAAACAGTTGAGAACAAAACCAGGAACATAATTGGCTGAAAAAAGGTGCCCAGCAGTTGGTCGCGGTTGCGGATAATGTGCCGGCTACTGCGTTTGATCATTACTAGCGCATCTTGCAAAGCTAAGATTGCTTTTGGTCGACGGTCAAATTCGAGTGGTTTGCTGCTTTCCATTAGATTTCCTCCCCGTTTTCGTCAGTTTTTTTAGTGTCTTTTGGTGTGGTCGCCTGTTTGCCAGTAAGGCTCAGGAAAACATCATCGAGCGTCGGCTTGTGGACGTTAAGCGACACCAGGCTAATTTTGTCTTGGGTCAACAGGTCGAGTACGTGCTTAACATCTTTGTTAGTGTCATTGATGGCGGTGGTGATGACATTTTCTTTTTCGTTGCTATCGACCACCAGTTTCCCAAGTGTTTTAAGGGCCGCACTGAAGCTCTTTCCGCCTTTAAGCGTAAGTTCCAGTCGATCTTTACCGACTCTGCCCTTAAGCTCGCTGGCAGTACCTTCGGCAATAACCTTACCGCCGTCGATAACCACAATGCGGTCAGCCAACTGGTCGGCTTCTTCGAGATACTGAGTAGTTAGCAGAATGGTTGTGCCGCCATCCATTAGTTTGCGGATAATTTCCCACATGGCTAAGCGAGAACGCGGGTCAAGACCAGTTGTTGGCTCGTCCAGGAAGATGATTGGCGGCGTGGCGATCAAGCTGACAGCCAGATCTAGACGACGACGCATACCACCGGAGTAATCTTTGGTTACCCGGTCACCGGCTTTTACCAGGTCAAAAGCTTCAAGCAACTCTTGGGCACGATCTTTTGAGCTTTGGGCAGTCAGTCGATAAAGCCTACCCATCATTTCCAGGTTTTCACGGCCAGTCAGCAGTTCGTCAACAGCAGCCGACTGACCGGTTAGACCGATGACCTTACGGACTTCATCGGCGTCTTTAGCGGCATCAAAGCCATCGACGGTAATTGTACCCTTATCGTATTTGAGCAAGGTGCTCAGGATTTTGACCGTGGTAGTTTTACCCGCACCATTCGGACCAAGCAAAGCCAGCATGGTACCGCGAGCCACATTGAGATTGATACCTTGCAGCACATGGTTGCTGCCGTACGATTTATGAAGGTTCTTGACCTTGATTACATAGTTATCTTCCGCCATGCCGCCTCCAGATGCCGTTTGTTTACATATACTGCCCATGGTACCACGGCAAACCCCGGTAGTACAGATTGCTTTACTATATACTAGGTACCATGGACAGCCGCCCACTCGCCGAAAAAATGCGCCCCGAACAGCTCGATCAAGTCGTTGGTCAGAGCCATGTTGTTGGTGATGGCAAGATTGTCCGTCAGATTGTTGAGCAAAAACAACCGACCAGCTTAATCTTATGGGGACCACCTGGCAGCGGTAAAACCACCCTGGCCCGGATTATCGCTCGCGAGACCGAATCAGAGTTCGTCGAACTTAGCGCAGTTACTAGTGGCAAAGCCGATGTTACCAAAGTAATCGAACGGGCAAAACAAAACCAGCGCCTAGGTATGCGCACCGTGCTATTTGTTGATGAAATTCACCGTTTTAACAAAGCCCAGCAAGATGCCTTTTTGCCCCATGTTGAAGACGGCACCATTATCCTAATTGGCGCTACTACTGAAAATCCGAGCTTTGAAGTGATTACACCTTTATTGAGTCGTAGCCGGGTTATTGTCTTGGAAGCGCTCAATAAAGAAGCGATTACGCAGATTATTGAGCGCGCTGCCAAAGCCATGAAGCTAAATGCTAAGAAATTACCAGCCAAAAGCATTGATTTGTTGGCTGAATTATCTGGCGGTGATGCCCGTGTAGCTTTAGGCAACCTTGAATTAGCAATGCAGTTATCTGCCGGTGGCAGTATTTCGCCAAAGCTGGTGGAAACAGCCGCCCAAACCAAAGTCCCCGGCTATGACAAAAAGGGCGAAAGCCATTACAACATTATTAGCGCCTTTATTAAATCGATGCGCGGCTCTGACGCCAATGCCGCACTTTACTATTTAGCGCGCATGTTGCAAGCCGGCGAAGACCCTAAATTTGTCGCCCGCCGAATGGTTATTTTTGCTTCTGAGGATATCGGCATTGCGGCACCGGCAGCACTCAACTTAGCAGTCTCAACATTTCAGGCCGTTGAACGAATCGGCATGCCGGAATGTCAGTACAATCTATTCCACTGCGCGGCGGTTTTAGCCAAAGCTCCTAAGTCACGCGAGGTAGCCGATGCTATGCAGGCCGCTTTAGCCGCCGCCAAACAATATCCAGATTTGCCAGTGCCACTACATGTGCGTAACGCGCCGACCAAACTCATGAAAGACCTTGGGTATGGCAAGGACTACAAATGGCAGGCCGACTTTAAACACGGCAAAGGCTTTCTGCCACCCGAGTTGAGCGATCTTCATTTTTTGTAGCAGAACAAGCTAAACGGTAGCCACCTGCTCCCAAGGCAAATCTTTGTCACCAAAGTGGCCATAGGCGCTGGTAGCGCTGTAAATTGGGCGAGCCAGGTCCAGTTTGTCGATGATGCCCTTAACGCTGGTGTCGATCAGTTTGTTTTTGAAGGCATGCAGCTCTTCCTGACTGACTGTGGCCGTGCCAAAGGTGTCAATTGTTTGCATGAGCGGGCGCGGTTGGCCAATTACGTACGCTAGACCAACCTCGCATTTCGTAGCCAAACCAGCTGCCACAATGTTCTTTGCAATGTAGCGGGCTGCGTAGGCGCCTGACCGGTCAACTTTCGATGGGTCTTTGCCGCTAAATGCGCCACCGCCGACGCGCGCGTAACCACCATAGGTGTCGACCACGATCTTGCGACCGGTCAAACCGGCATCGGATTCTGGGCCTGGAATGTGCCACAGCCCGGTGCCGTTGACGACAATATCACCATCTGCCGGCAATGCAAAGCCATATTTTTCGAGTACGGGAGTAAAGATTTTTTTGATTACGTCTTGACGAACTTGCTCGGCGGAGGTATCTTCGGCATGCGCCACCGCGGCCACCAATTTTTCGACAGCTACCGGCTTGTCATCTTCGTAGCGAACCGTTACCTGCGCTTTACCGTCGGGGCGGAGCCAGGCCAATTCGCCACTTTCGCGGGCTTCGTCAATCCGACGAGCCAACGCATGCGCCAATGTAATTGGCAGCGGCATGAACTCGGGCGTTTCATCGCAAGCGTAGCCAAACATCATTCCCTGGTCTCCGGCACCATCTTGATCAACGCCCATGGCGATTTCCGGCGATTGCTCATGAACGTCGTTGCTAAAGCTCGATTCCGGGCCAAAGCCCCAATCTTGGTTGGTGTAGCCAAGCTCGGCAACTTTGGCACGAACAATTGATTCGTAGTCCAGCTTGGCCTTGGTTTTGATTTCCCCAAACAAGCATATTTGGTTAGCGCCGGCAACGGTCTCGATACCGGTGCGGCTATGGGGGTCTTGAGCTAAGGCTGCATCAACAATCGCGTCGCTGATAGCATCACAGATTTTGTCGGGGTGACCGGCACAAACTGACTCCGAAGTAAAAAGTTTAGTAGTGTCTGACATATAAAAATATCCTTTCCCGCCAACATGCACAGGAAAGGATATCTTTACGGACAATATCTTTCCCAAGCGTGTTGGGACTAGATGGAGCACCTGGCTTACCGGTTAAGGCTGGCTGGTTGCTGGCAGGTCATAGAGCTAGTTCTCTCGCTGCACTCGTTATATTTAAATTGTTAAGCCCTCAAATCTTAGCATGAGGATTGTTTGCTGTGCAATGGTACTTTTTACGGCGCAGCAGTTAGCCAATAACACTAACCGCACGGGCCAAAGCCAAGACAACGACCGTAATCGAAATCAATGATTGCACAGCCATCAAAGCCTTGGCCCGATGCGTCAGTGGCATCGTGTCAGTCGGGCTAAAGGCCGTGGCGTTGGTAACCGAAATATATAGGTAATCAAGAAAAGTCGGCTTCCAACCCTTGTTGTGCAGACCGGCGTGCTCAGGGGCATTCATTTGGGTAAACAGGAAATGCAATGGCTTGTTACCGCCCTTGAAATCCATTTCCCAGTACCACAACCCAAACACAACAATATTAGTCAGATAAATTGCCATCGAAGAAATTAACAGGTCTTTGCCGCTGATGACATCACCGTGGCCAAAGAATGTCCCGACAATCAGTCCCAAGGATATAACATTAGCCACTGACACCAAAGCCGTCAAGGCAATGGCTACGGTGCGACGTAAAACAAATGACACTTCGGTATGGGCGACAATCATCAGCGTGCCAAGCAGGATTAATTCGATGCCACCAACCAGATATTTGGAGCCGAAAGTCAAGTGGCGGTCCATCATGAGTTGCAAGCAAACAATACCTATCAAGGCCAGCTGGACATGCCAGATTGGTTCGTTGTGGAGATACTTGCGATGATGCAAATGCGCCAGGCGTCTCATGATGCGGCGTTACTCATGGCTAAATTATAGCATTAGCGTCATAAATTTGTTGCCATTTAGATGTTCTATGCTAATCTCAATATACTATGAAGGATTTTGTCGTATCTGTCCGCCTATTAGCAAAGACGCGGTTTGCTTGGTCTATTGCAGCTCTGGCTGTCATATCTCTTTATTCTGCAGTTACCAGCCTCGTTGACCATAACATTCTGCATGGTATCTGGATGGCCCTGTTGACTTTTGTCAACTTCAGTATTGCCGTTGCGGTTAGCAAGACGCTCGAACGACGGGCGATCATTGCCTCACTAGTCGTCTCTTTCGTGATTGTCTGTCTAGGAATCTTGTCGGTAGTCGCTAGCAACACCATGTGGTTGTATGTTCCAGCGGCCTTAGTTGCCATACCAGCAAGTCTTGATGCGATACGGCGATTACAGCGTATGCGTAGCAAAAAGTCGGTTCCAAAAAAATCTTAGCGAACAGTGCCACTCAACTGTTCGATAGTTTTATCATCGGCTAGTTTGCCGTAGTTATTTTTAAGACCGCTGAGCTGCGGCATTACAAAGTGATCCAACATATACACCGGTGTGGCAGCCAGCATTATCACAAACAATAAGAGAATGACTATCTTCATGTTACACAACAATAGCAGACAGTCGGCTGTCAGAAAATTGCTCATGGTATTTATTAAGCTTCCTGTAGTATAATCGAGCTTAAGCTTATATAAAGAGGGATTGCAAACCAATGGCAAGACTACCACTACCTGGTGCCGATGATGGTACGTGGGGACAAGTACTTAACGATTTCCTGACTCAAGCACACAATACCGATGGTACCGTAAAAACTGGCGCTATTGGTGGCTCTTCATTACAAGACGGCAGTGTTACCGCTGCCAAACTATCTGCCGCCGGTGGTACGAACGGCCAAGTCCTCAGTAAAAACTCCGGCGTATCCGGCGGTTTGGCTTGGATTACGGCCAGTGGTGGTGGCGGTGGTCCAATCACCTCATCGGACATTAGCGATGCCACGACCATCGGGCGGACTATCCTCACCGCGGCCGACGCAGCTGCGGTACGGACGGCCAGCGGCAGCCAGGCAGCTGACGCAACACTGACATCATTGGCAGCTTATAACGCTAACGGTTTACTCACCCAGACTGCAGCCGATACCTTTACTGGTCGGACATTAACCGCAGGTTCCGGTATAAGTGTTACTAATGGCAATGGCGTTGCCGGCAACCCAACCGTGGCCGTTGACGGCACGGTTTACACCAGCGGCGGTACCGACGTACCTGTCAGCGACGGCGGTACCGGCCGTTCTACCGGTGGCACCGCTTACGGTATTATCACTGCCGGCACTACGGCCACCGGTGCCCAGCAGACTATTACTCCCGGCAGCGCCGGTCAATTCTTAAAGTCAGCCGGTGGCTCATCACTTGGCAGTTTCGCCAATATCGCCGAATCCGATGTCACTAACCTGACAACTGATTTGGCATCTAAAGCGCCCTTGGCTGACACCCCGCGCTATCTGCGTTGGACCGGTAGTGCTTGGCCGGACCGCCCAGCCGACTCCAGGATGACCTTCTTCCTGGGTGGTGCCGCCAGCACCGACGAGCCAGACGATCTCGACCTACAAACTGGTGACGTCTGGATCCCGTCAAGCTAACCCTATGGCTTTTCCTACACCGTTATCAGCTTTCGGATTTGATGAAGGAACTGGCAGTACCGCGCAGTCAAATGTCGGTGGCTATTCTCTAACCGCCGTCGACCCTCCCAATGCCTGGGCCGCCGGTCCAACCGGTTCCGGCACGGCTGCGGCCGATAGGTTTACCGGCATTATTGGCACTAGCCTCAATACCTGGACTCTCCAATTTGATTTCTACATCAACTCACTCAACGGCTGGTCGTCAATTTTTGAGATCACGGCCAATTCGATTTACTTTGAGTTTGATGGCAGCGGCAATTCTGATGTTTTTCTAGGTGGTGCCGACGGCCAGATAAACGGCCCGACGCTGACTACCGGTGCCTGGCACAACTTCGCCGTTACGCATAGTGACAGCTTGCAACAGACACTTATTTACCATAATGGCACGCTGGTAGCTACCAAAAATCATACTACTACGGTCGGCTTCACCGACTTCTCGATCACGGCCGAAGTCTGCGGCAGCGCAGCTCAGGCGTTTGATGGCAAAGTCGACAATATGCGACTCTGGAATAGCGTCCTATCTCAGGCGGAAGTTAACGAAGCTATGAATACGCCTATCGGTAACACCGGCAGCCTGCTTATTTGGGACGGCGTATCCTGGTTCCGGTCAACACCCCGTATTTGGACTGGTAGCAGCTGGCACACCAGTGCCCAGCGGTTGCTCAGCGCGGCTTCACCTTCCAGCGATGCGTTCCCGCGTCTGGCCGGCATGCTTATCGGCAGCCCCCACAACTATGATCAGTCATCTTATCAGCAGCAAATCGCCAAGCTCGACCTGGCCATCTTGGGTATGTACAACTTATGGAGTAGTGGTGCCAGCATGACGGCCGCCCAGGCAGTCAGCGCTATTAAGGGTTACAACCCGAACATCTTACTGGGCAATTACACGATCATGACCGAGACAATAAAAAACGGCACTGTCGATCCGGCCACCCAGTACAAACGTGATAAACTCAACAGCGAAGTCGGACCAAATGGCATTGGTGACTGGTGGGCCTATGATGCCGCCGGCAACCACACTGATTGGTCCGGAGGTGTTTACAATATTTGGGATGTCAACATTAGCTTACAGACGACACCGGATGTTAATGGTGACCGCTGGCCGCAATGGACCGCCAAACAGGATAATACGCGCATCATCAATGGTGTTGGCTTTGACATTTGGTATTCCGATAACAACTTCTGGCAGCCGCGCACGACCTACGACCTGGACCGTAATGGTGTCAACGAAGACCCTAATAATTTCGCTGTCCAAGAAGTCTTCCGCAATGCCCAGCGGGCTTACTACGACACAGCCAAAGCGCTACAGCCGGGTTTGATACTGATGGGCAACATCGATAACGATCTTGACGGCAGCGTTTACCCGAGTGCCGCATCACCTTTCACCCAATACAAAGATGTTTTTGGCGGCGCCTTTATTGAGCGGGGCTTCGGCGAATCTTGGTCGGTAGAAACTTGGGGCGGCTGGTCGGCCTTGATGGGCTGGTATCGCCAGGCCATGAGCAACCTCACTAACCCTCAGGCCATGATTGTTGATGCCGGTATGAACAGCGATCCCACCGACTATAAGACGCTACGCTACGCCCTTGCTACGGTTCTGATGGACAATGGTTATTTCTCGGCCTCCACCGACTACAACGAAATCTTGTGGTATGACGAATTCGACTTGGCCGGCACAGCCGATACTAAATGGCTCGGCAACGCTCTTGATCCACCCCAGATCTCAGCTTGGCAAAATGGTGTCTACCGCCGACGCTTCGCAAACGGCATGGTGCTAGTCAATCCTAAGGGCAACGGCCCAAAGACCGTCAATGTCGGCACCGGCTATCACCGCTTTACCGGCACCCAAGACCCGATAACCAATAACGGTGCGGCAGCCGGCTCAGTCTCACTAACTGACCGCGATGCCCTATTCTTAGTTAAGGACTAGCTCACTAGCACGCAACTCTGGCCATCAGCGAAGATATTTGCTATAATCGGACGCTGTACAGCCAGTGCAATGGGGATTGGCCAAGTGGTAAGGCACCGGGTTCTGGTCCCGGTATCGGGGGTTCGAATCCCTCATCCCCAGCCAAGAAAAGAGTCGAGCTTCTGCTCGGCTTTTTTCTTGCTTGAGGTGCGGACTTCAGCGCACGATGCCGCCCGGTATCGGGGTGAGAAATGCCGGTGGCATTTCGCAAGGCAACCTTCTCTTGAAAACTGGTTTTCAAAGATGAAGTTGCGGGACGGCCGGAGGTCGGTCGAATCCCTCATCCCCAGCCAAGCATGAGCACAATGAAGGACTTCTTCGGAAGTCTTTTTGTTTGGTACAATTTCAACATGAAGATAACACCTAAACTGATACTCGCTAACGCGGTTTTTTTAACCGTAATTGGCATCACGACCGCTATCGTATACCGTTCATCAAAATTATACTTTAGCGGCGATGGTGGAGGCACAGACACTATTATCGTGCTGAAAATGATGTTCGGCGCATCGCTACTATCTTGCGCAGCATTAGGCGTATACGCCTATTTCAGGAACGGTTACCGCCGAGCTTTGTCGATTGCCACTCAATGTTTTATCGTTGGGCTGTTTGCAGTATTGATAATAGGCAGCCTGATAACTCGATTCGCTTTCCATAGTGCATGTGACGAATATGGGCTAGCATCCGCAGCATGCATGGATGAAAAATCGCAATGGTCGCCCTTTTACTAAGTATTAATTAACAGCCCATCAAGGCTAAACAGTTCTGCCATGCATTCAAGCTGTGCGTTATCGCTCCATAATCTTGCAGATGACTTTAGTTCGTAGACAAACAGTTCGTAATTCTTGTCGAATGCCCAGCCAAATATAAGCAATACAAAAGACTTCTTCGGAAGTTTTTTTGTTACCATAAGTATATGAAAGCCTTTACTGTTACCAAATATGCCGAAGACGGGCTTCAGCTAGCAGATATTGCCGAACCCGTGATTGGCGAATCCGATGTATTAGTGAAAGTTATTGCTACTAGCGTCAACCCGTTGGACAAAATGGTTCGTAACGGCGAACTAAAGCAGCTATTAAAATACAGGAAGCCATTTGCCCTTGGCCATGATGTGGCTGGGATTGTTACAGAAATCGGCTCAAAAGTTAATAATTTCAAAATTGGCGATGCTGTCTTTTCTAGGCCAAGAGATTTGCATATCGGGACTTTTGCTGAGTACATTGCAATAAACAAAGCCGATATTGCTACTAAGCCGAGTAACCTTACCTATGCTGAGGCTGCGGCTGTTCCATTAGTTGCTTTAGCTTCATGGCAGGCATTAGTTGAGCATGCACACGTTAAGCCGGGAGACAAAATCCTAATACATGCCGGTGCAGGCGGCCTTGGTTCAACAGCTGTGCAATTAGGCCATCATCTCGGTGCCCGAGTTGCAACTACAGTTAGCACGCGCAATGTAGCACTAGCGAAAAAACTTGGTGCAAGCGTAGTTATCGATTACACGAAAGATGATTTTAGTACAAAACTATCAAATTACGACTTTGTACTAGATGCAGTTGGCGGTCCAAATCTTGAAAAATCACTTAAGGTTCTTAAGCCTGGTGGTTTAGCAATAAGCGTGGTTGGCCCGCCTGATTCCAGCTTTGCTAAGCAACTCGGCGCACCACTGCCGATTCAGCTTTTCATGTCGTTTCTTAGTCGAAAGGTTCGTAGGCAAGCCAAAGCCCTTGGCGTCAAGTATCAATTTCTCTTTATGCAGGCAAACGGAGCGCAGCTAGACACCTTAAGGAAGTTATACGAAAGAAGTGAGTTAGTACCTGTCATAGACCGGACTTTTTCATTTGACGAGACTCTTGATGCGATGTCATATGTCGAACAAGGCAAAGCAAAATCTGGCAAGGTAGTCATAGAAGTTTCATCTGATAACTAAGTAATCTACGCTACTATGCAAGACATCTCTTACGAGATCCACTTTTATTTGAACCGATAAACCATATGGGTTACCTCTTTTTCGTCAGCAACACGCAGTTTCTCTAACTCGATATACTCGCCAAGTACCCCGAAAAGGCTGGTACCGCCACCCAGCAATATGGGCACGACATGGATATACATTTCGTCGATCAGTTTTGCCTTTAGGTATTGTTGAATTGTATTGGCGCCGCCATTAATAAGCACGTCCTTGTCGCCGGCCATTGTTCTGGCGCGCTGTAATGCATCTTCAATACCGTCAGTCACGAAAGTAAACACACTCGCCGCATTCTTAGGCTCACGACCTTTTTTGGTCAAGACAACGCAAGGTACATTGTCGCCAAGCGGGCCGGTGCCGTGCCACCAGGGGAGACTCTCGTAGTACATGGTGCTTCCCATAATGATCGCACCTGCATTACCTTCGACGTCTTTTCCAAAGTCGTGATTGCCAGCCAGGTCGTACCATTCATGCAAACGGAGTCCGTTATCGCCAAGCGGATTATCGGGCGCTGGCTTTGGCCCAGCGATAAAGCCATCTAGCGACATACTCATTTGTGTGATTAGTTGTCCCATATTGCCTCCTTGTTGCGTGATCCATTATGAGAAATTCCAAGCCGTTTGTATATCATTCGGTGACAACTCGATTGCCTTAGTCCGAAATATGCCCACTATGTTGCCCCAAACCAAGCATAGTCACTACGAAGACATCGAAAAAGTTTGTTATATTGCGCTTGTTTATATAGTTATAAATTCTAGAATAGCAATATGAAACAAAGTGTAACCCAAGAATTAGATTATGGCTGTGGTGTGGCCTGCTTTGCATTTATTACAAACACGACTTTCCAGGAAGCAGTCATTTTTCTTGGCAAAGAATACAGCATAGCGAATGGTTGGCGCCCAAGCGACTTAGTAGCTGCTCTCAATCGATTCGGTCTCACTTACAAAAATAAGTATGTTCGTAAAAAAGAAGGCGTAATATATCCCACCGGAACGCTTGTACTCATAGAAAGATCGCCGCAATACCCCGTTGGGCATTATTTAGTATCCCACAATAATCGGTGGATGGATCCCTGGATTAACTTGCCCGATGATGCAGCTCTCGAAAACGCCAAATCGGGTTTTAGATCAACATTGCCTGGCAAGCCAATGTACGCTTTAGCGCCGGCCTAAGCTACTATCGGTCTGTCTATACCTTCGTCGATGATGCCCAGCCATGAAGCAAGGCGTATACTACAACTATAAGCTTAATAAAGGTTGGAAATATGGCAGAATTCAAAGAAACGGTGACAACGAGTAAGGATCAAGGCGTTAACCAGTCAGGCGGCCAGGTCCAGCAACAAACACGCAAAGTCGATACCGAGGTCAAGGCCAGCGGCAAGTCTACCATAGGCAATATTGTCTGGTATATTCTAGGCATCATTGAGATTCTGCTAGCTTTCCGTTTTGTCCTGAAATTGCTTGGGGCAAACCCAAACAGCGGTTTTGTTGATTTTATTTACAGTGTGAGCGGAGTTTTGACAGCGCCATTTGATAACATCTTTAATGCCGCGAGTGCGACATCGGGTGATATTCACTCAGTATTCGAACCGTCAATACTAGTTGCAGCCGCCGTATACGCACTCATTGCGTGGGGTATTGTAAAACTGATCAATATTAACCGGAGTGAAGTCTAGCAGCAAGCAGGAATACTGAGATACGCGAATGGTATAATCAAAAAATAAACCAGCAAAGGGGCTATCTATGGGAAAGGTCACGGCAGGAATAACAATGTCAATTGATGGCTTTGTCGCGGGACCCAACCAAAGGTTAGATAGCCCCTTTGGTGACATTGATGAGAATATTCTGCACCGTTGGATGTTCGACGACACCGACCAGCCCGAGCACAAGGCTGAAATGCTCGACTCCCTAGTTGACGCTGGCGCATTTATTATGGGCAAAAACATGTTTGTTCCAAAAGAAAAATACGATGATCCCTCGTGGAAAGGCTGGTGGGGCGACAACCCACCCTACCATGCGCCAGTTTACATACTGAGCAAACAGCCCCGTGACCCAATAAAGATGGAGGGCGGTACAACCTTCTACTTTGTGACCGATGGCATCGAGTCCGCCTTGAAACAAGCAAAAGAAGCTGCCGGTGATCATAATATCCATATTGCTGGAGGCGCTAAGACGGTCAACGAGTACTTAGCAGCCGGCGTTATCGACGAAATCTGGATTCATATCGCACCAGCTACGATTGGAGCTGGTGCCCGACTTTTCGAAGGAGTACCAAACCTCAGACTGGAGCCGCTGGAAGCGAGCACCACCAAGCTCGCGTCGCATATCCGCTACAAAGTTTTAAAGTAAATAATTACACGAATGTGAGTATACGAAGAGCAGAATCACCTGAAGCCATCCCTTCTAAGCATACGCGCCGGACTCGTTTTGCAGGACAAATGCTCCGCAGTATTGGCGCAGTTAGTACCGTGAGGGTCCTTCATGCTAGACTCATGGGCGATCAGTCGGAGCTCGACCTTGAATGGAACAGTAGGACCAAACTCACTCAGCCACTGCACGTAACTTCTCGGCCCTGCGATCTTTGGACGGTAAGAGAAGTCTTGTATGAAGGCAGCTATGACCTACCGCCCGCGCTTAGGCAAAGAATTGATGGCAGGCCAATAGTTGATTTAGGGGCAAACATTGGTATTTCTGCAGCATACTTTGCTTCCCAATATCCTCATTCAAGCGTCCTGGGCGTGGAGCCTCACCCTAGGAACTTTCAGCATTTGGCTGTCAATGCTAGCAGATATGCGAATATACATGCGCTTCAAGCTGCTGTAGCGCCGGATCACAGTCCTATTACAATGACCGTTTGTGGCGATAGTGAAGAAATCTATATAGCTAATAGGTTTAGTGCAGAAAAAGGCATAACGCCTACTGCCTATGTTGATGTAGTCACGCCACAAGACATTGACCAGCTTCTAGGAAACCCCGACTTGATAGGCCTGTTAAAGGTTGATATTGAGGGAGCTGAGCGAGACTTATTTGCCTCGGCCGCCGCAGACATACTCCTTAGAAAAACAACTGTGTTAGCCATCGAAACGCATGAACGTTTTGTGCCAGGCTGTGAAGATAGCGTGGCATCAGCCGCTGCCAGAAATGGCTTAACCCATATTGGCCGCAACGACCTTACAGATATCTATTCGCGGATGTAATCTCTTCAATCTGCGTGGTCCCGTGCTAAGCTTAAGAGGAATAGCTTCCCTATCCAACATGAATCAATATGTATAAAAAATTGTTCGCGAGTGGACATTGGGCTGATATCTTGGCATTTGTTTTTGCCAGTATCGGCGGCTTCTTACTAGTGGCCAGTACCCAAGCTACTACCTTTAGCACCTCTGATGAGGCCGAGAGTGGCACTGTTGAGGGGAATGCAGCAATTGTGACCGCTGGTGATGCCAGTGACGGTAAAGCGGTAGGCTTTGGCGCCTTGGTCTGTGGTTCGCTGCCCGTTGGTGCCGACAACGCCCAAATCGGGTTTAACTTTTTTGTCAGCAGAGGTTTCACGACGGAACAATCCGCTGGGATTATTGGTAACTTTATGCAGGAGTCTCATATGGACCCGAGAGCTGTACAGAGTGGTGGCCCAGGCCGGGGCATTGCTCAGTGGAGCTTAAATGACCGCTGGGCTAACCTGCAAGACTGGGCCGGCTCTCGGGATATCTGGGACCTGCAGACCCAGCTCGATTTTGTGATTTATGAATTGCAGACTACCGAGAAGGCTACCGTGCCAGCCGTGGTGGCTACCGACACTCCAGAAGACGCAGCCTATGCTTTCCAGATAAAATACGAGCGGGCCGGTACACCTAATGATGATGCTCGCACCAAATATGCTAATGAAGCCTTCGACGAGTACGCGGCCACTGCACCACCGATCGGCTGCGCTGGTGATATTACTAAAAATCCATGATAATAGGACGCATATGACCGATAACTCCGATTCTTCCAGCGACAATACTGGCGCTCGTATGCGCCAGCTAGTCGTCCTGGGTCTGAGCTTTGTGATCCTTATCGTGGGTGCAGCAGTTTATATCTCACGGTCGCACCAGCCGGCAGTACCATCGCCGCCTGCTTCGCCAGGTCCAGCCAGCCCTTCCACCAGGTACTCCGGCGATACCGAACTAGTCAACCGCGGTTTACTGACGGATCAGGTCAAAGCCATTGAGATAGCGCTGGAGAGGTATAGCACCAACCCCACTGAGCACACGACGTTTACTAATGTGCAGCATGCTATCGATCACACCCCGGAAGGCGAACCTATTCATAGCTACAGCTTTACCGTAAAGATAGATGACGTTGCCTACACAGCAAAGGCCTTACCGGTATCCGACAGTGCCGTCAGACTATATTTATATGCGCTGAGTGACCCAACAAAGATAGTCTTTGATTCAACGGTAGACGCCAAATGATAAAGCTTAAACGACGGTTCTGGCTGTCCGTTGGCAGCGTTCTAGTATTTGCCGCCGTTGGCGCTTCTTTGGTTGCAATTTCGAAGGCGGCTTTTTTCTCAGTTATTACCCAGGCGTCCAGTGGCACTTTAAGCGGCAACGCCAAATTAATATCCGATGCACAATCCAGTAAAGGACAAGTTGTACGTTTTGCGGCCGGCACAACAAACAGCAAGCCAGTAAGTTTTACCAGCCCGCCGTCACAGTTCACCGCGCCACTGCTCGACAACCAATACGTATTTAAGTTTAACGAGTGGAACAGCGAAAAACCGGTTACCATGACAAGCGATGGCGGGGCTAACTTTGAAATTAAGGATAGCAGTCTTGACATACCAACTGGCGGTGCGCCAAGCGGATATTGGGAGATGGTTAAGGGCTCATCGTGGGGTGCCAGTACCGTTAACAACGGAGCACCCTTCCCTTATCTGGCATCGGGCGTAAAACCCGGCCAAGTCACCACCAGCGCGGCTTGCCATACAGACGGCGTATCCGGCGACTGGAATAATTCATATGATGTTTGGTTTAACGGCTCATCAACCGCCGGCCAAACAAACAACCAGGCTGCCCCCTACCTAGAAATGATGATCTGGCTCGACCATACCGACGGAGCCAACCCAATTGGCGATGTCATCGCCAGCAATGTGTCGCTTGGCGGCAACACCTACGACATTTGGTTTGGCGGCGATCCCAAGTCTGAGAGCACCGTCAGCTATGTGCTATCTAACCCGTCCAAGACCTACAGTACCGATTTGTATCCGCTGATCCAGGATTCGATCACGCGCGGCTATATGCCCGGCTCGTGGTATATGCTCGATGTCGAATTTGGCTTTGAGATCTGGAACGGCGGCAGCGGCCTCGGCTGTACGGCTTTCAGTGTTGACGCGCACTAGCCGATTAGTCGTTCTTTATGATGCGATTCGTTAATTTTGCTGCCAGTGGCGCCATAACCAGATATAAAGTTCTATAGAGGCACAGAAACTGGCGGCCCACCACTCCACTCGCTATCAAAAATCAGATGCAGCGGCTGCGGCGTGTCATCAACCATAAAGCTCAGTTCACCGCTGCGCTTCTCGCCCGGTTTGAGCGTGCCCGCCTGAATCGGCTTCTGGACTTCACCCAGCGGTGTCAGCGAGTAGCTGTTTCCAAGGTCATCACGCAAAATCATCTGATGCACCGGTATGAATGGCTGAGGAGTGTCGGTTTCGTTAACAACCGTCAGCGATACAAGTATTCCCTTTTTACCTTCTAATAACTGCCCTGACATCAGCTCACGAGCTGGCAGTTTCCGGGTACGTTGCACGGTCAGGCCAGCAACTTGGATAAAAGCGTGGCGCTGCGGGACATTCTTTGAACTGCCAATTACATCAAAGGCTACTAAAGCAATCAAGCCGCAAATAGCACCGGCCAGCACTGCGACGACCAAGAAAACGTGGCGCTTGCGAATGGCATGCCACAGACTGGCGACTGTCTCGCGTTTTTTTGCCTTTGGGGTAGCCGTTGTCATTTGTATTGCTCCGTCTTATTTTAGGTCTGCCAGAAAATATGTATCGAGTGTATCGTAGGCCTCTTGACTGTGCTCGTGACCGTGCGATGCGCCGGGTCCCGTTGCGTCGCCTGCCAAGTACTCTGTAATATCATGGCCGCAAGTAGTGTCATCATAGACATCCGGGCCGCCATCATGAATCGGTACCCATTCGGTAATGTCAAAGACTCTGGAGTCATAAATCACCCAGCAGTCGGATTGCTTGTTATGGACCGCAACTTCGGCTGCCGTACAACTACCGTTTTTAGTACACGTCGAAGCGCCAGCACCAAGCCCGAATTTCACGGCCTTACCATTTGATGCTCCGGGCTCAGTCACCACAAGATCCGCCCTGCTGACTGTACCCGATTCTGCCTCACTGACGACATTATAGGTCGCCGCCCGACTGGCAGCTATCAGACCGACACCAACTACCGCAAAAGCCGCTACCACTCCTGTGATTACCAGCTGCTTTTTGAACCGAGTGCCAACAGCAGCTATGCTATGACGTACCATTAATTCACCTCCTGGGGCAATATCGAATATTTACTTACGCTTAACTATAGCTAACCTGTACGGTGAGTACAAGTTTACCGTCGCCTTACTGTAAGTTAGCGATATAGTAACTATTCAGCTTGGTATACGCCGCAGGGCTATGTTTGTGCTGCTTGCCGGCGGTTGATGACTGACCGGCCAGATAGGAGGTGACATCGTGACCGCAGGTAGCTGCAAAGACGCCGCTGCCGCCGTCATGCTGTGGTATGAATGTTGTCACATTGTACACTTTATTACTGTAGATAACCCAGCAGTCGCTTATTGACCCATGGGCCGCCACTTGCGCTGCAGAACAGGCGCCGCCGGCGCCACAGCCCGGTGCCGGTGGAGGCGTTGGCGTAGGCGGTGTTGGCGTGGGCGCTGGTGGTTGAGGTGTAGGCTGAGGTGTCGGCGTCGGATTGGGCGCCGGCGGAGAAAAAATTGGCGCTGAGGACGGCGGCGGTGCTGCCGGTGGCGCGGGCGTTGGGTCGCTGGCTGGTGGAGGCACTACAGCAGGCGGTGGTGTCGGCTGGCTGACCGGATCGGTCACCTCGATATTCTTATGCGGAAGATCAATACCTACGATAACCGGCGGGTTAGGTATAGTATTGCCAAATACCAGTCCGGCCCCGCAAATAAGTATGAAACTGACAATAAAGCATCCAAGCGCCAAACTAATTGCCTTCTTCATCTTCATGACAACGCGAACTCCTCTGTATGAATATGGTCCTTGGCTATGCCAAGTTGGCGTAACTGGCGGCCCATGCCGTCCATCATCGATTGCGGACCGCAAAGCAACACATGCTTCTGACCGATACCGCCGGAGCTATGCTGGTTGATATATTCAGCCGTAATGCGACCACGCATCTGTTTGGTTAGATAGATCGTAAGATGTAAACTTTCTGGTATACGAGCGGCAATCGCCAGCAACTCCTGGTATTCTACCAAATCATTATCAGTATCGACCACATAGAATAATTCGACACGGGCATTTGGCCCCAACGATTTAGCCATGCTCAGGAATGGCGTGATACCAATGCCTCCGGCGATCCAGATCTGCGGACCACGAGCCTGCGAACTAAATGATCCGAAGGCGCCTTCGATCTCGGCTAGCGTACCTGGCTGCAACTGACGCAAGCTGGTTGTAAAGTCACCCAGTGTCTTAACGATCAGATTGATCTCCGGACTGCCCGGCCGAACCGTTATAGAAAATGGGTGAAATTGATTAGCTATTCCCGGCTGCAAAAAACGTATGAACACAAACTGTCCCGGACGAAAAGCCAGTGCTTCTTTGGGATCACGCGGCGCTAAGCGGATACGCAGTGCTTGATCGGTCAACGGTTCAACTGCCTTTACAGCCATATGTTTGCGGCGCACCAGAATCTGCCCCAGAAGCGTTCGGTAAGTGTAGGCCAGCAGACCGATACCAATTAGCGTCAGCATATAGCAGCGCAGCAGCCCGTCTACCGCAGTATCACTTGGTATGAGATAGACGTGCAACCCGGCCAATAGCAGCCCCAGGCCAATCCAGCGGTGCGTGGCCAACCATGTTTCATGTTTCCAATTAGCGTAAAAAGTAATGATTAATAGCGTAACGGTCACCGTCAGTGTCATGATGCCAAAGTTTTTTGGCCAATCCGGAGCTGGGCCAAGCGTGGGCAAGAGGAACATGGCAGCATCTTTCATAGCATCAGGAGCATAGCGCATTGCCAGAAGCAAAGGATGTGCCAACATAAAGATTAATGCCAGTCCGCCAATAATATGATGAGCGTTATAGGCTTTGTTAAGACCGCCGAACAGCCTTTCAAACACCCGAAGCCGGGTGCTGAGCATAAAATTCATAGCATACAGCGACAAGGCCACAAGCCCAGCTGACTCACCCAACGCCGAAAATATACCATATGTGGTATTCATGTCGGCCAGACCATGCAATTGCAGCCGGCGAAGCACCGGCAAGGCTGCTATAACGATGACCCACAGCCATCCACTACGGATTTTTCTCATTCTACAATTTTCGGCATGTCACAATATCATCATTGAGAAGTGTCATATGCCATTCCTAGGATAAAGTTAACGCTTATGTAAAGTATAGCATGAGGTGTGCCACACTATCGTGCTATGCTTCGCTCGCTTCATGCTGGTATAGGAATCGTAACCGTAAATGTCGTCCCTTTGCCTAGTTCACTGCTACAGTCAATTTTACCATTCATCAGATCCGTAATAATTTTAATAACATACAAGCCTAACCCGGTACCTTCGTTGAACACCTTAAAGGCATTGTCTGCCCTGGTGAACTGGTTAAAGATCCTGGGTATATATTCCTGCGGTATGCCAATACCGGTGTCACGAACAAAGAACTTCACTTGGTTTCCTTTTGCCACGGCCTTCATGGTAATCTTGCCTTCCAGTGTGTACTGTAGCCCGTTCGTTAACAGATTCGACAATATCTCGTGCACTAAAAACTTGTTGCATCTTACCTTTTTGACCCTGTCTGAGTAAACCGCTTCAAAGTCCAAGTGTTTCTCTCTGAACCGTGGTCCTAATTCTACTTGGAGCGTATTAAAGACATCCAGCAATGTACCATCACTATCCCTTACATTGTCATCACCGTTTTGTAACCGTGAGATCAGGAGAATATTGTTTATAAGTGAAACCATCTGCTCCGAGGATACTATTACGCTCTCAGTCAGCATCTTTTGGTTCTCATTTAGCTCGCCACCGTATCCTTGGTGCAGCATATGGGAATAGGTCATTATCGATGTCATAGGCGTCCGCAACTGGTGTGATGCGATATTTATAAAGTTGCTTTTTATGACCGACTGCTCATATTCCACAGTTATATCTTTTGCAATATAAACGGTCTGCTTGATAGTTGCTATAAAACGGCTTGAGATTTTGAAGATTTTCATCCGACCATCACCTTGCCATTCATAGATGCCGGTATTGTCGTCCTTGTCGACTAATGTCTCAGCGCTAGGCAAGAACTGGTTACTACGATCATTTTTTAATTTTGCATGGAAAACTTCGCCCAAGGTCCGGCCCAGTAAAAAGACTCTCGGCAATCCTACCAAGGTGGAGAAATACTGGTTGACGAATATCAATCTTGAATCTTCGTCTACAACATACACCGCATCAGTAATACTGCCTATTACTAAGTCCATCCAGCCCAATGTACGTTGGACCTCAAGGAGCTCTGCCTGCAGAGCGGCATTATTATTTCTAGTCATCGCCCACAGGATAATCAATTACGGCCGCAAATCGCCACTTATTATTCTTTTTCTGGGCCACTATAAAATGGTCGGACAATTTTTCTCTGCCATCTTTATACTTCACTTTTAATGGCAGGTGTTTGTTTAGTAAGTCCGACTTTTCTGTAGTTAAAAATCGAGAGAAACCAATGTTGTGTCCGCTGCGCATATGGCTTGGCATAATCTCGGCTACAGACTTGCCAAGCAGATCTTGCTCACTCCAGCCATATTCTTTCGTAAAGGCATCGTTGATATAGGTAAAAAGACTGCCCTGGTCTATGGCCACAATCGGTACATCGGTGACGCTTAACAAATCATCTACGGTGGTCGAGTCATTTAGAGTAATAATAATCGCCTCCTTTGAATTAGGGGTGCTAGCTTCGCTTAGGTAGCTCTTGAAGCGCCCAAGCCCTGTCAACATCGGTCACCGGTACTGATACGAGCTCTATCTTCATATCCATAGCATATACCTTTTCGCTTATGTTTGTCCGCTACATTCAGTAAGGTTAGGCTTTAGCTCCAGCAATATTAACCATCCAATAAATTCCAAATTTGTCGGTACACATGCCAAACGTATCACCCCAAGGAGCTTTTTCGAGTGGCTCTTCGACTTTGCCGCCCTCGACGAGCTTGTTGTAGTAGCCGGTTAGCTCTTCTTCGTTGTCGCCGCTGAGCGAGATACTGATGTTGGTGCCAGGCACATATTCCTTAAAACCAGTGACAGTGTCAGAAGCCATGAGAGTAATGCCGTTATCAGCCACTAGCATAGCGTGCATAATTTGATCGGGCTTGGCGTCATGGTCGGTCATGCCGGCTTCGCCAAAGGTTGATGCTGTTAATTCCCCGCCAAAGACCGTTTTATAAAACTCCATGGCTTCGCGGGCATTGCCGTCAAAACTGATGTAGGGGTTGAGTTTGGATTGCATGTGTTGCTCCTGACAATTATATTTCTGTCTTTGATTATACAATCAATTAATAATCTCACCTTTAATATTAGCCAACCTGTCACGCCAATCTTGGAGCTGTTCCGGCGTTAACCGTTCCCAATCCTCCACTTCACCTATGACTCTAAGTGGTTCCAGACTACGGTATGAGCGGGTTGGGTTGCCGGGAAACTTTTTGTCGGTAACATTGGGGTCATTTTCAAAATCACCGGTTGGCTCGACAATGTAAACTCGTTCACGCCCCTCACCTCTTATTAATTCCGCAGCCAGCCCGGCGCCATTAACTAAAGCCGTGAAGTAAATATGATTCATGATAACTTCCGGTTTGTAATTTGACCTAAAACCTGGCGTTAACAGGTCACCGATTTGCAAATCGGCCCTTGTTCCGTGATAAAAAGGTCCGTCGTCTAGCTTATTTTTCATAGGCACTCCTTACTCTGACCAGTATACCAACAGGTTCCGTGTTATATTGAAATAATGGAAACTCTCGAATTAACGCTTACTAGCACTGTCAATGATAATTTTGATAGGCAACCCGACCCAGAGCAAGAGTATGATCTTGATGTTAACTCGCTTGAGCTATCGGCTGCAGGTCTAGAAATGAGCATTAGCTGCCAGCGCAAAGATAGGAATTGCCCGATTCCAGAATCGTGTGCCAGTATCGGCCAATGTCACATGCCAAACTGTTAGACTATGGCAGGCAGATACAAACGCAGAGATACTCAATAGTCATAATGTTACAGTCGGTTAAAATAATGGTAAACTTAAGTAATATAAACTACTACTGACAGCTTTATCTATGAACAAACTAAAAGCCATTCGCGCATTCAAAGAACAACAACGTGCTAGTCTACGGGCGTTAGCCGTGGTTTCCGCCATGGCAATCATAGGCATAATCACCATAACCGTCACCAAAGCGGCCGTCTTTAATATTCCCGCCGAAGCTGAACAAGGTGCCATTGCCGGCACGGCCTCACAATCTACCGACCCTAAAGCCTCGGGTGGTAAAGCCGTCAAATTCGGCTCGATACCGACCGGCAATGTTCCCTTTGCAGTCACCCCGGTGGTCGGCGGACTTGATACCCCATGGAGCATCGCTTTCACCAGCCCGACCCGCTTCCTGGTCAGCGAGCGCCCCGGCCGTATCCGTATAGTCGAGAACGGCCAGCTCAAGCCAAACAGCCTAACGACAGTTCCGACTATCGAGGTAGACAACGGTGAGTCGGGCTTAATGGGCATCGCCGTTGACCCGAATTACGCAACCAACAAATTCGTCTATGCCTGCTATACCTACGAAAGCGGTCAAGGCGCCGACGGTGTCTCGGCCAGGGTTATAAAATTTACTGATAACGGCACCACAGCGGGCACACAGCAAGAGATACTTAACATAAGTAACAGTTACTGGCACGCTGGTTGCCGTCTGGCATTTGGCCCTGACAAGTTTCTATATGTAACTAACGGCGACAGTAACGAGCCCGACAAAGCCCAGGATGATGATGCCTTAAATGGTAAAATCTTGCGTATTAATACTGATGGATCAGCTGCAGCAGGAAATCCTATTGCCGGCAACCCGATGTACAGCAAAGGCCACCGCAACCCTCAGGGTATTTCCTGGCAGCCGGGTACTAATCAACTCTTTAACAGTGAGCATGGCCCTTCGGCTACCGGCGACGGTGTCTTGAGTCGAAGCGGCGGCGATGAAATAAACCGTGTTGTCCCAGGCGGAAACTACGGTTGGCCACTCATAAGCCACGACGAAACCCGAACCGGTATGATACTTTCGGTCGCTATGTATGACCCGGCAATTGCACCAAGCGGTATTCTCTTCTATTCCGGATCGCTATTGCCACAATTCTATGGCAAACTGCTAGTCGCAGCCCTAGGCGGCGAAGCGTTGCATGTTTTGACATTTGACTCTGCAAACCCAGCAGTAGTATCCAACAGGGACACGGTTGACGAAGTCAACATCGGCCGAGTCCGCGAGGTTACCCAGGCACCGGATGGCAGCATCTATATTACCTCGTCAAACAAAGATGGCCGCGGCTCGCCGTCTGGCAATGACGACCAAGTTTACCGTTTAGCACCGAAATAAGTCTTATCCGGAGTTGCCAATGCGGCTGAAAACCTTTGTCTGATTTAGGCGCGGCTGTTTAACTGCCGGCTTTTATGCTATAATTAGCATACTAGATCCTTTTAAGAATCACTCTTCTTAGCAAATTTGTTTTCCTTAATCCTTTTTAGCCTCAATGCAATAAAGGAGTTGTTTGTATGATTTCATTTGTATGGCCGCCAGGCATAAGGCTGCCCGCCGGCACCGGTGGCTCTGAAAACTACACTGTCGGACAAGTACGAGAACTAATCCGCCGTGGTATAAGCGCCCAAGTTGTTACGGTCGGGCTCGGTATAAAAGATGGCCGAAGTGAATTTGTTGATATTCCGTTTTTATCTCTAAAGACTACGGCCCTCATAGGCGAGCTCGATGGAGTGGTCGTCTTTGTTAATGAAGCTCCCGATATAGCGACAAAAAATCCTGCTTATGTAATTATGCATATCCCGCCACCCGCCGAAGACAAACACCAAGCTATCGAAGCGATGATCCAAGGCCGCACCCTTATTGCCACCAGTAAGTACGCGGCGGATCTGTGGGCAAATTACACAGGCAGAAATCGGCAGGATGTACATATTGCCTATCCCTTTGCCGAGCCCTGCTTCGCTACCCAGCAACGCCCTCCAAAGGACACGCCGTCAATGCGAATATTGTTCGCCGGTCGCCTGAGTGCGCAAAAAGGCATTTATACATTCTTGGAAATGCTGCATATGACTAGTATTCGCGATAACCCTGCACTGGTGTTCTCGGTCACCACTGCCGGGTCCGATAAGCCTGAAGGTAAGATCATTAAATCTTTAGTCGATGCACACCCAAATCTGACGGTAATTCCAGCGCGTAAAACACCGGCTGCCATGGCGAGATTAATGTCAGTCCACGACGTAGTTGTTATGCCATCAAATAGCCAATACTGGCATGAAACTTTCGGCATTGTGTCCGTTGAGGCTCAACACTCTGGTGTCCGCGTAGTGGCTTCCAATGATGGAGGTCTCCCTGAAACAGATTGCGGCGGAGTCCTTTTAGTCAACCCGGATGACCCCGATGCGCTAGCAGACGGCATAAACACAGCGATTGCCGAAGGCCCACTTAGTGAGCGGACCCGGCGCTGGGCCGCTAACCTATTTACCGTCGAGCAGTCGGTCGATAACCTCCTCAAAGTCCTATTCCCTGCCGAAGCGCTTACGATACAACCAATCGAGAAAATTGTGTTAAAGTCGTCAACTATCTTATAGGTAACTTCGTCGACGATTCCGCTAAGCCGCATACTGCTAACGGCTGCTGTTCATATGCACCGCACAAGACGCTCGATTTCAATGACGGCAAACCAATCGAGGGATAGAATGCTACACTGGTAGCATGAACTATCCAACCGACGCCGTAGCCCTAGCGCCAGATATTCACGAGGTGCTCTTTGAGAATGATAAAATCCGCATGCTCAAGGTAACCGTTAAACCCGGTGATACAGTCGGTATGCACAGCAACCCGCAAAACGTTAATTACGTGCTTAAAGCCGGTACCCTTCGTTTTACTAATCCCGACGGCTCAACCATTGATGTTGATCTAACCGAAGGCCAAGTGATTCCGGCCCCCGAGGGCACACATGCCGTCGAAAATATCGGCAAGACGACCGTACAATCAATAGGCATTGAGTTTAAGTAAAAAAATAGATTAGGCTTTTTTGCTAACCGCTTTATAGACTGCTAGTAAGATCACCGACCCAAGGACGGCTACTAAAAAGCTTTTGAGGTTAAAGCCAGTGACGCCTTTGGCGCCAAACATCTGCATTACAAAGCCACCGATAAAGGCACCAATAATGCCCACAACGATGTTAGCGATCGCTCCCTGCTGTTCGTTGGTCTTCATTATCATAGACGCAACCCAACCGGCCAGTGCTCCGAAAATAATCCACACTATAAAGTTCATACACGCTTTCTTCTTAGGTTGATTCACGAAGTATATAGGTTTACTGAACTATAAGATGTAAACTATTTAACAACAGTCTTGTATTGGTATGCCGGCTTAGAACTTCTTAGCTTCGATGTCACAAGCATAACCAGGCTGTGGCATACCGGTGGTCTTAGGCCCAAGCAAATCGAGCAGTTTGGTCTTATTTGGCTCGCTAAAGACATTGAATGGGCAAGTGGCAATTTTGTCGCCTTCCTTGCTGGTGGCTAGGCCGACTGCAAAGTCAAAGTTACGGGCGGTAGGCGTGCCATGAGTGAAGCCCAATGATTCGCCAGCCTTAACTTCGATGGCGGTCTTTGGTTTTACACGTTCCGGAATATCTAAGCCGCCGTTGGCGTAGTCGCCGCTTGGTAAATCACCGGCCGGATAGGTTGCTTTAATATCATCGCGCGGGTTTGAAATGTGGTTAAAGCGGAAGACGGTTTTGCAATCTACTGCGAAGAACATGTCATAGTCATTGCCGCTCTTGTTATCAATTTCATAAACTTTGTGGCGGATTAGGTATAGTTTGCCGGCGGCTGGTGCAAAGATCTCTGTTTTGTCAGTTTTATCGGTTGCAACCCATGGGTAAACGAATCGCGGGTCGTTTGTTTCTTTACCTATAGTTACAACTTTTACTTGATCGAGGTTGAACGGCAAGGCTTTAAAGGGGTCTTTGGCTTCGGCAACCGGAGCATCGGGGGTACAACCTGAAGAACCTTTTTCAAAAACCGCCCCGCTGCCAGCCGGTGTCTTGGCCGCATCTCTCTGTTGTTGCGCGCGTTCGCTATCAGACATATGGTCTTTGTCTTTTGATGAACTACCGACTTTATAGGCAGTAAAACCAACCACGCCGACCACTATTACAATTAGTACTATAAGGGCTAGATGGGCGATGCCATGTTGATTGTTTTTCATACTTAAATAATAGCATAAGCGGTATAACGAGCTATACTAAGGCCATGTTCTCCGAAATGCTAGCCTTTGGCGGCAAAACCAATTCACTGGGTCGAGCCGAAGAAGTTATTGATCTTGTCCTACATGATAAAACACGGCTTGAAGAGCTGTATACATGTCTATTTAACGATGATGCCTGGGTGCGCATGCGAGCCGCTGATTCAATCGAGAAAGTCTGTCGCCAGCACCCTGATTGGCTCACGCCATATATTAATCGCTTCGCCGCCGAATTATCAACCAGCAGCCAGCCCTCGATTCTGTGGCATTTGGCTCAAATATATACCGAAGTTCCGCTCACCGATAGCCAAAAAGCGTTTGCCATAGACTGGCTCAAGGGTTTAATAGCTACCGTTGAGGTTGATTGGATTGTCTCTAGCAATGCTATGGATGCCTTAGTACACTTTTCTAGTGATGGCAGCCTGCCAGTACCCGAAATCATACCCCTCTTGCAAGTCCAGCAAAAGCATCACTCCAAAGCTGTTGTCAGACGGGCAAACAAGCTGCTCGATATGCTTATGCTAAAATAAGCATAATGGATAATCAACCGACCCCTGAGCAACCACTGCCACCAGTTCCACCGGACTTCGAAAGACTCAAAGCCCGTCGCAAGAAAAACATGATACTGGCCGGCTTTGCTGCAGGTATTGCGGCTATGGTCGTCAGCTTTATATATCTGCCAAGCAATGAAGACAAACCAGCGCCCGTAAACAGTAACCAAGCCGCTGGCATAACCCCACCGGTATCTAAGGAAAAACCGGCAGTGGCCACCATACAGCTCGACGAGAAAAAGAATTACGGTAATAAATATGCCGATGGCCTGCTGCCGGTTGGCGATGGCAAATATAGCACCAGCAAGGCCAAAACCGGTGAAATCTACGCCTGCGACCAGTATGCCAAGAGCTTTAAAAGTGATGCGCCCGGTGCCGGAACTCGCGGCCCGTGGTTTACCAACAATAATACACAGTATGATATTACCAAAAAGGCCATGGTCGCCGGCAATGTTAGCTGGCAGCCAAGCATGTCCAACAAAATCTCGGGCAACTCCCGAGTTATCTCGACTAATGATCTGCCCGAACACCACACCGGCACCTTCCCGGTCGATCCCAGTGACCCAGCCTATGCTTACGACCGCAATCCCAACCGTATTAGCACTCACGACTTAACCTACACCCTCAGTGCCTCGCCAAATTACAGTAATCCACAATGCGTCGGCGGTGAAGTCGGCGTAATGCTTAGCGGTGTCGCCTTATTTAGCGCCTTTGATGCTGGCGGCCGTGATGCTGGCGCCTGGGAAGTCCAAGATGATTGCAGCGGACACCCACAAAAAGAGGGCGAGTATCACTATCATACGCTCAGCTCGTGCATAAATGATGCCAGTGTCAAAACCGTTATCGGCTTCGCATTCGACGGCTTCCCGATTACCGGACCAAAAGTCGCCGACAATAACTTCCTGACCACTGGCGACCTTGACGAGTGTCACGGCATCACCAGCAATGTCATGCTTGACGGCAAAGAAACCCGTACCTACCACTACGTCATGACCCAAGATTTTCCGTATTCGGTTAGCTGCTATCGATCGAAGCCGGCCCAGCCACCACACCCCAACTAGTTTGCGCCAGCGCCAGTATCGGTATAATAAGACCATGCAAGAATATATCGAGATCAAAGGCGCCCGCGAAAACAATCTTAAAAATGTCTCTGTCCGCATTCCCAAACGGAAGATCACGGTTTTTACCGGGGTTTCCGGTTCTGGCAAATCTTCATTGGTCTTTGATACGGTGGCTGCCGAAGCTCAGCGACTGCTCAACGAGAACTTTAGCATGTTTGTGCGCAACTTTCTGCCGCACCTAAACCAGCCGCATGCCGACGAGATCAAGAACCTGAGCATGGCAGTGATCGTCGACCAAAAGCGGTTGGGTGGCGGCTCACATTCTACGGTTGGTACGGCCACCGATATTGCGACTGTCCTGCGTCTGATGTTCTCACGCATTGGCCAACCTTCGATTGGTTATGCCAATATGTTTTCTTTTAACGACCCCAGCGGCATGTGCCCGGAATGTAATGGCATGGGCCGCAAGATGGCGCTGGACCGTGAATTGGCGGTTGATACTTCTTTATCAATTGATGACGGTGCTATCAAATTGCCCGGCTATGAGCAGGGTTCATGGGGTTATAAGATTATTGATACCGCCGGTGTCGATACCAAAAGAAAGCTTTCTGATTTTAGTGACGCCGAAATGCAAGACTTCCTGTTCGCCGAGCCACGCAAAGTAAAAGTCAATGGCATGAACCTGACCTACGAAGGCTTGGAAGCCGTCTTTACCAAGAAATACATTTTGCGTGACCTCAAAACCATGTCCGAACGCACCCAAAAGACCTACGCGCCATTTATTACTATGGGCGCCTGCAATTTGTGCCATGGTGCTCGTTTAAGCCAACAAGCACTGGCGGTCAAAGTCGAAGGACATAATATTGCCGAGTTAGCAGCCATGCAGGTCGATGCTCTACTGGAACTTATCAAGACTATTAAAGCCCCCGAAGCTAAGACAGTTATTGCTACCTTGCACGAACGGTTGAGCAACCTAGTCGATATCGGCCTGGGTTATCTCAGCCTGGATCGAGCTACCGATACATTGTCGGGGGGCGAATCGCAGCGCATCAAGATGGTCAAGCACCTTAATGGCAGCTTGGTCGATGTGATGTATGTTTTTGACGAGCCAAGCGTCGGTTTGCACCCGCGCGATGTCCATCGTTTAAACGAACTCCTCCAACGCTTGCGCGACCGCGGCAACACGGTAATCGTTGTTGAGCATGACCCCGATGTAATCCAAGCCGCCGACCATATTATCGATGTCGGCCCGCAGGCTGGCAGCCGCGGTGGTGAAATTGTCTTTGAAGGCAGCTACCATGACCTTTTGAAAGCCAACACACTTACCGGTAAACACCTCAACGATAAAACCGATGTTAAAACTAATGTCCGTAAAGCCAGCGGCTCATTGCCGGTGCGTGACGCCCACGTTAATAACTTGCAGCATGTCGATGTTGATATCCCGACCGGCATCTTTACGGTCGTAACCGGTGTTGCCGGTTCGGGCAAAAGTTCGCTGATCAATCAAGTTTTCTTACGCCAGCACCCCGAGGCAATTGTCGTTGACCAATCACCGGTTGGCATTTCCAGCCGCTCCAACCCGGCCACCTACACTGGCATTATGGACGTTATCCGCAAAGCTTTCGCTACCGCCAACAAAGTTGATATGGCCCTATTTAGCTTTAACTCCAAAGGTGCCTGCGACAACTGTAAAGGCGCCGGCTTTGTAACCACCGACCTAGCTTTTCTGGACGACGCCAAACTGCTGTGTGATGTTTGCGAGGGCAAGCGTTTCAAACCCGAAGTTCTAGAATACAAGTACAACGGCAAAAATATTTCCGAAGTTTTAGAACTAACCGTCGCCCAGTCGATTGAGTTTTTTGACCTCAAAGAAATCGCCCACAAGCTGCAGGCTCTCAACGATGTCGGTCTAGAATACCTAAGCTTGGGTCAGCCACTCAGCAGTCTATCTGGTGGCGAATGCCAGCGTATCAAACTAGCCAGCGAACTACACAAAAAAGGCAGCATCTACGTGCTGGACGAGCCGACCACCGGTTTACACATGTCGAATATTACGCGGCTGCAAACGATTATTGACCGCCTAGTCGATGCCAAGAACACCGTCATTACCATTGAGCACAACCAAGAAGTTATCCGCCAAGCTGACTGGATTATCGACCTCGGCCCCGAAGGTGGTAATGCTGGTGGCAAAATTATGTTTGAGGGCACGCCGGCTGATCTTTTGAAAGACGGCAAGACGCTAATCTCTAAGTACCTATAGTCGCATTACGCGGCACGCTCAAAACACTCGCAAGCCATCAACTCGGCGATCATTTGCCGATCTTTGGCGTTTGCCAGCATGCCGGCGGTCTGGCTGGCGTGTGCTTGGTAAGCCCGGCATTTTATAGTTAGCAGTGGTTTATCAAGCTTTATGCAGATATCGACTTCGTTTTCTGACTGGCAATAGGGCTGGTCGGTAGCAAAGTAGATATTCCAGGCATCGTCACTCATTTTGCCAAGTTTTTGGTACTTCTCGGCCGATTGTACACAAGAATACACCGTTGCCGGTAAGCCGGCGAGCTGGTTAGCTTTGACGCTCCAGGTGTGGATCTGTTTATGGTCCTGATGCCCGGTCAAGCCATCGGGGCCAAAAGTTATAATCGTATTTGGCTTGATGCTTTTTATAAGCCCGGCCAGATGTTTTATGGCTTGTGCCTGGTTAACCTTATTGAGCTTACCATCGGGGTATTCGAGGACATAGCACTCTTTGACGCCAATAACTTCTAAGGCACGGGCTAGTTCCCGACGCCGTATGACACCCAACTGTTCATGTGGCCAGCGCTCCGGATCAGCGGTTTCGCCACCTTCACCATAGGTCGCGGTCACACTGGCCACCCGCTGACCGTTTTTTACTGCCAAGTGCATTAGGCCGGCCGCTACCCAGCTTTCATCATCCGGGTGCGCCCAGATACCAAGAATTGTGCCAAGTTGGGCGACATCGCTGTGGCCTATCATAGCGCCAGTATAGCATGAGCTTAACTAAACTTAACTACGTACTGCAATTCAAAATTGTTAGAGTCGGCGCATGCTTTAGCCGACTGCAGCTCAAGCTTAAGCTGTGGGTCATCATAGGCAATTGCCTCCTGTAAAATCGGCGTCGCCTTTTCACCCAAAACTACATTACCAACCACAAAATGAAGCTCATCGATCAAGCCATGCTTTAGAAGGTCATTCCACATCACATGGCTGGCAAAGATTACGATGTCACCTTTGGTCTCTTGTTTGAGCTGAGTGATCTGGCTATAGATATCTTTGCTGATGATCCGGCTGGTGGTGCGCCAGGCTTCTGGAAAGTCGGTTTCGGCCAAATTTGTCGAGACAGCAATTTTTTGGACTTGATTGTATATCTGCGAGAACTTGCGGTTTGTCGGAGTAGCTTCAGGGTTGTCAGCCATTGCCGGCCAAAATGACCCAAAGAAGCGATAGGAATTGCCGCCAAGCAGCACGACCTTAGCCTCTTCTATGTGTTCTAGATTGAATTTGTCAAAAGCCCCGTCCATCGGCAACGCCATGACATTACGTCCCGGGCCTTCATACTTGCCGTCGAGCGACATAATGTTTGCAACGATAATTTTCCCCATAGCAGCCTCCTAGCTAATGCGTGTGCCTTTAATATCGTATGGTACATTGATGTTGGTGTCAGCACCAGGATTTGGCCGCCAACCGCCTTTATAGCTTTTGCCGTCTTTACTAAAACTGGCGGCCATGGTTGCATCGAGTGGGCCAAATGAAACCTTAATCTCAATATTGTCACCGTCAACTTTCCAGAAATACGGCAATGGTACCGGTGACATGTTGGAATAGACGAACGACTTCAAACCTTTGGTCTCTTCGTCGTAGCCAACCAGCTCGGTGCTCTCAATCTTCATACCCATAAAGCTCATCGAAACGGTTTGTTTTAAGAAAAAGCCGCCTGGCAGCCACTCAAAACTGGCTTCGCCCTTAAGGATTTCTTCGTCGGCACCAGGCAAATTGCCACTCATGCTCCAACGGCCGACAAACTTGTCGAGTGCTTTAAGTGATGGGTCGGGGGTAGGCATAGTAGTCTCCTTTTGTTAACCTACGTCTATAATAGGTACTTATTGCTGCCAATAATTGTAAAAATACGAAACCATGCCACCTTACATTGAAAAACCACTGTTTAAAGAGGGGATCCTCAAGCCGGGTCCTTTTACTAACAACTACGACCTGCGCTGTTATGAGCCGGGCGAGCACCTTAAGCCATATGTTGAACACTACTTCATTTCACGCCGGCGACCCGATTTTGACCCCGATTATGAGGGCGTCGACGTTTTGTCGCAGCCGGTGGTCAGCCTTTTCATCAAACCCGAAACAGCCTACATTGAAGGGCCAACGACCGGCACGCGCAGTCTGCAAGCACGTGAATCGGCCTTTTACGCCGGCGCCCAATTCAAACCTGGCGGTTTCTACCCCTTTTGGCATCAATCTATAAGCCTGTTGGCCGAGCAGCATGTGCCAGCCAAGGACCTGCTACCTTCGCTTACCGATGTCTATAGCAAAAGTATCGTGGGCCAAACCGATAACCAATTGCTGCTTGGCCTGATTGAACACTGCCTACTCAGTGCAAAACCACAATACGACCCCGGCATAGAGCTTGTCGGTCAAATAGTAGGCAAGATCGAGCAGAGCGCCGGTAATATTACCGTCAGCGAGCTGGCCGGCGGTTTCGGAATCAGTGAACGTAGTCTGCAATTGCTATTCAAAACATACGTCGGTGTCGGCGCCAAATGGGCAATTATGCGGGTTCGCTTTTTGGAAGTTATAAGGTTTGCCCGCCAGCAAACTAGGCCGGATTGGACGGCTGTAGCCAGCGAGTTCGGCTACAGCGACCAGTCACATTTTATCAACGATTTCAAACACATCGTCGGCCAATCGCCATCACAATTTATGAGATCTAGTTCTCCGAACTGACCATTAACCGTTCGTGTAACGCAAACGCCAACCCCTGGGCCGCAATTGCCAGCTCGCCCGCAAAGCGACTTACATCCTGCAAATCAGTATACTCACCATTATTAAAGCGTAATGGAATTGCCAGCTCACTTCTGAGCTTTATACCCCTGAATTGTTGTTCCCATTGCCCAAAATCGCTGAGTGTCTCTTCGGGTTCGATGACCGGAAATTCCGGACGCTCGGCATCTTCACGCCGGCGACGTAAAACCTGCGTCAGCTTGGTGTCGTAATCACCGCCCATGCGGCTGGCTGCAAGATCGGGTGGTGTATCGATAAAAACCGGCATAAAGCTGGCCAGACGGATTTGGCCGGGCCGCTCACCAATCCTATCATTACGCGTCAGTACGCCATACGGATCACGTGCATCAACAACGACTAGATTAGCCCGCGTGCCATCGCCCCAATACGTCCGGGCAACCAATTCGCTAAATAGCCCGCTGCAGATACGCTGGGCATTCGGCATTTGCGCAACGCGGTTGACGCGCTCGGCAATTACCGGATCAGTTTGGAGTTCGGTATGGATCCCATGGGTCATTAGAATTCGGCCGACCGCTATTTCATCGTCATCGGTTAGTCCGCTAAACTTACGGCCGCGAGCTTCTTCTTCAACAACATGACGGGTTGCCGCCCGGTAGGCATTGCCTGCCGAATAGGTTGCGGCGCTGTCGAAGATTAGACCTAGTGTTCGTGCCTGGTCAACTACCGCGTTGGCAAACGTCGTAGTGCCACACTTTGAGGGGCCATCAAAACCTACTAAAACACTTTCTGCAGTTTTCACTCAGTGCATTCTAGTATAGTCTGCCGCTTGTCGCAAATGTGTAGCCTGCATACGGGAGAGGCTACACAAAAAACTATGAAGCCTACTTATAAAGCGGCGGCGACTGTGATATATTACGAATCATAAGATTCAAGGGAGCGTTATCTGTTGCTCGGGATAATCCGGGCCTGTCAGGCGTTGCAAGGTACCAATTATGAAACATTTTAAACATGCGGAGCTTACCGAAACCTACCACGTTTCACTAAAAACCGTGCACAACTGGATTGACGCCGCTAAGCTCGGCAAAGTCGACCTGGCACTCCAGAAGACCGCAACACGCACCTATATTGCCGACACGCCGCACAATGCCATGGTTCTGGAACGCCTTTCCGAGCAAGGCAAAAAGTTTCGCAACACTCTACACCATCAAGTTATTCGTCCCCGGCCGGAGCTGTATGATATTTTTAGCCGCCGGCAGATTCTGGACATTATTACCAACCTGAAGGTTCACCACGAAATTCCCCGCCAATACAACTACTTCGAAGAAGGCGCCACCAACTGGCACAACTGGCTGGAGCGCTTAGCTGAAGAAGAAGCACCAAACATCTTAAAAGGCAGTGTCGAATTGTTACGCGCCAATCTCGGAACCCTCGACCGCCTGCTAGAAGGTGCCACCCGCGTCAACGTTATCGACCTTGGTGTCGGCAACGCCTACCCAGTCAAAGAGCTACTCGGCCATTTAGTCGACAAAGAAATGCTGCACCGCTACATAGCTATCGATATTAGCCCGTCAATGCTGTCAGTTGCCCAACAGAATGTCCATAAATGGTATGGCAACAAGGTTAAATTCGAAGGCCATATCCGCGACATCTCCCACGAACACTTTGATGACTTGTTAGTCGACGATATGCTCCAGGAAGAAGCCGAGCAAACCATTAACTTAGTTTTGCTATTAGGTGCGACACCGGTAAACTTCCGGGCCTTCGAAGACGTCTTTAAGGCCGTCCATAGCAGCCTCGGCGGCAATGACCTGTTGGTTTACACCGACAAACCAGACACCGAAGCTTCACGCCGTTACTTTGACTTTAACTCAGCATCATCACAAGCCAGCAGCAAACTGTCGCCTAACCATAAATATATGCTCGACTTGCTCAACATCGACGAATCGTTGTACGACGGCGAAATGGGCTATGATACCGTCCAGCGCATGCGCTATATCCGGGCCCGCCTCAAACGCTCAATTACCCTGAAGTTTGATTTTGGCGACACGACCCGCACCGTCAATATCGAAAAAGGCGAGACCATTTTACTCCTCCGTATCTGGCACATGACTGCCCTGGAGCTGATCTCGGAATTTGAACGGGTTGGCTTTACGCTGATCCAATCAAGTCTGACTAAAGACCGCCAGTATTTCCTATCGATCTCCGGTGTCGAGATTGACCAAACCCGGCAACACTAATATACGCTTGCAACTGTCCTAGAAGCTACTGCTAGTTTTTTAACTGACAAAACGGTATTATTAATATATAATGCTCGAACGCATTTTTACCCCTAGGAATTTGCCAGCTATCCCTGAACTGGCGGCCAACAGTCTACTTTGCGTGTCCGCTGACATGCCTCACGCTTCGGCCGAGAAAATCTGCACCATGCCAGCGCCCGAAGCCGAACCTATATGGCAAGTAGAGATCGAGCAAGCTCTGGCATTGCGAGGCTTAGAGTCAGTGACCGCAATCAGCACCGGCGGTCGACTTGGACTAGGCTTCTCTGATCATCTAAACCGGCTTCGGCAATCGGCAACCGATTTGGATTTACCAACGCCACTGATTAGCATTTCTGTGCCATCGTTGCCCGCCGGTATGACTCGTATTCCCCATATGCTAACATTTTTTGTTAAGCCAATGATCTCCGAACGTATCGTTTGGGAGCCGATCGAACTCGATAAAGCAAAGCGATGGCTTGGTAGTGACCTGTTGCCGGATCAAACAGAGGTTGAGCATTACTTGCCGGATATTATATTGATACGTCGTTACCTGCGCGAGCAACGCCTCCAGCCGCGTAGCTTGCCAGCCGATATTGGCCGGGCGCTTGCCGCAGGCCGCTGCTTGTCAGCGTCGCTTTACATGCAGTATTTCGATTCGTTTCGCGACTACATTAACGATTCAACTGGTTCGTAACATCATCACCCTCGGGCGGCAGGTCAGCTGGCGTGCCAAACGCTTCATCTTCGGGTGGAAGCGGCGCTTCTTCTTGCGGGGCGTCGACCGGCTCTTCAGGCACATCATCTTCGAGGCGCTCGATAATGCCAAAAATATTGCCACTGTGGTCGCGCAAGGTGCCCATGCGAACACCGCCACCGACATCTTTAATTTCGCGCTCGACTGTAGCACCGGCTTCCATTAACATTTCCATTGCGGAATCGATATTTTGGACATGCCAGTAAGCAATCGGACTGGTAATGCCTTCTTTGGCAGCATTGGGATCAAGCCCCAGCTCGCAGCCATTGACCGAAAAACCAACATAGTATTCTTCGTCAAAGTAGGGCTCGATACCGGTGACTAATTGCCAAAAACGTTTGTCAGCCTCCAGATCGGACGATGGGTAAATAACGGATTTAATGCCAGAAAACATGTGTACGCTCCTCTTTCGCCTTACTATACGCTAGCGCGGGCGTCCATTAAAGTTATGGTGCGACGGGTGGGTCAAGTAAGATACGCTCGGCTGTTTTACCAGCGGCGTCATCGGACTGGCTGCTGGCGGTTACCATAACCTTGTCACCAACTTTAATGTCATTGTAGGTTGCATCTGTACCTTTACTAATGATTCTGGTGTCACCGTTAATAGCATAGGTCGTCTCAGCATTATCACGCTGGTTTTTAACTGAAATACTAGTTTCGCTAACCGCTGTAACTGTACTAATACCGGCATTGTGGCGCATGCCGCGGCCGGTAAAGCTATCAGGACTGCGCAGGTTCAAAATATCACGCGGAGTTTGCTGGACTTTATCATCGCCCCGGCCTTTTTGGAACTGCATGCCACCAATAAAACTAATAATCACAACCAGTAAGCCTATTACCCCGTATAGGGCCATCTTTTTCGAGAAACGATTTTTCTCTGCCGAGGCTGGCGAGGTTGGCTGCTTTTCGTTAGAAACATCGAGTTCTTTTTTCATGATATTACTGCTCCTTATACCTATCTTATGCTAAAAATAACCAAATGACTTTAAATTTTGCTTAAAACTGGCTGGAGTTACTGTTATAAAGTAACCGGTATGCTACAATGCCCTCAATTATGGAACAATCTGCTATTCATCATGCGCGGAAATTCAGCGCCAAACAAAAAAAGCTCGCCTTACTGATTGTCGCCTTGGCCTTCGTCATGGACTTGCTCGACTCGACCATCGTCAATGTTGCTATTCCTTCAATCCAGGCTAACTTAGGCGCCAGCTATGCCAATATCCAATGGCTAGTGGCCGGTTATTCACTAGCCTTTGCACTGTTGCTCATTACCGGTGGCCGTATGGGTGATGTTTTTGGCTATAAGAAGATTTTCTTAGTCGGTGTTGCCGGTTTTACTGTCGCTTCTGTATTAACTGGCATTGCGCCGACTCCGGTATTTCTGGTTGTCGCACGGCTACTCCAAGGCGCGATGGCGGCACTGATGGTACCCCAAGTAATGTCAATGATGCAGGTTATTTATGAGCCCAAGGAGCGGGCCGGAGTTATGGGTATGTTTGGTATGCTTGGCGGTTTGGCTGCTTCACTGGGGCCGATTGTCGGTGGTCTGCTTATTAAGGCCAACATCTTTAACTGGGACTGGCGACCGATTTTCCTGATTAATGTGCCGGTTGGTTTATTTGCCTTATTTGCTGGCTGGAAGTATCTACCCGATGGCCGTTCAGAACACCCACTGCACATTGACATTAAAGGCACGCTGCTGATAGTAGTTGCCCTGAGCCTGTTAGTTTTCCCGCTCATTGAAGGTCGCGAGCTTGATTGGCCGCTCTGGTCAATGGTTTTGCTGGGCTTATCAATTCCGGCACTGGTATTGTTTGGTCTATATGAGATCCGTAAAGATCGTCGCGACCACTCAGCACTCGTTGTACCGGCCCTGTTTCGAGTCAAAACCTTTGTTAGTGGTTTGCTGCTAAATATTATCGTCGAATCAGTTATGGTTGGCTACTTCCTGACGAGCACGCTGGTCCTGCAGATTGGTTTTGGATACAGCCCCATCAAGGCGGCGCTTACAGCTATCCCTGTTGCTATTGGTATGACCATTGGCTTTGCAGTTTTAGGCAATAAAGTCATTACCCGCTTTGGCCGTAATGTCATTAGCATGGCAGCGACTACCTTTGCCTGCGGTCTGATTTATACGGCGTTTATTTTTACCCATTACACCTTGCATGCGGCACCCTGGCAGTTTACTCCGGGCTTCCTGATCATCGGTATTGGCTTGTCTTTAATAATGGTGCCGATCTTTTCAGTCGCCCTGCAAGATGTTGATGTTACCCATGCCGGCTCGGCTTCAGGGATTCTAAACGCCGTCCAGCAAGTTGGTGCCGCCATTGGTATTGCCGTTATCGGCGTTATCTTCTTTGGTCAGCTTGGTCACGAATCGTATCAGAGCTTTGATAAGATTTCGGGCGAGATGCGCACCAGCCTATCTTCGCTAAATCTGCCGGTTAGTGCTCAAGATGGTATCATTGCGCAAACCCGTGCCTGCTTCCACGATCGCAGCATTCAGAAAGACAACAACCTTGTACCCGCGAGCTGTAAACAGGCACAAGCCAGTGCGCCAAGCAACGAGATCAGCCGCCAGATTGGCCAGGCCATCAAGTCGGGGGCCATGGAGGCCAATGCCACCAACTTCGCCAGCGCCTTCCGCTCTTGTGTAATCTACGTCATCTTACTGTTAGTAGTGATCTCAGGCCTCAGCCTGACCTTGCCACGCAAGTTCAAGATGGCCCATGAAGGCGTGTAGCTAGACTGAGCCCTTGCAGTCTACCCCGGTAGTGAGCGATACTTAGACGACATGGCTACGTCAGATAAACCAAAGAAGTTCCAATTTGAAGCGATCCATATCACGGTTGCTTTGATTGTGCTACTCGCTATCATTATTTCAGTTGTCACCTACATTATTCAGCGCAAGCAGCAGAACACGGCTACCAGCTACCAGACTTCGTACAATACTAAACTTGTTAATGATACTTCGAGCCCTAATCTGCCAAGCGTCAAAGCTTACCAGGAGCAAATTAACAACACACTACAAGCCAGTCCGCCAATCCTACAAGTCGATAACCCCACCGATCAGCAAACCAACGCCTATGACATCTTAGCCGCCGATGAGCAGCTGGCTGAGTTGACCCAAAGTCCCGAAGGCGCTACCTACCGCATGCAAGTTATGCAAAGCTACGCTCTGCCCGCCAACCAGGCTAACGGCGACGCCGCGGCCTGTGCCAGCGACACATGCTACCGCTTGGATATCTATAACTTTACTAACAATCAGACGGTTGTCGCAGTAATCGATTTGAGTGCTGGCCAGGTTTTGCAGCTCCAGGCAACCAAAACCCAACCGACGCTACCCGATAGCCTCACCAAATTGGCCGAAGATATCACCAACAACAATCCAGCCGTCAAAGCTTCACTGGGTGATGCTTTTCATGACGCCGTTATATCCAGTGGCATGAAGACTTCACTCCAACAAACGGTTTGCGAGAACAGCAAGCACCTCTGTGTGGCTCCAACCTATGTTTTGCCAAAAGACAAAAGCGCACTCTGGGCGATTGTTGACTTAACCGATCTTAAGGTCGTTGGCACCGCCTGGTCAGAATGGACCGGCGACCAACCGCCGCCACTTACCGAAGGTCAATTGGCCAGTAACACTGTCCAAAATAACATTTGTGGCAAAGTCTTGAGTGACCAGCGCGGCGATTGGCAATTCGATTATACTCTGACTGGTTCCGATGGTCTGGAGATCCGCAATGTCCGTTACAAAGGCCAGCAAGTCATCGACAGTGCCAAAAACCCCGACTGGCATGTTAGCTACTCCGGTAAAGATGGCTTTGGCTATAGTGATGCCACCGGCTGCCCATCGTTCTCGACAGCCGCCGTTGTGCCCAGCCAATTACCGAGCATTAGCGTAGGCCAAAATGGCCAGGTGGTTTTGCAAGTGGATTTCCGCAGCCGTCAGTGGCCGCTGCCTTGCAATTATTATTACCAGCAACGGTATGAGATGAACACTGACGGCAGCTTCCGTCCAGTGGTCGCCTCTTTAGGCCGCGGTTGTGGCAACGACGGCACTTACCGGCCGGTTACTCGTATCCAATTGCCGGCAACCGTCAGCGACATCAAACGCAATAATAAAACGCTCAATAATGAAACCTGGTGGCAGCCAACCGGCTGCGCCGAAAACAGCAGCTGTTCAGCACTGTCATTCAACCAAAACGGTACCATCTACGATGTGGTTCCGGCTAACGGTCAATTCCAAGATGGCGGTCGCGGCGACAAGCCATACATCTATCTCAGCAGTGTCGACAGCAAGAAGCTTGAGGGCCAAGACGACATTCTCACTATGGGCTCTTGCTGCAACACCGACTACCACCAAGGCCCGGAAGTCTTCGTAAACAGCGAGCCTCTGGCTGGCAAACCGGTCGCCTTGTGGTATGTCGCCCAGCTCAAAAACGATGACACACCAGGGGGCGAATATTGCTGGGCTAGCAGCGACATTGCCAATGGCCGGTACGAAACGCATTCCTACCCCTGCCCGAGCGGTCCACTCTTAAAACCCCGAGGTAATTAGGCATATGCGAAAGTTCTTGTATGTGTTGGGTGGCGCTGGCGCGATTGTTATCCTTTACTGTCTTATCCAACTTTTGCAACACGACACGCTTGCCTACCAGCCACAAGGCGCGCCCAATAATTGCCCCCGCCAACCGGCTTATGTGCAGCAGGCCAAATTTAGCCAGCCAGCCTTTGACACCGGTCGTCGCGGACAGCCGGGTCTAACACTCATTGACCTGCAAAATCCCAATGCCACCCCCTACCAAATGCCCAGCTGGAAAAAGTTTGGTGATTTAGGCGCCATCGCCCGCGATGAGAACGCCTACACCTACAGCGTTAATGTGCCGAGCATTAACACGCTTAATACAAATGCCGAAAACCACTTGGCCATTTTACGCGTCGACCCGCAAACTGGCGAAATGACTACCTGGTTAACACTTAAAGGCGCAGCCACCAGCAAGCAAAATTACTACGGTATTATGGGGCTGAGCTATGATTGCGACAATCATCTGTTATACGCCTCGTCAGTTGCCGGATCGACACCCGAAGCCGAAAAAGGCTTTATCGCAGTAATTGATGTCAAAGCCGGCAAGGAAATCTATCGTTATCAGAATATCGATGCTATTGGCATGGCAATCTATGGCAGTCCCCACGGGCGCTATTTGTATGCCGGCCTGGCTCGCAATGCTTCAGTCGTAAAAATTAAGCTGACCAGTAACGGTAAGCCGTTTGGCAAACCCGAACAAGTGCTGCAATTTGACCCGCTCAACCAGACCCGGGTACGGACCATGACCTTCAACTCCAACAAACTCACCATCAAGACAACCGAGTTCTATTACACGCTCTTGGCTTCAACCGAGTTAGAAACCGCCCAATATACCTACCAGTACAACGCTAACAAAGATCTATTTAGTCCAGTTCGAGAGTAGAATCGACAAGTCGAAGACATTGATTTTCTTGTCGCCGTTCAGGTCGCTTGGCCCGCTGGTTGCACCTTTGTGCCAGTCATTAAGCAAGACTGACATATCAAAAACATTAACTTTGCCATCTGCATTTAAGTCACCTTTTTTGCCACCGGTAGACGGCGGTGTAGGTGGTGGAGTTGTCGGTGGCGGGGTCGTTGGCGGGGGTGTTGTCGGTGGCGGAGTTGTAGGTGGAGGCGTCGTTGGTGGTGGAGTCGGCGTAATATTGCCATTCTTAAGTGTAACCGAGACTGGTGCCGATGTCGTTTTGAGCTTAGATGCGCCGGTAGCAACCGCGGTGAGTGTGTACTTACCGTCGGGAGTTGGAGCCGTGTTCCAGTTAACGCCGTACGGGGCAAGTAAATCAGGGCCGCCTAAGGGGCTGCCATCAATAAGAATTTGCACATTAGCAATACCGCCAGCATCACTAGCCTCTGCGGCAACCGGCACAACGCCAGTCAATGTTGCATTAGCCGTTGGTGCGGTGATTTTGACCGTCGGAGGTATGGTGGTTGACGGTGGCGGAGTGACAGCTGTGGCCGAAAAGCCGGACAAGCCAATTGGCGTGCCAAGACCAGACGGCGTATCAAAGCCGGCACCGGCCGTACAGTGAACTTTAGTTGCGGCCGTACAGTTGTTGCCGGATGTAATGTCATGTGAGTTTGTACTATTAAAACGCTGATACAAAATCTGTCCTGGTTCAGAACCCGCAGGTGGGCCACCGGCTAAAGCATACATTGCCGCTAATAGTGGCGCGGACAACGAGGTACCGCCCGTTTGTTCCCAGTGGCCATTGTAGTACAAGAGCGCACCGCTTGATGGATCTCCAGTTGCCGAAACATCGCCTGAAGCACGCTTATCACCACAGCCGGCGGTAGACCAGTTTGGCAAGGCCTTTTGCCAGGCCGGTGCCGGCTGAACCGGTGAACAGCCACCTCCAGTGCCCCACTCTTTGCCATCGGACTGAACCTCTACCGGCCAGACAACTTCGCTAGCCCAAGTGCCATCCTCGTTAACTTGCAATAATGTTCCCGATGCAGCTATGACCGAAGGGAAATCTGCAGGGTAGCTTTGTGTCGTAGTGGGGATTACCCCATGGTCGCCAGTTGAGAAGAACTGCGCAATACCCGGCTGTATGTATGGTGTCTGATCAAGGGGACCAGCGGAGCTCGGGCCTAAAACACTCCAGCTACCTGAGATGGCGGCTGGTTTTAAATTACCGGCCGTTGTGTGGCCAGCATTTAAGTTAACGGCTGCAGCGCTGTCAGTTGCAATAAGTGTGATTTTACAAGTCTGACACATAGCATGAGCGGACAGGACATCAAGATTGATTTCACCGGACCAGTCCCCTGACGGTGGCGGCAAAGGTGACTTTTGGCCTGATTGGTTTAAAACTTCCAAACAGCCATTGGCTACGGTACATGGCGGAATACCAAACTTCTGATTATACATCGCTAGATCATTTTCTAAGGCGGAGGTGCCGCCTATGTAGCTGCCAGCATCAACAATAACGATATTCGGGCCATAGGTGGCGGGCGTGGCGCAAACACTAGCAACCGGTCCACCAACCTGACAAGGCATCTGATAGGCATTATGAAACTGAACGGGCCCAAGACCGGTAGTCAAAGCCTGTGCCTCGGCAATCGGCTCACCGTTTGCCTGAACAGCCCTAAATGCATTACAGCGCGCATAGCCGGGAGGCGGATTATCACAGATTGCCTTACCCTTATAGTTTGGAATGGGTTTGCGCTTGGCCGGCGTGCTGCTGTGTTTGGGTTTAAGGTCGACATCTGAGCCTGACGTATCCTGAAGGATTCGCTGGTTATTGGCCCGGGCACTGACAACCACTGATGTATCATCATTGATCGTTAAAGTGGCATCACCGGTGTCGGACAAAGCCTTAAAGACAAGATACGCAACTGCTTGTTTATTGACCACGCCACTCCCACTGGTGCAATCTATCTTCACGAGCCCGTCTTGGACCTTCTCCCCCTTGCCTTCACTAAAATACGGCAATGGACAAGCCTGCATGACTGATTGCATTTCAAGTTTGTCAGCCGGGTATGATACCGAGGCTTGGACTTTGCCGGCTGTATCACCGTCACCAACTTCCAGGTTAACGGCAATGTTTATCAACTCGCCCTGTTTTAAGGCAAAGTTAGCCGGTGCTAATGACAATTTAGTTGTCGCCGGCGTTAATGGCGCGGCTTGGCTACCGCTAAGCAAACGAACACCCATAAATGAAAAAACGGCGACAACTATGACTGCCGTTAAATACTGGCCGACATTGCGACTAATTCGTTCCGGTACCCGAAATCGCTTCATACTTATGTTTATCGTGAAGGTTTACAGACTGGAAGTCAAGCAATATGTTATTGTGGCAGCATCTATAAACGAAAGGGCTCGCTATGTTACAAGATTCACCTGCTTTTAGCGGTTTTTCGGTCAACGACCTTAAAGCCGCCCAGGACTTTTACAGCCAAGTGCTCGGATTGACGGTCAAAGACACCGGTATGGGTTTGGACGTTACGCTAAACGGATCCCGCTTATTTATTTACGAAAAGTCCGATCATAAGCCGGCAACTTTTACCGTACTTAATTTTCCGGTCGAGGACATTGATACCACAGTCAAAGCCCTAAAGGACAAAGGCGTAACATTTGAACACTACGAAGACATGACCGATGACGACGGCATTGCCCGCGGTCGCAGCGCCGACAGGGGTCCGGATATCGCCTGGTTTACCGACCCGGCCGGTAATGTTTTGTCGGTCTTGCATTAGACACCGTGTAACTGATGCGGTCTGTGGTAGCATATAGGGGTAAGGCGGCGCCCACCTAAATGACCTTCAAACATATCTACGTATTGTTTAATCCAGCCAGCACCCGGGCCAGCCGCTCACGGCAACGTTTTAGAGAACTCGAGAAGCTTTATCCCGGACGTGTAACGGTTGTCCACACTTCACCTGATGGCCGCGATGCCAATATCGCTGTCATCCGCCAACTGGCGCATAAACTCGATAAGGATTGCCTACTAGGTATCGCCGCCGGTGACGGTACGGTTGGTTTGGTTGTCGAAGTTTTGACCGCCACCGGTAAAGATGCCGTCCCAAAAGCCGCTTCCGAGGCGGTGCTACTGCCAATGTGGGGCGGTAATGCCAATGACCTAGCTTCCATGCTGAATGGCCCGGCACTGAACCGGCGGCTTAAAACTGTGTTTAACAAAGCTGAGATAGTGCCAATATATCCCTTGGTTTGTACTATTGTTGACACCGAGGGAACGATAAGCCATCGGATCGCTGCTTGTTATATTACCTTCGGCTTCAGCGCTTTTATGGCCCGCCGCCTAAACGATGCCGATTACCGCCGCAAGCTGCACGGCGTCAGTATCCCCCGCAAGATTTTCCACGAGCTTAAGCACCTAGCTAACGCCCTAAAGCAAGCCGACCGTTTTAGCTATACCGAGGACCGCAAACGCTATCGGGTTTATGAACTGATCTTCGCTAACGGCTCGCGCATGGCTAAAGTCGACCGCCTGCCGGTTACCTTATCCGAGAAGTATTTCTATAAGGATACCTTGGAATACAAACGCTTTGGCGCCATCGTTAACAAAATCTTTGCGGTTATCACCGATCGCCAGCCCAACCACAAGATCGACCGTCGAGTCCGTATTAAATTACATGACCCGGTTTGGTCACAGTTCGATGGCGAACCGGTGGCAATCGAAGCCGGTAGCACCGTTGAGATCGGCCGAAGTCCGCGGCCATTTTATGCCTTGGCTAGTTCGCTTCGTAAACCCAAAAGTGAGAAGCCAAAACCGACCGTCAGCGGTTTTTGGCGTCGGCACCGCCGCGGGCTGACCATCAGCGGCATTGTAGTTAGCATACTGGTAGTTTTTCATGTTTACCTTAGCCTGACAAACCCTTATGCTGCAGTGTCGATCGTTCGCCAACCCTATACAACCAGCATCGAAGCCGATGGTTCAATCAAACTCCACAAACAGTTTGACCTGCGTGTCTACGACAACCCTCTAGCTGACAGCCTCGGATACTATAAGTCAGGTTTTTTGATTGCCCAAAATACCTTTTTTGGCGGTAAAGCCGTACCTGGTGACTCGGTGGATAGTATCACCGATGCTATCCACGACAAGCGATTCGACCCCACTAAGCCATACCTCATATCTGGCGACCAATTTAGCGTGTTATATATGCGCAACCTCGGCGTGTTTTATAACAGCTTGCTCAACCCTAATACTGCCCGCAGTCAGGATGATTGGCAAAACCGGCAACGGATCTATCTGCAATCAGCAATGTACACACTTGATGCTCTGTCAAAAAGCCACTCTATAAAGACCACCATTGTGCCAATTGGGCGCCAGACTGTGGCCATGACTTCGGTTCACCCAGGCAGCACCGGATCTGACACGGTATATGGCTTGTTTTATGCTTTGCAGGCCCTGGCCACGCCAGTTGAAAGCTCTGATGGTAAATACCGGCTACAGACAACGGCTGCCGCCCGCCACATCATTTCCAGTCGTCAAAATGATTTGAGGAATATTTACGAACGTTATTTAGGCATGGTCAGTAATGGCGACACTGTAAAAGCCAGTATCGACCTGGCCAGTGCCCGTGACGGCGCCCAGCGACAACAAAGTTTCTACGACAGCTTAGTGCTTTGGAAGACCCGACAGCTGGCTGCCCAACTCGGTATCTCCAATGAATCACCACAAAGCCTCGAAACCAGCCGCCAACGTATAGCAGCACTCTACTGGAGCCCGACCACCGGCTGCCTGCGTGACTCGCTCAAACAGGCAAATTCTTACAGCTCGGATTGGCTGCTGGCCATACCGACCGGGTTTTTTAATAGCCAGCGCGACTACGATAAACTGGTCGGTTGCGTAGCCTACATACAAAAACAGGCTTTGGCTGAACCACTACCAATCCAATACACCCGCGACCAAACCCAGGCACCTTGGGCCGTACGGACCTTCGCACCCGGCTACGGCTCAAATGTTATTTGGAGCTACTGGGGAGCCGAGTATATAAATTTACTGGCAAACTTGCAAAAAACCAAGCCCGAAAACAACCAGCACTTTGGCAGACTGGCCAGCAACTACGCCAACCGCTGGGACCAAAAAATGCTCGAGACTCATGGCTTCCCCGAAACCCTCGACCCTAAGGGTAATTTTATGCAAACCACTTTTTATAAAAGTATCCGGAGCACTGGGTGGGTAGTACAGTTTGAGCAAGCCAAATGGCAGCTCGCCCAGGCAACCAACTAAGCTTTATTGAGTCCAAAGCGCTCAACAGCTCGGGCTCGGGCTTTGGCAGCTTCGATTTCTCGGTTGCGATGTTCGGCGGTTGTTGTTAAATGATCGATTAAATGGCGTGAGGCATGGGCGATTTCCTCGACCGCGTGGTTAAACGCCTCTTGGTTAACTTTTGATGGCTCATGAAAGCCCGACAGCTTACGCACATACTGCAAGGCAGCATCGTGAATTTCCTGGTCACTGGCGACCGGATCAAAGTTGAATAAAGTCTTAATATTTCGGCACATATTTTGAATTGTACAGCAGCATAGCAGATTTGACTGTAAATTATTTCCTATCAGACGTCTGGCGGTAGGTATAGACTCCCCTTTAGGAGGATTAGCTTATGCCATACAACAACATCAGTGAGTTACCCGACAATGTTAGCAATGTATTACCCAAACACGCCCAAGAGATCTATAAAGAAGCCTTTAACAACGCCTGGGACGAGTACAAACACCCGTCCGACCGGCGCGATGACGCCGGACGCGAGGAGGTTGCTCACCGCGTAGCCTGGGCGGCTGTCAAAAAGTCATATCATAAAGGTGATGACGGCCACTGGCACCCGCTATAACATCGCTCACCATCATGCCTATGTGATACGATAATCATAGGCAATATGACTAGAAACAAACGCATCTTTGGCGTCCGCGCCAACTACCTCAAGATTTGGGGGCCAATTGTTGCTGCCAGCTTACTAGCATTGGCTGCCTGGCTATATTTACGGCACCATAGCGTTGATGTCTTAAACCCTTCCGGCGAAATCGCCAGTAAGCAGTACCGCTTAATTGTCTTTGCGACATTACTAAGCCTAGTTGTGATCGTGCCGGTATTTATCATGACATTTGTAATTGTCCGCAATTACCGTGTCCACGGCGACGGCAAGACCCGTAAGAACCGGCACTACGACCCCGACTGGGACCACAATCGCAAACTCGAAGCAGTATGGTGGGGCATGCCAACGATATTGATCATCATTTTGTCGGCCGTCATTATCCAAAGCTCTTACGCGCTTGATCCGTTTAAACCATTAGCCAGCAACGGCAAAGAACCACTCAAAGTCCAAGTCGTAGCCCTGCAATGGAAATGGCTGTTTATTTACCCTGAGCAAAATATCGCAACCGTTAACTATCTGCAGATCCCGACTGACACAGCTATCAATTTTGATATTACGGCCGATGCGCCCATGAACTCCTTCTGGATTCCAAAACTCGGCGGTCAAATTTACGCCATGAGCGGTATGGCTACCCAACTACACCTACAAGCTGATAAACCGGGTGACTTTTATGGGTCATCGGCCAATTTAAGCGGCAATGGTTTTGCCGGTATGCGCTTCTTGACCCGCGCCGTTCCGCAAGACGACTTTGATAATTGGGTGCAAAATGTCCAACATGACCGTAGTTCGCTCAATCAGACTGCCTACGAAAAGCTCGCCAAGCCAAGCAAAAATGTCGAGCCGCAATTTTACACCGTTCCCGACAAAAGCTTATTTAGTACAATTATCATGAAATACATGCCGCCAGGCCAGGAGGGCACGATGCACACAAGTCATGGCGAAATAGAGGGAAGTTTGTAATGCTTGGCCGTTTGAATCTTGAAGCTTTCCAGCATGATATGCTGCAAACCGGCGGTGTAGTTACGCTGCTGGTCATTGGCCTAGGTGCAGTCGGTGCGCTCACTTACTTTAAAAAATGGCGTTGGCTATGGACCAACTGGCTAACCACGCTTGACCCAAAGAAAATTGGCGTCATGTACTTATTGGTAGCTACCGGCATGCTGCTTCGTGGGGTTATGGACGCCGCCATGCTACGCGGTCAGCAAGCCTTATCCTCAGGTGCCAACCAGGGATTCTTGGATTCATCACACTTCCAACAGATCTTTTCAGCTCACGGCACGATCATGATTTTTTTTGTGGCTATGGGCTTTATGTTTGGCCTTATTAACCTAATATTGCCACTGCAGATTGGCGCCCGCGATGTCGCCTTTCCGTTTCTAAACTCAGTCGGGTTCTGGCTGTTTACTGCCGGTATGTTGCTAATTAACGCTTCACTAATCGTCGGTGAATTCGCCGCTGCCGGCTGGCTATCCTACCCACCGTTGTCAGGTTTGGAGTACAGTCCGGGAGTCGGAGTCGATTATTGGATATGGAGTCTGCAGATTGCCGGTGTCGGCAGTCTGCTGGCCGGTATCAACTTTATCGTGACCATTCTTAAGATGCGGGCACCAGGTATGACCCTGATGAAGATGCCGATTTTCGCCTGGAGCGTGTTGGACGCCATGATCTTAGTAGCATTTGCCTTCCCAATCCTAACGGTCACCCTAACTCTGCTGGCGCTCGACCGGCTGATCGGCACGCACTTCTTTACCAGCAGTTTTGGGGGCAACCCGATGATGTATATAAACCTGATTTGGGCCTGGGGTCACCCGGAAGTTTATATTCTGATCTTGCCTGCCTTCGGCGTCTTTTCGGAAGTTGTGGCTACCATGTCCAAAAAACGCCTGTTTGGCTACAAATCAATGGTCTACGCTTTAGGTGCAATTACACTTTTGTCATTCCTGGTCTGGCTGCATCACTTCTTAACCATGGGCGCCGGCGCCAATGTTAATGCCTTCTTTGGCATTATGACGGCGATTATTGCCGTGCCAACCGGAGTCAAAGTCTTTAACTGGCTGCTTACCATGTACCGAGGCCGGATCCATCTGCACTCGCCGATGCTATGGTTCTTAGGCTTTGTCGTCACCTTTACCATCGGCGGCGCAGCCGGAGTTTTGATGTCGGTTCCGGCAATCGACTTCCAAGTCCACAACAGCTTATTCTTAGTCGCCCACTTCCACACTATGATTATTGGCGGCGTATTGTTTGGCTATTTTGCCGGCTTTACCTACTGGTTCCCAAAGATTTTTGGCTTCAAGCTCCACGAGGGCTTGGGCAAATGCGCTTTTTGGCTGTGGTTTAGTGGCTTTATTCTAGCCTTTGTACCGCTCTACATTTTGGGCCTTATGGGTGCCACCCGCCGGCTTGACCATTACGATGCATCGATGGGCTGGCAAGGTCTGTTTATTGTCGCCGGCATCGGTGTGGTGTTAATTTTAGCCGGCATCGGCTTCCAGGTACTGCAATTGATCGTTAGTATTGGCATGCGCAAATGGAATCGTGACATCAGCGGCGACCCATGGGACGGCCGGACGCTGGAATGGTCGGTTCCGTCACCGGCACCGGTGTACAATTTCGCAATCCAGCCAACGGTTGATGACCGCGACCCGTTTTGGGCCACCAAACAAGCGGCAAACAAACCGACAAAACCAAAATATACTGACATCGAAGTACCAAGAAATACCGGCCTTGGAATAATTATCGGCGGTTTTGCCTTCTTGGTTGGCTTTGGTTTTATCTGGCACATCTGGTGGTTGGCGATTTTGGGCATTTTGGGTGTTATCACCACGGTTATTATTCGTACCACCGACGAACACCCCGAATATACCATCACTGCCAAAGAAGTTGCTAGAATAGAAGCTGAAGCAAAGAGCCGATACGCATGAATGAAACTTTAGCCGAAACTCCGGTCAACGAAAACACTTCCAAAACCACTTTTGGCTTCTGGTTGTATCTTATGACTGACTGCGTATTGTTCGCTTCGTTATTTGCGACCTATGCCGTATTACGCAATAACACCTTTGGCGGACCTGGCGGTGGCGAGCTCTTTAGCCAACCAGTGGTCCTAACCGAAACAATTATCCTGTTAACCAGCAGCTTCACCTGCGGCTTAGCGGTTTTGGCAGCCCGCGCCAACAACAAACGCCAGATGCTATTCTATTTTGGCCTGACTTTTTTACTGGGTGCTACTTTCCTGTTTATGGAGCTTAGCGAGTTCCGTTCTCTGGTCATCGAAGGCAACAGCTGGCGGCGCAGCGGTTTCCTGTCAGCCTTCTTTACCTTGGTCGGCACCCATGGCTTGCACATCACCGTTGGCCTGATCTGGATTGCGGTCATGATGATCCGTACCCTAAAAATGCGTGGCCGGAAATTTAGCGAAACCAGCCTCAAGCGCCTGCTTATGCTGAGCATGTTCTGGCACTTCCTGGATCTGATTTGGATCTTTATCTTTACCTTTGTCTACCTTATGGGAGGCGTCCAATTATGAATGCCTCGATAGAACGTGGCCGCCGTCAGTATGTACTGGGTTTTGGCCTATCAATAATCACTACCCTGACTTCGTTCTACCTGGTTAGCCGCCAAATTTTGGCCGGCTGGGATCTGGTGTATGCTATTGTCGGCTTGGCTTTGCTACAAGTGATTATCCAACTGCTTTGTTTTTTGCATGTCGGCCACGAAAAAGAACCACGCTGGAATTTGCTGGCTCTCGACTTTACTTTAATTGTTGTGGTCATCGTGGTTATCGGTACTTTGTGGATTATGGACCACCTTAACTACCACATGACGAGTCCGAGCGACACTGACACCTACATGATCCAAGACGAAGGCTTCCAAAAGCGATGACTAACCTCAGCAGTGCCCAAAGCCTGAACCTAAGCACCACGGTACGGACCTACTATCAGTTAACAAAACCAGGAATTATTTACGGTAATGGCATTACGGTTGCCGCCAGTTTCTTTTTGGCAGCGGCTGGCAGTATCAACTTTGGACGGTTTATCGCCACGCTCCTGGGCGTATCCTTGGTGATCGGCTCAGCTTGTGTCTGCAATAATTATATCGATCGTGATATAGACAAACGGATGGCTCGCACGAAACAACGAGCCATCCCGCTCGGCTCGGTATCTGGACGCAGTGCAATTATTTACGCCTCGGTACTCGGTTTGGCCGGCTTTGCAATTTTGGCATACTTCGTCAACTGGCTAACTGTGGCCGTTGGTGCAACCGGTATGCTGTTTTATGTGGTTTTTTACGGTATCGCTAAACGACGAAGCATCTACGGCACCGAGGTCGGCAGCATCTCCGGCGCCCTCCCGATATTGTCGGGCTACACCGCCGTTAGCGGTCGCCTCGACTTAACAGCTCTCATGCTGTTTCTGGTGTTAGTTCTTTGGCAGATGCCCCATTTCCACGCTATTGCCCTCTACCGGAAACAGGATTACAAGAGTGCCGGATTGCCGGTACTGCCAGTGGTTAAAGGTGATCATCAAACCAAAATCCGTATCATGATATATGTTGGCCTCTTCAGCTTAGCCAGTGTTGGCTTGTACCTGACCGCCCACCTGGGTTTGGTGTACTTGGCCGTTATGGTTTTTGCCAGCCAATACTGGCTGTGGCGTGGCCGGAGTGGCTTTGCCGCCAAAAACAACGCCAAGTGGGGCCGTATGATGTTTGGCACCTCGCTACTGGTGTTGCTAGCCTTCTCGTTTAGCATCGCCTTGTCGCCATGGCTTCCGTAAAAACTGCTTATGCTTTAAAATGAATACTATGAAAAATCGTTCAGAGAGAAAAGCAAAAGGGCTCAAAAAAATCCCCTTCGACCATCGCCAACGTAACAACTCTCTTTACGACAACTGGTCACTGGTTCATCTCACATCTGGTATAGTTTTTGGCTGGATCATGTCGCCGTTCTGGGCACTGGTACTGCTGGTTTTATGGGAGCCATTTGAAAACTTTATTCTGTCGCCAATTTTTGCGCGCTTTAAAATCGACTTCGGTTATGAAACGCTGCGCAACTCACTGTCGGATATCTTTTTTGATACTATCGGCGTCATTATCGGCGTCTATATCCTCCTGCAGTTTTTTGAGCCGCCATTTCGTTTGTTCCAGTAATGGTGTCATACTGGTAAGCTATGATACTGCGCAAATACCGTTGGTCACGGGACTATGAAGCTGCCGAAGAAGAGCTGGTAACAATGTTTACGCGCAAAAAACTCAAATCCGAACGTCATGTTATTGAGGGCGGCGAATCTTTTGACCTGCACAGCCATGACCATGACAAACAACTGTGGTGTGCTGAGGGCTCGATCGTTCTGCAGGCTAACGGCCAAGCTTTTAGTTTGCAGGCCGGTGATGTGCTTGATCTGCCGGCCAACGTAATCCATGAAGCCACATCCGGCTTCAGCGGTTGCGTATTGTACGAAACATAGTGCTCAAGCTTGCAAGTACATAGCAACTTGAGTACACTGACATCTTGTGCGCAAACGGGTGGCACAGGAGATTTTACACATGCTTATGCTCGGGCTATGCTACCTTGTACTGGTAGTTTTTATTGTCAGCCTGACTATTAACAAACGCCGATTTGATGCACAACGCAACAGCATCGGCTACCGCATCCATGTCAATGGTATTCGCGGCAAATCCACCGTTACACGCTATGTAACGGCTATTTTGCGTGATTCCGGTCTGCGCACATTTGGCAAAACCACCGGCACCGCTGCCCGGGTCATCTTACCGAATGGTGAAGATGCGCTTATTAAACGCCGCGGTTACCCTAATGTCACCGAGCAACTACGCATGATCCGCAGTTTTGCCGCCCGCAAAGCCCAGGCAATCGTCATGGAATGTATGGCTATCAACCCTGACTACCAGGAATGGCTAGAATCCAAGGTCATGCACTCGCAGATTGTCATTATCACTAATGTCCGCATCGACCATCAAGAAGAGATGGGCCAGGAGCTGACCGACATTGCTCACAGCCTGGCGCGCTCAATCCCCCACAAGGCTATCCTGATTACTGCCGAGCGCCGTCCCGATGTGCTGGCAATCTTGCGCGAAGAATGTGACCGTAAAGGTACCCGCCTGGTGCAGGCACCAACTTGGCAAGTTAACGACAAAGATATCGAGAAATTTGACCATGTTGCCCACAAAGAAAATATCGCCATCGGCCTGGCTGTTGCCCAATTATTCAAAGTTCCGGCCGGCCGGGCCATCAAATCTATGGCTGCAGCACCGGCTGACCCGGGCGCATTCCAGATCCAAAGCTTCGAACAGCAAGGCAAAGAAGTTAAATGGGCAAACCTATTCGCCGTTAATGACAAAGAAAGTTTTGCTCAGATTGCTGACGGCTTAGCCAAGAAATACGCCGGACACTTCCGGGTTGCGCTGCTCAATAACCGCCATGACCGCCCGGCGCGCGTTGAGATGTTCAGTGAATTAGCCCAGGACAACTTGCAAGCCGACGCTATCATTGCCCTTGGTGATTACGAAGACCGGGTCAAAAAATCTGTGAAACGCGAAAACACTATCGTCAAACTGTTTGGCAACTCCAGCAAACATGCTACGGCCAGTGGCCGCGAGCTGACCGACAAAGTCATGGCCCTGGCTACCCAGAAAAAAGTTCTGATTGTCGGCACCGTCAACATTCACACCAAGCAGTCGGAAAATATCCTGGAACATATTGCTAAGATTACCAAGACTAAGGCCGAAAATGCGCTGCCAGTTTACAACCCCAGCCAGCGGGTCCGCCTGCGTTTGCACAAGATTATCGACAATCTAGACCTCATACAGAGCAGCCAGCCGCAACCGCTCACCAAACTCGCTAAAGGCGGCCGCGGCGCCTAACCCTCGTATCTCGTATGCTCGAACATTTCAGCGGCTTTGAATTTTCTAACATTGTGCTGTTGGTTGGCGTGTTGGTATCGGCCAATGTCCGCCGCAAAACTAATATTAACCCCGGCGGTATTGTGGTTGCGCCGTTTCTTATACTTTCGGCGGTGACTTCGTTGTGGTGGACCTTGACTTTGCCACTGGTCGGGATACTTATCGCCCTTATTTATAAACGTTTTTTTAGTCATATTTATCTTGGCCGGCAGCCGCTATTCATTATGGCCGGTCTGTCTGTCGTATGTATGACCACCATCGGTTTTGTCATGACCCACTACAAGTTGATCCCAACCGAAGATCTGACCTTCCCGATCGGCTTAATCTTACCGGCGATTCTGGCAGCGACCATCACCAAACAGGGCGTTTCCCAAACACTGCGCTATGCCAGCCTGACAACCGCCATAACCGCAGCCATTGTTGGCCTAGTCTATCTGGGAGGCTTGGGGCTGGGCCACGACTTCCACGCCCTGGACCGTTTAATTGCCGGTCGCGAGGCCTTTCAACTTAAGGGCAGTGCTCTGCTGGCACTTGTTTCGGTCGTCATCGGCTATGTTATTTACCGCTACCGCCGGGTTAAAGCCGCCGGTTTTGTGATGTTGCCCTTTTTGGCAACCCTGTGTGCCGTTTCGCCCTTGAGTTTTATACTCCTGTTAGCATTGGTTGTCGTGGTCTATCTGGCAACATGGGTTATGCGCCGATTCAGCCTGCTGATTGGTGTTGGTCGTTTTAGCTTTGTGTTTGTAGTTGCCCTGACTGCCGTTTGGACGGTTGAATATATCCTGCTCCATGAATCAAGAAGCTTTTCACCGTTTATGGGTGCCAGTATCTATGCGGCGGTTGCCATTGCCGTAATCGTTAATGAACAAAACATTTTTGGCGTCCGCAGAACCGTGCCAATATTGGCTGTCAGCATCAGCGCCATGTTACTGGTTGAACTAATTGGTGCCTACGGACTACAAACTATCTCACACCACCCAGTCACCATCAGGAGTTTAGCCGTAGCCCATCACCATGAACATGGTGTACATTAAGGGGTATGGACAAAAATGACAACCAAAAATCACGCCGTACCCAAATTGCCGGCCAGCTCAAATCAACACTCCGCTACCCGCTAACTATTCCGATCCGTTTAGTCCCTAAAGCCGTTAACCCTCGTAAACATGTCAAAAAGACCGGTAAACGGACCTTTGCTGAGAAGTTTTTCCCTGACCGTCCAGTTCAGTTGTGGAGCAAAGCCCGCAAACTGGCTACCCAGCCGATAAAAGTCCCCGATACCCGACACCTTGGCCCAGCAGTAGCTCTTAATGCCGCGTACATCCGCTGGTTGCGTAAAGAATCAATGTTGCGCGTGGCCGAGATCGAATCGCGTAAATACTCCGGCAAAGCTACCATGTGGCAAAACCCCTACGCCCGACCTCGGCCACAAGCTGCGCTTAAACTGTCATCGGTCTGGTACACGGCCTACCCGGCTTCGATTATTACCGACACCAAGCGTGGTGATTCGATCCTTTCAACCCTTGGCAACGACGACTTGTGGGACGCTTTTCAAAACATCGGCATCACCGCTATCCACACCGGGCCTATGAAATACGCCGGCGGTATCAATGGCTGGAAGATGACTCCCAGCGTTGATGGCCATTTTGATCGCATTAGCAACCAGATCGACAGCCTGTTTGGTACCGAAGCCGAATTCCGCCGCTTAGCCGACACCGCCACCCGCCACGGCGGCGTGGTTATCGACGATGTTATTCCCGGCCACACCGGTAAGGGCCCGGACTTCCGTTTGGCCGAAATGAACTATGGCACCTACCCTGGTATTTACCATATGATTGAAATCCCGCAAAGCGACTGGCACTTGCTGCCAAAAATCCCCGAAGGCCGCGACTCGGTCAACCTAAGCCCCGAAACCGAGGCTGAGCTCAAAAAACACGGCTACATTATTGGTAGACTGCACCGGGTTATCTTTTATGATCCGGGTATCAAAGACACCAACTGGAGCGTCACACCAATTATTAAAGGTGTTGATGGCATTCGCCGACGCTGGGTTTACTTACACTTCTTTAAAGAAGGCCAGCCGACGATCAACTGGCTCGACCCATCTTTTTCAGGCATGAAATTGGTTATCGGCGATGCGCTGCACTCAATTGACCGACTCGGTTCACGCGGCCTTCGGCTCGATGCCAACGGCTTCTTGGGCATCGAGAAGAGCAATGATGATACCCCGGCATGGTCAGAAGGTCACCCGTTGTCAGAAGCAGCCAACCACATCATTGCCGGCAGTGTCCGCAAAGTCGGCGGCTTCACCTTCCAAGAGCTCAATGTGCCCATTGATGACATGAAATCGATGGCCGCCGGTGGCGCTGACTTGTCGTACGACTTTATTTCCCGTCCCGGCTACCACCATGCGCTAGTTACCGGTGATGCTGAATTCCTACGCCTAATGCTGAGTGAGGCTAAGAGGTACGGTATCGAACCAGTTTCACAGGTACATGCCCTGCAAAATCACGATGAACTCACCTACGAGCTCATCCATTTTTGGACAACCCACAAAGACGACCTGTTTGATTACCATGGTCAGCAGCTAAAAGGCTCGGACTTGCGTCTAGAGGTACAGAACGATTTGCGCCAAGTTATCATTGGTGACCAAGCACCGTACAACCTGCCCTATACCGAAAATGGTCTGGCCTGCACCACGGCATCGGTCATTACTGCCAAGCTTGGCATTAGCGATCTGCGGACCATCACCGATGAGCAAGTTGCCGAAGCGACCGAATTGCACCTTCTACTGGCAATGTTTAATGCCTTCCAGCCTGGAGTCTTTGCGCTATCCGGCTGGGACTTGTGCGGCGTACTGACCATTGACCCGACACAAATCGCCAACCTTCTCGAAGATGGCGACACACGTTGGATCGGTCGCGGTGCCTACGACCTGATGAATGTTAACCCGAACGCCCGCGTATCACTATCGGGTATGCCAAAAGCGCCGGCGCTCTATGCCAGCTTGCCGGAGCAACTGGCCGACAAACACTCATTTGCCTCGCAACTTAAGCGGCTACTGAGCGTCCGTGAACAGTACCAAATCGCTACCGGCAAGCTACTTGATCTGCCGGTAACCAGCGACAAAGCCGTTTTGGTCATGATCCACCGCCTGCCGCAGGAGGGCGGTATCCAAGCAACCGTGCTTAATTTCTCGGAACGAGCCGTTAGCTGCAAACTCAAGTCAGAACACCTACCGGCCGGCAGCCAAGCAACTGACGCTTTAACCGGCACTACCGTCGGCACCGTCAATGCCAAACAAGAAATAACCCTGGCGCTACAACCGCACCAGGGCCAATTCCTGATTTTTCAGTAATTACTTAATGGTATAGACAACGGTGACACTGTAGTTGATGTCGTTCTCACCAGGCTGGATAGCCAGTTCCGGTGAGCTGGCAGCACTGGATGTAGCACCATCGGCGGCCATCGGGGCAATCTTGCCACGGGAGTAGACGCCAAAACCGCTGCCATCGTCAACCGATTTAACTTTATCAACCGTAAAGCCAAGGTTCTTAGCCGATTGGTCGGCTTTGCTGCGCGCATCCTGCGTTGCCTGGTCTCGAGCTTTGGCCTCAAGTGACTTGCGCTTAGCATCGCTAAAACTAGGTTGTGGCGAAACCTGACCGATTGGGCTAGTAGTCACCAAATAGGTTTGAACTTTTTGAGCCATGTCTTTGTCGGCAACGGTGACCGTTAATTGCAAATTGTAGCTAGTGGTTTTGGTATCAGGCACCATTCCAGGATCGGTTGGTGCTGCGTAAGAGATGGGGCCGCTGTCACCACCGCTGGTTGCGGTCTTAATCTTACTGTCGGCCACGCCGAGCTTTTTGAGCTGGGCCACGATTTCATCACTTTTCTTGGTCAGCTCCGCCAAGCCGGCAGCTTTGTCACCATTTTTAAATTCGTACGATGGATAAAAGACAAACTCATCAGGCGTCGCTTTGAGCGTCGCTTCACCGGTAACACTAACGGTCCGGTCATCTTTGCTAGACCCCCGGTCACCGGCATGCCAACGGTCGCCCAGTAACAAGCCAAAAGCCAGTGCTAGAATTACAAGCAATATCGTTTTAATATCTACCGGCAGTTTGCGCCCCACCGATGGCTGTGTAGGATCAATCACGTCTTAGCCTCACTAATTTATAAGCATTAGTGTTATCTATTTGCCGTTAAAAGTAAAGGCCTCTAAACTATGCTTGCATCATACGATATAATAGGAGGAACGGTTTGATGCAAAGGTGTTGAAAAACCGTTTTTTATTTACCAATGAGTAATAAACCTTTTATTATAGTCTCCAACCGATTACCGGTGAGCGTCTCGAAGGTAGATGGGCAACTAACCTTTACGCCAAGCAACGGTGGCCTGGCAACTGCTATGGCCTCACTTAAGGTCGACGGGCAGGTTTGGATTGGCTGGCCCGGCATCGCTTCCGATGAACTAACCAGTGCCGACAAAGCCGCCATTACCCGCAAGCTCAAAGAATACAACTGTTACCCGGTATTCCTCAGCGCCGCCCAGGTCCACAATTTTTATGAAGGCTACGCCAACGACACGCTGTGGCCGCTTTTCCACTACTTCCAATCGCTCGCTACGCACAACACGGTCTATTGGAAGTCGTACATCGAGGTCAACAAATTATACTCCCGGGCCATCGTCAAACAGGCGCTTGAGACGGCCACCATTTGGGTGCACGATTATCACTTGATGCTTTTGCCCAATATCTTACGCAAACAGCTACCTGATAGTTCTATCGGTTTTTTCCTGCACATTCCATTTCCGTCATACGAAATTTTCCGCTTACTGCCGGAGCGTAAGGAAATCCTCGAGGGTCTGCTGGGCGCCGATTTGCTTGGTTTCCATACTTATGACTACGCCCGACACTTTATGAGCAGTACGCTACGGTTGCTCGGCCACGAGTCCCAACATGGCACCCTGCGTATTAACCAACGAACCATTACCGTCGACGCCTTTCCGATTGGTATCGATTACAAAAAATTCGTGGCCGCCACCAAAAGTGGGGCCGTCGACAAAGAGCTGGAAGTGCTAGACAACAGTTACAAGGGGCAGAAGGTCATTTTGTCAGTCGACCGGCTTGATTACTCCAAAGGTATCGCCAACCGCTTAGATGCCTTTGAACAATTTATGCGCCAGTACCCGCAGTACCACAAAAAAGTCAGTCTGCTGATGATTGCCGTACCATCGCGCACCGAAGTTGAAGCCTACAAAGAGCTGCGTGATTATATTGAGCAAACCGTCAGCCGCATCAATGGTATGTTTGCCACTGTTGACTGGACACCCATCTCTTACCAGTTCAAAAACCTGCCGTTTGAACAAGTTGTCGCTTTATACGCCAAGGCAGATGTCGCCTTGGTTACTCCGCTACGCGATGGTATGAACCTGGTTGCCAAAGAATATGTCGCCAGCAAACAAAAACGCCCGGGTGTATTGGTCCTGAGTGAATTGACCGGGGCTATCGACGAGCTGCCGGAATCGCTGCGCATCAATCCTAATAACAGCAACTCTATCGTTAAAGCGATTCGCAAAGCTTTAGTTATGCCGCTACGCGAACAGCGGCAGCGGCTACGCACGATGCAGCATCGGCTGGCGCAATATTCGGTCCAGCGCTGGGCAAACGACTTTATCGAACAACTCGACCGAACCAAACGCAAGCAAACTGCCATTTCCGAAAAGCTCCTAACCAGCCAAAACCAGACAGACATGATAAGCGATTATCACCGTGCCAAAAAACGGCTTTTCCTGTTTGATTACGACGGTACCCTGGTCAATTTCGTTAATACGCCTGACCCAGCGGCGGCGCGGCCACCCAGCCGCCTGCTGTCTATCCTGAAAGCTTTGGCGAGCGACAAGCGCAACGAAGTTTGTATTATCAGCGGACGCACTCGAGACGCCCTGGAAAGTTGGTTTAAGGGCTTACCGCTTACTCTGGTAGCCGAACATGGTTCATGGGTCAAGCAAGAGGGCAACTGGGCGCAGGAACAAATGTCATTCCAGCACTATAAAGACCTGCTGCTACCCGTACTTGAGACTTATGCCGAGCGCACTCCCGGAGCCCGGATTGAGGTCAAAAACTTTGCCCTAGTTTGGCACTACGACAACGTCGTACCCGAACTTGCCTTTGACCGGACTACCAACTTGCGCCACGAACTGCACACCCTTATCGATAGCAACGAGGTCGGCGTTTTTAACGGTCGCAAAATCCTCGAAATAAAACCGCGCGGCATTCACAAAGGCACCATCGCCGCCGAGCTAATGGACAGCGGCCAAGCCGACTTTGTGCTCTGTCTGGGCGACGACTACACCGACGAAGATATGTTTAAGGCCCTGCCTGAAGACACCTACACCGTAAAGGTTGGCATCAAAGATACCCACGCCCGCTTCCATGTCACCACGGTAAATGATGCCCTTAAGCTGCTCGAGAAACTACAAAAAAGCCCGGCAGACTAATTCTGCCGGGCTTTTTGCCGCCACCGGAATGCTCTAGCGATGGAGCGTTGGACTGTGGTGATGTCCCATACCACCGCGAACGGCGCGCCACAAGAACAGTAAGATTACCGCGCCCAATAGGGCAACCAGGAAGCTACCGACGTTAAAGCCACTGACACCTTGGCCGCCTACGAGATTCATGACAAAGCCGCCAATAAAGGCGCCCAGTATACCGACAACGATGTTGCCGATAGCACCTTGCTCTTCATTTGTACCAGCAATCATTGAGGCGATCCAGCCGACAATCGCTCCGAAAATAAGCCATAGGATAATATTCATATAATTGTACCTTTCTATTATGTATCTTAATACTCTACTGATGAGTCGAGGTCAGGATAAAATCAAAGTAACGTGATTTTGGACGACGCCGGGCTTCAACTCCTGTCTCGCGCAAATTCCAATGCCCAGCCGCAGCCGTACCGAAGTGATCGGCTGATATTGCATGTGTGTCTTGTATGTTGAGTTCGTGTTGTCCGGCAACCAGACCGCTCATTTTTGCATTCAGTTTTCGTTCGTGTGCTTTTACAAAAAGTTTGAGTGATTTTGAGCTCATCATCGTTCCACCTCCCAGTGTGATTAATTTTCCCTTATACCTCTAATAGTTTTTGGTAGTTGTTAAGTTTCACTCGAGCTTTGGTGAGGTCGCTTTCCATAAGCTCACACTCAAGCTAGTTCTTAGTGTACGGGCATACCAAAACCCAAGCAGTACAGTCGATTACAATTCTTTTTTAAAACAGCGTACAATAGGAGTGTGAAGGAATTAACAGGAACACCGCTTGACACCTTATTAGAGACCGCTAAAGTGCGCCACTACCCTAAGGGGCAAATTATTCTTTATGAGGGCGAAAACCCCACTGACGCGTTCGTAGTCAAAGAAGGAGCTGTCAAGATCTATGACATCGATGAAGATGGCAACGAAAAGATTCTCCACGTAATCCGGGCTAAGGGGCTGTTCCCAATCATTTTCTTGTTTGGAACTGCTCGCCAGACCAACACCTTTTACACTACAATTACCGACTCTGAACTATATGTTTTTCCCCGGGCCTTATTTGATGCTGAGCTCAAGCGTAACCCAGACCTTTTGATGTACTGTCTGCGTTGGTTCGCCGACGAAGTGTCCGAAATGCTCCGCCGTATGAGCAGCCTGGAGAAGACTTCGACCCGCTCAAAACTCTTAGCCACCTTGTCATACCTGTCACGCCAACATGCCGACGAACCACGAGGCGGCTGGAAACGCGTCCAATTCCCTATCAGCCACCAACTTCTGGCTGACATGATCGGCGTTACCCGTGAAAGTACCACGATGGTTATGAAAGACCTGCAAAAAGAAAAAGTTGTCCGCACTCCAAAACTTGGTGCACTCGACATCAACCCGCTACTTATTGATAACTATTAGACTTTACGAGACAGACGGGGCCAGACAACCCGGGCTCGCAAGCTCGTAAGCGGCAGCCAGCCAAAACTACGGCTGTCCGTACTACTTACCGGGTTATCGCCAATAACATACAGTCTGTTGGCCGCTTTGTCGAGCTGTTTGAGCCGCTTTATCTTCTCTAGGCCATCGTGGCTAACAATAACGACTTCGCCCGCTTGCGGCAGACGTCTGCGCCGAACAGATAGGGCAACCACGATCTGGCCAGGCTTAAGCACCGGCAGCATACTGCTGCCGGCCACTCGCCGCACCATAACCAATGGCCGTTTAAGCTTTTTTGGTAGCCGCGAAGACTTCAGCGATTTCATCGATCATGTCCAACAGCTTTTGGCCCTCAGCCGGATCAACCGACTTTTTGCAGTTACCAGCCTGCTTGGTGGCCTTCCAAAACAAATCGTGTAAGTTTGGGTGCTGCTCGAGGTGCTCGGGCTTAAAATAATCGGTCCATAGGACCCAAAGGTGCTGCTTAACCAAATCGGCGCGCTGCTCTTTGATAAATACCGCCCGCCAGCGGTCTTCCTCGTGGTCGAGGTTGGCATATTTATTCATGATTTCGTGAACACTCTGGGCTTCGATACGAGCCTGAGCCGGATCATAAACGCCACAGGGTAAATCACAGTGGGCGTAAACAGGTTTGATAAATGAAAGTTTCATTTGTGCAGATCCTCCCCTAAGGTCATATTACCCACTTATTGTACACCGCTTAGGCAGGCTGGTCAGGCCGAAAGCTGTTCGCCTGGCGCCAAGCATCAATCTCGGCATGGTGGCCGTTCAATAGGACCTGCGGCACTTTTGCGCCGCGGAAATCTTCGGGCCGAGTGTACTGGGGAAATTCGATATTTTCGTCGTCCTGCTGAAATGATTCGATATCAACCGAAGCCGCGCCGCCCAAAACACCGGGCATTAGCCGGACTACCGAGTCAACCAGCACCATAGCCGGTGGCTCACCACCGGTCAGCACATAGCTACCAATGCAGAACATTTCATCAATATAGGCCGCCACCCGCTCGTCATAGCCCTCGTAGCGCGGACAGACGATAATCAGGTCTTCATCGGCCGCAGCCAGCCGTTTGGCATCGGATTGCTTATAGACATGTCCCCGGGGTGTCGGCAGTAACACGCGAGCTGTCCGGCCATCTGCCAACTGACTTTTAGCGTACTCAATAGCCGCGACAACTGGCTCGGGTTTAAGTAACATGCCATCACCGCCACCATACGGAGTGTCATCAACCATCTTGCGCGGGCCTAAGCCAAACTGACGCAAATCGATCATTGAATATTCGACAATGCCGCGGTCCTGGGCTTTCCAGAGCATGCTTGAACCAAAGACCTTGTCGAACATTTCCGGAAACAAACTAATAATCTGTATTTTCATAACTTCTTAGGGGGTATTATACCGTCTTACCCCTATAATCAGAAGTAATCAAAAAGAACCTCTTGGGAAGAGGTTCTTTTTGCCACATAAAGCTCCCAAGTCACAATCTAGTGAAATGGCTCGCATGAGCTATAGGTTTTTATTTTATCGGTGCGTCTGTTCGACAAGATTTACTATAAGCCATCGGCCGTCGAAGCGCAAGCATCTTGAGAAATTAAACAACAACTAGACGTCGAGGTCATCAAGCTCTTCGAGCTCGCGGCGGGTCTTGCTCATACGGCTGGAATCATCTTGGCTATTGTCTGTTGAATCACTTGTAGCGCTGTTGTCAGCAGCAACGACATCGTTTGTCTTTGCTGGGCGAGGAGCATCACTTGCGCTATCGCTAGAGTCAGAACTGGCTGCGGTATCATCGCCACCGCCAGCTACGCCGTTATCGACAATCTTTAAGTTATAGCGGGCATCATTCTTGGTCCCTAGGGCCCGCAGCAATGTACGCAATGACTGGGCAGTTGCACCGCGTTTGCCAATGACCCGGCCTAGATCTTCCGGGTCAACGGTAAGCTCTAACAGAACACCTTTTTCATCAATACGGCGTTCAACGATAACGGCATCAGGATTGCCAACTAACGACTTAACAATATACTCAACAAACTGTTGATCAATACTACTCATATCAATGTCCTCCAATTAGGGTATTTGACGGTAAGCCGCATTATATAGTGTCACCTAGTGAGACTCAAGGAACTAGCTCACCGCGCACGGTGATTATTTCTGATTTACTTATCAGATTCAGCATCAGCAGGTGCTTCTACAGCTTCGGCTGGAGCTTCTGCGACGGTCTCTTCAGCCTTAGGAGCCTCTACTTTTGGCTGATTGCGGCGAAGTTTTTCGGCGTTGCGGATAGCGCCGGTTTTTGGGGCAGTCTTTTTGACCCAAGATGGCAAGGTAACACCTTCGGTTTCGAACAAACGAACGACCCGAGGTGATGGCTGGGCACCATTTGATAAGTAGTACTCGGCCTTATCCTTAACCAGGGTACTGGTCTTGGCGTGCGGGTCGTAGCTACCCAAAAGGGCAACAACACGGCCGCTGGTTGGTGTTAATCGGCTATCTTGCACGACAACACGGAACATAGCGTGTCCTTTTCGGCCGGTGCGTTGCATACGAATGGCTAACATGTACTAATACGTCTCGCTTTCTTACTCTATTTATAATCCACAAAGAGTTAGTCTTTGAATCTCAAATTATTGTACAGATAATGACCCCTGATGTCAAATATCACTGCTTAGGCATTGACTGATCTTGAGTAGCTATGTCAAAGTCATAAGAGCTATGCATAAGCTTATTAAAGCAGCCCGTCCAATCGCCGTCGTTGCTATTTTTGCGGTTATCGCCATTATAGCTCTTAATGGCGTGGGTGCAACAACATTTAATGTCAACCGCGAATCCGAGTCAGGTGATCTGGGCGGCACTGCTGCGGTTTTAGCCGAAAACAACTCATCAGGCGGCCAAGTAGTCCAGTTTGGCAACAAACCCGGCGACTGCAATAACTTCTGTTCCAACCCGGTTAATCCGATCTTTAGGACAGCACCGGTATCAATTGACACCAACGTCAATACCGCCTGGTGCGGACCGAGTTATGACGCCCCGCAAGCCGAATTCGACCTGGCTCGCCAAAAACTTGGCCCAGGTGCCATTTTGATGCCTCCTTGCAAGCCCAACGGTGGTTACCATGACCAAAGTCCGGAACAGTATAAGATCGAACTCGATAAAGCCCAAATCGCCGGCCTAAAAGTCCTGGTCTTTGGTGGTTATAGCTGCAGCAACGCTTATGATCACTACTGTTATGCCGGCTTCATCAATCCTGACGCCTTTATCGACAAATTCGCCTACCACCCTGCCCTGGCCGGCTTCTTTATCCACGATGAACCGACAACCACCGAGTTCGCCGACACGCAAAAAGCCGTTGAGCGTATCCAGCTGCGCCGGCCGGGCCTGATCGCCTACACCAACCTGCTAGGCAGTTTTGGCTCGCTTGACGCCAAGGGCTACGGTGTTGATAGCACCGGTAAGCAAGTTACCTACGACCAATACGTCTCGATGTTTGTCCAAACCGTCAAGACCAATGTCATTAGCGTCGATGACTACACCTCACCCCAGGCGCTCGATCTGACCCTAAAGACTATCGACAGCGTAGTTAAGCAGAACCAACCGACCCAACCGCATCTCGCCACCTACAGCCTGTGGAGCGCAATCAGTACTATCGGCCTTACCCCGACCCAGACAAAAGAGTATTTTGAACAAAACCGTCCAGCCTACCAAGCCGTTAACGACACCTACAAAGCCAAAACATTGTACTTTACCTGGCGTTCACCGCCGCCTGACGGTACCTGGCAGCAGCCGGCAACCGGTCCGGCTCTCTGTGGTCTGGCTAACAACGACAGACCCGCCTCCATGTGCGGCAACTAAACTTAGACCTGGTCGGTCTTGTACTGCGCGAGAGCGGCTTCAGCAGCTTTTTGCTGGCCGGCTTGTTTGCTAGGACCCGAACCGGTGCCCTTAAGCTGTGAGCCAACAAAAACACCGACTTTAAAGATTTTGTCGTGGTCGGGGCCAGCTTCTTCAAGCACTTTGTAGATCGGCGTGACATTCTCACGACTTTGGACAACTTCTTGCAGGTGTGATTTTGCATCCATCCACGAACCGCTATCCAGGATCTGTTTAAAGGTTGTCAGTAGATTATTGGTAATAAACTGTTTGGCGGCATCATAGCCTTGATCAAGATACATTGAACCGACGACCGCTTCAAAGCTGTTAGCCAGGATTTGCTCACGGGCCCGATCGGTTCCACGTTTTTCGCCGCGGCTCAGGCGTAACATCGATTCAAAACCACAGCGAGCAGCGGCGGCGCCAATACTTTCGGTACGCACCAAAGCGCTGCGCCAGTTGGTCAAAATGCCTTCCGGGTCAGCAAAGTTGCTGTAAAGATACTCGGTAACCACCAATTCGAGTACGGCATCGCCCAAAAATTCCAGGCGTTCGTTATGTTCGCGGACGGTCTTTTTGTGCTCATTCAAGTATGATCGGTGGGTAAAAGCGGTAACGAGTAGCTCGATGTCGTTATATTCAACGCCGAGTTTCTCTTTTGCAAAGGTCTTGTAAAGGTTATAGTCCATTAATCTCTTTCGTTGGTACCTACATTTTGTTGTCGCGGATACGTTTCATGCCAAGCAGCATTAGTTTGCCAATATCATCGTAAGCAATCTTATCGACTGCTTCTTGAGCTGGAATCCAGCGGATATCGGTTAGCCAATCTTCGGGGTTCAATACATCTGTTTCGCCCAAGCCTTGCACCAGATAAATATGCATGGTCATCAGCACCAGAGTCTGGCCGCGGCGATAGCGAAAGTGCACTTTGCCCAGCCAATTGTAAACTTTCATCTCCTGCAAGCCGGTCTCTTCTTGGATTTCGCGCTCAGCCGTCTGTTTTGGCTCTTCGCCCGGTTCGACATGGCCTTTTGGAATGGTCCAGCGGTTTTTGGCGTCAGAAATTAGCAGAATTTCGACTTGGCCATTGGTTTTGCTGTGGCGGAATATAATACCACCAGAGGTAGTTTCGCGGACAACTTCTTTAATAATCGGCCGGTGCTTGGTTACGAAATTGCGGAAGCCTTTGATTGGTTCGGGTCGCTTCATGAGTTTTCCTTTGCCGCTTCGGCATCGTCAGCATCGGCGTTATCACTGGCCTCGTCGCTTGCTGCTTTGGCACTTTTGGCAGCGTCAGCCGCCGCGGCGGCCTCCGGGTCGCGTTGGCGCATAACGGTGCCAAGTACACCATTGATAAATTTAGAGGAGTTTTCACCGCCGAAGGCTTTAGCCAATTCAACGGCTTCGTTGATGACCACTTTTGGCGGAATATCGGTGTTGTGCGACAGCTCGTACAGACCCATACGCAAGATTACCCGGTCCATGCGGGCGATCTGGTCGATTGGCCATTCCGGTGCGATTGGTTGAAGCTGACGGTCAAGTTCGGCTTCTTGAACAGCGACACCACGAACCAGGGCTTCGATGAACTCTTTGTCATCAACCATTTTCTGATACCGCGTGATGTTGCGGTCCAGCACTTCTTCCAGATCAAAGCTTGCATCGCCGGCTTCGCGACGAAAATCCTGCTCATACAGGGTTTGCAGAGCTATGATGCGGCCAAGGTGTCGATTCGACGCCATGTTACTACTGCCGGTTTCCTATTTACTCGCTGCGGTGGCTTTGGATGATTCGCGCTGTGTAGTGCGGACTTTGACCGGTGATTTAGCGTTGACGGCGCGGGCCAATTCTAATACTAAATGGCTGCGGCGGGCGCCAGTCGCACGGTGGCTGGTTCGCTTCTTCGGTTTACCCATGTTGAACACTCCTTCGGGTTACTTGTTACATGAATTAGAGCCATTATATCTGAAAACCTCTTCTATCTCAACCTGTCAAACCTAAAGAACCACCAGCCGGGCTACAGCCGCGCGCAAAACGTCGGCTGTAGCTGGCCATTCCGGCTGATTATTTAACAACAAAATTTACGAGTTTGCCAGGCACTTGAATGGTTTTGAGTAGTTGTTTGCCATCGAGGTGAGCTTTGACATTGGCGTCGGCGTCGGCAGCAGCCACAATGTCTTCGGCTGTAGTGTCGGTTGCAACTTGCAGCTGGCTGCGAACCTTGCCATTTACCTGAACAACAATCGTCATGGTATCGCTCACCAGATAGCGATCGTCAAAAGCCGGCCAGTCACTGACGTGAACTGACGTGCTATTACCCAGCTGTGCCCATAGTTCTTCGGCGATGTGCGGCGCAAATGGTGCCAGCAGCTGCAATAAACTTTCTAGACTAAAGCGCCAGACATCGGACTGGAACTGATCGGTCTTCTTAAGCTTGTACAGCTCGTTAACCATCTCCATTTGGGCGGCAATTGCCGTGTTAAAGCTGAGGTTCTGGAAATCTTCACCAACTTTTTTGATGGTCCGATGGGTGATTCGTAGCAAGTCTTGATCGGTTGGCTGCGATTCCGGCTTTGGATTTGCTTCGATATATTCTTGGACCAGTGTCCAGATACGGTTTAAGAAGCGGTGGGCGCCGCCCATACCTTCAACGCTCCAGTTGGCAACCTGGTTCCAGGGACCGATAAACAACTCCATGATGCGGATTGCATCGGCGCCATAACCTTGATCGATCAGCACACCCGGTTCGATAGTGTTACCCTTGGATTTACTCATTTTTGAGCCATCAGGCGCCAGGATCATGCCATGGTTGCGCAAGGTCGTAAACGGCTCACCGAAGTCGATTAAGCCCTCGTCCTGCATGACTTTTGTCCAAAAACGGGCATACAGCAAGTGCATAACCGCATGTTCCGCACCACCGATGTAATCATCAACCGGCAGCCAGCGCTTGACCTTTTCAGCATCAAACGGTTTGTCACTGTTGTGCGGGTCTGCAAAGCGCAAGAAGTACCAGCTGCTACAGGCAAAACCGTCCATGGTATCGGTTTCGCGCTGGGCAGGGCCACCACACTTCGGACAGGTCGTATTTACAAACTCAGGTACCGTCGCCAATGGGCTGCGGCCATCACCACTCGGCTCATATGACTGGATCTGCGGCAATTTAACCGGCAACTGGTCTTCGGGCACGGCAACCGGGCCATCGGTTGGACAATGGATAATCGGAATCGGCGCACCCCAGTAGCGTTGGCGGGAGATCAGCCAGTCACGGATCTTGTAATTTACCACTTCCCTGGCCACTGGCTCTGCTACCGCGCTTTCGGTTTCCATATGCCCTGAGGCAACCACTGCCACCTGAGCCTTGTTGGCTATATGAGCCACGATTCGTTCGCGGACATCGCTGGAAGCCATGCCGTTGTACGGGCCGGAATTGACCATAATGCCTTCGCCGGTCACGGCCGTAGGCACAAAAACTTTTGGATCACTCGTCAGGTCGTAGCCTAGCTCGATTGCCCGGCCAACTGCTTGCTTTAAGATCATGATGTAGTGTTCGAAGTCGCGGCTGTCGTCTTTTTGCCAGTCAGCCAGCACTTCGGCAGCATCGAGCCACTCTAAGTGGAAGTTTTCGTGAGCTTCCAGTTGCGTCGCTTCGGTTTCGGCATTTTCCAGGACTACCAGCAAGCCGGTAGCTTTGGCACGACGGTTAATATCCTTTAGGGCGTGGTAATAGTGGCCATAGACCGAAATAACTTCTTCGTAGGCCTTAATGTTCGCCAGGCCACTCTCTTCACGCAATTCGCGCAAGATGCCTTCATGTAAGTCTTCGTCGGGTTTGACGCCACCGGCACATAGAATGGTACGGTTGGAGCCGTCATCTAAGCGTAAAAAGCCGTATTTTTGGGTGTGAGGATCGAACACTACCGATGAACCGCCCTCGGCATAAACTTCGTTGTCACGCACTACGCCCAATTCAGGCGCCATCACTTGGCGGATTGGTAGGTTAAACTTTTTAGCAAAGGCAAAGTCACGCTCATCGTGGGCCGGTACAGCCATAATTGCGCCGGTACCATAGCCATACAATGCGTAATCGGCAATCCAGATTGGAATATGCTGGTCATTGGCCGGATTAATGGCATAGGCGCCGGTGAAGACACCAGTTTTTTCGCGGTCGGTTTCCTGGCGTTCGATATCGCTTTTTGCTTGCGCCTGCTTGATGTAAGCCTCGACCGCTGCTTTTTGGTCAGCGGTTACCACGGCTTGGACAATTGGGTGCTCAGGCGCCACGACCATAAAGGTTGCACCGTACAACGTATCCGGCCGGGTCGTAAAGACGGTAATATCATCGCTAACGCCGGCAACTTGGAAAGTAATCTCCGCACCCTTGGAGCGGCCGATCCAGTTGCGCTGCATGGCTTTGATCGAATCGGACCAGTTAACATCGTCCAAATCTTTGTCTAAACGATCGGCATAATCGGTGATCTTAAAGAACCACTGCTTGAGGGCTTTTTTCTCGACCTGGTTGCCACAGCGCCAGCAAACACCGGCTTCGACTTGCTCGTTGGCCAGGACCGTTTTATCGTGCGGGCACCACCACTGCAGGCTCTCCTGTTGGTAGGCCAGGCCTTTTTTGAACAACATCAGGAAGAACCACTGCGTCCAGCGGTAGTATTCAGGGTCAGTCGAGTCAATTTCGCGCGACCAGTCATAGCTAAAGCCCATTTGCATCAGCTGTTCTTTAAAGCGTTTGGTGTTCTGGTCGATCGCTACCCGCGGGCTAATCTTATTTTTGATAGCATAGTTCTCGGCTGGCAAACCAAAAGCGTCCCAACCCATGGGGTGCAGTACATCGTAGCCACTCATGCGGTTAAAACGAGCTAAGGCATCACCGATGGTGTAGTTACGGACATGGCCGACGTGCATGGCAGCACCACTCGGGTACGGAAAATACTCGAGAATATATTTTTTGGGACGACTGACATCATCTTTGGCCTGGTAGATTTTGTCGGCTTCCCACTGGTCCTGCCATTTTGGTTCTATGTCTTTTGGATTGTAGCGCTGCATGATTGAAGACTCCTCTCCGCTTCGGGTCCTGATACTTTACTAAATTATATACCTTTTGTGAGTGTCGAAATTGCCCTAACGGGCGAGGAGGAGTGAAAGCGAGCGGTTCGAGCGGTTCGAGCGGTTCATAGTAGCCTGCAGTATAGCCTAGAGGACCGAATCTGGCAATTCAGTACCAGCGCTGCCGTTCAGGAACATGCTGCTCAGGGCCTCCAGCAATGGTTTGGCATCAGCAGGCTTCTCGACATTTACCGGTTGGTTGTACTTGTTAAGTTTGACGGTGATATTCTGCTGTTTGGCGGCATCTTTGGCGTCATCGGTAAATTTGACCTGGGTAATATAGCCGTCGCCTACCCAAACATCAAAATTGTCTTTACCCGAGAAATCGGCATCACGGATCGATTTGATCTGGTCATCGGTGATCTTAAGCGACTTTACATCATTCTTAACTTGTTCGGCAAAGGCCACCAGCTCGTTCTTGTCGATTTTAACTGCAAAGTGGCGGCTTTTAACACCGTCAATGTCTTCGCTGCCCTTAGCCTCGGCGACTTTTACGAATGCGTGCTGTTTGTAAGCCTTTTTGATAGCTTTGCGGTCATCATCAGATAAGTTGATACCACCGGTAGTAACTTTTTGATTCTGAAGTAACATGTCCTGTGTGTCTTTTGAAAGTACCAACCATTTGTTGTCGAGTGACTTGAACGGGTTGTTGTCGCCGGAATATGCCGGGTCAGGTGTGATGCCCCCGCTCAAAAGCGTTTCTAGACTGTCCACACCACTAACTTTTGCATAGAGATCTTTGCCGTCCGGGCTACGTAACTCAAAGGTAACTTTTTGGTCAGCTTTTGACTTATTGAGCAGCAGGTCGCCGTTTAGCTGGAATGAACCTTTAGTGCTAAACCCACCGTTAGCAGTAAGCGTGGCCATGGGTGCTTTGTCGTTTTTATCGTCGGTAGAAATAGTCGCATTGGCTGAGACACCAACACTTTCCAGTTCCATCGTATGCATAAATGCCTTGGCCAATACGGCGTCGGGCTGGTTAGGTTTGTACCAAACAAAATAGCCAAGTGCAATAACCAACAAGAGGATGGCCAATCCGGCAACTAGCTTGATACCTTTGCCGCTCAGGCTCATGCGAGGGCCTTGAGATTGTGGTACCGCTTCGTGCATGACCGGTGGTGCCGTCTGTGGTTCATCGGTAGGTTGGTTCGGGGTGCTATCTTGGGGATTCATAAAGCCTCTGTAGGTTATTAGCGTACTTTGTTAACAAGCTCTTGGAGTTGGGTGCCGCTCAGCTTGGCGGACGGTGTTTGTATGAGGTGGTCGATACCATAAGAACCATAGGTTTCCTGACGCTGCTGGCCCTCGTAGCTGACGGCTGCCAGCTGGTGCGACCAACCATCAATGGTAAGTTTAACTTTGCTGACCGGCTGTTTCTGGTAGTCATTGGGCTCCAGGTTATCGAGCCAATGCAGCCCAATCTTTTTACCAAAGTACTTTTCAAATCCGACATAGGCAACCGGCTGGACCTCAGTTTCATAAATAAAGACCGGGCGGCCATGTTGCCATTGTTTTTTAACATTTTTAAAGTTTGTTTTAAATACGGCTGTGTTTTGTATTAAATTAATTAAATCATTACGATCTTCTTCAGGCAAGTTTGCTATTGGCACAAGATTGCCGCCCATCACACCGAAAGTTACCTCTGTTAAGAATGAGGCTTGCTGATCGGCATTACTGGAGTTGTTAACCGCATCGTTTTGGGCCCATCGGTTAAGTACCGGCTTAAAATCAAGCGCTTTGCCGTCGGCATTCTTTTGCGACGAAACAATACCGGCGTAGCGAATGTAATCTTTACTAGCCGTGCCGATGCTTTCGGTTTTTATAACGTCACTGCCCTGCTTAAGCTCGGTCAGCGCCTGCGCAGCATACTGTCTGCCGAATGTCTGGACAATTGTCTGGTTAAGCTGTGATTGCTCGGTCTTTTGGTGCAATTCACGCGTAACCGAAGTAGTTTTGAGGCTGTTGTCGAGCATATCCCAATACACCCGCTCTGGGTTCTGGTAGACAACCTGCCACCATAAAACCGACATCAAGACATATAGTGCAGCGCCGCCAAGAACCAGCCAAAGCGGCGTTCTTTTTGGCAAGACAGTTATTTTATTGGCCAGCTGGTCGTACATGTGGTCTATTCTAGCAGAGCGGCGCTTCTTGGGGCGGCCTTTTTGAGTCCGGCTAGTAAATTCTCAAACACCAATTTGCCGTCCGACGGGTATTCAAAGTCTTCGGGATACAGCTGAAGCGCGTACACCGGCAGGTTTTTGTGCTTGAATGCCTCGACGACATCTTCGGACAGGGCTAACGCCTGTAAGACTTTTGGCAGACTCTCGCGTTCGACCAACCAGCGGTTTTGCTCATGTATCCGAATCGGGTCGGTACCCTGGAATAATTTTGCGCCGTCTTCTGTCGGGACCATAACGGTGGCCGCTGTACCAATTTCGGCAATATCAGCCAGCACAACATTAAACGCCGCACATACAATTTCAAAGCCAAGGCCAACGCCTACGACAGCGTTGCCGCTGCCACGTATCAGCTCAACGAGCGACCCATACCAATCGTTTTGTTTGGCATCAGGCACAATCTCACCAGCTAGCAGCCAAACATCGTAGTTTTCGGCCATTATTCCACCCAAATCACCAGGCGCTACAATATCAAGTTGGTATTTGGAGCAGATGGCGTGCAACTGCCCCAACGAACGTTGGTTCTCAGACTCAGTATCTAGGGTGACCAGCAATAAACGCATATACCCTAGTGTACCAGCGTCAGCCGGTTTGGCACGCTGTAATATCGACAAACGCTAGCGCTTCTTGGCAGCCGATAGCTGCTGGGCAACATAGCTAATTTGCCAGCCGCCGGCACGGACGACCATTTCATCGTCAAAACCAACCATCATGCCCCTAAAACTACGGCCATCTTCGCTAAGGACGAGTTGAGCCGCGCCATATGACAGCTGCTTAGTATTTTGGCTTTGGTAACTACCGGTCGCCACTCGGTTATCAATAGTAAATCGAGCTAAAATGTAGCCATGATTTGAGCTGGGCAGGCTTTCGACTGTTAGCTGATTGCCCATCAAGCGCATAGTAACGTATTGCTCGCGGTTGGTTTGAGAGTGTTTTGCGGACTGTTTTTCGTTTTTAGCATCGAGGTATTCGCTGCGCCATACCCCTGAAAAATCATACCGTGTAACCACCTGACCCTCCGATCTGTACTTTACACAATAGCCCTGGCGTAGCAAATCGTCAAGCAAATAAAAAACCGGCCAAAATACTTGGTCGGTTTATTATTATACGCAAATGTATTGGACGAGATTAGAACTATATTGATTAACAATCAGTGCACTAGCGATATACTTTAAGAGTTGCTAGATTTGTGTTACCAACGATTGTCAAGCTCGTCAGCGTATTGGCCGAGAGGACTATAGTCAGGCTCTCGTGGCGGTGGCGCAAGATTAGCACCAGTCACGACATGCATTGTTGACCGTCCTAAATCTTTAGCAACTTCAAGAGCAGTGCGATCTGAATATTCATACTCGACGGGGACTTCTGCAATTCGTGCATTTCGGTGATAAGCGTATGGATTGTAACCTAAATCAGTTTCATTCATAATTACTATTATATACTATATCCACAAGTATCGCAATACCCTATAGTCAAGTTATATTTACATCATTACTAATTGCAGTGTAAGCTATCAGCTACAAAAAGACCTCCCGTTAGGAAGTCTTTATAAAACAAATTTGGTGGAGCTACAGGGACTCGAACCCTGGACCTCTTCCATGCCATGGAAGCGCTCTAGCCAACTGAGCTACAGCCCCAAGAATACGGGGTTAATCATAGCATTTACGGCCGCCTACTGCAAACATTGCGCCGACGTAGCAAAAAGGCCTACAATGAAGGTGTAATTTTACAACATTCACCGATCGGAGATACCTATGGCCAGCGGACTGCTCATTACCTTACTCTTACTGGTACTCATTATCATCATTAACGGCGTACGACTTATCAACCAATACGAGCGTGGCGTGGTCTTCCGACTCGGCAAAGTTCGCCCAGAGGTCAAAGAACCGGGCCTGCGGCTGATTATCCCGGTCGTCGACCAAATGCGTAAAGTTAGTATCCGGATCATCACCTTGCCGGTTGATTCGCAAAAAGTTATTACTAAGGATAACGTCTCAATTGATGTCGCGGCGGTCGCCTACTATAAGATCCAGGACCCAATCAAATCAATTGTCGAAATCGAAAATGTCATCTCGGCCACCTACCAGATTGCCCAGACCACGGTGCGTAATATCGTTGGCCAAAGTGCACTTGACGAGGTTTTGAGCCAGACCGAATCAATCAATGAAAAGATTAAGTTGATCTTAGAGAATTCAACCCAGGCCTGGGGCGTCTTAGTTAACACCGTTGAGCTCAAAGATATTCAATTGCCTGATTCGATGCAACGGGCCATGGCCAAACAGGCCGAGGCCGAGCGTGAAAAGCGCGCTAAGATTATCGCTGCTGAAGGTGAGCAACTAAGCGCTACCAAGCTCGGTGAAGCTGCCGACATTATCGCCGCTCACCCGGTTGCCCTGCAACTGCGTAACCTGCAAGTTTTGAGCGATATTGCCGTCGAAAAGAACAGCACTATTGTCTTCCCTAGCCAATTTATGGACACGGTCGGCAAGCTCAAAGACTTTATGGCCAAAGAAAAGTAGCAATAAAACAGTCTACAAGATATTTTTGCGCCGGGCAAAGCGGTAGCCAAGCGTAATCGCGCTGATACTGGTAGCCAGCACAACCCAGAACATCCACGGCTCAGTCTCAAACGGCAGTTTGACATTCATACCGTACATACCAAAGAACAAGTTAGGAATAGCCACAATCACCGTGGCCGCCGTCAGTAACTTCATGGTGCGGTTTAGGTTATTAGAGCTGATCGTCGTATAGGCTTCGCGAATGTTGACGATCGATTTGATGTTGCTAGTACAAGCCTCAATGGACTGTTCGTTGTTTAGCAGCAAATCTTCGATGATATCCTGATCTTCATCAAACAGCGGCACATGGCGGCCAACCAACAAGCGGCGCAAGGTGGCGTTAGTCGGTTGCAAGGCGCCCATAAATTCGTTGAGTTCGTCTTCGATGGTTACAAAGTCGACAAAATCCTGATTGCTAATGTCGTGGCCACGCAAACGTGAGCGGATTAGTTTGATTTTCTTGCTGGTGTTGTTAATGTAGCTGTCATACTGGTCGACGACATTGTGCAGAATTTGTAGCAGTAGTTTGGCGCGCTGAGTAGTAGCAACCTCGACCTTACCACTCAAAAAGCGGTCCAGGCTGGGCATACGCACCAGAGATACCGTAATTACTACCGTTTCGGCAAATACGAATAGCAGTGGCGCGGTATCGACATCGCCATCGGCATTTTTATAGGCAAAGCGCACAAAGATATAGCTGCTTTTTGCTTCTTTTTCCAGACGGGGCATTTCATCTTCGTCGAGGGCATCACGAAGATGGCCCAGTTCCAGGTCGTATTTTTCGGCCAACATCTCCAGCTCACGCTCTGAGGGCGCTTCGGCATAGACCCATGTACCGCGTTTTGGCTCGGCAAGCTCGTCCATGCGCTGGGTACGCAGGCTTTTGTAGTAATATTTGATCATACGCTCATTGTACAAGAAAAAACCGGACAATCATGTCCGGTTCTCACAAATCGTGCGCGCCCACCCTGCGGCGGGCGCCTATGCAGCATCTTTTACAGTTTTTGGTGTCTGTTATTTTAAAGATTTTTGTATTTGCTACGCGCCGCGATGCGCACGAGTTACTTTAAGCATATCCTATTTGGCTTTTTCGTCAAGTTTTTTCATTGAACGGCGGTCGCCAATAATCGGCATAATATAAACTGCCAGCAAGATTGCGAAGATAACCGCAAAGCCACACATAATCGACGGAATACCGCTGCGAGTCTCCGGCTTGACGGTGTTAGCTACGGCCGTCGGTATGATAAACACCAAGTAACCCACAATCAGTGCCACAATTGCCCGGTATTTACCGATGAATTTCTTGCCCTGAGCCTTAAAGCCGCGTGCCCAATAGATACCCAGTGATATGGCTATGGCCATCAGAATGTAATAGTACAAGCCGTACAGGCCACCACTCTTCTTAGCCAACTGGAAAATTACATAATTGCCGGTACACTGGTAGCCGGTAAATGCTTCGCTGTAGCCGATGAAGAAAATAATAAAGGCCGCAGCCAGTCCATAGCCTATTTGGACCAAACGCCGGTTGCCTTTGCCAGCAATAACATGAAGCAAGTGCAAGCCCAGCGGCGGCAGCATGGTAATAGATACATAGCCTAATCGTGACCATCCGCTCGAGCTCATGCCCATACCACCGCAAACAAAATACTCGCTAATCTGAAAAATAGCCAGTGTCACCAGCATAGCCACCGATAACCTGGCAGCGACATTCAGTCTGTAGCGCCATATGGTGTAGGTTGCCAGGACAATTTCGATAATAAATGTAGCCAACATGACCGGCGGCGAGAAGCAGTTAAGCTGCGTGCCGCGTTTCTTACTCTTTGACCACATGGTTAGCTCCCGATTAGTTTGAGCATCTCTGTTTCTGAAATTTGCTTTGTACCTAGTTTAGCAGCTTTGGTCAGTTTGCTGGCACCAACATTTTTACCAACTACCAAGTAAGTGGTGTCTTTGCCAACGCTCGACTGGAAATTACCGCCAAGCGCCCGGATCTTCTCGGCGGCAATATCACGACTCATGTGCTCCAGCCCGCCGGTAATCACAAAACTTTGGCCGTGCAAGGGGCCGCGGGCCCGTGATTCGTAGAACGGTTTGACGCCGAGCTCCTGAAATTTTGTCAGCAACGCCTGGTTGTCAGGATCGGCAAACCAAGCTAATAGCGATTCCGCCACTACCTCGCCAATGCCGTCAACCTGCAGCAAACCATCGAGTGTCGCTTTGGACAACTTTTCTAGCGAACCAAAGTGTTCACTGAGGTCGATTGCCGTCTGCGTGCCCACATGGCGGATACCAAGGCCATAAATAAAGCGTGGCAGCTCCGGCTGTTTTTTAGCCTGGATGGCGTCAACCAGCTTGCCAGCCGAAATTTCGGCAAAACGGTCAAGTGACAAGACTTGTTCTTTGCTTAGGGTGTAGATGTCGGCCAAGTCGTGGACCATGCCGGCGTCGACCAAGGCCACAACATTCTTTTCACCGAGCGTATCAATATCGAGAGCGCCTTTGGAAGCAAAGTGCTCAAGTGCCTGACGCAGCAGGATCTTGCCAGTCGCACCCTTGACCCGATAGACCGCCTCGCCTTCCGGCCGGTCAAATTGCAGTTCCGGATACTGACGCTGCAGCTCTTCGACCATGTCAAAAGCCTTGGATTCTTTAGGCCGCAGCTCTTCGAGCACCCGGTCAACCTGAGGAATAATATCACCGGCCTTAAAGATAATAACCGTATCCCCAACCCGGATATCTTTACGGCCAATTTCGTCGGCATTATGCAGTGAAGCATGCTGTACAGTGGTACCGGCTACTACCACCGGGTCAAAAACCGCTACTGGTGTCGCGGCACCGGTCCGACCAATACTGATCACAATATCTTTTACGACTGTCGTCGCCTCTTCGGCTGGATATTTGTACGCCACCGCGCCACGGGGGTTTTTGCCGACCGTGCCAAGCTGGGCGTACAGTGCGCGGTCGTTGAGCTTAACCACAATACCGTCAGTGTTAAATGGCAACTCGTGCCGCCGATCTTCCCATTTTTGGACAAACTTCATGACCGCCGAGACACTATCTAAAACTTCGGCTTCGGGATTAGACATGACGCCAAGCTCGCGTGCCGCCTCGTAGGCAAAAGCATAGGTCGGAACATCGGCGGGATTTTCACGCAGTACATCATAGGCCCGGAACTGCAATGGCCGGGCAGCAACTAGAGCCGGGTCAAGTTGGCGGATGGTTCCGGCTGCCAGGTTGCGCGGATTAGCAAACACCGGCAAGCCTTCTTTTTCGCGAGCCTGGTTGAGAGCCTCAAAATCCTTTTTGAGCATAATAATCTCACCACGGATTTCGGTACGGCCGGTTAAAAACTTTTTTATCTCTTTGCCAACTTCGTGGCGCAGCGTTAAGGGCACACTTTTAATAGTCCGGACATTAGTTGTGACATCTTCGCCAACCAGACCATCGCCCCGGGTTACCGCCCGCACCAACTCACCATCTTCATAAATTAAAGAGCAAGCCAGGCCGTCCATTTTGATTTCAGCCGAGTATTCGTGCCGGTTGCCGGGCGCCAGTTTTTCGGTGCGCTGCACCCAAGCTTCGACATCTTCCTGGTTAAAGACATCGTTGAGACTAATCATACGGCTGGTGTGTTGGACTTTGGTAAAGCCCTTGAGCGGCGCACCGCCGACCCGCTGTGTTGGGCTGTCAGCCGTAACTAAGTCCGGATAATCGGCTTCAATCGCCTTTAGCTCTTGCATCAAGCCATCGTAAACCGCGTCCGACACTGATGGTGCATCAAGCACATAATATTCGTAGGCGTATTTGGCCATCAGTTGTTTTAGCTCTAAAAGCCGCTTGGCGGCCGCCGGTTTTGCTTGGCTCATAGTGGTTCCCCTCTGATACGAAATTGCTAAGAAATCAGTTCACGGTACAAGGCATACATATAACTATGGATAACCGCTACCGTCAAGACACTCAGCACAAAGAAAACCGGGATCGCGGCCACAGTCGCAAACAGCACAATCGGTACCATAATTAGAGCCCCCGGGATAAACAACGCCGGAATAATAAATAACAGCTTACGGAAGATACTCGCCCGGCGATACCGAACGACGCTACGAGCCGTCTTGAGCGCTTTCCAGGGTGTCATAGCCGGCAATGTCACGATGTATAAAGCAAACAGCGATGAACACAACCAGTAGACGCTGAGCAGTAGCAGCAAGAGGCAGACAAAGCTCACAATCAGCTGCTGCCAAATAACAATCACAATGCCGTTGACTACTAACTCCGAGAAAGAAAACAGTCCGATAACTGCCGGGATCAACTGCAAGGCAATAAACAGCATCACCAGCACAAACTGGACCAGTGGCGCTACACCATTATAAAAGCCATCGCGAACCCTGATTTTGACACCACCATACACCTGGCGGAAGCACCAGATCAAGATCAAACTTATCATAATCAACAGGACTGTTTGATAGGCGCTGGTGACGCCGCTGGCCATTGTACCGGTACCAGTGGTTACCAAGAAGGTAAATAAGGTTAAGCCGGCCGACAGCTGGGCAAACTTGCCAGTAAACAGATCACCGAGTGAACTTTTAATATCTTGGACATCATTGCCACCGTTAAGGCCACCGATCAATAACAGGTTGAGCAATGCGTAGATTAATAAAATACCACCAAACAACTCCCAGTTACGGACCAGTACGCCACAGGCTTGGGCCATCATCTTAAAAGCATTGGGCAGCTTGGCTTTCTGGACTTCGGTCCGATTGGCCTTGGTGCGTTTGCGGCGGGAGCGGAAAGAATCAGGTGTAAAGCGACGGACTGGTTTTTCGGTCTCTACTGTTTCGACTACTGGTGCAGCCGCTTTTTTTGGCTTGGCTGTCTTAGCAGGCTTGGGTGTTTTTTTGGCCATATGGTTTATTCTATCAGATCAGCCTGAAGCTACGCGTGAGTCCCCATGGAGCGCAGGCGTTTAACGCGTTCGGCAATTGGCGGATGGGTGCTGAATAGGCTAGCCAACATGCCGCCTTTGAGCGGATTAGCAAAAAACAAATGCGCAGTGGCGGTGTTTTGTTTTTGCAGCACACTGCCGGCACTACCGATTTTTTCAAGAGCGCTCGCCAATGCCTCTGGATATCGAGTTGTTAGGGCGCCAGTAGCGTCAGCCAGGAACTCACGTTTGCGTGAAATTGCCAGCTGGATTAAGGTGGCAATAATCGGCGCCACAATGGCCGCCACAATACCAATAATTAAAATGATCTGGTTGTTGCCGCCACGGTTATTGTCGCTACCGCGGTACCAGGTAAACCGTAAGATAATGTCGGCCAAAATTGAAATAACTGCCGACAATGCAAAGGCGATCATACTGACCCGAATATCGTAGTTTTTAACATGGCCCATCTCGTGCGCCATCACGCCCTCAAGTTCGTTGTCGTCCATAATATCGAGCAACCCGGTGGTAACAGCTACGGCTGAGTGCTTGGGGTCACGGCCGGTCGCAAAAGCGTTAGGCGCCGGATCTTTCATAATAAAAACTCGTGGCATTGGTAAGCCGTCGGCAATTGATAAGTTTTCGACAATCCGCCACAAGCGGACATTGTCTTGTTTGCTAATTTCTTTGGCGCCACTGACCGCCAAGCTCAAAGCACCGCCACTGAAATACATAATAGTCGCATAGACGACAGCACCGACCAGCACCGCGTAGGTGATGGTCGGGCTACCGTTGTACTGGCCAAAGATCCAGGCCAACCCAGCGACAAGCAGAATAAAACCGAGCATAATAACCACGGTCTTTCGCTTGTTACTGGCAATTTCGCTGTACATTTATTTGGAATCTGGAAGGTCTAGAATTTGACGTCGACAGGGTTCTGAACGGCAGCGGTAGCTGCATCGTCGAGTTCAAAGAATTCGCGGTCCTTGTTAAAGCCGAGCATGCCGGCAAAAATGTTTGTTGGGAAAACTTTGCGCTTGCTGTTAAAATCGCGGACAACACCGTTGTAGAAACGGCGTGAAGCCTGGATCTTGTCTTCGGTGTCAACCAATTCGCCCTGCAGTTGCAAGAAGTTTTCGTTAGCCCGCAGCTGTGGGTAGCTTTCGGCAACGGCGAACAGGCTCTTAAGCGTTTCCTGGAATTGGTTTTCGGCCTTAGCGGTCTCTTGGACACCTTGCGCGTTAAGCGCCTGGGAGCGTGCCTTGGTAACATCTTCCAGGACGGTCTTTTCGTGGGTAGCGTAGCCCTTGACGCTGTTAACCAGGTTCGGAATGAGGTCGTAACGGCGCTTTAGCTGGACGGTGATGTCACTCCAAGCTTCATCGGCCTGAATATTCAAGCGGACCAAACTGTTGTACATTACCGCCAGGGCAATACCGATAACAACCACAATCGCAACCACGATAATGATTATTGTCATGAGTTCTTATACTCCTTACTTATTATAGATATTTTCAGTATAGCTTAAATCGGTTTCCGATATAATAGGATATGCTCAGTATGACAACTGTAATTAACGAGCGTCGGCGGACCAAAGCTTATCTGGCTGGCTTCGTGGCGACCATACTAACCGGTAGTATATTGTACGGCGCCTACTTATATAACCGGCCCCTGCCCGAAGTAAAAGCCATCGTTAGCGCTAAGCAAAATGCCGACCAGCCAGGCGAAAGTGTGCCAATTGCCTGGCCGGCATACGGCCAGTCGGCTATTGGCATGACCGGTCGCGGACTGCTGGCTTCTTCAGGGACTAACCAGAAACCGGTACCGACTGCCAGTGTCGCCAAGGTCATGACTGCCTTGGCTGTACTCCAGAAAAAGCCCTTGGCGGTCGGCGAAAAAGGCCCAATGCTAACTGTTACTGCCAACGATGTGGCTATTTTTAACAATTACCTAGCGCTTGACGGCTCACTGGTAAAAGTTGCCGAGGGCGAAAAGATCAGCCAATACGACGCTTTGCAGGCTCTTATGTTACCTTCGGCCAATAATATGGCAGATCTGTTAGCCAACTGGGCTTTTGGCTCAATTGAGGCTTACAGCCAATACGCCAACCAATACGCCAAAGCCCACGGCATGACCCATTCGACTTTTTCCGATGCCAGCGGTTTTTCACCAAACACTGTTAGCACAGCTGATGACTTAATTCAGCTTGGCTTGTTAGCTCTTAAAAATCCGGTTCTAGCTGAGATTATTGCTAAACCAACTGCCAACATTCCGCTCGGCGACGCAGTTGGGCCAATTTATAACGTCAACGGCTTACTTGGCAAAAACGGCATCAATGGCATTAAAACCGGCGCCACCGACCAAGCCGGCGGTGTGTTCCTGACATCGGCTGACCGGCAGATTGGTGACGAAAATACCACCGTGTTGGCAGTTGTCATGGGCGGCCCCAGCCTGGAAACTGCCATGCGTGCTACATTGCCGCTACTAGATACCGCTTCCGGTAACTTAACCAGGAAAACGCTCGCCAAAGCCGGTACCGTCTATGGTAGTTACACAGCGCCTTGGAGCAAGCAAACCGTTAAAGCCGTGGCCAGCCGCGATGTTTCAATGCTAGCCTGGAAGGGTGATAACTACACCAGTCGCATCGAGCTGAGGCCAATACGTGGCCAGCAAAGCGATGGTAGCAATGTTGGTAACGTAACTATTAAAGCCAGCTCGCAGGAATCGATTGTGCCGCTCGAGCTCAAAGGTTCTGTCAGTAAGCCGGACTTTCGTTGGCGTCTTAAACGCGACTAGCTGTGGAGCAACTTAGCGGCGGCTTCGTCGAGTAACCAACAAACATCGCCACCGGCTTCGGTGATAGTGTCGGCAGCTTGCCTTATCGGCAACAGGCAATCAGGCTCAACAACTTGGGCTAAAATTTCTTGCTTACCTACCCCGGCTGCAATAATGTAAGCTTTTTGGGTGCCTCTTAAGGCGTGCAGTGTCAGTGAGATGCGATCGGGTGGTGGTTTTGGCGAGTCATGGACCGGAATTACCAGTTCATCGGTCGGCTCTAGCGAAGGGTGATTCGGAAATAATGACAGTGTGTGCCCGTCTTCACCAACCCCGAGCCAGACAACATCATACTGTGGCAGGCCGTGTTTTTTGTGCGGCAGCTGTTCTAGGACTTTTTGATAATCTTCAGCAGCTTCTTCGGCGCTGCCGTCAGTTTTTGGCCGGATTGAATAATCTGACAATGGCAGTTTGTCTAAAAATGCCTCGGCGGCTTGACCCCAACTTGAATCCGGACTGTCGTTGGGCACGCAGCGTTCATCACCAATTAAAAAGTTTACTTTTGACCAATCGATGCTGTGCAAATACTTTTCAGCAAGCAGTGTGTAGGCACGAGCCGGCAGAGTGCCACCGGCTAGCACCCAGGTGGCCATGCCTTGATTGAGAATTGCTTCTTGAAGGTCTGTTATTAGAGCTTCGACCGCTAATTGAACTACTTCTTCGGGGGTTTGGACTACTTGTTTGTGGGTCATTGCTCAACATCCATGGGTTTACTATAGCATGTTGGACTGCCCGCATTCGCGGGCCCAAGTTCGCGGCTACAGGCCGAGCTTGGCGCGCAGGGTGGCCTGCTCACCGGCATCCGGCCAGGGACTAAAGACGCAGCTGCCAAGGCTGATTGATTGCTGTTGCATCACGGGTGCCGGTTGGCCAGGACCAGGGCACAGGCTATGGCCAAAGCCCAGCCAGTGGCCAGTCTCGTGGTTGATAACCATACTACGGTAATCGTTAATGTTGAGAGCGGCGGCGTTCCAGCTATCGCTAGCGTTCTGCCAACGGTCAAAGTTAATAATGACATGAGGACTGACGGTACAGCTCCACTGGCTATCACAGATGTCGCCGAAGCTGGACATCTGGTTGGCGGCACTCAACCAGACGGTCAAATCACAGTTGCCTGTACCATGCACAAAGTTAACTGGCCCCCCTAGGCTCCAGCCGCGGGCATCGGTATACGTGGTAGCTAATTTTTGCTCCAACTGTGGCAGATAACTGGCGTCAACACCACGGACAGCCGTGCAGTAGGTGAAGGTTTTGGCGGGTGTGTATGCCTTGGCCTGCAACTGGAAGTTGAGCGGCTTGCCGCTATCAAGTGCCTGGCGGGTGGCTGCTACAGCCGTATCCAGATTCTTAGGCTCTAGCTGCCACTGGCGGGACACGCTGGTAATATAGGCTTTAATCTCAGCATCTGCTGGGCCAAATCCGTTGCCAGCTCTACGGTACCAACTGACAATCTCGGCTGATTTAGCAGCCTGCGTATGTGTGCTGTTACTATAGTTAATCGCCAAGCCTTGGGCAGTTTTCAATTTTTTGAACGGTTCAGCCAGGCTGGCATTAGTAATTGTTGGCGGCACGCTGCGAATGGGCAAATCAACCGTCTGCCGTCCGCTACTAACACCCGCCAGCAGGGCGGCTTTGGAGGTAGCCATGTCCAGCTGACGCCCGTCCACTCCTTTTGTTAGGCTGAAGCCGGTCTCGGCCTGGACAATGCGGGCGTCGCTGGCCGGTGCCGCAATGCTGGCGGCTATTGGTGCTAGTTGCCGATGCATCTGGTTATCATTGATGCGTGGAGTCAAAGGCACATCATTACGCCTTACTATATTCCATAGCGGCAGCCAGCCACGTTTCTGGACGGCGGCTTGCAGAGCGTGTGCATCAAGCTCAATGCCAAGGCTAGCTACGCTGGCTGTCCGCTGTTCTTTGCCGTAGCGCAGTTCCAAGTTAGTCGGCAGTAATGACAGCTGCTTCAGTCGCGTCGGCACCTGTGCAAAGCCGACATTACCAACTGCTTTGCCAGCCACGAATGTCCGGGGATAGGTGCGGTTGTGATAAACAGCAAGCAAAACGACATTCACCACTACAAATAGTATGACGGCTACCGCAATGAGCCGCCGCCCCATAACGTAACTTTTGCCGTGTACACGGCCGCTTGGCACGCGAATTTCGTATCTCATATGGGTTGACCTGTGAAAGACTAGTAGCTTTGCGCTTCCTTGAATGCCTCAGCCACCTGGCCTGGCTTGATCTTGATCCAGACTTCGTCGGCACATTCCTTTGATGAGGCTTGGTCGTTAGCAAAGGCTTTGGCAGCATAGAGGTGGAGCTCGCGGCCATCTGCCAAAGTTACACTGCCAGCCTGCTCTTCCCATGGGCTGTAGACTGGACCACCTTTCAGGGATACGCGCACCAGTTCCGAGCAGCCGAGTTGGCGGATCTTGTGATCGGTTATAAGCGATGAGCCGACTCTGAGCATTTCACCGTCGGTCGTGTAACGCAATGTCTTGGTTATATTGTTATACGGCAACTTGATACGCATTTCCGGGAAAGCTATGGTGTTATCGCTGACATCTATTGCCGGTTGCGAGGTTACCGCTTGCGATTGCAGGTCATTGAGCACAGTCTCCATTTGATTTACCCGGGTTTGGGTGCCGCGCAGGCTGCTGACGATTCTTAGATTGACTACTGCTAGGGTGATTACCGCTAGGAAAAGGACGGCGGTTACTAGGGTTATTGGGGGTGTTTTTATTGCTTTTGCGGTTTTAGGAGATTGCTTTGCCATGGTTTTTACTATAGCAGACTGCAATACTCATACTCTATGATATAACCGCACCCAGGTGCCCAACTCAACACCATCCACTAATACGCAGCCGTTGCTTTCAGCTAGATTTCTTGCTGACTTCGTGTATGAAGTATTAGTAATTACCATCGACGAATTACACCTGTAATGCGTTTTACCTGCAATAGCTTCACGTATCGCTGGCCGACCGACAGGCTTATTGTATCGCTTAACCTGTATTGCCACCTTACTGCCTGATTTGCGACCAAGTATATCAACCCCATAATCGGTTGTCGCAGGAGTGTACTGTATTCTATAACCCTGCGACTTTAACAGCTCACCAACATATCTCTCGAACTGCTTTCCCGTCATCAGGTCAACACTGACTGACTCTAATGCTTGAAAAGATTTTTGCTTCTGGTATTCGCTCCGCCATACAAAAGTAGTTGTGAGGGTTGCAATTGCTAACAACATGGTTAAGACTGCAGCCATGAGCAACCATGCAGACTCGTTATTTGAGCTGCTTGCGAAAGCACTGAAAAAGAAGATTGATACTATTATCGATCCAGTCGCCACAGTACTTAAGGACTGCTTATGCGGTTTTCTCCGTCGTGTCATTCTTGATAAATAATACACTTTGGAATGATAAAAGTAACAGGCTTGGACTTCGACCTGCATACTGCAAGCCCGCAACTTCACGGTAGCAAGCACCCACTCAAGGCGGCACCCGTGACAGATTGTGATTTGCTAAGTATAGTCAAGATACATGAAAGTTCGGCAAACACTTCGACTACAGCGATGGATTCCATTCGCAATCTTGGCCGTCGCCTTAACAGCTTTCCTTTGGTGCGAACTACAGGTGAGCCGAAGTCCAGTAATCGGGCGCTGCAACTACATGCTGCAAGCGACCTGCGATATCAACGAGGTAGTGCGGCACGATCCGTACTGCCAGGTTGATCCCCTTTGCTGGGACATCAACAAAGTCAACACCAGCCATGTGGCCGATGCAACGATTGGTAGTCAGAGTGGCCTAGCTGTCGTACCCTTCGATCCACTGCTCATCAATGATGAACCGACCGACTGGCTGGCAACTTCCAACCTCTATCGATACTACATCTTGGCCCTCTCACCAGTCTTGTTGCTAGCCTTAGTATGGCGCCGTCGAGGATTCTCCGTCAATCTGGCCATCATCCTCACGTCTTGGAACGTGCTAGAGCTGACTCGCTGGTCTTATGGAGTTGACTATGCGGCCAGGCTGTTTGGTTCATCACGATTTGACCTGCTGCCGGTACTATACTATTTGCCAAGTCTGATTTGGCTAATTTTGCTCATCGTCTTAGCAAGAAAGAACGCAATTCGAACAAGGAATCCGTAGGCGGCGGGCTGATGAGACTTACACTCATCAAGCCAGCTCTTGCTTCTCGTGCTCGCGAATATTGGAGTCAAGTAATGCGTAGATGCTATTGACTTGCTGCTTAGTTGCCATAGCCTCGGTGACATCATTAAAGCGCCGGTTATTCTCAGCCTGATTCTGAATCACTAGTGCAGTCAACTTGTTTAGTGCTGCATTAAGCTGGGTGAATTGGTCGTCGGTCATAGTTGACTACACTATGCTTTATGCGTAGTGCTTTCGCAAGCCATTCAGTATGAATTTTGAAGTGGGCGCTGAGGGACTCGACCTACCTTCGGCAGGCCCGCAACTTCATCTTTGAAAACCAGTTTTCAAGAGAAGGTTGCCTTGCGAAATGCCACAGGCATATTTCACCCGACCCTTGGCGTCGGGTGTTTGAGTCCGTGGGCACCAAAGAAAAAGACCGACGTTTCTGTCGGTCTTTTTCTTTGGTGGGCGCTGAGGGACTCGAACCCCCGACCCTCTCGGTGTAAACGAGATGCTCTAGCCAACTGAGCTAAGCGCCCGGGTCTTGTTAAGGGTAGCCTGGTGCGGACGAGAGGACTTGAACCTCCAAGCCTTGCGGCACATGCACCTCAAGCATGCGCGTATACCAATTCCGCCACGTCCGCGTGCTTCGGCCACCTAACTGTGCTATGGTACGATTTTTGACGCAAAATTTCAAGTCTAAACTGTTATTTACGTACGAGGCAAATGCTGGTGCAAATGGCCCAATGAGTACTCCTGGCGCAGACTACCGCGCAAATCATCAAAAGTCGTACCAAACTTAACGCCCGGATTGAGGATATTATACGGGTCAAATGCGTTCTTAACTTTGCCTAGAACTTCATATAACTCTTTACCGTAAACATCTGCTAAATATGGTGCCCGCAAGCGGCCGTCACCGTGTTCTCCGGAGGTGCTGCCACCAAGTTTGATCACGAAAGCGTAGTACTCGTCCATTAAACGGAAGAGTTTTTGGCGGTCACCGATTTGGCTCAAATCGAGGAATGGCTGGACATGCAGGTTGCCATCACCGGCATGACCCCAAACAGCGACATTCAGCTGATAGTGTTTGAACAGCTGATAAATGCCCGTAACATAGGTTTCGAGCTTCTCAACCGGCACCACGCCATCTTCGATCACTGGCACGGCCCGCAGATTACCTTCGGCGTGGGCCACAACCGTAGCTGATGAATGCCGGATACGCCATAGCTTTTCCTGCTCTAGCGGTTTGGTCTCAACACGGTGACCGTAAGCATATTTTTGCAAAATCTTATCGGCCTTTTTGACAGCCTTTTTCAGCGTGCGGCCGGCTGCATTATCAAACTCAACCAGCAACACAACTTTTGGCAATGGTTTTTCAATAACATCTTTGAGCTGGCTCGGGCTTAGCTGTTCAACCAGACGTAATAATTGTTCATCAACCATTTCTAGGGCGCTGGGGCGGTCAGGTAGGTCGCGAAGCTCAAGTACTGCTTGGCAGGCATGCTGCAGATTATCAAAATAAGCGACAAACAGGCTGGTTTCGGGGTTCTCAGCCTCGGTGTTCATAGTGGCTTCGGTGACGATACCGAGTGTTCCCTGGCTACCGACGAATAACGGCGTCAGGTCAAATGAGCCATCTTTGCGACGGACATCGGATAAGTCATAGCCGGCCGAGTTTTTACTGACCGCTGGCTGGAAATCATCGATTAACTGTTTGTGCTCGTCCAAAATCGCATCTAGAGCCCGATAGATCTCACCCTCAAAGGTAGCTAGACCAAGCTTTTTGCTAAGCTCACGTTTGTTGATGCGGCCAGTCTCAATCACTTCACCGTTAGCCAGTACCACGCGCAGACTCTTTACATAGTGTCGGGTGTCACCGTATTTGAAAGTTTTTTCGCCAGAGGCGTTGTTAGCAATGGCACCGCCAATGGTACTGTATTCAAAGCTTGCTGGGAATGGTGGCAAAAATCGGCCATGGGTTTGCAACGTCTGTTGTAATTTGCCGTAGTTAATACCTGGTTCAACCATTACCGAGCCGGTTTTGTTGTCGAGCACCAAGATCCGGTTCATGTGGGCCGGGAATGTCAGCACGATACCAGAGCCAATTGCTGCACCGCCTTGGTCGGTACCGGCACCACGGGCGGTGATTGGCAAAACACGACCTCGTTCGGCCAGTTGCCAGGTAAAGCGGGCAACCTTGCGAACATCGCTCTCGCCACGCGGATAGACAACAACAGAAGGTGTAACGGTGAGCACGCTGCCATCGGTAGAAAAGGCTTTGCGGACGGCTGCCGAGCTCGTGACTTCACCCAGGAGGTGTTCCTGTAAATACTGTGCCACTTTACTCATATGCAATTAGTTCCTTTTTCGTGTTTTTTGGTGCCAAGGCTGTTTTTTGGTATTTATACTTGTCATGATACCACAATCCGGCAAAGGCTTGCTTGTAACGCCCGGGCTTGCTACAATGACCTCTGTTCTCACAATTTGATCCCTACATGCGGATGTGGCGGAATTGGTAGACGCGCTAGTTTCAGGTACTAGTAATCGCAAGATTGTGGAGGTTCAAGTCCTCTCATCCGCACCAAAAATCGTTACCGGATTCAGAATCAGCACGAAAACACCCCCATTAGCCGGGGTGTTTTTTGCACAAAACACAAGATGAGCATTGTTGTAATGTCTCACTCAAAGATGCTAACAGAAGTAGAAAATATACTAATCCGCACTCGCAAACTAATCCTGTCACGTGCTACGCTTTAGCAAACTCTCACCCCTGCTAAAAGTACTGTATCGCCCAACAATTATGTGCGAGTACATACACCTTGTTGCTACTCTGCAATAACTTGCACCTAATTGCTATAATGACCCCATGAACTTCACTTGCCCTTACTGCGGCCACCACTCAACCATTACATTGCCTAACCGTGATGACTATTGGCATGCGATAGACATAGCTGCAGAGTACCTAACATATAAGCACCGCGTGGGCTTGAAGTATTCTGCAATCGCTTGCCCTAACAACAAATGTAAAAAGTTGGTACTCCAGGTGGAGCTGACAAAATCCGCTCGAGATGGACAACACTACAACTGGGCAGAGGGCACACGGGTACAACTCTGGCAGCTCTTGCCAGAATCACTCGCCAAACCACAACCAACTTACATACCAAAGCCCATTATAGCTGACTATAATGAAGCCTGTCGCATCATCAAGCTCAGTCCCAAGTCATCGGCAGCCCTTGCACGCCGTAGCCTACAGGGCATGATCCGTGACTTCTGGGGCATCAGCAAGAATCGTCTGATTGACGAGATTAATGAGCTGCAAACCAAAGTCAGCGCTGACACCTGGGATGCTATCGACGCCGTGCGTTCTGTCGGCAATATTGGCGCTCACATGGAAAAAGATGTAAACATTATCGTCGATATTGACCCAGATGAGGCTGAGTTGCTGATCAGCCTGATTGAAGACCTTTTTATTGATTGGTACGTAACGCGCCACGACCGCCAGGAGCGTAACACCAAGCTCCAAGAGCTTGCAATTACGAAAGCGGTGGCCAAGAAGAAGCCCGCTCCTGTCTCCAAGCCTGCGGCCAAGCCAAAGACAACGCAATAAGCCATGAATAAGCTATCAAGATTCTTACTGAAAAGGGTGCGCTGGGTAATCGTCGGCGTCGGCCTGCTGGCTGGCGTAGTGTTGTTCTTTGCTGGTCAGGGCATCGCCTCAACCGCTTGGGGCAGTCTTTTGATAAACCTTTCCGCTTCCGCGCTTACGGTGGCATTTACCGCCTTGCTGATCGACTGGTTATACGAACGCCGTCAACGCCTACTAATGGCGCAGCCGCTTGAGTTTGCCAGGCATGAGCTTAGCTCAGTCATCTTTACGATCGGCTTAACGCTTGGTCGTCCGTACCTTGGACAGGATTTTAGCCGTATCGTGCAAGATTGGTTTAAGACAAAGGATGTCAGCATGGACGGTCTGGCAGTCATGCGTAAAAGTCTTATTAGTACCTTGGAGAGGCTGACACCCGCCAATTGCCCAGAAACATCAACAAAACTTGCCACAATCCTTAACCGACAGCTTGGCGATCAGGTATCTAGTATTGATGAGATCTTGAGATTGTACGGCTTCGCATTGGATGCCGAATTACGCGACAGTGTACATCTGCTGCGTGACAGGATTGTAAGCCTACGCAACAGTCTGAGCACATTTGGTATTGGCGGCGGAGTGCAAGATAGACCAGCCATGCAACAACTAGTTGCAATCAGCATACAGAGTTTGGCTGAGGCGGCAAAATCCACTGATACCGAATGGGGTCAGGTCGGAAAAGCTAAATAGTTACAAGCTTGCGGGCAACAACGGCTAGTGAGAATAAACGATAATCCGATACTCCTGCTATCGCCCGTAAATCCGCAATCAGCTACCGCCTAGCGATAATGATGTGGCTATAAGGCTAATGTAAGGGTTTGTGCTCTACAAGCTACTGAGTCGTCTGGGCGCAGCCCGCTAGTCCTCTACCCTATTTAGCGGATATTCTCCGGCACCCGCCGGATCATCCACTGCTCGACATTATTAAACCGGTCGGTATCGGCGGTGAGTGTGCGGTCATCAAAGTTATAAACTTGGCCGCGGGTAACATACAGGAAGCGTGGTTGGTACAGGCCCAGGGCTGGTGCATCTTGTTGCCAAGCTTGCAAGAATGGCTTGTACTTGATGGCCCGTAGGCTTAGGTCGTCGCGGGTGCGACCATCTTCCAGAGATGAATCGGCCACGGCTGACTTATACTCCGAAAAGTTTAGGCGAGAGGCTGAACGGGCATCGGTCTGGCTGCTGTGCCAGTAGACGTATTCGTCGGGGTCAACGCCGAGTGAGATGCCATACAGCAAAGCATCGTAGCCATTGTGGCTGGCGACCATGCTGCGTAAATCGACGTCCGAAGGCAGAAAAACCTCGACCTTAACGCCCAGCTGGTTCCAAACAGCGGCCAGACGGCTAGTGACCTTTTTATAATCGGCCGTGTCCTGAGCGTACAAACGGAAGGTCAGTGGTTGACCGTCTTTGGCGCGCATGCCTTTGGCGTTGCGCAGCCAGCCGGCTTTATCTAGCCGCTGATTGGCTTCGTCCATCGAGAAATGTAGCTGCTGCAGTGTTGGATCATAGCCTGGTGAGCCCTGTAAAATTGGTGCCCGAACTGGCAAGATCGGCTTGTCAAAACCTTCAGTGATTTTATCGATATCAACACTACCGACCAAAGCTTGGCGGACTGCCACATCGGCCAGCGGACCAGCGGTAGTTTTAAAGAACACCATGTTGGCCGCCGTGAGCGGCATGTTGGCCGATGACACGCTATTATCTTTTACTAGGTCTTCGGGCATACTGCGCAAACCAACCATGGCATTAAGGTTTTTGGAGCGGAAATCTTCGAGCATGGCGTCTTTTTCAGGATAGGTATGGATAACAAAACTGGAGATCTTGGCTTGACCGCCATAATACTGCTCGAATGGCACCATTTGGATCTCTTCTTCGCGGGTGCTCGGTGAGTTCCCCTGGACATCAACAGTCTGCAAACGATACGGTCCGGCGCCGACCGGCTTAGTAGTGTTAAACGACACCGACCGGTAGTTGACCGGCTTAACATATTGGAAAATGTGCTGCGGAATAATGCCGGTGGTTAGTGATTGCGGGAACGAGCTTAAAGGGTTAGGCAGCTGGAAGACAATCGTATCATCACCAACCGCCGTTACTGTAACATTTTGCCAGCTGACATTGAGCGGCGATTGGACATCGGGGTTTTGGATAGCCTTGTAGGTAAAGGCCACATCAGCTGCCGTTAGGCGCTTACCGTCATGCCACGTTAGGCCCGATTTAAGATGGACTGTGTATTTGGTGCCCTGCGGATCAGCCTCGTAACCGCTAGCCAAGTCACCAACCAGGCGGTTGGATTTGTCATATTTGAATAAACCAGCAAATAACAGTTTAGAGACAGCGTCGTTTACCTGGCCGGTAACATACAATGGGTTGGCATTGGTGTAGTTACCAATAATACCCTCTTTATAGATACCACCAGCGGCTGGGGCAAGTTCCTGATAATAGCCCGAGAGAGCCCGGGTTTGGACAACGACTAAGCCCATCAACATCAAAACAGTCAACACCCAGACCGCGACAAAGCGGCGGACAAAGAATAAACGACCAAAGCGCCGGACCAGGTTACGTTCAAATTGGTCTTCGGCAACCGCCCCTAAAGCCTCGGCCTGCCGCCGACGTGAACGGAACAAGCGCTGCATGCGAGTTTTGGCGCTGTTTGGCTGCATAGATCTCCTTACAGATTTACAGGATAACGCCCAGCAATAATGAAATTGCAAAGACCATAGCTGTAATGATTGTCAGTTGGAAAATTGTCTTGTCGCTACCGCGGCGTTCGGTGTTAATCTCACCGGAGCTGCCTAAACCGGCGCCCAGGCTGGCACCACGAGTCTGTACTAAGATCAGTAAGGTCATCAGCAACATTGAGCCAATTGTAATGTAGTTATAAATCGTCATCGTCTCTCCTTATGATTCCTCTCGGCTTTCCAGTATAGCGGATACCAGGTAGTTTACCAGGCCAATGATAATTCCGGCCAAGATTGCTGCCCAAAAGTTCGTAATGTGCAACGGTTCATACAATTTACTAACCAAAAAGACTGTAAAACCGTTGACCACCACCATAAATAAGCCCAACGACAACAAAATTGCCGGCAAACTCAAGATAATAATGATTGGACGCAAGATAATGTTCACAATTGCCAGGAATAGACCAGCGACGATAATGACGCGCAGCTCGTTCTGATAGGTAATACGCGAAGCCAGCAACCCAGCCGCAACCCATAAACCTAGTGAACAAACAAACCACCGGATTAAAAACCGCGCGAAAGGATTTTTCATGCTTTTCATAGAGTTACTCTCAAGTTTAACATAATTGATTTGGCAGCGCAGCGCTCATAACCGTATTCCCGTCGGCCGTGATCAATACATCATCTTCGATACGGATACCAATTCCCTCCCCAGGAATATAGATGCCCGGCTCACAGGTCAAAACCATGCCCGGCTCCAGTGCCATTTTATAGTCGCCAACATCGTGCGGGTCTAGACCAAGGAAATGTGAGGTAGCATGCGGATAGTAATGTCTGACCGCCTCGTGGTCAATGGTCTTTATCAGACCCAGCTCACGCAGCTTTTCACCCATAAAGGTTTCAACCTCTTTTTCGTAATCAAGCATAATTACGCCAGGTTTGAGCAAGTCGAGCGCATACGTCTGGACTTCGCAAACCGCGTCAAACACCGCTTGCTGGCGACGACTCGGTTCACCGATTGCTACAGTCCGGGTAATATCGGCAGCATAATTGCTGACATCGGCACCAACATCAAGCACCATGAGCTCATCGGCCGACAACGGGCCATCACTTTCCATGTTGTGCAGCTGACAGGCCCGCGGACCACTGGCTATAATCGGATCAAAGGCATGGCGTGAACCAGCGCGCCGGAACTGACGGCTCAAATCCGCTTCGACTTCATACTCATAGCCATATTTACTCAGACGTGAGTGACTAGAAACATATTTAATACCATCGAGCGTGATGTCGATTGCCGCCTGCAGCGCATTCAGTTCTTCCTGCTGTTTGACAACTCTCATGCGTTTGAAGTGCTCACGCAGATCAAGTAGCTCAACCTCTTCATTGTAAGTTTTTATCTGGCTCAGCAATTCGGCTCGCGAGGGATTAGCGTAAAATCCATGCCACTCAGCATAAGCTGGCGCTGCTCCTAGAGTAGCTACATGCTTAGAACGCTTTAGCCGGCTACCAAGTTGTTTCCAGCCGGTTTTTTCGTCAAAGATCGTCGTAATACCAGAGCGACGAGCCAATTCATCGGACTCGATCCGGCCGTCAAAGGCTTCGCGGACTTCATCGCGGCCGCGAATAATCAAATATTCTTTGTTTTTGTCCATGACCAGCCAGATGTCAGGCTGGTCGATGCCGGTCATGTACCAAAAACTGGAATCTTGCCGAAACCGATAGGAGTTGTCACCATTGCGCTGCAGCAAACCATTAGCAGTCAGCACAATCGGTGCCGTACCACTAAACAATTGTCGCAGTCGTGCTCGATTAGCTACAAAAAAGTCAGAGGAAAAATAGTCATGCATATTATGTTCGCAGCCTACAGTATAGCAGAGCCTTGCAATTACGCATGCTTTGGTATTTAGTAGTGGATTATAGTTGAGGAGTACCCATGCTACGACCACATCCCGAATTTGAACCACAACCCAATCTGGTTGGCGCCGAAATGTACGCGGAGGAGCAACTTGCACATGTAGCTATTGATGAGTACTGGACCGTTAGCTACAGCCCGGAGCCCCAAGATCAGAACGATTTTCGTCTTATTAGCCATCATTCAGAAATGGGTGAGGCGGCTTTTGCCGTCCCGCAGTGCCATGAGCGTCAGAGGTCCGGGTTCCACATGCCCAACCGGCTCATACAGGTGCTCGCTTTAGCAGCCATTGGTCGCGATGTTGCACAATCTGGTAGCCTTTTAGACTTGAGTGGCCACACTATTAAGACGCATCGTCGACGAGCAATAGAGCGCATGCGTTATGCTGGCAAAGAAGCAACTGATACAAATAGTGCTGTTACAACCTGCATGACTGAACCGATATTTCAGATCGTCCAGGGACTGCCCGAAAAACCGGCCGAACTGCAAGACAAGCGACTGCGAGAGATTATACACAGGATTGGCCGAGGCGCTACCTACGAAACTATCGCCAGAAACATGCGTTATAGCCCTGACGCCATCAAGTCGTACAGGAATAGATATATCGGTCACCAACGCCGCATCCATACCACATTAGAGGCAATCACCCTCGATTGGTTGTCTTCACCTGAGAAAGATCTGCCTGATGGCTCGCCAGCAAATAAATAAAGCCTGGACCGTTCACTATGATCCAGATACAAGATATAAAGATTTTACCGCTGTTGAACATCACTCTCAGCTCGGTGAGGCTCGCTTTACCATTGGCCGACCCGGTACACTACAAAACCCGCTCTTGTCGAGCCGCGAAACTCAGGTGCTGACACTCGGCTCCTTGGGTTTGACCACACACCAAGTTGGAACAAATCTAAGGTTTAGTGAATACACTATCAAAACACATCGACGTAGAGCCTTTCAAGCACTCGGTCTCAGCTCAGATGAGGCTTCCCGACAGCCCAATGTAGGTTACTTGGCTAGCACGGCCTGTTTTGGAAAATTAACCACCCCGCCAATCTTCCAAATTACCCAGGGTCTCGCCGAGGTCCCTGAAGTTTTTACCAACCACGATTTTCTGCGCATCACAGAATTGATGGCTAATGGCGAATCAGCAGTAACCATAGGTAACATGGGAGAACTTACACTGGATCAGGTAAAGACTCGTGCTCGGTACGCCTTCCGCTCTGCTGGAGACATATTACCCAATATGAATGCTGCGGTTACCATTTATCACCTTGCGGAGACGGCACTCGCCAACATGATCGAGCCGCCAACCGAGGAAGAGCTAGAATAGTTATGTCGTTACATGAATCTATAGCCGAGCCGCAACCCGACACGCGCATACCGGGTGTAGATGATGAAGGTTTTCGGGATCACCTTCTACACTATGCACCGAACAAGCGATGGACAATAACCCTTCAGAACACTGATGACCCATTTCCTCTCTATGCGTCACACCATTCAGAGCTTGGGCGAGCATACTTTCAAGTCGAGCCCGACAGCATTCTAACTCCTCGGGAAAGGAATGTATGCCTGCTCGGTGCAATCGGCTTATCAAAACCTGAGACCGCCAATATACTTGATGTCAAAGCTTCAGACATTGAAATGGACCGACGGCGTGCTTATCACCACCGCTTTCCAGTGAAGCCCTCTACATATAACCCCGCGCCCTCGATGCAATCATTAAGCCAGAGCTTTTTTAGAGAAGGACTCTACAAGGTTCGACAAGAGCTTACTGCTACGCCCCACCGCCTGAGCAAACCTCAAAGCCAAGAAGTGTTAGACCTTGCAGGCTACGGTATGACTACCCAGCAAATGGCCACGAAACTAGGTCTTAGTCTTGACGCAGTAAAAAGCCGCCTCAGTACAATCTACAGAGGCGAACCACATATTAGGAATATCGCCGAAGCTATAACAATACGGCATTTATACGGGGTCACCGCTCCCGAACTGAGTCCCATGGCCGCACCAGCCGAGCCAGTACCGAGCTCCCTTGACTATGTCCGTTCCCGTGAAGCGGCTGAACAGTTGAGCCACTACCCGCTTAACCAACATTGGACAGCCAGCTTTAGTGTAGACCCCCACACGGGCCGATCACTCAGGTATATGACCTTCCGCTCATCTTCTGTCGGTGAAGCCGCCTTCAGTATCGCTCAGTCGGACGCCGAAAGCCGGGGCATAGGTAGCCGTTTACTGCAAGTTGCTGCTCTGAACGCCATTGGACTCAACACCAAAGAAACCGCAAAGCAGCTGCGTTTACCGGAACCAGTCATTGAAGCCTGTTTCTCCCAATTGCGTCAAAAACTCTGCATGCCAGCCATAGCTGGCCAAGACATGAAGAGCGGGATTATTGCCTGCTGCTTCAAAGAAGGTATATTTGTAGCTGTCGCACCCTTCAGAAATGAGCATGTCACTTCCAGCAACCGGGTAAATTCCCTTACCGACAACTTATCCGAAGCAGCTACTTTGCTTCACTTAAGTCCCCAGATACGAGCACGATGAGCCTATCTTACTCAGAATTTGAGCCACGGCCCGACCAACGCATCGTCGACTCCGGATTGGCTGCAGGCCTAAAACATGTTGCAGCCAACGAACGCTGGACATTCACTTATGACGACAGACGCAAGGAAACGCGTTTTCGCTTCGCGTCATATCACACAACACTCGGCAAAGCCGTTTTGGCCCTTGCCTCGCCCGCACCCCGGGCTAGTCGTTCACGGTCATACCCACGCCAGCTCAACGCCGGACAACAGGCTTTTAGCTTATTGGAAGCAACCGGGTTGAAGCCGGCAGCGGTCGCTGGCATACTCAATACTTCAAGGTCTAATTCCAGCACTAACCGCAAAAGGATTATGGAAGCACTCAACTTGGATACCTATGCGTTTGGTGAAGTAGCAGTTTGTGCCGTAACCCAGCGCTGTATTGAGCGAAGAATATTTAAACCGGTTTGGCTTTTGGATCAGCAGCCTGGCTGTTTTACGGATGGGATCTTGCAGCAAACCTTAGCCAGTATCAATGCGAATGTATCCCTGGAAGACATAGCCGACGACTGCCGCATGTCACGCACCGAGCTAACCGAACACTTACGGACGGTCATTGGGCCCGGGCACCCGGTTAAAAACTTGCCGGAGGCAATGACGTTGTATCATCTGAGCCCTCGGCAGCAATTATAATTGGAGAAATGAGAAATTATCATGCACGCATTCAACACATCGTTTGAGCCACGGCCTAACAAGCACATCCCGGACTTTTATGATGGCGAACTTAAGCATTCCGCACCAAACGAGCAGTGGACGATCAGCTACACGGATCATGTTAGACAGGGCCCGGACTTCAAATTCGCGTCACACCATTCAACATTTGGAGATGCCGCCTTTAGAATCACCAACGAAGATCTGCTGACGCCTGCCGAACAGCGGGTACTTGTCTTAGGTGCCCTCGGCCTAACTGCCAGCCAGACCGCAGACACATTTGCTGTCGCAACCGATACCGTAAAAACACAGAGGCGCCTAGCTTTTAAGCATTCCTTTGAGGGACATAATGCTCCTGTAGACGTCCAACCTACCATGCAGTCACTTATACATATCTTGTTTAAAACACACACTTTTGATGTAGCGCAGCCGCTACCTGCATTACCTGACCGGCTAGCAAACCCAAACATCCGGCCGATACTCGAGCAGACGGTCACCGGCAAAAGCCAGGAGCTGATTGCCGAAGAGCTTGGCTTAAGCGTGGTTGCCCTTAAAAGCCGTCTCCGGAAACTCTACAACGATGTGCCACGTATTCACGGCATTAATGAGGCCGTGACACTCATGCACCTTCGCCCAACAACAAGCAACCCGAGGATATCCTAATCCATGGCTGCACGCGCCCTGCCTCATCCTGAGATTCGAGTCTTAGCCGAAGCTAATACCGAGCAGTTAGATCACTTTCGGGCTGATTTGTACTGGACGATCAGTACCGACCATGGTCGCTACCGTTATGCGACTTACCACTCACCGCTCGGGGCAGCAATCATGGAAATTGGTAACTTCGAAAATGAGGAGTGTCGGCTAACTAATCGCCAACTGCAGGTAGTAACACTTGGAGCAATTGGCTTGGGCGTTAAACAAATTAGCAAACAGCTCCACCTAACTGACAATACTGTTAAAGCACACCGCACAAGAGCTTCAGAGCCGCTTGGTATTCCTAGAAAGTACGGCCCAAGCGTGGAACCTAGTATTGTCGCTTGCTTTGAGGGTAAAGAGTTAAACATAGTACGCCCTTTACCTCGTAGACCAAACCGACTCTGCAGCCCACTAACACAGAAGATACTTGAAGCAGTCGGGCACGGCGCTACAAATTCTGAGATTGCTTTAGAGCTTGGCTGTGATGAACTACAAGTCAGATATCGTCGGCATATTGCCTATGGAGCTGACCACGTGATCCGCACTGCCGCCGAAGCTATAACGTTACTGTATCTGTCTCCTCCTGACCCGCAAGCTTGGCCTCACGCTTCAACGGGCGCAGATACTGCTTTAGAATAGCCGTTTTCTTTTCACCAATAGTTTTTTCGAGCTCAAAGTCACGGGCTTGCATAACACCGCGAAGGCTGCCAAATGTCCGCAGCAGTTTTTTACAAGTTTCGGGACCGATAGTCGGAATCTCATCGAGCATGCTGGCTGTCTGACGTTTCTGCTTAAGCACTGAGTGGTAGCTAACTGCAAAGCGGTGCGATTCGTCGCGGATCCGTTGCAATAGTTTGATTAAATTGGTGTTATGCGGAATATTCAGCAAAATGAAGTCTTCACTTTCAGTGATGAAGCCACCTAATTTCTGCAACATTACGGTGTCCAAGGTTATATTTGAGCAATCTTCAAGTGGCACTTCCGAAGACACGCCAACCGCCGGTTTTTTGATAACAATTTGCTCCTCGCGCTTGGCCAGCCCAATGAACGGGATCTTAGTCATACCCATTTCATCACGGGCCCGGAGGGCAGCATCGAGCTGACCCTTGCCGCCGTCGATCAGCATTAGGTCGGGCTTGCCCCAGGCTTTGAGGTTTTTTTCACTCAAACGGCGGCGAATGGTTTCGTTCATGTTGTAAAAGTCGTTGTTATGGTCTTTTTTGGTCTTAAACTTGCGATATTCGCCCTTGTTGGAAACGCCATTAGTAAACACCACCATGCTAGCCACTACATCGGTGCCCGACATATGTGAAATATCATAGCCCTCGATGCGGTACGGGTATTTGGGCATGCTTAACAAGTTAACCAACTCTGTGAGGGCATGGTCTTTGCTGATATCCATAAACTCTTTGTCACTAAAGATGACCTGTTTGTTTAGATTTTGCAGCGAGAACAAACGGTTGCGCATCTGGGCAGCTTTTTCAAACTCCGAAGCCTTGGCGTAAGCCTTCATTTGCTTTTCGAGCTCACGCAAAATACTGGTGCGCTTGCCTTGGATTACCAACATCAGTTGGCGCAGGCAGGCACGGTAATCTTCCAGACTTGTTTTGCCCTCTTCCAGGCCCGGATCAAGTCCCAGGTGATAATATAAAGTCGCCCGTTTCTGACCGCCGGGCTTTTTGACCGCAAACGGAAAGATCTTACGCAAGATCCGCAGCGCTTTACGCACCGACAGCGCACTAAAATATGGTCCAAAATAGCGGGCGCCGTCATCGAGCGGCCGACGGGTCGTAGTAACCGTTGGGTAGTCACTGTCATAGTCGATGCGAATATAGGTCATCGACTTGTCGTCGCGCAGCAGAATATTATACTGCGGCATGTAGCGCCGGATCATCTCGGCTTCTAAAAATAAAGCCTCGAGCTCGCTATCAACCACCATCCAATCGGTATCAACAATTTCTGCAACTAGTGCTTCGGTCTTAGGATCACGAGCCCGGGATTTCTGAAAATACTGGCGCACCCGGTTGCGCAGCACTGCCGCTTTGCCAACATAAATAATCGTCCCGGCTCGGTCTTTATGGAAATAAACACCGGGTTCTTTAGGCAATTCTTTTAACTTGGCTTGCAGGGCTGCATTCATAGCCCCTTAATTATACATCTACCGGTTGAGCGAAATGCCGCCAAGCCAACCGCGAACTTTGTCCCAGAGTTCTTGACGCCGTTCTGCGTTTTCCTGACGCATACGTGCTTTAGCGCTCTCACGCGATTCATCCTCGATTCGCTTGTGGCGGATTTTATTCATATGTTGCTGCAGCTCGCGCTCCGGCGAATCATCTGGCGCATCAAATGCCAAGAGAGATACTCGGGTATAGTAATCAATCGCTACTATCCCCCATTCAGGTGTTGGCCGGTCGAATAGCTTCTCCACCACCTCTTCTGTAAGCGGCAATCTGTCGGCCATTATTTCTAAGTTTTGTGTGTTTTGTGCTTCCATGTATCTATTATACGCATCGTGTGGTCTAATGATAGCGTGGATATTGATACTTATAAGCCACCCCTGGTGACCTACCATGGCTACGGCGAAGACCGCAGTTTTGATGAAAAGGACCGCGAATTATGGGAGCGCTTTGTCGGCATCGTGGGAGATATCGCTTTGGCTGATGTTATCCAAATGTCGCGTGGCCAGCCAATGCCTAAGCATTTTGAAACAAATTACGAAATCGTGCCGATTACCGCTCTGCAAACCTCTTTTGCGACACTTAACAGCATGCGCAAAGATTATACTAAACCAGCTCATATTCGCTGCGATTACCGTGGCCCAGGCGGCAAAATAACCGGCGATGCCGGTTTGGGCATTGGGCTGGCTCACCGCCAACAGCTCGAAGCCGTGGCCGTAGCCGGGTTGGCAATTCAAGCCCAGGCTATCAAAGTCGTTCAAATTCAAGGCGTTGGTCCATCACGCCCCGATGCACAACGTCGGGCGGAGTCAGGCCTATACGCCGGCTTTGAGTGGCGCCAGGCATTGCTACGCTGCTGGGAAAAAGTTGCTAAGGAACTGGATATTCCAAAAGTTATGGTCCAGACTGCCCGGCGTAACATTTGGGGACTTGTCAATGGTAGCGATCCAGCCGTCAAGGGCCCAGCTTTTTATGCCTACGACGATGTAGCCAAAGCCATGGGTTATCAGCAGCTTACAACCGCCAGCCCTAATACCAGCGGTAACTGGGTCAAGGAGCTATAATATCTTTATGAGAACCAAAGCATTTTTGCAAAAATTTGAAAAACGCAGCCAGAAAATAAGCCTTTGGCTAGGTCTTCTATTTATCGCCGGTGTCTTAGGGGCATTTGCTAGCACCAGTTTAGTGCGGCTATACCATCAGCCAGGCCGCACATATGAACGCATCAACATGCCAGCTGAACTAAACCTCGACTACAAAGATAAAACCGCTCGGCCTAAGGGTGATGGCTGCCCGTGCACTGTTTTCTGGGGCTATCGCTACAGCTTTAAGCAAGGCATCAATACACGGCAGGCGCTGGCACTCGCCAAGCAAGCAATTGAGGACGCTGGTTATACTGTCACGGACATATCTAAAGAGTTTGGACCTGGCAGCTTTTTGTTTCGCCTCCCAGAACGCGATGATAGTGTCGAACGACCTTCAGTTCTCGTGTTGCCTAGTGAGAATCAGGACCAACCCATGGATCCAAATCATATATACGTGAAGATAAGCCAGATAATCTAAGCGACTGGCGCTGCAGCGTGCTTATCGCAAGAAATCTTAGCCTGCCCAGCGCAATCTTCGCAAACCACAAACTGCAAATTGCACGATGGGTCAGAGCAATTTTCTTGGTTGCTGGTTTTGGCACCGCAGTGCGCGCAAACGCCGATATCTTGTGACGAATCGCTAAAGGCCACACTCATGCGGCGGTCAAAGACATAGCATTTGCCTTCCCAAAAACCATCGTCACCAAATTGCTGGCCGTATTTTACGATGCCACCTTCCAGGTGGTAAACATCTTCAAAGCCCTGGTGCTTCATGTAGGCGCTGAGGTATTCGCAACGAATGTCGCCGGTGCAGTAGGTTAAGACTGGCTGGTCTTTGGGCAGTTTTTCGAGCTCTTTTTTGACATCTTTGAATGTTTTAATGTTGGGTGTGATGGCATTTTTAAATTTGCCAACGGCCGATTCGTAGTCGTTGCGGGCATCAAAAATAATTGCGTCCGGGTGCTCTTGCAAGTATTGGTGCCAGGCGGCTGGACGCAGCGGTGTGCCTGTGTCAAAAACATCAAAGGCTTTGCCGCTTGCCGTTTCTGGCTCGAGAGTCACCAATTCTTTGCGGACTTTAATGCTCAGCTTTGGAAAATCTTCGCGGCTACCATCACTCCACTTGTATTCGATGCCTTTGAATTGCGGAGTTAGATTCATCTCCTTGACATAGGTTTTGACATCGGCCAGCTCGCCACCAAGTGTGCCGTTAATGCCGTGTTCCGAAATAATCACCCGGCCGCGCAAGTTTAGGCGCGTTGCTAGCTCGCGCTGCCAGCGCATAGTCATAGTCGGATCGGCCAAAGGTACAAATTTATAGTAGAGAATAATCTTTTGCATGTCGCTTAAGAGTTTAATTGAAAATCAGTATTAAGATCAAGGAATAGACAATCACAACTGCCGTAATGCCAATCCAATCAGCAGAATCCGAAGTGTCGATAATGTCATGCTGTGCCTGTTTGGCGCCAGCCGAGACTGCTTTAGTCGCTTTCTTAGCTGTTTCCTGGGAAGCAGCTGCAACTTGTCCACCAATCTCGGCCAGTAACCCACCGGCTGCCACGGCCACACTTGAGACACCTTGACGGAGCTTCTCGGCCTGTGGGCTGCTGCGTACCCGGCGTAACAACGGATCACGTTCAAAACTCTGCTCTTTGACTAGAATCTCCTCTGATAGCTGCTTCTTGACATCGCCGCCACGTAAGTAGACCTCAACGACCGCCTGCAGGCCTTCTTTGTCGATGCGCTTGGCGTTATAAATATCTTTCAGACTTATGCCTTCGATCTTAATCTCTTTAGCAATCCGCATCAGCTCGCCGCGGCCCATGTCATTGGTTATCGGAGCTTCAGGGCTAGCTTCGATGTTTTTTGCAAAATTAGTAGTGCTGTGTTCGGCAGGCATTGGTTCCTTTTGACGGCTAACTTCAACACTTGTTGGCATTACCGTAGTACGACTTTCATGGATATCGTGTTCGGTTTCACTGCGTGGAATATCGTGGATTGGTGCGGCTTCAAGCGTGGGCATTTGCTCTGGCAGCACATCGTAATTGTTGGTTTTGCTAGCAACTTCGGTAGCGGCGGCGTGACCTTTTTGATAACCTTCGGCTTGAGCGGCTTCGACCGCCTTACGCTTGCCACGGCGGCCAAGCCACCAACCAGCGGCTACACCAGTCCAAGCAGCCCGGCTAACATCTGAGGTTGAACGCTGGTAGCCTTCAGGAATATCACTACTGTAGCGTTTGCGGCTAGTGCCGTATAGTGGTGCCGCGGCCGGCGCATCAATGGTCATTTCGCCAGAACCACCGGCTCCGGTTGCTGACATTTCGGCAGCCATGGCTATACGCGGTTCGGCTTCTTCGGCTTCGGAGCCCCAAATTAAGCGCTGGTATTCGCTAAAACTTGGCGGCACTGGTGGTATGTCGCTGACTGGTTCTTCTTCAACAACATCGGCAGTCTCGGCCTGAGCCTGGTGCTCAATTGCAGGCTCTTCGTGCGGAGCTTCTTGAGGTGCTTCTTGGTTGCTCGTCGTAACCGTCTCAGCCACCGGCAATGGGTAGCCAGCCAAAATATCACGCAAACTAGTAGCTGAAGCTTCCGATTTTGGCTGAGGCGCCGGCTGCTCAGGGTACTCGGGAACGGGTGTAGGTTCTTCGGCCACATCTTCGGAGACCAACTCGCCGTGCTGTGCCGGTTGGGCAACGATGTCGTTGTGTAAGCGAATCTCAACATCACCGGCCGCAAAGTTATCAGTTACGCTTTCGGCATCGGCAATAACATCTTCTTTGTCACCACGCTTCCAGATTTCGGCACTATCATCGTCTTTATCAGCTTTGTCATGACCTTCAAAGGCCGCATCAGTCCAGCTAGAACGGCGACGTTCAGCCAAACTAACATCGTTATCAAGCTCTGCAATAGGCAGTTTAAATGCCGGTCGGCTATCGCTGGCACGGTGTTTGCCGCCCTTTTTATCCTTTTTCTTGTCTTTATTCTCGGGAGACTCTGAAGAACCGCCGGTTTCCCGGTGTTGGAACGATTGCCATTCGTTGCCGTCTGGCTGGTTGCTGTCTGATCTTTCAAATCCCACGGTTCTGTTCTCGTCTCATTACTATCGCCCACTAAGTATACCACATCGACCCCTGTTATGCAAGTATTTGTTGCATAACCGCTAACGATTGTGGTATGATGCCAACTATCTTTATTAAATTAACGGGAAAGCCGGCAAAACATGTACTTTACTACCCTGACCTTGAGTGGCTTAACCGTTCTCTCTTGAATCAACACTAAACTTTTTACAACAAATATTTCGTAGATAGCGTTTCTAAAACGCTTGTCGTCGTATATCTGGGCAGCGCCAAGGAGGGCTGATCCCATGTCCATAAAACCATTCAAAAAATACCCCTCACTCCAAGCCTTTGCCAGCTATATTGGCACGTACAAAGGTGTGTTCTGGGCTACCCTGACGGTGTTTGCTCTGTCGGATATTGTCCTGATGACAATTCCCTGGCAAATCGGTCAATTAACCCAAAGCTTGACCAGCCACAGTGACAACATCGCGTTTTGGACCATACTGCTTATCGCCAGTAGTGCCGGCCATGACACCATCTGGCGTATTGCCGAAATCATGTTCCTCAAACTATTGACCACCCCAAACAACCGCTTTGAAGATTTCGTGTACCGGTCAGTTTTGCGCCACCCGTACAGCTTTTTTGTCGATAAATTTACCGGCAAAATTAGCAGCTACACCAACACGCTGGGCCAAGAATTCCGTGAGCTCATGGACAATATCTGTTACCAGTACATTAACTTGTTAGTGTCGATGCCAATCGTGATCATAACCATGTTCAGCGTCAACCTATACACCGGTTTGGTATTTGTGCTTTGTTTGTTACTCATGTACTTTACTGGTCGCAAGCTGGCGGTCAGCATGTCCGATTCCGAAAAAGTCGAAGCCGACAAGCGTTCAAGCCTCAATGGTTTTGCGGTTGATACGGTTGCAAATTTTGTTAGCGTCAAAGCCTTTGGTAGCGAAAAACGCGAGGCCAACCGACTCAAGCACCAGCGCGGTGCTGTCATTACTGCCGCCGCTTACTCCTTTAACCGCGCCCTGTGGTTCTGGGGCGTCATGAGCGTTTTTGTTCGCTGGGTCATTTGGCCGAGTACCTTCGTGCTTAACGTTTACTTGTACACCCAAAATGAGATCAACTTAGCACAAATGACCACTTTCCTGGCGATGATCGTGCTGTTTTCCAACTACATCTGGGAAGTTATCTGGAACATCTCACAGATCAACATCAAGCTAGCCCGGGTTGAAGAAGCTTACCGCTATCTGTTTGGCACCCATAACATCATGGACGAAGAGCATGACGACATTACTATGCTCAGCGAAGCCGCTTTCACTAAAGATTTGGAGCTGCGCAATGTCAGCTTCGCCTATCCTGACAAACCAAATTCGCTCGTGTTGCATGACGTGTCGCTAAAAGTTAAGCGCGGTGAAAAGATTGGTATCGTTGGTCCAAGCGGTGGCGGCAAATCGACCCTCATGAAGTTGCTGCTCGGTTACTACCCAATCACATCTGGCGAGTTGCTGCTTGATGGCAAAGTAGCCAACAACCAAGCCTTGACTGACTTGATCGCCTATGTCCCCCAAGACACCGCTGTCTTCCATCGTTCACTTAGTGACAACATCGCGTACGGGCGACCAAATGTTACACAAGCCGATATTGAAGCCGCCGCCCGCCATGCCCAAGCTCATGATTTCATCAAGACGCTCGACGAAGGCTATGATACGCTGGTTGGTGAACGCGGAGTTAAGTTAAGTGGCGGCCAACGGCAGCGGATCGCCATTGCCCGGGCCATCTTAAAAGACGCGCCGCTGCTAATGCTCGACGAAGCCACCAGCGCCCTGGATAGCGAAAGCGAAAAGCTGATCCAAAAAGCTCTTACCGGTCTGATGGAACACCGCACATCACTGGTTATCGCCCACCGCCTCAGCACCATTCAGCACATGGACCGGATTGTCGTTTTTGACAAGGGTACCATCGTCGAGGAAGGCAATCACAAACAACTACTTGAACAAGGCAAAATCTATGCTAAACTTTGGTCGCACCAGACCGATGGCTTCATAGAAGATTAGGACTAAGGAGGACACTATCAACGATTCACGACGACCCATCGATAAACAAACAATCCGCTTTTTCTGGCAAGCATGCCTAGAAAACCGGCGTTTGTTCCGCCTGGCTTCACTGCACACGCTAGGCTCAATTTTGCTGACCACGATCACCCCGTTTTTCGCTGGCAAAATTATCGGTTCGTTGTACGTTGAAGGTGCTGACCACTTCCGGTTTGTGCCGTACTTTATCGGTACAGCACTTTTGGGAGCAATCTGTAACCGCATTGGCTTCCCCGCCCTATTGGCATTACAGGCCCGTACCCAAAGTGTGTTACAAGCTCGTTGTCTTAACGCCCTGCTTAACCGGGGCGTCAGCTTTCACAGCAATAATGTCGGCGGCAAGTTGGTCTCTGATGCAACTGATTTTCCCAATGCCTTTGGTACCCTCATTATGTCGGTCTTTGGTACGCTGCTGCCGTTTAGCATCACGCTAATCGTCGGTACGGTCATCATGTTCCTGCACTCCTGGATTCTTGGCTGTCTGATATTGGCCATGGCCGTTTTCACTCTAACCTCCAGCTATATCGACAGCCGGCGCCGGGCTGCGCTGCGCGTTGAACGGCTTAAGGCTAACAAAGCGGTTACTGCCCACTTGGCCGATTCGGTCGTCAATGTTCAAACCGTAAAAACTTTTGCCCGCGAAGACAATGAATACAGCCAGCACCTCGGCCTCAACCAGCAATTGCTTGACTTGCGTTTGCGGGACTGGCTGCACACCGCGGTTAAGGGCAATTCCCGGATTGTCAGCCTACTGGCACTACAAGTCATCTTTGTCATCAGCTTGATTTACCTGGTGCCGCGAGACCCATCGCTGTTGGGGATCGGTATCTTCGGTTTTACTTTCACCATCACCATGAGCAACCGCTTGTTTGATGTCAGCCTTATGCTGCTCAACATCGAAGATGCACTGTTGCAGGCTTCACCAATGACCGAAATCTTGCAGCAAGAAACCGAGATTAAAGATGCTAAAAACGCCAAGCCTTTGAAGGTTAGCAAAGGCGCCATCGTGCTCAACCAAGTTGGCTTCCGCTATGCCGACGCCAAACAAAACAGCCATATCTTCAGCAAACTCGACATTGATATAAAACCCGGCGAAAAAGTTGGGCTGGTCGGCCCAAGCGGTGGCGGCAAATCGACTCTAACCCGCTTATTGCTACGCTTTGAAGATATCGATAGCGGCAGCATCAGCATCGATGGCCAAAATATCGCCGAAGTCACCCAGGCATCGCTGCGCCAATCACTATCATATGTACCCCAAGAACCGTTGTTGTTCCACCGCACCATTTTGGAAAACATTGCCTATGGCCGACCCAGCGCCAGCCGCCAACAAATCGAAAAAGCCGCCAAACAAGCCCATGCCCATGACTTTATCCGCGAGTTATCGGACAGCTACGACACAATCGTTGGCGAACGCGGCGTCAAACTCAGCGGCGGCCAGCGGCAGCGGATCGCCATTGCCCGGGCTATCTTAAAAGATGCTCCCATTCTAGTACTCGACGAAGCCACTAGCGCCCTAGACAGCGAAAGCGAATCCTACATTCAAGACGCTCTCAACCAGCTCATGAAAAACCGTACGGCAATTGTCATTGCCCACCGCCTCAGCACCATTCAGCACATGGACCGGATTTTGGTGCTCGAGGATGGCACTATCACCGAGCATGGTTCCCATGCTACACTTTTAAAACAAAAAGGTACCTACGCCAAATTATGGAAACATCAATCGGGCGGCTTTATCGACGAGTAGCAGTCTATGTATTTTGAGATACCGGCAATCGGCGAACCACACGGCGTTTTTGCCAAAGATAACTATCAAGAAAAGTTACAAATAGCCTCGCGTGACTTGCGCGGGTTACTAGTACCTGGTGCATCAAACCTAACAGCTGTTGAGTTTGTTGGCAGCGAGTTTACGATTATCGAGGGTGCGGCTAGCGAAACTTCGCTAGCCGCCCAGAACGACCTGGAGCTCACACCCGAGCAAATCCGGGAGAGCATTATCGAAGTTAACAGCAGTATTGGCGAGCGAGCCGGCGGTGATGTCCAGCGACTGATGACACTCTTAGGTAACGTAGCACTGGCTCGCAGTAATGGCGGCATACATGCTGGAGCCGCCTTGCCATTCATGCTCCATGCGCTCCAACCTGAATGGGCAGTTTGGCAGCAGGCCTATTTTGAGCCCTCACCGGATACATCTTTTGAGCTATACACTACAACATTCTGCGATAACCAACACTATAGCAACGCCCGAACCGTCCAAGCCATCATCAAAGGTGAGTCGCAAACTACATCGGCTAGCCTGCTAGAGATTGACGAAACAGTTATAGCTGCCGACACAACACTACGACCAAGGTACGATGCCTTACTCGTTTACAGCCACCACTACTTCACGAACAGAGGTGAGATTCCCAATATTATCAAAGGCGCATACAGCCCCAACGAATTAGGCGAGGTGCTAACACTCCTTGAGCAGAGCTGTCCGAACGCTGACATCGAAGGCTTGCCAGCCCGTAATAAAGTCATCGAGTCGCTCCGCCGTTATGGTTTAGCCGCCAGAGCGTCCCAGCGGCTCAGCCACGAAGTCGGCAGAGATCCGGCAGAACCAAGTTTGGCAATCGTGGCAGCCATCCAGAGAGCCGTTGCCAACTTGCGCTAGTTACCACTATGTCTAATAATTTCGAACTCGATCTCAGCCCCTTAGAAGATTTCTATACAGAGCCATCAAACCAGCAAGCTCTGCAAGCAGCCAGCTATGCCGCCCGGGTGCTCCTGCTGCCAAGCAGTGCCGATTACATGATGATCGAATGTGTCGGAGACGATCTTCAACCAACATTTGGTGGTGACGGCGGCGAAAGAGATCAGGAATGCGTGCTTATTGCTAAACATCAACTGGCCGACCACATTGGGCGGCTGGCGGCAATTAGCGTTCTTAATAGCGAGTTCAACGCTGACCAACGGCCGAATAGCAGAGCGATAATCCGCCAATTAATACCCCGTTGGGCAACTTGGCAAACAGCCAAACCATCGCTCAATATTATCGGAGCCAAGGTACAAGCTGTATCACTTCGTAATCTGCATGGCTTTGGCGCTTATACGCTTGCCGAAAACACTCAGGTAACAATAGACCGTGAATGGCACCAGCTACACCTAACCACCACCGAGGTTGATGGGCAGGTCGTAACCGCCGAAGCCAGGAAGCAAGTTACACTGCAGCATGCCTACACGGCATTTAGGCATTACTTTCAAGGCCATGATAATAGCCGGCTGGCCTGGATGCTCATGAAGGGTAGCTGCCCACCAGCCGAAATAGACAATATAGTCGAACAGCTGCGCACTATGGGCTCGGACCAGGTGAGCGGTTGCAGTATTTCGCGTGATGAGGCAATAGCCGTCATGCGCGACTACCGCGAAAAACCTACACAAATAAGCGGTGCAACAGAAAAGCTCGGCCTACCTGAAGCCGAGCCTGACCTATCAATAGTAGCGCAAATGAGCGACCTGTTACGGCCGCTCCGTGCGCTTAAGTAACTACTGTTTCTCGGGGTTGTGACCCTGTTCTTTGTCTTCAAATTCCTTCTTGCCACCTGGACGGATTTCGTCTTTCTGGGTGTCCTCTTCGGCACTACTCTCGTGTTCCGAATCGACATTTTCTTCGTCACCAGCTTCGGCTTCACCGGCAGCTGCATCATTGGCGGCAGCTAGGGCACTCGGCTCAAAGACGCTGGCAATTTGCTGGCTTGGATCAGTTTTAACCTCAACACCATTTGGCACAATTAAATCTGCAACCGTTAGGTGGTCACCGACTTCGACCAGCTTTTCGCCATCAAACTCAAGTGAGTCAGGCAGGTCTTTTGGAAAAGCCATGACTTCAACCGTGTCGAGGTTGTGTAATACGATCAAACCGTTGCGCTCAGCAGGTGACGAATCGTTGCCCTCATCGTACTTAACATGTAATGGTATTTCGGCCTCAACTTTTTGGTTGGCCTTAACAGCGTTAAATACCACATGAGTCATAGTGTTTTTATGTGGGTCGATATCGACTTTTTTAATAAGGGCCGTGTACTTTATGCCTTCGGCATTGATCTGTACCGGGTGGTGTTTGCCAGCTTGGCGGTACATCTTCACCATTTCCACATAGTCGCCCGATACGATAATGGATTCTTTGCCGTGGTCATGAATAACCGCCGGTACTAAGCCCTGATGACGCAGCTGCTTAACCTGTTTACCTGTTACTTCACGTTTTTTCAATGTCACTGAAATTGCATCAGACATGTTATATCTCCGTTGTTCCCTCTGTTTGCACTCTTATAGTACATATAGTGTAACAAACATTTGCACTATCTGGTAGCTGGATATAACCTGGGCTCCAGCAAACCGGCAAGCTTGCCGGTATTAGTTAAACACGCTAAACTAACGGTAATGTTAGATCCCAATAGCTTACTTGGTGGCGCCAGTGTCTTGGCCGGTCTGCTGATCATTGGCGCGATTGTTTTTGCCGAATCGGGTTTATTAGTCGGTTTCTTCTTACCTGGCGACACACTACTGCTAAGCGCCGGTATTCTGGCCGCTCAAGATAAACTGCCACTTGCATTGACTATCACGATCATCGCCGTAGCAGCTATTGCCGGCGACAACCTTGGCTACCACATCGGCAAAAAACTTGGTCCACGGCTGTTCCGCAAAAAAGATGGCATTCTATTCCGCCAGGAGTATGTCGAACGTGCCGAGAAATTCTACGAACGTTTTGGCGCCCAATCAATGCTCTTTGCTCATTTTATACCAGTTGTCCGTAGCTTCGCGCCACTGGTTGCCGGCGTGGCCCACATGGACCGCCGCAAATTCGTTATCTACGACGCCATCGGCGACATCGTTTGGGCGGTCAGCGTAACGCTTATCGGCTACTGGTTTGGTAGTAAAATCCCCAACATCGACCACTACATTTTACTGTTTATCGCACTGGCGACAGCTGCCACCTGCGGACCTATGCTTTGGCACTTACTGGTCAACAAGCGCTTTTGGATAACTGTTGGTAAAAAACTAGGCTTTACTAAGCGGTAGGCGTTCGCTCGCGGAGCAGCTTAGCCGCATAGCGGCGTAAATCTTGATGCTCGGCCACAGTTAAATACGGCGCAACCTTAAACGGACTAGCAATCGCTGCTTCTAGCACCGATTCGCCGAGGCTACTAACAGCTACAGGAGTGCGTTCGGTAATACCGTCGAGAATTGGCCGGCTTGTATTATCACCGTAGGCGGTTTGGGTTAAAACACGTTCTGCCTGAGCAGGCGTAAGGTGACTGTTGCGGTCGGTTCGCCAATCTAGGTAACGTCGACGCCAGTAGCTAGGACGGCTTGCGAGTGAAATGGCTGTTATAGCTCCCGCCAATCCAAGCCCTATCGCCTCGTACGGCAGTTTAACGGGCGGCTGGTGTACGGCATCGACTGCGGCTTGCCATTCTTTTTCCAATTCGTCGGCACTTTTATCTGGCAGGCCGGCGGCTTTAGCTGTTCGACCCCTAATAGGTGGCGTGCCATCGAAAATTTGACCTTTGTCCCCTACAAGCCAAGCATGACTGTCAGATAGAAATTGATCGTCTTCCCGATTTACAAAATAACCGCTAGCATACGCAAGTGGCTCGGTAGATCCACGCTCTTCATTCTCAATACTTAAGGTAGTTGCGGCTATGTTACAATTGGCAATCTTAGCCGCCATAACCCGTTGTTTAAATGATTGCCAGTCCTCCACACCATCGAGAGTTTTATCTAGCTCTTTGGTATTGTCATAGCTAAAGTCATTGGTCATGGCATCAAGGTCCTGAAATAGAGGGCCATATCCGGCGCTTACTTCAACGGATGGATTAACAATGCCGTCTACCGTCATGTCCTGGGTAGCTTTCGATCCGCCTTTGCCGGCTACAAGATCATAACTCACATATTCGGCTGCGCCTTTGCTGGTGTAGCTTAGCTTAGTAGTACCATCAGGCCGAGACAGCGCGATAAACGGTACTGCATTGCCTTCTGCATCAGTAACCCGAACGCCAGCCAATGCAGTTCGTTGCTTAATTGGCAAGTAAACTTCGGTAACCGTACCCTCGCCGTCATTAAAGTTCCAACCGCTGACAGTTACATAGCTCTCTGCTTTTGTCACTGCATCAATATCGCCAAGAACCTGCCAACCTTCACTGTTCTGGTGAATCCACTTCATGTCTTTAGCATCAAAGCGATAGCTTTTATCAGTGCCATAGTAACCGGCGACATCAGCATCACCATGCGTATCAATTTTCCATGCTGGATAGCCAGTGCTCTCTGATCGGCCAACAGGACTATCCAGTGATGTACCGCCAAGCAGCCCCATCAGTTTGTTCTCGACTACTGTGCCTGCAGTAGTTACGCCGAAAAACGCTGGAGGCGCCAACACGGCACCAAGCACCATGCTACCAACCACTTTTCGCATACGAAGCGCCAGACTCTGAGCGCGATCGCGACCCACCGATTCAAGTGCTCGGTCACCCCACTCCATAGCTGATTCCAGGACGAGAGAATCCTGCTCATTAACCGGTATTTCAATCTCTGTCAACTTTTCTTCTGGGTTGCGGCTATAAAATGCATTGAGCTGCTTAAGCTCTTGGAATAAGCGGCCAACAGCTGGCAAAACATCCGATGACAACAATTCAGGCCGGCCAAGTATTTCTTGGATGGCATCATCGCTTGCCGTTACTTTCGATAATAAGAGTTTGTCAGGCACCTGGCCGCCTTCGGCATCATAAACTTGAAGTGCTATATCGAACTGGTCACTTGCTTGGCCTGGTACCGTGTAATAATTAGTCCGCAGTCGCACATTTTCAATCCGGTCATGATGACTGGTCGCATTAATCGTTTCCTGTAATGCCCGACGAGCATGGGGTCGCAGGTCATCAAGTATTTTCTCAATTGACCGGCATGAACCCGGCACCAAGTTGCGGTCGGAGGCAAACGGCATGTCTTCAATGTCGCCAAACCTGCTATACAAGCGATCAATCAGCGCGCGGATCACAACTTGTTTTTCCTGAGGATACCTTTCAGGCATGAGCAGGTGTGTTTTTATCGTCCGGTCGCCAGCCGCACTACTGAAGTCACCAGCATCAACATGAACATAGGCTTTATGCTGCTGTGCATTATCAACCGGTCGCAAATCGAGGTCAGGTTTAAGATACCCTAGATGATTACCTAATGATGCTGCAGGCGCATCTGTTGCAACATCTGGGCGCATAGCCATGGCCAACCTTCGTGGAAGTACCATACTGTCGACACCTGATGCTTCCAGCACATACGCTAACTCGACTATCTGGTCTCTACTAAGCGAGCCTTTTGCGGGCTTACTGGCGACCGGTAACACAACAGCCGCAACCGCCGCGTCGCCATCATTGTGAGTATATGTCACTAATTCGATGGAGTGGCCGTGTGTAGACAAAGTCTTCCAGTCCTCACGACCCACATCTGGACGAGGATTTTTCTTAAGATTATACAAAGCACCAAGCCCAGCACCGACACCTGCGATACCGCTATAGGTGATGCTCGGATACACAGCAATGGCACCGGCGGAACCAGCACTTAAACCACCTATGATTTCTCCAATGCTCACCCTAGTTGCGTTCATCCAGTACTGATGGTTTTCTTTGGCCTGAAACGCATCATAACCATCTTGGCGACACTGCTCAACCATATGTTGTAGTTCGCCCAGTTTGCTATACGGCTCGTTCTCTGCAAGCTCTTCAGGAGCTTCAACTGCTGGTTCTATGGCAATATGAGACAAGACGTCGTAGGCGTCTGATCGCATGCGGGCAACAGCCAACTCGTCGGCTGTTGCGTTGAATGGTGCCGTTTCTTGCTCAATTGACATAATTCTTGACAATATTATAGCATATTTGTATGTATTTTACAATAGTTTTAAGCGTAAGCCTGAATATTACGCAACTTCTTACAGTGAATTGCAATTGAACATAATATCAGCTATGCTATAACGCATTATGTCATCAAACCACAATATGCCCACAGAACCAATCCCAGTAATTGATGAATCTCCTCAATCAGAAGGCATTAGCCGACGCCGGTTCAATGTCGAGATACTGCTTGGCGGTCTTGGCTTTGGCGCACTTGGAGCGATGGCTACCGAAGAAGGTATGATAATCTACGACCGCTATTTTAGCGACGATACGCCTAGCGGTAACACTCCAGAAGTAAGAACCGAAGAAGCAGTCACCGGACTACGCGACCCAGCAAAAAAACACCTGGCGCGCCAGATCACCTCAACCTTCGAATATTCGACAACCGAAATCCCCTATGACCGAGCACAAAACATCAACGACGGCCGCGGCATTACCGCTGGGCCGGACGGCTTCACCTCGGGCACTGGTGATTTGCTCTTAGTTGTTCACCGCTACAGCGTTTTGCGCCCAAACACACCACTGTCCAAATATGAGCCAGCTTTGAAGAAAATCACTCAATCAGTCGCACCCGGTGAAATGACCGATGATGTTACTGGACTTAATGGTTTTATAGAAACATGGGGCGAAACCTCGCGTACTGACCCAGTCTTAAATCAGGTTCAAGATGTTGTTTCCGATGAGCTCTACTTTGACCCAGCTATGAAGCGCTGCGAAGACACCGGTATCAAGACTGCCATTGGCCAGGAGATTATCTGGGACGCTATTATTCAACACGGCGAAGGCGAAGATAAAGATGGCCTGCCAGCTATGATGAAGGAAGTAACAGACCGTATCGGTGTGGTTAACGGCAATGAAGTTGCCTGGCTGCACGCTTTCCTCGATGTTCGTGCCGAGCATCTCAAGAATGCTGCCGAAGAAAAGACCCGCGAAGGCTGGTTAGCAGCTGTTTCACGCGTCGACGCCCTGCGTTCAATCCTTGACAGTGGTAATCTCGAGCTCGACCTGAGCAAGGGTCCAATCAGCTGGACGGTTTACGGCGACAGTTTTACTTTGAAGCAGTCATAGTTTTCTTGAGGAATTGCGCCGTGTAGCTGCCCTCGACGGTAATGACCTGTTCCGGCGTGCCCTCGGCAATCACTCGGCCACCGCCTGAACCACCCTCGGGACCCATATCGATAATCCAGTCGGCATTCTTGATAACATCGAGATTGTGCTCAATAACGATCATGCTGTTGCCGGTATCGACCAAAGCGTGCAAAATGTTCAACAGTTTTTCAACATCTGCGGTGTGTAGGCCAGTGGTTGGTTCATCTAAGATATAGACAGTACGGCCAGTGGCTCGGCGTGATAATTCGGAAGACAGCTTAATGCGCTGTGCCTCGCCGCCACTCAAAGTGGTAGCTGATTGGCCAAGCCTAATATAGCCGATGCCGACCTCTACCAGCGTCTGCAGCTTGCGGGCAATGGCTGGAATGTTTTCAAAGAATTCCAAAGCCTGCTCGCAGGTCAACTCCAAGATGTCGCTAATGGTTTTGCCCTTGTAGCGAATTTCGAGGGCTTCGCGGTTGTAGCGCTTGCCATGGCAGACTTCGCATGGCACATAGACATCGGGCAAGAAGTGCATTTCGATTTTGATAATGCCATCGCCGGCACAGTTTTCGCAACGTCCACCCTTAACGTTAAAACTAAAGCGGCCGGGGCCGTAGCCACGTAACTTAGCCTCCGGAGTTTGGGCAAATAGTTCGCGGATTGGTGTAAACAGGCCAGTGTAAGTTGCCGGGTTAGACCGCGGTGTGCGGCCGATTGGCGATTGGTCGATAATGATCGCCTTGTCGAGTTCTTTTATACCTTCGATGTCATCGTGGCGGCCAGGCACGGCATTGGCACGCATCAAACGGGCTTGTAGCTCTTTGGATAAGATATCGTTGATAAGGCTGGATTTACCGGAGCCGCTGACGCCGCTGACGACCACAAATTTACCAAGCGGGATCGAGACATCGACACTTTGCAGGTTATTTTCGCGGGCGCCCTTGATAACCAGCTCTTTGCCATTGCCCTTACGACGCTTTTTAGGCGTTGGGATAACTTTGGCACCCGACAGATACTGACCGGTGATGCTTTCTTTGACTTTGGCAACTTCGGCTGGTGTGCCACTAGCCACCACATGGCCGCCATGAATGCCGGCGCCCGGACCAATATCTAACAGGTAATCAGCAGTGCGAATTGTCTCTTCGTCGTGCTCAACTACGATCACACTGTTGCCCAGATCACGCAGATGTTCCAAAGTCTTGATTAGGCGATCGTTGTCACGCTGGTGTAAACCGATACTGGGTTCATCGAGCACATACAGCACACCCTGCAAGCCGGAACCGATTTGGGTCGCCAAACGGATACGCTGAGCTTCACCGCCACTCAGAGTCGTGGCTGAGCGCAACAGCGTCAGATAGTTAAGGCCAACATCTTGCAAGAACTGCAGCCGGGCACAAATTTCCTTCAAAATTTGATGAGCAATGTGCATTTCGTTGTCGCTGAGTTTTACTGAGTTGAACCAGCCGACTGCCTCGTCAATTGAGGTTTGGCAAACGTCCATAATCGATTTGCCGTGAACGGTGACCGCCAAAACCTCGGGCCGCAAGCGCAAACCCTTACAGGCATAGCATGGCCGTTCTTGCATAAAACGTTCGGTATCGCGGCGGATAAAATCGCTATCGGTTTCTTTGTAGCGTCGTTCCAAGTTGGGGATAACACCTTCGTAGGTGCTTTCAAAGCTACGGCCACCGCCCAATGCTACACGGTAGGTATCTTTGCCGGTACCGTACAAAATACGATCAATATTTTCCTGCGAGATCTGTGCGGTTGGCACATGCAGTGAAAAGTTATGGCGCTCGGCCACTGCCTGCAGCTTTTTTATATACCAGGTGTCGGTGTTAACTCGGTTATATGGCCGGATTGCACCCTCGGCAATTGTCAGACGGCCATTAGGGATGACCAGCTCGGGGTCGACTTCCATACGTGAGCCAATACCGGTACAGATCGGACAAGCACCATGTGGTGAGTTAAAACTAAAGGTCCGCGGTTCAAGCTCGGGGATACTAACTTCGGGGTGATCCGGGCAAGCGTACTGCAGGCTGTAGTCAAACTCTTCGTTAGTATCGGCGCTTATAACCTTTAGACGGCCCTCGGCAACTTCCAAAGCCTGCTCCACACTCTGCGCCAAACGTGAACGTGAGGCTTCGTCATTTACCAAGCGGTCGGCAACAATTTCGATAGTGTGTTTGTACTGCTTGTCGAGCTCCGGAAACTCATCGAGCGCATAGACTACACCATCTACCCGGGCACGTGCAAACCCGGCCCGCTGATACTGCTCGGGAATGTGTTCGAAGGCACCTTTCTTATCGGTAATAATTGGCGACAAAATCATCATGCGGGCACCCTCGGGCAAGGCCGCCACCAAGTCAATAATATTAGCCGCCGTTTGCCGGGTAACCGCTTTGCCACAAACCGGACAATGCGGCACGCCGATACGGGCAAACAACAAACGTAAATAGTCATAAATTTCGGTAACCGTAGCCACGGTACTGCGTGGGTTACGACTGGTCGACTTTTGGTCAATGGAGATTGCCGGCGACAAGCCATCAATTTGGTCGACATCGGGCTTTTCCATAAGACCCAAGAATTGGCGGGCATAAGCGCTGAGGCTTTCGACATACCGGCGCTGACCTTCGGCGTAGATAGTGTCAAATGCCAGCGAACTTTTGCCAGAGCCAGACAAGCCGGTAATAACTACCAGCTTTCCCCTCGGGATCGTAACGTCAATGTCCTTGAGGTTGTGCTCCCGCGCTCCCTTTACAACAATATGCTCTGCCATAAGACGTATCTAGTATACGAAGAATGCTAGATAAAAGATAGTGTTGTTATGCTTGTCCGGCACTTTTGCCAATTAATTAAGGCTTTTTAACCATTTTTTCAGCTTTGCCGCTATAATGTAAGATATGGAGAACTTAAAACGCCGCCTAAAAAGCCTGACGGAACCTCTAAAGCGCAGTTGGAACCGCCTGCCAGCCACCGTTCGTAAGCCGCTGGTTTTTATTATTGGCACAACCATTGTGGTAATTGGCGTACTCTTAATCCCCTTGCCCGGCCCCGGTTGGGTAATTGTTTTTGCCGGATTTGCGCTTTTGGCCACCGAATTCGAACCGGCAGAAAAAATCCGCGACTGGCTAATCCGAATATTTAAAAAAGGCGCCGAATATCTGCGTCTGACATGGGCCTCGATCAGTGGTCGCAGCCATTACGAAACCAGCCAGAACAACCGGGTTCAAGCCAAAAACAAAGCCAAATCTAAGCATTAGCTTAATAAAATCTTATTGCGTTTTTAGCAAACTTGTGCGACTATTTAGTTAACACGAGTAAAGCGAGGGAGCGCACTATGTGGGATCTTATAGTGCTCGGAGATATTCCGGGGACGTCTATTCAAGTTACCTTTAATACCTGGCTGGTGGCCGTGGCGATTACGCTTGGCCTCAGTCTATTCGGCAGCATTTTGCGCAGCCTAATGCGTCGCCATGCCTTCGTGTCACTCAAGATCGCTCGCGTCCTCAAACAAGAAATCCGCTCATTGCGGACCACGGCCCAGGCCGCCTAGCTCTGGTCTTCGTCGTCGCTGAGCGGCATGATGCTTTGACCGTATAATTGGAGTTCTTCAAGCAAGTAGCGACGTTCCGGCGTTGTATCAACATCATTAGCCAACTCTTGCAACCGGTTAAAGAAGGTTGCCAGCCGGCTTTGTGGACGGCCGCTAGTTTCACCAAGCAAACGCTCACGACGGAAGTCTTCCCATTCGCGACGCTCATCATCGTTTAAACTATCAGGGTGGTTGCGCGCTTTGTAGCGCGGTAGTAATTGTTTAAGCCGTTCGTCACGTAGCTTATCGGCAAAGTTCATTATTTCGGCGGCCGGTGCAACCCGAACTGCCCGCAGCGCTTGTTTGTCGCTGTTACCTAGGAAACCTTCATAAATTTGGGCATCAACATCGGCATCTTTGGCAAAACGTTTTTCCTGTTCGCGGTCCATCAGCTCAACCGCCTGTAGAACCCGATTGGCAAATGTGGGGTCACCATGCAGCATTTTACGATGTTTTTTGATGGTTTCCAGGTCAGTCTGGATCCGCTTCCAGCTAGCTTCATTCATAACACCCAGCGGCGCTACAGCCGGACAGTGATTATACTGCATAAGTTTGATCGGCAGCCGCAGCGGGGCGTCTTCATCACGGTTCCAACGCCAGCGGTCGATGAGCTGCTGCGGATTCATTGCCAAAAATTCACTGGGATCACAACGCAAATCATAGACATAAGCGCCCCGGCCTTGTGGTTGCTCGGCGATCTTTTCGACCACTGCCGTTTTCTGGTATTCGCTTGGGTACCTGCCAGTGCTATAGACGAACGGCTGGCCGGCATTGACCACATCTTGCACTTGTTTTTTGCCGCGATGCTCGTACAAAAAATCAAAAATCTTGGGCTGCTTGGAGTGGAGCAATTTGGCAACCGCAATGGTAGCATGGACATCACTAAGGGCGTCGTGAGCGGCGAAATGATCAATTTTGTTGAGCTTCGTCAGCAGTTCCAATCGGTTTGTCGGTTTGCCCTCGGGCGTAAACGGCCACTCGATACCCTCGGGGCGCAGTGCCCGAGTCATACGCACAGCATCAAGCAAATCCCAGCGTGAACAGCCATTTGCCCATTGCCATTCATAGGGGTCATAAAAGTTACGATAGTGCAAAAAGCGCATAAACTCGTCGTCAAAACGCACGGTATTATAACCCAGGAAACAAGTATCCGGTTGGACAACTTCCTGGTAAAAATAGGTCAGAAATTCGGCTTCGGTGATGCCATCGGCCTGGGTGCTCTGCGGCGTAATACCGGTAACCATGATGGCATCAGGATCGGGCGCGATTTCCGCAGTCAGACTAATGAGAACATTGACCGGCTCGCCGATCGGCTGCAAGTCCATGTCGGTCCGCTGACCGGCAAACTGCATAATCCGCTGGTCACGGGGGTTGAACCCACTAGTTTCTAGATCGTAAAAAAAATAGCTGGCTGCCATACCGATAAGTCTACCACGAATGCGGCCTGCACCTAATACACGAAACTGCCGTAGCCGCCAATGGTAATTTTTTGGTCGGCTTTAACGCCATGCCGTTTTAGCTCATGGGTAATGCCCATTTTGCGCATAATATCACGCAAACGCTCAACGCCCTGCTCGTTTTCGAAGTTAGTTCGAGAAGCAAATTTTTCAATCCGATGGCCGGTAACTAAAAAGCCGTCAGATTGCTCAGTGACACGCCATTCTAACCGGTCATCTTTCATGCGCAAGGTCGGCAATCCATCTTCTGGTGTTGCGTTCTCGACGGCTTCAGCTTCTAGCCGCTGCTGGTACGCCTGGAGTTCACTCTTGACGGCATACATCAGCTCTTTGATACCACTGCGAGCCTGAGCTGAGATAGCATAGACCTTGGTTCCGGCGGGCACAACTGCCTCAAGCTGCTTGGTTAAATCGGCAATAATTTCTTTATCGAGACCATCGGTTTTATTGAGGGCAATAATCTGGGGCCGGCCTGACAAATCGACTTTATAGGCTGCCAACTCATCTTGGATAGTCCGGTAGGCTGCAGCAACATCTTCGTTATAGGCGTCGATCAGGTGGATTAAAACTTTGGTACGTTCAACATGTCGTAAGAACTCATGACCCAGGCCTTTGCCTTGGGCGGCGCCCTCGATAAGACCAGGGATATCGGCAATTAAGACACTGGTTGAGTCATCAATATCAAAAACACCAAGGTTTGGCCGAAGCGTAGTAAAGGGATAATCAGCGATTTCCGGCCGGGCATTGCTGGTAGCCGCCAACAGCGTTGACTTGCCAGCGTTTGGCAGCCCTACTAAGCCGACATCGGCAATCATTTTGAGCTCAAGGTACAAGATATAGGCTTGGCCAGCCTCACCATTTTCGGCAAACTTTGGCGCCTGACGCACCGAGCTGACAAAGTGGGCGTTGCCAAAGCCACCACGGCCACCACCGGCAATGACAGCCTTTTGACCATCGTGTGCCAAGTCGGCCATAATGCCGCCTTGCTCATTCAGAACCACCGTACCAACTGGTACATCCATAACCAAATCTTTGCCGCTGCGGCCATGCTTGCGGCGCTTTGATCCTGCTTGGCCGGGCTGAGCCTTTAACTCACGCTGATAACGGAAAAAAGCTAAGGTGTTCTGGTTGCGGGTAGCGTGCAAAACAACATCACCGCCGTCACCGCCATCACCGCCATCAGGACCACCACGGTCGATAAATTTCTCATGCCGAAAACTAACGGCACCATTGCCGCCGTCTCCAGCCTTCACATCAATCGACACCTTATCAATAAAATTCATATTCTAATATAATTCTACAACATTTCCTATAATTTTACCACCCCTGTTCTTCATTGCAGCCACAGATGTCCGAGTTGAGCGCCTAAGAGGTATACAGTGCAAGGCGTGCCTGAAGCGCGGAGTGAGCCGTATTGTAATACAGTGAACGAGCACTGGAAGTCACAACGCAGCAATGTGTACCTCTTCGGTGCTCAACCCCTACTGGTAGATGTAGTGTTCGAACTTCGCGGCCGACACCCAGTCGCTGTAGCCTACTCGGTTATAGCCGGCCAACCCGTTCATATCAGAATACTTAATCATAGTCCCATCTTCAGAAACCGCTTCAACAACCGCCACATGGCCCTCAGCACCCCGATCGGTCTGGCCAATAGCACCAGGTTTTGGTACGGTGCTTACAATCCAGCCACTCCTTGGCGCTAAGTTGTCCCAGGTGTTGGCATTGCCCCAGTTGCTTGGAACGGCGATACGACGAGCCACATAGAATGTACAATAGCCAGGGATGTAACCATTACTGCCGTAGATGGGACCACCACCCCACGGGAAGCCACCGCCGGAAGATGAGCCACCATAACTATAAACCGGAGTTTGCTTAATAATTGTGCCGCCAGGAATTAGAATACGCACACCCGGCTTAAGACCGCTGATCTCGGCATCGTTAAAGGCAATAATCTGTTCTTTTGAGGTATGGTATTTGTTGGCCAGACTTTCGGGAGTGTCACCATCTTTTACAACATACACAATACCGTTGACCCCTGGAGGAATAAACAGTTTTTGACCTGGTGTGACATTGTTGCTTGCCAAATCATTCGACCAGAGTACACTGTCAGTCGTGACATGGAATTGAGCCGCGATACTGGCCGCCGTGTCACCTGCTTTAGCCGTGTACACGGTGATGTCTTTGTTCGACTTAAAAGCCGAGGCGACCACCTGAGGTTTAGTCACTAAGCTATCTGATGCCTGGACAACTGCCAGCTGGGCATTTTCAGAGTCGGCTTGGTTCTTAACACCTACGGATTCCGGCAAATTAGCCACACGGGCAACATTCAGCGCAATATCGGCCGAAGATAAGCTATCGAGTGGGTCAACACTGTCAGCATCTTGGCTAACAGTAGCTAAGGCTGAAGAGGCTGCTTGTGAAGGTGAAGAACCGGCAGATTGCAGCACCATAAAGCCAACTGAAATAACAATCAGGGCGTTAACAGCCAGCAAGCCGTAGCGCACCATGCGGCGACGACGGGCTTTCATAGCAGCAGATGACCGGACAGCTTTGCCCGGCATCTCTAGACGTAATCGAGTCGTAATGGTTCGAGTATTGCTCATATATGGTTGTATGGAACGTAACTAATTAGGCTATGTGCAAGGTACCGGTCAATAAGGAAAAGCGTAAAATTACAGCCAAGCACTGTTAGATATTGTATCAAAAGTAGTTATGGATGCAAATCTACCCCTGTTAGAAATCGCCTGAGCAAAGCTTGTGACAGTGTTGTTTGGCAAGGGCGTCGTGTTCTTCAACAGTCTTTGAGAAATAGGTAGTGCCATCATCACCGGCTACAAAGTAGAGCCAGTCAGTTGAAGCCGGGTTAGCTACCGCCGACAGGGCACCTTCGCTGACATTTGAGATTGGTCCCGGCGGCAAGCCCTTGTGTTGCAAGGTGTTGTAAATTGAATCTACACTGACATCCGGCTCCTTGCCGGCCATGATGGCGCCGTAGAACGCAGTCACATCAGAACCAAGCGGCATATCGATAGACAGTCGTTTTAAGAATACCTGGGCAGCTTGAGCGCGATCGGACTGCTTAGAGACCTCTTTTTCGACAATTGAAGCAATCGTAACACCTTGGAAGACCGATAGGCCATGCGATGCAAATGCCCCTCGGATTGCCGGCGTCAGGTGCTCAGCCATCTCGTCAAGCGATTCACGGACAATCGTGCTTGGCTCGGTACTGGCATCTTTTTGGTAAGAATCCGGATACAAAAAGCCTTCTAAGCTTGCACCTGCCGGCTTGTCGGCCAATGCTGTATGGTCGGCATACTTTTCAGCCTGTAGGGCGGCATCGACAGCTGCCGGCTCAAAACCGGCATTAATAAAGGTCTGACGGATTTCATCGAGCCGCTGGCCCGGCAAAATAGTGATCAGGTCTGAGTTGACCTGCCCCTGGACCATAACTCCAACAATATCTTGGACGCTCATACTCGGCCGCAAGGCGTATGTACCGGCCTGCAACTTGTCACGAACATCTTTAGTCCGGATATACCACTGAAAAATCGTGCTGCTACGGATTAAGCCCTTGTCAGCTAAGGTGTCGGCAATCTCGGTAGAGGTCGTACCCGACTTAATCGTCACCATAACCACTTGTTGGCTATTGCTCACCGGCTTAAGCCGCTGATAGTACATAGTCCGGACAGCTAAGGTCGCAGCCACACCCAAAACCACCAAAACGATCACTACGCCTAGGATACGGCGCGGGATACTACCACGTTGGCGTGAAAAACGGTTATCACGACGCCAGCGGCTGCCAGAATGTGAAATATGACTATACATACAGCGTCTCCAGATAGTCATTCAAGATATAGGTGGCTGCCAGTGCGTCAACCTCGCCCTTGGCGAAGGCTTTGCCACGCTGTTCAAGCTCGGCTTCAGCCCGCTGCGAGGTATGAGCCTCGTCTTGCAAAATAACCTCTTGGCTCACACTGGCGCGTAGTTGGTCGGCAAATTGTTCGGTGATGACTGTTTGCTTTGTGCTTTGACCGGAGGCGCCGCGTGGCCAGCCGACCACAAACAGGCCGGCTTCGTGCTTGGCTGCCAAAGCGTCCAGCCGCTCAAAGATATCCGGTCCGTTCTGTAATGTAGTCAACGGCTGGGCAATCTTGACATCGTTGTAGGCTAAAGCCACACCGATCCGCACCGCCCCAACATCAAGCCCGATGGTGGTTTTGGTGTTATTGACTTTCATCTGTTGAATGGCCAGTCTTCTCAAATACTATGGTGATACGCTCGGCTTTTGGAGCTTTGGTAACCCAGAATGGGCTGTATTTAACGTCTACGTCTTTAACACCGATATGTTGCTTGAGCTTGTCTTTTACATTGCCGCTCTTGAGGCCGGCCATCTCTTTCTTGAGCGCGTCGACATCAAGTTTAGGGCCGGCGGTTGAGACTGCAACTAAGGTACCTTTGAGTTGTGGGCCGGCACCGGGAGTAGTCACTGCCAGTTTGACGCCATCAACACCGTTGTTCAGGATACTCTGCTTGTTCTTGTCGATTTGTTTATCGGCGCTGGCATCAATGATAGCGCTGACATCACGCTTCTTAACACCGAACATCGTGTAGGTAATTGCCTGGGTAACGGTCACGTTCTCGGCCTCGTCACCAACATTATTGTTGGTGTTGACATTAGGCGTGCTGGCACTAAAGCTGCCGACAATCGCAATCAGGTCACTGTCTTCCAGCTCTTGCTTGAGTTGGTTCTTAAGAGCGTTTTCGTCTTGTTCGGCAGCCAGTTTGGCTTTGGCAGCATCAATATCCGATTGCTGGACAACTTTGACATTATTATCGGTGCCACCCGTGGTTGTTCCGGAAGCAGTTACGTCAGCACGGACGGTAAAGGTACCGCCATTGATGTTGTAGTTAGCACCACCGTTCTGGGCGACGACATCAATTGCCGGAGATTTGAACTTGATACAACCACCGCCAATGCTATCAAAGGAGAAGGAGGCAGTTTTTTGGGTGATAAAGACCGCGTTGTTGCTGGTAATACCCGTGCCGGCCGGTACGTCATTAGGTGCAGCCGGGGTACCGCAGACAGTAGCCGTCATGACTACTGTACCGATAGCCTTACTGCCCTTGTTTTGCTGGCCAGTGGCTGGTACTTGTTGGGTGCTCGACTTCTGCTCTTGCTTAGTCTGAGCCGGTAAGGTTGCTTTGGCAAAGTCGGCTTTGGTGGCCGCGGTATCAAGGGTGATATCCATGTTGGTAGTAATATCACTGCTGTCGGTAGAAATAGTTATAGTGGCCTTTGGCAATACAAAGTAAGCGAAATACCAGCCAACTATCAGCAGAACCAGCACCAGGCCGCCAAGGAACAGCTTTTTGCGGAAACTAAAGAAGTTTGGCACTTTGAGTTTCTTGTCGGCTTTATCTTGAACACCGTTGGCTTTAGCTTTGTCGGCATCGCTAGAGCCTTTGAGTTTGCCCATTAGGCCGGTTTTAGCGGTGTTATCGAGCTCAATCGCCCCGTCGTCAGCTTTTAAGCCCGGAGTTGTAGCGACACCGGCGGTATCGCCAGCCAATGCACCGATTGGCGCAGCAGCATTATTGGCGGCATTAAAATCTGCGGCCGGCGCACTGCCAACGGTAGCCGTTTCTTCATGATCTTCGTCTTCGGTAGCAGTACCGTTAGCCGGAACGGCCGGTACTTCCGGCTTGGATTGCAGGGTTGGAGCTACATACAGGCCGGCAATACCTGCCAGGGGCATCAAAGCCGTTTCTGAGGTGATGAGGACAATATTCTTCTTAGCACTGTCAGCTCGCCGCTTGAGTAACTTCATATTGACGACGCTTTGGAAGACGGTCGACCGCTTGGGCAGTACCAGGGCGATTACCCGGGCGCTAGTAGCATTAATCTTGTCGATGATAGCCGTGATTTCGTCATCGACGTCGACATAGATAACCTGTTTACCGGGTGTGTTGGGGTTCATGTTTTGAGCATCCTATCAAGTTTTTCACGGATTGAGTCACTGCCTGAGCCACCATAGTTTAGCGTATCCAAACCAACTCGTAAAAGTCCCATGGCTGTAATAAACGTGTGATCGTTGACATCACCGGTAGCATCAGTAATGCCTTCTACCTGGTCCGGACGGATATGGTTGACAACCGGTTTGCGGGTAAATGGCAGTTCTTTCCACCAATCGGTATTTTGCAACTCGTCCATCAACATTTTGAGCGACGAGCCGCCGCCACATAAAAACACACGATGCGGCAGGTTGTCGAGCTTAGTAAACTCACCAAGTGCCAATTCGACGCCGCTAGTCCAAACTTCCAAGGTTTTGCCCAATGATTTTTCGACAATCTTCTGACGGGCCGGGGTCAATGTTTCTTCAGCCAGTGCCATCTTCAGTTCTTCAGCCGTTTCAAATTCGACACCTAAGTCGCGTTCGATCGAGCGAGTGTAGGCCCGGCCACCGATACCAAACATCTTGGTACCTTGAACACCGCCATCGTTAACTACAGCAATATCGGTCGTACCACCACCGATATCCATAAGAATCGCGTTCAAATTAGCATTGGGGTTGTCACCGATCACCGAACGGGCCACCGCAAACGGCTCGGCCGCCACGGCTAACAGATCAATATCTAATTCTTGGGCAGTCTTTTCAAGGGCGGCAATGTGAATCATCGGCGCAAAAGCGGTGTACAGTTGGACAACAACGTCTTTGCCTTGGAAACCAATCGGGTTGGTAACCGGGTAGCTATCAATCTCAATACTCACTAAGGCGCTGTTAACCAGGCGGACCTGGACTTCTTTGCCGCCCAGCTCAACCGCCAACTGGCGGCGGGCTTTGTCACCGGCCTTTTCCTGGACCAATTTGATAATTTGTTCCATTTCACCGAGGTCAAGCGGCTTGTTAGGGTCTTTACGGGATACTCGAACAGTAGTCGTTGTACCCTTTACTAGTTCACCGGCGATACCGATAATGCCAGTCCGGACGCTAACGCCTGCTTGTTGTTCAGCTTGCGTCAGGGCTTTGTCGCAGTTATCAACCACGCCAGAAATATCGGCGATGGCACCGGCTTGCATGTCGCTCAGACTTTGGTGCTGGCGACCAACCCCAATAATTTCCACTCGGTCTTCACCGGCAACAATCCGGCCAATCAAAGCTTTGACAAACTCGGTACCGACGTCCAAAGCGACGATATACTGGTCTTCAGGTTTTTGTTTGGCATTGGCTTTGGCACTGGCGGCGGCCTGTTTGACACTGCTGCCGGCACGAGCAAGCGCGCCTTTGCTCATCGTTTTGAATTTATCAAGCATAATCATTACAAATTATACCATGCCAGAGGCTTAGACAAGGCTTAAACCAAGTGGTTTTTTTGACATTATATGGTATAATTAGTTGTCCCGTTTGTTCACGAGATCCCTGAGGAGGGAAGGTCACTATGACCACCACCGCACCACCGAATGCTCGCGAGCGCTACCGTGCCCTGTTCATGGCTGGCAACATGCTGTTCGCCATCATGAGCGTCTGCATCATACTACTGATGACCTACGGGCTCTACGGAGCGTTCATCGAGCAAGTGCACATCAACTGCTACTACAAGTTCGGGTCGGACTTCACCGGCAACGAACCCCTGCAGCAGTGCTACGACGCGGCGAGTTCGATCGCCCTCACTCGCATGTGCTTCATCGTAGTGCCCGCTGCGCTGGCCCTGACCTCGATCCTGACCTGGCTGACCATGCACACCAGCTACGAGTACGTGAAGCATGCACCCCTCCGCGACAACATGATCTGGATGCCCATCCGGGGTTGGATCCTACGGATCGCGGCGGCTTCGCTGGCAGCTGTCCTCCTCACCGAGGGAGGCTACGCCATCTGGTGGGCGATCGACGTCTGGGTGCACTATCCGGCAGCCTTCAAGTAAGACAAGAGCTGCCGAGCTGAACGACGGGGCGAGCCGGTGATCGGAACAGCGCGCAGCAGTGCGTATATGTTCCGATCCCGGTTTTCCTCCAGGTTATGTAACCTCACCCCTTATAAAGCTATTGCTTTTCTATACTTTTTATGGTAAAATAGATCAGTCCCGAATTTCCTCGAGAAATCCCGAGAAGAACCCCCTGAGACTACTCCCCGATCCTGAAAGGATCACCGTGCCTGACCCGTCCGAAGACGACATCACGCGCCGCTTCCACGACGCCTACCCCGACCTGCTGGCTATCTGCAGCAGAGAAGACGGCAAGTACCGCCTGTCCAGGCAAAACTGGATCATCGCCAGCTACACAATGTGCGCCCTGCTGTTTGCGGGTGTATGCATTTGGCTGGCAGTCGAGTTTTGGCACACGGTACATGAATCCATCGAGTTCAACTGCACGATCCCTGCAACGCGAATAGCAATGCTCGATGGTGCGGAGTCCGGCAACTGGCAGGACTCACAGTCCACGCTCAATGCACTCGGTCACCCGACGCCTGCACAAACGGCGTTCGACCAGTGCGTCCAGAACCACCCGGCAGCCGACGTAGCAGACATGCTGATCATCGTCACCGTTCCGATTGTCATGCTGACGATCGCCAAGGTGCTCGTCGAATCACTCGCAGTGCACTACCACTACATGCGTGGCAATATCCAAGCAATTCTGGGCCGCGCCTCGACTATGTTCGACAGCATGTTGCTGCTGCACATCGAAGTGGTCACCGCTGGACTCACCGTCCTCTCGCTGTTGACCCTGCTCGGCTTCATCATGTCGCCCGTGCTGATGATGTTCTGACCCCACAAGAGAGAAGAGACAAGCAATGTCTACTGTCGTCAAGAACCGAGTGCCGATCAAGACCATCGTCCAGACACTCCAGAAGAACATCGTACGGACCGTCATCGGACTGATCCTGATCTGGTGGGCACTGCCGTTGTTCGTCATCGACCTGCTGGTCCGCAACGCCGCGAGCGTCACCTGCACACGTGAGATGCGCTTCGCGCGGTCGTTCGACGGTTACTCAGTGACCTACGCCGATGGCCTCAACGGCTGCATTGAGCACACAACGTCCTACAACGTCAGCAACATCATCGTGCTGCTGTGCTCGATCTTCCTGACGATCATGGTCATCGGCCACGAAGCCACCGAACTCAGCAACTCGTCAGACGCGCTCGTCATCGGCCACCGCTTCAACCGCACCGTGGACACGATCGACAGAACGTTTGGCGACTACGTCCCCTACATCGTCGTGACCGCCGTGATCCTCGGGATGTCGCTCCTGATCATGCTGTTGTGCTCCATCGCAACGATGTCGTACGGCAGCTAGCACCTTCGGGTAGGGGGTCCTCACGGACTATCGGGACACCGGGAACGTGACGTCGAGTCGAAACAAAGTAGATCGCAGCCATCAGGCCGCCTTCCCCCTTTGTTTCCTCCAGTCGTCACGTTCCCATTCCCCCAAGAACAAGTTATTCTTTACTGCAATACAGCTTTGATACGCCGAATACCGGCCGAAGACGACTCTTCTTTCAAGATTTTGAAGCGTTTATTATCCTCAAATAGTTGCAGCGTGTGGTCAACATGCGGACCACCGCAGATTTCAAACGAGAACGGCTTGTCGGCGCCGTCGGCGATCATTTTGTAGACTTTAACCGTGTCGCCGTAGCGGTCGCCGAACTGACCCAGAGCGCCCTTTTCTTCAATGGCTACTTTTGTGGGATATTCCTGGAAAGAAACTTTTAGGTCTTTGCCGATCTGCTCGTTTACGATATCTTCAACCTGCTTGAGCTGCTCAGGTGTTACCTTTTCGGGGTGCGAGAAGTCAAAGCGCAAACGTTCTTCGGTGATATTTGAGCCATGCTGCACGACGTGGTCACCCAAAACCGTGCGCAATGCCTGGTACATCAAGTGCGTAGCGGTGTGGTACTTTTTGTGCTGTAATGTCTGGCCGCCGAGACCGCCTTTGAAAGTACCTTTGCTGGCGGTTTGTGAGCGTTGGCGCTGCTCTTGCAACTTGGAATTGAATTCTTCGATCCAATTGTCAGCCATCACTGCCCGGTTTTGCATCTCAATAATTTCTACTGATAGCTCCTTCGGAAAACCATAGGTGTCCTGGAAGACGAAGATATCGGCACCGGTTGCGGTTGGCATGTTCGGAGCTGAGGCGTCCTCAGAGTGATTAGCTTGTACCGGGAATTTCTTGTTAATCTCACGCAAGCCTTGACGCAATGTCTGGCGGAACGATTTTTCTTCCTTAACCAAAATCTCAATAACCTTGTCGCGGTTTTCGCGGACATCAGGCATGTCTTCAGCATAAAGATCGGCGATGACCGGCACAACTTCAGGCAAGAAGTTTTGTTCAACACCCAAGTCGAAGGCAAAGCGTACAGCCCGGCGCACCAAGCGACGCATAACATAGCCCTGTTCTTTATTGCTCGGTACGACACCGTCGATGGCCAAGAAAGTGGCAGCCCGTAAGTGATCAGCGATAACCCGCATGGCGTTGGTGTGGCTATCGTAGGTTTTACCGGAAATCTTTTCGAGCTTTTCGATAATTGGCCACATCAGGCTGATCTTAAAGACATCGGGGTCGTCAATTGCAGCGGCAGCAATCCGCTCCAAACCTGAGCCATGGTCGATATTTGGCTTTTCGAGTGCTTCAAACTTACCTTCAGCAATTTTGCGGTAAGCCATAAAGACATTGTTGCCGATTTCCATAAAGCGGCCGCAGTCACAGTTAGGGTGACAGTGTTCGCCATATTCGGGGTTGTGCGACGTACCGAAGTCGTAGAACATCTCACTATCCGGGCCACAGGGGTCACCAACCGGGGTTTTTTCAGGGTTGCCATTGCGGCTCCACCAGTTCTTGCTGCCGTCGTAGTAAAAGATGCGTTCGCCGTCTTTGATGCCGCGGTTGTAGCCATCTGCTTCGGAACCGATATCGGCCACTTCGTTGCTTAAACCCTTGCTAGCAAATAGTTTCTGCCACATTTCGGCGGCTTCGGTGTCTTTGGGAATGTCGTATTCTGGAGCGCCAATAAAACAGGTTATGTAGAGCTTGCTGGGGTCGAGTTTGACGACATCGACCAAGAATTCCCACATCCACGGCACTTGTTCCTGCTTAAAGTAGTCGCCTAAGGACCAGTTGCCGAGCATCTCAAAAAATGTCGTATGACGGTTGTCGCCAACTTCTTCGATATCCTGGGCCCGCAAACAAGTCTGGCTGTCGGCAATCCGCGTACCTTCGGGGTGTGCTTCGCCTAACAGATACGGGATCATTGGCTGCATGCCCGATCCAGTAAACAAAGTGGTCGGATCATTGTAAGGCACAAGCAGCGCCCGTGGGATAATTTTGTGGCCACGGTCGGCAAAGAATTGTAGGTATTGTTGGCGGATTTCTTGAGCGTTCATGTGACCATTGTATAACAGAGGTCAAAGAATAGCTAACATGGTAGCAAGAATTGACTATATGTGGTATAATATACCAGTCCGCAAGACACCCACCATTGGAGTTGAAAACTCAGGAACCTTAACAATCACGAACAACGCTTCCGGAAGGAAAAAAATGTACATGCCTCGACGAGACTACTGGCTCTTCCACACTGCAGCCTGGGTCAATGGCTTTGGAATCTGTTACTTCTTGACAAATGCAGCAAGCATGACGCCTCCACTAGCTGCCTACTTGATGTTCGCCGGCGCAGTCTTGTTTGCAGTAGGCTTTGTGCTGTCATGGTGCCATTTGATGAAGACCAAAGACCCCTACTACCGACTGGTTCAGCTCCGCTGGACGGCTCGTGGCATTGTCATGGTCAGTACCTACGCCTTCATCTATAGCGTTACCAAGGGCAACGCCGTACTGGCAACACTCACCCTGCTGACCGCCGCCATCCTGGCTGCGATCTCATTCGTCAACCATCCGAACTTCCCCCAGAAGCCCGACAAGCGAAAGGCACGATGCAAGTGAACCCGACAGAGATCAGCTTTGACTTTGGGGGCTACAATCCATTCTACCCGGTGATGTACGGCTTTGTGCTTTTCGTCATCGGTCTGGTACTACGGTTCAGCAAGCTCAAAGAAATCGGCAAGATCCTGATGTTCGTGGGCTTCGCCCTGGCCGTCCTCGGAGCCTTCGGCTTCGCGCCACGACCACTGTACTACCCGCTCAACGACTGGAAGGGCATTCCGTTCAACCAGTTCGGCCCCGGACGCTGAGCATGCTGGTCGATGGTGTGATTGCGTTTGGCTTCAGCGTCGCCGTCTCCATGATGGCCGATCGTCACCTGCACAGCTCGCGCTAGAACCAACTGCCAACTACAGATCTCAAGGAGCATCATGAACCGCATGAATGCAAGGATTCTGGTCGTTACCGAGGCCTTCGGCGCTATAGGCTCACCGATCTGGTCGACAACATCTAAGTCGATAGGCCTGCATGGTTCGGTTTCTCTGTCACCATCGCTGGTGTTGATGGCCATGTTCCTATTCTCTGCGATCACGCTGGGAGTCGCCTACCCAACAGAAGTGCACTGGCACAATCGTCGGTTGTCGCGCCTCCTGGTCATCCTGACGCTGTCAGCACTGCTCATCTCGGCTGCTTTGAATAAAGGGCTGCCTGCGATCTTCCTACTGCTGCTCACAACTGCAGCAGTGGCACTCATGATCGCACTCAAGAAGCGCGAACCTGAGAGTAGGCAATCTCGGCACTCACTACACTGATCTACTGCGGACACCAACCCCAACGGAACCACCTACCGACACATCGATGATGTCGAGCAGGCCTGCGGGGTGAGTCGTGCGCGTCAAAAAGTTGAGCCCTTCGGGACTCCTTTAACGCGCACGACTTAGACAATTCTTATGCAAAATGTTATAATATAGTAGTCCAGTCGAGCTACACAGGCTCTACAACGGAGGAAGTTTTAGGCACTACCCGGACTCCAGGAGGAGTTATGAACGGCAACCGTCCCAGCAACCCAGTCGGGCTCATCTTATTGAGCGGCTGTGTTGGCACTGCGATCGGCTTGATCGTCGCTGCAAGCACCGGCACCAATATGCTGACCGTCTTGGTCGGTACTATCGGCGCCATTGCCCTGGCACTGTTCGTTCGTACGGCCATCCGCAAGGCACATCACCACGACCACACCAACAGAGGTGAGTAGTTTGAACATTCTCATGAGGATCTTCAAGTTGCCACTGCTGGCAGTCCTCAGCGCCACCTTCGGGCTGAGCTTGGTCTACCTGCATTTCATGCATGTTTTCTGGGTCGCCTGTCTCATGGCTCTCCTCGGTGGCGTCAGTGCAATCGTAGGAATCGCCAAAGGCCGATTAGACCACTGAGTAACTACCCGCCGTCCCAACAAGACCCACGAGAGGTGAATCATGTTTTTGGCAACCTCCCCAGCCAGCCCGATGTCCGGTAATGGTGGCGCTGTTATTGCAGCCATTATTGGCGCGACCATCGTGATCATGCTGTTCAAATGGCACAAGATCATCTGCATCATCTCGCTGACACTCGCAGCAGTAGCTGCCAACGGCTACCATGCAGCTTTTCCCACCCAACCAGGCACTGGTATATGGATCGCCGGCGTAATCGCCTTCCTACTCGTCTACGGACTAGGAGTCAGCATGTTCGGCGGCAAGTAGCCTAACGACCACGATGAAGCGGAGAATCCGAGCTCCCAATCCAGCCCCCGAAAGGACAACAACCGCGTGCCGTGAGCACGATGAGAGGTCTGTAAGAAGTCTGTCGAACCCAGCTACGCCGGGAACCAATCTTCACCCCCTCCCATTCGACTCACTTCACGCGGCTTTTCATGTCCGCCCAAAGCTCCAAACTATTACAAACCGTTGTAAGTAGCCAGGAAGCGCAATTTATTCCAAGGGATGTGGCTCAAAGCAGCCGTTGAACCATCAAGGCCGACATTGGCGACAAGGCCACAGGTCGCACTAACTGGCGCACAGCCGCGTGTACCACGCATGCCGTTACCGGGAGTTTGCCATGGCATACGGGCCGGATCACTCAGGTCATCACCAGCAATGCCAATACCGCTGATAGGACCAGGGCCGCCGCTGTCTAAGATGTAGCCACCATACTTTTGCATTGTCCTACAAATCATCTTCTCACCCGCTGGAGCGCCGACTAAGCCCTCACAGTCGACCGATGGGTCGAGCTGGAAACGTGAGCCCATGGTAATACAGGTGCCCGAAGAGTTACCATCGGTTTTGCCGGCTGGAGATTTGAAGCCCGTGCTACACGTTTTTGTACTCGTAAAGTACAGCGCATGGTCTACGACACCAGCTTGAATTTCGCTGTTCTGAATGAAGCCAAAGCCAGCTTGAATTTCGGCACCAGTACCTACGCCAGTGACCTTAGTCTCTGATCCACCGCCACTGTTAGCTTTCCAGACACCACCACAGCTACCGCTCCACTTGCCACCAGACTTGCTGGCCTGCCAAATACTTTTAACCGTGCCATCATCTTTGTTATATACCGAGACCCAGCCATCGCCGTTACCTGGCAGCTCACGGGTAGCGTAAGCCGGAATATGAATACCGTCAGTGCCGACTGAGCAACCCCAGCTTTTTGCATATTTAAGTGTTGGCTTGTACACAGGGTCAGTATTAGAGGCCGTGTAAACGGTAATCTGCCACTGCGGACCGTTCAAACGCGGCGTGTTGCTGCCCATTAGACTGACTAAGCTCGCAGATTTAGTATCAAGCCGCGGGTTAGCCGGGATTTCGGAGCGTAAATAGTTAACCGAGCCATCAGCCGCCGTAAAGAGCTCGCCAGGGGCAGGTTGCCGTGGGTCATAGACCACCGCTGCTGACACCAATGAACCACCGTTAGCCACTACCGCAGCAGCCACAACACTTGCGACGAAGAGCGCCGCTTGGAATAATCTGTTTGTTATAAAAGTTGCCAGATGTCTACGCATACCTAATATCCCCCTTGTTGTTAATAACACCACTCCCCTTACATCCGGTAGCGTACACCTAGGGTATACAAACGTCAATACAAATAAAACTTATAGACTATAAGTTTCGAATTACTTACGGTCGGCACCACCCATCAGCTCATGCTGAGAGTTCTTACGCATTTCCATATAACCCTCTGCCCGGCCGCTATGTTCAATAAAATCGTCGGCATCAGTAATTGGCATTCTATCAAACCCTAGCGCCAAAACGACAATGTCACCCAGCGGGCAAATCCTCATACCGTTAATGTACAGCATTCTAACTTCCAGTCCTTGACTGCTTGCCGTGCGCTCCATTCGGACCGTGGGGTTAAATTTTGCGGGATCATCACCGGCCATGTCCTTAAATGCACTGATAGACGTCCAGGCACTTTCATAGCGGCTCAGCCTGCTACCTTGCGGCATGAGCTTCTCGGCTTGCGATTGATAAATGCGCTCCTCGGTAGCCTCTAAATCTTCTGCGGTGATTTTACCTAAAATAACATAGAACTCATCACCTGATCGGTGAATCAATAGCGGAATATCACTCGGTCGGACTGTAGAATCCAGGATCAAAGCTGCTTCCTTGATACACTCATCGCCAACAGCGTGGCGCAAAATATCATTAATGCGTTTAAAGTTTGTGGCATCAGCCATACCGACATATGTCTCGCCTTCCGCTACATTACGACGTTCTTGATCACCGGTGCTTAAGAGACGCCGTAGCTGTCTATCGCGCGCCTTTTCGGTATACATGCCCGTCAAGTGGTTACGATCACCAATGTTAAACTGGCTGTCTTCATCGTACGCATCTGTTAAAGTACGCCGGACTACCGCTCGACCAGTGCGCAAAGCTCGCCGCTCTTCAGCTTTGAGCGGCTCATCACTTTCAAGATTGATCGCATTGATACGCTTGAGCTCCGACATAGTGTCCGTGAAGTCATCAGAACTCTCTAAAGATTGCACCTCGGTAGCCGTAATGCCTAGATATGCCGCTACCCTCAGGTCATGGCCGTACTCAACTTCAGGTCGGATATCAGGGTCGGCGAGATCTGCAAACCAAACTTTGGCAATCCGATTTAGATTGTCTTCTGACATGTCGAACACTGGTTGCTCAATACTCATAATCAGTTTATTATAGCATTTTTGGTATAAATAAGCAATAGCGCTTACACTGTATTAGACAACAATACCGCCACCAAGCACCCGGTCACCATTGTAGAGCACTGCCGACTGTCCAGCCGTAATAGCCCGGACTTCATCTTTGAGCGTCAGCTGCCATTGGTCATCTTTTTCGGCCATTGCAGTAACCGTCACTAATGGCGCCCGATAACGGGTACGCGCTTTCCAACCATCAAGCTTTTGCAAATCGGGTTGGCCGTTGATCCAATGCATGCCGGTAAGCGTGATATCCCGATGCCATAGTTGGGCATCTTGCAAATCGGTCGTAACGTAAACTTCGTTTTTAGCCATGTCCTTGCCGACAACGTAATACGGCAAACCGCCACCGACTTGCAGGCCATGACGCTGGCCAATCGTATAGAATAATGCGCCATCATGTTCACCAATAGTCTGGCCATGCTGGTCGATAATTGCACCGTGCGGCTGCTCACCAAGCTCGTGCAATAAGAAATCTTTAATACCGACACTACCGACAAAACAAATACCCTGACTGTCTTTTTTGGCAGCCGTCGCCAAGCCATATTTGGCGGCCAATTCGCGGACCTGAGGCTTTTCATAATCGCCAATTGGCATCAAGCTACGCCGCAAAGCCTCTTCAGTTACCCGGTATAAGAAGTATGACTGGTCTTTATTAGCGTCAAGCCCGGCCAGCAACTGGCCATCTTTAATTCGAGCATAATGGCCAGTAGCAATCATGTCAGCACCATCTTCCAGCGCCGCTTCTAAGAAGAGCTTGAATTTGACCTCCTGGTTGCACATAATGTCAGGGTTTGGCGTCCGACCGGCCTGATACTCAGCCAGCATATAATCGACAACCTTCTGGCGATACTCTTTCTCAAAATCGTACATTTTGAACGGAATGCCCAATTGCACTGCCACCCGCTTGGCGTCCTGGTAATCTTCCTTCCAGGGGCACTTCATGCCGGGCAGATCTTTGCTCCAGTTTTTCATGTAGACGCCGGTTACTTCGTAGCCCTGCTCCTTCAGCAGCGCTGCGGTTACTGAGCTGTCTACTCCACCTGACATACCTACAAATACTTTTTTCATCATATACATCTCATTATAGCAAGTTTTGGTGGTTTAATCTATGGTCGGATAAGGTCACACGGACCGGGTGGAACTGCGTTTTGGCTCCAGGAGCAGCCAGCCCAAAATGGCTAAAATTTGCCGACTCGCTACGCTCAAACATGACAAATTTCTTCACGCCATTTCGAGCCGTCGGCTCTTGGGTCAAAGCCGATGTTCCACCCAATCCGCGCGCCCTCACCCCCCCTCAGACTCAACCCGCCCAAACTCAATCACTTAAGCTCAAGTGATTGGGAAGGTGTGTTGAAGCGGGAGTTTGGGTAGGTGGGTATGTGTGAGGAACATTCGACTACTCGAATTCACGTTCGATACGCCTACGCAAAGCAGTAAGCTCATACCGCCGGCCAAGCCAGAAAGTAAGAAGTGAAAGCAGAATCAAAACAACCATAGGCTGCCATACAAGCTTAGTCTGGACAATCACCGTCTTATTCTCATTCTTAGTAGAAGTAGACGTAGAACTATTAATCGTACCAGTAGCCACGGCAATCACCTGCAAGAAAGCCGAGGTGTCGTTGGAATCAACAACCGTAAAAGTCACCTTGTAGATACCGGAAGCTTTGTAAACATGCTTGTAGTTGAAGCTGCCGGCGAAGGGCTCACTGTGTAGTTCGGCGGTCGTGCCGTCACCCCAATCAATCGAAATAGCGTATGGACCAATACCACCACTGATGATTACCGGCCATTCCAGATCTTCACTTGGTGCGGCTGCCCGGCGAGCGTATTGACTTGTAATGAGCACGTGTGAACCAAACTGGGCAAATTGAGCATCGTTAAAGTTTACGGTTACAACATTGGAGTCGGGACCTTGCTGGTCAAGCGCATCAAACACCCGGGCGACAAGGTCGTTACGACCGGGAAACAGTGATATTTGCAAAATATAGGTACCATTCGTACAAACTGCCGAGCCTACAAAAATACCGTTGGAGAACACTTTAACGATCGTCCCATTAGGACAGCTACCGCTGACCGTTATCAAACCACTGCCGAATGACTGGCCGTTAGCCGGCTGAACGATGGTCGCTGCCTGTGTTGGTGCCGGACTCGGAATGGTGCCTTCGACACCCACCGAACCGCTTGCCGGGCCTGGAGGTGGTGTAACTGCCCGGGCAACTGACACGCTAGCCAGCGAGGTAACAACCGCGAGGCCAAAAACAGCCAGTCCAATGCCGAGTTTCTTCATTACTTACTACTTTACCTCAAGCATAAGCGCTAGTAAATGTTTCACCAGCGCCCCACCCTATTAAGAACGTCGATTTATTACTTGCGGCGACCGCTACGGATCTTGCGCAGTAGCTTGCGGTCGTGTGATTTCAGCATGCGTGGGAAGATTACTGCTGCGGCTATGATCAGCAGAATTACCACGATTCCGGTGATCAGCATCGCCATCGGTATAACGTAGAAGCTAGTCTTGACTGACAGAAGTTGGCCATTAGCACCGTACCCAAAGTTTCCTTCAACCGTGTACTTACCAAAGCCAAGCGGCTTTTCCTTACTGCTAATTGGTGTGGTGAAGCGACGAATGCTGTCTGGCAAAACCGATGCTCGTGGCTCTTCATTGTTAAGCTCAATGGTCGAAACAATCTTGCCTGATTTCTTAAGATTCATCTTACCGAATGGCGCTTCTTGAGTGTTTCCGCTGTTTTTAACACGGAAGACCGCTTTCAGATCACTGCCGTTGGTAAATAAGCTAGAAGCTTTTTGACTGTCACCTTTAACAACATTAAAGCCTTCGACGTTCATCTGTTCTTTAACATCACCAGGGACAGTTACCAAAATAAGTGAACCAACACTTGCCGACAGTGACACGTTCTTGCTGTTGTTTGCGCTAGTAGGCAAAAAGCGGACCGCGCCATAGTAACCACCACCTGCTGCATCAGCCGGCATTGAGACCTTAACCTTAATGATCTTCTGTTCTTGCGGTTGTAATGTAAAATCATTAATTTTATCAACATAGCGGCGCAAGCCGTGGCTAGGTGCATCATTACCGTCGAGTAGCACACGCGGTTTGCCGCTTTCGTCATCACTAGCTACAAAGTCATTAATTACACCCTTTAGCTGCGCCGGCGCACTAGTAATATTCTGTACGTACACATCAACGGTCTGACTAGTACCCGGCTTAATGGTTAAGTCGCTACGAACTGGTGCAACACGCATGCCGTTGCCGGAATTTACTGCACCTTGCGGTGTGTTAGTTTGCGATTGTGCGTGAGCTACCTGGCTTGGTACGATAACAGCAACCAAGGTAAAGGCAGCAAGACTCACAGACACAACGATACGGCGAATCATCAATAAAGTCCCCTCTAAATTACTTAAGGTTATATTACCATACATTCATCAGGGGAATCTAGAAGTTTCCGATGCCGGTGTACACAAAAGTGCTTGTATAGACGCCTGGCGGCTGAGCACGAGAGATATTTACTAGGTAAGTAATTGTAAATTTACGGAAATCCTCAACATCTGCCCGAGAGGCAATAATATCGCCGTTACGGTAGACAAAGCGGTTCGGTTGGTTATAATCGGTAGTCGGAAAACCAACACCCGCGCCACTAGGGTCTTCACCGGACTGCGGATCGCTATTAGCCCGCAGGTTTATGCCAAACTGACTAATCCCCGGTGCGCTATTAGTTGGTGTAGTTAGCTGAGGAATTTCATTATTACCAGAGACCATTGTTGAGCCGTTAATCAAGACCGAGTAGCCATTGGCGGCATTCGTGGCAACGACGGCCCGAGTCTTGCCAGTGCTCGCATTAGTTGTACGAAATGTACCCATATTCACATAGTCCCCTGTTGCTGTATTGCAGTCAGTACCGGTTATTGTTTCGGCTACACAGAACTGCAAGAATGGTGGCACCTCAGAGCTAACTTGAAAGAGTGGGTTTAAGCTATATGCCACAGAACCTCTATCAGTATGTGAGCCCGTTGCATCTGCAGATGCAAAAGTACTAAAGCGAGCATACTGAGACCCAGCCGCACTAGCACTCTTTACACCGTCAAGCGTAAAGCTGACTGTTGTAGTAGCAGCCACCGCGCCTGGAATGCGTGACAGAATTAGCACATTAGCGGTAGTTAATGGGTCAATAGTGAAGCCGGTTGCACCCGATTGAGCGCTTAGTGTAGCGACAGTAAGGTCCAGCCCCGCCGGGGCGTTACATGGCAAATCGAATAGCGCAGTGTTCTCACAAAATTCTGCCTGAACTGACCCAACTGTTCCGGCCGTAGGAATAGTGAAACTAATAACATACTTGGCACTGGCACCAGGCTCACTATTATCTAAAGTCAGTGAGCGAGCATCAACCGGAGCGCCATAAGCTTTTTGGTTATAAAACAGCCCTACTCCACCTAGGAGTAGGGCCGCCATGAATGCACTCGATACTAACAAAGCTAGTTTACTCTTTGTGCGATTCATATCCGTGTACAAAAAACTTTTTAGTAGGTACCTGTAGCAACAAAGTTGAAGGTGCTGGTGTAAACACCGGCTGCCTTGGTTGCGCTCACGTTACCTAGGTAGGCGATCTGGCCAGTGCTTGATGCACCGGCGGTTGCGGTCGCCAGGTCATCGCCAAAGGTTGTGGCGGTAGAACCCGTGTCGAGGGCAAATGGGACAGAGCCCGCTCCACCAGTAGAACCAGTACCCGCAGTCTGTGTGGTGCCAGAACAGCCTGCACCGGCATACATTGCGTCAATCGTCAGGTTAGCTCCACTTGCCACATAAGAGCAAAGGCCAAATTGGTTACTTCCTGCGAGCGAAGTGGCTGGCGTGGCGCCAATAGCGTTAATCGTGTTCGCACCGGAGGTTAATGTCGGTGCCTTAAACCTAATCGTTACACCTGGCGACGCACCTCCAGCGTTGGTTGCGACATCATACTTGGTTGTCTTGTCAACGAAAGGGCCTGCGGTAGAAAGCACACCGTTTGTATCACCTAAGGCAACCGCCGTACCGCCAGCAGCACAGTTAGCACCAGTGTAGACACAGAAAGTCAGGGTTTCCTGAACCTTAGCAGTAACAGTGATCTGGTTAGCAGTACTGAGGGCTACACCACCGGCGTCAACCACACCGAGCGTACTTGCACCACCTGAGTTAGCAGTGTTCCAGGTACCGACAGCAGCCGCAGTTGCAAACGTGTAAATACGAGCGTAGAAGCTTGTGTTAGTGGTGTTTGGGTTGGTAGCCGTAGTCAAGGTAAAGGTCGCGGCGGCACCAGCTGAGGCGGTACCACCCGGGGTACCTAGAGTCAGCAATAGTGTGCGACCAGACTGACCGGCGGCACCAGACCAAGTACCGGTCATACCAGTAACCGAACCAGTGGTAGTACCGGCACCGACGGTAAAGCCAGATGGAGCCGTACAGGTATCACCGAGGATTGGCGAGTTACTACAGAAGTCGACACCGACACCCTGGACGGCACCGGCGGTAGCGACAGTAAAGCCAATTTCGTAGGTTACGCTAGTGGCAGCCTGAGCCGAGCTATTCATCTTTACATAGCGTGCACCTACTTGCCCATAAGCGAATGCTTTGGATGAGAAAGCAGGTACCAATGCCACTCCCAATAACAGGACGGCGGAAATACCGTAGGCAAGCCTATTCAACCTGCCAAATCTTAGTCTCATGTCATTACTCCTGTTTATTTTTATTTCTTTAAATTATTTGTGTGTATAAACTACATCGTGATCATATCACGCTTGTGTTTGCAGTACAAACACTTTCTGTAATTTTAACCGTACCTGTGGAAAAGTATTTTTCTATTTCTTATTACTATTAGATTTTATCATGCTTATGTCTAATTTGAACAGCAACTAGTATGTTGAAGTAGCGACTAGAATGTGGTTAAAGGTATAGAGTCCAGCCTTGGTTCCGTTGCTGATGTTGTACAGGTACGAAACGGTGTAATCAGTCTCGCCTGAGCTCTTTGTGGTAGAAGCAACGATGTCACCCTTTACATACTTGAAGAGGCCACAAGTGTTATAACCGGTAGCTGCAGCGCCGAAACTAAATGTGCTACTTGGGACTTGGACAGGGTTTGCGCCAAAGTTTACCGGCGCACCACAACCAGTAGTATTCGCTACGAGGTTTATGCCAAACTGCTCACTACCTGGGCTTGATGCCGTTGGTGAGGTCAAGTTATTTAACGTGTTACTGCCGCTCTTTGGCGGATCCGAGGCGTTCGTCACCGCATAACCAGCGCTAGACAAGTAGGTTTTAACCGAGAAAGTGCCAGTTGCCGTGGCTGCTGACCCCACTGACAAGATACCAAGATTAGTGCTACTAGAGTTAACGATGAATTCGATATATTCTTCACGGTTAGTGTTAAAGCCAGCCTGCGCCTGATAGTTAGTGCTAGAGGTATTCCCTACCCCCGTCTCACCCGCTGATTGCTTAGAACAGTAGTTAGTTGAACAAGAGTTGAGCTCACCACCGTTACCAAAGAAAACTTCGTTAACCTGGTAGTTAGTACTCGAGGACTGTTGGGCATACGCTATGCCTGAGCCTGCAATCAAACCCACCGAACTCACTACCCCAACCGCAACTACTAAAAGTCGCGCGTACCTTCGCTTCATATAGCTCATTTTCTCACATTGCTCCTAAAAAACACAAACGGTTTGCCTCCAAACCGTTTGTGTTTCATGAGTTTACTTTTTAGCGCTAGCCTAGAAGCCAGTTTCTGAAATGAATAGGTCCGGTAACCCGTTCGTATCGCCAGAGACAAGATTACTCGCACTGCTTTCATAGCTCACATAAGAGCCATCAGCGCTGATTGCTGATCCATAGCTCCAATTGTTACCTTCAGCTCCACCACTTGCGCTCGATATACGTTGCGTAGTCTGGTTCCTCAGATCACGAATATAGATATTCTTTCTGTTCAGACTGCCGCCGAAGTCTGTATCGGTCGATTCAAATGTGACATAACGTCCATCGCCACTTATGCCGCCAATACCTAGGTCTTCGTAGTCACCATCAGCATCGTTATCGGGCAGAGACACCTTAGTAAATCCTCCACCGAGCCGATCGTATTCAAGAACACCGTAATAGGAGCTTGATGCTAAATTTCCTGGCCCTTCGAGCGCTATCTTATTACCGTCACAACTAACTCGTGGCTGTGTGCTGTCATTATTACCCCCTCCAGCTAATGAAGGGCTTGAGATTTGCGCACCACCAACTCCCTGTACGCTTACATACAGATCTGTATGATTGTTAACATGACTCGAATTGCCGGCATAAGGATCGCCAGATATGAAGTTTGTCGCTTTTGAGTCAAATGCTATAACTCCACCGTCACAGCTCATGCTAACGTTAAACGCATTACCGTTACCCAGATTTCCTGATGAATCGACACTCACAGCCTTGGTAGTGCCTGTTGTCATATCTTTTACAAACGCCTCAATAGCATACTGCCAAGTATTACTGACTAGGTTTGATGCACCTGATGTAAATGCCACAAAACGTCCATCAGCACTCACTACAGGATGCTGGCTAGTATTATTACCTATCGTCCCTGACGAAGATGAACTTACAAGTGTGGTCGTGTTATTCACTAAATCGCGTTCAAAGACATCCGGCACCCCGTTAGTATCCCCTGAAACAAGATTAGAAGAATATGACCCAAATACTACAAATCTACCATCATAACTAATGGAAGGATGGAAGCTTACTGAGTCACCTTCTGTCCCAGAAGTAGCCACACTAACACGGGTAGTCGTGTTATTTTGTGTATCACGTACAAATACATCAGTTGAGCTATTCGTATCACCTGACACAAGGCTGGAAGATGCAGACGTAAAAGCCACATACCGACCATCACCGCTAACAGAAGCATTCGCCCCTTCTGGGCTAACCATCGCATTCACACCAGGCACCGTAGCATAACTGTTGCTTGGGTGAATCATGCTTACCGTCAGCGCCAATAAGCCTGCCCCGGCAACAAAACTCGATAAAATCCGAGTTCGCTTCGACCATCTGGTGACTAATTTTTTATCGTTTGCCCCGAGTTTATACATAGTGCCCCTTATATATTGTTAGATGATTAGTATGTTCAGAATGACAATATCATAAGCATAAGCGGCATAGTTGTGAGAAATCTTACAGACATGCAAGCAAAACACAAACGGTATGAAACTTGTCCCTAGCATGCTATGCTAAGAGCAATAAACACAAGCGTGGGCCATTAGTTATTCTATGGAAGATAAAACCAATAAAGACGACGAGCCAGCCTCACTTGAAGGCGAGAGCCTGGAATTTAGTCGTGATGAGTCGCAGTCCAATGCCACGGGAGTAACCGATGCTTCTTCGCAATCCGACAAAGCCTCTTCCGAAGCCTCAATGCTTACCGGCCCTGACAAAACACCCAGAAAGCGAAAAAGTTTTTGGGCCCGGTTTAACATCTACTTGCTGCTCTTTATCTTGGTCGTTGTAATATCAGCCGCTATTGTTATAGTCTTATACTTTAAAAACCGCACCACCGAAACGCCAAGTGCTGCAACTATCAACCAGCAAAAATTATCTTCCGATGCTTTAAACCAGCTGTCCAAGAACGGCGTCCAAGTCGGCGACCCTAAGCAGATTTTGAGCATTCAGTCTAACTCAGTCTTCTCGGGTACCGTACTGGTAAAGGGCGAGCTGCAAGTTGCCGGCGGTCTTAAGATTGGTAGCGGCGGTTTGTCAATTCCCGACTTAGTAGTTGGCGGCTCGGCCAGCATTAATCAGCTGCAAGCCCAGTCACTGGCGATTGCTGGCAAAGCTTCGGTCCAGGGCCAGCTGACCGTCCAGCAAGGTTTGAGCGTTAACGGTGGCGGTAACTTTAACGGCCCGGTCACTACACCTCAGCTAACAGCGCAGAAGTTGCAAATTAGTGGTGATTTGGCAATTACTCGTCACTTAACCGCTGGCGGTTCAATCCCCAGCCGTACCAATGGTTCACTTGGTAGCGGCGGCAGCAGCTCGGTTAGCGGCTCTGACACGGCCGGCTCAGTCAACATCAACACCGGTAGTGGCACGACCGGCGGTTGTATGATCACGGTTAACTTTGCCCAACCGTTTAACTCCACGCCGCACATTGCTCTGACACCAGTTGGCTCAGCCGCTGGCGGACTGCCATATTACATCAACCGCACTACCACCAGCTTTAGTATTTGTAGCGTTTCACCGCCGCCGGCTAATAGCAGCTTTGGCTTTGATTACATCGCATTTGATTAACACCTAGACGCTTAGATATCGAGGAAGACACTCGCCTTTTCAGGCGTGACATGCATAAAGCCACCGGAGATTTTGATGCGTTGGACATCTTGGTTGCCAGGGCGGCGGACTTCCAGTTCACAAGGGTCAAGCAAAGTGATAAATTTGTGGTGCCCGGGCAGGATATCAAACGGGCCGGTGGCGTTCTCGGCCGACACACTGGTTGCAACTTCGTCAAAGTAAATATGCTGCGGAGAATACACCTTAACATGTAAGGTCTGGAAATTCATCTCCTTTTTGGACTTTGGCGCCTCCGATAAATCGGTCTCGTTAAGTGCCGCGTGTGCCGGATCTGAGTTCATACTAGACGATAATCTCCTCGATACCGTTAAGTGTTTCTTCACGGCTGTATGATTCACCCTTGTGTGAGGTCTGGTCTTCCATGACAAACATGTTCTGGGAGAAATATTGGATCAGCTTTTTAGCCTTGGCATAATCAGCACGGTCGCCAGGGCTTAGTTCGTTCTCACCAATGATGGCGATAATGCCCTTCAATGATTCATACTTTTGCAGCAGCGCCTGGACCTGGACACTCAAGACGTAGTGGCGCTCACCGACCACATCGGGGCTTAACAGCGAAGAAGTGGTGCGGATCAGGTCAACCGCCGGACGAATGCCCTGCTCGGCCACTGAACGGCTTAGGACAATCACACCATCAAGCTCATGCTGAATCATCTGCACGGCCGGGTCGCTGAGGTCGTCGGCTGGCACATAAATGGTCTGGATAGCCGTGATAGAGCCCTTGTCGTTGGAACTCAGGCGGTCTTGCAGCAACTTAACATCAGAGAAAATGGTTGGCTCATAGCCACCTTCGGCTGGCACCTGATCAAGAATCGTCGAGACCTCGTTGCGGGCCTGGACATAACGGTACATGTTGTCGGCAAAGAACAGAATGTCTTTTTTATGCTCGTCACGGAAATATTCGGCCAAAGTTACGGCGCTCATACCCACCAGCGCACGCTGGGCCGGGTTCTGGTCCATCTGGCCAAAGAACATGCAGGTGTTTTTGAGCAGGTCGCGTTCTTTTAGTGTTTCGTACAACTCATGGCCTTCACGAATACGCTCACCTATACCGGCGAAGAACGACAAACCGCCGCCCGACTTGGCAACGTTATGGATCAGCTCCATAGTCAAGACAGTTTTACCAACACCGGCACCGCCGATGATACCCATCTTACGGCCCTTTACAAAGGGCGTAAAGAAGTCGATAACTTTAATGCCAGTTTCCAGGATCTCCGGCTTGGCGACTGTAAAGGTGCGGCTTTGGACGGGTGATTGGAAAATACCCCGGTGTTTCATGTCTTTGTCGTCAATCGGCGGCAAACCGTCAATTGGCGCACCGAGAGCATCAACCACCCGGCCGATCATTTCTTTACCAACCGGAATCTCAATGGTTTTACCGGTAGTGGCAACTTTGAGGTTTTTTTGCAAACTCTGCTCGGCACGAATGTTCAAACAAATAGCAATATTGCCGGGCACTAAGTGATCGACCAATAACGGCGTGCGGTTTGCATCATCGACCTCTAATAACTCATTGGGCTCGGGCACGTGGTCCTCGAATAGGACGCGGATAACCAAACCCTTGATTGATCGGATAACACCTTGGCTCATGCTGCAGCTCCTACTTGGCGACTAGATTTCTTCAAGCCGTTGATGATTTCTTTCAGACGTTCGTCGGATTGCATACGCCGGGCGCGGTTATAGGCAGTGTGCAATTCTTTGAGCGAATCGGACGAACGGTCGTTGGCGACACTCATAGCTCGGAAACGACTGGCGTACTGGGCCAGCTTGGAGTCTAATATAACCTGCGCCAGGGTCACCTCAAGCATTGAGCGCTCCAAGTGAGCAACCACGGCAAAGGAGTTTGGTTCAAAGATATAAGTCTTTTCATTGATTGTCTCGTTCTTTTCGACATTCCGGCCCAGCTCTTGCACCGCCTGTGACAATTCAATACGCTTAGTATCCTGGACCATCAGTGACTGGTAAGTTTGGAAGTAAACGTAGGCTGCTTTATATTTACGGACCTCCGTCACTAACGGAGCAATATTAATGTTATGGTCTTTCTCCGGCAGCTTAAAGAACTTCTTATATTCAATACCGGCTTGCTTCAGCTGCAAGGCGCCATGGTGACCGATGATAATAATGTCGTGTTTGTCCGGATTATAGTCGCCCATCATTTGCTTGATTAAGCGTTGATCGATGTCACCGCTAAAGCCGCCTTCGGCAGTAATAGCAATAAACAAAGCCTTGTCATTGACCTTATCGGATTCGTGACGGCCAAAGCGAAACAAATTGTCGATCCGGATCTGGCTGTAAATAGCCCATAGATCGGAGAAGAACTGCTGCGATTGCAGCACTTGGTTTTTGATCTGGGCAATACGCATGCTGGCCAAGCCTTCAAAGGCGTTGGTCAGTGTCACAATCGTGCTCATTGACGATTCTTCTACGGCGATGTCCTGCGGCCGTTTCATGCCTTCTCCTTGGTCTCGGTCTTAGCCGAAGTCGCTTCATTCTTAACCGGTGTCTTAACGGTGATGGTTACTAATGTCTTTAGCTCGCCACGAATGCGGGTGTAATCTTCTTCATTTTTGATCTTAGCCGCAAAAGTCGCCACTTGTGTCTTAAGCAAGTTTACCTGGATTTGTTCGTCAGCCTGGGCACCCAGTAACACATCGAGCATCAGTTGCTGACTCAGCAGAGTGTACGTTTCGCCAATACCTTGAGTCAGCATCGTGTAAATATCTTTACCACGGGCTAATTCGCGGGCGGCGGCCACAGCAATCTCCGAGCCAAAGCGAGCGAACTCCTGGGCTTGGGCGTAGGCATTGAGCGAAGTTGTCATCTGCGAAGCCAATTGCTTCTGACGGTCATTCTGGCCACGACCACCGACACGGGTCACACTCAGGCCAACACTAACGGCCGGACGCATAGTGTCACGGAATACGTCCATATCTAGGATCCACTGACCATCGGTAATTGACATGACGTTGGTCGGCAAGAAGGCGGTGATATCGCCACCACTAGCCAAGACAATCGGCAAAGCCGTTAGTGTCTTATGGTTACGATTGAGCTTACCGGCGCGCTCCAGAAGGCTGGAATGAGCATAGAACATGTCACCAGGGTATGAGTCACGGCCCGGACTAACGCCGGCCAGCAAGGAAATTTCCCGGTAAGTTTGGGCATGGCTGGTCAGGTCATCATAGACAATGAGCACATCTTGACCCTGTTTTTGCCAGAAGTATTCACCCATGGCGCAGGCTACATATGGCGCTAAGTAGCTCATGACCAAGGAGTCGAAAACTGTCGAAACGATAACAATCGACTTCTCAAGCGCGTTGTTTTCGCGCAAACGGCCCAGCAGCATATCAATGTCACTTCGGCGCTTGGCAATCAATACATACACTACCAACAGATCGGTGTTGCGTTGGTTGAGAGCAATTTGGGTCGCCAAGGCAGTCTTACCGACTTTGCTGTCACCGAGGATTGCCATACGTTGGCCACGAACCAGTGGGAAGAGCGTATCAATAACCGTAATGCCGGTTTCCAACTGGGTATCAAGGATCTCACGTTCATAAAGTTTTGGCGCCGAGGTAAAGATTGGCCACACGTCATCAGCCACCACTGGACCGCCATCATCAAGCGGCTCACCGGTTACCGAAACGACCCGGCCCATAAATTCTTTGCCGACTTTAGTGACCAGCGACTCGTGCTGAACCACCGCCATAGTGCCAACTGGCACCGGTTTTTCGCCAAGGTGCAAAACAATCACATGGTCTTCAAAGATATGGTGCACAAAACCCTTGCTGCCATCTTCAAAGGCAATCAAAGCGTGGGTGTTAACTGGTTGCAAACCATTGACGGTCACCAAAAAACGCTCAACACCAATAACTTCACCAACCGGTTTACCGGAGGCGGCTAACTTATCAAAGTGGCTGTTATCACTCATTATTTAACATCTCCGCCATTAACCCGGGCTTCGTTTTGCGGGCGTTGTTTGCGCAGAGCTTCAAGTAACAAACCGCTGCTGCTATCGAGGTAGCGCCGCAGGCTCATGTCAAAGACTTTATTGGTGGTCCGAACCACACAACCGGCGGCAATCGATGGCTGCAAACCAACTTGCACCAACAGATAGCGAGCAATGTTAGACCGCATCCACTCCACAATCTTCAGCGTAAAAGCGGCCGATGGTTCGGAAGCAAAGCTAATGTGAATAACCGGCGCGTGATCGCGTACCGATACCAAGAACTCTTTGAGCTGTTGGCGGTCGTCTTTGGTAAGCAGGTCAAGTTTGTTGATTTCGGCAACATCATCAAGCGGTCGTGAAGTTTTAGGCATCTTAACCTCGCCGCCTGATCGCAGCGCCGCAGCACGCAAGGCTTCATCGAGTCGTTCCATCTCTAACATTAAACGGCCGACATCTGCCGGACCGATTACCGTAAGTGGCAACTCAAGCTTTTTACGCGCCATTAATCAAATCCTGTACAATGGCTTTTTTATTGGCTTCCAGGTTGGTTAAAATGTATTCCAGCTGATCGCTCAAGTCAATCTGGTCACCGATTGCCGCCACCAGGTAGTGATTGATAACTTCGGTCATGTTCTCGTCAAAACGCTTAATCTCCCGGACTTTCTCTTCGGCAAACTCGGCCTTAAGCTGTTCCAGCAAAACCGCGCGGTTATCTTCAACCGCTTGCTTGGTTTTTTCGATTGCCTCAATGGCCACTTCTTTGGCATCAACAATCGACTGCTCGTACTTCTCAAACTCTTCTTTGAGTTTGGTGGTGATTTCCTGCTTCATAAAGTCGTTAAGCTGGCTGGTGGTCAGACGCAAATCCTGCTGCAGGAACATAGCGTTTTCACCAATGATCTTCTCAAAGTGCAAACGGCCGCGGTTACGCAACTCCTCGCGGAACGTATCGTTAAAGATATGCTCAACATCTTCTTCAGCCTGCTTATCAAAGGCCATTTTGACGTTTGCCCGTTCGTTTTTAGCTTCGACAACCTTAGATTCCTTGGCCTTTTTAGCGCGTTTAGACGGGCTCAAGCGGTCATAACCACCAGCATCTTGGTCAAAAAAGAGTACCCAAATAAGCAAACCGGCTGCCACTAGGCTGCCACCGATAATGAATGCCCACCACGCTATCATGGCTAGGCCTCGTACCTTTTACGTATTATCGTATCTGTTTTCATATGTTTCCTTTTTGCATTTCTATCAGTATTTCTATGGCCATTTTGAATGCTAGAGCTTTAATATCAAGTATACCGCAAACAGCCCGGTTACCAGAATAATTATTCCAACCAACACCACTTCCAGCAGATTCCGCAAAATTGTGCCCTTAGCCAACGGGTTACGGCTAATCGACGTAATGCTGGTTTTGATACCGGCATACAGGACCGTGCAGACTATCACCGCCGTAATAATCGCCAGTACCAGGCTAATGTAAACCTTTACCGGGGTCACCTCTTTGTTAGCGATGCTCTGTGACAGCTTCTGCAAAAGCGGCGGTAAACCGGCAGCCGACGGACTTTTTTGCAACGGGTTACGGCTAATGTTGATATCGACCAACAGCAGCCCGAAATGGACGGTATGTGACTCGTTGCTTGAATCTTTGAGCTCGGTTTGCGATAAGACATTACTTTTGCCGTCAAAGTTGTCGAGCGCCTTGCCGACGACATAGCTAGCGTTGTCGTTAACTTTCATACCGATACCTTCAACGGCCGATACGACCAGATAGTCGCCCTTGCGAATAACCCCGTTCTGGTCGCTAACCAGCATGCGATAGCTACCGGTAGTGGCCACATACACCGAATCGCCCGGCTGGCCTTCCGACAGTGATAGCGGCGCATCATTGGCCTGTACTACCAGTCCGAGCAGCTTACTGGCGTCTTGCTGGGTTACCGGCTTGATCGAAGTTTTGTCTTTGCCTTGTTGGACGATCGTTCCGGGCTGGACTTGGGTCTCGGCGGTGTAGCTTTGAACTACCGCTTGTGCATCAGCCGGCTGTACGGCCACGAATGTCAATGCTACAGGGGTAAAAACCAGCAACAATGCTGTAGCGAGTCGCAAAGGAAAACCGACGATGATTTTCTTCATGTTAGGCTCAAGTATACCCTATTTACCACCCAAGCGTAAGCACTACGACAAGAGTTGTTTGAGAACCGACACCAACTGCTCAACAGCCGCTTGGTCAGTTTGCCGGCCCATTGTAAAACGCAGGCTGGCTTGAGCCTCCCGGTCGCTCAGACCAATCGCCCGCAAGACATGTGATGGCTCTTCGCTACTGGCGCTGCATGCCGAGCCGGCGGCGGCTAGGATATCATGACTTTCCAGCTCCAGCAAAATCCGTTCGTTATCAGTTCCCGGCAGCGTAATATGCACATTGTTCGGCAGGCGTTTTTTGAGTGATCCGTTAATAACTGCCTGCGGTACTTGCTGCTGCAAGGCTTTGATAAACTCGTCTTGCAGTTGTTGCATGTCATGCGTCTGCTCATGACGCTCGCTTTGAGCAATCTCTAGCGCTTCGGCCAGCCCAATACAAGCCGCCACGTTTTCGGTACCACTACGCAGTCCACTCTCTTGGCCGCCGCCTTGGATCAGTGGCGCCAGCTCAATACCAGCTTTGATATACAACACACCCGATTGCTTAGGACCGTAGATTTTGCCACCGTTTAGCGTCATTAGATCAACGCCCAAACGCGCAACATGCAGGTCAAGATAATTGGAGGCTTGGCAAGCATCGCTATGCAGGTAAATTGGCAGCTCGTTTCCCTGCTGACGACGTTTTTGACGAATTTCTTGAATAAGCTGGCTGACTTGCTTGATCGGCTGGATACTGCCGATCTCGTTGTTGGCATACATAACGCTCACCAGCACCGTTTGGTCGTCGATTTTTGAGGCTAGATCAGTAAGATCAATCAGACCGTCTTTTGAAACAATTGCCAATTGGCGGTGATATTCGGCGGCCGGGTGCAACACCGCATCATGCTCGATAGCGCTAACCACGATGTTAGCCTTTGGGAAACGACGCATAAGGCCGTGGATCGCCAAGTTGTTGGCTTCGGTACCACCGGCAGTAAAAATAACCTCGGCCGGACGGCTGCCAAGCCAGTGGGCAACTTTTGTCCGGGCTGCTTCAAGCTGGTCGGAAGCTGCCCGTGCCGGCGCATAGGTTGCCGATGGATTATAAAAGTTATCGCTAAAATAGGGCTGCATGGCCGCCAAGACCCTCGGATCTAACGGTGTCGCAGCAGCATAATCAAAATAAAACATTGTACGCTCTAGTTTGACGCACGAACCGGCTTTTTGTCGAGGTCACGCAAGCGCAACAGTTCGGGCATGACCCGTTTGTGGTAGAGTTCAACGGCGTTCAAGAAGTTGATCGTTTCTTGCTCGCTCATGGTCTGATAGTCATCGGCACCCTGTGACTTGACGATGCCGTCCGGACGAACATCGTAGCGAGTAGTTAGCGCGCGACGTAAGCCACTCTGGTCAGTCCACTCTTCGTGCCAAACCCAGGTACGACGGTCGAGGCAGAAAAACTCGCGGCGTACACCCTCTGGCACCGGTCCAAACAACTGGCCACCAACTTGGCCTTCCCAGTGGATAAGCGATTTATAAATTTCAGCCCGACGGTTATCGGTCGCCTGCTGGGGGTGAAGGATTTGACTTAGCAAGTTCATGACGCCACCTTAAACGATGCAGCACCGGTTCTACCAGTTTCATCAAACGTGCTGTCGATTTGAGCACGAACAGCAGCCAGGTCAATCATATTGCTGTCAGTTGCTTCTGGAGTTGGAGCTGGGGTTGGCGAGGCCTGGTCGAGTACGCCAGCATTGTAAACCATCTCAGGGGTCACTTGAACGCCAGTATCGGACACCTCATTGCTATACAGAGCCGGATTATGGGCTACGATTGCTGCATCATGATCTGCTTGTGCTTCTTGCCCTTCATGATTAAAGACTTTGCTGAGGCCATCTCTAATACGACTCCGACGGTCTTCAAAATCGTAGACTGTCGCATCTTTGCCTTGGAAGCCTAAGCCGTCGTGGGCCGCATAGGCTAACCTATCGTCTTCGTCGAATAGGCTCTCGGCGACAGCTGCGGGTTGTGGTTGCTGCTGAGGGTGTGCCTGATGGTCATTAGGCTGTGTAGCCGTTTCGGCGGCACGCTGGGCTAAGCGACCGGCAAACTGATAGGATACCGGGTTAGATTTAATAAGGTCATAGCCATAGCCGATTTCAAGCGCACGCTGGTCACTAACACCTGAAAGCTCGTGAATTTCGCCCTTTGACATGTTATGAGCCGACGCCGCCAGTTCAGGCGAGTCACTCACAAATTCAGAGGCCGCAGTAAATACATCGGCTAATTTATCGAAGGGGTTCATAATATTCCTAGATCAATCTTACTTCTTAGAGAGCTAACTGAATAATTATTCAGGCAGAGTAAAAAGCCGACAAGCGTTTTTTGTCGTTTGGACAGCAAGTTCTTGCTCCGAAATACTCTGTAAATGGGCGACAAACGAGAGGTTCGTTGCCGCATGTTTTGACTCACATATGGTACCACGGTAAGGTGTTGGTGTCAAGTAGGGGGCGTCGGTTTCTATCAGCATTTTCTCAGGCGGAACAGATTGAAAGGCCTTAATTTGCTGGGAATCCTTTGTAAAAGTCACAATGCCGTTCAAACCAACATATAAATCACGCTCCAAAATCTGGTCTAAAACAGCTTTATTGGCACTAAAACTGTGAATTACACCTCTTATGCCTTGATAGCTATCAAAAATCGGCCAAAAGTCGTCAAAAGCGTCACGAACATGGAAAATCATCGCCAAATCGTGCTCCAGGGCTAGTTCTATTTGGAAGCGCAAGACTTTTACTTGGTCTTCTTTGGGTGAGTGGTTGTAATAGAAATCCAGACCGCATTCGCCGACAGCCACTACTTTTGGGTCGTTTGCCAGGGCACTGAATTCGGCCGGGATTTTGTCGCTATATAGCCGGGCTTCATGGGGGTGAATTCCAATGCTAGCCCAGACTCTTGGGTGTTTTTGGGCAAATTCGACGGCTAGCTGGCTGTCGCCGACATCGCAACCGACACACACTAGCCGAGTTACACCGGCTTCTGTAGCATTTTTGACTAGCTGGTCAGCATCGGTGATGCCGGCGTTCTTCCATTTTTCATGCGTCGGGTCATTGAGTTCTGACACCTGCGCCTGATGGATATGGGTGTGCGTGTCGGTGATGTCCATGGCTTAGGCGGCTGGAGTGGTTGGAGCCGCTGGCGCTGGGGTGGTAACCGCGGCTTCTTCTTTTTTAGGAAACAGCGTGCCGGCGATCGGCCGGACAATGCCGCTTTCAAAAACTTTGCGGATTTTGTCGGCAGTTTCCGGCATAAATGGTACTAACAGATCAGAAATCTCGAGCAAACAGCTGGCTTGATAGGCCAAAATGTCACGCAAATGCTCATCGTCACCGGTTTTGGCTACCATCCACGGTTTAGCTTCGTCGATGTATTGGTTAAGGCCGCGGACTTGCTCCCAGACCTCATCAAGCGCCCGGTCAAAACGGCACAGCTCTAAGGCGGCCGCATATTGCGCCAGATCATGCTCAGCCGGTGGAATCTCACCAATCGCACCCTTTTGATACTTGATGATCATGGCTGCGGTGCGCTGGACAGCATTGCCAAGTTCGTTGGCCAGCTCGTTGTTGTAGGCAGTTTCCAGGCGTTGCCATGAAAAGTCGCCATCAGCGTAGCTCGGAATGTGCCGCAGGAAGAAATAGCGGAAAACATCGGCACTGTAGGCGTTAACCACCTCAAGTGGTGAAATAACATTGCCCAGCGACTTACTGATCTTTTTATCATCAACCGTAATAAAGCCGTGAGCATAGAGCAGCCTTGGTGGTTGAATTCCCAAGCCAAGCAACATCGCCGGCCAAATGGCCGCATGAAAACGCAAAATATCTTTACCAATAACCTGGACATTGGCCGGCCAGAAATCTTTGAAATCCTGGTACTCAGGGTAGCCAAGCACGGTGATATAGTTCATCAGCGCTTCAAACCAGACATACATAACCTGCGTGTCATCGCCCGGCACCGGAATGCCCCAGCTGATCTTATCTTTAGGCCGCGAAATACTGATATCTTCCAAACCGCCCTTGATAAGCGAGGTGATTTCATTGCGCTTGGTTTCGGGCACAATCGTAAAGTTTTCGGTGTCGATCAGTTTTTTGATCTCTTCACCATACTTGCTGAGACGAAAAAAGTAATTTTCTTCCTGGATTTTCTCGTACGGCCGATTGTGATTAGGGCAAACGCCCTTGTTCTCTTTAACAACCGCTTCGGTGAAAAAGGCTTCGTCGCCGGTGCAATACCAGCCGGTGTAGCTGTTTTTATATATGTCGTTGGCTAATGCCTGCCAGATCAGCTGCGAGCGCTGCATGTGACCGGTGTCGGTGGTACGAATAAAGCGGTCAGCACTGATATTGAGCGCCTCTTGCAGCTCACGGAACTTGGCGCTTTTTTGATCGGCCCAAATTTGGGGTGTAACACCCTCTTCTTTGGCTTTTTCTTCAATTTTGCCACCATGTTCATCGGTGCCGGTACAGTAGATAACCGTATCGCCTTTCTGACGGGCGTAGCGGGCTAAGACATCGCCCATGACCAGCTCCATGCCAAACCCGATATGCGGGTCGCCGTTGACATAGGGAATAGAGGTTGTGACGTAGTATTTCATAAGTTTAAGTGTACCTGTTTAGAGAGAAAAATTGGAATAGAAAAGAATCATGCCCTGCGGGGCATAATGGTCAGCATCATCATAGTTTGTGAGATCTTGACTTTCATAGTCCTAACCATAGCACTAAATTTAATCTTTTAACAGCTTGGTGACTTCTTTGCGCTCCAGATCGTCGAGGTCGGCGTACAGCTCTTTTTCGAACTTCTCGGAAACCGTAAAGATATAGTCATCTGGCGAACGCGGAATAACATGGAACAGCGCATGGTTAACCTTGAGACCGTCTTGGCGCTTAAACGGCCGGTAGCTTTGCCGGATATCGATGCCGCTGCCAAGTTTGTCCATAAACCGCTGCTCAACAAAAAAGATCAGGTCAAATACGGCTTGGAGCTCTTCCGGGGTGATTTCCCAGGGCTGCTCGATATGCCGCTTAGGCATGACCAGCACATGGCCCGGAACTTTGTGAGGGTCACTCAAAACGGCTTTGGCGAGCTCATTTTCCTTAACCGGTTGGTCATCGCTGTTACAAAATGGACACATGCACCTAGTGTAGCTGGTTTGCCGTCACAGGACTAGCCACCGGACCGTATTCGGCCACAAAGCGTATAACCGCCCGGTCAATCACCGGTCGCAGCTCAGCCACAAAGTTTTTCGGCAAATCGTTGCAGTTATAAAAAACACCTTGCACCGGCTCAATATTGTCCATCACCGCGATAAACTCCATGGTCACACCCCGGCCGCGATCACACTCGATCAGGTTTGTGCCATTTGCTATCAGCGGTGGCAATTCATTCAGTCCCAGTTCTTCCCGCACTAAGCGCATTTGGGCCGCAGTAAAAGTTGTATCGGTTGGCCGGACGATTGTTCCGGGGGTATGCATGGCACCGGGCCAAATCGGATCACTATCCGGACGCGGTAATAATAAAACTTCAACGCCAGAACCGTCAGCCGCAAACCGTAAAGGAATAAATTCGATAGCCGTAAGCACGGCCAGCCGGGCAATCGCCACAAAGATAGGCTCAGGCAGATAGCCTGGGGTGAGCTGATTCAAGAGGTCAGCCGCCTGCCGAACATCGGGGTCAGTCATAAACAAAAAAAGTTGGTGGGCGAGGAGGGACTCGAACCCTCAAGGTCGTAAAACCAGCGGATTTTAAGTCCACCGCGTATACCAATTCCGCCACTCGCCCTAAATTATAAAAGTATGGAGGCACCTACCGGATTTGAACCGGTGTACGAGCTTTTGCAGAGCCCTGCGTAACCACTCCGCCAAGGCGCCAAAAATGGGTCAACGGAGCTATTATACGTGAATAGCCCGCCTCAAGACAACAACCCCTGGACCCGATCATACATTTGTGGCGAAACCGCCACCCCATGTTGCTGGCGCAACTGATTGACCGTTGCAACCGTATTCTCGGCTAGTCCAAGTATTTCATCTTCAGGAAAATCATCGATAGCCTCAGCCATGGCCACACCAGCCAGCATATCGTGAGCGGCCGCACCGAGTAATTCCCTGTCGCCCTGCTGTTGTGCCCGCACAATATCACGCTGGGCCGTCTCCACCCAGTGGCTTGGCACTTCCAGCATTAACTTTTCGGGATCGGTTTCAAAAAACTCACGGGCCTGCTCGGCAACCAACATAGCCACACTACCCAAACCGGCAACCACCCGTGATGGCCGGACAAAATCTAACAGCGATTCACGTTCAAATTCAGACATAATCCCGATTGTACGGGAAGCGACTGGCAGTTGGCTGTAAGATATTTAACGTTGTGTTTCGCAGCTAATAGCCGTAATCCGCTGAGTTGCCAGATTAACCGTAAACAGTGAACCGAGCCGATTATAATCATAAGTCTTCTTGGTCTCGTCATATACCGGCATTATCAACCTAACGATGGCGTTTTGGTCGTCACTACGGCTCAATGTAGCTCGCACCGGGTAATCGTTATAGATTATTGGTTCATTGGCGCAAATGATCTGGTCGGCATACGGCGCATTGGCACCAGGCGTATTTTGACCTTTATAAACAACACGATTCGAAATTGCTTGATCTTCCTGCCTTACAAACTCATCATAGACACTCGGCGCAAGCTTATCCTTGATAACCGGTAAACCGGCAGCCTGGGTGGCGGTTGGCACAGCTTCACGGGCAACCCGCATGGCCTTAATATAGGTGGTATAGGCAACTCTTGCGCTATTAACCGCCTGATCTGCTGCAAATGTTTCTTGATTCTGCTTGTTCGACGCCAAAGTTTTGTCACTTTCCTGCTTTGCGTGATATACAAACCAACTCGTAAAACCAATAATCACAACCAGCACCACCAGGAGCACTTTTGTAAAACGAGCTGCTGTAAACATACCTAGAGTGTATACCAAAAGCGTAAGCGTAGACAAACTAGTGACGCAGAACTACAATAAGACACAGATGTCCCTTCGTAAGATAAATAATATCCTTCTAATCGTCGTTATCCTGGTGAACGTCTATGTTCTATCAGTTCCGATTTTGCCGCAAATTTTGTATCAGATCGATAAAAGCCAAGGCAAACACGAGCAACTCCAGGCGCTGATTGGCAAAACACTAACTACCAAGACCGACAGCAGTGGTAAAACCACCACCGTAGAAGCACCACCGCCGCCGGTTGATACCGGGATTAAGGGCAACCAGGTGATTATCCCGGCCATGGGTCTCGACCAAGCGATTATCGAAGACAACAATGTCTACCGCGCCCTCGACAAAGGCGTCTGGCGCTGGGACCTCGGCAGTACTCCCGACCAGGGCGGCAACACCGTACTCGTCGGCCACCGCTTCACCTACACCAAGCCCAAAGGCGTCTTTTACTTCTTAGACAAAGTTCATGAGGGCGACGACATCGGTATGATCTGGAACGACAAAATGTATTTATACAAAGTAACCGGCACCGAGATCGTACCGCCAAGCAAGACCAGTATCCTCGACCCAACCGATGAACCAACCCTAACCATCTACACCTGCACCCCCCTCTGGTCACCAAAAAACCGCTTAGTCGTAACCGCACGATTGGATTCTATCAGTGAATAACTTGAATAACCTGCCTCCTGCCAAGACGCCGGTGCCTACTCCAAATAGTGGCAACGGGCCATACGAAAAGCGCATCTTTATTGTGCTGCTGATCGTACTCATCTTGAGCATTGCCCTGGCCGTCTACATTAGCACCAGCGCCGAAAATACCCTGTCTATCTAGCGCTTGTCGTTGCGTGAGCGTAGCTTATGGATAACAAGCCACCTACACGTACTTTTTTACGAAATCCAACTAAACTCCGCTTACGTTTTGATTAGAGGGTTAGAATTTCTAAAATGACTCCAACCTTAGCCTGCCTACAAACTATCAGTCTGACGGCGTTCTAAGCGCTTTCTATAGCAAGCTTACCAAGCGCATAGACCTATCCTAAAACTGACGAAAATCGGGGAGTATGCAAAGTCGCCAGCCGGTCATGTAAAGCCACGCCATCAACAAACAGGACGCCACTGGCAACCAGCGACCCAAACCCACGCCCAAGGACCCACGCACAATTAAAACGGACCCTCGCAATGAGGGTCCGTTTTCGTGTGCCGGGCCGAGGGCCAGCGCCTACTACTTAGGCGTCTGGTACCGTCGTCGGGTGACCATCACGTAGCCGGTGCTGAAGATGATCAGCGCTGCAGCTAAGGCGATGGCTGCCCAGATGACTTGGCCGGTGTTGGCTAGGACGCCGCCGGTCAGCTTGACGACTGCTGCCGTTTCAGGGGTGCGGACGTAAACCGTTGGGTCGTCTGGCTGAGGAGTAATGTCCCAGTCAGATGGTACCTGAGGAATCGTACCGACCTTACCGAAGGCCTGGTTTTCGACGCGCAGGACGGTGGAGTCCATCTCAACCTGGAAGGTTACGACAATCGGGTTGACTGCCAGGTTCGGGGTTGGGTGGTCGAAGTCAGTGCCAACCTTACCAGCCCATTCAATGCGGTTCAGGGCGCTATTGAAGACACAGCTATCGGTGCTTGAGGAGCCTTTGGCCTCACACTTCAGACTGTCAGCCACATAGCTGGTGCGGTCCGGAATGGTGTCGTAGAACGAGCTGTCGACACCGTTGATGGTGCTCTGGTTGATCCAGGTCAGGGTGTAAGTCAAGATCGACTTGTTAGCTTCCTGGTGCTTCCAGAACTTCGGTGGGTTAACCGTTACGATGTCTTCAGACTTGTAGCCGAAGTCAGCTTCAGGGTGGTTGTTGCTGCTTGGAGTCAAGGTGATGCCAAAGCCGGCTGGGTCTTTCGACTCGTTGTCGTCAGTGGTGCCATTACCATTCACGTGGGTCAGGTTGGCCAGCTTGTGGTTGGTGTCAGTGACAACTACTACGTAGTCGACGCCGCCATTCACATCACCGGTGATCAGGTGATCGAAGCCGTATTGACCCTTGTTGTCAGTGGTCGTGGTCTTCAGGACTGGTTCGCCTGCGTCAGCTACACCGTTGCCGTCAAGGTCGCGGATCAGGTCGATGGTTACACCTTCGATACCGGTGTCGCCGCCATCGTACTTACCGTTATTGTTGCCGTCAATGAAGACTTGGTTACCGATGGTACCGTCACCGATGACACCGAAGTCACGGGTCAGGTCAACCTGGGTTGGGCCAAGCGTGAACTGCTCGCCTTGGTTATTGGTAGTGATAGTCGTGCCAACTGGTGGCTCGATGCTGATGCAGTACTTGCCGCCAAGCAGGTTAGTGAACAGGTAGTTGCCATTAGCGTCGGTGATCATGTCCTTAGTCTGGTTGTCGCCGGCTGTTGTACAGTCATCGTCAGGGCCAGGCCAGGTCAAGGTAACCTTGATGCCAGGGAGCAATGGTTCGGTTGGGTCTTGGGTGCCGCTGTTGTCAGTGTCATACCAGACGGTGTCACCAACGGTGGCCAAGCCGTGGTAACCGAAGTCACCGGTTTGGTTGCTCTTGTCAGTTGGGGTCAGGACCATACCGTAACCGGTTGGGTTCTGCGAGTTGTTGTCAGCGCCAGGGTTTGGACCGGTGCTGTATTGCAGGTCATGGAGCTTGTGGTCTGGGTCAACAACCTTCACAACGTACTGGGCGCCAGCGCCGTTGTCAGCAATGTTGTCGTCAGTTGGCAGGTTGATGAACTGGTAGTGGCCTTGGCCATCAGTCGTACGGGTGTCGAGCTTGATGTCAGCGTTGTCGACTAGGCCGTCACCGTTAAGGTCACGATACAGTTCAACCTTTACGCCTTCGATACCGGTGTCACCTTCAGCAGTGTCGTAAGTACCGTTAGCAAAGACTTCTTTCCAAACTTGGTTACCGATTGAACCATCAGCCTTGAAGCCGTAGTCGGCGTCGAGGAAGCTGGTCTCACCAACAATGGTGTGGGTAAAGACACCAGGGGTGGTCAATGTGCCGCCAGGGACGTCAGTTGTGGTAACCGTTGATTTACATGGGCCAGGCAGTACGCCTACAAACAGGTAGTTGCCATTCAAGTCAGTCTTCTTGGTCTCTGTCGTGTTATCACCAGCGGTAGCTAGGTTGCCGTCAAGGCCGCCACAGACTAAGGTTACTGTTACATTCGGGATACCAGGGTCACCAGGGTCTTGGGTACCATCGCCATCGATGTCCCAGAATACGGTGTCACCCCAGCTGGTAGTACCGATGAAGCCGAAGTCGACTGTCATGTTAGCAAAGTCGTCGTCGTTGCCCTGGCCAGTTGCTGACAGGTCAGACTCGTTCTTTGGTTCAACCGCGCCAGGTCCAAGGGTAATGGTGCCTGAGCGAACCGGGTCGCCAGCCTTGATTGGGTTGATGCCGTTATCGTTGCTATCAACATCATTGTCAGGGTCGGTTTCTTCGCCGACGGCAATTGAGCTAAGCGCGTGGTCGTGCAATGCACCGTTCGCTTCAAAGTTGCTTGATGCGATCTCTACGATGTAGGTACCGGCGTTCAGGTTGTCAAAGCGATAGTAACCGCCAGCGTCGGTGTGGGTTTCAGCCACTTGGGTTGTGCCATTGGCGTCCATCAAGCGGACTTTAACGCCTTCGATGCCTGGACTTGCGCCGTCTGCAGCGTTAACGGTTGCTGAGTTGTCTTTGTCCAGCCAGACACGGTTACCTAGGGAGTAGCTGTGCCAGAAACCGAAGTCAATGGTCAGGTCAGAATCAGCGCTGGCATCATCATCAGATTTACCAGTAGTGACGGTTGGTTCAGCACCCGGTTGCAGGTCAATCAATGTTGAGACTACACCGTTGCCAGCTAGAGTACCGCCGTCAGGTACGGCACCATGGTTGGTGTTATCGTCCTGAGTATCGCCAACACCGGTTGGAACTGGAACATCTTTCAAAGCCTGGAGTGGTTGACCGGCACTAAAGTTCGAGCCGTCAACAGCTACGAAGTAGCCACCGGGAGACAAGCCATCGAACTGGTAGTAACCAGGGCGGCCGCTCGTGCTACCAGGACGAGTGTCAGTAGCAGTGGTCTTGGTGCCTACAGGAGTTGCAGCGCCAATTTCAGCGACGCTGAGCGAGCCATCGTTGTTAGTATCGGCACTAGCTGCATACAGGTTAACTTTGACGCCGTTGATACCCTGGTTTTCTTCACCGGGATCAACTTTGCCGTTCTTGTTACTGTCGAGCCAGACAAAGTTACCAATACTGACGGTCTGGTCAAAACCAAAGTCCAAAGTGTGGTCGTTGGCACCTGGGCCACCGGTCGTAAAGGTAATCGTTGCCGGGTTGGCAGCCGATACCTTGGCGGTACTATCAGGCTTTTGGGAGTCAGAGTCGTTCTGGTCGTTGCCGTTATTAGCCGTAACATCAGCCGTGGTTACATGCATGTCTTTCAGACGAGCTGAGTCAGTGTAGTCAGCCGGTGTGCTTAAGGTCAGTTTGTAACCAGTGTTTGGCATCAGGCCGGCTACGTTGTAGCGCTTGTCGGTAGTGCTGTTCATTGGCAGACCGTTTTCATCGGCTGAGCGGTTCGAGAACAAGTAGTTACCATCAACATCGGTTAGAGCGGTCGATACTACTACACCGGCGTTAGTCCGCAGCGTAACCGTTACATTACCGATACCGGGCTCTGTTGCATCCTGGATACCGTTGCCGTTCGTATCATTCCAGACACGGTTACCAATTTCGATTGGTGCGCTGTCACAAACGAAGTCGACATCACCCAGGTTGTTGCCCTTCAAGAAGCTGTCACCAGGGTTGTTGGCGTAGATACGGAAGGCGTTAGTGCGGTCACCGGTGTTGCTGTTGTAGCTACGCATACCGCCGGTTTCGTTACCTTGCGAGTAACCGTCAATCGGGTTGATCGATGTGTTAGCAAAGCTGTCGTAACCAGGGATCTGGGCAATTGCACCCAAGCTGGTTTCGTCGCGCTGTGAGACTTTGTTGTTGTCTTTAAAGTACTCGTTGCTGTAGAACTCATAGCCGCCAATGCCTTGAGGCAAGCCGGCAACTAGTGGGTGAGCTCCGCCGCTACCAGGGCCTTTGTCGCCACAGGTACCAGCGTTTTCAACAACGTAGCCACCTTCGGCAGCCTTACAGGCTCGGACGAGGTCACCGGCAGGTTCAGCGGTGTAGCGCTGACTACTGCTGTGGTTGGTCGATTTAGCTTCATAACCCATTTGGTCAACATAGCGGTCACGGAAGCCAAGCGTCATGCTGCCATTGCCAGCAAAGGAGATGTCAGCCAGCGTAGGCTGCGGTGCACCAACATGCTTGGTGGTCGAGCCGGAGACAACGACATTACCGCGGACGGCTTGGTCGCTAAACTGGCTGATCCATGGCATCCAGCTAGCACGAATGTTACAAGTTGAAGATGTACCATAAGCACATGAGCGCTCGTAGTTAAGGTTAACCTCAAGCGTTGGAGCAGTCGCAAAGGTCATAGTAGCTGGGTCAAAGCTGTAAACGTAAGCCCGCAAGTCAGCAGCACTACGGCTGGTCTGTGCAGAACAGACAAAGCCAACATAACCAGTGCCGTCATAGATAGTGACTGCAAATGGGCGGACATCATCAGCCACACAACCCTTGTGTTGGCCTGATTCAGTACCCTGAGGCAAGGCAGTAGCACCGGTGTTTGGCAGGTTAGTTGGCATAGTGTAGCCAGTTGGAGTTGGAGCAGCATCAAGGTTAGTAACCTTGTACAGCTTGCGGTCGTTCATGTTAACAACCAGGAGGGCGTCGCCGGATGGGCCGCCAGGGTTTTTATAGACAGCCATGCCGCCAAGGCTGGTTTTGCCAGGTGAGTCAAAAGCAAATTCATCGTGAGCCCAACAGTCACCACGGTTAGAAGTCGTCTGACCACTAACTGAGTTACAGTTGGTGTCTGATACCGGGTGAGGATCGCCACCAGCATTAGGGATAGTCACAAACAAAGCTGGGTTCGCAACGCCAGTTCCAGATGCAGGCATTTGCGAGCGGTAAATTGCACCAGGGCCACCAGGGCCAAAGCCATCGTGACGTCGCAGGTAAGCGGCGCTATAGACCGATTTTGAAGCTGGGCGGTAAGCCTGAGCGTAAGAAGTACCGACCTGGCCATATTTACCAAGCTTCAGCGAAGGTGGAGCGTTATCGGCTGTGTTCGAAGTGTTAAACAAGAACCCATAGATCGAATCTTCGTCAGCCTCGTCGCCATTGTAGGCACCGGCACGAATACAAGATGTAATGATCTTAGGGTTGTTCTGACAATAGTCAGATGAGCGGTAGACACCAAGGCTAGCAACACCGCCAGGTGCTACAAACTGCGTGGTAGTCTTACTATCAACGCCTACCTGAGACGAGCTGTATCCAGCCGGCATGCCGGAGAATTCAACACGGAACTTAGGGCCGCTACAGTTGCTTAGGTGCAGTGTATAGGCACCGTTAGCATCGGACGTCTGGGTATCACAAAGCGTACCGTCGGCCGCAAAACCTTTTACGGTGATGCCGGCCATGCCGCGGTCAGCGGCCAATGACGGATTGGCTGCAAGCGCATTGTCTTGCTTACCGTTGCCGTTGTAATCGTGGTAAACGATACCACTAATATCACTAACTGAACCAAAGATTTGCGTTGTGGCGTAAACTCCCAACACCATAAGCGCAACAATGGCAACACCACCCTTGAGACGCATTCTCATGAGTGGCGATAGGTTTTTGTATTTTCTTACCAGCTTCTGGAGTGGCTGGTCAGGTTGTTTTTTCATTCTATTTTATAAAGCTTCAAATTTAAGGTTTTAATATTTATGCTTTTTCTGTACCTTGCGACTATCCTCACGAACCGCTTGGCGTTTTTATATTGATATTTGTTCTCTCACCGGCTTTTTATTACACAAGCACTTACTAAGGACTATATCACGCTTATGGCAAACTTCAAGCATTTTTATGCTTATTACGGGCAATTGTGTATAACAAAAGCCCGGTTACTCTGACGCGGGCTTTTAAAAGATTGCGAACTGTTGTTTATTTTGCTAAGGCAGCTACAGTCGCACCTGGTATTTTAGCAAGATCTTCGGGCTTGATCGCCAGCTTTGAACTACGCACACCACCCCCGATAATCACCCACTTCTTATCCATAATTTTCTGGTCAACGAGGATCGGCCAATCCTCAGGCAAACCAACCGGAGTCACCCCGCCATATTCCATATTGGTCAACTTCAGTGTTGTCTCCATAGGTGCAAAAGAGATCTTGCGGGCATCGAGCTGCCGGCGAACCACATTGTTGATATCAGCCATATCGGTTGCCAGCACTAAACACGCAGCATACCAAACACGATCCGCCCGTTTAGCTTCCACGACAATACAGTTAGCCGAGATATCTAACCCTACATTGTACTTTTCGCAGAACGCTGCCGTGTCCGACAGTTCGGGGTCAATCGCCACAACTTGCAGGTTTTTACAGTAAGCTTGATGCTGACGCGCAAAATCAGCCACGACTGGAGCCACCAATTCATAGGCTTGCTCAAGTGGCTTAAACGTAAGTTTCCCGAGTTGCAAATCTGTCATGGGCCCACACTATCACGCATCGGGGGTGGCCGCAAACTTAGCAACAAATTCGTCGGTTGGCAGATAGACTGCTGCCATCTCAAATTCACGTGGCTTGCCACCATTTAGAGCGCAAAAAGCCATGTGGGCTGCCTGCGCGTGATCAGCGTAGTCAGCTTCAGCACTAGTAATCTCCATGGTACGCATGCCGGCAACGGCGACTGCAAACCGGCCCAATTCACGAAATGAAACGCCCATCACATAGGGCATTTCAAGCAGCTCATAATTAGCTGCTATGTAGTTGCCCGCCAGCTCCAACTGTCCAAGAAAATGCCTAGGGCCATTGATATATTCAACATGTAGCATAATGCCGGCCTCACCCCGCATAACCTGAGCTTGGTAATCTGTGTCATGAGCCGTAACCGGCAGCTCATCACGCCACTCAACCATAATGCCGCCAAGATGTTTCTCGCTCTTTAGCTGTGGCGTTAGATCTGCCTCTGATGCATCGACCAAACTTGCACTGCGTAAAATATCGTTAGTATATTCCCACGAATGAGTAATCTCACGGTGATATTTGATATGTAATGCTAATGCCCGGCGCTCAGTGATCAGCTCATCTTCAGGACGAGTTGAGTCTATCACGGCTTCAACATAGGAGGTGTGCAGGACGTTCATCTAGTTATGTGGCGTCAGCCAAGGATCAAAACTTTCAAATATTTGCGGCTCACCTTCGCCTTTGGTTATCCAGTCTATGAGCCCCGAGTAGCCAAGCTCGTTTTTAGCGATCATAAAGCCCACTGCAACCTCGGCTGGCAAGGTAGTCTCACCGTGCGTAATTTCGCGGATAAGCCGCCTGGTACTCACTGGCGGCAAGACTTCTATATCCTCATCACCATCAAGCTGCTGTTCGCCAAGCCGTTGAACATTTCGGGCAACTACCAAGTCTCGAGGATAATCAATACTTCTACTGCCATCTTTGAGTGCTAAAACACTAATATCAGGCTCATCGCCTGGAGCATACCCATAGCCAGTCTCTTCGCGCAGCTCGCGTAACCCAGTGTACGCCGGAGAAACTGTGCCACGAAATCCACTATTACCACCAGGCAATTCGATTTGACCACCGCCGTCTTTACCCTTGTTGTTGATAGTAATAACATGACTTTCAAAGTCTACTTCGGTGGTAGCCAGTACAATTACCGCACCGACTCGTTCAACATACTCATAGAGCGCGCCCGAAGGTTGCCGTTCTAATCTCACCCGAAAAAGTCCGCCTGTAAACGGGTAGCTCGCTCGCGCATCTGTCTCTGCAGCCATTGACATGATCCTCATTTAGTACGCTTACAGTAGCACACTCTTGCTATACTTTTTAGACAATGCAAATTAGTGATGATTACCTGAGCCAGCTTTTAGCTAACTTCCCGGAAACAGCCAACGTTAAACGCTTGCCGCAAACCAAACCCGGCGACCCGGCTAAGCCCTTTTTGCAGTGGGTTGGCGGCAAGCGTGAGATGATCAAGCAATACGAGCAGTTTTTCCCAAAAACCTACAACACCTTTTGGGAGCCTTTTTTTGGTGGCGGAGCGCTGTTTTTTGCGCTTGATCCGGTAAAAGCGGTTATTAATGATAATAACCCTGAGCTAATCGAAACCTATCGCGCCGTCCGCGACACACCTGAGACAGTCATTGCATTACTCCAAACACTACGCGGCAAGCATTCCAAAGAGCTGTACATGGCCATACGTGCCATCGACCGCGAAATTGATATTCTCACGCAGTTACAACCATACGAAATTGCCGCCCGCATGATATACCTCAACCAGACCTGCTTCAACGGCGTGTACCGCGTTAATAAACTAGGCCAGTTCAATGTGCCCATCGGCAGCTCGCTCAATAGAGTAATCTGCGACCCAGCAGTAATCCGTAATGCCAGCCAAGTGTTGCAACATGCCCGCATCGAATGTAATGACTTCGAAAAGCTGCTGCAAGGCGCTAAAAAGGGAGATCTGGTCTACCTCGATCCGCCCTACTTCCCTATCTCCGAGTACTCCGATTTTACTCGCTACACTAAAGAAAAGTTCTACAAACACGACCAAGAACGGCTGCATGATATTTTTGCAGCCCTCGATAAAAAAGGCTGCTTTGTGATGCTGTCTAACTCCAACGCCAGCTTTATCCGCGAACTGTATAGCAATTTCAAACGCAACGAAGTATACTCCGGACGCAACCTCAACAGTCGCAAAGAAAGGCGGGGCAAAGTTATGGAGCTACTAATCACCAATTACTGACATGCGTTTTATCGGCAACAAAACCAAACTGCTTAGTTACATCCATGAGATCCTCAAATCACATGATGTCTTAGTAGGCGAACGCTTTTTCGACTTTTTCTCAGGTACGGCCAGTGTTGGACGCTACTTTAAAGAACATGGCTTCGATGTAACTTCTAGCGATATTTTGTACTTTTCCTATGTCTTGCAAGAAGCTTACATTGGCAACACTGGCGAGCCCGACTTTAAGCCGCTGCTTAAAACGCTCCCCCCGCAAAACACTGGCAAACTGTTCGATAACAATTACGAAACTGTGCTCCATTATTTGGACAATCTCCAAGGTACCAATGGTTTTATTTACCAAAACTACACCGAAGAAGGTACCAAAGACCGCGAAATTCCCCGCAAGTTTTTTAAAGGCAGCAACGGCCAAAAAATTGATGCCATTCGCCAAATAATCGAAGCCTGGCACCAAGCAAAACTCATTGATGATCATGCCTACTTTGTTCTGTTGGCAACGCTTATCGAGAGCGTGCCGTTTTATGCCAACATTTCCGGTGTCTACGCGGCTTTCTTAAAAAGCTATGACCCCCGCGCTGTCAAAGATTTGGTGTTACGGCCAATCGAGCTATCGCCAACCGGCAAAACCGGCAAAGCTTACTGCCGCAACAGTATGGAGTTTCTTGACTCAATAGATACCGACATTTTGTATCTCGATCCACCCTACAACGGCCGCCAATATGCCCCCAACTACCACTTATTGGAAACTATTGCTCGCTATGACAATCCGCCTATTAAAGGTGTAGCTGGTATCCGGCCGTACGAACACCAGAAATCGGTCTTTTGTAACGCTATCACCGCCATAAAAGCTTTGGACGAAGTTGCTGCAACGGCAAGATACAAAGTTTTAGTGCTCAGCTATAACTCCGAGGGCATCATGAAACAACCCGACATCATGGTAACACTAGGCAAATACGGCAAAGTTAACTTATACGAAGTGGACTACCGCCGCTTCAAAAGCAACAGTAACGGCCAGTCCAAGCACAAAACTCATATCCAAGAGCAAGTGTACGTTTTACGCCGCAGCTAAATTAGCCACCGCATCTTTAAGGATTGCCGGCGCCGAATCACCCAGTGTTATTACGCCTTCACTATCGAGATAGAGACACAGCTCTGGAATCTTTTTAGCGGTTGCACTATCGCCACTGCCGGCTAGTACAAGTGCTCGCTTAATTGTTACATCGCCATAAAATGTTCTAACCAGTTTCTCGAATGCATTAAAATTATCGAGTTCTTCGATACCATCTTGGCGCTTGCGGTATGTCTTGCCCTCCATATTAGTGACTTCGTTGCGCTTCTTATCAAAAATCACTAAGTCGGGTAGATGGACAATCTTCTTCTTGTCGCCAGCTTTATAGGCAACTTTGTCCTCATATTTTTCGACTGGCGCCCAAGTACGACTTCCGGTTGAGTATTCATAAAAATAACCTCTTTCGCAGCCACCATGGTTTTCGTAGACCAGTTTTCCGTTTGGCTCATTCTCACACAGGATATGAGCCAAAATTGTGCCCGATTTTTCACGCTCTTTTTCCAGCTGCCAGTAGGCATTGGGGAAAGCTACATTCGACCGATCCAAGCCTTCAAGTTCAATGGCACAAATACGTGCGATGTAGTTAAATTTATTTTTGCCGGTCGCAGAATATTTAGTTACACCATGATCGGTAATTACAATTCGTCCTGCCCAGCCGAACTTTCTTAAGCAATCAGCAATAAGCGACACCATGCCTATCGTTGGATCATGTTCGAGTTTGCCATATTTTTCCAGTTTTGCAGAAATGTAGATCGCGTCTTCTGTACGCTTAATTTCGACCTTCTGGCCATATCCTGGAGCATTCATCTTATTCTTGTAGTCTACAAGGTCATCTATCGTTTCAAATGGTCGGAAAATAGCCGGGTCGAGTTGCTTGCCCATAACGTCAACGCCAATTGTTAGTAGCATTCTGGTTCCAAAAATAATTGAAGGCGGGTGTTTTTCGGCTTGCCCACCATGAATGTTGTATAGCATTATCCGTTTAACGCCTGGATAATAGTGCTCACAATAAACAAATTTCGAGCAACGCTGGTAAACTCCGGTATTCCGACTCTCTTTGCCATCGGTTTTAGTTTCTTCAATCAGATACCACGGCTGGTCTTTGTCGGTCGGCCGCTCATCTTGGTAAAACAGCATAAAATCGACAAAGCTGGAGTAGCCACTAACCGGCAAAATAAAGATCCGCTTAATCTCTTTGGAGCTAACCCCAATGAACTTATAACAGAAGGTAAAGTGGCCCTGCTCGTCCATGATTGGTAAGACTTTGGCGTCGCCAACCGAATAGCCAAAGCCATTGTCACTGCAAAAACGTTCCAAAATCGACAAAATGACGCTCGGCTTGGGGCGTTCTTCGGTTAAGAGCCAGATATTTTTAGCCACTATAGCTCGTATTCTAGAATATCGCCGGGCTGACAGTCCAGCGCCTGGCAAATTGCTTCAAGCGTTGAGAACCGGATCGCCTTAGCTTTGCCGGTCTTTAAAATTGAAAGGTTGGCCATGGTGATATCGACCTTTTCCGATAATTCGGTGAGGCTCATCTTGCGCTTGGCCAGCATCACATCGAGGTTAATTACAATTCCCATAGCAAGCCTAGACGGTTAGGTCGTTTTCCTTCTTGATGGCAATGGCATTTTGAAAGATACGCTGCAACAAGCCGGCAAATGTAGCTATAACCAGCGTGACAAACATGGTGTAAATACAGAGTGCCATCACGCCTGCCCGATCACCGTCCCTTAGAAGCGCGACATAAGCCGCACCCAAACCGATATAACCGATAATTGCTACCGCACAGTATTTGATGTTGCGTAGCGCTTTAACTGCCAAATTACTAAAGACTTTATTGGCATCAATAATATTCAACAGTTTAAAGGCCTGCACTAAAGCCAGATAAAACGGAATGGCACCGCCGTAAAAATAAGCAATAAATGGATAGCGCAGCAACCGGACCTCGCTATCAAGTGCAATTCTGCCGTCCCGGGTGTGCGTAGTCCACAAGCTAACGCACAGCGCGCCGACAAGCAGCGCAATTATTACTAAAACTAGGCGCAGAAACATGGTTGGTGTCTTTTTCATAAGTCCAATATAGCACAGAATTTATCGATAATCAATAAATCTTCTGACCTGCTTTGAGCATAGTGATCAGTTTTTCCTGACGACGCAAGCGAGTAGTCTCGGTTTTAGCAGTCTGTAATTGCCAAACAATGGCATATTTGTTGGTTTTGTTGAGCCCTTCAAAGAATGCTTCAGCTTCGGGATACTTGTGCAGTTCGGTTTTGAAGTCTTCGGGGACTGTCATTTCACTCGGTTTGTCATATGCAGCCGCCCAGCGACCATCAGCCTTGGCAGCTTCAACTTCAGCAAGACCGGCTGGCATCATCAGCCCGGCTTCGGTTAAGCGGGCAATAATCTCAATATTCCGCTTTGACCACAAGCTACGTTTACGGCGTGGCGTAAACTTCTGCAGATACGACAAGCCATCACCGCCGCCATTGACCTGGCCATCGATCCAGCCGTAACACAACGCATCATCGAGCGCTTCGGCCCGGGTAACCGTAACCACGCCACTGTCTTTCTTATAGACCCGCAACCATATGCCATTGGTATCAGCATGGTGTTTGTCGAGCCAAGCCCGCCAGCTGGCGGCATCTTCGAAGGCCTGAATTTCGTATTCTACTGCCATAATTTACTTCCGACGCGGAAGTTTAACCATTACCAGATGCAGCAGGCCGGCTGCAGCATAGAATATCAATGCGCCGTCAAGCCAATGCGCCAGTGATGCACCGAGGTACGACGGGCCGCCCCAAGCGTTAGCCGTAAAGTTAGGGTCGAGGGCTGCTACAATCTGCATTGCTGCCCGAAACGGCTCCCAAAGCAGTAAGTACAGTAGAATAAGTGTCGCCAAGCAGCGCAGAATGCCAGCCAGATTAAAATTCCTCCAAAAGAAAAGTGTCGCCTTGACTCGCGCCTCGGCATGTCTTGAAAACGGTGCTAAAAATAGCGGTGGCTTATGATGCTCTTTACTCCAACGCAGCGCCAATACCGCAGCGATAATCGCTAGAGCAGCTAGCACCAGATGTACCGTGATTGCATTGGCTGCCGGATCATTAACTACCAATTCTTGGGAGCGGTCAAGGTATATCCTGATCCCGGCTACCAGACCGATGATTGCCGGCAGCCCAACCGCGGACAGTATCAGCGGCGAGAGTTTTGTTTTTATAGCCACAGCTATACCTTAGCCTGGATAGCCGCCGCCAACGACGCGTGTGCCTCCAGGTTCAAGTGGATACCATCGTCACCGGCTCTGGCGACGGTAGCCGCATCGACAAATTCGCAACCTAGCTCCTGGGCAGTTGCCGCTAAAACGCCAGCTAGGCGCTGCGACTCTTGGATTGAGCGCTCACCATAATAAGCCGCAAAGCCGTCGGTAAAATGTGAGGCTTGGCCATCAATTACAATTGGGCTGACCAATATGATTTTTGGCGGCCGGTTGGCCTTGTTGAGCGCGTAGGTACGAATATCATTAACTAAACCGGAGATGGAATTGGCCACATCCTCAGCCGACCGATTAAACTCGGTTTTTAGGTCGTTGGTGCCCAGCATAAGCACGACGACATCAACCGGCGTGTGGCTGTTGAGACATGGAATAAGGTAGGCTTTGCCGTTGCGACCAGGTTTACGAACATATTCAAGGTCGGTTGTGCGACTGTTGAGCCCCTCCTCAACCACGTAATATTTTTCTCCCAGGCCGCGTTGCAACACGCCGGTCCAGCGAGTATCGGCCGGATAGCGACCCTTTTGGTCAGATCGCTGGCCCCAGGTGTTACTATCGCCAAAACAAAGCACTTTGATCGCGTTGGGATTCGTATTCATGGCTTAATAATAACAGAGCTTGGGCTATGATTTCTTGTACGAAACTGTTTGTAAAATCTCACGAGCGGTTTTAGCCTCGGCACTTTCAAGCGCCGCCAATGCCTGGTCGTAACTGTAGAACAGACCAGCTGAGTTTGGATATGAATTCTTCTGATCGTATTTTACATACAGGTAGCTAGTAACTTTTTGGTTATTGCCGGGTGTGAAAGTATGGTAAACCGGCTCGTTGTCGCTCGTAATAACCGCGCCGGGCGTAAACGCATCACCAGTTGCAGCCTGCAGAGTATCAGTCACGAATGTCATAGGCGCAAATGGTTTCTCCGCCAGCGGGCCGCCGTTATACTGGCTAATCATCGAGACAACTTTTAAATCAGACAGTTTGGTGGTGTCTACCCCGATAACCGTTAAAATATCGGCTTCGGTCTTCTCGGTTACACCGTAATTCGGCCGGTAACGCACAACCACGTCACCACTTGGGCTAGTAATACTAGTTGTTTCGGGGCTAACCGCTTCATCCTTAGTTGTGGAGGTTTTAAGTTTCCAACTTTCGGGATACTCAAGGCACGCGTAGCCATAGTCTGAACAAAATACCTTCCAGCCAGGCTTAGAGGCCTGGGAGGTTTCTTTATTATCTGCTTTTGAGTTGTCGTGTGTTCTTTGCCAGACATAGGCCGCGCTGCCAGCGAACACGCCCAAACTTATAAAGATAATCGCTAGACCAACAGGTTGTAGTAACTTCGTATGACGCATGCCGGCATTATACGCCTATTTCTTTTCTAAAATAACTTCCGGGCTGTGCACCACACGCAACGAGGTTGGCAAATTGTTCATATATTGCGCATCACTGTTGCCTGCAGCATCAAATGCACCCGCTTGCGCCAGAACCTCAGAACGAAAAATCACCGATTCAATCGGCCGGTCCATAGTCATTTCGCTGTGCAGCACGCCTTCGTCTGAATAATTCGCCACGATTATGTCGGCCTCGGGGTAGATGGTAGTCAGCGCATGGGTCACTTGTTCGTGGAACATGTCAGTATCAGTTCGAAAAATTGCCCACTGGCTATCAAGAGCAGCAAGCCCAAGGTTAAAGGCGTGAAAGCGACTAGCATCCTTAGATTGGATATATTCTATCTCGCCTGACAAATCATGCAAGGCTGCCTTATGCTTGCTAACGTCTTGGGAAGAGATATCAACAACCACAATCTGAGCGTCGGGAAAGTTTTTCAATGTTTGAGACACGTTCTGTATTAACTGGTCAGTCGTGTTTGAGGCAACATACAAAAAACCGTGGGTTCGCTTCATATGCTAAGTGTAGCAACTTTACTGACAGTAGTCGCTGAGATATTTAGCAATAACAAGCTCCGTAAAATCAGTAAAGTTCGGATCGGTTTGCTGCCGAGCCGGATTAACCGTCTCGTAACCCTGGCCTTCATAAACTTCAAGCAGCTGCTCATCAACACCGCGCAGCAAATAGGTATGACAGATGGCCTGTTTACCACCGATAGTATAGTCACGCTCGTATCTGCCTAAGAATTCTAGGTCGCCAGCAGCCGGTTTAAGGTTTGTCTCTTCAGTAATTTCACGCAAAGCCGCTTCGACTGGCTGCTCGCCAGGCTCAAATGCCCCGCCCCAAACAGTGACCATGCCCGGATTTCGAATACCCGGCTTGTCGTCCCGTTTCTGAAAAATAAGCTGTCCGCTCTTGCTGACCAACACGATACTGGCCACATGGTGATACTGTCGGCAAATGTCACTGCCGCAAATGCAGGCGAAGTTTTCTGTCTCGCTATCAATATAATCGGAGGTAATCTCCTCACCCGGCTGGATATCACGCAGCGCAACATCGCTGCGACCAACAACACGCGTATTGGCACTACACGAATGATTCATATAGCGCTCCGGCGGCTGCATCCACAGGATCTTGTCACCCTCAACATCGGTGTAGTGGTCGCGCTCCTCGGCTGGCAGTTTGGCAGCTTCTTCCTTGGTAAGCACGACCGGATTCCACTGCGTGACCGCTTCACCGGCTTTTATGAGCTCGGTGGCGAAGAGACCGCGGCCGCTTATCTTCGAGGTTTGGATTTCAAATTTGCTCATAGCTATCTTATTGTATAATAGCCTCCACGATGGCTACTCACCACCCCGATCTAATGTTGCCCAGCAGAGACGAAGCAATCGACACAATTGCCCGGTTTACTGAGCTCGAAGCATTGGCTATTAGTGACCACACGGAGCTTGCCCGATCACTTGGTGGTTTATCGGTAGCCCTGTCGTCCGTGGCGCTTGATTATGGTGAGAAGCACCCTTACCCTGACATTAGTCAAAACATTGGCCTATGGACAACAATCGGCGAGAGGGATAACCAGCATAGATTCGCCGTAACCGGTCAAGTTATCCAATCAGAGGACGATAGCAGGCTGGTTAGCATCTGGCGCAGTCATCTAGCCGGCGGCACACAAAAGTTTCACCAGAAGGTCAATGTCCCAGCCGATGCCTTACTAGAACGTTTCCGGGCTACTGACCCACTAGAGCTCCGCCAAGGCTGGCACACTCCACCAGATGAAGATATCTACGCAATCGGCACCGCTACCGTTAACGGTGTGCGAAACGATGAAGAATATTGGCCCTTCCACATGCCAGTCGCCGCCACACGTCCAGAAGACTACCCAACAACCCCTGAGCAAGATGCCGTTGGCTACACCATAATTCTCCAAGGTCTTACTAAGACGCTGCTCGAAATAGTCCGCTAGATTCACTCCAATAAGTGTTAGGAATTTTACAGCGTTTATGCTTTTTGCTGCTAAAATAATAGGAATGGCTAAACATACGAGCACCACCGACCCTGAGGCTTTTGGACATATTCTGTTTGTGTATGAGTCAAAGCAAAAACGCTTAAAGGTGTTGGCTGACTATTTTGACCAGGGCTTGCGCAACGAAGAACTGTGTATTTTGGTCACCCCCGAATCATCAGAAGAGATTATTCAGGACCTGCTCTCAGCTGGGTTAGATGTCCGCGAAGCCGTTAAAAATAATGATCTGCGTATCTTCGAAATGAACGAAGCCTACTTACCAAACGGCAAATTTGTCGGCAATTACATGCTGACCAATGTCGTCAACTACATTGTTGATGCTAAAGCTCGCGGCTACAACGGCGTCCGTACCGCCGGCGAAATGGCCTGGCTCTTTGACCACCCTGAATTTCTGGAAGCCGCCTCAAAATACGAGCAGAACGTCAACAAACTCAACAAAGTCAGCCCCGAATTTACCGGCCTCTGCATGTACCCCGTCCGCGAAGGCACGAGTGATATTATCGATAAGGCCTTAGAAACGCATCCTAGCTTTATTCACGACGGAACTATGGAAACCAACCCGTTTAATAAGCCGAGCCCTCTCTCAGCCTAACTTAGCTACACCCCTGTTACGAACCTCACACTTTTGTGAGGTTTTTTATTATCCAAACAGCATACACAAAAATTACCTTGACAGTCATAGTACTTTGATATACATTGTAGAGTATGATCGACAATAAATTGACTTCAGACCTACTGCGTGGGCACACCGACACCATGATTTTGAAGCTGCTTTCTAGCGGTGACAAATACGGTTATGAGATCACCAAACTGATCTACGAACTATCGGAACATGAGTACGAGCTAAAAGAAGCGACCATGTACTCCAGCCTCAAACGGCTTGAACAAGACGGCAACATTATTTCCTACTGGGGTGACGAATCCCAAGGCGGCCGCCGCAAATATTATCGAATCACCACCACCGGCCAACAGCAGTACGACAACAACCAGCACAACTGGCAGTACGCGAAAAAAATATTAGAAAAATTACTATAAAGGAGCCATTATGAACGACAAATTACAACAATTCTTAAGCGACGCTTTCAAACCTTACGGCAACTTCCCTGCCCGCAACGATGTTGAGCAAGAGCTACTCGCCAACCTGACCGAAAAGTATAACGACCTCAAAGCCGCCGGCAAAAGCGACGATGAAGCCTACAAGCAAACAATCGAATCATTTGGTGATGTTTCAGAAATCATGGAGCATGTTGCCCATGAAGAGACCAAAGAAGAAGATGACACCCGCAGCATCGGCCGGACAATCAAAGACACCATAAAAACTATCTTCACTGATGATTCACGCTTCCGGGCTACTGCCCTCATGGAAGCCGACTTGGCCGACACAAAACTCCAAGGCTCCGACTTCAGCATGAGCGCCCTGATGGACGCCAACTTTGACAAGTCAGAGCTCCAAAAGTCCACTTTTAAAGCTACCGCCCTCAAAGGGGCCAGCTTTGTCGGTGCCAACTTAAGCGAAGCCAGCCTTAACAGCAGCGACTTGCAAGATGTTAATTTGAGCAACGCCATTCTAACCGGAGCCAAATTCCAGCGCTGCGCACTACGCGGAGCCAACTTCAGCAACACAACGCTCGACCAAACCGAGTTCAAGCAATCAGACCTAAGCGGAGTATCTTTCGACGGTCTGACCTTGCGCGGCACGATGTTTAACGGTTCATCACTCAAAGGCACCAGCTTTAGAGGCACAATTCTCGAAGATGTCTCATTCCACCACTCAGAAGTGAAAAAAGCTGTCTTCGACGGCGCCACCATGGATAAAGTCACCTACGCCTTACTTAAAGGCATCAAGGCAAACTTAGATAACGTAACCGTTAAATAGGAGATCAATAATGAGCCAACAAGCAGCGGCTATTGCAGTCCGCCATCTTAAAAAGTCCTTCAAAAAGGTCACTGTGCTGCGAGATGTGTCATTTTCTGTGCAACGTGGCACTATCTTCGCACTGCTCGGCAGCAACGGCGCCGGCAAAACGACTACCATTAATATTCTAACTACACTGCTCAACAGCGATAGCGGCACAGCGACCGTCGACGGTTTTAATGTAGCGACACAGGCGGGCGAAGTCCGTAGTCGCATTAGCCTTACTGGCCAATTTGCAGCCGTCGATGATATGCTAACAGCCCGCGAAAACTTAGTGCTTATTGCCGATTTGAGACATGTTGGCAATTCGCTGCAAATCGCCGAAGACCTGCTGGCGAAATTCGATCTGACCGATGCCGCCGACCGCCGGGTACAAACCTTTTCTGGCGGTATGCGCCGCCGGCTAGATATTGCTATGAGCCTTATTGGCAAACCGCCAATTATCTTTCTAGACGAACCAACAACCGGTCTCGATCCCCAGGCCCGTAATGAGATGTGGCGAACTATCAAAGCACTGGCCAACAGCGGTACCACTATCTTTCTGACTACCCAGTACCTGGATGAAGCCGACGAATTGGCCGACAGTATTGCCTTGCTCCACAAAGGTACTATTGTTGCTCATGGCACGGCTCACGAACTCAAGAAATTAGTCCCCAGTGGGCTGGTAGAACTAACATTCCATAATGAGCAGCAGTTACAGACAGCCATTGCTGTATTGCAAAGCCACTACACCGTTGAACGCGGCGACAATCTGCTACTTACCGTAACTGTGGGCGAAGGCACCAAAAAACTAGCCGAGCTGTTTATTCAACTGCGCGACGCCCGCATTGAGCCAAGTGAATTCGCCCAAAAGATGCCAACACTCGATGATGTCTTCTTTAAGATCATCGGCGAAAAGGAGGATAAATAAATGCAAGCCCTAACCGACACCTGGACCATGGCCAAGCGCAGCCTGCGCCACATCCTGCGCAGCCCGGACACTATTATCACGGTGGTTATTACGCCTATTGCCCTGTTACTACTGTTTGTATACGTCTTTGGCGGCGCATTAGGCCAACAGACTGGCGGCATCAAATATGTTGATTTCTTGACACCAGGAATCATCATCATGACCGTCATCAGCGGCATAGCCTACGCCGCCTTCCGCCTGAGTAATGACATTCAAAAAGGCATCATCAACCGCTTCCGCACCATGCCGGTAGCACCATCTTCGATTTTGGGTGGCCAAGCGGCTTCCTCGACTTTGTCTAACTTGTTTTCTTCTCTGTTAGTTCTGGCCGTAGCTTTTGCAATCGGTTTCCGTTCGGGCGCCAACTGGCTTGAATGGTTAGTCTTTGTCGGCTTTTTAGCCCTGTTTACCCTAGCCACTACCTGGATGGCGATATTCTTTGGCCTGCTCGCCAAAACCGCCGAAGGCGCCGGCTCATTTAGCTATATTCTAATGTTACTCATCTTCATTAGCCCGTCATTTGTGCCGACCGCCTCAATGACTTCTGCCCTACGTACATTTGCCGAGAACCAGCCACTGACACCGATCGTCGAAACTATGCGCTCATTGTTAATTAACGGTACGCCTGGCAATAAAGCCTGGATTGCCTTGGCTTGGTGCATCGGAATCTTGGGTGTGTTCTACTTTGCTTCGCTGCGGTTGTATCGCACACGTACTATTGCATCGTAACTTTTACAGCATAAGTCGTCAGTAAGAGTCTCCTAGTTGTCGACCAGAAAAGGGGTTATACTTATCAGTGAAGTAACCGCATAACAAAAATATGAATAAAAAGAAATCGCACACTCCATTCTACCGTCGCAAACTTTTCATATGGCCAGTAGGTATTTTGCTGGGCATAATCGTCACTACCTTTCTCGCCTTCATGCTCAGCCCCTGGCCCAGCGCCATGCTTATACGGCATGTCTTCACCAGCAATGATACGTCGACTTTAAGTGCCTTACAGAAACACACGCCCACAACTCCAATCACGGTTGTTGCCGACCAACAATATAAGTCTGGCGACAAGAATGCTTTGCTCGATGTATATACGCCCACTTCGGCCGTACATTCCAGCGAAAGTTTGCCGGCCGTAGTATGGACGCATGGCGGTGCCTGGGTGTCAGGTGATAAAACCGATACTGGCCCTTATTTCAAACTGTTAGCTGCCAAAGGTTACACCGTAGTTTCATTGAATTACACCCGGGCGCCCGAGAAAAAGTACCCCGCACAGATCTTTGAGCTCAACGAGGCCCACGCCTATTTACTGGCTAATGCCGACCGTCTTCATATTGACCCCGGCAAGATCTTTTTAGCCGGTGACTCTGCCGGGTCGCAGCTTTCATCGCAGATGGCAGCGCTTATTACCAACCCTGCATACGCCAAGGATGTTGGCATTACACCTACATTAAAGCCCTCGCAGCTAACTGGTATTGTCCTTTTCTGCGGCATTTACAAAATGAAAGGACTAACCGAGGCGAATCCAAATGTACCAAAGCTTATAAACTGGGGCGACGACCAAACCGTATGGGCATATAGCGGCAGCCGGGATAAATCAGGCCCAATTATTCACCAAATGTCTTCGTACTATCATGTTACAAAAGACTTCCCGACTACCTTTATAAGCGGCGGCAATGGCGATCCGCTTACTGCCAAACAATCCGTTCCACTCACCGAGAAGTTACAGGGCTTGGGTGTTTCCGTCACCTCGCTTTTTTACGCAACTGACCACCAGCCGAGTCTGCCGCATGAATATCAATTCAACCTCGACACGGCTGATGGTCAGCAAGCACTCACGCAACTTCTCCAATTCTTAGAACAAACTAAGCGCCGATAGTACCGGTCTCAACTTCTCCGTTGCGTTCGTAGTAGGCAAAGATCACACCATTTGCCGTAACCAGGTGGTCGGTCATTTTGAAGGCTGCCGGTTGAGTGCCTTCAGCAAACAGGCGCTTGCCCGAACCGAGGGTGATCGGGAAGGTCATCAGGCACAGTTCGTCGACTAAGTCATGCTTGAGCAATGTCTGTACCATGTTACCGCTACCGTGAACTTTGATCGGGCCGCCGTCTGATTCTTTGAGTTTTTTGAGGTCCTCAACGCTCTCGAGCAAGACCGAGTTGTCCCAGCCAGAGTTGTCGACATCTTCCTGGCTCATACTGTCGCTCATGACGTATTTCGTGACGTCCATGATGCCCGGCCACATTTCGTCATGCTTGGGCCAGTATTCGGCGAACAGTGCGAAGGTCTTGTGCCCTAGCAGGATATCGGTTGATTCCATCCAGCGTTTCATAAAGTCATCAGCCGCATCATCAGCTTCTCGGAAATAGGGTGCCGTCCAGCCGCCATATTTAAAGTTTTCTGATGAATCTTCCTCTGGGCCGCCTGGTGCCTGCATGACTCCGTCTAGTGTCATAAACTCTTGGACGATTAATTTTCTCATGATTTACTCCTTTAATTATCTGAAAATATTATTGCTCTTGGATCAGCTTTTGTCTATGAAGTAGCCAGCTCCGGTGCGCTCACGCGCTGCGGCTTAACCTTTGGCGCAACTTCCGTTGCTTCTGATGGTTCGTCCAAGAGTCGTACAAATGGCAGGGTGCCCAGCGCAGTCGCGATGCCGCCCATGACGATGGCACATACCAGTAAAGCAACCGGCGCAGAAACGCTGTGGATCAGCCAACCGAAGCCAAGTGAAGCCACTGCCCCCATTGTGGCACCGGTAGCCATACCCAGGCTGCCAACGCGGCCCAATAGCTTTTGCGGCGTGCGGCTGTAAAAGGCAGAGAATGGAACGGCGAACATCATACTCATCATCAAACCAGCCAGGAAGCTGACACCGACCGCTGCCAGCGATCCGGGCTGTAGGAAGTACAGGCCCAACATAGCTACGGCGTACATGGCAGTTGCGCCGACCAACCAGGTCCGCTGGGTCAACTTGTGCGCCAAGGCTGCAAAGATAGTGCCGCCAACCATACCACCAATTGCGCCTGCGCCTAAGAAAATACCGAGCGCTTGCGAATCCTGATTAGCAAAGATGAACCAAGCTGGGAGTATCAGAGCTGAGATAGGGCCAAGCACTGCTCCCATGAGCGGCCCGACGAGTTGCATTTTACTAAGGAAGGGCTCGTTGATAAGGAACTGCAAGGCTTCACGCATATCATTGTAGGCCTGCCGGGTCGACATCGGCTGTTCGTGGACCACCGTGTGCTTACGCAGGCGTGAAACCAACACGATACCAGCCAGGAAAAGTATGGTGGCTACAAACAATGTGTTAGCTTCACCGAAAGCAGCAATCAGCAAACCGGCGGTAATTGGCCCTAAGAAGGTCGCCATACCTTGCAATGTTTGTGTCAGGCCCATAGCTCGGGTAATAGGCACATTTTCTTCTTGAGCGGCGGCCGGAACGGTAGTGATTTTTGCAATGCCTCCCGGCCCGTCGAAGAAGACGCCCAAAATTTGCGTAACAGCTACAAACCACAGTGAGAAGAAGTCGAACCAGAGGGCGCCGGCCAGGGCTAGTGCAGTAATCAAGCTTAAACCGTCGGCCAACATCGAGACGCGGCGACCGCCAATCCGATCGGTTATCAGACCGCCGGCTAGCGTACCGGCCACGGCAGCCAGTCCCATAATAAAGGCGATGGTACCAGCGCTGGCAGCATTTCCGGTGCGGGTCAGAATGAGCCATGGCACCACAAAGGCAATTACCTGGTTGGCATAGGTCGATACCGATTGCGCCGACAATATTGTCAGCAGCTGCTTGGCTTTAGATAGTTTTTGCATACCCTTTTTCATAGTCGTAACTCCTTTGTTTGCTTATCGTATTTCAAAGTTAACATACCAGTTGGTATGTTGTAAAGTCTTTTTTATATCTGTATTCGTAATAAACACTGTATTAATCTATTGACTTATATACCATACGGTATACAATGGTAATTATGAGAGATCCCGTTAAGACAAGAAAGCAAATTCTAGACACCGCCTTTATGGAGGTCTATCAAAACGGCTTCCAGGCAGTAAGTGTTAATGATATTCTCGAAAAAACCACCCTCACTAAAGGCGCGTTTTTTCATCACTTCCCTACCAAGAATGACCTTGGCTACGCCCTTGTCGACGAAGTCCTAACGCGCATGACTATCGAGAAATGGATCGACCCTCTGGCGGCTTATAAAAACCCCGTCCAAGGAATTCTGAAGAACCTCAAAGAGAAAATCGATGCATCTAGTGACGAACGGCTCGGCCTCGGCTGCCCGCTGAACAACCTGGTCCAAGAAATGTCTAACGTCGATCCTACCTTTAGCAAAAAGCTCAATGATGTACTGGAACTTTGGATAGCAGGCGTCGAAAAACACCTTAAGCGAGCCCAAGCAGATGGCTACCTGCGAGCCGATGCCGATATACACCAGATCGCTACATTCGTAGTTGCCACCCATGAAGGCGGCTTTGGTATGTCGAAGAGTTTCAAGGATCGGCGAGTATTTTTGGCTATTTATCACTCGCTGCGCAGTTATCTCTTAGCGGTTAGTGCACCCAAGCAAACCGGATTGCCCACCCCGACACCAGTCTTACAGTAAGCTCGCTGCTAACCTGCTATACTTCGAACAGTATCATGGGTAAAAAGCCAACAAAATACCCCATCAGCTCAACCACAAACCAGCTGTTACCGACCAAGAGAACGCGCAAAATTTCGCGGACTATTATGATCATCGTTGGCGTGCTCGTAATGTTGTCAATCGCTGTCCCGGTAGCTATTGTTGTGAACATTAGCGCTAGCTGCAACGCCCTCAGCAATGAGCAGCAAAAAAACGCCGATACTCAACAAGCCGGCCTAACTAGGCTGAAAATCTTGAATGGCCAAACAACCAAAGCCACCAGCGAGCCGAACCTTGATTGCCTGACTGATGTGGCCCGATCGGCCAATGTAGCGGCTACTTTTTCCAGGACCTCCAGCGCTATCGAAGCTGAAACAGAAGTGAAGCAAAACCTAGAGAAGCAAGGCTTTCATCAGACTGAACCACTAACCGCCAACGGATCAAACGATGGCGCACGATATTATCTTCAAGAGACCTACATGAAGGGTGCGGTCAGCCTCAGTGTTAGCTATAATTTTGCGCAACCATATCTGTGTGCCGTCAAACAAGAATGCAATGACGATATCCCAGCCCCGGAGGCTATGCTACAAACTTTGATTAGCACGGTCGAGGTTTATTATCATGACGGGGCTATCGAATAACAGTTACTTTGACGATACTACGATTTAGCATAAAACGCCGTTAAGTGCCGATACGACCAGCTCTTAAATGCCAGTAGCGCCGCGGCAGTGGTAATCAAACCGACAACCACAAACACTAAGGCCATTCCCCGGGCATCGCCATCACCGAGCAACCAGCCGAACTGTGCTTTACCGGCATCGCTCTTCATATACGGGATCAGCCAGAACTGAGCAATCGGCCCAATCAAAAAGGCGGTGATTGGTGAGGCTGCAGCCTCAATACTTTGCGCAAAACCAAACACCCTACCCTGGCGCTGGAATGGTACAACTCGTTGAATAACTGTTTGTTCGGCGGCTTCGGCGGCCGGCATCAGACACATAAAGACAAGCATGCCAACCACATACAGCAGCCACCATTCACGAATCGTAAAGGTCAGGCCCAGTATGCCAACTGCGACATTAATGAACAGCAATGTCCGTAAAGGGTTTTTACCTAAGCCCTTTTTAGCGACCACAAGTCCGCCAATAATAAAACCAGTGCTGGTTACGCCCAAGACAATGCCCCACATCTCTACTGAAAACAGTGTTAGGCCATACGGATCCATCAACGCCATGTAGGCACCGCCCATAAAGTTGTTAAAGGTCGAGAATAGAATGAGCGCAAACAACCCCGGCACGGCGCGAATTGCTTTGAGACTGCCTTTGACATCAAGTTTTTTGCTGTCCACTTCGGGATCGTGAACAATCTGCTTCTCCGGGATTGGTACAAAGAATAACAAATGAAACAAGGAGATGGCCGTTAGCACATTGGCAATAATAAGCGTCCAACCCATGCCCAGCAAGCCGATGGACAAGCCACTAAAAACAGAGGTCACCAAGAACGCCACACCCTGCACCGAACCGACCAGTCCGTTGGCTTTGTCATGACGGTCTTTTGGTACCAGCAGCGTCACAGTGGTAGACAGCGCAATGTTACGCATGTTCTCGACCACACCGCCGAGCAAGATCGTCATACCAAACAGCCAGAAAATTATCGACTGCCAGTTGGTAAGGTCACTTTTAGGAAACGCCATGTAAAGCAACCCGGCAAGCACATACATGCCTAAGGTGATGGCGCTTGATAGTACCATGACGTTTTTCTTCTTGTTGCGGTCGACGATCAAGCCGAAGACAAGGCTGAAGATGGCAACTAGCAGCATGTAGGAGCCGCCAACGATTGCGGTAGCCATGACTGATTTGGTCTCTAGGTAGATCCAGAATGTTAGGGCAAACCACAAAAAGCTGGAAGTCACATTGGCTATTAGCGTGTTTACCAGGACACCGTAGAAGTACTTCATGTCTCGTTTCATTATGTTAACTGTATTAGAACAAGCGCTGCTTAGCAAAAGAAAAGTGGCCAGATAGTTAAAGCGCCACGACGTCTCGATTGGTTGGATTCCCAACGAGACGCCGTGGCGACTTCAACAGTACAGCGGCAGGCGTGGGCCTACCAGGTCACGGAGACCAGCTGGCCTGACTGCTCGTAGTAGAGCGCCGGGACCGTCTGGCCAACCTTGAGCTTGCTCCACAGCGCATAGTCGCGGTTGTCCTCCCGGTGGAAGAGTCCCTTGCTGTCGACGTAGACGACGGCGTAACTGGCACTGCGGTTGTTTCCGAGACGTTCGTCACCGACCTGGTCACCAGGCTGGTTGTCCTGCTTGAGATCGGTCGGCGTCGGCCAGTCCTTGTCCGTCGGAGACGGGTTGTGGGTGGTGACGTCGGTGATGACGGCCGAGTGAGTGGTGACCCATCGATCCACCTGGTAGGTGTAGTATGGGTCTGTCACCGGCTCCTGATGTGAGATCTCCTCCTGGCGGGTCTTCTGGACCGGAACCTGGTACGGAACCTGGCGGGTCTTCTGGACCGGAACCTCATACGACTCTGGCTCGGACTTCGGGCAGGTTCTGGAAACTCTGGTGAACTTCCCGTTGCCATTGCTCTGAGTGTACGAGCAGTCGACGTTCTTCGTCACCGTCCGGGTACGAGTCTCACTGCCCATGTACGTTTCTGGACGGTAGCGCGTCTCGTAGTCCGTGTAGTGGACCGTCCGGTAGCCGTCGATGACCTTGCGGTTGTAGTGGAACCGGTACTGGCTGTTCAGATTGCGAACAGTGTTCGGGTCCGGTCGGGTCCAGCCTTCTTCGTTGAACGTCTTGAGTTCTTCGATGTTGACCGAACGCGACCAGTGCGTCTCAGTGATCGAGACCGTACCGGCCACCGTCGCGTAGGCAGCGCGCACAGCATTGCAGGCAACGAAGCCACCGATGAGCAGGACCAGCGCCACGAGAGCCACAGCGATGTGAACGACGTAGGTGCGTGCCAGCTTGATGATCGGCGGCAGTATCTTGACGTTGCCGTCATCGCTGTCACCATCACCGAAACGCTCGTTGAAGCGTTCATCAGCTTCGTGCTGAGTCTTCTCGTAGAACTCGGTGTCCTGGCCGATCGTGGGCAGTTCCGCTTCCGGCCTGGCGATGTCGGGCAGAACTCGCGGGCCACCTTCGGTGGTCAGCATGCGTTCAGCCTTCTGCAGGTCGGTCTCGGCTCGTTCCAGTTCGCGGTCGGGTGCAGGATCATGTGCGACGAGATCGTCGTACCTCACCTTGCGGTTGACCAGGTCGTCCCAGTCCATGGGGCGTCCGCACCGGGAACACTTGTCGGTATCACCATCGTTGGGGATGCCGTCGTGTCCGCAGTACCAGATCGGTTTGTCAGCTCCTGCCAGTTCGGCGGCGTCAGTGACGACGAGCGCGCCTTGGGGGAGGTACCAGTCCTCTGCAGGGGTCAGGATCGAGTTCTGCGGTTCTCCACAGCGCGGGCAGAATTTCTTCGTTCCACGGATGCGGACCTGTCCACAGTCACTGCAATCCCAGACTCCTTCAAGCACCGTGTCGGTCATGACTTGCCTCTCATTGGAAGGGTCAGTTTCAGATGTTCATCTTGGGAAATGAGCTATAGCTATACTGTTAAAGAATTTTCGTACATAAGTACTTACATTTATTATATCATAAAAGACAAGATATTTCAATACATATGGTTTTGACGCCTAAGCTAGCACTCTTGACATGAGAGTGCCAATTTTTTAGAATCAGACTAGAAGCTAGTTATGCTTCTCACAGATTTATTTAACAGTAATGAAAGGAGAAACTATAATGAGCAACTTAGTACGATGGGATCCATTCGCCGAACTAAGCGCCTTACAAAAGCAATTCTTTGGCGACGATTTTATGACGCCATTCAAGGGTGTGAACATACCCACAACCGATGTGTATGTAAAAGATAACCAACTAAAAGTTGAGGCACACTTGCCAAACTTCGACCTTCAGGACGTAAACATTCAGATCGAGAACAACGCACTCGTTATCAGTGCTGAGCGTCACGAGAAAGAAGAAGACAAAGACAAGAAGTATGTCGTACGCGAAAGCTCCAGCAGCTTCTACCGCCGCATCGCCCTACCAGAACGGGCCGATACCGATAAGGTCGAGGCCAGTCTTGATGACGGTGTCCTTAAGGTAAGTGTACCGCTTACCCCGCTACCTGAACCCAAAAAGATTGCTATCGCCGCTTCTACCAAGAAAAAGTAGGCAGCGGGTCAAGCGCAGACTGCAATCGCTGATATAAAAACAGCACCATCTTAGAGACGGTGCTGTTTTGCGGCTGAAGCTACTACTTCCAACCAAAAGTCTGGCTCAATATCCAAAGCGTTGCCGCTATGGAAATAAAGAACAGACCAAGTCCAACCGGGCTTCCCCAGCTGAACCACGAACCCCATGAGCGCCAGTTCTTCATATGCTCGCGCATATAATCAGAACCTGATTGAAGCTCTTGGGTACTTTTGCCTTGATGCTGCATAAGTACTCTCATGTTAATTGATAAGAGCCTGCTACCTCATAGGTTCGACTATGCCTATGAATAGCGTCGGCATCTCATTCATCTGTGGTTCTAATGTCCGTCCATGTGGTTCGCCGAATGAGCAGCGCATGATTGCAGCGGGACTGCCACGTTACTAGGTACTTAATCATAAGAACCCTATTATCGCAACAGTATCCAGCACAATAAATGCTGACACAAAGCTATTGGTCTTGACCTAGTGCTGTGACTTGCCACCGCTGGCAACATAGCTCACGCAAGCGCCCTGGTTCTTAAAGCCATCACCGTTAGCATTTACTAGGGTCTTCCAGCCGTCGTTCTTACAGGCATCTTTGTCAGTTGCCACGACATATGGTTCAAAGTTGTAGGTAGTGTCATTGAAGTTAACCAGATCCGCTTCAACATTGTAGCCTGGGTTATTGGAGCCAATATTGGTGCCAAAGCCTACAACCACAGCACCTGGGCAGTTTGTTTGCAAATCTGCGAGGCTGTAAAATGGTGCGCCTCCGGCACCGGCAGTAACGCTGCAGCTGCCACCATCACTGTAGGTGCGGCTTGACCACATTTGCCCGGCAGCCACATCCCATGATTGCCATACGCCTGGAGTTACTGTGCCATTTTCGTATGGTTCATAGACGAACGTCGTGAAGCCGGTACAAGTAGTCCCGACTACACCGCCCAAACAGGTAGCTAATTGATACGATGCATCACCTCCGGCAAAGCTGGCCGAGTTTTGCTTGGTAGCATAGCTTAATTTGGTAACGCCAGAAAGTGCCGTACTAGTTTCGTGCATGTACTGGGCTTTGGATGTTGTAGTTGCATCTGTAGTCAGCTGCAGCGCACCAGCATTAGGCGTACCCGGAGCGGTTGGGTCGCTCACAAAGTTTACTGCCCCGCCTGGGCGAGTGTCAGCCGTGGACCACCCCTGGGTGTTTGATGGCGTCACCACGACTGTTGTCGGGGCTGCGTGGGCTATAAGTGGTACTGCCAGAGCCGTTGCTAAGCCCGTAAGTGCCAAGGCAGAGGTGGTTTTAAAGTGGTCGATCGTGGTTTTGATTTTTGTCACTCCGTAATGGGCGCTAAATACTTTTTTCATACAAACCCTCTCGTTTATCGTACCTTTAGAATACACCCAATCTTCCAGAAACACAGCCCGCCTGCTCGTAGAGACGACATTGACAAGGATTATGCTAAGAGTTTTTTATTAAAATCTAGCGCCAAATTGACCCAGTAATCTAAATCTTTTCCGGTTTTCACCGCTTCTTCCAAAAGGAACACGTAGCCTTTCATTTCCCGCCCTCGCATAATCGCCGGCAGGGTACCCCTCTTGCTCAAAGCTTCCTCATATACATCCGGGCCAACTCGCACCATCATAACGTGATCCGCATGGTCGCCGACCCCAATACACAATTTTCCGTTTACCATAAAACCAATGCTGCCGAACATTTTTCTTTCTTGAACATCTGGGATATGCGCGAGCCGCTGGCGTATCTGCTCGGTGCGTTTTAGGTTGTAGGTCATGCATTTACTATACCAAAGGGAGGTCAGCGACGAAGTTATTATCTACTGGCAAAACTTGCTATATTACATAGTGATGCGATGACCGAGAATAGGTGTCGGCTTGCAAAGCCTTCTACGGTAGGTTTATGTCTACCTCGCATCTCCATTTACTTATGACCGCACAAGAATATATTCAAGCCGCATTAGATGGACTCCGCCAGCCGGTTGACTTGCCAAAGCCAAACACCGAGGACGAGCTGGTAGAAGCTATTTTTCGCGCCTTAACATCTAAGAAGTTCCGTAAATACTCACTTACCGAAGAGTATGCAAATCATATCAAAAACTCTATAAAAGAGAATGTGCAAGCTGGCAAGCCCATTAACCTTACGTTCTTGGGCGGTTGTTATAAGCTGTGGCGGCTTAAAGAAGCCCCCGAATCAGATTGGGCAGAATTGTTTTCGCACCTTTATTATAGTCGTTGGGTGAAGCCGGTTTGCGCAATTTATGAGCCTGGCGTGTGGTTCGATTTTTTCCTTGACGATGTCATCGTATCGAGAATAAACAACCTTCCGGAGAGCGATATTGAAGCTTACCGCACCAGCCGTCAGAACATTTTAAACTTCCTGAAACCGTATCAGCCAAACAACTTGAGCATGACACTCACCGGCGTTGGAAGTTTATTTGATTCAAGAGACACCTATGAGAAGGAACTAGCGAAAAGCATCGATGCAATGTCTGCGGGACTCCCTGACGGTCTACCCATACTATCCGATGCGCAGTTAGCTACCGTAGAGCTCAACACAAAGGCTACTCCGGAACAGCTTGCCGATCCCAAATGGCGCGAAAAGGTTGAGCTTGTTCACAGCTCTTACATGGCAGTAAAAGGTGCGACAGGCTACTCAACCGCCAGCAATAAGATACGAGTATTCACCCAGCCATTCCCTAACGGAACCTGCATCGCCGTTGGAGCAAGCAAAGACTCGATCGCTAAGTTTTGGGCTGGGGTTGGCGCACTACAACCGCGCGACGGAAGTTTTAGACAGATTATCTTGTCACCTAAACAGCTCGAGGTTGCCAATTTTGATTGGCAGGCTGTTGAACTTTCTGGGCTCGTCGGCAAGAATTTCTCTAGGCTTCGAATCCTGAAATAACTCAGTATTACAGATATATGTTATAATATATTTATGTCTAGCCACTCCTATGAACTCACTAACCAGGCAACCCGTCCTGCATCTCACATGCCAGCACGAGCAGAGTCTATCGCCGCAACATTAGCCGTTAGACCTCCCTTCGAAGTTCCAGAAGCAAGAACACTAAGCCGCATAGCCCTCGGCTCAGACAGCTGGGATATGCGAATTGCTCATACCGCTAACACTGAAGACGATGCCTCCTACTTTGAAGTTTCAGCAGCCGAAGGCTCGGAACAAGCAAACCAAGCAACCCTTCAACGACTCGGTGAACGCGTGGTCCGTTATGCCGATGACCCTTCGCAGGCAGTCGTGATGATGCGCGAAAGTCCATTTGCGTTTAACGAACGATAGCAATCAGAAATACTTGATTTTACTTGGCGATAATCGGAATAACATAGTGTGACCCTTGCCCTGGGTCAATAAAGCCGTTAGCCTCTTCAAAAAGCTCATAGTCACTTCCGCTTCCCCTGGTAAACGGAGAGTTGGGTAACCAGTAGCCGTATATATAATCAATGGTATTGAGAACGGTTTCTTTATCGATAACAGCTACTTTAAACATCGCAACCTGCTGTTCAGGGAAAATATGGGCGACCATTCCAGCTGGGACACTCTCACTGTTAGCCGCAGGCACGCCAGCAACAAAATTGAGCTCGTCTTCGGTAAAGTTTCCCGACGGGCTTACCGTAATACCGTAAAAGACTGTTGGAGGTTGGTCGTTAATTTCGTGTTCTCGTTCTAATAAATTCATCCATGAGGGCCACAGGTTCTCACAGTAAGCCACCTCAGTATTGAAGGGCGAAGGTATTGGCGTTTCAATCCCAATGATGACTTGCCTGGGAATAGTCTTAATTATCGGCTCGCGGTCAATTTCATTCTCTAAGTGGTTAACCAGGTCCATAGATAGCACCGGTTTCTCTTTTAAAAGTACTGCGGGAATGTTCTTCCTGAAGTCTTTAGGAGATTTTCCAAAATATGCTTTGAATGACCTGGTAAATGCTTCGTGCGAGTTAAACCCAACTCGAAAAGCAATATCAATGATTCCCAAATCCGTGACCTGCAACAGGCGGGCAGCTTCCGTAAGCCGCCTGCCTCTTATGTATCCACCTAAGGTGTCTCCCGCAAAGGCTTTGAAAGTCCTTTGAAAATGCCATGGTGACATATGAAAAGAATCCGCTAGTTGAATAACGTTGATTTCTTCGGATAGATTGTCTTCGACTCGATCAACCAAGCCCTGGATATAGCCGATGGGCTGTTGCATAAATTGTAGCCTTAACTCCAAAATCCCACATAAGTAGCACAAACTATCAAGTATGAGGGAGCTTCTGTGGCTATTATAGCCTTATTAAGAAGAAAGCGAGCAAGTATTATGTCAAGCAGAAAAATCGCAGCTAGCGTTGGGCTCCTGTTCTTTACACAAATGATTACTGCGATGATAGGCAGCTCTATCATTGAAAAATTCGTATCGGGAGACGCCGGCAAAAGCAGTTTGCCTATAGCCGTGTTCCTTATGCTCTGCTCTGGAATTGCAGTAGTTGGAATAGGTCTGCTAATGTACCAAGTTCTAAAAACTTACAATAAAAAACTGGCATTCTGGTACCCGTTTTTTAGGATCCTTGAGCTGTCCGTTACCATCGTAAGCAGTGTCTACCTATTGACTAAGCTCAAGGTGCTCCCAAACCACATGCTCTATCTATACATTCCTACGGGGATTGGCGGTCTGATACTAAACTACCTGCTGTTCACTACCAAGATCGTGCCGCGACCAATTGCCATACTCGGGCTTGTTGGATATGCTCTACTTCTAATAGGAGTGCCGCTTGATCTGATGGGCGTTCTGGACATGAGCAAAGGATTGGGACTACTGCTATTAGTCCCCGGCGGACTGTTTGAAGTTGTATTCTTGCCAATATGGTTGCTAGTGAAGGGTTTCCGCCCAGTGCGGCAAGCTGGCTAGACTAGCCTTCGACTGCTACTTCAAAGCCGCCGTATGCCATTCGCTTCATGTCGACTGGTGACACGAAACCGCTCTGTTCGTCGTAACTCGCGCCCATCTCTTCCATGACCTTTTTGTTTACTTCGTCGCGATGTTCTTTAGACTCAAAAACAATAAAAGAGAACCAGACATTTTCATCACTCGTTGCACCAGCCATTTCGGAGAAAGCCCGTGATTTTTCGTCGCCCATTTCCTGCTGCTTAAGATCGTCACCCTTGCATTCGAAGTATTGCAGCGCACCATGCTTCATCCATGAGTCACGACCTTCTTCTGCCATTTTCTGGTATTCGGCTTCTTTGCCTTTCGGTACTACTAGTACGAACCCATCTACGTATTTCGCCATTTTTAACTCCTTTTCGTTAAGGTATCCTAACTAATTTTAACACCTGCAGCCTATTCAATGCAGGTCGGGGGACTTACCCAGCGAATTGGCAAAAGCGGTGACAAGAACTTTAGCCCTATGAATTGCCTCATCTACTGGCAGCTCTATTCTCGTGTTTGGGTCCGGGTGTCGTGTAGGCTGCGTTGCTTGCATTAAATCATCAACATACTTAAAAGGCTTTCCTGCAAGCCTAGCAAGTGCTTTACGACCCGCAGTTGACCCACCCAGACTATTCGTAATGACTTCTATGGCGTTGTATATACCTGCCATAGGCCTATCGGCGCCTACCACTTCATGTGCGTAATAGTGTACAGCCCTTTTAAGTGTTTGGTTATTTAGTGTCTGAGATGCCATTTCCGCATCGTGCTCCAGGCTGGCGCTGTCATATGAGTCTTTTGTAATGATACTGCCTGTGCTTGTAAGTGTTCTTTGACCCGTTAGTATGGATATTGTGACATGCTCTGTAAGCGCAACTTTATCACTAAGATGAAATGTTTGGTCTATCCCGCCGTTATCATTCACTACCCATGTATGTCTGAACTCTGCCGTTACTTTATAGCCCGTTCTGAGGATATATGCATCGAAATACGACTTTGCCATTTCCTGGACTCTAGTTTCGTCCTCCTTGGTGTCATAGGTCAACTCAATGATGCCATTCTCAACCTTTAGGCAGACTCCGTTCTCCTCTTTGCTGTAGATAGCCTCCTTGTTGAAGAAGCCTTCTATAGCCGCACTCATTCCATACTTTTTTGTCATGCAACGATCATACCAAACATTTAACTTATGAGACGGTCTTGTTCTTGATGGACTCGCCCGCCCACACTCACCAAATCGCCAGAATTCGGCTTTGCAAAGATAACCGCGCCTTTCCCGTGATGCACCTCAATATTCCTATTGAGCTTCTTGGCGAGCAACATAGCCCCAGAGCCATTACCCATTGCTTCCGGTATCCCCCAATCTGCCGCAAATGTACGAGCGCGAATTATTCCATCAGTTTCGTTGGCCCAAGCCCATATCATCGTATGCTGTATTGCCGAGGTCTCTGTTAAGCGAACACTCTCGATAGCTTCAACACTTGATTCCTGCTTATAGTTCCATGCCGGCAAGGTTGTCGAGTCGGTCTCGATCCAGGTCAGGTCGCCGTCTTGCCATGTCTTTATTGTTCCACCCCTACCGTTTAGTTTGTCTAGCGGTGTGTTTTGGAGCTTTGCAAGCAACCACGCTGCACCTAAAACGCCGACACCGGCAAAATCAATCTCACCTTGAGGGTGCATAACACTGATTGACGCATCTTTTAGGGAGTTGACGAATACCGTCTCGCCAGTAGCTAAAGTCCGAGCAATAACCTGCCGCTCATTGTCGGGAATACGCTTTTCTTCGTCTATGATAATGCTCGCGGTGTCACCAAAGTGACCTTGGTCATCGCAAAATACTTGAAGCATGCGGGCTGTAGCCATACCCTGCTACGCTTGCGCTTCTCCACCCGAGTCAAACTCGACCGTCCACTCAATACCAAATTGGTCCCTAAACATCGCAAAAGATGTGCCCCACGGACTCTCGTCAAGCGGCATCTCAACATCTCCACCTTCTGAAAGACCGTTAACTATCTTCTCAGCTTCTTCACGGCTTTCGGCACTAACCGCAATTTTGGACCTGTTCTCGTTTTCACTTACTGGGCCCAGAGCTTCAGGCACATCATTGGCGATTAACTTGTTTTGGCCGATAGGTAAAACAATGCGCATGATTTTATTGGCATCGCCTTCTGATACGGGGAAATCAGGGCCTTCCAGGTCTTTAAAACGCACGACTGTTTCGAACTCGCCGCCAAACACTGATCGGTAAAATTCGAAGGCTTCTTCGGCGTTTCCGTTGAAGTTGATGTATGGGTTGATGGATGGCATGTAGGGTGTCCCTTCGGGGTTGGTTGGTTTGTTTTGTTTCTATTTTAGCAAACGAGGGAATGGTGTGGGCCAGCGACTAAGCTCGACGATTCTTTTCGGCCTGGATAATGCGACAGAGGAAGCGAACATCATCATGAGCTACACTGCGCCAAAATGGCTCACCAGAAAGATCAATAACCAATCGCCCATCTGGTAGGTTGGCGTCAATAACGGTCACTTGTCCATGCGCATAGCTACGTTCACCACCTTCAAACCGAGCCGCAAAGCCAAACTGAGGATCGGCAAACTCAAAATGTGGGCTGCCCGTAAGTGTACGTACGCAGCTTAAAACATCGCTATGGACGCTTCCGCCGGACATAGCGTCGTTTACATAAGCGACAGAAGTCTCTATGGCGCTCGTATCGCCAGCTTCAGCGGGTATCTGGTCTACAATAGCAGCTGCGATAGGCTGACTTTCAACCATATCTTCTCGACCGGCACGATTTCTCGGGTATTTAATTATACTGCGGGCAGTGCCATAGGATACCAGGTGCCCAGCCAAAACTTGCTCAGCAAGGCCAGCCTTCTCTTGATGCCAGGCAATAGCTTCTGTGGCTGCGTCTGCGAATCGGTCATTCTTTTCTGCAAGCTTCACTAAGATATCAAGCTTTGCGGCGGTCATAGGCATGGCAGTAACAAGCCTATCCACCTGCTCTATAGACTCGGCCGTTCCTACGGTAAGCAAATGTCCGCTAGCCCACTCAATGGAATGCCTCTCACCTATTAGATCACGATCTACAAACTCAGTTACAATATTACGGAATACAGGCATAACCGCCGCGCGCACTTGCTCTGCATCGCCCTGCGGGGCTACGGCCATGATTCTAGCAATGTCGGGAAGCTTACCGCCCATGCTGGTGGTACTTAAAAGGTCCAGCTGGCCAAAAGCCGGGTCACTAACAGGAATACCGGCGTGCTTATCCAGCCACAGACGCTTCGGGTCTTCCACGATCTGACGAACAGTCGCAGCATCACCATGCTCAGCGGCAGTAGTTGCCAAACCTAAATAGGTAAAGCTGTGAGCATTCAGGTTGGTATCCTGCGCCAACCAGTCGAGCCAAGCCATACTACGCTGGCGTACAACACTAGCAGCTTCTGGGTCATCCACCTCATAGGAGGTGTTAAAATCAGCTTTCACACCCTCGGTAATACGGTGCTCGTCGTAATCTGGATCGAATCGAACACGCTCAATGGCCAGCGCGCCAAGATGAGCTGGGTACTGCAAGCCGCCGCCCCACAATTCCCTGTGATGGCGACTAGAGCGATACTCTGCCGCAGCAACTAATGCTTGTTCTACAAATAATGGCTGCGCTGCCTCTGCATGATCGGCCATGTAAACTCCTTAGCCTGCTCAAGAATCTTTATTGAAGCATAATATACCATAATGTTGGCTAGACATAAAGTTATGTTGCGGTCAGGGGGATCTAAAGCCCTTGTCCGAAACGGACAAGGGCTGCCCTGGCTATTTCCTTTGGACGAGGCCAGGGTTAGATGTGCGCTAGATCAAACCAAAATAAGAACCCCACTTTCGTGAGGTTCTTATTTTGGTGCGGGTCAGGGGACTCTAACCCCTGGCCTCGTCCTTGGCAAGGACGCGCTCTAAACAACTGAGCTAGACCCGCATATATGGTGTGCGTAACAAAAGTCAGTATACATAGGCTGACACTGTAATTCAAGGGTTTTTAAGGAGTTATTTTACTGTTCATGGGACTCAAACTGCCAAGAATGACATCAGAGGCCCCTATTCTCCCCTGCGGCATCTAGCATAAGCGCGGTATAATAGATGTAACAGATACCAAAAACATGAAAAAGCTTAAGAATTACCCAAGATCACACCGTAAGCGGTCGGTATCTGTTCGAAAACAAGCATATGCACTTGCATATTTAGCAATTTTATGGTATTATGTCTTTAAACATACCTCAGGTGGGCATGTTTCGGAAAGAGGAGATACCAAAGTGTTTAATCAAGTCCAGAACACTGTGAAATTGCGAATGCAACCCAAGACATCTATTGTTGTGCCGGTTTTGAATGAAGCCGACAACGTATTGCCTTTAGTTGCCCGTCTCAAAGCAGCTCTCGTTGGCCAGCCAACAGAGGTGCTGTTTGTTGATGACAGCAAGAACGACATGACTGTTAGTGCGGCTATCGAGGCTCAAAAGCGCTTTAGCAACCACGAATTCGATGTCCGTATCTACCACCGCCTCGGTGAAATGAACTGGGGCGGCTTATCTGGTGCCGTTACTGACGGTATCAAGAAAGCTAACTCTGACCAGATCATCGTCATGGACGGTGACCTCCAGCACCCACCTGAAACTATTCCAGCCATGATCGAAGCTGCCAAAAGCCACGACATGGTAGTCGCCTCACGTTACCGTAAGGGCGGCAGCGCCAGTGGTCTTGATGGTGGTATCCGCCACTTAGTTTCACGCGGCTCTACGTTACTCGCTAAAGCCTTCTTCCCAGTCCGCTTGCACCCTGTAAGTGACCCAATGACTGGTTTCTTCCTGTTTGACCGCACCAAGGTCGACACTACTAAGTTGCGTCCAAAAGGTTTCAAGATCCTCTTAGAGATCCTTGGCACACACCCTAAACTATCTGTTATCGAAGTTCCCCTGAAGTTTGCTGAACGTGTTGCCGGCGAAAGCCACGGCACCCTTAAGCAAGGTCTTGAGTTCTTTAACCAGTTAGCTACCTTGCGTACCAACCGCGCTATCGAGTTGTTTAAGCGCCTGCCTAAGTTCGCCCAGTTCGGCGCTATCGGCGGCTCTGTCTTCGCCATGGGTATGGCAATGCTTTACCTGTTGGTTGAGAAGTTCCACTGGTCACCACTGGTTGCTAACGCTTTACAGCTAGTTGTAACTTTTGGTTTGAACTACCTGCTCAACAAGAAGATCACTTGGAAAGAGCGCACCGTCAGCAAGACTGCTGCTCAGAAGTTCCTGATCTCACGTGCCGGTACCACTGTTTTGAACTATTACCTGTTTGCCTGGTTGATCCATGTCCAAGCAGTATTTACACTGTTCAACCAAACGTTTGCCATCTCGGTCAACTATCTGGTCGCCAACATCATCGCCCTGGCCGGTATCATGACTATTAATTATGTCATCAGTGACCGTTGGGCCTTCGCCGACAAGAGTGACAAAAACGACCATTCCGGTTCAACCGGTGCCGGTGACAGCAGTAACAAGCCTGCTCGCCGCTTCCCCGTTGGTACTGTTGCCAGCGCCATCGCCATTGGTGGTGTAGCCGTTGGTTTGTACTACGCTGTTGGTTTGACCCTGTCGATCCTGTTAGCTACCGCCGGCCTAGCAATGTTTGCCCAAGCCTGTGTTGAAGTTTGGCGCATGATCTACGCTTACCGCGAACCGGAAGCCGTTGACCGTCTGCGTTTCCCTACCCCAACCCAGCCTCAGAACCGCTTCGCCTTAATCGTCCCAGCCCGCCACGAATCAGCCGTTTTGGCCACTACACTATTACAGCTGGCAAAACAGACTCACCCCTCGGTCCGTATCATCACCGTTATGTGTGATGATGACATCGAAACCTTGGACGTGGCTTACGAAGCTGCCAAGCAAAACTCACGTATCACCGTCGTTAAGTATCCGTTGAAGCCTGGTGTTAAGCCAAGCAAACCAAAGCAGCTTAACTACGTCATGAGCCTGATTGCTGACCAGCCATACGAAGTCATCGGTGTTATTGACGCCGAAGACACCGTTCACCCAGAACTAATCCAGCACATTGATGCTGCCTTCAACGACCCTGAAATTGGTATTGTCCAAGGTGGTGTCCAGTTGATGAACCACGACAGCTCATGGTACTCACTACACAACGTCCTTGAGTACTACCGCTGGTTTAACAGCGCCATGTCCTTCCAGGCCGACAACAAGTTCATGCCCCTAGGTGGTAACACTATCTTTGTCCGTGCTAACTTGCTCCGCACCGCTGGTGGCTGGCCTGAAACTTTGACCGAAGACTGTTCGTTAGGTGTGCTGTTAAGCACCCGCTTCCGCAGCGCCGGTGCCAAGACTGCCGTTTACTACGAGCCACGCTTGGCTACCCGTGAAGAAACTCCTGACACTTTAGAAGGCCTGTTCCGCCAGCGTGTCCGTTGGAACCAAGGCTTCTTCCATGAGTTCCGCAAGGGCATTTGGCGCGAGCTGCCAAGCTTCCGCCAGCGTCTGTTGGCAGGCTATGTCCTGCTTGGCCCGGTTATCTTGGCCACCATCAGCATCTTGCTGTTCATCGCATTGCTAGCCGCAGTATTTCTTACTGCACCGGTCGGTCTGGTACTATTAATGTATATTCCATTAATTCCGGTTGTACTACTCATGATCTTGAACGCTATGTTCTTACACGACTTTGGCCACGCATTCCAGCGTAACGTCCGCTTTATGGACTACGCTAAGCTGTTTAGTACCTACTTCGTCTACCAGTTCGTGTTGAACGCTGCCGCCTTCTGGTCAATCGTTCGTGAGCTACGTGGCGACCAAAGCTGGTACAAGACTCCCCATAGTGGCCAACACCGTACCGACCTGACCCCTGCCTTTGCCACCGTACCAAGTAACGCCGGGAATATGTAAACCAACACCTGGGTGGGACCATGAAAAAACGACTGACCGCTAGCCTCAAAAAATTACAAAACAGCAAACCAGCAAAAACCCCTGAAACCAAGCTTGAGAAACTTCAAGCTTGGTTTTTGGCACGTAAGCTTGATGTAATTATCGTTGGCATTCTGCTGCTCATCAGCGGCCTAGTAAGCGGCCTGAACATGACCGGCTACCCACAGCGCTTCGAAGACGAAGGCACCTACGTGTCACAAGCCTGGGCCGTTCAGAACAAGCACACCCTTGCCCACTACACCTACTGGTATGACCACCCACCAGTTGGCTGGATTCAGATTGCCGGCTATACCACTCTAACCGGTGCCTTCCAGCGCTACGGCTCAGCTATTACCGCCGGTCGTGAGTTTATGCTGGTGATCCACCTGGCAACCATTGTTCTGATGTACGCTTTGGCGCGCAGGCTCAAGATTGGCATGATTGCCACATCTGTAGGTGTTTTGGCCTACGCCTTGAGCCCGCTAGTTATCGAATTTAGCCGATATGTTCTGCTCGACAATATTGCCATTCCATGGTTGCTGGGAGCTTTCTTCTTGGCTTTGAGCCCCCGTCGCAACCTAGCGGCTGCCATCGGTTCGGCTTTTTGTATGGCCATTGCTATCCTCAGCAAGGAAACCGTCGCCGTCTTATTACCCGTCCTGATTTACGCCATGTGGCGAAACAGCGACAAACGCAACCGCCGCTACATGTTCACCACTTTTGGCGTCGTCTTCGTCATGGTCAGTGGCTTCTACTTGCTCTACGCCGCAATTAAGAACGAGCTGTTCCCTGGTTCGGGCCATGTATCATTATTCGGTACGCTTATTTGGCAACTTTCTGGACGCGAAGGCAGTGGTAGCATCTTTGATGCCAACAGCGGCACTCGCGGCCTAGTCAAGCTCTGGCTAGACCTTGACCCATGGCTGATAGCAGCAGGTACGCTTGCCCTGCCGTTTACCCTGGTAAAGCGTAACCTCCGGGTCGTTAGCCTAGCACTGCTAACCGGCCTGGTTCTGTTACTGCGTACAGGCTACTTGCCATTCCCATATATCGTAGCCTTACTGCCGTTTGCCGCCCTGACCTTCGCCGGCGCCCTGCACTATCTAGTTGTTGTGCCCCTAAGTCAAAAACAACAGCGTCTGCTTGGCTATGCGGCCAAAACCGGTGCTGCAGCACTAGCCGTGGTCATCATTGCCTTCACACTTTTGACGGTTTTGCCTCAGTGGCAGCCAAAGATTAGCGCAGCCACGTCAAATGATCAAGACCAATCGAGCCGCCAAGCTGTGGATTGGGTCGACCAGAACGTCGGTCGTGAGAACCGATTAGTTGTAGAATCCGCACTATGGACCGACCTACAAGGCAAAGGTTTTAGCGAACCAGAACCAGTCTGGCTCTATAAAACCGAAACCGACCCCGAAGTCACTAAAGAAATCGGCGGCTGGCAAGGCATCGATTACATCGTCCTAAATGGCCCGACCATCTCCAACAACTCGCCCGAAACCTTCCCAACGGTCTACACCGCCATCAAACATAGCGAAATCGTCGCTCAGTTTGGCCAGGACCAGCAGAAGATCGTGATATACAAAGTCAACCACTAAACTTTGCTAAACTGATTGGGTGATAAAGCCCAGAACACCGCAAATTCCGCCCCAGTTAGAGCCGGGTAGCATCGCCGCGCTAGGAGACGATGATACCATAGAAAACAGTCTAATAATCCAGGCGGATTTCTCAACCAACAAAGCCGCCTCAGTAAGCCTCGACGAGGTAATCCTCCGTAAAACACTCTTCATCGGCGCTCGCCTCGATAAGCTAGTCGCCCAAGATACAAAGCTAGAAAACTGCGACTTTTCAGCCGCCCAATGCTCAGAGATATCCCTACTACGAACAGAGGTCACGGCTGGCCGCATGACCGGCTGGGACGTTAATAAAGGCCTTTTCAAAGATGTTACGTTCAAGGGCTGCAAGCTCGACATGGCCAATTTCCGCTTCGCCAAATTACAAAATGTTGTATTTAACGATTGCCTGCTCAACAGTGCCGACTTCTTACACGCCGAGCTCACCAATGTCTCATTTATTAGCTGTTCTCTCGAGAAAGCCGACTTCAACCAGAGCAAATTACACAATGTCGATTTGCGTACTTCGCAGCTTGACAGCTTGCGTGGTTGGCGGTATCTTTCCGGTGCAACTATCGATAGTCTGCAATTAACGCAAATTGCGCCCTATCTCGCCAACGAGTTAGGGCTAAAAGTGGAGGATCTGTAATGCCATGAACCACACCGAAATCATCGACAAAACCCATCAGTTCCTCGAAGAAAAGTTCGACAACGAAAGCACCGGTCACGATTACTGGCACATGTTCCGTGTTTGGCAGCTTGCCAAACATATTGCCGCCAAAGAATCCGAACACCACAAAATCGATATGTTCACCCTTGAGTTGGCTGCCTTACTCCATGATGTTGCCGACTGGAAGTTCCACGGCGGCGATCTAGAGGCCGGCCCACAAGCCGCACGCCAATGGCTAGGCAGCCTAGATATCGACGAAGCGATCATCGTGCACATTGAAGAGATAATCCGCAATGTATCCTTCAAGGGCGCCCGTGTCGCCAACAAACTTAAAACCATAGAAGGCCAAATTGTCTACGATGCCGACAAACTAGATTCGCTCGGAGCCATCGGTATCGCCCGCACCTTCGCCTACGGTGGAGCTACCGGTCGTCAATTGTACGATCCAGCCGTTAAACCAGAGCTCCACGACAATTTCGAGGCCTACAAAAACAGCCAAGGTCCAACCATCAACCACTTCTACGAAAAGCTTCTATTGCTGAAAGACAAGATGTACACCAACACCGGTAAACAAATAGCCCTCCACCGACACAAGGTCATGGAGAGCTATTTAGAAGAGTTCTATGCCGAATGGAACGGTAAACACTAGAAACGGCTAGCTGCAGCTAGTCACCAGCATTGCAAGCGATCTTGTCGCCGTTCGTATCGAGCTTCAGGCGGTCAGTCCCGGTAACTTTGATGCCGTCCGGAAAACCGTGGTTACGGACATCAGCACAAGTCATCGTGCCATTAGTGGCGGCGTGTGTTGGCAAACATTCCTGGCCCTGTACACCATAATCGATGTAACAACCAGCCGAGTTAACCCCAGTCTTAGACGGATCACCATACACATCAGATGAAGTGTTATGAGTGTCGTTTGAACCAGTTACACCAAAAGCTGGCGTGTCAGTCCGAGTACCAGTGCCCGATGGCTTGGAAGCTGCGTCCGACAAACCGGTTTGTTGCTGGCTTGACGGGTCACGGCCACTTTGTGGCTGGCCATTACTGGTATCAACCTTGCTCTTCAGCTCTTCTTTGTAGGCTTGCTGAGCTTTAGGGTCGTTAGCATTGCTGCCAGTGTTATCGCTAGACAACATGACCTTAACCAGTAGGAATGCGCCGAGTACCAGCACAATGCCTATCAGTGGCAATACCAACTGCCGGACCTTCTTTGAAGCAAACAGTCGGTTAAACTCATTGCTTTTCTTCTTTGACTTAGATTTCGTCTTAGTCGACTTGGTCATTTTAGTCATTTCCACACCCTTCCGATCTACTTAGAGTAATCGCCTTTGAGGCTATTTTACCATTATCCAGCTAGCGGTTGATGGAATGCCATCAGAGTCAGTAACCGTTAGCATGTATGGGCCAGGAGGCAGTAAGTTACGGTTGCTTGGTACAGTCACGGTGGCTACACCATTCTGAACGACAACTGGCAGGTCAACCAAACGCATGTTCGAGTCCATCTGGTGGGTAACTGACATTGGACGAGTCAGCTGAGCCCATTTGACGATCTTGTTTGGAGCATTAACATTGAAGGTAACATTCTGACCATAGGTTGCCTGAGCCGGAACATTAGTAACGGTTGGGCGAACACCGCGGAACAGGTAGCTTGGCTGGTAGACTGAGATACGCATCTCAAAGCTACCATTGCCAGGGTTTGAGCCGAAGACAGCAACTCGACCATCAGGCAATAGTACTGCAGTTGAGTGGTAGTTGCGGCCGATTGGGTCAGCGGCAACAGACTTCATAGTGTTAGTAGCTGGGTCATAGATGGCAGCAGTGTTGATGTTAGTAGCATCATCACGGTTTAGTTGGCCACCATTAGACAACAGTACGGTGCGGTCTGGCAAGATAGTTGAGTTAACGTACATCTTACCGGCGCCAGGCAGGTCTGGGCCTGGAACATAAGCAGGAACTGGTTGTTTCAAGTCAATGATGTCAGTCAGGTTGATACCTGGGTTAACAGTGTTAATGTTACCACCACCGGTAATCATGACTTTCTGGTCTTGGGCAGGTGGCAGCAACACTGAGGCTGACTGGTCACGCATGTCTTTCTGACGCAGACCCTGGACATCGGCAATAGCGCCTGTCGTTGGGTTGTAGATAGAAGAACCAGTACCGGGCAAGCCGTTACCAAAGGTGTGAGTACCGCTGTAGAACAAACGGCCGTCTTGCATCAGGTACATTGCTGGGTACAAACCCCAGAACGAGTAGGTCTGTTGGACCTGGTTGCCAGGCAACCATTTACTGTTGGTAGTGTCAAAGTGCTCGGTGTTAACGGCACCAGTGGTGTCTTCTTTCAGACCGCCAGCCATCCAGATGTCACCATTACCAAGTTCAGTCAAGGTTGGGTACCAGTGACCCTCGTTGGCGTCGTTAACAGTTTCAAAGACGTTAGTTTCAGGGTTAAAGATCCATGAATCTTTCAAACCACCATAGTCAGCACCAGTCGCAGTTGTTGGGTAAGACTTAGTACCACCCTGGATCAAGATACGGCCGTCAGGCAAAGTAACGTGACCTGCACAGAACATGTCCTTAGGAACATTCAGGGTTGTAAAGGTACCGGTAATTGGGTCCCAGACAGTGGCTTTGAATGAGCCAGCTGCGAAGTTGTCGGTGTCGTTACCCGAACCGGCGATCAGCAATACCTTACCGTTCTTTAGAACAGTGGCATGCATAGCACGGATAGGCATTTGGTAGTCAAGGACAGACCATAGACCCTGATCGGCAACACCGGTTGGAGGTGCAACAGTATCACCAGCCTTAGTAGTCGAGTAGTCGTCGGTGGTCAAAGTACCGTTGCCGTAGATGGAAACACCCCAGGCAATAGCGTCGATACCGGCAGGAATGGTCGGAGTCTTAGTAGCAACGTGGCTCCAGCCAGCAGAGATTGGCAAGGCTTGGACATCGGTCCAGTAACCCCAACCTGAGGCAGTGTGAGCGAAGACGGTCAAGCTGTTGCTGGCAGTAGTAGATTTGTACCACAGTGACAGGTTGTAAACAGAGCCAGGCTGAACGGCAACGCCGCTAGCATCGGTTGGCAACAGTTTAAAGTCACCTTGGGTGCGGTTCTTTAAGGTAATAGCGTACGCACGGGTGCCGGTGTGGGCATCGGCGGTAACACCATTGGTAACTTGAGCGTCACCCCAGCCAGCTAACATCCAACCAGTTGGTTGGGCGGCACCTTCTTCAAGGCCTGGGTTAATGCTAAGCTCAGGGTTAGTTACTACTGGTAGCGTAGTGCCAGTCTGGGTAACACCGTAATCATCGGTCACTAAGGTACCGTTACCAGAGATAGAAACACCAAAGGTGATCTGATCAGTACCGGCAGGTACGATAGGAGTAGTGGCTTTGACTTCGGTCCAGTCAGCGGCTACAGGTAGCCCCTTCAGATCGGTCCAGTAAGTCCAGCCGGCGGCTGAGTGACGGAATACCGTTAAAGAGTTCTTGGCGGTAGTAGATTTGTACCATAGTGATACATCGTAGGTTGAGCCTGGTACGACTGCCGGAGCACAATCAATACTTTCGGTCATCATTAGCTTACGGTCACCGTTGATGTAATCTTTAACGGTAACTGATTGGGCTTTAGCGCTGGCATGACCAGCAACAGTAGTCCAAACGGCGTTGTTCTGACCCCAACCGGTTTGTTCATAACATGTTGGACCGTTACCGGTACTCTGTTCGAGGCCGGGGTTTACAATAGTTGCCGGTGCAGCATAGGCACTGTTAGGCATACTTGGAGCCAAAATCATGGCTGCAGCAATACCGGCGCCTGCAATATACATGGCCCGGTCACGTACAAACTCGCTACCTTTGGCAGCAATCTGTGCGATCTTAGAGATAAATTTCTTCATGTGGTACTCCGTAACACTTCAAAACGATACTTCCCTACTTTACCACAGAGGTGCCATTTTGTCAATACTATTATGCTTATACTTAATTCAACAGCATTCCCACCCCTGTTGCTACTTCTTAGACAAATAAAAACACCTCAGACGCGGCTAAGGTGTTAGTGATACGGTATTGGTGGCTCCTCCCAGACTCGAACTGGGGACACAAGGCTCTTCAGGCCTCTGCTCTACCAACTGAGCTAAAGAGCCGTATCGGATAGCATTGTACGGTATTTGACGTCGTACGGCAAGCGCTTACACGCTGTTAATCGAGGGTTCCGGCTTGGCTTTCCAGCTGTTTGGCCTGGTTTTCGATATCGGTTGAAGATTTGAGTTTAGCAGTGACCGCATTCTGAATCTCTTGCTCCGCTTGCTTGACCTGCTGCTCGGCGGCCATGATCTCGTCTTGCAGCTTTTGGATTTCTCTCGACAAACGTGAACGCTTTTGGTCGTCGTGGATGGTTGCTGCGCTGTCGACCTCTATTTGTTTGGTCCGAATTTGAAGCTGATTTTTATTAATTACAGAGGTATTTTCGGACTTAAGCCGTGTTAAATTAGCCTGCATCTCCTTGGCTTGCTGCTGCAAACTAATTGCCGCGTTACGCAAGCTGGCTGCCGCTGTTTTGAGATAATCACCTGTTGCCATATGCCACCTCCAAAATAGACCACATTTTTGCTGTATTAACTAGTATACACCACCGTCAGGCATCTGTATCAACATAATCCTGGCAAAAGCGCTCAAAAACAGCGTTTGTCCAGCCGAAGCCGGTTTGTGAGGGGTAAACACCGATGCCGGGCGGTTTGTCAGGGTTGACGACATTATATTTTTCCAGAAATACGCCGTTTTTGTCAAACCAGTGCAAATTAGTTCGCAGCCATTTTATTGCAATCCGGCGGGCTTCATCATGGTAGCCAAAGCGCTCCAGGCCACGGACTACCAGAAAATGGAGTGGCGCCCAGCCGTTAGGGTAGGCCCATTGCAGCGGGCGTTCGCCAAATATGCGCTGATTGAGCGGGATATCATCGGTGGTTGATAAGCCACCCTTGTTTTCAAAGCGTCTGTGTAAAGCTTTAACCATCGCTTGCGACTGTTGTTCATTAGCTAAGCCTGACCACATTGCGTAATAAGAGGCTAATGAACTGATGGTGCCGCGGTGCTGGCGGCTGTAATCGTAGTCATAAAACAGACCACGGGAGTTATCCCACATTAATTCGTTAACCACAGTCCGGCGCTCATCGGCAGCATTGTCCCATGACTGGGCGGTTGTTTCATCACCTAGAATTCGGGCAGCTTCGGCGAAGTCACGCTCGTACTTATAGAGTAAACAATTAAGGTCAACCGGCAAAAAGTCGAGCGCCCGGCGGTCAAATCGCGGCGTGTAGTCCCAGCCACTTTCGGTCTCGGCCATGTCTTGGGTCATATCAACGTTATAGTAGCGGCTTAGCCCCCTATAGACTTGGCGGGCGTTGGGTTTGTTTTTGCCCATCCAGACGGTATGATATTCTCGCTCGGCAATTTCGATGTGCTGTTTGAGCCACTCATCATCTTTGCCGTAGGCGTGGTAAACGTCAAAGATAAAGCTGGTTAACAGAGGTGGTTGAGAGCGACCGGTAAAATAGGTGCGCGTAGCGGTTGGGATCATTTCAAAGCGCTCGAACAGATAGCAAAGGTTCTCTAGTATCCCCTCGACGAGTTCACGGTACTGTTTATGATGGTCGGCATCGAGCATGCCTTGGACCATAAAATAGCTGTCCCAGTAGTACATCTCGTTAAAGTCGAAGTCGTGGCCAGCTTCGTATGCTGGTACTAAATAGGGTTTAGGGACGCCAATTAAGCTGTCGTCGTCTTTGGTTTGGTTTCGTTCCAAGTTTGGCCAATACTCGCGAATGTATTGGCGGGCGACTTTGACATCACTTGGTGATAGGGTGTTTCCGGCGCTGTTGACCAGCCAGCGTTTGAATATCGACATACACTAAGATTAGCATAAGTTTTATTCTTCAACACAACATACTTTACAAAAGCGCATTTTTAGTGTATTATGCTGCTTAAGCGTAGGGTATCCATAAGCGGAAGCGGTGGGAGTTCTTTATGGACCCTTACACCTTAAACCACTTAAGGCTACTTCGACGTGAACGTATAAAACAAGGGAGTACACATGTACACAAATCCTATCGCACCAGTAGTTGTTACTACTGCCGCAGCTGTAGTAACCCTTCCTAACACAGGTGGTGACCTTTTGGTTAGCGCTGCTGTTTCAGTAGCTGCTGGCTTGGTTACCTGGGGCGTACTTTACGCTCGCAGCCTTAAAGGTTAGGACGCGTTATGGGCAGGTGGAATGCTAAGAAAAAGCAAAGCCCAAAGCATGCAATAAAGCGGGGCTTAGCCTCGCTTTTTGTGTGCCTAGCTGTGCTTTTGCCGGTTTATTTTACGTTTAACCAGTGGGCTAATGTCTTTGGCCTCAATATTCACGTACCGACTCCCTTTAGTCACAAAGCCGACAAGTCAGCCAGCCGACAAGCTAGCGATTTGCCAGATATGAAGATCCGGCCGATCGACCACACAGGTGATGTTGAGCCCTTTAACCAGCCTATTATTAGCGTCACTTTTGATGACGGCTGGGAATCTATTTATAGCAAAGCCGCACCTCTGTTCCAGAAGTACGGTATCCCTACTACTCAGTACGTGCTGTCAGGCCAAGAAAACAGCCCGCTCTACATGACATATGCTCAAATTAAGTCACTGCGTTTGGCTGGCCATGAAATTGGCTGCCACAGCATTGACCATAAAGATCTGACCACTCTGACCCCTGACGAATTAACTCGTGAGCTAACCGAGTGTAAGCAAGTAATCGAGAAGCAAGTCGGCGGCCAGGTCACTGAGTTTGCCGCTCCTTACGGCCACACCAACCCTGGCGTGCTCGATGCAATTAAGAAAGTCTTCCGTTCGGAGCGTAACACCAACGGTGATATTACTACCAACCTCGCCGATTACAACGACATCAATGTTGCCGACCGTTTTGACCGTTATGACATCGTGGCTATTACTATCCGCCCGGAAACTACTCTGAGCGAGTTGCAATCTGCTATCGACTACACCGTTAAACACAACGGTTGGTTAGTTCTGAACTATCACAATATTGACGACGGCACCCAGTTTAGCGTCAGCCTGAAAGCTTTGGAAGACCAGCTCGCTATGGTTAACCGCTCAAGCGCCCGGGTTGCCACTATGGGCAGCGTCATGAATGCAATTGAGGCAAAGCAATGAACAACCGCCCTATACTAATCACCCACCGTGAGCCGCAGATTATCCCACGGCCACTACTGACTCATACTAATCACAAAGCTGTCGTACCCCTCAGTACTGCCGACCAAGGCACAGCTGTTGCCAAACGCGCCAAGCGCAAGCCAATGCTGGCTCTGCTGATCTCGGCCTACAACGAAGAGCTGGTTCTTGGCAATACCATTCTTAGTGCAATTAATGCTGGTATGGATCCTGAAGATATCTATGTTGTCAGCGACGGTTCAAAAGACCGGACGGTTGAAGTCGCCCGTGAAATCCTGCCGCACGAGAATGTTATTAAAGTCGAAAACGGCGGCAAAGGTTCTGCCCTGAGCAAAGGTTCGAAGCACTTCGCATTGACTGACCGCTACAGCTGGATCCACATCGCCGACGCCGATGGCGGCTTTGCGCCTGATTACTTCAAAGTCTTCCGCAGCAGCCTGCGCGTTAAATACGCCGCAGCTACCGGCTATGTCCGTTCTTTGCCTGGCGGCCCTGTCAGCCAATACCGCGTGTTAGAATACACCGTTGGCCAAGAGATTCACCGTCGTTTCCAGGCACTGACACACACGGTTACGGTTATCCCCGGCCCAACCAGCTGTTTCCGCTCCGACATCTTTGCCCAGCTCGACTTTGCCAATAAATCACTGACCGAGGACTTCGATGTCACATTGCAGATCCACCGTAAAAAACTCGGCAAGATCCAGTTTATCCCTGATGCCATTGCCTTTACCCAGGACCCTCGTAACCTGAAAGACTACAAAAAGCAGATCACTCGCTGGAACCGCGGTGTCATGCAAGGTATCCGTCGCCACGGTGTTGGCCGCCATGCTAACCGTCTTGATGTGTATTTAAGCTACCAAGTCGCCCAGAACCTACTGTTCTTCGCCGGTTACTGCGTCTACGTGCCTTACATGGCTATGCGCACCGGGTCACTGAATGTCATTGCCCTAACCTTCTTGTATGACGTGTTCATTACCTTTGTCATCACCTTCCTGGCCGCCATGCGCGCTAAGCGTATGGATATCTTGAGCGCTTTCCCGCACATCTACGCCTTCCGCTGGATCTCAACCTATGTCTTCCTAAAGGCCTTCGTTGAAGTCGTTTTCCTGCGCCGCTTCAAGGTTACCGAGGGCACCTGGGAGCCACCTACCCGGTATAAGAATACAACGCCGGCTTAGCCGCTGATTCACGCAGGATCAAACATAAAAAAATCGGGAGTTTGCATACTCCCGATTTTTTGTCATTTTCTGGACCTTGGTCTGTGGCAATAATACGTCTGGGCAGAGCTATTTCACGACCTACAGCAATCGTTTCACAGGGTCAAGTAATGGTCGTTGGTAAAATCACAGCCCGAGGGGTCTGATTAAAACATAAGCCTAGAACAAGTTGCGGATCGACTGCCAGATAGAGCCGTGGGCGCCGCTTGGCAGTTCGGTAGGTGCGCCAGCTGATTGTGGGGCTGGTTTAGTAGCCGTTTGGGCTGCAGGTTTGGCCTCAGGGTCTGGTGACACTTGGACGGCATGGACAACCAGACGGTTGGTACTAGTGCCGACAGGAGTACAGGTAATAAGGGTCAACTCGTGGTCAGCGCTTTGCTTCAAAACGGCGACATCGGTTGGTTTGACAACTTCGCTGTTAACGACCTTGTAGGTGTAACGAGTGCCATTGTAGTCGATGTAGATAGCATCGTCGACCTGGACTTTGTTGAGCAGTGTGAAGATAAATTTGTAGTCGCCAGGGGCCCAGACTTGGCCGCTAGAGTGACCGAAGATGGCTACATTGCCGACTTCGCCGGGGTTGGCTGAGTTGTCGTAGTGGACGACGCCTTTGCGCAAGCCGAGCTGGATTTGCCATTCGGCTGAACCCTGGTTGAGTTGGATTGGAGCGTTGACCTTAATAGCTGGGATTGTCAGCTGTGGACCCAGTTCTGGGTGTGGCGATTTGGTGTCAGCTGCAGTAATGACAGTCGACGGACTGACTTTAGCTGGAGCACCAGCTACGAAAACCGGCTTGGTAAAGTGATACTTTGCCTGGGCAGCCAGCCATTGGCCGTTTAGGGCGGCCATGAATGTTAGCATGACGGCCACACCAATTAGGATTGGCAGACCGTTACGACGGAAAGAAGTTTTGGCCTTTGGGCCGTATTTTGCAGTACGAGCGGCCAATCTAGCAGCTTTACGCTGTTCACGGGTCTGGTGTTTCACCTTATTCATGTTTACATTATACCATATTATGTCAATATGGTCAACTCTATGTTACAGAGATGATACTAAGTGCCTAGAGAAGTAGTGACAATGTCACGCCAGGGGCCGGCCGGGACGCTTGAGGCGCTAACAAATGACCAACTGACCGTATCGACATCTTGCAGACCGAGATAGGTTTTGACTGCCGGCGAGACATCAATACCAGCTTTGGCACCCCAGGTGTTTCGTGGGCGGGCGCTGCCAAAGACATACGCTGTATCGTCTTCTTCTAAGGGTCCCGTATCTTGCCACTGGGCGTAGGTGGTTTTGCCACCGTGGGTAATCTTTATCCAGGCATTTTTACACCAGGAGTACGGTTGGTTGGCTAGTGCGGCGGCATTGGGACAGCTGCCTGCACTGGCTCGGCGGTTGCCATCGTTATCAAAATCGCTGTATGGCAATGCAAAATAAAATGGGTTCTCGTGAGGCACAAAGGCTGCCGGATAGTAACCATTACGGTTATTGGGATCGTCGACACCACCGTAATGGGTTTGCCAGGCCTCGTCCCAGGCGCTGACGGTGTTGGTAATGTTGGCGTTGCTGGCATCGGCCGCCTCGCCTACCCAGAAAATAGTGCTAATAATGTTGTCATGGACTCCGGTTGGTGTCGGCACGGGAGTCGGCACGGCTGGCGGTGCCGGAGCTGGTGCCGGTTTGGGTTTGGGGGCTACAGGAGGTGTAGCTGGCGTGGTTGCCTTTTTGCTAGCCGCTTTTTTATCGGCAGGTTTGTCGGTTTTAGACTTCGAAGAGGAAGCCGTAGCGGCGGCTTTATTGCCTGTATCCGAAGTCTTTGAGGTGCTAGTTTGGCCATGGTCTCTCAGCCGGTTATGGACGGCGGCGGCACTTTCGCTAGCCACTTGGCCATCGAACGGATCGCTTTGGGCATTGGCCGCTATCCAGCTGGCAGGTCCAGCAAACAAAGCCAAAGCAACCCCAACCAGTATGGGCTTTTTGTAGCGCATACCAGCCGAGGCTGCTCTTTTGGATCGATGCTTTGAGGCTAAGCCTCTATTTTTTGTTTTATTTTTATTTTGTTTTATCACATACTTATTTTACATAAGCATAACTGTCATTGCAATATTTATTACAATTGAGTTGTGATTTCATCAAGTGCCTGGTCAACTGTTTTTACAGTCAGGCCACTTTGTTTTACGATATTGAGTTCGCTATCCAAGTTGGCTGGAGTAACCGAGTACTCAGCATCTTCTGGGGTGGTAGTAACTTCGTGGTAAACGATAACCAACCAAGTCTTGGTAGCTGCCGCTTGATTAACCCAAGCCTGGACATCGGCCGGTGTAGTGGCGCTGGTGATGTTCTGGACTTTGATGTTGGTGATATCAAAATTGTCTTTGCTGTTGTAACCAACATCGGTTGAACGGTGTGAGCGGTACTTTTGCATGATAGCCGCAACCGAAGTTGGGTTATAGGCGCCGTAAGGTGTTGCAAAGTTCTTGTAGTCAGCCGCAGTTGTGCCGGTGCCAGTCAGAAAAGCCTGAGGAATGGTTAGCTCGGTGTTCAAGTTAGCTGCGCTCAAGGTTGTGACATCAGCGTGGGTACGGGTGTGCCATGACAGTTCGTGGCCGTTAGCTTTCCAGTCTTTGACCATCTGGTAGGTCATGTAGTCTGGGTAGCCGTCAACGACTGGCTGGCTATTCAGGTACTGTGTAGACTTTAGGCCATACTTCTGGAGCAATGGGAAGCCGTTGGTGTAAATGTCGCGCCAACCGTCATCGAAGGTTAGGCTGACCAAACCACGGGTGAATTGGTTGGCCGGGGTGACAGCGTATGGTGCAAAGCTAAAGTTATCTGATTGGACATAGCCAACCTTAGCAGCAACGTGGAAAATAGTGACCGTAGCAGCGCCGGCTGGCGGAGTGAACTGGTAGCTTACCTTGGTCCAATCAGAAGCGGCTGCAGGAGCGCCCAGGTAGAAGTATTGGACTGAGCCATTGGTCATAGTGACCATGGCATCAACTTCGCTGGCGATGTTCGCTTTGTACCATTCGGTGTAGACGTAGTTCTTGCCAGGAGTAACGTTTACTGGGGTAAAGTACCACTTGGCATCACCGCTAGTGTACTTGCTGACAGTGGTCTTGACACTGTGAGTACCGTCTTGGCCAGTGTTCTCATAGGTAAAGCTGTGGGTGTTAGTGCCCCAGCTATCACTAACCCAGCTGGTCGGTAAGTTGCTGGCTGAAGTTTCAACTGACGGGTTGGCGATCAGGTTGCCAGTCGGAGGGGTTGGAGGCGTTGGTGGAACCACTGGAGGTGTTGGCGGAGTGACGGTGTTTTTAACCGTTACTGCAACTGCGCTTGAAGTGGTCGACAAGCTAGAACTATTAGTGGCAACTGCTGTCAGGCTGTGCGAACCATCGGCAACTGTCTTGGTGTCCCAGGTGGCTGCATATGGCGCAGTCGTGTCGGCCGCACCAAGGTTGGCGCCATCGAGCTTAAACTGAACACTTGTGATAGTACCCTGAGGGGTTGCAGCGTTAGCCGTGACACTCTGTGTGCCGCTCACGGTTGCAGCAGCTGCGGGCGCAGTAATGCTGACACTTGGTGCAGTTGGCTGGACTGGAGGCGTACTACCTTCGGTTGATAGGTTGTAATCATCGACACTCAAGCTGCCGTTCTTATCGACGTAGTGGTAGAACGTAACCTGCTTAGCGTTAGCCGGGGCTTTGAAGCTGTAAGTGTACTGCTTCCAATCTGCGCTAGCTGCTGGGTCACCAGCATGAATGTAGGTAGTGTTGTTGGTCGTGGTAGTAACAACAGCATCAACACCAGTTACGACTGAGCTTTTGTACCAATCACTAAAGGTATAGGTGGTGTTTGGTGTTACGGTTACCGGTGTAAACGACCATTTGGCATCACCTGTTTTATAATTGCTGACTTTGACACTCGCGCTGCGGCCGGTGTGGCCAGTTGTGTCATAGCTGAAGGCAGCAGTGTTAGTGCCCCAACTATCTTTTGTCCAGTTTGCTGGGTCTGCCCCGGCTGCAGTTTCAAAGCCAGGATTGGCAATGAGGTTGCTGCTTTCGGCAAAGACTGCCGAGCTTGGCAAAATTGCTGCCGATGCAACCAACAGACTGCTAAAAATCGCCGCAAGTCGTTTCATGGTGGTTTCCTTTATTGTTAGATTTGTACCAGACGTAACGAAAGATGTCCCACCACCCTCCTAAACGTTATGCATAATCGTTATATTACTGCCGTGTTTACCTACTGTCAAGTTAGCGGCGTAGCAATAATTACTGCACTTTCAGCTTCCGTCAAGGCTCTAAAATCCCATGGCCTAACCTGTTGTTTAGAAGCTTCGACTTTGTAATTCCAATAAAACCAGGCCCGATTTTTGTCATATATATCCAGCTGAACTTTATAATACTGGCGATAGGGCTGGGCTCGATCAGCTTTAGGAGTATTCTTGAGCGATTCGGCGTCAAGCGCCACACTCCACTCACCAACAATCACCGGGTGGTGCCAACGCAAACGCATCAGCAGGCGCTTTACCGAGCCCTTGGTGTGCTTAAGATGTTGCGGTAAATCCATAGCCTTATCTTTGGCGGTAAAAATCTGGTATTGGTGTGTATCGAGATAGACCTGTCGGTAGAATGGCCGGGCCAAGCTCCAATTCCACTGTTTTGGGCGATAGATATCAGTAATAACTACCCACGGCTTCTGCCCAGCAATACTGCGAATAAGCTGGTAGGCCTGGCGGTAATATGCTCGTAATACCTTTTTAGGAATTGAAGCGGCTGGTTCATTAAGCAAGCCAATACCTAAGAAAGCTGGCGACTGGTGATAGCGCTCGGTTATTTTTTGGATTACCAGGAGTGTCTGTTTGCTATTTGACGGATCCTGGTGCCATGTTACGCTACCCTGCCGGCCACTGTGCATCTCACCATTTTGTGAGCCTGGAGCGCCATGCAGGCTTACCAGCACCTGCAGGTGATGCTTTTCGGCCCACTTAAAAGCCCGGTCGAGGTATTTGACCGTCGGTAAATATGGCTGGCTTTCAATGGACGACAATTCATCACCAAACAACCAATAACCAACCGGGATTCTGACCGCAGTAATCCCCTGTTTAGCTAGCCAAATGAAATCGGCTTCGGTTATGAATGTCCGTCGATGGTTTTCGAGACGCTGGCGGATTGCAGCGTCTTTTTGGGCCAATTTAGACAAACCATATTCGTCAGGCACCGAAGTACCAGCAAATAGGCTGGGCGTCATCCATTCTTCTAGGACCAGCCAGCCACCAAGATTAACGCCATGTATAGCCATAGCTTAATCTTAGCGCGTGTTTAGCGGCCGACAAAGGTCAAGGCATGACCGACACGACCAGCACGGCCGGCGCGGCCGATACGGTGTACGTAGTCTTCGTATGACTGTGGTTGGGTGTAGTTGATGACGTGTGAGATATCGGCGACATCAATACCACGGGCGGCTACATCGGTAGCAACCAGAATGTTGATCTTGCTCTTTTTGAACTTCTCAAGTGCACGTTGGCGTTGGCCTTGCGTTTTACCACCGTGAATTGCGTCAGCTTCAAAGCCGCGGGCTAGCAATTCTTTGCTGAGGCGTTCAACGCTGCGCTGGGTCTCATCAAAGACGATAGCCTTTGTGACATCACCCTTGGTAAGAATCTCGTGTAGTTTCTCGAGCTTTTCTGAGCTACCACCAAAGCGGACGACATCCTGATGGATATTGTCGCTGGTATCACCGGTCTTAACAGCTACGGTAACTGGATCGTTAGAGAAGGTCTTGATCAGACCGCTAACCCGGGCGTCCATAGTTGCTGAGAAGAAGAATGACTGGCGATCAGCTTGCAGCTGGCTTAGGAGTTCACGAACATCGTTTACAAAGCCCATATCAAGCATACGGTCGACTTCGTCGAGGACAACAACGTTGAATTTGCTAAGGTTAAGCGTACCGCGTTCCAGGTGGTCTTTGATACGGCCAGGGGTACCAATAACGATTTGCGGGTTACGACGCAGGTCTTTAAGCTGTGGGCCCATAGCTGAGCCACCAATTAAGATAGCGCCAAAGAGGCCACTGTCCTTGCCGATCGCCCGGAATTCTTCTTCGATTTGCTGAGCAAGTTCGCGGGTTGGAGCAACAATCAGCGCCCGTGAGTCGCTGGTTGCCAACTTGTTTAAGACTGGCAGTGCAAAGGCAGCTGTCTTACCGGTACCAGTGTTAGCAATACCAATGACATCGCGGCCAGCCAAGCCTAGAGGAATTGTTTGATCCTGAATTGGCGTTGGCGTCATGTAGCCTTTACGAGCGATGTTAGCCTTGATAGTGTCGGTGACTTCAAAGTCTAAAAAGCTGTGGTTTGGATCGTAAACTTCAGCCTCGACAATACGAGCTTCTTTTACAAAACGGGCTGGGTCGATGTACTGCGCACCGCGCTTGTTACTGGAACGACGTTGACCACCACCGCCGCCTGAACGACCGCCATTACGACGAGGGCCGCCTGGGCCGCCTGAAGAAAAGCGTTTGCCGCCAAGAGAGTTGCTTGAACGAAATTTATAAGACATAAAAATAGAATCCTTTTGTTTGTTACGTTGTAATTACGTCGCTAATCATTGGAGCCGAATCGAAATCATGTGATATCGAATCAACAATCGGAGAGCGACTGTCGATTGTCTAATGAAATCGAGTAGATAATTACTTAACGGTTCTTACGAAACAAACCCGGATTCATCAATACAATACTACTATCTTAACACAACTTCTAGAAATCGTAAAGATGCAGTTCGTTAATCCCGTTATGTTATAGTAAAATTAACCTAAAGCGTTATATATGAAAAAATTCTTCAACCACGTTCGCGAACTATACGACAAACACTATCGCTCTATGACCGCCAAGATAGTTGCCGGTCTGGTTTTCTCGGTAGTAGGTGTATATTTGATAACCTCTTCATCGGCGGCCGTGCTTAAAGACAAGCCAACCGAACCGGTCAACCCTAAAGCTAGTGCCAGTGGTGAAGCCGGCGCTAAGGTCGAAGACGAACAACTCAACTGTAATGTCAGCTCTAAGAACAAGGCTCAAAACACCCATAGTGTTAACAGCGGCGTAAATACACCAGCAGTCGATAACTGCCCAGAATCCAAGACCGACAGCGAAGTTACCGGACCAGCGATCCGCTAGGATTATTTCTGACGTTTGCGCTTGTTAGGGTCAAGTTCGCGTTTGCGCAGGCGCAGGGTTTTTGGCGTAACTTCGAGTAATTCGTCGTTTTCGATAAAGTCGAGACACTGTTCGAGGCTAAAGATGGTTGGCGGCGTCAACTGAACAACGCCATCGGAGCTGGAACTACGCATGTTTGTCAGGTGTTTCGCCTTACAAACGTTAATCTCCATATCTTCCTGACGAGTGTTTAGGCCGATAATCTGGCCAGCATAGACCTTTTCGGCTGGACCAACAAAGGTCGTACCACGGGCTTCGGCGTTTTGCAGTGCGTAAGGAGTAGTCGTACCCTGCTCAAATGAGATCAGTACACCGTTACGCAACTGCTGCAAGGCAGTACCCTGGGGCTGTGAGCCAATAACCAAACTGTTCATGACAATCGTACCTTTGGTGTTGGTCAGCAAGATGTTGCGCATGCCCAGTAGGTTACGCGTTGGCATTTCGTAAATCAGTTTTGTAACACCTTTAGGGCTGGCAAACTGTTCTTTAAGGGTTGCCCGGCGTTGGCCGAGTTCCATTTGGACGGTACCGACGTGTTCGGCAGGAACTTCGATAATTACTTCTTCGAGTGGCTCCATAATCTGACCGTTTTCTTCATGGGTCACGACTTGTGGGCGGCCAACTTCGAATTCGTAGCCTTCGCGGCGCATGGTCTCAATAAGCACACCCAGGTGCAATTCACCACGGCCAGCAACCGTAAAGCCGATGCCGTCATCGCTAACTTGCAAACCAACGTTGGTTTCAAGTTCTTTTTGCAGACGTTCGCTAATCTGGCGAGAGGTGTTAAACTCACCCTCTTGACCCTTGAATGGGCTGGTGTTTGGACCAAGATAAATGCGCAGTGTAGGCGCTTCAACTTCGATAGTTGGCAAGGCTTCTGGCTCAGTGGCATCGGCAACCGTTTCGCCGATTTGGGCATCACCAATACCGGTTAGCTGAACGATGTCACCAGCGATACCGCCTGTGACTTCGAATTTGCTGACACCACGGCTCATAAAGACATTGTCGATCTTGGCTTTGACTTGGCTGCCATCTTTTTTACACAATACCACTGGGTCACCAGGCTTAATCTGACCACGGGTGATACGGCCAATGGCGTATTTACCTTTAAAAGTGTCGAAGCTTAAAGCTGTAACTAACATTTGAAATGGCTTGTTGAGTTCAACGGTAGGTGCTGGAACTTTGTCGATAATAGCTTTAAAGATTGGCTCAAGGTCAGCATCAGCCTCAGAGTCGGCTGGAATTTCAGTCCAAGCTTTGCCAGCGCGACCAATTGCGTAGTAAATAGGATAGTGCAGCTGGTCTTCGTGAACAGCTAGCTCTAAGAATAAATCAGCCAGTTCATCTTCAACTTCTTTGATACGTGAGCCAGACTTATCAATTTTGTTGATAATCACAATTGGCTTGAGCTCTGCAGCCAGCGCCTTGCCAAGTACGAACTTGGTTTGAGGCATAGGGCCTTCTTGGGCATCAACAATTAGCAAACAACCATCGGCGAGGTTAAGTGTGCGCTCAACTTCACCAGAGAAGTCGGCGTGGCCAGGGGTGTCGATAATGTTAATCCGGTAGTCGCCATGCTGCACAGCCGTAACTTTAGCGGTGATGGTAATGCCGCGCTCTTTCTCTTGGTCGCCAGAGTCCATAATCAAGTCCTGGCTCATTTCGGCCTGGTTGTCGCGGAAGGTTTTGGATTGCTTGAGTAATCCGTCGACCAGTGTAGTCTTGCCGTGGTCAACGTGGGCGATAATCGCGATGTTACGAATTTGAGTTGGATCTTGATATTCTTGGTTCATACCGATTGTTTCCATAAAAACAGCGCTTCTGTCTTACAACTAAAAGCGCCATAGAGTTGCTATAAAGTATACAAATTACTATATGTAGTATACCTTAAACGGTTGTTTTTGTCCACCTGTTAGGCTGTCTGCTGGGTTGGCACTGATTGTACCGTACATTTGGCATTGATTATTAGATCAAATTCCATACTGCCGGCTGGCAATGCCGGGCTACCGTCAACATGAAAAGGCTCTGGCTGAGCCGGCAAGTCCATTAGGTCGATGGCTGAGCGTGCAATTGCAGTTGCTTTGATTTCCTGGGGTGTGTTCGGAGTTTGCGTTGCCTTCAAATCTTCATCAGGCACCAGTAGCCTTACGCCACTAACTTTCATCTTTTTACCAACGACAATTGCACCAAGCTGTCTAAGGCTCTCTGAGCGGCCATTGTCTACTAAATCACGCTGGGCTTCCCCATCCAGCTCTACACCAGGCATGATTTTACAATCCTGTGGTGACGCTGGTGCGGCAGTAATCTTAGCGGGGACTGATGGCGCAGCCTCGCCACAGGCAGCAGTGCCAGCGGCAATTGCTAGCGCTAAACCTGGAGCCATAACAAAACGGTTGAAATTTCTCATTTCGAAGTACTATATCTACTTATTGCTTAAAGGTCAATTTATTGGCTTGCAAGGTGCCACAGATTGCAATAGCGGCACCGATACGGCCGGACCAGAGCGCCATGCTGATATTCGGCAACATTGGCGGCAGCCGCCGCTTGGCGCTCGGTGTCAAAGGCTATTTTATCGGCGCACGGCAAAACATTGCCGTCGGGGTTATCAATATCAAAGGGTAATGCAGTCACGATTGTAGTGTAGCAAACTGCAGCCAAGCAAAAAGTCCGGAACGCTCCCCAGCACTCCGGACTTTGGTGGTATAGGAAATGGTACGGTGTTTAGGCTACTAGACTACGGCGTTTAGCGTAGCCCCAGCCGCTGTGCATTTCGCGGCGCGACCGGCCAACGGCCATTGCCAGCTTGTGCCCGCGGAATTTGCGCTGGATCCGATGAAGCTTCATTGCCTCGGAGTTATCGTCTAAGTTTTTCTTGGCGTAGCGTACCATTGTACTTCTCCTAACTATTACCCCTCACGGGACAAGCACTTGTCTCACCTGCTTGCATAAGCAGTATCCTCTAAAATACGCCTTGACAGCTATGAAAAAATTCACAGCCGGATCGTGAAATTACGCGGTATACTACTAACACCATTAGAATTAGTGTGACAAACGAGGATAGAGACTATGAGACACATGAGTTTGGCAAAAGGTTTCACGAGTGGCATTGCAGTAGCATTAAGCATCAGCTTAATGGTTTTTCTGGGAGTGCACCTTACAAGCGCCCAAGGTTTTGAAAGTGGCAGCACTAGCACCGGCTCAACTGGTTCAACAACGCCCCCACCAACACCTACCCCGGGGCCATTTGTCCCTGCCGGCACCACACCTACACCGGTGACTCCACCCCAGCCTACCGCACCAACAGCGCCTGCTACTGGCACCACCTATGCGGCACTCGGCGATTCAGTTGCCGCTGGTCTTGGCCTGCCGCTTTCGTCGCCGCCCAACTATAACGACATGCAGTGCGGCCGTTCACCACAGGGCTATCCTGCTCAGGTAGCAAAGGCGCTTGGCAAAACCTTGCTCAACGTTTCATGTAGCGGCGCCACCGCTGGAGACCTGGTCACCAAACAAGGAGTGAGCGGGCCGAATATTCCTTCGCAAATTAGCCAGGCCTACGCCAACGGCGCCCCAGGTGTTATCAGTATTACTGCCGGCGCCAACGACATGCAATGGGCAACCATCATTAAGAAGTGCTATGCCACGGATTGCGGAACCGCTACCGATACTACCTTGGTTAACGCAGCACTGGTCGCCCTGCAAGCCAAACTGTACGCCGTTTTTGGCGATATCAGCCTGCGCAGTGTCGGCACTACGCCACCAAAAGTCCTGATTACCGGCTACTACAATCCGTTGTCAGCCCAATGCGCCAACATTGCACCGCAACAGCTTAACGCTGATGAGGTTGTCTGGGCTACATCTGTTTCTAATGCGCTCAACCAAACCATTAAAGATGTCGCTACCAAGTTCTCGTACGCCACCTATGTGCCAATTGATTTTACCGGCCATGACCTCTGTTCGGCTAATTCATGGGTTCAAAGCGCCCAAGAGGCCGCTCCGGTTCACCCAAATGCAGCCGGTCAAGCAGCCATCGCCCAAGCGGTTATCCAGGCTGCCGGTAAACGAAACTAATTCGTAACGTCAAATTCACCGGCCGCGCGGCCTGACAAAACGTTTTTGTTACTCGTAGAACTGACGATTGCCGACTGGTCGGTTAATTCGATCTTGGCGCTGCCATGTGCCTGGGCTTTAAATGTAACTTTTGTCAAAAGATGTTTGCCTGAGACCGGGTTGATGGTGCCGCGCACGACTTGAATCTTACCGCCAGAGTGCGTAGCTTCGGCATCGATACCAAAGTCACTCTTGCTGGAGTCGACGCCTTCGTATTGCAGGCGGTCGGTTGGATATTTGAGGTTTGCCTGAGCAGCATTAACCTGTTGGTTACCGCTATCAATCCAGATTTCGGCGGTGGCAGTCTGGCCGTTTACGACTTCTTTTGGCTGAGTCACAACCCACATACGCACATTGGCTATCGGCTGGGCTGATTCCGGTGCCGCCGAGCTTCGGAAGACAAAAAAGCAGCCTAAACCGGCAAACATGATTGCAAATACCAATGGACCAAAACGGTTTTCTTTAAAATCAATCAGCAGGTGTTTGAAACGAGCTTTTTCTGCCCGGTCTTGTTGCATAATTTGGGTAACTTTATCGTCAAATGGTGGCCGGCCCGAAGCTTCGGAAGTTTGGCCGGGAGTTGGCTTTTTAGAAGTGTTTTTGCTGGTTTTATCGTCGTTTTTGGTCATAGTTGATCCTGTCAGGTGTATTGTATCTGGTTTCTGACGCCAGTCAACGGGTGTGTACCATAATATGGTTGATCTCGGCGTAAACTTTAATGCCATGTTGGTCAATGGCGTGCTTATAAAATTCGTGCAGCGCCTGGGCGTCATCAAAGGCCCGGTGCCGATCTTTTACTTTGATGCCGTGCGTCTGGATAATTGTGTCCAGGTTGTGCCGGCCTTGTTGCGGATACAAACGGCGTGACAGCTTAGCCGTGCAAAAGCGGTCCATGTTAAACGCTCCGCCATGGCGAGCAAATTCGGCTTTGATAAAGCTGTAGTCAAAATTTACATTGTGAGCTACGAAGATTGCGCCATCCAGAAACATTTCCAAATCATCAGCGATGCCGGAAAACAACGGCGCCTCCCACAACATTTCATCGGTGATACCGGTAAGCTTAGTGATAAACCACGGCACCGGCTGCTCGGGGTTAAGCAGCTGGCTAAATTTTGCCACAACTTTGCCGTTTTCGACCCTTAGGGCACCGATTTCCGTGATGCGGGCATCGGCCGGGCCCATGCCGGTGGTTTCGATGTCCAGAAAGACTAGTGGCCGATGGTGTGCAAGCGTACGATTCACGGCCGATAAAAGCCTGCTTGCGCTAGCAACTTAGTTTGCTTACTTGAGTGCTCGGGCACCGCGATTGCCGGACCAAAAATGCCCAGTGCGCGCCAATCTGCCAGATCAGGAATGGTAATTTCCCATAGACCGTCAACGAGTTCATCGGGCATAGTGGTGTCAACACCAATAAGCTTAGCGATGGTGTAGCTGCGGAAACCACGGTAAATAGCAATGTGTTTGAGATATTCACGAACCGGAAAGTCGCCGTAAGTCAGGTGGACAATACGATCCCAATCGGCTGGTTTTAAGTCTTGGGCAGCGTCAATTGCCGCTTGGCTCAATTTGGCATAGGCGGCTTTTGGATCATCGCCAAGCAAGTCACCGTCGTATTTGCCGCCAACTTCTTTGATAGTTTTACCAGCCAAGGTGTCGGGTACCCAGGCGCTATCGTAGGCATGGCCATTGACTACTTCACGTAATGTCATTGAACGATCAGACACCAGCGTGTCAGCCGGCATGTCCCACTGATCATCGCGTATCTGAGCAATAACCGCGTTGAGAGCCTTTTCAGACAGAACAAATGCATTTGGTTCAACCGACATAAACACTCCTCCGCGTTACTCAACAAGCTTGTACTTTATAGCATAGCAGAGTTGGCCGGCTCAAGCCCGCCGGCGACGCAGTACAAACCGCGTTAGCAGGAACTGGCCAACAAAGGCTACCAGTGGTGCTATCGCTGCTAGTCCAGGACTGACGAACTTAGTACACACAACAACCAACGCGATGCTGAGAATGAGCCAAGTAAACACCGCCTTGCGCGAAATACGCAGCCGCAAGAACTCGGCACCCAGATAATAGTATGGGAAGACGACGATGACCAGGAAGGTGCTCGACAGCAAACCGGCAATCAACACAATCGCCAAGCCTTCCCAGAAGGGACTCATAATAGCCAACGGTATCAGCGAGACCACAGCCGTAAGGCTAGTGGCAATGAGTGGCCGGAACCGTTCGTGCAACGCACCAACGGCCGCATCGACCGCCGAAACACCAGTACGTCGCAGCTGGTTGGCGTAATCGGTCAGCAGAATGGTGTTTTTAAGACTCAACCCAATTAGCGCAAAGAAGCCAAGCATTGCAAAGAAGCTAAAGGAGTTATCGCTCAGGTACAGACCAAGAGTGATACCGAACAAGCTAAATGGAATAGCCATAAAGATCAGCAGTGGCTGCATCAATGAGCGGAATTGCAGGGCGAGCAACAGATAGATGACTACCAGCAAAATCGGGAATGCTAGAGCCAATGATTTAAATGAGTCCTGGTTTTCTTGCTCCTGGCCGATGTTAAACTTCAGGGCATCTTTTGGCAAGCCGTAACTAGCCAGTTTTTTGTCACCGAACTCTTTGGTGACAGCATCTTTGGCTAGAGTTACCAATGTTGAAGTGTCAGTATCATTAAAGCTAGCTGTGACCGCAACATATAGTTTGCCTTTTTCGCGGGTGAAACTGCCGGGGTCAGAAATGGTTACTTCTTTGATGCGAGCAACTTCACCGCTTTGGCGCTCGAGCTTGACGTTCATAAGGAAGTTTTCCATGTCTTTAGCCAACCGGTAAGCAGCATCGCGATCGGTTGTTTGCAAATGGACACTAAAATCTGATGGCGGCGGTCCGACATCGGCCTGGCTAACTTCGATTTTAGCGGCTGTAAACTGCTCAAAAGTCTTATTCAGCTGGTCTGTGAGCTCAGGTGCCCGGACTTCACGCTCATCATAAGGGATAAGCTGAATGTTCAAACTAGCCGACTGTTCGCTGGTATTAGCGTAGTATGAAGCAGCTTTAAAGTTTTTGCCAAGCTCGGTGGCAGCAATGTCACTCGCCTGATCGGCCGCCTTTTGAGCCTTGTCGAGCGTCGTTCCCGGAGGAAAACGCATAGTGACAATCAGGCCATTAGAGTCTTTGCTAGGTGGGAAAATGTTAAAGGTGACTTTAGTAAACAGAAAACCGCCGGCGCCGATGAACAGCAGGCCAATAAACACAGCGGCCATACCGACACTGACTAAACGCTTCCGGGAGTTACGAGCCCACAACATTGGTCGACCAATCGCGTTGGCAATGGCTGCCTCAACGCCGGCCGCCGGTTCACGCACACCCTTGCTGCCTAACTGTTGTTTACCGAGCAGCAAGTAGCGGGCAAACAGAGGTATAAAGACCAGCGCAACGGTTAGACTGACCACTAAACTGGTAATGACTGTCACCGGAATAGCCCGGATAAAGCTGCCCAAGATACCGCCCACAAACAGCAACGGCGCAAAACTCATGGCCGCCGTCATAGTAGCCGCCACCATTGCCCGGCTCACCTTACGGGTAGCGACTTTGATTATCTCCCGCGGATCACGCGACCGACGCCGCTGAGCGTCGATAGCCTCAACCATAATGATCGTATCGTCAACAATCAGACCCAAACAAAGGATCAGCGCAAACAATGTAATAGTGTTAAGTGAGTAACCAACTAGGAAGAGCACGGCCGCGGTGATTGACAGCACCGTCAACATTGAGATAACCGTGATAATTGAGGCCCGGATAGCGATTATCACCGAACCAATTACCAAAACGGCTAATAATCCCTCTAGTAAGGCTCGCTGCAATTCACTAATTTGGGCTGTAATATCCGTAGCGTAGGTGGCGCTAACAACCGACGTAAATGCCGAACCTTGGTGCTGACTGTTGTAGTAGACCAGTGCTGATTCCAACCGCTCGTTAAGCTTGATGACATCGGTGCCTTTCTTTTGGGCAATACCGATAGCTACCGATTGATGAAAGACATTTTTGTCATCTTTACGCACCCCATACCGGTCGAAATGGGCTTGGGTTTCAACTTTTTCACCGGTCGTCGGGTTAATACCGGCTACATATGGGTCAATCACCGAGATTGTATCAATACTGTCGATGTTTTGCGCCTTAAGGTAGTCAACAACTTTTTCGGCCTCGACCTTGAGCGCTTGATCGGTAAAACCCGGCTCGTTCAGGTAGGTGGCAATAATCAGGTCATCGCCGCGCTCCGAGAAGCCAAACTTTGGTGACTCAACTTTTAGCGTCGCCTGCTTTGGCAACAGGTTTTCCTGCTTGATCTTTTGCTCAAGCTGGCGATTAGCGGCCGCCACATCGATCTTATCGTCCGAATACTGGACGGTTATGGCATAGAATGTGCCACGTGACTGAGTCTGAACATCTTTAACCCGTTTGTCTTTGAGAATGGCATCACTGATTGGTTTGGTAACATCACGGTCAACCTTGGCAGGGTCATTAACCAAGTAGGCACCGCTAACAACGGTAAATGGAATATTGACGCTCGGGAAACCTTCGCGCTTGAGGAAGATGCCGTAACTAGCCATGCCAAACAACAGCAGTAATATCCAAGCCAGCGCCGCCACCCGGGCATGGTCAAACACAAACACGCCAAGTTTTGGTAAGAGTTTATCTTGACCATCTTGCTGATAGACCTGCTTTAAGGGTTGATTTGGTTTTTTCATGGGTGGCCGCCTTTTTTGGTCTGCATTGCGCAGTTACCTTGATGACAATATAGCAGTACATCAGCCCAGCTGTGAATTAAATAATGCTTTTAGTAAGATTCGCAGCCAGCGCCGTCGCCGTCACCATCAAAGCGATGTCGGTCAGTGCCCACAACAGTTACACTAAAGCCAATATCTTTGCAATCAAGATCGTATGACACATTAGGCACACAGCCGCCGATGTAATTCGGGTCGCATGAGGCTGATGCCGGCGGTGCAATTGGTGGAGGCATAGGCGTAGCTACCGGAGCCGGTGTAGGCTTCACAGGTGTGATAGGTGGTGTAGGCTGCGGAACAGCAACTGGCGCCACTGGCGAAGCTTGAACTTTTTCCGTAGGCTCAGTAGACTTGCTCGCTGCTGGAGCTACGATTTTTGTTTCCTGGCTTGGGTTCGTTGCAGCCGGGGTATCATTGTTGGCATTGGCTACTCCAAAGATAACCAGACCAGCAACAATAGCAATCCACAGGCCTTTCTTAGACTTCGGTTTCGATACAGCAACAGGCGTCGACTTTTGCTGTCTATCAAGCTGACGGGCCTCAGCAATGTATAACCGCGCTTCACCAATCTGCATGTTTGTCAGGTCATCAGCGGTCATTGCGCGCTTATTGAGGCTTTTAAAGCCACGGCCAATAGCTACTTTAGTTGCCGGGTTCAGTCGTCGTTCGGAAGTTTTAGTCATTTCTTCAGCTATTAATAAGGTTATTATAGCATTTGATACAACAATGTCCCTTTAACGCGTTGATCGTAGAGGAGCTGGCGGGTACGATTATTGTTTTGCTCACTCGGCAACATGCCAGCTTACGCTGGCACGCTCGCTCGGCCAAGCATTGCCTCTTCGAACTGCCACCGGCAGTTCTCACCCTCACGGGTGGTACCCGCCGTTATTCAGCCAAAGTAAAAGCCCCATCGCTTGATGAGGCTTTTACTTTGGAGGAGCTGGCGGGTACCACCCCCGCGTCCGCCGGTTTATCTTTGGTTAGTCGTCTACAGGTATAGTTTGTTTTAGGTTCTTAGGCCGTAGGGATTTAAACAGACAAACATCCTACGGCAGCAACCCTGGTCTTAGCACACTAGCTGGGTATCATAGCGTGAGCGTTCAGAAGATATGAAACGCGAACAGATTATCTGAAGTCATCTGTTGCATTTTTGCCTAAAAAATTAGGCAAATGATGGAACGACTGCGTCTTGGCGACCTTTGAGGGTAGCGTTGACTTGATCGATCCAATTAGAAGCAGTTTGTTTTGCATCTAGAAAATATGTCTATAACGCTGACAAGCGACCTGCTGACATAACCGATAAATTCCAACGTCAAGCTTAAAATCAGCCCCGTCACGCAATATTATAGCATAAAAGGTTAGTCTTCGACACCTGGGTGGCTCAAATTGCTCTCATCACCCATAACGCACATCTGATCGTGCAAACGCGCTAATAAGCCATGCAATGTCACCAATTCCCGATTACTCAGCATGTTAAGTGTTGGCGCGTGATACTGTTCCAGGACTTTAGCGGCTGCTTCCAGCACGGCTACACCTTGCGGCAACAATGTCGTTAAGTGTTCGCGGCGGTTAGCCGGGTTCACATTAGTGCTAATCATCTGCTTAGATTTCAGTAGTTTGATCTGGCGACTGATACTGGCTTCGGTCTGACCGAGCAGGTCGGCAATTTGGCGTTGCTGAATACGCGAGTTATGTTGTAGCGTGCGCAATATTTTGAATTGGCTCAAGCCGATGCCGAGTTGTTCCTGAAGCACTTGGTCGGACTGGCGGGCGAGCAGGGTAGCGACATGCTCGATAAAGAAGTCAATCGATTGGACGGGTGCGGCCATAGTAGATTTGTTTCCTTCCCTTCAGTGTATCACAGTTGCCTAATACTTAGCATGTTAAGTATTAATGATAGACACCATGTTTTTGGCATTGCGCGTACAGCGTGTTCCATTGATCCAATGTCAGATTTTGGGCCCGTAACATCGGTGACAGGCCGGCATCATGCAAAATGGCCTCGGTCTGGTCTTTACCGATATGCAGCCCGCCGCTCAAGGAGTTACGCAAGGTTTTGCGCCGTTCCCCGAAACCGGCTTTGGCTAAGCGGAAGAATAGTTTGGGGTCGACCGGAAACAGCGCTTGCTTATGGCGTTTTAGGATCAAAATCTGCGAATCTACCTTCGGTGGTGGCGTAAACAATTCTGCACCGACCACTCGACCCAATGAAACTTGCCAGTAGAATTGCGCGGTTACGCTCAGCAGCGACAAGGATCCCGGTTTGGCGGCAACTCGTTCGGCGACTTCTTTTTGGACCAAGATTGCCGCTTTATCCGGCGGATTGGTCGATTCCGACATAACCCGGATCAAATTGCTGGTGAGGTAGTAGGGGATATTGGCCACCACTTTGTAGTGGGCCGGCAGGGCAGTGAAGTCAAAATGCAGGATATCCTGCTGGACAACTTTGAGATTGTTAGCCCCTACCCGCTGGCTTAATGTCTGAGCTAGGACAGAATCAAATTCAACGGCAATCACCTGCTTGGCTGTAGCTACCAGTTGAGTGGTTAGCGTACCGAGTCCGGGGCCAATTTCCAACACTGTGTCATCGGCAGAAACATCGGCGGCTTCGAGCATAGCCTGCAAGCTGGCCGGGTCATCGAGCCAATGTTGGCCAAGGGATTTCTTTGGGATTGGATTTGCCATGATTATATTTTACCAGTTGTGGCTAACCAGCCAGTGATTGTAGGCTGCAGCCCAGCTGCCATAGCGGCTAACGGCATAGCCATTACACCATTTAAGCTGCGTGACCGGGTTAGTCGCCCAGTCGGCGCCAGCCGAAGCCATCTTACTGCCAGGTGTGGACTGGCATAAGCCATAACCGCCACCAGAGGGAACCGAACCGGCGTAAGGTGGGCAGCCGCCATATTGGCCCTGAGCCTTGGTAGGACACCAACCTGATTCGCGACCGATGATATAGTCGACATATTGGTAGTCCCCTGGCGCAATTCCGGCCAAGGCCATGTTCCCTTTAATACCACTGAGCGACGCACCCTGGACCACTACCTGCTTAACGGCTTCACGAGTAGTCACTGATTGGATTTCCGAGCGGCTGACTTCTTTGCCATTCTCCAGGTTAAGCTGGTAGGTAATCACCCGCTGCCCCGGACTTCCCTGTTGGCGGACGGCGCTGGTACCAAAGGCCAGGTTTGGATCAGTGATAACTTCTTGCGGCATAGCGACTTCTTCGGTCACGCTGGTAATTTTGGTACCTTGGCGCAACAAAAAGACCTGAGTACCAGCTGCTAGTTTTGTGGCAGCCACTGGCTGGACGCTGTCATCTTTGCCGAGTTTGACGTTCTTCTCTTTTAATAATTCGCCCACAGTTTTGGCTTGCGTGCGGACCGTTAGCTGGTCGCCGTATAGGTTGAGCATGATCGGTGTTGCCCGGTTAATAATCACCTGCTGGCCTAATGTGCCGTCAGCCAAAAAATCAGTCACCGGTTTGGTTACTAATTTATCTTCGGGGTACAAGGTTGCGCCAGCCTGCTTAGCAACACTGCGCGGCGTGGTAGCGGCGCTAAAGGTGAACGTTTTGCGGCCGTTATCAACGACTTCGATTGGCTTGGCCCGGTAAACGTTAATCCGGAAATCGTCCTGCTTAATTTGAGTATTGGCCGCAGGCTCAACGATGTCGCCTTCTTTAAGCTCAATGTTTAGCTTTTCCAATAACTCACCGACACTCGATTGTTTGGTCGGCACGGTCTGCTCTTTTTTGTCATAAGAAACAATTACCACATAGGCACCACCGGTGCGAGGCTTGTCGCGGTTGACCAACATATAGCCACCCAAGCTGATAGCTAGCAATAATACAAAGGTCACCAAAGGGATAACCGACCAATGCAACCGGGCGAAATGAGCGACTGCCCGGCGCCAGCGTGGTGGCTGAGGAATAATTGGTTTTGATACGGCTGGCGCTTGTGCGACAGGACGACTCGGACGGCTTGACGCTCGCCGAACAGCCGCTTTAGCTGGAGCTTGAGGCTGGGGCGCCGGTTTAGCCGGGGGCGCAATGGGCGGCTTAGGTGGTTGTTTTTCCATACGTAAAACGTCAAAGAACACCTTGACTATAGGCTATTATAGCTTTTCAAGCGGCGCAAAGCTAACATCCAGCTTTTTGGCACCTTTGCCCTTAAAGAAGATGGTCGCCGTATCGCCGTCAAGCTCCACCACTGTGCCAACACCGAATAATTGGTGGCGTACACTATCGCCTTCGTTGAGCTCCGGCACGTAGCGCGGCTCCTGCGAAGCTTGGGCGTCGTAATTTATAACTGGTTCTTCGTAACTCGGTGACTGATCAAATTCGTCGTACGAATTTTTCATGCTCGGGAAGGTAAAGCTGTTATCGGGCTGGAACTGGGCGTCGATTTCACTCAAAAAACGCGATGGCGGATTGTGCTGGACGCCACCGTACAAAGTGCGGCTGGTAGCATATATCAGGTACAGCTCTTCCCTGGCCCGAGTCATGCCGACGTAGCATAAACGCCGTTCTTCTTCCATTTCGGCCTGATCGTACAGTGCTCGGGAATGCGGAAAGATAGTTTCTTCCATGCCGGCCATAAACACCACCGGAAATTCCAGACCTTTGGCAGCATGCAAGGTCATGAGTGTGACACTGTCGCCGTTAAAGTCAGCCTGGTCAAGGTCGCTAATGAGCGCTACCTCTTCCAGGAAGCCGCTCAGGCCAACATCTTCGTAGCCCTGGGCCACGCCAATCAGCTCCTTAACGTTTTCCTGGCGTGATTCACCCTGCGGCGTGCCATCATCAAGATACTGCAGATAGCCGAGCCGGCGCACCAAACTATCGATGATTGCCGATGGCATGCTGTCATCAATCAGCTTGCGCAGCGCAATCAGCATCTCAGACAGCTCAATCAAGCCCTTCTTGGCCTTGCCGGTCACCAGGCCGCACTGAGCAACCTGCGTCATGGCCTCGAGCATAGTAAAGCCATTAGCCTGCTGCCATTCATAAAAATTCTGGATCGACTTGGGTCCGACGCCGCGGGTTGGTACATTTACCACTCGTTCAAAGCTGATACGGTCTTCCGGTTGGTAAACCAAGCGCAAGTACGCCACCAGATCTTTAATTTCTTTGCGGTCATAAAAGCGGGTGCCGCCGACAATCCGATATGGGATACCGTAGCGCACAAAGGTCTCTTCAATGGAGCGGCTCTGGGCATTGGTACGGTACAAAATTGCAAAGTCTTTATACCTGCGGGCACCCATGTCGACCGAGGTACGGACCCGGCGCATAATCGCCTCGCCCTCTAAGCGCTCGCTGTGGACCTGGAGCATTTGCACTGGCAAACCATCACCGGCCGAGGTCCACAGCTCTTTGTCGGAGCGCTGCTGGTTTTTGGTAATAATACTGTGTGCCGCTTTCAAGATATTGTTGGTGCTGCGGTAGTTTTGCTCGAGTTTGATTACTGCACCATTTGGATAATCGCTCTCAAAGTTCAGAATGTTACGGAAATCGGCGCCTCTCCATGAATAAATACTTTGCCAGTCATCACCAACGACAGCAATATTATTAGCCTCATTGGTGAACAACTTAACGAGTTTGTACTGGGCGGTGTTAGTGTCCTGATATTCATCAATCATGATGTAACGGAACTGGCTCTGCCATTTGGCACGGACTGCCGGCACGGTTTGTAACATGGAGACGGTGCGATTAATAAGGTCATCGAAATCGAGGGCGGCCGCGTCTTTGAGCATCTTTTCGTACAGCGGATAAACCTGAGCGGCGGCGCGCTGGGCCGGACTGCCAGCGGTTGATTCAAACTCGGCCGGTGACAAGGTTTCGTTTTTGGCGCTGCTGATCTGGCTGGCGATAACCCGAGCCGGAAAAGCTTTTTCGTCGATCATCAGCTGTTTGCTGGCTTGTTTGACAGCCGCCTGGCGATCGGATTCATCAAAGATTACAAAACTGCGCGGAATACCGACATGTTCACCGTCCATGCGCAAGATACGCACACAAATTGAGTGGAAGGTGCCCATGTAAGGCATAAAGCTCCGGTTGTCGGCACTTTGGCCCAGTAAATGCGCCACTCGCTCACGCATTTCTTTGGCAGCTTTGTTGGTAAATGTTACTGCCAAGATATTAAACGGCGTGGCCCGGTGGGTGCCAATTAAATAGGCAATCCGGTGGGTCAATGTCTTAGTTTTGCCGGAGCCGGCACCAGCCTGAATCAGCAACGGGCCCTCGGTGGTTTCGACGGCGCGACGCTGTTCCGGATTTAACCCTACCAGTAAATCTTGGCTGCTATTTTGCACTTCCCTATTCTACACGCTTGGGTCAGCTTTGTCTTTGTCGGTTAAGCGCTTTGCAGCCTGCAAGGCTCTGCGGTTTTTACGCACGCGATAAATCACGCCACCAATTCCTATGACCGTCAGCACAACCATGAGTCCAAAGTAGACGGCCATTTCAGGGTCACCCCCATCCAGTTTGAATGCGGCATACCAAAAGCCAACATCGATACCAATCAATGCGAGCATAGCCACTATAGGTCTAAACATGCTAGTTACTAATGTGCGGGCAAACGGTGTAACTTGGGTGTTGCGAGCTTCACCGCTCAAACGGTCATCTTTATAGCTATCAATGTTGTCATTAAATGCCACCACCAGCTCCTGACCGGTCGCCTGCAACTTATCGAGGTCTTGTGGCTCCAGCAACGGACCGTAACACAGCAAGCGATCTCCAATAATTTCGATATCGTAGTTTCGAGCGGCTATCAGTTTTTCCATTATTTCTGGTGTCACAAAGCTGAGCGAGTCGATTGCATAGGTCTGCGGCGTATAGACATCAAAATACTTGTCAAAACCACCCTCGAGTGAAATACGCTGAGCGCCTGCATAGAGGCGCCTAAATTGGCTGCCGCGTGCAGTTTTGCTATCAAATACCATATGGGGCAGTTGACGAACCAGTTGACCATCGAAAACCGTATAGAGCGCATGCTTAGACAGATAATCTGCGCTACGACCGCGCACCCGAAAATCAAAAATAAGGTCAAACATTTTCCAAGCAGCATTTTTACGCAACATGTGTATGACCGACATAACACTTGTGGGGTGCTGCGTGGCGAGCGCCGACCGTTCAAGCACTTTGTCAATATCAACCGAATTGCCTGGCTCAATATAGTTATTCTCAAGCGTTCGCCGCGTTACATAGCGAGTTCGAATACTGGTTCGCACCAAAGCATAGAGCACCAGTGGCACTATAGCCGCACAAAGAATTCGAATTGCCCCAGGAGCATCATCTGCCGCCAGTACCGGGCTAAAAATAAATAGCGGAACACTAAAAACTATAACAATCTGCAGCGGAGTCTGCGCGTAATAGATCCGCTTAAGGAAAAAGAGTTTACGCAGTTGAGGATTCATGGTTGTTATAGATAGTCGGTGTGTGGCACATCAAAATTGAGGTTGACCACCTCGGCGTCAATCAACACATCGGCAATAGCTACAGCCACAACTAAACAGATTAATATCATAAGTATGACGCTGGCGGCTGAGCTCTTCTTGTGTTTGTGAATAACAATCACCGGTTTACCACCGTAAAGATCGTGGTGCGGGTGGTCTTCGGGTAGTTTTTCTTTTTTGTCGTCTTCATCGGCCAGGTTTTGCAGCTCACTTTTGAGCGCCGGGGAGTGTTCGATTGCTTGGCGGGTTTCGTCATGCAAGGCGTGCTCTACGGTACCTGGAACTGGTTTTGGTTGGTCGGGTTCGGGCTCTGCAGCGGTCACTTCCGGTTCGGGCTCAGGTTCAGGTTCGGGCTCAGCGGCAGCCGTTACTTCTTTAACCGGCTTCTCCTCAGGTTCTTGAGGCTCTTCAGCTTTTTCGGCTGCTTCCGGCTTTACATCAGCCTTGGCGTAACCGAGCTCGGCAAATGCCTCATCTAAACTGGCCTCTTCGCTGACTGGAGTCTCAGCTTCGGCAGACAATTCTTCGATAGTCTTTTCACCGTCAGCGTGACGGCGACTAATCGCCTCTTTAATAGCCTCCGGGTCAGCACCTGGTATAGCCACAGGTGGCGTTTGCAGGGCGTCATGCGACTCATCACTAAGTTTGCCGAGCTGGCTGGCAGTTGAGGCCTCTACGACCACATCTTCGGCACTGACATCGCCCGTCGGTGTAAGTTTGAGTGGGCGATGGCTCAGCTGTGGCGTTGCGCCATCTATTGCCGTCGTATTAACCGTTACTAGCGTGTTGTCTGGTTGTAACGGACGGTTCGGAGTAATAACCGGCCTGGCGTTAGTGCTGGGTTTGACCTGCGAACGAGGGATAATATCAAACGCCTGAGGCGAGTTGACCGCCGGCCGGCGGCCAGGTTTGCGGCGAGCGGGCTCAGCAGCCGATCGGTCTACCGCGGAAGTGGTGCGTTTTTTGGGAGTAGGCATAATTAGCTTGAGTGTACCATACGGTGCGCACTGGCAACGATAGCACTAAATTTATGATAGTTAAGGCTAGCTGCACCGACTAAAGCGCCGTCGCAACCGGGTAGTTTTAAATATGCTAGAACATCAAATTCATCGACGCTGCCACCGTACAGCACCCGCATGGCCTCGGCTGTGTCTTCGCCGTACAACTCAGCGACTTGCAAACGAATATAGGCCAGCTCTTTCTCGATCACATGAGGCTTGGCGACTTCGCCGTTAAAGGTCGAGATTGCCCAGACCGGCTCGTAGGCGATGACAATCTTGGCGACTTCATCGGCCGTCAGCTTATGCAAGGCCGTGACCACCTGATCGTGGAGCACTTGGCGAGTTTCGCCCTGGGTGCGCTCTTCTTTGGTTTCGCCAACACATAAGATAGGCGTAATGTTGTTGCGCACGGCAGCGGCTACTTTGTCGCGGACAGTTTCCAGGCTCTCGTTAAAGTAAATCCGCCGGGCCGAGTGGCCAATAATTGAATAGTGGATTAAACCGCGCATCATCGTAAACGAGACTTCACCAGTGAAGGCGCCTTCGTCCTGCAAATAGCCATCTTGGGCCGACAAGCGGAACTTGCGACGGTCAATTTCCAGGCTGACCGGCTGTAGCGCTAAGAAGCTGGGTGCCAGCACAACTTCGACATCGCGGTGAGCTTTGATGTTCTGGTTGAGCCGGTGGACCAGCAAGCTCGACTGCGCCACATTCAAGTGCATTTTCCAGTTACCGACGATCAATTTCCTGCGTACTATGCTATCGGTCATGAGTCTTTCCTTTTACTTTCAAGCGCTTCAACACCTGGCAGCTTACGGCCGGCCATTAATTCAAGACTAGCACCACCACCGGTTGAGACATGGTTAAAGGCATCAACCAGACCACGTTGCTCGATATAGCCAACAGTATCACCGCCGCCGATCAAACTATAGGGCCGGTGTCCCAACTGGCCAGTAACGGCTTCGATGATCAGCTCGGTGCCTTGGGCGGTCGGCCCAACTGGACCCTGCAAGCTGGTTGTTTCGGTCACACCAACTGTACCGTTCCAGACAACCGTGTTAGCTAACTGGATTGCGCCAGCGATAAACGATGCCGAGAATGGACCAATATCGAGGATCATCTCATCATGGGCGATTTTACTAGCCCGGGCCGGTGGCCGTTTAGGATAGTTTTCAATCTCCGAAATAACGTGTGCACTCCAGTCAACGATCCGGGTTGGGGCCGTCCGGTCAATCTTGTGAGCCACCACGCCATCTTGTGGCGTATAGAAGATAAAGTACTTTTGTTTTGATTTGGCTTCGGCCTTGCGCAGAATTTCACGGGCTAGCGGCAGGTCTTCCTCGGCCACCAGGCTCTCACCAACTTCAATACCTTTGGCTTTTAGGAAGGTGTTGGCCATGGCACCACCAACGGCTACAAAATCAGCGATATCAATAAAGGTCCGTAAGATGTCAATTTTGTCGGAGATTTTAGCACCACCAACAATTGCCATCATCGGTCGGGCTGGCGCATGCATAACAGTCGTGATGGTATCGACTTCACGTTCCAGCAGCAAACCGGCGACACTTGGCAGGTGTTTGGTAATAGCGCTAGTACTGGCATGCGCCCGATGAACCACACCAAAACCATCTTGGACAAAGATATCAGCTAGTTTGGCCAACTGTTTAGCGAACTCATCGTCATTCTTCTCTTCTTCAGGGTGAAAACGCAGGTTCTCAAGCAAGGCGACACTGCCCTTCTTAAGTACCGCGGCGGCTTTTTCAGCCCGCGGACCTACACAATCAGGTACAAAATTAACTTCGTGTTTGAGCAATTTCTGCAGCCGTTTAGCAACCGGGAACAGACTGCTGGCCGTATCATTCGGACCTTTTGGGCGGCCAAGGTGTGAACAGATCAGCACTTTGGCACCATGCTTTAAGAGATACTGAATGGTTGGCAATGATTGCTGAATCCGATAATCATCGGTAATCTGGCCATCGCTGCCGAGTGGCACATTATAATCGGCCCGGAGCAGAACAGTTTTGCCTGCTAGGTCAACATCACGGATAGTCTTCTTTGTGAACACTTAAATACGCTCCACCTACAATTTGCTTATGATTATACCAGCCCTGTGGCTTTTTAGACAAATCGCTAGCCACCCCTACCGGTTATAATTAGGGGTTAAATTTGTTATCATACAATTAAGTTACCTTACTATGGCAAAACATAAATCCAAGAAACGCAATGTTCGGGCTGTCCGACGTCCTATCCAAGAGCTTGAAAGCCCGCTCGAAATTAAAAAGGCTCGGATTGAGAAAAACCGGACCGATTTTGCAAACCGCGTTGACCCGCACAAACGCCATTTGACCGCAAAAACCAAGAAACCGAAGCCCACCAAGAAAGTCGAAACGGCTGAAGAACCAAAGATCGCAACCGCACCACCAGTTGCCGAGGCGTTGTTTAAAAAACTCGAGGAAGCAATCCTCCAAACCGGCCAGCAAGCCAAAGAAACCGCCCGCAAACATTTTCGTTATAGCTTGCTGTATATGTGGGGTTCGGCGTTAGTACTACTGGTGACTACGGTTATTTGGTCATGGTTGGGCGCCATCGTCAACCAAGACAATGCCGACCAACTAGTCAATGCCTACCTCTTTGAAAACAGTCATACCTTTAACCAGGCGATCTTCCCGGCATCACACAGTTTCCTCTTAAAATGGCCGCTGTTTTGGCTCGTAAAACTATTCCACCTTACACCCACCGCTTATATTGGGCTGACTATTGCGACTTCGGTGGCAACAGTCGGTCTGTTTGCTTGGTTACTCTATCGGATTGAGCGACGACCGGTGTACTTTGGCACTATCTGTTTAGCGTTAGCATCAGCACTTATCTTAATCCCAACCCAGCCGTATGCCGGCGGCTTGTTGCCGGTCAATATGGCAATGATCACCACACGTAATCTTGAGTACCTATTGTTTATCGGCGCCCTAGTACTGGCTAGCCGTGTGAGGGGTTTTATCACTTGGCGATTTGCCGCCACGACCGCTGCCCTGACCTTACTCATTGCCAGCGACAAACTATTTGTACCGCTGACACTTGGTGCCGCTGTGCTGGGTGGTTTTGTTTATATTGCCACAAAACGCTTCCGGCTTTTAAATAACGCCGCTTACCTGCTGCTAGCCGGTGTTATCGCCGCCTTTCTGGCTGATACGGTCATTTGGGCAATTAATGCCAGCGGTATAACCAATCTTTCAAGCGCCTCCGGTGTCGGTGGCAGCATGTATAGCCTATCGTTTGACCTGCGCGGCATCGCGCTGGGGATCATTTATCTGATTGGCGGCTTCCTGAGCAATATGGGAGCCAACCCCGGCTATGATGCTACCGTTTTGCGTAACCTGCCGCGCCTGGTATTTGAACGGCTGATTTCACCGGCTGCCATCGCCTACATCGTTAACATTGCTATCGCCCTGGGCGGCTTATTTGCGGTTGGTTTTACCATCTTCAAACAGTTGCTGCCGGTCAACACCAAAGATGAGCCAAAGATAGACCGCAGCCAATACCTTGCGTTGACACTACTTTGGGCGTCCATCGCAGCCAGCGGTGCTTTTGTATTTAGCAACCACGAGTACGGCGTTGATGCTCGGTATGTGGCCATCTGGTTTTTCACCGTTTTTGTCGCCCTGGCCAGTTACCTCAAGCGCCAGAAGTGGCACAACAACCACCTATACGCTGCCGGCATATTACTGGCCATAGCTATTATTTGTGGCAGCTGGGGCTCGTTCCAAAGCCATAACGCCGAACGGGCTGCCTTGGACGGGATTAACCAACGCAACCAGACAATCGTCCAAGCACTCAACAACCACCACACCAAACTGCTTGTCGGTGATTACTGGCGGGTTATCCCTGCCAAAGCGATATCGGGCAACAAGCTAACCGTATCGCCGTTAGCCGATTGCACCAATGCCCGTACCACGCTCACCAGTGGCGCCTGGAACCCCAACCTCCACCACCGCAGTTTTGCCTATCTACTGTCCTTTGACCGCGGGCTAACGGACTATCCGTCATGTTCATTGGAGCAAGTTATCAGCCACTATGGCCGGCCAAGTTCCAGCGTGACCATTTCCGGCCGGATTGCCAAGCCAAATGAAATCCTGCTGTTTTATGATCATGGCATTAACGACATCAGTAGCGCTCCGATCAGCCCGGCGCAGGCAGCCGCTAGTGTTATTCCGGAGCTGTTTGCCAATCTAAAACGTGGCAGCACTGCATGTAGCGGTGGTCGGGAGACAGTCATGAATATTGTGGCCCACGAAGATGATGACTTGTTGTTTATAAACCCCGACACCGATCGGGCAATCGCCGAAAAGAAATGCGTCCGTACCGTCTATCTAACAGCTGGCGACGCCGGTAACGACCAGTTTTACTGGCTAGGCCGTGAACGTGGTTCCGAAGACGCCTACAGTGTTATGGCCGGGCCGGAAATTGGTGCTTGGAATCAGAAAATCGTCAACTTAGGTGATGACGACCCCCGCTCAGGACAACCAAGCCGTTATGTCAGCATCGCTTCGCCAGCCAACAACTCAGATATCTCATTGATTTTCTTCCACTTGCCCGATGGCGGTCTGGAAGGCGGCGGTTTTAACCGTTCCCACCACGAAAGCTTGGCAAAGCTCGAAACCGGCCGGATTCCCCAAATCCACACTATCGACAACCAGTCAGTTTATAGCGCCGACAGTCTGACGAATGCCCTGACCGATTTGATACGTCTGTACCGGCCCAACGAGATCCGTACCCAATCAGATTATGGCAGCCTGTCGTATCCTGACCACGCCGACCACATAGCCACCGGCCACTTTACCAGCCGCGCCAAAAACCGGTACCTCAGCCAAAGCACCGTCGACGTACCGATCGCCTATTACCGTGGTTATACCAGTCGTGACCTGACCGAGAACATCGAGGGCGATGAGCTAAACCGCAAACAAGATATTTTCTTCGCCTATGGCACCCAAGACCAAAGCGTTTGCAACAGCATCGACAGCTGCGCTAACACTGATACATATTACAACTACTTACGCCGGCAACACACGGCCGACCACTAGAGATTATTCGAGAACACGGACCTTGATAGTGTCGGTGGTACCAACCACGCCAGGGTAGCGGCCGCTGGCTGAGACAATTACATCACCCTTTTTGAAAACTTTGGTCTGTTGTAGCCAATCGGTCAATTTCTCGGCAGCGTTTTTGTGTACCGGACGTTTAAAGCTCTTTACTCCGTAAACAAGTGCCAATTGCTGGCACGTACGGTCATCACTAGTAACGGCAATAATCGGAATCGAGGGCCGGCGTGAGCTAATCTGCAAGGCGGTCGCCCCGGATTTGGTCTCGGCAACAATTGCCGCAGCACCAATGCTTTCGGCCAAACTGATAATACCGGAGCTAATGGCACTCTGACGTGAGTGGTCATCATGCCGCACAAAGGTGGTCACCAACGACATATTTGCTTCGGCATAGCGCACAATCCGACGCATGACCGAGACGGCTTCGATAGGGAAAGCACCGGCAGCAGTTTCGTCGCTGAGCATGACGCAGTCAGCTCCAATAAAGACGGCTGTAGCCACGTCCGAAACTTCGGCGCGGGTTGGTTCAGGCATTTCGGTCATGCTGGCCAGCATCTGGGTAGCCACAATGGTTGGCTTAGCATACTGCCGGCCAAGGGCGACAATTTTGCGCTGTACCACTGGTACCGATTCGAGCGGCGTTTCGACGGCCAGGTCACCGCGGGCGATCATAACGGCATCGACTTCGCGGACAATGCTCTCGATGTTCTCAACTGCGGCATTGGTCTCGATTTTGGCAATAACTTTTGCATCGCTATTGAGGTTTCGCAGCATGCGGCGCAGGTTTGCAATATCATCGGCAGTTTGCACGAAACTTAAAGCCACATAGTCGATGTCCTGAGTTGAGCCATAAGCCAAATCTTTACGGTCTTTTTCGGTAATAATATCGCCACCGAAGTCGGTGTCGGGGAGGTTCATGCCCTTGCGCTTGACCATAATACCGGGGTTTTCGGCCCGGACGTGGACCACGCCATCTTTAACACTGGTTATAATTGTCTTGACCTTGCCGTCAAAAATATACAGCCGCTCGCCACGCTTGACCTTCTTAGCTAAGTCGTACTGCATAGGGATAATACCGGTTTTTTCGTAGTTGGCACCCAGCTTAAAGCTCAGACTCTGGCCGGCTTCGACACTAATAAAGCCCTCAAAATCACCCAAACGCACTTTTGGCCCCTGTAAATCTTGAATAATGGCCACTGGCTTATTGAGCTCTTTGGATGCTTTGCGTACCCACTTGATACGACGACCATGGCCCTCGTGGGTGTCATGGCTAAAGTTTAAGCGAATGACATTAGCACCACTGTTGATAACCGCGTAAACTTTCTCGTAACTGTCGGTCGCCGGCCCAATTGTGGCAATAATCTTTGTTCGCTTATATTGCTCCAATGGAACATTTGACGCGTCAATATGATTATTCACCTTCATAGAATACTTTCTAGCACTTTCGTACTTGTTACTTAAACTGAAGAAAAATTGCTTACCACCAAGCATAAGGCCCCACCGGGAGGCCTTACCTTTTCTTATTATACACCTAGTACTAGCGGCCGGTTGGTGCGTTTACGAATTGGTCGAAAGCTTCGACCCTACTCTTTAGCAATGCGGCAATATGGGGGTCAGTCTCGCCGAGCATCGTAGTAGTTTGCAGAGGAAGTTCTGAATCAAAAGCTACAGCACCACCGATATCCTCTAGCGCAACGTCACCAACTCTCAATGCCGAGTATTGCCGTGCTTCTGAAATGCTTGCAAGTACTTCAGACGGGACCGCGATGTAGCCCAATGTATGACCAATTGTTGAAACTAAGTCCGCCTCGTTTTCGACTGCTCGAGCATAAGCTCCTAGCAACTCTGGCGTTGCCTGCCGGGCAAACCAAGGTGTTGTAGCTGTTAGCGTCATGTCTGGGCTAGGCGTAATGCCGAGCTGCAAAAGATAGGCGCTGGGCGAGACTTCTTTCCCTGTAACCGGATCAACAACGATCTCAGCGTTTGCTTTTTCTTGTGCCATATTTGTTCTCCTTCGCGCATTTGTACTTGCCTTGCATTATGCGAGATACTAAATAAAAATTCAATGCCGTAAGCATTTTCCTTGTGCAAAAATCCAAAACCGTGTACTATGCTTCAAAATAAAAATACATAAAACAAGCCGGCAACCCACCTGCCGGCTCGTTTTTTTGTACGCTCAAGCCATATTACATGTCGGCCAGGACGGCATCAAGTGCATTGTAAGTCTGTTGCAGGCCACCTTCCATGCCGCTGGCAATCATGCCATCACGGTCTTCGACCGACATATAGGTTGCGTGAACCTGTAGTTTCGTCCGGCCGTCGCCGAGGTCTTCCAGGGTCGCCTTTTCCAGGGCTACATGGCCGGGCTCACCCAAGCCGTCAAACTCAAAAGTTTGGATAATCATCTCTGGTGAGACCAGGTGGTAGCTGCCGTGGAAGCCAAATGAGTTACCCTTGTCGTCGCTATGAGTAAATTTCCAGTGACCACCGCTGCGAGCGTCAAACTCTTCGACTTTTACGCTGTAGCCAGGGCCGGTCCACCACTTGGCGATTTTATCTTTGGTGGTCATGGCAGCAAAAACTTTTTCGCGTGGGGCCTCAAAAACACGTTCGATTTCGATGTTTTGGGTGCCTGGTGTTGCGGTAACGGTAGCTTTGTTCATTAGTCTTCCTCCTCTAATAATTTGTCGAGTTGATTAAAGCGGTGGTTCCAAAGCGCTTCATACTGTTTTAGGTAGTAACTGGCGTCCTGGAGGGCCTGGGGTGCAATACTCACAATCCGCTCCTTTCCCTGCCGATGTTTAACAATGAGCTTGGCCTTTTCGAGCACGCTCAAATGTTTGGCGATGGCTGCTAACGAAATGTCATACTGGGCAGCAATTTCGCTCACCGAATAGCTGGCGTTGATCAGGCGCCGCAAAATATCCCGGCGAACCGGGTCTGCTAGTGAGCCAAAGAGCCCGTCTAGATATGGATTACATTCAACCATGTAGTTGAATGATAGACTTCGAAGAGGTAAGTGTCAAGCACTAAATACGGGCTAGGACCGATGTCTTTTTGAACCGGCCCGGACAATAGGCTGAGCAATGTTGCTAATTTTTGTTTCCTGGCGCAGCCGCGGAAAGCGCCACAAAATCACGGCGATTAGCCCGCCCAGCAATAAGGTACCGATGGCCACTGCCATCTTAATACTATGGAAATCGTGCCCCGCCGGTGTGCCAGCAGCAATTGCAAACGAAAGTACCATAGCCAAGAAGGCGATACCGAGTAAAATGCGGACTACTCTGTAAGTTTTGCCACGTGTCATAGTACGAAACTAAGGAGCTACCTTGGCTTTTTTAGGTTTTTTAACTTCTTTTCGTCCTTTATCTTTTGACATATGGTCTCCTTTGCGGTGTCTGGCTCTTAGTATAACGTTTTATTGAGCCATAAGTAATAAATTTGAATGTCGCGGTGGCAGGTAGTGGAATCTCGAATGAGACTCGACAGTACCTGCCACCCGGCGCACGTGCTCCCAGGCATGGGAACACGACTCCGACCTGAGCCTCAGCTCAGGGTTTCGGTTGCAGCAATTGGTGCATTGGTTGAGAGGCTCTCCTCTTCCTGGTAGTTGTTGACGCCATGCGCGGTGTGGTTCCAACCCTTGTCGAACAGCATCCGGTAGGCCGAGTAGCTGGTGAACAGCCACCACAACGGTGTCAGCAGCATGCGCTTGACGCCGTGGTAGCTACCTCGGTGGAGGCAGGCAGTCATCAGCTGGTAGGCCAGTAGCAGGTTGCCACCGACCATGAGCAGTGCACCACTGTAGAACAGCGGTACCGGGAACAGACTTTCGATGAACGCCGACCGCGTCACAAAGTACGTGATGGTCAACGACCACATGATTGCGTTCAGCCACAGACTGATCGGCGTACCGAGCGTCATCAGCTCGAACACGAACCAGCGAACGAAACCCATGCGCCGGGCGACCTGGAAGGGTCGCTGACCATGAGCCAGTCCGGACTGACCGTAGCCACGCAGCCAGCGCTGGCGTTGCTTGCCGGCGTTGCGCAGCGTGACCGGAGCCTCCTCCTTGGTGACCGAGTCGAGCATGACCACTCTGTAACCGTTGATGTACAGGGCAGCAGCCAGCTCACAGTCTTCGGTGATGTTCCAGGGATCGTAGGCTCCGAGGCCTTCAGCTCCTTCCGGTAGCTGTGATGGGTGATAGGCGATGTCGCGCAGCGCCTCCGTACGGAAGTGGTTCGACGTACCGCCAAGCATCGGGACAAGTCCCAACCTAGCCAGTCCGGGCAGTACGAACTCGTAGTGCACGGTGTACTCCGCGGCGTAGAAGCCACTCACCGTCGAGCCGTGACGCTTGCCGCCGGCCTTCTTCGAACCATCATTGTGGAACTCCAGCCGCGCTTGCAAGCACGCCACCTTCTCCGGAAGGTTCCGGAAAGCGGCAACTGCCTTGAGCAGCTGGTCGGGGTCAGGCACATCTTCGACGTCATAGACGACGACATATGCACCGGTAGCTTGCTCCAGCCCGATGTTCAGGGCCTTGGGCTTGCCGCCAGGCTTGACGTCAGGTACAACGACAACCTCGACCCAGTTGGGCAGACCCATACCGATGGCTTCGGCACGAGTTGCGTCATCCGAATCCTCGAGTAGCAGCAACACTTCCAGCTTGTCTTTCGGGTACTGCAGTGCACCGAGCGCCGTCATCAGGTGAGCCAGCATGTGCGGCTCTTTGTAGACCGGCGCCAGGATGGTGTAGGTCGGCAGCGACGGGTCGTTGACGTCGGCGATCAGCGGCTGCTGCGACGAGCCCAGAGACTGGCCGTTGTCGTACGGTTGTGAAACCGACGCGACATGCAGCAGCACCTTCAAGCCAACGAACAGCACGTAGAACACCGTCACCAGCGACACCAGAACAACCAGTGTCGTGTCACGTGCCCAGGCCAGTCCAAGAATCAGCGCCACCAGAGCAAGTACACTCAGGAGCTTCTGACCACGGCTGACCGGATGTCTAGCACTGGCGCGCCGGATTGGCGGCAGCTTTTTCGCGGCCACGATTACCTCCTTGTCCTCTTGTAGATGACGTAGTTCCGGTTGTTGTAAACCTGTTCGTAGTCCGCTAGTGCCGACGTGCCATACAGACGGTCATGGACGAGGTCCGGCTGGTTTGCCAGGCCCGCTTGACGCATCACGATCCAACCGATCTTGTTGCCAGCTGGATCTTGCAATGACGACATCCAAAGACCGCCCTTATTTGACCCTTCGTAGATGTTGACACCAGAGTCAACGTGACCAGCAGGCAGCACCCACTCGTTGCCGAACGACTGCATCAGGATACGGCCGTCCTCGGGGGCATAGTGCTGACCCAAGTACACACCAGCCTGTATCGACATGACGCGGAACTCGTCGTTGAGAACGCTGTACGGTTCCCGGAACGTGACGATCGACGAGGGTATGACGAGGCTAATGATAGCCGCCACCCCAACGAACGTCCCCACGATAGCAACCGGGATCAGCTGGAAGCGCTTGGCCACCAGATGGACCAAGTAGCCACAGAAGACGGCTGCCGGAATGATCATCAACAGCCCGAATCGGACGTTGTACAGGCCCTCCCCTAGCTGCTCGACGTGCAGTGGCCGCTGACCGGAGTACAGGGCGTACACGAAGAACGGGAACAGCACCAGCAGCGAAGCCACCGGCAGTATCTGCACCAGCGGTCGGCACTTGATGAGCACAGCGACCACACCGAGCAGCGCCAAGACCAGCAGTGGCCATGACAAGTTGTCGACCACGGCGTAGTAGTACGTCTGGATTGACGCCCACAGATTGCCGATGGCCAGCTCGTTGTTGTTCACCCAGATCGACGGCTTGGAATACGCGCCGTTGTAGAAATCCAGCGGGTTGCCCAGGATCAGACCACACCACAGGAACCACGCACCGACACCAACAAACACTGCCGGCAGACTGAAGGCCCAGAAGGACCCATCAGCGTAGCGCCGACCGTGCTTGCGCCAAGCAACGAAGAGAACAACGGCCGCCATCACCAGAACCAACACCCAGGCCTCGTAGCGCGTCAGAGCGCACATGAGCCCAGCCAGTGCCCCCCGTTGGAGGTACCGGTAGTTGTCGGTCTGGATCCAACGCTGAACGCTGTAGACCATGCCGGCCAGGGTTGCGAACAGCAGCAACTCCGACATCGGAGTGCTCTGCATGTACAGGATGTTCGGGTTAGTCATGAAGACCACCGCCGTCACCAGGCCAGCCAATTTGGAATTGGTCAGGCTGTAGGTGATCTTGTACAGCAGGACGCTAGCGACAACATATGACGCCATCGAAATGATGCTGCCAGCCAGACCACTGTAGTACAGCGAGTCGAAGCCCACGAACGGCAGCACCAGCAGATGCGGCAACGGAAGCCACGTAGTGCCCAACTGACCGAGACCAGGAGTCGGACTGTCAACCACCCGTCGGGCGATCTCCAGATGCGACACCGAGTCCCAATACATCAGCGTCTGCCCGCTAGCAGAGAACCGCACATAGGCGACGATTGACATCAGCGTCGATGCCAGCGCCAGCCAACGGGACGTACGATCAGGCGGCGAAGCCGCTCTGATGGATTGCGGTGATCGCGGAAGCGCGACCATTGTAGTAGCCACGAACCTCTCCTCTCTCAGTTGTCGATGTCAGCGCGGACAGCGCGGAGTTGCCTCACCGAGCCAAGTGCGACTCGAAGATTTGCACCAGATTGCTCACCGTGCTTGCGCGGCTTATGAGTCACGCCAACTTGGGCGAATTTCATGCCCTGGGCGTTGCCGCGGGCAAAGATCTCCGGAGAGATCGCCGCATGATCACCGATCAGATCGGGCATCAGCGCAGCCAAAGCCGAGCGTCGGAACAGCTTGAAGCCGCAATCGACGTCCTTTGGACTGAAACCACCACCACCCTTGGCGTGACGGCTCAGAACGAGCTGCGACAGTATGTGCCAGGCCTTGCCGAGCATCAGACGCTGCCAGCCATCGGCCCGCTTGATACGATAGCCAACGACAATGTCAGCGCCACTGTGCTCTGCAACTTCCAACATCTCGCCAACCTCGTGCGGACTGAATTGGCCATCTGCGTCGCAAAAGGCGATCCACTCCATGTCGGTCGCCAGTGCGGCTTTAAAGCCCGTACGCAACGCGGCACCGTAACCCAGATTGCGCGGATGTTGTACGCACTGGATCAGACCCGAGGGGTAGCCCAGGGCTGATGTCGCCACAACGCCAACCGTGCCATCGGTGCTGCCATCGTCGACGACAATGATACAGGACTGGCCGCCCAACTCGTGTAGGAAGGACGCCGCCTCACCAATGACATAGGGTAGGTTTTCGGCTTCGTCGTGAGCGGGCAGGAAAAAAGCGACACTTCCAGGCTTTGCAGCCACGAACGCACCTTCCTTGTCGGTCACATGATTGATGGGAGGATGAGTGGACGCCTTGAACAGGTAGTAGCGACTGATAAGAAACACTGTCGTGGTACTCACGCCACCAGCAAGCACAATGGAGATCGCATCCAAACCGGGCAAGAAGCCACGAATGGACACAAACACCGATGTGTTGACAGTAGCAGCCAGCACCGCAAGTGTGTTGAATTTCAGCCACAACCTGAGCAGACCATGTGTTGTTTGACGATCGCTATCGCTCCAAGTGAACCGGTAGCTCAGCATAAAGTTCAGCTGGGCTGACAGTTCAAAAGCGATAATGTTCGCCACACCAGGATTCGCCAGACATTCCAGCAACTGTTGCAGAACGATCTGCAGCAGCGTACAGGTAACGCCGACCATGACGAAACGCTTAGCGCGCTCCTTCAAGGAGTTTCTCCTTCCAGGTTGTTAAGGGGCTCTCAGGTTGTGCACCGAGCCATGCTCATTGTATCATGGCTGTCAACTATTGACTAGCAAAATAGAATGTTATGTAGAAACAAAATTACTGAACTTTAACAAAGGTCGATGTACTTGGCACGCCACTGGCGTCCATGGCAAACAACATGTAATATCCGGGCAAAGCAATTCCCTTGTCCCCTGGTACCTGCATTGTGTAATTTACACCATCAGTTGTGCTGGCGGTCAGCGGCACACGTCGCTGGTCAGTATTAACCGAATGAGTGGTCGCCGAAGTACGAATTAGCGAGAACTTTGGCGTTCCACCGCTAGTCTTTACCGTAATGGTTGAACCGGCCGTGACCGTTGTCGGTGCCGTAATAATTGACGGCCGGGCTTTGAGACTACCATCGGCATTGAGCAGGTTTGGCGGCGTAAAGATCTGCCCATCGAGATGGTTCACCGTACAGGTAGTACTACACAGTCCCCCGCCCCCGGAGAAAATACGGCCATCGGGTAGCAAAACCGCAACACTATGATAAGTACGCGGGACCGCCTCTGGCGCCATAATAGAGAACTGACCGGTTACCGGATCCCATACCTCGGGGCTGAGCACCGCACTGGTATCGGTAAAGACCTTGGGGTACGGCTGCCCGCCAATGACTGTCACCTTGCCGTCAGGCATGACTACGCTGTTGCCAAAAGCTCGGGCATAGGTCATGTCGCTGGTACGCTGTGTTTTAACAGCTACACTCGGCCCACCGCTAATATCAACCGTATAAGCTCGGGCAGTAGCATCGCTATTCTCATACGATGGTGAACCGCCAACGGTCAGGATTTTGCCGATATCGTACATGGCGGCATTGCCGTTCATAGCATCGGCGCTGTCAGCTCGGTTACCGGCGCTAGTAATGGTGCCGTTGCCGCTAGTGGTGATCCAGTTCATCTGTTTACTTGGGCCGGCATGGAATGCGTTACCATTAGAAGTACCGAACAACCAGGCGTGATTATCGGCCCGGTAAACGCCAGCTTGGTCATTGGTTAAGATATTATTCGCCAGTACGCCAGGCAAAGCGCGCCATGATCCGGTTGTCGCATTTGGCGACCAAACTTCACCATTCTTGCCGCCCGCCTGGTCGTACCAGGAGCCGCCTAGCGTTAGGACATTGCCATTTGATAGTAGCGCTGTTCCCTGGTAAGCCCGTGGCGTGGTCATTAACGGTCCAGCCGTCCAGGTGTCAGTGAACGGGTTGTATATAGTAGTCGCGCTATCGCTACTGCCGCCGTTTATTAATACTTTGCCGTCAGGCAGTAAGGCTAGGCCGGTGCAGAACATCTGGTGCCCTCGGTCGATTGCCTGTCGCGGGCCAACCGCGCCGGTCGTCAGATCCATAATCGAAACTTGAGTCACGCTGCTGGTGTAGTCAAAACCGGTTGGCATATAAGCCGAGAATGTCAGCAACTTATTATTTGGTAACAAAACGACCGACGATGGCACTACGGGAAAACCGATGGTTGCGCCCCACTTGCCAACCTTGTCAGGTGACTGGGTGACGATTCGGCCGACAATATTAATCTCTGCTGCCGACGAAATTGGCCCACGGTTGCCGGCTTCGGTGGTAGCTGTTAAACGTATAAAACGAGTCGTGGTTTCGGTAAAGGTCACCTTCTTTTCGGTAGCCGTATCAGCCCAGTTGCCAGTGGCTAGCGGCGCACTAAAATTAGTGCCATCAGAACTGACACTGATACTGTATTGGCCAATATTGCCGTTTGGCGAGCCATCTTGGCGTGGCAGATAATTGAGGCCAGAGATGGTTTGCGGCACCTTCATATCAATAGTCAGCGTGTGTGGGAATGGTACCAATGTGCCATCCCACTTGGAATGCCATTTGGTAGCCGTATCGCCATCGAGCACATAGGCCGGGATATCATAGGTGTAATAATCACTAGCACTTGCCGTCCAACTACCGCGCGGCAACACTCCAACCACTGACGGTATCTCACCAATGATATTAATCTCAGCAGCCGACGACCATGGGCCGCGATTACCGGCTTCGGTGGTAGCAGTTAGCTTCACATAACGAGCCGAGACTGTAGCAAACGTAACAGTTTTAAGGACTTTTGTGTCCTCCCAAGTTCCCTGGGCTACCGGAGTGCCAAAGTTTGTACCGTCGGTACTAACGCTAATGCTGTATTGACCGATGTTGCCATTGTTCGTACTGTCCTGTCTTGGCAAATACGTCATGCCTGATATATTTTGCGCGGTCTTCATATCGATAGTTACGCTGTGTGGCAAAGGCACTGGTGTGCCGTCCCATTTGGAGTGCCATTTGCTTGAGGCGTCACCATCCAAGACATTCGCAGCCGGTTCATAGGTGTAGTAATCACTGGCACTAGCCGTCCAACCGGTGCGCGGTAAGATGCCTGTATTTGGCGTATTGGCGGTTTGGCCTGCCAAGTTGACTTCGGAAATCGATGACCATGGGCCGCGATTACCGGCTTCGGTGATAGCAACCAGCTTCACATAACGAGCTGAAACAGTGTTAAAGGTCACCTGTTTTTCAAGTGCATCATCAGCCCAAGTTCCCTGGGCTACCGGAGCACCAAAGTTTGTGCCGTCGGTGCTAACGCTAACCGTGTATTGGCCAATGTTGCCGTTCGGTGTGCCGTCTTGGCGTGGCAGATAGCTAAACCCGGAAATAGGCTGAACGCTTTTAGTATCGATAATAATCCAGTGCGGCAAAGGCACTGGTGTGCCGTCCCACTTGGAATGCCACTTAGTAGCCGGGTTACCATCTATGATATTAGTGACCGGCTCGTACGTGTAGGAATCGCTAGCCGTTACCGTCCAACCATCGCGTGATATAAGCGGTTGGTTAGGTGTAAATGATTCGGCAGCAGCCGCCATCAAATGTGGCATATGACTGCGCTGACCAGGGAGAATACTCAGACCATAGGCAGCAACCACTGCCACCACCGCAACCACCAAGAGACTTTGTTTGAACGCAAAACTTTTGAGCACTTTAGGCCAAGCCCTATTACGGACAACGACCGAACCCTTCGTGTCTTTATGCGTTTTCAGCATAATTTAATAATTGACTGTTCTTGCTGATATGTCAACGATGATATAAAAACGAAGGAGAATTAGTCGGGCTTAGAGCTCTTCAGCTAGCTCAACAATAATGCCTTCCGGACCCCGGAAGTAGCAGAGTTTATAAACGTCTTGGTAGTTGTAAACGTCGACAAAAACATCAAAACCCTTGGCTTTTAGGCCATCTACGATTTCGTCGATACCTTCAACAACTAACGCGATGTGCTTGTAGCCATGGCCATACATGACTGATTCGGTCGGAACGGCCTCTTCTGCAGGATTGAGAAACTTAGTAAGTTCCAACTTGGTTTGGCCATCGGGCGTTGCTAAAAAGACAATCTTCGAATGGGCGCCTTTTATGCCGACGACTTTGTCTATCAGCTCGCTTTGCTCATCGGCCTCACCCTGCACGATAAACCCGAGGTCAGTGAAAAATTGCTTGGCAGGCGCCAGGTCGTTTACTATTACGCCAATGTGATCGATATATTTTAGCTTCATAACACCGCCGATCTAGGAGGATTTGCTTGGCAGTTTGTGCCCGCCGTAGACGCTGGAGCCGTAGCCGCTCAATACGTGTTGGTTGCTGCCGGTCTGGTTCAGGCCGCTCAGAGTCTTGATAGCGCCGGTTATGCCGATGATGCCTGCGAAACCGATACCGACATGCTTCATAAAGCTCCGGCGGTCCATATCCTTCTGCATCAGTTTTTGCAGCTCATCTTTGACGTCTCTAGTGAGGTCATTGGCCATAATTAGTCGTCCTTTTTATTTTTTGGTTTTTTATTTTTGGATAGATTTAACCATAAGTATAGTATGCGGGCCCGGAGTTGTCCAGATTTTTAGACTGGTTCAGGCCAGCATGCCATCAAGGCTCACGGGCGATTGTTGGCGCGGTTCTTGGTTTGGCCGGTGATGAGGAGGAGACGGGTTAATATAGTTACGCCGCTCGGGAGGGGCCGCTGGCCGGCGGTCAGCGGGAGTAAGCACCGTAATGCGGTTGACCGGACGTCTGTTCCATTGTGCAGGCTGTGTTGCCGGTGCCTGCACCAGCGGCTTAGCGGACATTGGTGTCGTAAGCGGCGATGTAGCTGTCAGCTCGGATTCCTCAAGCGGGCGTAAATCATCGATACTACGTCTATGTTTCCGGACTGCCTCGGAGGCCTGCAATCGAACCGCTGCTAGCTTGTCCTGCTTGCGCCGACGATACAACGACACTGCTACCGCAATGGTACCTAATTGGTAAACGGCTATTATCGGCCCGGCTATCATGGTCTGGTTGACAACATCTGGCGTGGGTGTGATGATGGCCGCGGCTATAAATGCAAACATAATCACCCAGCGCTCACTTTTAAGCAGCCCGCCGGGAGACATCGGGTTGATCCAGTGCCAGAACATCAAGAAAAGCGGCAGCAGCGATAGCAGAGCTAAGCCACCAATATAAGCCAGGAAGAATGACAGATACGAGTCGGCGGTTAGGTTAGGCGTGACTGCATCTTCGGCGAAGTTTAATAAGAAATGTAAGGCTGCCGGTATGGCTACAAAGTACCCATAGGCAATGCCGCCGATTATCAGTGCCGTGGCTGACAAGACTACTTTGGTCGCCGAGCGTTGGGCGCGCTCTGGCATGGCCGGCTTAATAAAAGCGTATATCTGGTATGCCAATATCGGCGCGCAGACAATCAGCCCGGCATACATGGAGATTTGGAAGATAAACGAAAAGCCGCCACCTGGAGTCAGGTAGACGAGCTTCTGGCCATCCAAAGGCGCTAGGATAACATCGAGCAAAGGCTTGCGGTAATTGTAAGCCAAGGCCGATCCGACGATGAAGAATAAAGCCACCCACAACAAACGGCGGCGCAACTCGGCAATATGCTCCGAGAAAGTTGCCGCCGGTTTGGGCTGAGATTTAAGCTTTTTCGCGCGACTCAGTGCTAGTTTTGTTGTTTGTTTTCCCATCTTCTTCACCATTCAAACCTTTGCGAAGCTCCCTGGCGGATGTACCGATGCTTTTTGCTAATTTTGGCAATTTGCTGGCTCCAAATAAAAGTATCAAAACTACCAGTATTAGTATGAGTTCAGGCGTTCCTAGTCCGAACATTATAATATCTCCCTCACGTACATTTACTTTACTTACCCGGGCAATACCCTATACTAGTAGTTATAGTATAACGATAGTGCTTAAAACACAATAATAAAAAACATGACACCCTCTCACAACTACAGCTGTGGCACCTACAGTTCAGGCAATTATAACCAATGCGCGACCAGCAGTGTCAGCGGCGATACCGGCGGCGTAGGCGGCGTACTAGCCAACACCGGTTATGCCGTATTAGTACCTATGGCGCTGGCGGGTGCTATCTTAATCGCGGCCGTTATCTTCGGCGTTAAGCGCTGGCTCCGTCGCCAGTCCGCCTAAATTAATTTCTGTGTTAGCTCTGCAAAGTTCATATATTAGTATCGTGGTCAAAATTTGCATATAATAGGCTAATCTCTCGACCGAGAGCGTACCTACAATCGAGGAGCCTTGCATGAGACCGGACTTCTATTCGGTGGGCACCTGTCCTCACGATCTCAACCCGGCAACAGCCAAAACAGCGATTGACTTCCTTCGTGAGCAGGAGCGTGCCGGCAGTACGCTGTGGGCCTACGGGGGCGGCGAAACATCGGCGACCAACTGGTTGGTCGGTGAAAGCCAGCGCATTGCTGCGCAGGTAGGAATTCCCCTCACCCGCGTCTTCACGGGACTGGCGTATTACCACTTCGGAGCACGCCTGGCACTGGGCACGGTATACAAGCACCGGGTCAACGCCTACATTCGCAAGAATGGTGTACCAAAGCTCAGCTATGCCGAGACCGCCCGCCAAGAACATGCGATTTTCGCTGCATCCGTCCCAGGAGACAGACGGTTCATGGTCGGCTTGCCGACGCCGCTGGCGCTTATGGTCATGTCCGGCATAACTGGCGGTGACAACCTGCGAAAGTTTGAGGACGAGTTCGCCCGCCAGATCAAAGCCATCCTGGCAGTCGATAAGGCCATCGTTATCCAATGGGAGATGCCCATTGAGTTGACGCTATTGTCGCTGCCGCCGATGTTCGCTTCACGGCGTCAACGAATGTTGCAGGCCATGATGGACTCGGTGGGCCGCGTCATGTCGCAGCTGAACTGCAAAGCGTCATGGACGATACACTTGTGCAACGGCGACTTGAAGAACAAGCCCGTGCTGACACGCCGCAGGCAGTCAACGAAAGTCAAAGTGCAACTCATCAACACACTGACAGGACTGCCAGCCTGGCGACAAGGCCACACTCTGGAGGGTATCCATGATCCGCTAGGCGATGGGACACATCTGCATGAGCTGACTGCTCGCGACCGACGAGCCTACGGCCGGCTCCTGCGGCTCCCCCCGATGTACTCCGTGGGAGCACTGATCCCCGATGCTACACCCGAGCAGATCGCCGAGCAGCTACTCATGATGCAGGACACCCTACAGAACGTCCCCACCATGTATGGCAGCACCCGCAAGCGCGTTCTGACCGTTGGCCCAAGCTGCGGACTCGGCCGTAGAACCACCAACGAGGCTACGCAGCTTTTCAGCAAGCACCGCGCGGTCTGCAAGATCCTCGACGCGACAGGAGAGAGATAACCACCCGCCCACCTGGCGGACCCTTCACGGGATCGCTAGGTGGGCTTTTTCATACAACGAATACCCTGGACAAGCCTCCGAAATTCATTTCGAGCGGCGTTGACATACATTTGCTCAACATACTCAATGGGCGGCACAAAATAGCGAGTCTTATTCGGCACACCTGGTATCTTGCCAGATCGAACCAGCTTTCTCTGTAGCAGTGGCTTTACTGTCCTGTCGATATTGTGAGGTTTTAAATCAAGGCGAGTTGCAATCTCTAGCCCTGTTAACGGCCGTTTTTCTGTTACTAGTACTTGCAACGCCGCCAAAGATCGTTTATTCAATGGCAGAATATTTTCGGCCTGGTTCATCATTCACTCCTGGAAGACTGTCAATAATGCCTCGTTTAGATGAGGTAAAAACGACAGTCTGCTGAGTCTTATACATGAAGGTCCGCCTCATACCAAGCACAAATAACAAAACAAAAGGACCTCCGGAGAGGTCCTTTACAAACTACGGTGCAATCGGCGGAGCCAATGGCTGCCGTGGCGTACCGCCACCACCAATGCTTGTTGGACTGTTGTTATTCACAACATTCAGAGCAACAACAAGCCGTTGCAGGTCACGCGACCACGCTGTGTTGTCGTTGACCCGTTGCTCAAATGGCATACTGTAGTCGGCCTGGAACTGACTGCGTAGTGAACCGTCGGGGCCGGTTTCGGCCTCAATGGCAAAGGCTGGGCCACCAGTAGAGTCAGCAATGTAGGCGCCGTAGTTCTGCATGGTCCAAGCTAGTTGTTTACCAGGCACAGATTCGAGACCAAGGCTGTCAATGTCGACGGAAGCGGGGATGGCCAGCAAAGCGCCCATCTTCATCGCACTGTTTTGGTTATTGCCGTCAGTGCCGTAGTTGCCTACCGCATCACCGTCGGCAGTTGTAGCTGGCCAACGGAAGCAATTGGCCGCAACGGTACAGTGATACAAGTCGTGTGTGGAGTTGACGTTAACCTTGATGGCGTGCTTCATGCCCTGTTGTCCGGGACGTAGTTCGCCAAGCCGGATAGAACCGCCCAGTGCTGACAGATTTGAGCCGCCATGGGAGCCGGTAATGCCAGGCCCATACAAGTCAACAGTAGGGAAGGTCAGCAAACTCGTGGCTTCGCCACCAGCTGTACAGCGGGTGAATGGTTGGCTTTGCAGGATGGTACGACCGTCGGGCATAAGGATGGCAGCACTGTTGTTATCACTGCTGTGGCCAATAGTGTAGGTGCTGGGGATGGGCACCATAGCCAACTGTTGACTGTCGCCAGTACAACGGTTAGCACCACTCCAGCCGGCGTTACTGTGCTTTATGGCTACTAAGGGTGCCGTCGGCGTAAGGATGATTGGCTCATCGTCGATTTGGGGCATTGGTGACCATGGGTCACCTCCTGGATCACTTGGTAGGTTAGCCGCTACATACTGCGCATCACTACCGATGGGCATGTTCCAGATACTGTCGCTGGAGAAAGGTTGCTTGAGGGGGTCACGGGCAACTGTCGTATCGATCGTGAAGGTGTTTGTTGGGCTGCTTGTAGAGGCATTGCCTGCTACGTCAGTCTGCGATGCGCTCACCATGTGGCTGCCGGTGCTCATCGCGCTGGGCGTATACGTCCAGCTGCCTGAACCATTTGCTGTAGTGTTGACTGGCGTGCCGCTGTCAATCGTCAGACTGACTGTCGCGTTTGCTTCAGCCGTGCCCGTGAAAGATGGTGTGGTCGTGTTTACTGTCGCATTGTCGGCCGGAGTTGTAATGCCAGGTGCCGCTGCTGTTGTGTCAATTGTGACTGTTAGGGCTGGACTTTGGCCAGACGTACCGCTGGCATTTGTAAATGTACTCTTTATGGTACGACTACCGCTACTAAGGGCACTACCTGGAGTGATCGTGTACGTACTGCTGGCGCAGACAGCCGTTGGTGCAATAGTACTGCCATCCACGAGAATTGTTACGGTGTCACCATCTGTACAGCTGCCAGTGAAGGTCGGCGTAGCATTATTCGTAAAGTTGTCAGTATTTGACACACCTGTGTCCGTCGCTGCGGTCATATCCGGCGCACTTGTTGGTGCAGCTGGTACCTGGGCGGCAGCTTTAAACGCAATCATACGGAATGACCAGCCGTTGCTGTTTTGCGTGGCTGTGGCCGAATACGAGCCTGCCGAAGTAACCGCTTGGTCTTCAGTCAAGTTACTCGCATTCGTGCTGCGCATTGTGAAACCTGGTGTGACAGAAGTCACCTGGTTCTTGCCCATGCCCACAGCATAAAGCAGCGTGTTGGCGCTGGTCGTTGTCAGCGATCCGGTCGACATCACAGCCGCAGTTCCTGTTTGCGAAGTTGTTGCATCGACTGGGCTTGAAGTTGCCATACCACCATATTCATGTGCATAAATTAGCCGGTCGGACGTTGTCGCCCCGGTAAATGTAGCCGTCACCGTATTTGTCCCGGCTGCCACATTGCTCGCATAAAATGTCTGCTCTTTGTACATGGTGCTCGGCGTCGTCAATGCTGCCCCTGCAGATGTATACGTGTTACCTTTTGAGTCCGTGATCGTTGGCGTTGCAGCAGAGTTCCATTCGACGCTAACGACAATCAGGCTGCCCACGGTATTCGCACTCGGAAAAGCAGCTGTAACAGTACTGCCACCGCCACTTTTTTGAGTAAATTTAAGTTGTTTGAAGACAGGCGCAGCCTGGGCAACTGACCCTGCGAACATTACCATCACCCCAACAATAAAACCTATGGCTACAAAGCCAGCAACCCATCCACGAAAATTATGTTTCTTTAGGTTCAAAGCTCTCGGCATGCAGCACCCCTTAATAAAATCTTAGTTATCTGCCTATAGTAACAAAGCATAAGCGAAATGCGTAATATTAAAACTCATAAAAGTATATAAGTATGAAAAACAGCCCGCTTTACAGGGGTATAACCGCTGTAGAACAGGCTGATCTTAACAAAAATTCTTTTATGGTGATCTCACGGAGAATCGAACTCCGATTGCCGGGATGAAAACCCGGTGTCCTAACCGTTAGACGATGAGACCAAAGCGCAGGAGGAAGAAAATGTGTTTACATATTTTCTTGTTCCGAGCATTTGGGCTGTATATGCGAAGCATATGAGACCCTAAGGATCAGGCTATGTTCGTCAATTTTACAACTAGCCTATCATACCATAACAGATACAAAAAGAAAATCCCCAAGCAAAAAACCAAGGGGATTTTCTAAAATTTGGAGCGGTCAGTCACGAGGCTCTTAATCTAATACTTATGTATAGCACAGGTTTGACAATTGTGCCAGTGTTTATCCACAAGCTTAGCTTGCTAAGCGGCGACTCAAGAAGTAGCGGTGGAATAGTCCGCCGACAATTACGGCACCAGCAAAGATAGCAACCACATCACCGGGGCCGGTGTTTGGCAAGCCGCTGCCGGTTGGTGAGGTTGGGGTAGTAGGAGCGGCAAAGCTGACCTGTTTGGCACAAGCGGCGCTGGTGTTGGTCTGGTCTTTGCCGTTAACACTTAGCAGCAAGGTGGCGGTGACGGTGTAGGTGCCATCAGCGGTGTAGGTGTGGTCGACGCTGGTTTTGTTGGTGGTCAGCGGTTCGGTCTTGTCGCCGAAGTCGAGGCTGACAGTCTTAAAGCTGGCACCGTTTTTGGCGGTGTAGCTGACACGAGCGGTGATTTTACGGGTGCCGTCGGTGGTTTTGTCAACGGTCAGGGTGTCACAGCTAAAGACCGGAGTCGGTTTGCCGGTTGGAGGAGTTGGCGTTGGGTTGGAGGCGCAATCGCGCTTAACCGTAGTGACGGCGTTGGCGGTGTAGGCGCTCATGTTGGCCGGTTGAACGGTGGCAGTGTTACGGATATCGTTGCTGCCGCAAGTCAGTTTGTCGGCGCTATCAACCGTAGCCTCAAAAACCACATAGGCGTTGGCACCGGCAGCAAAGTCGCCAATACTTACCCCGCCAGCTTTGGCGATGTCATCAGACAGCTTAAGGCCGTTCGGATTGTTAGTGCTGGTTAGAACAGCTGAGCCCGGTACGAAAGTAACATGAGCCGGCATGACATCGCTGGCCATGACTTTGGTCTGGGTGATGTTGCCGGTATTTTGGTAGCCAATCAGGTATTTAAGGGTGTCGCCAGGCTTGGCAGTGTTGGTGGTTGACCATTTGTCTTGCTCACCCTTGACCTCGACTTCTTTGGTAACTTTAACGCCCGGCGCCATCACACGAGCCAAGACCGTAACGGTTGCAGCGTAATCGGATTTGGCGTCTTCCAGGACAATTCCCTGGGCACCGTTGACGATATCGTCGGAGATCTTCTCTTCTACGAAGTTAGGGGCATCACTGGTGGCGTTGTTGTGCTTCCAGGTAGCTGTGCCCGGCACATACTGCAAGGTAGCGCTATCGCTGTCGAGGTTGACGGCAACTTGCTGTTCAACGACGTTGCTATTGTTGGCCTTAACATTAGCTTTAATAGTCTGGGCTTTGCCGGCAGTCGTTGGCACATCGAGCTTAACCCGTAGCTGCTGAGCGTTTTTGTTAGAGCCAGCGCTTTCGGTGTTGTGGTAATAAACTTGGACTTTGACGATTTGGCTGGTCTGGGCGTTGACGGCCTGAGAATAATCTTGGTCACCAGCAGTGACATTGGCGACACCAAGCGTGCCTTCAATGCGGACAGTATCGGCTGCCATTGAGCTGACCGGTATTACAATAGCTACCGTCGCAACTGCGCCGGCTAGCAACCATTTCGAAAGCTTTTTACGGAACACATTCATACTCTGCCCTTTTCGATGGAAACTATAGCACATTTGTTATTCTTTGACAAACCAATTCGTTACAATACATAGCTTTTGTGGGTCGTGCAGCGGAGGTGGTGATAATTGGGGTTTCTAGGGAGTTGTGGGATATGATCCACAGCTTCTTCGATTCCTTGGTTATCACCACTCTCCGCCGCTTGCACGACCGCACTTGTTACTTCAGTTGCCGAAGATACCCGGCTTTGGGACTTTCGTCACAGTGGGGTCCGGTGGATCCTGGGCAGGTGGGTTGCCTTGCGGCGGTTGGAATGGATCAGGCCTCGGTGGCTGGCTAGTCGTCGGGACAACTGCCTTCGTTGTAGGAGAGACGGTCGTCTTGGGACTTGACTTGCTGGTTGGCACCGGCACGACTTTTGAGGGCTTGGAAGCCGTCGGGGTCGTGGTCGGTGCAGCCGATGTCGGTTCCGGGGTGGACGTGTGGGTGCTTGGTGGTGCGACATTGCTGTCGGTGTGCTGCGATGGGATCGGTACGATCTTTGAAGTCGCAGTAGCATCAGCCACAGCCCACGCCAGGAAGAGCGCGAATGCGACCAAACCGATCGTGAACCACAACCGTACTGGTTTTGGCTTTGCTCTTGCTCTGACGAACCAGAACTTCTCACCGTAGACGCGCCCAGCGCACAGAATAGCGATACCGAAGACCACAAGATACGCGATCTCGAGGAACTGAATGGTATCAGCCTTGGACAGTCGGTAGGGGCCGCTTGCCGGAGCATGACCTGGCCAGACCATTGCGATGATCCCAAGGATCACGAATAGTCCAATCACGCCTATGAGCCAGACATTTGGCTTATCGTCTTCGTTGACAACAACCGGCTGGTCGTACTGAGTGGTCTGGGGACCAGTGTTCAGTTCGAGTTCGGCGGTGGAGTTCTGGCGTTCCCAGTCCTGGTAAGGCTTGTAGTCGTTCATCGTTCTCTCCTCTTGTGAGGTGGGTTGGGTGAGTTGAACTTGCCTACTACGCAGCGTTGAACCAGAGGTTCAGGAAGCAGAGGAACATCACGAAGATGAGCGCGATCTGAATCCAGAAACGAACCTGCGGCGACATGATCTGCTTCCAACGAAGCACGAACAGGATCGCAGTCAGGCCGAAAACGCCATATACTAGAAGCAGCACGGTGAACGTCATGTCCGTACCCGGGGGCACGTAGATGAGGTTGTTACTAAACAGGATCGCGATCAGGACAAGCCCGGCGATCGTGGCATACATTGCAACAGTGTGCCAACGGCGCCAGCCCTTGTCTTCGTCGATCTGCATCTGAGCCATTTTTCCCTCCAGGGGGGTTGAGTATTGCACGGATGACTATCCGGCGGCAACAGCTTGCCAACAGATAGCCACCCGCGAAAATACTCGGGGTAACAATAGTGCGATCAGTGCAGTTCATTACCGTCGGGAGCCAACGGAGCCAAAAGGCTCAACAATGGCTCAACAGAGGTAATGTGCGCTTACGCGCAAGTGAAATGTCGAATTAGCTGAAGGTTAGCTTAAGATAAGCCCTTCAACACCTTACTTGCGCGTAAAACGCTCTGTACTGTAATGAGTTGGTTTGTCAATGTACCACTGTTTGAGATGATTTACAACAGAGGTCGCCCTCAGTTCACACCTTTCCCATGTGTATCTATAATAATAGCATGTTTATGCTTATCTGTCAATAACCATAAGGGCACTCTAACAGATAGAACGTGGTCAAGCGAGAGAGGCGTTGTTGGTCGGCTTGTGGCCAAAAAAACAAACGTCCTCTACTCGCGTAGGGCAACTGACCGGTGGAACACCAGACAATTGCACGCCAAAAATGCGCACAATAGTCCGTTACTTACAGACAACACCGGCCCAGCCAGGACACTCCCGATCGGGGAATGGACACCTGGCTGGGGCCGGGTCACACTTGCTGACGCTTGTTGGGGAGCAGAACGTCAGTTGGGGAGAGGGTCAGGCGTCACAGACGACGGGCGCCCGAGAAGGCAGACTTGCTGACGGTGCGGTAGCCAACCTGTTGGCCGTAGTCCGCCGAGTCGACCATCTTGCCGCCGCCAGCGTAGATGCCGACATGGCCGACCGGGTTGTAGTAGAAGACGAGGTCTCCTGGCTGCAACTCATTGAACGACACCGCTCGGCCGACACCCGACTGGGCACGCGACGAACGCGGCAGCGTCACACCAGCCTTCTTGAAGGCCCACGAGGTCAGACCCGAGCAGTCGAACGCACCAGGTGTAGAGCCACCCCAGGAGTAGTCGTCGCCGAAGCGCGTCTTGGCGAAGGCCAGAGCACGGGTGCCGGCCGATGAACCAGACGGCTGGGCAACAGCCTTGGGCGAGACCTTGACGGCGGGCTTGGAGACCTCCGTCTTCGGGGCAGGCTTGGACTCATGCGAGTCGTCGCTGTCCTCGTCCCAGTCCTCGTCATCATCATCGTCAGTCACAAACGCTGCAGGAACGAGTGAGGCCTGGACGATCGGAGCCGACTGGGGTACTGCAGGTGCGGCAACTGCCGTTCCGGCCGTCAGAACCGACACCAATAGTGCCAGAACCGCTGCCAGAGAAGCAACAAATGCCTTGAATGCGGACACGGAGTCTCTCTCGACGAAGCATACTGAGCCCTGTAAGCCAGGCTACTCAGGTCGCGTGTTGGTCACCACCGATAAAACATTGGTGGTGAGGAACACAACATCTCCCATATGTTCAGGAACGACTCCCTGCCGGTTGGTCACAAAAACCAGCAAAAAGCCGCCCCTGAGCATGCTAAGTGTGTAGAAGTAACGGATACTGTGTGGCAACAGTCGGGAGCTCGCCGCAAACGCAGCAGCTCAACCAGGCCATCGCCGGCGCATAGGCGCAAGTAAATAGTTAAAAATTTTCCAGGCAAAACTAAAAAGACCCGCATCACTTGAGAAGTGATACAGATCAAAATAACTTTTTTAAGAGGTTTTGTTTGGTTTAACTACTTACCTGCGCTTACACGCAGGTACCGTATAAAGATTTGATCTGTAAACGTACCTAGAGTCCAAGGGGCTATATACAAACACGGAAAATGTCGGTCGTACAGTTAGGCGAGTTACTCTCGCGCACCTCTGAACAGAGCAGTCTCCATCATAGCACCAACGCCCTGCATGTCAAGAGGCCAAGCAGATATTCCGCCTGGCCTCTGTTACGACCGTTTTATGTCCCGCGAAGGGAGCGCTGAAATTAGTCTTGCTTGGTCATTTTGTCGATCACTTTGTTTATGAGGTTAGTTTTGCGACGCAGACGCCAGCCGTAGCCAACCGCGCCAATAGCGCTCGTAGCACCGAACAAACCGGCGGTCCCGACAGGACCGGCGTTAGGCAACGGTACGGGAGCGGCAACGGGAGTTACGGCAGCAGCAGTGGTAACCGGTGCGACTGGCGCTGGGGCGGTTACAACCGGCTGGCTAACAGGCAGCGTGGTTGAACAGGTGGTTGGGGCGATGGCCTGGCCACCTTGGGCCGGGTTAAACGACACCGTGGCCGAAACGGTATAGGTGCCGGCTTTGGCGAAGGTATGTTGGCTGGCCGCAGTGGTTGGTGCATTGGCATATGGACCAACTGCGCCTGATTTAAGGCCGTCGCCGTAGTCAAAGACTGCACTGGTAAAGGTGGAGTTGTTGGTAGCAGTCGTGACCGTAAAGGTGTAATCGAGTGGGTTAGCCGCATTAGCGGTAGCCTGCAAGCCGATACAGCTACCGGTAGCAACTACAGCTGGTGGCTGGGTTGGTGGAGCTTGGACGACAATTTGCGTCATACAGTTCTGGCTGGTAACCGGAGCTTCGGCGCCACTGACAGTAGAAACATAGGCAGTTGCCTTAACATTGAAGGTGCCAGCCTTAGAAAAGGTGTGCGGAGTCTGCGCAGCTGGGTCAGCGGTTTGTGGCGCGCTACCATCACCCCAGTCATAGACGACTTTGGTAATTTTGCCACCGTTGGCGGCTGTAGTCTTGGTGCTGAAGTTGTAGGTATTAGCCTGGCCTTGGACTGGAGTCTTTTGGATCAGGTCACAGGTGCCAGTGCCTGGCTGAGTCTGCGTGCCACCCATTGGGTTGCCACAGGCGGTCAGGACGGCAAACTGGACAGCGCCGGCTTGGTTAAAGTAAACCATGGTTGGAATGCTGTTGGCAGCAAAAACATCTTTACTAAATGACTTGTAGTAGGTTTTGCCGGCGATAGGGTCATCGGTGCTGTAAGATTTCTTCTCACGGCCGATGCTCCAGGTGTCGGTAGCCACGACTTGGCCGTCAACGACCAAAGTACCATTTTTGTAAGCGGTGCCCATTTTGGCGCGCTGGGCGAAATCGGCGTATTTATCCGGGGTCAGCGTAAAGCCGCTGTAGATAGCCTGTAAGTCGGCCGGGTTATTGGCTTGCAGTTTGGCGATAAAATCGGCCGGTGTCTGCGCACCACAGGTAATAATTGAGTTTGTAGAGCAATCGGTAACGACTTGGGCGGTTACCTTGTGGTATGTGCCAAAGCCGGCGACGGCTACGGCCAACAGTGCGACGGTGAAGATGACTGGTTTAGTCATGATCCGGCGTAAGCGGCTGCTGAGTTGAATGTGCTTCATTGTGCTGGCTCCTTATGTTCTTATATGTCTAAAGTAGCCAATATTGTACCACTAGCTTTACAAAACGCCAATGAATTATTGTACAGAAACTTCTTCAGGGTCGATTTTAGGGGCAGTTTTAGGGAAAGAAAAGCCAAAAGTACTACCCTCACCTTCCTTACTATGGAAGATAATTGAGCCGCCTTGGGCGACCACCACTTTGCGAGCCATATACAAACCAAGACCGGTACCGTCCGGCCGGGCGCGCTGGGCGTTTTTAGCCCGGTAGAACTTAGTAAACAGGTTGTGTTGTTCGTCTTTCGGTACACCGATACCGTTGTCGTGGACCTCAAACTCGATGGTTTTTGGCAGTTCGCGCAGTTCCACCCGGATCGTACCGCCGGTGGGTGTGTAATAAATAGCGTTGTCCAGGAAGTTCATAACTACCTGGCGGGTTTTGGTCTCGTCGAGCATCAGCGACGGGAAGTTTTTTGGCTCCTCGAAGCTCAACGTAATATTGTGGGCATCGGCAGCCGTTTTAAGCTGGTCGAGCTCACCACTAACCAGCGATGGCAAGTCGGTGGGGCTACGCTCAATCACAAATTTACCGGTTTTGAGCCGTGAAACGTTTAATAAATCGGCAATAAGGTAGACCATGCGCTGTGAGCTCGCAAAAGCCTGTTCTAACAGGTTTTTCTGATCTTTGTTGATCTTACCCGCGTCACCGTCCAAAACCAGGCTAATGTACCCCTTCGCGCTTGTGAGGGGCGTTCGCAGCTGGTGGCTGGCCATACCAATGAAGTCGTCCTTGGAATCGTTGAGTTTTTTGAGTTTGCGGTTGGAGGCCTTCAACTGGCGGGTGGCAACATTGACTTTCTCTTGCAGGGTTTCGTTAAATCGTTCAATCTCTTCAAAGCGTAGTGCATTCTGGAGGGCGATAATCAATTCGTTCACCAAAGCCTCAATTGCCTGAACGTCCTGAGAATTATAAGGGTTACCACTCTTCTTAGGCCCCAGCACCATATAGCCGAGCCCCTCTTTGCCATCGTTGTAGTTTGAGGTCAGACGGCCGAGTAAGGCAATATTATTGGTAATTAGCAGTTTTTGAAGGGTCGCCTGACTGCTATCAATGTCATCGCTGACAATCACTGCCTGGCGAATGTGAGGTGTAATGAGGCGTAATTTAGCAATATCGGCCGGGTCAAACCGACGCGTTTCGGTGCCAACCAGCCGATAGCCAACTTCCCCGCCATCTTTAACACCAACAATACAGAATTCAGCTTTTAAGTGGCGAGCAACCACCTCGGAAGTACCCTTAAGCAGGCCGTCCAGGTCAATAGTGGAGACTAATGCCTTGTTAAATTCATCAAAAAAGGTCTGCACATCATAAGCGTCACGGTAGAACAGACGTTTGGTAACATTGTCGAAAAATCGCTTAACATTCTGAAAAACCAGGGCCGCAACACCGGTAGCCAATGCCAAACCAATTTGCGCCGAAAATGACAGTTTAAGCCCAAATAGCACTTTCGCCAGACCAAACACCAGCGCGCCATAAGTGGCCGACACCACGACAATAGTCAGGGCGTAACCCAGTGATCGTACAATGACCGGCCGAATATCAAACAAGCGGTGGCGGACAATCGCCAGGGTCACTGCAGCCGCAAAGAACAAGGCAAAGAACGGCCCGACCCAGATAACATTACGGTAGCCCAGCACCGGCAGTGACAGGTTAGTTAGCAGCGCTGGCACACTGGCAATCAGCGCCCCATAGAAGGTATACAGTACCTGGTTGCGGTTGAGGCCATGCAAACGGCGTATCTTAGTGAAAAACGCCCAGTAAGCCACCATAAAGAAGAACGATAAGAAGCCGGCATATAGCAAAAAGCCCGGCAACTGGGGCGTTGGCAGGTTGAGCGTGTCGGTAACCACAATCTCTTTAATAAAGAAATCGACGTTACGCAAAAAGACAAAGGCATAAGCCAAAAACAGGACACTAGCAAACAACCAGACCGGCGGCTTAATGCGCCGATTCTCGGGGTAGCTGATAGCAAAAAACCAGATGAAGATCGGGATTATCATCGGCCCGATGTAAAACAGCTCGGCACCAAAGTGCAACAAATTGCGGTCGCGGGCAAACAAGACGATCAGGTCGCCAACACACCACAAAATAACGCCCAATAACGAAAACGCAAAGTACAGCCCGTAGTTTTTACGGTAAGTGCGGGCAAAGACGGTTGAGCCGAACAACAGGATAATCACGGCCGTCAAGACAAGCGTGGCGACCGCAGCGGCTGACTGCAAATCAAATGGATGTATCACTATAGTGATAATAATACAGCAAAACGCTTATTCTTGGGTGACTACCCCTATTCGACTTCTACTCGATGATAGTCTTGAGTTCGACGTGTTTACCAAAGGCTTGTGGGAGCGCAGCAACAATGCCATAGCGCTCAAATAAGTAAGTAAACTTATTAACCGCATCTGGGGTAACGGCTTCGTGGATAGCATATTCGCGACCAGCGGCCAGGGCCTGTTCTTGAGACATACCCTTTTGGCGCATATCAGTCATGTAGCGAGCAAGTAAGGCGGCTTCCAGCTCACAGCCAAAGGCATCGGTGTGCTTGTCGGCCAATGAAGCATAGTCGTAGCCATTGCGATACAGGACCTTGTTGGTTGGGTCTTGGCCAACAACCCACAGGACATTACCACCGGCAGCTTCGACTTCAGCAGGGTTGAGGGCGGCTGGTTGGCTGTCGTCGACAAAGACTTTACCGTAAACATTGTCGATACCCATAGCCTTGAGCGACAGTTCACCAACAATAGCCGAAACGATAACCTGGCTTGAGGCAATCAGTTCTGCATCGCTTTCGGCAGCGATCAGGCGGCCTTCGTTGCGAGCAACAACCTTCTCCATCAACTTGTGGTTAATGTCAAAGACACTAACGGGAATGTTAGGATAGCGCTCGGCTAAAACTTCGGCAACTGAAGCGCCAATAGCACCCATACCAAGCACGCCAATTGACTCCATAGGGCGGCCGTTCAAGCCGGCTTCGGCAGTTAAGGCAATGAGTTCGGTAGTACCACCATGACCGGTAGTAGTAATGACATCGGGGTTGGTAACGTATTTACCGTACATAGTAAGTGATGGCAGGGTAGCTCCCAAGCCGGCAACATCGACACCATGGCGGCGGCGAGCGTAGTCAACAGCGTTGTTAACGTGCTGGCGGGCAATGCCCATCTGGTTAGAACGCGACTCAATGTCTTTTTGCATGTCACCAAAGACTGGTGCGAAGATGAGGTAGCCACGACGGCCTTCCTCGTTTGGTTCGTAGGTGTCAATAACAAATGGCGGCAGGCCAATCATCATTTGGGCACGCAGTTCGTTTGGCAAGTAGCGCAAAGCTGGGGCAACTAATTCGACTTCTTCACCGTACTCTGGTTTGTCGCGGTCCATACGGGCTGGGACAATAAAGGCAAATGAGCCATCGGCATCTTCCATAACACCGTTATCGGTGGTAGGTGCGTCTTCGTACATGTTAAAGGCACTATCAATAAAGATGCGTGTGGCTTCGATTTCGGCATCAGAGATAACACCGTTGTAGTGCAGGTCTAAGAAGTCGGTAAAGGCTTCTATTTTACCACGGACCACATCGCGGTCGTATGAGCCGTAGTAGCGTGTACGCTCTGCTTCGCCCTCGGGCAGGTCCAGGATACCGGTTTCGGCAACCCAAGCACGTGAGGCTTCTTGGATAGCAAGTAGTGCTTCCCCTTCAACTTTTGGTTTGGTGGCAGCTTGCTCACGCAAACTTATATAGCGATCGAATGTGTCACGGCTGGTAACACCTTCGCTATAGGCAATTTCTAAGTTTGGCGTTTGACCGCTTAAACCCGCCAGGTCGTGTTCGACTGGTTCAATTACGCGGTAAGTTTCGCCTAATGGCATTGCTGTCATTGTGAATATCCACCTTCAAAAGCTTTTTGGAGCTTTTTTTAGCAAACAAAAAGCGGCGCTCCGGTTTTTGGCCGGAGAGCGCCGCGTAGGTCTGCTAAATTACATATCTACTTGCTAGATATTAACGCTTATGATACTATGAACTTACGAAATTGTCAAGTGGTAACTAAAGGCAAAGTTCTCATATATGATGTCAAATACTACACGCGCAGTCAAGGTTGCCCTGATAGAGGATGATCTAAACCTGCAAAATATGTACAAAATCAAATTAGAGCGCGAGGGCTACCAGGTGCGAACAGCCGTCGACGGCCAACAAGGCCTAAAGCTCTGCCAAGACTACATGCCCGACATTATTCTTTTAGACCTGCGTATGCCTGTTATGAGCGGTGATACGATGCTGGCCCACCTGCGCGAACACGACTGGGGCAGCGACATGCGAGTCATCATTTTGACCAACATCAGCAAAAACGAAGCGCCGCAAAGCTTGCGCTTTTTGAACGTAGATCGCTACATAGTGAAGGCACATTCGACGCCGGCGCAGGTTGTTGACGTCATTCGTGAGGTTATGGAGCGTACGGCCGGGTAGTTATTATGGCCTACTCTAGATCCGCTAGTACTTCAAAAGAGTTCATCGAGATAGAAGCGTCTCACTATTGCTGGTCAACCGAATTGGTAAGGCATCTCTAAGGCTGGACGATAAAGATACTCAACCATGTAGTCATTGGACGACTTTAGGTTGCGCAATATACCTATCCGGCGTAGTGTCTCGGTTGTTACTTGCCAGTTTTTCCCGAAAATTCGCTGCAGGTCTTGCTGACTAAACTTCGTTAGCCTAGACTCTTTAAGCTTTTCGATATTAGCCTGCTCTTTGGGGAACTCGTTATAAACATCGTCATTGAGCTTCTTCTTTGATGCTTCTATAACGCCCGCTTTTATGGCTTCAACTGGAAATATATACTGGCTATCCTTAAACTCCGTTTGAAGCTCTCTTTTCTGATAGTCTGTTGCAGCTTGCAGCATATCAATCACAGACCTCGGTGTGACAATTCTATTCGAGTCACGCAATCGGGTATATATCCACCCTAATGACGTTTGTTTAGATATTTTTTCAGGAAAAATCTTATTCCAATAACTAAGTCGTGCTTCTTTTGTACTTAACAGAGCATCGATTTGTTCACGTGTATCAGCACGCATGCCAATAAATGCTCTCATTTTATCACTGAGTAGGAGCCGGTTAAGTACCAGCTTCTCTATTTCTTCTTCCGACCAACTTAACACTGGGGAAGCCTTTGCCATTATATGCGTAGCGACTGGTAACGGCGGTATATCTTGTTTAGGAAAGTGTTCTTTAAACACCTTGCTATCTGTAAGAAACTCCATGATATCATCTCTTAAGAAAATCTTGATTTTCAAAGCATTAGAGCCATCGAGTGAGCCAAAGCTTCTGTAGGCCTTGAGTAAGCCGCGAAGACCATTGAATTCAACAATACTATAGCGCCTAAAGACCTCGTCTAACCGATCTAAGACTATCCACATTGTGTAATCACATTTTTTCAGTATGTTGTTGAGCGCCTCACTTATCTCATTAACAAAAAGAGCGGTGCTTTTTCCGGCAGCAGGCTCATCATCGTCCTTCATGTCAAGCTCCAAGCCCCCGAGGATCAACTGAGGGTTACTTGAGTCGGTACCAAAGGTTGCTTTAACCTTATCAATTCGGTTAAATCGATGCATAATCCAGCTCAACATATCTCCGAGCTTTTGCTTGGCTGGTATGTCAGGTATACCTGCTTTGACGCAAGCAGCTTTAAATATATCTATCTCTTTCTTGCAGTCTCTAAGTTTTGTTTTGAATTGGGGATCTTTCAAAAATTCATTATAAAAGAGAACAATGAAGTATAGCTTCCAGAAATTCTCGAATTGCTGCTCAGAAAATGCGCTGAATCTCTCCTCGTAGGCCTGGAAGATGGCCTCGCCAGAGCTATTAACACCGCTAAGCAGCACAATGTCTCGCCTAGCTAGAAAAAGACCCTGAAAATTCTCTGTTATGAGCTTAAATATAGCAGTTTTACCTGCTCCTTTTTGACCGGTAACAATATCGTAGTTACCGTTAAAGAATCCGCTAAATATCGGCGTATCAACTCGTGCCTCATCGAGAATATTATCAAACTCAGCAACGGAATTGCCCAGCTTCAAACTATTGATAATATTCTGATAAGCACTCTTTTCAACTGTCACGGTGTCACATTTCTCGAATTATTGTGGTGGCATTTTACCACAGCCAGGATTAGTGTGTCGTAAAAACACATTCATTAGCATTTTTTGCCAACAAACAAATGTTAATATAAGGCTCTCTTAGACCTTCTCCAGCAAAGCTGGTAGTCATACGCTATACAGGATTCGATGTCGTTGCTTTGGTGTCGATGCCCGAGATAGTCAGAAGACGCTCTCTATCCCTAGTCATGTGAGATTCTAGAAGAATAAACCCAGCTTTTTCAAACTCAGAAATAATCTCAAGGGCGGACATATGCCACACTCTCAACACGAGGATCACCTCACCCTTCTCAATAATTACCTTTTTCTCACCATCTTCAAATTTGAACTTTATCGTAACTGAGTTCCTGAGTTTTACTCGGACATAGCGCATCCGCTGTTTGCCGTCATAGCCCATTTCTACATCATAAAGCGAGTCATCTATGCCTAAAAGATCTAAAGTGTACCTGTTAATTGGTGACACTGCTGCGTTACCGGATGTAGGATGGAAATCAAAATACCTTCGAGACGCTTCAGAGTCTGGCTTGCCCGTATACGCAAGAACATCATTTTCACCCATACTGCCATAAATGCACTTTAGAATGTCAGAGAACGAACGAAAGTTAACGGGAGTCGCTCCGAGCAGTAGCGCCATATTAAATGTCTTGTCAGAATCTCTATCCAACATATCGTCAACTAATAGATCGTCAAAGCGTTCATAGCTAATGTCGCGAACATGCCCCTCAAACTTAACCCGGTCGCCAAACCAATCGTTGATATTCTTTTCGGCAATATCTAACATTGTCTGGCTAATATCGATTGCTATATAGCGGTGCAAAACTCCTCGCTCTAGTAAATGCTCAAGTAACTCTTTCACTGGATATGCATTCCCAACGCCAATATCCAGAATATTAACTCGTGTGTGAGAACCGATAAGCTTATCAATCGATTCCAGATTAGCCCTTACTAAATCTCTAGTGTTGTTCAGGTTATTTGGCTTATCCTCTTTGGAAAGTCGTTGGACCCAGCTATCCCAATTGTAAGCCCCATTATCCACATAGTTATATTGGTTTGGGATTTCTCGGTGGATCGTCAGGTTAGAGATAATATCTAACGCTTGTCTTCGGTTGTATGTGCTATAGAATTCTGGCAACGGGTTAACCGTTTTATTAAATCGAGTGTTGCGATATTTTTTACCCTCTGAAGCTAGATTCTCGAGAAGGGTTATATTACTTGGGTTATTTGCAATATAAACTCGACTACCATGCTCGTGCAAGTTCAGTTTTAGTTTGTTCTGCTTTGCCGCATCAATCCAGTTATGGATTGTCTTAAGCGATACGTGATACTTATCGGCTAGTTCGGAATGTTTAAAATATAGCATGCTGGCGGTACTACCTTGAGATTACAAAAATATAGCATATATGAAAAATCTATTTGAATGCTACACAAAAAACATGTAGCATATCTACTAGGAGAGCGCTCTCCTATCCACCAATATCATAGGTACAAATCGTACCACTTCTATTGATTTTGTTCAAGAACTATTTCCGTGTAGGTACTGGTCCTACTCTGACCTCTATTATAGACTTCGCGTCCAGAGGTGTACACAGATCAGCACGGTTCAGCGGCGTTTTTCCTAGCAACTTATTTAGACGGGAGCGTACACATGGCAAGAGGTATTAGCCGTAAGGCAAGTCTTGTTTTCACCAAATACGTGGGGACTATCAAAACCAAACCACAAAGTCAGCAGCACCTATCACTGGGAAGCTATTCGAATGACCACCCGGCCAAGGGCTTTTCGATTGTCTTAAACCCAACCGTTAAAGAACAAGAGACAGTCACAACCGAGATCGTACCAACGGGTACGCCTAACCGCTACGCCTACACCTTGCACATCACCAACAATGGCGCCAAAACAGTTAGCGCCGAGGTCTGGACTATCTAGCCCACCCCTGTTTATACCATAAAAATTGCGGGTGGGATTTTTTGTGGTGTACAATGAGCTCTATGGTTAAAGTCGCTATCGTTGAAGACGATGTTGCTATTGCACAGATGTACCGCTTCAAGTTTGAAGCTGAGGGTTACCAGGTAGAAACTGCCGAAAACGGCCGCCTGGGATTAGAGCTGGCCGAGAAGATGCGCCCCGACATGATCCTGCTCGATCTCATGATGCCGGAGATGACCGGCGAAGAATTATTAACTGCTATGCGCAAAACCGCCTGGGGCAAAGACATCAAAGTCGTAGTCCTAACCAACCGTGGCGAGCAAGAAATCCCCGATTCTGTCCGTGAACAAGGTGTTACGGCCGTTATTCTAAAAGCAGATATGACCCCACGCCAGGTCGCCGAACTCGTCAAAGACGCCCTCAAGAAATGAATGTGTAACCTTGCCTACATTGTGTAGGCTACACGTTTTACACCTTACAGCAAATGAATATAGTAAAACAAATCAGGAATGCAAACCCCATGGTTATCCGCAGCCGGCTAATCGGTGTGTTTTTACTTTACTCTGCCTACAATAATATCGGCCATGGCATACACTTCAGCTCATTCTGGTCTGGGTTCTACGCTACAATCGTAATCATTTCTATCCCAGTTGGCATAATTAATCTCTTTCTTCGGGAGATATATCAGCTACGAGGTAAGACACTTGGTGAGCCAAAAACGCAGGCTACAAGAACGAAAAGAACTTCGTTTGGCCGCTAGCGGCTGCAGCCGGTAAGTCTTCGGTCATCAAAAACTCTGGCAAGATCTTAGTAGTCTTTGGGTCAACAAAAGCCACTTCGGCAATTTCAACTTCGCCATGGGTCGTCTTCGACAGATCTACTTTTAAATAGTCTTCGGCGTTGGTGGCTTCAAAGAAGAATTCCAACGATTCAATGCCGTCATATTTAAACTGCTGCACATATAGCAGATTGCCCAGCACTGGCTCAACACCAGTTTCCTCGACCATTTCGCGCCGAACGCCATCGGTAATTGGCTCGTCCAGCTCCAAACCGCCACCTGGCAAGCACCAGACGTCCGATTCGGTAATAATATTGCCGTCATAGTGCTTTTGGCGCACGCACAGCAATTTGCCCTGGTGCAGCACAATTGCCCGCACGGTTACGCGGCGTTTTGGATAATAACTTTCATCGACAATCATCAGAGTATAGTATCATGTATCCACGAGAGAAAACTATGAAGATAACCCCGCTTAAAACCGAACGTATCACCGCTGGCAGCACCACCCTGACCGAGCTGCTCGACAAAAACTTGTCCGAATTTCCGGACAAGTCTGCACTGGCCATTACTTCAAAAGTCGTGTCGCTATGTGAGGGAAGCACTGTGCCCATTAAGGGCGCCGACAAAGAAGTGCTAATCCGCCAGCAAGCCAGCCACATTTTGCCGCCGGAATATAGCATATATGGTAGACCGTTCACTATCACCGGCAACACACTTATATCATCAGCTGGGATAGATGAGTCAAACGGTGAGGACCAGTACATCTTATGGCCGGCCAACGCCCAGACGACTGCTAACCAGATTAGGATATATCTGTGCCAACGCTTCAACATTAAATATGCCGGAGTCATCATAACCGACAGCACCAGCCAGCCGATGCGCCGCGGCAGTATCGGCATCGCCCTGGCCCACAGCGGCTTTGACAGCCTGCAAAACTACATCGGCAAACCCGACCTTTTTGGCCGCCCTATCGCCTTTAGCAAAGCCAACGTCGCTAGCGGTCTGGCAGCTGCCGCCGTGGTCACTATGGGCGAAGGCGACGAATCTACCCCACTTTGCCTGCTTGAAGACCTGTCGTTTGTTGAGTTCCAGGACCGCGACCCCAACGCCGAGGAGCTGACCGAGCTTACCATCTCGCTCGAGGAAGATTTGTATGAGCCATTCTTGAAAGCCGTGAAATGGGAAAAAGGAGAAGGTAAATGATGATAATGCGTATTATAAAAGCGCCATTTGTTTGGATTTTCATTGCCGGAGCAATCGGCCAATTAATTCTTGCAGCCGATCATTTTAGACAGCATGATATATTCCACGCGATCGGAACAACAATTACTGCGATTATTCTCCTTGTAGCCGCAGATGCCATCAGTAAAGGTCCAATTGTACGAAGCTATATCACTATACTCGTTCTTGGCACTGTCTTTATCTTAATCAGCCTTTTTGCCATTATGGGTGGCGGTTCATTATTTTTGTACATACCTATCGGCGCCGTATCCATCATCTCCGCCGTCGATGCTGCCCGCCGCTGGCACCGGATAAACTACGGAAAACTGCCTGACCCGGAAAAGTCGTAGACCTGCATTTCGCGACATACGCCTATTGTGATAATCTCAAGATATTATGAAAGACTTTATTCCAAACATTCGTCTAGTACTTAAATCACCATTTGCATGGTCTATAATAGCGTTCGCAATCATGACGCTTTACACTGCAATTCACAACTTCGATAAGCATGATATCCTGAATGGCATCTTATTCAGCGCTATCACCGTTACCGTCTTTGGTGGTGTTGTTGCGACTTGCAAGACACCTGACCGAAGAAATATCCTATGGGCATTATTTGCTGGCGTGGTAGCGCTTTGCGCCAGCATTGCATCAGTTGCAGCTGACAGAGCACCATTCTTACATTTGCCGTTAATAATAATTTGTACCATCGCTGGTGCCGATGCAATACGTCGACTTTATCATCTGAATCATGAGAAATTGAGTCTAGGAAAGTCATAGTAACGAGGAGCGGTGTCGCCAGACACGTGGTCTGGCGACACTCGCCCGCATTGTCACTTCTCGAACTACTTCCCAGGCCAGTGGGCAGCTAGCACTGCGTGTACCTGCCGAACGTCATCGCCCACACCTCAGCTTTGGCCGGGTAGTTGAACCGCATGCGGCTCCCCCAACAGATGAAGCGAATCGTCCCTTTCCCAGCATAGTAGCCGAGACCGACACCGCAGATGCCTGCCGCGGCGACCGCGTAGGCCGGACTCGCCGTCGAGGCAGCTCCTCTGGAGACTTCCTTGCAAGTCATCCCAGCGCCACCGGCACCGAGAAAGGAAGCGACGGCATCATCGATCTCATCGGAAGGAACCATCACACCGGACGGTGCAACCTGGACAACAGCGACCGGACTCGCCACCGGGACAGACTCTGCCGCAGTAGCGGTAGTCGCCGAACCCAGCAGTACAGCCAGCACCATCGCGAGAACCATCGAGATTGCAGCCCATGATGGACGCAATTCGACCTCCTAGACTCAAAAGGAGCCAGCACATTGCCATTCCAGACGAGGGAATGCTTCCATTCTGATAGGAAGTGATGCTCTACCAATTAGCTTTGCATGTTTTGGTTACATGTCAAGAATATTTTTATACTCGAAAGTGATCGTTCGCGACACCATTAGTCACTTGCTATACTCTATAGATATGAAAGTAGCAATCCTAGGTTTTGACAGTGAAGGCCAAGCATCATACGACTATTTCAGCGCCCGCGGCGACGAAATCACCATCTGTGACCGTGACACCAGCAAACAGATCCCCGAAGGCGTTGCCTCCGTTCTAGGCGATAACTATCTCGACGACCTAGACCGCTTCGACCTGCTCGTCCGCACTGCTGGCATGAAGCCCAGCGCCATTCTCGACAAAAATCCCGATGTAGCCCACAAAATCACTTCTTGTGTTAATGAATTCTTTGAAGCCTGCCCCACCAAAAACATCATTGGCGTCACCGGCACCAAGGGCAAGGGCACTACCAGCACCTTGATCGCCAACATGTTGGAGGCCAGTGGCAAAACCGTGCACATTGGCGGCAACATCGGCATTCCTGCCCTATCACTGCTGCCCAACATCTCTGACGATGATTGGGTTGTCTTGGAGCTCTCGAGTTTTCAGCTGATCGACATCAAAAGTTCACCGCATATTGGCGTTTGCCTGATGGTTGTACCCGAGCACCTTGACTGGCACAAAGATTTGGAAGAATACATATCCGCCAAAGAACAGCTCTTTGCTCGCCAAGGCACGGCCGATACGGCAATTTACTTCTACGACAACCCGATCTCCAAACGGATCGCCAGCGCCGGCCAGGGGCAAAAAATCGCCTTTTACCACTCACCTGGCGCTGAGATTATCAATGACAACGTCATCATCGACGGGCACACCATCTGTCAGGTCGATGAGCTTAAACTGCTCGGCCGGCACAACTGGCAGAACGTCTGTGCCGCGGTTACGGCTGTCTGGTACGCCTGCATCGAGGTCTGCGGACCATCAGAAACACCTGACATTGAGGCCATGCGCTCAGTTCTGACCACTTTTAGCGGCCTGCCCTACCGTTTGGAATTTGTGCGCTCACTTAATAACGTTGCCTACTATAACGACAGTTTTGGCACGACTCCGGAAACAGCCATCGTCGCCCTGCAAACCTTTGACCAACCCAAAGTTATTATCCTCGGCGGCTCCGACAAAGGCGCCGACTACACCGAACTGGCCGAAGCCGTAGCCGACAACAATGTGCGTCAAGTTTTACTGATTGGTGACCAAGCCAAGCGCATTCAAACCGCTCTCGACGCAGTTGATTTCAAGGATTACCAAGCCGGCGGTTCAACCATGACCGAAATTGTCGACAAGGCCCACGAGATTGCCCAACCCAATGATGTCGTCTTACTCTCAACCGGCTGTGCCAGCTTTGACATGTTTAGTAACTACAAAGACCGCGGCAACCAGTTTAGCGAAGCCGTTTCTAAGCTAGCGTAGCGATCACCCGCCGAAGTTGGGCGACGACCGCCTGCTCGGGGTGAATTACTGTTGCCCGACCTTTAGCTGCGGTTTTGACGCGATCTTCTATCCAATGGTAATGGGTGCAGCCCAGGACGATAACATCGGCTTTTTGTTTACAGACATCATTAACTAATGCGTCAATCTCGGCTTGTCCCAAATTGTCGGCTTCGATCATGCTAGCCCAGTCAGAACAATCTGGCTCCAGCACTTTTACTCCTTCGGCGTACAGTTTTTTGAGTTCAGCATAGCGTTTACTGCCAAGTGTCGCCGGCGTAGCACAAACCGCAATAACACCACTTTTTGTTTGTTGGGCGGCCGGTTTGACCATCGGTTCCAAGCCGACTAATGGCACCGACAAACGCTGGCGCAACTCGCCAATAACATTGGTGGTTAGCGTATTGCAAGCAATGACAATCACATCGCTATGCTCGGCCATTGGCTCAAGAATTGCCAGGCTTAGTTCTAGCATCTGCTGAGGAGTTTTTGAACCGTACGGCACATGTGCAACATCATTCTGATACTCAACAGCATCATTGGGAAAGGCTTTTTGGACGGCGGCAGCCACTGACAAACCACCGGCACCGGAGTCAAAAACGCCAATCTTCATAGTTTATTCCGCGGTATTGATACGGGCTCGAGTTGCCCGGATAACGTTATCAAACAAAGCGCAGACGGTCAGCGGGCCAACCCCGCCTTTGGTAGGTGTAATGGTCAGATCGTCGCGTTCATAGACATCAGGGGCCAGATCACCAACGGTTTTGCCGTTCTCGCTAGCCACGCCAGCATCAACTACAACAGCACCCTCTTTGACCATGTCAGCATGGATAATCGCCGGCGCACCGGTGGCAGTAATAATGATGTCGGCTTCAGCAAAAACGCTAGTTAGGTCTTTGGTGTCACGATCGACCGAAATCACATCAACATCGGAAGCTTTGAGCATGCGCTCAAGCGGTCGACCGACCAGTTTGCCACGGCCAACCAATAAGACAGTTTTACCGCGTAGATCAACATTGTAACCAGCCAGTAGCCACATGATAGCCAGCGGCGTTGCCGGGTCGAGCATAGCGTTTTCGCCCAATGCGTCAACATCTTTTTCGGGGGCCACCATATTGACGACTTCTTCGGTTTGCGACGGGTCAGCCAGCGGCAATTGGACGATAATACCGGTCACCGAATCGTCTAGGTTGAGCCGCTCAATGGCCTGTTTGACCTCTGTCTGGTCAACCCGCACCACTTCGACGTCTACAAGAATATCGTCGCCATACTGCTGCTTCAGGCGCATATAGACTTCGATAACCGGATTGTCGACGGTAACCACAATCGCCAGCTTCGGAAACAAACCATGCGCCTGCCGCAAAGCCCGCACTTCACGCGCCTGCCGTTCTTTAATAAATTCGGCCAATTCCAGGCCATTGAGCAATTTCACGTTAGGTATTGTAACAGAGAAGCCGACTATTGATAAATCAGGGGTAATTTGCTAATATACTTGAGTTACATTCACAACACGAAACGGGCCAGTAGCTCAGCTGGTTAGAGCGTCTGCCTCTTAAGCAGAATGTCGAGGGTTCGAGTCCCTCCTGGCCCTCCAAAAGAAAACACCTATCCTCGCCGATAGGTGTTTTCTTTTGGTGCGTTAGTGAAGCGCTCGGACGCTCGACATATCCAAAGAATGTCGAGGTGAGAAATGCCAGTGGCATTTCGCAAGGCAACCTTCTCTTGAAAACTGGTTTTTCAAAGATGAAGTTGCGGGCCTGCCGGAGGTAGGTCGAGTCCCTACAACTCCATTGCAGGGTATCTGCATGACATAGGACGTACTGTGCAGGACGAGGAGAAGAATCATGGCCCTGCGGGTGTTGAGCCTGCACGTCAATTACTCGATCAATATACACATCTTTCTGATAATGTTAAGCAAGCCATCCTTGATGCCATAAGGGATCACAGTTTACTTGAAACTCAAGGTGAGTTAACTCATATTGTCCAGGATGCTGACATGTTAGACGGCATGGGAACTATCGGCATAATGCGAGCTTACACTTCTAAAGCAAGCCTACCCTGTTACGACCCGAGTAACATAGCGCCCACTAAGGGCAAACGTAACACTACTATACATGAGCAGATTGCTTTCCAAATGGAATGGGTTGATTTAATGCATACCGATACCGGGAAGCAACTCGCCAAAATTAAGCACCAAACGATGCAAGCCTTTCTTGAAACATTTAAACGCGAGGTAGAGGATCTCGATTTTTCTTCAAAATAGTTGAAATAGCACCTACGACGACCCTCCATCACCACTTATACTTATAACAGGGGTAAGATACTTCTGTTATTTGTTATAGTGAGTCTATGGATTTACAGCAAGTTACTTTTGCAAATGCTGATCTGGCGCGTAAAACGCTTAAAGTGATGTACCCACAGGCAAAGCAGATTACTTTGATTGAGCACGGCTATGACAATATTGTTGGTCTAGTCGATGACATATATGCCGTGCGATTCCCAAGAAACATTAATGCCTATAAGCGAAGTCAGTATGAAAAAGATATACTACGAGGTCTTGTAGGCTTAAAGGCTATAGAGCTCCCCCATATTATAGAGGAAAGAGAGAGTCCGCCATGCCTGGTAACAACTTTCGTGCATGGAGTTCACTTGAGCCCGAGCGAGGTAAATGATTTTTTGCCTGAGCAGCAGGATAATTTTGGTAAAAGTGTGGGACGTTTTGCTTTCGAGCTTCATTCTCTACTTTCAGTTGATGAAGCCCGCAAATACAGAAAAAAGCTCGGCTTAGATGATCTCGAAGAAGAGCCTTGGCCAATTTATATGGAGAAAACTCTAGTTAAAGCGAAGTTCCCTACGCCACGACAAGATGAATACGCTAAAGAATACTTTAAGCTCTGGAAGCAGCACGACACCCGCGCCGGGCTTGTTGTAGTGCATGATGATCTCCATACCGAAAATATGCTGTTTAGCCAGGGTCAGCTGGATGGTGTCCTTGACTTTGGAGATACGAATATCGGAACTCCCGAACAAGAATTGCGGCAGCTTTATAGAATTAACGAGAGAGTATTACGAGCAGCCATAAATGCATACAGTGAACTTTCGGGATTACAGCTCAATATTGAGGCTGCAATAAACTGGGCAGTCGCACAGGAGCTAGCAGCGTATTCTGATAGATTAATGACAAACAATACCAAACACCCAGCGTTTGCCCGAGCTTGTCAGAATCTCAATAAGTGGCTGCCCGATGGTGAATGGGGTAAAGGCTTTGAGATAGCCGGCCGAGAATCAACTTTGCAGTAAGCGAAAGACTTCTTGTCAGAAATGTCTTTTTATTTGGTATGCTTGTTTTATGAAAACTCCGCAGAAAGTACGAATATTAGTAGGGGTGAGTCTATCTCTGCTCGTCGTTGCCGCAATATGCGAATGGAAACGGAGAATTTTAGACGCACAGTCAAACGCAGTACTCAGAAAAGGCTATGTAGAGTACACCGCAGAGGGTCAAACGCAAACACAGTATCTCGCGCATTCTATTCTCGTCAACAATTGGTGTATTGCGATTGAATGTGCAGGCGTTGGCCTAGCCATACTCGGCCTACTCACAGCAGCCTGGCTACACTTTAGACATCGGAGCAATCTGGTTCGAATAACTTCATAGGCGACCCTCCAAATTGATATAGTGACTCGTCATACGCACATGCTATCATCTATGAATGCACGAACTAGATGACCCCGAGTTGTTCGACAAAGTCGTTACCTCTCTTGAGAACCAGCTTGGCGTAAAAGGTATCCATCAAGTCGGCGTTGGCAATGAGTTCTACATCTTGCGGGCAGATCTGCCGAGCGGTGCGGCGGCCATCAAGGTGCCAAAAGACAAAGTATTCTCCAACGTCAATGATGCGCACATCGACTCCAAAGTGTTGCTCGATCAAGAGTTCGCCCTCATAAAGCACGCTAAAGCCAACGGGATCACGCAAGTTCCCGAGCCCATCGGTGATATTGAAGCGGCGGGTTTTGGGGCCCTTATCATGTCCTACGTTCCGAGCGATGATAGTCAGCCCGATGAGTTTGAGCTCGGTAAACTGTTAGCCACTGTCCACAGTATTGCCTTGCCCAATATAGAACTAAGCGCCCAAGAAAAGAGCGAAATCCCCGAGCTGATTGCCAACCGTCTACATCGGCGCTGGAACGAACTCAATGCGCTGGTTGATAACTTGCCCGCCCTACCTGACCGTAAATCTTTAGTAGAATTGCTAGAAAACACCCGCCAGGCTAAACAGCTCCTACACATGGACTTCCGCCAAGCCAACTTCCGTATGAAAGATGGTAAGGTAGTGGCCTTACTCGATTGGAGCAACGCGCTCATTGGCCACCCTGCAATCGAGCTCGCGCGAGCAGCCGAAACCGGTGAAACCGGCTCAAAATTCCTAGAAGGCTACGCCTCTGTAAAAGCACTGCCGGATATTACTCCAGCCATCGAAACTGTCTTCCGGCTTGATACTGCTACCATGCTGGCACTGGTCTTCCTTTCTGAAAATCCTGATCCGGAGCGGGGGCCAATTGCCGTCGATCGTGTTCTTGAGTTGCACAGAGAATTGAAAGAGGCTAGTCTACCTGAACCAGCCCTCTAGCCACCATGACGCCTAAGACTAACGCCGCGTTATGTTCGACGCTGAATTCATGTGTATTAATAGCTAAATCCGGGGCCGAGGGCACCTCATACGGATCATCAATACCGGTAAAGCCTGGTAGCTCTCCTCGGCGCGCTTTTGCATAATTGCCCTTGGGATCACGGGATTCACACACGTCCAATGGTGTCGCTACATGGATCTCTAAGAAGTTGCGCTTTTCGAACATGGCACGCACTTTTTGGCGCGTCTCTTCATAAGGACTGATGAGTGAGCAGACTGCTATACCGCCATGATACACGATTTGCGATGCTACATAGCCAATACGCAACACATTCGCATCGCGGTCTTCTTTGCTAAAACCCAGCCCGTGAGACAAGTGCTCTCTGACGGCATCGCCGTCGAGCATCGTCACCCTACGGCCAGCCACTTCAATCAGAGTCTGCAGATGCGTCGCCGTCGTTGTTTTTCCGGCACCGCTCAAACCAGTAAACCAGACGCAGACTCCGTTCTCATATACACTTTCTGCAGCCTGCCGCATCAACGTCCCTTACCTTGGAATAAAAGTTGATTAAAACACGGCGCGAGCTCATTTACAACTGGCGGCTGCGGGACTGTTGATTTTGAAACGTGGATGCCGTATAACAATCGGGTGACTATAAATATTGAAGGTTATAGAGGTGAGTCTAGTGCAAGCCCGTTCTCCATGTCTCAACTTGAAGAGATTGTAGCCATCGGCCAAGCCGACATTGTGGCCGACATCAATAATGTGCGCCGCATCATTAATGGCGACTCGGCAACGCAACCTCTTCCCTCTGATGTTTTTACTGGTGAGAAGGACGTGGCCACTTTTGAAGCAGAAACGGGCTTTCTTCCCGAGGGCACTGCGCTGTTGTTGACTGGCAAGGGCTGGGATAACGAGATCAGCGGCAGACTAGCCAGCAGCATGGTGGACGGAGCTTCAAGGGGCAGCACGACTTACGCCAGCCAGCAGTCGCTGGATGCGGTCACCGGCTTCGTATCACTGGTTACCGTGCCCGACACGAACAGGGAAACTTTCTCAATTACCGATAGAGACATCATCGATAATGCCGTCCTTCGTAATCCGCTCATCCAGCCGCGGGCCTGTAAGGTCTCTGATGGGACGTTATATTGCGTAACCGAAAATAATGTCTGTATGGTTGACAGCGACGGCAATGCCGACAGGATACACGACAGCAGCATCGGCACAGCCCACGATCTCAGCTTTTGGGGCCAGGAGATGGCCATCGCCTCATCGGACACCGATCAGCTGCTCATCTTGGATCGACAGTCAGGCCGTATCAAGCGGGCAATTTCGATGATCGACCATGGCTACCATCTATCAATCGGCAACCTTGGCGGCACGGATAAGAACGGATTCTACATCTTCCCGGATCAGGTTCCGATTATGAACAGTCTGCGACCGGAAGCTATCGCTGTCAGCAGCATCCGTGCCTTATTGGCGGACCGGGTGAGCACCCAGAAAGTACCAACCCGCGAGCAGACTACGCATGTCAACAGCGTACAGTTCCTGGCCCCCGACACGCTGCTAGCAACAATATTCAACAGTGCCGTAGTCGATGAACATGGCGCTATCGGCCAGGCACCAGGCGGCAAGGTCGTGATGGCCAGGTTCGGCCGCCATACCGATACTGACAGCCGCGCACTACATCGTGACTTGTCTGCAGCAAGTGATACTTCATGGACCAGTGTCGAAAGCTACAGCCCTTATCGCTTGCCTGACCAGTCAGGCCTTGTTCGCAAGACAACGTATGCTACTAAACCAGGTGAAAGCCTACTCGTTAGGGAAGGCGTCGATGATGAAGGCCACACCTTTACCGACATCGAACGGATTACTACCCTGGCTGATGGATTGAGGAACCCACACAGTGTCACTATGGTCGACAAAGCCAATGACGGCACCGTCATGCTCAGCGTTTCCAACACCAGCGCTGGAGAGATCATCTATTATCGGCTGCACCTGGAGAGCCGCCAAATGAGACGCATCGGCGGTTTAGACTTTCGCAACCTGCCAGGTTTGCCACCCAGTGGCAACCATTGGATCCATCACATCGTAGAACCAACGGTGTTGCCGAACGGCGATGTCACTACCACGGTATTCGACGGCTCGCGGCGCGGTGTCCATATCCTGAACCTGACACGACAGCAAAGGATGTTCGTACCTGTCGCCAAAGGTGCCGTCGTCTACCAAACACAACTTATCGTCTAAGGATCATATATGAGCCAACCCATGAACCTCACTTTTGAGAACAAACACAACCCAGAAGCTGGCCCGGAAGCCTGGCCCGATACTATGTGGCCCTTAGATCCTGGGATCTTGCACGGCCTGCCTGATCAGCTCTGGCCAGACCCAGAGGAGCTAAGAAGTATGGAGTACCCATGGCAGCTCCTAGCCGCCCTTAACCGCGCCCGCGGGGAAAGGATCACTGAAACACACGGCGAAGCAGGTGTAACGTTTGAAAACCGCGACCTTACTCATATCGAGGGACCGGTTTGGTTTGGACCGGGCGCAACGGTGCTAGCCATGTCCAAGATTTACGGCCCAGCCTACGTTGGTGGTACGATTGGGTCGTTTGGCCTTATGAGGCATAGCCTCGTAGGAACCGGCGGCCTGGTGTCAGCTTATTGCGAAGTCAAAGCCAGTGTTCTGGGAGTAAGGGCTACCACTTCTCATCATGATATTATACTCGACAGCATAATAGGCAACGGCGTCAACATAGCAGGTGAAGTAGGCACTGCGAACGTCCGCGAAGATAAAGGCACAATTCGGACGACTGTCGACGGCGAGAAGATAGACACAGGCCTCACCAGCTTTGGCACGATCATAGGCGAAGGCTCACGCCTCCAGCATAATAGCGCCGTAATGCCCGGCAAACTCATTGGCCGGCACTGCATAGTAGGGGCTGGCGTACATGTCTACTCCAATCTACCGGACAATACCAGGATCGAGAACCCCAGGATCGAACCGGTGCTGAGCCGGCTTGTAGACTAGGCTCCGAAGAGGCATGAAGCCCCATATTTTTGTGCAAGCATAGATCACGCTTATACTATCCCACTGTGTCATGGCCTTACTCTGATAGGTCCTGTAGCATAGAAATATGGCGCATAAAAAAGCCACCCTATTCGACAGAATATTCAAAGATAGGGATGGCAAGCTAGTTATCTGGCAAAGTCCCAATATTCTGCTCTGGGGCTGGATACTATTCTCAATATTAGGAATCACGTTCAAGCATGGCGCTGGGCATACCAGTCTAAACCATTTAGCGACAGCGTCACTATTTGTCTGGGCCTACCTTGAAATACGCAGCGGTGCAAGCATTTTTCGCCAGATTCTAGGGGGAGTAGTAATGACCGGAATTGTTTACGGATTTTTTAGACCTTAGCGACTACCACCTCTCAGTGAGCTGCGAATGACAGTGCTATAGTAAAGGTATGCAAAACTCGTCAGAAACCTCGAACTTCAGCGACCTAAAAGCAATCTTCCTAAACTGCTCAATTAAAAAGGATGGCACAAAATCCCACACTCAGCGATTACTCAACCGGGTAGCCGGAATTATGGAAAAAGAGGCTGTCAAAGTCGAGCAAATTTATGTTCTGGATCACGATATAGCCTTTGGCATGATCAAAGATGGCAAGGACGAAGGCCAAAAAGATGACTGGCCGGAGATCCAGAAAAAGATTCTAGCAGCCGACATACTAGTTATTGGCACACCGATCTGGCTGGGCGTTAAGTCGTCTGTCGCCACATTGGTAATTGAGCGGATGTACGCCTACAGCGGCGACCACAACCAAAAAGACCAGTATTTGTACTACGGCAAAACCGGTGGCTGCGTAGTTACCGGCAACGAAGATGGCATCAAACACTGCAGCATGGATATCTTGTATGCTTTGCAGCACATCGGTTATATGATCCCTCCCCAAGCCGATTGCGGCTGGATCGGCGAGGCCGGCCCGGGAGCCAGCTACGGAGACACCGAGTGGAATGGTAAAAAGATTGACCCACCGATGGGCTACGACAATGATTTTACCAATCGCAATGCGACCTTTATGGCCTGGAACTTAATGCACACCGCACGCATGCTAAAAGATAACAATGGCATCGTAGCCAAAGGCAACACCACAAAAGATTGGCAGCATGTCACGAATGCTAAAGACCAGAATCCCGAATATCGCTAGAGTCCAAGCATAATGCCGCAGTATTAGCACATTGGGCAGCATACGCCCATACTCTAAAGATGAACAACAAACGGACATGGCTGCAAGGCGCAGTAATTTACCAAATATACCCGCGGAGTTTCTATGATTCCCTAGGTACCGGTGTCGGCAACCTGCGCGGGATCATCGACAAGCTCGATTACCTGGCCGGCAAACCCGACTCGCTTGGCGTTACGGCCATCTGGTTGTCGCCGATCTACACTTCGCCGATGGCCGATTTTGGCTATGATGTCAGCGATTATACCGGCGTTGATCCAACCTTTGGCACTCTAGCGGACCTGGAATTATTAATCAGCGAAGCCCATAAACGGTCCATAAAAGTACTGCTCGACTTCGTCCCTAACCACACGTCCGACGAGCACCCATGGTTCACCGAATCGCGCTCATCACCCTCTAATGCGAAGCGGGATTGGTACACCTGGCGTGACCCGAAAGCAGATGGCGGGCCGCCAAACAATTGGCTAAGCGTCTTTGGCGGTTCAGCCTGGGAGCTGGATAAGCAAAGCGGCCAGTATTATCTGCACAGCTTTCTTGCCAAACAGCCGGATTTGAATTGGGACAACGAAGAGGTCCGCGAAGCCATGAAGTCGGCCATGCGCTTCTGGTTGGACCGCGGCGTTGATGGCTTCCGGGTTGATGCCGTCGATTGGATGTCCAAAGATGCAGCCTTGCGTGACGATCCAGTGGACAAGCACGCCGTCAACAAAGTCCCTGGCTTTGACCATGGATCGCTAAAGCACACCTACAGCCGTGACGGGCCGCACTTATTCGACAGGCTCAACGAGATGGCCGCGGTGCTCGAAGATTATGAAGACTGTTTTATGATTACCGAAGCGCACCCCGAGACCGATGACCAAATCACCGGATATCTGCGTTACTACCAGGGGGTAAACCCGCACCTAAGCGCACCTTTTAACTTTCAAGGCATCTACCTGCCCTGGAGAGCTCAGGAGTTCGGCCAGTTCATCGATAAGTTCCAGGCAGCCATGAAACCGACCTATGTCCCCATCTACACCGTCGGCAACCATGACGAGTCACGCATTGCCACCCGCGTGGGCAGCGCCGCCGCCCGGACTGCGGCAGTCATGCTGCTGACCCTGCCCGGCATGGCGTTTATATACTACGGTGAAGAATTAGGTATGCACGATGTTGCCATTCCGAAAGATAAGATACGCGATCCGTTCGCCGGCAAACAAAACGGCCGCGACCCGCAACGCACGCCTATGCAGTGGAGCAGTTCGCCGCAAGCCGGCTTTACGACCAGTCTGCCCTGGCTGCCCGTTTCAGATGATTACCAGCAAGTGAATGTCCAAGTTCAAGCAGCCGATGCAGCGTCATCGCTCAGTCTCTATAAACGGCTGCTGCAATTCCGGAATCAGTCGGAAGTACTGCGGCACGGTAGTTACCGGCATGTCCACGTGCACGAGCAAATCCTGGGCTACGAACGGCGCCATGGTAAGCATACGATTCTTGTGCTACTTAATTTCTCTGATACCAGCCAATCACTCACACTTCATGACTTGGCTGGCGAGATTATTATTGGCACGCACCTTGACGCCGAAGGCACCAAGGTCAGTGGCCATCTGACACTGAGGGCCAATGAAGGCGTAGTGATACTCAAATATTGACAGATTGTTGTGCCTACGCAATAATTCATTACGATATGATATACAATCGTTTGTCTGTCTTAAGAGCCGAGGCCAACATGTCGCGCCAAGAACTAGCCAAAAAGGTAGAGGTCAACTACCAGACCATTGGCTTTATTGAACGTGGTGATTATGTACCGAGCCTTGAGCTAGCCTTCAAGATTGCTGCGGCATTTAACACATCTTTGACGACAATTTTTTCAGACAAGCCGTTTAAGCCACTGTTTAGTGAGCAAGGAGAAGACCATGACAAAAACAATTAGCGCACTCCGAAAGGCTTTTTCGGCTACGGGCATCGTCCCAAAAACTGCCACCGCTGTATACGCCTATTTGCTTATGTGCGTAATTGGTACCGTCAGCCAATCATACGACTATGCACCAGGCACTCAAGCCAACACTGATCTGAAGAGCTTCGTCAGAAACTACTCGATCGCAATGCTAGTTATCGTGTTATATTTGGCCTTCTTGGAGCGTGACTATTTCTTTAGATTCACCAAAACCGCACTCAGTAAGCTCGATGAGCGCCAAGCCGCGGTCCGTCAAAGGATCATGGAACGCAGCTACTACTTTACTATCTTTGTGTTAGCCATTAGCCTGTACCAACTTTTTAGCCACAAGGCCGGTATTATCGACCGCTTGCAACACTCCACAGCAAATGATTGGCTCTGGATCCCCTTGCACTTATTGGTGCTTATTATTGTTTTGCCGCCAATTATGGCGACCTGGCGCAAAGATACCCATTTAGAAATCAAAGCTAACGCCCTCAATGTTAGGAAGCTATTGTTATTCGTTTGGCTGAGCGTACCGGTGTTGTTCCTTATCCAATTTATACTTACCGAGATTAACAACCAGACAAGCCTAACCGTTCAACTACCAACGTCTCTTGATCTCTTTCCGTTTATTGCGATTTCGATAGCCATCTCACTAACATTTTTGGCTGTCATCGGCGCTCTCCTCAAGGCCTTTATGGGCAAAAAGTAAGCAACGAGCCGCCCTAAGCTGCTTGTCCTTTGCCGACCAAGCTGTTACATTAATGTCAATATGTCAGATGCAAATCGCATTTCTCTCAATCCAGATGGTTACATTGAAGCGACTATCGTAGGTGACCAAACGAAGATGTCGTTTGAACATATGCACCTTGCCGCCGAAGAAATGATGGATCTTCTGCAAAAGCAAGGTAATCGACGGGTGGGCCTGATAGATGTCACCAACCAAGGTAAATTTTCAGCTGAGTCCAACAAGGAAGCTATGCAAATCCTGGAGACGTTACCCTACGACAAGCTGGCTATCTTTGGTGCCCACAAAGTCCTTGCCCAGGTAATTAACGGAATAATTCTAGCCATGGGCAAATCTGCCAACACCAGATTATTCGCCGATCGGCAATCTGCCTTGGCCTGGTTGCAAGAAACCCCCAACTCGTAGCTTTTGGCTGTACTCCGCTCAAAACTATGCTAAAGTAACGCGCATGAGCAAAGTCTCCCACGACAGCGAAACGCCAGCCCAGGGCCAGCAAGTCATTACGGCCTGTGCTTTTATTCATAAAACTGTTGACGGTTCTGAAACGGTGTTTTTGCCCAAGCGGGCCGATACTAAAAAGTTTTTACCCGGAAAATACGAGCTGCCGGGCGGCCATATTGATTACGGCGAGGATATTGCGGCCGGCCTAAAACGGGAAATCAAAGAGGAACTTGGTATCGAGGTTCGCCTCGGAGACCCGTTTGCAGTTTTTACTTACACCAACGAGGTCAAAGGCTCGCATTCAATTGAAACTGTCTATTTCGCGCAAGTCGTGGGCGATACAGATGCAATCACCATCGATCCGGAGGACCATTCATCATATGGTTGGTTCTCGGAAGATGAAGCGGTGAACTTGAATGGCAATCAGGCCGACGAAGAAGTAGCCGTCCTTAAGAAAGGTTTCGCGCTGCTTCGGGGCGAGTCTCCCGAGTTTTAGCCATGCAGCCAACAATACTCTTTTTCCAAGGCGCGGGTGACGGAGCATACGACGAAGATCACCGGCTCGTAGACAGCCTACAGCAAAGCGTTGGCAATAAATACCGTGTTATATATCCAAAAATGCCAGACGAAGGCATGCCTGATTACACGCAGTGGAAACCAGTAATCGCCAAAGCGATAGAAGACTCCAGTGAACCCCTGATATTGGTCGGCCATTCACTCGGAGCGTACTTCCTTGTTAGATACCTCAGCGAAGAGACCTTGCAAAAACCCATCCGTAGCATTCACTTAATTGCCCCGCCCTACCCATGGGGTGACAAAAACTGGGAATTTGAAGACCTTACACTGCCGGATAACTTCGGCGCCAAGCTGCCAAAAACCAAAATTTTCCTATACCATAGCCGCGATGACCAAATTGTCCCCTTCGCCCACATGGCGCTTTACGCTGAGGCTGTGCCTAACGCCGCTACACGTACTACGACCGACGGTCATCAGCTTGGCAATAATCTAGCCGTTGTCGCGGCTGACATTGTTGATTAGCTGCAGATGAACCACATACTGCATGAGTGCGGCGATGCTTAGAGCATCAACAATCTCACCATTCTGTATCATAGTAGCGACCTCTTCGAGGCTAAAAGCGTGGACTCTGGTAATACCCTCTTCTACTTTTTCATTATGGTCAGTTTCACTCAGACCTTGCGTCTCGTAGACATAGGCCACGGAATCAGTTATGCCATTCATTGATTCAAACTGACCGATTTTGTGCCATGATTCTCCCGTCATACCGGTTTCTTCTTCAAGCTCACGCTTTGCGGCAATGAGCGGCTGCTCACCTTTTTCAACACCGCCTGCTGGAATCTCCCATGCCTCATGCTGGGTCGTATAGCGAAACAGTTTGACCAGCAAAATTTTATTCTCGCTGGTTACAGGCACTACAAAAACACTCGTGCCGCACTCTACGACATTATATGTAGCTTCTTTGCCATCAGGCCGGATTACCTGATCCTGGCGTACTTTATACCAGGGGTTCTCGAGTACATACTTAGAGCCAAGTTTTTGCCATTGGTTGTGCTTCATATCTTCAAGTTTAGCAATTTTGTCACAATAACCCCATGCCCGGCACTCTCCTTGCTTATGCTTTGAGCTAAGCATAAACTTATATGTATAAAGGAAGTCATACGATGAGAATGTCTATCAGAAAAAGTTTGATTGTAGCCGCGACGGTATTTTCGCTTGCCGTAGCAATACCAACAGTTGCAGCTGCTATGCCAGCACGTGCCGCAGAAGCCCAGGAAACCGCCAAGACACACTTGGCTGATGCTAAGCTCAAAGCCTGTCAGAACCGTGAGAAAGTTATTACAAATATCATGGCTCGCCTTGGTAGCCATGGCCAGAAACAAATCGAACTCTTTAACAAGATTGCCGAACGAACCGAAACTTTTTATACCGACAAAGGCAAGACCCTCGCTAACTATGACGCTCTGGTTGCCGATGTTACAGCTAAGAAAGCAGCCGCCCAAGCGGCAGTCGATGCAGCCAAGTCGATGGTACCGGAGTTCAAGTGCGACGGGACTGATCCGAAAGGCGTTGCTGCCAGCTTTAAAGACAAACTAAAAGCACAAAACGACGCCCTTAAAGCCTACAAAACAGCCGTGAAGGATCTTATCGTTGGTGTGAAAAGCGCGCAACGTTCAACGGGAGGTGACCAGTAATGCGACATACGCGTAACCAATCCGGATTTTCTGTTATAGCGCTTGCACTTGTTGTACTAGTCATTGGAGTGCTCGGTTTTGCCGGCTACACCGTTTACAACCGGCAAAACAACGAGCCCAGCAGTAGCAATACCAACCCTGTCAGCCAACCTCCGGCTGTCAGTGACGCACAAACACCCCCTGAAGTGAACTCAACAAGTGATCTGGACAAGGCGCTAACCGTACTGGACCAGACCGACACCAGCTCGAGCAGTGATTCTGCGCAACTTGATTCGCAACTACAGTCATTCTAGACGCTATTTGCAAAAGCTGACCGGTCGGTCTAAAATTAGACCATGCGGTCAGATAATTTATCACGTACTCAACAAGCACGACGCCACGATATTATCCAAGCGGCTATAGAGATTATTAATAGCCAGGGCTATGCTGCTGCTTCGATTATGACAATTGCCAAGCAGGCACAGACCAGCAAGAGTACGGTGCTATACCACTTCGCTTCAAGAGATGAGCTAATCCAGGCGGTCATCGGTTCCGTCTACTCGGACGGCGCTGCCTACATGAAGCCCCGCATCGATGCCGTAGCCACAATGAAAGATAAACTGCACGCTTACATCGTTTCAAATATCGAGTACCTGGCTCTGCACACCGAGCAAATTGCTGCCGTACATCAGATAGTACTCAATACGCCCTCGGCTGACTATGGCGCCGATTCGGTCCAGCGGCTGGAACAGCTGTTTGTAATCGGCCAGGCCGCTGGTGAGTTTGGCAAATTTGATGCAAAAATCATGGCCGTATCCTTACGCCACGTAATTGATGGCGCCTCGTTCTATATACTACGCAATCCCGAAATTGACATTGGCACCTACGCGGGATCAATTAGCCAAATGTTCAAAAAAGCTACTAAAAAGTAAGGAGTACGAATATGAATCAGCAGCTACAAACCCCTATTAGCAACGCTATGCGCATTTCCAAGGTGTTTATTGCCTGGAATGTGGCATTTTTTATAGTCGCGCTGCTCCTAAAAAATTCAATTGCCGATGATGCAGTCGGTTCGGTCTTCTTGCGGGGTGGCCTGTATGCGCTCGGAGGACTTATCCCCGTTTACTTGCTCCGTCAAATGGCCCGCGGCAAACGAAGCGCCTGGATACGCCTGAGTATAATTTCGGTTTTGGCACCACTCGGGGTGGTTGCTTTTATTATCTTCACCCCACATTTGCCTGTTTGGTTTGATGCCGGACAGGTAGGCAGCGGCCTGATGCTAGCGTCGATTGCGGCTATTATTCTGCGCAAGCCGGTGCGGGCATCATTCGCAAAATAGCACTTGCTATACTAAACCCATGGCAGAGATTAAAACGCTAAAAAACGACGCCAGCGTCCTGGATTTTATCAACTCGGTTGAAGACGAGGCGAAAAAGCAGGACAGTTTGGCACTCCTAAAGATTTTCGAAGATTGCACCAATGAGCCAGCCGTCATGTGGGGCAGCAGCATTATCGGTTTTGGCAGCTATCACTACAAATCAGAGCGCAGCGCCCAAGAGGGTGACTGGCCGCTGACCGGCTTTTCGCCGCGCAAACAAAACCTTACCTTATATTTTATGCATGGCTTTGACAGCTACAACACTAAGCTAGAAAAACTCGGCAAACACAAAACCAGCAAAGGCTGTTTGTATATCAAGCGACTGGCTGACGTCGACATTGATGTCCTGAAGTTTTTGATTGCCGATTCTACGCAGTATATGAGGAGAAATAATGCCTCGTAAACTCACTAAGCTGAAAGTTGTTTAGACTGCAGGCTTAGGCGCGACAAAGCGGATTTGCTCTTGGCCGTCATCTACGCACTGCTCGAATTCGGGGTGGATTGGTATCAATTCAACCAGACCTTGCATGCTGAGGCGAGGAGTCGTCATGCCAAGGCTGAGCATTGATGGCACAACTGGAACTTCATCTTCATCGACCATTGCAACCAGTGGCAGCTCATTGACGCCAATAGTTTCGTGATTCATAAGTATAAAGGCAGATACGCCAAGCACACCAAGAAACTCGCGAACATGCTTGTTATCGCCAAAAGGGCTAATAAGGTCTTCTGGGGCCGCTTCAATAACTGTAAAGCCTCGCCTGTTTAGATGAGTATCAAACCAGCGTGTGCGGTTAGGATGCCAATGCTTTAAGGTGGCCGGTACGATAGTGGCTTTGTTCATTTCAGGTGCGTGGTAATTTCCCATGCATACTTTATACCACATAAATGGTATAGTTTTCTTAATGAAACCACGTCTAATTATCCAGCAGCAGCTAACTGCCTTCACTAACAAATACGAAGTCTACACGGTTGGCACCGCCGATACTAAGGGCGGCCTGGTGGCTTTTGCCCAGCAAAAACGCTTAGCCCTAAAAGAAAAGGTCTGGTTTTACAGCGATGAATCTAAAAGCGACGAACTCTTTTCCTTCCGGGCAGAAAAAGTCATGGACGTCCACGGCCGCTACCTGGTTGAAAGCAAGGACGGCAAACAACTGGGCGCCTTCCGTAAAATCTTTGGTAAATCACTACTCAACAGCACCTGGGAAATCCTCGACGGTGACCAAGTGGTATTAACAGTATCCGAAAGCAACCACACTCTAGCCGTAGCCCGACGGGTTATTGGCTTTGTACCGATTGTTGGTGACATCGCCGAAGTGCTAATGGCATTTATGAAATACCACTTCGTCTTCAAAGACAATAGCGGTAACATCGTAGGCAAATATCAAAAGAACACCCTCTTCCGCGACCACTACACGCTCTCGATGGACGATGCCACCTACGAAAAACTCGACTGGAAACTCTACGCCGCCATGGCTGTCGCTTTGGACGCCCTGCAAAGCCGCTAAGCGCGCCCAAAAAGCGTAGAATAGAGCTATGCTCCATAAATATCCGCCGGTAGTTGTGGTCGACGAGAACGACAATGTCACTGGTTTTGCATCGCTGGAGAAGGTCTGGCGCGACGGCTTGTACCATCGAGTTGCATCGGTCTTTGTGCAAGATAATCATGGCTGCTTCTTGTTACAGTTGCGTTCCGGCAATGTTAAAATCTACCCCGGTTGTTGGGACCATGCCGCCGGTGGTCATGTCGACCAAGACCAAACCTATGAGCAAGCCGCCATCACTGAACTAGCCGAGGAAACCGGTCTTCATGACCAACAGCTAACCGTTTTAGGCACCCATCGCACTAATACTACTGAGCATGGTCGAACAATCAATCAGTTTGAGCGGGCTTATCTGGCGCGTGTTCACCACGACATCAAACTCACACCAAAGCCCGATGAAGTCAGCAAGCTGCAATGGTTTACGACCGCTGAGCTTAAAGCAGCAATTGCCCAGGAACCTGAAAGTTTTACCCCTGGCTTACTCTTTGGCTTACGCGAGTATTTTAAGATATAGTGGAAGCTAACATGTCGCTCGACCTACACAAACACCTAGCCAAAAAACCAATCAAAAACTCCATCGACCGGCTGATGGTGTTGGCCGCAATCGCCCACCCGCTAACGGCCACGCCGCAAGTCTATGACATCTACACCAACAAAAGTGCGGCCGGCGTTTCACTACTGACCTGGCTTTGTTTTATGCTGCTAGGTTTGGTGTTTTTGGCTTACGGCATTGTTCATCGACTAAAGCCATATATTCTGACTCAAATCATATGGTTTGCGGTTGATGCATTGGTAGTAATTGGTATTTTATTGTATCGTTAAATCGTATGCGTGAAATAGAAGTTAAAGCCAAACTCAACCAGCCGGATAGCGTTCTACAAGCAGCCGCCAAACTCGGTATTAGCTTTGGCGAGCCAGTTCGGCAAGAAGACACAACCTATGTGCAGCACCACGATTACAGCAAACCGGATTGGAATATTTTCCGATTACGCAGCACCCAAGGCCGCACATTATTAACCATGAAATTTAAAGCCTCCGATCGCACTCACGACAACCACGAATACGAGACCGTGGTCAGCGATCGCCAGCAAGCCGAAAATATGCTGCTGCGGCTTGGTTACAACCGCGATGTCGCCATCAACAAAAACCGGCGCATAGCCAAATATCAGGATTACGAGATTTGTCTGGATGAAGTAGATGGTTTAGGCAAATTTATCGAAATTGAAAAGCTGGCCGAAGACACTGTTGATGTCGATGCCATACAAACCGAACTATGGAAGCTACTCGAGCAACTTGGCGTTTCAAAAGCCGACGAGGTCACCCGCAGCTATAACGTGCTGGTGCGTGACAACTTAGTGAAACACTAGTGTTATGATAGACAGCATGGTGTTTTGGATCGCTATCGCTGCCGCATTGGGTTGTGCCATCTGTAATGGCATCGCGTCAGTACTCCAAAAAGTCAGTGCCGACAAAGAAAAAAAGGTCACTTCCCTCCACGCCCGTTTATTCATACGATTGCTCCATGACCTGCCGTACATTGCCGGCTTGGCAATCGACGGCATAGCCTGGATCCTGACGCTTATCGCCGTCCACTACCTACCACTGTTCGTTGTCCAGCCAATCACCGCTTTTAGTGTTGTGGTCACCATTATGATTGAGCGCGTCTTCTTCCGGCGACGGCTTAACCGCAGCAACTTACTGTCAATTGGCTTGATAATCCTAGGGTTACTACTCCTGGCATTTACGGCTACCCCCGAAACCGCTCACCCAGTTGCCAACACCACTAAGTGGCTCATTGCATTAGCGCCGTTGGTTTTAGCAGCCGCTGGGTCGTATTTTGTAAAGCGCCGCGAAGAATACGCCACTGCCGTTTTAGCTGGCTTGAGCGGCCTAGGGTTTGGCGGCACAGCCGTGGTTGGGCGCATGCTAGAGTTTGACCGGCCGTATTGGCACCTCTTATATAACCCGCTGTTTTTCTCGATTATTGCCTACGGCCTGATCGCCATACTGTTATTCACCGTTGCCCTACAGCGCCAGCATGCCAGTATCGTTAACGGCGTGATGATAACCTTCGAAACGCTAGGCCCAGCAATTATCGGCTTGCTGTTCTTGGGAGACCACCCCAAAGGCGACATGTGGATTGTTATGGTAGTCGGTGCGATTGTGGCGGTTGCCGGGACATTATTGCTGGTTGGCTTCCCGCCAGCCAGACCGGTTGGCCAGGCCGACAAAAATTACGCCTAATCCAAACACCGGTGCTACACTAAAGCTATGTCAGCATTCAAGCTACACCGGACCGGCGGTAAGGGCGAGTGGGAGAATATAAAGCCGTCAAAACGCAATGGTTGGCAACGGCTGGCTGCATCAACACATAGCATTGTTACTCCGGGTAATGTTTTGACAGTTAGCGGCTTTGCGTTAGCTGCCTATGGCTTGGTTGCACTGGCTCATCAACACTACTGGTCAGGCTTGCTCATTGGTGGCCTGGGCAGATTTTTCGATATTGCCGATGGTTTTGCAGCTGACCGAACCGGCACAAAAAGCCCGCTCGGTGAATCACTCGATGCTGGTTTTGACAAACTGGCAACTGCTCTAGCCATCCCGGCGATTATTATCTCTAAAGCCTGCCCGTGGTGGGTAATTATAGCGCTGGCCGTGCCACAGCTTATTATCACGATCATTGGTGGCGCTCATCTTTTGCGTGGCCAACGCTTACACCCCTCTCCGGCCGGTAAGCTGAGCATGCTGTTAACTTGGTTTAGCTTGGCTATCTTAGTGGCTGCCCGGGCGCTTGAACAACCCTCTACTGGGCTGCTTTCGATATTTGGGTATCTGATCGCTGCCACTGCGATCGTGCTGGGACTCAAGGCAATAATTGGTTACCTGCACCCGCGGACAAAACGCTAAGCATAAGCTATACTGGCAATATGGAACCCGCGATTCAAGTGCAAGATGCTTCGGTTGTTGCCGACAAGACAACCATCCTCAGCCACCTCAGCTTTACGATTCCGGCCGGATCAATTACCGGGCTGCTCGGCCCCTCCGGCGCCGGTAAAACCACACTTATTCGGCTGCTGCTTGGGCTTAAGAAGCCGACCGACGGCACTGTTTCGGTGCTTGGCCACAAGCCTGGAGCTAAACCACTGCACACTAAAATTGGCTACGTTACCCAGTCACCGTCTGTGTATAACGATTTAAGCGTCCGCGAGAACCTGTCATACTTCGCCGCATTGGTTGGCGCCAACCGGAAGATGATCCGCGAGACAATCAAACAGGTAGACCTGGGGCCGCAAAGCGACCAGCTGGTAGCCAGTTTGTCGGGTGGCCAGAAAGCTCGCGTTTCATTGGCCGTCGCCTTGCTCGGCGAACCACAACTACTACTGCTCGACGAACCAACGGTCGGGCTCGATCCAATATTGCGCCGAGACTTGTGGGATTTTTTCCGGATGTTAGCCGGCAAAGGCACCACAATTGTCATCTCCAGCCACGCCATGGATGAAGCCGACCGCTGTAACGAACTACTGTTCCTGCGCGGCGGCAGCTTACTGGCCAGCGGCAAACCAAAAGAACTACGCAAACTATCAAGCAGCCGATCAATGGAAGCTGCGTTTATAGCATTGGCAGGTAAGAAGTGAGCCTTCACCGAACATTTGCTACTAGCTTACGCATTTTACGCCAGCTACGTCATGACCATCGCACTCTTGGCCTGGTGCTGTTCATGCCCAGTATTTTACTGATTGTGTTGCACTACGTTTTCTTCGACCGAGTCGCCCTATTTAGTACGGTCGCTCCGCAGCTGCTTGGCGTCTTACCCTTTGTCTTAATGTTCATCGTCAGCTCGGTAGCCGTGCTCCGTGAGCGCTCATCTGGCACCCTCGAGCGACTCCTGGTGTCTCCAGCCAGTCGCCTGGATATTATTGTTGGCTATGGCTTAGCCTTCGCCGTCCTGGCGCTAGTACAAACTGCCTTAGCTAGCTTTATCACCGTTACTTTTCTTGGCGTAGTAATAGTCGGCGGTTTTGCTAGCCTGCTACTATGCACTACACTGGCCGGCCTGCTGGGCATGGCGTTTGGCCTGTTGTTTAGCGGCTTTGCGCGCAATGAGTTCCAGGCCGTCCAATTTATGCCAGCCTTCGTACTGCCGCAATTTCTCACCTGCGGCCTGCTGGTGCCCCGCGAAACCATGCACCAAGCATTGCAGTATTTTGCCGACATCATGCCAATCACCTATGTGGTTGATGCCATGCAGCGGGTCCAGCAGTTTGCGACCATCGACAACGACCTACGACGTGACATTTTAGTTCTAGTAGGCTTTACCCTACTGGCAATTGTGCTCGGCGCTTTGTCGCTACGAACCAGCGAAAAATAAAAAGCGCCCGGGCTTTCTGCCGGACGCTTTTTACTTACTATAGCTTGTACTTAGGGAACCAGGTGGCCAATGCAGGTGTTGCCATGGCTGTCACTGTTGGTGCCGTCAGGGCAGGTTGTGTTGCTCCAAGTGACACCGGTTAGATTAGCTGTTGATAGATTAGTTTCTTCTAGATTAGTCCCATTGAAATGGGCGCTGCTGAAGTTTGTGCCGCTAGCAGACAAGCGCCATAGTCGTGAGTCTCCAGTGAAGGTAACACCACTAAAGTTAGCATTGTCGATTGAAGGAGGATCGATGAAGGGATTACCGGATTGGATTATCACCGAATCTAACGTCATGCCACTAAAGTTAGCTCCAGTGAAATTGATACCGACAAAGCTAAATTCGGAGCCGCCTCCGATATCAGCCGTCCGCATGTCGACACCACTTAAGTTGGCGTTTTTTAGCCAGCTTTCAAACTTCGTATTAGTGAAAGTAGCGTTCCTGAAATCCATTTGGTAGGCCGGATCCCCTGGCACAGCAGTACCGAACTCTTTTAAGCTAGCATTCGTGAAATTGGCATGCTGGAAGTATGTTTTGTCAGCTGTAATGCTCAGTAAAGATGCCCCGCTAAAGTTAGTGCCGTCGAAATTTGCCTCGGTGGCGTTGATCGGAGTATTAGTGGTATTAAAGGTGATGTGCGTATTGCTAAGGTCAGCGTCTTTGAACTTACTGCCGTGTAAATTCGCATTGTCAAAGGTGGCGCCAGAGAAGTTCATCCCGGTCATGTCATGATAGCTAAAATCAGCCGAGGTTATGTTGGCATTTGCTAGGTCCTGACGGATCCCACCAACACCATTGCCCTGCGCGCTCCAGTTAAGCGCAGTTTCCTGGTTGCTGCAGGTTTGAGCTGGTGTCGCTTCGCTGTCGACCACTCGCAGTGAGCCTTTGACATTAGTTAAGCCAGCGCCATTACGATAACATGCGTGAATTTTACCGTCATTGCCGGCTGGAATTGCCGCCTGGACTAAGGCAGTTGTTGCACCACCGACTACAGCTGCAGCAGCTACAGCCACCACAAAACCAAGCTTCTTGTTGAGTTTTATATTCATACCCATCCCCCTTATGCTTAATATCTACATACCGTAGTATGCGCCATAATTTAGGGAAGTGTAATTTTTACATTGGCAATTTAATAGTGAAGCTCGAGCCCTTACCCTTGACTGAGGTCGCTGAAATATCACCGCCGTGCTGCTCAACAATCTTTTTCGCCAAAGCCAAGCCGATGCCGTGGCCGCTGACATGTTGGGTGCTGCGCGATTGGTCAGCCCGGTAAAAACGGTCAAAAATCTTGCGTAAATCGTATGGCCGGATTCCTGGGCCCTCGTCGCGAACGCTTAAAATTGCCTGTTTTGACTTCTTGCTGGCACTAACATATACTTTGCTACCCTCGGGACTGTATTTGATAGCATTGTCCAGCAAAACCACCACTGCTTGCGCCAAAGCCTGGCGGTCGGCCATAACCATAACTGGCTGTGATGAATCTTCGATTGCAATATTGCGCGCCAAGGCGGTCGGCATCACCCAGTTCATGGCGTCATTTGTAATATCTTGCAATGAAACCGGCTCATGGGGTGCCTCATCGGTAGCATCTTGCCGAGCCAATTTTAGCAGAGCATCAGTCAGAGATTTGAGCTTGGCCACTTCTTCAACATTTTCACCAAGCACTTCGCGAGCTCCAGACAGTGTCAGTTTTTTGTTGCGTAATGCCACTTCGTTGGTGGTTTGCATGGCGGTCAGCGGCGTGCGCAGTTCGTGCGATGCATCACTAATAAATTGCGCCTGGGCTTCCATGCTGTCTTCTATAGGCTGCAGGGTACGGCGCGCCAAATAGTAACTTAATACAGCACCGGCAACCAAGACCATAAGGTTAGCGAAGATAAAACGCATAAGTAACGCATGCCGGCCTTCGTCAATCCGCTGCTTGAGAAAATCGTTGAGCCGTGTTGAAGTACCAAATTCACTTGAAACCATCACGTCTCTGCGCTCGCCTTCAGCTGACATATGGGGTGGAATCTGCCGGCCTAATGCCCGCGACGAAGTGTTATATGACACAATCGTAAAACTCAGGCTCATAACCATGATAATAAGCAAGTATGAGGCCGCCAACCGGGCGGTCGTTGAGCTAAAAAACTTCTTAATCATTTTGCCGTCGATGTTCCGTGGCAGCCGTGCATCTTGGGCCATGTCTACTTACCTTTCACCGCTTCAATTTTGTAGCCAAAACCACGTACCGTATGGATCAGGCTAGGTGCGTCAAACGGTTTGTCGACCTTGGCACGCAAATAGTTCATAAAGACCTCGACATTGTTTGGCAAAACGTCAGCATCGAAGTCCCAGACATGGGTAATGATGTTGTTTTTACTGAGGACTTTGCCCTGGTTACGCATTAGGTATTCTAGTATGGCATACTCTTTGCTCGACAAATGCACCGCTTGTTGAGCCCGCAAGACACTGCGGCTCGACGGATTAAGTGTTAGGTCACCGACCACTAGAGTACCGTCGGCAGCTTCGTGAGGCCGCCGCAGCAACGCTCGGATTCGAGCTAGCAAGACTTCAAATGAAAAGGGTTTTGCTAAATAGTCATCGGCACCTTGGTCCAAGCCTTTTACGACATCGCGATTTTGGTCGCGGGCAGTCAGCATTAAGATCGGCGTATGTATACCTTCGGCCCGTAAACGACAGCAAACTTCGTAGCCGTCCATTTTTGGCATCATTACATCAAGCAAGATTACATCGTACTCTTCGGCAAGTGCGCTGTGATAGCCCTCTTCGCCGTCAAAGCAAACATCGACGGCGTAGGATTCTTGCTCAAGCCCCTGTTTGATAGCTTGGGCGATGCGATGTTCGTCTTCGACAACTAAAATTCTCATAGTCTCATGATAGCCGAGCTTTGCTTAAAACTTCCTTAAATTATTAACCCCTTGCGCGAGGTGTGCGCAAGGGGCGTTTATGTGATCGGTTCGATTAGTTAGGCGAAACTGGGTATTGATTCCGGCCAAACCGTAGCCACCAGCCGGCGGCCGCGGGCGCTCAATTTGATCCAAATATCACGCTGAGCGAGCCGAACCTGCACCAAACCTTTGTGCTGCAAAGCGTGGACAATATGCGACAAACGCTTGCGGTCTAGGCTCAAAGATTCGGCCAAGTTGGTAAAGTCCTCTTCGCCACTTTCTACTACTTGTTGGAGTACTAGGGCGTAGTCTGCGGGCATTTCAAGCGCGGACATCAGCGGCTCCCGTCTTTTTATGAGCTGGTCGGCGGAACCAGTTTTTTAGGTCTTTGAGCCGTGTGTCATCGGCACTGTAGGTTTCATAGTCGAGCGCCAGACCGGTTTCGCGCGACAACTTTGTGTAAAGATTGGCATGCGTCATTATTACCCTCCTTTTGCTTATCTTTTGCTTCCTCTGCGAACGGATCGCCCCGAAGCTATTGATATCGTAGCGGGTAAAGGCTTAGATTAGCCTTAAAATAATCAACTTTGCTGATGCTCAGTTTTTTGTTCGCTGCTTGACTGGATATCACTCACGTAGCGCTTGACTACATTAGAAATAAAATCTTCCGAGCCAACACCGCTGCCGCTGGAGATACCGGGCTGTTCGGTTTGTCGTCCCGAAGCCCTTTTTCCAGCTTGATTTTTTGATGATGCCATTTGTCTTACCTCTACGCCGAGACAATCACTTATTGTCTACCAGGTTTTTGTTAGCACTTACAAGTTTGATAATAGTTACGGCTATAATTCTTGTCTGTAATATTTTTCACAACTCCACCTTAGCGCGGCAATTTTATGGTAAATGTCGTACCTTCGCCAAGTACCGACTTAACGCGGATCGTGCCGGCATGGAGCCCGACAATTTTCTCTGCCCAATATAATCCCAAGCCAGAGCCCTCGGTGGCATCAGATAGCGGGTTGCTCAACCGTGAGAACTTGTGAAAAATCGCTTCAATTTCATTACTCGAGATACCGACGCCCTGGTCCTTAATAATTATCGAAACGGTTTTGTCGGTTCCGCGCACCGTCACCCTGATTGTTTTGCCGGTCTCGGTGTATTTGCAGGCGTTATCGAGGACATTATCGAGCACCATGCGCATACGGTCGCTATCAATACGAGCCTTTACTTGCGGCGTCTTTGAGACAAACACCAGTGTTTGTTGCCGCTCGGCAAACCGTGAAGCCTGTTCGTTCAGAATATTTTTGACTAGTCTCACGACGTCGGTCGAAGCCTTGTGGAGCTGAACTTTACCGGCGTCAATCCTGGCGACCTGCAGCAAATCATTGACGATTCTGATCTGCCGTTCGTTACTTTCATAAGCTGTTTGGACAAACATTTCCTGGCCCGGAGTCAAATCGCCAGCATACCCCTGGAGTAGCATTGCTAAATACTGCTTAACACCGGTAGCCGGTGTTCGCAGTTGGTGTGAGGCCAGTGAAATAAACTCATCTTTGGCCTGGTTAAGCGCCATCAGCTGGGTCCGTTGTTCTGTCAGGGCAGCGGTTTTGACCTCAAGCTCCTGGCGGCGCTCCATCGACAAGCGCAGATCGTTGATGTCGGTGGTCGAGCCGATCCACATCATAATCTGGCCTTTTTTGTCTTTCATGGGCGTAATGCGGGTAATATGCCACCGGTAGCTGCCATCTTTACGACGTAAGCGACTCTCGTATTGAGCAATTTTACCGGCCTTGACTGCCTGATCCCAGGCATGGTCTGAAGCCGGCAGATCTTCATGGTAAACCATGCTGTCACGTACTTTACGGCTGGCCATCAGTTTTGCCAGTGGCAAACCGCTATACCGCTCCCACTGCGGGTTCATATAATTAGCTTGGCCATTAGGCAGAATCGTAAAAATCATCTGCGGCATTGATTCGGCCATAAAGCTCAGCTGCCGGGCAGCATCCTCGATGCGTTTACGAGTCAGCACCTGTTCAGTCACATCAACCGCGTGTACAAATATGCCGTTCAAGATACCGTCCTGGCCCCGCATAGGTTGATACATAAAGTTAAGATAAACCGAACGAACCGAGTCGTCTTTGTCGTTGCGACGGAGCATGACCAGTTGTTCGCGGCCCTCATAAGGCTCGCCGGTCTTATAAACCCGGTCAAGTACTTCGTAAAAACCCTGGCCGGCCAACTCCGGCAAAGCCTGGCGTATTGTTTTGCCGACAATTTTGCGTCCGGGCCCAACCAGTTCCATATAACGCTCATTAGCCATGGCAAAGATGTGACGCGGACCCCGCAGAACGGCAATAATTGCCGGCGTTTGCATCAACAACTCGTACATACGGCCGCCATCGACGCTTGCGTCCGTCTGTCCATCCGGTTGTGCACCCGCTGCCATTGCCTGCCGCCTCCTCGAATTGGTATCGCTGTGTACTTTAAGGATAACAGACTAGCAACACTTGCACCATCAGACTCGAGCGTGCTATAAATGCCAACAGAGGTAATGGGTCACTATGAGCAAAGTCACAAAACAGCTTCAAGAGTTCAAGAAATTCATTCTACGCGGCAATGCCGTCGATTTGGCCGTGGCCTTTGTGATTGGCGCCGCCTTTAACGGCGTTGTCCAATCAATTGTCAGCGATTTTATCACCCCGCTTATTGGCGCCATTAAGGGCCAAGACGCACTGGCTAACGGCGAACTGTTTTTCCGCGGCCAACATTTTTTGTACGGCCATTTTATTAACACCCTAATTTCGTTTGTGATTGTTGCCGCAGTTGTTTTCTTCTTGGTTGTCCAGCCAATCAACAAGTTTATGGCCCACGTCAAACCGGCCGACGAAGCCGACAAGCCATCAGAGCGCCCCTGCCCCGCCTGTTTGGCAGCCATTCCGTCAGCCGCCACCCGCTGCAAATTCTGTACTACCCGCTTTGATAAAAAAGGCGTCATTCTAGCCAAACAGTCGAGTTAGCCTAATAACTGTGCTATAATCACCCCTGTTGCGCACCCGTAGCTCAGCGGATTAGAGTACTTGGCTTCGAACCAAGGGGTCGCAGGTTCGAATCCTGCCGGGTGCACCAAACATAAGCACTATAGACGGTGCTTATTTTTTTGTTTAAGATTGGCTTATGGAGTCAAAACAAAAAGGATTTAGCATAGTCGAAGGGCTACTGTTACTAATTGTTACAGCTATTATTGGCTTTGTCGGTTGGTATGTCTGGCACAGCAGAAGTACAAAAAGCGAAGCCCCTACTCCAGTACCTACCAGCAAAGCCTCAAATTCCGAAACTGAAACCGATACTAAGACTACAGATCCATATTCTGGCTGGAAGTCCGCAACATCGTCTCGAGCCAAGTTCTCAATTAAATATCCTAGCAACTGGGTTTACACTGAAACCGTAGGCAACAAGGATAATGTTGAGCACATAGTGCTCGATGGTCCCAACTTCTATGTAACGATTGATAGTTTCAATGGCAGCGATGTTGCCAATGGCGGTAACCCAGCTACAAAATGCGATGATTGCCAAGAAGTATCAAAAACTGAAGCTTTTAGTGCTGGCAGGCTCGGTCTGGTTAGTTTAGAAACGATTATTTACAAGTTAGATAATGGAGCAGGCAATGCCCTGGTTCTTAGGCAAGCAAACGGAACATATTATTTGACCTCCCCTGTGGCTACTGGTATCAAAACGAGCTTTCGGGGCATTAGTAAGTTAGACTCACTTCAGGCTTATCAAAATGAGTCCACCTCTCAATTTGCGGAGAACTCAGATCTAGCAACTGCTAAGTTGATACTTCAATCTGTAAGCTATTAGTTTGGCTCTAACTTTGTACACTATGCTGTACCATAGGGTAAGTAATATGAAAAAGTTATTCACGACAATATTTCCGTTCGGCTGGCTAACAGCACTCCTCGAAGTCCTGTTAGTAGCTTCTATCTTTATTTCGCTGAAAGATCCATGGGCAAAGGGCATTGCATTAGTACTTGCGGCCTTAGTCTATACTTGGACAGTAATTAACTACCACTATAAGCAGGCGACTGCTCCATGAGAAATTCATGGCTTGTCCTGTCATTCGTCGGACTGCTAGCGCTGTCACTGATGACTTTACTTATCACCTTCCTGGTCCGCAAAGGCTTGCCGACCGTTTTTGTGCTGTTCGTATTGTTTGTGCTGGTGAGCGTTTTTTACGGCGTGCAAATTGTTGCCACCGGCGCTAAGCCTGGCATTCCAATGACACCTTTGATTATGGGTCTGTTGTTAGCCGTTGGTATATTGAGTGCGGTTGGCAACCTGGCGCTCTACAAAGCCGCCGCTGACTCACCAAACCCCGGTCTGGTAGTTGGTATTCTTGGCTTGCAAGGTGGCTTAGTCGCGGCGCTGGCTGTCTATGTCTTTAAGGATAAGCTGACTAGCCTGCAGCTGTTTGGTATTGCACTAGGTATTGTGGCTGTTGCCATCATCGGTCTAGGCGCCCGGACACCTAAAGAAGCCAAAGCGCCAGAAAAAATCCAAGCGGCAGTTGTAGCCGAGGAAGTTAGCAAATAGCCATGGCTAGCTTTGAGACTACACTCTACGCAATTAGCGATTGGACGATCTTGCACTTACCCATGGATGTTAGCTCGCAATTGCCATCGCGTGGCCAGGTTATGGTCAAAGGCACCGTCAACCACACCCCTTTTGCGCACCCGCTCGAACCCGATGGCAACGGCGGCCACTGGCTAAACGTCGATAAAACCTTACAAAAAACCGCCACCGTCAGCGCTGGCGACAAAGTTGCAGTCACGCTCGAATCGACTAAAGACTGGCCAGAACCAGTTATCCCAGCCGATGTCCAAAAAGCCATCGATGCTGACCAGCAAGTCGCCGAGCTATGGGCCGATGTCACACCAATGGCCCGCTGGGAATGGCTGCGTTGGATCGACTCAACCGCCAACGCCGAAACCCGGCAACGACGCATCGAGGTTTCCTGCTCCAAGTTGCTATCCGGTCTGCGCCGCCCATGCTGCTTTAATCGCAATATGTGCTGCGTGCCCCAGGTATCTAAGAACGGTATTTTGCTCGAACCTGCAAATGACCGCAGTTAAGACTAGCGTATACGGTGTCCATATCGACGAGCATGGTGATGTGCTGCTTATCAGAGATGCTAATTCATTGCTTTGGGGTTTCCCTGGAGGTCATACTGAGGCAGGCGAAACCCACATTGACGCATTACGACGTGAACTGCTAGAGGAAACCGGGCTGCATGTTATGGGTAATATAACCTACATCACTGAGCAGAGCGATGCTGCAAAACAACGACACTTTTATCGTATTAAACTCCGGGGCCGACTGTCACAAAAAGCCAATAGTGCCGATATTATCGATGCGGCCTACTTCCAAATATCCAACCTTCCGGCACTGCTTGCCCCTGGAGTGCAGAGCATACTACGGCACCAACACCTCTGGCAAAAACCCGATGTTTCTGCTAAGGTGTAAGGTGTTAATAAGATGCGCACCCGTAGCTCAGCTGGATAGAGCGTTGGTTTCCGGTACCAAAGGTCGCAGGTTCGAATCCTGCCGGGTGTACCACTGATATATGACGAAACGTAATGAAAGTGTCGGTCCATGTGATTACTGGGGTAGGGTTAAACAAGACGCATTTCTCGTATCTTTTCCAATTATTATTTTCTGGTTCATTATATTTACAGTCGAAGCTACGAGCCTATTCTTCCGCAGCTCAAAACGCCAGGAGTGAAAAATGTCGTATGACTTTGCATGCCAACTAGCTTTACTCTAAACTTTAAGCATGAGCACCAGCCAAAAAGGTTTTAGCCGCCTGCAGATTATCGCCGTGATAGTTATTTTGGTTGTCGTGGCTGTCGCCGGTTGGCTCACCTATTCAGCCCTCAAGAAAGATAAGCAGCCGGTAGATAACACCCCCGCTCCTACCGCCCCGCCCAGTCCAACTGCAAGAACACAGGCCACAAAGACTTACACGAACAAAGACTACGGCTTTGGCTTTAAGTACCCTACGACCTGGAGCCTTACTGAGAACTTGGCAGATCTTGGCCGAGGCGCTCTCGAAGGTGCTATTACGATCACCTCACCTTACGGTACTGTCATAACTTTTGCGCCGACCCCTGTTGGCACAAGCGCAGACTGTATAGATCCAAAGACCAGAACCCGAACTGAGCGAACCTGTGCAATCGTTGAGATCCTGACACTGACACAATTCCCTTCGGGTGCTAATCGAAAAACGTACACCTACGAAGCCAAGATAACGCCACCGACTAGCAGTGTATCCGTAGAACCTACTTATGCTGTTGGGATAATCGACAACGCATATGGTCAACCAGTGGTCGGCAAAACTTTATCGCCAGCTATGTCCGACAAGATCCCCACCGCCCATGGTTTTGTGAACATCGATATCAGTGGCCCCAACGACAGTAAAAGAGCCTCAAAACTCTTCTTATATAGCACCGAGGCAGCCGAAGCGGTCTCAGTCCTTAAAACTTTCCAGTACATCCTCTAAGCTGTTTGCCGCTCATGCTCGCCTTCGGCAAATTCTTCAATCGCTTTTGCACAAAAGGCTTCGAGATCATCGGGCTTGCGACTGGTTACGAGGCCCTGGTCAACTACAACTTCTTCATCAACCCAGTCGGCACCGGCGTTCTTAAGGTCGGTTTTGAGACTTGGCCATGAGGTAAGCCGGCGGCCTTTGACAACACCCGCTTCAATTAGCATCCATGGAGCATGGCAAATAGCCGCTACTGGTTTGTGCTGTTCAAAAAAGGCTTTTACAAACGAGACCGCTGCCGGGTTCATACGCAGATGGTCCGGGTTGGCGACCCCACCAGGCAATAATAGACCATCGTAGTCATCGGCTTGCACATCTTCGACTACTGCATCAACTGCCCTCTCGGTACCATTTTTACCCCGTATGCCGCCTGTTGCTTCCGAGACGATTACTACCGTCGCACCAGCATCACGCACTGCTTCGAGCGGTTTTGTTAGCTCTGAATCTTCAAAGCCATTGGTCGCCAGTAGCGCAATTGTCTTCCCGCTTAAATCGTAAGTCTCTGCCATAGCGCCTCCTCTTCTTACTGTGAGCCTCCAGCATAACGCCTGATTTATAAACAAGCTATGAGATATTTCACTGTGCTATGCTTGTTCTATGAAGAAGCGTGAGCAGGCACTGGCCGCTGCCCTTGTTGTAGCCGTCATAGTCTTAGGCGGCTGGATTTATAAAGACAACCACAAACCAAAGCCGGTAACGGCAGCTGTGACCCCTGTACCGACAGAACAGCAGAACCGGACAACCTATGCAAAAGGTATTAATCTGGTAATGCGCACTTACGATGAGTACCGGGGCGACTACCAAACAATCAAGGACAGCCTGTCACCCGAGCTCTACCAGCGCATTGCTAATGAACATCTAGGCCATGATCCGATTACCTGCGGACAAATGTCTAGCCTCCCAGCCACTGGCGGCAACCCTAGGAGCCGGGTTTCGGTCAAAAAAGGCAGCATGCCCAACACGCTTCAAGCCAGAGTTGATAGCCTAACCGAAGAAAATGGCAGCTACTACTACAGCGAAGGCCCGACGGTCACCGTTGACCAAACGATTCTAAAAATCACCTCGATTGACTGTCCTGCACCTAACGCCCAGCCATGAAACCGCTAATAATCCAGGCAATACTCGAACAAGATACTGACGGCACCTGGTGGTATGTGCATATCCCAAAAACAATCCGCGATTCATTAAAGACCTATGAGAAGCGCGGTATTATTCATGTCCGGGCCACTATTGGTGCGACCAGCTGGGATGGCAGTCTGTTACCCTGGGCCGATGGTTCAGCCCAAATATCAATCAATAAGCGAGTGCGCGATAAAGAAAAACTTGAGCTTGGCAAAAGCCTGCAGCTTTCACTAACGCCCCGCGATTGACTTTTTCTTCAGCCCAGTCTGCTACTATAATTTGATGCGACAGCGTTTGGGCATACACCTAAAATACTTTAAGATCTTCTGGATTGCGCTAATTTGCGCACTCATTATTGTTGGCCTTAAAATGCTGCTACACCGGCAAGATTGGGAAATAATTGAGCAAAGCTCGCTGCACAACGGTGTGCTATCGAGCGTGACCTTCGTGCTAGGTTTTCTGCTGTCGGCTACGATTGTCGATTATAAAGAGTCGGAACGCATTCCATCGGAGTTTGCAGCTAACATCGAGGATATGTATGTTGACGCCAAGTCAATCCACGAGAGTTACCCGGTGTTTGACCTTGATGGTTTTCGCAAGCAGCTGCGCAGTATCACAACCGGTTTTACCACTGATATTCGCAAACGAGGCTATGATGCCCGGCAGGATATCCGTGGCTTAACCGAATACTTCAAAGCCATGGAAACCGGCAAGGTGCCGCCAAACTTCATCGTAAAGCTCAAACAACAGCAAACAGTCTTACTCCGTTACCGCCAGCGCGTTACCTACATTCAGCGCATTAAATTTATCCCATCAGCTACCATTTTGGCACGCTCAATTGTTGGCATGTCGATTTTGCTGCTGCTTTTGACCAATATTGACCCCTACTACGGCGGTCTGGCTATCGCTGGTATCATCAGCTATGTGCTGGTATACATGTTGGTGCTGATCAATGTTATTAGCACCCCGTTCCACGAAGCCGGCAAGACCCGCGATGATGTTAGTTTATTTTTGATTGATGACGCCAGTAAATTCTTAAAATAATGCACCCGTTCACGATTGACGACTTTCCGGCACTCTGTGACATGCTAGCTACCCAAGATGCTAGCCTGCAAACTATTATCAACCACTACGGCTACCCACCTTTCTGGTCGCGACCAAACAATTTTGAAACTCTGGTGCATATTATTTTGGAACAGCAAGTTTCGCTAGCATCCGCCAAAGCCGCACTCGAGAAATTACGCCAACGAATTGGTGATATAACCCCAGAAAATGTTTTAGCACTGAGTGATGATGCATTAAAAGCAGCCTATTTTAGCCGGCAGAAGACTGTTTATGTGCGTCATTTAAGCCAGTCATTACTTAGTGGCCGGCTTAACCTTGACGAATTGGCACTGTTGCCCGATGATATAGTTCGCCAGCGACTTGTCGAGCTAAAAGGTATTGGCAACTGGACAGCCGATATTTATCTGATCATGGTGTTACACCGTCCGGATATCTTTCCGTTTGGTGATTTAGCAGCCGTCAATGCACTCAGAAGACTTAAGAACCTGCCCAAAGACGCGCCGCATGAGCATCTACTCAATATTGTTGAGCAATGGCAACCTTACCGGACCATCGCCACGATGCTTTTGTGGCACAATTATTTGTCGCAGCCTAGAGCTCGTCGAGGAGCGTTTTAAGTTTACGGACGGTATTAATATTGCGCACTGTCATAAACTTATAAATTGGATTGGCGATAAGTTTGGACAGACTGCTTCGCCGAGCATTCACCCGATCAACATTCCACACTACCACGCCGTCAATATAGCGTAGCCGCTCGATCTCCGGCTTGTGGGCGATGGTATCAAGCACGTTGGGGGCCATGACCGAGTCCCACAGAAACAGCACATTGGTCGTTTGGCTGCCGGCACTGCCGTTAGTCCAACTCTCCGGAATTTCCTGACATAGCTTATCAATCAAAACTTGCGAACGGACCAGCACCGGAACCGTCAACTTAAACTCCTTGGCAATTGCCGCTTCCAGGTCGAGCGCTAACTCATCGGGCTCGCGGTCGGACATAAAGATAATGTTACCGGAATTGATATATGATTTTGGGCTGCCGCAACCAACTGTTTCAAACAGTTTTACCAAACGCGGCATTTCAACTTTGGCATTGCCGCCAACATTTATGCCCCGGAGTAATGCAACGTACTTCTTCATAATGGGCAGTATCGCAGACTTCAGCTTAGCTGGCTAGAGCCCTGAACGGTAGCTGGCAAGATACGCCGACCAACATGCTGCGGCATCTGCAAATAGCGAACTATGCGCGCCCGATGATCGGCCGCAATGGTATCGAGATCAAGAACAAAACGCTCATCAGCCGAGCTAATAGCCTTTAATGTGCGCTCAACCGCTCGCTTACCATAGGGCAAGGCTAACAATTTGCCAGCCCGATTGTAGAAAATACGATGCTGTCGATCAAGGCTTTCGTATGGATTAGGGGTCTTACCGGCTTTAACTTGTATGCCGAACTTGAGTTTTTGCTCTAAGTCATAGACATCAACATCGGTGCGACGTGTAGCGTCGGGGTGAAAATCGTCATGAACGGTAGCTGGCACCGCATGTAGCGGCAAGCGGTTTGGCCGTAGCTTATTACTGCGATGTAGAAAGTAACTACACATTGCTTCCAAGGCGTGGCCGCGAAGTTGCGGGTTTTCCATATGACCAACTAAACTTTGAAAATAATGCTTAAACTGACCATCTTGCTTTTTCCAGGCCCGCAAACCTGGCTCGGTTTGGTGCAAAAACAAGGCTACTGAATGATAGGTTGGTCGCTGTGCCAAAGCCCAGCGTGCCCGTTCGCGTAAATCGTTTGGCGAATCTGCCTCACGCTCCAACACGGTACTCCATGAAGTGACTGCTCGCTGCAACAAGGCCAGCCTATCCGCTTGTTCAAAACCACCGTCTGGGTGTAGCGCAGCTTCAGCCAAGCAGGAACCAGCCGCTAAATCATACGACGATCGCCGGGCGTTACCCATTAGCTCACTTAGCAAGATTAATGTTCCAGGTAACGGTTCGCTGTCACCAGGTATAGCCAGATACTCACGATAGCTTTCGGTGGCCAGCTGGCCCAAACGCCGGTTAACTATACGTTGGGCTTCGCCAGTTAATGGCGCAAAGTCAACTGCTGTTTCTGACATATTTAAAATATATTACCCTTCACGTCAACAGCTCGTCAAGATGGTATTATAAGACAATGAACGAGGCGTTTATCAAACAAGCTGAAATCGTGCTTACCAACCAGGATCCGATTCTAGGCCAGCTTATCAAAAAGCAGCGGCTAGTCGCACGGACTGGTAGAGAGGATTACTTTACATCGCTCTGCCGTTCAATAATTGGGCAGCAAGTGTCAGTTGCGGCGGCTACAGCAATTTTTGGCCGCTTCGAAGCCGTTACCAAACTCGAACCAAAGAACGTCACTATACTTACCGAGACTGATATCAAAGCCATCGGTTTGTCCAAACAAAAGGCTGGCTACCTCAAAGACTTAGCTCAACACTTCGTAGGCAATCCGGCTGTGTATAACCATCTCGGCCAGCAAAGTGATGAGCAAGTCATTGCTGAGCTCACCGCCGTCAAAGGCATTGGTGTTTGGACAGCCCAGATGTTTCTGATGTTCACCTTATCCCGGCCTGACATCTTTGCCCCCGATGATGTCGGTCTGCAGCGTGGCATGCAACGGCTATACGAATGGGAAACACTGCCGCCAAAAAAAGAGTTAGCTCAAATTGCTGAAATTTGGCAACCATATCGCAGTGTCGCCAGCTTACACCTGTGGCAGTCGCTCGACAACACCCCTACCGTCTAATATACTAAGCATAAACATGGGCACCGCTACGGATACTACTCCCCTGGAAACAAAACCAGCCGACGACCAGGTCGATCCTACGGTCGCCTATATTGCGCGCCATCTTAGAAAAGGTACTACCGTCGATAAGATTCACAAAGCGCTGCAACACAACAGCTGGCAAGACCTGACATTCGAGGAAGCCGTCGAAGCTGCCGAAGCGTTAAATGTACGCTTAGCTATCGAAGACAAGGCCAAACAGGAAGCTGCCGAAGCCCAAAAGATCCTCGATGCCGAAAAAGAGGCTGAAAAGAAAACTGAAAAAACCACAACCAAAAAAGCCAAGAAATCAGACAAGGCCGGCCGCAAAATCACCATCGAAGTCGATGAGTCTAACGACGACAAAGGTAAAAAGCACGAGAAAGACATCACTGCTGCCTTCGCTCAAGACGAAGCTGTCTTATTGCATGCCCGGCCAAAACCTAAACCCAAGCCCAAAGTCGAAGAAGCCGAAGAGGTCGATAAGATCAGCGAAGCGCCCGAAGATCTCAAGCTTGATGTAGAAGAGCTCGACCAGCTGAGCCAGGAGCTGGCCAAAAAGCCGGAGCCCAGCGAGCCCGAGCCCACCAAGCAGCCCGAAGAGCCAAAGAAGCCAGAAAAGCCAGCCGAAAATCAGGAACTAGATGCTGCCGAGAACAGTGTCGCCCAAGCCTTAGCCGGCAATGACGCGCCGGTTGATGAGAAAAAGTTATTAGACGAGCTAATGGGTGGCCCTCCGATCCCGAATGCTCCCCAACCACCACCGATCCAGCCTTACAGCCAAGCGCCCTGGCAACAAACACCCGGTGTACCGATGCAAGCCTATCCATACGGGTATCCAGCCTACCCTGTTCCTGGCGTACCGGCACAGGCGCCGGCAGCAATGCAGATGCCAGTACCGCCACCGACAATGCCCCTGCAACCCGGTCAGCCTGGCCCCTATAATGGCTACACCTACATGTATCCACCCGATTCCCATGCCTATGGGCCGCCGCCTAACCCTTACGCCGGCGCTCCAAACCAGCCGATGATGATGCCGCAAGTCCCCCAAGGTTGGGGTGGCATGCCAGGCTATCCGGGCCAGCAGCCAGCAGCAGCAATGCCCGGTCGCTTGCCAGCCAGTGTCTCAATTTTGCCGCCACGGCCAGGTGGTCCATACCGGTTAGGCCAAGCGCTTAAAGACAGTTACCAGGCAGTCGCCAATAACATGGTCAACTATGCACTGGTTGTATTGATTAGCTATGTTTTAGCCGGCACATTATTCTTCTTAACGCTGGCTATCGCCCACAAATTCAGTCTCGAGCTTGGTTACCTACTTAACACACCCGGCGAGTTGATCATATCGATCTTTGGTTGTTTGGCTGTCTATAGCTTATGGTATATCGTGGCCAGTACACTTGTCATAACTACCACCAGCTTGGCGTTGTTTGACGGAACTCAAAAACGCAAACGTACAATCAATGAAATCCTATCAAAAGCCTTTGTAACGGCTAGCCGGGTCGGCATGGCTTCAACAATGGCCGGGGCAATTATCTTTTTGCCAGCAGTGCTTATTGTTGCCGTGCCATTAGTTATTATGGTCGGCGCCCGCGCACTGCCGCTTCTACAGCACAGTTTGCCAATTTTATACGTTATTGCCCTGGCTTGGGTAATTATGGCCAGCATGCGCTACGCTCTGGCACCGCATATCGCTTTGTTTGGTCGTGACACCCGCACCAGCCGAACGCTGGCCAAGAGCCATGAGATGCTCGCTCTGAACGGCCAATGGCTAGTCGCTCAAATGATTGCCAGCCTGGCGGTCATCGCCCTCATGCTGTCGTTAGTCAGCGGCCAAGGCTGGCAGCGGGCAGTCAGCGCCGATAATCCGGCAGTTACGGCCGTCTTCGCCACACTGTTCTTAGTAGTTAACGCCGTCTTAACCATGATCTACCGCGATCAGAAGTCGGTTAGAATGCAAAGGTGATAGTGTGAGCCAGCATACAGCTCCGTGGTCAAAATATCCACAGCAACTACTTTACAAAAGACTGTATACTAGGTTCATAAAAAATGTTATTGGAGCAATTGAGTGAAACTACGTTCTAGATTGTTCGGGTTGTATGTGCTGTTCGTCGGCCTCTATGCAGTTATGCTCCTCATAGCACCACCCCCGCGGATCGCAATGGACCGCTACAATTTGACCATCAACCAACTGCACCTGCTTGAGCTAACTATTATAATCCCCATGGCTATTATTTGGTTTATCGCCTTTTATGGGTATAGCAAGCTGCGGGCCTATACCGACCTTATTAAAGATTCAAAGGATGGCAAGCAAATTAACCGCATAGCCACGGGTGTGTTAATATTGACGATCGGCACACCTTTTACCACCGTTGCCAGCAGTATTATGACGGTTATCTCCCAAGATATGCCGAACTTTAGGCCAACAAGCCTGATTATCCGCCACTACCTCGATATCCTGGTGCCACTGCTGGCCTTTATCCTTATTAGCGGCGGTGCCCGAGGCTTGCATGATTTGACCAAGCATCGTCCGCCGCAATATGTCATTAACGCAGTTGCTGGTATTTTTATTGTTATTGGCGTCACCTACTGCTGGGTTATCTTGAACGCACACAACTTCAACGCTGCTTATTTCCTGCCTGAATGGCTGGTGCTAACCACTATTGTTATCCCCTATATGTACACCTGGTATCTAGGCATGATGTCTGCCTACCAGGTACATGCTTACAGTCTGAAGGTGCCCGGCATTGTTTATAGACGTAACTGGAACCTGTTTGCTGCCGGCATTGCTGCCATTATCGTTGCTAGTATCATTTATCAATACGCCGCTACCCTGACTCGGCAATTTTCGTCATTGCGGCTTATTCCGCTATTGTGCATTGTATATTCCCTGCTAGCCCTCATATCTGTCGGGTACATATTGGTAGCTCTTGGCGCCAAAAAACTCCAGAAGATTGAGGAGGTTTAGCCATGGAGACTATTCGCGTGTCTACATCACTATTTGATAAGGTTGTCGAAATCACCTACAACTATCTGGGTCCTGCCGCCGAACGCTTTGTTGCCCGCCAAGTGCGCAATCATTTACACAAAGAACCTGAATCGCTCAGTAAACAAGACTTGCGTAGTTTAATCGACTGGATCAGACTGGCTATGGCCTTTCTGTCGGACGACGACCAACTGGTAAATGCCTACATCGCCAGCTTGCGTGAGTTAGTCGGCGATACAAAGGAGACAGTCCGTGCCCGCACCAAAAAAAGCCGCTAAACAGTCGTCTAGCCGCCGGTCATCACCCATTGCTGCCTTAGCCAAAGCCTCTGACCAGGCAAAGGCCGAGGCCGAGGCCCTATTCACCAGCATTGGCGAAGGTATTATCGCCACCGACAACACCGGCAAAATTACTCGTGTTAACCAAGCAGCTCTGGATATTCTAGGTTTTAGCAAACGTGATCTGCTGGGCTCCTGGTTCCCCGGTACGGTTATTGCCACCTACGACACCGGCCTACCTATCGATCTTATGGACCGGCCAGTCAGCCGGGCGATGCTTACCGGCCAAACGGTTAATGCCCGGGCTACCTACCGACGCAAAGATGGCAGCCTGGTGCCGGTTTCGCTTAATGTCTCGCCAATTATGTTGGCCGGGCGTCCGGTTGGTGCCATTGAGGTTTTTCGCGACAACACGCTCGATATCCAAAGTGACAAAATGAAAACCGAGTTTATTTCGGTGGCCTCACACCAGTTACGCACCCCGCTATCAGCAATTAATGTTTACTCACACATGCTCGACGATGGCCTGGCTGGCGATCTGAACGAGGAGCAAACCTCATTTGTTAGCAGTATTCTAACCTCAGTGGAACGCATGAACCACCTTATTAATACGTTGCTCAATATTACGCGCATCGAAGCCGGTGGCGTAAATGTTAAAATTAGCGCCGTCAAATTGCAAGACCTATTACACGAGATTACCCACGAAGCCGAGCCCGACGCCAAGCGCAAGGGTCTCAGCCTAACCACTAAAGTTGACGAAAATCTAGGTACCATGAGCACCGATGCTCTGCTTGTCAAAGAGGTCTGTGCTAACTTGATATCCAACGCCATCAAATACACGCCGGCCGGTGGCAGCATAACTGCCCGTCTTAAAACTAAGGGTAATAACGTTATTATTAGTGTCCAGGATACCGGTTTTGGTATTCCGACCGCCGCCCAGGGCCATATTTTTACCAAGTTCTTCCGGGCCGACAATATTCTCAGTGAAGATGTCAGCGGTACCGGCTTGGGTTTGTACCTAACTAAAACCATCGCCGAAAACCTTAACGGCGAGCTATGGTTTGAGAGCACCGAGGGCGTTGGCTCGACATTCTTTTTCTCGTTGCCTAACCAGGGATCAATTGCCCGCCAGGGTAAATTTAAGCTTGAGGCTTAGTTTCGCCGGCTGCCGGTGGTAATTGTTTGGGGCCTGACAAATACTTGCGGTGCATCAGCGCCCGTTTTAATGTTTCGAGTAGCTGTTCGGCCTGAGTGTGGCTCATACCGACCCGTGAAACCGGATAGCGTTGTTTGTTGCCATCTGACTGCATGAAGTTTATGACCACGCCGGCGTCATCGGTAACAATATCGGCGCCATTGGTGTATAAGACCCGGTTATCAAGGCTGATCATCATGACCGGCGCCCCATTACCGACCGGTTCGCGTTCGGTCTCGCTGTCGCGCTCGTTTGGCAGACGACGGTCACTCAGATCGTAGCCGGCCAACTCCCATAGCTTAACCGCCTCATCGTCACCCATGTTAAAGTGGCTGATCAGCAACATTAGAATATCTTCATTTGGCAATTCGGCGCCACGCTCAAAACTGTCGAGTTGCTCGACAGCAATTTCCACGGCACCCGAAACCTCTCCCAGTGACTCCTGGAATTTTTGACGCATCGACTTTAGGTATTTTCCAACAGACTTATGGGGTGGGGTGTGCGGATGCGGATTGTGCTTTTTACCATCTTTCTCCATCAAAACCTCCGTAAAAGTGCATAGTATATCGTACCGCGCCCGGCCATTCTGCGCAAGGCGTTCTGTCTATTATAAGGTATAATCGAACTCGTGAAGCCACTGCAAATAACCAAAAACGCCGACCTCGGGCAATACTCCACCATGCGGCTCGGGGGCAAAGCGGCATACGCTGCAGCTATTACCGACCCTAAGCAACTAAAGATCGCCCACGAATGGGCAGAGGCCGAAAACTTACCAATGCGCCTGATCGGTAGCGGCAGCAACATTATTTGGCGCGACGAGGGCTTTAACGGCCTACTGCTTATTAACAAAATCGAACACTTTGATATTTATGAACAAGATGAGGAAAACGTTTATCTAACCGTCGGCAGCGGCGAAAACTGGGACACCGTGGTTGCCCGCAGCGTTGAACATGGACTGACCGGCATCGAAGCCCTGTCACTTATCCCGGGAACAGCCGGCGCTACGCCTATCCAAAATGTCGGTGCCTACGGTCAGGAAATTGCTGACACACTGTTAATTGTCGAGGCTTACGACAGCAAAACCAAAGAGTTCGTTACCCTGCCGGTTATGGACTGCGACTTCGGCTACCGCACCAGCCGCTTCAAAACTACCGACAACGGCCGCTTTTTTATCACTTCGATTACTCTGCACCTCCATAAGGGCAACCCCCAGCCGCCGTTTTACCACGCCTTGCAAAGATACTTTGAGACACATGGCATTATCCGTTTCACCCCGCAGGCCATACGTGATGCGGTTGTCAGAATTCGCCGTTCCAAACTGCCCGATCCGGCTGTTTTTGCCAACAACGGCTCATTTTTTGCCAACCCAATAGTATCCGAATCCGAGTTTGTGCAGCTCAGTGCCGACTATTCAGACATCCCCCACTGGCCCGCCGACAAACATCGCATCAAGCTTTCGGCCGCCTGGCTCATCGAACAGGCCGGTTTTAAAGATCTCCACGACGCCGAGACCGGTATGGCCACCTGGCACAGCCAGCCACTGGTTCTGATAAACGAAGGCGCCAAATCAACCGCCGATCTCTTAGCTTTTAAGAAAAAGATTGTCGACGCCGTGAAGGCAAAATTCCATATTGAGCTCGTCCAAGAACCAGAGTTACTGCCATCCTCCGAACAGGCTACTTATCGCTCGGCAACGGATGCTTTATTGCCAGTGCTTTGACTTCAGCTCGTAGTTTATCAAGCAAAGCTTCGTCATCGCGACCTTCAATCGCTTGTTTCATCCATTCAGCAATTGTTTCCATGTCTTCTTCACCCATACCGCGGGTGGTGATGGCTGGTGTGCCTAAACGGATACCGCTCGGCCTAAAGGGAGGCAACGTATCGTTAGCTACGGCGTTTTTATTCAACGTTAAACCAATGCGGTCCAAAACTTTCTCAACCACATCGCCATCGAGCCCAAATGAGGTGTGAACATCGGCCAGAATCAGGTGGTTGCTGGTACCGCCGGTTATTAATGTAAAGCCGCGCTTCTTGAGTTCGTCGGCTAGTCGGCTGGCGTTTTTGAGGATCTTGGCGGCATAATCTTTAAACTCGGGCTGCAAGGCTTCACCAAAAGCTACGGCTTTGGCGGCAATTACGTGCATCAAAGGACCGCCCTGCATACCAGGGAAAACGGTGCGGTCAATCAGAGTTGGGATGTTCTCGATTGTCTTTTCCGGTGCTCGCAGTGGGTTACTAACGGTACCTTTAGACAGAATCAAGCCGCCGCGCGGACCACGCAGCGTCTTATGTGTAGTGGTTGTGATGACATGAAAGCCATAATCGAAGGGGTTTTTGGCCGCGCCGGCGACAATTAAACCGGCAATGTGGGCCATGTCTGCTACCAGCAAAGCCCCAACTTCGTTACCGATTGCCGCAAATTTAGCATAATCAAGCTCACGCGGATAGGCGCTAAAGCCAGCCAGAATAATCTTTGGTTTGTGTTTGAGAGCTAGCTGACGTAACTCTTCGTAGTCTATCTCACCGGTGGTCGGATCCTTCATCTTATAACGGACAAAGTTGTAGTCACGGGCTAGAACGGTAACCGGAGCGCCGTGGGTTAAGTGACCGCCGTGACCAAGGTCCATGGCTATAATCGTATCGCCAAGGTTACACCATGAGTGGTATACAGCTTCATTTGCCTGAGCGCCGGAATGAGGTTGCACATTTGCGTGGTCGGCACCGAATAGCTGCTTAGCCCGTTCAATGGCCAGAGTTTCGATCTGATCGGTGTTTTCCTGGCCGCCATAGTAGCGTTTGCCGGGATAGCCTTCGGAGTATTTATTGGTAAAAACGCTGCCCATGGCAGTTAAAACATCGCGTGAAACATAGTTTTCACTGGGGATAAGTTCAAGGCCTTCCCGTTGGCGGGTCTCTTCGGCGGCAATTAAATCGGCGATTGGGTTGTCATTCATCACTAGAACTCCTTAGATAAGTTATAAAACGGCTTAGAAGGTGGAGTGAGTCGTAGCTAGATCATCTTTTTATTGTAGCAGCTTTACTCCGGCCAATAGGCTACCTAAAAATTATGTAACATATCCCACAATATTAAAAGACTTTGCAGATCTAAAACATAGGCTTATACTACATAAGTCTTGTTAACCAGTTTTTGATTATTTAATACCATTTGCGATATAATTTAGGTTGTTATGGATACTACAAACGAGAAAATCGGTACTTTAATTGCGCAAATCCGACAAGAGCGGGGTCTAACCCAAGCTGAGTTCGCCAAGCGCCTCAACACCAGCCAATCAGCCGTCAACCGCATGGAACGCGGCAAGCAAAACCTAAGTTTAGAAACCTTAGGCCGCGTCAGCGACGCCTTAAATAAGCAGCTCATCAGCCTGGCAGGCGGCGCAGTCAACTTGCGCATCGCCGGCGGCCACGAGCTGCACGGCAGCATTTCATTAAAACGCAGCAAGAATGCCGCTGTCGCTCTGCTTTGTGCATCACTACTTAACTATGGTGTTACCAAGTTCAAGTCTTTCCCTCGCATCGAAGAAGTCTTCCGTATTATTGAAGTTCTAGAGAGCATCGGCGTCAAAGTCCGCTGGCTCGAGAACAATGACCTGGAAATCCGGCGCCCCGAGAAGCTCGACCTCGAGAATATCGATGTCGGAGCCGCCCGCAAAACCCGCAGCGTCATTATGCTGCTGGGCGCCCTAATGCACGATTACCCGGAATTCACCATTCCTTATGCTGGCGGTTGTAAGCTCGGTACCCGTACCGTCGCCCCACACTTGTTTGCTCTTGAGCAATTTGGCGTCAGCGTTGTCGCCCACACCGGCCGCTACCAAGTTACTGTTGATAAAGTACCTGCCGGCCACGTGGTCTTATATGAGTCAGGTAACACTGTCACCAATAATGTTTTGATGGCTGCCGCTCGCACCACCGAAGAAACCATTATCCAAGGTGCCAGCGCCGACTACATGGTCCAAGACCTCTGCGCTTATCTTAAGAAGCTCGGTGTCCAGATCGAGAACACCGGTTCACCGGTCCTGAAAGTTAAGGGTGTCAGCCAAATTCGCAAAAACATCACCTTTGCCCCAACCGAAGACCCCATCGAAGCCATGTTCTTTATCTCGGCTGCGGTTACTACTAACTCCAAGCTGGAAATCAAGCGTGTACCATACTACTGGATTGGCCTAGAGTTGCTCAAGCTCAAGAAGATGGGCTTACAATACGATGTCAGCGAACTATACCCTTCCGACAACGGCATTACTGAACTGGCCGACATTACCATACACAAACATGATGGCTTACTCAAAGCGCCGACCGACAAGCTTGAACCACGCCTGTGGCCCGGAATCAACCCTGACAACCTACCTTACTTTGTTCCAATCGCCGGTGTAGCCCAAGGCCGCACCCTGATCCACGACTGGATGTTCGAAAACCGTGCCATCTACTACACCGAGATGACGAAGATCGGCATGGACGTTGAACTGGCCGATCCACACCGCGTGTACATCAACGGCCCAACCACCTGGTCCAAGGGTGATGTCGTCTGCCCACCTGCCCTGCGCCCAGCCAGCCTGCTACTCATCGGCATGCTCGCCGCCAACGGTGTCAGCACCCTACGTAACATCTACACCATCAACCGTGGCTATGAAGACCTGGCCGAACGCCTAAACTCCCTAGGTGCCCAAATCACCGTCCTCCACGAAATGTAATTTTGTAGTAAAAACTGAGGCCTGTGTAGGATAGTGCAGTTTGGTTCAGAAACTGAGCATCGCAAAGGAGCGGTATGAGACATACCACGAGTGCGAAGCGCAGGTTTATGGAGCAAAATGTGCTATTCTACAAAGGCCGAACGCCTGCGGGTGTCGTATAATGGTCATTACGCCAGTTTTCCAAACTGGTCACAGGAGTTCGATTCTCCTCACCCGCACCAAAAAAAGATCAAAGGGGGTATTTATTATGAACATCAAAATTGAGCTAATCCCAGTACCGGTCACCGATGTCGACAAAGCCATCGACTTTTATACTAACAAGGCCGGCTTCAATCTCGACCACGACCACAAAGTCCAACCGGGCTTGCGCTTTACTCAGCTCACGCCTCCCGGCTCAGCCTGCTCAATTGTCATCGGTGAGGGCATCACTACTATGCAGCCGGGCACCCAAGAGATTCAATGTGTCGTTGAAGATGCCGGCAAATTACGCGAAGAGCTGATCGCCAAAGGCGTGGAAGCCAGTGATCTCGAAACTATGCCATGGGGCATCTTTACCCGCTACACCGACCCCGATGGCAACAAATGGGCCATGCAGCAAATCAACCCCGAACAACAGAAATAACCGAGAGCTACCGCATAAAGAGCGAATGCTGGCTAGCACTTAGCTGCACAGCCATGCGCTCACCAGTCGAGCCCAGACCGGACAACACTGTCCGGTCTGTTTCTATTGCTTGCGCGGCAGCTGTCGATTGGTCTGAAGCACCGATGGTAAGCGCCGGATGTATTAACGCCGACAGTACATCATTCTGCTTTACGGGCACGGTCGAAAGGGCAAGCGCCATCACCGCGACCATACTCATTGCCGAAAATACTAGTAGCGGCACACTGTGAAGGTGTAACTGCTTAGAATTAAGCACTACTTCCACTCCCAGGCGTTGGCCATCTCCATCACATTAGCCGAGTCATCACTCGTACCGTTAACTAATACAAACAGGTTTTCGCCGTGGCCGCTCTTGTGTAGCACTAGGGCAACCGATAGAGTGGTGCCGTCTTTGCTGTCAGTAGCTTCAGCCACATAGGCAGGGCTGCCGGCAAACATCGTGGTCTTCTCGGCAGACACAACAGCATTTGGCATGGTCGATTTAAAGGTTGAGGAAACAACATCTTTAGCGGTAGTGGCAAATTCGCTCTCCGTCATGTCCTGACTAGCGGTATCGACGGTGTAAAAGCGGGTCGTAGTTGCTAGCGAGTCAGAGTCGTATGTCCGCAAATTACAGGTTCCGGATGTATTTTCGTATGATTTAAGCGTTGGGATCTTTGCTTTGTAACATGGCGTCTCGACACCGCGGGCCTCTTCCAAGGTCTGACCGGCACCAACACTAGTGTTGCCTACTCCCGTCTTTTTCTGGTGGTTAAACACGTAGACTAACGAGGCGATAGAAACCAAGAGGGCCACAATAGACAAGCCAATGGTCAATTTCTTAGTGAAGCCCTTAACGGTTGCCGGCGCGGTTGCAGCGATAATTAAACCAGCGGTTGCCAAAACAACACCGGCCAGCCAGTAAAACGCGCCGGCCAGAATAGCTATCGAGGCCAAAACCAAACCGACCGTTGAACGAATGTCAGTGTTTTGCTGGTTAGGATTGGCGATCGCATAACCAGGAATAGATCCGGCAGCAGCCGGTGCCGGCGAACCGATTGGTGATACATGTTCCGCCGGAGTATTGGAAACATTCTGGGAGATTGGTGAGTCGACCGGCTTAGGTGAAGTCGGTGGACCAAAAGGCGCCTGCTCCGGTTCAGGCTTGGGCTCAGGTTTTGGCCCTGATTCAGATTCATGCTCAGATTCAGGGGCTGGAGTCGGAGTTGAGGCTGAAACTGATGTCGGTGTCACTAATGTTTCTGATGAAAGCGGAGTTGGAGTCTCGGGTTTTGGTGTCACCGCGGGTGTAACAGTTGCTTCCGTATCGGTAGTAGCCGGCTTAGCTGGTGCATTACTGGCTGTGTGGGCGATAGGCGCGCCACAGTTGCCACAAAAAGCGGCATCCGACTCTATTGGTTGTCCGCAGTTACCACAATTCATTGTGCCATTGGTCCGATCATCTTTTTATTTGCCATACTAACTAGCCCCATTTAAGCACGATTACCGCATCGAGAGCAATAGAGGTTATGCTTGGGATTTGGGTGGCCACAGGTACGGCAAAAAGAGTTATTTCCAACAACACTCAGACCCTGTTGTTCGTCAAGTGCCTTGGCCTTTTTAAATATCACAAACAAGTTGACGGTAAAGGCTACCGTGACTGCCACAGCTAACAGTTGCAGAATTCCTACGCCCGACATCAAGCCAAAGTCATAAAAACCATGGAGCAGCGCGACCACCGTAACTACTTTTATGACCCGCAGCTTCGGTTGTTTATCGAGCTTGCAGCGGATCAAAGCATAGCCGATAACCGCTGTGGTGGCCGCATGAAACAGTGGCGTTAGAGCAATCCGGGCAATCCCGGCCTTGGCGCCAAATTGCAGGGTATAGAGAATATTTTCCGGTAACCCGAAACCTAAGCCAGCTAAACCAAAGTAGATGACGCCATCGGTATGCTCATTAAAATACCTTTTACGATATATAAAGAAGATTAGTGGCAGCGCTTTGGCACATTCTTCAATAACTCCAATACCAAATGTGGTAAATGCCAAGGTACTCAGCGGTACAACATGGTTAGTCACGTTCGGTAGCAGCCAGAGTTCTAAGAACACCGCGGCAACGGTACCTAAAGCACCAAAACCAAAGGCCGCCCACAGGGCTTTTATGGGCTCACGCTCACCTTTATCTTGGTTGACCAAATACATGGCAAAACCGGCGGCTAGCGCCAGAAAGATCGTTATGATAATAAATAGTGCCATATTTTTTGGTTTTTTAGCTTGGTAATAGTATACCAGTTAATACCGGGAATGCTATAATCACCCCTATGCCCTGGTAGCTCAGCTGGATAGAGCAGAGGACTTCTAAGCCTAAGGTCGTTGGTTCGAGTCCAACCCGGGGCACCAAAAACGAAAACTATCATGCCAAAACGCTATACTATCCCAATTCGAAAACTTAGCGCGGGCTTGGTAGTATTTGCGTTTATGGACGCCAGCGCCTATTTATTAGTTTGGAATAAGTAATTACTTTTTCTTTTTGCGGGGAGCTTCGCTCTTCTTGCGCTGTGTGGCGTAAGCCGAGAGTGAAAACAGCAGGGCGACGATACTCAGGGCGATAGCGACATTAACCCGGCTATTGCTGGATGATTCGGTGCCAGCTGAAGATGAACTTGATGCATCAACATTCGCGCTATCTTGAGCGGCAACATCATTAACAACTTCGGTTTTCGAGTACGGGCCGGTATTACCGCCTTCTTCACCATGGCTACTCTGTTCAGGGCTCTGGTCCCATGAAACTTCGGTACCGTCTTCGTAGGTTTGGTAAGCTTTCCATTCAAGGGTTGTTTCCTGACCAGGAACCTGGGCACTAAAAGGGAAGTCGTCGCGCAGACCGGTTGGAATTGTACCGCCGGTCCAGATAATTTCTTTGTCGGTTTTGGTAACGGTCCAGCCGGCTTTGGCATTTGGCATAACATCTTCGGCTTTAATTTGGCTTGGGATTGCCAGGCGTACTTTAGTAACCGGCATTTCTTTCTCGTTTGGTACGCTAACCGTAAACAGCTGTTGGACAGCTACGCCGACCTGCTTTGGCCTGACCACGACATGGGCCGAAACCACGCCGCTAAAGCCGACAATAATGGTTGATACAAGGGCGATAAAGGCGCCGACCTTGGAAAAAGTAATTTTATTCATAAGCATTATTATGCGCATACAGGCCGATTGCATACAAGCCTGCATGTTAAACTTAGCCAATGATTATTACAATTGTCACCGGCAACGCCAACAAGTTAGCAGAAATCCAAAAAATCACCCCAGCAGGTTTAGAATTAACCAACCAAAAGATTGATGTTGATGAAATCCAGAGCCTCGACCTGCATGCCATTGTTGAACACAAGCTACGGCAAGCATATGGAGTGGTTAAGGGCCCTGTTGTCGTTGAAGATGTCAGCGCCGGTTTAGCCAGCCTGAATGGCCTACCTGGTCCATTTATTAAATTTTTTGAGCAAGAGTTGGGCCGTGGCGCACTGTATAGGCTTACTAAAGCTACCAACGATCGAATCACTATTCGCTGTTCCGCTGGCTACTACGATGGCAACACTATGCTATTTGGCGAAGGTATTATTGAAGGCACGATTGTTGAACCACGCGGCGAGAATGGCTTTGGCTTTGACTGTGTAACCATGCCCGACGGGTACGACCGAACCATGGCTGAAATGACTGCTGAAGAGAAAAACAGCATCAGCCACCGTGGCAAAGCCTTCGAAGACTTGTTCAGTCAAATTACCAGCTTGGTAAAATAGCCGATATACGTTATAATCACCTCTGTTGTAAAAATACGCCATGGCGAATGTAGCTCAGTTGGTTAGAGCGCCGGTTTGTGGATCCGGAGGTCGTGGGTTCAAGACCCATCGTTCGCCCCAAGATTGAATATCCAAAAGACTTCTTCGGAAGTCTTTTTGCTTGTTATTATTTTGTCTAAAGACAGGCGAGGTTTTTGCGGCACCCAGAACTACTCGCTTATTATAGGCACATTCTTGGTGGGCTTAGGGGATGTGTTGGAGGGCTTAATTATAGAAATCGATTTGATCGTAAGTTCCATAGTATACCCCCCTTATTGTTAGCTCTTTTATACTCCGAGTATAGCATGATTTATCTACCTAGCGGAGACTGATACTGAGCCTTCAACTCTGATGGAAGTAGTCAGGCCGCGCATCAAGCAATGCCCTTACCTCATCATAGTATTTTCCAATAGCGGGATGGCTCTGCGCTTTTTCACGGTGCGCCGTAAGGCTTGCGTTATAGTCTTCGAGTGTAACTTTACGCTCGCGAAACAGTTTACCTTCATCAATGTGGTCGTAGGTAACTGCAATGTATTTATCTAGAGCATACACAAACTTCGCCTCATTGGTGTCTTTGCGTTCGTAAGCTTCGATAGTCTGGACAATCCATGGGAAGTGAGCAAACTCTTTGGCAATAACCTGCAGGGCCTCTTCTTCGCGCTGAGCTTTTGTAGTCAGCTCGGCTTCACTGGCAAAAACAGACGTATCATTGGCATACACTTCTACGACATCATGAGCAACCGCAAACTGACAAATCTTGCCTATATCCAAGCCTGGGTCTATTTCGTGTGCCAGACTACACGCCAGCATAGCAACAGACCATGAGTGTTCTGCATCGTTCTCCCATCGACGCTCACCAAGAGGCAATGGCATGTCACGCTTTACGTGATAGAAAGGCAAAACAATCTTCTTCAATAAATGTTCGATTTGTTCGTGTGTAGGCTTAGACATGCAAATCAGTATATCGAACTTCTTTTTTGCTACAATGCAGAAATGAAACCACACGATGTACTAGCAATAGGCACCTGCTACGTTGACACCAACCTGCCCGCCTACCCATTCGACAATACTGGCATACCATCGGGCGTCGAACTCGTAGGCGAGCAATATGAAGTTGTCGCTGGCGGGTCAGCCGTAAACTTCTGCAGATTATTATGTGGATTTGGATTAAAGCCGGCGTTTCTAGGCATGGCTGGCGACGACTCTAACGGCGCCAGCCTTGAGGCGGCACTACAAAGCGACGGCATTGAGCCGTTCATTATTAAAGAGACTGGGCTGCTCACTAACATCAGCTTTAACATGACGAACGCCAGTGGTGAGCATATTATGCTGGTCGCAGGCACCGCTAATGCGGCGTTAGCCCCTGAGCCTGTGTTAGCTCAGCTTAAAAGTAAGGCTAACAACATCAAAATGGTATATCTTGGCGGCTGCTTTAAACTCAAAAAACTGGCACCAGCATTTACCGACATGGCGGCCGTCGCCCAACAAGCTGACGCCGTCGTAGTAGTTGACCACGGCAGAATTCCACAAGCTGCAAGCCCCGAGATCGTAGCCTGCGTAAAAGAGCTGGTGTTGAAAGCCAATTACTATCTGCCAAGCCGTGACGAGTTTTGCCAATTATGGGAAGTTGAAAGTATTGAAGACGGTTTAGCAATGCTCCATGATCAAGCTCCAGAAACCATAACGGTCGTTAAAGATGGCGCCAATGGTGCTTATTATTGGGACGAACACGGCGTCAAACATATTGAAGCGCCGCGCGTGGACAAGGTTATCAATGCTACCGGCGCTGGCGATTCTTTTAATGCAGGCTTGGTGGCCGCAGTAACACACGGCCATGAGCTAGCAGATGCTGTGCATTTTGGTTGCCTAGTGGGAGCAGCTAAAGTTTCAGGCAACACCATACCTTCGCTGTGATTTTTGTTATGCTTATTCTATGACCGCCACTAAAAAGCGAAGAACTCCTGTAAATGATTTAGAATTCCGCATCGAACTCCTCAAAGAACGCATCTACGCGACATTAGCCTTGCTGGCAGTTTTATGGACCATCGACCCCGGCCACACCTCAGCCGCCAAAGCCGCCGGACTGATTGGCGGCACTGCCCTGTCACTGTGGGTCGCCAGCATTGTGGCCGCCCAAATGTCCTACCGAATTGTTACCCAGCAGCTGCAAACCGACCGGCGCAAGGCCGACCGACAGTTCGCCCAACACGCGCAGTTATTGTCGGCAGCCGTATTTCCCTTATTCTTAGTCGGCTTAGCCTACATTCATGTCATTTCATTGTCACTGGCCATCGATCTGGCAATTGGCGCCAGCATGCTGCTATTTATCGGCTGGTCGCTACTGTCCGCCAAAGCTCTACACACTAAAAGGTTAAACACCTTGATTATTGCCGGCATCGAATTGGCGGTCGGTCTGGCGATTGTCTGGCTCAAGTTGACTATCGGCCATTAGGTTACGCTCGCGCGGATAAATATCGTATGATACTAGCATGGACATGTCCGAACAAGGCGGCGGCGCAATATTTTCACTTATTATCGTTGCAATTCTGGCCGGGCCATTTTATGTCGGCTTCTTGATTTATGGCTATCACAACCGCAAATACTTAGTACTTGATGCCCTGCCAAAATGGCTGTTTGTTCTCAGCTTCCCGGTGGCACTACTACTCACCTACATGGTCAAGTATGTCGGCACCAATCAAGTAAATACGCCAAGTGACGCCGGCACCAATTTATACAACTGGTCCGGCGCCTGCTTGATAGCTGGTATCTTAGCGGCAATTTTTATCGCTATCCGAACGCATGATGCCCGGCGCAGCGGTTTCAAGAAAAAGCCTAAACGCTAACTAGTACGTCTGCAAGTTACTTGCCAGAACCCCTGTCGCTCGTTACTATACGTGTAAGAAGTTAGTAACAGTTTTACGGAGACAAACACATGCGAATGATTGGTCGGTTTTTGCGCCACTACAAGTACTTTAGCGCCTCGGCCCTGCTGGCCTTGATTGCCCTGGGGCTCGATCTCAGTGGTTTTGACACCCCTGCCCACTGGATTTTGGGTACGGCAGCTATCTTGTCTTGCTTGCCGTTACTTAAAGATATGCTGGCCGACCTGCGCAGCGGCGCCTATGGTATCGATATCTTAGCTATTACCGCCATTGTGGCCTCAGTTTGGCTAGGAGAGTATTGGGCGGCAATTGTTATTGTCATTATGTTAACCGGTGGCGAAGCCCTAGAAGATTACGCCGAGCACCGCGCCAAATCCGAACTCGACACCCTACTTACCAATGCGCCGCAAACTGCCACCGTCCTGCGCGGTCGCAAAACCGTTGAGATTCCGGTTCATAAAGTCGAAGTTGGCGACAAAATCGTCCTTAAACCTGGCGAAGTTGTACCCGTCGACGCGGTTATTTTAGAGGGTAGCGCCAGCTTTGACGAGTCAGCCCTGACCGGCGAAAGTGTGCCAGTTAGCAAGCAAGTCGGCGAAGACATCTTGAGTGGTTCTATTAATGTTGATGGTGCGATAGTCGCCCGCAGCCTGCGCTCAGCCAAAAACAGCCAATACGAACAAATTGTTAAGTTAGTAAAAGCCGCCAGCAACAGTCAGGCACCATTTGTGCGCTTGGCTGACCGCTACAGCGTGCCTTTTACGGTTATCGCATATGCTATCGCCATTACCATGTGGGTTGTTACTAAAGACCCGCAGCGCTTCCTGGAAGTTATCGTTGTGGCCACCCCTTGCCCGTTGCTCTTGGCGGCTCCAATTGCCATTATTTCCGGCATGTCGCGCAGTTCCAAACACGGTATTATCGTCAAAACCGGTGGCGCACTCGAGCGCCTAGCCCAAGCCCAAACCATCGCTTTTGACAAGACCGGCACCCTAACCCTGGGCCAGCTCAAAGTCGACAAAGTCATTGCCCTCAAATCGTTTAAAAAAGATGATGTCCTGGCCGCAGCAGCTAGCCTAGAGCAGCACTCCAACCATGTCGTCGCCAATGCCATTATCGAAGCCGCCGGCAAAGCGAAACTAAAACTCACCAAGGTCAAGCAACTTTCCGAAACTGCTGGCCAAGGTCTGTCGGCCAGCTTTAATGGCCGCCACCAAGTTGCTGTTGGGCGGCTCAGCTTCTTGGAAGCAAAAGATTTCGACACTAGCGGGGCAGCCGATGTCCGCTCAGATCAGACAACCGTTTACGTTGGTATCGATGGCAAACTAGCCGGCACCATAACCCTCACTGACACCGTTCGCCCAGAGAGCAAAAGTACGCTCGCAGCCCTGCGTAAGCTCGGTTACAAGCACCTGCGCATGGTCACTGGCGACAGCAGCGCCAATGCCAAAGCTGTCGCCAAACTAGTAGGTATCGACAAGGAGCACATTACCGCCGAAGCTTTGCCAGCCGACAAACTGCGCAGTATTGAAAAAGAAGCCAATAAACCCGTCGTCTTTGTGGGCGATGGTGTTAATGATGCACCAGTTTTGACCGCCTCGGACGTCGGTATCGCCCTTGGCGCCCGCGGTTCAACTGTTGCCAGCGAATCGGCCGATATCGTCATTATGCATGACGACCTAGCGCGAGTTGCGACTGCCGCCCAAATCGCCAAACGGACATTCCGCATCGCCGAACAAAGCATTTTAGTCGGCATTATCATTAGTATCGGCCTGATGTTTGCCTTTTCAACCGGCAAATTTACGCCGCTGAGCGGTGCTATCGCCCAAGAAGTTGTCGATGTAGTCGTTATCTTTAATGCCCTGCGGGCCCACGGCTCGGGTCGCAGCAAAAAGGCCTAAAGTAGTACAATAATAATAAGTGGCACAAACAAATTGTCAGTGCCGGCAACGGCAATGTTTTCAAACATAGTGGCTAGCATTGCCAACCAGACTAGGCTCAATTCGCTCATAGGGAAGTGGCCAAAGGCATTGCAGACAAACAAAATAATCAGGCTCATGACAAAAAAAGTAACTGTACCTTCGTAACTTTTGTGGTGACCAAAAACTTTGTAACGGTGCGTCTTATCGAGTAAGGTGCCGACCAAGGCTGCAAAACCATCAGCCACACCCATGATCAGCATGGCAGCTACAAATACCCAGTTGCTTTGACTAAGCACGGCGGCAATACCGATGCTCATTGCAAAAAATAACTCACCCCATGTCCGACGCTGCACACCGTGGATTGCCCGAAACAAGTGCAAGTGACGTGATATCAGAATAACCAGGAACATCAGCAAGCTGATGAGCTCGATGGTATTAAAGCCCATATAAAACGGCCAGGTAGCCGCAAACGACGCCGTACATATATGGATAAACTTGCGAGTCACCTCGGTGTGGAACAAATGTACCCGGCGTAAATACTCGCCCAGTATTACAATGATCGCCACGCCAGCGAGGCTAATGAGAAGCGGAATAATATCTTTCAAAACTACTCCTAGTATAGCTTGTCGTCGCCAAACATACGGGTACGGAATGTGTAAAGCCGCAAGAAAACGACAAAACCGTGGATAAATAAGGCCCACTCAAGCATGGCGATTGCAGCCTGGAGTCCATCATGGGCAATATTACGGCTAACGACAAAGTGCGGCGCAACATCTACCGCATGGCGCATCAACGGCTGCATGATAATAAAGAATGCGATGTAGCCAACAATCACACAGATCCGGTAACGCATCAGTTTCCAGAATTCATTTTCCATGGGGTGCTGGACAATTTGGCCGCGGGCCATCATAACGTCATTGCGAGTCTCATCGAGTGTTTTACGCCAATGCACCACGTATTCAAAGGTGATGTACAGTGAGAAGCCGGCCATGCCCCAGAACAACGCAATTAGCGATTTATTAAGCGTGTTGTTTGACAAGAACGTCGTTAACGGCTGGACCACGTGCTGAGTGTAAGCAATTGACCATTGACCATCAAACACACCCGGCAGCGAAGTGCCGACATCAACACTTAGCAACACTATATTAATCGCTACCAGCAAAAAGCCAATAACCAGACAGATCAGGGCGCTCATGCCGGAGGGGGTAAGACTCCGCCGGATCAACTGAGCTGTGGTGTAGTTTTGTCGCATAGACATCTTGTGGTCAGTATAGCAAATCTTGGCCAGTTTTGCTTATGCTATCTAAAGCGGTACCATAGAGGGTGACGCTATGCAGAAGTTTCGTAACAAAAAACCAACGAAGCGAGCACACGCCAATCCTCTCCGTTCATTCCCCTCGGTAGCTCGCAATGCCCTTATTATTGCCACCTGTGGCGGTCTTGGTTACTGGAGCCTGATGAACGCCGGCGCTACCACATTCTTTGACAGCAGCGAGGCAGAACAAGGCGCATTAGCCGGTAACAGCACGCTCAACAGTGACACCACAGCCTCCAACCGGGCGGCTGTCGGTTTTGGTACCTACATTACCGCCCCGACTCATGTCAAAGCCTATACCGGCGGCGACAGCATAGCCGTTGTCTGGGAGATGCCCAAAACCGGCAAAGTCCAGAGTATCCAGATTTTTAGGAATGGAGGCCAAATAGCCACCGTTACCCCTGGCACCGGCACGCTGAAAGTCGAGCGCCAGGGCACACGTTTTATCGACAAGGCCGTTACTAACGGTGCGCAATACAGCTATCAGGTACGGGCAGTAGCCCCTAACGGCACTACTTCGGTACTATCGCCAGCTGTTAGCGTTAAGCAGCAGCTTAAAACCCCTGTACCAAATGTTGTGATCGATACTAGCAAAGATAATACATACACCAGTTACCTAACCAATTACATGATCCCCGAGATTAAGACCTGGTACCCAAAATTGGCTGATGCAATTGCCGTCGACGGTTATACGCCATACCCTGGTACAATCACCATATTTCCGGACCCCGATTGTAATTGTGTAGTTAACACGAATTGGGCTAACGGCCGGATCACCGTTCATCCGCGAATGCTGGAGATCCCAGAGAATGGCGAGGAGGGCATGTTCTTGCACGAGGCAACTCATGCATTGCAAGCTTATAGCAACGATGTGTACGCAGCGAATGTCGGTCTTACAGAGGGCATCGCCGATTGGACACGTGAATGGTTTATGTTTGAGCGATACAAAGTTTATATACCTAGCACTCGCGCCACTTTAGCCAACGGTTATTCTGAAGGTTCATACATGCTGCATTGGGCTACATTCAAATACAATAAGCCGAATCTGGTCCGAGACCTCAATATTGCGCTGCACAACAATACATATACCAGTAATTTCTTTACTGACCTTACCGGCAAGACAGCCGAACAACTGTACGCAGAAATGAATGACAACTACTTTAGCGGACCCGGTGCCATTAAGACTAACGATAAGTGCCTTAAGGCCGACGCTAGCACTATTCAGCTGGCCGGTTGCGACTCAAGCGGCAGCCAAACATATAAATTGCGCTACACGCACATTGATATTGAAGCCTCAGTCCAAGACAAAACGCGCTTTAGCTTATTAGCGCCAGCTGTCGCCAGCACAGCGACCGATGACTACTGTCTCGATATACCCCAAAGCAGCACTACATCAGGCACCATCGTCCAATCCTGGTCCTGCAACAATAGCAATGCTCAGGAATGGGTTGTTGGTAATAACGGTTCGCTTATCAACCCCAATTCCGGCAAGTGCTTGGCCACGCAGGGCGGCAGTTTTAGTGACAATACAAAGCTGATCATCACCGATTGTAATGGCAGCGCCAGCCAAAAGTGGACAATACCGCAGTAACCGCTATAATTTATACAGAATATGACACACTCTTATCCAAACCCTGAATATCAACGATCAGACCACGACCCATTAGCCGCAGAAAGACATGGCTTAGTAGCTCAAGTTGGTGATATTGTCCTTAGCCACGAGGTATATGGCAAAGCACCGGTTCGCGAATTACTAGAGGGGGCACCCGAGCAACAATGCCCACACCTAAGAAACCGCTTAGACCTAACACTCGACCTTGTAGACCAGCGACTTAGTGCGATGGAACGCACAGACCCTCAACCCGGGCAGTAGGTAATACACGGTGGGTATGGGACCAGAAACATTATCACCCGCTGGATCATCAGTGGAATTACTCGAGCCTGAGCATCAGGTGCAGCAAGAGTATTTCGAACCAGACCGAGATGCTGTTTTCGACCAATTTAGTGAATTGCGTGTTCCCTTTAACGGAGAGTTGTTAGATGCGCGGGAAATTGCCAAAAAATGTAAGGCTATTGCCCTAATGGGTCCAGCAGCGTTAGTTGCAACCTTTGAATCTATCCAACATGATCAGATTCGCGAACAAGAAACGCCGGCCGAAGTACTCGCGGCCCAACGAGCCGAACGTATGAAAAACATGGCCAAACGCATGGAAGCTATGAACGAACGGCTACGTTTGACAGCTGAAAAACCCGAGCAAAAGGCCGAAGAAAAAACCAAAGAGCCAGAAAAAGCTGAAAGGGAAAAGCAAACCCGTCAAGCACAGGAAGCCAAAGCCAAGCTTACTGAAGTCGTTAACGCCGATACTGACGCCAGTCCCGCAGTTAAAGCCATGGAAGCAATCCCGGCTGCCGTTATCGCCGAGCTTCACACCGAAAAGCCACGAGTCAAACCGCTAGCTGAAACCACCGTTGCCGATGAGGCCGAGGCCATTCTGAAGGTAGTTGTCGAGCAGCAACATCGCAGCTTGGTTAAAGAAGCTCCTGAACCTGAAACCGGTGCGCTAACTACACCAGCAACCCCAGCCAGACACCCGGAATCAGTAGTTGTCACTCCACCAACACCCGATGAGATTATTTGGGAGCGGGAATTGGGTGTTGAATTGGCCGATGTCACTATCTTAGCGAGCGGCGATATTATTACGCCGGCCACTATGTCCACCGAATCTGCAGAGCCACCCGCTGAGGCACCTCCCATCATTTTTGACACCGAAACCGTCGAGCTACCATTCGAGGAATCAATTGTCGTTTTGCCCTTGCCGTCTACCGAGATTGACGCTGAAGAGCCGGCGTTCAGCCCTTTTGAGGAAACTTTTGAGAACTTTGAAGCCACAGATGATGACCTCGACCTGGGTGAGCTCTCTTTAATAAACGAAGTTGTTGATACTGACGGATTGACCAGCGAACAAATTGAGGCCGATTGGTTGTCGGAAGCAGACCAGGAGCTGCTGGAGCAGTTTAGAGTCCAATTAGGCTTAGAGCCTGGCGCCGAACAACAGTACGATGAGTTCGAATCAGAGACTGCAGAAGATACACTTAGCATGTTAACTATTGAAGCACCGGTTGAAACCTCCCCCGAGATAATCGGCATGGTTGAGCAAATCGGTGAACAATTAGCTACCCTGGAACCCGAAGCCGCCGCCCAAGTTCATGTGCAGCTAGCGGAGTTCGGCAAAAGTTTGCGTAATGTCGAAAAATTGCTCAATGATGACCAGACCGAGCTGTCGGCCGAAGAAATCGTAGCCTACAAAGAAGAAATCGCTGAACAGCTACAGACAATTTGCGAATCATTAGGCCTGGAATACACCGAAGAAGAAATCAAACAGCTTGTAGAGCTACTTCTAACCCAGCCGGAATTGAGCAATGCCGTTGACCTACAAACAGCTCAAGCCGATGGCGCCGAGACCCAACTAACCCTTGGCCGCGGCACCCACGAAACATTACGCTGGTTTCTAGCAACAATTAAATTATTCAAAAAGCGGCTTAGCTGGGCTTGGCGTTACCTCGGCCGGCAAGCTATGCAGCCACTAATAGCCCTTAACGCTTAAAAGTAATCTGGTCGGGGTGATCCGACTTGAACGGACGACCTCAGCGTCCCGAACGCTGCGCGCTACCAACTGCGCCACACCCCGACGATAGGTTACTCGCTAATGACTGGTTCGGCGTTTTTAGCCGGCGACGCGACATCATGGTCGCGCAGTGGCGCTTCACGCAAAAACAGTGCTGTCACAAAGGCCGCCAGCGTAAATGGAATCGCCAGCAAGAACAGATCATGGAACGATTTAACATAGGCCTGCAAAACCCCGGCTTTGATTTCCGGTGGCAAGTGCTCAACACCGCTCTTGACCGCACTTTGAGCCAGCGAGCCGGCATACGGCACTTGCTCATGAATATGCTGCGTCAGGCGACTCGTCAATATCGCACCAAAGACCGCACCACCTAAACTACTACCAATGCTTCGGAAGAAAGTAACCGTAGAAGTAGCCGTACCCAAGTTCTCACGAGCAGTCGAGTTCTGGACAGCCAGTGTGGCGATCTGCATAAACATGCCGAGACCGGCACCGATAACCAACATCCAAAACGACAATACCACGTGACTGGTCGTTAGTGTCAAATGACTAAACAGCCAGATACCAAAAGTCAGCAGCAGCGTACCGATAATTGGAAACTTGCGGTAATGACCGGTCTTAGAAATGAGCCGCCCCGAAACAAGCGACGCCGTAAACATACCAACAATCAGTGGCAACAGTAATAAACCGGATTCGGTCGGTGTATTACCACGCACTATCTGCTGGTACTGAGGAATATACAAAATGGTCGCAAACATTGCAATACCTGCTAAAAATGACAACAACGTTGCGGTGATAAAGATGTCATTCTTGAACAATTTGAGCGGTATTAACGGCTCCTTAGCCCGCCGTTCCTGGAGAATAAACAGCGTGGCGGCCACAACGGCTGCAATGATCAGACCGCGAATAATATCAGAGCTCCAAGCGTACATTTGCCCACCCCAAACAGTTACCAGCAACAAGCTGACGACAGCCACTGACATCAGAGCCGCACCAGTATAGTCGATGCTATGGTTACGACGGACAACCGGCAGATGCAGCTTGGTACTGACCGCCCACAAGGCTACTAAACCGAGCGGCACATTGATGTAGAAAATCCAGTGCCAGCTTAAGTGTTCGGTAAATAAACCGCCGAGCAACGGGCCGCCGACACTCGACAAACCAAACACGGCACCAAAATAGCCCTGATACTTACCACGTTGCCGCGGCGATACTACATCACCAATGATAGCTAAGATTAATACCATCAAACCGCCACCACCCAATCCTTGGATAGCCCGGAAGATAACCAACTGGGTCATGTTCTGACTTAAGCCACAAAGCATCGAGCCGATCAGGAAAATACCGATCGCGCTAAGGAATAGTTTTTTGCGGCCATATAAGTCACCGAGTTTGCCATAAATAGGTGTGACAATCGCACTGGTTAATAGGTACGCGGTCGCGACCCATGAGATTTTATCAAGCCCGTGCAAATCAACGGCAATCCGGGGCAGAGCAGTCGAGACAATCGTTTGGTCCAGAGCTGCCAATAGCATACAGAGCATCAGGGCACTCATTACCACCATGATTTCGGCATGCGTGAAGTGTTCTTGCTGGACCGGCTTTTGACTCACCCCACTGTGTTTTTTTGCTTTCATAAGCACCTATCTAATTTGTTAGGTTTATTTTTTGGACAAGCTTGTGGAACATTTTGCGCTCGTCCGTTGACAGCAAGGTGCAGTTTAAACGACTTGGTAATTCCTGGTTGACCGCTTGCAAAATCTGCTGGCCAGCACTGGTCAGCTGGAGGACTTTGACCCGACGGTCAGCCGGATTTTCTTGGCGGGTTATAAGCTGCAGCGCGACGAGCCGGTCAACGATACCGGTCGCGTTCGAAGCGTCGCAGTGCAAAGACTGCGCCAATTTACCCATAGTGCTATTTGAAGTATTAAGCGCGTGCAATGCATATAGCTGGATCGACGTTAAGCCGTGAGCCTCCGCAAAGCTGGCCATATGCGCTTTGTAAAACTTCATGAGCGATGCGATATCTTCGCAAATCGTTTGTGCTGAAACCTCAACTGTTGGGTTCATGTTATGTATAATACTACACATCATCAATACTTGACAATATCAAATATCTACTTATACTACTATTCATGATTGAAAAAGTACGACACAAAGGACTAGCCTTAGCAATTTTAGCAACCGCCCAGTTTATGGTGGTCTTAGACGCGACCATCGTAAACGTTGCCCTACCGGCAATTCAAAAGGCCCTAAACTTCCAGGGTGATGCTTCCCTACAGTGGGTTATTACCGCTTATGCTCTAGCATTTGGCGGTTTCCTACTCCTTGGCGGGCGTTTAGCTGACCTGTACGGCCGTCGCCGTTTATTCTTAGCAGGTGCTATCCTGTTTGCAATCGCTTCGTTCGCTGGCGGTATTGCTCAAAACCCCTCACAGCTAATCTTATTTAGAGCTATCCAAGGTCTTGGCGGCGCATTATTGTCGCCGGCTGCCCTGTCACTAGTCTTGACTATCTTTAAAGAAGGTCCTGAGCGCAACAAGGCACTCGGTGTCTGGAGCATGGTAGCTGCCGGTGGTGGTGCCGTTGGCCTGATGCTTGGCGGCCTGCTTACCCAATATATTGACTGGCGCTGGATCTTCTTTATTAACATTCCCATCGCTATCGCCGTAGTTATTGCCGGACTCAAATACGTTCCAGCCAGCCTGCCCCGCGAGCGTGAAAGCGTCGATTACTTGGGCGCGATTACCATTACCGGCAGTCTTATGAGCCTGGTATTTGGCCTAGCAAAAGCTGCCGAAAATGGCTGGGGCGCCGCCCCAACTATCTATGCGTTTATTACCTCGGCAGTACTCATGATCTGGTTTATCGTTAACGAAATGCGTGTCAGACATCCGCTTATCCGTCTGGGCATTTTTAGACAACGCAATGTTACCGGCGCCAGCATTGTAATGCTGTTAATGCCGGCTGCTATGTTTGGCCTGTTCTTTTACCTATCTATCTTCCTACAGCAAGTGTTAGGCTACTCACCAACACACACCGGTGTAGCGAACCTACCGTTCACTTTAACCATTATGGTTGTGGCGGCTACCCTATCGCGTCGCGCAGCTTCAATTAACCCTAAGGCTGTGCTGGTTGCCGGTCCTTTGTTAGCTGCTATCGGTCTGCTCTACTTTGCCCGCGTCCCTGTTCATGCCCACTACTGGACCGATATTCTGCCGGGCATAGTCATTATGGCATCCGGTATGGCTATGGTTTTTGTAACTGCTACTTTAGCCGCTACAAGCGGTGTGTCACACAAAGAGTCAGGTTTAGTCTCAGGCTTGCTGACTACCGGCCAACAAATTGGTGGCGCCATCGGTTTAGCCGCCCTTACCGTCATCTCAACTGCTGCAACCCGCAACCATATGCCTGTTGCAGCTGACCAGTTTGCCTCATACCAGGCAATTATGGCCGACTCGCTAGTCTACGGATTCCATCGCGGCTTTATTGCTGCTGCCGGTTTTGCAGTCTTAGCCAGCATCGTAGCCTTACTTGTCTTTAAGGTTAATACAGCACCAGCTCTTGATGAGCAGACTAGCGGTGAAGCTCAGCGCGAGCTAGCTGAAGCAGCGCCTGCCGCTAATCTGTAGAGTTTTCGTCAAGCGGCGTGTCCGATGAGCGGAAGTTCTGGACCTGCCAGTTGTCATTCTCCTGCAAGACTACCCGGATATACTTAGTGCCATTGCTTGTTGTGATAGTGTAAACGAAAACGGCAACCGCCCGCTTATTGTTGTCTTTCTTGATAGTGCTACCGGCTGTCTTGACTGTACCCTGTAAGTTAGGTGCCACCGTGTCGACCACTTCTTGAAGCTGATCTTTGCTGGCCGCTTTCTTAAAGTCGGAGGTCGTCAAATTGTAAGCCTCGTTGACATTCTTAGTCTGAATATCGGCCACAAACTTGTCGCTTATTTTGCGGGCACCGGTTAGGCTACTGGCCGTCATATAATACAGCACGCTAATTACCGCCACGACCACAACCACGACGATTAATGTAATCTTGAGCCATTTAGCCATAGACTTCTTAGCAATTGGCGTTACGGGCGGCATGGCGCTAGCTGGGACGGGCGGAACAGGTTCCGGCGTCGCTGGCGCAGGAGCCGGTGGTGTCTCCGGTGGGTTTGGTACATGCGACCCTGGAATTGCCGATAGCTCCTGCGATTCCGACGGAGAATCAAACAATGTTTCGGGGGTAACCGTAGTCGAAGAGCTCAATGCATCAACAACTGATTGAGCGGCTGCCGCCTGATCGTCCGAGATAGGTGCTGGAGCTGGTGGCGCAGGTGCCGGAGCAGGCGCTGGAGCCGGAGGCAATGGCGCTGGCAGCACATCAAGAACCGGTGCAGCGGGTGCTGGAACTGGGGCTGGAGTTGGAGTTGGAGCGGGCACAGGGGCTGGGACGGGCGGCGCAGGTGCAGCGGCTGGAACTGGCGTGGGCACTGGCGCTGGAGCCGGGACTATGGGCGCAGGTGCCGGGGCTGGGACAGGAGTTGGGACGGGCGCGGGTGCTGGAGCCGGTGCAGCGGCTGGCTGGGCATACAGCGAAGGTGCAGTATATGACGGAGCGACCGGCTGTGGCGGTTGAGGTGCAGCCACCGGGGCAGCTACAGAAGTCGGTGCAGGCGCTGGCGCTGGAGGCGTAGGCCCGATCGGACTAGGTCCACCTTGCGGCATCGGTTGCTGTGGCTGCATTAACTATATGTCCTTTTCTTTACTGTAATTCTATCCCGATTAAGCATAAGTGGCAAGCTTAAACACCCGAAATCAGAGCGGCGGCCGCCAGCACGATCATGACGACCATAACATTGGCTATAACTCGATCGCCCCAATTAACCGCCAACCGGCCACCGATTGAACTGCCCAAGAAAGTCGCTACCATGCCGACCGTCGCTACTTGCCAAACAATCAGCCCGGCCCCCATAACACCGACAATAATCGTGGCGTTCAACACCGCCTGCGACCACCGCTTTACAATATTGGCCTCGGTCGGTTTCATGCCAAGCGTGCCCATTAGCGTGGCATTTACCAGCGCATCAAGGCCGCCGCTAAACGCTCCTTGCAAGAAGAGAGCTACTGATAACAAACCGCCGGCTACAACTTTGCGGCGCAATGTCGGCCGACGTGGCTTGTGGACTGGTCGTTTTATAACCACCGGAATCATCAACAGCAATAGAACACCCATGACAACCCGGTAATTACCGCCGTTGAATGTCTTGATCGCCAGTGGCACTACCAAACCGATCGCAAATGACAGTATCAGTACCGGTATCAAGATTTTTAATGGTGGATGCCTCTTGGATTCACGCATACCCACTAGCGAACCGATAGCTGTAGCCAAGCCGCCAAACTTTGCAGTTGATACTGCTTGGGCCGGCGGCAAACCAAACACAATTGCCAGCGGTGTCATTATAAAACCGCCACCCATGCCGGCAATGCCGCTAAAAATCGAAACCGAGAAACCGGCCAAACCAAAGATTGCTAACTGCCACAGTTCCATTAGCGGTAATTACTACGCGTCCAAGCTACAAAAATCAGTGCGCCAACGGCCACAATACCGGCCAGCGCAAAGCTCCCTATGCTGCTGGCGATGAATGCCCCAAAAGCGACCGCTGTTTGGACCATGTGCCAAACTATCATCTTGAATAGTGTACGCCGGATGGTTAGACCATCGTTCTTAGGAATTGATCTTAATTTCATTGCCGGTATAAGCGCCCTGCCGGAGGCTGTGATTAGCAGGAGACAGCCTGCCAACATAGTTCCGGGTCCCTCATAGCTTGGTGAATCAATAGCCATCATAGACTGCACAAATGCAGCCGCCACCAGCACGAGCATTGCAACAAATGTGTAAATGCCCAGTTTAGCGGTTTTAGTAACAATCTCGCGATTAAACGATTCTGTTGACGAAGACATTAGTTCCAATTGTATAGTATGCTTTCGATAATGCATACGCTCCCTTCGTGGTACACTATTACCATAAACGATATTGAAATTTATGCCGTCCCGACTTAAATCTATACTAGAACGACTCTTTCCACCTAAGCTCGTACCGCAACGAGTGACCGTACCGATTGTCATGGTACTGTTTGCCGCTATTGGCGTTATAACGGTTAACATCAGCCAGGCCAGCACATTCAATGTCCCTATTGAAGCTGAATCCGGCACCGTCGCCGGCAACGCTAAAGCCAGTGCCGACACCCTGGCCTCAGGAGGCAACAGCGTACTTTTTGGTGCTACCGTCACCCCTCCGGATGTTCCCTTACCTAATCCGTCGGTTGAAGGTACATTTATTAACCCGCTGTCCAATAAATGTCTCGACGTCGAAAATGCCAATGCCAGCCCGGATGCTAAGATCCGCATCATGTCTTGCAACGGTTCGGCGGCCCAAAAATGGTCCGTGGCTTTTACTGATGACGGCACTATTGAGTTAAAGGTACTGGGCATGTGTCTAGCAAACAAACCGACCAATGGCCAGCCGGTGGACTATCTTTCAAGTGAGATCGAAACTTGCGATGGCCGGCCCAAGCAAAAGTATCGCGTCAATAAGGCTACTGGGCAACTCATAAACATTGATTTGACTCAGCTAAACAAGAAAGATATATGTCTGGACATTGCCGGTTCCGCCACAGCCGATGGTACGCAAGTAGGCTTCTTTACCTGCCTAGGCAATGATGCCCAAAAATGGACTTTACCGGCAAACGCACCATTTTCCGGGTGGGGATTTATTAGTTTCAAAACCGATGCTAGTAAATGTATTGACTTGCCATCAGGCACAACCACACCAGGAACTGTTCTGCAAGCCTGGGACTGTAACGGCCAGGATCCACAAGCCGTTTTCTCCGGTAACGATGGCACTGGCCGATCCAAAGTAACCATACTCGGACAATGTTTCGAGACCCAAAACGGCGGTGTAACCGACGGCACCAAAGTCCAAATCGGCGCCTGTAGCAATAGCACTGCTCAAAACTGGGCGCTTACCAACGCCGGGGGCATTGGTACATTCAAGCATATGAAATCGGGTAAATGTCTCGATACCGATAGTGGCGCCATCACCAATAGTGTTCAACTTGTCATTAAAACCTGTAACCCTTCAGCTCCTGGCCAGCAGTTCGTTAGTAGTTAAATGTTAAAACATTAAAAAACCGCTGGTTTTACTCAGCGGTTTTTTTGATTTCGATATGGTCGGGGTGAGAGGACTCGAACCTCCGACCTCCTGGTCCCAAACCAGGCGCGCTAGCCAACTGCGCCACACCCCGACGGTGTGAATTACTCAGTGATTATACCGTAGAGGCTAGTCTTCGTCAATCAGTTGTAGGTGTTCGACATTCGTTGCCAAACCCTCTTCATCGATATCGACATACAAAGCATTGAACTGCATGCGTCCGTGCTGCTCAAGCTCGTTACGGCTCTGCTGACCAGTTTGCCAGCGACGAATGATAATATCCAGCCGCACACCCAGACTCGAGTCCAGGGCGCCGCACATGCCGACATCGCTTATATGGGCCGTACCACCCGGCAATACCATAGCATCGGCTGTAGGCACATGCCAGTGATCGCCAATCACAGCCGCTACCCGGCCATCAAGATAATAACCGATCACCCGCTTCTCGCTACTGTAGTCACCATGAAAGTTAACAATTGTTGCCAAACGGGCATGCTGCATTTCCTGGGCTAAAATTGAATCAATAACTTGGAGTGGATTATCGACTTCTTTGCCGGCATCACGGCCGATGATCTGCCCCAGCAAGCTAATAACCAGCACTTCGCCGGCAGCCGTACGGACATACTTGTAACCAAGTCCCGGCGTACCTTTTGGATAATTGGCCGGCCGGATAATTGGCGAATCAGGATTGTTAAGTTCGGGAATAATTTCGTCGCGGTGCAGCGACCAGTTGCCACCGGTGCAGACGTCAATGCCCATGCGGCGTAAGCGTTCGTAGTCGCGTATATTGATGCCTTTGCCTTCGGTGACGTTTTCGGCTTGGGCGATTACCAGATCGATCTGCCGCTCACTGCGCAAATGCTTAAGGCAATGCTCGACAACACGCATGCCGGCTTCGCCCATGATGTCACCGATGTAAAGCATTTTCATAGCGCAGCCGCCAAGACACCCGCCTCACATACGTTGTTGTGGAGTGGCTGGTAATTAGTCTTTAAAAATTGCGCATCAACCTCTGGCTGCATACGGTGATTATATCCTATCGCTAAGAATGCAGCTGTTAAATGTTTTACTCTTGCTCGAGATCGTGTAGTTTTCGCAGGGTAATATTACGTTCCTGGTTGAGACGGCGCAGGCAAAAATTGATATCTTCGCGCGACCGCCTGAGCCGCTCCTGGTAGACAACATAGCTCAGTTCGGTAATTGATCGTTCGAGTCGCAGCGTTTCTAGTTCGGCCGCCATATTGTCAGCTTCAAGCCGGCTGGAATGCATTTCGGCACGCATACGCTGTATATCACGCAAGGATTGCTCCAGTTGTTCTTGTTCGCTGTAACGATCGTCCATAGTACAAGTATACCGTACCTGCATTATGAACGCTTATGCTATTTTGGCTATTTGGCGAACTCAACGGCCCGTGTTTCACGGATCACATTGACCTTAATAGTGCCAGGATATTGCATGGTTGATTCAATCTTAGTGGCAATATCACGGGCTAATTTAATAGCCGTCAGGTCATCAACATGTTGCGGCTTTACGAAGACCCGGATTTCACGACCGGCGCTAATGGCATATGATTTTTCGATGCCGTTGAAGCCATTGGCCACATTTTCCAGTTCTTTCATACGCTCACCAAAGTTCTCGGCAGAAATATTGCGGGCACCTGGCCGGGCAGCACTAATAGCATCAACTACTCGGATTACCAAAGCCTCGACACTAGTAGCTTCAACATCATCATGGTGCTGTTCGGCAGCCAGAGCAACTTCTTCAGGGGCGCCATACTTGCGCAGCATCTCACCGGAAATATGATGGTGCTTGCCTTCCAATTTGTGCGACAATGCTTTGCCAAGATCATGGACCAGGGCAGCATACTTGGCGGTTTTGACATTGGCGCCAACTTCTTCGGCAATCATACCGGCAATATGCGCCATTTCGGTGCTGTGCTTAAGCACATTCTGACCATATGATGTACGGTATTTAAGCTCACCCAGTAAGTGCAAGATTTCGCGCGGCACCCCAAGGACGCCAACTTCACGAGCAGCATCTTCACCGGCCCGCACAACGTCTTTTTCGACATTCTTCTGTGCCTTGGCTACGACTTCTTCGATACGACCAGGGTGGATACGACCATCCTTCATGAGCATTTCCAGCGCCTGGCGGGCAATTTCGCGGCGAACCGGATCAAAGCTGGAAAGCACGATATAGCCAGGCGTGTCGTCAACCATGATGTCAACGCCGGTAGCCCGTTGTAACGACTGAATATTACGACCTTCTTTGCCGATGATACGGCCCTTCATTTCCTCGTCTTCGAGTTTGACGCTGCTGACCGTGCGTTCAGCGGTCACTTCGGAAGCCATACGCTCCATAGCCGTGGTAATAATTAAAGCCGCCCGTTCCTCGGCCTCTTCTTGGGCTTCGGATTGCAGCTTGGCAACTAATCCGGTTAGGTCGTTGCGGATATCACGCTCGGTCATCTGCATGAGTTTGTCGGCGGCTTCTTGCTTGGAAAGCTTTGCAACTTTTTCGAGTTTTTCTTGCTGTTTACTGCGAATTGCTCGGATTTCATCCTTCAGTTGCTCTACTTCGTCCTCGCCCTTGCGGAGCTTTTCGTTACGCTTGTCGAGTTCATCAAGTTTTCTATCAAGCGCTTCTTCTCGGTTTACTAAACGACTTTCGATATCTTTTAGCTCGCGACGGCGGGTCTGATCATCTTTGCGGGCAGCCTCTGCAACCTTAAGTGATTCGGCTCGAGCTTCATTGACGAGCTTGGTGGCCTCTTTCTTAGCTTTGTCCAGTTCTTTGCTTGCTTGGTCGGCGGCTGTGCCAGCTTTGCGTTTGTTCAGAGCTGTATTCGCACCAAAACCGGCCCCTAGCCCAACCACAGCAATCGCTATGGAAATAATAGGATCCATACAGTTTCCTTTCTATCTTTGCAGACGCGACCGCGACAATCGCTATCACTTCTCTAGTTTTGGTGCTATCTGAAAATCAAATGAATTAATGATGGTAGGCGGATTGTTCGACAACTTGTGTCAAATCCTTGGATACAACTATACGCCGCACAATGCAACTTTGTCCATGTTACTTACGCGGCTGCGTAATATTCGCCTCGGCGCCATACTCCGGCAGAGCCAGTTTGTCGGACTCGCCTTTTAGCAAACGGCCGATGCCCAGCCGGATCCAATCATCACCCATAGCGGCCACAATTGGCAGCTGATTAGCATATGCAAACCCATTAGCCACAGTTATGCCGATGCGTAAACCGGTAAAGCTGCCTGGCCCCTGGAAGGCTACAATTGCCTGCAGATCCTCGATAGGCTTGTCGTGCTCATCTAGCAAGGCTTTTATTTGGCTGTGGATAGTTTGGCCTAGCTCACGATGAGCTTGCCAGGTCAGATAATCGATTTGTTCGTTGTCGTCGAACAAGCCGAGCTCGGCCTCTGGTTTGTCGGTGCGGATTGTTAGGATTATCATTGCTTTGCGTCCTGTAAAATGTAGCCGTAATCGGCTGGGATAGTTAGCTCAAGCCGACGTTCATCTTCGGCAGTTTGCGTAATGCGTATGGCCAAACGCGTTTCAGGCAGCACGTGCTGGACGATATCCGACCACTCGATAATGGTAATATTCTGTTTATCGTCGATAATCTCGGCCAGCTCGTCGGCCATGATGCCAGGTTCGCTTAGACGATAGAAATCAAAGTGGTTTATGGTGAGCTTACCGGCATCGTAGGTTTTACTCATGGTAAAAGTTGGGCTGGCGACATGATCTTGGCTGCCGACACCCCTTACTAGTCCCCGAGTCAAGGTGGTTTTTCCGCCACCTAAGTCGCTGATTAGCTCAATGATCTCGCCGCCACGAAGATGATGCCCCAAAGTCTCACCAAGAGCTTCGGTTTGCTCGGCATTTGCGGTAACCACCGTCATCTTCATCGGGAACATATCGCTCATCGACTCCAATAGTAGCGCAACAGGGGTAGGAATGGCAAGCCAAAGACACTTTGCCGAGGCCTCAGCAAACGCGCTATACTAAAGGCATGTTACAGCTGAGCAGCGCTTTCGCCAAAAAAGCCATCATGTCGCTACGTACCGGCGCGCCCGTAGCCTATATCACTTCGCCAATCATCGACCCTAATAATCTTAAAATCGAGGGTTTCTACTGCCAAGATTCAATGAGCAAAGAAACGCTGATCCTGCTCTATCAGGATATCCGCGAGCTTTTGCCCCAAGGTTTTGTGGTTGACGACCACGATGTCCTCGCCAAACCCGGCGAACTGATACGCTTGCGCGACTTGTTAGATCTCAACTTTCAACTGCCAGGCATGCCGGTCGAAACCCAGGAAAAAGAAAAGATCGGTAAAGTCAGCGACTACGCCACTGAGATTGAAACGATGTATATCCAAAAACTGTATGTTTCACGCTCGGTCTTTAAAAGTCTTTCCACCGGACAGTTGAGTGTCGACCGCAACCAAATCATCGAGATTACCCAAAAACGGGTTATCATCAACGATCCACTCCAGGGCAAGCCAGCCGCCGCTACCGCTGCCAGTATTGCCTAGGTTAACGCATTCTTAAAGGCTTCGGCCTCTTGGACAAACGCCTTAAATAGCCTTGCCCAGGCGACTTCGGCACGGGCTTCCATCGATTCCGGATGCGACTGAATGCCAATCGCAAAACGTCCGTCAGTTGATTCAATAGCCTCGACGATATTGTCCTCAGCCCAAGCCACCGAACGCAAACCCTCACCAATTTCATGGATCGCTTGATGGTGGTGTGTATTAGCTCCGATGGTTGTAACCTCGAGTAACTTTGCAAGTCTTGAGCGCTCATCAATCCGCAAGCGATGAGCAACATGCTCAATGTCCTTAGCCGCAGTTGAGGCATTGTGGTCTGATGCATCGGGCAATGCACCGGCAATATCCTGATGCAATGTGCCGCCACAAGCTATGTTCAGCAACTCCATACCCCGGCATATGCCGAGCATCGGTCGGCATTGTTCAAGCGTCCAGCGCATAAACCGCATTTCAACGCTGTCACGCAATCTTGAAACATCGGTGACAGATGAGTGTATGCTCTCGCCAAAAAGCTCCGGATCGATATCATTACCACCGGCAAATAAGATGGCATCACAACGTTCAAACATCTGACGATTAATTGTCTCGTCGTCCACCAATGGCAAAATAATTGGGATTCCGCCAGCATGAACAATTGCATCAACATATGCCACACTCTGACCATGAGTGACTGGCGCCCATGGCTCATCTTTGTTGACGATCTCACCAGCCGTAATGCCAATGAGCGGCTTATACTTCATATGCCCTCCTCAATTGTTATCTGACAATGCACTTTTTATATCTTCGTACGAAAATCCCTGGCGCGCAAGATACTGCATAAGTTTAGTTTGGTCATGGTACTTTGTCTGCCGCTGCTTACGTTCGATAATCTCGCGCAAAGCTTGCTGGTCGGTGCCGGCTTCTTCTTGCAAAACTTGGCTAATGATATCAGTGGGCACTCGTTTTGCTCGCAATTCTTGCTGTAGCTTGCGCCACGAAGTCGGCTTGAGTAAGTGACGATTTTCTACCCATGCCTGTGCAAAAGCCAGGTCATCGACCATGCCAATCCGTTGTAGCTTGTCAATAATTTGCTTCGCCAGGTCTCCTGAAGCCTCTTTGCGCTGCAAGTAACTCTCCAGTTCCCAGCGGCTGCGTAAACGCATTGCCGCATAGCGCAAGGCGTTACCATAAACTTTATCATCTGCTGACAGCTGCTTGTATGACTTAAGCTCGGCTTCGGTCACTTCTTGGCCGGTTGCCAAACGAACATCCAGCAACGCCGTATCACTTAGGCTAAACGAATATTTGCCATCGACATAAATTGAGTAGCGGTTTTTTTGCTTGACCTGTTGCTTTATATCACTGATTACCACGTGACTAAACTGGCGACCAGCAGAACCATGCAAACCAGGAACGGAACCTCGATAAGTATGCCCCAGTGTCGCTCACCCCATTGGATTTTTGAATGCATGCGCGTAATCGGCCCTTGCACCATCTCTTTGCCATAGCGCTCGTATGTGAAATAAGCATATATCCATACGATATCTGGTAATATCGCCAGCCCAGCCGCCAGCCATACCCACCATGGCTGACCCCAAAGCAAATATACAAGTAATGGTATGCCCACGATATTGAACGATTCCATTACATACGTCAGCTTGTATTTGGCAGCTTCAATGTAGCCGGCACCATCTATACCGTAGTGCGGTAATGCATCGAGCACAAAGTGTGACAGCAACGCCAACGGCAGAGCTACGACTGGCTGATTAACTGCAAGCGCGATAGCCGCCCCAGTAAAGATGTGATTGCTGGTTGTCATTACGTAGATTATTGGCCAGTTACGGCCACGAATCAAGCGCTTTTGTTTTATTTATTGTTTGGCGGCTTCACGAACCTGGTCAGCAACCTGTTCCATGACTACCGGATTTTCATCTAGGTAAGTTTTGGCGGCTTCGCGGCCTTGGCCGATCTTCTGGTCGTTGTAAGAGAACCACGCGCCGGCTTTGTCGATGATGTCGTATTTTACAGCCAGGTCAATAATATCGCCTGAGCGGCTAATACCCTGGTTGTACATAATGTCAAACTCAGCCTCGCGAAATGGCGGTGCAACCTTGTTTTTAACGACCTTAACTCGACAGTGATTACCAATAACACTCTCACCTTGCTTGATCTGTGAGGTACGCCGGATATCCATACGCACTGAGGCGTAAAACTTCAAAGCGTTACCACCGGTAGTTGTTTCCGGGTTACCAAACATGACACCGATTTTCATACGGATTTGGTTAATGAAAATAACCGTCGCTTTTGAACGGGAGATAACACCGGTCAGCTTACGCAAAGCCTGGCTCATCAAACGGGCTTGCAGACCCATGTGGCTATCACCCATGTCGCCTTCGATTTCGGCCCGTGGCACCAAAGCGGCCACTGAGTCAACAACGATTAAGTCGACAGCGTTGGAACGTACCAATGTTTCGGTAATTTCAAGCGCCTGTTCACCATTATCCGGCTGCGATAGCAACAAATTCTCAACGTCTACACCAATACGTTTAGCGTAGGCAGGGTCAAGCGCATGCTCGGCATCGATAAAAGCGGCAGTACCGCCCGTTCTTTGTACCTCAGCAATAGCATGGAGTGTCAGGGTAGTCTTACCGGAAGATTCCGGGCCGTAGATTTCGATGACACGTCCCTTTGGCAAACCACCGCCAAGCGCCAGGTCAAGTCCAAGCGAACCGGTTGGGATACACTCGACATCAACATCATGGCGTTCGCCAAGCTTCATGATCGAACCTTTGCCGAACTGCTTTTCGATGGTCTCTAATGCCAGACCAAGAGCCTTGACCTTACCCTCGTTAACGTTTGGTTTTGATTCTTTGGCAGCCTTCGGTTCTTTTACCTCTTTTACTGCCGGAGCTTTTGAGTCCTTAACGGCCTCGTTAGTTATTTTTGCGTCTGCCATAGTGTATACCTCCCTTGGAACTGACATGATTGGAGCTGTTATAAGCCTCGGTCTCTTCACCAATTCCTTTAATTATAGCTTACAAGCGGCATATATAGCAGACGTAAAGCGCTCATGCCAAATACTTTATTGCTAATTTTTCAATCTATCTTTTTAGCTTGCAATGCTGTTAAAATAGGAAAAGAATGAGCGTAATAACGCAACGGAGTGGGTACCGTTTGGGGGTGGTTTTGGACACCTCTGGTCTGCCACCCGTAAACCACGGAGTCCAAGCACAATGCGCATAGCCGACTCCTTAGCTGAGAATCTCCTAAAACAGGCCGGACTCACCAGTGAGCAAATGACCTCACTGCGTGATCAGGAAATCCGCGAAAAAAAACCGCTTCAAGACCTGGCCATAAGAAACAACTTGATTAGTGAGAAAGAGTTAACTAAACTCTACGCTGCCGAGATCGAAGTACCGATGATTGAGCTAGTGGCCCGCGACATAAAAAAGGAAAATCTACACCTTCTACCGGAGCGGATCGCCCGCCAATACCACGCCGTCGTCTTCGATGTCGACCAAAATGAAACCCGGCTGATCGCCATGGAAGATCCTGATGACATTCAGGCGCTTAACTTCCTGCAAAAACAGCTCGGCAACAACCTGCGGGTGTATGTCACAACAGCCAGTCTGTTACAGGCCGCCCTGGATCAATACCGCGAAAACGTCGGCAGTGAGTTAACCAAAGTCATTTCCGATGAGACCGGCGAAGATGAAATTGAAGAGCTCAACGAAGACGATTTGGCCGAAGATTCACCAATCGCCCAAACCGTTAACCTACTGATTGAGTACGGTGTTAAATCGGGTGCCAGCGATATCCACATTGAACCCCGTGAAGGCTACGTGCTCACCCGTTATCGCATTGATGGCCTGCTGCGTGAAGCAAACAAGCTGCCGCGTAAGGTTTTAGGCGCTCTGGTGTCACGTATCAAAATCTTATCCAACCTCAAGATTGATGAACACCGCGCGCCACAAGATGGTCGGTTTAAAGTCCAAGTTAGCGGTAACACCTATGCGTTGCGTGTTTCGACATTGCCAATTGTTGATGGCGAAAAAGTGGTTATGCGTATCCTTAACGAAGGTACCAAGGCTGCCGACTTTAACGAGCTCGGTTTTTGGGGTATTTCCAGGACTACGCTCGAAGATGCCATTGTCCAGCCGCACGGTATGGTGCTAGTTACCGGTCCAACCGGCTCGGGTAAGTCAACAACGCTGTTTTCAGTGCTCAGCAAGCTCAATACGCCAAACGTCAATATTTCGACGGTTGAGGATCCGGTCGAATACCGTATCCCCGGCGTAAACCAAACCCAGGTCAACCCGATTGCCGGCATGACCTTTACTAACGGCTTACGTGCGTTACTACGACAGGACCCGAACATTATCATGGTCGGTGAGATTCGTGATGGCGAAACTGCCGGACTTGGCGTCCAAGCTGCCTTGACCGGGCACTTAGTGTTCTCGACCCTGCACACCAACAACGCGGCAACCTGTTTGCCTCGTCTGTTAGAGATGGGTATCGAGCCGTTCCTAATTGCCAGCACTGTCCGAGTTGTCATCGGTCAGCGTCTGGTGCGCCGTCTATGCACTACTTGCCGTGAGACATATGAACCAGATGGTGTGCAAATGAAGCAGCTCATCAAAACCTTCAAGCTCGATGGCGATGGCGTGATTGCCCACCTCCACGAGTTGGAAGCTCAGGCTTTGGAAGATGGCATTGGCAAAGCCGCCGTCGGTAAGTCCGATAAGGACGAACTTGGTACAACCAGCAACTCTGTCAAGCGCCTATGGAAAGCTCACGCCGATGGTTGTGACGCTTGTAACCACACCGGCTATAAAGGCCGTATCGGCATTTACGAAGTTCTTCACAACTCAGAGGCAGTCCAAGGCCTGATCGTCAGCAACAGCACTAGCGAGAACATTCAAGCCACGGCTATCAAAGAAGGTATGGTCACCATGCAGATTGACGGTTTCGTCAAAGCCTTGCGTGGCGAGACTACTATCGAAGAAATCCTCAGAGTCACCAGCCAAGAATAACCATGAAATTTATATATAAAGCCCAAACCAAAGATGGCCGGACCGTAAGCGGCACCTTTGAGGGTCCCGATAAAGAAGCGCTCATCTCCTCACTCGTCAAGCAGAACGCCAAGCCAATCCTTGTCAGACTGGCTAACGAATCTGAGTCTAATAAAGGTGGCAAAGCCAATAAGGGTCTCTTCAAAGACAAAGTCAAGCTGCGTGATCTGGTTATCTTTACCCGCCAGTTCTCGACCATGGTCTCGGCCGGCGTGCCCCTAACCCGCGCTCTTTCGACACTTGAGACACAAGCTGAAAGCAAATATTTCAAAACAGTTATTGCCGGCATCTCCAAAGATGTTGAGTCGGGTGTTTCACTTGGCGACGCCTTTAGCAAATACCCTGACGTCTTTAATGATGTCTACGTTAACATGATCAAGGCCGGTGAATCTGGTGGTATTTTAGACGAGATCCTCAAGCGCGTGGCAGCCCAAATTGAAAAAGATGCCACCATTCGTAAGAAGATTAAGAGTGCCATGACCTACCCAACGGTCATTCTAAGCATCACGATTCTGGCCTTCTTTGGCTTGATGATTTTCGTGATCCCAAAAATTGGCAAAATCCTAAAAGACCTTGGCGGTCCGGATGCTAAATTGCCAATTTACACCGAAATCTTGCTTAAGATCAGTAGCTTTAGCATTAGCCCAAGCATCATGCAGCACATTCCCGGCTTGGCAGCCATTCCAGTTGTAAACAAAATTCCAAACCTGTTATTTATGTTATTAGCCATGGGCATCGCTTTCGTTTATCTGATGCGTTACCTCAAGACGCCAAAAGGCAAATTGCAGCTGCACACTATATTGCTCAAAATTCCGGTTATTAAGGTTATCATCATCAAAGTCGCCGTAGCCCGTTTTGCCCGGACATTTGCTTCGCTAACGTCATCGGGTGTGTCGGTCCTGGAAGCGCTCCAGGTTACCGGTGGTGCCATTGGTAATAAAGTTATTGAGGCCGAGCTGATCGAAGCCGCCAAAGAAGTTCGTAACGGTAAGCCGCTGTCTGAGCCAATCTCCAAAAGTCCGCACTTCCCGCCAATTGTCGCCCAAATGTTAGCCGTCGGTGAAGAAACCGGCCAAATTGACACGATTTTAGTTAAAGTCGCAGATTTTTACGAAGAAGAAGTTGACACGGTTATTGAATCGCTGAGCTCGATCATTGAGCCGGTCATGATCATTGTAATGGGCGCCATCGTCGGTGTTATTGCCGCTAGTGTCATGGGCCCGATCGCCTCGCTTAGCCAGAACATCAGCCCCGATAACTAGTCTAAACCGCACAAAAGTGTGCATAAAAACTTGACGTTAGACTGCTTACGGTTATAATCATGTGCAGATACTGATACCAATCTCTGTATATTTGGTATCATGATCAAACAAAAAAACAGTTTAAACAACAATTTAAAACAAGGAGGGTGGGCACCTATGTTCTCACTTAAACGCAAGCAAAAAGGTTTCACCATTGTGGAACTCTTAATCGTCATCGTCGTGATCGGTATCTTGGCCACTTTGGTCATCGTCACCTTCACTGGAATTCAAAAGAAGGCTCGTGACAGCCAACGCCAAACCGACATTAACGCCACCAACGGCCAGTTGGCAGCATTCTACACCAACTACGGTTTCTACCCAACTGTAGCCGACTTACAGACTGCATCATTCCTGAGCAGCTACATGAAGGGTCTTGACCCAGAATCTCTGAAAGATCCTAAGGGCCCAAGCAAGAACGTTACAGGCGGTACAGCAGCAGTTGACCAATATAGCTATGTTGCAGCCGGCACCGGTTGTACTAACGGTACCGCCAGCACAATTACAGCTGGTGAACCACAGGACAACAGTTGTGACAGCTACACTCTGACAGCTAAGCTTGAAAGCGGAACCGACTTCGTCAAGAAGAGCAACTAGTACTAGTTACAGACAATAATAAAAGAGCGGCTAACCACCGCTCTTTTATTTATATTTAAGTAATCGATTTCCTAGCGCTTATTATGCAGTAACGGTATACTCTTTTAGCAAGCATAAGCGTAATGAAAAGGAGCGGTGCTAAACATATGGTTATAAAGAAATCTTACAAAAAAATACGGATACTATTAGCTCTCAGTGTATTAGTTATAGCCCCACTTGTAGCTGTTATTGTATCCACGAAATCTGCTGCAGCTGACCCTCTTGGCGCAATCACGCGAGTAGGATGGGGAACAGTCAGAGCCGGTACAGCTGAAGATACAAATGGAAATATTTGGTCTGGTGGCAACCGCGGGGAAATCAAAAAAACAACAAAAACTGGTACCACGACTATATACACTACACCTGCCACAACTAGCTATTATCTGGAAGATTTAACGCTCGGAGCTGATGGAAATATTTGGTTCTTATATTCGAACCGTGTGGGTAGTATTACACCTTCAGGAATAGTAGCATCGTTCGAATTACCTCCCGGACAAAACGGGGTAGCTTCCAGGATAGCCGCAGGCCCAGATGGAAATATTTGGGTTTCAAGTTGGAATGGCTCTGCCACCTCAAACTACATTCATGTATTCAGCACCACAGGAGCATACATAAGATATTTTCAGACGGGCGCAGCAGTATCTGCCCTAGCAACAAATTACGCAGACAATAGTATTTGGTATGCGCAGCAAGGAGATGATGGCATATATCCCGTAAATAGCAATGTTCATATTTTCAAGATGAGTACAGACGGTACCAAGACTGACTACCCTGTCACGTCAGGTACTGGTCTAGTTCAAGATCTTGCCTACGGTGCAGACGGTCAAATGTGGTTTACAGTAGTCAACGGATCTTCAAGTCTTCTAAGTAAGGTAACTTCTTCAGGCACATTTACGAATTATTCCATTTCCGGACAACGTCTAAGCAGTATTGCAGCCGGTCTCGATGGCAATATGTGGGTTGCGGCAACCTCTGACAATTATATTAATAAAGTTACCCCGTCAGGAATCATTACATCATACAGTACCTGGATGTCTATTGGCTCAGCCCCTAACGGGCTGTCTGTGGCCAGTGATGGTAATATATGGTTTCTTGACATAGCCGGAAACTATGTTTCAAAAATTGGAACAGGCGTGACGGGCTCATCAGTTGATAATGACGGTGACGGGCTTACAGCCAGCGCCGAGTTAACGCAAGGTACCTCAGATTTTAGCTCAGATAGTGATAAAGATGGGCTCTCCGACTATACCGAATCGGCTAGTTATCCTGGACGCAATAATCTATTTTGCAACAGCACTGTCACCACTTGCGAGTACCCGACTCCGGCTCAGCGCGATCTGTATGTAGAAGCTGACTGGATGGTGAGACCTAACCCCAATGGCTATTCAATGCACCCAAATGCAAATCAAGTTAGTACTATCGTAACCGCATATGCGAAGAAAGGTGTATTAGCACACATTGACACTGGGCAACTAGGTGGAGGTAACGCTGTAACCTACAACAGCGATATTGCCTTTTACGATAGTCCGACACTAGTAGACTTCTATGACTATAAGTATGGCAATGGTATTATTTCTACTCCACAGTTCAATGCGGACCGTTACCACATATACCACTACATGATTTTTGGAGACATTCATGACAGCTCGCTGCATACTGGCGTCTCTCATGCTGGAGATGACGATGCATTCATATCCTATGGCCTGATAACAAATGGAGTTATTTCAACTGCAAATAACTTAGGTGTGTCGACAGTTGTAATGCACGAGCTTGGGCATAACCTATGTCTTACTAACCCTGCCGACGGAGTGCCTAACTACACTGGTCAACCCGCTTCTTGCCGTTTCTCTGGCATAGATGCGAACGCGGGGGCAGACTATCCTAGCGCCGAAAACTATTACCACGCTTTCGATCTCGCGGACTACTCAATTGGGGCCAATGGTTCTTCAGACCATGATGACTGGGGTACCCTACGCTTTGCTGACTTTGCCGCCTCCGACCAAGGCGAGCCTACAGGCAGCCGAGCGAGCTTACGCTCTGGCCAGGCGCAACCGACTAAGCTGACACACGAGCCAACTATCGACCTCTTCCGCAAAACTCAAACAAAATTCTAGTAATCTACTAACCAAGAAGAGCGGCTAACCCCGCTCTTTTTAGTTCTGATTAAGCTTCAACCGCTGATAACTAGTAACCGTCCAGGTCTTGCTACCCGATGAAAGCGTCGTACCGAAGGTAACCGTGCCGGCACCGCTCATATCGACGGTTTGGCCAATGACCGAACCGACATTACCGCTACCGCCAAGGGTGATCTTGCCCCAGTAAGCCTGAAAGATCATACCGGGCAAGTTAACAGCGCCACCGATATTAATGGTTTCTAGGGCCTGCGAAGTCTTAAGCTCAGTGCCGGTTACAGCCGTACAGTTCGGGTTACAAGCAGCGCTCGACTTCCAGCTAATAAACTGGGCACCGGTTCCCTGGCTGTTGGCTAAAATGCGAGCTGAGCCACCAAGGGTAATCTTGCCATCGACCACAATTACCGGCCGGGTAGTGCCAACGCTGTCATCGATCTTAATCGTTGCTGCGCCGCCAATGTTTAAGTCGCCAGTAATGTAGGCGTCACCTTTAATAACTACATTGCAGCTGCCATCAATACTAACATTGCCGGTCAATTTTAGTTTTGCCGGCCACGTGCGGTCAAAGGGCCAGCTGTTACAAACGTAAGCGTTACTGGTACCGGAACCTGTCACAGTTACAGCCGCTACTTGAGCTGCTTTGTCATACGTCGGTGTCGAAACTGGTGGCGCCGTGCAACCGACCTTCAAACCCTGGCCGCCACTGCCGCCTTGAATGTTATTGTTGGGCCCGGTGCTGGTTTGACCAGTGGCGCAGACAGTGCCATAAATACCAGTACTGTAAGCCATTGTAATCGGTTGGCCGGTGGAACAAACTGTCGGATAGGTTGGGCCCGGTGATGCACCGGTCGGGCATTGCATGTTGGCAACATTAACATTTAACGGCTGCGAAGAAGTTCCGATTTTAGCCGCACCATTCAGGGTAATGCCGCCGTTAACGTAAACATCGGCATTAGTAATGTTGGCGCTACCACTCAGAATTAAACCGCCAGGACCCGATTGTACAGCATAGCCCGGTGAGCCAGTGCCAACCGTTGTCACTTTTACCTTACGGGTACTGACTAACTTGTTTGATGAGCCATAGCGATAGACTTTACCAACTGATGTAATCGTTTTAGCGTTACTGCTAGCCGTATTAGACACGACGGTCGTGTACACACCGCGCCCCTGCACCGGGTCATTGAATAACTCCTGCGGGGTACTGTAGCCGGTAAACGCCACATTAGTATTAAGCGTATATACTGACATATCCAGGCCAGCCTCGGCCACCGATATAGCGTTAGCATTGTAAGTACCCTTTACGGACAGGTCATAATTGCTGGCTACGAACGACATCAGTGACAAACCGATAACCGTCAGAATAACCATCATAGCTAACACCGTAATAATAAGCGAGCCTTTTTCATCTTCAGGAAATAGCTTAGGGAGTTTAATCATTGCGGAATACCGTTCTCGTCTTATATTGCACCTGGGTCTTACGGCTAAAGCGTTTGTCTTTCATGGTCACGTTTATTTCAACACTGCGGGCATTGTCAGCCGTTACGCTGGCATTGGTTTTGTCAAAATAGGTAAACGCAATTGCTGAAACATTCTCAAGAATGATTGGATCAGCCTTACAGCTGGCAGTGACTTTACTATCAGGGCAGGTAGTCTTGGCCTTGTTTCCGGTTACCGAGGCAGCTAAGGTACGCTTGCGCAGGGTTGTGCCGTCTAAGTAATAAATAATGTTGTTTTTGTAGCTGACATATTGTGAAGGGTCGGAGAACAAAATATTACCAGATGCATCTTCGGCTACGGTTGCTAAAATCAGTGTCTGGTTATTACCCACCCAGCCAAAGAGGTTACTGGGGCCGCCTGGGCCATTACTGTCAGCAATCCGGTTGGTAGTGTCAGCCGCACCGGCCAGCAATGTGCTGTCATTAATAGTATTAAGCCCGCTCTGAGCTTGAGCCATCAAGTTTTGCTTAATAGAAGTTGCCGAAAATCCGCTGAGGTTACTGATAGTAAACATCATTACAATCCCAACCAGCAAACCAGTGATAACGATTGAGATCAATAGCTCAACAATTGTTAGGCCTTGCTCATCGTGGCGGATCATTTGGTAATTCCAATCTCACCAATCAGTGAGCTAACCTTAATGTCTTTTGTTCTGCCATGAAATTTAAAACTAATAACAACATCAGCCCGCTTAACACCAGTGACCGGCTCGGAAATAGTAGCGATACCGGTAGCCGGACCTGGCAGATCGGCAGCCAGGTCAGATGAGAAATTAATATTTGTTCCAGCTGCGAGCGCCATATAGTTACTGGTGCGCAATGATTCAATTTCGCGCTGGGCTGCCAAAGTTGCTGTTCGTTGGTAACTGGCTTCCGATTGGACAAATTGGATACTGCTAAACAGCATCGTAATACCGCCGGCAACAATAGCTAAAACCACTATTGTCACCAACAGCTCGACAATGGTAAACCCACCTTGCTGGCTATCTTGAGCCATTTTACTCCCACGAGTCATGCTTACGCTTGATTATAACCTATGATATTATGGCAGTAAACATAACCGGTGATTCTCACCAAAGGGCGGGGACAAAAACCATTACCACCTATCTATACAAAGACAAACCAGTCTTCGGGTTTGACCTTGGGCATGGCTCTTTCAAGATCATGCAGATTGAGGTTAATGGCAAAAAACCGCGTGTGCTCGGCTACGGCAGCGCCAGCTTTGACCCTAGTGCTATCGAAGACGGCGTTATTGTCAAACCAGAAATTATCGCCGAAGCTACCAAGAAAATGTTCGAGAAAAACTTCCATGGCGAGCTTACCACCCGCCGGGTTGCCCTGGCCTTGCCTGCCTATCGCTCTTTCTCTCGCTCTATGCAGCTGCCAAAACTTGGTGGCGATGAATTGCGCCAAGCGGTTGAACTCGAAGCCGAACAATACATTCCAATGCCACTCAAAGAGCTCTACCTCGACTACGAAATCACTTCCCAATCCGACACTACCAGTGAGCTGTTCGCCGTTGGTGTGCCACGTAAGATCGTCGACTCTTATGTCGTACTGTCAGAAGTTATGGGTATGGAACCAATTCTAATTGAGACTACCATGGCCTCAGCTGCCCGTTTGTTTTCGCATGACTCCAACAGCGACGTCACTACAGTCATTATCGACTTTGGCTCACTCACAGCCGACATTGGTATTTACAGTAAAACCATGTTGGTCGCTGGTACCGTACCGGCTGGCGGCTTAGTTTTTACTAAACTTATCAAAGAAAAGCTCAAGGTCAGTGAAGCCGAAGCCGGTTTTATTAAAACCAAATACGGCCTGGGCGTCAGTAAAAAACAAGCTGAAATTACCGAAGCCATTAAACCAACGCTTCAAAAAATCGTTGCCGAAATCCGCCGCATGAGCCGCTACTACGAAGAACGCTATGGCTCACAAAATAACATCAACCAAGTGATCATTTTAGGCGGTGGCGCCAACATGCCAGGTTTAGGCGACTTTCTGACCGAAGCGCTGCGTATGCCAGTCCGCTCACAAAACCCATGGACCTATCTTGATGCCAAAGGTTTAGAGCTGCCAGCCGGCCCCGACCGTTTGATGTACGCAACCGTTGCCGGCCTGAGCCTACTCAAGCCAAAAGAGGTGTTTAGCGAATGATCAACCTGCTTCCACCCGAAACTAAAGAATCCTACCACTACGCTCGGCGCAACAGTCGGCTTATTAAATGGGTAGTCGCTTTTTGTTTTGCAATCGTCGGCTTAGCGGCTATTGGTGCCGGCGGCATCTTTTACATAAACCAAGCCAGCAAACCCTATGATGCCCAGATTGCTGCCACCCAAGCCAGCCTCCAGCAACAAGACCAAGCCGGCGTCCAAAAACAAATCCAGGATATTAGTAACAGCCTCAAACTTGTTGTCCAGGTTTTATCTAAGGAAGTTGTTTTCTCGGAACTACTTAAGCAAATGGGCGTTATTACCCCAAGTAATGCCACGCTATCCGATTTAAGCATTAGTAAAGTTGAAGGCGCACTTGATATCACCGCTAACACAGCCGACTACACTGCCGCCACCCAATTCCAAGTCAATATGGCCGATGCCGAAAACAAGATCTTTTCAAAGGCTGACATCATTAGCATCAACTGTACCGCCGGTGGCGAAGAGGCTGGCGCGAGCGCCATTAAGGCAAAGTACCCTTGCACTGCCATTTACCGGGCCCTATTTGCAACCGACAGCCCATTCTTGTTTATTAGCACCGGCAAAACACCACCAAAGGCGGCCCAGCCATGACACCTAAAAAGCTATATTTTGTATTAGTTTCTTGTATTACCTTGCTGGCTTTCGGTCTAGTAGGCGCAGCCTACGGCGCCAACAAAGTCTTGCAAAGTGAATCGCAAAAGTTGCTTGAGGTCCGTTCAACCAGCATGGCTCTTGAGCAACAACAAACTCAGTTATCACGTGCAAAGAAAAGTGTCGATAAATATAAAGATATTGCCGAAACCGCTAAAAGTGTAGTTCCTCAAGATAAAGACCAGGCCCAAACAGTTCGTGAAATCGTAACAATTGCCGATCGTAACAACATTAGGTTGTCGAGTGTCACCTTTCCAAGCTCAACACTCGGAGCAACTACTGGTCCGGCCACTGCACCGGCCGCCGGCAAAAAAGATACCTCGTTGTCTCAGCTCTTGCCAGTACCGACCATCGCCGGCGTTTACTCAATGAACATCATCGTCCAATCTGACACTACTACACCAACTTCTTTTACATCATTTATCAGCTTCCTAAACGGCCTGGAGCGCAACCGACGCACCGCCCTGGTAAGCGGCATCACCCTGACACCTAGCGCAACAAGCCCTGGCAAATTGTCGTTTACTTTAACCTTAGAAGAGTACGTAAAACCATGAGCAGTAAAAAATCAGGCGACATCGACTTAAGCCAACTTGTGCCGGCGCTAAAAAAAGGCTTGCGAGCCAGTCTGCGCTACAGCGGTATTCTATTTTTCATATTTGTGGCCTGCGTTTACGGCTTTATCCTAATGCGCATTACCACGCTTAGCAGCGTCCAACCGACTGACAGCGACATTAGCTCTACCAGCCCCGCCAAACTAACCGCCATTCCATCGGTCAATGCTAAAGTAGTCCAGCAGCTACAAGAGCTCCAAAATAACAGCACAAATGTCAAAGCCCTGTTTGACAACAGTCGTCAGAACCCGTTCAATGAATAGTATGAAAAATCGGCAAAGCGGCTTTACGACCATTGAAATTATATTAGTGCTCATTGTAATTGGCATTCTGGCGACCCTAGTTATTACAACCCAGGCCGGCGTCCAGCAAAACCAGCGCGACTCAGAGCGTCAGCGTGACATCAAAGAGCTCCGCGATGGCCTAGAGGGCTACTTCGCCAATACCAATCAATACCCTACCCTGGCCAACCTAAACGATGCCTCATGGCGTTCAACCAACCTCAAAGCCTTGGAACAAAATGTTTTTCAGGACCCGAGCAGCAAATCCGACCAGCTGGTTAGCAAGCCAGCCCGCAATGTCTACACCTATTCGGTTACCTCTTCAAGCGGCGCGCCATGTGGGACCGCAGCCACTCCTTGCACCCAATACACACTTACCGCTACGCTCGAAGGCGGCGGCACCTACACCAAGAGCAACTTAAACTAGTGTCCTACGCGTCGGAAGTTCTTAAAGGCTTCAACGGCGTCGTTTAGAATTGCCAAAACCTTTTTAGGATTGGCGACATAGTTAAAGCGATAGGTTGTTTCATCACCCTCGGTGGAGAGACGAATAAGGCCAAAATTGAATATAGCCGGCACAATGCCATTCTGCTTATAGCTAGCATCTTCAATATTAGCCAGGCTAACCGTTTGCTCATGCTTAGAGAAAATACCAACTTGAATTTCCTGGATAACACTTTCGTTGGTCAGATAAAAGCGGTTGTTGTTATAAATAAAGCTAGCCACCACGGCACCGGCCAAGATAAGCACAAACAGGATACCAAGAACAGTCATGGCAATCGGAAGCCCACTCGATGTATCAAGCACACCACCGCCACCGGTAAGGTAGCCGATGAGCACTGCTAGAAAGGCGGCAATCAATGCAAAAGCCATCAGCCAAATCTGAAATAAACCAAACGGGTGTCGCCGAACAGCCAAAATAATATATTCGCCATCACTTAGGTTGAGCTGTGGAAACTCTTTTTTAGACGCCTCGTGGCGTTGCATAATCTCTGGCGGTATCTCGGTTTTACCGGGGTCCATGGCACGAGTTAAATAGACCAGCTGTGGCGAGTTGTTCTGATAATTGTTGACGACAGGTGGCGCAGCGTACAACGGGCGACCCTGTTGGTCATAGGCTACGGGCTGGGGCATTTGCTGAGGCTCTGATGGAGCTGATACAGATGGCTGTGGTGCAGGATTCGAAGGCGTAGCCGGTTGACCCGGTTCGGCAGGACGGGCAGACATATTAAAGCGTTCTTCGTTCATCACTTGGATATTATACCACTGGACGGCCCAGGTGCTGATATGCTTTGGCAGTAACTTTTCGGCCCCTCGGTGTGCGTTCTAACAATCCCATTTGCATCAGATACGGCTCAATAAAATCTTCGATTGTGGAACGCTCTTCAGCCGTCAAAGCTGCCAGCGTTTCCACTCCCACCGGGCCACCACCATAGTTTTCGATAATCGCTACGAGTAACATGCGGTCGGCAGGGTCAAGCCCAAGGCTATCGATTTCTAACAATTCGAGTGATTTTTGGCTCATTGGCGTGTCAATAATGCCATCACCATTTACATCAGCATAGTCGCGCACCCGTTTTAATAACCGGTTGGCAATACGTGGCGTTAACCGCGAACGCTCAGCCAAAGTACCGGCGGCTTGTTTTTCGATAGAAACCTGTAAGATACCGGCTGCCCGTTCAATAATCTGCCGGATTTCGTCAGGTGTATAAAATTCCAGCCGATGGATAATACCAAACCGGTCGCGTAACGGTGCCGCCAAAGCGCCGGTCCGGGTAGTCGCACCAATAAGCGTAAACTTTGGCACATCAAGCCGCAAGCTACGGGCACTCGGCCCTTTGCCAAGCATAATATCAAGCTTAAAATCTTCCATGGCACTGTACAGCACCTCTTCGACCGTCCGCTGTAAACGATGAATTTCGTCAATAAATAAGATGTCACCGTCGCTAAGGTTGGTCAGCAAACTAGCCAGGTCACCGGCCCTTTCAATGGCTGGGCCGGAAGTCACCCGAATCTGAGCACCCATTTCATTGGCAATTACAGTGGCCATAGTGGTTTTGCCAAGCCCCGGCGGTCCATATAATAAGATATGATCCAGCGGTTCGCCGCGTTTTTGGGCTGCCGCAATCGCCAGACGCAAGTTCTTCTTCAAACGCTCCTGACCGATGTAATTTGTAAAATCTTTAGGTCGCAGCGTATTCTCCAGCTCAACATCTTCGGGCTGGACAATGCTATCAACTACCGGATTCACCGGCTTGGCCGGCTTGTCATCAGATAGCGGTTGGCTCTGATTTTTTAGATCTGCAATACGTTCAATCATGCTCCACCAGTATGATAACCTTTAGCGTATTTTTCAAGCAAAGCGTTCCTTGATGAGGTGTTCGATCTGGTCCAGATTCTGCCATTCGGTCACACTATCAGCCAATTCATACGAGGCCAAGCTTATACCTTCTTTGGTAAATATATGGATAGGTTTGCGAATATAGCTATAACCAAGCTCCAAAATCATACCTTCACTGATATTGTCACTTTGAACAAAAGCCAGTACTGCATCACAGTCGTCAATTTTTTCTAGCGCAGCTTTAATAGTCTGGCCGCTTAACGGAGCGTCGTGTTGGACATGCGCTGAATATGATTCAACACCAGCAGCATGCAACGCGTTCGAGATGAGTTCTAAGGTCGCCAAAACAGTCTGGCGGTCACCTTGTTCATTGACATCAAATGCGACAAATACTTTCATGCGGCCTCCTTATTTAAATTTCAGGGCTTGTTTAATACGTTCCTCGGTTGGCAGCGCCGGGTCAACATGATGCAAAGCCGCCGCCGCATCCTGGGCCGTATAGCCAAGCGACACCAGCGCCTCAACTGCTTCATCTTTGAGTAGCAGTGCCTCTCCCTGCAATAACCCGGTGTCAGCCAGATCGACGCCTTCCAGCCCGACTTTGTCTTTCAAATCGACTACAATACGCTCTGCCACCCGCTTGCCGACGCCGGCTGCTTGCTGAATGTATTTAACGTCACCGGCAGCAATAGCTGTTCGCACATCGTTGGAACGGCCAACACTTAACACGCTAAGGGCCATCTTAGGGCCGACACCATTAACCCCTAAAAGCAGCTCAAACAACTGCTTTGTATCGAGTGTGGCAAAGCCAAAAAGATCATGGGCTTGTTCGCGAATATGCTCATGGACGTAGACTTTTACGCGTTCGCCAGTTGGCAGACCACCAAAATCTTCAGTAGTCATGAGCAGGCCGTAACCTACTCCGCCAACGTCCAACACTAGTGTATCGCCAAGTTTTTCGGAAATTACTCCAGTGAGTGTTGCTATCATGATCTTATTATTGCACACTACCGCACAACACTTTACAGCCCATCAGAGCTTATGCTTTACTGTTGATAGCATTGAGCGTTTAAAGAGTTCGGCTGATTTTGCTATTTACCCGACAATCATTCCATCATGGTATACGTAATGTCCAAAAACGTTTTGGTGTTATTTCTATAATATTTGCATTTGCCGCTTTTGGTTTTCTGGGTGTCAGTATTAGCCATGCCGGCACATACGCTGTCGGATTTGAGGCCGAAAGCGGTACGCAGGCAGGAAATACCAGTGCCGGTGACACGGTAGGCGCATCGGGTGGCGCATCGATCAAATTTACTGCAGGCAGTAGTATTGGTACCCGTGACCCGCTCAAGCAACCCTTCTCCAGTGATAGTATTTGGAACATGCCTATTGGAAGCGAGGCGCAATATGTGGCGGCCAACTTAGACGGGACGCCCGGCTCCGATGAATGGACCCCAATGCCGCAGATAGACGATGAGCCGATTATCCTCAAGCCAACCGCGCCATTGGTTGCGCTTATGGCCAGCAGTGCCGCTTGGAGTGGCGCTAACCGGTGTAACGCTACGGGTGGTCAATTAGCAATGATACCGGTTCCAGCTAACTACACGCTTGGTAACAGCGGCGCTAACAACAGTGCGGCAATATTGATGCAGGACGGCCGGACCATTCTGCAGGCGCAACCCTTTACCCGATGTACAGCCGGTGGTATTGCTACTAGTTTGTTAACCTTCCCTAACGAGGATCTCTACGGCCAAGGACTCTCCGGTTCGCATGGTGGCTCGTATCTTTCGGCAATTGGCGGCTCAATACGTCTTGGCGAGCTTAGGCCCGGACAGCAGGGTATGAAACACGCCATTAAGGTCAATGTTGACTCACCGAATGCTTTATATCGTTGTCAGACCAAGACCCAGTGTTTCCGTTGGCCGGCTACGACCGCCGACAGCGGTGCTGTCGGCGATTATGGTGCCGAGAGCAACAACCAGAACACTGCTATGAAAATGGGGGCACTACTGGCGATACCGCCTTCGACCAATATCAATACCTTGGGCCTGGAATCCGAACCGGGCAAACAGCTAGCCTGGACTTTGCAGAATTATGGTGCCTACATCGTCGATTCAACTGGTGGGCCGGCCTTCGCTCTTGGTGCCGAGACCGGGCCTGACGGCTCTTTGCGAGATCAGTTCCAAGCCGATTACGGCTACCCCTTCGAACAGCGCATCAATGATAACACCACTTGGTCACGCGACATGTCGCGGCTTATAGAGGCACTCCAGGTCGTCAATAACAACAGCACTACCAGCGTCGGTGGCGGTGGCACACCGCGGCAGCCGTTAGCACCAGCAATCGCGCCATAGCCCAAGCACTGCTACCGCTTCATGGTCATACTGCACGTAATAGCGGCCGCTAAAGCGTCGGCAGCATCATCCGGCTTGGGAATATGCTCTAGCTGTAAAATAACTCGCACCATTTCCTGGATTTGTTTTTTCTCAGCCCGTCCATAACCAGTCATAGCTTGTTTGATTTGCATTGGTGTATATTCGTATAATGCCAGCCCGGCTTGCTGGCCACACAGCAACACAACACCTCGAGCTTGAGCAACTGTCATAGCAGTTGTTACATTTCTTGCGAAAAACAGTTTTTCTACCGACATGACATCAGGTTTTGTGCTGGCAATAATGTCCGTCAGTTCTTCATAAATAGTCAGCAGCCTGACCGCATCGTCTTCTTTGACCGGTGTTCTAATAACCCCGGCGTCAACCAACTGTGGCCGGCCTTTCGGACCACCGGTATCAATAACGCCAAAGCCTAAAATGCCGGTTCCGGGATCGATGCCAAGTATGCGCATACTTTACAGTATAGGGTAGTGTAAAATATACCAGGCATGACAAAGTCCAACTTCCAGCTCCATTCCCGCCCCGAATACTACCAAGCCCTGATTGAACACGCTACAGCGGCTACGGCCGGCGATTCATTAACGCTCATGACCATGAACTTTGATCCGCGCAATGCGATCATCGCCAAACTTGTTAATGCCCTGAGGCAAGCTGCCCAGCGGGGTGCAACAGTCCGCTTATTTGTTGATGCCATGGACTTGATTTTGGACCAGAATAGCCGGCCCGGACCACTGTTTTACGGTCGGCCGCTAGTTGCAGACGGTGACGGCACGGCACATGATACGTTTCGCGTTCTAGAAGAGCTCAAAGCTAGCGGTGGTCACTATTGGATTATTAACCAGCCTACTAAACGCTACGCCAACCCGGTCGCCGGTCGCTCACACATCAAAATTGCCATATTCAATGATTTGGTCTATCTTGGTGGCTGCAACTTGGAGAATGAAGATCTTATCGATATGATGGTTAGCTGGCCGGATCCGGCGGCGGCCAAATGGCTTTACACCATGACCGAAGAAATCGCTGTTACCGGCAATGTTCGTCAAGCCTTGCATGGCACTGACCGGCAATTTGCGGTCAGTGATGTAGCTACGATTTTAGTCGACAGCGGTGTCAAAAAACAGTCAATTATATACCCGGCAGCCCTAAAATATATCGACCAGGCTAAAGAATTTGTAACTATTACCTGCCAATATTTCCCCGGTGGGCCAACTGCCCGCCGTTTACTTGCCGCATCTAAGCGCGGGGCGCAGATAACCATCTACTTTAGCGGCCCAAAAACGCATTCCCAGCCACTTGGCCACTATCTATACAACTTCCGCGAACGCTTGCGTATGCCTGCCGCTTTCTTTACGCGCCAATTGCCAGCCACCAGCCAAAGATTGCATGCTAAGCTCATTGTCACCGATCAGGCGGTTATCATTGGCAGCCACAATTACGTTAATATCGGAACCAATCTTGGCACCGCCGAGATTGCCCTTAAAGTTGATGACCCTGCTTTTGCCCGTCAGGCTTTAGAAAAGTTAGCTACCTTGCTGCCGGAAGTCTAGGCTTCGAGCAATTCTTCAGGAATATCAAAGTTGACATGCGTGTTGCTGACATCATCGCAGGCGTCAAGCGCGTCCATCATGCGCATAATTTTACCGGCAGTCGCCGCATCGGTAACTTCAACCGTGTTGTTCGGTACATAGGTAAGTTCGGCTTCGAGGATTTCCACGCCATCAGCTTTAAGCGCGTCGCGGACTTTGGCTAAATCGGTAGCCTCAGTGTAAATAACCGACTCACCTTCACCCTCATCTTGGACATCTTGGGCGCCGGCTTCGAGTGCTTGCATCAGCAAATCATCGCCGGATCCTTTAACGCGAATCATACCCTTGTGGTCAAACTGGAAAGCAACAGCGCCTTTTTCGGCAATATTGCCGCCATGTTTACTGAATGCCAGCTTCACTTCCGGATAGGTGCGGTTGAGGTTGTCGGTTGCACATTCTACCATTACAGCCACACCACCTGGACCATAGCCTTCATACAAAACTTCTTGAATTTGAGCGCCGCCAAGCTTGCCCGAACCACGATCAACTGAGCGCTGGATATTAGCCAATGGCATGTTGGCTGCCTTGGCCTTGTCGATAGCCAAACGTAAAGTAAAGTTCATGTCCGGATCACCGCCCCCACGAGCCGCCAATGCAACAGCATTACCCAGCTTTGTAAACAAAGCTCCGCGGGCTGCATCTTTTGCGCCTTTTTGCCGTTTAATTGTTGACCATTTGCTGTGTCCTGACATACTCGCTAACCAATCTTTTTGCTAGTTCTTATCTGTTATTATACCATACCTCTATGAGCACACACGGCACAGCACGACGACGAAGGGTAACAGCATTGCTGGTTGCCGCTTTGGTCGCATTGGCCGGCATGGGGCTCAATGTCCTGAAGAATCAGACACCGGCCCCGGTAATAAATGGCCAAGTCGGTGGTGTGCTTCAAAAGGACACGAGTACCGTTAATATCTTGCAAACACCTGCAGCTACCACGCTCGCCGGCAATACGCTTGAAACATTAGCGGTCAAAGGCCGGGCACCCAAAACGGGCTATAGCCGCGACCAATTTAGTGATGGCTGGGCCACCATTGGCGCATGCGATATGCGCAACCATATCCTAGCTCGCGATATGATAAACGTCAAATTACGTTCAGCCAGCGATTGCACCGTTCTGAGCGGCACGCTCAACGATGTCTACACCGGCAAGACTATTGAATTTACCCGCGGAGCCAACAGTAGTGCCGTCCAGATTGATCACGTGGTAGCAATTTCCAATACCTGGCAAACTGGCGCCCAGCAGCTCAGTCGTGAAGAACGCTATCAACTTTACAACGACCCGCTTGAATTGATTGCAGTCGATGGCCCAGCCAACAACCAAAAAAGCGATGCCGACGCCGCTACCTGGCTACCTCCCAACAAAGATTACCGCTGCCGTTATGTTGCCCGGCAAATTGCCGTAAAAGCGAAATACCGCCTATGGGTAACTACCGCCGAACGTGACACTATGCGCCGAACGTTGGCCACTTGTCCGGAACAACAGCTGCCGACCGTTGAGCCTGTTTTGTAAAACAAACAACTTAGTTGCTTTTCAAAAGGCTGAGTGAGATACTGCCGCTACCAAAAAGGAGGCAGTATGAAAAAAGTGCATATTTCCTGGCATATAACAGGGGCCAGCATTGGGTTTTTGATTGGCGTCGCACTGTCGCTCTATGACTGGTCAGCCTTTGCGGCCAGCAGTCTTTGGGCAATAGCCGCCGGCTGCCTGTTGCTGATAAGTTTTTCGCGACGCAGCCGCCGTTTTGCAGTTTTGGCGGCCAGCGCCGGCCTAGCAATTGGTCTCTGGCGTGGCGCCACTGAACAGCAGTCATTGCTGCATTACGGAGCCTACTTGAGCAAAGTGGTCACCATACAGGGCACGGTTGTTGAAGATGTTTCGAAGGGCGAGCGCGGTGACACACGCCTGCAGCTCACGCACGTTAGCATCGACAACCAGCCAATGCCCGGTAAAGTCTGGCTCAGCATTACCACAAAACAAATTATTAAACGCAATGATACGCTGGCGCTACGAGGCAAGCTCAAAGAAGGTTTCGGCAATATCCCAGCCAGCATGACCAATGCCCAACTTATCGCCTATCAGCCAACTAATCAGAATGACAGTGCCCTCCAGCTCCGCGATTGGTTTGCCGGCGGAGTAAGGCAAGCGATCCCCGAACCGCAAGCCAGCCTTGGTAGCGGTTTCCTGGTCGGCCAGCATTCATCTTTGCCTGGCGAGCTAAGCGACCAGCTGCAAGTTGTCGGTCTGACCCATGCAGTTGTTGCCAGCGGCTCAAACCTTACCATTCTTGTTGGCGTTATGCGGCGCCTATTTCTGCGGGTCTCAAAATTCACCGCTACGCTAGCCGGCGCCATCATGACCGCTGGGTTTATTATGGTGACCGGTCTTAGCCCTTCCATGACCCGAGCCGGACTTGTCACCGCCCTTAGCTTGGCTGCTTGGTATTACGGACGTCGAATTCACCCGCTCGTATTGTTACCAATCGCTGCCGCTATTACCGCTGTTGTCACACCAGCTTACGTATGGGGTGATATTGGCTGGTGCCTATCATTTGGTGCTTTTGCTGGTGTGCTTATCTTGGCACCCCTGGTTCAACACTACTTTTGGGGTAAAGATTACACTCCAAACATTATGATGGAAATATTCATCGGTACCATTTCTGCCCAACTGGCGACGCTGCCGATCATCTTATATTCGTTTGGCAACCTTTCACCTTATGCCTTGGTGGCTAACATGCTGGTACTGCCGCTCGTGCCGTTAGCCATGCTCCTAACATTTTTGGCCGGCTTAGCAGGTGTAACTTTTAGTACCATTGCCCACACCGCTGGCTTGCCGGCAACTTGGGTTATGCAATACATGACTGCCATGATCGACCATGTTGCCCGTCTGCCGGGTGCACGAGGCATGATTAATCTTTCCGCTCTTGGGATATGCGCTAGTTATGGCGGCTTAGCTACCGCCTGCGTGTATATGTGGCGTAAAACCGGCCACCGCTTTGGTAACGAAACCAACAAACTTATAGGAGAACGCTCATGACCCGCATGTATGTCCGCAAAACTGTTCCGGTCCCACCTAAACACCACCAGCTCCGCCTCCGGTTGTCACTCCTATTGCTAGTTTGTAGTGTATCTATCGCCAGCTTAACGCTTGGCGTCGTAAGCGCCTTAACCGCACCCGTTATACCCCAAACCGCAGAGTCTGATCCAATCACTATTCAAAAACTTCTTATCTATGAGGTTAAGCAGGGTAAGAATAGTCTGCCTCAGCAGCCAGTCGAATATGTAACTTTGTATAACCCCAACGACTACGATATTTCGATTGCCGGCTGGACGCTCGAATATGCCAAGCCGGGCTTTGCAGCCACCCGCTGTAGCGATGGCGACTGGTTTGCCGATGGCACTAATGCATACATTAAACGCACACAGATATCAGGTGTTGGCAGCGCTGGGTCCTATAGCACGACCGTAGGCGCAAATAGCCTCAGTGCACCGATACCTTTATCTATCAATGACTCGGCCGCCGGCTCGATCCACCTTGTTGACCAAACAAAAACAGTACATAGCCTTACCGGCTGGAAATTCACCTCGACTAATCCGCCCTGTAGCGAAACTGCCGCTGCAGCCTCACTTTCAGCTGACAAAAGTTTAGTACGCTATTTGCAATGTGACCACGATATACCGATTAATAGCGACGACAACAGCCAAGACTTTTTTATTGCCGATTCCGTTAGCAATGGCAGCATTACCATTCAACGTCCAGCAACATGTGCCGATCCACCAACCGAGAACCCGGCTGGCAACAACCAGCTCAGTTGTGCCGGTATCAAGCTTAGTGAAGCTCTGCCAAATCCAGCCGGTGCCGATAGCGGCCATGAGTTTATTGAGCTCTACAATCCTACTCAGGAAGTAGTACCGCTCACCAATTGTCAGCTGCAATATCAAGAACAGGATGCCAGCAATCCTAAAATTTTTGACCTGGCCGGGATTGCCGATCTTCAACCAAACTCCTACCGGGCGCTCTATGATACGGAAACATCAATCACACTTACCAACTCCAAAGCTGGAACAATTTGGCTGCTATCCACACTTGCCGCATCAAACCCCATTGAACTTTCCAGCCTGCAATTTCCGGCCGGCCTCGGTGATGACATAAGCTGGGCTTATGATATGGCCAGCCAAACCTGGCAAACAAGCTACGCCGCTACTCCTGGTGCGGCTAACACCATTGTCACATCTGAGCCATGTCCTACCGACCAGGCGCGCAACCCTGAGACTAATCGTTGCATTACTATTACCGATAGCACCGCCACGAGCAGCCCAGCCGTCAAAACAACCGCCGCTGTCCCCTGCGCTGCCAACCAAACCCGTAATCCGGAGACTAACCGTTGCCGGCTCAACACGACTACTGCGTCAACCGTCAGCAACCCCACAGCTTGTAAACCAGGACAGGCACGCAACCCCGAGACTAATCGTTGCAAGACAGTTGCCGCCAATGCCTCAACCACCAAGGCCTGCCCAAGCGGCCAAGAGCGCAACTCCGCCACCAACCGTTGTCGTAAAACTGCCGGTGACACAAGTAATGTCGCTCAGCTCAGCAACGTACACGACAATGCTAGCCAATCAGCAAAAACTCACAAGAATTACTGGCTTATCGCTGCCGTATTGCTTGGCATAGCCGTAGCCTATGCAGTATATGAGTGGCGTCAGGAAATCGCAGAGATCATTAAAAATAGAATACCCAAAGTAGCGAAACTAGCCGGCACAAAGTCTTAAGCTTGCCTTAAAGTTGACCTAATAGACTATACTTTATACAGTAATTAGATAGGGAGAACCATGGAAGAAGAGCAACACAGCAATAAGAACCAAAAAATTATCGCCGCAGCCATCGTATTGGTTGCCGTCGTACTGGTCGCCTTTGGTGTCAGCTACTTCAGTGGTAAAAAGAAAGACGAGACCACCAACACCCCCACTACCGCAATTACCGATTCCTCAAACACAAACACCACAGCCAGCACTGCAACCTACAAGAACGGCAGCTACACCGCCGAGGGCAAATATGTTAGCCCGGGCGGTCAAGAAGGCGTTAGTGTTACTGTCACCCTAAAAGATGGCATTGTGACTGATTCAACAGTCGAAACCACTCCAGCCAGCCCGGATAGCAAAGAGTACCAGTCTGATTTTAAGAGCGGCTACAAATCACAAGTAATTGGTAAGTCACTCGAGTCAATCCAGCTGTCACGCGTTTCGGGGTCATCACTAACTTCACAAGGGTTCAATGAAGCGCTCGATACCATCAAATCGCAAGCCAAAAGCTAGCACCGCAAACGTTACCGCCGCCCACTTTCAGTTTGATGCTATTGGCACCGCCTGGGATATTGAGGTTTTTGGCAAAGAGTTGGCAGCAGCAAAGGCAGCCGAGCTCAAAGCAACGATACTCAAGCGCATTGATCAATTCGATAAACACTATTCGCGCTTCCGCAACGACTCTTTAGTTACCGCCATCGCAAAAAGTGCCGGGACATACGACCTACCTGCAGACGCACAGCCAATGCTCAAGCTCTATCATGAGCTCTACAAACTGACCAGCGGTGCAGTCACACCCCTCATCGGACAAACCTTGTCAGACACCGGCTACGATGCCAGCTATACACTCATACCAAAGAAACAAATTAGCCAAGTGCCCAGCTGGGAAAGCAGGCTCAATTATCAGCCGCCGCGACTAACCGTTACAGAGCCGGTACTACTCGACTTCGGTGCCGCCGGTAAGGGCTATTTAACCGATCTAATCGCCGACTTACTCCAAGCCCGAGGCTATGCCAATTACTGTATCAATGCCGGCGGCGACATCGTCTACCATTCCGCCACTAATGACAAGTTACCGATTGGCTTAGAGCACCCCGACAACCCTGATATGGCAATTGGTGTCGCCCATATCGCCAACCAAAGCTTATGTGGTTCGTCGGGCAATCGGCGCAGCTGGGACACATTCCATCACATAGTCGATCCAAAAAGCCTACAATCCCCACAACACATCAAAGCCGTATGGGTCACGGCCGAGAGCGGGCTGATCGCCGATGGTTTGGCGACGGCCTTATTTTTTGTGCCAGCCAATAAACTCAAAAACGATTATACTTTTGAGTATGCAATTGTTGCAGACGATTACTCACTTGAGCATTCGCCTCACTTCCCGGCTGAATTTTTTACTAACCAACCTCCAGGAGCCTAAACCTCATGTTTCGCACCATTGATTCGTTGCTTAACAAGATAACTATGTACCGGCTACTTTGTTACGGCTTAGGCTTGCTGACTTTTTTCTGCATAATGCTGGCGCTTACCGGTACCCTAAGTTTTTCAGCTGGTGGCATGATGTTGTCGTTGGGGCTACTGTTAGTCAGTAGTTTTGTAACCAACTGGGCGCTAGCCCACATTTGGAAAATTCCGAGTAACAGTGAGTCGTGGCTCATCAGTTCACTGATTTTATTCTTTATTCTGCCGCAAGCGACCACTGTTGAACGAGCAGCATTTATCTTTATGGCCGGCGTCATTGCTATGGCTTCAAAATACCTTATTAACTGGCAGGGCAAACACATCTTTAACCCGGCCGCTTTTGCAGCTAGTGTACTCAGTACAACCGGATTAATGGGAGTAACCTGGTGGGTTGGCAGTAGTTTACTGTGGCCATTTACACTCATTTTTGGTCTGTTGGTTGTCAGAAAAACCAGGAAGTTCCCGCTGCTTATCAGTTTTGCTATCGCAAGCCTGGTTGCCAGTTCTGTAGTTATTGCCACCCAAGATTACCAAACCGCCGATTTCCTAAAAACTTTCCTCATCTCATCGCCACTCATTTTCCTGGGCACCATCATGCTCACTGAGCCTTCGACTATGCCGCCAATCCGTCGACAACAGGTTATTTTTGGAACCATTGTCGGATTGCTCTTTGCTGCCCAGTTACACACCGACAGCTTTTCATTGCACCCGGAGTTAGCCCTGCTCATTGGCAACCTCTACGCGTTTGCCGTTAGCCCAAAATATCGTCTCCGCCTCAAGCTTAAAGAGGTCCAAAAAATCTCGGACCGGATTTACAACTACGTTTTTACACCGGATCATAAATTAGCCTATAGTGCCGGCCAGTACATGGAATGGACTATGCACACTGCGCCAAAACATGATGACCGCGGCAACCGGCGCACCTTTACGATTGCCTCATCACCAACCGAAGACACAATCCAATTAGGCGTAAAATTCTACAAACCGTCGAGCGTTTTTAAGCAAATGCTACGCGATCTTAGGCCAGGCGCCTACATTTATGCCGGACAAGTTGGCGGCAACTTCACACTGCCCCGGGACGCCAACAAAAAGTTAGTCCTGATCGCTGGCGGCATCGGCATCACACCTTTCCGGAGCATGCTCAAATATCTTGTCGACAGTGAGCAAAAACGCGATGTGACATTATTTTACTTGGTAACCGACAAATCAGAAATCGTCTACAAAGATGTTATAGATCAAGCCAAAAAACATGGCCTCAAGTTTGTGCCAATCGTTGCCACAGATGCTACTACAAAGTTCAACCGGGCGGTCATTAAGCACGAGGTGCCAGATTATACCGAGCGCATATTCTACCTATCCGGACCGCAGGGCATGGTCGACAGCTACAAAGATACACTCACCGGCATGGGTGTGGCGCGCACGCATATCGAAACCGATTATTTCTCAGGCTACTAAGTCAGTGGCTGTTTTAAGCAAGTTTTAAAGTTCCCGGTATAGGCTTACGTCATAAGCATTTAACAATAAGGAACTCTATGAACGTAATTACCAGAGGCATTCGCAATGCCTTCCGTAACAGCATACGGACATTTTCAATTGTGGTCATTTTGGGCATCAGCGTCGGCCTGGCACTGACCATGCTCGTTGCCCGGCAAAGCGTCACCGATAAAATTACTTCCGTCAAAAGCTCAATCGGCAACACCATCGAGATCAGTCCGGCTGGCTCACGGGGCTTTCAGGGCGGTGGCGAAGCTCTAACTAATGCTCAACTTAAGCAAGTCGCAAGCCTGGCCAATATCACCCATGTCACCCAGACACTAAGTGACCGCCTGACAACCGAAAACAGTAACCTTACTTCAGCCATTGAACCAGGCAGCCTCGGCAATCGCCAGGCCGGCAATTCCGGTGTCGAATTCCATATTGAACCTCGAGAAGGCGGCATGGCACCGCCAACTGAGAGCAGTACAAACACCAACGGTGAAACAAAAGTCACCCGCACCTTTACACCGCCCATCATCATTACCGGTACTAACGATGCTACTACCGCCAGTGTCTACGGTGGTAGTAGTGTCAAGTTCACCAACGGCCAAGCCATTGACCCCAGCAAAGATGCTAATGAAGCAGTTGTCGGTACTTTGTTAGCCACCAAGAACAACCTTAAGGTTGGCTCGACCTTTACTGCCTACAACACAACTATTAAAGTTGTCGGCATCTACGACAGTGGCAATACCTTTTCCGACGCCGGCCTAATCGTCTCATTACCAACCCTGCAACGGCTTTCCAGCCAAACCGGCAGCATCACTAGTGCCACTGCTACTGTTAACTCGGTCGATAATATCGACACCGCTACGGCTGCCATCAAAAAGACGCTTGGCGATAAAGCCGATGTCACCAATAACCAGGACAGCGCCAAAGCTGCCATCACACCATTGGAAAATGTTAAGAGTATTGCACTCTACAGTCTAATCGGCGCCTTGGTTGCCGGTGCGGTTATTATCTTGCTGACCATGACGATGATTGTCCGTGAACGTCGCCGCGAAATCGGTGTCATGAAGGCCATCGGCGCCTCTAACCTCAAAACCGTCTTCCAATTTGTCAGCGAAGCTGTAACCCTGACCGTCCTAGCGCTGGTTGTCGGCTTGATTATCGGCATCACGGCCGCCAACCCAATTACCAAGGCCCTAGTCAATAACAGCACAAGCACTTCTACTACCCAAAGCAGCGTGCCTGGCGGACCTGAAGGCGGCTTGCGTGGCGGTGCCCGCGGACTGCGTAGTTTTGGCGGCCAGAGCTTAACCAATGCTCGCAACATTAAAGCCGCAGTCGGCTGGGATATCCTTGGCTACGGCGTAGCAGCCGCCTTCATCATTGCCATCATCGGCAGTGCCCTACCTGCATTCTTAATCAGTAAAATCCGGCCCGCCGAAGTAATGCGCGCCGAATAAGGAGACCGAATAAATGTTGCAAGTAACCGAGCTTAAAAAAGTTTTCAAATCAGGCGACACCACCGTTGCCGCCGTCAATGATGTTAGTTTCACCGTTCCTGATGGCCAATTCGCCTCAATTATCGGCCGCAGCGGTAGCGGCAAAAGCACCCTGCTCAGCCTGCTGGGCGCGCTCGATAAACCATCAAGCGGCAGTATCAAAGTCGGTGACCAAGACATTACCAAACTTGGTGACCACCGACTCATCAACTACCGTTGCGAAACCATCGGCTTTGTTTTCCAAAACTACAACCTCGTACCCAATTTAACCGCCATCGAAAATGTCATGCTGCCCATGGAGTTTGCCGGCCTCGCCAAAGCCAAACGCAAAGAGCGCGCTCAAAAACTGCTCAAAGTTGTCGGACTCAACGACGACAAACAACAACGCAAACCCGGCAAACTGAGCGGGGGCGAACAGCAACGGGTGGCGATTGCTCGCGCTCTGGCCAACAAGCCCAAGCTAATCCTAGCCGACGAACCCACCGGTAACCTCGATTCCCAAACGGGAAGAATGATCTTCGATCTATTGCACAGCCTGGCCCGCACTGCTAACACGACCATCGTTGTTGTAACCCATGATCTAGGCATTGCCGGCAAAACCGACCGCACTTTCCAGCTTCATGACGGCAAAATCACCGAGCTTAAACGTTAATCAAGTTCGCCTTTTTGCCACTGTACGTTTTTCCTGTACGCTTTCTGGATCTTCTTGTTAGCCTGCTTGTGTTTGGCTGCCGCACCGGCATCAACTTTAGTCTTAAGATGACGTAGTTCTTGCTGGAACTTAAAGTAATCACGCAGCTGAGCACTATCGATTACGCCATCGCGCTCTGCTTGCAAGACTGCACAGCCTGGTTCATCGTGATGGCTACAGTTACTAAATTTGCACTCTCGGGCCAGGGTTTCAATTTCCGAAAAACTAGCACTCAAATCGTCTTCGGTACCCCAAAGCTGTAGCTCACGAAGACCGGGTGTATCAATAATCAGCCCGCCGTTTGGCAGCACAAAAAGCTCACGGTGGGTTGTGGTGTGTCGACCTTTGGAATCATCTTCGCGAATCGCGGCGGTTTGTTGGCGCTGCTCGCCCAGTAACGTATTGGTAATAGTTGATTTGCCAACACCCGAAGACCCTAAGAAAACTGCCGTCTGACCTTTGGCTATTAATTCGGTAATCTGCTCGACGCCTGTTTGCTCCAAGGCGCTAATAACAATTACTTTCAAATTAAGCGGGTCGAGTTCGGCAACTTTCGCAGCAATGTCGTCAGCTTTGTCGGCTTTGTTCAGTACAATTACCGGTGCAATCCCGGCCTTTTGCAGCTGAAAAATATAACGCCGCAAACGTTCTGGGCTAAAGTCATCATCGAGCGCCTGGACTAAAAAAGCCAAGTCGACATTGGCTGCCAACACTTGCCGCTCGTACAAGTCACCCGGCCGGCGACGACTAATTTCAGTTCGTCGTGGCAGCACTTCATGAATCGCCGCCCGCCCATTGTCCAAAATCTGCACCGCCACCCAGTCACCAATTTTTGGCCGCTCGTGTGTTTCTAGCAAATGTTGCATGCGCCCCGAAGCTTCGGCCTGCACCTCTTGCGGCATAGCAACTTTATAGGCCTGGCCATAATCGGCCACCACCCGTGCCGGAACACATTGCTCGGTTGTCACATTTTGCCACGCTGCATCAAGCTCGGCGTTCCAGCCTAGGGCCTTAAGGTTGTCGGTCATACTAAATCTTTTAAGATCTCAGCAAACTTAGGCTGCAACGATGAAGATGCAACAATCATATCACCCGTTTTAAGTTTCCAAGGCTGGGCCGAAAAGTCAGTTATCTGGGCGCCGGCTTCTTGCGCAATAAGTGCGGCCGCGGCAACATCATAAAAGCTTAGGCCGTTAAAAATGCCGGCATCAAACCGGCCACACGCAACATAGCAAGTTTGCAGGGCACCCGAACCGGGCATGCGCATGCTGCGGACGTGCTTATTCAGTTCAGCGACGACAGCAACAAGCCGCTCTTTCTCATGCTGAGTCTTCCCACGATCAACTGTTACGAAGGCTTTACTAATATCGCTAATGTTGGAGACTGATATTTTCTTGCCATTTAGGAATGCGCCTTTACCTTTTTCGGCGGTAAAAAGTTCGTCGGTAATCGGCTGATAGACCACGCCCAGCACCGGTTCGTTCTTGTATGTTAAGCCGATTGAGACGCAGAAAAACGGGATTTGACGCGCATAGTTACTAGTTCCATCGATAGGATCAATAATCCACCGGTAGTCGCTATCACCCTGATCATCGCCAACTTCCTCAGAAAAGAAAGCATGGTCAGGAAAGGCTTGTCTAAGTTGATCGAGTATCAGCTTCTCGGCTGCGACATCAAATTCCGTTACAACCTGTAGTGTGTCATTCTCTTCTTTGAAAGCACCCTCGGGGACTTTGTCACCTAAAAAGCCTTGCTTCACTAAGGCACCAGCTTCTTTAGCAGCTTTAACTGCAACATCTAACATACTAGTATGATAGCAAAAAGATTCTACTTTAGTTTAGCGATATGCCGCAAACCAAGCGCTACGAGGACCGCCATAACAGCCGCACCAATAAATGAGGCAATTGCCACATACTTGGCGATCAAGCCGAACGTCCAATACGCGTAGCCGCTGCCCAGCAACAGACCACGGAGGGTCTCGCCCTGGAACAAGGTCGCCTTCTGAGCTTGCAGTTTGGTGTTTGTCGGGTCCTTCATAGCCTCAGCACTAACTTCTGCGTACGTTTTACCACCTGCAACTTTTGATAGGTGAGCGTTTATAAAGTTATTGGCATAAACTTTAGCCTGCTGGCCGTCGACTAACTGCTGTCCAGCGTACTTGTTAATTTCTTTTTGGTCGGCTTCAGGCAAAGCAGCAATCGCCGGACTGCCCTTTGGCGGGAAGAATACTTTTTGCTGCGAGAGCTCTGTCTTTACGCTATTGGTGGCAAAATGATACCCATACCACGCTAAACCGCCTACAACAACTAGCAGCGCTACCATTGCGGTGCCTAGTAATATAAAAACTTTGTCGATTGTTTTTCGGTCAGATTTTGCCATTTTTTGCCTTTTTTTATATGTACTTTACTGTAACTGTACATGAAATTAACCTGCGTGTATGTGATCCTTGTCACATACTTGCAAATTACATTCCGTCCATGTCATGCATTTGTGGGTCAGTTTTTGAATAGCCCCAATCTTTTTGCCATTGTTTCATGTCGGCAATTTCTTTTTCTTGGGCGGCAATAATTGCTTTAGATAGCTGCTTGATCTCATCGTGCTTGGCATTGGCGGCCGATAGCATCGCCATATCTACAGCGCCTTGGTGGTGGGCAATCATCTCGCTAATAAAAGCTTTGTCAAAGTCATCGCCAGTTTTAGTTTTCAGGTCATTGGCCATATCGTCCATCGACATGCTGCTCATAGATGTATTGTCACTGACCGTCTCTTTAGTCTCAGGTTTGTCAAAAGTGGTTGCGGCAACAGCCACAATAAATCCACCAATAAAGAAGCCTGCTAATCCGTAAAGTAGTGGTTTGGTTTGCATAGTTTTTCCTCCTATAACATTCTGCTTATTGCGCCAATTAGTTCATCGGCCTTATCACCTTTACCATGAGAATGGATTTCATCGTTGCTCAAACAATGCCGCGCATGGTCCCGCAAAAGCTCAAGGGCAACTTTGTCCAAGGCCGCTTTGGCGGCGCTAACTTGCGTCAAAATATCAATGCAATATTTGTCGTCTTGCACCATTTTGGAAACACCCCGCACCTGCCCTTCGACGCGATTTAAGCGCTTAAGAATCTGTTCTTTGTTCTCTGCGTAGCCGTATTGTACTGCCATAAACCTCCTTAGTGGTCGTGATTTGAGTGATATTTCATTGTCAGCGCATGCCCCTGGCCTTTGGTAAGAAGGTACCAATTAACTGGGTAGGCTGCCAGGAAAGCAACCACCAAGCTAAGCGGCATGGTTGCCCACAGCAATGGATTGGTTAAACTAGCGTTCATAGCACCCGGAATAGAAGCCATTACAATATTGTCGGCAACTTCCATGGTAGCGATCGATAATGTATCAGCCGCAAAAACCACAGCCAGCGCCGCAAAGAACCCTAGCCCTGCCTTCAAAAGCGGCAAAGTCGACAAACTAAAACCAAAAACAAACGCCAAGACTATAGAGATGAAGATCGTTAAGCCATTGCTCAAGCCAAGTGCGGTACCAAGTATTAGCCCAGCCACTTCACCGATGGCACAACCCGTTAAACAATGGAGCGTGGCGTTGACCGCCATGGCCCGAGTACCCGCATTCGAATTTCTTTTTTGTGCATTCATCGCAAACCCTCTATACCCCCCTAGGGTATATCGGATTTTTGTTGGTGTCAAACTAGTGGAGTCACTAGCTATTGCAATTACACGTTACCATCCATCTTTATCTCTGGGTGGTGGGGGCAAGCTTTTATTGCGTTTTCTAATGAGGTATCCACCAATAATGGCAATTAACGAAAAGAAAACAAGCTCAATTATTCTGTTGCTGGATATAAAATCAATCACAGAAATCACCTAAGTAGTCTGTAACACCATTGCTACCAAACGCTATGATTACATTAGCAACACGACTTACTGGCAAGAATAGAGTGATTGTAGTAACCACCGTATGCCCAATAAACCTATCAGTCTTCGTACATGCGCCAGGCCGCCTGAGTTCTTCTTTGGTCACACATAGCTGGCCTAGCTTTATTCCCTGAACCCCATTCTTCGTACATGCGACCGGGGCAGTTGGGGCAGGCGCGGCTTCTGCCGCTTCTCCATGTCCAACGAGCAATCCGGCTGCTACAGCACTGATAAGGGCCGCACGGCCAGCCAGTTTGCCTGCATACGACACTAAACGCCCACGCTCGACTTGCTCGAGCTGTTCGGTCAGCGCGAAGTCATTCTCGTACTCCTCATCTCCATACGCGAAGTCACCTTCAATTGCTTCCAGTTCGCCGTATCCGATTTCCGTAACTGTCTCTACGCTCATTGGTGAGTCTCCAATCATAGTTGATGCGCTTAACTATACTGAGGCCTTTAGCTGGTAGATAGTGCTTTGTTAACCGCTAAATTGTTTATAATATTGTATACTATTTCCCTTACTTTATAGGCAGTATACGTCTCTCAAAGATCAAAAAGTTTATTCCGCTGCGGCGCTCGGAGTGTTCTCCTGTGCGGTGACCAACCAAAGAAAATATCCCATACCTGGATGGCATGGGATATTTTCTTTGGAGGTCGACCGGGCAAGCAATTTATATACTTTGGTCGATGAACTCATGCGATGGAGGTCGCTACTTGATGCAAGGTTCGCACAACATAAGCTCAAAATCAGACGTAAGAAGGAACTATATCCCCTGTAGCGATTGCACTACTAAACTAGCTACCTTCTACAACTCTATGGCCGTCGTTAAAAATAACCGCCTGGTTGTCCTTGAGTTCAATTATTTCGAGCGAACTATGAATTTTCCGCACTTCCTCGATCGCATCCGCAAACTCTGGATTATCTAAGTGAGGTAAGACTATAAAAGGAACGAGACTGAGCCCCTCATTTATCACTTCTTCCGAAAACTCAGGTATGTCGGCCGACTCTATGCCATTTATCGCCAGACCAGCTACTAGTGCACCTGCGCTGTCACCGCCATAAACTTTACCATCTTCCAATAAGTCTTTAATAACGCTGTCGAAGCCACTCCTACGCATTTCATAGCGAAGGCAGAATGTATTGCCGCCACGCGCCCAAATGAGATCAAAGTCTGTAAGTTTACCCTTTAATTCATCGGCGGCGCTGTAATCACGGAGGTCTATCGTTTCTACTTTAAGCCCTAATTCTTCCAAAGTTTCGGCGAAGACCTTGTTTTTATAAGTACGGGCTCGTTCGCTGTAGTAGTCTTGAGCGTTCGGGATAATAGCAACCGATATATCGCCCAAAGGCTTTCCGACAAGCTGAGCAAGATCGTCTGGCGTAGGTATTTCGATAGAAGATAAATAGAGTTTCATGCATCTATCATAACAAACAAAAAGACCTCTCTGTACGAGAAGTCTCTCATAGTACTTATGCTTGGAGGGCCCACTGGGACTCGAACCCAGGACACCCTGCTTAAAAGGCAGGTGCTCTAACCGGCTGAGCTATGGGCCCGTCTGCTGCGCAAACTGTGCGCTTGCTGAAGGATAGTTAGTTCAACGTTTTATACTTTACCAAATTACCCCTGTTTATGCAAGTAACCGCGCTAGCCAAGCGAGCGCTATTTTTTGTGCTTTTTGCCGATATGTTCCTCGTGCAAGCTGTGTTTGGGGCGCAGGAGCCACAAGAAGAACAAACTTATCAGTGCACTGGCGCCGACCACTATTGTTTGCAGCCCCTTTAACTGTTCCCAGACCACCGTACTTTCAATTGAAGCCTGCATACTATCAGACAATAGTGGCGTAACCAGCAGCAAGCTCAGTGCGCCGACTGCCATAGCCGGCAAAACATTCAGCGCCTGTTTAAGCGGTGACTTCATGGTGCCCACCATCAGCACGGCAGTCAGAATTGCCGGAACAAACAGTAGCCCTATCGAAACCAGCATCGGGCTGGTCCAGCCAGTGGTCGAAATAATCCCGACGGTCGATGCCACATCACTGGTCGTAAACATTACTAACACTTCCCCCAGACAGAGGCTCAAGAACACCAAGGTAGCATTAATTCGCAGCGCGGTCAGCACTACGATAGGAACCGCCACGATAGCGATTGCAAGAACGGTTGGTGACATACTGCTAGTGTATCAAAAAATCGAGCTTTTGCCCGGTTTGTAAACCGAGGTCGCGTGACCGGCCGGCGTTAATCTCCACTACATACTGCGAGGCCGCGTCAGGACAAAACGTGTTCGGATAGGTGGCCGGCGCCAAACTCGGCTCAATGTGGACAATCCGCCTCTGGCTATCAAGCCAGATGATATCCAAGCTAAAACGCATGTCTTTCATCCAAAAGCACAGCCCCTCTGACGGCTTGTCGTAAACAAACAGCATGCCCTCGCGCGGTTGCAGATTTTCGCGACCGCTTAGGCCTAATTCCTGTTTTGCAGGGGTGTCAGCAATCTGAAAATGATAGGTTTTGTCGCCAAACTTGATAGTTGTGGTAGCATAGCCAGACTGGGAAGCCGGTTGGTTGGCAGCCGGTGGTTTTTGGCGCAGCATAATAATTACTACCCCGACCGCGCACAACAAGGCACAGATGCCCAAAAACCAGCTGACAAATAGTTTAGCGTGCGTAGCTGTCTTAGGCACCGACACGGTCTTTACGCCGCTTTTCGTATTAGACGCATACTAAAATTGTATCATTTGCGTCACTGCTTCGTGCAAGCTTGCTATTCGGGTATCGCGAACTCTTCTTTGATACTTTGGATAAGCTTTTGTGACTTAATATCAAGGTCACCATTAGCGGCCATGCAGCTACCGCGCTTAATCACTTTAAGCACACGCTTGCCGCGGTCAACTATTTCACCCTTGTCGTACTTACTAAAGATCAACAAATAGCGATCATCTTTAATATCATCGATGGTGTATGAGGGTTTGATGTAGGTTAGCGTTCCTTTTTCTATGCGGTACAAACCAGTTTTGATTTCTTTTTGGAGCTTAATCGGACGGTCGACTAGGTTGTTGAGGATCATGTACGAGTAGCGGTCGTCAAGACTATACATATTTGGCAGAGCATCAAGGTCTTCTACGGTGTATTTGTAATTGCCGAGTTCTAGGGTATGCAAAAGCAAGAATGGAATCTTGTGTTTAGCCAATTGCATATCGGCTAGCAGGTGCGTGTAGCCGGTTAAGCGGGCATTGATTTCAATTGAGTAGACATCGTTTTCCGGTGTCACAATCAGGTCAATGCCAAAAATACCGCGGTAGCCGTGGCTGTCGAGCTCGTTGCCGATAATAGTAGCTACCTCTTGGGTACGGTGTTTCACAATTTCTGAGTGCTCACCACCCAATTCACCACCACACCAGCGGGATACACTAGCCAGCTTGGGGTTGCACAAGTACTTGCTGTCTACTAGCTGGCGCTGTAGGCCACCGGTAAATATACCGTATTTGGTGACACAAACCTGCACGCTATAAGGCAGGCCTCTCACGAATTTAGAGACAACTACACTACCACTGTATGAATTGGCGCGCAGGTCAGTAACCGCGTCGGCATACTGAATCTCATTGTTTATGATGAATGTACCTTTAGAACCCGATGATTCAACATCTTGAATTACAAACTTACCAAAAGACTCCCTGAGCACACGGAACATGGTCTTATTGAGTTCATCTACACGGTGTACGGTGTACTCGGGCATTTTTACCAGCTCAGAGAACTCATCACGGAAGTAACGTTTATGCTCGTAGGTATGCGCAATGGTTGGCGAATTCATGATATACGTCAACGGATTAATCGGGTATGGCGGATCGAGTGGACTATAGAGAATAAACTTACGCTTCGGCATGCCTTTGACGAGTTCAGAGAACTGCCTTGAAGATGCAAACTTCCAGCGCGGACCAAGTTTCTTGCGGTCAGCTTCAATATAGAAAGCCTTGTCAGCCAAACCGAACTGATTAACCCAGCTTTCGCGCTTTGTGCCCACGGTTACGAAGTTATCAAACATGCGGTGCATCTGTGCAAAAACAATCTGGTCATCATAAACAGCACCTAGTGGTGCGGAGCGGTTATATTCGATAACGTCGTTGAGCCATGTAGCCATTGCGATCTCCATTATATGCTAGCCGGCATTGTGCCAGGCGCGCGGGGTTTCCTAAAAATATAATCTTGTTCAGCTTGTGCACGTTTACGCAATACGGTCATAATATCACCTTTTGGCATAACCTTGCCGTCAAAGCCGAAGGCTCGCAGATGTGCCAACTCAAGTTCAGCAAAAGTTACCGACTGAGCACCGGTGGCTTCACCATGGACCGAGACTGCATTACCAACCTGCGATGCAAGTGCTAGACGCGGAACAATATCAGTGGCGGCTGCCGGGAATTGATAGTCCCTGCGAAGGCCCAGAGCTGCCAATTGCTGGCCAATTGCCGTCTGGCGAGCTTTTCGTTCTACTAATTTGAGAACTAACCCCTTTTCGACTAATTCTTCAGGGGTCTCAGCCTCGGCGGTCTCAGCCATACCAGGCTGACTCAAGATGTAGGCAACTGCTTCGCGGGCGGTCATGGTAGTCAGCGGTGTGCTATTAGACAGTCCTTCAACGCCAACTGGCTGACCGTTTTGGAGGAGTACGGTCGACTCTAGGGCGGCGTACGCCAAAACTTGCTGCGGTGTTTGGTTACCAACCTGCGCCTCTACTGATGTTAATGCGTATGTCACGCCTTCGCTGGCATGTACAACTGCTGCCTGCGTCGGTGTTAAATACGAAAGATGCGTGGTTAATTGACCACCTTCAACTTCTTCGCCTTTATACAGTTCTGCAAAGATACTGCCGGTTTGACCTGGCTGACCATGCCAAACGGCAGCCGCATTAGGTACGGTCACATTAGCATAAGGCACCATAGCTTGTTCGCCTACAATGCCATATTTAGCCAGCTTGGCGAGCATACGAGGCGGGTTTGCATTCGCCCCGTAGGCCAAGATAGGAATGCGTTCCGCAATAAGCGGCTGATCAGCAGCAGCCAAGGCTGTGTCGGCTTCTGCAACAAAAGCTTCATGGCTTTCAAAAGCGGCTTTTACATGATCGGCAGTGAGTAGAAAATTACCATCTGGCCGGCTACCAGGATACGCCAAAAGTTCTTCCACTCGGGCAGCTTGCTCGCCGAAGTTGGTGACCGGTAGTATTTCGTAAGACATAAGACTACATTTATAACAGAAAAGATGTTATAAAGCAAGGGTTTATAAGGTGAACAGTTCGTCTAGTAGCAGGCTTGCAGCATTTATAGGCTCGCCACCGCCAGTAGGAAAATGCAGTAATTTGAGCCCTGGCATGGAGTTTAGCTCCAGGATTGGCACAGGCGTCTCCATGGGTTTGGCGATATCGTCACACATAACATCAAAACCACAGATAAAGAGGCCGGCTTTTGTAGTTATATCAATCGCCGCCTGCTGCCAGGTCGAATGCACTGTATCTGAGACATTAATAGCTTCACCACCAGCACTCACGCTGTCTATATAATTCACCCTGACAGCCTTGCCAGCTTCTGGAATAGTTTTAATACCTTCGCGGCCAAGATAACTAATGGCTCCACTCAGATAAATCTTCTTGAGTACTGAGCTGCTATCTATGCCACGGCGCGGATCTTTATTAGCCTCATCGATGAGCCACTGGATTGTGTGTTTGCCGTCGCCAATAACTTCGGCGGCCTTACGTTGGACCGCGCCTATAAACTTGCCATTGAGAACCATAAGACGGTACAAGTTACCCTTGAGGTACGGTTGCAAAAGTACAGTAGAAGTGGGTGAATTAGCCCGAGCAGTCCCCAGAGCTTTTTGCAAGTGGGCGGCATCACGCACGTTCACTTCTACGCCGGCGCTTTGTGAAGCATCGGTTGGCTTTACTACGATCACACGGTGTTCGAGCATAAATGAGAGCGCCTCATCGAAGCTATCGGGAGTGAGATACGGAATAACTTCGTAGCCAATGTCTTCAAGAAACGCCATGGTAACTTGCTTATGCTGTGTTATTAAGCAGCCATTGGCAGATGACCGGTTCGTGCGCGTACCACGGATAAGTTCTGACTGGCCATGATTGTCGGTTATCTTGAGAAAGAACTCATCACTTAGAGACTCGGTTTTCCAACCGCGTTTCTGCGCCTCTTCAATGAGTAGTTTTCTTGTAATACTAGATGTCACAATTGCGAAGTATACAGCATTTATCCACAATGTCTACGCCGCCCTTACGACTACTGCATGTTTACTACGCGTTTGAAAGCCAAGAAAATAACCGCCGCAATTATCAGCAGCAGAACCACAATCATGGTTACAAAACCTGATTGGGGATTACGAGTTGGAGACTGGCGCATCATTTTTTGTATTCTTCAGTTAAAGACTTAATTGCTTTAAAATCTATTATACTGTACGCGTTTTATTTCTTCCAAAACGACTTTTTGGAGCCGGCGCCTAAGAATTGTTCGAGGAGGGTCTGCTGTTCGCGGTTGAGTTTGGTTGGGGTGTCAACCACTATGGTAACGATATGTGCACCTCTGGTGTTGCCGCGCATATGGGGCACGCCGTGGCTGGCGAGTTTGAAGTCACTGCCACTCTGTGTGCCAGCCGGGACTTTCATGCGGACCGGGCCATCAACCGTGTCGACATCAATCTCGGTACCTAGGGCGGCTTCGGCCATGCCAACATGCTGTTGACTCAAGATCAGGTCACCTTCGCGGGTAAACTGCTTGTGGGGCTTAACCCGAACATTAACATACAGGTCGCCTTTAGGCCCGTTGGCGATTGCCTCGCCATGCTCACGTAAGCGGATAACGGCGCCATCATCGATACCGGCCGGAATCTTAAGCGTGATTTCTTGCGATTTTTTCTGTGTACCTTTACCGTGACAGACCGAGCACTGCTTTTCGGGCACTTTGCCAATGCCTTTACAGGTTGGACAGATGCTAGCCTGCTGGATATTACCAAAAATGGTACGGGTTACATTAATAACCTGGCCGCTGCCGTGACAGGTGCCGCACTCTTTGAGCTCATAGCCCGGTTCGACGGTGGTACCTTTACAGTGTTCACAGGAATCTTCGATATCTAAACGCAGGTCGACTTCGGTGCCAAAAACGGCTTGTTCAAAGCTGACATCAACCCGGGTCTCGACGTCGCGACCACGACGGCTACGCTGGCCTTGTGGACCACCGGCGCCACCGCCAAAAAAGCTGCCAAAGATGTCACCAAGACCGAGGTCACCAAAATCAAAGTGCATTTCCTGGCCGCCCTGGCCACCAAAACCGCCAAACGGATTGCCGCCACCGCCGTTGCCACCGACACCGGCATGGCCGAACTGGTCATAGCGCTGACGTTTGGCCTGGTCTTTTAAGACTTCGTAAGCCTCGTTGATCTCTTTGAACTTGACCTCGTCACCACCTTCTTTGTCAGGGTGCAACTCGATAGCCTTCCGTCGGAAAGCTTTTTTGATTTCATCGGCCGAAGCATCTTTGCCAACGCCTAGCACTTCGTAATAATCGCGTTTTGCCATATCTGATCTATTTTACCTCATATGAATAGGTGGCGGAACTGCAGATGCGGCTACTCCGGGAGAGCGCCGCATCTGCAAATGTCAGGAAAGGTACTATTTTTCCTTCTTGTCGTCATCGACAACTTCGCCTTCAATAGCGTCGTCATCATCTTTTTTAGCCTTTTTGTCACCGGCTTCAGCTTCCGTGTCGTCACCATCTTTGGCGTCTTCATCAGGAGTTGCCTGTTCGTACAACTTGGCGCCAATTGGCATCAGCTTGTCGTTCAGAGCATTGGCGGCCTTTTCGAGCTCGTCTTTGCTAGCGTCCTCTTTAGAGACAACTTTCTTAGCCTCTTCGACTGCTTCGTCGAGAGTCTTCTTGTCGTCGTCGGACAGTTTGTCGCCGCTGTCCTTCTTGAGCTTTTCAGCCTGGTAGACGGCGCTGTCGAGCAAGTTGCGGGCTTCGACGGCCTCTTTCTTGGCCTTGTCTTCATCGGCGTGAGCTTCGGCGTCTTTGGCGGCCTTTTCGACATCATCTTTGCTGAGGTTGCCTGAACCGGAAATGGTGATGCTCTGCTCCTTATTCGTACCCTTGTCCTTGGCAGTAACATTTAAGATACCGTTGGCGTCGATGTTAAAGGTAACTTCAATTTGTGGGATACCACGCGGGGCTGGTGGAATGCCATCGAGGGTAAAGCGACCGAGTGACTTGTTGCCTTCGATCATGTCACGCTCACCTTGGCCAACGTGGATTTCAACCTGTGGCTGGTTGTCAGCAGCAGTCGAGAAAACTTCGCTCTTAGATGTAGGAATGGTGGTGTTGCGCTCAATCAGCTTAGTCATGACGCCACCCATAGTCTCGATACCGAGCGACAGCGGTGTTACATCAAGTAAGAGCACATCTTTGACATCACCTTGCAGGACACCACCTTGGATTGCAGCACCAACGGCTACGACTTCGTCGGGGTTAACACCCTTCATTGGGTCCTTGCCAAAGATCTTCTTGACCTTTTCCTGGACGGCAGGCATGCGGGTCATACCACCGACCAAAACAACGGCATTGATGTCACTGGTGCTCAAACCAGCGTCTTTGAGGGCCTTCAGACATGGTTCAGCGGTCTTTTCGATCAATTCACCAACCAGGCTTTCCAATTTGGAGCGGCTGAGCTTGTATTCGAAGTGCTTAGGACCTTCAGCATCAGCGGTCAGGAATGGCAGGTTAATGTCGACTTCTTGGGCAGTTGAAAGCTCAATCTTGGCCTTTTCAGCCTCATCACGCAAGCGCTGCATCGCAGCCTTGTCATCAGAGATGTCGATACCACTTTCCTTCTTGAACTCGTCTACAAAGTGGTTAACCAAAACACGGTCAAAGTCAGCACCACCAAGGTGGGTGTCACCGTTGGTTGACTTAACTTCGAAAACACCGTCACCGAGTTCCAAGATAGAAACGTCGAAGGTACCGCCACCAAGGTCGTACACGGCGATCTTTTCGTCGGTTTTGCCATCGCTTTTGTCCAAACCGTAGGCCAAAGCGGCAGCGGTTGGTTCGTTAATGATGCGCTTGACCTCTAGGCCGGCGATTTTACCGGCATCTTTGGTTGCCTGACGCTGTGAGTCGTCAAAGTAAGCCGGAACGGTAATAACAGCTTCGGTAACCGGGCTGCCGGTGAAGCTTTCGGCATCAGCCTTGAGCTTGCCAAGGATCATGGCGCTGACTTCTTCAGGGCTGTATTCTTTGTCGCCCATCTTGACCTTAACGCCATTACCACTCTTGACCATTTCGTAGCCCATAAGCTTAATATCACGCTGGACTTCTTTGTCGTTCCAGTTGCGGCCGATCAGACGTTTGACTTCATAAATAGTGTTCTTGGGGTTAGTGACCTGTTGGCGGCGTGCTACCTGACCAACCAGGCGTTCGCCATTCTTATTAAGCGCCACGACAGATGGTGTGGTGCGATTGCCCTCGCTGTTGGCAATAATTTCTGGCTTGCCGGACTGCATGACAGCCATGGCTGAGTTAGTTGTACCAAGGTCAATTCCAATGATCTTGCCCATATATAAATCTCCTTTGCGTTATCTAGTCGTCGTTAGCTGTAGCCTCTGAAAGGATTACCCTTTTCAGCACTATATGTAGTGGAGTGCTAGAACTATTTTAGCATAAAAAATTAGCACTCACATGTCAAGAGTGCCAATTATGAATTGTCCAGGACGATCGCTCCTACAGTACTGATTTCGCTATCACCCCATACACGATGGTCAAAAACCGCGCGATTTACGATATAACTTGCTTCATCATACTTAAGGCCTCGAAGCGACACTTCATCACGTACGATGCTTTCAGGCACTTCAAAAAGCCGATCGTAGCTGTATAAGTAGGCGGCTAACTCTTGAGGCACGATTTCTTCTGCCATGCTCATAAGCTAACGAGTTGCAACCCGGACCATGGCGTGGCGGATTACGCTATCACCAATATGGTAGCCGGCCTGCAGTTCTTCAGAAACAACTTCTTCAGTACCCTCGCCCTCTTCCATGCTAATGGCTTCGTGGTAGCGTGGGTCAAATATCTCACCGACCGTTTTGATACGCTCAACGCCCAGTTCGGCCAATGTCTTTTCAAATTGTTTAACAACACCTTGGACGCCCTTAACATAATCGTTGTCTTTGAGTTCGTCGGGAACATGCTTGAGTGCCCGCTCAAAGTTATCGATGACCGGTAGCAAATCGCGGATCACATTGCTGCGAATATGGAGCTTGAGCCCGGCCATGTCTTCATCATGGCGACGACGTAGGTTAACAGCATCGGCCCGCTCACGCTGCAGGGCTTCGGTTAGCTCAGCGACCTGCTGCTCTAAGGCTTCGTGTTGTTTATCGTGTGCCGGTTGTTTCTTCTTGTGACTATCCACAGTATCCTCCATCTTCTACTCCTATCGGCGTTGGCAGTGTTTCATATAATTGGTCTGCTATTTCGCGGGCTAGCAATACCGCGGCTAGCCTAGGCGCTATTTCTATAATTGGGCGGCGCGGGCTGTCAAGGTTTACAAAACCGTAGTCATGCGTCTGCAGTGATTCAGCGGGCACCATGTAATGCACCCTCCAGTTCTTCGCCAGCATGGCGCACCAGAGCCATAGTTTCGCGGTAGTTTTGGCGAGTTGGGCCAAGAACCCCAATATAGCTACGATCGCTAAAAGGGCTGCGAAAACGGCTGACAATAAGCGTACAGCCGGCGCTACGGCCAATGGGATTCTCGCGGCCGATATAGACGCTGAGCGGCTCGTTAGGCGCCGCCTCACGTAGCCAAGGCTCTAAGTTGTCCAGTAAATGAGCCACCTGCTGCACCTGACCAGCTTGGATAAACTCCGGCTGGCCAAACAAGTTAGACAAGCCGCTCATATATAACTGCTGGCCAATAGTGGCGATGCCCAGGTTATGAGTCAGTTCTACTAACGTGTCAACCGCACTGCGAATTGTCCGCTCTGGTAAACCAGCGTGCTGGACACGAGTCGACAAGGCTTTTTCGGCCCGACCTTCTAATAGGCGCGGTTGTTCTTCGGCCAAGCTATTAACGTAAAAACGGTAGCCTTTATCGGTTGGTACCCGGCCAGCGCTAGTATGTGGCTGGCTGATATAGCCGCCCTTCTCAAGTTCGGCCATTTCTGCCCTAATTGTGGCAGAACTGACGCCAAAAGCCTTGGATAGCAAACTACTACCGACGGGGCTGGCTACTTCGGCATACTGTTCAACGATCGCATAAAGCAACTGTTTCTGGCGGTTGGTCATGTGATTTCTATCTCCTGAAGTATCAAGGACTAGTCTTAGAAATCATAACCTTTTAGCACTCAGCAGTCAAGAGTGCTAAGATGAGTGGCTTATCTTGTGATCGTCATCACTTGCGTGTGATGTAATGGGCTTGTTTGGTTCGACAGTAGTGGTGCCGGTGGTTGGCGTGCGGCCTGGAACAATTGGGGTTGGCGGCGCAAAGTGCGCACTAGCTAGCGGTGAACCGCCAACTGGGCCTGCCCCGACGGTGACCGGCATATGGTTGTAAGGCGAATTAGGAATACGATGCTTGTAGAAACGCAGGTAAACGAGCTCTCCGCCAACCAGTGCTAGTAATGCAACCAGCCACGCGAAGTGGCGCAGTTGTAGTAATGCCTGAGTAACGCCGAAAGGATTCTTGACGACGATCGATGAAGAGGTACTATCAACTTTACCGTCCTTGTAGTGAGTCTTGGTCATGACGGTGTAGGTGCCATTGCGCAATTTCTGGGTATCAATCGTGTACTGGTATGGTGGCGTAGAAACAGTTGCTACCGGTTTACCATTCAAGAAATATTCAACTTTGGTAACCGTCTTGTTTGGTTGCGGCGTTGTTTCGAGAGTTGCCGGCGTACTTAACTCAACAACTGAGTTTCCTGGCAGGTTTGTTGGCGATGGATTGCCATTTGGTGCGATAGTAACCGCAGCATTACTGGAGGTTCGTGGGCCGGAAGATGCAGGAGGAGTGGTGATACCACCGCCGCCGGGGCTAACCGGTGGGGTTGGCGTAGGTGTAGGTGTCGGAGTTGAAGCGCCGGTAAGCGTGTAGGTGCCGCCGCTGCGGGTGTTTATGACATTATTGTTTGAAGACGGGTTAACCGCAACCGAAGTGTTAGCAAACTGGACGGAAGCCGAGCCAGCAGCCAGTGCCTTAAAGTTGATCTTAGCTACTAACTGGTCACCCTTAACGGTGTTGATGTTGCCACGTGAGATTTTAATTGTTCCACCGCTGGCGGCACTAGTAGCATCAATACTAAAAGCACTGCTTGAGCCGTCAATTGACGAGAATTGCAACAAGTTAGTCGGAAAGGTAATGTCAGCTTGGACGGCATTAACATCAGTCGAAACATTGATGCGCACTGCCATATTGACTGTTGAACCAACGGTGAAGCTGCCCGATGCCGGGCTAAGGTACATTGAGTTGGTTCCCTGGGCGCTGATCAAGGCGCTATTGGCACCATTGCCTACCAAGGCGGCTGTGGTTACCAGGGCGCCGAGGGCGTAAAGATAAAACCGTTTAGCGATGATCCGTCGTAAAATTTGCATGTTTTCCCTTACTTAGTCCAGTTCTTTAGCATGATTGAGAGGTCGAAGACATCGATCTTACCATCTCCGTTCAGTTCACCGTCGGTAACCGGTGCGTTTTTAGCGCCCCAGTGTGCCAGCATGATTGAGAGGTCGAAGACATCGATCTTACCGCTACCGTTCAAGTCACCGTTGCTCGATGATGAGCCAGTGATTGTTTTAACACTAAGGGCCGGGCTTGGGTCAGAAGTGTTACCGGCGGCATCTTTAGCCACAACCGTGTAACTGTACGTGGTGTTTGCCGACAAACCATTGTCAGTGTATGCCGTAGCGGTTGCAGTGCCAACTTTAGTGCCGTTGCGCAAGACGTCGTATCCAGTCACACCAGTGTTGTCGGTGCTTGCATTCCAAGCTAGTGCGACGCTGTTGCTGCCAATCATGGTTGAACGCAGGTTGTTTGGTGCGGTCGGTTTGACTGAGTCGCCGGAGGTTACGCCGGTTACGGCAGCAGTCTTAGCAGATTCGTGACCGCTGGTATCGACAGCTGAGATCGTGTAGCTGTAGGTGACATTCGGCGTCAAGCCCGTATCGGTAAAGGTCGTGCCCGGTGCAGTGGTTACCAGTGTGCCGTTACGGTAAATCTTGTAGCCATCGAGTGAACAAGCGGTTGCAGCAGTACTGGCTGTCCAGCCCAGCGTCACACTGTTACCAGTAGTTGAGTTAACTTTGAGGTTGGTCGGGACACTTGGTGTGCCGCTACATGTTACCGAGTTATTGGTAGTAATCGTGATAGCGGCACTAGTGGCGCTGACACCGGCAGTGTCAGTAGCCTGGGCAGTCACAGAGTGTGATCCGTTAGCCACGGCGGCCGAGTTCCAAGCGTAAGTATATGGTGCAGTCGTGTCGGTGTTAACCGCGGTGCCATCAACCATAAACTTAACTTGAGCAATACCCGAGGCATCTGAGGCAGTAGCCGCCATGTTAAGGATACCGGTTACCGACTGGCTAGCAGTTGGCGAGGTCAATGATACGGTTGGCGGTGTTGAGTCACCGGATTGACAGTTATCACCGGTGCCGGTTGGAGTACAAGAAGCATCCGATGCCAAAATAACCCGGTCAACTTCGACACCAGCTTGGGTGCCAATGTACTTCAGGGTGTGTGTACCGGCTGTCAGGGGAACACTGTTAATACTTGAAGCGGCGCCGTCCGAATACTTAATCCAGTTGCTAGCGTCTGCGTTCCAGGCAGTTGCCGTAAAGGTACCACCACCAACATTGAAACAAGTAGCAGCATCAACCTGCAGGGCAATACTGTTGTGTGTGGTGTCAGGAGCTTTCATACGAGTCCAGACCGTATAGGTCGCCTGGGCTGGGATATTGACGGTGATAGTGTCGGTGCCGAGGTCGGTTGTGGCCGCCGGACATGCCGCGGCTTCAACGGTGCCTTGCGACACAACCGCGAAGACTCCACCTAATAATAGGCCGAGTAGGGCCCACATAACGGTCGAGCCGAAGAAACTTTGTTTTTTACTGGGGTGATTGCCTTGTAGGACTCTTTTTGTGTGATTCATTGTTTATAATGCAGTCTCTGCAGCTTAGCTTAAGCCTTTTACTAAGAAATACTATAGCACGGCCGTAGAATAATGCTAGTGTTTTTTAAGAAGTCACTAATAAATAGTCCTTTGTCTGTCGATAAAGTTCCTTAACCATTTCTCTAGCCTGGTGTTCTTTGGCGTGGTCAAATTCACTACGTTGTGCCATATCATCAATAATGGCGACCGTGTTAGCGATATTATCATTGACTACAAAATGATAATAATCATGGGTTAAAGCAGCTTCGAATTCGTCACAGGCGGTCGTCAGCCGGCGACGGAATTCATCTTTTGGCATAACACCCCTACCCTCTAGACGCCGCATCCAGATATCAAAGCTTGGTGGCACGTTAAAAATAATAATCGTGTCAGGTTTAGCGATATACGTACTACCGGCACCGGCGATCTCAACCTCAGCCAGAGCTACCCTGTTGGTTTTACGGGCTATATCAAGTTCCCGGATACTAGTGCCGGAAACCTGCTGGTTATGGATAAGGGCCGCCTCCAAGAAGTTACCCTTGCTGATTTCGTCGAGCATGTCTTCTTCGGTCCTAAACCAATACTCTTTGCCGTTTTGTTCAAGCACACCATCGTTAACCCGCGGCTTACGGGTCGTATCAGACACAATGTAGTGATAGGTGCCCAGTTTAAGCAGTTCATTAATGACGGTATTTTTACCGCTCGAAGTCGGACCAACCAAAAGCACCAGCCGCAAATCGGCTAATGTCGCTTTGGCGGCATCGGATAAACGATAGTGCTGCAAGGCACTCCTAAAATCATCAATGTGTACAAGTTGATTCATAAAGTTTATATAGTATCAGATTATTTATGGCTTTGCATGGCCAATTGCGTCAACTAATGCGGTGTAGGCTGGCTTCACGTTCAAATTCGCATCAAACAGGTGAGCATTCTCGCCACCACGCCAACCGGTTCCATCATCAAGGGCCCACATTGTCACGCCGGTGCAGTAGCCGGGACCGGCATTTTTACACGCCCGGCCAATTGCCGCATATCGGTCAGGTTCAGCATTCGTCGCATCAAGCTCGGTAATTTCTACTTTAACCCCTGCTTCGCCTAGGCGCTTGATGTTCTCCTGGATCTGTGTTTCTGTACCAGGGTAATCTCCGTAGGAATGCGTTTGCAGTCCAACACAATCAATTGGCACGCCGCGTGCTTTAAAGTCTTTAACCATGTTATACACGGCGTCTGACTTTGGCTTCAGGTTGTTGCCGTCGCTCATAACGCCGGCGCTTTCGGTACCGAAGTCGTTGTAACATAGCTCAGCGGTCGGATCAGCCTCGCGGGCCCACTTGAACATTTTCTCCATGTAGTCGTCGCCGAGTTTATCTCTCCAAGCTAAACTACGCAAGCTACCATCATCTTCAAATGCCTCGTTAACCACATCCCACTGGGTAATTTTACCTTTGTAACGGGTCATGATTGTTTTGATATGGTTCTGCATTGCCGATGCTGCCGCATCGTTGCTTAGGCCATTCACCCAGCCGGGGATTTCAATATACCAGCCAAAGGTATGCCCGCGGACACGCATGTTGTGTTGCATAGCAAAGTCAACGATCTTGTCAGCACCATCCCAGTTAAATTCACCCTGGTTTGGTTCGATTGGCGCAAACTTCATAGCGTTCTCTCCGGTCAGCGAGTCGAACTTGTAGTTAACCAACGTGTCGGCATACTTTTGATCATCAAGATAGTCCGGCTCGACGGCGACACCCAATTTAATGCCACCGGCTGTCGGCGGTGGAGGCGTTGTGCCACCGCCAAATTTTATATAATTGCCGGCTGAAGCAGCAGCATCTGGCACCTGTGTGTAATTGCCAGCCAAAGTACCATTCTCGGCTTCTGACTGTACGCTATAGGTTTCGGCTGACGAAAACTGTATGGCGGCCAAGCCAATCAGGCCAAAACCGACTACAGCCACAACCACACCACCTAAAAGCCGGGCATGTTCACTGCGTGATGCAAGCAGATCCTGTAAATATTTTTGAAGCTTTTTCATACTAGGAAGCGTTAGTGCTTATAGAAATCATACTATAGCGTTGGCGCATCTGGAAACTGTTGCCGCTTGATATTCATCCAATACTCGGACTGGCGGACCAATCGCGTCTCATCTTTTTTGTCTGCCAACACCGACTTAATAGCTTCTTCAGCAAAGACACCATTCTGCGACCCCTTAAACAATACGACACTGTTTGGCTTGAGCTGCTGCGCCAAATAGGCGCCGGCGGCATAGGGGCTATCGACAGTCATTACTTGGCAGCCGCGGAGTTTGGCCTCGGCAGCCATGTAGTTGTTAGCATCTTCGCCGATTGTAATAACCAGATCAAGTTTATCGGGGTCGCAATACGTTCCGACCTCACGGTGAGCTTTTTCGGAATACTCACCCATTTCGTTCATACTACCGAGCACGGCGATGTGCTGCGCGCCCGGCAAGCTATAGAGCACGCCCAGCGCTGCAATTGCCGCCTTTGGACTGGCATTGTACGAGTCGTCGATAAGAAAGCTTTGCTGTGCACCCTGCAGAGGTTGCATGCGGCCCTTGACCGGCTGAAAAGCCTCAAGCCCGCGCTGAATCTCTTCTTTTGTTAACTCACACAAGACACCGACGGCTCCGGCAGCTAACAAGGCCTCCAGCGAGTGCTGCCCTAGTACCTGTAACGGCACCTTTTTTAGCTCATGCGCACCAAAAGTAAAGTCCGCTTCAACGCCGCTCTGCGAGCCTTCCGGAATGTAATATGAGGCCCGGTTTTCTTCGCCAAGGCCATACCAAATCGTCGATTCAGGCAGATCCTGCGGCACCAATTGGCCAGGAATGGAGTTTTTGTTGGCTACTAGCTGCTTGCAAAAGTTCATGATCTCGAACTCTTCTTTGGCCACGGCTTCTAGCGTCTTGAAGTGCTCCATGTGCTCAGGCGCCACTGCCGTCAGCACGCCAATATGCGGTTGCAGCCAGGCAAAAGTCGCGAGCTCGCCAGGGTGGTCAGTGCCAATTTCAATTACCAGCACTTCGTAATCGGCTTTGCCACGGGCTTTGAGCAAAACTTTACACGACACAATTGCCCAACCCACAATGCTGCTGGCAAACTCCAAATCGAACAATTCCAAATGGACGCTTTTATTGGTGTTATAGGCAGTCTTTGGCTGATGGACTTTGTAATGTTGGCTCAGCATGGTCCGCAACGCGCCGACCGTAGAGGTTTTACCAATGCTGCCAGCTACCGCGATAACTTTGATGTTATTACGCGCGATATAACGGCTGACTGCCCGGTTGAGCATTTCGACGACAAGACTTTTTATTTTTTCCATGTGCTTATTTAATCTCTTTTGAGCATAACCGTAAACGCCTCAGCCGGAATATCAACCTTGCCAAAGCGTTTCATACGCTTTTTACCCTTTGCCTGCTTGGCCAGGACTTTCTTTTTACGCGAGACATCGCCACCATACAAACCGGTTGTAACATCTTTGCGATAGGCGCTGAGATCTTCACGGGCAATAAACCGGCCACCGATTGCCGCTTGCAAGGCAACCTGGAAGTTCTGACGCGGGATAACGTCTTTGAGTTTCTGAACAACTTCCCTGCCGATACCCTGGGCTTCGCTGCGGTGCACCATGATGCTGAGCGAATCAACCATCTCACCGGCCACATAGAAGTCAACCCGTACCAGATCTTCGGCTCGATAATCATCGAGCTCATAGTTGAACGAGCCATAGCCTGAAGTCAGGCTTTTAAGTTGATCATAGAAGTCAGTCAGCAAATTTGCCAGCGGCGCCTCAAAACTTACCAGCGCCCGTTCTTCGACATAACTCAGGTTTTTGTGAATACCACGTTTGCCGGCAATCAGCTGGATAACCGCACCGACATAATCTTGAGGCACGACAATTTCGCCCTTGATCCAGGGTTCACGAATCTCTTCGATCTTTGAAGGGTCGGGCAGATCGCTGGCGCTTTTGATATCAAGCTCTTCGCCGCTCATTAAGCTGACTTGATAATCAGTTGAGGGGTTGGTGACCACCAATTCAAGGTTGTACTCACGCTCCAGACGCTCACGGACGATGTCCATATGCAGCAGACCCAAGAACCCAATGCGAACGCCAAAGCCAAGCACCGGCGAGTTTTCCGGCTCAAATTGCAGGGCCGAATCACTCAATGACAGCTTTTCGACAGCATCTTTTAATTCCTGGTAAAACTCATTGCTCTCGGGGAAAAAGCCAGCATAGACAAATGGTTGGACATCACGGTAGCCAGGCAGCGGCGTGTCGGCCGGCTGTTTAACAAGTGTGATAGTATCACCGACTTTAGCGTCGCGGGTAGTTTTGAGGTTGGTCACAATGTAGCCGATTTCGCCTGTTTCCAGACGCCGGCCGGCAACCATGTCAGGTTTCAGGGCACCGACTTCCAAAGCCAAACCATTGGCGCCGGTAGCAAACATCTTTATTTGGTCGTTTTTGCCAATTGCTCCATCAAAAACACGTACGTATAGGATCACGCCGCGGTAGTCGTCATAGTAGCTGTCAAAAATCAGTGCCCGAGATATGCCTTCATTAGCCGAGGCTATCTGGCCTTTGGCGTGGTGTGGCGGCGGCACTAGCTTTACGACGCGCTCCAGCACCTGTTCAACACCCATGCCGGTTTTAGCAGAGATGAGCAAGATATCTTCTTTTTCACAGCCCAGCAGGCTCATGACTTCGGCGCTGACACGGTCGACATCGGCTGCCGGCAGGTCAATCTTGTTAAGCACCGGAATTATTGTCAGGTCAGCCGCCATCGCCAGATAGACATTGGCCAGGGTTTGGGCCTGGATACCCTGCGAGGCGTCAACTACCAGCAACGCCCCTTCACAAGCTTCGAGCGAGCGTGATACTTCGTAGGAGAAGTCAACGTGGCCGGGTGTATCAATCAGGTTGAGTTCGTAACCTTGGTACTCCATACGCACTGGTGCCAGCTTGATGGTAATGCCCTTTTCGCGTTCTAAATCCATCTTGTCGAGCAGCTGAGCCTTCATAGCTCGCTTTTCGACCGTGCCAGTCATTTCCAAAAGCCGATCGGCTAAGGTTGACTTGCCGTGGTCAATATGGGCAATGATGCAAAAATTGCGTATCTTCTCTTGGTTCATTCTGGCCTATTATACCAGATGTCAAAGGTGTTAGCTGAGTTTGTGCTTGGCAACCAGCTTATAGTGCTTTTGCAAATAGAACAATGTTTGGATTAAATTTTCAATTTCGATTTGCTCGGCGCTGTCGCGCGGCAAAGATTGCGAGATCATATCAAGCTTGGTGGCCAAGGTAACAAAGTAGTCGCCAGATGCTGCTAAGGCATCGGCCTGGTTAAATTCACGCTGGTCGGCCATATCGTTGAGTAAGGCCGGCAAATCCCAGGCGTTGCCATCGGACGAAGCCATACCGGCAGCCGGGTCTAAGCTATATACGGTATTATTCATGATCAATAATACTTATACACCCGGTGGCCGTGACAATCAAATGGTCCAGAAGTGGTATGCCAAGCACCTCCCCGGCAGCTACGATTTGTTCGGTCGCCTGCAAGTCTGCCATGGTTGGGTCAAGCTCACCTGACGGGTGATTATGGGCAATAATCACCGCTACCGCACCGCGCTCAATAGCCGGCCGAAAGATTTCCCGCGGGTGGATAATGCTGGCCGTTAAACTGCCAATGGAGATCACCTCGTCATGTATAACCTGGTAGCGACTATCCAGGTATAGTCCCCTGAGCTGTTCCTTGCGGTAAGAACCCATATCCCGCAGATAGCTCTGGGCCTGCTGCAGCGTCCGGACCTGGACCGGTTTGCCGGCCCGTTTGTCAAAGAATCGGCGGCCGAGCTCAAAACTGACCACTACCTGACAAGCCTTACCGAGCGGAATATCAGCCGCTTTTGCTAATTGGTGCGGATTCAGCTCATGACTGATAGTTTTTTCGCCGTACTCACGCAGTGTCCGTTTTGCCATAACCAAGACATCTTCACTACGGCTGCCAACGCCCCATAAAATTGACAACAATTCGGCGAGACTCAAGCCTTGCGGGCCTTGGGCTAACAATTTTTCGCGCGGACGTTCTTCGTCCGGCATATCTTTGACCCGCAGGTCATAATGCAGGTTTGTGTCCGACAACGTCATGTCACGGTTGCCAATGTAGTACCTGTCACGCGGCTTGGTAGCCGGTCTCTCTTGCAGTGTTGTCATTCCGAAACCTCCGTTTACGCCAAGCATTACAGCACACTCAGCTTAGTATGGCAAACGAATTGGTTTAAGAATAATTTTACGCAAACGTTCAAACACCGGCTTGACCTCTTCAAGCCCAAACAGGGCCGATAAGCCAATGTGGACAACTGCCGTCACCAGCGTAATAAACACCAGCTTGGTGCCAACTACAAAACCATCATCGCCGCTACCTAAAGGAAACATGGCGACCACGGTCGATGCCGCTACCACTGTAAAACCGGTCACCGAAACAATCCGGGCGCAACCACCCCAAAATGGCATATCAAACAATTTGCGGTCACGGAACAACATGACTGAGCCTAAAATAAACACCTCGACTGCAGCCACAATCGATTGCGCCAAAGCTAGACCGGCCAGCCCGTAGGCTGTTGGCCGCGACAATGACCAGGCCAGCCAAATGTTCAAGGTAATGGTAAACAGCGAGACGAGCAGCGGTGTTTTAGTGTCTTTTTGGGCATAAAACCAACGTGAAATGATGGTGTAAATGGTCCGGAACATAATGGCAATCGTCAGGAAACCGAAGATCAATGCAATATCAGGTGCACCTTGAGAGAAAATAATACGCGCCAAGTAACCACGGGCAAAGAAACAGATCACAACCACCGGCATCGTCATCCAGATCATGGCCCGTAAGATCTGCAGAAAGTCTTTACGGAAGAGATCAGGCCGACCCTGGCTCAATCGCTGGTTTAAGCGCGGGAAAGCGGCGGTTGAAATGGCCGTACCCAGCAGCAGAATTGGCGCCGTGTGCAGAATATAGGCGTTATTGTAGTTACTAATACCCATGGCACCCGTAATACGCGACGCGAAGTTAGTATCGACCAGGCTTTGCACTTGGTCCATGCCCTGGTCGAGCGAGCGGGCCGGCAGCTGGCGCAACATCAACTTAAAGTCGCTACTTTTCCAGCTGATTACCGGACGCCAGTGGAATTTAGTATCAAACAATCCGACCGCCACCACGCCCAGCTGTAACACCGCACCAATACAGGCGCCAATACCCAAACCGACGATACCCAGTTCGCTATTCTTGAACATATAAATACTGGCGATGATTGACAGGTTATAAAACAATGGTGCAATGGCAAAGAAAAAGAAACGACCAAGTGTCTGCTGAGCGCTAGCCAATACGCCGGAGATGGTAAAAAAGAACGGGTTGAGCGCCAGGAAGCGCATAAGCATCGTGGCATTGTCGAGTTGTTCAGGAGTCAAACCAGGGGCAACAAAATGCTTAATAAGTGGTCGTGCAAAAATCAGAATCACGATGCCAACCACCAATGTCAGGATACTGAGTAGATTGAGGATGCTGGTGGCCAATTCCCACATGCCACGACGGTCGCCCTTATGCAGTCGGTCAGACAAGTACGGCATGACCGTTACACCCAACGCACCGGCGGCAATCGTATAGAAAAACAGATCCGGAATGTTAAAGGCTGCAAAGTAGACACCGGCGTTATTGGCGCCCAGCTCACTAAAGTTGGCGTTAATTAATTTGGTGCGCAAAAAGCCGAGTACCTGGCCGATCATCGCGGTAGCTACGAGCAGTGCAGCTACGTTTCCAACCGGAATACGCTTCAGGACTTTTGCAGACTTTGATTTTACGCTGGTTACAGTAGCCATTTACTTACCCAGTATACCTGTAACCGATCATTTTTGGTCAAATTCGGCGGCAACCGCTGCTTGCTCTGCTGTCAAAGTGGTCTCCTGGTTAGTTTTTCGTTTCCGACGGCGGGTTCGCTTGCGTTTTGGCTTGTCAGGTGCGGCTTCAGTGTTAGGTTCCGAGGGGTTTTCGGCATCATTTGGTTTGCCATTATTACTGACCGTATTAGCCATGACTGCTTGAGCAAGCGACTGTGATGAAGCGGTTTTTGACACCGGTTTGGCGGCTGGTGCCGGTTTTGGCGGTTCGGGCTGGCGGACCGGTTCGGCCGGCCGGGCGACTGGCCTTGGCGCCGGAGCCGGGCTCGGCTTAGGATCTTTAAGTCCCATACCAAGATAGCGTTCACCGACAAAGCCCTCGACGACCGAGCGGCTCGAGCCATACTGCGCTCGACTACGGGCAATGATCGATTCAGTGTTGTCGCCAGTAATGGCGGGCAAGTTAAGCGAGATTGCCGAGAAAGCCGGCACTTTTTCACCTTCGATAGTCAGCGAGATAACAAAGTGACGGTTATTCATGTGCACTAAATCATACTCCAGGAATTTTGGCTCAAAATAGCGTTGCATGCCGCGAGCATCATCGGCACCCATGCGAAAGGCAATAATCGAACCGACGTTACCAAAAACCGCGTCTTTAACTTCAATCGACATCTGGGCGGTGTACTGGTTAGCCACGGTTAGATTCAGGCCGTATTTACGAGCCTCGGACAAAATGGTCGCAAAGCTGTCGGTGGCAAAGTTCTGGAATTCGTCGACATATAGATAAAACGGGGTACGTTGTTCGGCCGGCATATCGGCCCGACTCATAGCCGCCAACTGAATCTTAGTAACCAGCAGCGAACCAAGCAGTGCAGCATTGTCTTCACCGACTAAACCGCGGCTGAGGTTAACAATAAAGATTTTATTCTCGTCCATAATCTGACGGACATTAAAGCTACTTTTTGGCTGACCAATAATATTACGGACAAGCGGGTTAGCCGTAAAAGCACCCACCTTGTTCAAAACCGGTGCAACCGCTTCGGCAGCGAACTTGTCGTTCCAGCTAGCAAACTCGATTTCCCAGAAATTGCGGACTACCGGGTCGTTGGTCTGCTTTATAACTTCGTTGCGGAATTTTTTGTCAGTCAGGATCCGGGTGATATCGAGCATTGTCGCATCGGGGTAATCAAGCAAAGCTAAGATAGTGTAGCGTAAGATATATTCCAAGCGCGGACCCCATGATTCAAACATGCGCTTTAATACACCAATCAGCTCAGAGGCGGTGTGATTGCGTAGCTTTGGATCGATAACTTCCATGGGGTTAAAGGCCATCGGGAAGTCAGTGTCAGCCGGGTTGAAGTAGATGACATCATTGGCTCGTTCCGGTGGGATACGCTGCAGAATGTTCTGCGCGTAGTCACCATGCGGATCAATCACGGCAAAACCGTAGGGGCTGTAGATGTCAGAAATTGTCAGCAATTCCAACAGACCGGATTTACCAACACCGGTTTGACCAATGATATACAAGTGGCGGGCCCGGTCCGAACGACGCAGGCCAAAGGCCGTGTTATGCCCACGGAAATTTGTAGTGGCGATCGGACTCAAATCTTGTCTTGGTTCGGCGGTAATCACCGGCAAATTGGCTGGTGGTTCAGCCGTCTGGCTGCTGGACCACAAAATAAAGGGCGTTTCCACCGTTGTGTGCGGCAAGTGGTATAGTGTAGCCGTTTCCTCGATATTGAGGATAAAACCGCCCTTGCTGTTGTGTTTACGCTTCTTATATAAGTCGATGGTTTCCTGGTCGGCAACAATCCGTTTTGATTCAAAGCCATTTAAATAGGTGGTGTTGAACTGTTTGTAACTGGCAACGATTGACTGCAATTTTAACTTGGCAACCGGTGGTGCAACATTACCACGGTAGACAATGCGCAGCGAAGCCTCGTAGGCCAATTTCTGGCTCTTCTCTTCTGCGCCACTGACCCGCAGCTGTTCGTGATCGGCCAATTTGGCAGCACCGGCAGCGGCTTCCGGTGGGGTCCAAAAGGCAGTTATTAGCGTGCTGGCATTAGTCTTGCCACCACCCTTCATGGTCGCCTGGTAGCGTTCGCTTTTGCGATGCCACTGGGCGGCAGCCGGCTGGATTACAATCTGCACCCAAGCTTCTTCGTCTGCTTCAAACTTAGCCAGAGTGGCCGTAATGGCCGCCAAGGGGTCGACTTCAAAACTTTGGAAAGTTTTAATCGGCAGGACATCGTTAGTAGTCATTTGCATCTCGGTCACTAAGGTCGTGCTGTACGGACGGCTTTGGTCGAGCGCATAGTCATCGACTTCGGAAATTTGGACTGTCGGATACTGAGCATAGACTTGCTCTTCAACATAGCTCACCAGGTAGCGGGGTACCCAGATATAAAAACCAATCCGTTTGTCACGGACGGCAATCTCCATACTGATCTGTTCACGACGGACTTTGGGCGCAAACAAACCGGCACCACTCAACGGAATTGTCAGCAAGCCATGCAGGCTAGCAAACATCTGTTCGGCGGCCAATTCCTTTTTGTCGTTGGTCCGCGGCACCTGGAGCAACAGCAGAACACCGGTAGTGTCATGCTGATGCTGCGCTTCAGATGAGTTATTTTGAGCCATAGGTAAATCGCGATTACGCTTACTTATTTTTGCATTTTTAGGCTCTAATTGATAGGTGTAATCTAGTACAAAGCGGCGGCTTCAGGCAGTTTGGCGCCAGCCAATACTTCCAAGACCTCGTCGGCATCAACGGTTTCTTTTTCGAGCAACCGATCTTTAAGGGCTTCGAGTTTAGGCTTGTTGGCCTTCAAAACAGCACGGGCACGATTAGCGGCTTCGGTAATGAGGGCTTCGACTTCTTGGTCGATAACCTTGGCAGTGTCGTCAGAATATTCACGTTCGTGGACTAAACGATCCATCATCGTACCTTCGTCGACATGGAAAACCTGGTCACGAAGCTTCTTACCCATACCCTGGTTGATGATCATGTCGCGAGCCAGTTCGGCCGCCTTCTGCAAGTCACTACCAGCACCGGTAGTAATCCGGTCGGCACCGAGAATAATTTCTTCGGCAATACGGCCGCCCAAACCACGAGCTAACATGTCTTTGTACTGAATGAGCGAGACATAGACGCGATCCTCTGGTGGAATAAACCAAGTGACACCACCGGTACCACCACGTGGAATGATGGTAACTTTGTGAACCGGGTCACTATCAGGCAGCACATGGCCAACCAATGCGTGACCAGCTTCATGGTATGCAGTGGTAACTTTGTCGGATTCGGTCATGATCTTGCTCTTACGCTCTGGACCAATGGCAACCCGCTCAAAAGCTTCGGTAACATCTTTTTGGGTAATTTCGGCGTGGCCGTTACGGGCAGCGATAATGGCTGATTCGTTGGCAATGTTTGACAGGTCGGCACCCGATGAGCCGGCAGTCTTGGCTGCCAAGGCATCGAGGTCAACTTGCTTAGCCAGCGGCTTCTTCTCGAAGTGGACCTTCAGAATAGCTTCACGGTCTTTGCGATCAGGCAAGCCAATGTTTACCCGGCGGTCAAAACGACCTGGGCGGAGTAATGCTGGGTCAAGCACGTCAGCACGGTTGGTTGCGGCCAAAACAATAACATTCTGGCCTTGTTCAAAACCGTCCATTTCGACCAGGATCTGGTTAAGCGTCTGCTCACGTTCGTCATGGCCACCACCCATACCGCTACCGCGCTTACGGCCAACGGCATCGATTTCGTCGATAAAGATAATACATGGGGCGTTCTTTTTAGCCTTGGCAAACAAGTCGCGGACACGGGAAGCACCAACACCAACAAACATTTCAACAAACTCAGAACCGGAGATACTAAAGAATGGCACGTTGGCTTCACCGGCAACTGCCCGGCTAAGCATAGTCTTACCGGTACCTGGAGGGCCAACTAACAGCACACCCTTTGGAATCTTGGCGCCAACAGCTGAGAACTTCTTAGGGAACTTAAGGAATTCGACAACTTCTTGCAGGTCTTGCTTAGCCTCGTCGCTACCAGCAACGTCCGAGAAGTTAACCTTGTTCTTTTCATTGCCATACAAACGAGCACGGCTTTTGCCAAATGACAATGCCTGGTTGCCCTGACCCTGAGCGCTGCGGGCGATAAACAGGAACAAGAAAACAATCAGCAGCAGCGGCAAACCATACTGTACAAAACCGAGGATAATTGAACCGGTTTCTGATGGTGGTGCGTACGAGAAAGTGACTTTAGTTTTATCGAGGCCTTCGTCTTTTGGAGAGACGTTTGGATTAACATAGGCTTTTAAGGTTGCCTGCTGGTCACCCTTTTTGGTGATTTCCCAAACTTCGCCCTTTTGGACGATCTTGTCATAACGACCGTTGTTGTTTTCACGAACGGCTGTGGTTAGTGGAATGTCTTTGAGACTACCCGGCTGGTTATACCCGGCAATAACTATAAAGAAAATTAATACTAATAAGGCTATAAAGCCAATGTTGCGGTAGCCCTTGTTTTTGTTACCGCCCTTGTTAGATTTGTCTGATCTGGCTCGAAAAGGTTTTTTATCCATATGCGAGAATTATTATAACGTGTAGCCAGCTACTTTGCTAGCGGTCAAACCGGCGGAGTGCTAAAACCTAACTATTACGCGGTTTCACCATCAGTTGCTCGGCATCAACTTGCAGAATATAGCGGCGATTGATATCAACTTTTTTACCCGGCGCAAAGGTCTTGGCAGCCACGACAATTCGCTCCAGCAACTGGCGATCAAAGCTGTTGATGCCTAGGCGGCGCAACCAAGCCGCGACAATTTCCCGGGCCACACCGTGCGGCAACATAATAAACCACTGCCGGTCGAGCGTGTCGCCACTTGGCTGCAGGTGCAATTGGTTAGCCAGTAAGCCGTCAATTTCTATATTCGTCTCGTGTGCTGACTGCAGAATTTGGCGTAGTTTTTGCCGAGCATCATCATCAAAACGTGTCATTATATGGTGCCGGATATAGTTCCGTAAGTAGTCATCACTTTCGTTCGTACTGTCTTCGCGCCACTCCAGACCCTGTTTTTTGGCATAAGCCTTAATGTTGGCTTTAGGCGTACTCAGCAACGGGCGGTACATTACACCGTGACTTTTGAGTGAACTCAACCCTTTGCGACCCGTTCCCCGTAACATATTGAGAATCGCTGTTTCAAAAACATCATCTTCGTGGTGGGCGGTGGCAATATAATCAGCCCCCACGGTTTGCTTAATGCTTTTTAGAAAATCGTAACGCGCCTGGCGGGCCGTGGCTTCGCTGGCATCAGCTCCCAATTTGCCTTCATCAAACGTAAAAGCGAGCTGGTATTTCCGGGCTAGGTTTTGGACAAAGCGCCGGTCATCGCTTGAGTCCGGCCGAATGCCATGGTCAAAATGCGCCACCGTCAGCCGTTCGCCCGGCAGCCTGTTAGCCAGAATATCAAGCAGCACGACCGAATCAACGCCACCACTGACCGCCACCACATATGACACATTCTTCGTCTTCATGCCCACAATTATTGCAAATAAATGGTAAAACACCTATGATTCCACCATGCCCGACCTGGTAATCAACATCATCGGCTATCCCGCCTCTGGCAAAAGCCGCGTTTGTGAATACATGCTGCAAGCTGGATTTGAAGTTTTTAGACCCAGCGATATGCTACGCGCCTTCGCCAAAGAAACCGGCGCCGCGCTAACCGGTCGCCAAGACTATGTCAATTTGCACCGGCAGCTTAACGAGCGTGATCCGTACGCCATTATCGAACCAGTGCTAAGCTCTTCGCAAAAGCAACTATGTATTGATGGCCTGCGCTGTCCGGTTTTACTCGACAAACTGCAAGCCGACATCACGCAAGTGGTCACCATCGCCCTCGACTGCCCACTTGAAATTCGCTACCAAAGAGTCCAGCAAGATGACGCTCGCAAAGGCACGCACCGGGCGCCGACATCACTCGAAGCTTTCCAGAACGACGAGCAACCCGATTACACCAACCCCGACCGCAACCTGCCAAATATGCAAGAAATGATGTTCCGGGCCGATTTCACCATCAATGCCAACCAAGCTCCGACAGCAGTCATAAAAGACCTGCAAAAAGTCCTAGGGCAAGTCGCAACACCCCAAGCCTAGCCAACAGATACAAAACATGCTATATTGCATACCTGTTAGCCGGTTGTCTTAATGACAACCACAACACATGGCGGCGTAGCTCAGCTGGTTAGAGCACAGGACTCATAAGCCTGGGGTCAGTGGTTCAAGTCCACTCGCCGCTACCAAATTAGACTTTCAAAACCTCTACATATGTAGAGGTTTTTTTATTACTAAAATAGTTCCCCTTTCCAGTCAAACTGTCTGTAATGTAACCGCTTGCGTGATTATGATCCTTCAGTCATTCTTCAGATAATTATTGTTGTTACCCGCCAACCTAGGGGCAGGCAACAGGAACCAACGCACTTAACAATTCGGAAGGTAGGGTAACGGTATGCGTGGTATTCGACAGTTTATTAGAGATTCAATCCCGATCCATGCGCGGATTAGTCGGCGTGTTCAGTATGTGTTTCTTGCATTATTAATGTTATTAGCGATTGTGGTTCCGGCAATCCCAGTACAGGCAGAAAATGCCTCTATAGGATTGCGGCTACCTTGGGTAAGCGGTGATTCGCGCATAGCTGGCGGTAACACCTACGGTTGCGGCGATCATACCGGAAAAGACTTTTACGCGCTCGATTTTCAAGTAGCGCTCAACCGCCCACTGTCGGCAGTAGCAGCCGGGGTGGCACACACCGCTTCACAGTACGACAGCTCAGGTATGGGGTACGGCAAGTTCGTGTGGATTGCTCATGCTAATGGGTACGTCTCAATGTATACGCATCTGAATAGCTATGCGCCGGGGATCGACGGCCAACAAGTCCAACAAGGCCAGCTTATTGGCTATGCCGGCAATAGTGGCACCGGGCCAGTCCATCTACACTTCTCGCTTCGCAAAAATGCGACAACCCAGTTTGACGGGGTGGCAGCAGAGCCAACACCGATGAGTGGTTATTCCGACTTCGGCTCCGTCGCTTGTCAGGGTTTTTCACAAACCTATAATCCAGCGGCAAATCCTCCCGGAGGATGGTGGCTCGCACCAACACCAGCTGATAATTCGCTTCTAATGCCAGGTACCTCGATCAACGCAAAAGCACATGGTGTAAGCAATGGGCATGTTGGCTTGGATAAGATAAACATGACCTATTATCAGCCAAATCAGGGATGGCAGACATCTAATTCCGTTTCTATGAATGGCATAAGCGAAGGCGATGCTACGGGTTCAATAATCATGCCTGACTTGCCGTACGTAATGGTTAGCTTTGATGTCTACACCAAAGACGGGAGTTATCAGAAGTCACCTTCGGGTACGCGGAAGTTCTGTAACGCCATGACAAGTTCTACATGCACCCATAATCCTGGTGATGGAGGTATGGGCTCAGGCGGTGGCGGCGGTTCCGCTTGCACTACCCTACCCATCACATCTGCAAGTGTTAATGGTGCCACACCTGGCAATCAGGGCTGGTGGCGATCATCAGTTACTGTAACACTGAGCGCCAACGCCCCATGTGATCAAGCGGGAGCGCAGACATATTATAGGGTTGACGGTGGAAGCCAGAGTACTTATACCAGCCCTATAGCCTTAAACCAAGAAGGAGTACATACAGTTAGCTTCTTTACCGTCGATGGACTCGGCAACACTGAAGCGAGCAGTACTGTACAGGCCAAACTAGATTGGACACCCCCAACAACAAACGGCACAGCCACCGGCCCACGCGACACCAACGGTCTGTTCCGCGACAATGTCACCGTTGGCCTCAACGGCACTGACAACCTATCGGGCGTCGACTTCCAGAAGTACAGCCTCAACGGCGGCACCAACTGGACCACGGTAACCGGTGCGACCAACAGCTTCCCGATAACTGGCAACGGTATATCACGGGCACTCTACTATTCGACCGATATTGCCGGCAACATAGAGCAGCCGCCCAAAGATTCCGGGCCAATCATCATAAACAAGTACACGATTTTTGCCAACAATGCAGGCCAAAGCCTTCGGTTCTTGTTTAACGGTGGTGGCACCAACATATCGGGTGATCTGTTCACTAATGGCACGACCAACATTGACTGGGACACCGGCTCAACCTATGGCACGACCTTCAAAACCGTCGGCACTAACAACGTCATCGGCATGTACAACACCGGCACTACCATACCAACTATCCAAACCGGAGTACAACCAGTACCGATGCTTGCCTACCCACTAAGTCTGTACCAATCATTAGCAACGGTTGTCTTCCCTTCCAGCCTGTACATGGATTCGGTTGGCACAAGCCTTAAAGATACCATTTACGTCAACGGTAACGTCGATATGTACAATGTTGGGCTTGGCGGCTCGTTGAGCATCGTCGCCACTGGTACGATTAACGACTGGACAACCAGCAGCACCTATTCCACCAACGATCCCAACAATGGCATGTTGCTCTACGCCGGCCAAAACATGAACATCAATAGCACCGGTAACCGCAACCTTGGCCTGATGTACGCCCCTAATGGCACCATTAAGATAGACGGCGCTACTGGCCTAGACCTCAAGGGCAGCTTGGTCGCCGACCAAGTCGAAGTCAACAGCGCTACCGGTTTTAAACTCAGCTACAGTCCGGCTTTTGCCAGCAGCTCATATCCGTTACCACTGGCAGCCATGGGTCTAGTCAAACCAACCGGCACCATGCCTCCGCTAGCCGGTGTACCTAGTCGCTACACACCGGCCAACAATGCAACGGTTAACAAATCAGGCGTAAACCTTGGTTGGACAGAAGTCAGCGGCGCGGCTGGCTATCAGTTGCAGATCGCCAAATCAACCAGCTTTAGCCCTGTCGAGTACGACAAGTCCACCATGTCAGGTGCACATCGAGCCAAGCTGTTGTCATCAGGAACCACCTACTACTGGCGAGTTCGGTCAGTCAACCAAGCCGGCTTAAGCGCTTGGAGCACTACTGGTACCTTTAGAACTCAATAACAAATTAAACCGACTAAGAGCGGGGTTGCAATCGGGCAATCCCGCTTATAAGTAACCATTTACACAAACCGCAAAACAGCCTCACTTGAGTGCTTTGTAACAAAGGTAAAAGGTCATATCAATAAAGTACTCCATTGGCTGCCGTCTTCGTTGTTCCCGAGGGGAACGAAGACGGCAGCCGCCGGAAGGAATCAGATGGACAGAGCTCAGCTCGTCAGCAGCAGGAGCGCCGCAGCGACCGAGGTCGCAGTCTGACTGGACAGCAGGGCCGCCAGCGGCAGCATGAGAGCTGTGAAGCCCACCGCCACTGGCTTGTCACTGTTGTGCAGAACCTCGAGCCGATCACGACCGCGCAGCACGAGTGCCGAGAAGCCGAGCTTGAGGGCGTAGGTCAGCACCAGTGCCACCACCAGCGTCACGAAGAAGCCGATGAAGGCGCTGTACCAGCTCGTGAAGTCGCCAGCGATGGCAGCCTGCAGGATGATCCCCAGACCCAGTGCCACACCAGCAGCTTCGATGCACGCCGGCAGCTCACCCTTGCGCACGAGCGCACTGATGCGGTAGCCGCCGATGAAGCGAGTGATCCGGTTGTGAACCATGTACCACACCAGCAGCACGGCCAGGCCGACAGCCACGAAGGTAGCGGTCGCACCGAGAGCCGTGCCCAGACGAACGCCCACCGCGTCGCCCGCGAAGGCACCGTTGTAGATCAGTCCGACGCTCACGAAGAAGCAGGCCTTGAGCAGGCTCAGTCCCGTGTTGTGACCACGAGGATCGGTCAGCTCCGACTTCGAGTTGAAGTTGCCGCCCATCGAGTGCCTGGTCGGTACGACCTTGTTGGGGATGTCACGACCGATCAGGGCGCTGAGCACCACGTAGACCAGCAGCAGCGTTGCCGTCACCGTCACGCCGGCCACCGCCACCCAGAGGATGTCGATGCCGTCCGGCGTCGGGTTGTAGCGCAGCACGCTGTACATGCCCCAGACCTGTCCGATCAGGAAGCCGGCACGCAGGATCGCGTACGACAGCCCCTCTCGGGAGAAGATCTCGTCCAGGTCGTTGAAGGTTGTGGTCATGCGGTCAAGCACGAGCCAACCGAGTACAACAGCGGCAACCGCCACCAGTAGCTCGATCAGCGAAAGCCATGCGGGATTCATTGATCAGTCTCGATTCTCTTCGATGTCATGTACGGTCAGTCGGAAACCATGCCGATGGGCACGAATCCGCCGAGATTGCCGGTGATCAGGTTGCGATCCTCGCGGACGCCCAAGCCTACCGGTCTGCCTTGCACCATCCAGGCACCAACCACTGCGATGCGGTCGACGCCCATCATGTCGGTGTTGCGTGGCAGTTCGCAGTACTGTTGCACCACGTAGCCCTCTTCACCGTACTCACCGCTGGTCTCTTCGGCAGTCTCGCCGTTGAGGACGATGGTGGTGTTGGCACCTTCACGACCCAGCAGCGGCTTGTGCACCCAGTTCTTCATGGTGTGCGTCTCGCCCTCGAAGTAGGCCGGCAGCAACAGCTGCGACTTCTCCGGGTCATCACCGAACAACCGCCACAGCGCCACGAGCAACGCCTTGTTGCTCCATAGCATCGTGTACGGCGGCTCGACGAAGGTCGTTCCCTCGTAGCCCATGGCCTGGTTTGCGACCAGATTTGGCGCGAAGGTCTCGTTGACCATCCACTCCCATGGGTAGAGGGCGAATGCCAGGTCGATGTGCCGGCCGGCCAAGTCGTAGGCCTTGCCGTTGGCGTGGAATCCGAACTGCTGGATAGGCATGACCACGACTTCGATGTCACGCCGTGGCTCCAACTCATCGATGGCCTGCTGTACGGCGGCTGCCATGCAGTTGACGGTCATCAGGTCTTCACCGGACTGGTCCGCATCCGAGTAGAACAGATGGACACGCTTGAGGAAGCGGTTTTGACCCGATTCCTCGCTGGCGTGGAGCTCCCACATGTTGATGTTGAGCTTCCAGGCCGCAACCAGCGAATCGAAGATCTCGTTCCACTGATCAGTCAGCCGATTCTCACCCGGGCCGAAGCCGTGAGTCTGTTCAAACCACGTCCACTGAATGTCCGCAGCCTCCAATAGCGCCGTCGGCGTGTTGGCGTTGTACTCCAACAGCTTGGGCGGACCCTCGCCGTTGTAGCACAGATCGAAGCGTCCGTAGGCATTGGGCGTGAATTCACGATCCCAGTACATCAGGATAGCTTCGAACATGCACTCCGGGATACCCATCTGTTCCATGAATGATGGGTTCTTGATCATGTACTGACCAGCCTCGACGCACATTTCGTGCAGCTGCTCGATCCAGAGCTTCAGGCGAAGCTGCTCGGACTCAGTGATGATGTAGTGTGCACCTTCTTCCCAGTAGCTGAACTTCTCGCCTCGAGCATTGACCGAGACGTTGTAGACCAGACCGGCATTGGCGACAGTCTCCTGCCAGCCGTCCCTGATCTTGCCAACCGAGATTCGTTGCATGTCAGCTGCCTCCGCTCACACCGTCAGATCCACCAGATCCACTGGAGCCGCTTGAAGTGCTGCCGAAGCCGCCACGGGCGATCGGGCCGGCAGGAGCAACTCCCGAGTCCGACAAACCGGCACCCACACGAGCAGCCCGATCGGTACTACCAACGTAGTAGTTGCGGTTGTAACCGCCGATGGGCGGACTCGTAGGAACGTAGACGACCGGATCAGGTATGTAGGTCGGCGTCGGGTAGTAGCCGAAAGCCGGTCTGCTGCCATCGCAGTAGTTGCGTGGAGCAGGGCGGCCGTTCTGGTCGACACACTGATAGTACGTCGAGCCGGAACCACAGGCAGTCAACACGACCGCCAGCCCAAGGGCACCGGCGATGTTGCCGAGTTTTGTCGATTCAGCGACCGCGTCAGCGGCTGCATGGAAGGCGGTAACGCCATCACGCATGAACGCGTGCAGACGCAAACGCCTGGCATCTGAGAGCGACGTCTCCGACGAATCGGGAACGTCTCGAACTTCAGTCAAGCCAATCACTCCTTGTAATCGTTACTGATTCCGGACTGTACCATGACAGGTCTCACAGACTAATTGTCTCTGTTATCTTTCCTTCCAGTTTGTAAACGAACGGAGGCACAACGCCAGGTAGGCATTTGCCTCAACGTGAGAGAGGGGTTCCTCTCCTTATCAACTATGTAATACATACATCACTCATAAGGGGAGAATCCGCAGAATTATACTATAAAAACTAGTTTTATGCAATGATAGCTCGTGCCATTACTACAGTAAGCAGTGTTGTATAAACTAATGAATATGTTATAATTGTGTTAGCTTCCCTACTCTGTGGCCAAGCCACCCTGCATTAGGAATTAGGAGTGTACCTATCATGTCCGATCTGTCCGAGCTCGGTATCAATGCCAAACGACTGCGCCGCGGCCGCCTGATCGTCAACGCCCTTCAGACGCCTTCCAACGTCATCGGCTACGGTGTCAAGCGTGCCTGCAACAGCATGCCGATCGTGTTGTCGATGTTCGTCTTCATGACTGCCTTCTCGTCCCTGTGGTTCTCACTCTTCGAAAACCACACGCTCATCGAGGGTCTGTACTGGAACTCTGCGACAGCCTTCACCGTCGGCTACGGTGACCTCTCACCCAAGACCCAGACCGGCATGTTGGTCACCAGCATCCTGATCCCGCTCTGGTTCTTGACCGTCACGTTGTTCGTGGTGAACCTCCTGCGGGTCGTTGTCGAAAATCTCCACGAGTGGACCGATCGCGAACAGCGTCTACTGCTCGGGGCCGTGGCTCAACTCACGTACAATGTCGCCGTCATCGGCAGATCCATCGGCCGCGACAGTGAGTTCCTCGACCGCTACCAGTACGACCCCATCAAGCGCGAGCTCATCGACACCGAAGAAGCAGACACATCCGGCTGACCAAGGTACCCCTACAAGAGAAGGGAGGCGACGGGCGCGTTTTTAACTAGAGTTTAACTCTACGAAAAGCGCGTCTTTCACCCATGTTATTCAATCACCTAAGCGTAGGTAATTATAAACGGCTCAGGCACTCGCTGATCCTTGCGCATAGCCTCAGCTTCTCGAATGGATCTCGGGTCAGTATATGCATCGCTGCCGATAGCAAGTGTCCGGGCGAGCCAATTTCGCTGTGGCAAGACTAGTGGCCGACGCCCCATCGTCAGGCCGGCTGCTAGATCGCCAGCATGCTGTGTATCCGCTCCCCAATCAGCAACCGAGACTTCGTGCAAGACCACCGCTCCCAGACCGACTGCCACTTTGACCAATTTGCTACGCTCTACTGAGTCGGGGTCTTCCACTCCAAGCTGGTTAGCCGAAATATACCGACCGTCATCTCGGTCACCTTTAAAAACCGGCAGCCGGCTATCCCAAGCGTTAGGCAATTTGCGTTCCGGACCAGTGTCGCGAACTACAACCATCAGGGCTCTAGCTAGCAGGAACTCTTCCTCAACACCAACACGACTCGCAATAGCAGCAATCGCTTCGACATCAGCGGTAATCGATGCCACATGCGCCCGCTGGGCACTTTCAAAGGCCGCTACCGTCATCACTAAACCAACTTGCATCTCATCATCGGGGTCAGAGATAAGAAACTCGTTTGCCGGCATACTATCTACTCGGTGACCGTGACGGTCCCTGTCATTCCAGAGTGAAGGCTACAATGATAGTGATAAACTCCGACTTTCATAAAGGTGAAGCTATACGACTCCCCTTTGGCGAGTTCGGCACTGGCCGGCGAATCATCGCTAGCAGAATCGCTAGTTACCGTATGTTTGGCGCTGTCGTTGTTGGTCCAAGTAACCTTGGTGCCGACTTTTATGGTGATGTCTTTGGAGTTAAAAGCCATGTCCTGGATTGCGATGGTTTCGCTTTGAGTTGGCACCGGAGGAATTGGAGAATCGGAAGTTGGCGGCGTGGTCTTGCTTGCACCCTCTGATGGCTGCTGTTGGGTTACATTGGTTACTGTCTCGTTAGTTTTGTCCTTGGCGCTATTTTTAGAACCAAAGATCGCTATAAGTGCTGCCGCAACGACGAACACTACTATAAATGCTAGAATTGTTGACCGCTTATTCATACTTCTATCATACGCTACAATAAGAACCATGTTGATTATCATTGCCATTATTTTGGGTATTGTCGAAGGTTTAACCGAATTTCTGCCCGTCTCTTCGACCGGCCATCTTATTCTAGCCGGTCACGCGCTTGGTTTTACCGGCCTGCGCGCCGATACATTTGAAGTCTTTATTCAACTCGGTGCAATCCTGGCCGTTATTTGGCTCTACCGCGAGCGGTTTATCAAACTCTTACAAATCCGTAAAACCACCGGCTTTCAGGGACAACGCGGCATCAAACTGTTGGCCCTAACTAGCCTACCGGCCCTGATAGCCGGTGCTGCCCTGCACGGTTTTATTAAAGAGCACCTCTTCCAACCAACCACAGTCGCCATTGGTCTGGCCGTCGGTGGTGTTGCACTGATTTTAGTCGAAAAGTTCATCTTCCAAAAACACAAGCCAAAAACACTTTCCCTGGATAACCTTACCTTTAAGCAAGCATTGCAAATCGGCCTGTTCCAGTTACTGGCTTTGTGGCCAGGTGTGTCTCGCTCGGCTTCAACCATTATCGGTGGTATGCTCGGTGGCACTGATCGCAAAACTGCTGTCGAATATTCATTTTTAGTAGCTGTACCAGTCCTGGTTGCCGCCGGTGGTTTCGATTTGCTAACCAGCCTATCCGACCTCCATACCGCTGACATCCCCCTGTTTGCCACCGGGTTTGTGGTCGCTTTCGTCTCGGCCCTGTTCGCCATCAAATACTTCGTAAAATTAGTCCAACGTTACACCTTTACCCCATTCGGCTGGTATCGGATTGTCCTGGCAGGTTTAGTTCTGCTGCTTATTCGCTAACAATCCCTTACAATTCAAAACGCATAAGCTTGCCGGCCTGTCACCAAACTTATATGATAGACATCTAAGCGAGGTGTTGCCATGAAAAAGTCACTGATTGTTAGTTTAGCTGCGGCCGTTGTTGTTGTCGCTGGTGGATCGGCCACCGCCTGGTATGCTTACAACAATAAATACTCCAACCCATCGACTGACAGCACAAAAACCACCGGCAAATCTGACGAGGCTAAATCCCCGATAAACAGCAAAAATGCTACTCCGCCAACAGCCAACACTACCAACCCTGGCAGTCCAACACCAGCTCCATCGGCTCAAACGCCAGCGCCCACCCCGATGCATGCCCCGGCTACCGATCACGCTATCGCAATCTCAGCCAGCGGTTTTAACCCAGCCAGCCTGACCGTCAAAAAAGGCACGGCCGTAACCTGGACCAACAACGACAGTGCCGCCCACGCCATCGCCAGCAGCAACGGCTTACACAGCCCCCAACTTAAAAGCGGCGAAAGCTACACCTACACCTTTACCCAGGCCGGAATCTATCCCTATGAAGATGTGTTGGTCCCCGGCTTAAATGGCACCGTCACCGTCACTAATTAATAAAAAGACCCCGGGAGTGCACGGCCCGGGGTCGGTGATGAGAATCTAAGCTACAATGATCTAATTAGTGCATCAAGGCTCAAGATTTTCTTGTTTTTTGTGTGTGACAGTTCATAGAGTAAACCACTCTTGCTACGCATATTATAATTTCCTTTTTTTGTTTTTTATTTTAAATTGATATTGTTTGTTTTGTGATCACAACACTCATTATTATACACGTTTTTGCTTATTTGTCAATATTAAGCATTAGAGTTATTGATTTGGCAAGCCTGGCACAAACCGGTCGCTTCAATAACATGGCCGGTAACCTTAAATCCCTGTTGGCGGCACAGCTCAACCAGCGATTTTTCGATTGACGGCATAGCCAGCGGAATCGTTTTGCCGCAGTTCTCGCATGTTAGGTGGTGATGATGGGCGTTAAAGCGGTCGGTTAGTTCGACCAAACGCCGGCCATTAACGATTCGGTCCTCAACAACACCAAGTGTCCGGAACAGCAGCAAAGTCCGGTACAAACTCGCCCGATCCGCCACGGCGATATTGTCTTCCATAAACTGACCCGGCGACACCGCTCCGCTTTCCTGCAGATACTCAAACAGTAACGTCCGCGACTTAGTAATACTGCGGCCCTTGTCTCGCAAAACGGTATGGAACTTCTCTACCATAGCAAAAAGTGTACTATTTTTGCGACTAATTTGCAATTACATAGCATGTGACGCTACCGTAAGTTTATGAATAACTCCAATTTTGACCAATTTCACCAAAGTTACCAGTTTGCTCAAGCGCAATTTGGTGGCCAAATCGAGACCGGCCACACTAACCTGGCCGCTGCCACCTACGGTAACGGTCTTGACGTATTGAATGATGCCCGCGCCAACCGCGATGGCTTCCAACCAATTGAGGTTGATGTCCGCGACTACTTGCGGACACCTCAGATATTAGGCCGGATTGTACTGTATCAAAACGCCCAAGAACTGGTAATGAATCCGGCGGTTATCATGCCCGATCAGCACCAGCCCGGGTTAATACGAGTCGCCAAACTTGACCAGCCCTTTGTTCCACGTGTCGGCTTAACCGATGGCATTCATTTTGGCGTATCAGTCGAAGCCCAGACCCAGGCGCCTGGTTTTGGCGGCCATGGTCAGGCCGGCGGTTTTGAAGCTGGCCACCTAGGGGTTAGCCTTAGCACGGTTCGCAGCCCGCAGCTGGCTCACGACCTACGCACCGCCGGCGACAAAGTCTCACACCGTGTCATGTCGGGTGATGGACTGCCGCGCCAACTGGGCCGCCTGGGCATGATCAACGGCGTACCAGCGGCTAACAGCCGGATTATCAACCCGTCAGATTACCCGGCCGGCTACCGTTTACCGCTTTACTGGCACCAGCAGCTTGAAACCCAATCCGGCGCTGCTTTGGCTGATTTTGACAACACCCTGGAGCTTTTACTGGGTGCAGCCGTCAGCACCGTCGGCCAAAGGGGGCTCGACCAGGCAGCAGAGCACATCACCAACGCCATCCGCGGAGCTAGCCGCTGATGCCCGAGTTCTTTGACCCGTTTGCCGAAACTCCTGGCGAGTTTAACCCTCTCGAGTCAATGGACCACATTTTACAGCGTTACGCCAACAACGAAATTGAACACGATTACACCGCCGACCAATTTGTCAGCGATGCCCAAGCCCTGATGCTCGACAGCCAATTCCAAGGCTTGATGCACGAAGCCAACGCTATGATGGAGCTAATGCACCAGCTGTGCGAGCACGACCCGGCACTCAAAGCCGCCGCCGAAACCAATGGCCTTTTTGCCGAGCAACACGACAAGAACGACGGTCACGGCCACGAAGATAAAGATGGCCACGGCCACAACCCTAAAACCTGCCGCCTCTGCCAGGCCGGCGCCTTCTGTCTGCGAGCAGCCAGGCAAGTCCGGCTCACAGCTTAAAACTATGGCATACTAATAAGGCTTATGCATACAAATTGGCAACCCTGGCAACGCTACCAGTCCTATGTGTTAGTCTTGGCTATAATCGCCACCCTGCTTAGCATGGTTGCGGCTATTAGCTTGGCTGGCCAAAGTGAGTCATTTTTTAGCCTGCAAAAACAGGGAATTGGCCATCGCAAGCCAAAGCCGGCACCCGGACCACCGCCGATCGTGCCATCATTCCTACCGCTTGGTGGCCGCATACTCCTACCAAATTATCAGCTCGTGGCCCTGTACGGCTTCCCGGACATGCCGGCTCTGGGTGCGCTTGGCGACCAGCCGCTCGACGCCACCATCAGCCGTGTCAAACAGCTGGCTGCCGATTATCAGCCACTTACCCAAACACCGGTCCAACCGACCCTGGAGATTATTGCCACTACCGCCTCGGCCAGCCCCACCGAAAACGGTGATTACTCGCGCGAAGCCGATATTGCCCAGTTATTACCCTGGATCGAAGCCGCCCAAAAAGCCAATGTCTATGTAATTCTCGATCTACAGCCCGGCCGCGCCGACTTCCCAACTCAAGCCAAACTTTACGAAAGCCTACTGCGTTTCCCTAATGTCGGCTTGGCGCTCGATCCGGAATGGCGGCTTAAACCCGACCAGGTGCATCTGACCCAAATCGGCTCAGTCAGTGCTGCCGAAATAAACCAAACCACCAAGTGGCTGGCCGACCTAACCGCCCAGTATAAATTACCGCAAAAGATGCTCCTGCTCCACCAATTCCGCCTGGATATGATTACCGAGCGCGAAACACTCGACACCAGCCGCCCAGAATTAGCCTTCGTCATCCAAATGGACGGCAGCGGCAGCCAGCAAGAAAAACAGGCCACCTGGCAGGCAATCATTGCCAATGCCCCGGCCCGAACATTATTCGGCTGGAAGAACTTTTATAAACAGGATAGCGCTATGATTGACCCGACCCAAACCATGCAGGTCAGTCCCACGCCGGTCTACATATCTTATCAGTAGCCCGCGGGAATCGGCTGCGTACGCATTTGGTCCTCGTCGTCCATTATGCCGGCAGCTTCACCGGCGGCGTACAACATACCTTCAATGTGAGTCAGATCCATTTTGCCTGCAGGCTTACCGTCGTAATCATACAAGCTGACCATGCCGGGCGAGAAGTTGTCACCTGATGCGGCCCATTCATCTTGACGGGACTTAATAACTTGACCGTCTTCGTCCCTTTCAAATCCTAGGTCGATGGTACCCAAAGCCTGGAAGGTAGACGGGTGGCCCTCACCACCGAGTTGCACCTGGTCACCAAAGTGCATGGTGCCGGCTTCGTCAACCACAATTAGCCAGTTGCCAGTTTTGGCCTGTAAAAACTCTGCATTGGTGCCTTCGTCTTTCACTCGACTATACTTTGACAGATGCAATGGAGTCTTATCTTCTTGCCCCTCTTGGTATAATACCCAGCCTCCGCCAACAGTTTCATGGCCGTGATTGTATTGTTGGCCGGTAATTAGGCGTTTCATAACATTTTGACGAGCCGAGGTGCGACGCTCGATAGTAGTATCAGGCGTGCGATTTAGCTTATGCATTCTATCGGCGAATACCTGGGCACCATTAAATAAATTGTTGATGCGACGATCGCCGTTTTCGCGGGCTGACAGGTTAGCTTCTTTGAGCGTATTTGAGGTCCGAGGGGTTCTTGGGTCAGGGCCGAAGTTATTATCCGGCTCGCCGTAACCATAGCCGGGACGCTGCGGGCCGAAGAATGAATGATATGCTTGCCGTTGACCATTGCGGCCAACGTAGACTGCGTTATAAGCAAGCAGTTCTACCGTAGGTGAATCAGCGCCTGCGATTTCGGGAGGTGCTGCGTGTTTTGGTCCGGTTTTGCGTTGTTGAGGGCCTTGAGGGCGTCTGTTAGCCATAAAGATAATATAACACTGTTTTGTGTATATGTCAATAGGGCTTATGCTTAGCGGCTAGTTGGTAAAGGATAGCGATTTGATGATGTTTGGCACGGCGGCTGACTCGGCGGCCATGCGGTCGGTCCAGTCCTCATCAAAGGTGTTAATTTCCGGCAAACGGATGCGGAAGGCGCTGCCTTTGTGGATCACTAAAATGTCGTAGGTTACGGCTGCGGCGTGGCCCATACGGACATAGGCTATCGGGTAGTCGGAGGCCGAGGTGGTTGTAGTGCGGATACGGTATTCGTCGTTGGGATCGACTTGGAGTACTTCCTCGGTGGAGGTACCGTAGTTGAGGAATTTGGTCCAGGCTTTGAGCTGAGGACTGTAGGCGATACTGTCTGGGGTGCCGAATTTGGAGGGAATGTTCTCGGTATCTCTGTATAGGTCAACGGTGATTCCGGAATTGCCCCATGCTCCGGGGTAGTAGAACTTTAGTCCGGTGTCTGAATTGTAAGCTACCCAGTCTTTGGGTGGTTGATAGGTGGCTGGTTTTTTCTGGTCATCAAGTGTTTTGGCAGGTTCGAGGCTTTTGACTTTTGACGACTCTGCTGCCAGTTTGTCGTGGTTTTTCTGGTTTTTGGCGTAAATCGAAAAGCCTATTAAGCCGACGCCGGTTACAGCCAAACAGACTATTATTAGCCCAAGAACATGAAATCCAGCTTGGTTTTTATTTTGGAGCATTCCGGTTTTAGTATCGCACGTGTTTTGCTTATTGTGAAGAGCATCTGGGCGCGATCATTTTGAACATTTATTTAATAAATAATGTTTTTAGGACCTGGCTGGTAACTTTTTTGTAGCTATCAAGTCGGTCTTGTGGGATAGTGTCAATTGCATCAGCGCAGACGGCTGGGAGCATGATAGATGTGAATGCCTTATCAGTTTTGAATACCCAATGTGTGCGATAACAACCCTCATCCTGATAGGAAAAATCATATACCTTGATACCGTTTATAACAGCAGCCTGCGAAGCTTTATACTCAGATCCGATTGCTTTTCCGCCGTTATTGACATCACCGCCTTCCTTGGCGGAGATTATCCACTTGCCGGCATCAAACTCAAGCGTGGGACCATATTTCGCAGCACTAGTCGTATAGTCTTCGATTCTGTTCACCTGAACATACAATGGTGACTGAGTATACTGGGCAAATGTATCTCTAGTATCGGCAGACTTGGCATATACCAATATTTTTTCATTGCCCTGAGTATCGGAGTCTTTTATCTCTCCGACAGCACTAGGGTAGGCAAAGCTAAAGCCGTATGCTTCGTTACTGTACTTGGTGTATCCTTGTGGGATTTCTGGTTCTAGAGGGGTATCGTTGGCGCTTGTCTTTGAAGGTTCACTCTTCGCAACATTAGTCTTGTTTACCGTGCTAGTTCTGTTCTTAACCTCAAGGTTTTTGTTAGCTTCTTTACTGGCGTTCCATACATACCAGCCGGTAAAGCCGATGATACCGATGATTACTAAGATTAGTAGCGTGTGAACCACACTAAAGCCATCTGAGTTTTTGAGTGTCTTCATATGCTTTAAGCATAAGCTCTAATGCTATTGCTTGGCAAACAAAAAGATCCGCTGGACACAGCGAAACGCGAGCTTAGTAGGCCGTGCCGCCGCCGTCAATCTGCAGTTTGCCCCACTCGGTGTGGCCGGGGGCGTTAAAGTAGAAGACTAGGCTGTTATTGGGGCCCCGGACTACGACATCGCTCTCGCCGCTTGGCCTTTGTACTAATGTTGGGTCGCTAAATGCCGTTCCGTTACCATCCACCACCAGATCGTAGAAGCCTCCTTGGGCTATGGAATTGTAATAGAAGTTCAGGCTATTGCTTGAGCCTACCGCAACAACATCTGTTTCGCCTGTCGATCGTTGAACTGCTGACGGGTTGCTAAAAATTGCTTGCCCATTGCCTGTAGTCGCTACCCGCGGCCAGCTTTGAGTGCCGACGACATTCGCGTATATGTACATGGAATTATTCGGGCCTTGAGCAATCACGTCTGTTTCGCCATTCGAGCGCTGTATCATGGCCGGCACTCCATAAATTTGTGTATTCGCCTGAGGCCACACTGCGCCCCAGCTTGATATCCCATATGAGTTGAAGTAGAAGTTCAGCCAATTATCCGTTCCCATGGCCGCTAAATCAGTCTCACCATTGGGACGCTGGACGATCGCCGGCGCACTATAATTGCCAAGGACACCCATATTAGAAGTGTTGATATTGTATGGCGACAATGGGTACCATTTGGCCATACCTTGAGCGTTATAGTAATAGGCTAGGGTATTGTTTGCGCCCAATGCTGCGATATCGTTCTCTCCATCTGCGCGCAAGACTATAGTTGGCGTGCTGAATGTCGTGTTATTGCCTGCAACTATCAGCTTGCCCCACTCGGTGTGGCCAGGGGCGTTGTAGTAGTAAACTAAACTGTTATTCGGGCCTTGGACAACGATGTCCGTTTCGCCATCCGGACGTTGCACCATTGTTGGCGCGCTATATGTAGTGTTTGCAGAATCGACTACCAATTTGCCCCATTCGCTATGACCGGGAGCATTAAAGTAGAAGACCAGGCTGTTATTGGGGCCTCTGACGGCAATATCGGTTTCGCCACTTGGACGCTGCACCATTGCAGCTCGAGTGGTGTCTACGATTGCTGGAGCAGCAGCACTTGCTACGGCGGTCGGGAGCGCGGCCGATAGCAGGCTTAATGTGGCGATGAAACTAGCCATAGTAACAGCGTAGCGCTTGATCGACTTACGACTCTTTATACTAGACTTCGCCATGCTGCCCCCTCGTTTGATTACTAATGCTAATTATAGCCCATACTGCATGCTTATGCTTTATGCTCAAGATCGATGACGGAGTTGAGCCTAGATAGCAAAAAAGAGATTGGCTTTGAGACCAATCTCTTTACGAAAATCTAATTTGGTTGCGGGGGCAGGACTCGAACCTGCGACCTCGTGGTTATGAGCCACGCGAGCTGCCGCTGCTCCACCCCGCGTCGATTTGTGGTGTAACTCGCCTATTGTATCTACAGAGGTGGTTTTTGTCAACGCCTGGGGCCGACTCTATGACTATAGTTCGCCGGGACGGTGCAGGAAGAAGTCGATCCAGGCCTCGAAGTTGCGCTGGTAGGCTGGACGTTGAGCGGCTGAGCTGACTACCGGCGCCGGTTCGCTAAATGGCGTGACATATTTCATGGCCACTTCTTTAGGCACCAGCAGCTCGGTTTCGCCCGGCAAGCCTAACCCAAAATCCTGGCGGGCTTTGAGCTCCAGGTATTGGTCGGTGTTAAAATATTGGTTTTCGAGTTTAACATTGTTGTTAGCCAGTTCCTGGACGCTGTTTTCCTGCTGCAGTTCAGAGATTTGGCGTTGCAGGTCGTAGTTGCGCTGAATGACCTTGGTGCCACTCCAGCTAACCATAAGCGCAATGACTAAAAAGGCAACCAGGCCGATGGCGCGGACGTCACGGAATTGGGCAAACCACGGATGATTTTTGAAAGTTTTTAGTTTTTCGAGCATAATTTGCGCTTGGTAACAGAGATTATTATATAACTCCCCGGCTAAATCTGCTATAATTTCGCCGATCAGAGGTATTGCTTCTGATGCTCCGGGGGCGTAGCTCAGCGGTTAGAGCAGTCGGCTCATAACTGATTGGTCGTTGGTTCAAATCCAACCGCCCCCACCATTTATTTTTTTGACTTTTTTAGTTGGCGTCACGTTCCAAGAACAGTGTGTAAGCCAGCGCACCGAAGACTACGACATAGACAGCCACGACGATTGCGCTAAAGCCAAGCGACACGCCGCTGGTTTGCTGGGTAAGGTTACCCAGAGCGGTAAATGGCAGAAACTTAACATTGCCTTTGAGCAGCAGCGTAGCGATACCTTCGATAGTTGTCGGCATCAAAATGATGATCGCAAATGCACCGACCAGGCTGCGGAGTAGCCCGACGATAATGTAGGCAAAGGTCATAAAACCGAGAATTGCCACTGTTGCACGCCAGAGAAGATCCCACAGCTCAATATGCTGTGGCTTTATGGTTACGCCATGGACACCGGCACCAATGTAAAAGCCGGCAATAGTTGCCGCGATAAGCAACACCGAAGCAATAAAGGTGATTACCAGCAGGGCAAAGTACTTGGCGAAAAAGACTTTGCTGCGACGGTTAGCCGCAGTGAGCGTATACATGATGGTGTTATAGCGGTACTCGTGGCCAAATGCCAAGATTGCCATGAAGGCAAAGAAAATGCTAATCGTACTGGCTGCGGCAAAGATCATCGAAGGTATAACACCGGCATTTTGAGCCGCATTTTCGACATCTTTAAAGCCGTAGATCCAAAAGCCAATCAGGCCGGCTGATAGTAGAAAGCTGACGACAAACATGGCCAGGGTTGAACGGACGGTCAGGATTTTGCGGAATTCAGACTTGAGGGTCGCAAACATTATTTTGTCTCCTCTTTTTTATCGGTTGTTGACTCGAGATGAGTGCGGTATTCCTGAGAGTCCTCGGTGAGCTCCAGGAAAGCTTCTTCAAGCGATGCAGCCCGGTTTGTCAGCTCCAGGACCGGAATACCAGCATGGAAGGCTAAACGGCCAATGTCGTCGGTCTTGGAGCCCACAATGCGTAGACCCTCTTCGAATGGTTCGGCAGTGATGTCCTGTTTGCCCAGCAAGTGCTGTAAACGGTTATTGTCGGTTGCTCGGACATAAACGCTGGCGTGACCGCTACCGGCAATTAGCTCACCTATGGAAGTGCTGGCAATCATTTTGCCCTTGCCGATGACCACAATATTGTCAGCCATTTGCGACATTTCACTCAGCAGGTGAGACGACACAAAGACGGCATTGCCTTCGTCGGCGTAGTCTTTAATAAACTTACGCAGCCACGCAATACCTTCGGGGTCGAGGCCGTTGGCAGGTTCGTCGAGCATCAGGTACTTTGGTTGGCCCAGGATAGCAGCAGCAATTCCCAGCCGCTGGCTCATGCCAAGTGAAAACTTGCCCGGCTTCTTTTTGGCGACCTCTTTAAGGCCGACAATATCGAGTACTTCGTCGACTCGAGAGTCAGGCACGCCGCCGGCTGCCGCTAGGACGCGCAAGTGGTTGCGGGCTGTGCGGGTAGGGTGGAAAGCTTTGGCTTCGAGTAAAATGCCGACCACTTTTGATGGCTGACTGTAGCTAATGAGCGGTTGGCCGTCGAAAGTTGTCCGGCCTTCACCGTTATCCAGACCGAGCATCAGACGCATGGTGGTCGATTTACCAGCACCGTTGGGGCCTAGAAAGCCGGTTACTTTGCCGGTTTCGACCTCAAATGAAAGGTCACTAACGGCTATTTTTTTACGGTACCGTTTGGTCAGGTGTTCGCTTCGAATCATAATTCCCAGATTATAGCACAGGCTCGGTCAAGGATTCGGTGAGGATTTTAAGCAGGTCTTCAGTATGACCGGCCTGCATCAGTTGCTCACGCATTTCTTTTGCGCCGTCAAAGTCACTGACATAGATTTTGCAAAACTTATTGAGCGTGTGGATTGGCCGCTCACCATGCTGCCAAGTCTGGGCATACAGTTCTACGTGGCGTTTAAACAGCTCGAGTCTTTGTTGCCTTGTCTGCTGGTTCCATGGGCTTTGCAGCTGACCATCTTGCTCGATATAAGGCGCAAAGGCTAAGGGGTCGGCAAAGATACCGCGGCCAATCATAATGCCATCGAGCTTATACTGGTCGGCTAGTTGCATGCCATGTTCTCGGTCCTTGACGTCGCCATTGCCAATGATTAACGTGTTAAGGGTCAGGGAATCGCGCATTTCGCGAACCTCACCTATGCGATCCCAGTGTGCCGGAACTTTACTCATTTCTTTTCGGGTACGACCATGTATAGTTAACATGCTAAGCTTCTGCTGGAGCAGCAGTTCCGGCCACGTCATATCAATTTCACTAAAACCTAAGCGGGTTTTAACACTTACCGGTAGCTTGCCTTGGGCGCCGGCTTGGGTTGCCTGAATAATCTCCACCGCCAGCGGCCGGTTATTTATTAGCGCACTGCAAGTGCCATTGTTGACTTCCGACTTAGCCGGGCAGCCCATATTGAGGTCGATACCAACGTAATTGGCGCCCTCAGGTAGACCAAGTTCACGGCTAAAGGTACCGTCGACAATCTGTTCGGCAGTTTTGCGGAAGTTCTCGGGATTCTTACCCCACAGTTGTACAACGAGCGATGTCTCAGACGCTGTAAAACGTAGTTTCTTGAGCAAGTGTTGGCGGCCTGGGCTTTGCAGGCCGTCAACATTTACGAACTCAGTAAAGTACAGATCAGGTGCGTGTAGGCCGCCAACAACCCGACGAAAGACCGTATCGGTGACATCGTCCATTGGCGCCAACACAAAGAATGGCTTTGGAAGTTTTGAAAGCTTGTCCATTGAGATGTTAATTATAACATCTAACAGAGGTTATTCCCAGCGGAAGACACGAAAGGCGATGAGGTAGATGACTACCATCCAAACGGCCATGACCGCTAGCTGCGGGCCAAGCTCGAGTAGCCCACGACCTTCGGTTGCTATTAGGCGGGCGCCATCGACAATTGGGGTTAGCGGCATGTACGAAGTGATGTCTTGCAGCCAAGTCGGCATCAGGAAACGCGGAAAGAAGGTACCAGACAGGAACATCATCGGGAAAACAATGATGTTGGCGATTGGCGCCACCTGCCGCTCATTCTTTGCCCAACCGCCCAAGGCCAAGCCGATGCCGAGAATCATGACAATACCAAACACCAGGAAGGCGGCAAGCTCAAAGGGGTTACCAACAACTTTCAGCTTAAAGACGCCGATAGCAACCGCAAACATAACTCCCATGGTCATAAGACCGACAACCGCGTTACCAAGCATGATTGACAGGAAGTACTGCCAGACCCTTAACGGGGTAGTGTGCAAGCGACGCAGAATGCCCATCTTCTTAAGTTCCGGGAAGATATTCATCGGACCAAAGATACCGGCGCCTAAGATTGCAAAACCGAGCAAACCGGTAAAAGTGTAATCAAACGGGCTTAAACTGCGCTCGTTGTTCTGGACAGACTTTACGGTAAATGGCGTGTCAGCTTTGACAAACTTTTGGTTGATCCCCCTAAACTCGCCTTCGAGTACGGTGGTAAGCGTAGAAGCAGCCTGCTGATTATTCTGAGTGTAGTGGACTATTGCCTGACCTGACGGATACTTTTGGCCGGGTTTCATTTGACCAAATTCTTGGGGCAGTTCGATGGTAGCATCAAGTTCGCCACGGGCCATTTTTTGGTTAGCAGTTGAAAAATCAGTAACCAGACTGTCGACCTTGAGGACTTTTTGGTCTTCTTTTTTGGCATTATCGACGAATTCTTTGGCGAATGATGATGACGATTGGTTGATAATGGCGATTTTGAAAGAAACGCTGTTGTTATCGTTGCCAAAAATACCGCCGAAGACGAACAGGAAAATGAGCGGGAACATGAAGGTAAAGAACAAAGCGGTTCGGTCACGGAACAAACGCTTGAAGTTTATGAGGAAGAATACCCAAACAGTAAAGATTTTTTGTTTAAAGGTCATGCGTGCAACCCCTTTCCGGTCATATCGATAAAGACATCTTCAAGGTTGGCCTGCTCGACGTGCTGTGACTTCTTAAAGCCACGGCCCAGCAGATCCTTGATAAGCTTTTTGGGTGTATCAAGCGCAATAATCTCACCAGCGTCCATAATGGCGATCCGGTCACACAAGACTTCCGCTTCATCCATATAATGTGTTGTGAGTATTACACTAATGCCCCGATCTCGGACTTCTTCAATGAGTTTCCACAAGTTGCGTCGAGCCTGCGGGTCCAGACCGGTTGTCGGTTCGTCTAAGAAAAAGACTTTTGGATTGTGGACGAGGGCTGTAACAATGCTAAAGCGCTGTTTTTGACCACCTGACAGGTTTTCCACAAAGCTGTCGGCCTTGTCGCCCAGGTTAACCTCATCGAGGAATTTTCTAGGATCGACTTTTTCGCCATAGGCAGCGGCAAACATGTTAATAAGTTCGGTCAATTTAGTTTTATCCTGAAAACCCGGAGATTGCGGCTGAACGCCGATCATACCCCTGATTTCATAGGGATTTTTAGCGACATCTACCCCGTTGATTGAAGCGCTGCCGCCATCAATCTCACGAAGGGTTTCGATCATTTCTAATGTTGTTGTCTTGCCAGCGCCGTTTGGGCCTAAGATACCAAATATCTCACCCTTATCGACGTGGAAGCTAATGCCTTTGACGACCTGCTTGCCGTCGTAGGACTTTTGCAGGTTCTTTACTTCTACTACTTTTGTCATGCCAAATATACTATCACACCGTGCAATCAGCAGCAGTGAGGTAGCCCTTTACATTAAGAGATTTACCTTAAGAGAGAATGAATAAAACAATACCAACAGGATTGGTATTGTTTTATTGCGGTTTAGAAAAGTGGAGTTACTACTTGCGCTTGACGGTCAAAAAACCGTTGCGTGGGTTTTCGTTGACTTCCATGCCTGATGGCAGGTCAGTTGCTTCAGGACGTTCATCCTTGCTGAAGTAATAGATTGTTTGTTCTTTGCCGCCACGTAAAACGACCTTTTTCGAGTTCAGATAGTACGTAACACCTTTTGAGTTAGTGTGACTATAGCCCATTGCTGAATTCTCCCTCTCTTAAAGTAATGGTACCCCTAACATACTCTTAAGCGATTTTATTTGTCAACAAATTTGTTCTTATCTGTAGTCGTCCACAGGACAGCTTGCATGCAATTACGCTTATGTATTACACTAATGAGCATACAAAGTAACGTCAAAGAGGGTTTGCGTATCATGGAATTCATGAATCGAAGTGGGCAAAATCGCCCCAGTAATAACGGAGTGCCTAGCGCGCCAGCACCAAAGTTCTCATCAAGAGGGTCACAAGATGACGATTCTCTAGGTGATGTTACTCGTAAAGCAGAAGTTGTCACCCACAGCGGTTGGTTCCGCTGGACATTCGTAATTCTCCTTTTTTCAGCAACCGCATTGTTTATCGCACTGCTCTTTATGATTGTCTTTGGCTCACGCTTAGGACCACGCGAAAGCAATGGTGTTAGAACCGGTCAGTACCAGGCAGTCTTCGTGAATGTCAACGGTACCAATGGCGGCCAGGTCTACTTCGGTAAAATCCGCGACCTTACCCCACAGTACATTCGCTTAACTAACGTCTTCTACATTCAGAACCAACAGCAAGGCCAAGACCAAGCTAGCGCTTACAACCTAGTCAAACTTGGCTGTGAATTACACGGTCCGGAAGATGAAATGTACATCAACCGCTCTGAAGTCTTCTTCTGGGAAAACCTCAAGGACAGCAGCCAAGTTGCCCAAAAAGCAGCTGAGTTCTACAAACAAAACCCAAGTGGCTCACAAAAATGTTCTGACAGTAACTCAACTTCGACTCAGCAGTCTTCCGGCAGTACTGAGGAAGCTCCAGCCAACGGCAACGGCAACCCAACCGGCCCTGGCACAACAACCACTCCTCCGGCTACGCCTCCAGCCACTACTAAGAAACCTTAGTATCCACCGTCACCCTCAAGACGTGAAAAACCCGCACACATGCTGCGGGTTTTTCTTATATAATCATAAGCAGTGAATAAACGGCGCATGCACCACAGACTGCCTAAGGGCTGGGCTCTGCCCTGGCTTTTTCTGGTTGCTTCAATAGCCTGCGGCGTAGTGAGCGTCTACGCCTTGCGAGCCAACAACCTCCATATGGTCCAGCTACGCGATGCCGTATACACCGCCGACCAGAATAACGGTGATGTTGAGAAGGCCCTGCGTGACCTTCGTACGTATGTCTGGAGCCATATGAACACCAGCCTAACTGGCGGCCAAAACGCCGTCTATCCGCCAATCCAGCTGAAATACACCTACGAGCGCAAGCTGCAGCAATTGTCCGAGAGTGCCAGCAACAGTAACTCCGAAATTTATAGCCAAGCCCAGCAATACTGTGAAAGAGCCATACCAAGCGGCTTCTCGGGCAGCTACCGGCTAAGCTGTATCCAAGGCTTTATTAAGGAACACGCCCCTACCAGCATTGAGGTAGTGCCCAAAAACCTGTACCAGTTCGACTTCGTGGCCGCCAAATGGTCTCCTGATAAGGCTGGCTGGTCACTGCTAGCTGCCGGCTTCTTTTTTGTCTGCGCGATTGTCACATGGATAATCCGCTTTATCAAGCGCCACTTCATACGGTCCAAAGAGTTAAATTAGCGCCGACTTCCTATATACTAGTAACCATGCATATCTACTTCTCAGGAATTGGCGGCACCGGCATGGGACCTTTGGCGCTCATTGCCAAGCAAGCCGGTTTTGATGTTTCGGGCTCTGACAAGCAGGACTCAGCCTACATAAGTTATTTACGCGACCAGGGTATTACCGATATACACATTGGTCAATCCGCCGAGGCGATTGCCGAAGTCCACCGCGGTATGCCAATTGATTGGTATGTCTATTCGGCAGCCGTAGCTATCGAACAACCGGATGCCCCGGAATTTGCTTTTTGTCGGACACACCAGATCCGCCTCACCCTGCGTGATGAGCTTATCAACATGATTTTGGAAGAAAAGCAGCTTGATCTGATCGCCATCGCCGGCACACACGGCAAAACCACTACTACGGCCATGATGGTTTGGATCTGCCAGCAGCTTAATATCCCCGTCAGTTATTCTATTGGCGGTAAAATTCCGTTTGCCGACATGGGGCATTATGAACCCGGCAGTCACTTCTTTATTTATGAAGCCGACGAATTTGCCCGCAACTTCCTGGCTTTCCACCCTACCCTGGCGGTCATCACCGGTATCGACTGGGATCACCCGGATATCTATCCAACACGCGAAAGCTACAATGCCGCTTTTATGGAATTCTTGGGCCAGACTCAACGCTCGGTAATGTGGCAAAATGATATGGATGTACTAAAACTACCGGCAGCTGACAATATCTTAGAGCTGAACGTTGACGAGCCAGCCATTAATAAATATATCCGCTTGGCCGGCCAGGTTAACCGTTATAACGCCTGGCAAGCCGCCCAAGCCGCCGTATTACAGTTTGGTGCCCCAATTGACGAAGTAATCGCTATTGTTAACGCTTTTCCGGGCGTCTCACGCCGTTTTGAGCAAATTAGCGGCCGGCTTTACACTGACTACGCTCACACGCCCCCAAAGATCCGTGGCGCCTTACAGGCTGCCAAAGAGTTGGCCGGCGACGATGTCGTAGTCGTCTACGAAGGACTGCACAATACCCGGCAGCATTTTATTAAAGATGAGCTTAAGACCATGTTCGACCACGTTAAAGAGCTATACATTGTGCCCAGCTATCTGGCCCGTGAAGATCCAAACCTGGAAATACTCACTCCCGAAAAGCTTAAATTGCTCTTAAGCCCTACGGCTGAAGCTAAATGTACACCATCGACGCTTGACCAGACGCTGAAGGCCAACATCGACAAGCACTTGGCAGCCGGCAGCCTGGTCATCTGTCTTTCGGCCGGCAGCACCGGCAGTCTCGACGAGTGGCTGCGCGAACAATACGGCGCTTCGCACCCGTCCACCAGCCTGTAAGTATGTAGCAAAAAGTGTTAAAGTATTGTTATGAAAACCGTTTCGCCAGAACAGGCAGTTACGCTTTTATTGGCTGGAAAAGTCGGCATCTTACCGACTGATACGGTCTATGGCCTTGTTTGCCAGGCTGCCGACAAACAGGCCGTGGCCCGTTTTTACGAGCTCAAAAAACGTGACCGCAAACCGGGCACAATTGTAGCGGCCAGTGTCGAACAGCTTGTTGAGCTAGGTATTAAGAAGCGCTACTTGAGCGCCGCTGAACAGTGGTGGCCAAACCCACTGAGCGTTGTTATCCCAACCGGCGAGGCATTAGGTTATTTGCATCTTGGCCTTGATTCACTGGCAATCCGCATTCCGAAAGACAACATCTTTCGGGCGCTGCTGGAGAAAACCGGGCCTTTGCTGACCACCAGTGCCAACTACCCCGACCAGCCAAATGCTGAAACTATCAGCCAAGCTTACGATTATTTTACTGACCGGGTTGATTTTTATGTCGACGGCGGTGACCTCATCGACCGGCCACCTTCGACGGTAATCCGAGTTGTTGATGACGCTATCGAAGTACTACGCCAAGGCGCAGTTGAGATTAGCGAAACCGGTCGAATCACTCATATTTACTAAGTAAGTTACAAAAAGGCGATGGCGCCGATTGCCAAAATAAGTACCAGGACAATGATCCCTAGAATGACAACGGGGACTCCTGAACTGCTAATTGGCATTTTGTTGGCCGGAGGCGCCGATGGGTTTGACTGTGGCTGCTGGGGCGCTTCCGGTATTCCGGCGAGTGGTGTGGCTGGCGATTGAACTTGAGGTTCAGACGCCGGTGGTACTGACGGTGCCGGTGGCTGCGCAGGCTGTTGAGGCAGCTGTTGGTTAGGATCGTTGGGGTTCATACGTCTCCTTACTGGGCATATTAGTTATGGTATCACGAAAGCCGGTAGTGCTTAGCACGTTGCCGGATCAGGCCTTCGGCCTCTAGATCTTTTAACACATCTGCCAAACGAGGGTCTGTAATGAAATTCGCAAGCTCATCGGTTGTTACTGAGTCCTGCTGGCTTAATAGGCGTATGACTGCACCCCTGACCGCTCGCCGCGAGCCAGCAAACGGCGACTGCTTGGCGTAACTTTTGCTAGCCCGTGACAAATTACCGACCGTTTGCTTAAGGTGTGAGCCATAGTCCATGAGCGCCCAGTACCACTGCCGTATTGGTGCCTGTTTCCCGGCGGGTAATGTTTCGGTTACTATCTGCATAATCAGTTGGTCGGGCACTGCCTGCTGATCGTGGAAGAAATGGTGTATGAAGACGGTGCGGATATTAGTCTCAATGAAACTTACCGGCTGGTCATATGCGTAGGCCATGATAGCCCCGGCCGTATTAATGCCGATACCCGGTAGTCTAGTAAGCTCTTTCTGATCTTGCGGGAACACTCCGGCAAATTCGGCTTCTACCATTTGGGCCGCTTGCCACAAGAATTTTGCCCGGCGGTTATAGCCAAGTCCTTGCCAAGCAGTCAGCACTTGGCCGAGCTCGGCCCTTGCCAGGTCGGTAACCGTTGGAAATAGCTCTAGAAATTGTTGGTACTTGACGATTACGCGCGAGACCTGGGTTTGCTGCAGCATAACTTCGGAAACCATAATTTTATATGGGTTGAACCTGCCATCGGGTTCTGGCAGGCGCCACGACAAGCTATGCCTGCCGGATTGGTCGTAGTACTCCCACACTGTCTGTTGAAAGTCTTTTAAGCGCATACCCCACGATTATAGCCTATGGATCGGCAAAGGCCGGTGGACGCACGGCATAAACATTAATTCTCAAAATTGAATCATCATGCCAAATGATGTCGTCCGGCATCGAGGCTGGCGACTCAATCTGGGAGTCACAGACATCATCAATGCCGTCATGGTCTACATCGTTACCACTTTGAGCCGCCAGTACACACGAGTCGGCATCATTAGCAACACCGTCATTATCATAGTCATTTTCAGAGACAGCAACAAAGGCGACCTGCTGGATATCAATTAAGTTGCCAAATAAGTCACTGCCATACAGGTGGAGTGTTTGAAAACCGGGCGCCACAGTAGCCGGTACTGAAGCATTGAGCGTAATATCACCGGCAGCATTGGCTTGGGCTGTTGCCGGGCTGAGCGAAACCGAACCGAGACTAACCGTAAAGTTGGTGCCTGGCTTAGCAAGGAAGTCACGTCCACCGATTGTCGCCGAAATAGTACTGCCCAGCTTAATGACATCTGAAGCTATAGTCACCGTTGGTTTGATGATTCGGACCGCTCGGCCACTGCGTGGCACACCCTGTAAGATTGCCAGTGAAGCATCGACGACTATTTGATTTGTCTTTGGCTTGGCAGCCGGCATCGGTTTAGTCAGATGCTCGGTCTGCTGGTCAACCGTATCGGCCAATAACCGTTGTCCGAGCGCTGTTGGGTGGAAACTGCCGCTGAAGTCAATGCTGCCGCTGGCCGCCTGCACCATGGTAATCCCATTGACCGCTGCTTGGCCGCTGGGGGCGTCACACAATTGGTGGCCACTGAAAGCCTGACTGTTATCAACATACAGGACCCCTGCTTCGTCGGCCGCCTGTTTTATAATCCGGTTAAGATACGCAATAAGATCGTAGCTAAAACTGACTTCCGAGGCGTTCATCTGTACATTAAGCCCACAACTACCGCCAACATTGGCGATCTGCGGATAGCCGACCACATAAACCCGACGACTGCCAAGCGTGCTGGTCTTAAGGCTTTCGTATAAGTCACGTAAGCGTAGGAACTGATTGTTGATTGTCATAACCAGCTCCAGGCGATCTTCATAAGTATTAAAACAGGTCGCATGAGTGGCCAGGCTGTTTTGTAAGTTTGCAAACGGGTTGACGCACTTTTGCATGATGCCGGAAAAACCGACATCATTGCCGCCAACCCCAACGGTCACCGCTTCGGGGTTATCCTGAGTTACGAAATCACTTTGCGGCAAGACACCGGGCATGTGCGTCTGCCCGGCGAGCTCTTTTTCGGCATCGGTTGCCGTATTGCCACCTTGCAGCTGGTCCTGACGAATGTTGCCTGATTGGACGATATTTTGGATTCGGGCGCCGGAACATGCCAACGAGGCAAATGAGTTTAAACCGGAACTTAGAAGATACGGATATGACCGGGTAGATTGATGACACTTGTTACGGCTGGTGTCAGTACCACTCTTGTAGGTAAGGGCGCCCTCACCGGACGAATACGAGTCACCAAGCGCTTCGTACTGGATAAGGCTCAGCGGCTGACCGGCAACCGACAGCGCATAGCGGCTATACTGCCAGCCTGGGGATACACCGGACTTAGCGACAAAAGTCATAACATGGTCGTTTACAAATGAGATGTTGGTAATTGCCGCCAAACCCGGAATTGCCTGTTTGAGCTGTGGCAGGACATCATTTGTTGGACATTGAAATGTTGGCTTAACGTAACTGTCGGCCGCAAACTCTCCCTGACAAGCTGCCGTATTAACGATTTTAAAATAGGAAGTCGGTGAAGTATCACCCTGTTGAATAAATGACAAGGCAGCCGTCTTGCCATCACCGGAAATGGCCGTAGCTTCGGTATAACCGGACAAGCCGGATGGCGGACTGGTGGCTACCGGCTTCATGCCCAGGTTAAGCGTGTCGATTTTGGCATAGCCGTTATAAATGGTGTTTACTAGGATAAATCGGCCGTTGGGGTCGGTCGCCAGCGAGGCAAAGTCAAAACGAACTGCAGTGTGATCCTGGTACTGAAATGTTTGGTCGGCACCGCTGGTCAGGTTAAATCGGTTGGCATAACTATCAAATGCCAAGTGGCTATAGAAATCTTTGAAAACTCCAATTGAAACACCCGGACCGCCGGAGTAACCGCGCAACAGCAAAGCCGAAGCCTGGTTGGAAATGGGAATGACGACACCGCTAATGTACGGGTTGATGGTGTAGGCAGCATCATAGCCGGGTGGCTGTATCATTTGGCCACTTTGTTCGACAAGGCCTTCGGCAGTAGACACCATGCAGCGGTTTTCAAACTCTTTGCTAAAGCCTCGGTAAACCTGCAGCAGCGTGTTAGTGCAGTGATACATCGGCACAGCTGTGGCGGCATCAGTGTCGTACAGCTTAGTCACGCTAGGCTGGATGCTAAACCAGTCTGCACTACTTCCGGCCACTCGTGACGAGCCAAAAACCGCCAGCGCTGTAAGCGTGGAAACCACTAGTACGCTGAGGGTAATTATCTGTTTTTGTCGCATACCGCCTCCTTGTGGGCGGCATACTATCACGAGCCTTGACGTATATGCAAATAAATTATTGCGCTAATGTATAGATTGGCTTGGTGGCGTTACGCAAGCACTTGAAAGCGTAGTCGGCGACATACGGTTGGCTGATTTTTGCCTCCTGATACCTACTTAATGAAGCCGGGTTAAAGCCAAAAGCTAGCTCACAGTTAGCCTGCCCCGGTTCGTCGTATTCCAGCCGTACAATCTGCTGTTTGTTGCTATCCGTATCGATATCATCAAGGTTGGGTGAGGAGGGCTTGAGATGATAGCCTTGGCCATCAAGCGCCCGGTTGAGTTGCGTGGTAATATCGGCAGCTTTTGTAATATCGTCAACACCATAGACCAGTTGATATTGGACCGAGCAAGTCAGCTGACCGGCTTTAAGCTTGAGTGAAACATGTGAACAATCTTTGGTGAGCTTGTCGTCTTGTGGTTTGCCGGCTTCGGTAAGCATTGCATCATAGCCACGTTGCATACGGCCTTCCAGTTGCGCAAAAGCTAGCTTATCGGCTTGGAAAGCTTTTTCCTGAATCTCCAATGTATCCTGGTGCCTTTGCCAGAAGAATGTTCCGGCTATAATCCCTGCCAGGACAAGTAAAAATGCGAGCCGCTTCATGATGCCATTATGATAGCAGACTATCCGCAAACTTGTAGTGGTAAAATAACGGGGATGGCTGGAAAAATATTACGTTTTCTCAAGCGCGCCGCAGTCTTGCTGCCGGCGTTGGCGATAGCTTACTTCTCGATCCATGATATCTTTCCATTTTTAGACAAACGCACGCCCCAACTGGTAGCTTTTTTGATAACGTATATCCTGGCGGCATATGTGCTAGTCCCAACCGCAGCCCGTTTGGCCAGATTGCTTAGCAAGCCGCGCCACTTACCGATTTATTCAGTGACACCGGATGGTTACGCTTCCGATCCGGTCAATATTGGGATTATTGGCAGTCGTTCCCAATTGGAACAGGCTATGCACCAAGCTGGTTGGGTAACCGCCGATAGCAAAACATTTGCAACCTCTTACCGTCTAATTGCCGCCACCTTGTTTGGTCTGGCCTATGCAAAAGCACCGATGAGCTCGCTGTACCTAATGGGGCGTAAACAGGATATTGGTTTTGAGATGCAGCCCGATGGTAAGGTCAGCCATCGCCACCATGTTCGCTTCTGGGCGACAACTTTCGACCAAGACGACGAGCTGACTGCCAACAGTATCCACTGGTTCCGCCGCCGTAAAGAAAGCCGCGCGCACCAACGCGAAACACTTCTTTGGCTGGGTGCCGCTTCAAAAGACAGTGGTCTGGCGCTGATTAGACACAACGCCCAGCTAACCCACATGATCCACCATGACACCAACAAGGAGCGCGATCTCATTGTCAGTCAGCTAACCAAACATGGCGCAAAGCTGGAAGCTACACTATGGCTCAGGCAGCCTTACCGTTTAACAAATCGAGCACTTAGCGGCTACCTGCAAACCGATGGCCGCTTAAAAGTTGTCCGGCTTACAAAGCCTACAGACCGCCGTAGCCTCCACCGTAACCGTAGTAGCTAATGGTTGGCTTGTGGTAATCGGTAACTTTTAGCGGCGTACCGCCATCGACCGGCATAATGTACAGCTCGCTACCCTTCTTAGAAACCAATAGGTAGTTATCGCTGTACCAGCCATAGACTTGGCCATCATCAATAACAGCTACTTGCTTGGCATTATGTGCACTAGCATCACCAGTAAAGAACGTTGCTTTGCCATCGCGTTGATCAGCCCAGAAGGTTTTGTCGGCTGACGGCGAGGTTAGATATGTCGGATAGGCGGCATTACTCTTGAACGTGTCAATTTCAGCCTGGCTCATGTCTTTGATTTCGCCATCTTCATATTCGTAGAAGGCGTCTTTTTGTGCTGTATTGTCGTAAGTACTGTAATAGACTTCTTGGGGAGCATAGACGGCAATCCTTCCAAAATACGTCGTTGTAGAATCAAAGCTCTTTAAGTCCTTCTTATTTGTTGTTCCAACGGTAACTTGTCGAATAGTGCTCGTCTTCCCAGCATAAGCTGTTGCATACGCATAGTACCCACCAGTGTAGTTATAGTTCCAAACTACAGTATAAAGAAGCTTGCCTTGAACTAGGGCAAAGTTCCCAAAGGTTTGCCGAATAACACCGCCAGCAACAGCTTCCGCTTCATTCTGGTCAATGGTCAAAAGTTGTTTCTTCTCGGCATCGAATGTCTTGACCGCTTGGCTATTGGGCTGGGTCACATTAACGTTTTTACGCTGAACTGTAAAGGCGAAGGTATGTTCACTCCAGCCAGCCAGTTGGAACTCTGCATCTCCCTCGTCAAGAACGGTCATTTTGTCGGTTGCGGTATCAATTAAGTAAAGCTTCGGCAAGTCAGAATCGCGCTTACTCAAGAATGCTAGGTACTTCCAATCGCGCGAAGCTAGCAATACTGTACCGCCCTCTTCTTCTCGCCCGGTGCCAGCCACTACTGTCTCACGGTTCGCGCCGTCAAGGTCAGTTTTAACGACATCAATCTTACCCGACAAGCGTGATAGGAAGTAGACTTTGCCATTTGGGACCATAGCAAAGCTATTGTCTTTGCTCTCTGATTCAACAACGTGGATAACGACTTTTTGGGTGTTGTAGCCCTTGGCGGTTATTGAACCGTTCAGCGTAGCTTTGTCGGCTGGCAGGACAATTGAAGCCTTGCCGTCTTTTGCGGTCTTAACTTCGGTACCAACGGCTTCCAAAACGGCATCGGCCATTGGCTTGCCGGTAATTTTATCGGTAATTACGACCGGTACTTGACGGCCGGTTGCGGTAAGCTGTATTTGATCGGCACCCTTCTGTTTGTCAATGCCTACAAAAACATCTTTGGTGAAGGTTTTGTAGTAGCGTTTGCCGGCTTCGAGTTTGGCAGAGCCGACCTTAGCTTTGATGGTCGCCATGCCTTTGGCATCTGTCTCTGCCTGGATACCACCGACTGACACGGTCACACTGCTGACCGGCTTTGAGGTTTTGGCGTCAACTACGGTCACCTGATAAGGGCGCGAAATGTACTGCCCTAGAATCAGGTAACGGCTCCAGGGTACTACGGCAGCCGCAATTAGCACGGCAAACAGTAGGGTTACTGGCAGGGTCCAGGCTTTTTTATGCCAATAGGCGGCAAAGAAGCGTTTAAATTTACCGGGCTGTTTTTCCGGTTTTTCGTCATGATCGGGATTATCTACGTGTTCCGGTTCTCTATCCAAAGCCTCGACATCTTCGACTTCAGCTTCAGCCGCAGCTGCAGGGTCTGACCTTTCCGGTACCGCAGCATCTTTAGGTTCGTCTTCGGCAGGCTCGGTGCCATATTTGGCTTCGAGCTGGCGTTTTTTGGATTCACTGAGCTCATCTTGATTGTTCATGTTGAGTTTAGTGTAGCAAATGCTTATGCTTTTTGGCTATTGCTTTTTGCTGAGGTCTTCCAATTTTTCCTGAGCGCTGTCAACCACCCCATCACCTTTGGTACCGGGGATTTTATCTTGTAGACCGTCGACGGCTTTATTAATTGAATCACCGTGGTCTTGAGCGAATGAGGACGCTTTGTCTTTGATTTCGCCGATGCTGTTCAGATCTTCGGGCAGCTTGCTTTGAGCGCCGCTCATAAAGTTTTTGATGGAGTCAAATAAACCCATATCATTTCCTTTCTTTAGTTTGTACTGTGCGAGGTGGCAATGGGATCAAAACGCTAGTACGCTTTTTGTAAGCTTGGTATTCGGCGTTGTCTTTGCGCTTCTTTTCGATTGGCGGGATACCCGATACAAAGACGATTAGTATTGTTAGCAGCAGTGGGCCAACCAGACCAATCCAACCCCACGCAACTTGCAATGCCAATAGGCCGATTGCCCACCATTGCACTAGTTCCCCAAAATAGTTAGGGTGCCGGCTGTAGCGCCATAGACCATGATCCATATTTTTACCTTTGTTGGCTGCATCGGAACGAAACCGGCTGAGCTGGTTATCAGCGACTGATTCAAAAATAAAACCGGCAAACCATATAATAATCGCCAGATTTGTTAGCCAAGCCCATTGATCGTGTAAGATACCGGCATTTAAGACCAGCGGCAAGCCGATCAGCCAGATAAGCAGGCCCTGGGTTATAAAGATTGACCAATAGGCTCGTGTCCATAGATCACCCTTCCACTTCTTGGCCATCTCAACATAGCGCGGGTCTTCTTGGCCCTGGCTGCTGCGTTTTGCCAAATGCGAAGTAAGCCGGCCGCTCCAAATAGTCACCAAAACGGCAGCTACCAATGTGCGAGCCGATGGTTGCTGAACAACTACCGTCCAAGCAATCACTGCAAAACCGCCGCCCCAGGCTGAGTCTACCGTGTCGAGCCGTTGTCGCCGGCGAGCCGCCATAAACCAAAGCGTCATATAGAGCATGACTAGCACTAAGCTTATGATCAGCAGACGGCCTATCATATTCTTAGTATACGCTACTAACGCTTAGCGGTTATTCGACAACGATGGATTGCAAGAAGTTCTTGATCGGCTTAGCAAACGACTGGTCTTCCCAAACATGTTGGGAAATGGTTTGCGGCTTGCCTACCGGTTTACAGGCAGCATTGGTACAACTATTAAAAGTAACAGTAATCAGCGGGTCGGCTTTGGCAATATCAACCTGTGGGATCGCCTGACCTATTTGATAGCCATTGTCACCGGTGACATAAATACCGTCCAAGCCTTTAGTGGTTGAGCTGGCATAGTTTAAGAAGCTCAAATAACTATTGGCACGTTGCGTTGATGACGGCTTGGCGTACGTAATCTTTTCGGAGGCGATAATTGCCGTAGCATTGCCCTCCTTAAAAGCCGGCGTTGAAGCTTGGCGTGGCTGGATTGTAATGACCGTTTGCGGCCCATAGACATTATTGCCGGCCACTTTTTTGGTTGGCGAAATGACGGTCAACTTTTCGGCCGTGTCGGTAACTACCCAACTGTCGGGGTAGTCAAACTTCATTGCAAAGTTGGTTGATTCGTAATGTTTTATGCCGTTGCTTGACGGTGGTGGCGTTGCTGCTGCGACCTGGTTGCCATTCTGCTCGGCCCGGATTTCATTCATCGGCTCGCGCAGAAGATAGTACCAGCCGGCGTAACCTAGTCCGGCAGTCAAGATAGCAATTAGAAAAATCCAACCAAAAAAGCGTAGTATGCGATGTTTTTTACGAGGCGGCCGCTCGGCCTCTTTGCGCAAATCTTCAAGATGTTCGCGTCGTTCAGCGGCTTCCTTTTCGTCACGAAGTTTCTGTTCTGCAGGCGGCAACTGATACGGCCGCATATTGGTAGCCATATGCCGAATTATACGCTATATGTAGCGCTCGTAAAGCGCCCCTCGTAAAGACTACGGCGCCAAGCGGTTGATATCGCGCGGGAAGAGTGTCGCTTCTTTGACGTTGTTCAGACCAAGCAGCTTCTGGGTAACCCGCTCCAGGCCCATACCAAAACCACCGTGTGGCGGCATACCATATTGCATGGCTGAAAGCAGTGGCGCAAAACCAGGATCTTTTGGATCGCCATGTGCCAAACGCTTGAGCTGTTCAACCACGACTTCATAGCGATGTTCACGCATACTGCCGGTAGTGATCTCAACACCGCGGAACAGCAGGTCGACACGGTCAGCAATTTCAGGGTCATTGTCGTTAGCTTTGTGATAGAACTTCATTTCACTAGATGGCCATTCACTCACAAAGACCGCTTCGGAACCAAGTTCCTTCTTAGCATATTCACAGATCCACTTTTCTTCGTCGGGACGCAGGTCTTTTTCACCAACGGTTTGGGTGCCGGTAGCTTTGCTGTAGCGTTCGTGAATTTCGGCCATCGTCAAAACCGGGAATTTCTCGGGTAGTAATGGTTTTTCAACATTCCAACGCTTGAGGTCGTTTTCGTGCTTGGCCCACACCGTTTCTACGGAGCTACGCAGGAAACCACTCAAAAATACCTCAAGATCTTCTAGGCTGATAAAGCCCATTTCGCCGTCTATCGAAGTATATTCGGTCATATGGCGAGTAGTCGCACTCTGCTCAGCGCGGTAGACTGGGGCAATTTCAAAGACCCGTTCAAACACGCCAACCATCATCTGCTTATAGAACTGGGGACTCTGGGCTAAGGTAGCAGTCTTACCAAAGTAATCAAGTTTGAAAACTTCGGCACCACCTTCGGTAGCTTCGGCCAATAGTTTTGGTGTGTGCATTTCGGTAAAGCCCTGCTCGTAAAAGTAGTTGCGCATGGCTTGGCAGAGGGTTGATTGGACTTCAAAAATCGCTCGCTCCTGCAAGTTACGCAGACCAATTACCCGGTAGTCAAACAGTGTGTCGAGGTTGTCGGGTTTGTGGTTGAGCGGCTTGTCGATTTCAATTGGCGGTTCGTCGGTAACTGGTACCAAAACTTCCAGGCTGGCGTCGTGCAGCTCAGCACCACCAGGTGCCCGAGGCTCATCAACGACGGTGCCGTTAACCCGTAGTACGGTACCAATCTGCAGACCGCGCAGTTTCTCGACTTCGTCCTTATCTTTGATAACTATTTGGACTAGGCCGCTGCGGTCGCGGACGTTAATAAAGGTTACGCCGCCAAGCATGCGCTTTTTGTGTAGCCAGCCCTGAATAACAATTTGTTCGCCAATATGTGAAGCAATGTCGCTGCTTAAAGTTCTCATGTATGAATCCCTTCCGGATTAGATTTTGCAGTAAGCCTGGAATGCGGGTCGTAACACAACTGCCGTCAGCTCATTTAGAACAGACAGTTGCCGACCCCGGAATTCATATTTGATTGGCTCACGTATAACATCGCAGCTATTGTAACACCTCTCAGCTTATTTTGTAATCGCTGAGTTACCTTTGCGGTCATAGAACTTTTTGTACTTGCCGTCGTTGTAGGTGCTCCAGGGCTGCCAGTTCTTGCCGGCCTCGGACAATTCATAGGCTACGCGGGCGTTGGTTGGCGGGTGGAAGAGATCCTTATTATCCTTGAGACCGTAGAGTTTTCGGCGCTCGGGACCCATGTCGCCCAACATGTTGATCTGGAACAAACCGTACGAATCATCGCCGGTTGTTTCGTCATCGTTGTGGGCTGAGGCTTTAGCGCCTGATTCTGCCAGGACAACAGCATAGGCAATTTCTAAGGCCTCATCACGAAAGCCGGTCAAGTATAGCAAATGCTTAAGGGTTGATTCTTTGTAAGGGTTTTCTGCTTCGGGGGTTTTAACTTCAACCACTTCCTGGCCTTCTTTCTGACGCTTATCGTGTTCATTGTGCGCCTGATGACTAGCGACGGCTCGGATATCATCGTATTGGTCAAATTCATCGACAATTTTACAGCCCAAGATTTGTTCCAAAATATCTTCGATGGTAATAATACCGACAAATTCTTCAAAACTGTTAACCACGATAAAAATGTGGTGCTGGGTCTTAATAAAGGCATCAAGCACCTGCTCAAGCGGGTGGTCTTCGTGCACATAATAAACATCACGTTCCATGACTTCGGACAGCTTGCCCGTGTGTTTAAGCGTTACTAGGTCGCGTAGATACAATGTGCCAACGATGTTGTCGGGCTTATCTTTAAAAACCGGAAAGCGCGAAAAACCACTGTCATGCAGTTCGCGGATTACAATCGGCGCCACTGGCTCATCGGCCGATACTGCCCGGACCATGCGTTTTGGCACCATGCTGTCGTGCACTAGTTTATCGCCAAAGGTCAGGGTGTGCGATAGGAGCTCGAGTGTTTCGTTTGAGATCCGGCTGTCGGGCTGGTGTTTTTGCGACTCAAATAATTCCTGCAAGTCGTCACGGTCATACAAGCCGGTGTGCACCCGGATTGGGCGCAGCTTGCGGAAGAAGTTAGCGGTCGCTGCCAGCAGTGGATTGAGATAGCGCAGCAACCAGGCCACAATCGGCGTCAGCCAAAGTGCAATCCGAATGCCTATTTTGCTCACATGGTGGGCCGGCATCCACACAAAACCATAAGCCAGGGTGATTACCACGGTTACAAAGGCCAGTGGTGGCCAGGTAAAAGCCGTCATTAGTTGGAAACCACCGGCGGCGGCCAGGATAACAATCGCCCATAACAGCACCCGCAAAGAGCTACCATAGGCTACAGCTTTATATAAAGCGGCCGCTACCGGATCTTTGTCGCGAGCCCGCTTTTTGAGCTCCTTTGGTGGCAGCAGTGAGTATGTCTTGAGCAATGCCAAGGCTAACAAGGCCACGCCCAGTAGCACTAGCGCAAGGATAAATCCTATCATGCTTCTATACTAGCATGAACCAGCGACAGCTTCTCACCGCCAATGTTTCGTGCAAAGAAACTATCGTGGCTAACATAGAGGATTGCGCCCTGGTATTCGCGCAAAGCATTCTCCAACTCTTCAATTGAGGGCAGATCGAGGTGGTTGGTCGGCTCATCAAGAATAAGCAGATTAGGGTTGGCAGCCATCAGCTTAATAAGTTGTAACCGGGCCTTTTGGCCGCCACTGAGTTGAGCGACTTGCAGTGCCGCATCGGCGTAGGGGTCAAACAGGTAGTCACTCATACTGCGCATAATATGTTCATTACTGGACGACAGACCAAGTTCGTCATAAATCTTTTCGATTGCGTCATAGAGCGTGAGGTCCAGCAGTGAGCTGTTGGTTTCCTGCTCATACAGGCTCAAGCGGAGTTTATTATCACAAAAGATTGAACCAGCACGCCAGATAGCTGCCTTCTGGCCACTGGCAGCTTCGGTAATGGCCCGCACCAACGTGGTTTTACCAGCGCCGTTACGGCCAATTAATTGCAAACGACCACCACTATGCAAGTTGGCGGTAAGTGGCGCGAATAACGGCTCGTCGCCATAACCAAGTTGTAAGTCTTCCAGACGCAGCAGATCACGCGAGTCGTCTTTAGCGCCAGAAGATTTATTAATTCGAATGTTCTTAGCTTTGTATTTCTCGTAATTATCACCGGCACCCTTTTTGAGCTCAGCCACCGATTCCTGGTCGATCCAGAAACTTGGTTTAACCAGGTTTTCGCGCAGCTCCTCGGCCTGCTTGGACAGCCGGCGCTCCATAACCACAAACGGGTTACGCTGGTCGGCCGTACCATGCCACGATGGTTTGCGTGACCGGGCCCAGGCAATCTGTTTTTCGAGGTTTTGCAAAGTGCGCTGGCCAATCTCGTAGTCATGCATCTGCGTAGTTGTGGCTAGAACATTTTGCTTCAGGTAGGCTTCGTAATTGCCTTTGACGGTCCGCGCCTGGCCATCTTTGATCTCAATAATTTTGTCGACCACCTGTAGGACATCGCGGTCGTGGCTAATAACTACGACTGTGTGATTGACGTTTTTAAGCCAATTAACAAATTCGTTTTTGGCGGCATAATCCATGTGGTTGGTCGGCTCATCAATGAGTGCGACATCGGCATTAGCATGCTCAATCCGTACCAGCTCGACAAACCGTTTTTGACCGCCCGACAGTAAGCGCATCGGGGCTTGGGCCATCTCGTTGCTGATTTGATAGCGTTCCAGGCTCAGCAACACTGCTTCTTCAATCGTGTAGTAACCGGCGCTGCTAAATGTTTCAAGGGCGTTGGAATAAGTAGTGATCTTACGCATATCATCGCCCATAGTGTCGGGATAGGTATCGATAATGTGTTTGAGCTTGCCGTAATCGGGCAAATTGGCGACCACATATTCCACGACGCTTTGATCGCCAAGATCGCCATGCTCTTGGGCGGTACTCATCAGACGAGTGCCGCGGCGAAACTGAATTGCGCCAGCGTAATCCTGGTCCTGAGCGGTCAGCAAACCGAATAGCGTCGTCTTGCCAACGCCGTTGCGGCCAATAATAGCCACCTTCTCATCTGCCTCAACAGTAAACTGCATGCCGCTAAAGAGTTGCTTGGTGCCTAATGATTTGGATTCAATATCTACACTTATTATCATAATAGTCTCGTGCCAGAGCTCAGCTTACTAGTGTATACTATGGCTTGACAAGTGTCTTCGAAGAAAGGGAGTACCAGACATGGACAAACGTTTTTGGGCAGTCTTAGGAGCAATCCTCTTATTATTTGTAGGTATCATTTGGGTCAACGGCAAAAAAGCCGGCGCACCAGAAACCGGCAGCAATGGCGCACAGCCTAGCAACCATGTTGAGGGCGATAATGCTAAAAAAGTTAGCTTCGTCGAATATGGCGATTTCCAATGTCCTGTTTGTTACTCATATTATCCAGTCGTAAAACAAGTGGTCGAGAAGCACAAAGCTGACATCTCTTTCCAATTCCGCAACTTCCCATTGACTCAGCAGCACAAGAACGCCTTTGCCGGCGCCCGGGCCGCTGAAGCTGCTGCTTTGCAGAACAAATACTGGGAAATGCACGACTTACTCTACCAAAACCAGGATCCGACCGGTGCAACTGGCTGGGTAGCCAGCAGCACTCCGCAAAACTACTTCAATGATTATGCGAAGCAAATTGGCCTTAATGTCGATCAATTCAAAACCGACTACACCAGCGACAAGGTCAACAGCACCATCAACGCTGACCTCGCCGAAGTCAAAAAGCTCAACTTGACCGGCACGCCAAGCTTCTTCCTTAACGGCAAAGCTATTGAGCTAACCGAACTGATCGGTGATGATCGCAATCCAAGCTTCGAGAAGTTCGACAAGCTCATCAGTGACGCTATTGCTAAATCAAACTAGCAGATAGTTCTGGCAACAAAAGAAAAGACCCGGTATTATCCGGGTCTTTTTACAAACGTCATAGCGTACTAGTAGTGCAGAAATTCCTGCCAGGCTGGTCGACGGACTTTAACCTCAACAGGTGATTTCCGGGTATTTAGAACTTTGATCTCGATTGACATAATAGCCTCCCCTCAATGATGGCTCCAATGAAAAAAGTGCTCTTCGATGGCAGATTTTTTTGCCAACAACAGCACAAGTGGTACCCACATTGTTTTAGTTTTTTAAGTTTTTGTGTCTGGTTTTTTGACGTTCGTTTTTGTCTGTGGCGCTCTCGCATTCGCCGACAATTACCATCTGATCTTACCAGTAGCGTTTTGCCGTGTCAACCCCCCCTCGTTCCGGTTATGCTATACTAACAGATAGATACACATGCATGATCACGCCTTTTTAGAACTCAGTATCGTCATTGTTATTGCCGCCGCCGTCTCGTTACTGCTGCGGCTTTTTCGGCAGCCTTTGATCCTAGCCTACATATTAAGTGGCGTGCTGGTCGGACCAACGGTTTTTAACTTACTCAACTCCAACGAAACCTTTTCAACCTTCTCAAGCATTGGTATTGCCCTGCTGTTGTTTATCATTGGGTTGGGCTTGAATGTGGCTATTATTAAAAAGTTGGGCAAAACGGTTTTCATAGCCACCGCCGTTGAACTGATAGTTATTGGTGGCATTGGCACGCTAGCTACCAGAGTTCTAGGCTTTGGTTTGCTCGAGTCGCTGATTGTCGGTATGAGCCTGTTCTTTAGCAGCACTATTATCATCATTAAATTTTTGTCGGATAAAAAAGAGCAAAACCGGCTCCACGGCCAGATTGCCATTGGTGTTATTTTGTTGGAAGACTTAGCCGCTACCGCTGCCCTGCTACTGGTAGCGGCCGGTAAGGGTGAGGGCTTAAACCTTAACTCGTTTGGTCACTTATTATTAAACGGTTCCCTGCTGGCTGGCCTGCTAATTATTACCAGTGTCTGGATCCTCCCCCGCCTAACCCGCTGGCTAGCCAACTCACAGGAGATGCTGTTTCTGTTTGCCATCGCCTGGGGTTTTGGCATTGCCAGCCTATTCGAGTTGTCGGGTTTTTCAATTGAGATTGGCGCTTTGATGGCCGGTGTCTCGTTAGCTTCCCTGCCCTACGCTCAGGAAATTGAATCACGCCTTAAGCCACTGCGAGATTTCTTTGTCGTACTGTTCTTTATTGTCCTGGGCAGCAGCCTGGACTTGGCCAATATTTCTGGCGCTGTTATCCCGGCGATTGCCCTGTCGATACTAGTTCTGGTGTTGAAACCTCTGAGTATTGTCACGACCCTCGGCTTGATGGGCTTTAGCAAACGAGTCAGCTTTAAGGCCGGGGTTAACTTATCGCAGATTAGTGAGTTTTCGATTATCCTGGTTATACTCGGCATCAGCAATGGCATGGTTTCGGCAACAGCCGGTTCGACCATTACCTTGGTGGCGGTTATCACCATCGCCGTTTCTTCATATCTCATCCAGTACGACAGTGTACTATTCGACCGCTTTGACCGGATCCGTATTAAACTGTTTGAACGCGAGGCCAAGCACAAGGACAAAAAACCGATTGCCGCCTACCCCTACATTTTATTTGGCTACCACAAAGGTGGCCACGAGTTTGTAAAAGCCTTCCGCAACATGAAAAAACACTGCTTAGTGATAGACTACGATCCGACCGTTATCGAACAACTCCAACGCGACCACATTCCTTGCCTGTACGGTGATGCCACGGATTTGGAACTACTTGAAGAAGTCGGCGTACGCACCGCCAAGCTCGTTGTTAGCACCATTGCCGACTTTGACACCAACCAACAGTTAATCCGCCACCTCAACCTGATAAACCCCGAGATCTTGATCGTCTGCAATGCCAGCAGCTACGACGAAGCTCTGCAACTCTACGAACTCGGCAGTAGCTACGTAATGATCCCCCACTACGCCGGCAGCGAAAGCCTCGGCAAGTTTATCCAAACCCACGGCACCGACAAACGCCACTTCGACCGCTACCGCGCCAAGCACTTATCGCACCTCGAGGCTAACCACCCGGTTGATTTGGCTGAAGAATCTTTGTAGAGTCAGCCTATGCTTAGCTCTCAAGATCGCCAGACTATTGCTAGTTTTCTGCATAGCCAGCCAATGGCCACTATCTCGACAATTGATGCCGAGAGTAAAGGTCCTCAATCTGCTTTGATAGCTTTTGCGGAATTTGAGGGGCTTAACCTAATATTCGAGACTTTTTCCGGTACTCGCAAGTTTACTAATCTGCAGACGGATCCACGGGTAGCCCTAGTTATTGGCTGGGCAACTGATAAGCCGCACTACATTACTGTGCAATACGAGGGTATTGCCAGGCCGGTCTCTGATGATATGATCGACCACTACCGGGACATCTTTCTCGCTAAGGATACGCCTTGTACTGCAGAGTTTTTATGCCACCCCCATGTCCGGCTGTTTACCGTCAAACCAAGCTGGATTCGCTATTCGGATTACCGGAACGAGACGCCACATATTATTGAGATGGTACTGTCTATTTAAACTCAGTTGCGCCACACTTGGTACAAGCCTTGTCGTACTCACCTGGCTTCTTTCTACTTGGCGTGTAGACAATACCGCCAACTTCGCCACAATCTTTTTTGGGGCATTTGCGCACCCGGTCGACAATCACACCATTTTCCACATTCAAACCAAGTTCTCGAGCAGCGGACATTTCGAGTGAATCTCGCTCGGCTTCCTCTAGGCCACACGAGCCAGCGCCACAAGTCTCAACGGACGGTGCATTCTCCAGTGCTAGAGCTTCACGGCGTGCCAACTCGTCGTAGTCTTCGCTATCACGAAGCACAGACAGTTCCCCTGCTTCTCGGGCCATCGTTTCGTCGAAAGCATCGCCAGCTCTTTTTGCATCATATTTGACTGAGTGGAAGATGCGCTCTTTAGCAAAGTGCTCGATATGCCGGTTAGCTTGCCAGTGGTCTATGCCGCTTTCCGACAGCTCTAATAGGTATTCGGCTAAGGCGATGGCGTCCAACGACTGCTGTTCGCGGCGCTCCTCGGCCTCGAATGGAATAAAAGCGTAGTCTTTGGGGTGGTTCGCGGCGACTTCCTCGCCCATAAAGATGTTCTTGCCGCTGCGAGCTGATGCCAGACTGTCGAGCAGTGGCATGACACCCAGAACACCCTGGCCGTCAGTTGCTATAATCTGCATGCCCAACACGTCGTTCTTGGTGACCGTTTGGCCTTCTTCAATGACACCGGTAATTTGCAAAGCCGTTTCAATAACATCAGGTGTGATATATGTTCCGGGGATTCCAATTTGCTCAACATAGCAAACGCCGTTTTCGGTATCATAACTGGTGTCACGGATCATCAATTTATCGACTTGTGGTGCATAACCATAGTAGTTGCGCTGGATACCGGCAGCCTTGTCTTGCTCGTAGCGGTCTTTGATTTCATCGGGACACTGCGAGATAGTGCGCACACTAACCTTTGCAGCTTTCTCGGCGCTGCCGGCAAGCTCAACGCCCGCTCCTTGCAGCAACAACTGACCGATGCGGGTGCTGGTGGCTAATTCCCGGTACTCAAGTAAGCGGCGCGGCTGCTCAAAGTCCTCAGCCAGTGGCGTAATACCGTTGCGTGCCATATCCATGACCGGGAAAATACCGCCAGCGAGGTAGTCATTGTGGTCAGCTGAATAAGGCTGGGCTAATGGCGCAAAATATTCATAAGTGTTTTTACGGTAAGCTTCACCAAAAAAACGGCCACAGTTAACTACCAGGTTATTGTAGGTCTCTTGGTATTGTTGGCTGCGTTCGCCGTACTGCTCGCGAGCTGCAAGTACCAAATCTGCGGCGCTAACTGCATCAACTTCGTAAGGAACCATGGCGTTGTCACCTTCGCGCAATGAGTCCATACGATCCTCGAAGACAGCCTGACTTTTGATGTCAGCAACTTGGCGCGTTTCGTATAAGTCCGGAACCGCGTCGACGCTGATCCAAGCACCGGCATACGACGCAGCATACAAACCGGCCATCTCACGAAGATCGTGCGGTGCAGATTCGACTAGCAGCTCAGCAGTAGCGCTCATTTTTACCCTCAGCCAGCCGAGCAGAGGGTCATTAATAACGCCGGGTGGCGATAGTAAGAGGATTGCTCCTGCTCGGGAGACTTTTTTCGCTGTATCGGACTATCCTTGTGATTTATATCACGGAAGGTATACCGTTGCGGCACAGTTCCCGATTTTCACGGGATTCCAGCATTTTTATTATTAACGTAAGTTAATGTTAGCATAACCTACACCACATGTATGGTGTAGTTTTACCAACATTGCACTATTTCAGTTTAAATGTTTGTAACATTGCGGTAAAAATCGTAAAGTCCGGATTTACCGTGGCGTCATTGTAGGTAAAGAAGACTTTGTGCTTGCCCTGGGTCGGCCCTTCGAGCGGCAAAGCAACGGCCCCGCCCTCCGTACTAGTACCCACCAGGTTACGCAAATAGTTACCCGTATCACAAGTAAAGTTAACGTTCTGCCATTTGGCAGCTGCCTTACCGGTAGACTTTGAAGTGGCATCCTGGTTAGTAAAGTTAACACAGTTTTCTGACACATCGCCATTGACGGTTATCTGCGGCCCAACTGCCGAAACACCGACTGCCCGGTTAACAGCAGTGTTGGGCGGCAAGGTATCCATGTACAGCGTTATGACCTGGACACCTTTATTGTTAGCCGTGTTGCGCCAGCTTAATGAGCCCGGGTAGGCACCATCGGGAGTAAACGATTCCCAGTCTTTAGGGGCGTCAAAACTAAATTGTGCCGTGTCAAAATGCTTGGTTTTCTTCTCTTTGCCGTAAACATGCGACACCACGGCTGCCGGTGCTGGGCCGATAACCGTATCGCTGCTAAGGAATGATTTTACGTATAGTGCACCACCGCCAATCGCCAGCATCAATACGCCAAAAATAACCAGATTAGCGCCGCGTTTTGATAGTCCTCGGTGTAAAATATACATTTATCTAGCTTATGGTTTCCTGAATGCTATTATAAACTACCCAGCTAGATTTGGTTCTGCAAAACGACTAAACGAGTTGTTAGACCTTCTGCCTCGTTATGCAGGCCCAGGATTTTAGCTGCTTCTATCAAGGCTGCTATCTCGGCCAATTGGTTCTCGCCAAATGAAGCTGCCGTCTCTAAACCAGCCAAGCGGGTTTTAATTTGCGACACCAGCCAGTTTTCCTCGGCGGCTGCGGCGGACTGTTCAGGGACAGAAGTCTCTGCCCCAATTTCAGTCTTTACAACTTCGATTGATCGCGCTGAGTGTTCGCGTTTGCGCAAATGACCGCGTTTGATTAGGCTGCTAACATGCAGGGCCACGGTTGCCACCGAATTGTACTGGCAGCCATTCATAATCTCGCGGTAGCTCGGGCTGTAGCCGTGCTCATTAATAAACTGACCAATAAACTCCAGCAACGCTTGCTGCTTTTTGGTTGGCCGGATTGTGCCGGACGCCTCTTCCATAGTTAGCGGCGGCCTTTCTTAGCGTGCTTTTTGTGGCGGCGGTGAAAACGGCTGGTAAAAACCCAGGTCTTATACCAGAAGTAGTTCCAGCCGGTGAAGAAAGCAGCTGAGGCAAACTGGCCGATGTACGGCGTGACACCAGCCAATTGCAGCAAGTAAACAATGATGTAGTCGAGTACGAAGTCGACCAGTGTAATAACAATGTAGCGGCCGGTAACTTCGGTGCGATGCTTTGCCAAAGCCGGATTTTTAAAAACCCAAAAGCGCTGCAGTATAAAGTTGACTGTCCAACCAACGATATTGGCGGTAAGTTTTGCCCACCATAAGTTCCAGCCAAAGATCGAGAAACAGACAAAGAACATGGCATAGCCGGTCCAGAAGTATACGCCGCCGCTGACCAGATATTCGATAATCTGGATTGCGCTAAATTTAGACGGTTTTGATTTTTTTCGACTTGCCATTGTTTTTGCTTGTGGTTTCTTTTTTGAGTATAGCAGGTGCCAGGGCTACACCGGCCAATCCCCACCATAAAATACCAATCGTATCATCAGTCCAGGCGTGGGAAATCAAGTTAATAAAGCTCAGGCCGACCAGCGCCGCCAACAACGTCCGCGACAAAGGATCCGTCCGCTGTTTAAACAGCCGCCAAGCTACCGAGCACACGATAACAATAAATAGCACCATACCCAGCCAGCCGACTTCTTGGCCAACTTGCAGGTAGTAATCTTCGGCGATTCGAGCCGGAGCATCATTGTGTGCCGAAGCCGGGCCGGCTGTGCCTGGGCCACCACCAAACGGCTGATTAACCACATCACGCACGCCTGATTGCAAAGCGATTGTCCGCTTATCATTTGAGCTTGCCGAGGACTGCGAATGCTCATCAGTGTGGAAGAAAATGTTCTCAAACCGATCGTTAGTGCGCAGCGTAAAGAATGAAATTACCGCCAGCACCACCAAAGCTACCAGCCCCCAGGCTAGTCGTTTTTTGGCAGCTTGGCCATGGACCACCAACAGCACGGCCGTCAGTCCGGTCAGCAACATGCCGACATAGGCGCTGCGCGAATAGGTTGCTATCAAGATAATTAAACCTGCCGACAGCATAGTAACACCCATAATCTGACGACGGTCGCGAGTACTCTTGAGCAGCAGCACGATTACAGCACCTAGCGCCAACACCAGATAAGCCCCGAGAGGGTTGGCACCACGGAGGGTTGACTGGACCCGGACATAATCGGTTTTTTGGTCAACCGTATCAAACGGCATGATCGTCGCCGGACTATAGCCAAAGTGCTGCAAAAAGTTTGTCGGCAAAACAAACAGCTGGAGTAGCCCAAAACCAACGACGATCGCCGCACTATATAGGAGTAGCTGTTCCCAGTGGACACGTAGCCAACCGGAACGCGAGGCCACGACATAAGCCAACACAAAAACCACCATCAACCGCAGGTTACTGATCCATGAATAGGCCATGGCATAGGCATTGACCTGCCCTTTATACAAAGCTACTAAGCCAAGTACCAGATACAACACGATATAGCAGGCGATGGCCCAGAATAGCCAACCTCGCTTCATACGATCGCCCAGACCCGGAGTGCGCCAGAGCAGCCAGACAATGATTGGCGTCAGCAGTAGTAAGAGAATTTCTTTCCAAATCCGCAAGGCATCATAGTGGCCAACGGCTGAAGCCAGCGAAACGGTTATAAAGGCATGCACCGGCACTAAGGCAAAAATCGCGGCCAGCACATAGTTCGACCATTTGTCGAAAGCAGTTGTCTTATCAGTCGATAGTTGCTTCATGATGTTACAATCTAGTATATAACAAGCGCGGTTTGCTTTACCGCAAAGGAACAACTCTGAAAAGCAACGCCTCACTTATATACAACGTCTTTCTGGCAATCGGCGACTTCTTAGCACTCGTTGCCGCCTTTGCTAGCGCCTACATCTTGCGAGTCTCGGTCAGTGACACGCCGATTGCCCACCAGATCTCCTCAATGGCTTATTTAAAGGTTTTTTTAATACTTCTCCCCTTCTGGATCCTGATTTTTGCATTACTGGGCCTATATAACAGCAACATCTATGAACGTCGCTTCCCTGAATCCGGCCGCTTACTGATCGGTTCATTTATCGGACTGATGTTTGTGATCTTTTATAACTTCTTACTGGTAACGCCGATTTTTCCGGCCAAGCTAGTTCCCTTCTACGGTTTTGGTCTGAGTTTCTTGTTCCTGCTGCTTTTTAGGAACATTGCTCGGGCAATCCGCACCATGCTGTTTGGCTATAACGTCGGCATTACCAATATTCTGATTGTTGGCAACACCCGCATCTCCGATGAATTACGTGAATCACTAAAAGACAGCCGGGCTTCCGGCTACCGGGTACTCGGTGTTATCGGCGACCAGAAGCGCAAACACCACGCCGATTACAGTGATTTTGCCCATGCCCTGGTCGCTATTAAACGCAAAGATGTCAGCCTTAACGGTATTATCCAAACTGAGTTATATGCCCAAGAGGACCGCAACCGCGAAATCCTCGATTTTGCCCAGGAAAATCACATTAGCTACCGTTTTATCCCTGGTAACACCGAGCTGTTTGTCGGCAACATCGATGTTGAGCTATTCCGTAACAGTGTGCCGGTCATCGCCGTTCGCCAAACGGCACTATTTGGTTGGGGGCGGGTTGTTAAACGCGTGTTTGACATTGTCGTCAGCTTGATCATGATTATTATTTTGTCGCCAATTATGTTGCTCACCGCCATAATAATAAAACTTACCGACCCGAGCGGCCCGATTTTAGTCCACGGCAAACAGCAAAACCGCCTAACCCGCTTTAACAATGTTTTTAAGGTCTATAAGTTTCGCTCACACTACGCCAAGTACAGCGGTAAGACCGATGAAGAAGTCTTCGCAATGGTTGGCCGCCCGGAACTTATCAAAGAATACCGCGCCAACGGCGACAAACTGCCAAACGATTTCCGGGTCACGCCATTCGGCCGCTTTATCCGCCAAACCAGTCTTGATGAACTACCTCAGTTATTTAATGTCTTAAAAGGTGATATCAGCCTAGTTGGCCCACGCGCGTTGGTGCCACAGGAGCTGGAACAGTTTGCTAAAAAACACACCATCTTAAGCGTCAAATCAGGCATGACCGGGCTGGCAGTCGTTTCCGGCCGTAGTGATATCCCATACGAAGAACGGCGCAAACTTGATATGTACTATGTTCAAAACTGGAGCTTCTGGCTCGATATTATGATCCTGCTTAAAACTATCCGGGTCGCGTTAGGTCGTGTCGGTGCCCGCTAAAACGCCGCACAAAGTTGCCATTGTCCACGACTGGCTGGTCGGCGGCGGCGCCGAAATGGTAGTCCTAGAGCTACACCGCATGTTCCCGGAAGCACCAATTTACACCTCATACTGTAGCGACGAGTGGCGTCAGAAACTCGACGGCAAAGTCGTGACCGGCTGGTTGCAGCACTGGCCGTTTTCAAAGCTACGCAAATTTATCCCGCTACTACGCATTTGGTGGTTTGGCAGCCTGGATTTAAGCGGCTACGACCTGGTAATTAGCAGTTCTGGCAATGGTGAGGCCAAAAGCGTCAAAGCCGGCTCGCAGTATAAACAAGGTACGCTACACATTTGTTATTGTCACTCGCCAACCCATTTTTACTGGCGGCATTACGATCAATATCTGCAGTCGCCAGGCTTTGGGATTTTTAACCCCGTAGTGCGCCTGGCTTTACGGCTGCTGGTCGGACCGCTGCGGCGCTGGGATCTTAAGGCCTCGAAGCGGCCTGATGTCTACATAGCCAACTCAGAGCATATCAAGCGTGATATAAAAAGATACTACCAGCGCGACTCAACCGTGATTTGGCCACCGATTGATACTGACAGGTTCATAAAAGGTACAACCATTGCTAAGCGCCACGGTTTTATTACCGTTGGTCGGCAACAACCTTACAAGCGGGTTGACCTGATTGTCGAGGCCTGTAACCGGCTGGGTTTGCCGCTAACGATTATCGGTGGTGGGCCGGATCATGAGCAGTTGAAGAAGATTGCCGGCCCCACGGTAGACTTTATACCAAAAGATAAAGCTACTGACGCAGTTATTACTGAACAGATGGCTCACGCCGAGGCCTTTATTTTTGCATCGTTTGAAGACTTTGGCATCACACCGATTGAAGCCCTGGCAGCCGGCACACCGGTTATAGCTTACAAGGCTGGCGGTGCGCTCGATTATATTCAACCAGGAGTTAACGGCGCTTTCTTTGAAGAGCAGACGGTCGAGTCATTGGTTGCCGCGCTCAAAAAGTTTAAAACCGGTGATTACAATGCCAAAAAAGTTAGCCAAACCAGCCGGCAATTCTCAGCCGGCCATTTCCGTGAGCGTATGTTGCATTTTATAGAAAAAAGTGTATAAATGAGCTTGAAGGCAGTTCCATGGGGGCTGCTTATTTATGTTATCTGGGTGGATAGGAGGTACGTATGTGTGGCATTGTTGGATACGTCGGTACTAAGCCGGCAGCAGAAGTAGTATTAGCAGGATTAAAAACACTGGAATATCGCGGCTACGATTCAGCCGGTATCGCACTGCTTGATAGCTCCGAGAAACCCCATTTATTCAAACAGATTGGCCGAGTCGACAGCCTTGAAAAAGGCTTGACCGAAGACAACAAAACAACAGCTAAAAGTTCACACCTCGGCATTGGCCACACCCGCTGGGCAACCCATGGTGCACCATCAATTAGCAATGCCCACCCGCACAGCAACACCGACGGCACTATTTATGTCGTCCACAACGGTATTATCGAGAACTACGCCGAACTGCGTGAGTCACTCCAAAAAGAGGGCTACAAGTTTGTTTCGGACACCGACACCGAAGTTATCCCCCATCTTATTGATTTCTACTACCGCACTGCAAAATCATTTGGCGCCGCCTTTGAAAAGGCTTTGCTCGACCTGCGCGGTGCTTACGCCATCTTGGCTATGACCAGCCACGAACCAAAAACTTTGTACGCTGCCCGCTTGAGCAGCCCAATGGTTGTTGGCGTCGGTAAAAACGAGTTCGTGATCGCTAGCGACCCATCAGCTATCATGGAGCACACTAAAGAAGTCATCTATATCCAAGATTATGAGATGGTCAAAATCTCGACCACTGGCCACGAAATCAAGAACATTCAGAAGGCTGAAAAAGTCGTCCGCCAGATCGAGCGTTTAGACTTTGATGTTAACCAGGCATCGAAGGGCGACTACCCAACCTTTATGCTCAAAGAGATCTACGAAGCACCAGCGACCATTCGCTCCGCCACTTTAGGCCGGATTAAGCCCGACACCAACACCGTCAAACTTGGTGGCCTGGAAAGCGTTACCGAGCAACTGCGCTACATTGACCGTATCGTAATTGTCGCTTGCGGCACCTCGTACTACGCCGGTTTGGTTGGTGAATACTTAATTGAAGAGTTGACCGGTATCCCAGTTGAGGTCCAATTAGCCAGTGAGTTCAAATACCGCGACGAACCTTTTAGCCGCAGCACTGCCTTGCTAGCTATTTCGCAGTCCGGCGAAACCGCCGACACCATTGCTGCGCTTAAAAAGGTCGAGGACTATGGCGTACTGCGCTTAGGTGTCGTTAACGCCGTTGGCTCAACCATTGCCCGTATGACCGACGCCGGTGTCTACTGTCACGCTGGTCCCGAACAAGCTGTGGCCTCTACCAAAGCTTTTATTGCCCAGGTAACCGTGCTCACCGAGATTGCTCTGATGCTCAGCAATGGCCGCAGCCCGCTTTACAAGCCGCTGCTGCAAGAATTAGATAGCCTACCACAAAAGGCCGAGGCTATCCTGAAGCAAGCTAAAACTATCGAGAAAATTGCCGAGAAGTACAAAGGTTACCGCGACTTCCTATTTATCGGCCGCCGCTACGGCTACCCATGCGCCCTGGAAGGCGCCCTCAAGCTTAAAGAGGTATCCTACATTCACGCCGAAGGTTACGCCGCTGGCGAAATGAAACACGGCCCGCTAGCCATGATCGACGACCAGTTCCCAACCTTTGCCCTGGCCTGCGACTCGCCGTTGCTAGAAAAGACCCAATCAAACATTGAAGAGATCCGTGCCCGTAAGGGGCCGGTTGTGGCCGTTGCCACCGAAGGCAATAAAACCATTGCCAAGATCGCCGACGACGTCATGTACATTCCAGAAACCCTGGAAGCTACCCAGCCAATTCTGACTGCCATTGTCATGCAGTTGTTCTCATACTACGTAGCTACCGCCAAAGGCTTTGATGTTGACCGGCCACGCAACTTGGCTAAATCGGTTACTGTTGAGTAGTCACTAAGCATAAGCAACTGTACCATTATATTGCTAATTTAGTTACTTTGTTATAGAATAGCACTCATATAACAGAGGACTGGCATGGCAATTGCTAAGCCGCGCTCAAAAAGTGCGCAAAAATCTAAAACCGTTACTAAGGCAGTCAAGTATATCCAATACATGACTATGCGGCCAGCCACCCTGTTCTTGCTCAACTTTTTTAGCTTTGGCCTGTACGAACTTAATTGGCATTACCGCAACTGGAACGCTATTCGTGCCAACACCCGCGAGGTTATGACACCGGTCAGCCGGGCTCTTTTTGCAATCTTTTTTGTAAACCGCTTGTTTACCCAAGTTAGCCAGTCAGCTCGCAGCAAACGTTACCGCAAACTCCATGACCCAAGTGGCTTGGCGATTATTTACGCTGCCAGCTTTATTGTTATGGCCTATCTGATTAAGCTCATGGTGCTGACACCAACGACCCATTTTGGCAAAAGCTTCTACCTAGGCGTCGCAATTCTGCTTGTACTGGCTGCTCGTAGCCTGGTACTGGCCATCGTCCAGAAGGGCATGAACCACTACATGAACGCCATCAAGCAGTACGCTAAGCCTGCCGGTTTTAGCATTGGTGATGTCGCCTTCCCGCTAGCCGGCCTGGCACTATTTGCCGCGATCTTTGCCGGCTTGTTTATGCCAAACAGCTTCGTAAACCAAAACAGCCTGCGCCAATACGCCACCCGGGCCGCCGTCCATGCCGCCGCTGCCGCCAAAACCCAAGCGCCAGCTACACCCAAAGCACCTGTCACCGTTAACCAGTTTGGCAGTACTTCAGCTAATGGAGCTGTCGGAGCTGGTGCAGCCAACCCAACTGCCCACGACGTTATGAAAGACAATGTAACTTCAACTGCCAAAAAACCATCACTTAATGACGGTTGGAAAGTTTACGAAAACAAGGACTTCAAGTTCTCAATCTCGTACCCTTCAATTAGCCGCTATCCGATGAACTGGTCAACCGATGAGCAAACGGTAAACGGCAAGCTCTCGACACTAAACTTTTTAGCACCAAATGGCCAACGCTACCCGGAGGTCGCCCGCCTGGAAGTCCGCAGCAGTGACCTGGCCAGCAGCACTAGTTTTTATGACAATTACTTTGCCGGGTCTAAAGAAACAGTCAACAGCAAAAGCAATGTTACGGTTAATGGCCGCAAAGCCACCCTGTATAGCACTACTTCGGCCAGCGGCGTCCGTACCGACACCTACCTGGTTGATGCTGGCAATAAGAGAACTATTGTCATTAACAGCGTGCACGGTGACCTTAACGAAAAGCGCTTTACCGATTTCTGGGGTACTTTTTCCCAGTTCGTAAACAGCCTGACAATCCGCTAGCCGAGCCGGCTATGTGCTACGCTTAAGTGGCATGGCAAAATCAATTCGATATCGCACACTCTATGTTTTATTGGGCCTATTCCTGGCAGCAGTTATTGTTGTTGGTGTTTGCAGTTTCAGCGCATCGCCCGGGCTCTTGAACGGCAAACATTTCACCGGCAGCCAGGCCTGCATCGACTTAGTCAAAAAGCGTGAGGGCGATAACTTCAAGAAGATTTACAACCTCACCTGTACTCTTGAGCCGCGCGCAATCGGCAACTCGACGCTAGGCGCTCAATACTTTAGCTATGGTGGCACACCCAAAGACCGCAGTGATTGCAACCTGGATGTTGCAGACAACTGGAATAATTACTGCCCTGGCGCTGCCGGTATCTTGCTGAGCGACGGCCGAACCTATGACGGCATTGGCGTAGACGACCCCAAGGCTCTGAATATGCAGCCGACTGCATATGATTACTGCTACAGCAGCCTGCTACCCGATGCACCCCTACCAAAGCCAACCAGCAAAGATCTGTATTTTTACAAAGGCCAACTGTATGACCGTGTGGTCTACAAAAACGTCATTCGCAAAACGTCATTCGGCAACTGCATCTTGAATGGCACCAGCTTGTCACGCGGATCTTCAAGATTAATTACCAATGTCACGGTCGGTTACAAGAACTTCCCCACCAGCTGCGCTAGCTTTATGATCGGCAAAAAGATCGACACCACCCTGGCCTGCTCAGAAATCCTAACTGCGGCACAGGCTAGCCTAGCCGAGTGCTACTCCAACAGCCAACCAGTCCAAGAACGCGGCGTTATTACCAGCTACAAGGTCCAGCCGGGCAGTTATCTCAATGGCGACTGTGAATCAATTTATGTGCAGCGCATGGCCGCCCTGGACCGCTGCCAAAGCATCGTGGACACCAAATTGCGCGCTGAGTGTGCGCCTAAGGTTCAACAGCCAGCTACTGGCGTTATGCGGGTTAGCGGCGAGCTCTAAGCTTTAGCAGCTGCCTCAGCCATAGCCATCAGCTCAGCCCGCACCGGCTTGCCGCTACGCGTCTTGGGCAGCTCATCAAGGAAAACAACGATATCCGGGCGCCAGGCAGCTGGCAAGTTAGCCTTAGCAAAATCACGGACTTCCTGCTCATCGAGCTTGCCAACGACAAAGTAGACAAAGGTATCGCTAAGGTTCTTCTCGTCTTGCAAACCAAGCAAAGCCATTTCGCGGACGGCTGGGTTTTGTTGCATGGCCCATTCGACATCACGCGGATAGACGGTGTAGCCGAGCTTTTTCAATTTCTCGATAACACGACCTTTGAGACGCAACCGGCCGTCTTCGGCCAAGTCGCCAATGTCGCCGGTCATCCACATGCCATCTTCGGTGTAGTTTTTGGCGGTGGCTTCGGGATTTTTGTAGTAGCCGGGGAACAAGCCCGGTGACTTCATGGCCAGTTCGCCGGATTCGGTGACCCGGATCGTTACGTCGCGCAAGGGTTTGCCGACAGAGCCGGGTTGGCGATCGTCGAGTGGGTTACTGGTGAGCAGACCCATTTCTGAGGCGCCATAACGTTCCAAGATTTGCTGGTGATACTTGTCATTAAACTCATTCCAAACCGCTGGTGGCAAGTAGGAAGAACCGGAAACACACAAACGGACGCCGGTAATATCGTACTTGTCAGGGTTCTCAAAGCCGACCAAGCGCGAGTAGGCGATTGGCACATGCATAAACAGGCTGATTTTGCCGCTGGCCAGCATTTCGAGTGTTGGCTCGACTTCAAAACGCTCGTGCAAGTAGATAGTGTTGCCGTGGTACAGCGCACCGTCGACACCCATAATCAGTCCGTGCCAGTGCGACAAGGGCAGTGATAACAACATCGTATCGTCGGCAGTCCACTCCCACAAATCACTAACCGCTGTGATGTTCCACATATGGTTGGAATGCGAATATTGGGTAATTTTTGGTTTGCCGGTAGTGCCTGACGTAAACAGCAACGAGGCAATCTGCTCGGTCTCCGGCAGCTCCAGATAGTCGCCAGCACCCGGCTCAACCAGTGGTGCGTCAGCTAAATCATCAGCCATCATTGGTGTAGCGGTCGAAGCGGCAAAGTACTGGGCGCGGCTCGGGTCGGTAATGTTGAGCTTCGGTGTGATTTGTTCGAGGATGTTATCGATTTCCAGCTTTTTATAATTCGGGTCAAGCGGCAAGGCAATATGGCCGGTTTTCAAAACAGCCAAATACACAACAATAAACTGCCAAGAGTTGGCTAACAGAATACCAACGACTTCTTGCTCTTCGGCGCTCAAAGACGGCGCAATGGCGGCGGCGCAGGCATCAACTTTGGCCGACAGCTCGCTCCAAGTTAATGTTGTATCACCTTGGATAATCGCCGGTTTGTCGCTAAAATCCTGAGCGTTGCGGCTCAAATATTCGTGAATGCGCATTACATACCTCCCCGTTTATGATTGCTTTATCTTCCTTCGAAGCGGAAGGCTGGCAGCACTTTTGCCAGATACCCACGCGGATGGCGCATGCCACCGGACTTCTGGAACTTGACCTTGAGATACGTAATCTCCACCATTATCGCAAGTATCAGGGCAGTTACTAGGAAATTAAACACCAAGCCGGCGGTCTTTGGCAAATAGGCATGGACGATAAACACTAAAATTGAGTGCATACCATAGACATACAAACTGTTCTGGCCAAACAGATTCAATACCCAGGCGACTTTTTTAGGAATCCGGCTCGAGTAGCGGTTAACCAGCAGAAAGGCGGCCGTAAACCACAGCAGGAACATGTAGATACGGCCTGGCCGCAGGGTAAATTTATCAAAATAGACCCACAATTGCTCATTAATATGGTCCCAATGCCAGACAAAAGTCGACAGCCACGAAGGCAACTGAGCCAGATGATTATGTAGATTGTCGAGCACAAACAAGTTCAGATAGCTAACAGTGACCGTCACGACCCCGGCAGTAACAATCGTCCGAAAAGCAATCTTCTTGGCTTGTTCACGCCAACCGGCCACCCACTCCTGGAGTGTTCGCCAGTAATAGCCAGCCAGCATACCGCCAAAGAATAACACTTGCCAAGCCTGCGTAAAGTTAATGCCCCGCTTGGTCCAGATATAGGCCATAACCATGAGTACCAGCCACCATAGCCGTTTTTTGAGAAGATAGATTATAAACGGCGCGGCTACCATAAAGGTCACGTAGTACGACAGGAAATCACTCCAGCCATAGACGTACTCAAGCTGTAATGTATCGGCTACCACGTCCCAGCCCATATGCGTTGCCGCCGCATATTTAATTTCTTCGGCATTGCCATGCCATAGTGCCCAGACCGTAAACAGCAGCGTGAGACTAATTGAACAGACATACAATAGCAGTGCCCGGCTCCAGAGCTTTTTAAAGACAAACAGCATGCCCTGGGCGATCTTTTTACGGTAAATCATACCGACCAATAAGCCGGACAGGAAAAAGAAGCCTTCGGCCGCTGAGACCCAGAGTTGGCCACGGCCGCTGATAAAGTCAAAACCACTCGGAAACAACTCGACATGGTCAATAATTACGACCGTCAAGAAAAAGCCTCGCAAAAGATCGAAGGCCACGATTCGCTGTGACACTTTGGTCGCAGCTGCAGACACCACTTTATTCACCGGTCTATTATAGCCTATTACGACTGAGCGTTCGCTTAAAGCAATTCTCCTTAAGCTTTTGTAGCCAGCAGAATTGCCTGGATTGCCACTGCTGTTTCGTGCCAGTCCCTAACTTCAATTGAATCGATGCCAGACGCTTTGACCGGGTAGTCGTTGCCACCCTCTTGCAAATGGTCGCCCAGGAATAGAATCTCTTCAGGGGTAATATTGAGCTGCTCGCAAAGTTTACGCATGCCGTAAGCCTTGTCGATGCCTTTTTTGGTTACATCAACCGAAGTGATACCACCGACGCGGACTTCGAATTCTGGAATTAGCTGTGCAATGTAGTCAACTAGCTCAAGCTTCTTTTTGTTGTCTGGGTCCCATTCGTGTTTGAGGCGCAGGCCTTCTTCACCCAGCTCGTCAACAATGTCTTGGCCCAAGACCGAGAAAGTTACCTGGCTACCGCGGTCTTCAACTGTGTCACCGTAGACTTTTTCCTCGCGATAACCAAGGTCATCGAAGCCCTTGTTAAGTGCATCGGTGATCTTGGCAACTTGGTCGGGGGTAAAATCTTCAGCGTAAACTTGGTTCCAATCAGCAGCCGCAACATCGTAGTTGTAGTAGCGTGTGCCACAGGTCGGCATGAGGTGTAGTTTTTCCAGCTCTTCAGGCGTAGCCGTCATAACATCGAGAATCTGTTTGTGGAACTGGCCCAGCTTGCCGCCGGAAATAACACAAACATGGAAGTGTTCCAGTAGGTCATTAAACAATGGGCGGATTGGCTCGGGCATGACCGATTTACTAGGGGCAAGTGTGCCATCGAGGTCAAAAGCAATAACTTTTTTCATATGTCTCCTTACAAATACTCGGTTTCGTTACGTTCTTCAAGCATTTTTTGCAGATCTTTGATCTTGTTGATCTGATCTTTGGGGATAATCAGCAAAGCATCATCGGTATCAACAACTACCAAATCTTTAATGCCGGCTACGGCTACCAGTTTTTCCGGGTGGCTTGATTTGATAAGCGAGCCTTTGGTGTCGACTGAAATGATGTGGCCGTCTTCATAGTTTTCGGCGCCATCAGCAAAGAACTCATAGACCGAGCCCCACGTACCGACATCGGTCCATTTGTAAGGCAGCAAAATTACCATGGCGTCGCCGTTGTTCATGACATGGTTGGTAACATCTTCGGTTGGGCCCTTTTCCATTTCGGCATAGATCCGCTCGATGGCTTCGTTCTCGCCCGGTTTGTCAAAGGCTTCACGGATCCGCATTAAAGCCTCGTACCAGTCAGGCCGGTATTTTTTGTAGGCTTCGAGCATTAAATCGGGGTACCAGCAGGTGTGGTTACAGTGGGCAACCACGTGGAAGTTTTTGACCAAAGTTTTGGTCTCGCGCAGGTTCTTGCGGCGAAACAGGAACTCTTCAATATCGAAGGCCTCATAGCTGCCTTTTATGCCAGCACCGAGCTTGAGGTAGTCAACACCCATGTTTGGCTCAGTAGCTTTAATGCCGCCGGTGACCATTTTTCGGTTGGCGACCACTAGTTTTTCGGCCTCTTCCATCATTTTCAGGAAGCCCTCTTCAGGGTCGCGGATACAATCGGCTTGGACAACAAAAAACGGCTCGTCGGGGTGGCTAATGCTTAGCCGCAAGAATGCCAAGCCCTCACCCGGACCGCGGTCTTTGGCGATGTCAGGTTCAACAATGTAGTTACGCAGAGGAATCTGGGGCGACTGCTCGGACACGTATTTGATAAATTTGCGCTTGGTCGAAATAAAGATATCTTCAGCGCTAAACTTCTTTAATAAGGTCTTGATAGTTTGCTCGTACGAAGAAACATCACCAATAATCGGTTGAAATTGCTTTGGTTTGTCTTGCCGCGAGTATGGCCACATCTTGGTACCCTGCCCGCCGGCAGTAACGATAATTTTCAAACTTTATATCCTTTGGTTAGTTACCCTAGCCTCAAGTATACCAACTAATATGGTATTGTATGCAGATTATGAATACTCCCGCATCACCTATCGACACCATTGAATTAGCAACCTGGAACATTAAGGCAGGCGGCTTTGAAGATTACGACCCTACCCTTGAAGTGCCCAATAGGTCACTGGAAATCAGTACTGTAATTGCAGACATGCAGGCTGATGGCGTTGACACTCTTTTGCTTACCGATACATATCGTTGGGATACTACCTACAGAACTAATCACGGCATTGCCCGCCACCTCGGATTTAACGAAGCCTGTTTTGTAGGACTCAATGATGCCCGGCTCACTAATCCCGACTACCCCGACGCGCAAATTGGAATCACATTCGCCACCGACCACAAAATCGCTCAATCAGATGTTTTGGACTTAGGAACTCGTAATGGCTTACGCACAATTTTAGATGTGGGCCATTATGGTCTACAAATCGCCGGCGTCTACCTTGACGACATGGACGAAGATGTCCGAAGCAAACAAGTTACTGCAATGCTCTATCAGCTTGACCCAAACCTGCCTACAATACTGGCCGGTGATTTTAACGCACTGCGTGATGACTTCACCGGCTCTAGCCTCAGAACCAAAGCTGGCAACCTAGCCGTACGCATGGCCGCCGCACTGCTGCCAGCAAGCAGTAAGCTTGGCCAATCAATCCGTGGCATGAACGAGAGAATGGTAGTCCCAACCATATTGTTTGCCGACTTCGTTGATGGCGACCCGCAGAAGCGACCAACTGCCCCTGCTGCTATGCCCGCTTTTGGTATAGATTATATCTTCGGTGATGGCGACTTAACGGCAATCGAGAATTTTGAGGTACTGCCTGCTTATGGCGCCTCGGACCATCGACCAATCCGAGCAACAATCAAGTTTTAGACTAAGGCCTGGGCGGTATACAATGGTGGCATGAACATCTTAGTCACCGGCGGCGCCGGTTATATCGGCTCACATACTGTACTGGAACTTATTAATGCCGGGCACCGTCCGGTTATTGTCGACAACTTTAGCAATAGCTCCAAAGGCGTTATTGACCGCTTAAACGAAATCACCAGCAGCGAAATCAAGTATTACGAGCAGGATTTCCAAGACCAAGCGGCTGTTAAACAAATTATCGAAACCGAAAAAATTGAAGGTGTTATTCACTTTGCCGCTTTTAAGGCGGTGGCTGAATCGGTTGCTGACCCACTGCGCTACTACCAAAACAACACGGCCGGTTTCGCCAACCTAGTACGCACCGTGCTCGATGCCAATGTCCAGACAATCATTTTTTCATCGACTGCAGCCGTCTATGGCAACCCGCCAGAAGATCTAGTAACCGAAGATACACCTTGCCGCCCAGAGTCACCCTACGGCTGGAGCAAACTTATGGACGAGATTATTCTGCGCGACACCTGCGCTGCTACGCCGACACTGCACGGCACAGCGCTGCGCTACTTTAATGTCGTTGGTTCGCACGATTCCGGCCGGATTGGCGAATCGCCAAAAACCAAACCGCAAAACCTGCTGCCAATCATTGTTCAGGCCGTAAACGGTACCATACCGCCGCTAACCGTTATGGGCACTGATTACCCAACACCTGATGGCACCTGCCTGCGCGATTACATTCATGTCGTTGACTTAGCCAAAGCCCACATTGCCGCTCTGGAGCACGCCGCCAGCCAAAGCAATGGCGCCTTCGAGGTCTACAACATCGGTACTGGCAAACCAACCAGTGTATTAGAACTTATCAAAACCTTTGAGACTGTTAATGATGTTGCAGTGCCGCATACCTTGGGTGAACGCCGGCCCGGTGATCCGGTCGCTTGCTACGCCTCAGCCGAGAAGGCCGAGAAAGAGTTGGGTTGGAAAGCTGAGAAAACCATCGAAGATGCCTGCCGCGATGCCTGGCGCTGGCAGACCCAGAACCCCGACGGCTATTAATAGGGTATAATACCCTGTAAGATGTCCCGATTCGTTGCTCTAGGCAAAGATTTCTTAAGCCGGCCTGGTGGTCGCTACCTATTAACCGGCGGCAGTGTTTACCTGCTTGAGCTGTTGATTATTGTTGTCGCCCAGGCCATGGGCGCCAGCCCGGTTACCGCCGTGGCCTTAAGTTTTATCATCGGCACCACGGTGTCGTTTATTATCCAAAAGTTCTTTACTTTCGGGGACAAACGCACCCATCACAAAATTGTTGCAACGCAGGCCCTAGCTGTAGCGCTCTTAGTAGCCTTTAATTTTGGTTTTACCGTGTTAGCTACCAAGCTGTTAGAGAATATCTTGCCGGCGATTGTTGTCCGAACCCTAGCCATAGCCACCACCACCCTTTGGAACTTCTTCTTATATAAAACAAGGATTTTTAAGAAATCAGATGTCCAGCCAGTCACCTAAATCACACAAGCCGTTACTATCGGTTATTATCCCCTGCTACAACGAGGGCTCAAATATCGTGCCCTTTTACCAACATTTAGCCCAAGTTCTAGCCGATGTCGAGGCTGGTCCGATGCGCTGCGAACTACTCTATGTGAATGATGGCAGCACCGACGATACGCTCGAAAAACTCTACAAACTAGCCAGCCACAATTCGAAGGTTAAGATTATCGATCTGTCGCGCAATTTCGGCAAAGAAATCGCCACATCAGCCGGCCTGCATTACGCCACCGGCGACGCCATCCTAACCATCGATGCCGACGACCAACACCCCGTCGAACTGATACCGGAATTTATTAAGAAGTGGCAGGCTGGCGCCCAAGTAGTGACCGGTATCCGGCTCAGCAACCAAAAAGAAGGCTTTATTAAGCGCTATGGTTCGAAGTTATTCTATGGGCCGTTTAACAAGTTCACCGGCAGCCGTTTAGTGCCTGGCTCATCGGATTTCCGCTTGATCGACAAAGTGGTCCAGAGCGAATTTCTTAAGTTAACTGAACGCAACCGCATCACCCGTGGCCTGATTGATTGGATTGGTTTCAAGCAAGATTACATCGAATACCACGCCAATGCCCGTTTATCCGGTGAGGCCGGCTATTCGATTGGCCGTCTGGTCGCCCTCGCCTTTAACAGCTCAATATCGTTATCACTAAAGCCGCTATATTTCTCGATGTATGCCGGTGCCGTGGTCTTACCGATCTCAATAGTACTTGGCCTGTTCTCAGCAGTTGAGATGCTGATTGGCGACCCGCTCAACCTAGATATTACCGGTGGTGGGTTTGTTATTATCTTAATTTTGTTCTTGATCGGTTTGCTATTGGTATCACAAGGTATCACGGCAATGTACATCTCGCATATTCATACCGAATCACAGAACCGGCCGTTGTTCATTGTCAACGACCGGACATCACGCGGCCTCGAATAGATGTTGTAAAAAGAGCAATTGTTGACTATTTTACAAAACACAACAGACAAGCGGCGCAAGGAGAGCTACAATACAATCACTATGAAAAAAATGCTAATCACCGGTGGCGCAGGCTTTATTGGGGCAAACTTTGCGCACTATACCGTCAAGAACCACCCCGACTACCAAGTCACTGTCATTGATAAGCTAACCTACGCCGGCAACCCAGACAACCTAGCAACTATTCTCGACAAAATTGAGTTCGTAACTGGCGACATCTGTGACACCGAACTCATCGACAAGCTCATTGCCGAAACCGACATTGTCGTCCACTTTGCCGCCGAAAGCCACAACGATAACTCACTGCGCGAACCATGGCCATTCGTCGAAACTAACATTATCGGCACCTACCGCATTTTGGAAGCCGTCCGCAAACACGGCAAGCGCTTACACCACATCTCAACCGACGAAGTCTTTGGTGACCTGGAACTCGATGATCCTAACCGTTTTACCGAAGAAACTCCGTACAATCCCTCAAGCCCCTACTCTTCTACTAAAGCCGGCTCCGACCACTTGGTACGGGCCTGGATCCGCAGTTTTGGCATCGAAGCCACTATTTCTAACTGCTCCAACAACTACGGCCCCTACCAACACATCGAGAAGTTTATTCCGCGCCAAATTACCAACATTTTATCTGACATTAAGCCCAAGCTGTACGGCACCGGCGAGCAAGTTCGCGACTGGATCCATGTCGATGACCACAACTCAGCCGTCCACCTCATCCTCGAAAAAGGTAAACTTGGCGACACCTACATTATCGGTGCCGACAACGACCACACCAACAACAAAATGGTCATCGAGATGATCTTAGAGCTGATGGGCAAATCCAAAGACGACTACGAGCACGTCAACGACCGCCCCGGCCACGACATGCGCTACGCCATGGACTCCAGCAAACTGCGCCGCGAACTTGGTTGGCAGCCGCAATACACCGACAACAACGGCATGAAGGCCGGCCTTAAACAGACAATCGACTGGTACGACCAACACCGCGACTGGTGGCAGGCCGACAAGCAGCAGGTTGAAGCTGCTTACGCCAAGCAGGGGCAATAACACTTGGGTAGCTCCCCCTGTCATTTCATCTCTACATATGGCAAAATTACATGGTAGGAGGCACATGTGACATTATTTGATCCGTCCGGCTATGATGAGCTCGGAGTACACGAGACAGTCATTCCCGGTTTTTACGAAGTCGACCTAGTTGTACTCGGCGATAACCGTGGCTGGTTCAAAGAAAACTATCAGCGAGAAAAGATGGAGGCTCTTGGCCTGCCGCGTTTTGAAATAGTCCAGAATAACTTTTCATTCAATGTCGAAAAAGGCGTAACCCGCGGTTTGCACGCCGAACCATGGGATAAATTCATTTCTGTGGCTAATGGCACAATCTTCGGTGCTTGGGTTGACCTGCGCCAGGGGCCTACATTTGGGCAAACGTTAACACTTGAGATCAATCCCGGCAAAGCCGTTTTCGTACCTCAAGGTGTAGCTAACGGTTACCAAACCCTGGAAGAAAACATTGTCTACACGTACCTGGTTAACGCCCACTGGTCACCCGAAGCCAAATATACTTTTGTAAATGCTTTTGACCCCGAGCTCGGTATTGCTTGGCCTATTGGTAAAGAACAGGCTATTACATCAGAGAAAGACGACAGGCACCCATTATTCAAAGATATTACTCCCATGGAGATGGATCAGTGAACCCGGATTCGATACTAATTGTCGGTGCCAATGGCCAGTTGGGCACAGCCCTCAGGCAACAATATCCGGAAGCCCAGGCAGCCGACTCTTCCGAGCTTGATGTCACCGACCCTATCGCAGTTCAGAACTTTGACTGGTCGGGCATCACCGTCGTCATCAATGCCGCTGCTTATACCAATGTCGACGGCGCAGAATCGCACGAGGGCCGAAAAGCTGCTTGGCAAGTCAATGCCGTTGGTGTTCGTAACCTCGCTAAAGCCGCCATTGACCACGACCTGACCTTATTCCATGTCTCCACCGAATACGTATTTGATGGTACCCAAACACCACACAGCGAAGATGAGCCACTGAGTCCACTCGGCGTTTATGCCGACACCAAAGCAGCCGGTGACATCATTGCCAGCTTGGCGCCAAAGCACTACATACTACGAACTAGCTGGCTTATTGGTGAGGGCAAGAACTTTGTTCGCATCATGCTCAGCTTAGGAGAAAAAGGCATTGCACCGTCGGTTGTCAGCGACCAGGTCGGCCGCCTAACCTTTACCAGCGAGCTGGTCCGTGTTGTCGAGCACTTCTTATCAACAACGCCCGACTATGGCACCTACAATGTCAGCAATGGCGGCGACACCACGAGCTGGGCCGATGTTGCCCGGGCAACTTTTGAGCTCGCCGGATATGACCTGCAAGTCACCGACACAACCACCGAACAGTATTTTGCCGATAAGCCTGAGGCTTCGGCCCGTCCGCTGAATAGCCTCATGGACTTACGCAAGTTGGAAGCCACCGGTTTTACCCCCCGCGACTGGAAAGCAGATTTACAAGCATACATCACAAAGGAGCAAAACGTATGAAAGGTATCATTCTAGCCGGCGGTTCGGGCACCCGCTTGTACCCTATCACCAAAGGCATCTCTAAGCAGCTGATGCCGATTTATGACAAGCCAATGATTTACTACCCACTGGCCACCCTGATGCAAGCCGGTATTCGCGATATTCTGATCATCACCACGCCAGACGATCAGCCTCAGTTCCAAAGGTTGCTTGGTGATGGTGCAGAGCTTGGCATACGTTTAGAATATGCTGCACAACCTAGTCCGGACGGACTGGCTCAGGCATTCATTATCGGCGAAGATTTTATCGGTGATGACAAAGTCGCCCTTATTTTAGGTGACAACATCTTCTACGGCCATGGCTTTGGCGATAGTCTCAAAAAATGCACCGACCCGGATGGTGGCATCGTATTTGCTTACCCGGTAGCCGACCCCGGCCGCTATGGCGTCGTTGAGTTTGACTCCAACAAGAAGGCGATTTCCATCGAGGAAAAACCGGCCGATCCTAAGTCAAACTTCGCCGTCGTAGGACTCTATTTCTACGACAATAGTGTCGTCGATATTGCTAAGAATATTACACCCAGCGACCGAGGTGAATTAGAAATTACCACGGTTAACGAGGAATACCTCAAGCAAGGGAAATTGCGGGTGCAAAACATGGACCGCGGCTCTGCTTGGCTCGACACCGGTACTTTCGAATCGATGAACGATGCCAGTGAATACATCCGCGTCATCGAAAAGCGCACCGGTCTCAAGATTGGCTGTATAGAAGAAGTTGCCTGGCGTGAAGGCTTTATTGATGATTCACAAATCGTCGCACTCGCCGAGCCGCTCAAAAAGTCGGGCTACGGCAAGTATCTTGTGAGTTTACTCGTTAAGTAACGATCTTATTCGAATTCCATTACCAGTGCCGCGTGGTCAGATAATAGCTCATCGGACATTGCAAAATTCAGCACTTTTACTGCATCATTTGTAAAGATGTAATCACAGGTCATGCCTAATCGGCCAAACTTGGAGTAAGTTGTTTTCAAGCCGTAATCAATTGTCGCATTGTGTAGCGCGGCATTTATTTTCTCGAGTGAGGGAGAATGGGGCTCAAGATTAAAATCGCCCGTAAGAACGACTTTGCCGTCTAGTTTTGCAACATAATCGGCTATTATCCCACACTGTCGCATTGTTTCTTCATCACCATCTTTTGACCCCGGAGTATAGTGCCCGTGATGCGTTAGAACATGCAGAGCCTCGCCGTTGCTGTCGAAAGTCGTATGCAGTAAATTGCGGGCATTGCCATCACTCTCAAGACTATCAAAATCTTTTATGAACTGCCGTCCGGTGAAGGTGATGCTCTGGCTCGCAACTGGCAATGCGCTGAGTACTGCTATGCCTATTTCGGCCGTCCGGTTCATAAAATGAAAGTCCAAGAATGGTGCATAGGTAAGTTCCATGCCCACCGCAGCCTGCAAGTCTTCAATGGGCGTCAAGAACCAGCCTGCTGCTCCACCCGGCAAAGATAAGACTTCTTGCAGACACACAAAGTCCGGCTTTTCAGCGTTAATAAACTCGATTACTTGCTTTCCTAACCGTCCGTTCCACATGTTGAGTTGTATGATCTTCATGCTACGAGTATACACCAGGTTTTAGGGGTAAACGTTTACGGTTTTCCTGCTATAATACATATAAATGGAAAATCAAAGTAGAGGGTTAGAGGAGACCTTTGTGGTCAAATCGCAGCCAGTCCGCTGGGGCTGGGAATTACTAAAGGAGTGCTGCGAATTTACACCAAGCGACAAAGCTTTGGTGCAGTTTATTCGTAGTTTGGTCGTTTCGGTAATTGCGCTGATTGCTGACTTTGGAACACTCGTTTTTCTCAAAGAAGTACTGGGCGTTCACTATCTTCTAGCTGCCTGCCTCAGCTTTTGTCTAGGAGTAGCTGTAAACTATTATCTGAGCGTGCGGTGGGTCTTTGCACGGCGGAAGTTCACCAATCGTCACGCTGAGATTTCTATCTTTTTTATCATCTGCGCTATTGGGTTGGCCTTTAACCTTGGCATCATTGCCGGGTTGGTGCAATTGGCAAATATTGACTACCGCATAGCCAAGGGAGTCTCCACTGTTGTTGTTTTTTTCTGGAATTTTATAGCCAGAAAGAAGATTCTATACTAAGGTAGAGAAAGTTTATACGATTCGAGTAATCCAGGAGGGTACATGGTTAAGAAAAAACGAGTAGCTGTTATTGGCGCAGGCCCAGCCGGTGCAACCGCAGCATACCTGCTAGCCAAACGTGGCGTAGCGGTAGACTTATACGAGGCGTCACCTCACGTCGGTGGTATGTCCCGGTCCATAGAGTTATGGGGGCAGACAATTGATATTGGGGCGCATCGGTTTTTTAGCAGCGACCCACGTGTTAACAAGTTATGGCTTGAAGTAGTTGGCAAAGATTACGAAATGGTCAACCGGCTTAGCCGGATCATGTACCAGAACAAATTCTACGACTACCCTATTAAGGCTTCAAACGCGCTTAAGAATTTAGGCATCTGGGAGTCTATCCTTTGTGTCGGCAGCTACGCCTGGCAGCGTGTTAAGCCGGGCGGCAAAGAGCTTGGCACAACCTTCGAATCATGGGTCGAGGCTCGCTTCGGTAAGCGTTTAGCTCATCACTTCTTTAAGACCTACGCCGAAAAATTATGGGGTATCCCGACATCAGAACTTGATGCCGAGTTTGCTGCTCAGCGCATTAAGAAGCTTTCCCTGTGGGAAGCCATGAAAGGTGCCCTCTTTGGTGGCGGTGGTGATAAGCATAAAACGCTTGTTGACCAGTTTGCCTACCCTACAAAAGGTACCGGTATGGTCTACGAGCGCATGAAAGACTCAATCATCAAGAATGGTGGTAAGGTTCATCTCAAGACCCCTATCCAAGAATTGACCACCTCAGGCAAGACTGTCACCGGCGTCAAGCTCGTATCGGGGGAAGTCCATAAGTATGATGAAGTCATATCATCTATGCCCCTCACGCTTCTGGTAAGCCGGCTCAAAAACTTACCGCCAAAAGTAGAAAAAGCCACCAAGTCACTCCGGTTTCGTAACACCCTGATTGTGTACCTACAGCTAGAGGGCGGCGAAATCTTCCCCGACAACTGGATTTACCTGCACAGTGCCAACCTGAAGATGGGGCGGATTACCAACTTCCGCAACTGGGTTCCTGGAATTCTCAACGGCCGAAGCGAAACAATTCTCGCCCTGGAGTACTGGTGTTTTGACGAAGACGATTTCTGGCACTGGGAAGATGACCAGTACATAGAACTAGCCAAGAAAGAGTTAGTAAGCACCGGGCTAGTCAAGAAAGAGCAGATATTGGACGGCAAGGTTATGCGCGTGCCTCGTTGTTACCCTGTTTACTCACATGGCTACCGCAAACCCCTAAAGGTAATTGAGAACTTCTTGCGGCAATACAAGCATTTACAGGTAATCGGTCGCTACGGCTCATTCAAATACAACAACCAGGATCACAGTATTCTCATGGGCCAGTTTGCAGTTGAAAATATCTTAGACGACGGTAAACATGACCTTTGGAATGTTAACAGCGATGATGAATACCAAGAGTCTTCTATCATTACTGAAACCGGTCTTGTTACAAAAGAAAAGACTATTTAGCTCAAACGACGTAGCCTATAAGTTGGTGGACTTTGTGGTATACACTAGCAGTATATGATAGTTACGTTTGACCACATGGAGCATGAGGCGGCCAACATTCTGACCTTCTATTTTAGGCCCCAAAAGCCCCTCCGCTATACTGCCGGGCAATACATACAGCTAACATTACCTCACGATAAAATCGACGAGCATGGGGACAAGCGCTGGTTCACTCTGTCTTCGTCCCCTACCGACAAACTCGTCAGTATCACCAGCAAATTTACCGATAAAGATGGCAGTAGTTTTAAGCATGCCCTCTACAAACTCAAACCCGGCAGCAAATTGACCATGAGTGAACCACTCGGTAATTTTATATTGCCCGAGCGTAAGCAAACACCGCTGGTATTTGTTGCCGGTGGTATTGGCATTACACCATTTCATAGCATGATGTCCTGGTTGTCGGCAATTGGCGAGACACGCCCAATTAAGCTGTTGTACGGCGTCACCAACGAAGCAGAGATTATCTTTCACTCAACCATTGAACATGCTCCGCACCCGCCAAAGATTATTGTCAGCAATCCCTCACCAACATGGAGCGGAGAGCGAGGTTACCTTACCGCCAAGCATATCCTGACCGCCCACCCACCATCCGATGATACAATGATCTACATTTCCGGGCCCGAGGCCATGGCCAAGAGTCTGATTGCTAGCTTGATGCTCACTGATGTAAAGCGTGGACAGCTAGTGCTCGACTTCTTTCCCGGGTATCCCTCTATCTAAGGCATTCACTATTACTATGCGCTGATTTGTTTTATAATTGCGCAATGCCGTTTTCTAGACCGAACTTAGAGGACATAAGCCAAGCATCAAGCGAAGAACTCGCCCAACTCGCAGCCGATTGCCTTGCCAGGCTTGAGCCCGGGCGCCAACCGCTGCCTCTTTTTAAGGAGCTCAGCCGTCTTGTAGTGCTCAGCACTTTTGAGCTTGTACCTATTCGGCCGCAACCTACGGGACCAGAGGTTCTACTCACCCAACGAGATGGCAATGATGTGTGGTGGCCTAATCAATGGCACTTGCCCGGCGTAGTGCTTCTTCCGACAGATAAAGAAGAGTACCCAGGCGATTACGATACTCCATTGCAGAGAATCCTTGAAGGTGAGTTCAGCGGCAGCATAAAGCCGGTTAGTGATATCCATATATTCGATACAATGCGCCGTAGTGGGCCACGGGGAAGCGAGCAAACTGCCTTTGGGTGGGTAGAAGTTGAACCGGATTTATCGGTTCCTCAACCCAATGATATTCGCTTCTTTGACGCCTTAGCGGTAGTAGAAAACCCTCCAGCAGGGGGACTCATCGCTACACACGACCAAACTATCCGGCTGGCCATGAACCATTATCTCGCCCAGTAATGATATAATTGTGGCAATGACTGCCATTCAGAGGATTTTCCGGAACCCTTATATTTACGTTATCATCGTAAGTTACTACGCAGTGTGGCTCGTATGGGATAGTATCAAGCTTCCATACGGCGTCCATAGTGAAATAATCAGCTACCTGCCGTCTATCCAGTACAATCCGGCAAACAATGTTTTACGTTTTCTACTAGCAGTCTTCGTTCCGCCGTTGGCCTGCCTAGCGCTGTGGTTTATCCTTAACACGACGGTTATCAAACGATTTCAGCAGTGGCAGTATTCCCGCGCAGCGTTTGCAACAATAGTCGTCGGCGCTTGTCTCCTCCTAAGTGTCGGTATGGGCATCGTGCAAAACAGCACCAACCCAGCTAATAACCCACCCGACACGCTTGGTGGTCCTTACGGACACGCAATTATTGATCCGTTCCACGAGGGTGAGACGCTTGGTCCGGCTATTTCTTACCAGCAAAAAGATCTTAAGCCATACCGTGATTTTGTTATTGTCCACGGTGTATTCCAAGATCCCCTACGAACTAACATCGCATTTAAGCTATTCGGCCAGAGCATTGGTGCTTCGCGTGCCTTTGCGGTCATGCTCGGTATCGCTGTTTTTATAGCCTATTACGGCTTACTGCTGGTGCTTTTTAGAGGCAACCTCTTTAAATCAGCCATGGGCTTAGGGGCACTTTCCATACTATTATTACCCGCTACTGCCCTCCCTTTTATAGGCAGCCACATTTATGGCGTACAGTTACCTTTTCGCGATATTGCTACCATTCTGTTTCTTATTAGCGCTATTATCGGTTTCCGGACATTGTCGGATATCCCTAAAAAAACAACCGAGGCTGTCAGTAGAAAGACACTTAGGACGCAAATTGGCATAAGCGCAGCCATTGGGTTTATTGCTATCGCTGGCTTCGCCAACTCTATTGACAGAGCTATCTATATTATCGCCCTTTCTGTCTTGTGGCTTGTCATGATGTACTTCATGCACAGCAGCTCTAAACTTTACCGCAAGCATGTCTTGCTGCCTTATGGCATTGGTGCAATAGTAGGAGTCCCCGTTTTGGGACTTGCCCTCAAATGGGACTTTGTAGACTTCTTCGATTACTTGATAACTATATCTAAATATAAAGAGTATTTAGATGGTATAGTCTTTAGCCAGCCAAACATGGCCGTTACTATTATTCTGTTGATAGCGACTACACTGGTTACGATCTTTGGCGCCCAACTGCTTACCATTGTCAGAAAATCTGGACCTAAAAATACAAGCGTTAGGGATCGGCTCCGTAAAATCCGTGCGGCACTACAGCCGTTCGTAACGGACCACGCTATCACAATCCTGCTCTTCTTTACTGCCCTCATGTTCTTACGGAGTGCTATTGGCCGAGCACTGCCAGACCACTTTATATATAGCATTCAGTGGCTGTACCTCCTGCTTATATTCAGCGGCATAAACTACATCTATCGAGCCAAAGATAAACGAGTGTTCTTAAACTTTTTTGCCATACTGTTCCTGGGAGCCTACCTGGCATTGTTCGCGTCACTCGTTAAACACATTAATATTTCTCAGGATACTTTCCCTATCCATGTTCAAGACAAAGATCTGGTACGAAAAGACTACCTGCAGACCGCAAACTACTTAAAGAAGAATCTGAAAGACAAAGAGAGCTTTGTTACCTTAACTTCCGAAGGCTCTTGGTACTACCTTGCCGACAAACCATCTCCAATAAAATATCCGATAATTTGGTACGCCTTTACGGCACCGGAGCGGCAAACTATAGCTAACTCGCTGACCAGTAATAAAAATATAAAATATGTTGTCACCAACAATAACTGGACCAGTAACTTCGACTACGTCCCTAACCCTACACGCTTCCCGGAAGTGTATAGCGTCCTAACCGACAAATACGTGCCATACGTCGGCTTTGGACAACAGACTATCTGGATCAGAAAATAGGTTTCAAGTGCGGAGTAAGCGTAGCCCGGAGGCTAGAGAAACGACCCCTATAGCTAGCCGCATTGCTACGCCGGCATGGCGCAGAGCCCGTAGCGCCGAAGTTGCTGCTTTGCGGCGTTCACGCGAGAATGACCCTAGCGCCACGACGACTTTATTGATAGTCGCGGCCCAGCACCCCCTTGTAAATGGGCGAACTCCCGGGCCCGAGTTCGAAAAGCGGCTCGAAGCCGCAGCTGCAGATTACCGACAAATTACAGAAGCCCATGGTAAGGCTGAGTTCTTTTTACCCGGTAACCGCCATGCCGATGACAAAGTTGGCCCACCGGACAGCGTAGCACTCTACGACGCAGCCGGACTTTGGCTAGTTGATCAGGGCATACCGACTGCGGTGTTGCATGGTAAAGATTGGATCGATGCATATCGACCACAAGGGATCTATAGCGGGGCTGAGGAAATTAGTACCAGCTCTGACGGCTTTAAAGCAAACCCTCGTTTTCGCAACGCCATCTATTATTGCTCTCCAGCCCAAGAGTCACGCGCAAGAATGTTCGCACTGGCTAACGGCCAGCCACTTACTACGCACGTGCCCGATAGTTTGATACAGGATGGCATAGAACAATTCCACGGCAATGTTGTAGAAAAAATTGTACTTAACGGGCTAGTCCAAACAATCGATCCCGATGGCCATGGGACACTGTCTCATTTAACAAGAAACCGTATTCCTACCGATGGTATGGGCACACGCCCAGACCTGCTACCCCAGTATCAAAACTTGCCTTGGTATGCAGAAGATACGAGCCAGTAACCACTTGCACTCCAACCACTAGTGTTATAAAGTTACAGTACAAATCCTGTAAAATAAAAACATGCCCAATAGTAAAGTCTACAATCGAAAACAAGTCGCACCCAAGCGACCAACGATGCTAAGTCGTCGCTGGCTTTTGATTATTGCTGCGCTTCTTATACTAGTAGCAGCTGGTCTGGCTTTTTTCTTCAACCGTAGCAGTGACAGTTCTTCCGATACATCCACTACTAGTACGCATACTAAACCACGCCCAACGTCAGACAAAACCAATGCCAACCCTGCGCCTACCACTCCAACCCCTCCGCCGTCCAAAGTACCCGGAGGTAGCCCAACACCAACAACACCACCCGCCAATAATATCCCGGCCGCCAAGCCCTATGGTTCGTTCGTCAGCAACCACAAGCCAGGACAGAATGGTTCACCGCTCGTCGAAACTTCGGTTTGCAACACCAGCCCTCAGGTTCCTTGCACCATCACCTTTACTAAAGATGGCGTCACGAAGTCACTGCCTGCCCAAACAACTGACAACTCTGGTGCAACTATCTGGGACAGCTGGACTTTGCAAAGTGTTGGGCTCACAGCTGGAAGCTGGACAATCAGTGCCGTTGCCGGCTCAGGCACACAGGCAACTACCACCCAAGATCCAATTGCATTAGAGATACAATAGATTACGCCATGAAGTACACAAGAATAACCCTCAAAAGAATCTCCGCTATACTGCCCATCTTGGTATTACTTTGTCAGGCGGTGTCATTTTACACCCCCACTAAGGCAGAGGCAGCCGGTGATCCAAGTGCTATTATTTCTGATTCGGTGTTCGAAAACGTCAACAGCATGAGCGCAGCTCAAATAGACAACTTCTTAAACAACCTTGGCGGCAGCTGCATACGTCAGCTAAGTGGCTTTCTAACGCCAGATCCGCTCGGTTATTCATCAGGGGCTTACCGTTTTGGCGGTAATGTTACAGCCGGCCAAGCAATCTACAATATAGCGCGCAACTATAATATTAGCCCCCAAGTTATCCTGACCACGCTCCAAAAAGAGCAAAGCCTGGTTACCGGCATTAAAGGCTGTCACTACGACAAGCCTAACCCAAATGACCCAGCCCAAGTATTCGCCTGTGACATGGGTGGTCGAACCTATCGTTGTACCGAAGCCTGCCCTTTCTCTTACGGCGGCGGGTGTATGAATATCGCCATGGGCAATGGCTGTCCTTATAACTGTAATGTTGATGTTGAGGGCTTTCACTTGCAAATTAGTGATGGCAGCTGGAAGCTAAGGTTTGCTGAAGTCCGCGCCTACGGCAAGCTCACCAACTATACCGGCTTTGATGCTGGTGACGACAGCTTTACCTATAGCGGTCCCATGACGCCTGGCTATCGACAACGAGTGGCGGGCGGCACAAATGCTTACTATGACGGCAGCTGGACCACTAACGATGGCGTCAGTGTAAACATTACCAACGGCGCAACCGCTAGTCTTTATTCTTACACCCCGTTTAACAGCGGCAACCAGAGCTTTAGGACTATCTTTGAAAATACCTTTGCATTCGGTAGCGCTATGAGCGGTAACTGCTTAGGCACGGAGTCGCAACTGCCTTATGTCCAGCGTTACTATAACCACCGAACGTTTATGCACTTCTACTCAGCGTATGCTTGTGATACGAACTTCTTGAAAAGTATTGGCTATACATTGGAAGGTCCCGTATTTAATACGACTCCGTGTACCGCATCCTATGCCACACCGGTTTATCGATTATACAGCCCGTCAACAGGACTGCATTACTGGACAACCACCAACGAAACACCGTCCCAGCTAGCTGCTGGCGGATCCGGTTACCAGCAGGAGGCGGGCACAGTATTCTGTGTAGCCACAGCCGGCATGCCGGGCGTCCATGGTATCCATAGATTGTATAATCCTAAGACGTATCTACATATCTGGGCTGTAGATCCAACAGTATCTGATCTTGGCATTATCAGTAAGGCCGGTTACTCACAGTCGGACGGTCCGGTCTTCTACACCCAGTAAGGCTACGCTTTGTGGTTAAGGGTCTGCTCAAGTCCGCTCTTCAAATCGGTCATGGGATGCCGGCCAAACTCTTGTTCGAACAGATCAATACTGATGCTCGTGTTCTTTAGAAAGGTCTTGGGAGCCTCCTGAAGCTCTACGGACACGTCTTCTTTCATGATTGTGCGTAAGTGACTAATGATGTCATTGAGGGTGGTCTGCTTGCCGCTACCGATATTGTAAACCGGCCGCTGGTTATCTTTAATAAATGACTTAACAATCATCTTTGTCGCATCGCGGATAAAAATGTAATCTCTTGAGGCGTTGCCATCACCGTAGACATTCAACGCTTTACCTTCTTTGATTTGTGAGATAAAAGCCGGAACTACACCCTGGTTGTTACGAAAAGCCTGCCGTGGACCATATGGGTTCGATAAGCGATAGGCGATATACGGCATATCAAACTTCCGTTTAAAGTACGCCAGGTAGCCTTCTATGCCCAGTTTGGTAATACCGTAAGGCGAAACCGGCGCCGGGACATCTTCTTCGGTGATAGCCCTGGATCCGCCTAAATCACCATAGACAGCCCCACCGGATGACATATACATAATTTTCTTAACCTTAGCCGCCACACATTCCTGAAAGATGGTTACACTTGGTTTTAAATTATTATCGATATCGGAAAAAGGGTCATTGTCAGAGCTATAAGGAGTTGTGGCCGAAAAACAGTGAAAGACATAGTCGACATTTTTAAGACTCTTTTGGAGAGTGGTGCGATGATGAATATCTCCGGCTACTATCTCTACCTGCTTACTAGCTTTAAATTTTGGCTCACTTTGGCTAAACCGGTCGAATGCCCGGACTTTATAGCCAGCCTCTACGAGCTCATCAACCAGATGACTGCCGATAAATCCATTGGCGCCAAGAACTAGGCAAATGATGTCTGCAGGCTTACTCATCGTCATCCACACATGATAGATAACTGTTGCTCTCCTGCTTCTTCGCTATGCTGTAAGATACTTCCGACATAGTAGCTAGTTCCTCGCTTGATGTCTTATCTTTATTGAGCACCTGCTCCAATGTCGCTACAACCTGTTGGTAATCATCAGTTTCTAGGTAGAAACCGTTCTTACCCGGCTTTAACTGCTCTTCCATGCCGGAGCTGTTATTGCGCAGGAGCGGGTGTCCGCTAATCATGCCCTCAAACACAAACAAGGGCAATGCTTCTCGTATAGAGTAGCAGATGGTCATATTGCACTTGGCTACAATCTCAAGGTCTTGTGTCCAGGTAACTATGCCATGGCTAGTAAAGTGGTTTTTTAGCGCCGAAGCATGAGCTTTGAGCTGACGGGACAGGAAGTCAGTAGAAACACCGACGAGTACAAGCTCAAAGTCCCGATACTGCTGAGGATTATCCTTGTAGAATCGCTCGTAGAACTGTACAAACGCGTAAAATATCGGTAGCTGTCCTTTGCGACCATCACCTACTGTGCCCGGTAATATAAATGACAGCTTCTTATCAAAAGCACTCGCCGGCAATGTACGATGGTATTTTTCTGGCACCACATGCCGATAAGGAAAGAGGACGATATTTTTCTCGGTTTCAAAAAAGGCAACATAATTCTTGTGGATTTTTTGAGCCGGTACGAGCATCTTAAGTTGGTTCGCCTTAAGCATTTTCTTGATGCGCTCTTGCTCATCGCGCCGGAACAACAACTCCGGATCATCCTCGTGGAGGTACCATATTAACTGTTTAATGCCGCCGTGCTCGGCAGACGCAAGCAGGACCTCCTTAACGGCCTCAGAATGAGCCACCGTGTTAAGAATAACGGTATCCCCCGGCATAAAGCTGGGCACCATGTCTTTGTTCATCAGCACCCTTGGCTTGATGCCGGCTCGATTTAACTTAGTCAGGTTATCGCTATGCGCGGGTAACCCGGTATAGAACTCCACGGGCTTACCGGCAGCCTGAAAGTCCAAAGCCATGTCGATAGCGATAAAAGGCGCGCCCGACATATCAAGCTGGTGTGAGATAAATACATATGCCGGGGTTCTGCGTGCAGGCAGCACGGTCATGGAAGTTAACTTGCGGCGGACCATCTCGGTGACTACTAAACCTGTAGCCTTTACACCGTATTTGTTAGCATACGCCGGAACTTTGCGAGCCTTAGCAATGACCCGGCCTAATGGCAGCCGAGAGCGTCGGGCTTGTGGGCTCTGGGCGGCAGAGAACATGCCCATTCTAGCTAAATCTTGAGCCCGGTTACCTTTGCTGATAGCTTGACTCAGCTCACTGGTTACCGTGTCCCAATAATAGTTAGCTTTGAGCTTATGCATGTTTTTGCTTAGCTCTGCTATTTTTGACCTGTCCTTGCCAAGAATATTTGTAATGGACGTTGCAATATCATGGGCTTCGAGCGATTGCATCTTTACGGCCGCATCATTACTGAGCATGATTTCGCCCAACGGGTCGCCACCGTTTGTCAGGATGGGCAGGTCAGCCCACATAAAGTCGACTACCCGGGTTCGCCAGGCCAGCTTATTCTCTTCGCCCTCTTTGTTAAAGACCACCACGATGTCGGCATCTAAGTACCAATCCGCCCTGTCGTTAAAGTTAATCCAATCTTTGACGACGACATATTCTTTCATTTCTTTGGTCGAAACGTAATCTATAAACTCATCATAACGGGCGATAAAATCAGGGTGTTTATTGAAGGGATTTTTAGCTCCGACTACTATCAGCTTTGCGGGTATGCTTTTGTTCACTTCTTTGACAGCGTCAGCCAAGTTACGGATATCGAACCATGGGTAGATACCGCCAAACCACATGATCTTCAAGAATTCTTGCTTGTCGCCTATGAGCTTACTAATTGGCCGCTCGTTAGCTTTTGGCTCATCACGGTAAACACCGTATGGCACTATCAAAATAAGGTTATCAGAGTAGGTTATCGGGTTAATCCGGCCTACGGCAGCCAGGACTCCACGATAGAAGTCTTTTTGAGGCTCATTAGCACACAAGAATAGGTCACCACGTCGCAGTACATGGTCCCAGTTTCGAACATCAGTCTCGAAGGCTCGATATTCTTCTTCTACCCGCGCACTATCACGAGCTGACACTTCAACATAAATTGGCACATAGCAGTCGAGGACAAGCTGTTGATCGGGACGGATAGAATCAACTATCTTGACCGGTAGCTGGCCCATGCAGTAACTGACAAGAACCGTATCGTACTGGCTAATAAGTTCGGCGATATTGTCAAAACTCCAAGTGGTGACCTGGACGCCTTCAAATTGATCGGTAAAGGTATCCTTTTTGTAGCTCTCATGGTAGGCCACGGTCACCTTGGTATCAGGGCTGTTGGCAACAATTCCCTTGGCTAGTCCCCAGCAACGCAGTCCACCACCTTCTACAGTGGTTTGCTCGGGTGTAGGGACAGGGCCTTGCGATAAGATAATACAGCTTTTGTTTGACGTATTCATAAACCCTCTAACCCCGATGTCTTTTGATTCGCTTTTTAACAGCTTCTCTCAATTTTACCAGTAATTTTGTTTTTAGTCGGCTATTTTCTGTTTCTAAGTGCTGTTTTTTGTGTTCTAACTGCTCATTTAGGTCTACGTAGTGTTTAATGATCTTCGCTTGTTCGTTGGCGTGATTATGCAGGCCGGCAACTTGCTGCCGGAGGTTATCGATATAAATATTTGCAGCTTCCGGCATTGCCGACACCGCACGATTAAACAAGTTGTCGTTATCGTGACTAGCCTCATCGACTTCTACGAACGTATTCAGAAGGTTAATAGTTGAGCCCTCTATAATGTGACGGTACTCCAATTTTGAGCCATACCTTGTTAGGAACTCCATGTACAGCCTTAACCAAGCTAAACCGTATTTCTTCCAGAACTCATCTTTGTCATTAGAAGAGCCCCACCACAGTCCACCGGGATGCTTACGATAGACAGACATAACCTCGTCTATGAAGCCAATCTTGCCTTCGTCGGCATGTAGTATATGCAAGAACCAGTCACCGGGTGCAACGCCTCTGGGGAATACCTCTTTTATGCTGTTCTTGGTAAAGCGCCAGCGGTACATAACCGAGTTGGTTTGGATAAAGTTATTGGTTAACAAATCCGCCATCCCGAGTACGTCTTTGTTAAAACGTTGGTCGGGCGTAGGGAATATCTCATCAGGCCTGGATCCGTCTTGGTACATGACGGTTACCGGGTGAAAACAAAGCGCATAATCGTTATGCGCATCGAGAAAGTCTACTTGTTTTTGAAGTTTGTGAGGATCAGTAAAATAATCGTCACCCTCGGCATAGAGCACATACTTCGACTTAGGGTACTCCATCAAATCGAGCCAGTTAGCTTCGGGCCCAACATTAGTCTTTTGCAGGATCAGACGTATACGCTCAGGGTACTGCTTTTCATATTCGAGCAGAATGTTCCTGGTTCCGTCCGTCGAATAATCATCGGCGATTACTAGTTCCCACTCAAAGTTAACCTCTTGCATGAGAATAGTGTCGATGGCCTGTTTTATGTATTGAGCCTGGTTGTACGCTATTACACAAACAGTTAACTTTGGTTTGCTCACCGAGCCATTACCCTTTTTCGCACACTAAGAGAATGCTGGAGCAAAGATCCGGATATTGCTGCCCCAGTTCATAGCAGCCTTCTAGATACTCATCGGAGATAATATCCGTCTGGAGCAACTTATCCCACTGGAAGTTAGCTAATGCCTTAAAGAAGATGCCCGAGCGGTAAGTAACCTTTAAACCGGCGGCTTTGGCGTCTCTTTCCAGGGTATCCAATGTATAGGTAATATTATGCCCATGCGCTTTCTCGGCGGGCGTCACGGCGGAGTTATGCGAAATTATTCCCATCTTAACGGCTATTTGCCGTGATGGAGCATTGGCATTAGGGCAGACCAAGAAGAACTTACCACCGTCAGCCAACCATTCGTCATTGACTCTCTTTAAGACCTTGACCGGGTCATCGATGTGCTCCAGTACATGCGTCATTACGATGTTGTTGTACTTCACCGGCAGCTTTACATCTTCAAATAGGGAAGTGACTATCTTTACTTTGTCACCTAGTTTTTCGGCAGCTTCTTTCGCAGCTACATCTGACGCTTCAACACAGGTAATATCGTCAAAGTGCGGAACAAGCCTTTCGGTGACTTGGCCCTTGTGGCTGCCCAACTCCAGTAGGTTCCCTTGCTGAAAAAAAGGCAGAAAGGACTTTATCATGTAGGGGTGCATGACATCGTAGTCAAAGTTATACCCATACTTGCGTCCTACATCGTCATTAAACTCTTCGTTATAATCCCGCTGTTTGTTCATGATACTCACTAACTGGTTAGTCTTGCTATTCCAAATCCGCTTCGTCCAAAATCATTTCCATTATACAACAGATACACGCTACTATTACACTCGAAAATGTTGGGATAACACATCATATCGGCATCCCAACCCTCATCAGAAAGCTCTATTCCAGCGCTCTTATCATCTCTTGTCCAGTTAATCAGATCATCGGAGTAAGCGTAGCCTAGCCGATAACCTTTACTCTTATCGGTCCGAAAGCCTGCCATATGACGATAACAAAAATACATATGATACCGCTCACCCAATTGAATAACCGTCGGCAGCGCTTGGCACTCATTCTCGTCTATCATATCTTCAATGATAGACCGGTTGTCCTTTTGCCAGTTTATGCCATCGTCCGAAACCGCATGACCGATCTTGTAGACCCGCTCTGAAACCTGCCCTTCGGTTGCCTGACTCCATTTCTTTCCGAATAGATAAAACATGTGGAACCTGCCGTCGAAGACCCTTACGAAAGCATCACCAACCAAGAACGGCTCATGAATCGAGGCGCTCATGATAGGCCCCTCTCCGTACTTCTGGAAGGTTTTTCCATTATCAGAACTGACTGCGTATCCAATGCCGGTCTCTACGGCTACCGAAACTCTTCGTGCAATACCGTTTGTGTAGCCATATACTTTGTCGCCTACAGCGACCGGGCTGAGCGGGAAGATGCCATGCTCGTCAAAGCAGCCCAAATTACCGAGAGCTATAACCTCGTGATCAGAATGGTCGATAATATTCTTAAATTCAAAGTCGTAGTCAACATATTGAACATGGCTGAGGAATTTCCCTGGTTGGTCAGCTTCCCTGGTCGAAAAGAAGACTCGTACCCGATCTTCGAGTACCAGCGCTTGGGGCGACTGGGCATGACTCACATATCGGTCTTTGAATGGTGATGTTTCAAACTCAAAAATCTGTCCTATTTTTTCCCACTTCATCATATAAGCTCCCCTTCAAGTTGCGCCAACCCGAAGCCATAACGACCAACCTCATTTCCCAGGTACAGCATGTAGACTTTACCGTCCAGTTCAAAGACATGCGGGTAGGCAACCATCTCGTTGTCAAAGCTGTCGTTATCGTCGGAAATATCAATACCCACCTTGGAGTCATCCCTTGTCCAATGGATTAAATCTTTTGAGCTGGCATAGCCAATCTTCCGGCTCTTGGTTTTTCTAAAGCTAGAGGGCACCCAACCGCAGAAAAACATGTGATATGTACCGTTTGCAAAGAACACATCAGGACTAGCTTGCGACTCATTCTCACCCCAGCTATCGGGCACTAGATCCTTATTGTGTTTTACCCAGCTGAGACCGTCATCCGAGGTAGCTAATCGGATCTTGTGCGATATTTCCGGCCTACCATTTACGACGACCCACTTATCGCCCGCTATGTAGAACAAGTAGAACTTACCGTTGAACTTCCTAACTTTTGGACCACTGAGCGTAAACGGTTCGTCAGGCGAGTATGTCAGCAGAGGCCCATCACCCAGTTTCTTGAATGTCTCGCCATTGTCAGTACTTTTCGCAAAGCCGATTGCCGTATTAAAGGGGACAGAGCTACAGCGTGTCCAGCCCGCATAGTAAGCCCATACTTCATTATTCTCGCGGATAATCGAGACCGGATAGGTGCCAAACTCATCGAAACAGCCCTTTTTGCCGAGCTCCATAATAGGCTGCTTTGCAATATCGATGATGTTAAACAGGTTATTCCTGTCCAGATCAACAAACGCCGAATAGCTAACAAACTGTCCGTTGCTGTCGCGCTCCGGGCGACATGAAAAGTAGACTCTTACAAAGTCATCAAACACAAGCGTAGCTGGGGCTTGAGCGTATTCATGCAGCCATTCCTTGCCGGTAATTGTCGTCGGGTCAAAGACCTTCCCCAGTTTATTCCATTTAAACATCTTTGTACCAACCGTTGTCTTTCGCGCCAATGGCCAGGCGTTCATAATAATAGCCGCTAAAGCCCGCCTCTTCCATGAGCTTACCAACCTTCTCAAAGTTATAGGCTACACGATGCAATTTGAACTCACCGTCATCCCAAGTTGCAAACGATGCTCTGTTGTCACCATCTCGAGGCTGCCCGACTGAACCGGGGTTGCAATATTGCTTATCTCCATAGTTTTCCAGCCTTGGAATATGTGTGTGCCCGGAGCAGAAATACTTGCCGCCAACTTTCTCAAAATACTCTTTTGACGGCTTTAGGTATTCATCAATCGGATCTGTCCAGCCTCCATGGACCATCGACAACTCGCCTGTCTGTCTATAAACAGGTAGCTTCTTAAGCCATGCCAGGTTTTCCGGGGTAATTATCTTTTTTTGATACTCCAGACAGTCGTTAACGGTTTGCGATCGATCGCAAAAGCTGTCGGCAGCCATATACCAATCATGGTTTCCCATTACACATTTAGCATCGCGCTTGCGCAACTCATCGCAAACTTCATTAACTTGAGAATAATAGCCCACCGTATCACCGAGGCAGTAAATATCGGTTACACCCATCGTATCAACGGCCTTTAAGACTTCTTTTAGGGCTTCGTAGTTGCCGTGTATATCAGACAGTATTGCTATCATAAAATATATGCTCCTCTATATATCTAACCGCATAGCCAGGTCTAATGTTTGGCTGTGTAGGTACGGTGCCATGTAAAAAATATTCGACGCTCATCATACTTTCGTTATAACCAAAAGCCGTTCGAATTGAGGTTGCAGATGATATCCTCGGATTGATTTCCAGCAGTTTTAGTTGCCCGTCATGAACGCGGAATTGGAAGTTTGTCGGACCTATCGGCTTCAGAAGACCAGCCAATTCCCGTATAGCTTTTTCCATGCCCGGCAAGCTAACGACTAAGGCTTTTTCGGTAAAGCCCTCTCGCGACAGTTTCCTTTTTAGCTCCATAAAACAATGTAGCGCACTGTCAGTATCAAAGAATGCCGATACCGTATATTCTTCTTCATTGTTGCCGACAATCGGCTGGGCCATTACTACCTCACCCAAATCTTGTTGATGCTTGGTGAAAACTTCTTCGGAATCAACTTTGACGATGCCTTTTGATGCGAAACCGCGCCGGGGTTTTAGCAAGAAGGGCAGACCAAGGTCCTCACAAAGCTCATCAAAAGTCCCGGACAACCTCGATTCAATGGCCAACGCATGAACACTGCTTTGCTTGAGCTTTTGATAGAAGATCCACTTATCGGAACACAGCTCTACCAAGTCGGGGTTGTTCAAGAGTATTTTAACTCCGGATTGTTGTATTGCTTCCCGCTCCTGGTTCCATTTCTGCATATCAGCTTCTATACCAGGAATGATCATGTCGACGTTATGCTTCTTAATTACTCCGCACAGCCAATCGATATAATGTTCATCGCTGGTTAATGGCGCCTGCTCAAAGATATCGCAAAATGCCGGTGCAACCGAATCATCATAAATAGTTGTCCCTACAAGCTTATAGCCGAGCTCGCTTTGGCGTAATGATTTTAGGGTTCCATAGCCTACAACGCCGGAAGCTCCCGAAACAAGAATAGTTGTCATGCTGCTGTCCTGTGATCTTTAATTCTCCGCATACCATCTTCTATGGAGATCGGTAGAGATTGTTTTGTGGCTTCGTAAATGGCTACGTCTTTGGCAAATATATTATCCGCTATGTCAGGCATATCCTTCTGGAAAATAACTTTGCCGCCTTTGTTGAATACGCTTTGGGCAGCCTGGGCAATCTGCGAATAGCTGACATCGGATGGATTCATACAAGCAAAGACTCCTTCTATACGCTTCTCGACCACCCGGCGAATTGTTTCTGCTAAATCGGCGCTGTGTATGAAGTTTCGGCGTGCATCGTTAGTGCCATAGATGGTAATATCTTCGCCCTTTTGAGCTTTGTCGATAATCGTATAGAAGAACGGCTGGTGCTTTGCGAAACTGTCGCTATCGCCATATATCTGCGAAGGCCTAAGCGTAGTCAGGGGAATGGTATTGATCCTGCAATAATACTGAGCCAGTTCGTCAGCCTGCTTCTTTGTAAGGGCGTAGGCCGAATAGTATGGGGAGTTTTCGTCAAGCAAAGCGAATATCGAAGAGATGTTGATAATATGTTTAACGTTGGCTGCTTTTGCAGCCATGCAGACATTGAGCGTACCCTGCACATTTGTTTTTTGGGTATCTACAAATGCTGCATCATCACCGCCGCCGAACGCAGCCGCAAAGTTTATAACGACATCGACGCCAGCAGGTATCGTAAACGGCTTGGCAATGTCGCAGTAAACGTCGCAGCCTTTCCTGCCAGCCGTAACTATGGTGTTATCTTGTGCCAGTGCCGGCATTACATCTTGAGCTAACGCCGATCCCGCTCCAATGATAAAGATTGTCTGTTTCATACCAGCGTATACTCTTCTAACATTTGCTTAATTGCCGGCTTATCATTAAACATCATGACATCAATGATCGACAACCAGGGGACGAATGCGTCATTAAATTGCTTATACTCAATGGGGTTAGATTTAATAAACTGTAATTCGATATCGTTGGATTTAAACTCTTCTTTATCATAAAGTTCCATGCCACCAATAGCGTTGATGTAGGTCTCGGTATTTTCTGCCTTACAGATAGCCAGAACTTTCTTTTCGGCCTTTAGTGAGTGGTCGATGTCTACTGTCGAAGACACGACTATATTGGTATCGATCCCCAAATACTCGCAGATCAGCTTGATAGAATGCAGGCTATACGCAAACAAGTTCTTTTCCGGGAATAGGAAGCACGTCTCAATAACCGGATAAGCCACTGTGTACTGCGGTGCTTTTTTATAGTTAGTCTGAATAACCCTCAATGTCCGGGCAATCTCATCACTGCTGTTATCGCCCAAGAAACGCTGGTTAACCGGCAGGTAGTCCGAGTCCTTTTTTATCGGTATGGTAAACAACTGGTCGTGACCATTTACCAGGATCCGGTTCCTGTTAAACCAGCCCTTCTTGGTATATTCAATATTGTCGTAAACCACAAATGTATCAACAGCATTAATCATCTGCCAGTAGCCAATGTACGGCAGAAAATAGGGCTGCATAATTGCAGTTTTCACTTTTTGGCTTCCATGACTAATGTGGACTCATCTCTGATTTCGAGCTTTCTTAATTCGGGATAGGTACTTTTACCAAGCTTGCACTGCTCTATATGCTTAAAGCCCACTTCCTTAAGCCGTCTTTGCAATTCTTCGGCATCATACAACCAAAGGTGGCCCCATGCCCTAAAGGCCATATTGATTCGTTCGGCCCGGGTCTTTATAAAGTCAAGTTTGAAGCGTTTTATAACAGGGTCTTTATCAATCGGAAGGTTAATATAATGGTCAACCGCTTCTTCCAGATTTGGCATAGCCACACGCATGACACCACCTGGCTTTAGAACTCTTTTAAAATCTGTCAGGCTGGTTCGGGCTTCTTCTACCGTCAAGTGTTCCACGAAGTGTTCGTTAAATATAAAATCAATACTGTTATCGGCAAACGGCAAAGGGTTCCTAAGATCCCAATTTAGATCGAGCTTATCATCTGCGATATTTTGATCCATATTATTGTCAATATTTATCCAGCCATCCTTGTAGTCTGTACCACAGCCTACATTAAGCATTTTTTTGCCGGGATATTTTTGCAGTAATTCGACTATAGGATCACTCGGTTTATTATTCTTAAAGTAATTTTTCATGTATTTAAGCTCCTACAGACTTTATTAATACTATCTTCATCCAGATCGGCATACAAAGGCAAGCAGACTATCCGCTTGGCGATGTCTTCTGATATAGGGCAGTCCTGGACGGATGTAAGATAGGGCAACGTATTAAGTGAAGGATAAAAGTATCTGCGAGGATGTATATCTTGCTGCTGTAATTGCTCCATCTTTTTTAGCAGTTGCGCTTCGTCTTTAAACAAAACTGGGTAGTAGGAGTAGTTATACTCGGCCTCCGGGTTTTTAACCGGCCTATGGTATTCAGGGCTCAGCAGTTCATCGTACAGGTCGGAAGCTGCTTTCCTTTTTTGAATTATTTCATCAATATACTTCATGTTACAAAGACCCATAGCCGCCTGAAACTCAGTCGCCTTGGCGTTGATGCCTAGCATGTAATGGTCGTCGCCGTGGTGGCCAAAATGCTTAATGAGCTCGACTTTATCACTTACGGCTTTGTCTTTAACGACAATACAGCCACCCTCAATAGTATGAAAGAGTTTTGTTGCATGAAAACTGCAGACCGATATATCACCGTAGCTAAGCAGCGGCTTCCCCTTGTATGTCACTCCGAAGGCATGAGCTGCGTCGTATATAACCTTTAGATTGTGCTTCTTGGCTATGGCGTCAATGGCCTCAACATCGCATGGATTGCCAAAGACATGCACTGGCATAATGGCTTTTGTTTTATCGGTTATTGCAGCTTCTATTTTGGTTATGTCTATACACAGCGTGTCGGGATCTATGTCGACAAAGACCGGATCACATCGCTCCCATAAGATTGATGAGGTGGTAGCCACATATGAGAAAGGAGTCGTAATGACCTCTCCCTCGGTTATACCAAGTGCCCGCAGCGCTACTTGCAGTGCCGATGTGCCGTTTGAAACAAAGTGAACGTTTGGGACAGAAAAATAGTCACGTAGCTCTGCTTCAAAATCATGGACGAGTGAGCCTTGGTTAGTAAGCTGGCCACTATCCCATATGCGCTGCAAATAGTGCTGATATTCTTCAATCGGCGGAAGGAAAGTCTTGGTAACATTAATCCTTGTCATAACTTCACCTCCAGAGACTCTATTTAGTACGTCCAATTATCAGCTAGCTTTATTGCCGAACCTTTCGTGGGGTCACTGCCTTTTATTGTAAAGTCGCTTTTCTTTTTCGTATAGGTCAGCAGGTTTTTATTTCTCATTCCAAATAGTGCAGCGGATAGCTGGTACAGACCTGCATTAAGGACATCCGTGTCCAAAGTGTAAGAAATTTTACCCTTACCTGTCAGCGGCTTTTCCAGTGAGGTTATTATTTCGGCAACTGATATTCCATCTTTTGATACGGCGATACCGATATACAGTTCCTCTGATTCTTTAGAGTCATAAGAAACCTCATATATGATTTTGCCTTCTGACTGCTCGGTAATTTTGCCAGTGATTCTGTGTCTGTCTGATAAGCCAGGCTCATCACTTTGCTTCTCTGATGCCTGACGGGCACTCTCCAGGTTCTCTTCCAAATACACGTCGGCTATTTCGGCCGGAGTGCCAATGTGTGTAAGATTGCCGTTATCGATGTATATGGCTTTGTTGCAGAACCTTCTAACGGCACCCATGTCATGAGTGACAAACACGACGGTTGTTTTCCGTCTTTTTAATTCTTCGAAGTAGTCAAAACATTTCTGCTGAAAGGCTGCATCACCGACAGCTAAGACCTCATCAAGTAACAATATATCGGTCCTGGCTCGAATAGCGATAGAAAAAGCCAATCGAACTTGCATACCAGAAGAGTAGTTTTTGAGTTTTTGGTCCATAAAGCGCTCTATCTCGGAGAACTCAACGATGTCATCATACATCTCACCCATTTCTTTACGACTAAAGCCTAGCAGGGCACCGTTAAGAAAGACATTTTCTCTGCCCGAAAGCTCTTGGTTAAAACCAACGCCTAACTCAATAAACGGCGTCAGCTTACCATGCACGGCAATATTGCCTTTGCTGGGGGTATAAATTCCTGCCAAAAGCTTTAGCAAGGTGCTCTTACCACTACCATTACGTCCGACGATGCCAAAAAAGTCGCCTTTTTTTACTTCGAACGAGATGTTTTTTAGCGCTTCTTGTGTTTCATAGGACTTATTACGCTTGTAAAAGTTAATGACCGCGCCCTTTATAGAAGAATTCTTTTCGTGAGGCAGTTTGAATGTTTTGCTGACATCACTGACTTTAATTGCAATTTCACTGGCCATTAGATGTTCTCCGCAAAGTATTTTGACTCTTTTCGGAAATACAATAAACCGCCAATCAGCACTATGCCAACAGCAATAATCGGTATCAAGCTGTACCACCCACCATCAAAGACCCGATAACTAGTAATAACCTTGGGGTCATGCGTAACTAGTACATAGCGTGCATCTTGTATGGCTTGGGCAACCGGGTTAAGAAGCTGTAACTTCTGGAACTTTTCGGGAATGATTGTCATGGCGTATAGGATCGGCGTTAAGTAAAAGCCTAGTTGTAATAGCACTTCCCAGATGTAGCCAATATCGCGAAACTTAACAAAAGCCGCCGACAGGAACAGCGACGCACCAAGCGCAAACAAGTAGATCTCTAGCAGAATAACCGGTAAGAGAACAATCGAGCTCATAAGGTCTACGTGGTTAATAATCATAGCCACGGCTACGACAATCATGTTCAGCCCTAAGTTGATAAGTGCAGAAATGCTGCTACTGAAGACGATTAGCCATCGGGGGATACGAATTTTGCGTATTAAGTCACCACGCCCAACAATTGAACCAAGACTTTGGGTCGTCATATCGGTAAAAAACGTCCAGAGAACAACGCCTAGCAAAAGATATACCGGGAAATGCGGTATGCCGTCGCCGGATTTAATTACCAAGGCAAATATTACGTACAAAATGCCAAACAGCATCAGGGGTCGTAGCAGCGACCAGGCATAACCCAGAACTGATCCCTGGTAACGTAATTTGAAATCCGTACGGACCAGCTCGGTGAGCAGGGCACGGTTTTGTTTTGTGAGAAACCTATGCATTGATTTACAATATTATAGATGAATAAAACGGTTTCGGCCACAACCAAAGTCAGACCGACTAAGAGGCCAACCAGCCAAACGGCAAACCGCCGGGCGGTAAGCGTGGTAATTCCCAACTGGAACGGCGCCGACGACATACGCCAATGCCTGGATTCCCTGCATGCTCAAAGCTTAAAGCCGCACATTATTATGGTCGACAACGGCTCGGTCGATGATTCCGTATCTCTAGTTGAAAAGCATTATCCCGAGGTTGAGATTATCCGCCACGACTACAACAAGGGCTACGCCGGCGGCGTTAATCCCGGATTGCAGTTAGCGCTGGATCGTAATCAGGACTATGTTGCCCCTTTTAACAATGATGCCGTTGCCGACAAACACTGGCTGCAAAAGCTCGTGGAATATCTGGACGAACACCCCAAATGCGCCGTAGCCGCCTGTAAACTGGTCAGCGCCGACGGCAGCCACATGGATAGTACCGGCGACTATTACACAACCTGGGGTCTGCCGTATCCGCGCGGCCGTGGCGAGGCTAACAGCACCATCTACGACAACCTTACCGATATCTTTGCAGCTAGTGGCGGCGCAAGTTTGTACCGCATAAGCGCCCTACGCGAAGTCGGCCTGCTGGACGAAGACTTTTTTGCCTACTACGAAGATGTCGACCTGAGTTTCCGTTTACAACTGGCCGATTGGAAAGTCGCCTATGTGCCGGCATCGATTGTCTATCATGCCACCAGCACCACTGGCAGCCGTGTCAAAGGCTTCTTCACCGAGCAAACCATGAAGAACCTACCCTGGTTACTTTGGAAAAACGTCCCAGCCGGATTACTACCCACCATTCTGCCGCGTTTTACTTTGGTCTACCTGTTCTTTTTTGGCAGTGCTATTCAACGCGGCCAGCTATGGTATGCGCTTAAAGGCTGCGGCCGGTCATTAGTATTATTGCCAAAAAAACTTGGCCAGCGACGACATATCCAAAAGAACGCTAAAGTTTCCACCCGCTATATTGCATCAATGTTGGAATGGGACTTGCCCCCCAATGCTGCCCGTTTGCGGGCCTTGCGGGCTCGCTGGCACGCCATAAGAGGGAAGCGCTAGGTATGCGCCACCTAGTTATTGACGCTAAAGAATCCGGTACCAGCACCGGTCGCTATATTGATAACCTCATAAAATATCTGCACCGGACTGGGCCGGATTTTCGTGTAACTTTGCTGGCCAAGGCTCACCGCGTTGAATATCTGCAAACCATTGCACCAAGTTTTACCGTTGTTGAGACACCATATAAAGAATTCACCCTCGGTGAGCAGATCGGTTTTAAGAAACAAATCGAAAGCCTGCAGCCCGATTTGGTATTCTTCCCGGCTGTCCAACAGCCAGTCTGGCTTAGCCGCCAGAACGGCCGAAAGGTAGTAACTACCATGCAAGATCTGACCACCTTGCGCTTCCGTAATCCGTCCAAGAATCCCCTGGTCTATACAGCCAAGCAAATCGTCTACCGCTGGGTCAATCACCGGGTTGCCCGCCGTTCCGATTGGATTATTACCCCTTCTGAATTTGTCCGCCAAGATGTGGCCCAGTTTAGCGGCATCAGCCTAGACCGCATTACAGTTACCCATGAAGCAGCCGATGAGCTGCCAACCCCCGGCCAAGCGGTCGAAGATTTGGCAGGCAAACAGTTTATTATGTACATTGGCCGGCCAACACCCCACAAAAACCTGGAACGGTTGGTTGAGGCCTTTGCCAAATTGCAGGCCAATAAACCCGAGCTTTATCTAGCCCTGGCTGGCAAGAAAGACGCTAACTACGAGCGCATCGGACGTCTGGCCGACAGCAAAGGTGTGAAACAAGTTGTTTTTACCGATTTTATTAGCGAGCAACAACTGCGTTGGATGTACGAGAACTGCCAAGCGTACGTCTTCCCCTCGCTCAGCGAAGGTTTTGGCTTGCCGGGCCTGGAAGCCATGCAGCATGGTGCACCGGTTGTCAGCAGCAATGCCACCTGCTTACCGGAAGTATACGGTGATGGCGCCCACTATTTTGATCCGCTATCGGTCGGTGACATGACCGCCAAAATTACCGAAGTACTTGATGATGCAAACTTGCGTGATCGTTTAATAAAAGCCGGCAAAGCTCAAGCTAGCCATTACTCGTGGCAGCGTATGGCCGAGCAAACGCTGGCCGTGTTTGAAAAAGTTACTCGCTCTCGGTAGGTTTGAGGACGATATGCCGGTCACGGCCTTCGCCTTCGGAATCGCTGAGCAGGGAATATTCAGCTGCTAATTTGTGGATTAAGCGGCGGTCGGCAGCGTTCATGGGCTTGAGGTCCATTGGTTCACCGCTGTCTTTCACCTGTTTCATCCAGCTTTCGGCCTTCTCGCTCAGACGGTCAGCCCGCTGTTTTTTATAATCGGCGACGTCGAGATTGACGCGGCTGATGGCGTAATCGTTATTTTTAAGTGCCGTACTAATTAGGAATTGCAGCGAACGCATATTCTCGCCGCGTTGGCCGATTAAAAACCCATTGAGACTACTGGAGGGGATCGCCAATTCGATAACTTCGTCTTCACTGGAACTGGCAGTCACTACAATGTTGAGGCCAAAAAATGACAGGATATCTTCGGTAAACTTTTTTGCAAATGCGATTGATGCGTCCATGTCAGTATTCATCGGAACCTACCTCCTCTTTTTCTTCTTCCGGGCCTTAGTCTTACTAGTAGTCTTGTTAACGCTCGACACAACTTCACCTTCAATTATAGACGGTTCCTTGTCTTTTGTTGAGCTAATTGTCACGCTGGTAACAGTTGAACCTTTGGTACTTGGTTTACGTTCCTTAACTGACTCCTTTGAAATCGTTGGATCAGCAACAATTTCAGCTGGTTTAGCATGCTTAACTTTATCCGATGCAGCCGATTTGCTTGGTCTGTCGGCAATAGCTTCCATTTCATCGACATCTTTACCAAGAATGATAGTTTGCTGAATAAAGGCCACCAAACCACTAACCAGCCAGTAAAGGCTGAGGGCGGAGGCAATATGAACCGTAAAGATAAACACCATGGCCGGTAGCAAGTAGAGAGTGCTACGACCAACAGCTGCGCTGACCTCTGATTGGTCGGCTTGTTTGCCATCACCGGCCGACTTTAGGATTTGCCGCAGGCTACGAGCGTCTTTGTCGGTGGGCATTAGTTGTTTGCTTTGGAAATATTGGATTACGGCACTACCGGTTACCAGCAGCATGGCTGGCCAGTAGATACCGCCATCGGTCAGAGCCGGGCGAGTTAGGTCGACTACGTGAAACAGGCTCGTATCGAGCAGTTTGATATTCTCGGCTAGCTGTTTCATCCAGCTAAAGTCCTGGAGCCATGGGTAGGCGAATTGTACAATCTGATTCTGGTCTTTTAACACCTTAGTAAGACCGAGGTACAGACCAAACAAGATCGGCAGCTGGATCAGCATGACTTTAATAGAGGCAAAAATACTGACGCCACGCTCTTTGTAGAGCTCCATCATCATAAGCGACTCTTTTTGACGGTCGCCCTTGGCTTCTTTTTTGATGCGCTTCATCTCTGGCTGCAGCGCGCGCATCAGTTTAGTCTGGTGTAACTGCCGCTTGACCAGCGGCCAGAGCGCTAAACGAATGACAATCGTAAACAGAATAACTGCCAGGCCAAAGTTGTGGCCGGGAATAATGTTGTATATAAGCACCAATAGGTTAAAAATTGGTTGAACAATCAGCGTGGTAAACACTAGGCAATATCTCTTACTTCATTAATTTGCTACGTCTACTATATCGTATAAACCCCTGGAACGCGAGCCCGCCCCCAGAGGTGACATAGTTGGAGGGAAGCGGGGGACTAGGCTCCCTTCCCTGCGGCCGTGATTTGCAAAATCTGTGAAAATATATTATTTATATCTTTTCTTGACATTTCCTGCATTTCATTACTAAAAACCGTAATGACCATGTCGACCGAGCGGTCTGCTGGCAATAGCTCCCTTCCCGCCTCGTACAAACGACGGCGAATCCGATTGCGGACCACTGCCGACTTGCTTTGTTTCTTGCTGACAACAATTGCCAGCCGGTAGTTATCACGCTTGGGATTTTCGATATAACGCAAAGAACACATCGGGAGCTTAACTGTCCTTCCCTGCTTATAGACAAAGCGGAGAGCGTTATAGCCATGAAACCGATGTGTTCGGGCGATCATATAATCAGACTAGATTGTTAGCGGCTGAGCAAAGTGCGGCCTTTGTTGCGGCGGCGCTTCAAAACCAGTTTACCGGCACGGTTGCTCATGCGAGCCATAAAACCGTGAACCCGTGAACGGTGACGCTTTTTGGGTTGAAAAGTTCGCTTGGGCATAATTGTCCTGTAGTTTTAACAATGTTTAACCCACTAATTCTAGCAACTTTTCCACTTTTATCCAAGTACTTTCCACAGATTTATCAGATGAGACGGCTGCATGTGCATAAATACTGACTATTTTCTACTCTTTAGACGATTTTTTATTCGCATGTGGAAAAGTTTTGGTCTTTCTCGTATAGTTACTTGTATCAACCGTTTGTGAGACGGGGGCAAGCGTTAAGTCAGAGGGTATTCATGCAGTCCGGGAGTTTGTGGCAAGCTGTTTTAGGGGAAATCGAATTGTCGCTATCGCGTGGCAACTTCGTAACTTGGTTTAAGAACACGCAATTACTGCATCACAACGAGGATACGGCCGTCATCGGTGTATCAAACATCTTCGTGAAGCAGCAACTGGAACGCAAGTACACCGCACTTATCCTTGAGACCTTGCAAAAGAACGGCGTCAATCCAACAAAGATTGAATATAAGATCTCTTCCCTACCGCGACCGACTGGCGGCGACTCCAATCAATCAAGCTTGATCAGACCGGCTAATGACCGTCAGGGGTCAAACGACAGAGGGACCACCTCGTCACCTGCGCCGGCTGTATCGGTATCGCGCCAGAACTCCAGCCTGACACCCGGCTTCGGCGGCTCAAATTCGCTGACTCACACTTACCGTCAGGGTCTTAATGAACGCTATACCTTTGAAACATTCATCGTTGGCGCTGGCAACGAGCTAGCCTACGCCGCCTGCCAGGCAATTGCTACCCAGCCAGGCACCAAATACAACCCGCTGTTTTTGTACGGCGGTGTCGGTATTGGCAAAACTCACTTAATCCAAGCCGTCGGTAACACGGTTTTGGCCAAAAACCCGCAGGCCCGCATCGTCTACGCCTCGACCGAGCAATTTGTCCAGGAATTCGTTGATGCCTTGCGTTTTAAAAAGACCACTGACTTCGCCAAACACTACCGCGGGGCCGATGTCTTAATTGTCGATGACATGCAGTTTATCGCCGGCAAAGAGAAAATACAGGAAGAATTCTTCCATACGTTTAATGCCCTGCACCAGGCCAACAAGCAAATTATCATCAGCTCCGACAAGCCACCACGCGATATTCCGACTTTGGAAGAACGTTTGCAAAGCCGTTTTGCCTGGGGCATGACCATCGATATGCAAATTCCCGATTTTGAAACTCGCTGCGCGATTATCCAAACCAAAGCCAGCACCCATGAAGTCGAACTTCCAAACGATGTAGTTGAGTTCCTAGCAAACTTAGTGCAAACCAACATTCGTGAGCTCGAAGGCGTACTCAATCAACTGCTGGCATTTTGTGAAATGCGCGAACTATCGCCGGATATAAGTATTGCTACCAGCTTGCTGGGCAGTGCTAAGTCTCGGCCTAAGCATTTGAACGCCCGCCAGATTATTGAGCGCACTGCCCGTCACTTCCAAATTTCGGTCGACGAAATCTTAGGGCCAAAGCGCGACAAGGATATCGTGGTGCCACGTCAGGTTGCCATGTACATGTTGCGTAGTGAATTGCATATGAGTTTTCCAAAGATTGCACACGAACTCGGACGCAAAGACCACACCACCGCTATGCACTCGGTTGAAAAAATTGTTAAAGAATCACAATTGGACGCTGAACTACGTGACACGATCCAAAATATCCGGGATCTCCTCTATGCGTAATAGCTATAAAAACTGTGTACAAAGCTGTGGGTACTCGGTGTATAGCTGGGGGCAAACTGTGGGCGCACTGTTCACATATTGTGTGCAGCGGCTGGCGGCCTGGATGGTTGCCCACACATCCCCAAAGTTATACGCAGTGTTATCCCTGACTTACGCGCCGCTTAATCCACTGTCCTTCGCCGGCACTAACAGAGGGGTTCATCCACTTATCCCCAATATCCACACCCCTAATAATAGTGGCTATGTGGGATATTTGGATATAAATATAAGGAAAACTGTGGAAGGTGGGAAAAGGAGGTCAGGTAATGAATGACATGCAACTTCAAGTAACTCAAGAGAACCTTAATCGCGCACTTGGCACCGTAGCCCGGGTAGCTAATACGCGCAATGCCCTGCCTATCTTGGCGAACATCTTAGTAAAGACAGTCAATAATCGTTTAAGTGTTGCGGCTACCAACTTGGATATTGCTATCACCCAGTACATTGGCGCCAAGGTCATCAAGGAAGGCTCAGTTACCGTCCCTGCCCGGCTGATGCAAGACTTCGTTAGTAGCTTGCCGGCCGGCGTTATTGACCTTGAACTGGAGGATAGCAAGCTGCACATCCGGACCGAACAGTATAAATCAGTGGTCAACGGTATTGCTGCCGATGACTTCCCGGTTATGCCGACCATCGAAAACGGTACCAGCTGGAAAATTGCCGGCGCACTCTTAAAGAAAGCTCTTCAGCAGGTTGCCTTTGCGGCTTCGAGTGACGAATCGCGGCCGGTGCTAACCGGTGTTTATATGCACACTATCGAAGGCCGGTTGTATATGGCGGCTACCGATAGCTACCGCTTGGCCGAAAAAGATCTGGGCCCGATAACTGTTAGCGAAGGCGATCCAAACTTCCAATTGCTAATTCCGGTCAGTGCCATGCATGACTTGCAGCGTATTGTCTCTGACTTTAGCGAAGATGTCGAAGTGACACACGACGACCAGCAAGTATTGTTCCGGGTTGGCGATGTTGACCTGGTCGCCCGCTTGATTGAGGGTAAATACCCTGACTATCGCAAGTTAATCCCCGTTGCTTTTAGTACCAAGGCGCAACTAAAGCGCTCGGATTTTATCAATGTAACTAAAGTCTCTAGCTTGTTTGCCCGCGAAAGCGCCGGCAGCGTGACGGTTGAAGTCGACAGCGACAGTAAGCAGCTAAGTATTCACGCTGTAGCCTCACAGCTCGGTGAGAACGATGCCAGTGCTAAAGGTGATATCACCGGTTCCGGTAGCATTACACTCAACTCACGCTACCTGCTCGACGGTCTGCAGGCCTTTGGCGGTGAGACGGTCAACTTCTGTTTTAACGGCAAGCTCGAAGCTACGCTACTCCAGGATTTGACGGCCGATGATTATACGCACATCATCATGCCGCTTAAGTCATAATAGTCACAATGGCCATTAGTAATTTGCGGTTGCAGCATTTTCGTTCGTACGACGATGACTCGTTTGAGTTGTCGCCGGGTGTTAATATCATTGTCGGCCCCAATGCTAGCGGCAAGACTAACCTGCTCGAATCACTGTTGCTGGTGGCCCGCGGGGTTTCATACCGGGCAAAAGATGCCGAACTGGTGCAACATGGCCAGCCTTGGGCACGGATTGACGCCCATGACGACCAGGATAACCTGAGAACTGTTAAGCTCGAATGTCCCGTACCGGATTCCGGAACCTGTAAAAAGTCTTTCGAGCTCGAGGGCAAAAAGTTTTTGCGCATGAGCCAGCAAAAAAGCTTGCCAGTTGTGCTGTTTGAGCCAAACCATCTGTTGCTACTGTCGGGCTCACCTTCGCTGCGCCGCGAATATCTCGATGACCTGCTCGAACAAACATTGCCCGGTTTTGGCACTGACTTGCGCCAGTATCGCAAAACTTTAGCACAGCGCAATGCCCTGCTCAAACTTGGATCTGACCAGGCGCAAAACCAAATGTTTGTTTGGAATGTCCGGTTGAGTGAACTAGCCGGTAAGATCGTCCGTGAGCGCTTAAAATTACTCGAAGAAATAAATTTGCTGGCCAGCGATATTTATAGTCAGATTTCCGGCTCCAAAGCCAAGGTCCAGCTTGAGTATTTGTCATCGCTTAAGGCGCATATGACACCCCAGGCCGACATTGCTCAACACTATGAATCAACCCTAATGCGTCGCTTGGAGCATACCTTTGAACGCGACTGCCTGCTGGGCTTTACGACGGCTGGGCCGCACCGTGATGACTTGCAGGTGTCGCTCAATGGTCACATCTCCCAAGACACTGCTTCGCGCGGTGAGGTCCGGACCATAATCCTAACACTCAAGATTGTCGAATTGCAATTACTTGAAGCAGCCCGCGGCCAATCGCCGTTATTATTGCTCGATGATGTCTTTAGCGAGCTCGACGGCGCCCGGCGTCACGCCCTAACGAGTTTTCTGCAAAAATACCAGACATTTATCACTACCACCGATGCCGATGTCGTGGTCCAGCACTTTATGGGCAGCTGTACGATTATTCCAACCGCCAACGAAGCTAGTCAGTAGTGATACGGCCGTTGATCGGGTCTTGGCCGGCAAACTGATAGTTATAGCCAATCAGCGTCTTGGCGCCGGAGTTGGTGATGCATTTGCTAAAGGTGCCGATGTTTTTGTAAAAGTTTGCGTCGTCACTGATCATGATGCGAAAGGTCTTGGTTGACTCAAAGTAAACTTCAGTAATGGCACCCGATGATAGACAGCTTTTAACGGCGTTTTCAACTTCATCTTGCTTTTGGGCGGTCGGCAGCTGCAGGTTTGACTGGTCGGTAAACAGATATTGCCGGTCATCAAGTGTGCCTACTAAGGCGACTGACTCATTAGCGCCCCTAAGTTGGCTGATATTGCCGGTAAAGTTTTTGCCGTCTTTGTAAATCAGCTTTTTCTGAGTGGAATTAGCGCTATTGTCACCGTAATTGCCGGCAACATAATTGCGAGCCTCTTTACTGTCAAAGGTGGCGTCGAGTGAGCTGTCAAACAAGAAGTAGGTATTGTTATGTAGGAGGGCAGCGTTAATTTCCGGTCCGGTAAGTTTTACGCCCAGCTTCTCGGATTTTTTAGTTTGGCTGTTGTACATAAAAGCGTCCAGCGGGCTGTAATCAGTATCAACATCTTCATTCGGGTCACTGTTCACGGCTTGTTTATCACGCGGAATTGTAATGTACAGGTGGTCGTTGTTAGTCGGGTAAAGTGCGCCCTTTGCATCAAAGACGGTGGTTATTTTGCCATCTTGGCCAATACTGTATAGCTTTTTGGATTCAGGATTGTTAGTATCGGCACCAACAACACAGACAGTTTCGGACTCACCGCAAAGCACGACATTAGTAACAATCGCTAAGTCTAATTCCCCGCCGATAACTTTGCTGGTGTCTTTACCAACATCGTAGAAAAAGATCGAATAGTCGGTTGAGCGTAAGTGGCTGGCATAGTAAAAGCCGTTGTCTTTTTCGGACCAAACCGCAGTGCCCGGAATCAGACCGTGCGAGTTAACCACTTTTACTTTGCCTGAGGTGAAGTCGACATACCACAGATACTGCTGGGTATCGTCGTTAACCGCCTGACTCAAGCTGTTAAGCTTCTGTTCGACTACCGTTTGCGAGAATGATTCACTAAAGGTCATTAGTGCGCCTTTTGAGTTGGCCCAATCGATGGATGCGGCTTTTGGTAAACGTAAACCAGCGGTCAATGTGGTGGTGCTGCCGTCGTTAAGGCTGGTTTTGTAGAATGCTAAGCCATTGTAGGCGTACAGATCGTTGCCGTTCAGATGTCCAAAGTTTTGGCTGGTGTGAAGGCTGGTGTCCTGAATTTTATATTCAGCTAAGCCACGAGGACGGTCAAAGAATGACATGATGAATATGACAATCAGGAATAGTATGACTATGCCAACGCCGAGCATTAGTAAAAGTTGTTGGCGGCTAAAGCGCTGTGTCAGTGGCAAACGCGTGCCGTCGGTGTTATATGGATCCATCGTAAACCCCTTCCTTGGCTATCATTTTGCTGTTGCTCCAACATCAACATGGAAGTGATGGTTTGAATCTTCGAAGTAGCGTCTTCCTCCTGTCACACCGTCTAGTGGACCGATATACTGTTTCTGACCAAGGCCGCCGCCTGGAGGTGTTGAACTCATAACGTCTTGAGCAAAGTCATGGTTCAGCGGCTTGTGATAGTCGGCGGCAGTATTCAAACAGGTACCACCGGTGCCGTTACAGCCACCCATATCATCAATATGGACATCAGCCGCCCTGCCCTTCGTATGGAAGGCGCCATCACAGGAGTGCCATGGTGGTGACACGAAGTTGTGAATGTTAAGCTTATAGTTTGGCGACTTGGCCTGCAAATCGTTGGCCAACTTAATTAGAAGCTGTAACAGCGAGGTGTTAAGTTCGACCGGACCCTGCGGACAAGAAGTAATCTTCTGGCCGGCTGCGGCGGGTGTCAGGTCATGTATGCCGCCGGCTTGGGCGTTCATCTTACCATCTTTTATCATCTGGAGAATTAAGGTTGCACAGTCTTTCGATGTATTACAATTGGCGCCGACTGTGGCACCACAACCGCCGGCGGAACCACCGGTAGTCGCGCCGCCGCCAGCAGTCGCGCCGCCGCCGTTATATTCGGAAAGCGCTTGGCGGGCAAAGCCTTGACGCTTGGCAATCGCCGGCACGCCGGCAGCCTCGAAGGTTCGTTCAAAGTTAGCGGTTGCTTCATCGGTAGTGTTAGCCCGCAGTAACTCAGTAATAGTTGTCTTGTAGTTGGTGCTTAGCTCTTGTTTGAGCCAAGCGTAGTCGGCGTCGTCTTTGGCCGGTACGGCAGCACTAGCCATATAGCCCTGCTTGACGGCAAAATCAATAAATGACCGCTGACGTGGGCCGGTCCACTGAGCCCAGCCGTAACCACCGGAAAATCGTGGCGGGCCTTTGATGCCACCTTCGTTAACATCGGGCGGCAAATCAATACCGCCGGACTCGTGCATAAAGTTACCGACAATACCGGCTGCCTGCTCAGGTTTTGGCAGGTTAAAGTCTTTCATCAGGGCTTTCATGAGATTAACACGCCGATCGACACCGTTGGTGCCTAGGTCAAAGCCTTTGGCAACACCAATATTGCCAGTACCACCCCCACCACAGCTGGCGGCTACATGCCGGTCAAAGTTAAACCACTGTAAGTCATTATTAAAGATCCGGTACTGATCGTTGCTGATTCCAGTTGGGTCTGTGGTTGCTGTCGGAGCCGGCGGCATGGTCTGGGCATAAACAGTCGGGCCGAATTCTACACCGACATAGGCCACGAGCATCAGGATTATCAGACAGCGCTTTATCATGGAGTACCCTGCCAGTTTTTAAGCAGTTTCATTTTGTTCATCGGAATACCGGACAAATTCTGATAGTCGCTGGTTAAGCCGGCAGCGTTGTAAATGGCCGGGTCGCCATTATGCTGGAAGAAGAAACCGGGTCCGCCGCCGTTATCAACGTCGTAAGCGCCGTAGGTTTGCAGCGCAACACAGACAACCTTTTCAACCTGGGTTGGCATAGTGGCACAGTCGACCGACGGGTCGAGCTGGAAGCGCATACCCTCCTGGAACGGCCCACCACCGGCACCGTTGTCATCAGATTTGTCTGCCGGTGGACGGAAGCCAGGCCCGTTATTAGGCAGCGCAAAGCCGATTGCGTGTTTGATTGTGCCGGCAGCAATCTCACTGGCTAAGATTGGTGATTGTGGAATATTCGAGCCCGAACCGCTACCGGCTAAGACCGGATTTCCACCACCGTTTAAGTTGTACACTCCTCCGTAAGCCATTGACCATTTACTGCCGTTGAACTCGGCCATCCACATGGCGCAATATAGCCCCTTCTTGCTTGAGTCGATAACAATCACCCAACCGTCGGTCGTACCACCCTCACCGGGTGGGATTGGTGTGTTGGCCGGAATGTGTAGCGGGTTACAAGCGTCGGTGCCGGTTGCGCCCTGCCGCTGTTCGTTAAATGGATTTGGTCCCCAGCTAGGATTACCCGACTCAACCGTGTAAACCGGGTCGGTTGAACTTGAACAGACTACGGTCACGCCAAAGGCATGGACATTGGCGTATGGTGAAGCTTTTGCCCAAGCGCCGGCGTCATAGGGCTCGTAGGTCGACCCGTCCGGGATTGGATTGTTCAATGGGCCGCCGCCAGTAATCGAGCCGCCGTTAGCACTGGCAGTATTACAGGTGTCGGCGGCAACACCAGTGGCGCCCTCTGGTGGGAACATGCCGGTATCGATACAAGCCTGCTTTTCACCCTCTACGCAGCCGGCGCCATTGGTAATTTGTGAGTCAAAAATGTAGAAGCGAACACTAGTCCAGTTAGGATCGGTGGCTGCCAATTTGATTTTCTTGTCACCGCTTGGCGTGTGAATGGTTGCGTATTGGGCACCGCCACAGTTGTTAGCCGGGTCCAAGATATCTTTATAGGTAGGAATTTGACCATTAACCGGTGGCAGTATGGTGTATAACGATGCATTATTGGCGTCAGGGTCGGCTTTGAGGGCGATATCAACACCGAAACACTTCTTTGCCCGTTGGATATACTCCGGGTTGGCATCGAGCAATGTGGCGGCTTTGTCGGCGTTTTGGAATGGGTTCTCGTAGGCTGCGTCATTCATCTCAGCTTCAGTAAACCCAATAGTTGGAAAGCCGTAATCGTATGGTTTAAGCGGCGCGGCGCTAATCGATTTACTAAAGATGCCAGTTAAGAGTGAGCCAAAGGTCCGGCCGCTGTTAAGTAAGCCATTGGAAAGTTTGGCCATGTTGGTCATGGGGTCGGGCGTCTGTTTATCAATGACCTTGGCGATGAATGAATTGCTGTCTTTAGTGTCAAACAAGCGGCTGGCTAGTGGTTTTTGTTGGAATTCCCAGCGGTTGGTTTCGTTTGAGACATCGGCAACTACTTTTGCCTCGGCAGTGGTCATCGGTAAACCACCGCGAGTGGTGCCAATATCGTTGCCAGCTAGGGCTACGCCGTAGTTGGCGTGGTTACCAAAATCGGCACCTTGAGGGAAACCGGGCACTGAGTTGTTGGCAAGCATATCAACAATCCAGCTAATAACGACCGGCAGGGCAACGGCCAGGAAAACAGTTTGCAGTAATTGCTTAAAGATTGGCCCACCCAGAACCAGGCCTACGCCGCCAATAACGACCATACCAAGTACCGTCTCTGAAGCCTGGCAAACAGCATCTAGCCCCGGGAATAGCTCTAGGAATCGGGTAACAACATTGCCCTTGGCGTCAATTCTACCGGTAGGCGGCATGTCCGGCCCTGACAGCGGTTGACCAAGTTCAGCCTGGATACTGCGGGCGTCACTCCAACTGGTGTGATAGGTCGGAGAGTTTGGCTCGGTCCGCTTATATAACTGATTTTGCGAGGCATAACTCAGCTGTGTTTCATCGACATCTTTACCGCCATCAGCAACTTGGTCGCCTTTAGCCACGGCTTGCGTCATACCAATACGCATTTGCGGTTCCTGGACGTTTTGCAGGTTGGTCTGGTCAATATTCTTAGATATGCCAAGCACGATACAAACCAATCCAACGGCGCCCGCACCCAAGAAACCGTATTTAGTAAGCATGCTGCTTCTAAACTTTTCGAGTGCGGTCGGATCATTGCCGACGGCGCCAGCCTCTTGGAGGATTCTATTGGCTTCATCGGTGTTCTTTTCTGAACCAGGCTCGTTTTTACCATCTTGGGTTTTACGCTCTTCAGGGGTAGCGCTTGGAGCCTTACTGCCCTCTTTGACCTCTTTCTTCTGCTCCTCTTCCCACGCGGTTAAGCGCTCGTCATAGGTCTTTAACTTATCGTTAATTTTCTTCTCTATCGGGTGCCAGTTAATTGCACCACGGATACCCATGATCCGGGCACCGATTGCCGGCGAAATAAATCGATAGCCTGCCGATCTCATAAGGTCGGCTGTCAGACGGTTAAACTGGCTATAGCCCAGGTTCTGGGTATTTAGGAAGAATTTCGGGTTGTCCGGCGTACCTCCGCCAACCGCTTCAATAGTTACTTTGTAATTATCCTGATAGTACTTAACAATTTCAGGGGTGGTCATGCCCCGGGTTTTTACGTTGTCACCACCGGTAAGCTTTTTGGGTTCAATGACATAACCGGTCTTAAAACCAAGCTGTTTGGTGTATTGGCTGGTAATGCCGGCTTTGTTAAATTTGGATTCAATACGGTCGGCCATCTTGTTGCCAACCACACCCATGCGTGTCCGGTACGTCTGGCCATTGGAGTAATGCCGGATAAACATGGCGATTTTAATCATACGGGCATCACCCTCATTTGATTGAGGGTCGAGGTGGAATTGTGAAAGTAGTTGGCTGATGTGAATAAATTGCAACGGGCCGGAAGTAAAGGCCACGAAAGATGCTCCGCCAGCACCCAGAGCGCTAATCAAGGCTAATGTACCACCAACTTTTTGCTTGGTGGTCAGTCGGCCCTTGCGTTTAGGCTTGTCTTTTTCAGGCTCGGGTCTAAAGAAGCCGCCCTTTTCTTCTTCCTCTTTGAGCTTGGCTTTGTCGGCGGCTGCTTTTGCGCCGCTGCCGCCAAAACCGCCACGTTCTACTTTGGGCTTGGTGGCTTCCATGTCGCGGACGCCAAGTCCGCCACGTTGGATATTGGGGTTGTCGCTACCGCCACCGCTTTGGGCGCGTGAGCTACCAAAGCCTTTGGCAGCATCACGCTCCTGCTGAAGGACGCTACTTGGTGAACCGGCATAGTCGGGCTTGTCGCGCATCCGCCCACTGTTGAGATCACCGGGCGTGCGGTTGCGTAATGTCTCAAATTGATTTGGCTGCATTCGACCGGGTGTCGAAGGTGCGGTCGATGGAATCTCGGCATTTTTGACGGCTTCGCTGGCTGGCTTACCACTCAGGCTGGAGTTGGCGATCGGTGTACCGGCCCCGCTGCCTTTAACTAACTGACGTTTGCTGCCAGGGCTGGCTCCGCCACCTTGAATAGGGCTTGCACCACTAGTGTTGTTGGCTGGGCGACCAGCACCCGGACCGGCGGCTGGTCGGCTGCTGGCGCCACGACGGGCACTAGAATTGCTACCGCCCATACGGCGACGTGGATCATTACGCGATTGTGGCATTTATACCCTTACCTTCAAAACACTGACTCACGAGTCTCTACCCATTTACCCTAATGCTTATACCTTGCTGGTATTATAACCCAGGTGATAGCTGATTGTTAAGATCAATTGTACCTTGGGTCTGCGCAAAATCGCCACTCTGTTCCGCAAGCTGCTGCTGGGCAATCTGCTCGGGGTTAGTCGTAATTAGCCCGGTCTCTGTCGGGCTGGCGATTACCTGAATATGTACGTGGTTCTGTCCGGCAAAGAATAGACCTTGCCCTACCGGGAACTGGCTCAGACGTTTTTTCTCTTCCTGGGTTAGCTTAAAGACATCGGCCAGAACATCAACCGCCGATGGTGATTGTTTAAGCAAGAACTGCATTGAAGCGTTAGCCACGATGGCTCGCCCCAGCCGTGAACCCATAAAGTCCTCAACATCCTGGGTGATCGTAGTAATACCCAAGTTGTACTTACGGGCACGTTTAGCTAGGCTAAACAGGAAGTTGGCCGAATCTTCATATTTCATGAGCTGCCAGGCCTCATCGACAATCAGCATACGGCGTTTTTGGTCGGATTTGGTCTTGTTCCAGATGTAGTTCAAAACGATATACATTGCAACTGGGCGCAATTCGTCTTCCAGGTCGCGGACGTTAAAGACGACCATTGGGTTGTTGATGTTGATATTCGACTGCTGGCTAAAGATACCGGCAAAGGTACCGCTAGTGTATTTACGCAGGCGCTGTGACAGCTGCGGGCCGGTGCCGCCCATGTGCAGCAGCGTATCGTACAAGTCGGAAATAGTTGGCGGCTGAGCGGTGTGGGTTAACGGGTCGTTGGTGATACCGGCTTTGGCGTACGTTTCAATAAGTGCGGCATCAAGGTCGGCCTCTTCAACCGGGTTTAGGGCTGGCACCATGGCGCTGTTGCCACCGATCATTTGAGACTGGGCACCACCCATCATCAAACGTAGCAAACCGTGCAAGGTGATCAAGTTAGAGCGCAAGGCGTTATCAGCCTCGTCGGTATCGACGACGGCCGGCAAATCAAACGGGTTGATACGGGTTGGCGAGTTCAAACTCAAGCGGACGTAGGCACCGGCAACGGCATCACACATGCGCTGATATTCGTTTTCGGGGTCGATAATAAAGACCTCGGTACCAAACATTAGTGATCGCAAAGCTTCCAGCTTGACGGTAAACGACTTACCGGCACCGGACTTAGCGAAGACTACCGAGTTGCTGTTCTCGAGGGTGAACCGGTCAAAGATGACTAAGCCGTTGTTGTGCATGTTCAAGCCGTATAGAATGCCGCTATCCTGGGATAGGTCGGCTGAAGTAAACGGGAAACTGGTACTTAAGGCAGCGGTGCTCATGTTGCGGCGGATCTGTAACTGGTCGCTAAACTGCGGTACTACGCTGTTAAGCCCCTGCTCTTGCTGGGCAGTTGCCGGCTTACTGAATACCAACTGCTGTCCAAGCAATGACTCGACTTTGTGGGTTACAAATTCCATTTCTTCCTGGCTGCCGGCGTAGATGGTGAAGTACAGGCCAAAACGGAAGAAGCGCTCTTCACCGACCTGCAGTTTGTCACGCATTTCTTCGGCGTCGAGGATGGCCGCTTGCTTACCCGGGTCACGGACACGGCCTTTTTCGGCATCAATTTGCAAACCGGCTTCCAGCTGGGTCACTTTCTTGCGCAGGTTCTCCAGGACTACCTGGCTTTCCACCGGGTAGACATAAATTGAAGTATCAATCACTTCATCGAGGTTAATAATTGGGCTCAGCCAACCGGTGTAAACCTGGCGTGGGTAGCCATAGACGTAGTAGGTCCGGGCCATGCGGGTACCGAGGTTAAAGTGGTCACTAAACAGCTCAATAGAGCTTGGAGCGATAAAGTCGCGTAAGGCCGTAACACCCTTCTGAAAGGCGACGCGGACTTCACGTTCCTCGCGCAAGCGTTGGTTCTGAGCGATTGTTACCGGGTCAAGTTGTTGTTTGCCGCCCTGATTGTTGCCAAATGCCATTAGTTAAGCTCCCCTTGCAGGTGTGGTCGTGGCGCCTGGCCTTCACCCTTAGTAACAACATCAACTGTCAAGTCTTGGAAGTTCTTGATGTGTTGACGGGTAGCGGTGTCGGGGTTGTAGGTGTCGTAATACAACTCAATCAGCTCTTCGGTGTCGAGCGGTGCGCTTTTAACGCCGCACTGGATCAAACCGCCGGTCACTGCTTGGACGCGGTTTTTGAGCTCGGTCTTGGCTTTGTCGAGGTCGCGTTCGTTGATAACTACACGAGTTTCCTTCTTGCTCAACAAGTCCGAAAAGCCTGCCAAAAAGCCCCTGCTGGTGGCTAGTGCAGCTTCGGCGGCCGGTGACGAGGCAAACGGCACAACAATATAGAACTTCTTGTCCATGATGTTGGTTGACTGCGCCAAAATGTCGATGTAGTTAATGTAATCTTCCATCAACAGTGCCAGCAACATGTTGTCGTGTTCAGTACGGATTTTGTCGAGCCGGTCAATGTAGGGGCCAATATCGACCTTTTGTGAACGGATAAAAATCTGGATTGGGAAATATAATGAGTTAAGAAAACCCTGGTAAGCGTACTCGACTGACTCTTGCTCACTTTGGCTCATTAGGTCAAAGTTGATGCTTTTAGCCATAATGACCGCCCGATAGCTGCCGTCATTCATAATAACGATGCCATCGCGGATCTCGGCGATCTGTAGCGTGTTTTGAGTACTGTTAGGGTTGCCGGCGGTAGCTGGCGGCGGCACGGCTTGTTGGCCGTTTGGTCCATGTTGCGGCGCGGTGACGGGTTGTGTGGCCGGACCACCGCCATAAACTTGGCCGGGTGGTGCCGCTTGCTGCTGATATGGTTGGCCTTGTGGGTTCATTGCCTTGCTTCCTGGACCGGTCCGAAGGCGGCTTTTATAAGCGCCCCTGTCGTTAGTCCTGTGTTCCTAAGTTGCATGCTCGAGTTGCCCACCATAAGTTACGTAACGACTGTTAGTGAAGTCGGATCTCAACCTCATGTGCCGGTTTGCTCATTTCTTTGCTGGCTTGGCGGGCGATGGTTGCGACGTCTAAGTCATCGTTTTTTGCAAGTTTAAGTATAGCAGGCTGAGGTTTAGCTGTCACTGGCTGAGCCGGCTTCGGTTGGTCAATTGACGGCTTGGCTACGGGTTGCGATTGCGGCAGTGCGGTATCGTACTGCATTTGGTCGTCAATCGGCTGTGGACGGCCGTAGTCGATCATGCCCGGGATCGAAGGTTTAACTGCCGGGATTGCTGTTCCGTCGGTCTGTATGACCTTCATATGATTGGCCTGTTGTTGCGCCTCGTGCTGGGCGCGAGCAGCAATCGCAAAGGCTTTTTCATCCTCGGTTGGTTCGACAGCCGTCGCGACTGGTACATCGGCCATGACCTTGCCTGCCGAGATAGCTGAGGCATAGGCTGGCGGTACGGCTGTCTGCTGGCCACCAGGGTTGGTTGGATTGCCGGTAAACCAGTAATCATTAGTTGCCGGCGCTGGCGTGCTAGGTACGCTATCAAGCGGCTGGACGGCTGGCATGCTTGGATTAGGCATGACAGGGCTTGCCGGAGCGATCGGAGGCGCTTGATAGGTCGGCTGGAGCTGCGGTGCCGGAGGACTGAACTGAGGCGGCTGTTGTATAGGCATGACCGGTGCCGGCAGTTGCGGTCCATAGGCAATTGGCGCTGGCTGATTCATGACTGGCTGCGGTGCAGCCATAGGCTGCTGGAGCTGCGGACGAAAAACAGTTTGAGCTGGTGGTGTTGGCGCGACCGGTGCTTGGGCCTGAGCCATTTGCAATATGACGCGTTGTCGTTGGTCCTGCGATGATTTGTTGAGCATGGCGTCAAAGTTCTGTGACACACTGCCCCGCTCATCAAACATGTCGTTGGCGGATGGAATGCCGGCTAACGGTGTCATACCAGGTGCAATAACTCCAACCTGCATAGCGTAGCTGGCATTCCGGGTGGCCCAACCGCGGCTGTCGATAGTATCGGCCAATGCTTTAAGCCGTGAGCGGACTTCATGCTCGCTCAGGTTGTTGGTTAACTGCCGTTTGGCCTCGATTTTCTTAGGAGCGGTTACGGTTACTACATCTTTGACACCGCTCTGGTTCCAAACACGAACCCGTGGCTTAATCATAAAGCGCAAACGGGCTAAGGCCCAGATTTCGGTCGGCTGCTCACCTTTCCAAGGAAAAGCGAAGAAACCGGTGACCACGGCCGGTGGTAAAAAGATCGCTAACAGAACCGGAGTGTAGTGCTTGGCAACGGTAATGAAACAGATGTACAGACAAACCAAAGATATGCCGGCATAAATTGACTGCCGGAGGGTAAGCGGACCAATTAATTTGTCTTCCGCCTCAATGTCTTGAATGACCTTATATGTTGCCATAAGCCTTACCTATTAGTATACCCGAATGTCACAAGTCGTGATACGGCTAACAGGCTATTTTTGTTGCTGGTTGTTGACACGACCGCCAACACTAGGACCGGCTGGGGCGTGAGCATCACCACTAGCTTGGTGTACGTATTCGTCTGTGGAGGGAGCGGTGTAGGCCCCGGTCATGCGGGCGAGCTCAACAACGCGTTCAGCGACATGGGCTGCACCAGGAGTGTTTGCAGTACGCATGCCTTCAGGTGTAGATGTACCAGGAGTGCCGGTTGCACCGGGTGAGCGGCTGACTACGCCACCTGGCGACACGGCAGTTGCACCAGTTGCAGGTCCGCCTGATGCGGCAGACAGTGCTGCCATTTCAGCTTCGGGTGCGCCACCGCCCAAACCGCCACCGCCACGACCGACATCATGCATGAAGGTTTCGGAGATAGCCCGGATACGTTGGATCTGGTTGACATCACCCTTAGCCACGGCATCTTGGTGGGCGACCTTCAATTGCTGAATAGTGTTAGATCCCATTTGACCCAGGTTGTATGAACCACGGTTTTCGTAGATTTCATCAACAAATTGTTTACGGCCGCTGTCGGACATTTGACCGCTCTTCCAGTCAGTACGTTTGAACTCGAGGTGCTTGTTCTGGTTTTGGAAGGCTGCACCCATCCAGTTGCCGCCAGCTTGGTTCTCGGAAAGTCCCCAACCGCCACCGGCGCCGGCAATTTTATTGCCACTGGCATCACGGCCCTGGGCAACGGCACGGTAGTTTTGAGCCAAACCTTGTAGCTCGTCTTCGCTGCTGGCTTTGCGCATTTCATAGGCCAACGAGGCTTGTTTGGCGAAGCTGTTGTTGCCCCAGCGCTTCTGGGCGTTTATGACGTTCTGTTCGCTGGCCCAGGCACCACCAAGGGTCTTGTATTCCATGGAACCATTAGAATTCCGACGACGCATGCCGCCGACACTATAGGTATGGCCATCGGCACTGGCAACGCTGTTCATAGCCTGGTTATCTGCCCACTGCTTGTTGACTGATAATGCTCGGACTTCAGCATCGTCACCGCTCTCAATTTGGTCGTTAATGATCTTGCCTTCTTGGGCACGGCGGGCTGAGGCTCGGGCTTCGATGTTGCCGTACTTACCACCGCCGAGGGTGCGGGCCATGCCTCCATAAGCGAACTTACGGAGACGGCTATCAGGGCTGTTATTGGCTAAGTTCTTTAATGCGGCTACCTTGTCGGCGCGCCAAGCGGTGCTCCGTTGCGACATACGATCTTTGGTAGCGTCGGTAGCTGCCTTGCGGCGGTTTTTGAGGCCATCGAAGGCGCCGCGGGTCCGGTCGTTGGCGATACCGCCAAGCGTGGCTACTAAACCACCAGTTAATCGGAAGGCTATCGGCAATAATGCGTAACCGGCAAAGTAGAATAACAAACCGGCAGCCGATGAGAACAGCAGTTTGCTATCGCCGGCGTACTTACCAAGAACTTTACATAGCGCAATCAAACCGGTGGCAATCGGATACAGCATGAGCATGCGGATAAACGTATCCCACCAGAACTTGGCCAACTTACTGGTGTTTGGCAGAATGTATGCCGCAATCGCCAGTGGAGCCAAGATAACACAGGCGACGATAATTGCCTGCCGGGCAATCAAGACAACAAAGCCGATCAACATACCGAGCACTAAGGTACCGACTAAGCTCAACAAACCGGCTGGTCCCAAAAGATAGGCGTAGCCAGCGGCTCCGGCTACCGCTCCAAGCTGGGTAACGGCCGCCGAGATGGCGGTGCCCACTCCAGTCTGTTGCGCCGAGGTGTTAAAGGCCTGATATATAACCGTTCCGGCAGAATGCCCTAAGCCATCAAACAAGAAACACAGGAACTGCGCCAAATCCCATGAAAATGCAATACCAATGACACCGACGAACAACCGCGGTGCTACTTTACGGGCGGTGTAAGCGTCGAGCAGTTGGATACCAAGCGCTTCACTAATAACCATTACTAAACCGGCAATAACGACTAAGGAGATGCCAAAAGTGCGGAAAGTTCCCCAGGCGTTCTTATAGTTGCTCTGTTTTTGCTCGAACAGATCGTTGCCGGTGGACATATATTCATCAATAACTTTATCTAAGCCGGTGGCAAGTGCATCCATGCCGGCGTAAATTGGACACATTGCCCAGCGCATAGGAGTGTCGGTACCGATTGGACATGAGTCAGGCTCGGCGCCGGTACCACCGGCCGGGGTGGTTGGATCACCAAGACAGGCCGGTTGCGGGTTGTTAGGGTTGCTGCCGTAGTAGTCGCCTTCAGTTGTACCGGCAGGACAGGTGCCACCCGGGAACTGACTCTTCAGGTAAGCACATTTCTTAGTCGAGGTTACATAGGTACCACCAACGCCACTAATTGGTGGACATGATGGTGGAGGGGTTGTGCCACCGCCGCCAGGTCCAGGGTTAACAAAAACACCGCCAGGTCCAGGAACTAGCGGCACACCACCGTGAGAGGAGCAATAGCCAGCATCTTTTGGAAGCAGGTCAGCTCCCTTTGGTACACAAGCACCGTCTGGTCCGTACAGGTCTGCATTAGTAACGGTGACCGGGTTGACGGCAACATCCGGCGGATCGGGGCAAATATCCTGGGCGCTTATTAACCCGGCATCGTGGGCATTTTTAAGTGCCGTGTTTGCCGGGTCGTTAAAAGTTGCATCAGCGTCGAGCTCACCCTGAGTATAGGGAAAATTACCGGTGAATAAGTACAGGGTGCCATGACAAACTGCTTGTGGCCGGCCGGCGGTAGGCGGGAAACCAAGATAGGTAAAGCCACCGGCACAGGTTCCGCCACCATAAAGTCCGCCGGCACAAGTAAGCTTGACGGCTTCACGTAAGATTCCACCCTCGGCACGGATATCGGTTGGCGTAATTTGGTAGTACTTTTCACCTTGTGCAGCAGCCGTGCCTTGTGTCAAAGGTACTAAGACACTCAACCCGATACCTAAGGCGAACAAACCGGTTATTACGGCGCTTTTAAATCGGCCCAGACCCAGATGCATAGTTCTCTTTTTCATTATGCTCACTAACTTAGCTATAACTATAACAGACGGCTTAAGAAAAAGGCTAGCATTTTTCTTAATGCTCTAAACGTAGTATAGTTATAGCTAAGTTATTAAAAAATTCGCGTATGTTTAGTCGAAAAAACAAGTCAAATCTTTTACGTCGCGTGTCCGCCGGACTCGCCGTTGCCGTATCGCTGCTGGCTGTGCCGGTGGCCGTTGCTATGACCACCAGCCAGGTCGCCGCCGCCCCTGCCTTGCCTGCGGCCCAAATGCAGAATTTCGCCGATGTAACCGACCCAAAGTGTAAGGATAAAGACTGTCTCATTGATAAATACGTCAACCCGGCTATTAAGATTCTGTCAGCTATGGTCGGCATTGCAGTCGTTATTGCGATTATTGTCGGCGGTATTCAGTACAGCTCAGCCGGTGGTGACCCGGGTAAAGTGGCAGCTGCCAAATCCCAGATTGCTAAAGCTATCGGCGCCCTTGTTATGTACATCTTCCTTTACGCGTTCTTAAACTTCATAATTCCTGGCGGAGTTAATTAATATGTGGCCTTTACTTCAACACTTCTTGACTAATGTTGGTGCTGTCTGTGGTCAGGCAGATCCAGGCTTCTTCGACTTCCCTACCTGGTACAAGTACCTTAACCCGCACATGGTCGGCAATGTCTGTGAGATCGATTTCGTTTTTCCTGACAAACTACCCTTGGTGGCGCTGGCAGTTGTAGACATTCTGCTGCGTATTGCCGCCCTGGTGGCCATTGCCTTTGTAGTTATCGGCGGTATCAAATATGTCACCAGCCAAGGTGACCCTCAGGCGCTGGGCAATGCCCGCGAAACAATCATCGGCGCTTTAGCTGGTGTTGCTATTGCTACCGTTGCCGCCACTGTCGTGTCGTTTATTGGGAATAAGCTGAGCTGATATGTTAGAAACACTTCGAACCTTGGCGGCTACCGCTATCGACGTCAACACATTGCCGCAACCAGCCGCAACCAGTACGACTATTACCACGGTGTTAACGATTACTTTTGGTATCGTTGGTGCAATCTCAGTCATTATGGTGATAATTGGCGGTATCAAGTATGCCGGTTCACAGGGTGACCCAGCCGGCACTGCCAAAGCCAAGGACACTATTATGTATGCCGCAATCGGTGTGGTGATCTGTATTTTTGCAGTTACCATTGTCCAATTTGCCATCGGAAGGGTTTTTAAATAACCATGCGCCGATTACTCGCCTCGGTTTTTGCCCTGCTAGCCTTCTCTGGTTTAGCATTGGCTTTTGCACCGGCAGCAGTTTTGGCTGCTCCGAAAGATCCTTTTGAGCAAGCTTGCAGTACCGGTGGCAGCGACTCATCAGTCTGTAAAGCCAAAGGTACCAACACTAACCCGCTCATCGGTTCGGGTGGTATCTTGAACAATGTAATTGATATCTTGTCGATTGTCGGCGGTATCGTGGTGGTAATTATGATCATTGTCGGCGGTATCAAATACATTACCTCTGCCGGTGATGCCTCTGCTACGGCTAGTGCCAAGAATACGATTATCTATGGTTTGATCGGCCTAGTGGTTATCGCTATGGCCCGGGCAATCATCAGTTTTGTTGTTGGAAGAATTAATTAAGAGAGAATCCTAGGAGTTCAAAATATGATGCAAAATATTACTCAGCGGCTTAAGGCAACGGTTGCCGCTTTGGTTGTCGGTCTTGGCTTGGCTGGCGTAAGTCTTGCCCTGCCGGTAGTTGCTTTGGCAGCGCCTGACACGACTTCGGTTTGTCAGGGTGTTTCACTGACCGGTGGTACTTGTGACCCCGACCAGAACCAGTTTCAAAAAGTGCTTAAATTGGTTATTAACATCATCAGCTTTATTGCCGGTTTTGCAGCTGTGATTATGATCATTGTCGGTGGCATCAAGTATGTTACATCGGGTGGTGATTCTTCAGCAACAGCCAGCGCCAAAAATACCATCATCTACGCAATTGTCGGTTTAGTCGTCGTAGCCATGGCTCAGATTATTGTCCGCTTTGTCCTCGACAAAGCTTTGAAATAAAAGCATTACCTATGGTATATATAGAGTTAAGGAATAACAGAAAGGTCTACTCAGCATGATTAATGCGATCAAAAAAATTAAGGGCTTCTTGGCAATCGCCATCGTAGCCGGGGTATCAATTGTGCCCGTAATGGCGCCGGTTGCGGTTCACGCCCAGGGTGCTTCCGACTCACCAGACATTCAGGGTCCGCTTTGTAACGGTACTGAGTTCAACTTCAACACGACCTCAGGTACTTGTACTACGGTTAACAACTCCGGTGACAAAGTTACGGCTATCATCAAAACCGTTATTAACATTATCTCGGTTGTTGTTGGTGTCGTCGCTGTTATCATGATCGTCTTCGGTGGTCTTAAGTACATCACCTCCGGTGGCGAATCAAGCAACGTATCATCTGCTAAGAACACCATTCTGTACGCAATCATTGGTTTGGTCATTGTGGCTATGGCTCAGTTCATCGTCCGCTTTGTCCTCGACAAATCAATCAACGCCGCTAACACTACCCCGTAGTTTAAAAGTTTGCAAAGCTAAAACCGCCCTACCCCTGGGCGGTTTTTTTATTGCCTTCGCCCAAAGAAAGTTCAAATAAACAGTCTGCTAAAATATAGTAATGATGCAGAAAACGATAGGTACGAAAAAGACTCCTTTATTCATACTGCTTATAGCCTCCTTTATTATTTCAAGATCGGCGTTCTTTCTTATTGATGACCCCGAAGGACCAAACTTACTCATTGTCACCGTATTAGCAGTCCTTATATTTGCGCCTATGGCATTGATTTATCTAAAAACCACGAAGAACTAAGTACTAAAAAAGCCCACACCGGAGTGTGGGCTTACTGTATACTCTTACGAGCTCTACAGGATTTGGATCTTCTTGACTGTGTCTTGCTTGACCTTGCCAAAGCTAATGGTCAAAACGCCGTCCTTCAACATTGCTTCGATTTCCTCTTCTTTAACCGGTACCGGTAAAGCGATGCTGCGGGAGAATTCACCCCAGTAACATTCTTGTAAGAAGTAGTTCTCGACATTGTCTTCGGTGCCAGCAGACAATGTGCCACGAATGGTCAGTGTATTGTCTGAAATGCTGACATCTAAGTCGTTTTTGTTGACGCCGGCTGTGCGGGCCTTTACGACTAAGCGTTCTTTTGTCTCGTATACATCAACCGCCAGTTGACCTGGAAGCTGTGCTTCTTCTTCGTCCCACTCGTCACCGGCCTGTCCTGCTTGTTGCATGCCAGGAGCATCAGTTGGCCCGTTGACGGGAGTGAGATCTTCTTCGCCCAAAAAGGCTGCGGTCAATTCGTCCTCTTCCATCAAGAGATCGTCGTCGCGATTCCGTCGCGCCATCATAGTGTTACCCTCCACTAATAATAAAAATGCTGGTTTCGATTTTTTGCAATAAACTTTATGGGCTGGTTACGGTTTTAGGCTGGTTTTGCGATAGAATCATGTTTGTCTCGATTCAGTGCGGTAAACGTGCTAAATTCGTAAACGTCATTTGGAGTTTATGAATGTATAAAATCTACTGTTGTTTCCCTGCGGTCAATCAAAAAGCTGACTTTTTGAGTGGACTTGCGTTTTTGTCTTAACAGCAGTATAGCTTAGTTCGTAATCTGATTGCAATTGACGTTACACTTATTTACAACACAAGAAATACAACATGAACTTAATTGAACGAATTGTCAGTCTCTATGCACCACTACAATGTGTGGCCTGCGGCCTCGAAGGCGCAGCCCTGTGCTCAATCTGTACCAATAATCTGGTTCGCAGCGCCGAATGTTGTTATCGATGTCAACAACCGAGTCGGCTCGGACGGACCTGCCCTGCCTGCCGCCAAGCGGGCAGCCAGTTAATCAGCGCCAACGCCGTCACCGACTACCGGGCGACTGCTAAAGACTTGATCTGGCAGCTCAAGTTTAACCGCGTGCAGGCCGCAGCCACACCGATGGCTAAGGTGATGGCACAGCACTACGGACGATACATAAGTGATGACACGCTGATTGTACCACTGCCAACCGCCGCCAAACGTGTTCGTTCACGCGGATACGATCAGGCGGTGCTGCTGGCCCGAGCATTAGCTCGTCAGAATGGTCGGCGCATACACCCACTGCTCAGGCGGCTTGGAGCTGGTGAACAGATCGGCGCGTCCCGCCTTCAGCGCCAACAGCAGTTAGCTGGCGTATTCCGAGTTCGGCACCTCGAACGTATTCAAGGCGCCCGTATATTATTGGTCGACGATGTTCTAACGACCGGTGCCACAATCGAATCGGCTGCCGCCTGTCTGCGCCAAGCCGGTGCCAAAACGGTTGGTGCCCTGGTCTTCGCTCGTGCCTAGTGTAGTAGAGGTAAATAAAAACCCGCCTATATAAGACGGGTATATATACGGATCCTGGCGGAGAGAGAGGGATTCGAACCCTCGCAGGAGCTCTCGCCCCTCTAACGATTTAGCAAACCGTCCCCTTCAGCCACTTGGGTACCTCTCCGTATAGCGGATAACGAAACTAATTCTAACAGATTAGGAGTAGTAACGGAAGCCCCCAATAGTTTCTGTATAATAAAACGCAAGAACCATGGTAACAACTCAATTAGCAAAGCGCTGGCTCATCGTAGCCCTGCTCTACATTATCTTTTGGTATTTCTGCTGGAACATCTTGGAGCCAGATTTTGGTTGGCATTTGGTGTCCGGTGACTACTTCCGCCAACATTGGGTGCCGCTGCATGATATATTCACCTATACTGCCCCGGGTTTTGCCTGGATTGACCACGAATGGGGCAGTGATGTCCTGACCTCGGTTTTGTACCAACTTGGTGGCTACGCGCTGCTGACAACCGTCTTCGCCGGTATCTGGACGGCAGCCATTTGCCTGTTCCGCCGTCGAATGAGCCTGGGCGTCCTACTGGCCGCTCAGCTGGCGATGTTACCATATATGGCCGTGAGACCGGTTGCTTGGACGGTACTGCTCATGGCACTGCTGCTAGAGCTTGTGCAGCGTACGTACAAGTCGAACTGGCAACCATTGGTGATTTTTCCGCTCATATTTCTGTTGTGGGCAAACCTGCACGCCGGTTTTATTAGCGGCTTGGCAGTCCTGGGGTACTTCTGTCTTATTTATCGGCAAAAACTCTGGTGGTCGGTGCTGTTGCTGAGTGCGGCCGTAACACTCATAAACCCTTACGGATTGCGTTTATATATTGAAATCGGCCGTACGATGTTCGACCCGGCGCTCCACGCCAAAGTCACCGAGTGGAGCTCTTTCCACTTAACACCCAAAACCTGGCCGATTATTGTCATTTGGGCAGTAGCTTTTGGCTGGTTTATCCGGCGCCGCCTATCACCACAGATGGGCGTTGCGGTGATCATGCTGCTAGCTAGTATTTCGGCAACCCGTAATGTGCCACTGTTTGTGGTGGCTGCCCTGCGCGACCTGGACATCTTTCATCAGGATTTTATAAAATTACCGTCACGTATCCAAAAATTTGGCCGGGCTGCAGTAATTGGTTTTGCGGCGATTGCTCTCACGAGTGTCTTTATTGTTTTTGCCGTCAACCACTTCCGCCTCACTTCAGCCCGCGAAGCCCGTTACCCGCACCAGTCGGTGGCCTATCTCCAACAGCACCCCTGTACCGGCAATGTTTTTAACCACTACGACTTCGGTGGTTATCTTATCTGGAAGCTTCCCGGCACAAAGGTTTATATTGATGGCCGCATGCCCAGCTGGCGAAATGCCAACGGCCGGGCTTACATGGAGCATATGTCGGACATCATGTCCAAACCGGCAGCCATCAGACAGGAATTTGCCCAGTACGACATTCGGTGTGCTGTTTTAACCCCTGGAGATGAAATAGCGGTCGACACACTTAAGGCTGACCATTGGCAACAAAAAACGCAGTCAACGCAGGAAATACTATTAGTAAAGCCTGCATCGCTGCGTTAAGATTATTCAATCTGGCGGAAGGGGTGGGATTCGAACCCACGGTACCGTTGCCGGCACGACGGTTTTCAAGACCGTTTCCATCGACCACTCGGACACCCTTCCTAGGTGCGTCGAACAGAGGTGATTATAACAGGGTCCTGCGTAATTTGCCAGCCAACTATTTTTTGTAAAAAAGCTGCCCAAGCTGTACAATAACGCTTATGAACGGCGATCAAAATCCGCAGACGCCTTTGGCCGGTTTGCCAACCCACCCCAAACACGATCCTAACCATGACCCGGAAGATTCAAAGTCGGCTGCAGCTGATGCCGAACCGGTAGTTGATGATAAACCTGAAGAAGAAGGCTTTTTTCACTCCGAAAACCCCGAGGAGCAATCCCCTTCCGAGCCTGAAGTGTCTGAGGAGCCCGAAATAACCGAAGAAACTCCGCATCGTATCAAAGTTGGCTCGGTCAACCCAATAGAATGGACATCCGAAGGCTTGCAGCATAGCGCCAAGTCAAATGGCCAGCGGGCGCTGATTATTCTGATCCTGGCGGTTCTTTGTGCCGGCATTTGGTATGTCACCGGCAGTGTCTTTACCGGCATGGCCATCTTCGTAGCCGGTGCATTATTTATTTACCACAGCAGCCGCCAGCCACATGCCGTTACCTATAAAATTGATTCCAGCGGTATCACTATTGGCCAAAAACACTTTACCTTTGCGCAGTTCCGATCATTTGCGGTCATCGACGAGGGCAGTTTTACCTCTGTCGGCCTTATGCCGCTCAAACGCTTTGCACCAATGACTTCTTTAACCTATGACCCCAAAATGGAAGAGACCGTCGTCGGGACCCTTTCCAATTATTTGCCCGTCGAAGAACATAAGCGTGACCTGATCGACGAGATCACCGCGCTGATGCGCTTCTAGCTTCTAACAAATCTTCGAATTCTCTAGCGATAGATAAACGGCGAGGCATGAATATAGCCGGGCCCTTCAAGTTGGTCAACCATAGCTTTAGCGACCGCTTTGCGTGGAATAGTCTGCCAGTGTGCCTTTGGCTTGAGTGTTAGCCGGTAAGACAGTGCCGGGCCGCCGGTCATAATCGGTGACCGCAGAACCGTCCAATCAAGCTGGCTCGCCTTTAATAAACGGATATGTTCTTCACCATCATGCAAAATCTTGCCAATGATCAACCGGGCAAAAAAGCGTGTCACTGTGCGCAAGATGCTGACCGAATCACTGGAATCCCGTGCTTCGCTGCCGGTAAGCGACACGATTCGCGTTATCTGCAGCGCCTCCATGCCGGGAATAATATGCCTCATACCGCTCGAAACGATGTCTTTATTGCGTGTGCCCCAGCTACCCAGAGCGCAAATAACCGCTTCACTTCCCTCTAAGCTGGCAGCAACTGCCTTGCCGGAGTGAATATCACCTTTTATAATTCGCAGCTTCTCGTGATGCTCAAAATTACTATGACGATGTACAAAGCCGGTCACCTGGTGCCCGCGAGCCAGAGCTTCGGCAACAACCAGTCGGCCGACTTTGCCGGATGCACCAAACACCGTAATGTGCATTATTTTGTGGCGTCTGTTACGTGAGCAATCAGCTCTTGGGGTGATGTGCTGGCTTTTAAGATGTATTTTTTAGCGCCAAGCTTGAGAGCATGTTGGACTTCGGCGTCTTCGTTGAGGTTGCTGAGGATAATAACCGTCGTTTCAGGGTGATCGTGCGGCTTAAACTCTTCAAGAAAAGCCACACCGTTCATAACCGGCATGAGCATGTCGAGCAAAATGAGCGAAGGAGTTTCAAGCTTAACCAGCTCCAAGCCCTCTTGACCGTTAAAGGCGACGCGGACGTCATGCCCCTCACGCTGCAAGATAAGCTTATAAGCCTGGTTCAGTGTTTTGTTGTCTTCGATTACGAGCACTTTAGCCATATTGACGTACCTCTATACGAAACATTGTAGAAGCTATCAACCGATAAGTCGAGACTTTAGGGCACTAGCGATGTTTTTTGCCGGCGACCGGCTGTTCGCTGTCGTCTTCTTCGGGTTGTAGCATGTTACTGATGAGCTTAACCAGGCCTTGTGGCGAAGTCCAGGCTTTGATGATGCACTTATCGGCACCAAGCCGCAAAGCCTCATTAATTTCGGGTGCGTTATCGATATTGGTGAAAACTAAAATCTTCACGTTTGGGTGTTCATTAATGATGTCGTAACTCTCTAAGAACTCGACACCTGATTTGATAGGCATGAGCAGGTCAAGCAGAATGATGTCAGCATCAAAGTCTTTGAGCTTCTGGAGAGCTTCTTCGCCGTTAAAAGCCGATTCGACTTTATGCTTCTCTTTTTCTAGGATCAGCCGGTACGCAAAGTTTAAGTCTTTGTCGTCTTCTACAATTAAAATATTTGCCATATGTATATACACCCTTATATATATCTTTTAACACAGACACTGGTTAGTGTACAGCGAAATACTTCACATTGGTGTCAAACGCGCTGGTAGTTGCTGAAGCGGCGGCGGACTGCCAATGAGCCAAGTGCCAGCAGTAAAGTCAAAGCGCCAATGATGGCAGCCAGGGCAACCAGGTCGATGCCGATGCTATGGCTGGCGTTACTAACATCCTTGGTAGTGTCATTGTCAGTAGTGCTGCTGCCAAGCACATGGCCGCTTGGCGTGTCACTGCCGGATTGAGCGGTCAGGGCGATGCTCCGGTCACTGTAAGAGTCATCACTATAGCCGTCGTCGCTGACAGCGGAAACGGGTGCCTCTGAATCAAAGCGGAAAATTTGAACATCTTGGATAGGCTGTTCAGGGACACCGGTGCCGGGATTGTCAACAACTGGCGTGTCATCTTTAATGCCAAAGTCGCCTACCCAAGTGCCGAGGACATTGATGAACAAAGCGCCAAACCAGTCTCCGAGCTGAAAGTCGGAGTTGGTGATATTTACCAAGTTAGCGCCAGCTGTAGCTTTGCCGCTGGTGGCATTGCCGGCTTTTTTGTTGTCGGTAACATTGGCGTCACCGCTGGTGGCAGTAACACTGATGTTGTTTGTTATATTCGTGGTTGTGTCGCCAGCGACACCGTTGGCGGATTGGCCGCTTTGCTCTACTCCGCCGCCAAGTATGGCACTGTTCGAACCAGGTGCCGGTACAATCATGCCGACCCATTTGCCCATAACATTTACAAATACCAGCAGGCTGTTTTTAGCCACCACTTGTTGACCGGTCAAGTTAAAGACCGTGATACTGCTGGTGGCATCGCCGGTTGTGGCATCACCGGCCTTTTTGTTGCCCGAGACGGTGGCGTCACCACTGGTGGCATTGGCTGTAACATTGTTTTCGATAGTTGTGTTGGCGCTGCCGTTAGTTAAACTGCCGGGAGCGTTGGCATTGTTTACTAGGCTATCAACAAACGATTTAGGGACTAAAATGTCACCCTTCAGGTTGCCATAGATGTTAATGATACCCAGGAATGAGTTCTTGGCGGCGATTGTTGAGCCGACAATGTTCACGATGTTCGCCAAAGCACTGGCGTCACCGGTTGTGGCATCACCGGCCTTTTTGTTGCCCGAGACGGTGGCGTCACCACTCTGGGCTGATAGTGTGATGTTGTTGAGGATATCGGTCAGGCTAACATTGGTCTGCAGGCTGCCGTTTGCGCTTGAACCGTTTTTGGCGGTTGGCAGCAAGGTTGCCGGGTCAATAACGATATCCTCATTAGAGTCACCAATGTTCTGCGTAAAGACATTCACCGTACCGCCTAATGTGGTGTTGGAGTTGGCGATGTTTAAGACATTGGCGTTAGCGCTAGCGTTACCACTGGTAGCGTCACCCGCCTTCTTATTGTCAGTAACACTGGCATCACCGCTGGTGGCTGTACCGGTGACATTGTTCGTGACGCTGGTAGCGGTATTCAGTACCGGGCTGGCAACCGGCTCAACCAGAGACAGGGCTGGCGTCGGTGCTGGTGCTGGAATATCGCCGGTGTTTGGTGCTGGTGCCGGAGGCATCGGCTCACTGACGGTTGTGGTTGTGTTGGTTTGCGAAGCGCTGCTATCAGCTTCGGCGAGGGCTGGGAGTGGTGCGTTGAATAATAACAAAGCGATGCCGAGCCCCATCAAAGCCCGTTGTGCCCGCTTCCACCATAAGTTTTCCTTTTTGTAACGCAATGCGCCCATATTCGCCCCTCTTTACCCACAACCTCTTAGTAAATAAAATCTGTTGGGTCCGGGAGCCGGCTGTCTCTGAGCCGGCTCCCGAAAGTCCAAACAACTGCAACCTTTGCTAGTATCTAACGATTAGTTAGAAGCAGTCAGGTCGACAGTAGTGTCGCTGGCAGTGGTAGCGTTACCGCTGGTAGCGCTGCCGCCCTTCTTGTTGTTTGTAACGGTAGCGTTACCGCTAGTAGCGTTCTGGGTGTTGTTGTTGGTAACAGCAATGTTGTTAGCCTTGTTAACGGTAGTTGTAGACTTGTTGTCGACATTAACTTCGTTGTTAGACTTCTTGCCGGTACCGTCAATTACGACTTTGGTGTCGCCAGCAGCAGCTGAGCCGCCGTTGCCGCCAGTAGAACCGTTGCTAAAGTTGCCGGTTACTTTCAGCTTGCTGTCGGTAGCGGCTGCGCCGCTAGTAGCGTCACCGCCCTTTTTGTTCTTGGTAACGGTAGCGTCGCCAGAAGTAGAAGTCTGTGGGTTGTTGTTCTCAACGCCAACGGTGTTAGCTGAGTTGTGTGTAGCAGTGCTAGTGTCGCTCACGTTAACTTCGTTGTTAGACTTCTTGCCCGTGTTTTGGACTGAAGTGTCGGCGCTCGCACCAACTACGCCAGCGATACCGGCGGTCATAACGACTGCAGCAGCGATGGTTGATGCAACTTTGACAGATACTTTCATGTTTTTCTCCCTCTTTTTTATTAATTCCACGGGTAGGTTGCTCACCCGGCTTCACAAGACTGCCCGTAGTCTCGCCAAGCCGGCCGATCAGCCGGCTACGATCAGGGCGATTCCTCGCTGCTACTAGAAGAGTGGACGCTAATGTTGAGTGATGATGACTGGCTGTCGCTATTATTGCTGGAGCGGTGCTCAGTGTTGACCGTAACACTGCCCTGCCCATCGTCATTAATGACAACTTGGTGGTTATTGCCATTGGCTGGTACCTCGACAGGCTGGCCATTAACGGTGACTGATGTGCCGGTCTGGCTGTTGCTTTCGATTGAAGTCGAAACCGAAGAGCTGTTAGATTGCATAGTTTGGCCTCCTGCTTGCGCTTCGTTTGTGGTATTGTCATCGTCGGCAGGTACAGTGACTGAACTTTTGTGCGAGGAAATAGCCCGATCGCCAGATTGGCTCGAGCTATGTTGGGCAGCGGTAGATGGAATAAAAATAGCGGCCAGCAAAGCAATTGCTGCCACCGAAGACAACGTACGATGAGTGCGCACAAAGCGCCAAGCTACTTGGTATACATGATTTGACTGGCCTGAACCGGTAGAATACATTCCACGTCTTTCCCCTCACCCATCACTGATAGTTAGTCCTGTGCTGCCTCCTGGATACCGTACAAATCCCTCGCATAGTAATTTTGCACGGCATATACTGACACTACATAAGTCACAAAATTGACTTTTTAGCCACAGCATAAAAGCGTAAGCCAAATATACCATCGAAATGCAAACTTAGCTACGAAATAACAATTATTCTGTCCTATTTCACAACATTATCAAGTGGTAACACCACAATATTATCCGTTGTGTCAAATGCAACATTATGGTTCGCCGGTTAATTTTGAGCATAAAAAAAGCCGGGCATAATGCCCGGCTGTAATTTCGCTAATGCGTAATGCTTAGTAGCGGCGGCTGTCGTCTGACGAGTTGTTGCTAAAAGAACGGCGTTCGCGGTTCTCTTGTGGTTTAGCTTCGTTAACTGCTACGGCACGGCCGTTCAGTTCTTTACCGTCAAGTTGTGCGATAGCTGCTTTAGCTTCATCATCACTAGACATTTCAACAAAACCAAAACCCTTTGAACGGTTGGTCTCGCGGTCCATGATGACTTTGGCTGAAACAACCTGACCAGCGGTAGCAAAAAATGCCTCGAGGTCTGCGTCGGTTGCGCTGTAAGCCAATGAGCCTACGAATAACTTAGTTGCCATTATATCTCCTTGTTTTGTCCTTAAGGGATATCTGGCACGTTATCTGATGATAATCCAGGTAGCTGCTCCTTGTACGAACGATTGTTAATTACTGGTCTAGAAAATGATTCGAATGAATACTTTGCAGCATATCTCTAGCAGACTCACTATACCACATAATCATTTAGAACGGTAGCGTCCACCTTGCGAAATTTGATAATTGGCAATTACCCCTAGTGCACCGAAGCTCAAAAGTCCCAACATAATACTGTCAAAACCGGAGCTATTAACCACGCCGGCCACTCCTGGCTGCCTCGGTCGCTCGGCCCGGACCTCATATTTGAGTGTAAAAGCCTGGCCTTCCGTAACTCCCGTATACGGCGTTCCACGGACGACAATATTGTAGGCGCCGGGTGACGGAAATGTCACTTTGGCTACGCCGTACAGCGAGGCGCTACCATCAGGCTGCAAACTGACAGGTGGTGTCGAAGCCGTCACGCTAGTACCTTCAATACTAACAGCAACCGCGTAGCGATCAAGGTTAAAGCCGGCCACCGAGCTGCTAAAATCCAAGCCAATCGAAGTCAGCTCGCCGGCCACCGGGTCGTCATCAGGGGCAATATGCAAGACGGCACCGACACCATTTGATTGTTTGAGTACGTGTGCCTGGGCCGGCACGGCCTGCCATAAAACAATGCCCATCGCCAACATAACTACACCGGCAAGCAATCGTAACCGTTTCATAGGCCGTGGCTATGGCTACCCAACAAGCCGGTATTCTTATTAATATACTGCTGGATACCGTAATTGAGCACCAAGCCCAGCAATATAACCGTCGCAACAATCGTCGCAATCTGCCAAAATGTCGCCCGTTTTTCTTGGCGGATCACCACGTTTATGTGCATCACTAATAACCCGATCGCCAGAATCGCTAAAATCACCAAAGTTTTGATAACTGTAGCGTGCACCCCAATCATAAAAATATGGACCAAGGTTAATAAGCCGGCAGCATACACCAGCCGATGCAAGCGGAACCACCACTTCCCCATTTTGGCCATTGCCCGGTCAAACGACGTAAAAGCCATGGCCAGCAATATAATAAGCGCAACCACACCAAGCGCAAAGGCCGTTTGGTACTCGCTGGCCAAAGACAACGGGTTAGCAAACTTAAACTGCGAACCATAGGCTAGCCCAATGTGCAAACTGGCGAACCAGGCACTACCAACGCCCAGCAGGCGCCGGGCATCAAATAGCATCCCCTTGCCGGGCAGCTGTGGTATAAGTTTGCATAATGGGCCAATGGCTAACGCTGCAGCCAGTAAGCCAACCGAAAACCATCCGTAGGTTTCCTGGGCACGGATCGTAGCCAGCTCACCGATGTAAGCGCTGTGCGCCCACCACCAGATTTCGACACTGGCCATACCAATGCCAACTGCAATATACAGTCGGATACCTTTGAGCCAATAGCCAATATCAAATGTTTTAGCCATGGCGTTAGCGGTCGTGTTTGGCGGCCGTTGCCTTTCGCGGTTTTTTGACATGCGTAACTTTACCGGCTTTGTTCCTGGTAATTGGAGCATGCGCAGGTATAGCCTGGACTACCAAGCTCAAAACAACAATCACCGCAGCCACTACTAAGCAATACAATGCGACCACACCATAGCCATGCTGCGGGATCAAGAACGGATATGGATACCATCCAGTGGTATGACCACGCTCCAAGGTGTATGCCAGCCAGAGCAGCGGAAAAATTAACCAGTAAAAACTCTGCCGCCAAGTAATCTTATGGACAGGACGCACCAATAACCAGTCAACGGCTACAATCAATGGGAAAATCACATGCATAATGTCATCGGCCCAACCAAGTGAAAAATCATTCTGTCCGGTCAGATGACTCAACAGGACTGCATATACCAGGGCTGTTGTAAGCATATATACCACAATGGCTCCCCGGACGTATGCGAACCAGGTCGGCTGTTGTCGTCGAGCCAAAATGAGTCCGGCTCCGGCAAAAAAGACCGCAATTGCCAGGATATTACTCTGGATCGTAAAGTAGCTAAAAAAGTTTGAAGCTTGGAAAGCGGCGTGCCCAGTACTCTTCATGTATTGAGCGGCAATTGCTGCCACGGCTAGGCCGCCATACAGCAAACGGTAACCGGCTACAAATTTTGCCGGTGCACTCATATGCCCAGAAGTAGGCTTTTTAGAAGCTTTAGTTACCATTTACTCTATTTAACCATAACCATCAACGCCGGAACAATATCAGCGGCTTTGCCGGCTGCGGCGCTTCAAAAAACTCAGCACCCGCGGGCTAGCCAGGGTCAAGCCGACGGCAATGCCAAAAGCGTGTCCAATAGCTAAGATATGGCCAGATTTAATACCTTCAAGTTGGGTGTCCGGCGCCGGTACCGATTCGTCCATAAATGCTCGTAACGACAACACCCGTTGCCGCTCAGCGCTGCTCAGCCGGGCAAGATCTTGCTTTATATAATCCATCGACTGCTGGAAGGCAATGTTGTGCGAGTATGTTTGATGACTGACATTGTTTCTGTTGCGGATTTTGCCGCACAACAACACAACGCCTTGGACGCGATCAGGCCGCTCGGCATAGGCATGCATCACGGCACTGCCGCCGGCACTAGCGCCGACCAGCGAAACAGTCTTGCCTTCTTCATGAAGCCGGTCGATCAAATCGAGGATTCGTTGGAGCTTTGGTGCAAAAGCTTCGCCGTCAGCCCAATTCATTTGCGCTATGTACGGCTCAACGCCCTGATATCGCCAGAGGTTAACTGCTAGCCGCTGGCCGCTGATACGGCCATCTCCCAAACCGGGAACATAAATAACCGCCTGAATGCGACGAACTCTACTCATCATAGTCGTAAGTATATCAGCACAAACATCGGTTATGTTTATTGACGAAACACCTATATTATGCTAATGTATATTTAATGTCGCACCCTTTCTCACCTGAACTCGCTCCCAGCTTCCCCGAAGAAGTTGAGTTCGAGCACGGCCAGGAAACTTTAGAGCAAAAAGCCCAAGTTATCAGTGATTTTATTCAGCAGCAAGTCGACACGCTCGATGGCGTCCGTACCGAAGACCCAGCCATAGACGACGTTCCAACCACTAATCAGGTCAGCCCTGACATCACCTTAGCAAACTATGACAAAGTCCGATACAAAGTAGGCGTGCCGTATGAAGCAGGCTCAGTTGGCTTCAGGGCGCTAACAATCATGTCCGACAAAGCCCCCGGTGAGTACACTTTTACGATGGATATTGACGATGAAGGCATGGTCTATATTTCGGAAGATTCGGAAGATGGTGAGCGTGCCTTCTTTGGCGGGAATACCAGCGGCCAGCTTGGCGAACCAGAACAAGACCCAAACTTGGTAAATGCTATTGATTGGGCCTACCAAATGGTCACTCATGAAATCCCGGCCGAAAAACGGGCTTACGAGCCACGGCCACTCGACCAGCCGGTATTGCACATTGCTGCCGCTGAAGTCCAAGCCCAAGCTCCTTACCAAGTACAATTTGCCGAAAAACAGCTCCACGGCAAAGATGCCATGCTGGTTGATGAAGCTCATGGTACTTTCGCGGTCCTCGACGGTGTCGGCACCCGCCGGCCTAGTGAAGTCGCCGCCCGACTTGGTGCTGCCAAGATCCAGGAAGTCATGGCTGCAGCCGACGGCCAGTCCCTAGAAGCCCAGGGTGCTCAGTTACATGTTGCTGTTCACGAAGCCAACATTGAGGTCCGAACTTGGGAAGATGCCGGCCACGAAACTGGCCTGGCAACGGTCGCCGCAATCAAGTTAATACCTCAAGACGGCAAACTGTACCTAGCTTGGGTACATGTCGGCGACGGTACCTTGATGCTCCGCCACGGCGACACACTTACTAAAATCACTAGTGATGAGGGCGACGGTAATAAACAAGTCGACAATGTCATTGGCCAAGATAGAACACATGATAGCGGTGACTTCGCCGGTATTCGCCAATCCGGCCTACTCGAGCTTGAGCCGGGCACCGACATCCTGCTCTACACCGACGGTGTAGGTGGCGACGCTGATCCTAGACACCCAGGCCAACGCCTAACCGACCAAGAACTTATTGATGCCTGCGAAAACACTGGGCCAAGTGATAATCTCGCTCAAAAGCTAATCGATATCTCGCGCAAAGACGACGACAAAGTCGCCGCAGTAATCCGCTATCGCTAGCTTATCGCTTGCCGTAGTTTCTCGACCGCTCCGCGAGAGTCGCGCTTAACAAACGCGTCAATCGGTAAGTTTAACATAGGGGTCCATGCAGAAACGCCGATAATTTTAATCTCATTTTCGGGTAACATCTGCCGGGCAAGGTGCGCAATAATGTAAGCGGCACCACCTCCGCTAATCCTGCCTGATCGCGATCCGTAGTAGGCGGCAATTACATTCGGGTCCAGGCCTTCTCGCTTAGATGTTGGCAGTATAATCGCCCCCGTTTTATCGGGAACGGGCAAAAGCGTCGTCGTAATGGGACGTGTCTTCATAGTGCGCTGACCCAAAAAGTTTCTTCCGGGAACTGCTGTCATCTCAGTCATAGTGACCGGTTGGCTCGGATACAAATGATCGCTGTCTAATGTTCCGCCGACAATCATTATGTCAGGTGATGGAATCTCCTGCTGTCGCATACGGACCAACTGCATCGCGGCTGTACCGATCTCGTGGGCGTAAGCAATTACCTTGTGTCGTTCGGGGTCTAATGCCGCACTTACGATGTCGGGTGTATCGTAACGCGCTTCGCCTTCTGTGTAGAATCGATCATATACTGCGACGGTTGTCTCTGCCATACCCTCTCCTAATAACTTCTAATAAAAAAGCCCTAAATACTTTTAGGACTATTTTGGTACTTCATCTTGGTGCACCCGGCAGGATTTGAACCTACGACCTTTGGTACCGCAAACCAACGCTCTATCCAGCTGAGCTACGGGTGCCTATCACGACGAACAGAGGTAATTCTATCAGATTGGCCTAGAAAAATCCAGCCCTCTGCCGCACAAGCGGCCAAGGACTGGAAATTGCTAAAGAATGATGTAAGATGCGCTAGGCTAGGCAAACATCTTGCGGGCTTTTTTAGAAGTCATGGCGGTGCGCATCAATTCCTGGTTAAAAGTTTCTGGCGCTTTGCCGGTGGTGGCATAGTGGAACAGTGCTGCCTTAACGATACCGCTCAAAACAGAGGTGACCAAGGCAATGGCGATCAAACCAAGGCCAAGCAGTGAACCGACGACAATCGCTCCAACGACTCCAAGTGTAGCGCCGGCGGCAAAAGTCAGGATACTACCGATCAGCATATAGCCGATCATCACCAGTACCGAAATGATGCTAATGCTAACGTTAGCTACAACGCTTTCACCCCAGACTTGCTTAACCATTCCAATTGACTGCTTGGTGGCGGTCAGCGGAGCGACATCGGTCTTAGGGCTCAAGACGATGATTGGTAGTGCAAAGAAGTTAGCGATATTCCAAGCGGCGCCGACGATCCAGGTGGCAATCTTGCCACCGAGCGGTACACGGTCTTCAATAATCTGCAAGATCAGGCCAACGGTGCCCATCATCAGGCTGTAAAGCGCCAAAGGTTTAAGGCGTTGCTTAACGGCTGCCATACTGCTTTTAACCGTTGGGTCGCCACCCTGGAAGCGGGTCATTGCCCCCGAAATAACCGCACCGGCAAAGAAGTTACCGATAAACGTCAATAGCATATACAAGGCTACAAATAATACCCACTGGGCAGGATTCATGCTCTCGTCATTGGCTCCGACGCCACCCAGCAAGATAAAAGCAGTTACGAACGGAACTATTGCGACAACACTGGCGAAAAAGCCGAGTACCGGTAAAGCGGTCAGCTCTTTATCAAGCTTAAACACATGCCAGGCACTTTGAGTAAGCAGCCAGCCGCGTTTAATACGGCCGATATTCTGGGCTGGCTCGCTACCCTGTGGCACCACAGGTGCCGCTGGAACAGTGGTAATAGGTTGGTTAGGTTGCATGGTGCTACTCCTTAATGATTGCACTAGTCGTTTGATTGTAGAGTACTGAAATTAGGTTTCGTTGTAGAAATGATTTCAAAGTATGCTGGCCGATTTTGGTTAGCTCATACACTTTTAGATCCGGGCCGCTGGCGCTACTAACTTGTTGGTAGCTAAGCATTTCCCCGTCGGTCAAGCGACGGAGCGCTCGGTACATGCTTTTATCATCTGCCTGGATTGTGCCGTTGGTCCGCTCGGAAATAAAATCCTTGATAGCTGCCATGTGCTTAGGCCCCGTCTTGACCGCCAACAACAGCCACATGGTTAACTGGCTCTTCTTGTAAACATCTTCCCACGCGCTGAGTAGTTTTTGCTCATAGTCGGTTAGATTATCGTCTATAATAGCTCTCCTTCGATTACTATACCTAGAGTATACTACATCAAGTATACTAGTGTCAAGCTAGCATCAAGTGACGAAGCTGTTGCGAATATAACAGATATACCGGTACAATGGTCGCTACGGAGAGATGCAAGAGTGGTTGAATTGGCTTGTCTCGAAAACAAGTGTGCCGGCAACGGTACCGAGGGTTCGAATCCCTCTCTCTCCGCCATTGTTTTTGATTATTATTTACCCTTGAATTTTTGGTGGTCGCCCGCGACGCTTTGGTAAAAGCGGTGCAGTTTTAATGGGCGTAAACTGCTGCTCAGGCTCTGGTTTGGGCTCTTCTACAGATGTTTCTTCAGTGTCTGTTTGGCTTTCATCATCGTCTTTCGCAAGAGCGCTCAAATGGTCATCGTCAGGATTGCTGCGACGCTCGCCACGCTCATCAAGCATAGTTCCCTGCTTTGACTGGCCATGGGCCCGTTTTTTGAGCCAATAGGTCACTAATAAAATAAGTATTCCGGCAGCTACATAAATTGCGCCAAACAAAAGCAGCTTCTGGCTGGCGATGTGTTCAAAGGCGCTGGCCATCTTGCTGACCGCTGCATCAGTGCCGTTGTTGGCGATCTTTAAGGCGTCGAGCGTTTTGGTGGTATTCACATAGTGGTCGAACAGATAATTAGCCACCAGACCAATGGCCAAAAGCGTAATACCAACGCCCAACAGGCTGCCGCCAAGGCTGCGGAAGCCAAGTCGCCGGGTCTTGCCTAAGAATATAACGCCGACTGCGAATACCAGCGCCACAGCGGCAAGAATCGGCTGGCTGTGCTGTGCCCACTGGTAAGCCTGCGGTAATTTATTAGCTTTATCAAATGGTGTCTGACCGTTTGCGTCTTTTGACAGCTTGTCAGCCGTAAGCCGAGGATCTTTCAAGAAGTCGTTGTCGGTGCTACTTACGAATGAGTCGATGTACTTCTGACGGGCGGCGTTCAGATCAATACCGGGAGGCAAACATGGCAAGCTAAAGATGTCGATGTTCGCAATATCTAAAGCTCGGACTTGTTGTGCAGTACAGACCGGCAATTTCTTGACCTTATTAACCGCCGAATCGGCGGCCGCATTTTCAACGGCGCTAACTGCCGGTTGTAAGTCGATGGTAAAGTCCGGCTGTGGAACGGTGCCATCGAGCCAACGGTAAGTGCCGTCAATCACCTGCTCCGACGAATTTTGCAGCAGCTGGGCGTTAAAAGCTTCTTTAGCCGCCGCCTGGACCTCGGGCTTTTGTAATGCTTGCTCGGCTTGGTCTTGAGTTGTTTGGTGTTTCTGGTCATCTTGGGCATCGTTGAGATGGGCGACAACCGTATTGGTCAGACTGTTATAGACGCCACTGTCGCCAAGGATCTTTTTAACGGTCTGTGGTGAGCCAAAGAGTGCTAGAGCAACACTTACGATGGCGAGTAATAAAATAGCAAGCCGAAAGCCGTTACTGGCCAACTGCCGCAAAATGCTTCGCAGTATATTCATAATTGCATTGTACGACAAATAGCCAGCGAAGCATAAACAGTTTACATCAGGGGCTATAATACTAATATGCAAGACTCAATTTTCACGAAGATCATCAGGGGTGAAATCCCCAGTCACAAAGTTTACGAAGATGACTGGACCTTTGCTTTCCTTGATATTCATCCGGTTCAACCCGGTCACCTGCTCGTCGTGCCAAAGCAGCAAATCGACCACCTTTGGGATCTCGATGACGCCACTTACCAACACCTCATGGCAATCGTTAAAAAACTGGCAGTTCACTTGCAACAAACCATGGGCACTGAAAGGGTTGCCATGCAAGTCGTCGGTGTTGATGTGCCGCATGCCCATGTCCACCTGATTCCTATCAATTCGGCCGCCGATTATCGCACTAAGCCTTCCGAAACCGAGCCGGATCATGCTGCTCTGGCTGAATTAGCCAAACGCTTAGCACTGTGATTGCATAATTCTCCTGTACAATAGGCCTATGTCTTCAAACAATGTAACAGGATTATTTTTCGGAGTCGGTTTTGCCGGTTTTGTCTACTATCATATGATGCGTCGCACGGGCGGCAATGCCAAAATAAGTGTTGGTGCGGCTGCTTTTGCCGGTCTGGTAGGCTTTTTCGTCATCTCTTCCCTACTCGGTCTCATTTTTGCCGATCAGGAGTAGGTTGGTCCGTAGCTAGCCGTTTGGTGCTACTTTTGACCTTTTTCTTGGTGATTATTCGCCTAGTTGGTATTATATGGCTATGGATGAAAAGGGGTTGGGCGAGCGTGTCCAAACGGCACGCCGTAACGCAGGATTTACACAGCAACAGCTGTGTCACCAGGCAGGTTTAAGTTATTCGACATTGGCTAAGATTGAGCGTGGAGCTATCAAGGCGCCGTCAATTTTTACCATCAAAAGTATTTCCGAGGCTCTCAACATCAGCCTCAATAGTTTGCTAGGTATCGAATCCGATACGCCAACTCAGGCAGCCGAACCGTTGTCGCCTGCACCAAAGCCAAAAATGACCGCCCAAAGCGGCGTCCGCTTTGTCTATTTTGATATTAATGGCTGTTTGGTACGCTTCTTTCACGCAGCTTTCACCCGTTTGGCCCATGATCACCATCTCTCACCTGACGAAGTTGAAACAGTCTTTTGGCACTACAATGACGAAGTTTGCCGCGGCGAGATGACCATGGAACAGTTTAATGTCGCTCTGGCTGATCGTCTGGGAGTCAAGGACATTGATTGGCAAGCATACTACATGGCTGCCGTCGAACCAATTGCCGAGATGCAGGAGCTAGTTGCCTGGGCCGCTGAACGCTACCATGTTGGACTGCTGTCGAACATTATGCCGGGCTTTATCGAGCACATGCGTCGGCAGAAGCTGCTGCCCGACATTGATTACGACGTTATTATTGATTCCTCGGTCGTTGGCGCAATCAAGCCGGAACGACGCATCTACGAAGTTGCCACCGAAAAAGCCCAAGTCAAACCGGATGAAATCTTGGCTATCGATGACGACCCGGCCAATCTAATGGCCGCCGAGCGGCTTGGCTGGCGTGTACTACGCTTTGATGCCTACCGCTCCCACGAAATGGCCGCCCGTATCAAAGACTCGCTTAAACCGGCTCAATAAAGCGTTCGTGCTCAGCCAAGATGTTCTCGAGCAGCAGCTGAGCTTCCTCGAGTTGTGCCTCGGTCTGGGCGACAACTTCTTTTGGCGCGTTAGCTGTGTATTGCTTATTGTCTAAACGTTTTTGCAGGTTGGTAATTGCCTGCTCCTGGGCAGCACGCTTAGCTTCCAAATCCTTGAGATATTTCTGACGTTTTTCAACGGCAATATCTAACCAGCCATGGTGGCTGGTTTGGGTCAGGTGCACGCCATCGATATCGGTTGGTGAGGCTACGACACCGCTTAAACGCCCCAATCGGTTTAGGAGTTCGGCATTACGCTCATAGAACTTCTCTGACGCTTTGTAATACAGTGTGGGCTGCTTAACATCGAAAATACGGCTCAAGTAACGGGTTTCGCCAACGATCTTTTGCACGGCCTCGAAGTCGCTGCTAGCCAGCTTGTCACCAGCCTTAACCTGTGGCCATTCCGAGGTTGCCAGCAAGCCTTCGCCCTGCCAGCCTAAGGTTTGCCAAATAGTTTCGGTAACAAACGGTGCATACGGGTGTGCCATCTGTAAGATGGCTTGCAAACTGCATGCCAGGACATCACGGTTTGGCGAGACCTTCGAAGCTTCGATATACCAATCGGCAAAGTCGTCCCAGACGAAGTGGTACAGCGCATCATAGCCATCGGAGAATCGGTAGTTATCTAGGTGTTCAGCAATCAAATCCGCCGTCTGTTGTAACTTCGACATCACCCAATGATCGGCTGTGGTCTCAGGCTTTGGCTTGCCTAATGCCTTGCCGCCTTCTACTGATTCATCAATCGGGCCAACGAGCGCTTCGATATAGCGAGCGATGTTCCAAAGCTTATTGCAGAAGTTACGGTTGGCTTCGATTTTGCCCCAGCCCCAGTTTTGATCATTGCCCGGGCTGACACCCATAATCAACGCCATACGTAAGGCATCGGTGCCATATTTCTCAATAACACCGAGTGGATCAATAATTGACTCAGGCCGGCTCTTGCTCATCTTCTTGCCATCGGCCGCGCGGACCATACCATGCAGGTAGATGGTTTTAAATGGGATCTGACCGGTGGCATAGGTAGTCATTAGGATCATACGAGCCACCCAGAAGAACAAGATATCCCAACCGGTCTCCATGACGCTGGTCGGGTGATAAGTCTTAAAATCAGGGCTTTGGTCAAGCAAGTCTTGCAACGACAAAGAATAGTCTTCGGCCAACTTTGGATCGATCAGGGTGCTCCAGGTCCAGAGCGCCGAACTAAACCAGGTGTCCAAGGTGTCAGGGTCTTGTTCCCACTCGTTCCAGCCTTCGCTTTGGTCGGTTGGCGGCTGAACACCTACATAGGTCTCTTCCCTGCCGTCGGTATCATGACGGTACCAGACCGGAATGCGATGGCCCCACCAGATTTGGCGGCTGACACACCAGTCACGCAGGTTGTCGATCCAGTTAAAATACGTTTTCTCAAAGCGCTCAGGCAGAATATCGATATCGCCGTCACGAATTACGCTCTGCATGACCTGCTTAAGGCTCATTTTCTTGCCGTGCCACTCAACAGCCGGCTTGTTGACATCTACAAACCACTGCAGACGGATCTGCGGCTCAATAACACCCTTGCCTCGCTCGTTAACCGCCACATTGTGAACGTAATTGTCATCAACCGAGACCAATAGGCCCTTCTTTTTCAGTTTGGCGACAATTTTCTCTCGGGCTTCACTGATTGGCATACCCTCAAACTCACCGGCGATTGGCAGCAAATTGCCGTGAAAATCGATGATCTGCTCTTTGTCGAGTCCATGCTTCTCGGCAAGATCAAAGTCGACTTGGCTATGCCAAGGGGTGATTGTCATGGCACCGGTGCCAAATTCGCGCTCAACTACAGGATCTTTAATGACGGTGGCGGTAATTTTGCCATTAATCCACTCGGTTTCAAAGGTGTCGCCGTGCTTATAGTCGGCAAAACGCTCATCATCAGGGTGGACGACAACGTATTTATCACCAAATTTTGTTTCCGGCCGGGCGGTGCTGATCTGGAAGGGCCCATATTGGAAGGTGTAGAGCTTGGCCTTCTCTTCTTTGTATTCAACTTCGTCATCGGAGATGTTGGTCTCTAAGTTCGGATCCCAGTTAACAATACGACTACCCCTGTAAATCAGGTCATCATTGTACATCTTGGTGAAAACTTCGGCTACTGCCCTGCTCAAGGCTGGGTCTAAGGTGTAGCGTAATCGGCTCCAGTCAGTACTAGCACCCATGGCCCGCATCTGTTTGAGCATAGTGCCACGGCTGCCACTTACAAACTCTTTGGTACGCTCTAAGAAGGCATCACGACCAATTTCATGTTTATTAGTCCCCTCCTCTGCCAGTTTTTTCTCAATAATAGCGTTAACCGGCAGCGCGGCATGGTCGGTACCAGGTAGCCAAAGTACGTCGTACCCCTTAAGACGGTGGTAACGAGCCATAATATCTTGCAAAGTAATAAATAGCGAGTGCCCTAGGCTCAGCGTGCCTGTCTCGTTTGGCGGCGGCATAGAAATAGAAAAGCGCGGTTTGTCCACCTCGGAATCAGCGGTGAATGCCCCGCTCTGCTCCCAGAGCTTATAGATGTCAGCTTCGTACTGCCCAGGTTCATAAATCTTGGGAAGCTTCATTGTGTTTTGATCTTCATCTGCCATGGTATTTCCGCCTTTATACCCATTAGAATAACAGATTAGACAAAACCTGGCTACCCCTGTTAAAATCGCTTCACATGAAAAATAGCACGACACAGAGCTCCATTTCTTCGAAAAGATATGAAGCTACGTAACCTGCTATGCATTTACCCAAATTTTAGTACCGAACCGTGCAGCAAAAGTCTTATAAAACACTACGTTTTACAATTTTGCCCCTATATAGTACCGCTACAGGCCAGAGGATTCAATAGCATAAGCGAAAAACACTACATTTTATTAAGCAGGCTACATACTGAGGTTTGGCTTGATATCAAGCGTATAGGGGTCAGCTTCCGGCTGGCCAAGCCAAAGTTTAAAACAACCAAGTGTTGCAATCATGGCGCCATTATCGGTACAGAGCTTTGGATCGGCATATTCGACTGCCACTGGTAAACGCTCAGCCAAGGCCTGACGCAGGGCAGGGGAGCTAGCCACACCGCCACCGATAATAACCGTCTTTGGCTGGAATTCTTCAAAGGCTAACACCGTCTTATCGACAACCGTCTCGACAGCTACTCGCTGGAAGCTAGCGGCAATGTCGGCTTTTTGTTGTTCAGATAAACGCTCAGCCAACCCAGTAGAAGGGAAGGTAAAGTCTTCGCCGATCTGTTCTTGGGCTAAACGCAACACGGCTGTCTTAAGCCCCGAAAAGCTAAAGTCATACTTCTGAGCCATCTTAGCTTTTGGCAGCTGGAAGGCTTGAGCATTGCCCTCGGCAGCTTTTTTGCTAACATTCGGGCCGCCAGGGTAGGGGAGTCCGATAATCTTGGCCACTTTATCAAATGCCTCGCCGATGGCATCGTCATTAGTTTGCCCTAGCAAGCGGTATTTAAAGTGATCTTCAAATAAAACCAGCTGGCTGTGGCCACCCGAAACGATCAAGCCGAGCACCGGAAATTCCGGAGTCTTGGAAGGGAATTTATACTCGTCGGCCAGGGAAGGGGAGCCACCACTTAAGAAGTTGGCGTACAAATGACCCTCAACGTGGTTGATGCCATACAGTGGCTTCTTTTTAACGATTGCTAATGTCCGGGCAGTCAAAACGCCGATTAACAGCGAGCCACCCAAGCCGGCACCATAAGTAACCGCAATCGCATCAATTTTATCCCAGGGGTCATCGTCATCGGGGAAGGCCTGGCTCACCGCTTGGTCAACCACTGGCTCAATAGCTTCAATGTGGCTACGAGCGGCAATCTCCGGCACCACACCCCCGTATTTGGCATGCAAATCCAGGCTGCTTATAACCACGTTACTAAGCAGGGTACAGACGCCACGGTCATCAATCTCCACAACGGCCGCAGCTGTTTCGTCACAGCTCGACTCAATTCCAAGTACTCTCATCACCACACATGATACCACAACAGGGGACAGCACTTGACAAATAAGCACAAATATAATAAAATGGACAATAAGTCAAACTGAAAGTTTTGAGTGAGGTCAAGCTATCATGACATTGCACGAATCATACGATACTCAAGTAGGTGCTTACCAGATCCCGCAGCAAAGCGGTGATTTTAGCTTTTTTGAGCTGCCTACCGAAGAACTTCCAGTAGTCGCTGAGGCGAACAGTATTACCGTAGATCTCGCCCACGAAGCACCCCTAATGATCACCACCCAGTGGCTTCAAGAACGCAACCAGCGCTACCGCGATTACGCCGAAACCCCAACGGTTGCCGATTACGACTTCATGGTCAGTCAGGCAGCCCGCATCGACGAAAGCGGCATCGCAATTATCGATCGCCAAGCCGGTACCGTCATCGGTAACGCTGCCGCTGTCAACGAATTTATCGGTAACACTCTCGATCAAAAATGGCTACTGCCCCCTGAGGCGATACCTCACGTTCAAGCGGCCACTAAGCTTGATGCTCTCTCTTCAGTTGCTGAAGTCGAATCTATTATCGGAGAAAAGCATGCCGATACCTTTCGGACAGCCCACCCGGAACTAAGCGACATGGAACTAGCCTTATTCGTAGCCGAAGACGCCCAGCGCGCCCTTGACTTGCACTATACTCTCAGCGCTCGTCGCATCGCCGCTACCGAAGCCGAATGGCCATCAGCCGCAGTCCTCCACACTTGGAACACCGGTGAAATCCTGCCGTCAAAGGTGAACTTGCAAAATTCAGGTGCCCAGATTGCTCAGTACTTACGTGCCTCACACAGTTTACGCAACCAGTTAGCCATCGAATTGCCCGCAGAAGAGTTCCCAGTAGTCACTCCAGAGGTCGAAGTCCCAGCCCAGACCTCCGAGAAGACCCGACCAAGCCTCAAGCAACGCATCGGCAAACACCTGGTTGCTGCCGCAGTTCTACTGCAAACAATGCGCCGTCCAATAACACCCGATCAAGCAAACTAGCCAGCAACGCAAAAGCATTGCACAATGTATTGACAAATAGTCTACATAATGCTAATGTAATCTCATAGAACAAAAACACAAAAAGCTTCACAAAAGCAGCATAAAGGATACAGTATAACTATGAGCTCACCTACCGAAATCTTACCAACAACCCCTCAACCCGGCCCAGAAGGCGGCATGCCGCCCGTTGGTCCTGATGAAGAGTCTATTTATCAAGATATGATCAACCCTCCCCAGGAAGCTGCCGGCCAAGATGACCCACAGCTAGGTTTTGACTTTGAAGAAGCCGCAGCAGCCGAAGAAGATGCTAAGCATCAGGCTCTAGAAAATGAAACAGGTATTCTAACTCCCGCTCACCGTGAAGAGGATGAGCAAATTGCTAACGCAGAGAAGTTTGAAGATTTGCCAGAAACAACTCGTGGAGCCTTCTTCTTGGCAAGCCCGTTAGAACGCCGGAAGATCCTAGCTGAAGAGCAGGCTGCTGCCGTCGAACGCCTTAAACAAGATAAGGTTGCCGCTGACGAGCGCCGTAACGCAAAGGCTGCCGCAGATGCTTCAGCCCTTAGCGAAGAACTAGACCGCCACGTAGGTGAAAACGCCCGTGCTATCGACCGCGCCGTAGCCGCCGAAGTTGCCGCTAAGCACAGCGACCTTAAGGGTGGTGCCTTAGAAATGCTTACCGCTGGTATTCGTGACCGTGTTGCTAAAGAATTTGCTGAAAAGCGCCGCATCCAAGTCGAAGAGGCTGGTGGCCCCGAAGGTATCCCTGTATTAGTAGCTCGTGAAAAAGCCGATGCTGCCCGTGCTCAGGCCGAGCGCCAAGCTCAGCAGCAGCGTAAAGCCGAAGCTGCCGAAGCTGCCCGTGTTGAAGCTGAGCACCAAGCCAGCGTCGCTCGACTTAAGGGCTATGGCAGTGTCGGCGACAAAGTCGGCGCTAACAAACCACTACCTGAACTTGCCCCACGTCCTGCAGAACCAAGTGCCGAGCGTCCTGCACATGTTCCTGAAAGCGATTGGCTCAAGCTCAACCGTCTTGACCGTGAAGCAGTTGTCGAAATTGCCGCTAAGTCAGAAACTGAACTCTTAGAAGATGTAGCTCGTATTATTGTAGCCCAGCAAGATAGCGAAAGTGGTAAGCTTTCAGCCTACCAAAGCAACCGTCTTGACCTGCTTAAATCTGAACTGTATGACCGCGCCGACGAAAACATGAGCGATGAGAATGTTGCTAAATTCATTGCCATGCGTGTCGATGTAATGGCTCAATTCATTCGCCACCAGCAAGCACAAGAAGCTGCCGTTCGTGAGCAACGTGCTCACATGGACGCTGAAGTAGCCGCCCAGGTTGCACGGAACGAAGAAATCGCTAACATGAACGCGATCACTGGCGAAACCCGCGCAGTATCACCCGAACAGGGCAAGCTCGACGCCGATGCCTCACGTGCTCGTATCGAAGCTGCTGAAGAAAAAGCTCGGATTGCTGCGGCTGAAGCCGTCACCACTGACATGGCTCCAATCGCTTCAACCGAAGAGATCACCACCGTTGCAGGTGCTGAATCATCAACCGTTCTTGTTGGTTCCGATGGAGTGACAGCTGTTGTACGCTCCCGTCCCTTCAACCAAGAAGTTGCCGCTCCTGAATCACGTACAGTCAACCTCAACGATTACTCCCTCCGTACAGGTGAGAACCACTCAAACATCGACGACGATGAAGATTACGACGCCTACGATGAAGACGAAGAGGGTGACGAGAACAACCAACCAGCCGAGCCAAAGCTCCCTTGGTACAAGCGCCTTGGCCGGAGGGGACATCGGCGAAGCCGATAACGCTTCTCCTGAACAGTTTCTTACCCGTAGAAAGATAATCGTGACAGCCGGCGCAATTGCCGTGGCTACCGCCGCCGCCCTGTACGCTAGTAAAACTGGTGGCACTATACCAAACCTCGGCCGCTTAGGTGAACTATTTGGCAATGCCCCAGCACCAAGTGGTGCGGGCAACCAGGCACCTAATGTAGCCTCAGCCATTCCTTCAACCGGTGGCGCGCCCAAACCTACTGAAGTTCCTGGTGTCAGCGAAGCTATCGCTGCACACAGCAACCTCAGTGAAGCTGCTGGCAATGACACCGTCAGTGAAGCAACCTTAGACTATATGCATAAGCTTGGCTTGCAGCTGCCAGAAGGCCACGGCCGGGCAGTCATCAACGAAGTTTCTAAGCGTGTTGTTGAATTCAACGGCTTAACTGGTAGCGAGCGTTCGTTGCCAATTGGTCAGCAGGTCAACTATCCGAGCCGGGAAGTCCTGGAGCAATGGATGGCTGATGCCCTCAAGAAAGCTACCTCTTAGCCAAAGCGATTACGCTGTACCTTTACTAGGGCAGGCTATAAACTGGTAGAATGAATATTCGAAAAATTGTTAAGATGTTTATCCCTATGTCGCTGTTCCGTAAAGTGGAACCATATGGGCATCTGGCCGAGGCGGTGTTTTTTAACGCCATCAATGGCTTTCCAGCGCGCAACTTAAAAGTCGTGGGCATTACCGGTACAAACGGTAAGACTACCACGACTTTTTTGGTGCATCGCATGTTGCACGAAGCGGGCTATAAAACTGGGCTCATGACCACCGTGGCTTACGGTGTCGGTACCGATATCCAACCGCAGATTCATCACATGACCAATGTGCCGGTACCAGAACTAATGCGCCGCTTGCGCCGTATGAAAAAGCAGGGCATGGAGTGGCTAGTGCTGGAAACGACCAGCCAGGCGCTGGTCCAGAACCGAGTGTGGGGTGTGCCGTATAGCATTGCCGTGCTGACCAATATTACCCATGAACACCTGGATTATCATGGTACCTTCGAAAATTATCGTGATGCCAAGAAAATGTTGTTCACCCGAACAAATAAAAATCGCCGCGGTTTGCGGGTTGGCATTATTAATGCTGATGACCCAGCATGCGAGGTATTTTCAGCGGCCATTGCTAACCCTCGTACCTATGGGGTGAAGGCTGGTGATTTGCGGGCCGAAAAGGTTGATTTGAGCTCCAATGGCGTCAAGTACACCGCAAAAGCTGGTGATGATGTGTATGATATTGTCTGCCACCTGCCGGGCAGCTTTAATGTGTCGAACTCGCTGGCGGCCGTAGGCGTTGGCCGGGCGGTTGGCCTGAGCAAGGCTCAGATCGAGCAGGGAATTGCCGCCCTGGACGGCGTAGAGGGCCGTATGACGCGTATTAATGAAGGACAGCAATACAATGTGATTGTTGACTTTGCACACACGCCAGACAGCTTTGAAAAGCTTTTTAAAGATTTGCGCCCAGTCGTAAAGGGCCGGTTAATTGTAGTGTTTGGCTCAGCTGGCCGCCGCGATGAAGCAAAACGTCCACTGCAGGGCGCTTTAGCTGGCAAATACGCCGACGAAGTGATTATTACCGAAGAAGATGATCGAGATGCCGATGGCCAGGAAATCATGGAACAGATTGCCGCCGGTGCCGCCGAAGCTGGCAAAGAGCGCGACCTGAATCTGTTTTTGGTGCACGATCGTACCGAAGCAATCCAGTTTGCCGTTGAACGAGCCAATTCGCCCAAAGATACGGTCCTGTTGCTTGGTAAGGGCCATGAGAAGACTATTGAGCGGGTCAATGGTGAGAACCCATGGGACGAGATTACGACCGCTAAAGAGGCCGTTAAGCGTGCGCTTGCGAATAAATAGGAAATATAGTATAATATACTGACTATGAGTGAACTGCATCACGATCCTGAGGCCGCAGACAATCCTGGATTATTTGCAGGAATCACCGATGTGAGCTACTTAGCCGAGCTACTGGAAGCCCGTCGGGCGCAGGTTCATGCCACACTCGCTCAAGCGGGGAAGATGGGAATTGAACACCCGGGAATCGTCGAGACAGAAGGTTATTGGGCGAAAATCGGAGCAGCTACCGGCGAGCTGGCATTACTCGGTTGGTTAGCCGCTCAGGCTCAAGGTGCTTCCGGCCAAGACCTTGATGCTGAACTGCGCAAATTGACAGAACCGTCATAATATGCTAATGTTATGTTTATAAACCTAAACATAAAAAGCATGAAATCACTCGAATTACCAACACCAGTCGACCAAGATCTCGACGCAGCTGAGCTAAAAGCCCAGGCTGAGCAAGATGACGCCACAATTACTGAGCTAACCGGCGGCACCTTTAAACATTTAAGTCCTGAAGAGCAAGCAATTGTCGCCGATTGGGGCGCCGAAGCTCAGGCTGCCCATCAGTTGGCCCAGGAAGCCGGCCGGACCGCTATAAATGCTACTGAAACTGGTGTAGAACCAGGTCATGAGCAAGTTGAGGGGTATGTTGACTATGGCAATACAACCATGAGCGCCCAAGCACTACACGATATGGAACAGTCTGGTCAGGATATGAACCCTGGTACCTACGAAAAAGGTCAGCGCTAAGCGTTATCAAGCGTAAGGGTAGTGCAACGGATATAGCCACCGCCTTTAGCTAGTTCTTCGATCTTCGGTGTTATCACCTTAAAGCCGCGACTTTCGAGTGCGGCTTTTAAGTTGGGGGCTTTGTCGCTCATGATGACGGTTTCGCCGGTAGAGACAAGGTTGCAGGCAAAGCCTTTGGTGGCTTCGGCGCGTGAGACTTCGATTTTTTCGACGCCCTTGAAGTCCTGGAGTTTGCGGCGGCTGTCACGGGTGAAGGCAGCCGGGCACCAGGCGATTAGACCTTTTTGGTCACCTTCGGGCGCGCGCAGGACTGACAGAGCTAAGTCGATGTCGTAGTAGAAGCTGTCCGGCCAACCGCTGACAGCGTTGGTAACACGGGGCCCCCAGCCATGCCAGCGGCGCTCAGGAATGGTCTGCAGGCTGATAACTTCGTAGCCGAGTTGGTCGCCGACAAATTCGTGGGTCGCCAGGTCGGTGCGGTATGCGGAACCCATAAATAGATAATTGCCGCAGGGTAGGGCGTCGCCTTGGCCGCTGAAGCGTAAGTTTTCGTTGACGTAGATAATTTCTTTGCCAAAGTCACGCAGGATTGATTCGGCGTAGGGCTCTTCGTCCTGGCGCTTGTTGGGCAAGCGCGACATGATAGCCTTGTTGCCGCGGCAGAGTGCCCAGTTGGCGGTGTAGACACCATCCTGGCAGTCTCGAGGCGGTGAGACCTGTTTGACGGTGACACCGGCTTGGATTAGCGCTTCGCGGATTGCGTCATGCTCGTCGTTGGCCCGGTCGACGTCGACTGGCACGCTGGTGTCCATGTAAGGGTTGATAGCGAAGCCATCGTTAAAATAGTCGGCTCCGGACATGAGTACGGTTTGATTTATTTTTGACATACGTATCTAGTATACCAGCCTTGACAGGCGATTTGGCGCTCCCGTATAGTGAGTGCTGTTGCGCTGGCACTCTCGTATAGTAAGTGCTAACGACATCTATAACGCATGGAGGATTTAGCGGAATGAGTGTACCAATTCAGCCATTAGCAGACTACATTGTGGCCGTCGGCGAAAAAGCCGAAGCAAAAACCGCGAGCGGCTTGTATCTGCCTGACAAAGCCCAGGAAAAACCAAAAGTAGCTAAAGTCGTGGCCGTTGGCCAGGCAGCAAAACAGATCAAGGTCGGTGACCGGATCCTTTACAAGACTTACAGCACTACTGATGTAAAGGTTGAGGGCGAAGACTACATTTTGGTTAAAGAAGAAGACGTTCTGGCAACGGTTAACGCCTAAGATCTAAGAAGGGAAGCTAGGAATGGCAAAGAAAGTATTTTATGACGATGATGCCCGCCGCCGCGTGCTGGCCGGTGCACAAATTTTGTACGATGCAGTTAAAACGACCATGGGTCCAAAAGGCCGCAACGTAGTTATTAGCAAAAGTTATGGCACACCAACCGTTACTCACGATGGCGTGACCGTTGCCAAAGGTGTTGAGATCGCTGATGTCGATGACGAAACCTTGGGCTACAAAGTTGGTGCCGAGCTGATCAAACAAGCCGCCAGCAAGATGAACGATGTCGCTGGTGACGGTACTACTACCGTAACCGTGTTGACCTACCACATCTTAAACGAGGCCAACAAGCTGATCGCCGCTGGTCACAACCCAATGTTGCTGCGCAAGGGCTTGGAAGCGGCTGCCGCCGATGTTATCAATCAGTTGGTAACCTTGTCCGAAGATATTCAGGGCAACCGTTCACGGGTGGCCGAAGTGGCGACTATCTCTGCTGGTGACGCCCACATTGGTAACCTTATTTCAGATGTTATTGCCAAGGTCGGCAAAGACGGTGTTGTAACCGTCGAAGAAGGCCAGGGCTTGAGCATGGAGAGTGAAGTCGTAGAGGGCTTTACTTTAGACCGTGGTTTCGTTAGTGCTTACATGGTTACCGACACTTCCCGCATGGAAGCAGTCTATGACAAGCCGGCGGTGGTTATCACCGACAAGAAAATCAGCTCGATCCAGGAATTCCTGCCATTACTTGAAAAACTGGCCCAAACTGGTAAGAAAGACTTGGTCTTAATTGCCGAAGATGTTGAGGGCGAAGCCCTGGGTACATTGGTGCTTAACCGCCTAAAGGGTGTGTTTAACACCGTAGCCGTTAAGGCTCCAGCCTTTGGTGACCGTCGTAAGGACATTTTGAATGACATTGCTATCCTAACTGGTGCTCAAGTTGTAACCGATGATCAAGGTATGACTTTCGAAAATGTTGGCCTGGAAGTCGTCGGCTCAGCCCGCAAGGTGATTGTCACTAAAGACGAGACCACGATTATCGAAGGTGGCGGTTCAGCTGCCGAGGTGAATGCTCGCGTTAAACAGATCAGCGCTCAAGCCGAGGCTGCTACCAGCGACTACGACAAAGAAAACCTCGAGAAGCGCCGGGCTGCCTTGAGCGGCAAGGTTGCGGTCATTAAGGTTGGTGGTGCCACCGAGACCGAAATCGAAGAAAAGAAATACCGGGTCGATGACGCCGTAGCTGCCGTAAAAGCTGCTTTGAGCGATGGTATCGTACCTGGTGGCGGTGTAACTCTGGTCAACTTGATCGGCAGCATTACAACTGACAACCAAGACGAAGAATCGGTGGCTGCTGGTAAAATGCTGCTGCGCCGTGCACTGGAACAACCATTCCGTATCCTGCTGACTAACTCCGGCTTAAATGCCGATGAGTGGTTGCCGCAGGTTAAGGCTGCTAAGCCGGGCCATGGTGTTGATGTTAATGACCCGTCCAAGCTGGTTGATCTCAAGACGGCCGGCGTAGTCGACCCAGCACGGGTTACCCGCGAAGCTTTGATGAACGCTGTATCGATTGCCGGTACCAGTATGACCATGGGCGCTCTGGTAGTTGAAGTTCCTGAGAAGGAATCAGCTGCTCCAGCCGGCGGTGGCATGCCGGGCGGCATGGGTATGATGTAGCTCTAGCCCTCAAAAAAATAAAGCCGGCACTTCGAAACAGGGGTGCCGGCTTTTTTATTTGAACTGACTGCCGAGGGGGTTGCTGGCGACTGCCGTCAGTACCAGGGCAATGAGCAGGCTGACGGCTGCAATGATGATAAGAATGACTAGTTTGCGTTGCTGGTTCATTGGGGATCCGTTAGTTGGGCGGTTACTACCAAGCGCTTATTTTGATACCAGAGCGGTCCGGCGCTGTAGAGAGTTAATGAGGGTTGCTGGCTTTCTTTGGCAAGCGGGTCATTTTGGTGCGCGCTGTAAGTTTTGCTGTCGACGACTTTATAGTGGTAGAGTTTTTGCCGCCAAACGACACCTAATTTGTCACCGGGTTTAAGCTTATCAAGGAAATAAAAGTTGCCGTAGGCGTTGTTGTATGAGAAGCGGTCGCTTACAAGTACGGTGTTACCGCCTTGATTGGGTGTGCTGCTCTCGGGTAGGTGCCAGACATTCTCATGGAGATCGGGTTTGTCGCTATTTTGAATGGCGCTATCGAGCAACATACCGGGAACAATCAGCCGGTTTACATTGGACTGGCTAATCGAACCTTTGGGGTCATCAAGGAGGCGCGACAGCCGGTCTTTCTGGCCGGCAAAACCATCAACCCAGATATTGATCTGGGCGGCCAGGGGAGTAACCACAATATAAAACCAGACCACGATGATAAAGCAAATCAGTCCGAGGTTGATACGGGCAAGGCGGGTGTCAGTATCATGCATTAGCTTTTATGATACATGTTTTTTAGCACAAGCGACATGGTAAGTATACAAATAACGTCTTTAGTGATATAATAGTGTTTATGTTTGGAATGAGGCGAAAACAGCCATCGGCGGACGAACAAGTACCGTACGAAGTCTATCAAACGATCCATGGACCGGTCGCTCGACGCCGCCGTTTGATCGTGCGTTTGTTGGCGGCATTAATTATCGTTACCATTGCTTTTTTTGGGGCCCTAGCCTGGACTAACCGTAGTAAAGACGACAAGCCTGCTTCTAAAAAGCCCAGTACGGCCAGTCAGCAGCCACAATCGGGTGTGTTTGGCAATAACCCAATCGGCCAACCTAGCCGTCAGGCGCCGCAGAATAACGCGCCAATCCCTAAGCCCGAAACACCACAAGAAGCGCCTGCAGGTGCTGACAAGCCCAATGACGGCACCGTTAAACGGCCACAGTAGTTAGTTTTAGATAGCTGCGTCGGTGGAAGCGGCTTGAGTGAAGTAGTTAATCTCGTTGACCACGTCCAAGAGTGCTTGGGCGCGGGCTTTTTCGTCTGCAATAGTTCGGGCGGCGTCATAAGCCATTTGTAGCATGGTGTGATCGTCGGTAGCCTGGATCATCATCATGGTTGTACGGAATTTCTCCTCTGGTGTTTGGTCAAGATGACCGAGCAATGGTGACAGATCGTGCAAGGCGGATTGCTTTAACTCGAGCAAGTCGCCGCTGATAACCGGAGCAGGGCTGGCAGCGCTAATAGCCGGGGGAGCTGCTGGCGGTGCGGCAGGTGGTGCTGGTACGGGTGAACCGGGAGGAATAATTGCTGTTATTGAGGCGGGAGCAGCGGCTGGTGTCGGCGGTGCTGTAGTTGGTTCAGGGTCAGCGTGGGGCTGAGGAGCCGGGCTATCGATGACAACCGTAGGTACACTGGAATCGGCAACAGGGGCAGTGTCTACAGGCTGCTCAGCAGGTGGGGGCGTGATGCTGGAGACCGCAGGGGTAGTACCGGGCAAGTCAGTAATAACATAGCCGGGGGTTTGGTCGGTTACGACCGGGGCTGAAGTGGCGGTTGGTGCCATCTGTTCGGGCTCAAGGCTGCCCATAGTGCCATCGGCGGCCACGTCACTGCCGTGCTGTGCATTGGCGGCCTGACCACCTGGATTATCGTTGTTGTGCCCAAACATTGCTGTTTCCCCCTGGATTGAAATTGAATTTTTGTTAGCTGGTTTTTAATATGATATCTAGTATTTTAATATACATGAGCGGAATCAGAAAGCAAATTGTCTGCTAACAGGGTATACTAGGGGGACAAAACGGAGTGATTATGCTCGATGATTTGAAGATGATCCATCATCGCGACTCGCAAGATACATTGGGAGCAGCCGAAAAGCAGTGGCAACAATTGGGCTATGATTTTAGTTTCCAAGCCGAGCCGCATGATATCCGCAATGTTATTTGTGCCGGCATGAGCACCTCAGCTTATGGGGCTGACTTGGCACGGGTTTGGCCGGGCCTAACGCAGCCTCTAGAAGTTCTGCGGGGCTATGATGTGCCGGCTTATGTTGGGCCACAGACATTGTTTGTGGCTTGTAGCTTTTCGGGTAGCACCGAGGAAACGCTCAGTGCTTTAGCGCAGGCCGAAGCCGCCGGAGCGGTGATTGCCGTGGTAACCGCCGGTGGTGCGCTGGCTGACATCGCCAGGGAAAAGTCGTATCCGTTGCTACAGCTGCCGTCGGCAGGCCAATCTCGCTTTGCTGGTTGGTATGTGTTGCGGGCTTTATTATCGCTATTCGAACAATACAATCTGTGCGTTAAAACAGGGGTGTCTGACGAGCTGGCAGCCCAAGCTGAGTGGTTTGCCGGGCAGTTGGCTAGCTGGCGACCCGATGTTGCCATCGGCAAAAACTTGGCTAAACAGCTGGCGTTAGAATTAATGGGCAAATCGGTTGTCATCTACGGTGGGCCAAAACTGGCGCCGGTGGCTTATCGCTGGAAGACCGCCATCAACGAAAATGCCAAACAGGTTGCCTGGGCAGGGCAGTATCCGGAATTTAATCACAACGAATTTAGTGGCTGGAGCAAACAACCGGTTCAAAAACCGTATGCGGTGGTTGAGCTGCGTAGCGCATTGGAACATCCACGTGTTCAACGGCGCTTTGAACTGAGTGAACGCTTGCTCTCCGGTATGCGCCCGGCACCGATTGTGGTCGAACCGCAGGGCGAAAGCTTGCTACGGCAAATTTTGTATACAACCGGTTTAGGTGACTTTGTGTCGCTGTATTTGGGGTTATTAGGCGGGCTTGACCCGGCGCCGATGGAGCTGGTTAGCAAATTAAAGAAGGAGTTAGGCTAATGGCAGACGATACCCAACAGGTTCCAACATTTGATCCATCAGGTTTTTCGGTTGAGCCGTATGTTAAACGAGTCGAAAAGCCCTGGGGCTATGAATTGCACTGGGTGCCAGTCGGATTGCCGTATATGGGCAAGGTGCTGCACATCAACGAAGGCGGTATGTTGAGCTTGCAAATTCACGACACCAAACAGGAAAGCTATTTCTTAATGAGCGGCCAAGCCTCATTGGTGTGGGAAAATAACAGGGGTGAAATGATAACCACCGAGCTTGAAATGGGCAAGGGCTACCGCACGGCAGTCGGCCAAAAGCACCGGATTGTCGGAGTGACCGACTGTGATGTGATCGAAGCCAGCACCCCCGAGGCCGGCACGACCTGGCGTCTGGAAGACAAGTATACCCGGCCCAACGAGACCCCTGAGCAGCGGGCCATCGAAAGAGGTGAACAGCCTCAGTAGGCAGCTGTTGTCAAGTTTAAGGGGTTATACTACAGACATGAAGATTTTAGTTGTAGAAGATGAAGTAAAACTGGCACGCAGCCTAGAAAAAGGTTTGAGTGCCGAAGGTTATATTGTTGACGTTGTCCATGACAGCGCCGGCGCGCTTAGTTTAGTTAATGGCGGCAATTACGATTTAGTACTGCTGGACTGGATGATTCCGGGGCCGCATGACGGTCCAGGGCTTATTAAAGTCTGGCGCGAGTCCGAGCCGAAGGTGCTGGCGCCAATTATGCTGCTAACTGCCCGTTCGACCATTGGTGACCGGGTGCATGGCCTGGATACCGGTGCCGATGACTACCTGACTAAACCATTCTCGTTTGACGAACTACTGGCTCGGGTCAGGGCGCTATTGCGTCGGCCAAAAGAACACCAGGGCAGTGTTCTAGAGTCTGGTCCGCTACGAATCGATGTCACGGCTCATGAAGTCCGTTGCGCCGACCAGGTCGTGCCACTGACCGCCAAAGAGTTCCAGCTGGTTGAGTACTTGTTGCGCCACAAAGGCGAAGTTATCAGCAAAGACCGCTTGCTTGACCATGTTTGGTCCGATGATGCCCGTGTGCAACATAATACAGTCGAAACTTTTATTGCCAATGTTCGTAAAAAACTTGGTGCTCACGAAGATGTGATTGTGACAGTCCGTGGCTATGGCTACAAGGTGGAATGAGCGGCTGCGGGCACGGATGTTCCGCTCGGCCCGCCTTAATCTGACATTATTTTATTTGCTGACGCTGTTGGCTTTTAGTGTCACTTTGTCGGTTGGCGTCCGTGTGTTTGCCGAATATGAGCTTAATCGTTCGTTTGCCGCCCAGCAAGGAGAATTCCGTGAGCTGGCTCGCAGTGGGCTAAGTTTGTTGGTGCCGCACCCTGAAGATGACTTCCAAGATGCCCAGACGTACCATGCCCAAGTTGCTCGCCGTAACCTCAATAATGATCTGCTAATTTTGAACCTGGCCGCCCTGATCGTCGGTGGTTTGGTGAGCTATTGGTTTGCCGGCCGGACCTTGAAGCCGATTGCCCAAGCACACGAGGCCCAGGCCCGGTTTGTGGCCGATGCCAGCCATGAACTGCGCACGCCGCTGGCCAATATCCGGGCAGAGAACGAAGTTTTCTTGCGCCAAAAAGAGTTTAGCGAGGCCGATACCCGTGAATTGATTCAAAGTAACCTTGAAGAAGTGCAGCGGCTGGAGCATCTGTCGCGTGATCTGCTAGCTCTCAGCCAATACGGCTTAGCCGACCTGCCAAAAGAGGTCATAACGGTTAAATCGGCCGTTAAAGAAGCGGTCACTCAGACCGACCACTTATGCAAAACCAAATCAGTCAAGATTAAACGCCAGTTGTCCGAGGGAGCGGTCAGGGCTAATCGCGAGAGTTTTGTCCGACTGCTGGTGATTCTGATTGATAATGCCGTCAAATATGGTCCGGAGAAGGGCACAATTTATATTGCTGGCGCCCAGCACTCTGCCAGCTATGTGATTACGATTCGCGATGAAGGTAACGGTATCGACAGCAAAGACGCGCCGCATATTTTTGAACGGCTCTATCGTGGCGATCCGGCCCGGGCCAATACTACTAGTGGTTACGGCCTTGGATTGGCCTTGGCTCAAGAAATTGTTCAGGCTCACAACGGCAGCATCAAAGCCTATAACTCACCGCAGGGCGGGGCGGTCTTCTCGGTGCAATTGCCGCTTAACCGCCAGACTGCTTAGCTCTTAGCTAGACGTCGCAGGCTGCGCATCATCGACCAGACAACCCAGTACAAGCCACCGAGGAATGCAAAAAACATCAAGGTGACGCTAAAGGCTTCAGGGTACGCAAAAGGACGGATAATCCGTTCTGAAATATCAAAAACGATGCCGGCCGGGTTGACCAGGACGTCCCAGCTATTCCAACGCAGGTCACGGCCCAAGTAGATAGCAAAACTGCACGAGAAAAAGATTGCACCGACGATAAGGGTTGTCTTAAAGGCTGACAGCCGTTTGCGCAGTTCGCGCTGGACCAGGTAGAGGCTGGCATACCCAAGGATAAGGCCATTTAAGATAAAGACGGTAAACATCAGGGAATCGAACAATACATTGCTCCGCGGCATATCTTGCAAGTGAATAAAGTCGCTGACCATATAAAAGCTGTTCGGTAGGAAAACTAGCCAAGCCAAGCTTAGACCGATAGCTGACCAGCTTGACCAGAGTTGCTTTTGCAGCAGGTTTACCAGCATAGCTGACAGGCCTAGCGGGATCCAGGCCAAGAATAAGTTCCAGATAAGGTACCAGTCACTAAGGTTTTGATTCCACCACGATTCGACGGCGAAAAAGCCAAGACTCAACAAACTCAGCCCGGCTAGGGCATATACAAACGACCGGAATGGTCCGGCCGTAGTCGGCAGATGTCTCGCACTCATACCCCTAGTATAGCAATGTTAGGTTGAAGATGGGCTTGGCGGTGGAGTAGTTGGCGAAGGCGGAGCGGTGCCGGCCGGTTTGAGGCTGACTACGGCGTCACCTTCGACATTGAAGGTAGTGTTGTCGGTGGTCTTTTGGTAGGTTTCTTTGTGAACCAGTACCCAATCGGTATCGGTAGCGTCGACTTCGAAGACGACTTTGCCGGTGATTTGGTCACCGGGCTTGAGCTGAGTCGGTTTGGCCAGGCTATTGCTGATAATTTGCTGCGTACTGTTATGACCGCTGAGCAAGTTGCCATCATTGTCGCGCAGCTTGAAATCTAAATACGAAACACTGATAGTGCTGGATTGACTGCGATCACCGGCGGCAACCGAGACAGCAACAAACTGTTTGCCGGCTGCCGGCACAACGGCTGGGTCGGTAGAGGTGTAGCTCTCGATTTTGGTAGCCATAAAGCTAAAACCGCTCGATAGGTTGATTTGCTCTTTGATTTTGGCTTTGATGGTCTGCTCTTTGATTGATTTGGTAATGTCGATACGTGATTCGAGGTCAAGCTGACCATCGTTGCGTGCTACGACATCGGCCGCGTTTGGGTCATCGGTGTTCTGCTGGGTGTTGTTTGTCGTCGTATTGTCTTTTTTGTTGCCGGAATCGCCGCTGGACATGATCAGAATGGTCGCGCCAACAATAGCCAACACTAGTACCACGCCGCCAAGAATCAGCAGCAGTTTTTTAGAGCTGCCAGGTTTTTTACCGTTACCGGCTTCGCCAGGGTAGGGATTGGGGTTATAGCCGGTGTAAGGATTTGGCTGGAACGGCTGCTGCCCGCCATAGCCCGGCTGTTGCTGCTGCGGGGGCGTGTTGTTTGGGTTATATGGGTTGTAAGGATTATTTGGATCCATAATATATCTTTAACTTTAGCATATTTGCCAAGCTTTTGTGGCGACACTCCCGTCGCTTGTCCGTATCTGTTATACTCTGTCCATATGAAGCAAGATTTGCAAGACCGTCTAGCCACCGTGGCCAAAAAACTTTTTAGCCTGTCCGAGGAGGCCGTTATTAAAGTTGAGCTGACTCGCCCCGATGAACAGTTTGGTGATTTTGCAACCAATATTGCGCTGCATCTCGCAAAGCAAGTCGGCGAAAACCCGCGCCAGGTGGCCGAAAAAATTGCCACTGAATTACGCACCGAATTAGCCGATACGGTTACAGAAGTTACTATTGCTGGTCCCGGCTTTATCAACTTGCGTTTGAGTGACAGTGCCTTGGCCGGTTTAGCCAAGCAGACAATCAACCAACAGTATGCCGGCCAAACAGTGGTTACCGAATACTCCGATCCAAACCCGTTTAAAGTACTGCACGTTGGCCACTTGTATACCAGTATTGTCGGCAATGCTATCTCCAATATGTTTGAAGCTGCTGGCGCCGATGTGCACCGGGTTAACTTTGGTGGTGATGTTGGTCGCCATGTGGCCATTACTATGTGGGCAATCTTGCAGGAATTAGGTGGTGAAAACCCCGGGAAACTGCAGGACATACCGGAGACCGAGCGTTCGGAATGGATGGCTAAGGCCTATGTTAAGGGCACTCAGGCCTTTGAAACTGATGAAGCGGTTAAGGAAATCGTAACAACGCTAAACAAGCGAGTCTATCAGCTGGTCAATGACAACGACCGCGAGTCGGATCTCGCCCAAATTTATTGGACCTGCCGCCAATGGAGCTACGATTATTTCGACGCCTTTTACGAACGGGTTAATACGCCGTTTGAACGCTACTACCCAGAAAGCACGGTGGCGACACTTGGCTTGCAAACCGTCCATGAGCAGTTGGCGAAAGGTGTCTTCAAAGAAAGCGATGGCGCTATTGTCTTCGAAGGTGAGCCATATGGCCTGCACACGCGGGTATTTATAAATTCCCAGGGGCTGCCAACCTACGAAGCCAAAGACACTGGCCTGATAATGCAGAAATGGCGCGACTACAACTTCGATTTGTCGGTAGTTATTACGGGCAACGATATTACCGAATACATGAAGGTGGTGCTCAAGAGTATTGAACAGTATGAGCCAGAGCTGGTGGCCCGCAGCCGCCACATGACGCACGGCAATGTTAAATTGGCCGGTGGTGTAAAGATGAGCTCGCGCAAAGGCAATTTCCTGCGGGCGATTGAAGTGCTTGATATTGTCGCCGAAGCCGGCGAACAGCCCGACGATAGCATCGTACTAGGCGCGGTTAAGTACGCCTTTCTAAAACAGCGCATCGGCCCGGATATTATTTTTAGCCCCGATGAATCAGTGTCGCTCGAAGGTAACAGCGGCCCGTATCTTCAATATGCTCATGCCCGGGCGCGCAGCATTTTGCGCAAGGCTGGCGAAACCGAAGCTAACCTTGAAACAGGCGAACTCGAAACTGACGAGCGCACATTGCTACGCAAAATTGGCGAATACCAAGAGGTTATCGATAAAGCCTTGGCCGATTTTATGCCGCATCACATTTGTACCTATCTGTATGAACTAGCCCAAACCTTTAACCGGTTTTACGAAAATAACTTAGTTGTCGGCGACCCACGCCAAGTCGTCCGTTTGGGGTTGGTCAATGCCTATGCCGACACCCTCAAAAACGGCCTAGAGCTACTGGGTATTGTCGCTCCGGAGCAAATGTAACCATGCAACTATCCGAAGATGAATGGAAAAAGAAGCTAACACCTGAACAATATCGGGTGTTGCGCGAAAAGGGTACCGAAGCGCCAGGTAGCGGGGCATTGCTCAACAATGATAAAGATGGCAACTATCGCTGTGCCGCCTGTAATGCCGTTGTTTTCAAAAGCGACGACAAATATGAGTCATTTATTCCCGGTCTGGAAGGCTGGCCTAGTTTTGCAGCCGCCGCCAATGACGCGGTTATTTTGCAGCCCGACAACAGCCATGGCATGAGCCGCACCGAAGTTGTTTGTAAAAATTGTGGCAGCCACCTAGGGCATTTGTTTGACGATCCGGGTTCGCCAACAAACCAGCATTTCTGTATAAATTCAGTCGCGCTCGATTTTAAACCGCAAAAATCTCAGGACGCTTCGTAGTATTTAGTGCCCCAAGCAGCCATTTGCTGCAAAACGGGGACTAAGTCTTGGCCTTTTTGGGTCAGGCAGTATTCCGGACGGGTAGGGCTGTCGCTACAAGCTTCCTTGGTGATAATGTCGTGGGCTTCGAGGTCATCGAGCCGCTGAGACAGGGTGCGAGGGTTGATGGTACCGACAGATTTCTCGAGTTCACTAAAGCGGCGAGGGCCGGCTGATAGGTCACGCAAGATCAAGGCCGTCCATTTATTACCGATAATTTCCATGGCAGCCGCAATACAACCGACATGCGGTTCAAGTTTTGCTGAAGGTTGGGCTACGTTGGTTGATGTATCCATGATGTACTCGGCAATTTACTTTACAAAGTATAGTGAAGTGGCTATACTTATGATTGCTATATAAAGTATACCATATAATACACAGAGGAGACAGCCTTGAAGCTACAAATTATCATTGGAAGTGTCCGCCAGGGCCGCCAAACCGCTCGTTTGGGTGCCTGGGTAGGCAAAGAAGCCGCCAAATTAGAAAACGTTGAAGTCGAGGTCGTTGACCTGGCTGATTATAAATTGCCAATTTTTGATGAAGCCATCTCGCCACGGTTTAACCCTGACCGTAAACCAGAAGGCGAAGTTAAGCGCTGGCTCGACAAACTGGCTGAAGCCGACGCCTATGTTATTGTCACCCCTGAATACAATCGTTCAGTGCCTGGTGCGCTCAAAAACGCTATCGACTACATCGATTTCCAGGTTAACCGCAAGCCAGTTGGTTTGGTTGCCCATGGTGTAACCGGCGGTGCCCAATCGGTTGCCCACTTGCGTGGCATTATCCCTGGTGTGCTGGCCGTTAGTGTCCCGGAAGTTACGTACTTCTCCGACCGGGTTGCCGACCATGTTGATGACGCTGGTACCTTGAGCGAAGAGTTGCAAAACCGGTCATACGGCCCGCTCAACTCGATCCAGACCACTTTGCAGGATACGGTTTGGTACGGCAAGGCTCTCAAGGCTGCCCGCGACAACAGCTGACTTTCAGGGTATACTGCATGAACAGAGCAGGAATGGAGTGAGCGAATGATCGACAAAAAAGCAGTGCCCACTAAATTGTTATGGGTTGATCTGGAGATGACCGGCTTGGACGCCAATCAAGATGTTATCTTAGAAGTTGCCGCCGAGGTAACCGATTTTAATATGGTGACGCTTGCCAGTTATGAGGCTCGCGTACAACAACCGCGCGAGGTGGTGGTTGATCGTATGCAAAAAAATAACTGGTGGGCTGATTTTCCAGCCAACCGCGATGATTTTGTAAGTAAACTATCCAGTGGCAAACCCAGCGATCAGGTAGAGCAGGAGCTCATTACCTTACTTCAGGAGCATTTTGGCGATGAGCCGGCAGTCTTGGCCGGCAACTCAATCCACAATGACCGCAACTTCATAAAACAGTGGTGGCCGGCCTTTGACCTGAAGCTTCACTACCGCATGCTCGATGTCAGTGCCTGGAAGGTCTTTATGCAGGGTCGCCACGGTGTGGAGTTTGAGAAAAAAGATGTCCACCGGGCTTTTGATGATATTCAAGCCAGTATTGCCGAGCTGCAATTTTACCTGGAATGGTTTAAGGAGAACTCCTAGAACCTATGGCAGACTTTGAGAGCGGCAAGGGCCTGGGTGGATTAATAAGCCGGCGAGGTTTGCTGCTCGGTGCCACAGGCGTGCTACTAGTTGATAGGCTATTAAGCTTTCCTGCAAGCGCCGCTGCCGATGAGCCACAGCCGGTAGATCTGGTATTAGACACTCGACGCTATGCGGCCGAACAGGCAAGACAGGTAGCCTATGCCTTGAGTCGTGGCGGCCGTATTAGTGAGGTACCGGTTACATTTGGCTCCATGCTGCCTCTGGATTGGAGGGAAGTCGGTATTCAGGGCGTTGTGGCAGTTGACAGTCCTTTGGTCTTTGATGCGCCCGATGGTAAATATTACGGCTATGTAGACGATGGACCGCGAGGGTTGATGTCGGTGGGCATGATCAAGGCAGACCGCGAACTTGTGTCGTCACCGCCAATGCCAGAAGGCCGGGCGCAGATGCTCGATGGCTTGGCATATGTTGCCCTGAGCCGGGTAGTTTCCCGTTATGATAGGGCCGAGAACTATGCTGCAGGTGTTAATACTGACAGTGCGGTGTATGACCAGGATACGATCACGGCCGGACAGTTGGCTTACTTCGGCAAATAATTGTATAATAACGACATATGACCCACAAGCAAGTCGAAGAGTATCTCTTGAGTATGCCGAATGCCTGGCTCGATTACCCGTTCGGTAAAGAAGTTGCCGTCTATAAAATTGGCGACAAAGATACACCATCCGGTGGCAAAATGTTTGCGCTGGTTAGCGAAGGCAAGGAGCCAGTGCAGATCAGCCTAAAGTGCGACCCCAATCTGGCAATTAACCTCCGTGAAAAATACGAGACCGTGCTGCCAGGGTACCATCTTAACAAAAAACACTGGAACACTATTGTGCTGACCGGGCAACTGCCTTGGGAAGAAGTGCAGGCTCTAATCCGCCACTCTTACGACCTGGTTGCAGCCTAAATATTACTGGGCAGCTTCGGTAAGGTCAGTAGTCTCAGCGCCGGCTTGCTGCAATAACAGCTTATTGTTGGCGTTGGTGTTACCGAGTACTGTTTGGCCTTCAGGGCCAAGCTTGGGAAGCAGGACTTTTTGCTGAACTAAGTTGTTGTAACTGGTAAGTTCTTGTAAGACGATTTTTTTAAACGTGTCATCAAAATTGCTTGATGATTGGGCGCCTTTAAGTTGCTGGTCGACTTGGGGGTTGGCCTTAGCGCCCAGGTTCTTAGCCTTAAAGCCGTAGCCGGCCTTTTTAAGGTAGCTGAGTAAGCGTGCCTGATCGGTGGTAACGCCGGTAACACAGTTGATTGCCATGTTACGGTTGACCTGGTATTTTGCCTGGGTGAGCCCCAGATTACAGACACGGATAACTTCTTGCTGGCTTTGGGCAACAGCAAATAATTCCTGATTGGTCGTATCTTTGGGAGCCAGGGCATTAAAACTGGCAATTACAACCATGACTACTAGGGCAATGCCAACTACGACCAGGATTTTAAGGCGCATGCTAATTTGTTTGACCGAGCCAAAACCCTTAGCACCGGCGTGTTTTTGTGACAAAAAGAAGTCATAGGGTGTTTGTTTGGCAGGTGGCGGTGCAGGCAGCGGTGCCGGCTGGCCGGGGCGAGGACGGTAACCGCTCGGGTGGGGCTGGTACTGTTGGCCATATTGGCCGGATGACGGCGGATAACCGTTTGGCTGACCAGGCCCGGCCGGACCGGGCGCACCAGGCTGTGGGTTATACGGCTCCGGAGGCGGGCCGTACGGAATTTGCGGTTGCATGCTCATATAATAGCAGCTTTCATTACCCTTATGCTATGCGCTCGACCCTATAAGCTATAAGCTATAGATATGGATGCCGTTGAAGACATCAAGTCACGTTTAAGCATTGAGGACGTCGTTGGTGAATACGTCCAGCTTAAGCGTGCCGGTCGTAACTTCAAGGGCTTGAGCCCGTTCGCCAATGAGCGCTCACCAAGTTTTATGGTTTCTCCCGAGAAACAGATTTGGCACGATTTTAGCTCCAGCAAGGGCGGCGATATGTTTAGCTTTGTCATGGAGATGGAAGGTATCGATTTTCGGGGTGCGTTGGAGCTGCTGGCCCGCAAAGCCGGGATTGACCTTGAACAATACCGCGGTTCAAAAAAAGGTGGTAACGCCAAGCTCAAAGAACGCTTGTACGAAGTGCTCGATGTGGCCGCCAAATTTTACCAAGTGCAATTTAGCAAACACCAGCCAGCCTTCGAATATGTGTTAGGTAAACGTCAATTCACCAAAGCTACGGCCCTGGAGTGGCGCCTGGGCTATTCGCCAGAGAGTGGTTCGGTACTGACCGATTATCTGCGCTCACGTAAGTATAGTGACGATGAGATACAAGGCGCCGGCTTGGCGACCCAGCGTTATCGCGGCTTGGGGGATATGTTCCGGGGCCGGATCATGATCCCTTTGCAGGATCCTCAGGGCAGGGTTGTCGGTTTTACGGCCCGTTTGCTCAAAGATGACCCCAACGCGCCCAAATATATTAATACGCCGCAAACATTGCTGTACGACAAATCGCGCCATGTGTACGGCCTGCATTTGGCAAAAGACGCCATTCGCAAAAGCAAATTTGTGGTTTTGGTTGAGGGAAATCTTGATGTGATTGCCAGTCATCAGGCTGGCGTCCGCCAAGTGGTAGCGACAGCCGGAACGGCTTTGACTGAGTATAATCTTAAAGCCCTCAGCCGCTTTACCGGTGATATTCGCCTTTGTTTTGATGCCGACAAGGCCGGGGTAGCAGCCACCGAGCGGGCAATTCCGATTGCCAGTAAAGTCGGTGTGTCGTTGAGTATTATCTCAATCCCAAGCGGTAAAGACCCCGATGAGCTTATTAAACAGAGCGCTGAGACCTGGCTAGAGGTGATCGACAAGCAGCAATACGCCCTCGACTGGCTGATTACGCGTTACCAAGCCGAACTTGATCTGACAACCGCCCAAGGTAAAAAAGCGCTGACGGATGTGCTATTGCCCGTGGTCCGGACACTAAGCGACAGTGTGGAACAGGATCATTACATGGCCCGGATTGCCGAATTGTTGGCAGTTAGCCGTCCGGCGCTTGATCAAAAGCTGAGCCAACAAATGGCACCCAAGGTTGCTGAGCGCAAAGCCGTACCAACGCCAAAGCCGCTCGATAAACCACATGTTGAGTATCTAAAAACCCAGGATCATATCTTGGCTTTGCTGCTACTCCATCCCAAGCTACGAACCTATGCTAACCTGTTAACTGAGCGTATGTTTACGACTGGCAAGGCGCGGCACATTATCAAGTATTTGCAGGATCACCCGACCTTTCGTGACGATTGGGAAGCGCTTACTAGTGGCTTACCTGACGAACAGGTGCAAATGTTGCGGGATTATGCTAAAATATTGTCATTACAGCATGAGGAGCTGTACGGGGATGTCGAAGACCTTGAGCTCGACTACGAAGTACTCCGTTTACAGGCTCGCTTGATTGAACAATACATCAAACACGAAAAACAAAACTTAACCCAGCAGATGAATAGTGCCGATGACGAATCATTACGGCAAATTTTGACGCAAGTTAAACAACTCGATGAACTTCGAAACCAAGCTAATAAGTTAACCAAAGGAAATGCCAATGGCCGCTAAAGCAAAGAATGAAGCTAGCAAAGACAAAGAAACTAAAAAAACCACCAAAGCCAAAGCTGCAACCACAGCACCGGTTGTAGTCGATATCCCAAAGGCCCAAGAGGAATTATTCCAGAAGGGCAAAGCCGCCGGCTCGATTGACCAGCAGGATATTTTTAACGCAATCCCTGATTTGCCAGCTAACACCGAAGCCCTTGACCAGCTCTACGCTCGTCTGGCTGACGCCAGCATCGAAATTACCGCTCCTGAAGCTGCACCGGTTGAACTGAGCGACGAATGGGCCGAGGACGAGCTGGAAGATGAATCCGATGGCGATGCAGCCCAGGTCTACGTTGATGATGATGTGGCTGACGACTCAGTCCGTTTGTATCTGCGTGAAATCGGTAAGATTCCACTGTTGAACGCCGAAGAGGAACTGGCCCTGGCTCAGCGAGTTGTCGCGGGTGATAAAGACGCCAAAGACAAGATGGCCGAAGCTAACATGCGGTTGGTCGTCTCAATCGCTAAGCGTTATGTTGGCCGTGGTTTGGACCTCTTGGACTTGATCCAAGAAGGAAACACCGGTTTACTGCGTGCTGTCGAAAAGTTTGACCCCGACAAGGGCTTTAAGTTCTCAACCTACGCAACCTGGTGGATTCGCCAGGCAATTACCCGTGCTATTGCCGACCAGGCCCGCGTTATCCGTATCCCGGTACACATGGTTGAAACCATCAACAAGCTGCTGCGTACCCAGCGCCGCTTGACCCAAGAGCTTAACCGCGAACCAACCAACGAAGAAATCGCCGCCGCTATGGAGATTGAGGTTGAAAAGGTCGAGCATATCATGAAGATCAAGCAGGAAATTTCTTCGCTCGATGCTTCAATCCGTGATGATGAGGAAGATTCAGTTTTGGCTGACTTTATCGAAGATGAAGACACTATTTCGCCGGAAGATGCCGCTACCAAACAGCTGCTAAAAGAGCAGGTCGATGATGTACTCGATGTCCTGACTGAGCGTGAGCAAAAGATCATCAAGCTACGCTTCGGCTTAGAAGATGGTCGGCAGCACACCCTGGAAGAAGTTGGCAAAGAGTTCTCGGTTACCCGTGAGCGTATTCGGCAGATCGAAGCCAAAGCTTTAGCCAAGCTACGCAAGCACCCCAACGCTCGCAAGTTGCACGATTACATCAAATAGCGTAGTCTAGCTGTACTTATGAGTAAAATTGAGACTTTTCCCAGTGGTGTTCGTACTGATTTAGGAGAAAGTACGCTGCCGGTGCTACCGCTTGAGCATCGGGCTATCAAACTGGGTGGGCTATCATTGGAACGGACCGTATTCGTGCCGCCGCGGCTTTTGATCGCCGACGAAAGCGGGCATCTCTTTTATGAACCGACTACCAAGGTCGATCGTGATTTGCTTGAACCACCAGCCAAAGATGAAAAGGGCCGTAGCTTCGTTGCAGTGACATTGCTGGCCAGCCAGTGCTGCCGGCGGGAAATTATGATAGCCGATGTCCGGTTTGCCCGTCCCGGAGCTATTCCTGAGCATACGGGCCGGTTCATCAATACCGGACATGGAAACTTTATGAAGCCCGATCAAGACGATGACGCTCCTGAGCGCTGGCGAGCCATGGGAGGTATTGTGTATGGTGGTCAAGAAGCTGACGAAGCGCGCTTTAACGGCTCATTCCAGTGGCGAGCTGCGGCTATTGCCCGGGCAGATCAAATTAGCCGGTGGGTTGAAAGTGGGTTGCCTGAACACGCAGCCGATATTGTAAACCGGCCAGATGGCGGAGAAGAGGACATCGAGCTAGGCGGGGCCGGAAGACGGCTTCTCGCCCAACTCTCTAGGCTCATATATACGGTCAGAGTGTAGCTAAGTTATACACAAGCATTTTCTTGACAAACACGCTTATGGCAAGTTATTGTAAAGCTAGCATTAGGTTAAAAACCAAAAGTGAGAAAAAAAGTGACATGTGTGAGTTCACGGATTCTCCAGGGGTCCGGTTTTCGTAAGAAAATACTGGTCTTCAGCGTAGATTCTGAACCATGGCTCATTAGTGTGAGGGCGGGAAAGCATTGTGAATAACGGAGCTCAGAACAATTCAGACTTATACGGCAGGATACGATCAAATCGTCAGGCACAAACACGGCCTGTTAATGCCCGTCGTTTTAGTGGTGATGTCGTTACTTCACGGCCGCAAGTGGTGCTCAATATTCCTGCCAGCGTCTTGCCAACTAGTATCGACCAACCGCGTCCAGTCCAGCAAGTTCGCTCGGCAATTGTTCCACAACAGCAGGTAGCACCGGCACCTGCGCCAGCCCCAATGCCAGCACCGGCTCCACAACAGCCACAAGCTCAGCCACAGCCTCAGTATCAACCACAGCCGGCGCCACAACCACAAGTGCCTCCGGTAACCGTGTTCGCGCCACCGGTTGAGCAGCCACCGGCTCCTCCGCAAGTGCAGTATCAGCCAGCGCCGCCAGTGCCGGCTCCACCGCAACCGGTAGCAGCGCCGGTTCCGGTCCAGAATCCAACCCCGGCGCCTGTCGCAGCGGCACCGGTCGAAGCAGTTCTATACAACCCGATTCCTCAAGTTCCTGAAATGGAGCTCGTTCCCGAACCAGTCCAGGTGCCGACCCAAGAGCAGTACCCGGTTCATATTGTACCTGAAACCAGTTTTGCTCAAGCGCCAGCCGCTCCAACACAGGTTGTGGCCGCACAGCCAATCAGCCAAGAGCCGGTCATCGAACAGGGCACCAGCATGCAATACGAGTATGATGACCAATATGGCGCCGAGGATGAAGCTGATCCGGCGGTTAAGCCGGTAGTTTGGGAAAAACCTGTCAAAAACCCGGAACTCAAGATGAAACTTAACCGGGCGCTGACTCTCGGTTTAATGATGGCCCAGACCGCTTTCCAGGCGCCGGTTGACGCTGGCAAAGAAGTTTATCGCAAGCTGCGAGGCGGAGAATACTCCAACTCACAGGTTGCACTGACCTCGATGGCTTTACTAGTCTTTATAATCGGTGTCTTCACCAGTATCCAGACAATTCGCACCAACCACGCGACCAGCGCCCAGGTTGCCGCTTTGGTCAGCCAGAGCCAAAGCCAGGAGACTGCTGTTAACACCATTAAAGCTGACGGTACAAAGACCTCGACCTCGGCTGCAGCCGTTGTTCCTGATCCGTCACTGCCAAACGCTCAAACGATTAGCAGTTACACGGTTGGCCCAAGCGAGCCACGGTATATAAAGATTCCATCACTCGGTGTTAATGCCCGTGTCCGCCAGGTCGGTATGCTTTCTAACGGCGAGCTTGGTGTGCCTAAGAATGTCCACGATGCTGCATGGTATGGTGCCAGCGCCAAGCCGGGCCAACCGGGCGCAACCCTGATTGACGGCCATGTTTCCAACTGGACGACCCACGGTGTGTTCTACGATATCAAGAGCATGGCCCCTGGTGATGCGATTAACATTGAACGCGGCGATGGCGGCACTGTTATGTACAAAGTCGTCAAAGTCCTAACCTACGACGCCGACAAAGTCGATATGCAGGCAGCTGTTACGCCAGTTACCGACGGTAAGTCAGGTCTTAACCTGATAACCTGTGCCGGTAGCGTTAAACCTGGCACCAATGAGTACGACAAGCGAGTCATCGTCTTCGCTGAACAAAAATAATTAGTTACCACTAAGTGGCAACCTGCGCTACAATGGGGCGGTATGAGTTTTACGCAACAAGATTTGGTAGCATCAGAAGAGTATTTAGAGAGCTTTAAAGGCTTGACGATTTACGGCGTGGCCGGCACCAACGGCAGCGGCAAAGATTCGATAATGGACTTACTCGCTGGGCAGGGTTTTCTGGTTTTTAACACCAGTAACTCATTGCGTGAAATCGCCCAAGCAGCTTTTAATTCAACCGACCGTGGTGGCAATGATGCACCCATGGGTCGGGCTGGCAACGCTTATCGCACCGCATATCCGGGCGGTATGGTCGAAGTAGGTTTGCTGGAATGGTGGGTTCGGGCAGCTATCTTGCCAGACGAGCTCAAACCCAATGGCTTGGTTATCGGTAGTATCCGCGGCACTGGCGAAGTACAGCGACTCAAAGCCGCAGGCGGCAAGCTTATTGTGGTCGACGCCGACCCACATGTTCGCTACGAGCGTTTAACTAGCCGCGGCCGGGCCGACGACAACATCTCTTTTGAACAATTTATGGAAAAAGAAGCCGGCGACATGGCCGTTGGCCAAACCGACCCCACCAAGTTCGGCATGTCGGCTGTTATTGGGCAAGCCGATATCCGCATCGAAAACAATAGCAGTGATTTCGACGAGTTCAAGCGCCAGGCGCTTGAGACGCTCGGTTTATAAACTTTAGGGTTGTTGTTTCGTCCTCTCAGGACTCATCAGTACGACTATAAGTTCGTAGACAACATAATAACTAGACAAAACAAAAAACAAGGGCGGGGACAAACACGACGGGGATCCGGCGTAACCTTGGTTTTGCTCTCTCTACTTACAATGTCGTCTGTCACTTGGTGGTGACGGTCGTAGGAGTAGGGAAGGGTCAGGCTATATTACAGATCCACCACGAAAGTGAAGTCGAAGGGCGCACTGTTCACGCAATGGCCGTCGGTGGGGTTGCTTTTATCATCGAAGTGCATCACGGGAAGCCGGTTTTGGCTCGGGTGATTGCTCGGTTCATGGCGCATGTCGGGCCGCTCCCCTGGTGTGGGTGGGTCTATTGTGAGCAGGGACTGGCAGTTACCGAAGTCATGCGGTTGCATGGTCCTGGTCCTTCCGAGAGTTAGCTTGGTGTCTCACGCTGGTTTGCGTGTCGTGTTGTCGGGTACACGAGTTAGACAATTCTATACGCCACTTGGGTGACGTGCAGAATTGTCTAACTCGTGCTGTTCTTGGGTAATGTCTAGTTATCAAGGTGCGTTCGGGCAGGGGCGGTAAGTGCCTCACATTCAACCGAAGCGCTTACACTATAGCACACGCTTACGCGTTAATAAATTTACCTCTGTTAGAGCGTTGTTTCGTCCTCTAGGACTCATCGGTACGACTGTCGCATTGCGCGTATTCGTAGACAACATAACAACTAGACAAAACAAGACAAAGGGGGCAAAAAACGGTAAACAACCCGCGACCTTTTTCTCGTCCTCTCCACTTGTCACGCTGTCCGCTCCCCTAGGGGAAGCGAGGTAGATCAGCTGTCCGCTGCGGGCTTGGGCTCACGCGGGGTGCCAACCGTGTCGTGTGACGTGTGGTACTCGCGATTGCTCGTCGGGTCGTACGACAGCCAGTGAGTGGTCACGTCGCGAGGATCCTCGAGGTAGGTCCACTCGGTGCCGTCGGGCTCGTGGTGCACGAAGCAGTTGATGGGGAGGGTGGTGCTGATGGCGTCGAGGATGTCATACATCGTCAGGTGGTCGAGTTCTTCGCCGTTGTACAGGTTGAGTTCGTCGATGACGAGTGCGAGCTGGATCGAGGGGTCGTAGAGCGTCGGCTCGGGGTCGTGGTCGCGGTAGGGCGACTTGACCACATGCACGAAGAAGCCGGCCAGCAGTTGCTGGTAGGTCTCTTGGCTGAGCTCAGGCGTGTTGATGACGATCAGTAGCTTGGTGCCGAGGTTGTAGGTGTGCATTGTGGTGCTCCTTCGCCGTTTGGCTTGCAGATCAGCGGGTCTGGACGCAGGGCTTGCCGGTGCAGATGGGGCTTTCGTACTTGAGTCCGCGGAGGGCATCGTAGCTCTTCCAGGCGACTCCAGTTGCATCATAGGTCCATCCGTCACCGTCCTTGGTGAATCGCACCATCTTTTGAATGGCGAGAGTATCGGAGAAGACTCTGAGCAGCCGGAAATAGAAGTTGGAGTCCAAACCCCTGGGCTTGAGCGAAGTCTGAAGGACGACGGAACCGGGGGCGATCGGGACACCATGGCCAGATGCGGCGATGCGCAAGGTGCTGGCAGGAAACTTCATATTGCGCCAGTGGCGGTCCAACTCGGCGAGCTGGTGCAGGTGCAGGCCATTGGGCATGTGCAAAATGAACAAGATATCATTGCCAACAGAGCGGAGCTGAAGCGTCATTACATTGTCCTCTCAAGGCGGGTGTCTCACACGGATGTATGTCGCAAGGTTGCGAAACGTCGTTGTTGCTGACGAGTTAGACAATCTAACCACCAAATAAGAGGGGTGATGAGCAGGTTGTCTAACTCGCTTTGTTGCTTGTTTCAAATCTAGTTGTCAAGGTGCATCGACTGGGGTGGAAAATACCTCACACTTCAGAAGAGCATCTAACATAATAGCATAAGCGTTTGCATTTGTCAATAATAGCGACCCCTGTTACAGTGTAATGTGTAACTATTAACAAAATTGACAAACTATGTTATAATATATTCTTTCGTGAGTAACTAATGAGTACAGAACAACAGATACAACTGACTTTCTTTGAACGCCACCAGGCAGGTTTGGCGGAAGTATTTGACACTCTAGAAGTGCCTGAAGCTGCAAAAACCGACTTAGATGTAGCAGTTGAGCACACCCAACCCTGGATCAAGGGTGACCATGGCCGCCAGGGGCATATCTTTAACGTTGCAACAGAGGCGAGCGATCGATTGTACGACTTGTATGCCCAATTTGGCCAACGAGATGAAGTCCAGCTGCCAGCCGGCCAATATGATGAAGTTTTGATGCTGGGCGGGCTACAGGCCGGTAACCGCCGCCGGTTGAACCTCTTGCGACGTGCCATGGAAGACCCCGACGTCCAGATTGACCGGATCGCCTTGCTTGGCGGTCAGCGTTACTTGTTCCCTGAAAAGGAAAAGGATGACTTGTGGGACGCCGTTGAGGGAATTGGCAACAGGGGTGGTACATGGGTGGAACATGCTCAACGCCAGCCTGCGGATAAGCTGTGGGAAACCGACGGAATCCGGCTGGCAGCTATTGAGCAGCTTGGTCCTATGGTCTTAAAGCGCATGGATCTGCGATTATACGACATTAGTGAAGCACCGGAAGATCCGCTAGCAGGTTACGAGTTTGACCTGAACGGCACACCAGTAAGTCTAACGCACACGCTGGCGGTTGCCCGGCCAAACGGTGACAAACGGCACACCACTGAAGCCTGCATGGTTGATTGGCTGGAGCGCCGTCATCCGGGTCCGGAACAGGCGGCCACAATCGGTTTTATTGCCGCTAACCCGCATATCGAGCGCATGGGTCGTTCTTCGCAAGCTATGCTGCATGCCAATGGCCGCGACGATCTGCAGCTGGTGGTAGCCGGTTCAGCTGCGCCAGCGAGCTTGGGGCACGGATTCTTCCTGGGTGAAATTGCTCGTAATTTATACGAAGACCAACGACAGCTTAGATCTCAGGCGTAGATACCACCCGCTTGGTGGCGTTTCGTGGAAAGGTGTCGTAATCGGGGAGTAGGTACTGGCCGCGTTCCAGCATGGAAAATAACTGCTTAAAACCATCGGCAATCGGCTGGTTTTGAATAATCATTCCCATAATTTCCTGACCGAAGGAAATAACATATAATTTATCGTCAAATGCTCCCCATTCTACTGGGGCATTATAGTCATTTGTGCTAAACCAAGTGCGCCGCAACAACACCTTAGGATCACCTAACCGGTAGTCCATAGGTGCCTCAGGAATGTCGGCAGTGAGAGCCCGGCGGTGGACGCCGGCGTTTGCAGCCATCATGCGCAAATTATGAGCATTCTCGAAGCCGTAAGCATCAATACTGGCAGGGGTGTTAATAAACACTACTTCTTCTTTCGCTCGGGCGATCTCCTTGAAGATCTGGCGGATTTCCTCGGTGCCCTGGAAATAGCGCACGCCTGGTTGTTCGTGGACCTGAAGGTAGTCCTGGAGTAATTCTTGGGCTTGGAGCTCTAAAGCTTGTTCGGCGCGCTGTTGCTGAGCGCGTTGTTCGCGGGCCAGTTCAAGCAGACGGGAAGGGTGAGCCGCCCGATAGCGAAGTTTTTTCTGGTCTTCGAGACGTTCGGCCAGCTTTAATTCACTTAATTTGTCGAGAATTTTATAGATATTTGTGCGTGTTTCGTTGACACTTTTTGCCAAATCGCTGGGCAGCCATTGCTTTTGCTGCAATAGCATCTTGTAACATTTTGCCTCTGTTGGGCTTAGGCCTGCGGCCGATAAATCTTCCATGCTATTAGCATAGCACACTTTATTAATTTTGTGAATAATATAATCACAAAATGCACAGTAACACCTAGAGATATAAATTAATATCGTGAATGTATATTGACAATAACAATAGAATCTGCGATAATGCAGGCTGAACAATTTTTGGTACAAAGGAGTACAAGATGAACGCACCTATGGAAGTCTACCCAGACTTTGGCAACTATGATTTACGAAACATGCCTGAAAATGGTGTGTTTGGCCTAAGCGATGATTTATTAAAAGACATGGCCGAAGGCTTTGGCTATGAAGGCTTTCAACACTTAGAGCAGCCAACCGAAGCTTCGCTGCGTGAATTCGTAGGCGTTGCCGGCAAAGCTAAGACCTTACAGGATAACATCGCCCGAACCGAAGAGCAGCTTGGCGTTCGCGGCAATGCCAATGAAATGGCAATTGGCTGGGTTAAGCGGGCGGGCATTATGGTGCCTATGGATCGCAGCTTTGTCCACCCAGAAGTAAGCACACCAAAACAGCTTGATATGGCTCTCATAACTGGCGGCGTGGCTCGCTGGGTGCTTCGCCGGGCGGACCGACTGATTGCCCTTAAAGAATCAGGAGTCGATATCGGCCGGGTCGTTCTAGCTGCCGGTAAGCGCGATATGGGCGCTGCCGAACACGATTTAGTTGCTGGTTGGCCATTCCGTGGCACGCCAACCGAACAAAATTTTATGCGTAAAATTGTTGCTGATAAGTTGGAAGTTGCTGGCATTGCCGCAGATGTCTTGGCTATCGATTCGCAAAAGGGTGATGAAGTTATGGCCGAAGTCGTTGACCGCACCGGCTTAACTGGCAAGCGTACTGTTGTTGTCGGTAACACGCCAAACGGTGTCCAGAATGCGGGCGCACTGCGTGCGGCTGCTCGCGAAGCTGACCCAACCTACGACTTACGTGGTAATCAGCTTTATGTCGTTACTGACAAGTTTCCACTGGCAGAGCAGGGTCAACCACCGGCCACGCATCAAAACCCACTAACCGCTTTGGGACAGATTGCCCGTAACGCCTTGTACCTGCACCAGCAAAGCCAACGAGATTAAACCGGGATCGTTCGCCCATGTTTAGCCGATTTCTCACGGTGTAAATCCAACACAGCTTGGCGGTGATGGTGGCGGTTGTAGCGCTGCAATTCGCGGATTGCGACAAAGATTACGACCGCTGCCAGGGCGAACATCCAGTCGACAAAGCTCAGTGGGCCGGCCTTGAAGTACGGTGCAACCACGGGGTTGTAGATGATGTTAATGACACAGAACAGCGAGAAGCCGATGGCGATCCACAGGCCGCGGTTGTGGAACTGATAGCGGGTAAACAGTCCATGCCGACTGCGCCGCTGCAAGATGTTGGCCAACTGGCATAGGACGATCGTTAGATAGGTCAGGGCGGTGGCTTTGTAGTGGATCAGGCTGTCACTGGCTAGGCCCTGCGGATCGATGCCGTTGCGGTGGAAAAAGAACAGGTAGTTTATGAAGGCGAAGCCGCCGATCATCAGGCCGCAGAAAGCCAGGTCAAGGATCGATTTGCGGTTGAGAATGTGCTCTTTGGGTTTGCGCGGTGGGTCTTGCATCAGGTCACCGTCGGCTTTATCACGGCCTAGGGCGGCGATCGGGAAGAGCTCGGCAATTAGGTCGACGGCCAAGATTTGTAGCACTGACAAAGCCAAGGGAATGCTAAGCATCGAAGCGACTGCCAGGCTAGCCAGGTTAACAAATAACTCAGCGGCATTAGAGGTAAAACAACAAAGCGTGGCTTTGCGAATGTTTTGGTAGATGACCCGGCCTTGCTGAACGGCGCCAATTAAGGTATTAAAGCTATCATCGAGGAGAATTATCTCGGCGGATTGTTTGGCAACGTCGGTACCAGTCTTGCCCATGGCAACGCCGATGTCGGCTCGTTTGAGTGCCGGCGCATCGTTAATGCCATCGCCGGTCACGGCTACTACCATACCACTTAGCTGGACCAAATTGACGATCCGTAGCTTGTCTTCCGGTGCCACTCGCGAGAAAATAACCCCACCTTGGCGGGCCAGGTCAAAGACTTGCGAGTCACTCAGGCTTTGCAGCTCTTCACCGGATACGACGACAATATCTTTAGGATCATCAGTTAGCCGGGCGCGCATGGCGATGGCTTTAGCAGTTACCGCGTTGTCGCCGGTGACAATTGAGACTTTAATGTGGGCGGCGCGGGCGGCGTCCATAGCGGCCGGCACTTCTTCGCGCAGCGGGTCAATCATCGAGGCCATACCAAGCCAGGTTAGTTTTTGCTCGGCACCTTCGAGGTGTAAGTCTTCAAGCTTGGTGTTGGCCGGTAGAACACGGAAGGCGAAAGCTAAGTTGCGCATAGCTTGCTCAGCTGACTGGTCGTTGGCGTCTAGTAATTTCTGGCGGTCTTCCTTAGTGAGCTTGCGGGTGTGGCCAAGATCCCAAAAGTCAGTACAGCGGTCGAGGACATTCTCGGGGGCACCTTTGACGAACAGATACAGCTGCTTTCCCTTACCGTAGTTGCGCACAGAGCTCATCAGCTTACGTGCCGAGTCAAAAGGGAACTCCTTGAGCTCAGGGTATTGCAAATCTAGATCAGCTGGATCTAAGCCGGCCTTGGCTGCCAAAGTAACCGTGGCGCCTTCGGTCGGGTCACCAATACAGTACCAAACCGGGTGGTCGTTATCTGGCGGGTTGACATGGGCATTACTAGCCAGGGCGCCGGTGGCGAAAAAGATTTCCATATCTTTTACATAGCTGTCGCTCAAGGTTTTGCCGCCAAGGTTGCTAAATTCGCCTACAGGTTCATAGCCGGTGCCGCTCACGAAGTAGTGTTTATAACCAATCATTATTCGCTCGACGGTCATTTGGTTCTTAGTCAGCGTACCGGTCTTATCGGTGGCGATAACACTGGTAGCGCCCAATGTCTCAACGGCAGACAGTTTCTTGACCAAAGCCCGGGCGCGGGCAAGCTTGCCGGCGGCTTGGGCAAGGGCAGTGTTAATTTCGGCCGGCAAACCCTGGGGAATGATCGAGCTGGCGATGGCGATAGCAAAGATAAAGGCATCTTTAATACCAAGACCGGTTTGGATGGCGATGGGCAGCAAAATAACACATAAGACCATCGTGCCTTGGGTTAGGCGGGTGGCGATGTTGTTCATCTCTTTTTGCAGCGGGCTCATTACACGGCCAGTATCTTGGCTGAGCGAGGCGATCCGACCGAGCTCGGTGTGCATACCGCTGCCAACGACCACGCCGTAACCATGGCCAGTAGCAACGGTGGTGCCCATATAAACGATGTTATGGCGGCCGGCTAGTGGAATATCGGCGCTAATAACATGAATAAACTTACGGGTTGGTTGGCTTTCACCGGTGAGCGCAAAGTCGTTGGTGCTGAGCTCTTCTTCGCTTATTAAACGTAGGTCGGCTGGTACCGAGTCACCCTCTTCTACGTAAACGACATCGCCGATTACTAAATCGGCGGAAGGGATCTGCATAAGCTTGCCGCCGCGCAGCACACTCGCCTGGGCGACTACTAGTTTCTCTAATGATTCAATCAGCTTTTCGGCTTTAAATTCCTGCATAAAGCCAATAGCAGTGTTGAAGAAGACTAGGGCCAGTAAAATTGCTCCGGCTCGGGCATCGCCCAAAATAAATGACAGCGCGCTGCTGACCACCAGGAGTATAATCATTAGGTCCTTAAATTGCCGCAGATAGGACACAAACCATGGCTCTTTCTTAGCCACGGTCAGGGTATTTGGGCCGATTTGCTCTAAGCGTTCGGCCGCTTCGTTGTCGCTTAAACCCTTGTCGCTTGTCCGCAATTCATCAAGTACGGCTGGTACTTCAAGCCGATAATAATTTAGCTGTTTGTACGTTTTTCCACTCATAATTACCTAATAGTATATAGCTTATGCTTGCACATTGCATGAGAACTTCTTAAAGTGTGTGGTATGAGTGCGGCGCATATCGTTAGCCCCGAAGGCGGGCTAGCGTCTTCGGTTGACCCCTTTACCGAATTGAACGGTGGTATCGCGCCGGCCTGGCTACTGAACAGCCACGTACACTTTACTGGTGATGGAGAACCACGGGCAGTTGGTGTTGCTTACGATCCTGATATTGATCCTGAAAAAGACTTGCTGGTGCTTGATAACAAAAATCAACTGTTTGTTGATAGGCTTGGTGCCTATGCAATTAACGCACTTGTCCTATACGACACTCCACTTGAGACCAGGGATCTGGTCGAACTTTCAAAAGGTCGGTACCGGTTCGAGGATGTTGACAGGGCAGTAACTGAGCTTGCCGAAGAGTTGAACGAAGCAGCCGGGCAAGAATTGCTCCAACAAGTAACAACGTATACCGTTGGCTCTGGCCGGCCAGTACCGCGCCATGCAGTAACACTGAACAATGTATTTTTTGCCGACTATCGGCAAGCGGGCATGGCTCCCAGTACCAGCCCAGACTTAGCAGAGACGTATAGCCATACTATGGGTGAGATTGTTGCGAAACGCCAAAAGATGCATACTCGTAAAGATGGACTTGAAGGCCGGCGCACTACTGCACCTCGTCGGCCGGCTGCACCAGCCCAGGCTACTACCCGCGCCCGGCCGAAGTTCGGCCGAAGGAGTGGTATGGTTGCTGAGACGCCTGCAACTCTCTGGCATGATACGCATTATGAAGATGGCCGAGTCGCAGTCAGCGGTGACAGCATGGTAGTTCCTGTAGAGGGTTTTAAGCCTCGGATAGTCAAGGAAGGCGCCGAAGAGTCGGGTGACTGGCGCTCCCGGGCAGCTTGCAGGCGCGCACCGGATCCAGATGTTTTCTTCCCGGTCGGTACCTCTACACTGACAATTGCGCAGACATATGATGTTTTCGATGCTTACTGTAAAGGCTGCCCGGTCATTCGTGACTGCCGCAGCTTTGGTGAAAGAATGGCTACCAACGGTATTTGGGGCGGTATGAGCCGTGATATGCCAAAGCTAAAAATCAATATCGCCACTGGTAGAATTGAGGAGCCCGAACAGGAGACCACGACAATCTCAGCTGCGATCGAGAAAATCTTAGCTGCCAAAGCCATGGATAGCTCGGTCTTGCTGGCTGATGCAGTTGCAGCAGCAGGCGGTGAAGAGGTGGATTTGCTCGACGACGAAGCGCTCTTGGCTGAAACAGTGCCCGAAACTCCAGAGTATGACGGTCTAAGAAAGGCGCTTACTGAAGTGCCACAGGCAACCGCCAACGTCGTGTCACTCTATTGGGGTGTTGGTTGTGAGCCACGGGAAGCGGTGGTTATTGCTGGCCAGCTGGGAATGGAAGAATCGCAAATATCTCTATTACTTGAGTGGGCCGAGCGTAAGCTTGGTAAATTATTGCCGGCGCGCTGAACATGACACAACTGCCTGAACACGCTCCTAACCCTGATGTGATGATCGCAGAACTGCAGGAGCAAAACAACACCTTAACCCCCGAACAACTAGCGCGTTTGCGTGAACGGTTAGGAATGCTTGCTAGCCATATGGGTTTTTCCGAGATCGCACTTGAAACACCTGAAACACTCGAAACACCTGAGGCACCTGAGGTGTCGGAAGATCAGCTCACAGAAGATACCGTCGAGCAAGAATACCCACCAATTGACCCAGAGGCTGAGATAAGTATTGCTGAGCTGAGCCGCCGGCTTAGTCTGAGCAGCAATCAGGTGCGTTCAAAAATCTTACTTATGGACAAGCTCGGCCACGGAACTATCGACACGTACACACGATATGCTAACGGTCGTCGAAAAATAGCTACTATGACATTGGCAGATGCTGCAAGAGTAGCCAGGGCAGTTACCGGTAGTACGGATATCCCGGCCGCAAAGCCCAAACAGTAGGCTATACTATCCAATATGGCAAAGAAGTTTGTAATTATCGACGGCAAGTCCGTGTTCTATCGGGGCTATTATGCAATGCCCAATTTATCAACCAAGGACGGCACGCCCACCGGTGGCGTCTATGGCTTTGCCACATTGGCACTCGAAGTCATTAAGCGGCTCAAGCCTGATTATGTGGCGGTAGCCTGGGACAAGCCCAAAACCAACATTCGCCGCCGCTTGGCACTCTATCCGGAGTACAAAGCTGGCCGCAAACCGCCGCCACCTGACTTTTACGAACAAATCCCGGTGCTGCATGAACTTTTGGCAGCTTTTGGCTGGCCGTTATACGAAATGGACGACTACGAAGCCGATGACATCATGGGGACCCTGGCCGTTCAGGCAGCAGAGCAGGACATCGATACGCTGCTAGTTACTAGCGACATGGATATGCTGCAGCTGATCGACCCGCATATTCACGTCTTTGCCCTCAAGAAGGGTTTAACCAGTATTGAACTGTATTCACCGGAATCGTTCGAAGCTAAGTATGGTATTAAGGTTAACCAGTTCCTCGACCTCAAATCCTTAAAGGGTGATTCATCCGACAATATCCCAGGTGTTCCAGGCATTGGCGAAAAGGGTGCAATCCAGCTGCTGCAGGAATACAAAACACTCGATAATATTTATGACAACCTCGGTCTACTGAAGGATTCGATGCGCAGAAAGCTCGAAGCCGGCAAAGACCTGGCCTACCTGAGTAAAGAATTAGCTGACATTTGGACCAACGCGCCAATCAAGCTCGACCTCGAAGAGGTTGATGGCCGCAAGGTCAACCCGGAGCAGATCCGTGATCTGTTACACAAGCTAGAATTCCGTACACTGGCTCGCCAACTACCGGACATTATGCAGGTCTCCGATGACTCGGCCGAGACCGGCATGCACAAAGCCAAGCTTGGAATCGGCAAAAATGTGCTCATTGATAGCAATGACAAGCTGGCCAAACTCAAGCTGCCAAAATCGGAACACTTATTTATTCACAGTCGTTCGGCGGGCAAGCATGGCCGTGACCCGCAACTGTTGCTGCTGAGCATTGATGGTCACACGACTTACACGATTGACCTGACTAAAGTCGACACCTCGGCCGTAGCGGTAGCTATGTCTAGCGCCGACGCCTTGGTCGGTTACGATGTTAAATCGACGCTTAAGGTGTTGCTGGCGCTCGGCTGCAATAACTTGCCGCCGGTCGGCCACGATGTCTTAATTGGCTCATTCCTGCTCAACAGCTTGCGCCGCGAACAAACGCTGACCGAATTGGCCCAAGCTGACCTTGATTATGACGGCTCACTATTCGAAGATCTTGATGCCACCGAGCTGGCTACCCGGGCGCCGGAAATCATAGCCGTGCTCCGTTCGCTGCACCAGCTGCAAACCAACGAGCTCAAATCAATACCAAAGCTTGTCAGCCTGGCCAAAGAAATCGAATGGCCGGTTATCCCGGTGTTGGCACGCATGGAATACGCCGGTATCGAGCTGGACACTGCTTACCTTAAGAAGTTCGCCGTTGAGATTGACGCCTCTATCGAAAATCTGCAAAAACAGATCTATGATCTCGCTGGCCAAGAGTTTAACATTGGCTCGCCAACCCAGCTGGCCGAGATTCTGTTTACTACGCTCGATCTGCCTAAACAGGGGATTAAAAAGGGTAAAACCGGCTACAGCACCGCCGCCAGTGAACTAGACAAGCTGCGTGGCCAGCACCCGATTATCGATCTAATAACCCAGTACCGCGAAGTTACCAAGCTCAAAAACACCTATATCGACACTTTGCCGCTGCAGGTTGATGACCACTCACGCTTGCACACTACCTACGGCCTGACCATTGCTCAAACCGGTCGCTTAAGCAGCAACGACCCCAACCTACAAAACATTCCGACCCGCACCGACCTCGGTCGCCGCGTCCGGACAGCTTTTGTGGCTGGCAAAGCCGCCGATGGCACGCCCAACAAACTGATCAGCGCTGACTACTCTCAGTTTGAGCTGCGCTTGGCTGCCGCCATGTCCGGCGACAAAGAGATGATTGAGCTGTTTAACAGCGGTGCCGACATTCACACCGCCACAGCCGCCCAAATTCAAGGCCGCCAGCTGGAAGATGTTACTAAGCAGATGCGCAGCGCTGCTAAAACCGTCAACTTCGGCGTTCTGTATGGCATGAGCCCGCACGGCCTTAGCGCCGCCACCGGCATGACCTTTGAACAGTCTAGACACTTCATCGACGAATACTTCAAAGTCCGTGGCCCGTTACTGAGCTATCTAAACAACCTCAAAGAACGCGCCCACAAAGACGGCTATGTCGAAACCTTGCACGGCCGCCGACGGCCAATGCCCGATATCCACTCCAGCAATTTTATGGTTCGTCAGGGCGCCGAACGGGCAGCTATGAACATGCCAATCCAGGGCACCGAAGCTGACCTTATGAAGCTGGCCATGATCGAAGTTGATAAGCAACTCCAAAAACAGCATCCTCAAGCCCGCATGCTGCTCCAGGTCCACGACTCGATTGTTGTCGAAGCCCCGGCCAAAGAGGCCGAAGCCGTTGCCAAACTGCTCAAAGAGCACATGGAGGCCGTCTATCCAACACTAGCCGTCCAGCTTACGGTCGACACAACCATCGGTGACAACTGGGGTGAACTGTAGGTGAGCCGACCCGTCGAGGCAATCATTTTTGACTGTTTTGGCGTAATCCAACCCGATCGCTTACCAATGGCTTACCGCAAGTTCGGCGGTGATTTCGAAGCCGACCGCCAATTTGTCGAAGACACACTCAAAGCTGCCAACCACGGTATGATTCCGGCTAGCCGCTTTGTGTTTGCCGAACGGCTTGGCGTCAGCGCTGAGGCCTTTATGGACGAGCTCAATAACGGGGCAGGCAATGACCAGGAGTTGCTCGACTATATTGTTGAGCTGCGCAAAACCTACAAAACCGGCTTACTCACCAATGCTAGCAAAGGCCGTATGCTGGAAATCCTCGGCCAAGCCGAACTGGACCGCTGCTTTGACGCTGTGGCCGAATCGGGCAGCATGGGCTACGCCAAACCTGAACCCGAGGCCTACGAAATCATCGCTGACCGGCTCGGCATCAGGCTCGAAAACTGCCTGTTCACCGATGACCAGCCGGGATATTGTGAAGGCGCCCGGTCGGTTGGCATGCAAGCGATTGTTTATCGTTCGTTCGAACAGTTTAAGCGTGATCTAGCGCAGGTTTTACAATGAGAATTTACGTCGCGGGCAAAGTCTCCAAAGAATCGGTGTTCGGCACTCACCACTGGCGTGATGAATTCGTGCGCACTTTGGCAGCCTTAAGCGGCCTGTCGCTGACTAATCTAGACCCAACTCGGCTGGAATCCAACCAAAATGATCCGGAAATGGTCTACGGCGCCGACGCTTATCTGATCTCGCAGGCCGACTGCTTAATCGTTTACCTGTCAGACGATATTAGTGTTGGTGGCTCGCAGGAGATCCTAATCGCCAAGTATTTCAAAAAGCCGGTCATCGGTCTGGCACCACGCGGTGGTAAGTTCAACGGCTCGCGTAAGGAGTTATTTGGCACAGTCATCGAGAACTACCAAGATCCATTCGTCTTTGCTAGCTGCGACATTATCTGCGATGACATCGAAGCGGCTGCCGAAGCGCTTAAAACAGGGGTCACAACCAAGCCAAAAGATATTGAAATGATTGGCCGGTTAGCCAAAGACTATGCCGAAAAACACCTTAAAAACAGCAGCTACTTACGCGAAATTGGCCTCCACTAGGGGCAAACCGCTCAAGCCTATTGTAAAATACAAGCTTTTGTGGTATGATGTTATTTGCAATAAGGGAATAACATGCGTTATATCATAGGATTATTACTGGGCATTGGTTTGATCGTGCTGACGTTTATTTTGATTTTCAAAGCGTTCAGCGGCTCAGACGCGCCCAAACAAGCGCCGGTTAATCTTGAAAAATACTCTACGACCAACGCTGTCATGCGGGTAACCGTCGATGGCCCGGTCAATGCCAACTCGCTGCACCAGCGGGTTCGCATCACCGTCAGCAGTGACCAGGTGCTGTTCGAACAAATCGAAGGCTACCAGGGCACCCTCAAGCAGTCAAAGAGCTACCCATCAAACCCAGATGCATATGCGGCTTTCTTGAAATCGCTCAATGGCCTCGGCTTTAATCTCGGTGACACTGACCCTAAAAAGTCAAAAGACGAGCGTGGCTACTGCCCGCTCGGCCGCCGCTATGTTTACGAAGCCCTCAACGGTGGTGACAACATCTTCCGCTGGTGGTCAGACAGCTGCAATGTCAAAGACGGCAATTTCCTCGGCCAGGGCAGTACCATTCGCCAACTCTTCAACAACCAGGTTCCCGACTACAACAAGTTGATGAGTGGCGTCCGCATCTAGCGGCTAATTACTGCCAACTCTAAATACCAAACGCTTTACCGGATCATTCTTTAACTCTTTGAGAATGGCATACGATCGAGCCCGCAAGGCACCGGCCAGGGCACTGCTGCGCACTGTAACCACGATGTCGCGTTCGCGTACCAACACACCGACATTTTCACGAAAATGCTCACGAACATACTCTTTTATAATCCGGATTTCCGGCGGTTCGTCGGTCTGTCGCCGCGATAAGATATCAAACAAACTGTCCATCGTAGTGTATTGTAACTCAAATTTGGTCCTAGCATTTACTTAGTCCACAATCAATTATGGACAAAAGCGCAACAATATGCTAATGTATTGTTAGGATAAAACAACAAAACTATGGCCAGACACGCACTTAAAGAAGCTCCAATTACCGAAACATCAATGATTCCCGGTCGGCACTCGGTTGATTCAGCGACTGTTACTAACATTGCCAGCTTGGCTGCTCGACGTGCTCGTTTGCAAGAGCCAACTGATCAGCTTACCGGCCCAGTGGCGCCGGCTTCATCTTGGAACCCTGAAGATCATAGTGACCTTAAACAGCCCGAGTTTCACGATATTAGCGCCGAGCCAACGACATATGAGCTTGCCCGGCGTCCCGCTTGGGATAAGCAGTATAAGGCACACAAATATGATGCTGCCACCTACATACCGCCCTCACGACGGGTGACCGACGACAAGGGCCACCAGCTGCTTACCCATGACAGCGCTAAGAGTATGTTGACCGAAGCTGAGCGACAACAAGCAGACGCCGATTTTGCAGCCAGCCAGGCAGCTTGGCATGACAATGTCGAACAGCATCGCCAACAGGTAATTGCCGCACATGAGCTAGCCGATGCTATGAGCGTAACCGAACAATTGCCAAAAGCTTCGTAGCCTGAGCCGTTCTCTGGCATAATATAACCTATGCCTGAGTTACCAGAGGTCGAAACAGTCCGAGCCGGATTGCAGTCATTGCTACCGGGCCGCCAAATTACAGCGGTCGAGTTTGATTGGCCTAAAGGTTTCCCAAACGCTCCAGCTGATGTCGAAGCATTCTTAAAAGGTGCTAAAGTTGTTGAAGTCAGGCGCCGTGCCAAGGTGTTATTGATTGAGTTATCCACCAAATACAGCTTGGTTATCCACCTAAAAATGACCGGCCAATTGGTCTTTCGTAGCCAAAAAGAACGCTTTGGCGCCGGCCACCCCAATGCCAGCCTGGTGGGTGAGTTGCCCGACAAGTCGACTAGGGTAACCCTAACATTCCAGGACGGCAGCCATCTGTACTTTAATGATCAGCGCAAATTTGGTTGGATGCGGCTGATGCCGACAGTGGAAGTGCCGCAAATCGACTTCTTTAAAAAAGTCGGGCCCGAACCGCTCGGCGATGACTTTACCTGGCAGGTGATGCGCGATCGTATGATACGCCGCAAAAACAGCAATGCCAAGGCCGTGTTGCTCGACCAAACGGTGGTGGCTGGTGTTGGTAACATTTACGCCGATGAATCGCTGTGGGGTGCCAAAATCCACCCGACTACACTGGTGCGCAACTTGACCGATAAAAACTTCAAGGACCTGCACAGGGCATTGGTGGACGTGCTGGAGCTATCAATTAGTAAGGGCGGCAGCACCGACCAACACTATGTTGATGCCGAGGGCAAACCCGGTAAATATCTGACCTTTGCCAATGTCTTCCGCCGTGAAGGTCTGCCGTGTCCGCGTTGTGGCACTGTTATTGAGAAAAGCCGGGTGGCCGGGCGAGGTACACACACTTGTCCGTATTGCCAGAAACCGGATACTACATGATTATCACATTATCTGGCCCAAATAGCTTTGCACTCGCTGACACCCTTGGTCAGCTAGTAGCTGACTTCCTAAAAAAGCACGATGCCATGGGTTTGGAGCGGCTTGACGGTGAAGAAGCCGAATATGACCGCCTGGTCGAGGCTGCGATATCGCTGCCGTTTTTGGCTGACAAAAAGCTGGTAATTATACGGAGTGGGGCAGCCAATAAACAATTTGCTGAGAAGGCCAAAGAACTCCTGGCGCAGATACCGGAAACCACAGACCTGGTTTTGCTTGAGCCCAAACTGGATAAGCGCGGTGCGTATTATAAGCTACTCAAAAAGGACACCGTATACAAGGAGTTTGCCGAGCTCGATGCTAACGGACTGGCCCGTTGGCTTGCCGACCAAGCTAAGCAAAAGGGCGGAGCGCTATCGGCAAATGATGCCCGTTTCTTGGTGGAACGTGTTGGCACTAACCAGCAAATGTTGGGCAATGAGCTTGACAAGCTACTGTTATATGACCCAAAAGTGAGTCGGCAGACCATAGAGCTATTAACCGAGCTGGCGCCGCAGAGTACGGTTTTTGAACTGTTGGAAGCGGCGTTTGCCGGCAACCGGAAGCGCATGATGACGTTATACCACGAACAGCGGGCGCTCAAGGTTGAACCGCAGCAGATTATCGCAATGCTCGGCTGGCAACTGCATATTCTGGCGCTTATCAAGACGGCCGGCAGCCGTTCACCAGATGAAATTGCCAAGGAGGCCAAAGTGAGCCCTTATGTGGTCAAAAAATCGGCAACGATTGCCCGCAAGCTCAGCCCCACGGAACTTAAACGGTTGGTCAGTGATCTGTTAACTATTGATAGCCGGCTCAAGCGCGAAAGTTTGGACGCCGATGAGATGCTGCAGACCTACCTTGTTAAACTAAGCAGCTAATATACCCAGAATGGTATAAATGTAAGGCTTTTCATTGCAATGGTCGACCCAGGGGTGCTACGCTTAGCTCACTAAAGGGATAAGCCATGAGTGAGCAAGTATCCGAAAGGGTAGATTCCGGCCAAAACAGTGAAATAGCTGAGCGACTCGGCCAGCTCATGCGGTCCACTAATGATGACGGTAAAACCTGGGAAGGCGTAGGCCAGACGCACTTCTGGCTTGCTCAGGATGATCAGGGTCAATTCTTAGTCGGCAGCAATGAGTCGGTTGTGTCCGTAAGCCCCGATGGCCATCAGATTGGCTTTGTAGATCAGGCACCGGAAACCGCAGAGCTACCGATTACACCCGAAGACCGGGCAACAATGATGGTACTTGGTGCGCTGGCAACACACCCACTACTTCGCGATGAGCTCCACCCGCTTGCGGCTGAGTTTAGCAAACTGACGATGCCGGAGAAAATTTGGCTGGCGGCACTTGAGATTGACCGTATGGCGCCGGGACTACTAACAGCCTCACCGCGGGCTATCGGTTTTATTTATCTCGATGTAACCAGTAGTCGTGCAACACACTATCGCTTGAGCTACCTCCCAGATATAGATGATGCAATCTATCCAGTTATCGAGCGCGGCAAAGGTATCTATCCGGGCACCCAGCTATATACCTACGAGCGCTTTGCGTTGACTATTGCCAATGCAGTGGCCTACCGAACGGTGCTAGAACCCGGGCCTAACACCGACCACTACAGTAACGACCATTTACAGCCAATGCACGACATATTACTCGAGATGCGTGACCGGGCGTGGGACATTGGCTGGCGTAACAGCCACAAATAAAAAAACCTGCCGTGATGCACGGCAGGTTAGTAATAAATAGTTCTGAGACTTGAGACTATTTAGCGCCGGCTTTTTTAGCTTTTGGAGCTGCCTTGGCCTTTGGGGCGGCCTTTTTGACAGTAGCTTTAGCAGCTGGCTTCTTGGCGGCTGGTTTTGCAGCAGCTTTAGTAGTGGTCTTAGCTTTTTCAACTTTGACAGGGGTGGCACCGGCGGCTTTAGCCTTGGCGGCCAGCTGAGCCTTTTGGCGGGCAGCTTTGTTCTTGTGGATCAAACCTTTTTTAACAGCTTTGTCGATGTTGCTCTGGGCGACGCTCAGCTCTTTGGCGGCACCAGCAGCGGCTTTTTTATCACCGCTCACCAGGGCGTGGAAAGCTTTGACGGCTTCGCGCAGTGAACGCTTGGTTTTAACGTTGCGAATGGTAGCTTTTTCGGCTACACGAACGCGCTTTTTGGCTGATTTAATAATTGGCATGGGCTTTTAGATCCTTTAATTATGCTGATAACTACCGGTGTTAAAGCGGTAAAGCCAGCCGGCCTACCAAAAACACCATAATCGACTAAAAACTATACAGGTTTCATCTCTGTTTGTAAAGTGTTGGCATGAATAAGGTGGGAGAAGCGTGGGGCGGATGATGACGAATATCGTCACTATCAACGCCCTCACGCGCAGGTTCGAGAGACTCTCCCAGTACGGTGCGACTCGTCAGAGAAGCAGGTAGTTCAGCACATAACTGGCGATGATCACCATGAGGGCTGCCACGTTGGTCACGATGATGAGCCGCTCGGTTCGGCGGATCGCCGGGGTGAGGAGGTCCTTGGACGGGATGTAGCGCCTGTCGAGGCCCTGGCGTGCGTACATCGGGTCGATCGCGAGTTGCGCGATGATACTGATGGTTGCCAGAGCAACGGATGCGAAGCCGATCCAGATTGCAGTGTCGCTCACCGTGGAGAACAGTGGGAGGATCCAGGCTAGGCTGACCGTCAGGATGTAAGTCAAGCCGAAGCACACGAAGTATGCGAGCTGTCGGTGGAAGTGCATCTGCCGGCGCTGTTCGTAGGTGGACATGAGGGCGACTCCTTGTCGCTTGAAGGGGCTAAAGGTATGGCAGCAGTGTCAGATCACCAGAACGCGAGCCCGATGGACAACACGCTCAGCGAAAGGCCGGCGTAGCACCAGTAGGTGTAGCGACGCTCCAGGCGAACGAGCCACTCGGGCCGACGCTCGTAGCGGATCCCGTGCCAGGCCAGGTTGCCATAGTTGGCGCCGATCATGAGGGCGTAGTAGCCGATAGCCATGAGGCAGACGGCACTGGCGGCGAGCGAGATGACACTCAGGACGGTGTCGAAGTTGCATGCCCCCAGGACAACGGCAGCCATCAGGGTGACCACATGCAGCGGCATGAACCACAGCTTGAGGTCGGGGTAGATGGACTGGATCGGCAGGGGCTCGGTGATCGCCCACATTGTTTCGTGGTCGGCGGTGCTCTGCATGGGAGTCTCCAAATTGTGGGGTACGTGTCTTTGCCTTGCGGTCTGACAGGTGTTCTGAATCTTACTCGAACACACATATTATACCATAAGTATGACTCAAATACAATGAATAAGGTGGGAGAAGCGTGGGGCGACACAGTGGTGAATGAAAAGTCGGGAAGCACAGCCAGTTGGCGTGCACATCGACAGTTCGTCACTTGCGGCACCCTCACGCACAGGTTCGAGTTTGCACCTCTCCCGGAGCTAGTCTTGTAGCTAGATCAACCGACGATCGACATCCCGGCTGATGTACCTGCCAGTACCAGTGAGACACTCAGGATGTACGGGCTGAGCTGGGCGACGATCCACGGCGGTCGTACTTCGGGGCTAACCGTGCGTCCAACCATCCGCTTAAGCCCGACCAGGCCGACAATAGTCACGAAGACCGAGCCGACAAGGTTGACCCATGCCAGACCGTTGAGACTGTCGTTGATGATCCCGAAGAGAAGCGTTGCCAGGATCAGTCCGGTCTGGATAGCGATCATGAACTGCTGAAGCCCTTGTGCTGCCTTGGTCTGGAACTTCTCGAACTCCTTGAGCAACTTCCTGGCTTCTGTATCAGACCTGTCCATTCTGGGTATCCTTTGTTCGGTGTGAGTGAACGGTAGGCGGGTGGGGAGGTGCTTTGGTGCAGATAGTGCACTCGAACAATCCAATTTTATAACAAAATGTGCAAACTGTTGTAGTAATAACGTGGGGAGAAGCGTGGGGCGGACAGTGTAAACAAGTAAGTGGTGTGCAAGCCGAGGCTCGCGACATCAACGTTACCGTCACTATCAACGCCCTCACGCGCAGGTTCGAAATACTTCTCCCTCAGTCAGGAACTACACAGGAATCCAGCTGAGCATCAGGAAGATGAGCCGGCCAAACAGAGCAGCGCCCCAGGCGATGAGCCCGAGGTTGATCCCACGGCGACGCAAGGTCTCCAGATCACGGATCCTGCTGGGCAGGTGTACCTGTGGCTGCTCGGTGTGCTCGTGGATATTGCGCTGCCGGTACAGGCCGCTGATGTGGAAGACCAGATGAACGAGAGCCATGTAGTAGAGCATGCCGACGATCGGCCACCAGGTGGTGTAGTACCGCCCGACCAACAGGTCGATGGCGAGGCTCACCACCGCGATGAGACCCAAGAGGGCGATCTTGTTGTTCATCTGGTTGTACTTGTGGCGATCGGTCTTGTTCTGCTCATCGGTGAACTCCTTCTCTGTGAGGAGACGGGTCGGGTAGCTGAGCGGACTGATGTCGTTCATCGGGTTCCTTTTGTCGGCGGCTGAACCGAGGGAAGTGCATGTCTTTCTCTGTTAGGAGGGACAGTAACGTATTCAAACGTGTAGATATTATACCATTAACGTCAATATTATACAATTAGTGTTTGCAGGCAAAATGCTTATGTGGTACGATGCAACTAAGCATCTTAAAACCAAAATGACTCCTAAATAAGCGGTGGATCAACCAAAAAACTAAACAGTCAAAACCATGGAAGACTCTAAACAACAAATCATCGATAGCCTCAAGCAGGCTAACAATATCTTGGTGACCGTCAAGCGCAGTCCAACGATTGACGCCTTGGCTGCCTGTATTGGTTTGACCTTGGTTTTGAACGAGATTGACAAGCACGGCACGGCTGTCTTCAGCGGTGAAGTACCTTCGGTTTTGGAGTTTTTGGAGCCCGACAAGACGCTTGAGCGGAACACTAACTCGCTGCAAGATTTTATTATTTCTCTCGACAAATCTAAAGCCGACAAGCTGCGTTATAAAATTGAAGACTCGGTCGTCAAGATATTCATTACCCCGTATCGAACCTCAATTAGCGACAAAGACTTGGATTTTAGCCAGGGCGACTTTAATGTCGATGTAGTTGTCGCTTTGGGTGTCCACAACCAAGATGACCTCGACGAAGCGATTACCAGCCATGGCCGGATTTTGCATGATGCTACGGTTGTCAGTATCGATACCGAAACCGGCGGCGGCGAAGACCTGGGTACGATTAACTGGGTTGATGCCAACGCTAGCAGCCTATCAGAGATGGTGGCCGTTTTGGCCGGTGATTTAGGCAAGGAAGATCTGATCGACAATCAGGTCGCCACAGCCTTGCTGACCGGTATCGTATCCGAAACCGAACGCTTTAGTAATGCCAAAACCAGCCCCGATACTATGAAAACCGCCGGCTTACTGCTATCAGCGGGTGCTAACCAAGAATTGGTAGCCACTAAGCTTAGTGAGCCGTCAAAACCGGCCGAATCCGACACCGCTACCGAAGTAAACCATGACGATGACTCGCACGATGACGACCATGAAGACGATAATGACGGCGGCAGCCCCGTCGATGATGACGAGCCGCCAAAAGACCCCGGTACTATCGAGATCGAACACTCCGGCGACGACGAAGAATCGCATGATGATCACAAAGACGACCATGACGATGATCATGAAGACAAGCCAGCCGAGATAGAAATCAGCAGCGATATCGCTCACAATGCTGAACCGTTAGCCGAAGAAGGCTGGGCAGATGATAAGCCAGCTGACAAACCGGAAGACAAATTAGAGGACAAACCAGAAGACAAGCCAGCCGAAGATGAGCCTGAGCACTTAATTGGCGCCATGCCGCAACCGACCGAAGATAAACATGAAGACGACAAGCCAGCCGAAGCATCAGCTGACGAGCCAAAAGAAGAGAAGCACGAAGAAGTATCGCCTGATGAACCAGTGATACCTATGATCGCACCATTGCAGGCTGAAGAGCCTGCTAAGCCTGAGGCGGACAAGCCAGCCGAACCTGAGACTCTGGCAACCGACAAAGCCGAAGAGGCTCCCGCAGAAGCTCCCGAAGAAGAAAAGCACGACGAGCAGGCACCTTTGCTAGGCCACCATGGTCACGGCGCAGTAATCCAGCCGCTACACGATGACAGTAAGGAAGGTTTCCCGAATGGCGCTCCGCAGCCAACTGCCGAGACTGCCACGCCACCATCATTGGAACTTGATCCTACTAAGTTTGCGATGACACCACCGATTCTCGGCGGTACTCTAACGGCGGCTAACAACGACGAAGTTGACCCACCGGTCCAGCCGGTACCGTCTGCAGACCCGCAGATTTTGCAACACGATGGCATTTTGCCGTCGACCGAAGAGAATCCGGCCACCGGTTCTTTGGCTCCGGAGCCATTACCGCAACCACTGCCAGCACCGCTTCCAGCAGCCGAAGCGCCAGCCGCTCCAGCAGCAACACCTGAGCCAGCCGTGGTAGACGCAGCACCAACTGAATCATTGATTGCACCATTGTCTGCCACCCCAGAACCGGCAGCAGCTCCTCCTCCTGCGCCAGCCGCACCGGCCCCTGAAACGGCCGCCCCAGCTCCCGCATCACCTATGGACACTACGGCCCAACCATTTGGCGCCAGTCTAATGCCGACACTTGACCAGTCCGCACCTGCGCCTGCAGCAGCGCCAGCGCCATCAACACCGCCAGCTTTTGCCGCCCCGGCTATGCAGGCTCAGGGAATGACCCCAGGTATGAACATGGCCGCCATGAACCCGCTTAACCAAATGGGTCCTATGGGACCGGTTGACTCAGCAAATCAAATGAACCCAATGAACCCAATGGGACAACCAATGGGTCAGCCGAACCCAGCAATGGCAGCACCAGTGGGCGCTCCAATGGGTCAACCAAATGGTATGCCAGGTGCTATGCCACCAACCGGGCCACCGCCGCCATTTGGCCAAATGCAGTAGCCAGTGTATAAATAGCCGGATATGTCTATCGGTCCCCAAGGATATGTACTCGTCGATAAGCCACACGGTTGGACTAGTTTTGATGTGGTCGCTAAAATTCGCGGCCGGGCCAAACAAGCACTTAAAACAGCCGTTGTACCAGAGGGCCAAACCCGTCCAAAACATGTCAAAGTCGGTCATACCGGTACACTTGACCCCTTGGCCACCGGGTTACTGGTTATTTTAGTGGGCGATTACACCAAACGGGCGATCGAACTGACTAAGGCCGATAAAACCTATCAGGTCAGCCTGCGGCTTGGCCAAACCAGTACCACTGGTGACGAAGAAGGCGAGAAGGCCGATGTCTCAGATAGACCAGTCAGTCGTGAACAATTTGAGCAAGTTCTGCCGAAGTTTAGAGGCGACATTGTGCAGACACCGCCAATTTACTCGGCCATGAAAGTCAACGGTGTCCGTGCCTACAAGCTGGCTCGCGAGGGCAAGGAAGTGGTGCTTGAGCCACGGCCAGCCCGGATTGATCGCTTAGAACTAACAAAATTCGACTATCCATATGCCGAATTTGAGGCTGATGTCTCGAGTGGTACCTATATCCGCTCATTGGTTGAAGATATCGGCCGCCAGCTCGAAACTGGTGCTTATATGACCGACCTTCGGCGCACCAGAGTAGGCGCGTTTCGGCTGGAAGATGCATTGACGGTTGAGCAGCTGCTTGCGCAATCAGATGACGGCAACTTGCCACTCCAGCAGCTGACCTTGCGTCCTCAGAGGTAGTCTGCTATAATCCGTGCTACATGATTACGAGTGAAAAGAAGCAGGGCGTAGTTGCTGACCTGCAAGCCCACAAAACCGATACCGGTTCAGCGACTGTCCAAGTTGGTATTCTTACCGAGCGGATTAAAGAACTTACTGAGCACCTCAAGGTGAACAAGAAGGACTTTGCAGCCCGCCGCGGTTTGTTGCAAATGGTTGGCAATCGCCGCCGTTTCTTAAAGTATATTGCCGACAAAGACTCTCAGGCCTATCTTGACCTGATCAAAAAACTCGGCCTACGCCGCTAAAGTGCATAGACTATGGCCCTCTGCTAGCAATAGCACGGAGGGTCCAAGCTTGTGCACATTAACGAAACTGTTTTTCGGTAGAGCTTCAGATATATTGCTCGTCCGGTGATATTTGCTGGTACTTTAGAGCACAAGGAGCGTATATTTGCACTCTGCTGAAAAACTTTCTAAAAGAGAAAGGAATTGACAAAAAATATGGGTCAAACAATCAACCCTTACGGAAAAGAAATTATCCTGGTCGAAACTGAATGGTGCGGCCGCACACTGAGTCTGGAAATTAACCGTGTCGGTTTCCGTACTAGCGCCAGTGTTTTAGTTAAATATGGCGAAACAGTTGTCCTTGGTACTGCCATGATCAGCCCTGATCGGGTTGTCGGTATGGATTACTTCCCACTGAGCATCGATTACGAAGAAAAGTTCTACGCTGCCGGTAAAATTAGCGGTTCACGCTTTATTAAACGCGAAGCCAAGCCTAGTGATGATGCCGTACTTATTGGTCGTTTGATCGACCGCCCAATTCGTCCGCTGTGGCCAAAAGGCTACCGCCACGAAGTCCAAGGTGTTGCCAGTGTCCTGAGTATGGACCCTGAATTTCGCCCTGACATGGTCGCTATGGTTGCGCTAAGCGCTGCCTTTACCCTGACCGGTGCGCCATTTGATGGCCCGGTTGCCGGTTTGCGCATTGGTTTGGTTGATGGCAAGTTCAAAGCCTTTGCCTCAGCCGAAGAGCTCAAGACTGGTGGCCTTGATCTGGTAGTTGCCGGTACCAAAGACGGTATTATGATGGTTGAAGCCGGTGCCGACGAAGTACCCGAAGAGCAAATTATCGAAGCTTTGGCCTTTGCCCAAGAGGCAATCCAACCGGCTATCGAATTGCAGCGCCAACTGGCCGAAAAAGTTGGTGTTACCGCCCAGGAGTATGAATTAGTCCTGCCTGACGAAGCGATCCAGCAAAAAGTTGATGCTTGGTTGACTGGCAAATTGGGTGACACGCTGCGTGCCCCATACCCAGAACGCAACGACCTGGTCGGTGACTTGCGTAAAGCGATGCACGAGCAGTTCGCCGAAGAAATCGGTGAAGATTACGGCCCTAACAAGCGCGAATACGACGATGCTTTTACGATGATGCTTCACAAAGATGTTCGTAAGGGTATTATCGAAGACCAAATCCGCCCCGATGGCCGTCAGCTCACCGAAATCAGACAGTTAAGTAGCGAAGTCGGCTTTTTGCCACGGGCCCACGGCTCAAGCCTGTTTACCCGCGGTATGACCCAGGGTATGAACATCGTCACCTTGGCGCCACTCAGCTATTCTCAGATTGTTGACACTATGGAAAGGGACGACGAACGCCGTTATTTCCACCACTATAATGCTCCTGGCTACACCGTTGGTGAAGTCCGTCGCCTAGGCAGCCCAGGCCGCCGCGAAATTGGCCATGGTTACTTAGCAGAGCGTGCTGTTAGCGCTGTATTGCCAAGCGAGGCCGAATTCCCATATACCATTCGCAGCGTCACCGAAATTATGTCTCAGAACGGTTCCACCTCTATGGCCGCTACTTGTAGCAGCTGTTTAGCGCTAATGGATGCCGGCGTGCCACTAAAGGCGCCAGTCAGCGGTATCGCTATGGGCTTGATGATGGAAGGCGACACACCTTATATCATGAGTGATATAGCTGACGCCGAAGACTTTGCTGGTGACATGGACTTCAAGACCGCTGGTACCGCAAATGGTGTAACTGCCTTGCAGATGGACATGAAAGTTCATGGCCTGCCAGTTGATATCTTGCGCCAAGCACTCATGCAGGGCAAAGACGGCCGTGCCGAGATCCTGGCTCACATGATTAGCACGATAGCTGAGCCACGCAAAGAAATGAGCCCATACGCTCCTCGCGTCGAAGCTATCCAAATCAACCCTGACAAAATCCGTGAAGTCATCGGTAAGGGTGGTGAAATGATCAACAAGATTATCGCCGAAACCGGTGCCGAAATTGACATCAAAGACGATGGCACGGTTATGATTGCCAGCCCGAACGGCGCCTCAATTGAAGCTGCCAAGGAATATATCTTGCAAATTGTGGCCGTTCCGGAAGTCGGCAAAATCTACAAAGATGTTCCAGTAGTCAGTGTCATGGACTTTGGTGCGTTTGTACAAATTATGCCTGGTAAAGATGGCCTAGTTCATGTTTCAGAAATGAAAGAAGAACGCGTCGAAAAACCAAGCGATGTCGTTAAAGAAGGCGACAAAGTTACCGTTAAATTAGTTGAAGTTGATGACCGCGGTCGCCTAAAATTGAGTATGAAGGCCGCCGCACGCGAACTTGGCGAAACTAAATAAGAGGGTAGGATATGAGTAAGGCACTGGCCGGAATTAAACCGATGTTGCACCAGCGATTTGGCTGGCTCAAGCAGTATCGCAATAATATCTACTTTGCGATATTTGGTGTCGCGCAAATCTTGCTAAGTCTTACTCCCGTGTCATCAACGAAAGATGTGGTGCGGCTGGTGGCCGGCGCTTTTATCGTCGGCGCCAGCTCGTATCCGTTGCTGCAATGGATTAAGCAACAGTGGGAGAGCCAGGAATGACTAGGATAACCACCAAAACCAAACTGAAGTGGTACCAGCAGCCCAAATGGGCGGCTGCACTGATACCAGTCAGCTTGCTTGGTTGTTATCTCATGGTCTCACTGGCGCTTAACAGCGCCAGCTTGATCCAATATGGCATCGCCATCTTCTTGCTGGGTCTGGCGGTTAACCGAGCGGCCCATCTGGTCTTCATGGCCGTAGGCAAGGGCAGGGTCGGCTAATGGCAACTAAAACCAAACAACAGCAGCTAGACGAAATCCGTGAGAAAATCTTGCGTGATAAGGTCACGCCGGAGCTCAAACAAACCGCCACCCAATTGGTTTTTGGCGATGGTAACCCCGATAGCGACATTTTATTTATCGGCGAAGCGCCGGGTAAAAACGAAGACCAACAGGGCATTCCCTTTGTCGGCGCGGCTGGCAAGTTCCTGAATGAAATGTTGGGAATGGTGGATTTACAGCGCAAAGACGTGTATATTACCAACATCGTCAAATACCGGCCACCCGAGAACCGTGACCCATCACCGGACGAAAAAGCCCAATTTCTACCGTATTTACAAGCCCAGCTAGAAGTGATTCAACCTAAAATCGTTGTGACTTTAGGAAGACATAGTATGAATTGCTTCTTGCCGGATCTGCAAATCAGCAAAATCCATGGCCAACCAAAGCGCATTCGCATTAATATGCGCCGGCAAGCCGAAAGAATGAGTAAGGGTGAGACTGGTGCGTCCCCAGAAGCCAGTAATGGTATCACTGTGGTGATTCTGCCATTGTTCCACCCTGCAGCAGCTCTGTATAACGGGGGTATGCGTCAGACGCTCATTGATGATTTTGCCAAGCTTCCGATCGTGCTCGAGCAAATCCAGACTGCCTAAGCGAGCACACCATATTTTTATTGAAACCCTATATGTAATTAAACGGCTGACCCGAGGTCGGCCAACAGAAAGGAAGGCATTACAATGGATAATGACTCCAACCCGCCCCAAGAGGGCACAACTAACAACGGCGGTGCGAAAGCACCAGCTCGTGGTCGTCGGCCGCAAAACGCCGGTGCCAAAAACAATAAACCAAAAAACGCCAAAGCTAATGGCAATGGCAACAACGGTGCTGCCAAAAGCGGCGCTAATGGTGGCCGCAGCATTTCGCGTGGCCAGGCTATCCGAGCCCAAAAGCAGAGCCAAATGGACGCCCAACGTATTATTAACCAGTACGCTAGCGCTACGCCACAAACCGGCCGCCGCGCCAACGTTATCGACGACACGCCACGCCTGAAGGTCATTGGCCTCGGCGGTATGGACGGTGGTGGTTCCAAGAACATGATCCTCGTCGAATACCAGAACGATGCCGTTATTATGGACTGCGGTAATGACCTTGGTGTCGATTTGCCAGGTATTAACTACGGCATCGCCGACACAACATACCTTGAGAGTATTCAACACAAGCTACGAGCTTACATTATTACTCACGGTCACTTGGACCACATTGGTGGTTTGCCGCACATCGTACCGAAGTTCCCAGCGCCAATTTATGGCTCTAACTTTACTATCGGTCGTGTCGAGGAAATCTTCCAAAACTTCGGTTTGCCAATGCCTGATGGCTTTGAGCTCAAGACCGTCACCATGAACGAAAACACCCACGAACGGCTTAAGGTCGGTCCATTCTTCGTAGAATTGGTCCGGATTACCCACTCTATTCCGGGTAGCACCGTAATTGTGCTCGACACACCGGTTGGTCGCATCATCAACACTGGTGACTTCCGGTTTGACCCCAACCCGCTTGACCACGAACGCAGCGATATCGAGCGCCTTGAGCAGCTCGGCAATGAAGGCGTATTGGTTCTGATGAGTGAGAGTACTACGGTTGAGCGCCCTGGTCGCACGCCATCGGAAAGCGAAATCGAACCAACATTTCGCGATTTGATCGAGCGGGCTCCCGGTCGTATCTTTGTCGGTTTGTTTAGTACCAACATGAACCGCGTCCAGATGATCGTCAACGCCGCAGTCCACGGTGGCCGCAAAGTTGCCATGGACGGCCGCAGCATGGTCAGCACCTTGGAAATGGCTGTTCGTCACGGCTTTATGAAGATTCCAAAGGGAACCTTCGTGCCAATCGCCCAGGTACCAAACATGAAAGACCAAGAAATTGTCGTCGTGTGTACTGGTAGCCAGGGCGAGCCAAGCAGTGCCTTGCAGCGTATGGCCAGCGGTGACCACCGTCACATCAAGCTCAAAGAGCAGGACACGGTTGTCCTATCAAGCTCACCAATTCCTGAAAGCGGCAACGACGCCCTCATCGGTGACATGGTCGACGGCCTAGCCCGCAAGCATGTTCATGTCTTTGAACACCGTAACCACGACCTCGATGGCATCGGCCCACTACACGTATCCGGTCACGCCAGCCGCGACGAATACGCAGACATGATCAACCTGACCAAGCCTAAATTCTTTGTACCTATCTACGGTGCTTACCGCGTCAAGCAGCGTCACATCGAATTGGCCATCGAGCAGGGCATTCCACGCGCCAACACTATGAACGCCGAAAACGGCCAAGTCATCGCCTTTACGGCTGACAAAATGGAACCAGCCGGCGAAGTGCCCCACGGTACTGTCCTGGTTGACCAAACCGGCGCCACCGTCAGCAACATCGTTGTCAAAGACCGCATCGTCTTGGCCGAAGAAGGCTTAGTAGCCATCGTCCTGACCATCGATAAAAAGAACGGCACATTGCTGACCAGCCCAGACATCATTTCCCGCGGCTTCATCTACATGCGCGAACAGGAAGAGATCATGAACGGCCTGCGTGCTGAATTACGCCGCGCCGTCCAGCAACGCTTCAAACGTGTCGACCTCGACCGCTTCAAGACCGAACTCAAAGACCACATCACTCACTACCTGTTTGAACAAACCCAGCGCAGCCCGATTGTTATCCCTGTGGTAAACATCATTGGCGCCAAGGGCGAAGTCAAAACCGCCGCCGGTGGCCGCACCAAGACCGCCGAGCAGGTAGCCAACGACCAGGAAAAGCGCTTCCAAGAAATGCGTGCCCGCTTGCTTACCCAAGACGCTCGTACCGACTAACCCTGGTATTGCTTAAGCTTACAATAAATGGTATAATATGCATATTATGCCACGCATTGTTTCGACAGAAACCGGCACACAGGTTGATAGACGAGCAGTTGTTAAGCTGCTGGTCGGCGGTCTGATTCTTAAATCCGTAGCCGAACCTGTGCTAAAAGTTGCTGATCGTATTGAAGGCAACACTCCTCCAGCTGCTCCAACACCCGCTGAGTCACTCGATCAAACCCAGTTAGACGGTGTGCTCAACATGGCAAACGCTGCCGGCAAATATACCATGCGACAGACCCTGGGTCCGTGGGTGGCAGTTGAGCATGTCGAAGTGCCATTACCGCCGCCGACTCACACAGATACCGCATCTAGCCATACACTATAATTGACCTAAAGCTGTAAATATGCTAATGTATATTTAAGTTACCCCAACACAAAAAACTAAAAATCTCCATGTCCGAAGCAAATCAAACCAACCCCTACAACCAAGAGGTACTCCCTCAGCTTAGCCAGGCCCAGGAGGCAGATGTTGCATATTGGCGCGATCAGACAGCAACGATGAATATCCAAACTAGCCGGCAACCTGAACGGCATAGCTCTCGACCACAGGGGTCCGCAGAGCAAGTACTAGCCATGCAGCGCGCTGAAGCAGCCCGCTTATTCAACGGGCCTTCTCCTCGCCGGGCTGCAGAGCAAGCCAGGAGAGAAGCTGACCGAGCCAGAGCCGGCCAGCAGGCGAGAGTAGATGGTGCTCAAAACGAAGTTGCACGTACCTACTCAAGCGAGCGAATTAAAAATGAGATCGTCGGGCGTTACACTGACAGCAGTTTAATGGAGATTGGTGGCCGAGGGGCCTTTACTAACAAGCGTGGTGACAAGTTCCATGATCCAGAAATGAAGGCAGTTGGCTTTGTTCGGTATGCCAGAGATGTCTTACCGGGGCAAATCACGCCACTCCGGGAGGCCAGAAAAGCCACGGACGTACCAGTAGAAACAGTCGTTTTTAAAGATGTTGAAGACCCGGTCTATCGTGATGCTGTTGTAGCTCCCGCCGTAGAAGCTACATGGCGCAAAGCAGCTCGACCGGCACAGACACGTCGTGAGCAGGTAGGCACGCAGCGCGCCTACGGCATTAACCAGGAAACAGGCCGGCAAGAGCCGCTCTCCAGTGTCACTTATACCTTCCATATCCCCAGCTCGGAAAGAGGCATAGCTGACCTGCCCGGCATGCCACAGTACCGAGAAACCGGTGGTACCCGCTTTGGCAACATGCTGCAGGTCCAGATACAACTTCCAGAGTCAGTCGCTGGCCGTTTAAGAGGCGAGCTGGCCACAAATCCAGATGCTATCCGTGATATTGCTGACGGCATGGTACTCAAGGCCTTTGCCGATGACCCGAAAAAGATGGACCCTGGTTTGTGGTTTAACTACGGAAATAGGCGGGAGCCTAACGGCCAGGGAACAAGCGGTCGTGGCCGGCCTCCATACGAGTATCTACCAGAGGGCTGGCAGTTGCACATTATTGAGCCAGCCCGTCCCGGCCAACAATCGTTGGGTACTGATAGGGGTGGTTCCGAAGAGTTTGCCGACATGAGGCACATTGCAGTGGCTGCCCCAGCCCAACGCTCACACTAGTAGTAGCATTGACAAATGTAGTAAAAATTGCTATAATATTGTTATGGAAATGCAACCTCCACAACAACCAGAAGACCAGCCGGGAACTCCTGAAGCGCCAATGCTTAATCAGGATGACCTTCAGCGCTACTGGGATGATGAAGAATTGCGTAATGCAGCCACCGTAGAGACAGGTCAGCTTGACTATGAAGAACTACTTCGGTTAGTACGCGTAAGACTGGCTTATGATGCGTTTGAGCGATCGCCAGACGCAACAGAGGACAGCCCGGTTTATCAGCGGGTAGTAGATGCCCGTAACTCACTTACGGAATACCAACAAAAACGCCAGGAGCGTCGTAATCCACCCTCGCAGACATAACTAAAATCGACCTCAAGTGAAAACGCTTGAGTAATCTGGTAAAATAAACAAAGTAATGGCAAAAAAGAAAAAGAAATCAGTAAAGAAGGCAGCACCAGTAGAGCGCTCACCGTTTTGGGCGTTGTCAGGTGCTATTTTGCTGTGTGTCGCCGGCTTGTTTATTTTGCTGGGCGGTTTCCACACTGGTGGTCCGCTGCCAAAAGCTCTGTTTGATGCCTGCTTTAAGTCTGTTGGCTGGGCGGCCTATATGGTGCCATTCGCTCTGGCTTACTGGGGTGGTTATAAGTTTGTTAGCGAAGACCGGCGGATCCCGATTGGTAAATTCCTGGGTGTTATCGCGGTCCTATTATTCTCATCGGGCTGGCTGTTTACGGCTTTTGCCGAGCGGCCAAACATTTTAGCTGAGTATGCGGGCGGTCACGGCGGAGCGGTAGGTATGTTTATGGGTGGTGCGGCTCTGAGTGCCTTCGACAAATTTCCAGCCTCAATTTTATTCTTTGTACTTACGGTGCTGGCGATTTTCTTTGCCTTTGGTATCAACCTCAAGAACCTGCTGCTGATTTTCTCGATTTTCCGTATGCCGGAACGCCAGCAGCGCGAGGATGAAGAGGGCAACATGCGTGCACTCAAAGATCGGGCCCGCAGCCGTGAAGCCGCCAAGGACTTTAAGCTGAACGAAGGTGTGCCGGTTGAGCACCATGCCGAAACGCCTCCGGCCAAGGAAACGCCTCGTTTGAGCAGTATGAAAAACTCGGCCGCCCAGTTAGCGCCCGCCGAAGCCCACGAAGCCTTGACGATTGCCAGCGACCCTAACTGGCAGTTCCCGCCGGTTACATTATTAAGTCAGAAACAAGACAAAGCCGACGCCGGCGATGTAAATGGCAATGCTCAGGCTATTAAAGACACCTTCGCCAACTTTAATATTGATGTTGAGATGGAAGGCGCTAATGTCGGTCCACGCGTAACCCAGTACACCATGCGGCCGCCAGCTGGTGCTAAGTTAACCAAGATCACGGCCTTGGCCGACAACTTGGCGCTTGACCTAGCTGCTCATTCAATCCGTATTGAAGCACCAATCCCCGGTAAGCGGGCCGTTGGTATCGAAGTGCCAAACGTCAAAGCGGCTACCGTGCGCCTAAGTTCGATTTTGCAGTCACGTGAGTGGCATGATATTAAAAGCCCGCTTGGGTTTGCCCTGGGCCGTGACATTGCCGGTGCGCCAATTGTCGCCGACCTGGCAAAAATGCCTCACTTGTTGGTAGCCGGTCAGACCGGTTCCGGTAAGTCGGTGATGATCAACGACATCCTTACCAGTATGCTGTACCGCAGCAGCCCGTCAGACCTAAAGCTGATTTTGGTTGACCCTAAACAGGTCGAGTTAACACCATACAACAACATTCCGCATTTGTTAACGCCAGTGATTACCGAGCCAGAGAAGTGTATTTCGGCACTTAAGTGGGCGGTTGCTGAGATGGAGCGCCGCCTGCGCACCATGGCCGAAGTCGGTAAACGCAACATTGGCGAATACAACAATCTCAAAAAAGAAGAGGGCATGCCTTATATTGTGATTGTGATTGATGAGCTGGCTGACCTGATGATGATGGCTGCCCGCGATGTCGAAGCGCTGATTGTTCGGATTGCCCAGAAGGCTCGTGCCGCCGGTATCCACCTTATCTTGGCTACGCAGCGCCCATCGGTCGATGTTATTACCGGTTTAATTAAAGCTAACGTGCCGGCCCGTATCGCCTTTACGGTGGCTTCACAGGTTGACTCACGTACCATCATTGACCAAATGGGCGCCGAAAAACTGCTGGGCCGTGGTGACATGTTATTGCTTACTAGCGATATGCCAAAGCCAAAGCGTGTCCAGGCCGCCTTTATTGATGACGACGAAACTGCCAAGGTTACGGCCTTTATCATGGGACAGAAGGCACCTGACTACAACGACGAGATTATCAGCCAGCCGGTCCAACTAAACGGCAAGGGCGGCATTGTACCCGACGGTGGCGGCGGTGGAGACGGTGGCGATGAAGATATGCTACGTGATGCCGTCCGGGTGGTCATTGAAGGCCGCAAGGCTAGCACCAGCCTCCTGCAGCGCCGTCTACGCATCGGCTACGGCCGGGCAGCCCGCTTGATTGAAGAAATGGAAGAACGCGGCATCATCAGCAGTGCTGATGGCAACCGCCCGCGTGAGGTTCTGGTACGCAGCATTGACGACGTCTTTGGCGGCGGTAGCATCGAAGGTGACAATGGTGGTGATGATGATTTTCAGGCACCGCCGCCACGTCAGCAACTGATTCAGTAACCTTGTTGTTAAAAGTGCTGTTGTGGCTAAAACTACAGGCAAATAACAGTTTAGGAATGTAAATTACGCTTACGCTTGGCTTGAGTTTTGCTGGCGGGCAAGTTACCATTAGATCAAACAAACAGCCGAAAAGGAGCGCTTCTGGGTGTGTGAGGCACATGGGAGCGCTTTTTTAGTGGCTTTATATCACTGACTCTGTGTTGACTTACAGGGGTAAATAAAGTATTATATGGGTTCAATATCAACTCAGCTTATAGCTCTAAGGCATATAAGTTTTAACCAAAGGAGTTTTGATGGCTCAACCATTGAACCAATACGAAGTTGCAATTGTCTACCACCCCGATCTTGAGATCGATATGGAGAAGGCAAGCAGCCGTGTAGAGAAGATTTTTACCACCAACGGCGGTAAGATCACTAACACCGACGCTTGGGGCAAGCGCAAGCTTGCATACCCAATCAAAAAGCTCGAGTATGGTGTATACAATTTTTACACGGTCGAATTTCCAGCCGATGCTGTTCGCAAGGTCGAAGGCCTGCTAAACATCACCGACGAAGTTATTCGTTTTCTGATCACCCGGCCAGATCTTAAGAAGATCGCCAAAGCCGAGGCTGCTCGTGCCGAAAAGGCAAAGCGGGCCGCTGAGCGTAAAGCCGCTGGTGACGACAAGCGCGACGAAAAAGAAGAGTAGTGTAGAAAACGCTACGGCGTTTCTGGACACTCAATCTGATGAACTTTAACAATTGAAGCCGTTTTTAATACAAGTAGCAAAAGCTTGCTTGACATGTTTCGTAGGCCGGTAGTAAGTTAGGCCTACAAATAGCTAAAGGACATAGTTCCTACAAGGAGGTTAGCCACATGGCTCGTAGTTTTAATATGGTAGTTCTAATGGGAAACTTAACTCGTGACCCCGAACTCCGCCAAACACCAAATGGCCAAAGTGTCTGTAGCTTCAGCTTGGCGCTCAACCGTAGCTATAAAGGTTCTGATGGTAACTGGGTCGAGTCGACCGACTACGTCGATATCGTCTGCTGGGGTCCACTTGGCGAACGAGTTGCCCAGTATCTTACCAAAGGCCGCCCATGCCTCGTCCATGGTCGCTTGCAGTCCCGTAGTTGGGAGCAAGAAGGCCAGAAGCGTAGCAAGGTAGAGGTCAACGCCAACGACGTAACCTTCCTGGGTGGTCCTGGTGACAACAATGCCGGTAGCGATGACACAGGTTCAGGCGGCGCTAGCGCTCCTGCCAGCAGCAAACCAGCACCAAGCAAAAAACCAACTAGGGAAGATGCTCAGATCCAAGATATGGCCGATGAGCCAATCAACCTGGACGACATTCCTTTCTAATCAGAGCCAACTTGTAAAAAATCGGCCTCAATGACAATAATGAGGAGCTATTATGGCTAAGATTTTTAAGCACAAAACCGATGTAGCCTATTTTGACTACAAAGATTTCAAGACATTGCAGAGCTATGTCAACGTTTACGGTCAAATCGAGACTCGTAAGAAGACTGGTCTGACCGAAAGCCAACAGCGTCAGCTGTCAAAGGCTATCAAGCGTGCCCGTCACTTGGCACTGCTGCCATTCGTTGCATCGAACTAAGCTATTAAACCAAGCTAAAGGGGTATAATGCCTGGCATGGAGCCTTCCGAAATGTCACTCTATAAGCAGTTACGCCAGCTTGAGCAGGTGTTTAACCGGCTTTGGAATTCGCTCGACATGATTACGCTTGAAACTGCCGCCCGCCGGTCGCTGGAAAACTTCCGGCGACAGGTTAGGGCAGCCCAAGCCGTAGCTCGTGACTATGAGTCGTTCCAGATGGAAGAAGACACGAAGTCACAGCTCAAGGTATTGCCTAAGCTAATAAAATCGCTTGAACAAACTCGTTCAACGATTTTAACGGCTAGTGAGCACGATCTGGTCGGTCCGGTCGATGTGGCCCAACAAACATCATTGCTCGATGCCGCAATAGAGAGGTTACGCTAATGGAAGACCGACTGAAAAAGTTCATGAACCGTGTGCTGACCATTGAGCCACAATATATCGATATTTTTGGTAACGGCGTTCCAGGTATGGCCGGCCGCTCTGCGGCGACTTCCGGGGCTGCCAATGCCGGTGCCGACACCGTCAACCAGCTGCGCCATGACACAGTAGCCTTCGCTAAGGCATGTGCCCGATCACGAACCAGCCAGCAAGAGCTGCAGAAGCTAGCTGAACCAGTCGAAGGCGGGCTAACCGTTTGCGTCACACTAGGCGTCTTAGCTGAAAAAGAGGCCCAGGATCTGATCGATGAACTGTACAGCCTCCAGGCAGACCGGTAAGATAAACGAGTAAGGGAGATCAGTATGAACGCCAATTACAAGCAAGTCCACCAACAAGCTGACAAACTGTTTTATAAGTTCCAGGACATCGTCGATGACAGGTCCGACTCGTTAGCCAACGAAACCCAGCGTGAAATCAAAGAAGTAGTCGAGCTGATCGAAATGGACCGGCCGCCTCGTGCAGTCGAGGACCGTATCAAAGTGGTGCAAAAACTACTTGAAAAAGTTCGCGCCGAAACTTCACATATGATGACTCCGGAAGATGCGGCATTTCTTATCCACGAATACGAGCATTTGCGCGAGCAGCTCCACCGGCTTCCCAATTACTAGACCAGAAAGGAACATAGCATGGCACTAGGTGTTACAGATCTCAAAAAAGGACAGGTTTTTCAACTCGATGGCGTGCCATACCGGGTTGTTGAGTACGGTCAAAAAGTGATGGGTCGTGGTGGCTCAATTGTTAACGTCCGTATCAAAAGCCTGATCGACGGCAAAGTCCTGGAAAAAACCTTCAAGGGCAACGAAAGCATCGAATCGGCTGACATCAGCCTGCAGACTGTCCAATACCTTTACAACGACGGTACGAACTTCTTCTTTATGAACCAGGATACTTTCGAGCAGTTCGAAATTCCTACCGACTTAGTGGGTGATGGCGCGGGCTACCTCAAGGAAGGCGATACCGTTACGCTGCAGTTCTTTGACGTTAAGCCGATTAATGTTGAGTTGCCTAAAAACGTGCCATTACGCGTGACTTACGCCGAAGATGTCGTGCGCGGTGACACAACCAGCAACGTCATGAAAGACGCCGAGCTGGAAACCGGTATTACCATTAAAGTTCCGGCTTTTATTAAAACCGGTGATCTGATTTCGGTCGATACCAGCAACGGTTCATACCGCGAGCGGGTAAAGGAATAAGCAATGGCCAGCGGCGAAGCAAAAGGCTGGGGTGAAGTCACAAAAGATGTCGCAGTAGTTGCGGCATTAGGTGTTGTGGCGGTTGGCGCCGTTACGTTGCTCATATAAGCTTTATGAAATATCGCCTCGACCAGCATATGGCTCAGTTGCAATTGGTGCTAACACGCAGTCAGGCAGAAAGTTACATCAAGCTGGGTAAAGTGACAGTCAATGGTCAAACGGTTACTAAGCCGGGGACCATGGTTGATGAGACTGCCATCATTAAGCTATCGGCGACCGAACAGTACGTTTCGCGGGCTGGCCTTAAGCTGGCGTCGGTTGCTCAATTACTACACATCGATTTCAAGGGCAAAACAGTGCTCGATGTTGGCAGCTCGACCGGCGGCTTCACCGATTATGCACTGCGTCACGGTGCCAAAAAAGTTTTTGCGATCGAACTGGGCACTAACCAACTGCACCCGGCGCTTCATGGCGACCCGCGGATAGAACTGCACGAGCAGACCGATATCCGCAACTTTACAACCGACGAGACAATCGACATTGTGGTGGCCGATGTGTCGTTTATCTCACTGCGCGAGCTGTTACCGCATATTGCCAGTCTGGCAAATGGCCAAACCGAGATCATTGCTATGGTTAAGCCGCAGTTCGAAGCCGGTCAGAGTGCGCTCAAGCACAAGGGTGTGGTCAAAAACGACCGCCTGCGACGTGACATTCTTAAAGACTTTGAAGTCTGGAGCCGGCAGCACTTTACCATTCGTGGCCAGGCCGATTCTGAAGTCGCTGGTGCCAAGGGCAACAAAGAACGATTCTATAAATTGCGCGTTCTAAGCTAGTAGCCACTATGGCAATCCGGGGTTACAGTATTTTTTGCAGCGTATCGAGATCAAGAATAGTAATGTAGCCGTCTAGGCTGCGGATCAAGCCTTTGCGCTCGAGGTTCTGAATTTCACGGCCGACCGTTTCGCGTGAGGCGTTGATTGAGCTGCCGATGTCCTGATGCCGCAAGGGAACATCAAGCTTTACATGTCCGAGCTCATCATCGGCCCCAAAACGGGTCGAAGTATTAACCAGGAAAGCGACGAGCCGTTCGCGGACGTTTCGATAACCCAGGCTCAAAATGCGTTCCGAATGGACGCGGTACATTTCGATGGCCATTTCCAACAGTAGTGACAGGGCGGCCGGATTCTCGTTGATAAAGTCCTGGAACAACCGGCGTTTGATTAGGCGGACGGTGGTCGGTACCATGGCTTCGTAGATAACATTGCGCTCTTGGCCAGTGATTGCCCAAATAAGCGGGAAGACTTCCTCGGGGCGGCGGATAATGAGCATGTTTTCTTCGCCGTACTTCGTGACATCATAGGCTTTAACGAGGCCTGATTCAATAAAAAAAATGCCAGACGGAGTCTCGCCTGGCCTAATAATAAACTCACCCTTCCGGTACGTATACTGGGTACCATGGCGAAGGAATAATTCTCGAAAGGCTGCTGCCTGCTGAAGAGTAGCTGACATATCCTAAGTATTTCAGATAAGAACTAAAATATCTAGCGATGTGCTTACAGACAAATAACAGAGCCGGTTGTTGTATATAATGCTTATGTGTGACAAAAATCACGCTCGGCGTGTGACAAAAATGGGCGACAAGCTGTACACAACTCAACTACTATTGGTATACCACGGAAACCTAACGCAAGAAACGGTTCGTGAAAAGGAGGGTAGAACTATGATTACCAAACAAGCTGTTGAAGAGCAGCTCAAAAGGATCGGGTTCAACTTCCGGCTGTGGGGGCGGTCTGAAGTCAGTGAGCTCGGGCGTATACTAATGGACGATGAAGTCATTGCCCAGTGCGTCAACGGCCAATACTCAAATGGCTTTGCAATGCTTGTTGCCACTAACCACCGTGTCTTGCTTGTCGATAAAAAACCGCTCTTGTACCTGACCGTCGAAGACTTACGCTTCGACATGATTACCGAATTCAACTACAACCACCGCTTACTCGACGCTACAATCCGCATTTACACTACCAATAAAACACTAGTCTTCACTAGCTGGAACCAGGTACGGCTTCGCAAGCTGTTGGAATACACCCAGGAGCACGTGCTGCAAATGCGTCAGCAACAGCACATGGCGCAGCAGTTCCAGGCAGCGGCCGCCGCCCAATATGCACAGGCCTATGCCGCCCACATGGGTCAGCCACAGTTTGCTCAGCCCCCAGTTGCACCAATAATTGAGCCACCGCAGCCACGGCAACAGATAGAGGCTCAAGCAGAGGTCAGGGAGACTATCGCAGCCAACGAACCGCAGAAATTGCCCGAAACTACCGAGGACAGCACCATAGGTGACTCGGTTGCTGCCGCCGCAACCGGTTTATCCCGGTCTATAGCCCACAAAAGAGCCACACTAGGTACCTACACCAGAAGCAAACTGCCGTCACTCCATAGGCGCGTTACTGATGACAAACCTAACAAGCTTGCCGACACCGGTGAAGGCTATGCCGGCTACAACTTGCCACTAGAGTACGAAAGCTAATTTGCTACAGTTTACGACAAAGTAGTTGACAAATAAGCAAAAGCATGATAAATTAAAGAAGATCTAGCCAAAACAAAAACTACAAAAAAACGGTAGGATCAACCCCCGGAAACACTGTAAGTACTAGCACTAATATAAAGCTGCTACAAAAAATACTTACAGTGTTTTCATTTATGCTAATCATGGATTTGGCGTATCTTGGCTCCTAGTTCTGCGCTTCGCGCTTCACCGTACCTCGGTACGGCTCGCTTACGATGCTCGACTAGAAACCAAGCTACACACAAATCCAAGATTAGCCAGGTAGCTGATTAATTATTGAAACGGAACTCGACCACGTCGCCGGGTTGCATGATGTAGGTTTTGCCCTCGGTGCGGATTTTACCAGCAGCCTTGGCGGCTTGCTCAGAACCGGCGGCAATTAAATCATCATAATCGACAATTTGAGCGGCGATAAAGCCTTTTTCAAAATCACCGTGGATGACGCCGGCAGCTTGCGGGGCAGTGGCACCGCGGCGGATTGTCCAAGCGCGGACTTCTTGCTGGCCGGCAGTCAGGTAGCTTTGTAAGCCGAGTGTGTCATAAGCTGAGTGGATTAACTGGTTCAAGCCAGATTCAGTTACGCCGTAGCTTTCGAGCATTTCGCGGCGGTCTTCGTCGTCGAGGCTACGCAACTCATCTTCGAGTTTGGCATTTACAAACAGGGCATTGGCCGGTGTGACTAGCTGGCGCAACTCTTCCTGACGGACTTCGTTGGTCAGCGTAGCTTCGTCGACATTAAACAGATAGATAATCGGCTTGGCGGTCAGTAAGTGTAGGTCGCTAAACAATTCGGTAACGGTTTCCAGCAATGCAAGGTCGCTAAAAACCGGTTTGCCGCCATCAAGCACGGTTTTGACCTGGAGCAGGGTATCAGCCATTGGCTTTAGCTTAGCGTTAGCCCGCGATTCTTTCTCGAGCTTTGGCAAACGTTTCTCGACGGTCTGCAAATCGGCCAATACCAGCTCGGTATTAATAATCTCAATGTCGTGCAGCGGGTCTTTCGACGAATCGCTGCGCAAGACATCGCCATCTTCAAAACCACGCACCACTTGGACGATGGCATTGCAGCTGCGGATATGGCTCAAGAATTGGTTGCCTAGGCCTTCGCCCTTGGAAGCGCCAGCGACTAAACCGGCAATGTCCACAAAAGTTACCGTTGCCGGTATAACTTTATTAGATGCATACATTTCAGCCAGCTTAGCCAACCGCTCATCGGGCACGGGTACAATGCCGGTATTTGGCTCAATGGTCGCAAACGGGTAATTGGCCGCTAAAATGCTGCTGTCGGTCAGCGCATTAAACAGGGTTGATTTGCCGACGTTTGGTAGGCCGACTATGCCTATGGAAAGTGAACTCATATATTACTGCTCCTCATTAAAGATATCTAAGTATCTTTTATACTCGTATTTCTGCGCATAGTCTTTGACTCCACGCGGGGACAAGATACCGAGTTGTACCAGGCGCTCGATAACATTATAGGCACCTTGCTTGCTATAGCCAGTCCAGTTCATTACCTCAGCCAGTCCTACGATAGGCAAAGAGTATAGATGCTGTAACATTTTAACCGTGCTCTCTGCTGAGCTTTTGCCGAGGCTTTGAACTTTAGCCAAATCCTCAAGTCTTAACTCGGTGATTTTGTGGCATGCAATAATTGCCGACTCGGCAGTTTCTATAACCCCGTCAAGAAAAAAGTCCAGCCATTCATTAGGTGATCCGGATTCTGAATGGTACAGGTTCAGTACCTCATAATACCTATCCTGGTGCTTTTTAAAGAAGCTTGATAGGTACAACACTGGTATCTCCAGCCTGCCAGTTTGGGTGAGGTATAAGGTGACCATCATACGGCCCGTGCGCCCGTTCCCGTCAGTGAAAGGATGAATTGTTTCAAACTGAGAGTGAAGTAGGCCGGCCTTTATGAGGGGCAATGCCGGGGTTTTATCGTATATAAATTTCTCAAGCTCATCAAGCGCACGATTCATTTCGTGTACGGGTGGCGGAACAAACCGGGCATTCGCGGGGCTTGTGCCGCCAATCCAGTTTTGTGTACGCCGAAACTCACCCGGGTATGCATGCTGTGTTGTCCGGGCATCGGTCATGAGTTCTTTGTGGATTTCCAGTAAAAGCCGCGAACTAAGGGGTAAATCACTCAGTCGTTTAATACCATGGTTAAGCGCGTCAATATAGTGAAGAATATCACTGACATCATCAGGCAAATCGTTGGGACGCTCAATAGTCTGAGCTTCAATTGACTCATCTAAAGACGCGTTAGTGCCCTCAATTTGGCTTGAAGAAGCCGCATCTTTGCGAATAAACATCAGTATAAAAAAATCTTTATTAGGAAGAAGACGTGATATGCCGTCTAACCTGCCAAGTGTAATCATGGCTTCGGAATGCTTTACTTGCATTGCTTGGTCGATCTGTAATAGCCCAGCCGAAGGGAAAGGGGCAGGTATAAAGGCCTTAAAGCCTGCAGGCTGTTGAACGTTGGTACCGACAAACGACATATGAGTTGACCTTTTATTAGCTAATGTCTACATTTTAAGTGATTTTGTTGACTTTGACAAGAGCAAGGTCAACATTTTTGAGGGCAGATGCGTTGGCTCGGGTAGTACACCGCTACGGCTTGCGTATGGCTCATCTGACCGCAACAGGGCTATAGAACAATATGACAGTAGTGGTAACTATAAGCATGAGGTATCAAATGCCTGAATCAAGCTTCAAAGAGTGGTATTTAGGCAGTAATTTACTCTGAGAACTCAAAAGGGTCACATAAGTATGTGATTGATGAGCCTGCAAGCAGCTCGGATCCTGAACGTGCAGCGATATATGAACGGCGCCTGGCGCAAATGCACCGTAAAGCTCAAGAGCTAATAGCGCCACAGGCTGAGAGACCAAGACAGACGACAGCTCCTGAAGTGACAGCTCATGTGCCCAAAGGTCGAGTCCATAGTTGGTTGGGTCGTTTCTCGCTCCGTTAGATAATCTAACTGCTCAAAATAGATAAGGACGAGCTTAGAGATTGCTGGCAAAATAACCTGTAACAGGGTATAATTTGCTGCTTTGGAGACGTTAAAATGAGACAACCAGAGAAGCCGGCCATTTGGCCGCCGGCATTGCCCGTGAGCTATGATCACTTGGAACCGTTGACCGGCCGCGGAAGCCTGCCGAATCGCTTAGCGCACAATGTCGCCAGCTTATTCTGTGCACCTGGTGCGTTGCGCGGCAGTGCGCCGCAATTCACCAGCTACGGCGATATTAAAATTAACCAACACCTGAGTAAAGGCCCGTATCCGATCACTCCATCAAGCATGAATGACTACGGAACCAGGACCAGGGACGCCGCCATTTTAACGGGCGTGAACCGTTTATTTGAACCATTGACCAATGGAATTAAGGAAGCTCTGGGCACTGAATGGTTCCAGCGGCAACACCCCAAAGCCCGGTTATATGGTGGTGTAATTTTGCTGGCGGCAGCAATTAGGCCGCAGCCACTGGTGGCGCAGGCCGGTCTGACGGCACGTAATTTGCAGAGGGCTGAACTGAGTGGCCCGTCATCGCTGCCGCGGTCACCGCAGCTGCAGGGCGTTGAACTGGCGCGCTGCGAGTTTCCGGAAACACCTCCAAAGCGTCCGTCCCATCTGTTTCCAGATAGGTTTGAGCTGCTTGACGGTGTGGTTGAGGCCATGCGTTATCCGGCACCAGCTGAGCAGGTCACTGCGGCTATCCAGCGCCGGATAATCCCTTACGATGTAAATCTTAAGCCGGATGCTTTTGCCAGAGAAGTTGTCCAAGAAGTTCACACCGCAGACACCAGCCCGAATATGATGGGCACACGGCTTAATATGTCAACCTTGAATGCAATGGAAGGGGTTGGGCGGCTAGCCCTCAGCATAGTAGATGCCTCGTACGAGGTAGCGTATTTCGAATATACGCGTTAGTTTTCAAAACGCTAGAGCTTTTGGTATACTTATAGCCAAGATGTATCCGCAAGGTCCTGGTGGTAATAACGGTAATTACGGTGGCAATGATGGCCGCCGTTCTCCTTGGCCGTCAATGCCACCTCAGATGGATCCGCGCGATCCGCGTTGGCGCCAGCCAATGATGGGGCCACAAGGGCCACAGGGTCAGTATCCGCAAGGACCATATCCTCAGGGGCCACCACGTGGTCCGCAGGGACAATACCCACAAGGACCCGGCCCGCAGGGTCCAATGGGCCCGCTAGGTCCCGATGACGATACTATGGACCCTGACTTTGATGATCCAAAAACGTTTGGCAAGCGCCAAGCCATAATAATGGTGGCCGTTTTGGTGGTTATTATTGGGCTGCTCGGATTTATGTATAAGTTGAATGGCGACAAGGCAACCCGTGATGCGGCTAATGGCGGTGCAACCAGTAAAGCCCAAAAAGCTTACGACTCGGTAAACTCGCAGGCCGCGCAATTTGACCTTAATGGTGATTACGCTAGCCAGATAAAAGCTCTTAAAGATTATTTGGCAACCAATCCCGAGGAAGATTTTGCTTTGCAAGCGACAATCCAGCTCGCGGCATCATACCTGAATGCTAAAGATTACCAAAATGCCTTGGTTTACTATCAAAAGGCACTTACCATGTCTAAAACTCCGGAACGTAAATTGGCCTCAATCCATGGCTTGGCTCTGACCTATAAGTGGAAGGGCGACAACGCTAACGCCATTGCTCAGTACAAGGCGGCGATCGCAATTGCCAAGACTTTGCCAGAGGGAACGCTGTCAAACCGGACGCAACTTGACGACCAGCGGACAATTGTTGAACTGGGAGGCACACCATGAGAATAAACCGAGTAGTACAGGCAGGTTTACTGACCGTAGCTGTGGCTTTTACGGCCGCCAGTTTACTATCGTCGGGCGTGGCCTATGCACTTGATGACTGTAGCGCATCTAAAATTCACTGGGGCCGCCAGAACTGTCACGGTTACTTCACCAATACTGTCTCGCAGGGCGGTGACGTCGTGATCCGGGCCGGCATAAAAGTCGAAAATGTTACGCAATATATTTCGAAAATGAGCTCATATCTTAATGCTGGCAGTGGCCAAGAGAAGGTTGGCGCAGCTTTCCATATTAGCGTCATGATGGGGCAGGACCCGCTGCAATATAATGGCTCGATCCAAAACGGTATCAACTGGGCGAAATCGAACTTTAGCAGATGGCAGACGGTTGTGCAGTGGTACAGTGATCATAACTTGATTGATTGGCACTACGCTTTTTCATCAGCGTTGCCATATGAGGACAGTGGCTATGGCATAACAACTGGGGATAACTTCTTTATCACCAACTCGGCCGATACAGCTGATTCGATTCGCTTCCGTTTGCCAGTAGGTGTCAGCGGCACGCCATTTATGATTGACCGCTCGTGCGCTAACTTGCAGGGTTATGGCAGTCCGTTGGTCATTCCGCCGACTACCAACCCACCGACTCCACCCCCTGGCACACCGCCACCAGGCACTCCGCCTCCAGGTACCCCTCCACCGGGAACGCCACCTCCAAAAACTCCGCCTCCAGGCACACCTCCTCCCGGGACTCCACCCCCTGGCACACCGCCACCAGGCACTCCGCCTCCAGGTACCCCTCCACCGGCAGGACAGCCACCATATGGTGACATTAACTTGCCAGAAGAGTGATGCCGAACATTGTTGCCGGCAGCCAGCCTCCGAAACGTCGTCGGTGGTTGGCGCCGGCAGTTTTCGTGCTGCTATTGGTGGTATTTGCGGGCGTAGCTTATATCCAGATTCGACCGAAACCTTCCTCTGACCCAGGGCCGGTCACGGTAACGGTTCCGGAAGCGCCGCGTATGAACGGTTCGGTATTGGAGCGGGCAATTGACCAGCTGTATAACAAGCAAGACTATCAGGGTGCAGTCGACCTGGCCGAACGTAATGCAGTTGAGAGTGATACATTGTCGATGATTGTGCTGGCTGGGGCTTACGCCAGACACCAGGATTATGACAAAGCTTTTGTAATTTACGATAGGCTCGATGCCGCCAATCTGATGAATGGTTCGGAAACCATGACTGCCGCCCAAAATGCCCAGCTGGGCAACCAAAAGGCACGGGCGATCGAATACTACCACAAAGCCCAAGTAAAACTGCAGGCCCAACCACAAGACTTCGCGACGGCTAGGCAGCTGACATTTATCAGCCAGCAGCTGGCAATATTGGCACAGTAAAATTCGTTCCATAACGCTTCTGGTTTCTTGGAAGTTTTGTTATACTTGAGATCAAGATGACAAAGAAGGGTAAGAGCTCTGCAGGCTCTGCGGGTGTGGTAAAAAGCAAAGACCTTCCAGCCGGAAAGCCAAAAGTTTCTCGGCGGCTTATTATTGTGGCCGCTGTGGTGATTTTGTTGGTGGCTCTGGCAGCTAGTTGGTATCTGTGGATGCGTCCCGAGAAAAATACTGAGACGCCAAGCAAAGAGTCAAAGCGTACGTCTCTCGAAGGTACGGTTAATAAACGCTATGCTCTCAATGATTATGAAGGCGCCGTTAAGGCCGCCGAAGCCCAGAAGGGCACCGATCCCGAGAGTCAATTGATATTAGCCTCGGCGTACACGAACAACAAACAGTACGACAAAGCTTTTGCTATTTATGATCAGCTCATCAAGGACAACAAATTGTCGGGCGGTGACGCTATGACCGCTGGTGAAACTGCCGCCTATGTAGGCAACAAAGAAAAGGCTATTTCATATTACGAGACAGCTCAGACACTGCTAAAAGGTGACACTTCAGCGTTTGCAAAACGCGACCGTAAATCAGTGGAGCGTCATCTGCAGGAGCTGCAGCAATGATCCGTATGGGCAGGCTCGGCAAAAGGAAAACGTTACTTCTGGTAGCCGGCTTAGCAGTGCTTGGCACCGGCCTATTTGGCGTACCAAAAGTTTTGGCGGGCGTTTGTTGGAACGGCTTGCAGTGTGACACCGGCTATTTCTCGGGACAGGGCGCCGTGAATGGTGACTATCCTGATGAATACGATGATGTCTTAGTTGGTGGTATTCCTAGCAATGTAAACGACGCCCCTAGCTTTATAAACATGGTCAACAGCTACTTGCAGTGTACGTCGATTGACCAGCCGAACAGTGGCTTGCGCTCGCAAGGGAACCATAACAGTGTTGGCGCAGCCTTCTTCGTGGTAACCATGCTCGGCATGCCGCCGAAGACTCCAAAGAACCAGGCTTGCGTACACTATAGCGAATGGAAGAATCTGATCAATGATTATGCGGAGGCTGGTCTGATTAACTTCCATTTATCGATGAGCAAAGCTAATCCTACCGACTTAAACAGCTACTATGCACCAAACTGGGGCGGTGATGTGGCCTATACTCGTGGCGCGCAGAGCGGTTCAGCCATAGCCTTTTATGCGCCCGATCACTCGGGTGTTTCTTATGTGATCCGGCGCGAGTGCGGCAACCCGATTGGCACCGTCAAAGCATTGGAGAAAGTTAACAAAGCCTACGGTAATGTCTCGGCGGCTATCGGGCCAAACGACGCCACACCAAATATCGATACTACTAAGAACTCCAACTGTGAAGTCATTAGCGGCCATGCTTTTGACCCATCGGTGCCAAGCTATGCGGTTAAGGTCACCATCTCGTTTAGTATTGGCGGGCAGCTTGAGACATACGCTAGCACACAGGGGGACCACCTATATCAGGCGAATACACCGGATAATGTCAGGAATAGTACCTCGCCTGTGGTGGTGACGGCGGTCGGAACGGCCGCCAATGGTAGTCAATTTGCGCTAGCTAACTCGCCAATCACGATTGGTCCATGTCTGACGATTACGGTACGCTGTGTTGATGCTCGCACCACCCCGGCCACGCCTGACCCTAACCTGCCGTACAGCATTCGGGCAACTGTCCAATATGGCAACGCCACTCAGGCGGAGATTGTTCGCTCACAGCCTGATTTCCGCTTCTTTATAACCGTTCGTGGCCCGAACGGTCCACGTATTGCCTACGACAACCAGAATGTTCCGGGGGCGACCAGAAGTGGCAGTCAGATATTCGCTCAAGTAGATAATATCCCACCGACCAGGTCGTCCGGCACCTTTTCGATAGGCTGGGGTGTAGTTGGCAGCTTTGGATCGGTCAACTGTGGTTCGAGCTTACCGGGCGACGAGGAGCCGCCAATCTTTACGGCACTTAACAAACCCTACGTTTCCGTTCATGGTGCCGATGTAAATGTCGGTGAAGCAATGAGCCCGACCGACGCGCCGCAATGTTCCATGCCGGTAAACAGCGCTGCCAGTATTGTTGGCTGGAGCCTTGACATGGCAACCGGTGATTACCGGGGCGCCGGCGCCGATTATGCTGGCTATGCTATGAACCATATACAAGAATTTGCCACAGCACAGGGAAGTGCGGGCTTACCGCGTGAACCAAGTGGTTTGGCTTTTGCGAATAATGAGATTTCTAATGGAGACTTAAACCCAACCATCGGTTTATACGGTGGCAAGTATGCCGGCAGTGGCTGTATTGGCAACTACTTTAGCCATGCTAATGCCTCGAACACAACTACCGGTCCGGTGCTCATGTCGACACTACCCAACTTCCCGACAAACGGTGATGTTCCGAACGGTGCCCACCTCATTTACTACATCGATGGAGACCTGTTAGTCGATTCCAATGTCCGGTTTAGCACTACCTACGGCGGTACTTCAGAGATTCCGACCTTTGCGGTTGTCGTAAAAGGCAATATCTATATCCGGCCTGGCATTAGTCAGCTCGATGGTTTTTACATTGCCCAGCCGGTTGATGCTAACAGCACCAAGGGCATCATCTTCACCTGCGCACCTTCCGATTTCGCGTCAGATAAAGATAACCTGCTAAAGGGGACTTTGTATGATGCCTGTAACAAGTCACTTACGGTCAACGGCGCCTTCCTGGCCCGCCAGGTTTGGCTGCTGCGTACGTCGGGTACTGTTACGACTACCCCGGCCGAAGTATTTAATTATGTTCCCGATGTTTGGTTAACGGCGCCGTTTGGGAACGGCATCAACACCGATTACGGTGATTATGATGCCATCAGTAGTTTGCCGCCTGTGCTTTAATTTACAACAAAAACAGCGTGTACAAGGTATGTCATGCTTATGCTATACTAGGAAGTAATTATGAGCATTCTGAGTGGGGTTTCCGCTTTCTTCGGTCTAGATATCGGCACAACGGCAATCCGATTAGTTGAGCTGCACGGTAATGGTGCGGTTCGGTCTCTAGTCAAATATGCCTATGTTCCGATTGACAGCAAGATCGTCATGAGCGATTCGCCAGCCGACTTGCAAAAACTGTCGCAGGCCATTTCCGGTCTGTTAAATGGTGCGCACATGACAACCCGTAACGTTGCTGTCGGTATTCCGCCGCAGCGTGTCTTTACGACTTTAACTGATTTTGATGCTTTGCCACCCGACGAGTTGGCTCGTTCAATCCGTTTGCAGGCTGATTCGTTGATTCCAACCGCCCTTGAAGAGTCCAAGCTTGACTGGGCAGTGGTCGGGCCGTCACCGAAAGAGCAGAACAAAGTCGAAGTCCTGCTGTCGAGCGTACCCAACACCTTTGTTGAGCAGCGGCTTGATATGCTTGAGGCCATTGGTCTGAACGTTGTGGCCTTTGAGCCCGACAGCTTAGCTATGTCTCGGGCGCTATTGCCTCCAGGCGTAGCCGCCCCACAAATGGTGATTGATGTCGGCTTCCGTAGCGCTGACCTGGTCGTCACCGTAAATGGCGCACCACGCTTGATCCGTACGATTCCAACTGGTGTCGAAGCGATTGTCCGTGCTGCCGCTCAGAACCTGAATATCGACGACAAGCAAGCCCAGCAATTTGTCTTTAAATTTGGCCTCAGCAGCGACAAGCTCGAAGGCCAGGTCTACCAGGCAATTTTGTCGACGGTTGACTTGCTGATGTCGGAAATCGACAAATCAATCAAGTTCTTCCAGAGCCGCTACGGCAACGTACCGATTGAACGCATGATTGTCACCGGCGGCGCCTCGGCTTTGCCGGAGTTCCCGTTGTACCTGGCTAACAAGTTTGGTATTAATGTCGAAATCGGCAATGCCTGGCGCAATGTAGCATTTTCACCAGAACGCCAAAATGAACTACTAACTGTTGCTAACCAGTTTGGTGTAGCAGTCGGCTTAGCGGAGCGGGACGAGTAATATGGCAACACAACTTAACCTCTTACCAGACGTAAAGCTTGAGTATCTCAAGACTTCACGTCTCAAACGATTGGTCTACAGCATCTCGATGATTGTGATTATCGCTTCGGTAGCGGTTATTCTGCTGCTGGTTAGTATCGCCTACGTCTTCCAGAAAAAGAACCTCAGCGACCTCGGTAAAGACATCAAGACGTATAACGGCCAGCTGTCGGATACGCCTGATCTTAGTAAAATTCTGACAATCCAAAACCAGCTTAACGCGCTGCCGGGCTTGCACGAACAAAAAGCGGTGGCTGCCCGGTTGTTTGACTACATTCCACAAGTCACGCCGGCACAGGCAAGCATTACCCAGTTTGATATCGATTTTGAAGAGCACACCATGACCTTTACCGGTTCGGCACCATTCCTTGATGTGGCCAACACCTTTACCGATACCCTGAAATTTACGACCTATCACTATAGCAACACCACCGATACGGCTGACACTGCTGATTCGACTAAAGCCTTCTCCAATGTTGTGCTGTCGCAGTTTGTGCGTAACAACAGCGGTGCGACCTACACGATTACCTGTAGCTATGACCCGGCAATCTTAGACAGTGCCAATCCGGTTAAATTGGCGGTTCCGCACATCATTAGTAGCCGGTCATCAACCGAGCAACCAACTGCCGTTTTCCAGAATGGAGCGCCTGACACTACAACCCAAACTGATGGACAACCAAAAAATGGGGGGAACCAATAATGGCTGGGGTAGCAGGACCAAAAGTACCATCAAAGCAGTCAGGCCGCCAGCCATCGGCTAAGCGGATTCAGATTGATAAAAGCCAGAGCACCATGCTGATCGCGGCTGGTGCGGCAGCTTTTGTGCTGGTATTGATGATTGTTGGCGGCAAGTCGATTATCGGCCAGATTGCTTACCAGAACCGGGTGATCCACGCCAAAAAAGAAGCCGTTAACACCTTGCGTGACAATGTTCAGGCGGCCTCAAATCTGACCGAGGCGTACAAAACATTCGTTAATGGCTCATCACAAAACATTCTTGGTGGTAACCCGAAGGGAACAGCTCCATCTGATGGCGACAATGCCAAGATTGTGCTTGATGCTCTGCCAAGTAAATACGACTTCCCGGCGCTAACCGCCAGTCTCGAAAAACTAGCCAGTGGTACCAGTATGACTATCGAAAACATCACCGGTAACGATGATGAGGTTGCCCAGACTGGACAAGCTAGTCCAAAGCCCGAGGCAGTGCCCATGCCGTTCCAGATGACCAGCAGTGGTAGTTACGACGCCGTTCGTGACCTGGTCAATGTCTTTGGCGCCTCAATCCGTCCATTCCAGATCCAGAAGATGCAGCTGACCGGTGACCAGGCCAAGATGACCATAAAGGTTGATGCTCAGACGTTCTACCAACCAACCCGGAACTTTGATATGACCAAGAAGGTTATAAAATAGATGAAACAAAAAGATATTCTCGTTATTGCAGCAATTGTTATCGCCAGCGCGGTGATTGCTGCCGTAGTATCAAACCTGGTATTCAAGCCGGGCAACCGTCAGGAAAAAGTTGAGGTCGTACAGCCTATCTCCGCAGATTTTCCCGAAGCTGACTCACGCTTCTTTAACAAGCGTGCCGTCGACCCAACCCAAACGATTGAAATTGGCGAAGGCTCCAACGCTGATCCGTTTAAGGGTGCTGGCCATTAGTAGGACCACATGAGCGTCTTATCACCAACTGCCCAAATGCAAGTCCAGGAAGAACTGGTCCGCAACAATCTGATCTCACAGGAAAAGCTGACCGAATTGCAGGCGACCGCTAAGGCCCGCAACGCTCCGTTGTTTGGCTTGCTGGCCAGCGATGGCGGTGTCTCCGAAGAGGACCTCACCAAAGCCATCGCTTTTGTCACGAAGGTGCCGTATGTAAACTTGCTGCAAACCAAGATTGAGCCAAAAGTTTTGGAGTTGCTACCAGCTGAATTAGCCGAGCGCTACATGGTAGTACCGCTCGGTGAGATGCAGTACCGTTTAGTAGTAGCCATGCTTGATGCCGACAACGTCCAAGCAGTCGACTTTTTGAGCAGTAAGGTCGGCCGGCCGCTGAAGGTCTACGCCGCCAGTGAAACCGGTATCCGCAATGTCCTCAAACAATACTCCGCCAATGGCACAAGTCTATCCGATGAGGTTGTGGGCGCAATTAGTGCTATCGGTGGTGACTTGCAAGCAGAAGTCGGCCGTCAAACCGCTAGCAATGCTAACGGGACATCCGGCAAGAACATCAAAACCATTGTCCAAGATTCGCCAATTAGTAAGGCGCTGACGACAATCCTTGATTTTGCAGCTCGCAGCCGGGCAAGTGATATCCACATTGAGCCCTTGGAAGATGCCCTGAAGATCCGCTGTCGTGTCGATGGCGTGCTGCGTGAGATTATGAAGCTGCCTAAAAGTACTGAACCGCCATTGGTGTCGCGTATTAAGATTTTGGCAAACCTCAAGATCGATGAACACCGTATCCCGCAAGATGGTGAGTTTAGTATTGCCGTTAGTGGCCGTTCGATCGACTTACGTATTGCGATTAGCCCAGTGGTCTGGGGAGAGCAGGTGGTTATTCGTTTGCTCGACAAAACCGGTACCAGCTTGCGCTTGGAAGACATGGGCTACTCCGGCCGCGCCTTGCGTACTGTCCGCGCCGGCCTCAAAAGTAACAACGGTATGATCCTGACTTCCGGTCCGACCGGTTCCGGTAAGTCAACTTCACTGTATGCACTGATTCAAGAGATCAAAGATGACTCAATCAACATTGTGACTCTGGAAGACCCAGTCGAGTACAAGATGGGCGGCATTAACCAGATCCAGGTGAATGGTGATGTCGGCCTGACCTTCGCTACCGGTTTGCGCTCTATCCTGCGTCAGGACCCCGATGTTGTAATGGTCGGAGAAATTCGTGACAAAGAAACCGCTGAACTGGCGGTGCAGGCGGCTTTGACCGGTCACTTAGTATTCAGCACGCTTCACACCAACAGCGCGGCTGGTATTTTACCTCGTTTGCTGGATATGGATATTGAACCGTTCCTGATCGCCAGTACGGTACACACCGTGATTGGCCAGCGATTGACCCGCCGAGTGGCGGCTAACTTCGAGACCTACCAGTCATCACCGACTGAAACTGAGGCGATTCAGAAGACGATTGGTCATTTATTGCCCGAAAAAGAGGCTGATCGTGAAAAGGTAGCCCATTCGCTGGGTTATCAGACCTTGCCACTGAGGGGTCAAAGCGCTTATACTTTGTGCAAGGGTAAAGATGCGCCGGAATCACCCAAGGGCTTCAAAGGTCGTGTCGGTGTCTATGAATCATTCGACATCACAAACGAAATCCAAGAGCTGATTCTGAAGCGGGCAACCAGTGCCGATATCCAAGAATTAGCCCGGCAACAGGGAATGATTACTATGCGCGAAGATGGCTATCTGAAGGCATTAGCCGGATTGACAACTATCACCGAAGTCGACCGGGTAGCCTCGGCAGAAAGCTTATAACAGAAAATGATGTCTAGGGGGAAGTACTAATGGCAGACACAGCAGCACCAAGGATTGAACTACTCCTTGAAGAAGTTATTAAAAAGAAAGCGTCAGACCTTCACTTGCAGGTTGGCTTGCCGCCAATGCTGCGTGTCGATGGCGCCCTGATTGCTGCGCAGAACGCTCCAGTTTTGACCGAAGAGTCAATCGAGACCTTAGTGTTTGCTATTCTCGACGAAGACCAAAAGCAAATCCTGCTCAAGGACAAGGACTTCGACTTCAGTTTCGCCTTTGGTGACATTGGCCGTTTCCGTGTTAACGCTTTCCACGAACGTGGCAACCTGGCTGCCGCCCTCCGTTTGATCCCCAACGAAATCCTGACCATTGAACAGCTTGGTTTGCCACCGATTATCGATAAACTGGCTAACTACCCCCGTGGGTTAGTACTGGTGACCGGTCCGACCGGTTCCGGTAAGTCAACTTCGCTGGCGGCCATGGTCCACAAGATCAACACCGAGCAGGCCAAGCACATCATTACCATCGAAGACCCGATTGAGTATACCCACCGTTCGCGCAAGTCAGTCATTGTCCAGCGTGAAGTCCACTATGACACCTATTCATTCTCGGCTGCACTGCGTAGTGCGCTGCGTGAAGACCCCGATGTCGTGCTGATTGGTGAGATGCGTGACCTTGAAACTATCGCTAGTGCCATTACCATCGCCGAAACTGGACACCTTGTGTTTGCGACCTTGCACACCAACAGTGCCTCACAGAGTATCGACCGTATGATCGACGTCTTCCCGCCACACCAGCAACCACAGATCCGTTCGCAGCTGGCTAACATCTTGCAGGCAATTGTCTGTCAGCGGCTGATCCCGACTATCGGTGGCGGCCGTGTGGCTGCAGCCGAAGTGCTGATTGCTACCAGCGCCGTGCGTAACATTATCCGTGAAGGTAAGACCCACCAGCTTGAGGCGGTGATTCAGACCGGTGCCGAGTTTGGTATGCAGTCTATGGACCACACATTGGTTAACCTGATCCACGCTGGCTCAATCACTTACGACGAAGCTCGCAACTTCGCGGTTGACCTTGATGAACTTGATCGCTTAATGCGCGGCTAAACTAAGGAAACAAACTAAATGGCAACATTCAAATACACTGCTCGGGACGCAGCCGGCGAAACCGTCAAAGCGACGATCGACGCCCGTGATGAGCGTGATGCCACTAAAAAACTAAAAGAGCAGGGTATTACGCCCAGCGAGCTCAAAGAACAGTCCGGCTCGGCGACCGCTGGCCTGATGGACAAGCTCAACCAGCCAAAAAGCAAAGACAAAGTCTTATTTGGTCGCCAGCTGTCGACGCTGATCAACGCCGGTTTGCCGCTGGTCCAGAGTTTGCGCAATGTCGGTGACCAAACGACTAACAAAAAACTGCAGCTGACGATTGGCCAGGTTATTAGTGATGTTGAAGGCGGTATGGCGCTGTCGGTCGCCCTGGCCAAGCACCCCAGGATTTTTAACAAAGTCTTTATTAGCTTGGTTGCTGCCGGTGAAGCTTCCGGTACATTGGACAAGGCATTAGAGCGTATTGCCGACCAGCAGGAAAAAGACGCCGACTTGGTTAGTAAAGTCCGTAGCGCTATGATCTACCCGCTTATCGTGATAGTCGTAATGGTTGCCGTTTTAGGCTTTATGATCGTCAAGGTCTTGCCCCAGGTTAAAGTATTGTACCAGGGTCTAAATGGCGCTCAGCTGCCGCTGGTGACCCGTGTATTATTGGCTATCTCGGACTTTATTATTGCATTCTGGTGGATCGTGGCAATTATCGTCGGTGTCTTAGCATTTTTTGGCACTCGCTACGCCCGTTCGGTTGGTGGCCGACGGATTATGGACAAGGCCAAGCTCACCATGTGGCCGGTTAAACCGTTGTTTACCAAAATGTACATGGCTCGTTTTGCACGTACCGGCACAACACTGGTTGCCAGCGGTGTGCCATTGATCCAAGTCCTGGAAATCACCGGTGAAGCGGTCAACAACATGTTTGTCCAAGAGGCAATCAACCGGGCAGCCGAGAAGGCAAAGGGCGGTAAAGCCTTGTCTGACTCGCTGGCGCCGGAGAAATACTTCCTAACGCTCGTGCCCAACATGATCCGTATCGGTGAGCAGTCAGGTTCGCTGGAAAAAATGCTTGATAAGATAGCCGACTATTACGAAAAGGAAGTCGATACTCAGGTTAAGGCGATCTCGACAATTATTGAACCGGTGCTGATGGTAATTTTGGGTATCGTAGCCTTTGTTATTGTCGCTGCCGTGCTGTTACCGATTTACAGCTTAGCTGGCAAGTCGTTTGTATAAACATCGGAAAACTTGATTTTTTTGACAACTGTCTTTATATTTAGGCATAAGCGTATCTAAACAAAAGCAAAGGGGGCATTTGCATATGCTAAACAAAAACCAAAAAAGTAAAGCAAACGCTGGCTTTACCATCATCGAGGTCCTGATCGTGCTCGCGATCGCCGGTTTGATCTTGCTGATTGTCTTCCTGGCCGTTCCGGCCCTGCAGCGTAACTCACGTAACACCGCTATGAAAAACGACGTTCAGAACGTAGTTGGTGGCGTTGCCGAGTATCAAAGTGCCAACAATGGTGCACAACCAAAGAAGGTTGAAGGTACTGGTACCATCAACTACACCGGCTCAACCGGTACTAACTCAACTAGCATTAACATTCAGGGTAGCACCGAGGTCACATCGCAGACTACGGCTATCGCTGACAGTACTAAGCCAGATCCGGGTTCAATCCTTGTTTCAATTGGTTACCGTTGTGACGGCACCAAGAGTACTCGTGCCATCTCGGCTGTGTACTCAATCGAAAACACCGGTGGCAGCGTCCGTCAGTGTACCGATAGCTAGGTCGTAGATAGTCCCCCAGCGAAATAGCAGGCCCAAAATAGGCCTGCTATTTTAGTATGAACCCCTATGATAGGATAAGAAGAATGACCGTATTTGTAATTGTAGTGCTGGCAGCCTTGGGTATGATTTTTGGCAGCTTTGTAAATGCCCTGATTTGGCGGATGCATGGCCAAGCGGAAATCCGCGAGCAGCTCGACAAGCTGGCTAAACGCAAAAAGCCCTCCAAAGCCGACACCGCCCGTCGCCAGACACTGGAACAGGAGCTGCAAAGCTTGTCGATGAGCAAGGGTCGCTCAATGTGCTCGCATTGTCACCATCCGTTGGCGGCTGTAGACCTGGTGCCGTTGTTCAGCTGGCTGTTTTTGCGCGGCAAGTGCCGTTACTGCAAGCATCGCATTGAAGACACGCCGCTGCTAGAAGCCGGTTTGCCACTATTCTTTGTAGCTTCATACATCTGGTGGCCGCTGGAGTTGAGCGGCTACGGCTTGTTGTCGTTCGTGATTTGGCTAGTTGTGTTAGTAGCTTTTGCTGCGCTGACAGCTTATGATTTTCGCTGGTACTTACTGCCCGACAAGATTATCTGGCCGCTGGCTGGTTTGGCGTTGTTGCAAGTTTTGGTGCATGTCGTCTTCTTTGATGGCGGTGTGGCTGCGCTTACATCAGCTTTTTGGGGTGTGGTAATTTGCAGCGGTATCTTCTATGTACTGCACACAGCCTCGAAAGGGGAATGGATCGGTGGCGGTGATGTAAAACTTGGGATCGTCCTTGGCTTGCTGGCCGGAGGCCCATTACCCGGCTTTTTGCTAATCTTTACGGCTTCACTGTTTGGTACGCTGGCTAGCATACCCATGTTGCTACAGCATAAGTTGAAGCGGACATCGGTAATCCCATTTGGACCGTTTTTGATGCTGGCCGGGGTGGTAGTTGTTTTGCTGGGCTATCGCTTATCCGACTGGTTCAACTCGCTGATTTTGCTTGGCTAACACCGTAAACACCGGCCTAAAATGTTAGTTTACCGGTGAACGCTTATGCTATACTAAAGGTCATGAACGACGACAAGCCGTCGATGGGTGGCTTTACTATTGTGGAAACCATGATTGTCTTGGCAGTCACGGGCTTTATGCTTTTATTCGCACTGTTAGCCTTTGCCGGCCAGCAGGCTAAAGTTGAATTTGGCCAATCAGTCCGTGATATGCAGTCCGATTTACAACAGACAATCAATGAAGTCAGCTCCGGCTTTTTCCCGGACAGTGGTAATATCGGCTGTGCCCGCGGTGGTAACAAACTGGAAATTACCATTCAGACTACCGAGCAGGGCACCAACACCGACTGTATCTTTATGGGTAAAGTCCTGCAGTTTGGTGTGGCCGACACCGACCCACAGCAGTACGCAGTGTTTAACCTGGCTGGCTACAAAAACAACAACGGCGACCTGGCTGCTTCTTTGCCACAAGTCATTGATAACGAATCTTATATCTCACATCGCATAATCCGCAATGGTGTGCAGGTGGTGAGCATGAAATATGTCTTTAATAACGTCCCCATTGATATTAGCGCTGTAGCAATTGTTAGTGGGCTTGGTAACTTTGAAGATGGTCAGTTCCAATCGGGCTCGCAGCAGCTCAATCTTATTCCGGTTGATAACAGCGGCAAAGTGCCAAACAGTGTACAGGGTCAAGTTATTCAAGCCGTGCAAGACAACTTGATCAATTCGCCCGTCAACCCGAATGGTGGCGTTCAAATTTGTCTGCAAAGTGGTGGTACCAAGCAATCGGGACTGATTACTATCGGTGGTAATGGCCGGACAACGACCGTTAAGCTCGATATGAAGAGCAAGGAGAACTGCGCATGAGCAAGCTCGGCCAGGCAGGCGACACGATTATTGAGGTCTTGATTTGTATCTTAGTGGTTAGCCTTATCTTAACCGGTGCCTATGTAACGACCCACCAGGCTAAACTGGGCATTCAGAACTCACAGGAGCACGCTGAAGCGCTTAAGTTGGTTGAGGGGCAGCTGGAACAATTGCGTCAGAACGCGCAGACCAGCGGCGGTGCAGGCATCTTTACTATTGGCTCGCAGTTTTGTATGGTCAACAGCAAACCGGTTACCGTACAGATTGGTGACAGCCAGGGCAGCTGCATGCAGAACAGCTCCGGTTTGCAGGCTGACTCCGGGCTGGTTTACACACTCACTATCGATCGCAAGAACTGTGGCAATGTCACGGCTACTTGTGTGTTGTTCGTTGCCAAGGCGACTTGGGATAACGTCGACGGTCATTCCATAAACTCCGAGCAGCTAGCCTATAGGTTGTACAAATGAGCAAGCTTAAGAAGTCCAACGCTGCCGGCTTTACAATTATCGAGCTGTTGATCGCTACGCTGATCTTCTCATTGGTGTTAATGTTGATTACCGTCAGCGTCTTAAGCTTTACGAAATCGTATTACCAGGGTGTTAACCAATCGAACACTCAGACCGCTGCCCGAGCAATTATCGACGATATCTCACAGGCAATCCAATTTAGCGGTGGCGGAATCAACCCCGGCCTGGCTGACCCTGGTGACGGCAGTAATGGTTTTTGTATTGGCAACCGGCGGTACAGCTTTTTGCTGGGCTGGCAGCTGATCGAAGTTGATCCAACGGCTGATTTAAACCAAAGCAAACATGCCTTGGTGGTTGACACTACCGGTGTTTGCACCGGCTCCAAAGCTCAAGCTATCCACAATGATGGCCCGGTTGCCGGCACCGAACTGTTGCCGCCACGGATGCGTTTGGCAAAATTAAACGTTGAATCAACCGGTAGCCCGGCGGTTTGGCGGGTGACGGTGCGGGTTGTTTATGGTGATAACGATCTATTGTGTAGTCCTTCAAACGGTGCTGATTGTAAGACGGGGGACACTACCTCGCCGCTCAATAAGCCCGATCTGAGCTGTAAGGTCGCCTTTGCCGGTTCGCAGTACTGTGCCGCAGCCGAGTTATCAACAGTGGTCAAAAAACGTGTATCGTCAGGTCAGTAGGGTATAGTATGATTAGGTTAAGCATGAGCAGAAAAAATGACCAGCGCGGCGTGGCATCGTTGATTATTTCTATGATCACTATGGTGATCATTAGTTTGATTGTGATCGGTTTTGCGATTATTGCCCGACGTGAACAGCGCCAGTCACTTGACCAGCAGCTGAGTACCCAGGCATTTTACGCCGCCGAAAGTGGTGTCGAAGATGTCCGCAATGTCATTCGGACTATCTTACAGACCAATCCAAACGATGTTGTCCCTCCTAAAGATAACTGTACTGGTGACCCAAGCGGTCGCTACCCAACCGGCGACAAAATGATTGTTGATGCCGACTACAACGTCTCATACACTTGTCTGACAGTTGACCCATCACCAAAGTCGCTACAGTTTAACGCGGTTAACGATAAAAGCCTTATTATTCCGATTAACACCGATGACACCATCAGCAGTGTGCGTTTGACTTGGTCGCCGACCTCTGAACCAACAATGCCGTCGAGCGGCTGTCCGAACTCGGTTGTCCAGACACTTAAGCCGGTGCCAAACTGGAACTGTGGTTATGGCATGCTCAGGGCTGACCTGACGCCAACCGAAATCAGCGCCGGCCCGCTGAGCCGGACAAACCTGGTCGGCAATACTGTTACGGCATTTTTTGAACCAACAACCGGCACCGCAACCGGGGCAGTTGACTACGCCAGCAGCCGCGTTAAAGCAAATCTGGTGGCCGGTGACTGTGACACCGCAGGTGGCGCCTATAGCAAGTGTGTGGCGACCATCGGGGCGATCCCTAACGGTATCCGTAACTTGTCATTGCGCTTGAGTTCACACTACCAGCCGAGCAACTTGAAGATCGAAGTCTTCCATGACGACGAAGCCATGAAGATCAATGGCGTACAGGCCCTGGTCGACTCCACCGGTAAAGCCGGCGATGTGCTGCGTCGTATCCAGGTCCGTCTGCCAGTTATTGCCAAGGGTATGATTCCCGACTACGCAATCCAATCCAATGGTTCACTTTGTAAGCACTTTGGTGTCAGCTCCGGCTACTTCCAGATTACCGGGATAATCGACCCCGATGCCACCAACCCGATGTGTATGCCGCAAACCGATGGTGCCCAGAAACCATGTCTCGCCTACAACGACGTTGTATTCGTGCTTGACCGCTCCGGCAGTATGGAAGATGAGTGGCAGACTACTACTAAGATCGCCAAAATGAAGGAGTTAACCAATAACTTTATTAATGCTGCAGCCATTGAGCCTACCAAGAATCATGGTGCTATTGTCAGCTTTAGTAATGATGGTACGATTGAACAAACACTAACTGCCGATAAAAACCTGCTGACAGCGGCCGTTAACCGCATTCAACCCGATGACTCGACCATTTATATTTCCGGCCTTGATAAGGCTGTCGAGGAGTTTAACGGCCCCAATGCCCGGGCCGACGCTAAGCGGGTAGTAATCTTCATGTCAGATGGTGAGCCAAAGGACCGTGGCGGTTCGCCAGCCATTGTTGCCAGAGCTCAGCAGCTGAAAGACGCCGGTGTTGTCATGTACACCATCGGTATTGCCGATGATTTAGGTACTCGCGGCCGCCAGGTTCTCTACGACATGTCGGGCAATGGCGGTACGTACGCCGATGCGAAGGAAGAGGCAACACTGGACGTAATCCTGAAGAACATTACTCTGGATTTAGCCTGCCAATAGGGCAAAATAACATTATGAGAAAAGCATAAGTATTTGTTAAACTATATGAAGAACATGAAACGGCTACTAATGGAATTTTATCGGGCTAACCATCAAGCGGTTATTTCGGGCGGTATTGTTATTGCTGTTTTGGCAATTGGCGGTATCTTGGCCATGTCAATTAGCTCGGCAGCGACCTATAGCGTACAAAAAGAGGCCGAAGATGGCACGGCATCAGGTAACTACGCGAGTGTTGATGACCCAGCGGCTTCTGGCAGCAAGTACATCAAGTTTGGCAATGGCGGCACGCCGCCACCTACGCCACCAGGCACCTCAAACTGTACGCCAATTCTGTGTGATCCACGCCAACCAAGCCCCGACGACCTCTATACCGCAACCGATGGTTCAACCAACTATTTCCGCTCAGTTATCCCCGATAATCCCAAGCTTGACGCGAATTCAGACGCCATTATCGGCAGTATGGGTGAATCACCAGTACTGAACGGCCCTGAATGGCAAATTACTATTTTTACAACCAGCAACGCTGATCCGGTATATCACCCGAACTTTAGCGCCGATTGGGGCTGTGACATCGGCAGTGAAGGCATGCACATCCCGGATTACGCTACTCGTGAAGTTCCGGGCGGTGGTGGCGGTGATGGTTGGGTTGTAACCTACAACAAAGACGACAAGACTATTAAATCAATCTGGCAAGCTGAAAAATCCGGCGATAGTTGGAACGGTTCCTGCGGCGGTACTTGGCCGGCTGATGGCGGTGGCGGTGTTGACTCTAAGAAGCAGGGTGTTGGTACCGGTGCTGAAGTCCAGGCAAGCGCAGGCTTTATCCTTTACAGCGAATTACGCACCGGTGCAATCAACCATGCGTTGTATTTCACTTCAACCCAGAGCTGCTCTGAATTCCGCCCTCCGGCCGGCAAGTCCGACGGTAACGGTGGCGGCAACACCTGTTTGCCCATGGGCGCCCGTATTCAGCTTGACCCATCAGTCGACTGTAACGGCATCAGCGGCACCGACGGCGAAAAGATGCTTTGTGTAACGATGCAAAAATACGGCGGCTATATCTTAGACAGTGGTGGCCCAGGCCCGATTAGTGGTATCGGTATCGCCGGCGACGACCTGACCGACCCCGGTCGCTCAGCCTGGGAAACTCCAGGTGATGGTTTCCGTGGCAGCAAAGGCTGTTCTCCGATAGGCGATGGCTGTGGCACGGTAGCCAGTGTTGGCCTTACCGGCTCATTGGACGCGATTCCATGGGATAAGCTACGTGTCTTGGCTAGCTGGAATGGCCAATAGCCCCAGGCTTGCTACGCGGCACAGGCTGTGGATAAATGCTTGACCACGCACATAAGTTTTTACGAAATCCAACTAAACTCTGCTTACGTTTTAATCAGGCCCTTGCGGCCTGATTTTTGATTCCGTAGCCGCATTGGCCAAAGAAGACCCATGGCAAAGCATACAAATGCGGCTACTGACCGAAAAATCTACACCAAACCCTCGCTCAAAAAAAGACAAAAATCAGGGAGTATGCAAAGCTGCCAGCTGGATGCGTAATAGCTAAACACTTACCCCGAAACAGTACTAGTCTTGCAGCACGCGCTTGGTGCCGTCGGCATTGATACAGCTACTAGAAGTACCAGGGGACTTGCTAGCGGAAGTGTCACTAATAACGGATTTTGGAACATGGTAGGTGTCGGCGACATTACAGCTCAAGACGCCTTGGTCGAGAATGACTTCTTGCCAGCCACTATCGCCAACCAGCAGGGCAGTAGTTAGTGCGCCGCAGGTGCTCGTAAGATACACTAGGCGGTCATTTGCGCCTTTTACGCTGGTAACGGCTACATTGGTTGGTGCAGTAGCCTCACAATGCTCGAACTTCTGCCTGGCATAGCTCAGGACGGCTGTTTGGGCGGTGTCGGGGACTTTGTTGAGGTTACGGACAGCATCGGAGCTGAAAACACTTGGTTTAACATAGGTTTTGCCGTTGTTGGTGCAAGTACTGGTGCTGGCCGGGTTGGAGCGGCTGAGGGCCTCCCAACAGTCGTAGAAGTTGCTAACGGCAGCCGACTGGCTAGATGTACTGGTCGTCAAAGTACCATTCATTTGGTCTTTGTTGTTGCCGTTCATAGCGACAATCAACAACACGGCGCCGATAAGAAACACGACAAGTGCAAAGACGATTCTTCCTTTATGTGATTTGTGGGTAGAAGGTATTGTAGGTGCCATATTATTGCTCGTATGCTCCATAGTCTACGCCGCCGCCCTTTGGACGGGGTGCATAGTCTTTATCAAACTCTGGTGCTGGTGTGCCGGTAGCTGTATCTATAGCAGGTGAGCCAGCTTTAAGATGCCAATCAGTAGCACTCAAGAACTGAGGATCAGTATTAAAGTTGCCACTAGCATCACCGGAATTCAGGTCGCCGTTATAGATGTTGTTGTAGAACTTGAAGTTAGAGCCGCCATCATTCTCAACGGCCATCTTGTTGTCCATGATGGTGTTGTTGTAGACAGAAATATCACGGATAGAGCCACCAGATTCGGTGTAGAATTGGATACCAGAACCCAGGTTATTAACTACTACGTTGTTGTAGACCTTTACGTTGGCCACATGGTCAGTGTTACCGTAGGTGGTCTCTGAGGCGATACCGATACCGGCTTTGTCAGCACCATGACCGATGTTGTTGTGGACATAGTTGTTATAGACCTCAACGCCATCAGCACCATCGATGTAAATCTGTGGTCCACCGACACCGTAGACTTCGTTGTCATGAATCTTGGTATTAGTGTCGCCGCTATATTTAACATCAATGCCTTCTTCGCCGCTGTCGTGGACTTTCGTGAAGCGCACTTCGGCGTCGGTAGTCTCGTCGGCAATACTGATAGCTTCACCCTCACCACTACCACCGGGTCCACCATTGGTATTGTGGACATCACAGCCGTCGATCAGGATAAATTTGCCACCGGGAATGTTGATGCCGCCATTGCTGGAGCCGTCAATTTCAACATTAACAAAGGAAACATTTTGAGAACCGTTGGCACTAATACCGTAAGAACCAGAATCTTTAATAGTCATGTTCATAAGTCGGAAATATCTGGAGTCGTTGATAGACAGCCCGCCGTTAATAGTAATCTTGGCACCATTACCGGCAACAGTAATACATTTGCTGGCGCCGTCACCATTTTTGGCTCCAAAGCCGTCGTAGCTACCAGGTGCCACCGAAACAACGTCACCGCCGCTGGCGGCATCAAGTGCTGCACCAATATCACTGTACTGTTTGCCACTGCCAACTTCTAGAGTTTTACCCCCTGATGCCGGGGCAGGAACTGGTTGGGTCTCGCCACCAACTGGGCCGGTGTACGTACCGCCACAGTAGGGGTCAGTTCGTGCGGGACCGCCAGTCGATGGGGGAGTAACACCGCCACCACCAAACTTGATATAACGACCGCCTGAGGCCAATGTGTCAGAAACCGACTCAAAATTACCAGCTGTAGTGCCATCCTCAGCTTCTTTTTGCACCGAATAGGTGGCTGCCTGGCTGGTAACGATAAAAAGCCCGCCGAGCAATGCAAATCCACCTACTACAACCAGGGCAGTCATCATGTTTTTGTTTTTAAGCATTGCCTTGGTAAGTTCGGCAATCTCAGGTCGCTTAAAGCTCATGCAATTAGATCCGATGCTAAAAATTTATATCATAAGCATAACACAAAATGGGTAGCGTGATCAGTAGTGCTAGTTAATAGTGTTGTTTTCTTCACGAACGCCGGTGGCTCCGCCCAGGTCGAGGTCATCTCCACCGCTAAGGGTATTATCATGGACATAGATGTCGTTGATTCCACATCCGCCGTCGAAGACACTAATGCCGGCGGCTGCGTTGTCGTGGATCTCGTTATTGAAGATTTCAATGTCACGACTTGAGCCACCGCCTGCATGGACCCAATTAGATTCACAACCAAGCATAATACCTGACTTGCTATCTTTTGTAGCACCGTAGACTTTATTGTTGTAGACTTTGACACCATTAACACCGTCGATGTAGATGTTCGGACCACCATTGCCAAAGACCTCGTTGTGGTGGACTTTGACCTGGGTACCGCCAGCCATCTCATTGCTATACTTAACATCAATGCCTTCTTCACCACTATCATGGACTTTACAGTAGCGTACCTCAGAGTTAGTTGAGCTGTCGGCCACGCTTATGGCCTCGCCCTCGCCACTATTACCAGGACCACCGTTGGTGTGGTCGACATCACATCCGTCAATTAGAATGAAGCTGGCCTCAGCAAATTGAATACCACCATTCTGTGAACCTTCGACCTTAACATTCGCCAAGGTTATGTGGTTATTACCATCAACTGACCAACCGTAGCTGCCTGAGCCTTTGGAGGAGATATTCATAATCCGTAAATACGAACCATTCACCTTGACGCCGCTGAAGCTCGCAATACCACCATCACCCATGATGGTAATACAGTTGTTGGCTTCGCCCTGGCCGTCAATGTCAAGCGAACCGTACTCGCCAGGAGGAATGACTACGACATCACCAGGTCCTGCCGAGGAGATTGCCGAGCTAGGGTCACCACCGGCGTTAATAACATTGCCAGCCGGTTTGGGCTGGATAGTGCCGCCAACATCGCCAGAGAAGCTGCCACCACAGTTCCAGTCAGCGCGGTCCGGGTCACCACCGGCTGGTGGGGGAGTGGTTCCACCGCCACCACCAAACTTGATATAACGACCGCCTGAGGCCAATGTGTCAGAAACCGATTCGAAATTACCAGCCGTAGTGCCATCTTCAGCTTCTTTTTGTACTGAATAGGTGGCTGCCTGGCTGGCGACAATCATAAATGTGCCAATCAAACCAAAGCCGGCGACCACTGTTAAGGCACCGAGTAAGTTTTTATTCTTCCGCATTAACGCCTTGATAGCCGGCGCTAACTCTCTTTCAATGTTTTTGATACTTTTCATAGCTCTATTACCACAAGCATAACAAAGTGCGCAACCACTCGCAATTATTTGCGGTGAAATTGTTCATGGATTGCTCGCAGGTGCGGGTCAGTCACATGGGTATAGATCTGAGTAGTAGCAATATTACTGTGGCCAAGCATTGCCTGGACGCTACGCAAATCGGCACCGTTCATCAGTAAATCAGTGGCAAATGAGTGGCGCAAGGTATGGGGTGAAACATGTTTAGTAATACCGGCCAGCAGGGCATAGCGAGCGACCATGCGCTGGATACTGCGGGCCGTTAAGCGGTGGAAGTTGCCGGACATATCAACTTTTTTGGTACCACTGTAGCGCACAAATAACGGCTTCGTGTTGTCGTTACGCTCCTTAAGGTATTGGCTAATCCAATCTGCGGCTTCCGGACTGATAAAAATCGGCCGGTCTTTCTGTCCCTTGCCACGGACCATAAACTCACGCCGCTTCAGGTTAATATGGTCTTTGTCGAGCCCGACCAGCTCCGATACACGCAAACCACTACTAAATAAAAGTTCCAGAATTGCCCGGTCACGCAAGCCGGTGATCTTGTCGAGTTCCGGTTGGGCAAATAGGCGGGCAAGCTCATCTTCGTTAAGAAAAGTGACTTGTTTGCGCTGGGTTTTAGCCAGCTCAATCTTGTCAGCCGTCAGGGCAGGGATATTACGCTTGGCGCAAAACTTTAAAAAGCCGCGCAAGGCAATCAGATGATAGTTTGAGGTCGATTTTTGCAATTCGTCACTCGTGTTAGTCCCCAGCCGGTTGAGCCATAGGCGCCATTTGCGCACCAGTTCGGCATCGATTTCCGAGATTTTTAACTCATCACCAGCGTAGTCGAGCAGCCGGGTCAGGTAGTGGTCGTAATTGGCGAGCGTCTTATTCGATCGGCCTTGCTCGATCTCCATGTACTCTAAAAAATCGGTTTTGGCCTTCACAAACAGCATATGCTTAAGTCTAACATCTTACGACATGTCCAGCAATCTGTTACAATAGTGTCGAATAAGGAGATTACACGTTTAATGAGTGATTTGCACCCAGCACTACAGCCAATTAAGTTCCAACGCACCTTTTGTATGGTTAAGCCCGATGGCGTCATGCGCGGTCTAATTGGTGATATTATCCACCGCATCGAAAAGGCTGGCTTAAAAGTCGTAGCCATGAGAATGGTTAAAGCCGACGAAAAAATGGTTCGCGCCCACTACCCAATGAGCGACGAAGCATGGGTCAACCGTCTTGGCGAAAAGAGCATGAGTGGCTTTGACAACCTCGACGTGACTCCTAAAGAAATCCTTGGTTCAGAAGACAAAGCTGTCCTTGGCCGCGAAGTTACCGAAAGCCTGGTTGGCTACATGACCTCAGGCCCGGTTGTCTGTATGGTTGTCGAAGGTATCCAAGCCATCGACATGGTCCGCAAGCTTGCCGGCCACACTTTGCCATTTAAGGCCGATGTCGGCACCATCCGTGGTGACTACTCCATCGACAGCCCGGCTATCGCCAACGCCGAAAAGCGTTCAATCCACAACCTCTTTCACGCCAGCGAAAACTCCTCAGAAGCAGCCAGCGAAATCAAACTCTGGTTTGGTGACGATGCTGACGCTATTCACAGCTATGACCGGGCTGATGACGGGGTTATGTTTAGTAAGCATTACTAGAATACGTTCTTTGTACGCGAACAGCGTTCTTTGCCATCTCGCCTGTGCCAGTATGTAGCTGTCTGTCGATTCGCCCCCGCGAGCCTAACGGCTCGCAAAGGCGCGTTCGGAAGAAAAGGAATTATGCGAACATATTCCTTTTCTTCCTCTCTTGCCTCCGTAGTTCAATGGATAAAACAACTCCGTCCTAAGGAGAAGCTCTGCGTTCGAGTCGCGGCGGGGGCACCACAGTGCTACAATATTTGGTAATGGCGAACGCCCCTCGTAAATATTTCGAAGACCAATTCGATGACGAAACCGTCCTGTACGTGTTCCGTAAGCATCCCATTGTCATGCGCAAGGGGTTGATCATCAGCAGTGTAGCGGTATTGGTTGGGCCGTTGTATGTCTTGGCAATGACCTACATCAATCCCGACAACCCGCCGAGCATGAACTTTTTCTTCCTGAGTATCCTGGGCTCATTTATCCTGTCGGCAATCTTGTTTTTGCCATCGTGGATGAGCTGGCACTTTAGTGTCTATATTGTCACTGACCAACGCTTGATCCAGATCACCCAGAAGGGCTTTTTCAGCCGCAGTGTCGTCGACATGTCATTAAGGCAGATTCAGATGGTTAACTACGAAGTTGCCGGACTCAACGAAACGCTGCTCGGATTTGGTACAATTATGATGCAGACCTTGGTTGGCGACCTGATTATCCATGAAGTTCACCACCCGGCAAAGACCCAGAAGAAGCTGTTAGAGATTTTGCGTACCCACGGCGTCGAGGCCACTTCTAACGAAATGGCTGAGGACCGGCCGGCCCGTATGGGCGATGATGCCGATGACGCTTTCGACGAAGCATAAATTATGATTAAGAAACTCAATCCCCTCAAGAAGTTCAAAAGACCAAAGCTCCCCAAGCTGCCAAAAGTCGGCCGCAAGGGCGCTGAGGTTAAGATTAGCCAGGCAATCGAGAATCTGCCGCGTATCACCAACGAAACCGTGGCCGAACACCGCGAAGAAATGCTGCACAGCGCCCGGCGCTTTATTTATCCACTGCAGCACACCCGTAGCCGTATCGTAAAAATCTCAGTTACGCTGTTTATAGTCCTGTTTGTGGTTTTTGTTGGTTTTGTGCTGATTTCATTGTATAAGCTACAATCGGCCTCCAGCTTTATCTACGGCGTGACCCGCGTAGTGCCGTTGCCGGTCGCCAAAGCCGGCAGTTCATGGGTGTCCTACGAAAGTTACTTGTTTGAGCTGCGCCACTACAAACATTATTACGAGACTCAGCAGCAAGTCGATTTCGGTTCCAAGTCGGGCAGTGCCCAGCTAACCGACTTCAAGAAGCAGGCTCTATCCCAAGTAATCAATGACGCCTACGTTAAGCAACTGGCCGACAAAAATAATGTCAGTGTCAGCAACCGCGAAGTCGACGAAGCCGTCCACTTACTGCGCGAGCAAAACCGCCTGGGCAACAATGATCAGGAATTTGCCGATGTGTTAAAAGAGTTCTGGGGTTGGTCAATCGATGACTTCCGCCGCGAACTCCGCCAGCAGCTCTTAGCCCAAAAAGTAGTCGCTGCACTTGACGGTGGTACCGCCGACAAGGCCCGCGCCGCCCAAGCTGCCCTACAAAACGGCACTGACTTCGCCGAAGTTGCTAAGCAATACTCCGATGACACCACCACCAAAGACTCCGGCGGGGAATACCCATTCCTCATCGACCGCAACAACCGCGATGTTGCACCAAAGGTCGTTGACGGCCTGTTCAAGCTCCAACCCAACCAAGTCTCCGACATTATCGACACCGGCTACACCCTCGAAATCGTCAAAGTTTTAGCCATATCCGACGGCAAAATCCGCGCCGCCCACATCTCCAAAAACTACCAAACCGTCCAAAGCTTCCTTAAGCCAGTCGAAGACAAAACTCCACCAAAACGCTACATCAACGTCGAATAATGTTAGCATCGCGCTTGGCGCTTGAACTTTAGACACTTTGCTGCTATCATTACCTCTGTTCCACACACATTACACAAGGGCTCGTAGTGAAGTGGTTATCACGCCTCCCTGTCACGGAGGAGATCGCCGGTTCAAGTCCGGTCGGGCCCGCCAAGAAAAGAGCATCACGCCAAGTGGTGCTTTTTTCTTGCTTGAGCTCCGAACAGATTTGCAGCGAACGAGCCGGTTCGTGGAGCGAGGACACGTGCAATCCGCCTCAATGCTACAGGTGATCTCTCCGTTATTCACTCCAATAGACTGTCAATAATTCCTCATTCAAACGAGGTAAAAACGATAGTCTGCTAAAACTTATACATGAAGATCCATACAGGTGTGTCTGGTTTATGATATTATTCACTTCCATGAATCCAGAACTACTCACGCTCCCCACCGAACGAGAAGGAGTCATCTTACGCCAACTAACTATTGAAGATGCGCCTTATTACTTCGACTCATGGCAGCATAGCGCAGAAGACATATGCAGGTTTGACCCGGACACCAGGGGCTTGTATACCACGCTAGAAGAGGTACAAGCATCTATTATCGATAGCAGCCATCGACGAATAAGAATGGGCGTTTGGGATAGTGATAAGTTCGTGGGCACTACCAATCTGCGCCCTGATGAGGAAGAAGGAGTATGGCTGCTAGGCTATTGGACCGACAGTCGGGAAACAGGTCATGGCTACGCAAGCCTTGCAGCAAAGGCACTGAGCCGTTACGGGGCAGATCACTTTACTGTTATTAGGGCGGAAGTAATGATCGAGAACGCGCCTAGCGTTAAAATACTAGAAAAGATAGGCTTTACATCTTTGGGAAGGAAAGTCGGAGAGTTTGCACTCTTTGAGATGACAAGATAGTTCTTTTATGTTATAATACTAGAATGATCGACGCTTACCTAGCCTCGAAGGGCAGTCCCGAGGACGCTATGGTTTTGGAAGGTTTTGAGCCATCACAGGCGATTATCGAAACACGCTATATAAACCCCGATGCCTCCGAGTTGAATGTTATCTTCCCACCATGGCATGGCGCCAAAGAGGTGACTCAGATTCTGGAGCGCCGGCTCGTCAGGAATGGTTCAGCGGTAATGGCTTTCGATTTTCATGATCACATTCTAGAGCCCAACATGCCAGGCGTTATAGCAGTCCATGAACACATGAGCGATAGTATCGCCGAAGATGTCAACAAACGACGTGTCGATGAAGACTTTGAGCGGGTCAATTTAATCGGTATCAGCCTGGGTAGTGCAGCCTTATCTCTAACGGCCTCAAAATTAGATACATTCACAAGAGTTACCAATGTAGTGCCCGGTAGCAATCTAGCGCAATGTATGTGGAATGGCATTCGCACCCAGGGAATCCGGGAAAGCTTTGAGCGGCAGGGCATAACCCTCGACGAGCTTGATAAGGCCTGGGCTACACTGGGCCCTAGCTACCACGCGCCTACTATGGAAGGTAAGGAAGTAGATGTTCGGCTGTCGCTGAACGACGGCTTTGTACCGACCGAATACGGTGAAGAATATGTCGCCGCATTGCAAGATGCCGGCGCCAATGTTAGTGTCCAGCGCTCTCGGCTGGGTCATGCCATGAATATTATAAAATTCTGTCTGGTACCAAGCGGCAAGCTTTAGACTATGCTTATTGCGTAATGTAAAGATTTGTGTTATGGTATAGATAAAGCAGCTAAAACAAAAAAGTACGAATAAAGCCAAATGTCTTCCGAGAAAACACCTCAATTCTACGAGCCCCAGCTACCTGAGATGCCTGATGTATCTCTTCATACAGCTGGTTACAGTGTTGTTGAGCTTGACGACCAAGCTACTCATGCAGAGTTCCATGCAGCTGCCGCACAGGACAGGGTAGACTACGCTACAAGGCTAACAGAGGAAAAGCATCATCCGGCTGATGGTAAAATGCGTTATCTGGTAGCTAAACTCGGAGGCAAGGCTATGAGCCCTGAAGAGGCAGACATAGTCAGTGAAGCAAGAGTTGCCGGTGAATACCGTGTAGAACATCGCCGGCAAAGCGCCACACACAAACAGCAGGAGAGAGAAGAGCGGGTGATGGCCCTACGGGCGCAGTTAGGTGGTATTGATGAGGGACGGGCCCAACGCATTGACGCATATCTTGATAAAGTAGCGCCACCATTTTTCCGCAATTTACGTCAAGGCGAAATGCCAGCTGATGAGCAGCCCACGTGGGTAGAGTGGCTTACTCGCCATGCGACAAACGAGCAAGTCATAAATTTTTCACAGTGGAATGTCGCACACACGGCAGAACTGCAGACTAATCCGGACATCATTGCGCCAATCCAAGAGCAGCGCGAACGTTATAAACAGGTAGTACCGCTCGCCGTTGAAGCTGGCTGGTTGAGTAAGACGGTACTTGATCGCTACCAAGCGGTTGATGAAATATCAGTACGGGTGCTTGACCCGATTGACGCTACTATACGGCAGATGGATGCAAACGCGAGTGCTCACACAAACACAGTTTCCGTGCATATATACGGCCTTCAACCTCAGGAATTAACAGAGCGATTGCAGGGTGCACTGCCGCATGAATTTAACCACAAAGTAGCTCAGACGGTAACCGAAGCGGAGCCGCTTGGCAAACGATGGATTATGGAGGCTTTGACGGAGTTTAGCGCAAGAGTTATGCGTAGTGACAGTTCAGTAGACGCGTACCCATTAGAGCAAGGCTTGTATGAGGACTTAATGACTACCGGCCAGGATCAGCTTCCAGCACAGCTTGGCACACGTGCATATTCAGGTGATGACCAGGAAAAGCAGGCATTTTATGAAGCACTCGACAGCTCTTGGGGTGTATCTGATGTTTTGACGAAGGTGAACGACTTTGTTCGCGGCCAAGAGCGGGCGCTAGCGCTACAAGGTAGGCTAAAGGGCGATGCCATTAGCAACCAAGCATTGCGTACGACACGTAATATGCTTGCACACTATCCACGAGTTATATTCGGCGACAGTTACAAAGCCCCAGCCGAGCAAGTTAGCGTCTAAGTTGTACCCAGACTACACCTGATATAAGCTTAAGCTAATGAAACTATTAAAAGCCGCCAAATTCAGGGATCTGTTAGTGGCCGGCTTTTTTGTAGTAATCGGCTTTACAGTGGTGATAGCTGTGCGGGCGGCCACTACGACTATTGCGGCGGAGGCTGAATCGGGAACCTTAGGCGGTGGTGCCTCGCTCACTACCGGTGCTGCCGGTGCGTCGGGCGGCAGTGCCGTGCTGTTTAGTGCACAGCGCAATTATGTAGCCATTGGTGATTCAGTGGCCTCAGGTGATGGTATCGAATATGGCTGGCAGTGGACACCGGACGGCGCTGGCGATGGCGATTGGGTGCAAACCGGTCCGGCTACACCTGTTTGGGAGCCGCCAACTGACACCCGCCCCGAAGTCCAATCTTGCCATCAGTCCAAGAAAAGTTATCCGTACCTGGTAGCTGCGGCTAATGGCGACAAGCTGTACAACCCCAGTTGCTCCGGTGCTTCAGTATTAGATGGCGTGCTTGGCACGCGTAAGTTTAGCGCAACTGTTATTGGCGCCGCCCAGCTCGGCTCGTCCAAACCAGGCTACGCCCCGGTTAATGCCACTTACGACGCCTTTAAACCAGATGTGGTGTCGATAACCTTAGGCATGGACGACATTCACTTCAGTGATGTTCTGGAACAATGCTACTTGGGCACCAGCTGTGTCACGCCCACTATTGACCAACAGCTCAATGACCGCTTAACAAAGTTTAAGGCCGACCTGGCATTAGGCCTGGCCGAGATCAAGGACCGTGGCACGGCTGCCGGTAAAGTGCCTTGGGTAGTGCTCACCACTTATTTTGATCCGTTCAACCCGGACAGCAACATAAGCTGTAATGATGTCTACCTTGGATTGGGGCAGGGGCTGAGCGCAACTGAGATCGATTGGATGCGCAGCAAAATGCAGCTCATGAACCAGTATATTAAAGATGCCGCGGCGGGCTATCCTAAGGCCAAGATTGCCGACATCACCGCCAGCTTAGCCGGCCACACATTCTGTACCACCGACCCTTGGGTTTACGGCGTATCAATTTGGTTTAACGATTTTGGTAATCCGGCGCCGTTCCACCCAACACCTAAGGGGCAGGAGGCGATTGCTGGGATTGTGGCTCAGACGGTGCGTGAGGCTAAATAATTTCGGAACGGTGCTGCTCAACCGCCAAACTGGCAGCAACGAATTTGGCGTCTTCGAGGCGCGGGCCGACTCCAGTTTGAGTGTAGGTCCGGTCGCCTATAGTGGCGACTACGCGAACAGTGATAAGGGTAGGGCTGCGGTCGACCACTTCATAGGTAACCTGAGGCTTTGCTACATGCTGTGGCTTTGAAAGAAGGTTGAGTTGGTGGACGGGATTGTCACGGGTTTCTTGGGTTTCGTTTCGTGGGCTGGTCCAGGTGGCGGCATCGGGGTGCTGCTGATATCTACGAACAGCCGATGTGTCACCGGTGGCTAAGGCCAGGACCGCAGCAATCTTTGCTTCATTCTGCGTTTCGCCAAAGCCGAACACAAGCTGTTCTTTATACAGGAAACTGGCTACGTATTGGTCGCCGTGTGTTCTTACTGAAGGAGATGTCAACAGCCCGCGTATCTCTGCGTTTTGCAGAATAGTGTTAGTCGTATCTGGATTAGCGGCTAGATATAGTAGCATTGGTTCCCGCAGCACTTCGAGCATTGTTGGCGGTAATGTCTCGGGGATAAAGATTGTATCAATAGCGGCAGAAAGGGGAATGGATCCTTCAACCTGTAATCGAAGCTGGAAGCTTTCTAGAAGCCGTTCAGGGCTTAAGGCTCCTCTTAATACTGCTTCATAAGCTTTGCGTAGCAACTTGGGATTATGGGCGTAGTCGGCAGGGGCACGCTGCGGCCAATAAGCATCTCTAGCTCGATCTCGTTCTGTATCCACTACGCTTTTTACGTCCAAATATTCATCGTGCGGAAATGGTCTGTGCTTGCTGGAGCCCGGTGCTTTATCTGCGGTAATAGCGACATAATCCCGGACATCATTCGAGCCATACGGAATAGCTTCACTAGTGCTGACAGCTTCCAGAACGCGGGTGTTTACAAGTTCGGCGTAGTTGAGCTTGCCGTCACCAACTGGTGCGTAGGCGCTCGCCAGGGCATCATAATTTTTAATAGGTGAGACCGATGGCACATCAATGCCGCGGGCGTTGGCGAACAATCGTCCGGCCGCCTCTGTCGGCAGACGTCCGTCAAAAAATACGGTTGAAGTTGCTGCAATATCGACCGTAGAAAAGCGAGGTTTTTGGTTTTGGCCAACATAAATGCCTGGGTATCCGTTCCTGAGCAGCAGGTTGCCCATACTCATACTGGCAGCGATTAAAAATTCACGTTTAACAAAATCTGCGGTTGATAATGGTGCAAAGCTTCCTATTGTTTGATCGTAGACCCAAGCTTTACCTTCGTGGAAAAACTCGAAGGCTCCGTCTTGACGACGCTGGGCGGCCAGTTGTCGAGCAAGGTCTAAGTGCGCGCTAAAACGAGGCTCTTCATCGAGCTGCTCGCTGGCGACCTGGCGAGTATCAAACTTAGTTTGTTCAGCTGTAGGAGTTGTAACTTGTAGGCTACCGTCGCTAGCGATGGCAATAGGAATTTCGAGACTGAGTGTTGGCCATGTTGGTGCAGCTGGGTTAAAATTTCGTTGCCAAATGCGCGGAACCACCTGTTGCTGTAGTGGCGATTCATAATACGTCGTGTAGCGCATCAATAGGTCGATCGGGCTGCCGACAGGAGCTAAGTCATTAGTATGTGGGATATGGAGCGCTAGCGTCCTACCGCCATCGGAGCGGTCTTGCAAGCCTACACCCAGGCCGCCATAGGTATCCGTGTCGGCTAGTAACCAGCCACCAACCGATTCTCGGTCCTGAAAGTCGGCTTCGTGAGCATACTGTCGGGATTGTTTTAAAGCCTCAGCTCGTAGTTGTTCGTAGTTTATGTCTCTTTGGCGAGGTATGTCTAGCGGAGGTTGCTCAAAGCTGCTCATTATTTTGTACCATAACAACCAAGCAGACTGCATGTCAAGGTGGTTAGCATATAACCCTCTTGGCAGTGCTTATGCTTTAGGTTACACTATGCTAAAAGGGGCAGAGCATGTTGCAGCGTCGGAGCAGAAGCCGCGGTAGAGTTCTATTAAGCGTAGTAAGTATCAGCGCGTTGTTGGTCACGGTACTGCCGGGTCAGGCGTTTGCTTACACATTTAGCAGTGGCGGTACTGGCACAACGTTGGACCCTTACAAGATCTCCAGCTGTGCAGATTTGCAAGGCATTGGCGATGACCTAACGGCTAACTATGTGCTAACTGCTGATGTTGACTGTAGTGGCACGGCATTTACGTCGATTGGCCTAGGCAGTATCTTCACCGGTACACTTAACGGTGCAAATCACGCCATTGGCGGTATCTCAATTAATACGCCGATCAGCAACAAAGTTGGTATTTTTTCGGAAATGGGCACTGGTGCCGAAGTTAAAAATCTCTCGCTGTTTGGCGGATCAGTTATCGGTCACGATAATGTCGGCGCAATTGCTGGCGCTATGCAGGGCAATGCCAAAATAACCAATGTCTATTCAACAGTTGAAATAACAGCCAGCAACAATGGTGCCGGTTTGGTCGGCTCAATGCAGGGAACGGCATCGGTTACTAAAGGTGCGGTGCTGGCTGACATCAATGGCCCTGGTTATACCTACGGCGGTATTGTTGGCTACACGTTTGGCTCAACTACTACGACACTGACCGATGTGTACTACAAGGGTGATATTTTGATCAGCAGCGCTAACTATGTCGGTGGCCTCGTCGGTTTTGCTGGCCACTTGAGCATCACTCGCGGCTACGCAGCTGGTTCACTGAGTGGTGATAGCGGCGTTGGCGGTATTGCCGGTAGTATCATGAACGGCACTATTACCGGAACATTCGCCGCTAACGAGATTACGGCCGGTATCCCAACCGACAAAGGGCCAATCGCCGGTGCTGTAATCAGCTCCACATTAACCGGCAACTACTTCGATGCCAACATCACTGGTTTTATTTCTAGTACAGATGGAACGCCGGTAGCTAACTCGGCTCAATTTTACGACAAGACTCTAGCGCCATTATCCACCTGGAACTTTAGCACTACCTGGAGTGAGGAATACAACGACTACCCAGCGCTGAAGGGTATACACGAGCCGTACATGCTCTGTGAGCAACCGACTTCGACCGACACCACGGCCAGTATGCATTGCCTGGTGACGCCGCGTGGTTGGGGCATTCCGACTTGGGAAATGCGTTACCGCAAATCCAGCGACAGTACCTGGACATCATTTACCCAAGCTGATATTCACGAGGCCCGAACAACACTGACCGGCTTAACGCCGGGTACAAACTACGATATTGGCTTCCGCTACACTAACGATTTTGGCACCGGCCCATGGGGTATGGTACAGATTACCACCACGGGCACGGCCCCACAACTAGTAGTCAATAACACAACTAGTAACCCGATCGTTACGCCGGCGCCAGTAACAGCTGCTGTCAGCACATTGAGTGTGGTAACCAAGAAGGCGCTAAGCTCGGCTGCTAGCTTTGGCACGGCAACATCTGAGACCCCGGTTACCGCCGAGACAACTTTCACCGAACCCGAATCGCTGCTTAAACCGCCGGCCGACGCCTTGCGGAACGCACCGGCTCAGATAAGTTCGGTTGCTTCGCAGAGTCAGCCCAAGAGTAAAACGGCATCATATTTAGTTGGCGGCCTGCTCGGCCTGATACTGGTTGTATTGTTCACATTAGCGCTGAGCTCAAACGGCCCAAAGCCCAAGAAATCGTTTAAGTAGCGAAGTGAAAAAGCTCACCTCGGCTAAAAGAATGCAGCGACTCTATATTTGGGTGGTCGCGGCAGCACTGGTGATCATACTAGTGGCGATTGTCGCGTATAACCGAAGTAACAGGGGTTCTGCTGGTGACAGCATGCACTGTGACGGCTGCGGCATCTCGAAGCAGTAAATACTACACAATAACATTGTAAATATACTACTTTTATGGTAGTATATTTTTAGTACTCCTAAAACAAAAAACCATGACCGAAACGGTTCATCATCACCAGATAGAGCAGGCGTATCAGCCTTGGCAGCCACAGGTATTACCTCGGGTTGAGTTTGTTGCTGGTGTTGATCCGGCTTTGGCGGCACATCTGGCACCACAACTTGAGAACCGGCCAGCCCAGATTGTAGAGATCGCTAAAACACCCGAAGAAGAGCAGCAGTTGCATGACATGAAAGATGCCTGGGTGCGCTTTGGCCTTGAGCTTGGTGTTGACCTTAGCCAACGTAGACCGTCAAACAACATGGTCCATTTTATTGATGATGACACTGTCCAACAGGTAAGGGATCGGGACAACAAACCAGGTTGGGAAGGCGGCATTGATGACACCGGCAACATGTTTGTCCGGGGCAACCCCCTGGCTTGGCGCAAGATGGAGCTGGCTAACCACGAGATTGGCCACGCTTTTGGCCATTACTCGTGGAAAGTTGAGCAGTTTCCCGATGGCACTGTCGACGCTAAGCGGGCCCAGCTTGGCTACAAGGATATCAACACCGGAGGCTTTCATACCCTTAATGAAATCGTAACCCAAAAAATGAGTGAGGTCGTACAGGAAAGCTATTGGCCGAAATATGGTTCGTTGGCACCGCTTGCTCGCAGCCGTGTTCGTGGCATAGGCTTGCAGCAGGAAGATTACGGCGACGCAATGTCACTTGGTGACGAAATAGTCGCCAAAGTTGCACACCGTACCAAGCAACTGCCCGACCAAGTCTGGGGCAAGTTTATGAAGGGCATGTTAACTGGTGACATGAATGAACTGCAACCGCTGTTTGATACTTTTGGCCACGCTGGCGTTCAGGCGTTAGCGAACTTGCGCAGCAGCGACTATGCCTCCGTTGCCAACACGGCTGCAGCCATGGGCATTACCTTTGGTGAAAACCAGCCATTGGCAATGTCGTACAAGGGTCAGGTTATGATGCCTTCTGGCGAACTTCGCGATCCGTTACCCCGATAAGTGAGATAATTCCACCCGCACCCAGCAAAATGGCAACCGTTATTAATACTCGGTGAAACCCGTCGATAGTTAGTACTGGTCCGGTTACGACGCCGATTAAAGCGATAGCTAGTAGTCCGGCTATGCGGGCTACGGCATTGTTGACTGCAGAAGCAATGCCAGCGTGTTCGGGTGGCACGCTGCCTAAGATGGCCGAGGTCAGCGGTGCGACTGTCATGCTCAGGCCTAGACCGAAGATGATAATGCCGGGTAACAGCTGCGTCCAATAGTTGATGTCGGTTTTAGTGCCGAGCATCAGTAGGAAACCGCAGGCTGCTAACAGTGGCCCAATGCCCATAAACAACCGTGGCCCAAACTTGCCGGCCAGTGCTCCAAACCGGCCCGACATGATAAACATAATAATCGTTACAGGCAACATTGCACAGCCAGCCAGAAGCGCGCTATACTGCGCCAGCTGCTGGAGGGTAATGATTAGAATAAACGATGCAATCGACAGCCCGGCATAGATGGTTAAGGTGGCAACATTGCCCACAGCAACATTACGGCGTTTAAAGGTATCAAGTGGCAGCATTGGTGCAGCAGAGCGCCGCTCGACTACTACAAAGGCCGCCAGCAGCAGTAAACCGAGTGTTAATGGCAGCCATACTATCGGGTCGGACCAGCCTCGGAGCGGCTGTTCGATGAGCGCAAAAACCGGCCCCGCCAAACCGGCGGCACAGAGCAGGGCTCCCCAAAGGTCTACCTTTGGTTGTTTGTTAGCCGGTTCTGGCAGTTTGAGCTTTTTGAGCATATATAGGGTCAGGCCAATCGGTACAACATTGATGGCAAAAATCCAACGCCATGAAGTAATGGCCACAATAAGGCCACCCAATAGCGGTCCTAATACCGCTGACACCGCTGTCCAACCGGTCCACGTACCGATAGCTTTGCTTTGGGCTTTACCACTGAAGACACTGATAATCAGCGCTAGTGAGCTCGGTACCAGGAGGGCTCCGGCGATGCCTTGCAGTGCCCGGGCAATGATCAGTATGGTGCCGTTTGGCGCTATGGCACACAACAGCGATGCGATGCCAAACCACCACAGGCCAATGTTTATAATGCGGCGCCGGCCAAACAAGTCGGACAATGAGCCGGCAATTAAAATAAATGAGCCAAGTGTTAGGAGATAAGCGTCGACGACCCACTGCTGGGTGCTGAGGCCGCCACCCAGTTCGCCACTGATAGCCGGCAGGGCAACATTGACGATAAAGCCATCAATACTGCCAACAAACGAGGCCAAAATCGCAATGGTTAAAACTAAACGCTGCTGCTTGTTCACAGCCGCAGTGTAGCATGCTATGCTCAGGCCTGAATATATGATTTGCATTGACAAGCTCATAGCTAGCTCAGTAGCATAAGCAGTAATATGAGCTATAAAACCATGTCTTTTGAAGATTATCGTGGAGCGGTGGCTGGAACATCGCAGTATTTGGACGCAGCCGATCCCGAACTGGTCATTCGTAACGGTATGGTTGAAGAAGTTAGCGAAATTCTGACGGCCGACAATTTCGACGAGCTGGCTAAAGAAATTGGCGACGGTGTCTATTATGTGAATGCCGCTGCCCGTTTGGGTGGCTTGAGTTTGGAGGCGGTTACGAGCGTTGAAACATTCCGTGACTGGCAAGCGCGCGTAGACATTGGTGATGTTGCGACTATGCCAATTTTTGATACGCTTAATGATCGAGCACTGGTAGTCGATTCGGGTAAAGATCTGGCGATCCGAGCTTTGCGAGTAGTCGATACGATGAGTCCGGCAACTGATGCTCTGTGGACTGGTTTTTCACGGCGGCCATTGCTGGCCGACAGTTTGCACGATGTCTTTGCCAGCCTAGCAGGCTATGCTAGTGAATGTGATGTTGATTTGGAGGCAGCCGTGCAGGCCACACTTCAAAAAGTTAAACAACGTCGGCGACAACCAAGGGTAATCGATCAGGCTAGTATGCTCGCCGGTTCGGGCCGCGAGCGCTTACTTAACGGGCCGCTTGCCGGGTTATTTGGCGGCGCAGTCACGTTGGCGTATGAGGCGGAAGCCTGTTAGCTATTTAGCCAATTTGCTATAATTCACCCCAATATGATCAAGGCTTTTTTATTCGACTGGGGCGGTGTGATGTCTGCCGGTGGCCGTGGCGGCGAGCTTGACGCCCGTTTGGCTGAGCGGTTGGATATGAGTCCAAAAGATGTCTGGACCGTTTTTAGACCGGCTTGGGAAGCCTATTCGCGCGGCAAAATTGACGAGCCAACACTATGGCGCCAACTTGAGGCCGGCTATGGTCAGACGATCCCGGAAACAAAGCGTAACATCTGGAATGAGTGGTCCAACATGAGTATACTGCCGCAGATGCAGCAACTAGTTACTGATCTGAAAACCCGCGGTTATACGGTAGGGTTACTGTCTAATACAATTCCAAACACCGCTGAAGATATTCGCTCGCATGGTGGATATGACCTGTTTGATTTTCTGGTGTTATCGTATGAAGTCGGTTTTGCGAAACCTGACGAAGCTATTTACAAGTTGGCGTTGGAGAAGCTGCCGGACGTAGAGCCCTCAGAGGTGGTATTTGTTGATGATCAGGAGCGCTGTCTTGAACCGGCGCGGGCGCTTGGTATCCGGACGGTTTTGTCGGTTACGCCGGAGCAGGTAGTGGCTGATATTCGACATTTTATAACATAATAGCGTTGTAAAATCTACCTTTTATGGTAAAATAATCAGCGGTCCGTACATTACTACTATCCCAAGAAGGGACACTGTTCAAGTGACCACTGAACCGACCTTCAAGATCCCCGGCCTGGCCAATGTCTGGCTGGACACCGAGGACCCGGAGCACCCCAACCTGGAGGTGATCCTTCGTCCCGAATATCGTGGTGACCTAAACGATTTGGCCGCCAAGAGCGAAGGTCCAGCCAACGTCTTCATCCGCTGCAACGAGCAGACCGCCAAGAACCACGAAGATCTGCGGAGGTTCATGGAGGTCTTGGCTCACCATGACGACACGGGTGATGACATTCCGGACTGCCAGCGTATCATCGACGCCATCGAGGCGGCGCTCTACAAGACCGATGATGCGGCCATTCCGTTCCATCGTCCGACGGGCGGCTGGTTCATGTGGCTGATCAACGCGATCATGCCGCCGGCACCGCCGTACCACATCGTCTACAGTTTCGGTGAACTCAAACTGCGCTTCAGGTGGTACCACTACCTGGCAGCCGTGCCGTTGCTGGCGATGATGATCGGCCTGATCTCGGTGCAGGTGCACTTCGTGCCCTGGTTGGGACTGTCCGTCATCAGCGGCTTCCTGGCGCTCATCGAGTTGACCGGTTTGCCGTGGTGGCTCGGCGTGGCGCTCTTCGTCGTTGGTGCGATCACCGTCGGCCGCCTCGTCGAGCGCTTCAAGAAGAAGGGCGACAACAAGACCAAGTCGGTCTCGCCGTTCTCCGTGCACACCTACGGCTTCTTCAACAAGGCCGCCATCTACGAGGAGCAGGCCTTCCGCGAGGGCAGTGAGCACTGGACGCTCTGGCAGCGCACCCGCAGCTGCTTCGCGTTTGGTCTCATGCACATGGCGAACCTGTTCTACCCGTTGGCGACCATCATTCCGCTGGCCATCGGTGGAGCGATCTTCATGACGGTCTACCTGCAGACGCTGCGCAAGACGCGTTCGCGCCGGATGGCTGTTCTGGAAGCTTCGGTCTGGCACCGGGTGTACAACCGCATCGCCCTGACGGCCCTGGTCGTCTCGCTGGTCTTGTCGATCGGTGTGGCGGTCGTTGGCTGGCTGGTCGCGGCGGTTATCCTGCTGCTGGTCGGACTGGTTTTCCAGCGCCAGCACGCCCGGCAGGTGAAGGCCGAACTGGCTCGCATCGGTCGACACGACAGCAGCATCGTCGAGGTCGACATCAAGAAGTAGTATCCAAGTACGACAAGCGCACGACAACTTCCCCTGGAAGGTGGTGAGAACCATGCAAGTCGCAGCGGCTCCGGCAGAGTAGAGTGACAATCGGTCGCTCCTCTCTGGAAAGAGAACCTAAAAGTACACCTGGCCGCTGGCCCGGTTCGCCAATGGCGAGGTGTATGAGTAGGGTTCTTTTTCAATGTTCAAAAATAATCGCTGTGTAAGCTACAGCAGATTTTTGTTGATATTGGTAATCATTAGCTTTATAGTAAAAAGTCCGCAGGCATGCACAACTCTTACCTCACATCATTTACCGACTATGCGACCAACGCTTTACGAAGCGTGAATACGACTGCCAGTTTTCAGCCTGCTGCGTGGTTACAACCTTAAGAATTCCTCGAGCCCCGGAAGCCCAGCAGTAAAATGTTTGGCAGTCCAGGGAATACCAAGTAAAGTATAAGGTAGCGTATGTCGTATAAAACGATTGCAAATACTAAAACTACCAATAAAACAGCTCGCCGTAAGGTACTGACATTGTCATTCTTTGGTTTGCTGGCTGTCGCTATGGCTTCATCGCCATTGGTATATGCTGATCACTTCCAAGATCAGATTAACGAATTAAACCAACAAACTTCTGTTAAGCAAGATGGCTTAAACTCACTTGGCGCCCAAGCGGCAAGTTATCAGGACGCTATTGCAAAGGCTCAGGCTCAGATTAGCGCTCTGCAGGCTCAGATTCAGGCAAATGAAGCACAAAAAGCCGACACCATTAAAAAGATTGCTGATGCTCAGGCCGATCTAGATCACAAGAAACAACTTCTATCAGATGTATTGAAGAAGATGTATGTCACGGGTGGCATGAGCTCGCTTGAAATGCTAGCCACCAGTAAAGACCTGAATGATTTTGTCGATCAGGAGCAATACAACAACAAGATCCAATCACAAGTACAAACTACTTTGGCTCAAATTCGTGAAGTCCAGGCTCAGCTTGATGTCCAAAAAACCAACCTGGAACGCATGATTGCCGACCAGCAAGACATGCGTGTCAAAGTTGCCGCTCAGCAGGCGGAACAGAACCGGCTTTTGTCGCTTAATGAGGCGCAGCAAAATGAACTCAACGGTCAAATTAAGGCAAACAATGACAAGGTTTCCGACCTTCGCAAACAGCAGGCTATGGAAAACGCCCGCTTGTCAGGCGGCAAAATTCCTGCCGGCGTACCTGGCGGTGGTGGTTATCCAGGCGTCTGGGCCTTTGCGCCAATGGACACTATTGTTGACTCTTGGGGTATGTACAACCGCGAATGTGTCAGCTGGACTGCCTACAAGGTCGCCGTTAGCGGCCGCTACATGCCATACTGGGGTGGTTATGGCAACGCCAACCAATGGGACGATAATGCTCGATCATCAGGGATACCAGTGGATGGAAACCCTCGCAGCGGTGACGTAGCAGTCAGTAATAGCGGCACATACGGCCATGTTATGTATGTCGAAGATGTCGCTAGCGATGGTTCAATCTTTGTTAGTGACTACAATCAGCAATACGACGGACTCTACCGAGCCTACTGGGTCAGTGCTAGCACCGTTTCGTCTCGCGGCCTGGTCTTCATTCACTTCTAGTATTAACTAGGGTGGCTGTGTTGAAACAATAAGACTATTATTGTATAATGTAGTTAATGAAGACTCCTATCACGACGGCTGTTATCTCTGTTGCCGGTCTTGGCACACGTATGGGCACTTTTACCGAAGGCGTGCCAAAATTTATGTCACCGGTCTATGCCGGCGACCAGGCTCGCCCGGTTATTGACTATGTGATTGACGAGTGCCTTGGCGCCGGTGTTACAAACCTGATTTTTGTAGTGAGTGATGGCGGAGAAGCCGTACTTCGTGGGTACTTAGGGCCAGTAAGCCAGGTGCGTGCCGAACAATTAACAGCCCAGGTTGCTCGTGACCCAAAAAAGCAGCTTCAACTCGATAAAGAACTTACTCGTCGAGCCGCTTTTGCCGGTATTGATATTACCTATGTCGAGCAGCCGGTTGGCCCATATGGAACAGCCGTACCGCTATCTTTGGTCAGGCCATTGTTACAAGAACGAGGCATTGATTACTGTATTTTTATTACCGGCGATGACTTTCTGTGGCGCCCAGACGGCCGTTCGGAATGGGCAGATGCACTTGAGAATTGGGATGGTCACCGATCAATCATCATGGGCGACGATGTAGCTCTTGAAGATGCTTCACGGTACGGTATCTTGCAGGGTACCGATGACGGTAATTTGGTACGGATTGTGGAAAAACCGCCTGCCGACCAGGTACCTAAAAACCCGACTCGCAACATTAGTCGCTATCTCATTGGTCCAGGGCTTTGGCCGTTTATTGACGCCGAAATGCGCAGGAACCCGGAAGCCAATCAACCCGAACATTATGTTACGGACGCGATTAACAACGCAGTTGCAGCCGGTGAAACATTCAAGATCCATCGGATCACCAGCGCATATCTTGATTGTGGCACGCCTCGCTCAGCTTTGGCTGCCGGCATTTATATTACGGGCAAGCTGGATAAACACCAAGCGTTAGCCACAGCCAACACTCAGGTTTAAGCGTATACTAAACAGTATATGAAACTATCGGTCACGCATCGGTGGCTTGATGCAAATACTTTGCTTTTACGCATTGCCGGCCTTGTCGCATTACTAGGTATTCCATTCAAACGCTTACCCCAGCATTTTGAGGGTTTACTACCATTGCATTTAGCGCGCACTTCACACCTCGCAAGCCTGCTGCTTGGCGTTGCGTTGCTATATATCGCAACCCAGGTCGCACTTCGCAAGGTCAACTCCTGGTACTTGGCGGTCAGCGTATTGATAGTTATGGTATTGATGGAATTACTCCATTTCCGCAACCCACTACAGCTTCTGCTATATGTGGCCACGCTTGCGATGTTGGTAAAGAGTCGGGCACAATTTGTCGTTCAGAGCGACACTATTAGTCTAAAGCGCGGTCTAATAGTGGGCGCTGGGTTGTTCTTAGCCATGTTACTGCTTGTAGCCACAACATTCACGGTGATTAACTTTCGGGCGTTTGGCCGAAACTATAGCTTTTCGGAGACGGCCTCAATAACAGCCCATGAACTTATTGGCCGGCAGGATGCAGTAGGCCCGGTGCACCTTAAACGTTACGACCGCATGCTGCTGGAGCTTCTACGATTGTCGGCTCTTGGTATGGCTATGATTGTCATTGCCAGTTTGTTTCGGCCCTTACAGTTACGCTGGAGTGTGTCGCCAGTCCACCGGGCACATGCACGGCAATTGTTGCAGCGGTATAGTGACTCACCGGAAGATTACTTCAAACTTTGGCCTGACGACAAACACTACTATTTCTTTGGTGAAAGTTTTGTAGCTTATGCGGTCACCAATGGTGTGGCTCTCGTTTTAGATGGCGCCAGTGGCAAGCCTGAAGACTTGGACGGATTGAGGCAGAGCTTCTTGCGGTATGCTCAGCTAAATGGCTGGCAAGTTGCTGTCTTGCATGCCAGTGAAGACGAATCGAACGCCTGGCAACCCGGCATGAAGCGACTGTTCATTGGCAGCGAAGCGTATGTCGAAACTGATGATTTTGTTGCCCACATTGTGGGCGGTAAGCATTTTCGCTACGTTCGCAACCGTGCAACAAAAGATAATTTGCTACATGAGGTTTGGCGACCACCACTAACCACTGAGCAACTTGCGCAACTTAAGGTTGTTTCAGATGCGTGGCTCAATGATGGTAGCCGCCGAGAGTACACCTTTATGATGGGCTATTTTGACGATGAGTATTTGAAGGACTGCAGTGTCGTGGTCTTAAAACAAAATGACAAGGTCGTTGCGTACACTAACATTATTCCGGTCTTCGCCGAGAATGTCGCCAGTGTTGACCACATCCGCTCAATACCCGGCACATCATCGGTAGCCATGCATTTTTTGCTAATGCAAACGATTAGTTTTGCAGCAGAACAGGGCATTACGCGTTTTAACTTGGGTTTGGCGCCGCTGTCCAAGCTCGAAGAACAGGAAGACAAAAACCTGAATGAACGTTTGCTGGCGGTCGTAAAGCAACTGGGAAGCCGCTACTACTCGTTTGCCGGGCTTGAACAATTCAAAGGGAAGTTCTCGCCAACGTGGTCACCACGCTACATCACCTATCAAAGCAATGCATACTTGCTTAACATCGGAGCAGCGCTGACGAGCGTGTCGAGTTACGCACCGGGTCGTCGACATCGGTATCGGCGATTGCTGCTCCTTGGCCTTGCTGCACTCGCGGCCGTTAGCTATGCATCATTTTTGCTGGCAGTTTGGTTAAACCCGGCGCATGCTTTTTCGGGTCTGGTCAGTGCTCTCGGCAAGCAGGACCAGCCCTACTATTGGCTGTTCAACAATCTGGATATTGTCTCGTCACTCGTTACCGTGTTTGTGTTACTGATGATCCCCCGATACTATCGCCTGCCTGAGCCAGAGAAAGCTTACCGCTGGGCTATCGGGCTGGCGGTTGCCAGTAGTGTAGGGAATCTGACTGCTGCCACCACGCCATTGCCAAACTCTTTTGAGGGTATGACGATAAAGCAGCTCGCTGATGCCGCGGACTTCCAGGTGATCATCCATGGCTTAGGCAGCTTTATCAACAGTACCGGTTTTGTGATTGCTGCTTTGCTGTGGTCGTGGGCCTGGTGCCGACGGCGAGGCGCAGTATGGCGGGCTGCGCTTGCGTTGTCAATGTTATTCATTTCGACTGTTGGTTATGGCGTAGGTATTTGGTTACCTTGGACATCACCTCTGTTGCAAAGGGTATTTATCATCTTGTATGCAATCTGGCTTGTTGTGTTTGTAGTGGATATGACAACCAAAGAGCGCACAAAAAATACGGCTAAATAACGATTGTTTGCCGTAAGTGAGGCTCCACCTGCAATGCTTATGGTTTGCCATGTAATTGCATGTTGTAAAAAGATAGTTCAATATATTGACAAATTGCCATGCCAACTCCATGCTCAGGGCACTAACAAATAAGTGCGGAAAGGCGAGGGTTCGGTTATGGGTAATATCCGTAGTACACTTCACAAAAATAACGATAGGAGACCGCTCATACGGGCAGCCGCATTAGTCATTGCGTTTGCTGCTTTAGTAACCGGGGTAACATTTGCTGCTTTACAAAGCCAGCAAGCAACATTAACCGGTAACTCGATCCAGAGTGCCTCAGCTGATCTGAGGATCGGTACATCGGCATCAACATTCGCCTCGAGTCGTACAGGCTTCAATTTCCAAGATGTTGTACCCGGCGGCCCGGCCATGCCTGCCGATGGCTTTAATTTTTGGCTCAAGAATTACGGCTCAGCGCCACTGTCGCTCAAGCTAGCGCTCGGCTCAACGCCGGTGAACACAACAAATGTGGATCTTACAAAAGTGTCAGTTCAGGTCACCAGGGTCGACACGAATGTCACGCAAACAGCTAGTTTGCAAACATTGACCGAGCCGACCGGCTTAGTGCTGACTGACCCATTGGCGTCGAATACCGCTGTGCAGTACAAGCTTCGGGTATCCATGACTGCCGATGCCTTTACTGGTACCTCAGCGACTATCGGCGGCATTGACCTGGTGTTTAGTGGAAATGGAATGGCGAATTAATAATGCCCGTTGTGCTAAAAGTCATTTACAAAAAGAATAGCCGGCATGGGCTGCCTACGGAGCAACCTGCCAATCGGCGGCAGTATCGGTATCAGCAGCCACCGTTTTTCGACTAATTGTCGTAGTCCCGTTGGCTGTTGTAACTGCCGGATTGAAGATGCTGGTATCGCTGCCCCAACTGAGCGCATCAACAGTAGTTGCTTGAGGAGTGCGTAGAGTTATGCGGTCACCGCTGCGGCTCAAACCGTTAGCTACCGGCCATTCAAAAATGTAGTAACTTTTAGGCGCGATGGTGCCGCTGCCGATAGTCCGAGTACTTGCATTGTCGAGCAGTTGCCAGCCGGCAAGGTTAACGGTCTGGTCGGTCGGGTTGTAGAGTGTGACCGTTTGCTTATCGGTGTTTGAGCTACCGTTGCTGACATTAACGGTAACCGAAGTGCTACTGCTGTTGCTCGCATTACCGCTGTTGGCATTGTCACTTCCACGCCCTGAGCGTGCATTGCCACTCGTCGCAGCCTGTTGGTTGCTAGTGCTGATGTTCACATTGCTACTGTTGTTGACGCTAATATGGCAGCTGTTATTGATGGTAATGACATTGTTGGAACCGGCACCAGTATTGGAGATAACAGCCGTGCTGCCAGCCGGCAAGCAGGTGCCGGCAGTTCCGCTGTTAAAGCCTACCTGGTACACCAATAAGTGGTTGATGCCGGCAGTAGGTGGCGGAGGCGTAGGTGGTGGTGGCGCTACGACGACGGCTTGGCTGCTAAAACTGTTGCCGGTCAAAACTACTTGGTTGTAGGTCAGGGCGTGGACGGTTGGGACTGCTATGATCGGAACTAGAATAGCGACGACCGGAGCCAATGAGCTTAAGCGAATAACAGTACGGCTGCCAGGTGATGGCGGTTCGTGCGGCTCAACATCAACAGCGCGGTAGGCTTCCATGTCTTTGTAGTACTGCATTAGCCGCCGGATCTCGGCAACGATAACAGTCAGGGCCGGCAGGTAGATCAAAAGAATAAGACCAAGCGGCTTGCGAATAAAGTCGACCAAATAACCAAGATAGGGTACATGGCCATGGGTTTGGGCAATAATGTTGCGGCCGGCGATTGGCGGATCGGCAGCTGGGTTAGCATCACCTTTAGTGACAAAGTGGTTACCGTTGGCCATAGTTGGTGTTTGGATAACACGGTGGGTGATTGGTTGGCCGTTGAGCAAATGGGGGTTCGTGTATGTCACGATGTCCCCGACGGCAATTTGCCGTACAGGAACACGGTTGCCAAACACGAGGTCTCCTTTGTGCAGGGTTGGTACCATACTGCCGCTTTGCACGCTTAGGAATTTGGCGCCATGAGCCAGGGCACTGACGGCCAGGCCGGTAAGGCCTATGACCGCAATGAGTGCCAGCGCTAAGAGTGTTTGCTTGATACGGTACCAACCCATCTATGGCCTACTATTCTTCAGTCAATGTAACAACGACCGGGTCAGAAGTCTTGTTGCCGTTAGCATCAGTGACTTTAGCGGTCAGGTTGTGAGCACCTGCGGTTGCGCCGGTGGTGTCCCAGGCAACACTGTATGGGCTTGAAGCATCGGCTGAGCCGACGGGCGTAGCACCATCGTAGAACTGGACACTGGTTGAGCCGGTGTTGTTCATGACGGTAGCTGACAGGTTAACTGAAGTGCCAACAGTGGCGGTGGTTGGGTCGGCGTTCATTGTTACGCCGAGGGTGTTTTCTTCCTCATCATTGCCGGCAGGCGTGCCACTGAAGACGAGGTCGAATGCGTTAACTTGAGCACGATCGCCGGTTATCTTGTTGGCAGGTACATCAATCTTGATCTTGTAGTTACCTTCGGTCTTTTCTGCGCCTTCACTACCATTGCCTTGGGCGTTGGCCTTCAGGCTGTTACATGGTAAGTCGACTTCACCGTCGAGGAGGGCTTGCATAGTGGTCTCAACCTTGCGGTTTTCGGCGCTGCAGCCATTTTCTTTAGTGGTGAAAGTTACTTTAACATCTGCAAAGCTGGCAAAGCCGTAGCCACCCTCGGGAGCTGCCGGGGCTGTTGGAATGTGAGCACTGACATCAAGGTCCAGACCGCCCTTATTCTTTAAGTAGAATGGAGCATCGGCACCTTTGCCCGGTACAAAGTCCTTAATGTCGAAGCCTTTGCCGGTCTTCGCGAACTGGCCACTTTCGGTGTCGTAGACCTGGAGGTCGCTGGTTGAGCTGGAGAACGTGTTGCCGGTCAAGGTTGCCTGGCTATTGAGAACTGCATAGGTGACACCACCGACAACAACTGCCACGGCGCTAAACACGCCGACTGCACGTACGAGAGGATTAATCCCTTTGAATTTTCGCATAATTAGATCTCCCACAATTATCGTTGATAACTAAAATGACTCTGCTGAACCAGGGGCTGCCTCCAAGTGCCCACCGCGGCATAGTTGGTTAATTTGCAATAGAAAGAAGGCTTTTTGTTTTTGGTCTCTTTATCTTCCCATTTATACGCTTATGGTTCAGTGCGAGGTATCACAGCTATGCTTTAGCAGAATGTGATACTATGGATGTTCTTGAAAAATACAGGTAAAGATGACAAAAGAGGCTTTTGTAAGAAATCTAACACCTAGCCGGTATGTCTGATTACAGTGATTTTAGCCAAAAAAAGCTAAGATACCAATGTAATCAAGGTGACTGTAAGCAGGCGAGGGAGGTTGCAAACAGATGGGGGTGTTTTCACTGGTGGGATCACTGGGAATGGGAACGCTGCTAGTAGTGGGGCAATGGTTTTTCCCTGATTTCACATTTATGTGGTTTGCGTCCAATGATGCGTCGGCGGTATTGCTACGCGAAATTATACTGCTTGGGCTAATCGCTTCAGCAATTGTAAAAGCGTATTACGACAATTGGTTGCTGCGTTTAAGTTGGGCAGTATCCGGCGGTTTGCTGGTTTGGTTTGGAGTCTTCCATTTCCTTGATCATCCGTCATATATGCTCGATTCACTTTTTATGCTGAGTGCAGGTGTCTACAGCCTACAGTTGAGCTTGCAACGAGTACCTGCAGAAGTCACGCATTTGCCGCGGGTCGCCGCCGCCTTGCAGCGCATACAAGCCAGCCAGACGACCGGTCATCAGCGCCAAATAAAAACGCGCATGGCGGTAAGAATGGGGGCAGGAGCATGGGCTCGTTTGCTGACGGTGTTCGTTCGAACGACATTACGCGTAGCTGCCTTGCCGGTAACAATGCACCAGGATTTGCAGGATAGCAGTCACACTCTGAAGATCAAAAAGCCGACACTTAAGAATAGCTTTACCTAAAATGTACTCACATGCTACCGCTGTTATTTAAAGCTATCCAGTTCTGCATATGGCTAGGGAAGTCTTTAAAAAGAATAAAAAAGCATTAAGATTTTAGTAGAATAAATAATGTGTTCAATGTGTATATTGGGCTGCCTGTTTGCTATAATACGCTGGTCGTTTGACGAGGTTGCCACCTTAGCTCAGTTGGCTAGAGCACCGCTTTCGTAAAGCGGGGGTCTGGGGTTCGAATCCCCAAGGTGGCTCCATATCCAGAATTGGCGGGTATCGTATAGTGGCTAATATGTGACCTTCCCAAGGTCGAGAGGAGAGTTCGATTCTCTCTACCCGCACCAAACATAAGCATCATAGACGGTGCTTATTTTTTTATATATAGTTTTGGATATGAAGAAACAACAGAGTGGATTTAGCGCCGTAGAAATAATATTAGTAGTAGTTATTATTGGGATTATCGGCTTTGTAGGTTGGTACGTTTGGCAGGCTAAAAAGAACAGCGATGCCGCACTGGAAGGCTCTCATACGAATGATACCTATATTGCTAAGAAGCCTACTCCTAAAACGGAGACGCAGAAAAAAACAGCTCCGAAACTCAATCTATTATCACTAGCGGATGGCAAAGTTACCTTTACCTTGCCCGATAACTGGACATTTACAAAAGGCAACAACCAGTGCCGTATGATTGTAACTGCAGATCTGACATGTATCGAGGGTGCAACTGTTAGTCCTGGCGTAAAACTACCAACGCGCTATGGCAACGGTACGGAATTCTTTTACATCAGCGTGAGTGTCTATGAAAACCCAAGAAAAAGTAATGCACAGACATGGCTTGAAAGCGACATGACCGAGGGAGTAGGCTCGCCAGACGCGCAGAAATCAAACGACCCAGTTAATGGCTATGACAGCTTCTTTAGGATGGAACAGTATAGTGGCGATGGTACGTCGATCAGGGAAGCTAATTACTCCTATACTGTTGGTGACAAGGCGGTACTCATAAATGCTCGGACATATGAACCCGGTAAAATGAACGACGGGACTCCAGTTGGCGACTTTCGTCAATTTGAGCCGGCGATATCTGATATGGCTAAGTCTGTAAAAATAACATTCTAGCAGTAATAGTGGGCCACCACGATAATAAATCTTTTCAAGCTTAACCATAAGTGTGTTAAAATCGTACTTAATTAAGGTTGATTTAAAGAACCATGAAGTTATCTATATCTAAAAAGGCGCGCGCCAAACTACTGGCGAATAAACGCGGGCTGGTTATTCTGGGCGTATCAGTGGCGACGGCTGTTGTGGGTGTCAGCTTGCTGGCAATATCACAGGCCGCAACCTTTAGTATTAATGGCGAGGCCGAAAGCGGCACAATCTCGGGTAATGCCGCGTCTGTCGATGAAGCGACCGCTTCTGGTGGCAAGTATGTCAAATTCGGTGAAGGGGGAACACCAGGTGGTGGCGGTTGTGATCAAGCCGGCATTCAAGCGCTGGTGGACAGTGTTTCTCAAGACAAAATCGAAGCTAACTTGAAGGAGCTCGTTCAGGACGACTCTAAGCCAACGCCTAACGAATTAATTTCGCGGCATGTTAGCTCACCAGGCAACCAAATCAAAGTCGATTGGGCAAAACAGCAGATGACCAGCTATGGCCTCGAAGTTGTCGACCAACCGTTTAATTCAAACGGAATTGACCTGGACAACGTCGTCGCTAGAATTAATGGCACCGACACAAACTCGCTGTATGTAGTGGGTGCTCACATCGATGCCATCTCAGAAGATCCTGAGAACCTGGCACCAGGTGCCGATGATGATGGATCGGGTGTAGTCGCCACATTGGAAGCTGCCAGAGTCCTGAAGAGCTTTGCGCCATGCCTCAAAACAACTCTGTACTTCAACAACTACAACGATGAAGAAGAAGAGATGATGGGCAGCCCAACCTTCCTCGACAGTGTCAGCGGCAAAACCGTCAAGGGCGCTTACAACATGGACATGATCGCTTACCAGCCTACAGAGGAATGTCTTAAGAGTGATGTCGGTGAAGCCGGGCGAGATTCAGTCATGGCCCAAAAGATTGTCGACATGAATACCAAGTACTCGGTGGGACTTCCAGTAACAACCGGTACCTATACCCAGAATGAGGGTGATGACCTTGAAGTTTTCTGGAGCGCCAATATACCGGGCGGCTATCTTATCGAATGTACGACTGAGCCAAATACCGATGGTTATCCCGACTACCACAGCACAAGAGACACCATGAAGAACGTCAACCTGGGCCAAGTTACAAAAGTAGCCAAGTTACTGGTGGCTAGCCTCGCCGAATTTGGCATGCAATAGCCGTAGACTATCCCGCTCACGCTTGAACCGGTACAATAGATATCGATATGCCCAAAGCCAGCGTTACGGAAGTTATTACTAACCGCATGATTGCCCGGTTCCATGGCTCGCCGTACCGCGATGATGCTCGGTTGTGCTTGGCGGCCGAGGGCGGGGCAATGCGCGGTGTTATTTCTATGGGCATGATTATGGCCCTCGACGACCTGGGCATGCTTGATGTCTTTGATATGTACGTCGGTGTTTCAGCCGGGGCACTCAACTTGGCCTATGCATTGGCCGGCCAGGCACCGCTTGGTCTGAGTGTCTATCTTGATGACCTGACTGATCGTGATACCCTAAGCTTGCGGCGTATCCGTCCGCAGGAGCGGCCAATTCTGGACATGCGCAAAGTCTATGAGCAGACCACGCGTAACAAACGGCTGCACCTTGAGCGGCTACAGCGTTTTTATGGTGACCGCCTGTATGTGACGCTGACCAATGTCAGTCGTGATCAGGCAGTTATCATATCAGTCGACAAAGCGGGTGAACATTTTGATGAGTATCTGGTGGCCGGGGCAATCGTCCCGTTTGTGTCTGGTGATGCCTGGGAGATTGAAGGTGACTTTTATTATGATGGCGGGCTGAGCTTTATCGACCCGTCACAGGCGGCCATCGAGCTGGGAGCCACCCACACCTTTGTGCTCAACACCCGTTCGCAGGATCGGCCGGTCAAATTGCCACCGCGAATTATCGAAAAACGGCTCAGTATTCTGGATAGCCGTCATCCGGGGGCGGGCCGTTTGTATGCTGCGGCTCTCAAAGACTACGTGGCCGATTTTAATGGGTTGCCGTTTGGTGAGACTGAGCTGCGCAAGATGAAACTTTATCGCCATGCCTTACCGACCCGCCAAGGGCTAGGACGAGTAACGACCGACACCGGTAAGCTGATCCAGGGTATGCAAGCTGGTTACCAATCGATTCTCGATCTCTTTCACCGTCATGGCCGGGTAGGTATCCGGCCAACCTTGCTATAAAAACACTGGTAGAAAGTGGTACAATAGAACAAATGCTGAGTAAGAATAAGTTCTTCCACGACCGGTTGGTGCTGCTACTTATTAGTGTCAACACGTTTTTGACTGTACTGACCACGCTGTCGGTGTTATTCCGCTTGCAGGGCAATGGTAACGGCTATATTGTGCAATATCGCTCACAGCAGCTGGGTATCGGCGCCTACACCAGTGGTAGCGTTACGCAGATCCTAGCCTTTGTGGGTTTTGCCGTTCTAGTGCTGGTCATACACACCATTCTTGGTCAGCGCACATACCACCTTAAGCGTGAGCTGTCGGTGGTTATCTTGGGGTTGGGTACACTACTATTAATCATAGGGGTAATCATCAGCAACGCCTTGTTGATGCTGCGTTAACATGACAGATATCGAAATTCCATACGCCAAGGATCGCAAGCCGCGCTACCGTTTTTTTGAGATTCTCCCCGGCACACTGTCGTGGTTTATGCTGTGTTTTCCATTCTTGCTCTGTTGGATCAATGTTGAGCTAGCCGCAGTCTTTGTGTTGGTGTATCTGTTAGTTAACTTTAGCCGAGCAGTTGGCGGGGCAATCCGGGCGCTGCAGGGCTACCGCGTGATGCGTCAACACCAGAAGTATGATTGGCAGAGTATGTTGACCGAATTGCAAGCCGGCAAAGAGCCTGCTCGCCACGGCCAATTCCCGAAGTGGCACTACAGCGCCATGCGGCGTTATCTGGAACGGCGTCGGTCGGCCGATGTTAGCGAGCGTCATGTCGAGCCTGATGAGATTATCCACGCCATTATCGTCGCTACCTACAAAGAATCGCGTGAAGTACTTGAGCCGACGATCAAGTCATTACTAGCATCTGAATACGACATGAAAAAAGTTTTGTTCATCTTGGCCTATGAAAAGCGGGCAGGCGAGGAAACTGAACAACGGGCCCACGGCCTGATAAAAGATTTTGGCAGCCAGTTTATGGACGCCTTTGCGGTAGGCCACCCGGCAGATATCCCTGGTGAACTGATTGGCAAGGGCGGAAATGTAACCTATGCCGGCCGTGAACTCGAAAAATATCTGGTAAAGCACAAAATTGATCCACTGCGAGTACTAGTGACTACCCTCGACTCTGACAACCGTCCCGACAAGAAATATCTGGCGGCTCTTAGCTATGTCTACAGCGTTTGCCCCGACCCGTTACACGCCTCGTTCCAGCCGGTTTCAATGTACACCAACAATATCTGGGACGCCCCGGCACCAATGCGTGTTTTGGCTACCGGTAACTCCTTCTTTAACATTGTAGTTTCCTTGCGTCAGCACGCGCTGCGTAACTTCTCGTCACATGCCCAACCGATGGCTGCTCTTATTAAGACTGATTTTTGGAGTGTACGTACAATTGTCGAAGATGGCCACCAGTTCTGGCGTTCGTACTTTGCCTTTGATGGTAACTACCGGGTCTACCCACTATATGTACCGATTTACCAGGACGCAGTACTGGCCGAAGGCTATATTAAGACGTTAAAGGCTCAATTTGTGCAACTGCGGCGTTGGACATACGGCGCTTCGGATGTGGCCTATGTGGTAAACCAGGGCTTTTTCAAGCCTAACAAAGTACCCAAGCATGATTTGCTGGCTAAATTGTGGCGCTTGCTCGAAGGACATGTTACCTGGGCGTCCGGCCCGTTACTAATCCTGGGCGGTGGTTTTATCCCGGCACTCTTCCAGCCGGATAACATCGCGGCCAACCAACTGCCATTTATCGTCAGTCAAATCCAGTTTGTAGCCATGTTTGGTTTAATTGTGACCATCTTCTTCTCGCTTATAACACTGCCGCCAAAACCGGCCCGCTACAAGCGGCACCATAGTTTATTCATGGTTTTGCAATGGGTGTACCTGCCGGTAACGACAATTGTCTACAACTCGTTCGCGGCCTTTAACTCGCAGACCCGGCTGATGTTCGGCTGGTACATCGACAAGTTTGATGTCACCGAGAAAGCCGTAGCTACCGACGAGCACCACAAAGCTCGTAGCTAATGGCGGCTTAGGCTGGGGTGAGCTGTTCTTCTTCAGTTCGTTCGCACTCAGCGACCAGCAAGTCGAAGAGGCCGGGCGGCATTGCTAAGCGGAAGCTAACTTCGACAGGCAGCTCCATTTTGCCGTCTCGTACATGTGTTTCGGTGGTTTCCATCATGGTGCTATCAGAACTGTCTGGACATTCAACCACGGTAGCGATCCAACGCCGGAAAATAGTGTTGTCATCTTCTTGAGTGTCGGGTTTTCCAATAAGCTCATAACGGCGACGGGTGGTGGCGATAATCGCCGTATTCAGGGCATGCAAAAAAGTGCTCCTATCTGAACTACTTACTATATCGACTAGATCATGCTCGGCGGTGGGCAGGGCAAAGCTTATGGAACTGAGCTCGCCACTGCGTAACCGGGGCAGTGTGGCTACTAGTTCTTCGTGAGTAAGATCAGTGTAGGCGGTGGCTAACTCGTCGATAGTAATATCGACTCTATCGGTATCAGATATTTTTTTGGCATCATGAAAAAACTCAGGCATTGCAAAATTATCCTACTTAAGTCACGTTTATGCAAGCAAAAGCATTACATAAATCAGGGGTGGAAAGCGGCGTAATGGGTAGCAGCGGCCTGGTCAAAGCGCTGGAGCGCACCCAGAGCGAGTTCACGGATTATTCGGCTGGTGACACGGCTGTGTTCGGCTTTGGTAATTAGTTGTCCGGCTACCGTGTCAGCCAGGGCACGGGCGTCACTAGCCGCCAAGGGCCGGTGCCGCAGGCTTTCATAAAGGCTGATAAATAGCTTGTCGCGATCAAATGGGACTAAGCTCGTAGCGTCCGTCTGCTGGACAGTCATGGCTTGGGACAGGTCTATGGCTTCAATGGAGGTAAAAACCGCACCACAGGCCTTACAGGCGCGTCGTCGCCAAACCTGGTTACGCCTTTTTTGCGGTCGGGAGTTGTTAACCGACAATTCGCCCTGACAATAGATGCAAACCATGACTACATGTTGTCATATGCCTGTTGAAAATGCTAGTGGAAAACTCTGCGTACAACTGGGGGTAAATAAGAGGAGGTTTTTTGCAGGTACGAAAAAACCACCGCCAGTCATAAGACTAACGGTGGTTATTCGGGATATGCTTGTTAACGGGGGCGCCGGACGCGAATCGTCTGGCTGGCCTGGGGTGAAGTCTCGGTTGTGAGACCTCTGGTCATTAGTTGCGGTGCCACCATTTCTTCGTAGAACAGTTGGAATCCTTCCAACACGCTCCCTTTGTTGGTACTGGGGTTTGTATTCAAAACCTCTCAATCGCTCCTTTTAACTTGACCACTTTAGCATGCGCCATTTGACGATGCAAGCATAAGAGTTTATAAAATGGTTGTGTTTATCTTGAGCCTTAACAGGGGTCAGTAGGCTATTGGACTATGGCAATTGTGGCAATCTGACGAACCTCTGTACGCTGAGCAGGTGATGTGTTATAGTTTCTATCTGTAATATGCCCTAGGTGAGGGCGATTAGCTCATTTGGCTAGAGCGCCACATTGACGTTGTGGAGGTGATAGGTTCGAATCCTATATCGCCCACCAAAGAAAGGAGACCCTTTTGGGTCTCTTTTCTTTGAATGGCGCGATACTGCTGCGTAGGCAGAGATATCGCCCACCAAGGAAAGAGGATCCAGGAATGGGTCCTTTTTCCTTGGTCAAAAGGCCGATACGGCTGCGAAGGCAGCGATAGCACCCAATAAGTAGTCAGATATGTATGCCAACCATGAGGTTACACATATGATTTGTGCGTAGCCAATGCACGGATTCAGAAGCTGCTGCTACAACTTCCAAGAACTTGTACAAAATTTAGGACAACTTTTCCTGGAGCTGTGTACAGACTGTGCATAGGTGTAGGAGCGCAAAACAGGGCACTGTCGCACAATAAAATTCATCTGAAAAAGCCCTGTCGCAAAAAATTAAAATTCCTAACGTCATATTTGGTATGAATGAGCATGGGGGAAATGAGCATATATCACAAATGGTATACAATCTCAGAACTGGCCTGATTATACACAAAGGGTAGTGTCAAAAAGACAATGCTTAAGGCTAGCCATTTAGTACCCGCACTGCTATAGTTACCTGTGAGGTGACGTTTTGCGATGTGTTTACCAGCACGATGGTTCGGGAAAACCAGAGTGCGTGGCTCCGATACATTTTTGGCAAAGGATGGCGTGTCGTAAAATCTTTGCGATACAAAATCAATTGGAGTACAGTACATATCGAGCAGTGAAGAAGCTTCACCAACTTCTGAGCTCTGTCGGCAGTTAGAACGTACATCAACGTGCTATCACAAGTGCCCTGCAGCAGTGTTGCAGGGAAGTCCGGTGGAACCACCCAGTGCGTAACTGGGTCCGAGACGCTAAGATTGAAGACAACTGCGAGAGTTTTCAATCGAGGCGTCTCTTTTTATGTCTAAAAAACTAGCAACTCATATCTATACATATATAAGGAGGACACCATGAGCGACAAATCAGACCAACTTCATGCTATGCGGCACAGCCTGGCGCACATCACGGCTAACGCTATCCAACACCTTTGGCCAGAGGCGAAATTTGGCGTTGGGCCAGTGGTCGAAAATGGCTTTTACTATGACATCGACCTCGGTGACACTAAGCTTAGCGACGAAGACTTTAAGCGTATCGAAACTGAAATGCAGGCAATTATCAAAGCTAATGAGCCTTTTGAGCGCTTTGAAACTTCGGTCGATGAGGCATTGCAGTGGGCTATCGACAACGGTCAGCCATACAAACAAGAACTACTTAATGACCTTAAGCGAGCTGGTACTACCATTGCTAAAGACCTTGATGCAGCAGAACTTGGCTTAGCGCCCGAAGCGGGCAGCGCAGTCGAAAAAGTATCATTCTACCGCAATGGCGACTTTACTGACCTCTGTCGCGGGCCGCATGTTGAGTCAACCGGCAAGGTCGGCGCTTTTAAACTAATGCGTGTCAGCGGTGCTTACTGGCGTGGTAATGAGAAGAATGCTCAGATGCAGCGCGTCTACGGCGTGGCTTTTGCTAATCCTAAGGAGTTACGCCTTCATCTTGATATGCTCGAAGAAGCTAAAAAGCGCGATCACCGCAAACTTGGTGTCGAGTTAGACCTGTTTGTCTTTAGCGACCTGGTAGGATCCGGCCTGCCGATGTTTACACCTCGTGGCACGGTGCTTCGCGATGAAGTGTCGGGTTACTCCAATGAGCTGCGTCAGCGATATGGTTTCCAAAAAGTCTGGACTCCCCATATTACTAAGAAAGATCTCTACGAAAAGAGTGGCCACTGGGCTAAATTTGGCGATGAACTATTCCTAGTTAAGAGCCAGGAAACTAGTGATGAGATGGTGATGAAGCCCATGAACTGTCCACATCACACCCGGATTTACGAAAGCCGGCCGCGCAGCTATCGTGATTTGCCGGTCAGATACCTGGAAACTACTACCGATTATCGTGACGAGAAGTCCGGTGAGCTGGGGGGCTTAAACCGAGTGCGTTCGCTGACCCAAGATGATAGTCACTCTTTCTGCCGCCAGGATCAGATTGAATCCGAAATTAACAATCTACTGGCAGCGGCTAATGAGTTGTACGCTACCGTTGGTATGAAATTGCGGGTGCGTCTGAGCTACCGCGATGACAGTGACGGTTACCTGGGTGATGTCAAACTTTGGGAAAGTGCTCAGACGCAACTCAAGAATGCGGTCATCGCTAACCAGCTCAACTACTTTGAGCAAGAGGGTGAAGCCGCCTTTTATGGTCCGAAAATCGACTTTATGGCTACCGATGCCATTGGTCGCGAACACCAAGTGGCCACTGTCCAGCTCGATTTCGTTCAACCTGAACGCTTTGGCCTAGAATACGCCGCCGAAGATGGCTCGCAGCAGCAGCCAGTCATGATTCACTGCGCCTTACTTGGTTCGATCGAGCGTTTCCTAAGTGTCTACATCGAGCACACCGCCGGCCGGTTCCCGGTTTGGGTAGCCCCCGAGCAGGTGCGTTTGGTAACCGTCAACCAGGAGAATAACACCGTAGCTTTCGCCGATACTGTTGTTAAGAAGGCAACAGCCATGGGCTTGCGCATTACTATCGATAACGACAACGAATCAGTTGGTAAAAAAATCCGGGCTGCCGAGCTGGCCAAGGTGCCATACACCGTAGTGATTGGCGAAAAAGAGATCGAAACCAGCCAATTAGTGCCACGAATCCGCAAAGATTTGACTGGTGGTGAGCAGGTAAACGCGGTGAGCGTCGACGAATTCTTGGAAGCCGTTAGCACCGAAGCCCGTCAACGGGTTGCCCAAAGCACACTTTAGCCGTTACACTACAGATAATGAGCTACCATCAAGAGCGAATTCTCGTTGATTTTGATGAGACGGCGTTTCGATTTAACGCCGGTTTTGCTGCTTTTTGTAACGAGCAACGAGGTACCGAGCTAACAGAAGCCGACTTTACGTCGATGCACTTCGATCAGATTGTTGGCTGCAGCTACGACGAAGCGGTTGGTTTGATCCAAGACTATCATCGCAGCGATTACCGGGAAATCGAGCCATTGCCAGGTGCTCAAGCAGCGCTTGGCCAACTGAGCCTGCAGGCTGACCTGTATATTGTTACGGCCCGTATGCGCGAATTTGAAGGCAGCGTAGCCGACTACTGCGACCGCTGGTTTCCAGGCGTTTTTAGTGATGTCATCGCCTCTGGTAATAAGGAAGATGGTGGCGCCTATCTAGCCAAGGCTGAAATCGGCGATGCCTTAAACGCTGGCTCAATTATCGATGACTCACTTGGGACGGTGATGGATTGCGCTCGTGGTCGTGTCATGCGTGGCTATCTCTTTGGCGACCGGCCGTGGAATCAGGCTCCATCGCAGCACCTCGCAACCAGGGGCGTAGTCCGGGCGCTCGACTGGCAGCATAATTTTGCTGCTGACCGACAGTCGGCCGCAGCCTAAGGTATACTAAACGCATGGATAATTCGCAGCTCGACGCCTCGTTTGCCAAACGAGTAGAGACCCTGGTAAGACAAATCCCCAAGGGTCGTCTGATGACATACGGCCAAATTGCAGCTTTGTGCGGCAATGCCCGAGCGGCCCGGATTGTTGGCGGCATCGCTCACTTTGGTGACCCTGAATTGCCGTGGCAGCGAGTAGTGAACAAGACTGGTGGTTTGGCGGCTGGTTACCCAGGTGGCCGGGCCGGGCACCGGGAGCATTTGGAGGCTGAAGGCTTTGAAATTGACGACCAGGACCGAGTGATAGGCTTGGACCGGCTGTTGTGGTCGCCCGACGGCAGCCATGAATCAATGCCACCGGTTGAACCGGACCAGCAATCTCTGTTATAACAGATAGCCATGAAGCCATTAATCGTAATTGTCGGCGAAACCGCCTCTGGAAAATCAGCCCTGGCCTTAGAGTTGGCCAAACGTTTTGATGGCGAGCTAATCTGCGCTGACTCCTGGACAGTCTATAAGGGCTTTGATGTCGGCACCGCCAAACCTTCAAAAGAAGAGCAGGCGGCAGTACCACATCATTTATTAGATATTGCTGACCCAGAGCATGGTTTTAGCGCGGTCGAATTCCAAAAACAGGCCAAACAGGCGATTGACGACATTTCCGGTCGTGGCAAATTGCCGATTATGGTCGGTGGCACCGGCCTGTACATCGATTCGGTTCTCTATGAGTACCAGTTTTTACCGGCTCCATCGGCCGATATGCGTCAGGCGTTAAACGAAAAGTCACTAGACGAGCTGCTAGAGCAGGCGCATCAGTCCGGTTTAGACACGACAGGCATTGATTTGCGCAACAAACGGCGGATCATTCGTCTGATTGAGAATAATGGTGTTCGACCAACCAAGGGTGAGTTGCGGTCTAATACACTGGTTTTGGGTATCGCCACCGACCGCGACCATTTGCGCGAGCGGATTACCCAGCGTGTTGATGCCATGTTGGCTGCTGGTTTGGAGGACGAAGTAAAACAGTTATCAGAACAGTACGGCTGGGAAACTGAGCCGATGAAGGGCATTGGCTACCGTGAATGGCAGTTATATTTTACGGGCAGCCAGAACTTGGAACAGACCCGCGAACGGATTATTTCGGCCAGTATGCAGCTGGCTAAGCGACAACGAACTTGGTTTAAGCGCAACGATTGTATCCAATGGTTGCAGGCGCCGAACACAATCACAGGTGCTGTTGAGTATACGACAACGTTCATTCAAAAATAACAGTGTTACAATCTATATATGATTGAACAACTCTTCGGGTCCAAAACACGCGTAAAACTTTTATATTTGTTTTACAGCAACCCCAACCGGTCGTTCTATGTCCGTGAAATTACCCGCAAAATTGACGAGCAAATTAACTCGGTGCGCAGGGAGTTATCAAACTTACTCACTATCGGCATCATCACCTCAGATAGCACCGATAACAAGCTGTATTACGAAGTAAACCAGAAATTCGAGCACTACGAACCACTGCTGGCTATCTTTGGCGGCAAATCGGCCAAAGTAGCAGCCAAAAAGGCGATTGCCGACGCCGCCGCACCAACTGCGCCAGCTGGCCAAACCGAGTTACAAGCGGTAGGCAACATCGAAATTGCATTGTTAACGGGGCAGTTTACCCGCGATGAGCTTAGCGGTATCGATATGCTCATCGTCGGTAATATCAACCAGAATAAGCTGCACAAATACATTACCGAACTTGAGCAACAAGAGGGTAAAGAGATTCGCTACACGGTCTTCTCAGTGGAAGATTTCCGATACCGCGAGCAAATCAACGACCGTTTCCTCGATTTGGTCAAACAGTCCAAGAAGCAAGTGCTTATCGATAAGCACAACATGCTTGGTCTGGTCCCGAGCCTGTAAATTATCACGAAGTAGAAGGAGACTGATATGGATGTACAATTTTTTGGAGCAAACTGCGTAACGATAACGGTCGGCAACGCCCGGATCGTTATCGACGACACTTTGGCGGCGATGGGCGGCAAGCCGGTTGCCCGGCCGGGTGACATTGTTTTAAGCACCCAGAAAATCAGCGATGACGAACGCCTCAAACGGGCCGTTGATGCGAAACTGCTGGTTGACCGCCCTGGCGAGTATGAAGTTTCGGATATCTCAATCTATGGTATCCAGGCGCGCTTGCACATGGACGAAGATAAGCAGCGCACCGGCACCATGTACAAGCTGATCGCTAAAGATTTGCGTATGTTGGTCACCGGCCATGTCTTCCCAAAGCTCAAAGAAACTGAGTTGGAACAAATCGGTGCCATCGATGTTATGGTCGTGCCAGTTGGTGGCAACGGCTACACGCTTGACCCGGTCGGCGCCATGGATTTAATTAAGGCAATTGAGCCAAAGCTAGTAATCCCAACCTATTACGCCGATGACAAACTTACTTTTGAAGTGCCAGCCCAAACACTCGATCAGGCATTGCAAGCCTTGGGTTTTGAAGTTAAGGAACGTACCGGCAAGCTCAAGCTGAAGAGCGGTGACTGGGGCGAGTCAACCCAGCTAGTCGTACTCGAACGGAGCTAGTACTCCGTTCGCAGGCAAATAAAAAACCCCTCATTGGAGGGGATTTTTGTCTGGCGGTCCACGAACCGGCTGATAATAACCCTATTGTTGGTAGGCGGTGGTCAGCAAACCTTTTTTCTTAAGGGTGCGGATTGCCTGAGTGCTTACCTTGAGGGTAATTTTTTTGCCGTCAACAATGAGGGTCTTGGTCTGCAGGTTAGGCTTCCAGACTTTCTTGGTGTGGCGTTGGGAAAAACTGACATTGCTGCCGAATTGTTTGCCCTTACCGGTGAGTTCACATTTATACATAACAGCAGTATTGTAAACAATTAACAGATAGAAGTCAATGCTCGTTTTAGGCTTGTTTTGGGCTGCGGACTGCTATAATGACAGTAATGTTAGAAAATCTCTCGATTACCACTATCTTGATCGCCGCTGTCGTAATTTTATTCTCCATCAGCGTCCACGAATTTATGCACGCCTTTGTAGCCTTTAAGCTTGGCGATGATACCGCCGCCGAGAAGGGACGGGTCAGTCTGAACCCACTCAAGCACATTGACCCATTGATGACGGTGGCCTTGCCATTGCTCACCTTTATTTTGTTTAGTGCACCAATTTTGGCTGCCAAACCGGTACCGTTTGACCCTGATCGGGTTAAATTTGGCGATTACGGCGCCGCCATGATTGCCTTTGCCGGCCCGTTGTCTAACATCGTGTTGGCAGTTATTGGCGCTTTTGTCTCGCACTATGTCTTGGGCGCCGGCGAAATCGTCACCACCTTTATTGCAGTCTTTATTACACTTAACGTCGGTCTGTTTGTTTTTAACTTGATCCCAATCCCACCGCTCGACGGCTCACGCGTACTGTACGCTTTTGCGCCTGACAGCGTGCGTAACTTTATGAACTCTATTGAGCCTTTCGGCTTGTTAGTCGTCTTTGCGCTGATTCTGCTGCCTGGTTTTGGTGACTTAATCAGTAACATCAATGCCCAGGTTTTGCAGCTGTTGCCATAGGCGATAACAGGGTATAATAGCTGGAGGCTGGGTCACCGCCGAAAAATGATTATCTGAATATTTTCATTTTAGGGAATTCAATATTTTGATTGGCTTTGGTTGATCAGTGAGAATACCCACCTGGGTTTTGTCCGGGTTAATCATATCGGCGCCCCAGCCTACTAAAATCTATTTGCTTGGCACATTTTGAGCCAACTGACTGTGCTTCTCGTTCACGGTACCTGAAGTACCGCTCACTCCGATGCTCGTCATTCGACCCAAACTGCACTCAAGCAAATAGATTTTCGATTTATTACGACGGGGTGTAGCGCAGTTGGTAGCGCGTACGGCTGGGGGCCGTGAGGTCGCAGGTTCAAGTCCTGTCACCCCGACCATTTATTATCAAAGGAGTCACGGTATGCCGCCGATTTTTATGGAGCGTAGTTTCAGTTTTGGTGAGGGTGAAGAAGTGCCTGAGCACACTGAAGGCTATCCAAGAGAAGCAGGTGATCCGACCAAATATCACCTTCATGGCTATGATACGTTTAGCCACGAAGATTATCCGTTAGCTATCGATGTCGATGATCTACCGACAGCGCAAATGCTGGCAGCCGCTCGCCGCCGTCACCTCGAGGAGATACAACCAATCAGCAGCAGCGGTGGTCAAGCCGGTATTCAAGACCGGACGAGCATTGTTTATCCACGCGCTGATGCTCAGGATAGCGAACCTACTAGCTAGGTATGTATAATTGAAGTATGTGGCAAGAAACAAAACTCAAGAACAAAGAAAAAACTAGTCAGGCACTGTACCGGGAATTTGAATTTGCGGATTTTGCCCAGGCGTTTGATTTTATGACCCGGGTGGCCGGGATCGCTGAAGGGGTCGGGCATCACCCGCGCTGGACTAACGATTACAACAAAGTCGATATTTGGCTTACTAGCCATTCGGCCGGTGGTAAGGTTACTGAAAAAGACCATAAGCTGGCTGAAGCTATCGACGTAATCGCCAGCGAATTTATTCAATGAAAAAGCTCAAACTGGATCACCAGCTGGCTCAGTTGGTGCTGGCCGGCCAGATGCATAGCACCTGGCGCAGTTTTGACGACAAAGATCTGACAGTCAATGATCAGGTGGCCTTGATCGACAAAGTTGTCGCAGATCAGCCGCAAACCTGGCAGGTGATTGGCACGGCGCATGTTAACCGGGTTATTGAAAAGCGGCTGGGTGACATCACCGAAGAGGATTATGATCCGGGGCACACCTTTGAATCGCCGGAGGCGATGCTCCAAACCTTTAAAGAACGCTATGGTGACAATGTTAGCTGGGACACGCCGGTCAAAATCGTTAGTTTTGATTTCCGGCCGGCTAATGACGAGAGTGAAGCGCCAGCGGTAACTCATAAAGTCATTGTTTACGCTGATGGCGGCTCGCGCGGTAACCCCGGGCCATCGGCTTGCGGCTACATTATTATGAATGACCGCGAAGAAGTTTTGGTCGACAAGGGCGTCTACCTGGGGGTTACTACCAACAATTTAGCTGAATATCAGGGGCTCAAGCTTGCCTTGGAAGAGGCTCAGAAGATGGGCGCCCGCGAAGTTACCGTCCGGCTCGACTCACTCTTGGTCGTCAACCAGATGCGCGGCAAGTTTAAGGTCAAAAACCGTGACCTTTGGCCGAGTCATGATGCCATCAAAGCCATGCTCAAGCATTTTGATAAGGTGACCTTCACCCACGTGCCGCGCGAACTCAACCATTTAGCCGATGCGGCGGTTAACCGAGTACTTGACGAAGCTGCCCGTACCCCTGATAATCGTTAGTCTATGGGATTTGTGCCAGTTTCTGAGCTACTTGAAGGTGAAGATGCGTCAATTGAGTGGAATTTGCAGCCAGGTCGTATGCTGGATACCGAACGCATCGTAGTGCATAGGGGTAGAATCGCTGCTATTGCCAGAGTGGCCGGTTTTGGCCGACTAGAGATCGATGAATATGACGACCTACAGTCGGCGTTTGACACTAGCTCGGTGAATATTTCTAGCATTGATAGCTCTGGAGCGGCATTAGGTAGTGCTGCTACTTCACGTAGTAAAGTATCGCGAATACGAACCGGCATGGAATACTCACAATCAGCCCAGCTGCCGGCTGAATATCAATGGCCTGCAGTAAGAATTGGTGTGAATAAGCCCGAGTTGGTATCGCGGGCAGCCGACCGCGTGCAAACTGGGACACCTCGAGAAGCTGCCTGGGCTCAAGAGGCAGATAGGGCGCTTCGTGACGGGTTGGGCCTGGCGGCTTTGAGAAAGTTCGGCCAGGACATGCAACCGTGGGGTGAGGTTGCCGTGCAAGCCGGTTATTCGTATCTTGCCGGGGCTGCAGTCGGCAGCCCCGAATTCAGGCTGCCGATGCTTTGTGCGTATGGCTTTATGACGGCGGCAAGGGCTGCATTGGTCGTACAACGGGCTGGTTGGTCTCAGTTGCTTGATAAGCGTGCTAGTTTTTGGCCGGCCGCAGCTCAAATTGATCGCGCGCTTGCTGCTGCGACCATGGCTCAGTCGGTGCGCCTAGTCAAATATCACAAATAACCGACCTCTCCTGCTGCAGATTGGCAGCCTAGAGTCCTAGGTGTGGTAGAATAGCGGTAGCCAGATTATCGGCTGACCGCCGCGCAGCAATGCGGGGAGGAAAGTCCGGGCAGCGTAGGGAATGGTAGCCGCTAACGGCGGCCGGGGGTGACCCTAGGGAAAGTGCCACAGAAACCAGACCGCCGGTTTACCGGTAAGGGTGAAACGAGTGGGGTAAGAGCCCACAGCGCCGCACGGTGACGTGCGGAGATGGTAAACCCTGCCAGCTGCAAGGAGGCAGATCTTCATGAGCTCTTCGGAGCTTAAGGTTTCCCGCCGAAGATTTGTCACAAGAACCGCTCGAGCCTGCGAGCAATCGTAGGCCTAGATAGATGGTCAGCACGCATTTATGCGGACAGAACCCGGCTTACACGTAATCTGGCTCTAAAAACGCCCCACGACAGCATGTGGGGCTTTTTTGTGCTCATGCTTGCCTCTGTTACAACGGCGGTGTAGGCTGAGTGATAATGAATCCCCGACCATACGAAGGTGAGATCCTAGGCTATGACCCGAACCGGGCCGACGAGTTTTATCTCAACGAGGTGCAGCACGCAATCAACCAAACCGGGAACTGGCATCTGGAACGAATGCATAAATTTACGACGGCGAACAACAACTTTAGCCCTGAAACGGTTGGTTTTGTGGCGATTTTGAGTCCGCCGGTCGTCGAGTCGGCATATCGAGAAGCCTCATTACTTATGGTGAGTGCTCTGATTGATGTTGCGCACAAATATGCGACCCCAGTAGCACTGGTGACCGACCAAAAGTTGGCCAGTGATTTGCTCGACCCTAAGGCTGACAGCTTGCTGGCTGCAACCCCGCGTAACCCGGGTCAGATTAGCTGGCAAATCCAGGCTTGGCTGCGCACAAAAGTTCGCCATTATTGACAAATTTAAACATAAGTGCTATTATTGTAGTATTCGATTTTAAAAACAAAAAAACCGAAAAACAAAAATCGAACAATAAAACAGAAAGTTTACGATCATGAAAAAAATTAACGTTATGGTTGCTGATGAAATGGCTAGTAATGTCATTGTCAAAACCAGCCTCAATTATGAACTGCAGCCGGTAGATAAACCGAATGCAACCGACGCACCAGGACGCTAAACCGTCCAGCCCGTCACTAAAAAACCTCCGAGGAGAAATCCGTCGGAGGTTTTTTATTTTGCTCCGTTCGTAAGACTGGAGCGGGGAGAAACATGCCTATTTCTTGGTGGCGTCGACAACTGCCGTAAAGGCGGCTGGTTCGTTGACGGCCAGTTCAGCTAAGACCTTGCGGTCCAGGGTGATGTCAGCGGCTTTCAGGCCAGCGATCAGCTGGCTGTAAGTGGTGCCGTTTAGGCGGGCTGCTGCGTTGATGCGGGCGTTCCACAGGGTGCGGAATGTACGCTTCTTGTTGCGGCGGTCGCGGGTTGCGAACTGCAGGGCCTTGGTTAGGGCCTGGCGGCCACGTTTGACGCTGGTGCGGTTAGGGCGGCTCATGCCCTTAGTTGCTTTGCGGATCTTTAGGTGCCGCTTGTGGGCGGCGACGCCTCGTTTAACTCTCATGATTGCTCCTTCTTAGGGTGATTAGATTGATTTGCTCGGGCAGGCGGTCGGGTGGAGTAGGACCCGTTGGCGCGCTGAAAGCGATAGCTTTAGGCCCCGAGACGTAGTTTGATGTTCTTAGACATCTGCTTGCTGAGGCTTTCGAGGCCAGCGAAGTTGCGCTTGCGGGCGGCAGACTTCTTCTGCAGGAAGTGGCTTACATCACTGTGACGGCGCATAACTTTGCCGTTCTTGGTAATGCGGACACGATCCTTGGTACCACTGTGGGTTTTGAGCTTAGGCATGGTGTTCTCCTTAGGTTTGTATTCAGTTGGTTTCCGAGCGGGGAATTACCGGATTGGCAACGACCGCTTCGGCTTCGCTTTTGTCTTCAACTTCTTTGCTGACTTTACCGCCAGCGGTCTTAGCGACTGTTTTGGCGGCTGGGTTGCCCCGGACCACAAAACTGAGCTGCTTACCGGCTAATTGCGGCTGCTGATCGACAAAAACGCGGTCTTCGAAACGGGCAATGATATTATCTGCCAGCTTGAAGCCAATGTCCTTGTGAGCTAACTCACGACCACGGAAGAAAACGGTAATTTTCACCTTATGGCCAACAGCCAGGAACTTTTCGACTTTACCCAATTTGGTTAGCAGGTCGTGCTCACCAATTTTGAGTCCCAAACGCATTTGCTTGATGTCGAGGGTTTTGGCGTTTTTCTTGTTCTTTTGCTGTTGCTTGGTACGTTGGTAATTGAACTTACCCCAGTCAACAATCTTTGCTACCGGCGGTTTAGCGTCGGCGGAAATTTCTACCAGGTCAAGATCTTGGTCACGTGCCATCTGTAAGGCTTCGGCCCGCGATAACACGCCTAACTGTTTGCCTTCATCATCGATTACCCGTAGCTCAGGAGCCCGGATTGCTTCATTTAGGCGAGTGTACTTGCTGATAGAAACTTCTCCTTGAATTTTTTATTTCTAACTCGTTATTGTAACAGATTGGTAATAGGGGTGCAAGCAGTTTAAGCGTGTGGCCGGCTTTCGCCTGGTGCCGGCATACTAGCAAGACCAATAACGGCCGCCAGGCCAAGGGCGTAGGTGAGCGCTGTTAATGGGTCGTCGGTTGTCTGGTGTTGTTCGGCCTGGCTGATGCTTTCATGACTGGGAGGGTGGTTGGCGGCTACGATGCAGAGACAGGCTGCCCCGGCAAGGCTGGCTGTGGTTAGCAGACCAGTGACCGTGGCTTGTTCAGGGCGTCTCATACATCAGTTATAGCACGCTTTGGAGCCGATATCACGGCGGTACCGGTAATTGGCGGTAAAACAGGGCTTCGCTGATGTGCGGCGGCTCAATATGCTCGGAGCCGTCTAGGTCAGCAATGGTGCGGGCTACCGCCAGGCTACGCATGTAAGCCCGGGCTGACAAGTTCAGCCGTTGGGCGGCCTGGTCGTATAACAGCTTGGTGTGTGGGCTGGGGCGGGCGTATTGGTTGATGGCTTGACCATCCATATCGCTGTTGAGTTTACTGCCGGTTTGGAAGCGTTCAGCTTGGCATTCTCGAGCTTTAAATACTAGCTGTTTAATACTACCCATGGAATTTTCTATCTGTTGGAGGGAGTCTGCAGGGTTGTGGAGCAGGTTTTGGTAATCGACCTGTTCGACTGCCGCCAGCAGGTCGATCCGATCAAGCACCGGGCCGGAAATTTTCTGCTGATAACGTTTTGCGACGTAGGCTGGGCACTCGCAGCCGGTACTTGTACCGTAAAAACCACACGGGCAGGGGTTGGCGGTAGCCACAAATATGAAATTTGCCGGAAAAATAACCTGTTGTTTGGAGCGTGAAATGGTCACTGTCCGGTCCTGCAATGGCTGGCGTAGTGCTTCAATGGTTTCGCGCGAGAATTCAGGCAGCTCGTCAAACAGCAATACGCCGCGATGGGCGAGTGAGACTTCGCCTGGCCGAACGCTGCTACCGCCGCCAATGACGGCAATATAGCCGGTGCTATGGTGCGGGCTACGCACCGGCCGCTGGATAACCAGCTGATCATACTGGGGGCTGCTAAGGGAGTGAAGCTGGGTGACTTCAAGCATTTCATTGTGACTCAGCCCTGGTAATAAGGAGATGAGCGATTTTGCCAGCAGACTTTTGCCGGTACCGGGCGGTCCGCTTAGCAGAATGTTGTGACCGCCGGCGGCGGCAATTGCCAGGGCTCGTTTGGCTTGGGCATTGCCGACGACGCTATCTAAGCCTGGTCCATCGTCTTTAAGCATCTGTTCGGCTGCCAGGCTGCTAGTCGGCCGGCTGGCCAGCCATTGTAGCCTATTTTCGCCGCACAGATGTCCGGCGAGCTGTGACAAGCTCTCTAGGCCAATAAGTTCTATGCCAGGCACCAGATTAGCCTGGGGCAGATTGCCAGCCGGTATGTAAAAGCGTGTAAAACCTCGAGCTCGGCCACTGAGCAGTATGCCGATGATGCCGCGCACCGGCCGAACGCTGCCATCGAGTCCGAGCTCGCCTATAAAAATCGCTTCATTGATAGCGGCTTGATTACACTGGCTGCCGGCGGCCATGATTGCCACGGCAATTGCCAGGTCAAGTCCGCTGCTGTCTTTGGGTGTATCGACCGGCGCCAGGTTGATGCTGATGCGTTTACGCGGCAGAACTAAGCCGGCACTGCTAAAGGCGCCGCGGATTCGCTCTTTGGCTTCGCTGACAATCCGGCTGGCAGCGCCAACGATAACAATCGAAGGCAAGCTGTTTGCTAAGTGACATTCAATCTCGACGGTAATGCCGTCGCTGCCATAATTGATAATACTTTTTGCATGGGTAGTCATAAAGTACCTAGGTTTTACCGCAGGCATTCCAGGATTGCAACCATAAGCGGAAAATTTAGCCAAAGAAAAACCCCGCTGGATAGAGCGGGGTTAAACGTAGTGTTTTTTTGAGTTTTTTACGCTCAAGCTTTCCACCTCACGAGTGTCTCTCACAACTCTTGTCGGGGAACTTAGCTCGAACGTCATTTTGAGCTTTTGGTTTTCTTTTAAAGTGTTTCGTTTGGTTTTAAGTAACGAGACGACTACTAAGGGGGGCTGATGTGCTTCTCTTAGATGTAATAACGACCTGCGAGAAGTCGTTATTACAAATTAGTCGTTTTTGTTTTTGAGCACTTTATTTGTTCAGTGCTACGCATAAATATAAAGGATAAGCTTAGGTCCTGTCAATTGAAAAACGAAGCAAAATTTACAAAAGCTGTGTATAACTGACACACCCCTTATATATAGTGTAATGTTGTACAAACGCACACCTAAAAATTAGCTTTTAGCTGGGTACAAAGATAGGTAAAAGATTAGCCGTAGCCGGCAAATACGGTCAGCCGGTACCAATCATACCGGGTGCGGGCTCATAAGCCAGACGCTAGCCGAGACATGTATATAATGCCAAGTTTACTATTGACAAAAAAGCATAAACGTAGTAACCTTAGGGAGTAAGTTACAAAAACAAAAACAAGAAAAACGAACTTGCAGCCGGACCGAACCTCTTCGGACCACCAGTATCACTACTGAAGTTACAAAGTCGTTACAGAACTTACAAAAACTCTCTTCACAACTCCATCTCAGGAGGGGAACAGGTACATAGCGCTCAAACTGCCCTAAAGGCAGCGCGAGCGGTCAGTCACGCCAAAGGCGGCAAGCGCTATACAGTTTTCATAACGAGCGGATTTGCCGTCTGCGGCACCTAGAACCCTATAGGACATTACGATGTCCATAAATCTAGAACTAGGGTCGTAACATAAAGAACTTTTATAAGCACCCTTATTGCTGCGGCCTTAGCCATTCAGTTATATAAATTTAAACAAACCGCCCCTTCCAAAAGGGCGGTTTTTTGTATTCAGTTTATACTCAGTGCAAGTCTATTTTTTAGTTCAATAAAAATGCTATTTCGTATCTGTTAAACGTAAAATAACGTTGTGCAGAATGTAAAATGAGCAATATCTCGTTTCGACCAAGAAGATGCTATAGTAAAAAGGTAATGATTACGCAAAAACTATCCTTTCGAATGCTGCGTTTGTTGGCTGTCGGTGTCGCCACGATGTTGATACTGACACTGACATCACCGGCTAAAATACCGGCTATGTTCCTGGTATTACCGTTTATGGGCATTTTCGTATTCTTGTTTTTACTGATCTTGGAAGTCGTGCGTTTCTTGGGGCCGAGTGAGGAAGAGGAGTCGGCGGTGGTGCGTATCCGGCGGCCACGGGTTTTGGCGGCTCTGGTGGCTGGTTTTCCGGTGCTGTTGCTGGTGTTGCAGTCGATTGTCGAACTGACGACGCGTGATGTTTTGATTGCCTTTGCAATCCTGCTGTTGGCCTATCTGTACGTGTCACGCAGCTCGGTGTCGTTCTGGCGCCGCTAAAAAGCTCCCTAGGTGCCTGATTACTCTTTAATTTTGGCGCAAAAAAGCTTATAATGACTACAACTATGGCATGGAATGAGCAGAGTACGTCGGAAGCGGCGGGTCCGGTTGGTTCGGGATCATTCGGCACACCGGAAGGTGCGACGCCTGCAAACATGCCTATTCCCATGAACGGTCAGCCAGAATTCGCGCCGCCAATGATGCAGCCCACCAACGAGTACGCTCCCGAAAGCATGTCGCGACAACCGATGCCTAACGAACAGTATCTACCAGGGGCGGTCGGTACTAATCCGCTGTTGCAACAGGCCGCACCACCTATCAGCCAGCAGGCAATGGCTGTTGGTACCGGTATGGCCGGCCCATTGCCGGCTGCCGGCCAAGTGAGCGATGTTAATCAAGACGATGAAACGACTGTCGACGATGTTGTCTGGGTCAACCGCACCAAGAAAATCATCGCCACAACCCGTAACGATCCGCATCGCCGGGTACAGTTGCTGCAACAACTGAGTGTTGTCTATCTGAAGGAGAAGTATGGGCGTAGTGTCCATGCTGACGAGGTTTAGGTTATGGGATTTATCATTGCCTTTATCGTCTTCTTGTTTGCAGCAGGCTCAATCGTTGTCCCGATTATCCTGATTTACTCCCGTCGTCAGGCGCGCGAGCAGAAGAACTACGAACGCGGTCTCAAGATGGTGCCGATGCTGATTCACTTGCCGCCTATCAGTGAAGATACCGATGCGCAGGGTCGAGATGTACGTGACCTGGTCGACGAGAACGTCTCCAAAGCCCAAGTCATCTACAACATTATTGCCAGTACCTACGAAAAGGGCTTTAAGCGCAAAATTTACGGTCAGCAGCACTTTGCATTCGAGATTCTCAGCGCCAAAGGTTTTGTCTATTTCTATGCCACGGTGCCAATCGGCTTAGTCGAGGTCGTTCGTCAGGCGGTGGTTAGCGCCTACCCAGCAGCCCGTTTGGAAGAAGCCGAAGAGCATAACATTTTTAATGTTGCCGGCAAGTCGGCGGCCACTACTGGTGGTGAATTAGTGCTCAAAGAGTCATTTGCGTATCCAATCTCAACCTACGTTGATCTAAAACGTGATGCGATGCAGGCCATGCTGAACTCATTAGCTAACTTGGGCAAGGAAGATGGTGCAGCCATCCAAATTCTCATGCGTCCGGCCGACCCGACCTGGCGCAAAACTGCCCACGCCGTGGCTACTAGCAAACGTAAGGGCGAAAAAGATGGCGGTGTTGGAGCCAAGGTCTTTAATGGCGCCAGGGAAATTGGAACCGCCCTGGTTAAACCGCCCGAGGGTAGTTCCGACAAGCCCGATTTGTCAGACCACGAGCAGTCAGTTCTAAACGCTATCGATGACAAAACCCGTTACCCGGCATTTGAGGTTGTTATTCGCCTGGTGGCTTCATCAAATATTATTACCCGGTCGCAAACTATTATGAGCAATATGGTGGCGGCTTTTTCGCTGTTTGATTCACCCGGCAAAAACGGCTTTAAGTTTGAGCCATCAAAAGATGTCGACGAGCTGGAAACATCGTATATCCTGAAGTTCTTCCCGCAAGATAGTAATAAAATGATCCTCAACTCCGTGGAGCTGGCGACGATTTTCCACTTCCCGGACCAACGTAACATTCCGACAACCCAGTTGGAGCGTCAGGATTCCAAACAAGTTGATGGTCCGCGCAACATGCCGGATGAGGGCTTGCTGCTGGGTTACAATGTCTTCCGCGGCGTTAAAAAACCGATTCGTTTAGCGATTGGTGACCGGCAGCGGCACATGTATGTAGTCGGACAGACCGGTACCGGTAAGTCGACCTTCCTGGAAAATCTGGCCTTGCAAGATATGTTAAGTGGCAACGGTTTTGCTTTTGTTGACCCGCACGGTGACACTGCCGAAAAGCTTTTATCAATGGTTCCCAAAGAGCGGACTGAAGACGTAATTTATTTCTGCCCGGCCGAGATGGATCATCCAATGGGTCTGAACATTTTTGAGTTTGATAACCCTGACCAAAAAGACTTCCTGATCCAGGAATCAATCAACATGCTCTACAAACTGTATGACCCGCAGCACCAGGGTATTATGGGCCCGCGCTATGAGCACTTGTTCCGCAACGCGGCATTAACGGTCATGGCCGACCCGGCCGGTGGTACGTTTATCGACCTGCCTAAATTGTTCCGCGACCCGCAATACGTCAAACAAAAGCTGGTCCATGTAACCGACGCCAACGTCCGCGAATTCTGGGAAAAGGAAATGCCGCAATCGCAGCGTTCCAATGAGTTTGGTGAGGTTGTCAGCTGGTTTGTGAGTAAGTTTGGCGCCTTTGTGAGCAACGAAATGATGCGCAATATTATTGGCCAGACTAAGAGCTCATTTAACTTACGTGAGATTATGGATAACAAAAAAATCCTGCTGGTTAACCTGAGTAAGGGCCGAACTGGTGATTTGAACTCCAAGCTGCTGGGTATTATCTTTGTTATGAAGTTCCAGGCAGCGGCCATGTCACGGGCAAACATTCCCGAGAAAGACCGTGTCGACTTTAGCCTGTATGTCGATGAGTTCCAGAACTTCTCGACCGACAGTTTTGCGACTATCATGTCCGAGGCTCGTAAGTATCATCTGAATTTGATTGTGGCCAACCAGTTTACGACACAGCTGACCGAAGAAATTCGTGACGCCGTGTTTGGTAACATGGGTACGATTGTGGCTTTCCGTGTCGGTCAGAACGATGTCGATTCACTGACACGTTACTTCCAGCCGATCTTTGATGCCGATGACTTACTACGTGTGCCAAACTACAATACGATTACCCGCACCCTAACCGGCGGCGTACCAACCCAGTCATTTAGTATGGCTACTTTGCCGCCGCTGGGTGAGCCGAACGTTAAATTATCGGCAGCCCTAAAACAACTGTCGGCCGCTAAATTCGGTAAGCCAAAAGCCGTCGTCGAAAAAGAGATTTTTGCCCGTATTGCCACCCTGGATTCGGGCGCACCCGGTGGGTTTGGTGCTGCAGCACCTGCCGGTGGTGCCGGTGCATGGGGAGCCCGTCCGGGCGCTCCGGCCGGGGCAGGTGGCTTTGGTGGCCGACCGGCTCAAGGTATGCCGCCGCAGCCGGGTATGTATAATCCAGCTGCACCACAAGGCAGTATGGGCCAGGCACCGCCACGCAGCGGCAACGGTTCGTTCCTTGATGAATGGATGGCTAAGCGTCCGGGTCCGGTTGCCGGCCCGAATGGTGCCGCACCTGGCAGCAGCTTTGCACCAAACCGTTTTGGTGCTTCGCCAACTGCGCCGCCGTCTTCAATGGCCGGTCCGGCTCCAGTCAACCCCGGCTTTTATCAGGGTGGCCCACAGCCAAACGGCGCTCCAGCCGCTATGGGCAACCAGTTCGGCTCACCAATGCCGCCACAAGCGGCTGCACCATCGCCGGCCGATGCCCAACTTATCAGGCCGCAGCCAAAACCGGTTGAGCCACCGATGCCTGAAGCCGCTACTAGCCAATCAGCCAATGTTACAACTGAAGCGCCGGAATCTAAGGATGAGCACCCAAGCATTATCAGCAAACACCAGCAGTCTATGTCCAAGGCCGGTGAGTCATCAGACCAGCCAGCCAAAAAGAAGAAACGTCGCAAGAAAAAATCCAAGTCACCAAGTGAGGGTGGTAGCTCGAGCAGCTTGGAAGAGGGCGGCCGGGCATCGTTTGGTCAGGCTGACCTGCCAAATGCCGAGCCCGACGAAAATGACATCTCGAACACGTCGCTCGACGGCTTGCCAACCAATAACGGCCCCGAACACGGCAGCGACAATGATGACGAAGATGATGACGATGACAATGAAACCACAGCCAAGCCTCAAGCTGACGCAGCTCATCACAAGAAAGTTCTCCAACCGATCTCCGGCGACTTGGCGATTAACCCCCATGTTAAAGCTTCGGACCTAGCTGATGCAGCCGGCCCAATGCCATCCATGAATAATCCAATGAACAGCCCAATGAACAATTTCCCGCCGATGCCGCAGCAACAACCAAACATGCCGTATAGCCCGGGCGGCGGCTTTGGCAACAGCCCGCAGTATGGCCAGCCACCAATGCCACCAGCATCCTTTGGCGGACAGTACGGTCCGCAACAACCGCAACAGCCTCCACAGCAGGCCTGGCAGCAGCCTTGGCAACCACAACCGTGGCAACAAGGCCCGCAGCAACCAATGGCGCCACAGCAGGGTCAATTTGGGCCACAGCCACCAATGGCACCGGCACCGCAACCGCAGCAGCCGCAACCGGCCGCTGGTCAGCAGTCACGCGTGCCGCATCCGGTCGAAGATGAATTTGCCCACGGCGATACACTCATTATCGACCAAAATGGCAACATGGTTACCACGCACAACGACCCGTCGTAGGCTTTTTGCTAACAGTTTTTGGCCTAAGGTGTTAATCTTGCCTCGCAAGGTGTAATAGGCTATACTAAGACATAAGTCAAAGAGAGCTATTTCGGACGATCTTTTTTCTTAATGAGAGGGTAAATATAGTGGCTGATAAAGATAAACAAAAAGAGTATGGCGCTGGCCAGATCCAGGTGCTAGAGGGTCTTGAACCAGTTCGTAAGCGACCAGGTATGTACATCGGTGGCACCGGTGTCGAAGGCTTGCACCACTTGGTGTGGGAGCTGGTCGACAACGGCATCGACGAAGCCTTGGCCGGTCATGCCACTGAAGTCTCGGTAACTATCCATGCCGATGGCGCTATTACGGTTATCGACAACGGTCGTGGCATTCCAACCGACATTCACCCTAAGACAGGCAAGAGCACCGTCGAAACGGTCCTAACGGTGCTGCACGCCGGTGGTAAGTTTGGCGAGGGTGGCTACAAAGTCTCTGGCGGTCTGCACGGCGTGGGCTCGAGTGTGGTTAACGCCTTGTCTACCGAGCTGTTCGTGACTGTCCATACCAAGGGCAAGATCCACCAGCAAGCCTACAAGCGCGGCGTGCCACAGGGTGACCTGAAAGTTACCGGTAAAACTACCTGGAACGGTACAATTATTAAGTTTTATCCTGACGAAACTATTTTTGAGACCACTGTTTTCAACTATGAGACTATTCTCGATCGCTTGCGCCACGCAGCTTATCTCACAAAAGGTATACATACCTCACTTACCGACGAGCGAACCAACAAATCATACGGTTTTTATTTCGAAGGTGGTATTCAGAGTTATGTTAAGCACCTCAACATAGGTAAAGAAGTAATCGAAGAAGATGTTTTTTATGTTGATAAGGAAATCAAAGAAGTCCAAGTGGAAATTGCTATGCAATACACCGACGCCTTTAATGAGACCATCAAAGCCTTCGCTAACAACGTTTTTAACCCCGATGGCGGCACACATCTTACAGGTTTCCGTTCGGCCTTAACACGCGTGGTCAATGATTACGCCCGCAAGAACGGCATTCTTAAAGAAAAAGAAGAGAACCTTACCGGTGAAGACACCCGCGAAGGCTTAACTTCAGTCATCTTGGTTAAGCTGCCCGACCCACAGTTCGAAGGGCAGACCAAGAACAAGCTGGGTAACCCAGAAGTCCGTGGCATTGTTGAACAAGTCCTGGCTGAGTATTTTAATTATTACCTTGAAGAGCACCCCGGTGTGGCGCGCAAGATCGTTGGCAAAGCCTTATTGGCCGCCCGCGCCCGCAAAGCTGCTCGCGCCGCCCGTGAGAACATTATCCGTAAAGGTGTGCTCGATGGCGCATCTATGCCCGGTAAGCTAGCAGACTGCTCCAGCAAAGATCCTAAGTCCAGTGAAATCTACTTGGTAGAGGGCGACTCGGCCGGTGGCTCAGCCAAAACCGGCCGTGACAGCAAGACCCAGGCTATCTTGCCACTGCGTGGTAAGGTGCTTAACGTTGAGCGTGCTCGCCTGGATAAAATGTTGGCCAACAACGAGATCCTCAGCCTTATTAAGGCTTTGGGTGTTGGTATCGAAGATTCATTTGATATTAATGGCCTGCGTTACGACCGCATCATCATTATGACCGATGCCGATGTCGATGGTAGCCACATTTCAACCTTGCTTATGACATTCTTCTTCCGCTACATGAAAGAAGTTGTCGATGGCGGCCATGTCTATTTGGCCAAGCCGCCACTGTTTGAACTGGTGAAGCCTGGCCGTAAATCGAGCACCTTTATTTACGACGAAGCCGAGCTGGAAGTTGTGCTCAACAAAGAAATTGAGCGCCGCAAAAAAGAGGGTCTCAAAGTCGAGCCTGACACCGAGCGCTATAAACAAGCCGGTTACATTGAGCAGAAGCGCTACAAGGGTTTGGGTGAAATGGATGCCGAACAGCTGTTTGAGACTACTATGAACCCCGAAAAGCGGGTGCTGGTGCAGGTTAAGGTAGCCGACGCTGAGAAGGCTGACGCGATTTTTAACAAGCTCATGGGTACCGAAGTTGAATTGCGCAAAAACTTTATCACCAGCCGCGCTAAGTTTGTGAAGGATTTGGATATTTAGTATGGAAGACGACAAGACATTTGAGGGCGCCGGCAGTGGCGCACCAATCGATGGCAGTGACCTGACTCCCGTCGACAACACCCCTGAAGAAGAACTAATCGACACTTCGTACACTATCGTCGAAGCCGATCACTCACGTATTGTTGAGGGACGCTCAGTCGAAAACGTCATGGAAGATAGTTATTTGCGCTATTCCATGAGTGTGATCATCGATCGGGCACTGCCTGACGTCAGAGATGGTATGAAACCGGTGCATCGCCGTATTTTGTACGCTATGAACGAGTCTGGTTTGCGCAGCAGCGCCCGGCACCGTAAGAGCGCCAACGTTGTTGGTGAAGTCATGGGTAAATATCACCCGCACGGCGACAGCTCAATTTATGACTCAATGGTCCGTTTGGCCCAGCCATGGGCAACCCGCTACATGCTGGTAAACGGGCAGGGTAACTTTGGTAGTATGGACGGCGATCCGCCAGCTGCCATGCGGTACACCGAAGCCAAGCTTATGCGCGTGGCCGACGAACTTATGGCTGATATCGATAAAGAAACCGTCGACTTCCGTGACAACTACGATGGCACCAACACCGAACCGACCGTGCTGCCAGCCAAGTTGCCAAACTTGCTGCTAAACGGTCAGCTCGGTATTGCCGTTGGTATGGCCACCAACATTCCGCCGCACAACTTGACCGAAGTTATTGACGCTACCGTCCAGCTTATCGACAAGCCGGAATCCGGGCTTGATGACCTGTTGCAGCACCTTAAGGGGCCTGACTTCCCAACCGGTGGCATCATCTTTGGCAAAGAAAGCCTGCGTAGTGCCTACGCTACCGGCCGTGGCGGTATCGTTGTCCGTGGTGTGGCCGAGATTGTTGACGCCGCCAAGGGCCGCCAGCAGATTGTTATCACCGAAATTCCTTATGCTTTGAACAAAGAGTCGTTGGTTATTAAGATCGCCGACTTAGTTAAGGAAAAGAAAATTACCGGTATTTCTGACCTGCGTGACGAAAGCGCCCGTGGTAATGTCCGGATTGTCATCGATCTCAAGAAGGATGCGTATCCTAAAAAACTGCTCAACCAGTTGTACAAACTGACACCGTTGCAGACCAGCTTCCACTTCAACATGATGGCCTTGATCGACGGTATCCAGCCGAAGGTTTTGGGTCTGCAAGATATCTTGCAAGAGCATATTAAGCACCGCCGGATTGTTGTCCGCCGCCGTACTGAGTACGAGCTGCGTAAAGCTAAGGACCGGGCCCACATCTTGGAAGGTTTGAAGATCGCCCTCGACAACATCGATGAGGTCATTAAAACCATCCGCGCCAGCCAGAGCAGTGAAGAAGCTCAGTTGAACTTGATCAAGCGTTTTGGTCTGTCTGAAATCCAAGCCCGGGCCATCTTAGCTATGCAGCTGCGTACGCTGACTGGCTTGGAGCGCGCCAAGATCGAAGAAGAATTAGCTGCTTTGCAGAAGCTCATTGGTGAATTGGAAGCTATCTTGGCTGACGAGAAGAAGATCCTCAAGATCGTCAAAGATGAGATGCTGGCGCTAAAGAAACAGTATGGCGATGACCGCCGCACCAAGATTATCCCTTCAGAGCTTGGCAAGATGAGCGACGAAGATTTGGTACCCGACGAGCAAGTCGTGGTTACGCTCACCAGCGCCAACTACGTTAAGCGCAGCCCAATTGCCGAGTACAAAAAGCAGGGCCGGGGTGGCAAGGGCCGCCGTGGCATGGTTACTCGCGAAGAAGACGTCATCGAGCACGTGGTTAACGCTAGTACTCACGACTTCCTGCTGTTCTTTACCAGCAAGGGCCGCGTCTTCCGTCTGAAGACCTATGAAGTGCCTACCGCTAGCTTGAATGCTAAAGGTATCGCGCTGGTGAACCTATTACAGCTACAGCCTGAAGAAACCGTTAGTTCAGTCATCAATATTAGTAAGTCGCACGATGCGGCTAACCTCATTATGTGTACCGTTCGCGGCACGGTTAAGAAAACGCCATTTGAGCAGTACCAGAATGTCCGTACCAGCGGTTTGATCGCTATCAACCTCGATGAGGGCGATGCCCTTAAATGGATCCGTATGACGACTGGTAACGACGAGATTGTTATCTCGACCGCCCAAGGTCAGGCAATCCGCTTTAATGAAAAAGATGCCCGCCCAATGGGTCGCGTGTCACGTGGTGTCCGCGGTATCCGTTTGCGCCCCGGTGACGAAGTCATTGGCATGGATATTGTCGAAGAAGGTGCCAGTATCTTTGTGATCAGTCAATCTGGTTACGGCAAACGCACCAAGGTGTCACAGTTTACGCCGCACGCCCGTGGCGGTGTCGGTATCCGCAGCGCCGTGGTTAACACCAAGACCGGCCGTCTGGTTGGCGTTAAGACGCTTAAGGACGATGATGGCCAAGAAGTGATTATCATCTCTAGCCAGGGCCAGACTATCCGCTTGGGTCTTAAGGATATTCCAGCTCTCGGCCGGGCCACTCAAGGTGTACGCATCATGCGACTGCGTGATGGCGACGAGGTCGTATCGCTGGCTTTGGTCGACAAGAGCGATGAACCTGAGGACGAGGACGAAGTTGTCCTCGAACCTGGTACTGAAGCGCCAGCTGAAGCCTAAAGCCTAGTAAGGCTTGAGCGCGCTAAGCTGCTCGGCGACCGATTGGTTGTCCGGGCAGCTTTTTTCTATGTAGGCATAGAGTATTTTGCCGTTGCCGAGTTTGATGGCTTTGGCTAGAATCGGGTTCATGTATATGTCTGATGGGGCAGTCGCGGTTTGCATTAGGGTTACACCACGCAGACAAGCTTGGTAATCGGGTACGCCGCTAAAAACTGCCTCGATGCTGCCTGCCTGAATCATACGGCTAACCCGGCGCTCGATAATCGCAGGGCTGGTAATGGCTATCTCGCTTGGTTTGTCAGTCTGGCTGGCTTGATAACCATAGGTACGGCCATTGTTTGGCAGATACACGTGGGCGTTCGGGAAGTAGATGTCGCCGGTTTTAAAGTCGACCGGGGCTGGTGTGTTGGGATCGTGTTGCAAGATCAAGGAGCGGATTGGTTCGGTGCTGACTTGCTGCGACATACGATGATAACTGTTGTAGCCGTCAATTACATAGAGTGACCCGTAGCCCAGTAGGGCAATCACGGCGAGTGTAATAATAGTTATTTTGATGCTTTTTGCTGTGTTGATGGTGGGTTTTTTAGGCTTCTTCATGATTTAAATATAGCATAAGCATTTCAGGGGTCGTCGCTTGCGTGCCTGTTACTGGTGACTTATAACAGGGGTGGTAAAGTGTTTTTTAGAAGTAGCAAATTGTACAACATGAACGTGCAGCCAAAGGTGTTGACACCCAGCGTCTGAAGATATATGATACATGAAGCTTTTGAGGAACTCTTCTTAAGGTGTCTCACAGAGCTCAGGCTATCCAGCATGAGTCGTAAGCAATATTGCCTACGAACAAAATGCCACGGATAGTGAACGTTAAAAATTGAATAGTGCAAATCAACGTCAGTTCATTTTTTGAATTGTTTTAAATAAGTCAGTGTAGGGCTTCGAGATTTATCTCGATAATCTACATCATCGACTGAAGTTAAGGTTAAATTCTTTTTTGGAGAGTTTGATCCTGGCTCAGGATGAACGCTGGCGGCGTGCCTAATACATGCAAGTCGAGCGGTAAGGCTCTGCACTTAGTATTTGATCGCAAATATCTTCGGATATTTAAAGTAGACCAATCAGACTCTTGGCTAAGAGAACGAGAAGTAAGCGGAGATCGAATAATGAGTGTAGAGTACACGAGCGGCGGACGGCTGAGTAACACGTAGGAACGTACCCCAAAGTGAGGGATAAGCACCAGAAATGGTGTCTAATACCGCATGTGGTCTTCGGACTAAAGCCTTGTGCGCTTTGGGAGCGGCCTGCGCATGATTAGCTTGTTGGTGAGGTAATAGCTCACCAAGGCGACGATCATTAGCTGGTCTGAGAGGATGATCAGCCAGACTGGGACTGAGAACGGCCCAGACTCCTACGGGAGGCAGCAGTAGGGAATTTTCCACAATGGGCGAAAGCCTGATGGAGCAACGCCGCGTGCAGGATAAGGCCTTCGGGTTGTAAACTGCTTTTATATGTGACGAATATGACGGTAGCATATGAATAAGGATCGGCTAACTCCGTGCCAGCAGCCGCGGTCATACGGAGGATCCAAGCGTTATCCGGAATTACTGGGCGTAAAGAGTTGCGTAGGTGGCATAGTAAGCGAGTAGTGAAAGCGTGTGGCTCAACCATACTCACATTATTTGAACTGCTAAGCTAGAGGATGAGAGAGGTTATTGGAATTCCCAGTGTAGGAGTGAAATCCGCAGATATTGGGAGGAACACCGATGGCGTAGGCAGATAACTGGCTCATTCCTGACACTAAGGCACGAAAGCGTGGGTAGCAAACGGGATTAGATACCCCGGTAGTCCACGCCGTAAACTATGGATGCTAGCTGTTAGAGGTATCGACCCCTCTAGTAGCGAAGCTAACGCGTTAAGCATCCCGCCTGTGGAGTACGGTCGCAAGACTAAAACATAAAGGAATTGACGGGGACCCGCACAAGCGGTGGAGCGTGTTGTTTAATTCGATGGTAAGCGAAGAACCTTACCCAGGCTTGACATCCTTGGAATTTTGGCGAAAGCCGAGAGTGCCTTCGGGAACCAAGTGACAGGTGTTGCATGGCCGTCGTCAGCTCGTGTCGTGAGATGTTTGGTTAAGTCCATCAACGAGCGCAACCCTTGTAGTTAGTTGTATTTTTCTAGCTAGACTGCCCTGGCAACAGGGAGGAAGGAGGGGATGATGTCAGGTCAGTATTACCCTTACGTCTGGGGCTACAAACACGCTACAATGGCCAGTACAAAGGGCAGCCAAGTCGCAAGACGGAGCAAATCCCATCAAAGCTGGTCTAAGTTCGGATAGCAGGCTGAAACTCGCCTGCTTGAAGCTGGAATCGCTAGTAACGGTAGGTCAGCACACTACCGTGAATACGTTCCCGGGTCTTGTACACACCGCCCGTCAAACCATGAAAGTCGCCAATACCCGACGTGCCAGCTTTGCCTGGCCCTAAGGTAGGGGAGATGATTGGGGTTAAGTCGTAACAAGGTATCCGTACGGGAACGTGCGGATGGATTACCTCCTTTCTAGGGAGAAAACTAGCCTCAAAGCGGAGCAATCCTTTTGAGAGCTAGGTCGGTCTTGGTAAAACGTAAATCAGTACTGACGTTTTACATTTCCTCACTCGTATTTATACGAACGGACAAGATTATCAGTATCTGTAACACGAATGTTTGACGTTGTATTTGCACTATTCAGTTTTTAACCCCGCGGGCATTGCTGCGGAAAACGTGTCCAAAAGAGCGCCTCTGCGAGGGCGCTTTTTTATTTGGTTCAGCTTTGCTTGCTAGGCTGCTGCTTGCCGTGGGCGCCAATCGTAGGGAACCATGTCATCGCCATGAGCTTGGTAGAGGGCACCGGTGTAGCCGCTAGACCGGCTGACTTCACCGACACAGACCATACCAATGCACATTTCGTAATAACGGCGTAAGCGGGTTGCGTTAGCGTCGCAATCGAGACGGATGTAGGGTCGTTTCTGGCGTTCATACGCATGACCTGCGGCAATTGCGGCTAACAAGGCTTCACCCTGGGCGGTAGCCTCTAAACCGGGGGTGTGTTGCGAAGCGGTGAATATATAATGCGTTGGTTGGATCGTCGAATTCGCCCCAGGTTTCTATGTCTAGCGGTAGGTCACGGGTAACGACGGCCGTCGCGGTAACTTGCCAAGGCTTTTCAGGGTCAGCAAATTGTCGCGTGGTTGGGTCATGTTCTGAGACATAGCGAACCACTAAATTGCCGCGTGCTTTCCAGACGCGGGCGGATTGCAGTGGGTCGTTAGACCACCACATGCGCCCTTCATCTTCTGCGCGGAGCTCGGCTCCTGCCTGGTAAGCTTCGGCAACTTGTTCAACAGCGCCAGGGAAGGCCATACCGTAACCTAAGTAGTGGTCTTCCATGTGGAGGATTGTGGGCTCGTGTTCAGGACTTATCACCAGGCCTCCTTAGCCAGAGTAGGTTGCCATACGACACAGCAAACCGCTCAGTACAATCATATCTTCTGATGGTGCAAAGGGGGCTTCTATTGGTTCGGGGGCTGCAGGTTCGTATTCCATGGCCCTAGTGTAGCAAGATTCTACTGGCTGGCAAGCTCGGCCAAGGCGGCAACAAATATCTTGGTGTTCTTAGCTAGGGCTTCGAAATTGACGTATTTGATGGTGTCATCGGTACTGTGATAGCCCGGATAATTGTCGTCGGTTGTGCACTCATTAGTGTAGAGGGCCGACATGCCGGCATTCCAGAAGTTCCAGGTGTCGGTGTCATCCTCGTGGTATGCCTCCGCCGACATCTGCAGGTTGACGCCGTATTTTGTGTTAACGGCAGCCAGCTTGTCGGCGAGTGGCTTGTCGCGGGTGGCGTCATCGTAGCGGTGTATATCGCACATGACGCCACCGGGTGAGTAACTGACCATGTCGACGTTGTATACGCCCTTGAGCGTCTTGCCTGATAGATCGGCGATGTATTTATCAGCACCGCCGCTGTCTTCCTCTTCGTCGTTAAAGCCGATGAAGTCGATGGTTGATTTAAGACAGGACTGGAAAGGCTTGAGGACGCGGGCAGCTTCCATGGCCACTACGACGCCGGAGCCATCGTCAATTGCGCCTGGTGCTGGGTCACCGGCAACGTTCTCGTCTTGCGAGTTGATGGCGTCAATATGGCCGCCGACTGCGTACAGGACGTTCGGGTTGCTGCCAGCTAAGCGACCAACGGCGTTGTTAAGGTTAAAGCCACCAGAAGTGAAGGCCTGGTTGACGACCTGTAAGCCCATGGCGGTGTATTGTTGTTTAGCCCAATCAACCTTAATTTGGTTACCGGGTGAGCTTACGTGGCGCGAAATAAGTTCGTTTGGTGTTGGTTTGGAGTCGTCCTGGACGAGCTTACGCAAGTACGCTTCCAGACTGGACGCTGAGACGCTATCGACAATTTTTTGGATTCCTGCCTGGTCGCAGCTGGCTGCTTCACCGCCGCCAAAGCGCACCGAACCGCTGCCGGAAGCGCCCGCCTGCTGCAGTAGTATTTTGTTGTTGCCGGCTATGGTGCCGCTTTCGGCTTCGATGCTGGCGCTAGGTGTAGCGGCTTGAGATGTAGCCAGCCAGTGCACGCCAGCAATAGCTACGGCGGCCGATACCCCTAGGATAGTCAGCTTGCGATAGAGATTTTTTCTGTTTCTCACATGCTTGGTACGCATACTTATGCTTATAATAGCAGGTTATTGTACCGCGTAATAGGTGAACTTATAAGTATGCCCGGCTTGTGGAGCCTGCAGGCTGCCTAGCGTGAAGCCTTTAGATGATGGATCATTGATGTACGGCTCCAAAGCGGTACTGGTCTTACCTATAGGTGTGATTACTATCTGAGGGGTAATGCCAAAGGTCTTGGAGAAGGTTAGCTTAACCAGGTCGTCGGCTTTTGGATTGTCGCCGACAACCAGGGTAATCGTGCCGGCGGAATCGTTGCCGGTTATACTGACGTTGCTTGTAGTGCCTGCGGCAGCCATGAGCTTGATGGCCGGCTTGCCACCCTTAGTAATGAGGTGACCGTCGAGCTGGAGGTCTTGAACCTCGGTCAGACCCCTTACAACCAACTTGCCGTTAATAGTGGCCGAGCCGGTTACTTTGAGGTCACCAATAGTGGCTTTCTTGGTTTGGAGGCTGACACCTAAGTTCTTTATGTCTGATTGCAGGTTATTAATGTCGTTGCCTTGCATGGGGGGAGTGTAATATTGGGCATTGATGTAGGCTAAGACGCGGCCGACCAGTGTGCCGTCAGGCAGGCGGAAACACTGGGCGTCGGGGCCGGAGTTCTCTTTAATAGCTGTCCAAGGGGCCGACTCGATAGAAGCGATTGCGGCACAGCTGCTGCCATCCGGGTTGAAGTCTTGGGTAGTGCGGCCGGCAATCATGCCAGGGTGGCCCATCTTAGTGCCGATACCGACTAGTTTGGAGCTGTTGGCTATTGGGTCGCCGGCCGTAATTTTACCATTTTCACTGCTTACAATAACCGGCAATTGACCAAGTACGCCGATGTTCGCATAGGCTGGGTCTTGGCCGCGTAAGCCGTCCTTCAGGTCGTCATTGTTGCGTGTACCGTAAGCCGAGACTACACCGAGAACGCTATTTTTTTGCGTCGCTTTGGTGACTTTGCCGTTATCCATCGTCGTCAGGTAGCCCGGCTTTAAGGACTCGTTCTTATCTTGCTTTAAGAAGTACTCCGAGTAATCACCCGTGCCACTGCGGTTAATATAGTAGTTCGCACCGTTGGAGCGGAAGTAGAGTCGCTGGTTGGTGGTTCCAAGGTCGGCGAAGGCGAATTCACCGTTGTTGGCGCGGGTAGGGGCAGTGGTTTCGCCGTTAGGGTTGCGTACGCGGATGAGGCCATTAACATCTAAAGTCGTGGTTGATTGATTGCCGGCCAGGTTGCCAATACCAACATTGCCGCTGCCATCGAGTGACATGCCATACGTACCGTCATTGTCGTCGTAGATAAAGAAACTGCCTGAATCGCTGGCGGCGCTGTTAGTACCACCTACACCCAGGTCGAAGTTGGAATTGTCGGTCTGCAAGACCATCTCGGAGTATTGGCCATCATCTTGGTAGATACGCATTAGCGAGTCGTCGTTGGCGTTTGCAATATCGAGCCGGTAAGTGTTGCCAATGTTCGAAGTGCCGATACCGACATTGCCATTGTAAGCGACCTGTAAACTTGGGTCATGGATGCGGTAACGCTGGCTGCCGACTGTTTGCGAGACATCAACCGTTAGCGAGGTGTTTGAATTGACGGATGTGATGTAAGCGCTGGCGCCACTGGCAAAGATAAGCTGCTGGCCAACCTTAACAGTGTTGACCGTGAGCCACGAGGTACCGGTACCGGTTACCGTCGTACCGGTCTGGCTGGCGGTTGTCGTATTACCGGCCAAGCCGCCGGCACCGTATATGACCGGGCTGACACTAAATCGGTTTTCCGGCTTAGTGGTGCCGAAACCGACATTAACTACTTGGTTACCAGTGCCGCCCAGTATAAGAGAGCTGTCCGCCTGCGCCTGCGCCTGAATACCGATGACGATGGTGCCGCTTAAGTTTGTCTTGGTAGCGAAGCCATCGCTGTCAATATTACCGGCGTCAGTGCCGATAAATGTGTTGTAGTTGCCGGTAATCAGGTTGTAGCCGGCATTTGACCCGATAGCCGTGTTGTAGTCGCCGGTGTTCTGGTAGAGCGCGGTATTACCAACAGCGGTGTTGGATATGCCTGAAGTATTGCTATAGAGCGCGTTATACCCAATGCTCGTGGTGTAGTTGCTGGTGGTGTTAATGGCTGCACCATCACCAATGGCGACGTTAAAGCTGCCGGTGCTGGCATATAATGCCTGCTTGCCGATAGCCGTGTTAGATGCACCTGAGATGTTAGTGTACAGTGCCGCTGCACCAATGGCTGTGTTACTGCCGCCCGTGGTGTTGTTAGCCGCGTCCGAACCGATGGCGGTGTTGCTGCTGCCGGATAATAAATCGGCGAGTGAACCTGAGCCGACAGCGACGTTATTTTGGCCGCTGGTCATACTCTGGAGGGCCCCCGCGCCGAAGGCTGCGTTAAAGGTGCCACTCGTGACTGCTGCGCCGGCGTTAAGGCCGGTGAGGGTGTTAGATTGGCCGCTGCCACCGCTACGAACTTCCAGGGCAGTCGTGCCGTCGGAGTTAAGGATATTCAGGGCCGAGCTGGTGGCGCTGGAAGCACGCAGGCTTAAGCGATTAACAGTGGTGTCATAGTTAAGAATAGCCACATTAGAGAGGTTCTGCACCTGGAAGGCGCCCGTCGAGTTGCTAGTAGCACTCTTAACAATCGTACCGCCGGTCGTACCAATAGAAGTTAGATTGATATTACCGGTGCCAGCCTGGAGAGTGGTGCTCGAGCCATCGTTGGTTGAGCCAATGGTGACAACGGTCTTTCCGGTGCTGGTAGACGAGGTACCGATGTTAACGGTTCCGGTGTTACCGGCGGCGATGGTGCCGCTACCAATGTTAACGATGTTACTGGCGGTTGACTGACCAAGTGTGATTGTCCCTGTAGCGGTAGTAGTGCCCAGAGTAATGGTGTTGTTGTTGACGGTACCAATGTTGATAGCCTGAGCAGATGCTGCTGACAGCGTTAGCGCATTGCCGCTGACGGTCAGAGCCTGGCCGCTGGCAGCATTAATAGCCGCCCCAGTGGCGCTACCAAAGGTCAAAGTGCTGCCGGTAAAGGTGTTGGTGTTATAAGTGCTACTGGCTGTAATTGCGCCGCTAAATGTCTTAGCCCCAGCGATGGTCTGTACACCGGTGCTAACCAGGCCTGGATTTGAGGCATCAGCCGTCTGCATGTAGATGCTGGTACCGCTAATGACGGCACCGTTAATGCTTTTGGTTTGAGTGTCGATCGTGCCAACGGTGGTAACACCTCCAGCGCCGCCTGCTACACAGCTGCCAGCGGTGACAATACCGCCGACTGTAGTTGCATTCTGTAATAATTGGCCACCGGTACAGGTGATTGCTACACCGGAAGTGCCCCCAATTTTGTATACACCGGTAGTATTAATGTTTCCGGCAGCGTCAACCGAAGCTACGGTTGTGTTCGTGCTGTTCTGCAGCTGCAGTAGGTCACCGCCGGCACCAGGAGTTGCCCCACCGCGGATAATAGCCACCGCCACGGTAGCACCCGCAGAGTTCTGTTTGAGTACGAGCGAAGGCGTTGTGCTGTTGTATGTATCAGCAACTAAATTTCCTGCCGCAATTTGAGTAGGCGTGTACAGGTCACCGAATTGGCCAAAGGTTGCAACCGGGTTGCCGCTGGAATCTTTTAGTGTCAGGATATCGGCGGCTGCAACACCTTGAATGGTAGCGCCGGAGTTGACGGTCACAGCGCCATTAAACGTCTTATCGCCGGCAAATGTCTGCGTACCGGTACTGACTAGGCCCGGGTTAGTGGCGTCGGCTGTTTGCATATATAAATTAGTGCCGGCAATAACCGCACCGTTAGCACTCTTGACTTGGGTGTCGATAGCGCCAATCGTAGTAATACCACCATCACCTACGGCAGAAGCACAGTTAGTGCCGGTGATAATACCGCCGCTGACCGTGGCGTTTTCCAGGAATTGGCCACTGTTACAAGTAGCGGAAGCGCCGCTAACATTGTTGACTTGATAACCGGTAGTGGCGTTGACTCCGGCGAAGGTCGGAGTAGCGCCGGTGCTGATGTCTTGAATCGTGTTGACGATGCCACCGCCGACTGCGAAGTTTGTGCCGTTGAATTGGGCAATACCTTTTTGTGTAGTCGAGGCGTCGTCGATAGTTATAGTAGCGCCGCTACCGCTGGAGTTAGCGATATTCAGGGCGCCGGTCAGACTATTGACCGAAATAACACTGCCGCTACCGGGGCAGGCCTGAAAGGCCGGTGCTCCGGCGGTGGACACCAGACATAGGCCGCTGCCGGCGGCGGTGACCGCCGTTAGTGGGCCGGTACCTTGGCCAAGCAGTATGCCGTTGTTGGCTAGCGAGGCAGCGCCAGTGCCGCCGTTACCGACACTCAACAGCGTACCTAAGGCCAGACCGCCGCTGACTGCCAGGTCGCCGGTAATCGACACTAAGGTGCCGTTGTCGGAAATAGAAGAATCACCGATAGTCTGAGCTCCGGTGAATTTAGCTAATCGATTGGTTGTGCCGCCGGGGCTGGTAACTCCGGATGAACCACTGCTGCTGTCGGTAATCGTCAAGTTGCCGCTGCCATCATCAGCGATCAGGAGCGAGGGTGTACCGGAGGTCAAACTGTTGACGCCGGTATTACTCAGAGACCCATTGTTGATTGCCAGGCCCTGGCCCAGACTGATGTTGCCGGTTTGGCCACCTAAACCGGTAATGCCGGTGTTGGAGAGGGTAGTGCCATTAATGGCTATGCCGCCGCCGCTTGTAAAGTTGATACTGCCAGTCCGGCCTTGCACTGAAGTGACGGCCGAAGGTATGGCGGTTGCGGCCGACAGCTGGCCATTGGCAAGGCTCAGGCCTGCGCCCAGGCTAATATTGCCGCCAACCCCGCCCAGACTGCTGACCATCGGGGTTTTATCGTTAAGCAGACTCGTAAAAGAACTGCCGTTGAAGTAACGCAGGACGTTGAGTTGGGGATCGTAATATATTTGTCCGGTTACGCCATCGGCCGGTGGCGGTGAAGTCGGGCCAATAACCAAGGAGTTATTGATCTTGAGCTGACCGTTAATGCTTAGGCTGGGTGCGCTATCAATAACCAGGGATCCATCTTTAGCTAAGTCATCCAGGGTTACGTTAAGCGGCAGATAGCGGCTGGAGACACCGGAATTGGCAGCGGTGTTGTTCTGCTGTTGCCGGGACCGGGTAAGGACCCAAAAAATTAAGCCAGCCACGAGCAAGGCTATCAACAGGAATGACAGCGCGATCATAACAGAACGACGGCTCAACCGTAGTTTACGTGATGTGACTTGTGGCGCAGCGGGAATAAGCGACCCCGTAGTGTACACCTCACCGACAGGGGGTGCATTAAGGAGGTCAGAACCGTCTAAACCGTCGTTCGTTGGTATGTCTGCCATGTTTGTTTCTGGTGTCCCGCTGGACTGGTCCGATGTTTGGTGGGACTGTTACGTTTTTTGTTTACTATCTACACAATAACTAACTATATATGTTATCATGCTCATGCTTTATATGCTATAGAGTAAAGGGCTATCTGTAGACTATATCACTACAATGCTAATGACAGATAACTGGTTATAAGGGCTACCAGCATGATGCCGCCGGCAATCAAGGCAATAGTGTTGAAGTTCTTGTGAATGGAATCTGCCGACAAGGGGTTGCGTCCAATTGAGTTGAGGCTATTGGCGATTGCCGTACGCAGCAGGACAAGGGTGGCGATAAGACCGGTCACCGTCAGTGCAAAGGCTATGGCAATACGCGTAGTCGAGGTCTCGTGGCCGGCGATGCTGTTGGCTACCCGCTGAATGAGCGGGACAGACTTACTTGCCGGGGCGACACCCGAATAGTATCCAGCCTCTACATAGACTGGTACTCTACCGATCTTAATGCTGGTTTTTGCACCGTCTTTGCCGGTTATCTCGCGAGTGATAGTTTGAACATCCGAAAAGTTACCTTCGGCGACGCCGATAATTTGAGCATTATCGGTTAAGCGCATGCCGACACCTCGAATAGGTGAGGGCGTGATGCGGTCGCCAATCCCCACCGGTCCATTGATGTCGCTGACTAATGTGTTGGCTAAGCCGTTGGTTACTGCTTGCAGCTTAATTTGCGGGCTGTTCTGTGTTGGTTTACCGTCTATCTCCACTAATGCGGTATCAGCCACAACACCAACCAGATTGTCGGAGTTATCACTGCTGGCGGGAGCTACCTTGTTGGCCGTCTTGTTGAGGCTGACAAGCATACCATTAGTAATGTCTTTCTGATCGGTCTCGAAGTTATGAGATATGGCTGAGGCGGCGGTCTGGGCTAGGGCTGGTTGTGGCCGTGCCAAGTTGTTAGCCAGTAAGCCTGTCAGAACAGCCGTCAGTAGCAGGCCACCATAGAGGTATTGGCGTAAAGGTGGCCGAGGTAGTCGTGGTATGGCAGACGGCGTTAGCATTATAATTTGTGATTATACAGCATTTTCGATACACTAGCATAAGCATATTAGCAGTCTAGGACAGGGGTAGGTGCATTATGGATGTACAAGAAGCAACTTCTGAGTTGCCACAAAAGGTGTCGGATCCGGAAGTTCCAGCGCGGAACAGCGTAAACGGAGCCATTATTTGGGGTGCCTTAATCGTAGCCGTAGCCCTTGTAGGCGTGGCAGCGTTAGTTGTCTGGGCAATCGGTCGTGATGATGACACTAGCCGCCCAACCGGTTACCAAGAAGTTGACGTTAATCGGTATCAGGCGGTATTTCTGAGCAACGGGCAGGTTTACTTTGGCAAATTGAGTGATAGCGGTACCGAACTAGCAAAACTGACGAATGTTTGGTATCTGCAGGTTCAACAGGGTACTGCGCAATCAGCTGAGCTGTTGAAGGACGACAACAAGAGCCAGATCTCATTGGCAAAAATGGGCAACGAGCTGCATGGACCCGACGATAGCATGTCAATTGCCAAAGATCAGATATTGTTCTGGGAGAACCTCAACAACAGTGGTAAGGTCGTTAAAGCCATCAATGAAGCTAAATAACCGGCTTTTACACGTTTTACCCTTGTCTAAATGTACTTTTTTCTGTAGAATACACCGGTAGTTTGGCTTCCACACAACGTGGGCGATTAGCTCAGCTGGTTAGAGCGCGTCACTGATAATGACGAGGTCGGAGGTTCGAGTCCCTCATCGCCCACCAAAACTACGGGGACATAGCTCAGTTGGCTAGAGCACCTGCTTTGCAAGCAGGGGGTCCAGGGTTCGAGTCCCTGTGTCTCCACCAAGAATGTATTTTAAACACATCGTAAGGTGTGTTTTTTATTTGCCCATGCTTGCTGTAGAATAATTGTACTATGAACCAGAAAGTTGCATTAGGCGCGCTTTCACCAGAAGTATATCTGCCTGACTCGCCGCCTGACCTGCTAGCAAGAGACTTTGAAACCGAGGAAGCCGTGGCGTGGGTTGTCGATGACCTAGAGGAAGACCAAAGGTTGAACGACTATGAAATCCTTGGGATCTTTCAGCAGGAAGATGCCGATGCTAATGCGAAGGCAGTAGCTTTTGCAACTCTTATGGCCCGCCATCAGACGGGGATCTATGACTTGATGCGACGCCGGGGCACCATACACGAGCTTGCGGAAGATCTCGTGCAGCAGACGTTTATACGTGTCTATCGTGAGCTCAATAACCCCGATCGTGCTATTCGATTGAGTTGGGAAAGCGCGGAGGCATGGATTACTACAGTAAGCCAAAGGCTCCACCTCGACCACCTCAAGCGAGCTTCAACAAGATTCGAAACGCCAATTGGTAATATGACCGACAGTAACGATACTACTAGTGATACCGATGTACCTGCAGCGGGAGGTATGCGGAAGGCTTTATCCAGGGCATCTATGGCTGATCAGACGTGGCAGCCTGAAGCAGTGCTTGAGGCGCAGCAAGCGGTGGCGGACCACAATGCTCGGCTTAGCTGGCTATCTCAGCGCATGCAAGGGTTAACAGCAGGCCAACGGCACGCTTGTGCTGCAGTATATATGCGCGGCTTGTCTCTAGAAGCGGCAGCGACCGAGGCGGAAGTTAATGTAGGCACACTTAAAAGTCGACTTCACCGTGGAATGGTAAATCTTCGGGCGAGAAGTTCGGGATATGGCCCAAGAACTGCTCCGACTCTAGTGGAAGCAGAGGCGCCTGAAGATAAACGTGATAGACATCTGGTAATGGCGATACGCAGCGGCAGCTTGTCGGTGGCACAAATGGTAACAATTGTTAAGATGAGTCCTGAGCAATTTGCTGGGCTGGTATCAACGCTCTCAGCCTCCGAGACCGCCGCGTAGATTAAGAGGCCATACTTTACAGAGGTGGTAACTCCTTACATTCCAAGGAGTTAAGTTGTAGCAAATATTGCATCAGAAAAGTATTGACCGTATCTGTTATTGCTGATACACTTGTTTTCAGTCACTTGAGTTTAGGCACTGAGATAGGTGTTACCAGTCGGCAACGCATACGTCTTTAGCGTAAACTCAAGCCTCAAAGTAAAAATACTGCCTCGGCGGTATAGAAGCATTGAGTTTCGCAATTTAAAAATTTGGATTTTGTAAAGAGATAAGCATTGTATCTTTGTCTTTCGGCAGAGATGCAATATCAAATAATGACAAACGGCTATTGAGATAATCACTTTATATAACCTTTGCAACAGGTTTAAGTGGTGAATACCAATAACTAGTCAATTGCACTGATAGTGAGATTCGTCTCATTATCTTTTCGTAAAAAGTTACATAAGCGCACACAAAGAATGCCTTGACGTAAGATACCGATGAAGGACGTATGGAGCTGCGATAAGCTCCGGGGAGCTGCTAACTAAGCGTTGATCCGGAGATTTCCGAATGGGGAAACCCAGCGAGAGTCATGTCTCGTTGCGCCGGCCTGAATATATAGGGCTGGAGAGCGGTAAGCGGGGGAACTGAAACATCTTAGTACCCCGAGGAAGAGAAAATAAACAATGATTCCGTTAGTAGTGGCGAGCGAACGCGGATGAGCCCAAACCTTTTAAGTTTCCATCTGGTTACTTTTCTTAATCTCTCGAACCAACAGGCGAAGGTCTGGGAAGTTGTTGAGAAGCGGTAAAGTTCACCTTTGGATAAGTTGGTAGACGAAAATTTAACAGGGGTTGTGACATTGCAGACAACCAGTCCTGAGACTCCATTGGCAACAATGGGAGATCGGGACCGGCGGTAGAGCCTACCATTGCTCTACATAAGGTTAGACAAAATTGCGAGGCGAGCAGAAGCTTTTGGAAAGAAGCGCCATAGACAGTGAAAGCCTGGTATGCCAAGTATCGCAAACCTTATATCTGCAAAGAGACCTTTTATAAGTTCACTTCGGTGGATTTATAAAAGGTTTCGTTTGTCGAGTAGGTCGGGACACGTGAAACCCTGACTGAATCTGGGAGGGCCACCTCCCAAGGCTAAATATATCTTACGATCGATAGAGAACAAGTACCGTGAGGGAAAGGTTAAAAGAACCCCGGAAGGGGAGTGAAATAGATCCTGAAATTGTGTGCGTACAAGGAGTCGGAGCAGCTTCGTGCTGTGACGGCGTGCTTTTTGTAGAACGATCCAACGAGTTATTTGCTGCTGCATGCTTAAGTCATTTGACGTAAGCGTAGTGAAAGCGAGGCTGAATAGGCCGTTAAGTAGCAGTGAATAGACCCGAAACCAGGTGACCTAACCATGGGCAGGTTGAAGCGTCAGTAAAATGACGTGGAGGACCGAACCGTAGCGAGTTGCAACACGCCCGGATGACCTGTGGTTAGCGGTGAAATGCCAATCGAACCTGGAGATAGCTGGTTCTCCTCGAAATAGCTTTAGGGCTAGCGTCGTACGGTAACATGTAGGGGTAGAGCTCTGTTTCGGACTGGGGGTCGCAAGATTACCCACCCTTGACAAACTACGAATACTACATGCGGAACTACGGCAGTTAGAACGGCGGGGCTAAGCTCGTCGCTCGAAAGGGAAACAGCCCAGACCATCATCTAAGGTCCCCAAGTCTATGCTAAGTGGGAAACGAGGTGAGATTTCTTAAACAACGAGGATGTTGGCTTAGAAGCAGCCATTCATTTAAAGAGTGCGTAACAGCTCACTCGTCAAGAGATCTTGCGCGGAAAATGTAACGGGGCTAAGCATAGCACCGAAGATATGGATGTGGTACAGATTCGTCTGTACTGCGTGGTAGAGGAGCGTTCCTATCGCATTGAAGTCGAATCGTGAGGTTCGGTGGAGCGTTAGGAAGTGAGAATGTTGGAATGAGTAACCATAAGGCAGGTGAGAATCCTGCCCCCCGAAAGAGCAAGGTTTCCTGGGCCACGGTAATCGTCCCAGGGTTAGTCGGTCCTAAGCCGAGGCGCGTAGCGTAGGCGATGGACAACGGGTTAATATTCCCGTACTAGTGATAAATTGTATGGTGTGCGCGGCATATTAGCAGAAGCGGATTCATGGTTATATCCGTCTAAGTACTTGAAATAGGTACGAATGAAACGACCTTACGGTCGAATTTCTGTGAAGGTGCTGACTAGAAAAGCTCCCATACGCGTGTTTATCGCTATCCGTACCGCAAACCGACACAGGTGCTCAGGTCGAGAAGACCAAGGGGTACGAGTGATTCTTCGTCAAGGAACTCGGCAAAACAGCGACCGTAACTTCGGAATAAGGTCTGCCCCCTCACTGTGTTAATCACAGTAGAGAAGTAATGTTGACGCCAGTTTTCTTTTCAGAAACAACAGAAACGAATGTAAGTTTTTAACTTCTTGCATGGCGACTGTATAAACGAGTCTTATCGAGATCATTTTCTATATCAGAAAGAAAAGAGAGCTGACCCTATATAACTCCCTATCGTGGTTGATAGAGTGAGGGGGCCGCAGCTAAAGAGCCCATGCAACTGTTTACCAAAAACATAGGTCTGTGCTAACACGAAAGTGGATGTATACGGGCTGACGCCTGCCCGGTGCCGGAAGGTTAAGGGGAGAGGTTTACGCTTTGAACTGAAGCCCCGGTGAACGGCGGCGGTAACTATAACCGTCCTAAGGTAGCGAAATTCCTTGTCAGGTAAGTTCTGACCCGCACGAATGGCGTAATGATATGGGCACTGTCTCGACGAAGAGCTCGGTGAAAGTGCATTGACGGTAAAGATGCCGTCTGTCCGCAGCAGGACGAAAAGACCCCGTGGAGCTTTACTACAGCTTGACATTGAGCCGGGTCGTATTATGTGTAGCATAGGTGGGAGACTTTGAAGCTTAGGCGTTAGCCTAGGTGGAGTCACCAGTGAAATACCACCCTTAATACGATCTTGTTCTAACCCGGACCTCAATCTGTTTACAACCTTCTTAACTCGCACGTTGCAAGACGTGTGGGTGGACGGATAGATGCGAACGCTTTTCAAAGCAACCATGATAGGTTGCGTGAAAAATGTTCGTAGCTAGCCGGCCAAGCAGATGAGTTGTAAGTGGGTTCAGGTTCGGGGACCGTGTCTGGTGGGTAGTTTAACTGGGGCGGTTGCCTCCTAAAGAGTATCGGAGGCGTTCAAAGGTTGGCTAGGTTCGGATGGAAATCGAATCGATAGTGTATACGCACAAGCCAGCTTGACTGTGAGGCCTACAAGCCAAACAGGGACGAAAGTCGGAGTAAGTTTTCCGCTGTCCGTGATTCATCACATGAGAGTGGTATCGGCAGCGCTTTCGGATAAAAGTTACCCCGGGGATAACAGGCTTATAGCGCCCAATAGTTCACATAGACGGCGCTGTTTGGCACCTCGATGTCGGCTCATCTCATCCTGGAGGAGAAGCACTTTCCAAGGGTCCGGCTGTTCGCCGGTTAAAGAGGTACGTGAGCTGGGTTCAGAACGTCGTGAGACAGTTCGGTTTATATCCGCTGTGGACGATAGGAAATTTGAGAGAATTTGCCCCTAGTACGAGAGGACCGGGGTGAACGCACCGCTGGTGTACGGGCTGTGGTACCAACTGCATTGCCCGGTAGCTATGTGCGGATTAGATAAGCGCTGAAAGCATATTAAGCGCGAAACTAGCCTCAAGATTAGATTTCCCTATGATCCCCCTGAAAGACGATCAGGTTGATAGGCGCAAGGTGTAAGCATGGTAACATGTGTAGCCGAAGCGTACTAATAGGGACACTGACTTTTTACGTCCTTTGATTCGTCCCGATTTTGTCGGGGTTGGATCAAAGGGAGCAATTGACTAGTTATTGGTGTTTGCCATTGCAAGCACTCAAGACGTTTGTCTGATATATGTTTTGATTATTTACGAAATCCATTTTATAGCACCGGCCATAGACGCCGAGTAGGACTTTCAGTTTAACTATTTGATGCCAAACAGCAACTGAAACTCCTACTCGGTGCCCATGGCGCGAGGGTCACACCTGTTCCCATGCCGAACACAGCAGTTAAGCCTCGTAGCGGTTACAATACTTGGGGCTCACCCCTGGGAAAATAGCACGGTGCCGAATTATAAAAAGAGTCTCCTTAAAGGGGACTCTTTTTCCTTTATGTAAGACTGCACCGTGCTATTTTCCCTACGGAAAACTAGCGAAAATAGCCGCATAGGCTAGCCCGGCTTAGCCGGGTACCTATCCTGGGGTGCCGAATTATGATTTAGGTCTCCTTTACGGGAGGCCTTTTTCTTTGTCTGCTACAATAAACAGTAGTGAGACGCTTACGGTTACAGACGAACATGCCGGTGTGGCAAGGGTTATTAATAATGGCCATCTTTTGCTTGGTTGGCGTAGCTTTTATCCGTGCTAGTCATGCGGGTAGTTTCTTTATGCCAAGTGAGGCAGAAGGCGGTGAAATAAAGGGTAGTGCTCAGGCGGTAACCGATCCGAGTGCCTCCGCTGGTGCTGCAGTGCGGTTTGATAGCCAGCCTGTTGCAGCCGGCGGACGATTTGGCATGGCAGAGGGCGGTCAATTGCAACATCTATCAGCTACCGAACTGGCGTCATATCTTGATGATTATAAAAAGCTGGGCGTACAGTGGGTGCGAACTGATATCGATTGGCTTCGAGTCCAAGCGGCCGGTCAGACCAATTGGGATTGGGCAGCCTACGACCAGGTAGTCGATGCGATCACCGTCAGGGGTATGCAAGTAGTCGGTATCTTAGCTTATCCGCCGGACTGGGCTAAGTCGGATGGCTGCACTAACAACTATGATTGTCGGCCGCGTAACCCATCTGATTTCGCCGCATTCGCCCAAGCCGCCGCCAACCGCTATAAGCCAAAAGGGGTGCATGTTTGGGAGGTGTGGAACGAGCCAAACGGCGGCCGTTTTACGCCCGCTCAGTATGCCGAGCTGCTCAGAGCGACCTATCCAGCCGTCAAAACTGCCGATCCGCAGGCCCAAGTCTTGGCAGGTGGTAGTATGCCAGCCGCCACAAGTGATAATGACTACTCACCAGTTGATTTTCTCCAGGGTATGTACGTCGCCGGCAGTAAGGGCTATTTTGACGCTCTGACCCATCATCCATATTGTTGGGGCGGAGGTGATGCCTTTGATTGTCCGACTGCTTTTGCCGATTGGAGCGCCTGGTCGCAGATAGAGGAGACCAACCCTAGCTTACGCAGCACTATGGTGGCAAATGGTGATGGCGACAAAAAGATCTGGCTGACTGAGATGGGCGCACCGGTCCAGGGTAATGCTGGTCATGTTAGCGAGGCTAACCAAGCCAAAGAAGTTACCGACGCTTATAATTTGGTCAAAACAAAGGCCTGGGCCGGGCCGCTGTTCTGGTATTCATATAAAGATACCGGCGCAGATCCGACTAACAGCGAACACTGGTTTGGCCTGCTAAGGTCTGATGGAACGCAGCGGCCTTCGTACGCAGCCTATAAAGCGGCCTCGGGATCACCATAAACTGTTGACATTAGCGGTATAACATGCTATCATAAGCATAATTCTGAGAAGGATTGAAGAGGGTCAGTCGCGAGGGCATATGCCGTCCGTCAGACTCTTTTTTATTCGTACGTGGGATTTTTTACTCTAGTGGTGAGGATTAGAGTGAGATATTTCGCAGCTCGAATTAAGCCAGATAAGCATAATAAGTATGGGAGGCATATCCATGGCTGGAACTAAGACTGGTGGCAAATCTGCTGCCGCAACCAACAAAGCAAAATACGGTGCTGATTTTTACGCTAAAATCGGTGCTAAGGGCGGCAAAAAAGGCCGTACTGGTGGTTTCTTTGCTAACCGCGAGCTCGCTCGCTTAGCAGGTGCTAAGGGTGGCCGTATCAGCCGCCGTAGCAAGAAGACCACTGCCGAAACTACCGAAGCCTAGAGCCTCAACCGTTTTTGTCTGGTTTAACCAGAAATAGCCCGGAATTAACCTCCGGGCTATTTTTTTAAGCGTAAGCACTATAGTTATAAAACATGTTGTAGTATTGTGCTAACTTATTGCGCTGTCGGTAATCGAACCGTAGAATTCATCTCAGGTTTGGCATAAGCAAGCAGGATATCGATCGGTCCATGTCTGCACTTCCGCCAGCGTGAGTATAAGTGAGAGAGGGGAAAAGTAATCAATGAGCGCAATATATAGGCGGGGGGCTTATTATCGGCGGCAACGCAAGTTTGCGGGTGTTCGCCAAGATGTAGCTCTAATCGTAATAGCCGCTCTATTTGCGGGTGTTGGCTTAAATGTTTTGCCACGAATGGCTAATGCCTGGCAGAACTCGCGGCACAGCAATTACCGACAGGACAATGTCGGCCACCGCAAAACCAACTCTACAAAAGAGAAGGTGAGCTCAGATGCCACCACCAAGGAAAAGGATAAAGGAGTAACCGCTATCCAACTTCCAGTCACAATACCTCCGGTTGTACCGGCTAGCAATGGAGCAGATCTGTTTGATCCGGCCAAAAAAGAAATCGCTATGCAATTGGTTTCCAGTGCCGAAAACTCATCAACCAACTGGCGCCAACAGTTCAGCTACCTGGAAGACATTGGTGACGGCCGCGGTTTTACCGGCGGTATCATCGGTTTCTGCTCCGGCACTGGCGACATGCTCGAATTGGTCCAATACTACACCCAGCAAAAGCCAGGAAACGCCCTAGCAGCCTATCTGCCGGCCTTGCAGCAGGTAAATGGCACCGATTCCCATTCCGGACTTGGATCGGGCTTTGTAAACGCCTGGAAGACAGCTGCGGCTGACCCGGCTTTCCAGGCTGCCCAGGAACGCGAACGCGACCGGGTGTACTTCATACCGGCAGTCTCGCAAGCTAAAGCCGACGGCCTGCACGCCCTTGGCCAGTTTGCTTACTACGATGCCATGGTCATGCACGGTCCTGGCGAAGACTCAGCAAGCTTTGGCGGCCTGCGCAACAGCGTAGTCAAGAAGGTCAAGACCCCGGCTCAAGGTGGCGACGAAACAGCGTTCATCAACGCCTTTCTCGACGCCCGCAAAGCCTTGATGCAACGCGAAGCAGCCCACGACGACACTAGTCGCGTCGACACTGCGCAGCGGTTGTTCTTGCAGGCAGGCAATCTTAACCTTAGCTTGCCTTTGACTTGGAAGACTTACGGTGACTCGTTCTCGATTAAGTTGTAAATAGCTTGATGCCGTAAAAGGCCTCTCATGCAAAACATTTTTGGTGTGCGTTACGCGCAAGGGATTTTTACATTCAGATAGCTTCGCTCGGCTGGCGTGGTGGCTTGTAAAAACCCTTTGACTGCACTACGCTTGACCCACTAAAAATGTTTTGCATGAGAGGCCTTTTGCATCCATGGCACTTACACCTCAATCGAAGAACGATCCGTCAAGATAACACGCACCAAGAAGAAATAGGTGCGCGATCTGCTTGTATGCCGTCTGTTAGAACTGATCAGCAAATACCGGAGTAGCGGGCTGACCTTTAGTTTGGCGATAAGGCCGGCAAAACCGCGAAGGCGCGACCTTCCAAGTAGCATGGCAGTTAAAGCACCGGTAAAATCGGGCATTATCCTGCTGCAAGGCTTTAGTGGTGCAAGTAGGGCAGATTGAGCGGCGGTAGAGCCAGTCGCGGTAGGTGTCGAGGCAGTTTTGAATGTGATCCTCGTCGATAACTATGTCGTGGTCCAAGGCTAGCAGCCGGGCTTGTTCCCAAGCGGCGACTTCGAGTTGCAGCAGTTCAAAATCGAGTTGGTAGCGTTGGTGGGCTAGTTGGGCATGACCAAGCTCGTGCAGCAGGGAATAACTAGCGGCGGTGTCGTTATGTTTTTGCTGATCACGGTAAACGATTTGGCGAGTGGCCGGCGACCAACAGAAGGCCTTACCGGATACAAAATCTATGTCGGGATAATTCGTCCGTAAAACCTGTAAAAGAGTGGTAAAACTTAGCGGTTTAGCCATAGATCTGCCTTGCCAGATCGTAACAGCCATAGACGACAGCTCTTTCGGGGCGTTCGGCAGCCTTGAGCTTAGGTAGTTCGATCATCGGGTTATCGTATTTTTCCAGATATTCCCGGAGATAGTCACCGTATTTGTCGAAGTGGGTGCCGACGCTGCCGCCGATAACCACAAGATCTGGGGTCAATACAGCCACTAGATCGATCAGGCCGATGGCGATGTTACGGGCTACAACTCGTAACGTCCGTTCGTCATTGATGTCGCTCATCCGCTTGCCAAATTGTTTGACAATGGCGCTGCCGGCAGCGAAGTCTTCCCAGCGCCGGTATTTGCCGTGATGTTCCAGAAGCATATGGCCACCCTCGTTGCGACGCAGTGCCTGGTCGATGCGTTGGTCGACGATAAAAGCCGTACCGATGCCAGTGCTAACCGTTACATACAACACCTTAGAAAATTGTTTGGCGAGCATGGCTTCACTGAGACCGGCCATTTTGGCATCGTTTTCGATGGCCATAGGGCATTTAGCCAGTCGTTCAACATCGTGTTGGAGTGGAACATTCTGCCAGTCCAAGTGTGAGAAAGCTTCGCCAATACCGCGTTTGTTGTCAATAACACCGGGGGCGCCAATGCCGCCGGCCCGGAAATCGTCGACCCCGAGGCGGCTAATAACGGGGCCTAGTTCTTCTAGGAAGTCTTCGTATTTTTTGGGGGTCGGAAATTTGATCTCCTCGCTAATTACACCCTGGTTTGTCAGGCTGCAAACAAGCGTTTTGGTACCCCCTACGTCGATTCCCAAATACATTGGTTTTAGTGTAGCACAAGGTACAATAAGGTGTATGTATAAGAACCGTCGTGTCTATCCGCGGCGTCGTTTGAGGGATTGGCAGGGCTGGCTGGCAATGGTCTTGGTTGTCATCGCTTTCGGCGGGTTAGGCTATGCTATGTTGTCATACGGCTCGGCAACCGACTTTGATACTCCACCAGAAGCCAGCCCTGCCAAGCGTCCGGTTACCGGCGGGCGGCCAACTGCCGGTGCAATTGACCTCTATAATCCAAGCAAAAAAGAAATCGCCATGCGGCTGGTGTCGAGTGCTGAAAATTCATCGCTTGATTGGAAAGCGCAGTACAAGTACATCGAGGACATCAAAGATGGCCGCGGCTACACTGCCGGTATCATTGGATTTTGCTCGGGTACCGGTGACATGCTTGAGCTGGTGCAGTACTATACGCAAAATAAGCCCAACAATGTACTGGCAAAATATCTTTCGGCGCTGCAAAAGGTAGTCGGCACCGAATCGCACGAAGGTTTGGGTACGGCTTTTGAGAATGATTGGAAAGCGGCGGCCGCTGATCCGGCATTCCAGCAAGCGCAAGATCACGAGCGTGACCGAAGTTATTTCAATCCGGCGGTTGATCAGGCGAAGGCTGACGGTCTTGGTGTACTGGGCCAATTTATCTATTACGATGCCATCGTCATGCATGGACCCGGCGAGCAGCAAACGGCCTTTGGCGGTTTGCGCAACAGCGTTATCATAAAAGCCAAGCCACCAGCCCAGGGCGGTGATGAAAAAACCTATCTCAATGCTTTTCTGGACGCGCGCAAGGCGCTGATGCTGACCGAAGCGGCCCACCACAATGACACCAGTCGGATCGATACCGAGCAACGCAAATTCTTAAACGAAAATAACCTCAACCTTGATGCGCCGCTCAGCTGGTCGACATATGGCGATCCATACACGATCGCTACCAACCCCTAATCTGTCCGCCACTGGACTCTTAGGAGATATACCGGTATAATAACTAGTAATCTCACCGGTGTGTTCAGCATTGCCTGTTTATACAGTGCGTCGAAAGCGTGCCGGTAAGAAATACATTCGAAGGAGGCATGGTAGGACATGTCAAACAATACAATTACTATGGATCAGCTGTTAGCCGAACAGGACGCAGCTGGCATCAAACAAATCGAAACTGGTGACGTCGTAGAAGGCGTTGTCAGCTCAATTCGCAAACACGAGATCTGGATCGACTTAGGCGTCCAGGGTGTTGGCGTGGTTATGCGCCGCGAAATCGGCCATGGCCAAGTACTTGAGCTGGGCCAGAGTATCACCGTCAGTGTGATCGACCCGGAACTGGAAGAAGGCTACGCACTGCTCAGCATGCGCCGCGCTGCCAAAGACCGTGGTTGGGACGAACTGCAACGGATGCACGAAGCAAACGAAATCGTCGAGGTTTCACCATACGACGCCAACCGTGGCGGTCTGTTGGTCGAACTCGAAGGTATCCGCGGCTTCTTGCCCGTTTCACAACTGGCTGCCGGCCACTACCCTCGGGTATCTGGTGCCGACAAGGATGAAATCCTACAGAAGCTTAACGCGTTGGCTGGAAAGCCACTGCGTGTCCGCATCTTGGATGTCAGCCGCAAAGACAACAAGCTCATCTTTAGCGAAAAGGAAGCAGTCCGCGATGATATGCAGGCTCGTTTCTCCAAGCTGAAGGTTGGTGATGAAGTAGAAGGCGTCGTAACCGGCGTTATCGACTTCGGTGCCTTTGTAAACGTCGACGGCATTGAAGGCCTCATCCACATCTCAGAAATCTCCTGGGAGCGCGTGGAAGACCCTCGCAAGTACGTCAAGGTTGGCGAAACCGTCAAAGCAAAGATCATTGCTATCGACAAAGACCGCCTGAGCCTGAGCCTCAAGCAAATGCAAGAGGACCCATGGCTGGAGCAAGTCAAAGCCTTTAAAAAGGGTGAAATGGTCGAGGGTAAAGTTACCCGCATTACGCCATTTGGTGCGTTTGTACAGCTCAGCCCAGCCGTCGAAGCCTTAGTCCACATCTCTGAGATGGGCGGTGGTAAAGACGCTGAAAACATTGATCCGGAAAAGATTTTCCAGCTCAATGAAAAGAAGAGCTTCAAAGTTCTCGACATCGACACCGAAGCACGCAAAATTGCTTTGTCGTTGAAAGAGTCCTAGAGCTCAAACCAGTAAACAAGGCCGGTTGGCCAGAAAGGGGAGCGATAGATTATGGCTCGAACCATTGAAATCGAAGACACTGTAACTGTTGGTACCCTGGCTGATCGGCTTAGTTTGCCGGTAACTCGTCTGATTGGCGAGCTTATGAAAAACGGCATCATGGCCACCGTTAACGAACGGATTGACTTTGATACCGCCCAAATTATTGTTACCGAGCTCGGTCTGGACATCGAATTAACTCGCAAGACCGAAGAGCTCGAAGGCGTCAGCAACCGCAGCGCCCGCAAAAACAGCGATGCAGCTGACGCCGAAAGCCGGCCGCCAGTTGTGGCAGTTATGGGACACGTTGACCACGGCAAAACCAGCTTGCTCGACGCCTTATTAAGCCTCCAGGTTGCCAAGGGCGAAGCCGGTGGTATCACCCAGCACATTAGCGCCTACCAGGTTGACCACAAATACAACGGTGTTGACCGGGCGATTACTTTCTTGGACACTCCTGGCCACGAAGCCTTTGCGGCTATCCGTGAACACGGTGCCCAGTTAACCGACCTAGTCGTATTAGTTGTGGCTGCCGATGACGGCGTAAAGCCACAAACGCTCGAAGCCATCCGCTTTGCCCGTAAAGCCGGCGTCAAAATTATTGTAGCTATCAACAAAATGGACAAAGAAGGCGCCAACCCAGAGCGCGTCAAACAACAACTAGCTGAGCACGAATTATTAGTTGAGGCTTGGGGTGGTGACACCGTTGTTCAGGAAGTTAGCGCCAAAACCAAAAAAGGCATTCCGGAATTATTGGACATGATCCTGCTGGTAGCCGATGTCGAAGAACTAAAAGCCCGCGTTAAACTGCCGGCAAGCGGCTTGATTATCGAAGCCCATGTCGAGCAAGGCCGCGGTCCGGTGGCTCACGCCTTGGTTGAAGAAGGTACGCTTAAGCGTGGTGACTTTGTAGTTGCTGGCTCAACCTACGCCCGTGTCCGTAACCTCGAAACTACTACCGGCAAAACTATTGCTACCGCCGGCCCATCAACCCCAGTGGTTATGACTGGCTTTAAAGCGACTCCCGAATTTGGTGACCAGTTTACCGTAGTGGCTAACGAAAAGTTGGCCCGCCTCGAAAGTGCCAAAAATGCCGAAGCCCGCTCTACGAGTGGCCGCTTGGACATGAACAGCAGTGAGCTGATCCGTATGATCAACCGCAGTAACAAAATTAGCGAGCTCAATGTCATCGTCAAAGCCGACGTCCAGGGCTCACTGACCTCTGTTATCGATAGCATCAAGACACTTGATACCGATGAGGTTGCTATCCGGGTGGTCGCATCTGGCGTTGGTGCGGTCAGCGAAAACGACGTCCAGCTGGCTCACACCACGGGTGCTATCATCTATGGCTTTAACGTCAGCATGCCAGCCAACGTCCGCCAGTTAGCCAGTCGGGATAAAATCTCAATTCGTATGTATAACGTCATTTATGAGTTAATTGACGATGCTAAATCCGGTTTGTCGGAACTGCTTTCAGATGAAGTTATCGAAACCGAAACCGGCCGACTTATCATACGCGGTATATTTAAAACTACTCGTACCGAAATTATCTGTGGCGGTGAAGTCACTAAGGGCAAAGCCGTAGCGCCATCGTTTGCTCGTATCTCACGCGACGATGAAATCCTGGCACCTGAGATTGAAGTCTCCGGCCTTAAGAGTGGCCCAACCGACGTCAAAGAAGTTGAAGCCGGCCAAATGTGTGGCGTCTCATTACATCCGAACGGTAAGCTCGAGCTCCAAGAGGGCGACCGGGTCGAATTCTTTACCCGCCAGACGGTAGAGCGCAATCTGTAAAAAATAGTGGTACAATAACCCTATGATCAAACTCGACGACAATTTACTCCAAGAATTAGGCCTCCAGACACTTCCTAAGGAAGAGAAGGCTGCCTTTCTTAAGCACATGTACGAGACGCTGGAGATGCGTGTCGGCACCCGCTTGGCGGAACGCATGAGCGAGCAACAAATGAGCGAATTCGAGCAGTTTATTAGCGCCAACGATGAACAGGGCGCTTTCCGCTGGCTCGAATCAAACTTCCCAAACTACAAAGATGTCGTGGCCGAAGAGTTCGAAAAGCTAAAGGCCGAAATCCGGCCAATGGTGCCACAAATCGTGGCAGCCAGCCAGGCTCAAATGCAGGCCGGTGGCCAGCCCCATCCTGGCCAGCCCCAGCAGGGGCAACACCAAATGCCAGCTGAACACCAGCAGCATCCGCAGCAGCCTCACCACGGCGGCCAAGCTCCGCAGTATCCGCCGGCCGATCCCGGCCAGCAGCCACCACAGCAATACTAGGAACCCATCTAAAGCTGGTTGCCGGCCAAGAAGGCGGCAGCTGTCATTTCCGGTTTGCCGGCCGGTTTCAATTTTTCGATTACTAATTGCCCATCGTTACAGACGAGGGCAATTTCTTTATTAGCCGTGGCGTAGATATCTCCCGGATGGTGTTCCGCAGGGCTGGCTTCGGCACGGGCGGCAGTTACCACGACATCTTTGCCGGCTATGACCGTTCGGCTGCGGGGCCATTCAATAAAGGCTCGTATCTCGCGTTCCAATTGCGCTGCGGGCTTGCTGCTGTCTAGAATGCTGTCTGCTTTACTGAGTTTTCGTGAGTAGCTGGCTGCAGTGTGGTCGGGACGGGCAACCCGCTCTTGGGGCATTGGCTGGATTTGTCCGGCTAAATATATCGGTAGGATCTGTTCTAGGGTCCGGTTGCTAAGATCGATGAGATCGGTGGTGAGCTGTGGCGTGGTGATGTCTTTTGGTAAGTCATAGGTGGCCTGGGCTAACAGCGGGCCCTCATCCATGGCTTGGACCAGTAGCATGAGGCTGATGCCGGTTTCGCTTTGACCGCTGAGGATCGAGAAGCTGATGGGGTCGGCACCGCGCCACTCCGGCAGCAGCGAGAAGTGGCTGTTAATAATACCTAAAGGGAATTTGTCGATAACCGCCTGGCTGACGATAATGCCATAGTCGATAAGTACGGCTGCCTGGCTTTCGAAGCTCAGGCTGTCCATAAGCTCGTCGAGCTCGTGGCGGTTACTGGCAAAATGCATCGGCAAACCGAGCCGTTCGGCGGCTTTGATAACCGGAAAAAGCTGCTTGTGATGCGGTGGCTGCGGCTTGGTAATAACGGCTTCAACCTGGCACCACTCACTTAATTGTTCAAGCGATGCTGCAGCTACCGGGCCGCTGCCATAAAAGACTACGCGACTGACCATAGGACCTTATTGTCCTTAATGTCTTTTTCGTAATCGAGCTTGTCTAAATGGCCATTGGCCTGCAATTGATAAAAAGCTTGTTCGTGGTCTTTGATGTGGTCGATAAAGGCAATGCCATTCGTATGGTCAATTTCGTGTTGGAAAATCCGAGCCAAAAAGCCAGTGGCGGTTAGGCGGATTTCTTTGCCGGTTTCGTCGAGGGCCTTAACGCGTACCCGGGTGTGGCGGGGAACTTTGCCGTAAACATCACGAATGCTTAGGCAACCCTCAAAATCTTCTTCAACTTCACCTTCGTATTTTGTGATGGTTGGATTGATAAAAACAGAGAAGGAGTGGTCATCTTTGTTGTTAAAATCATTACGAATAACAATAATACGATATAAGATGTCTATTTGGACGGCAGCCAGGGCAACACCGACTTCATGTTCGCGGGAAGCCTCCCAATCGAGTGTGGCAGCTTCCATATCGTGAATAACTTTTTTGATTTCGGGCGTAATAAGACCGACTTTTTGCGAGCGCTCACGCAGCGCCGGGTTGGGCAGGGTTATAATGTCTTCTTTTTTCATCTCTGTTAGTATACCATTTTGCAGTCGTTTACAGTAGGTTGCTGGGGTCGATATCATACGACCAGTTGGCCGGCAAAAGTTTGATGGCGGCAATCAACTGTCCGCGATCCTTGGCTTTGATGTTTATTTGCCATTGGTATTTGCCGGCGGCCTTCTCGTGGAAGGCAGGCATCGGACCATCGATGATCAAGCGTAAACCACTACGTCGTAAAATATCGGCAGTTTTGTCGGCTGCGCTTTGGGCGCTTTTGGCGGTGGCCCGGCGACACCAGATTTTGAGGGTATAGACAAACGGCGGGAACATAAAGGCTTGGCGTTCCTCGAGCTCGGCCTTATAGTAGCTATCCCAATCGGCACGGGCGGCGGCTTGGATAACCGGGCTAGTCGGGTCATAGGTTTGGATAATCACCCGACCATTGCGGTGACCACGGCCCACCCGGCCGATAACTTGGCGCAGCAGCTGATAGCTTCGCTCCGATGAGCTGTAATCGGGCAAGTATAAACTGGTGTCGGCAACCACCACGCCAACCGTGCTGAGTTTTGGCAAATCGAGGCCTTTGGCGATTAGCTGCGTACCGACAATGATGTCAACGTTTCCGGCGCGGATATTTTCGTAGTGAGCCTCCAAACGTTCCTCGCGAGCGTTGTCAGTATCAAAACGTTGTATGCGAGCCTGCGGGAATACACTCTGTAATTCTTCGACAATCGCTTTAGTACCGATGCTCTTCAAAATGATGTTAGCGCTACTACACTCCGGACAACTGGTGGGCGTGTTGGCGGTGTAACCGCAGGTATGGCAGCGGATATTGTGGACATCGCCGTGATAGGTCAAGGGGACATCGCAGTTTGGACACAACGCCTGCCAACCACAGTTTTGGCAGAGGATAACCCGGGCAGTGCCACGGCGATTAAGGAAGACCAGGCTCTGTTCCTGATGGTTGAGACTCTCTTGAATGCTCTTGATAAGTGTGTCAGACAAATGCGAGGCACGGCTGAACTGCTGGCGGTCGGTCAGGTTAACGATGGCCGTTTTTGCCTTCTCCGAGGCTTTAGCCGTAGTCATCATGCGTAAAATTGGCTTTTGACGGGCTTGAGCCAGGAAATAATCACTAATTGCTGGGGTGGCCGACCCGAGAACGGTTATAGCTTTGTGCAGGCTGGCCAGTTTGGCGGCAACTTTACTGGCATGATAATGCGGTGCTTGCTCTTGCTTGTATGAGCTCTCATGGGCCTCATCTAAGATGATAAGTCCCACATCTTGTAGTGGAGAAAACAACGCTGAGCGCGGGCCGATGACAATTAATGGCTCTTTTGCCTGCAGGCAGCGGTGCCAGAGCAAGCTACGCTCCTTTTCGGTTAATTGTGAGTGGGTTAGGAGTACTCGATCGCTGCCAAAGGCGGCCTGAAAGTTGTTGGCCAGCTGTGGAGTTAAGCCGATTTCCGGTGTCAAGATAATGGCCGAGCGGCCTTGCTGCAGTACTTGTTGGGTTAACTCGATATATACGCGGGTTTTGCCGCTGCCGGTTTCACCGTGAAGTATGAATGTGTCAGGGGTCGGAGTAGCTTCAATTTGTTCAAGTACCTGGGTCTGTTCGGTAGTTAAGGGAGGTTGATCTTGAGCACTTGGTTTTTTGTCTAAAATTGGTTGTTCAGGCAGCTCGTAGTATTTGTGTGGTAAAAATTGCTGCATTACTAAACCAAGCCCTGACGGATAGTACGTTGTAATCCATGCTACGAGTTGTAGCGCTTGGAGCGGCATTCTTTGCGATAAAGGCGCCGGTAGTAGCGGCTTGGCGGCAAAACTTGGTTTTGGCACTTTGCGCAGCACCACGCCAAGCACCTTTTTGTTTTTGAGCGGCACGGTTACCAGGCTACCCGGCTGCAGGGCCTCGGCAGCACTATATGTCAGCGCCGCGGTGCCTTTGTATGAACTGTCTGCAACATAGACCTCGTAAAAACTCTGGGATAGGTTCATCGTACATGCCATTATAACCGACCAGCAAAATAACCCCGGCGATTGTGAAAAGTCCGGTTGAAATGACTTTGCTACGCGGGTATAATTCACGTTGTCCTATTGACAATAGAAGTGGCAGCGGGACATCACTTATACACAGAACAGAGAAGTTAGAAACGGGAAGGTAAATAGGATAGCCATATGCTAGATATTTTTATAACCTCAAGGGTACGCCGGAAGATCATTGTTATTTATGCTAAATATCCGGACTTTAAGACCCACGTCCGTGGTCTGGCTAAACTTATCAAAGAAGATGCCGGTAACATCCAGCGCGAACTTAAACGTCTGGAAAAGGTTGGTTTCTTGATTTCGGAGAAGCAGGGAAACACCAAGATCTACCATACCAACAAGCAGTTCGCCATCTTTAAGGAGCTGCAGAGTATTGTGCTTAAATCCCAGCGGACCACGCTGAAGAAGTCGACCGCTAAAGTCTAACAATAGCCACATTAGGCTGCTAAAAAACCGAGCTGTTTAAGGCTCGGTTTTTAGTAAAAATAATCAGGGTTAGAGAGAAAACAAGCGGAGCAGCCAGGGCGGCCAGCACGAACGACGACGAACGTCGATGGCTGGCCACCCTGGCGAACTGCTACCCGCGCAGCTGCTTGGGGCTACCCAGGGAGACACCACCTCGCAGGTCTGCGAGCTGGGTGATCACCGAGCCGGGGCCGTACTTGGCCTTCAGCTGGGCGGTGCCCTCAGGACCGAAGTCGAAGACACTCAGGCTGATGAGCTGCCCCGGGATGATCTTGACCTGGTAGGTGAACCTGCCGTTGCGGTCGGCCACCAGCCCGGGTGTCATCGTGTAGGTGCACTTGTTGGGGTTGTTCTGGACGGCCCAGAGTGAATGCCCGGGGGTGAGGCAGGTAGCGGTGGCGACGATCTGGAGATCATCCTTGGCTCCACCAGGTACCGAGTTGACTGCGACCTCAGCGCAGTGTGAGGGCGGCTGGGCCATGGCAACGGCCGGGACGAGCATGCCTGCCACCATGGTGGCGAGGAATGCCAGGAGCAGAATCGTGCGTCGTAGCACGGTGTTCCTTTCAGTTGGGACTTGCGGTGTTCTCGGCGCTCAAAAATCGAGGTCGAGCCAGGATGCCCGCATAGGGGCGCGCTGGTTCGACCTCGAAAACGCTTGTTTTCTCTGGTAATGTGCAATTGCAAAAGGGAGATCTAACAGTTCTCAACAGATGTGCAAATGCTTGGCCTATAATAACATATTTGAATAAAAAGGCAATGGTAATAACTTGGGGGATCGTGCGAGTGGTGATTTTTGGTTTTCGGGTTTGGGAATGGGCCTTTTAGTGGCTCAACATCAAATCCGAAGCAAAAACTCCACTCACACGTGATCCGCCGATAGAACAGCTCAAAAAACTCTGAGCCCTTTTCTTGCATGGCGTGCGCCAGCGAGGGTTCACCGTGAGGTGATCGTCACTGGAACGTGTAGTGCTGTACGCGTACGTACTCTGTGCTTGATCTAGCTACTTGCGTCAGTTGTCAGCCGCGGGTCAGGGGTCGACCGTCGTTGGTGCGATCCGGCAGCGGCTGCTGCTGGGTAGCGGGTGCTGAGTGGTGGACGCGGGATGCGGGCGGGAAGTGGCCGGAACCGGTGTGCTCCTGCGGCTGCGGCTGAACGGGCGCGACGGGCGCGGAACGCTGCTGGCTCCAGTCGAAGGGCGGCGGTACGCGGTGCTGACCACTCTGCTCGACCGGGGGGTTGCCCTGGTGTTGCGGTGCCTGCGGCTGGAACGGGTTGTGACCCTGGGTTGCCTGCGGGGCGAACTGCTGGCCGACCGGCGGTGTGGGCACGGGGGCCTGCGTGTTCGACACGATCCTGTTGAGTGCGTCCACGGACGTCTGGTTCAGGTTCGCGAGTACCTTGAGCATCTCGACGAGACCGGGCCTGCGCTCGGTACCGACCAACTGCGTCAGGAGCTTGTTGTTCTCCTCGAGGAGGTCGGCGGTGTCGTCGTTCTCGTAGAGGGTCGCAGCAGCGGCCAGGATCTTCTCGCGGATGAGCGTAGAAATGCCGATGGCCAACATCAGTGGTCCGGCACCGGCCAGGATCAGCTGGAAGATGTCACCGGTGAGGCTGGTGAAGGAAGGCCGGATGATGCTCATCAGCGCGTACATGCTGACGATCCCGCCGAAGAAGATCAGAGCGTAGGCAACGAGCCGCGGGCTGTTGAGCTTCTTGGCGCGTGCCTTGGCACTGTCCTTGATCCTCTCGGAACGAGACGGGCCAGCGGGCTCTTCGGTCTGGATGGGCACGTCGCGGAACGAGCCGTTGCGGTTGAAGTGGCGCTCGAAACCGTCCTGGATGGGCGGAAGGTCAGGCAGATCAGATGTGCGCATGGGCTGCTCCTGGGGTTGACGGGTACGGGGCGGTTCGGACGCACGGCGGCGGCCGGTAGGGGGTTGACCCTGACGGACGGGCGGACGGGAACCACGGGGTGCTTCGTCTTCCCAGTCGGGAGTGGTCACAGTGAACTCCAGGTTCGTGGTGTAGCTAGTGGTCTGGAAAAGGGCGAGTTGTACGCTGTTGTGCTTGTGGCACGCGAGTGTACTTCTCAGTGAGTTCGGTTGATTTGTCTCTCAAGCGAATCAATACTATTATACCACTGTTAACTAAAAAAAGCAATACCCCTTATGGTTAGAGAAAAGTGAGTGGTTTGGGCTAAAAATGCCCTAAATAGGACTAAAACGGGGCTACAGAGACGCGGGGTTGCAAATACACCTTAGGTACGCTAGAATAGCTCCTGATGATACAAGTTACACGAAAAGACTCTAAAGAATCGTTTGAAAACCTGCTGCGCCGGTTTAACCGCAAAGTGCAGCAATCTGGTGTGGTGGCCACTGTTAAGCAGGGCCAATACTTCGAAAAGCCTATTAGTAAGCGCGATCGTCGCAAAAAGGCTATCGTTCGTACCGCCCGTAAAGCAGCTAAAATCCGCAAGATTAAGCTGGGTCAGAAATAGCGGCGGCGCTTCCACGTCATGGGCGACATGGGAACAGTAGAAGCACAGATCAACCAAGACCTTAAGCAGGCGATGCTTGCTAAAGATACCGTCAAATTGAATGTACTGCGCTCTATCAAGAGTGCTTTTACCTATGCCAAGGTAGCGCCAGGCGCTAGCGCCGAGGCATTAACAGATGACGAAGTCATGGTTTTGGTGGCCAAGGAGGCTAAAAAGCGCCAAGAGAGCGCTGATAGCTTCATGCAAGCCGGCCAGCCCGAGCGGGCGAAGGCCGAATTGGTCGAAAAGGCCATGATTGAGGTCTATCTGCCAGCTCAACTCAGCGAAAGCGAACTGCGCGAACTTATTGAAATAGCGGTAAATGGCCTCTCAGAGGTGTCACCGAAGGCAATGGGCCAGGTAATTGGTGCTGTTAAGGCCAAAGCCGGCCCGGCCGCCGATGGCTCCCTGATAGCCCGATTAGTGAAGGAACGATTAAACCAATGATCCTATTTTTTGGGCCTCCAGGTTCGGGCAAAAGCGTCCAGGGCCAGTTGCTTGTCGAGCGAAATGGCTGGAAATGGCTCTCCACCGGCCAATTATTCCGTGATTCCAAAGATCCAGAGATGTTAGAGCGCCTCTCCACTGGTGAGCTGATAGATGACGAACTAACAAACAAGATTGTTAATGAGGCTCTGGGCGGTGTCGACACCGATAATAACGTTATTTTAGATGGCTACCCCCGTAATTTGGCCCAAGCCAAGTGGCTTGAAGACCATTTGCCCAAGCATGGCCGGGAAATCCAGGCAATTATCGCCTTTGATACCCCTGAAGATGAGCTGGTTAAGCGCTTGTCCGGCCGCGGCCGCACCGAAGATTCGCCGGCAGTTATCGAAAAGCGCCTGCGCATCTACCACCAGAACACTAAACCAATCCTCGATTATTACCGCGAACAGGGAACGAACGTTATTTCAATCAATGGATTGGGTGAGGTCAATGAGGTTCACGAGCGCATCCAGGAGGCGGTTGAAAAATGTATACCCGCGTAAAAACTGATGCCGAAATCGTCAATATGCGTGAGAGTGGCCGCATGCTGGCAGCAGTGTTGTCATATTTAGAACCAAAAGTTGTACCAGGAATTACAACATTAGAGCTAGCTGATCTGGCTGCTAAGGAGTTAAAATCACTTGGCGGCGAACCGGCATTTCTTGGTTACAACGGTTTTCCTGATGTAATTTGTATATCGGTTAATGACGAAGTGGTGCATGGCATCCCTTCGAAGTTAGTTGTTAACGATAGCGACCTGGTTTCACTTGATTTTGGGGTTAATTACCGCGGTATGATCACCGACTCAGCCCTAACTGTTGTTGCGGGTACGTCAAAGCCCAAACTTGATGAACTGGTGCGCTATACCGAACGGTCGATGTTGGCCGGCATTGATGTTTTGAAAGATGGTGTACGCACCGGTGATATCGGCGCTGCAGTTGAAGCCGTCCTCAATCTTAAGAAGTACGGTATTGTCCGTGATCTGGTAGGCCACGGTGTTGGCCACCATGTCCACGAAGATCCCAACATTCCTAACTATGGCCGGGCCGGCAGCGGCCCAAGCTTAAAAGCCGGCATGACTATCGCTATTGAGCCGATGGCCACTCTTGGTACCGAAAAAGTCTACGTCGAAGACGATGGTTGGACTATCTTGACCACTGATGGCTCGTGGGCCGCCCATTTTGAACACACTGTGCTTATCACCGAAGATGGTGCCGAAATTCTAACTCAGCGGTAGTCTTTGTCGCGCAGATAGCCGCCGGCCATTATCAGCACCACGCCGCCAAGCGTTGCCTGAATGGCACCGGTGTTGTAACCTTGAATTTCAGCGGCGCTACCAGTCTGGTTGGTCTGGAGCTCGTGGGCCTGAGCTGCAAAATAGATACCAGTAGCTATAGCCAGACCACCCATAAGCTCAACACCTCGCCAGCATAACTCTTGGACACTGTAGTTTGACATGAACTCTCTCATGATGCACAGCATACCATGATCGTGTTCATCAGGCTTGCTCTTTGGTCAGCGTAAGCGCTATACTGCCACTATGCGTGAAAACAGCTTACCGCACTTCGTCGGTCTTGATATTGGTACCTCAACGGTACGCTGTGTGGTGGGAACAGTAAACGAAGCCGATGCTAAACCATCGGTCATTGGTCATGGAGTGGCCATAAACCAGGGAATGCGTAAGGGGGTAGTCGTCCATGTTGATGACGCAGCCCAAGCGATTGTCCAGGCCGTAACAGAGGCCGAACGAGTCTCAGGCATGCAGCTTACCCAAGCGACGCTTAACATTAATGGTGCCCATATCAGTGGTATGAACTCTAAGGGTGTTATCGCTATTAGCGCTGCTAACCGCGAGATTACCAACGAAGACCGCTTGCGGGTTGAAGAAGCGGCTACGGTCGTGAAACTGCCGCCAAACCGTGAAATTATTCAAGTTTTTGCCAAGAACTACTCTTTGGACGGCCAACCGAACATCAAAGACCCGGTTGGTATGCACGGCGTCCGCCTCGAGGTTGATACGCACATTGTGTCAGCCGCCACCCCTAATGTCCGTAATCTCGAAATGGCCCTCGGCAAGGCGCAAATTGTGGCTAATCACCAAGTGGTTTCCAGTTTGGCTGCTGCCGAGGCAGTTCTGAGCCGTCAGCAAAAAGAAGCCGGTACGGTGTTATTAGACATCGGCGCCGGTACGACCAACCTGGTCGTTATCGAAGATGGCGAAGTTCAGCATGTGGCAGTCTTGCCCATCGGTGGCTTGCATCTTACTAACGACTTGGCTATCGGCTTGCGCACCGATCTGGATGTTGCCGAGCAGGTCAAACTCCAGCACGCTAGCCTAGGTAACAGCGGTGCAGCTAAAAAAGGCGTGGTCTACGTCGATTACAACGATGAGCGCCACGGCTTTAAAGCGCCCGATGTCTTTATGATCACCGAAGCTCGTGTTGAAGAACTGTTTGAATATGTTGCCAAGGAGTTACAGCGTATCCAACGAGCTAAGAAATTGCCTGGAGGCGCGGTTATTGTCGGCGGCACGGCTAAATTGCCGGGAATTGCCGAATTTGCCCGCGAGCAGCTGCAATTGCCGGCCCGTTTGGGTAAACTTCAGCCGTTGTCCGGGTTGATCGACACGGTTGATGACCCGGCTTATGCCACGGCTGTCGGCCTGATGTTGTTGGATATGCTATTGCCAAGTGAGCACCAAGGCCGGCCTGAGCAATCGGTTGTCGGTGATATCAACGGCATTTTTGACAAGCTCGGAAGTTTGTTCAAGCGTCGCTAGCCGGAAAATGCCCGCGTACGAAATTAGTTCATTTTAATGTAGATAATTTTACGGCAGTTTTGGGCGGGATACATTTGTTGAACGCCTTGGCCGCATGCCGTATACTAGTGAATATAAAAAGGATGTAGTAGCTAATGCCGCAAGTAGAACCACAAATCGAAACCTTCGCCAAAATCAAAGTTGTTGGCGTTGGCGGCGCGGGTGGTGCAGCTATCAACCGCATGGTCGAGGCTGGTATTGAGGGCGTTGATTTTATCGCCATTAACACCGATGCCCAAGCATTACATCACTCTAAGGCTGTAACCAAGATCCACATCGGTAAAGATGCTACCCGTGGCCTTGGCGCCGGCGCTAACCCTACGGTTGGCCAGCAAGCTGCCGAAGAGTCAGCCGAAGACATCAAGCAAGCCATTCAGGGTGCTGACATGATCTTTATTACCATTGGTGCCGGTGGCGGTACGGGTAGTGGTGCCGGCCACATCGTAGCCAAGATCGCCAAAGAAATGGGCATTCTGGTTGTTGGTTTTGCTACCAAGCCATTTATGTTCGAGGGCGAGAAACGCCGCAAGAACGCCGAAATTGCTATCGACAATCTTCGCCAATCAGTCGATACGCTGATTATTATTCCAAACGATAAGCTGCTTCAGACTATCGACCGCAACACACCACTTATGGAGGCCTTTAAGGTTGCCGATGATGTTTTGCGCCAAGGTGTCCAGGGTATTTCCGACCTTATCACTGTCCACGGTCTGATCAACCTCGACTTTGCCGATGTTAAAGCCGTTATGAGCAATGCCGGCTCAGCCCTTATGGGTATCGGTCGGGCCGCTGGTGAAAACCGGGCCATTCAGGCTGCCCAGCAGGCTATTGACTCGCCATTACTTGAGGTTTCTATCGATGGTGCACGGGGTATCTTGTTTAATGTCATTGGTGGCAACGACTTGTCGATGCACGAAATTAACACCGCTGCCGAGACCATTACCAGCGCGGCTGACCCGGATGCCAACATTATCTTTGGTGCTACTATCAGCCCCGATATTGAAGATGAAATTATCATTACGGTGGTGGCTACCGGTTTTGATGCTGCCTACTTTGCCAAGCAGACCCAGAAGTCTACCGGTTTGGAAAGTGTTAGCGCGCCAACCGCTAGTTTGAATGCGCCGGCTGCAACGCCGACGCAAGCTAAAGCCGATGACGACGTCAGCGACATCGACATGGATCTCGATCACGACAAAGCTTCGGCCGCCAGCGACGATTTTAGCTCTAAAGAGCCAATGCCAAACATCTGGTCAATCAACGATCCTCAGGAAGACGAAGAACCAAAGCCAGCCGCTGAAGAGCCGGTGAAGCCTTCAGAACCGCGCGTATTCACGCCTGAGCCTACAAACACGCCATCGATACTAGATGACGACGAAAGCCGTCCAGGACCTTTCGTGAGCAGTCTAGACAACGATGACGAGCTGGAGAAGCCCTCATTCTTGCGCCGGCTGACCAAGCGCCGCCACAACGACGACGAAAAATAAGTCGAGCTCTACATAAAAAACTCCCGGAAAAGGGAGTTTTTTAGTTGTCCACGTTGTGTGGCCAATAATACACCGTTTGATGTGGATATAAGCATTGCAAAGCGCTATATATACGACTATCATTAAGTAACTAAGCGCTATATGTGGAGGGTAACCACTCAGAGAACAGGGCTTACGCACGTTTTAACAAACGGGGGAAGGGGGCGACGACAAATCGCTATGAAATGCAACGAGTGTCAGTACGAAGACACTAAGGTAATCGAATCGCGCGATGTTGCTGACAATGAAGCAATTCGCCGCCGGCGTATGTGCTTACGTTGCAGCAACCGCTTTACGACGTATGAGCGGATCGAGCAGCCGCAGTTGGTAGTTGTCAAAAATGACGGCGTCCGCGAGCTGTTTAACCGGCAAAAAGTTATGTCTGGCTTGCTTAGGGCTTCCGAAAAGACCACATTGACCACTGTCGAGCTGGAACGTTTAGTCTCAGAAATTGAACGTGAACTGCACGCCTGTGGTGAAACTGAGGTCAAGACGGTCAAGATCGGTGACATGGTCATGATCCGGCTGGCTAAGCTCGACGAAGTAGCCTATGTCCGCTTTGCGAGCGTCTATCGGCGCTTTACCGACATTGCCGGTTTTGAACGGCAGCTGTCGGAAATCAAGCAACTCAAACACACGACCAAAGCCGATCAGTTTGTTTCAAGCTGATTGGCTGATGGTCACTAGAGTAGCGCGTCAGTTCTGTGCGGGATTTAAATCATAGTACTTTAAATCCGGAACAGAGCTGATGCAAACCCTTAGAAGAGATCCGCACCTGAGAGAGCGGGTCTCGAGGAGGGGAGCAAAGACTCTAACAAAAACAATATAACAATTACGAGCTGTGCAGGCGGCGCAGGGTGGTTCGTCCACCCCAAAAAGCAGCCTCGGTGGAGCTCAAAATAGGAGGGGTATACCAATGGCACAAACAAAAGGCCCGGCGGGGACGGGCACTGGTTCTGGTCTTGGCATCGGCCGGATGTTCACCGAGCCAAAAGCAAAAGCATACGATTCACTCAAATGGGTTAATCGTGACTCGGTTCTTATGAACCCAATGACCAACAAGGCTGTCTTTGAACAGCGTGGTGTTGAATTCCCAGAGGGTTGGTCACAAAATGCTATTAACATTGTGGCTCAAAAGTACTTTTCAGGCACACCTGGTACTGCGCAGCGTGAAGCATCACTTAAGCACTTGATTGACCGCGTGGCTGACACTGTCACCCGCCAGGGCAACCAAGAAGGCTATTTTACTTCGGCCGAAGAAGGTGAGACCTTTCGCGAAGAGCTAAAGTACGTGCTAGCAACCCAGCGGGCGGCTTTTAACTCACCGGTCTGGTTTAACATTGGCGCCACCGGTCGCGCACAGCAGGCGAGCGCTTGTTTCATCTTGCACGTCGACGACACCATGGATTCAATCCTTAACTGGTACACCGAAGAAGGCATGATCTTCAAAGGTGGTTCAGGCTCAGGTTTGAACATCAGCTCAATCCGCTCAAGTGTTGAGCCATTGAGCGACAGTGGCGGTACCGCCAGCGGTCCGTTGAGCTTTATGCGTGGTGCTGATGCCAGCGCCGGCGCTATTAAGTCGGGTGGTAAAACCCGCCGCGCCGCCAAGATGGTTATCTTAAATGCTGACCACCCTGATGTTGTCGAATTTGTCTGGTGTAAGGCTCGTGAAGAGCGCAAAGCCCGCGACCTCGAGGCAGCAGGCTGGGACATGAGTCTTGATGGCAAAGACATCACCTCTGTTCAGTACCAGAATGCCAACAACTCAGTTCGCGTCACCGATGACTTTATGAAGGCCGTCGAAGCCAACGAGACTTGGGAATTACGGGCAGTTAAGACCGGTAAAGTCGTTAAGACTATGAAGGCTCGTGACCTGTTCCGACAGATCTCCGAAGCCGCCTGGGAATGCGCTGACCCAGGCATGCAGTTTGATACCACGGTTAACAAGTGGCACACCACGCCAAACGCTGGCCGTATCAATGGTTCGAACCCATGTTCTGAGTACATGCACCTCGATAACTCGGCTTGTAACTTGTCGAGCATCAACTTGCTCAAATATCTCAATGATGACTTTAGCTTTGATATCGAAGCCTTTAAGCACACGGTTGAGCTGATGTTTACCGCTCAGGAAATCCTGGTCGGTTACAGCGAGTACCCAACCGAGAACATCACCAAGACTGCTCGGGCTTACCGCGAACTTGGTATCGGTTACGCTAACCTCGGTGCCTTACTAATGGCCCAGGGTCTGCCATACGACAGCGACGAAGGCCGCGCCCAGGCTGCAGCCATCACTGCGCTTATGACCGGTCACAGCTACGCTGTCAGCGCCAAGCTGGCTCGCCAGGTTGGTCCGTTTGCTGGCTTCCACAAAGACCGTGACAACATGCTGCGTGTCCTGCGCATGCACCGCGAAGAAGTTTCCAAGGTTGATGCCGGTATGGTGTCAGAGGAACTCCTCAGTGCTGCAGCCAGCGCCTGGGACGACGCCGTTGAGCTCGGTGAACTGTATGGCGTCCGTAACTCACAGGCCAGCTTGTTGGCGCCAACCGGCACCATCGGCTTGATGATGGACTGCGACACAACCGGTATTGAGCCTGACCTCGGTTTGGTTAAGCACAAGAAATTGGTTGGTGGCGGCACCATGAGCATCGTTAACCAGACTGTGCCACGCGCTTTGCGGGCCCTTGGCTACTCGGACTCACAGATCGACGAAATCGTTGCCTACATTGATGTTGAAAAAACAATCATCGGCGCTCCCTACCTACAGAAAGACCATGAACCGGTGTTTGCTTGTAGTATGGGTGACAACAGTATCCACTATTTGGGTCACGTAAAGATGATGGCCGCCGTTCAGCCATTCCTGTCAGGTGCTATTAGTAAGACCGTCAACATGCCTGAAGAGGCAACCGTTGAAGATGTCGAACAACTGCACATCGACTCTTGGAAGATGGGCCTCAAAGCTGTTGCTATCTACCGCGACAACTGTAAAGTTGCGCAGCCACTGAGTATGGCTCGTAAAGATGGCAAGGACAACGAGAAGCGCCCAGTCGCTACCGCAGCAGCTACGCCAGTTGCCGCTGCCGAGACTGCCGTCGAAGCTGTCCAAACCACCAGCGACCGGATTGTCGTTAAGGGTGCTGTCCGTCGCAAGCTGCCACGCCAGCGCACTAGTCGAACCTACAAGTTCAACATCGCTGACCTAAAGGGCTACTTTACGGTTAGCCAGTACGAAGACGGCACACCTGGTGAATTGTTCATCAGCGTCTCCAAGCAGGGTTCAACCCTGGCCGGCCTAATGGACTCCTTCGCGATCTCCTTTAGCCACGGTTTGCAGTACGGCGTGCCACTAAAGAGCTATGTCCGTACGCTCATGAGCTCCAGCTTTGCGCCATCAGGCATCACCAATGATGAAGATATTCGCACTGCTAGCTCAATCACCGACTACATTGTCCGGCGCCTGGCGCTCGACTACCTGTCGTTTGATGACCGTCTGGAACTTGGCCTGGCTTCAATCGAAGATATGCCGGAAGAGCAGACCAGCTTGCTGACTGATGACCAGTCATCAGCTGCCGTTAAGTCGGCACCAACCGTCACTGAAGCTGTCAGCCAGGCCCAAGCGCCAGCCGTCCAAGCTGAAGTTACTGCCGGTCTAGCAACTGCTACACCGACTGGTCACACCAGTGTCGACGGTGGGAAGGTTGAACCAAGCCGCTTGCCGGGCATCTCGACTGCCGCTGACACTACGGCACCACTGTGTTACAACTGTGGTAACCAGACTCAGCGGGCCGGTACCTGCTATGTCTGTACCAGCTGTGGTTCAACTACCGGTTGTTCCTGAGTTGTTCCTAGGGTTGTCTAACTCTAGTTAAAACCAAGAAAACCCCTCGGTAGCGAGGGGTTTTCTTTATGGTTACGCTATATGCTACACTAACTGTGATGAAGTTAGTTGTCATTTACCGCCCCGAGTCCGAGAACAGCCGAGCAGTCGAGACCTTTGTCGATGACTTCAAACGCCTGCATGGCGGGCCAGGCCGTAAGATCGAAATCGTAAATGTTGACACTCGAGATGGCATCGCCATGCTCAGTCTCTATGACATCATGCAGCACCCAACGCTCATGGTCATGACCGATGATGGTCAGGTCACCAAGTTCTGGACCGGCGAACAGTTGCCGTTGATGGACGAAGTCGCCGCTTATTTCTACACCTCTCAGACCTAGGCTCTCTTGCATATTAGGGCCTTCAGCGCTATAGTTTAGATACAATTTGGACATGCGTGATGTTTTACAATGGTTTACATCGAAGTGGTTATCAGCCATACAGCAGTGGGAAGAACCGTTTTAGCTCCGGCTAAAGCTTACTAGAACCCAACGGGCCGCCCGTTATAGCGACAACCAAGTGCTTTTGAGATGCAATCACCTCAGAGGAAATCGGATGGTACCTCCGGCAACATACGCCGGATCCGATAGATCCTTAGAAGAGGTGATTTTTATTTGCCAAAAAACGCAAGAAACCGGAGATAACGATGAAATTCAAACAGGGTACCCGTCGCAAGGCACAAGAGTACGAAATAGATTTGGTTAAGCGCTGGAAACAGCTACACACCTTTGAGAAGTCGGTCGAACAACGGCCGGCCACTGACGCCTATGTCTTTTATGATGGTCCACCGTTTATTACCGGTGTGCCACACCATGGAACCTTGTTGTCGAGCATCGTCAAAGATGCCGTGCCGCGCTTTTGGACCATGAAGGGTAAGCGCGTTGAGCGAGTTTGGGGTTGGGACTGCCATGGCTTGCCAGCCGAAGTCTTTACCGAGAAAAAGCTCGGCATCCACGATAAGCGTGACATTGGCACCAAAATTACGCTCGAACAATACATCATGACTTGCCGCGAGAACATGGTTCAGACCGGTTCGCTGTGGGAAGATACTATCGACCGGATTGGTCGCTGGGTCGATTTCCAGGGTGCCTACAAGACAATGGATAAAGAGTTCATGGAGTCTGTCTGGTGGGCCTTTAAGCAGCTCTACGAAAAGGGCAAGATCTACGAAGGCGAAAAGGTGCTACTGTACTGTACGCGCGATGCTACACCCATCTCCAAGGCTGAAGTGGCCATGGATAACAGCTACCAAGATGTGACTGACCCGTCGGTATTCGTCAAATTCAAACTACTTGATGAATCGTCTGACAGCCAGCCGGTTTACCTACTGGCCTGGACAACGACACCATGGACGCTGCCGGCCAATACGGCTGTGGCAGTGAACAAAAAAGAGAAGTATGCTGAAGTTGAAGTCGACGGCCAGCGGTTGGTCTTAGCAAAGAATTTACTCAATAAAGTACTGACCGATGAGAAGCATAACGTTGTATCATATACAATAAAGCGTGAATTTAACGGATTAGAACTAGTTGGCCAGCGCTACGAACCGTTGTTTGTAGATCGTAATACTTCTGACAACGATAATGCCCACAAAGTCTGGCACGCCGACTATGTCAGCCTGGAAGAGGGTACCGGCATTGTCCACTTGGCACCGGCATATGGTGAAGAAGATTACCAACTGGCTAAGGAAGCTGGCTTCCCGTTTGTTAGTGTTATTGATGATAATGGCCTATACAGCGAAGGCGAATGGAAAGGGCAGAACGTTTGGGACGCCAACAAGCCAATCGCCAAAGAGCTGCATGACCGGGGCATTGTCTGGAAGATTGAATATGTCCGCCACAGCTACCCCCATTGTCACCGCTGTGGCACCAAGCTGATGTACCGGGCACACCCGAGCTGGTTTATGGACATCGAAGGTCAGCGCCAACAGATGCTCGAAGAAAACGGCAACATCAACTGGTTTCCGGCCCATCTGAAAAAGGGCCGCTTCGCCAAGACAATCGAGAGCGCCCCCGACTGGAACATGAGCCGCGACCGTTTCTGGGCAACCGCCATGCCGGTCTGGAAAGGCAAAGATCACAACGGTAAAGAGCACATCAAAATCGTTGGCAGCTATGCTGAGCTCAAAGAGCTATCAGGGGTAGAGTTGGAAGATTATCATCGCCCATGGATTGATGATGTAACTTTTACAATAGATGGTGTTGAGTACAAACGTATCGACAAGGTGTTGGACTGTTGGTTCGAATCTGGTTCGATGCCGTTTGCTCAGTTCCACTATCCATTTGAAAATGTTGAGAAGTTTGAGCAACGGTTTCCCGGTGACTTCATCGTCGAATATGTTGGCCAGGTCCGTGCCTGGTTCTACTATGTACACGCTGTAAATGTCGGCTTGTTTGGCAAGAATGCCTACAAAAATGTCATTACCACCGGTACGCTGGCCGGTAATGATGGCCGCAAGATGAGCAAATCGTTTGGCAACTACACCGATCCTAACGAGTTGATGGATGCCCACAGCGCCGACGCACTTCGCTTCCTGCTACTGCAGTCGCCGCTGTTAAACGGCGAAGACTTTAACCTGCAGGACAAAGATGTGGCCGATGTGCAGCGCAAGCTGGCAATGGTCTGGAACATGTACGACTTCTTTACGATGTACGCCGAAGTTGATGGCTGGGAGTGGGACGGGAAACTAACTGATCCCGGTGCCATGCTCAGCAACCCGCTGGACCAGTGGATCGTCTCACGTGTCCACCAGCTAACCGAGCACATCAACAAGCACATGGAAGCTTACGACCTGCCCAATGCCATGAGTGAAATCCTGCCATTCCTCGACGATGCCAGCAACTGGTATGTTCGCCGCTCACGCCGCCGTTTCTGGAAGTCCGGTGATGATGCCGACAAGCAAAATGCCTACCGGACTTTGCACTATATCCTTGTTCAATTTGCCATGACTGTTGCGCCATTTACACCATTTTTGGCTGAAGAATTGTTCTTAAAACTGACTGGCGGGGAACTGGGTGAATCGGTCCATCTGCTCGATTGGCCGGAGACAGGTCATGTCAACGAATTAGCACTCGAGAAGATGGCCTTTGCCCGGCGCGTCATCAACGAGGGTCTGTCACAACGGGCAGCCGCCAAGATCAAAGCCCGTCAACCACTGGCCAGCGTCAGCTTTAGCGGTGCACCGCAAGCTTTCAAAGATGTCGAAGCTGAGTATGAGCAGATCATTGCCGAAGAGCTTAATGTCAAAAAAGTCTCGTATGACCTGGGCGAGCATGACCAGTTCAAAGTGGCGCTTGACCTCAAACTGACCCCAGAGCTCAAGCGTGAGGGCCAGATGCGCGAAGTCATTCGCTTTGTCCAGACAGCTCGCAAGGCTGCTGGCTTGAATGTCGATGATCGGATTGTGCTATCACTCCAGACCGAAGACAAGCAGCTACAGCAGGCTATCGATGAACACAAAGCAACGATTGCCAGTGAAACCCTAGCTGCCAGCTTGCAGGCAGACAAAGCGCTCAAGGAAGGCTTCTCGCAGCAGGTTACGGTTGAGGGTGCTCCATTGTCCATTTCGCTCCAAAAAAGTGCCTAAATCGTCCCGCTGTTGTCCAGACAGGGTAAAGCCGTTATGCTTATGGTAGAAAGCTATGGTGAGTTTACTCAACAACGGTCGCAGTCGGCGCTACAAGAGTGTGTCTTTGGCAATGGCCTTTGCGGCTATTGGTTATTTCGGTCTGCAGGCCATTCAGGCAGCAACGCCAAGTGTGGCTATCGAAGCCGAAACCGGTAGTTTGGCTGGCAACGCAGTCGCTGGCGACCCGACAGGCGCTTCGGCTAATGCCGCGGTCAAGTTTAAAGAGGGCGCTGTTGGCGGTAGCATCACCAATACACCAACCCAGCCAGCGGCGTTTATCTACAGCGACTCTCCAAGCGCGGCCGCTACCAAAGCCTATGCTCACCCCGGCGCAATGGTAGTTGCCGGCCGAGCCGCTTATGCCGACCAAGCCTTTAAAGATGTCTCGGCCGGTGGTGGTTCGGTGCTCATTTACCTTGACGCCATGATCGATAACAACTACGGCCGCTATCATGAGTTGTTGCTCAACGTCTCGGAGTGCGGTGCCGCCGTACCACGCTGGCCGGGCGGCCCGAAGGCTAACGAATACGGCTATCTGGCTGACTTTCGGGTTGGCGGCATAGAGCAGGGTAAACTGGAATGCGTCCTAGAGAAGATGGTCAGCGAAAATCCACACATGGCTGGTTTCTTTGCTGATGACATCGGTAGCCGCTCGTGGTACCCACTGATTAACTGGGGTAGTTGGTCAACTACTGACCAGCAAGCATACCGTGATGGCGCAATTGCCTTGGTCAAGACTTTCCGTAAAGTGGCTGACCGCCATGGTTTGTTCCTGATGGTTAACGGCACCTGGTCTGGTGGCGCGCTGGCATCTGACGGTGGCGGCTATCCGGACATGAGCAAATCCGGTATGTCACTAGCTGATGGTGCCCTGGTGGAGCATCATGACAGTGATGGGCCAGCTTATTTCCAAAACTACACCTGCAGCACCCAATGGGCCAGTGAATCACCGTTGACGCACGGCAAGGCCTTTAACTGGACGGTCAACAACACTGACAACAGTCGTGATGAGTTTGTTGCGGCCGGCTGTTACGCCTTTGCCGGCACCCAAGCAGAGTACAGTGATGCGCCGCCACCGTGGACGGGTTTCCACCCAACCGGACTGCCAAACAAGGTTACAACTCCGTAGAGCCTTTACAGAGGCGGTAATATTTGGTATCATCTGATGGTATCAATTTACCCTTTAGCGAGATAAGTATGAAAAAAGCAGTATTTAGCACCGGTGGTCACCAGTATTTGGTAACCGAAGGCGAAACAATCGATGTTGAGCTCTTGAAGGCTGACAAAAAATCGGTTGATTTTGAAGCGCTGCTGGTTATCGATGGTGACAACGTCAAAGTTGGCGCACCAACCGTCGCCAAAGCCGTAGTAACCGTTGAGGTTGTAGCCGACGATGTCCAAGCCGACAAAGTCACCTCTATTCGCTACAAAGCCAAGAAACGCGTTCACACGGTCCGCGGCCACCGCCAGCACCACACTACGGTCAAAGTTACTAAAATAGCCTAGACCAGCCAAAAATCTTACAAAACTGTGGATAAAAGCCTTAAGCTTATCCACAGTTTTTTATTTATAACAACGTTTTGCTGAATCATTTTTGTATTACTAACAGCGAAAAACAGTGTAATTACAGCGTAATATTGGTAACGATGACAAAAGAACAACAATAACTCATCAAAAAAGTACCAAAACCGGCTTAGGAACTGCAGTGAATTTTGTGTTCAATTGCGTTTGAAGAAGAGCCCAAGAAGGACGATAATGAACCCTAAGGTTAATAGCTCTGCGTGAGAAGCAGGGCGTGTGTGAACCGAAAAACAGGGTCTGGGCTAACAAAAAAATCCAGCCAAAACAAATTACAAATACCTCAAACAAATGTATAAAACACCGTTAATACGAGTACTGTTAGGACGCTGCCGCAAGCCGGTAGGGTTACTCGTGTTAACGGTGTTTTTAATTTTAGGCATTTTAACAGTGGTCAAACCACAAACTGCGTCGGCTGTTGCGCCAAGTAACCTGAACTTCCAAGCTCGTCTGATGAACAGCGGTGGTGGCATCGTCCCCGATGGCAACTACAACGTTGAATTCAAACTCTACAACACGGCAACGGTTACCGGCACCCCTGACCAAGGCGCCTGTACGCGCAACGGTGGCACGGCTGAACCGGCCTGTTTGTGGGTCGAAACCCGCACCAGCGGCAACGTCGTAACCGTCAAAAACGGTTACCTGACGGTTAACCTCGGTAGCGTCACCGCTTTTGGCGGTGGTGTCGACTGGTCACAACAGATGTGGCTATCGATGCGTATCGGCGGCATTGGCACCCCAAGCTGGGACGCTGAAATGGCGCCACGTTTGCAGCTGACAGCTACACCGTTTGCCATGTACTCCGCCAACTCAGCGTTGCTCGGTGGTCTCTCGGCCACGGGCTTTATCCAAAACACCACCAGCCCGCAGTCCAGCAGTAACTTCAACATCTCTGGCACTGGTACGGCTGCCACCAGTTTGGTGACACCGTTGCTGGACACGGCTACCAGCGTGGCCTTAAACATCGGTGCGACTAGCTCGGTGATCAACCTCAACCAGAGCACCAGCTTGGCGGCTGGCAAGAGCCTGACATTGGCGGCTGGCACGGGCACCATCACCCAAACGCTGAACACCACTTCGGCAACCAGCGGCTACACCCTGAACTTGACCAACACCAGCGGTACTCAGACCAACGGTATCTCGATTGTCCGTAACGGCGCCAGTGGGATCACCACTAACGGTATTAACGTCACCTCAACGGCCGGTACGCTGACCAATGGTTTGGCGATTACAACCAACGGTGGTACTATCGGCACCGGTCTAAACATCACTAACACCAGCGGTACGCTGACCACTGGTATTAGCTTCACGGGTACGTTTACTACCCTGATAAACGCACCTAACTTCTCGGTGACTAACACCGGTATCATCACTACGGCTACACTAGGCGGCACAACTGGCGCAGTTGCGATTTGTCGCAACTCCAGCAACCAAATCTCCTCTTGTGGTATCAACTCGGCTGGTGTGACATTGCAAAACGCCTATGACGCCTCGACTAACCCGGAATTTACCGTCGACAGTACCCGTGGTGCAGTTACTATTCGTGACAATGCTTCGGCGATTGGCGGTAACTTGTTTGAGGTCCAAAACAACGCTGGCGGCGCAACATACTTTGGCGTCACTGCTACCACAACTACGGTTGGCGGTAACTTGAATGTCGCAGCCAACGGCAACCTAACATTAGCTGCCGGCACCGGAGCCGTATCGCAGACATATAACGGTACAACCGCCGGCACAGCGAACACAATTAATATCACCAACACCAGCGGCAACAATACCAATGGACTACTTATTAATCGCAACGGTGCCAGTGGCACTACCGACAGCGGCATTGCTATTACTAACACTGCAGGTACTTTGACGAGTGGTTTGAGCTTTACGGGTACTATTGGTACTGACATCAACCGGGGCAGTGGCACGCTCAGCCTTAATGGTGCAGGCGGTATTAACTTGCAGACCGCTGGTACAACAACTGCCAGCCTAAGCAGTGCAGGGGCAGCTAACTTCCAGAACAGTACCGACTCGGCAAATGGCTTCCAGATTAAGCAGTCGGCTGGCGCTGGTGGCGCGGCGATCTTCAACGCTGATACCGCTGGTAGCAATATCCAATTGTTGGGCAATAACGCCGCTACTTTAAGTACCTGGACAACGACGACGGCTATGACGGTCGGTACTGCGGGCACCGGTCAACAAAGGGTGCGCGGTGGCGCTGTAGCAGCTAATGGCTATCTGTATCAGGTTGGCGGTAACGACGGCGCTAGCACTACACTTACCACCGTACAATATGCCAAGATCAATGCCGACGGAACGGTCGGCACTTGGGCGAGTACAACTGCGTTGCCAGCTACACGGCGGCAGGCGCAGCCAGTTGTTGCTAATGGGTATATATACCTCATTGGTGGTCGTGACTCTGGCGGTACTGTTGCCGCAACCAGCTATTACGCTAAACTCAACAACGACGGAACAATCGGTACTTGGAACACAACAACGGCTTTGACGAGCGGTGCCGGTGCTCGCTTTGGCCAGGCGACTGTGGCATACAATGGCTACATGTTTAGCATCGGCGGATTTGATGCTTCGATTGCTCTGACCAATGGCGTTTACTATAACAAGATCAACCCTGACGGCAGCTTAGGCTCAACCTGGACGTCTACTGGCGCCAACTTACCATCGAATCTCACTAACATCAACAATGGAGTTGTTGCCAATGGCTATGTGTACCTTGCCGGCGGTTACACTGGTAGCACCGTCGACAGTATTTACTACGCCAAGCTCAATAGCGACGGTACGACGGGTAGCTGGTCGGCTCAAAGCGGCAAGCTTTCGGTTACTAATGAGAATATGGCATTGTATGTTGCCAATGGTTACTTATATACCGTTGGCGGTGACTATGGTCTGGCGGTACAGGCGTTCCCATTAAGTGCCACCGGTGCTGTCGGTACGGGCATCACGCTCACGGCTTTACCAGGTGCGCTTGGTTCAATTGCCGGTGAAGTCAGCGCCGCCCAAGCGAACGGCTACTTCTATCTGATTGGCGGCAGTAGCGGCGCCGATGGCGGTGGCACTGCCCGCAACACCGTATACTACGCTAGCACACCAAGAGTTCAGGTTGGCGGCGGCCTTGATCTGGTAGGCTACAGCGGCGAGAACTTGAATGAGGGTGGCAGCGGTGGCACATTGACTGCCGGCAATACATCTATACTCGGCACACTTCAGGTTCAAGATTCGGCTAACTTTGCCCGCTCGGTCAGTGTCAATGGCGACCTCTCGATAGCCGGCAACGCAGCTATCAAGTCAGCAGTTAATGCGACCAATGCTTTCCAGGTCCAAAATGCCAGCGGCAACGAGATCATCACCGTTGACACATCTGGCAGCCAAGTGACATTTGGCAAGGCCTCAACAGTTAACGCCAAAATGGTATTCTACAACTCTACCAACGCCAACACCGTAACAATTCAAAGCGGTGTTACGAGCGGCAGCTACAGCCTAACGTTACCAACCGCAATAGCTACAACCGGCCAATGTCTGGCTGCCGGTACGGTAAGTGGTGGTAATGTGCCGCTAACCTTCACAACTTGTGGTGTTGGTAGTGCCAGCACTTTGCAGGATGGATACAATGCCTCTGGCGCGACTGACCCACAAATCCAGCTCAGCGGCGCCAACGGTGGTTTGAAGATCCGCGACGCTGCATCAACGGTTGGTAACATCTTCCAATTGCAGAACAGCGCTGGTACGGTTACATACTTCGCGGTTACCTCAACGGGCATGTCACTCCAGAACAGTACCGGCACCAACTTCTCCTTCACTATGGGCACCAACCCACACCTGAAGATCTTCGACCCAGCATCTGGCTCGACCAAGTATGCCGACATTTACTTCGATGCAGCGGCTAACTCCGGTGCCGGTGAAGCCGTCTTCGCCGCAGTCGGCACTGGTAGCACCACGCGCGTTGGTAGCGGTTCGGGCAACATCGCCATGCAGCTGACTAACTCAGCCGACGTCCTGACCTTTAACAAGACAGCTACCTTAAGCGGCGCCTACAGTGCCAACGACTTCACGATTACCCGCAACCTGACCTCTGGTGCTAACAGCGAAACTGGTAATGTCGTTAAGATTGAATCTACTGGTTCTGCCAGCGGCACCGTCTCACCAACCCTGTTGCTGATCAACCAGGCCAACAGCTCAGCTACCGGCAACCTAATTGCGGCCCAAAAGGGTGGCAGCAACGTCTTTACCGTTAACTCTGCCGGTACGGTTAGCCTTGCCGCCGGCCAGGCTTACACCGGTGCTGGTGCCGTAAGCCTTAACTCAGGCTCGGCTACAAACCTGACACTGTCAGCTGGCACCACTGGAGCGGTTATCGCGAAGGCTGCCACTAACTCGACTAACTCCTTCCAGATCCAAGACTCCAGCAGTGCCGTAATCTTTAGCGCGGACACCACTAATGGCAATATTCAGATTGGTTCGGCGACTACTGATGCTGTTGATAATCTGTTGATCCTCGATAGCTATAACCAGTCTACTGATCCGACTGGTACTAACGGTGCTATGTACTACAACACTAACAAGGCGGCCTTCCGTTGTTACGAAAATGGTGCGTGGTATAACTGTCTGACTCACCATGTTATCACGTTGGGTGCTGATGTCACGAACAACAACGCAGTTGCGTGTACGATTGCCGATGTCACAGGTTTGAGCTTCCCCGTAACTGCTGGTGTAACCTACCGGTTCCATGCACATATCTTGTACACGGCAGCCGCAATAACAACAGGGTCTCGATGGGCGGTTAACGGTCCTGCCTCACCAACGCAGTTAGCGTACACGGTAGCTACGCCAATTGCTACAGGGTCCCCTTCGCCCACGCTTAACGCGGCTTTTGCGGCGGGTAGTACTTACGATATAACGGGCTGTAGTACCGCTTCTGCGACTACTACAGGAAACATTGCGCAGCTGGATGGCATTATCCAACCATCAGCTAGTGGTACCATGACAGTCCGACTTGCGTCTGAGGTGGCCAGTTCGGCTATCGTTGCCAAAGCCGGTAGCACAATCGAGTGGTGGTAGTCAGAACAGTTAATCGAGAGGTTTTAGATCGCGCATGATGCTGTTAATAACATCACTTGGTACATCGGCTGAGCCAGTAATATTAACTAGGGTACTCTTGGTCTGAATGATCCCAACTGGTGAAGCCTTGTTCTTGCCGACATAAGCTTTGCCGTTTGGGGTGTCAATCGGGTCAAGGCCTACGGTGCTATCCAGCATTAAGTTCGAGTTCGGATTAGCTTGCTGGATAATTAGAATCTCTCTATCACCATTTTTTAGCTTGCAAAAGATAGTGCCCGAGTCGCTACTGACTGAGTTAGGCGCAAAAGTATATCCTTCAGGAACCGGGTTAGGATAGTAAATAGGGAAAGAGCTACTGGCAATGAGTGATGGCGGCAGAGGACTGTGAGCTTTTGGCTTGCCATGAACGATATAGAAGAAGCCTCCTCCGATAAGAGCCAGCAGGAGCAGCAAGCAGGTAACAATTCTAACCTTGAGGTATTTCCTTTTAGATGGGCGAATCTTTCTAGGTTTTTCGGGTAAATCAGGCTGCGTTGATCGAGTCTTAGCTAATTCTTTCTCTAGTGCGGCAAGTCGGTCCTCAAGATCATTTGTCATAAGCAGTACTGTATAACAACAGACTATTTTTGCGCAAGCTGATGTACTAGTAACAACACGTTTATGTGATATTTATCACGTATCTTTCTCAAAACGCTTACGCTAAACTTAAGTCACAGACTTAATAAAAAGGGGATAGGTATGACAATACTAAAACTAAGTAAAAAGGCAGGGTTCATACTGGCGGTGGCCGGAGCCGCTGCGATAGGTGGTCTGACTACGGCCATGGTGCGGGCTGCCATACCATCCACTGCCGACAATCAGATTAACGCTTGCTATCTCAACAATGATGGTCTAAATGATGCGAAAGGCACTCTTCGCGTTATTGATAGCCAAGCCACTCCGGCACAATCTTGCACAGAAGGGGAGACTGCATTAAATATCACGCAACCAAAAAAGGCATATGTTAACTTTGGCTATGTTCTTGATGGCACAAACCACAGAGAGGTTTCGAGCACTGGCGGCATTGATACGATTGACCCAGGAGAGAATGGAACCTATTGCATGAAAGTTAGTTTCTCACCGAAAACAGCATCTTCGGGTATTGCGATTCGTGGTGTAAGTACTGACGAGGATACGGAAGTGGACAGTTATTGTGACAGCACGTATAACGCGATGATTGCTGGCGTTGGGCCATATACGAAGGCTGTCTTTTTTGACTAGTAGCCAATTGATCCCACCTCTTAAACTTGTTATGCTAAGAGCATATGAAGCTCGGGAGGCGACCATCTGCTCTAAACCGCGTGTTTAAGCGCACGCGTGTCTACAAGCACCCTCAAGCTGGCGCTCGGAGTTCCATACTTCGGCGCCGGTTTGTAATTTTTGGCGGCATATTTATTTTGGCGGGCAGTGTAGCATTTCCGCTACTTCATGAAAACGAAGCACGTGCCTGGTGGAATACCGATTACCAGTATCGCCGTAAGATTACCTTTAATACCTCTACCGTGGGTGGTAGCGCACTTGCAAACTTCCCAATCCGGGTCTCGCTCACCAGCAGCAGAATTACCTATGCCAATGCTCAGTCAGCTGGTCAGGACATTAGGTTTGTCGACAATGATGATTCGACACCTCTGGATTACGAGATAGAACAGTGGAACAATGGTGGAACGAGTGATATATGGGTAAGAAAGCCATCGCTGGCAGTTGGTGTGACAACCGATTTTATATACATGTACTACGGTAACTCAACCGTAAAAGACGGTGCGAACCCCAGGGGTGTTTGGGACTCTAACTATTTCTTGGTTCATCATGCCAATGATGCCGCTAACTCCGGCAGTATTAATGATTCTACATCGAATGACTTCCATGGAGCTCCTAACCTTATCGGTCACCCGGTAGCTACTACTTCGGGGAAGATCGCTGGCGCCCAAAACTATATCTTAGCTAATGCAAACGATTGGTATAAGATGGCGCAGCACGCGACTATTCTGGATACATTTACCAACAGTAGCTTTAGCATACAGGCATGGGCAAAACCAACGAGCACACCTGGAAGTTCTAAGGAGTTTAGTGTTGCAGGCAAGCGAGGTAAATATGCCGGTCTTCAAATTTCCAGCGGCTTAAAAGCATGGGGTGTTACGCGAGACTCAACGGGCAGTACCACCAGAGTGGCAGCCGGGGCTACAACTTTAACCACTGGCAACTGGTACTTCATCGAACAAGTTGTCAACACCTCTACTCTAGTTAATACCATATACCTTAACGGTACTTCTGATGGCACTATTACGTTTACAACGCTATATAACTACTATCCTACCGACTCCGACTCCTCGCAAGTGGTCGTAGTAGGAAAAGGTGACCCTGGTACGGCATGTACCTCAAACTTTGCTTATTGCATGGACGGCTCGATTGACGAGGTAAGATTTTCTAACATTGCACGAACTGCAGATTGGGTAAAAGCTGATTACCTAACAGAGAGCGACACCATGAATACCTATCCCGCTTCCGATGAAATCCTACCCCCGGACAAGCCAATCCTAACCTCTCCAGGCATAGCCACCGCCCTGAACCCAGTCTTCCAGCTTCGCGCCAGCGACCAGCACTCCCCAAACTATCTACGCTACAAAATCCAGGTTTGTGATGACGCCGCCTGCAGTACGGTGCTCGGTACCGACGACCAAACTAGTTCGCAAACTGGTTGGAGCGGGCAAGACTCGCAGACAAGTACGGCTTATGTAGCCTCGGCAACACTAGCCAGTTCTACTCTGGCAACCCATACTTACCAAGGGTCGGCACTAACTGCCGGAAGAGCATACTGGTGGCGGGCGGCGGCAATTGACCCTGGCGACTCTCAGACCTGGAGCGATTGGTCAGACATCGATACCTTCACAACCGAAGGCCCACCTAAAGCCCCAACGCTTATCACACCGGCCAACGGTGCAACCAATGTGCCCGTCAACTCAAATACGCGCTTTGAGCTGGTTACCTGGGACGTTAACGCCAGCAATGTAAAGTACAAGATCGAGCTCTGTACGGTTAGTAACTGTATCCCGGTTTCACAGACCTTCGACCAGGTTACGACCCAGGCCGGCTGGACGGCACAGGCCGGCAACTCAGCGACGACCTACTTTACGGACTCTGTTAGCACGGCTAACTCACAGGTGGCCATTTACTTTACACAGGCTCAGCTATCTCCAAATACAACATACTACTGGCAGGCTTCGGCAACTGATGCCGGGGGCACGGGTCCGACCAGCACCATCAGCAGTTTTACGACCGCCAACACTAGTGGTGCGGGCAATGTTAAGACCCGTATCACCGGCGGTACAGTTATCACTGGTGGCACAAACTTCTAGTAGCGCTTCAGCAAAAACTAAGCTATTATCAAGCTGTAATCTAAGCGCTAAGGGGGTGGTATGGCAATAAAAACAACCAAAAAACTCAAGTTCGCGGCAATTATTACAATGGCTGTAGCCATAGGCGGAGTCTCGACACTAGCCGTACGCGCGGCAATTCCATCGAGTACCGATGGGCAGGTGCATAGCTGCTATCGCAACAGCGCCAGCTTAACTGATGCCAAGGGTTCGGTGCGGCTCATAGATAGTGATGCGGCCCAAAGTTGTAACGCTCAGGAAACAGCATTAAATTGGAACCAGTCGGCTACCGGAGGCCTGCGCAAAGACCTTAGTAATATTGATTATTACAGTCCGGTGTCAGATGGAGTTCCGTCATTTGCACTACTCGATTTGCAGGGTATCAACTTCTCGAACTCCAACCTAAGCCAAGGCAATTTCAGGAGCGCTATTTTGAAGGGTGCAAATCTTACAAACACCAACCTGTCTTCATCGAACCTAGCTTCAGCCGATATGACCAATCAGCATCTTGTTGGCACCAACCTGGCGTCGGCGGTGTTCACCGGTACAAACATCAGCGGCGTAACCTGGTCTAATGTTACCTGTCCTGATGGAACTAACAGTAACGACAACGCCAACACTTGCGTTGGCCACTTAAATCTGTAGATTGGAGTCGATGATGGCAATACTGCATGAAAAGCGTTTGCTGGCGGCTGCTGTACTCGTGGTCGCCGCTATAGCCGGAGGCGCAGCTACTTCGGTAGCCTCGGCAGCCGTACCTTCGGCAGTCGATGGCAAAATTTATGGCTGCTATCGTAACAACGCAAGTTTAACTGATGTTAAAGGGGCCTTGCGCATTATTGATAACGCAAATAGTGCCTGTACTGGCGCAGAAACAGCAATAAGCTGGAGCCCAACAGGCTCCACGACCGGTGCTATACGCCCGGATCTGGCTGGCAAAGATTTGAGCGGCCTATCTCTCGACAACCGAGACTTAACGGGTGCAAATCTTTCCGGATCGAACCTCAGCAACATGCGCCTGCATTATGTTGATATGCATAATGCTAACTTTACGGGCGCTAATCTGACTGGCTTGGCGGTGGTCGGCTCGACCTTCCAAGGAGCTAACTTTACGAACGCCCATCTGGATTTTGATCTTGTGAGCCGGCTTGTCACCAGTCCGTACCTTAACAAGCTCGATACCAATGTTGATATGCGCAATGCCAACTTCACCAATGCCTACATTGCAGCTCCAGATGTTGATGGCTACGCCTACGAGACCGATTACCGGGGTGCAACCTTCAATAACACCACGATCTTTGGCCAAATAGGTAATGCTAACGTGTCAGGTATCGACTTTCGGTCCATGCACTTTGTTGCTAACCCGGCAATCGATGGCTATGCGGGCTTTGCTGATGTGGATGCATCTAATGCCAACTTTAGTGGCATGACACTCGATCACATAACCTTTGTCGATTACAACATGAATCTCGATCATACCAACTTTAGCAATACTACCTTTACGAATTCGCTGCTTCGCAATACACGGCAGGGGACCGTAGGTGCAAGCTTTACGAACGCAGTCATTAAAGATTCTGACTTCGGTGATAACAGATTCATGACGGCAGATTTTACCGGCGCTTACATCAAAGATTCTAGCTTCTCGCAGTCACGCATTAATGATGCGAACTTCACTGGTGTAACCTGGATCAATGTTGTTTGCCCGGATGAATCAAATAGCGACAATAACGGTGGCACCTGTGTCGGTCACTCTCTTTAGCAGGCCCAGCTAGCGTACGGATTTGAAATTGTCAAAAATCAGCTTTAAGTCTTTTTCGGGCAGCGGTTCGGCACTGCTCATCAGTAGCCAGCTGCCGTCTTTGGTGACCAAGCTTGAGAGGTAGGTTCTGCCGTCATCGATGGTGCCACTAGTAACGGTGCCATTTTTGGTCTTAGTCTCACTGCGGCCGGCGAATGTCTTGTAAAGCGTTTGGTAGTTAAAACCCTGGGGTGTCTTTTGCTCGATAACTGTAATGGTGGCATTGTTAGGATCGCCAAGCCGCAAGTTGATAATCTGCTGCTGTTCATGGACCAGCGCGTCGCGGTCGAGCGTGTAGCCGGCTGGTAGCTTGGCAGGGTAGTAGAGCGTAAAGCCGGCACTGGCTATTTGGCTGGCGCTAAAAGGGTTAGCGCCAAGCTCTTCTGGCTGGCCGTGGCGGCTTGTAGCGACGGCCACGGCAGTCATTGCACTAAAGATCACTAAGACCGTGTAGGTGGCCACAATTGCTTTAAGCGAAAGCTTTTTAGGAGCAGTCTTTTGCTTGCTGCGGAGTTTCTGGGATCGTTTCTTGGCTCGTGCCTTGGCCCGGGCCGCTATAAACTTACGGCTTTGGAGTAAGGCTTTGCCGGTTTTAGAGGTTGGCTTTTTGGCGGTACGCGCGGCGGCCCGGAACTTAACAGCAGTTTTCGAAGTAGTGGTGCCCATATCGCAAGATTATAGTATTTACAACACAACTACAATCGGGTTGGCTGTGGATAAGTTAAGTTTAGAAAGTATAGTGTAATAAAAAACTCAACGTTATTGTTTCCCGCAAATGCCCACAGAGATAACTTATTTACCCAGTAGAATAGTGTTAGATCGAATTAACGTTGCGTCTGCAACAACAGTATTTGTTGTAAGAAATGTAAAAGTTAACACCTTAGAAATAGATAAAAAATGTGCTCAAAATGCTTGCAGCCCCTAATGAGGAAGTTCATACTAGGAGTCAGGTCTGAAAACACAAAAACCAAACATTCAAACCTAAAACAAAAATCAAAAAGTTGCCCTCATGGCAAAAAGTCTCTCCTCACAACGGCTAAAGAGCCGCATACTCTATAGGCACAGCCCACTAACCGTGGTGCGCGTGCTTTTTGTGTTTTTGCTGCTTGCGCTGAGCCTAACCGTAATGTCCTCACCGAAGGCTCAAGCCGCCGTCTCGCCGTATGTCAACTTCCAAGCCCGACTGATGAACAATGGCGGCGGCATCGTTCCTGATGGTACCTACAACATCGAGTTCAAACTGTATAACGCCGCATCCTCAAGTGGTTCGTCGCAGGGCTCCTGTACCGGTGATGCCAACTGTCTGTGGACCGAAACCCGCACCAGCGGCAATGTCGTGACCGTCAAAAATGGCTATGTTACCGTTAACCTCGGTAGTGTAACCTCATTGCCGAGTATCGACTGGAGCCAGCAGCTTTGGCTGACGATGCGCATCGGTGGCATCGGCGCTCCAAGCTGGGATCCGGAAATGTCCCCTCGCTTGCAGATGACAGCAACGCCGTACGCCTTTAGCGCCGGCAAGCTATCAACGACCAACGGTTCATTCACTAGCACCTTATCAATTGGCGCACCAACCGGTGGCAGCCAGATCTTTACGATTCCTGACCAGGGTGCGGCTGGCAGCTATAACTTGCTCACAACTGCCTCGGCAGCCACTGGTTTTATCCAGAACGGGACCAGCCCGCAGACTGCCAACTACAACATTACTGGCAACGGTACTATTGGCGGCAACCTGTTGGTGAGTGGTACCTACAACGGCAACACCTTTACCGGTGACACCCTGACATTTAGTAATGCAGCGCAGTCTACTATTAATGCTGCCGCTGGCCAGAACCTGGCTTTGTCGGCACCGGCAACCCAGTCAATCCTGATCGGTACGGTCAATAGCAACACGATTACACTTGGCACCACGACTGCCACATCAACGATCACTTTAGGTCGTTCTACAACTTCCAACACCATCAACATCGGCAACGGCAATACTTCAAACACCAACACTCAGACGATCAATATTGGTGCCGGTACCCCAGCCGGCACTGGCAATGCTCAGGTGACCATCGGTAACACTGCCAATAACTCGGCGGTAACGGCCAACGCCGGTACCGGCAACATTAACCTGAACACGGTGAACACCACCGGTGGTACGATTGTAAAGAGCGCAACGAGCAACTCAACAGCTGCATTACAGATTCAGAATGCCAGCAACAATGAGGTTCTGACTGTGGACACCGCCAACGGCCGGACAATCCTCGGCAAGGCGTCGTCAATTACCGGTAAGCTGTTGCTCTACAACGGTACTAATGCTAACACCGTAACGTTGCAGAGCGGTACGACCAGCACCGGCTACACCCTGACATTGCCAACCGCAGTCGGCGCTTCCGGTGATTGTCTAAAGGATTCCACTGGCGCCGGTGTACTGGCATTTGGTAGCTGTGGCACCAACGGTGTAACTACAATTGGTGCGATTGACACTCAGACTAAGTCAGTCAACGGTGCAGTGATAAGCGGTACCAGCATCTACATGCAGACGGCTGACGCCTCAAATCCAGGCTTGGTTAGTACCGGTCCGCAGACCATCGCTGGCAACAAGACGCTCACCGGCGCAACTACCTTGACATTAGCCACCAACTCAGCCGTTGCTTTAACGGTTAATGCTACCAGTGGTACGACAGCTGTCGGTGCTATCGTCAACCAGGGCCAGACGGCTGATGTCTTGCAGCTTAACTCTACCGCCAGTGCCGGTACACAAACTAACGGCATGCTTTACACCCATAACGGTACCGGTACGACCACTAACGCGCTTAATATTACGAACACTACGGGTACGCTAACTAACGGCTTGAACTTCAGTGGCACTATTGGTACTGATATCAACCGGGGTTCGGGCACGCTGACCATGAACGGTGGCAGCGGTGTCAACTTACAGGTGGGTGGCAGCACGGCTGTAGCCGTTGATGCCAACGGTGCAACGGTTAACGGCACACTTGCGCTCCACAACAGCTATCCGGTATATAGCTGGACTACCCCCGGTGGTAGCGACCTCAACTACAAGACAATTGCCAATGTTAACCTAGGCACTGGTACGAATGTCGGCGCCACGTTCACCGTGGATCTTTCGGCTGCTTGTACAACCGGTTCTTGTACGGGCTTTAGCTTGCACTACGTGGGAAGCATCATGCGGAGTGGTGCGGTTCAAGATGACACCCTTAGTGCCACGGTTCGCGGGCCGTATGCCAGCTATGTTCGTGTTGTTAAGACTAGTAACAGCACCTACGAGTTACAAGTAAGCCAGGCTGTGACCGGTAACATGGTGACATTTACAACTCAGTTCACCTCGGTCTCCGGTGGTACTGTCACCTATGTTCAGAACCCGGCTAATGGTAGCGCTGGCACTAACTACACATCATCCGTTACCAACACTAGCTACTTCAGTCACATCCACACTGAAGGAAATATCCTTATTACGAACACCAATGCGATTGCCTTGAGTGTCTCGGACAACTTTAGTAATCCAACTCTGAATGTCGACACTACAACCCGGACGGTCTATGTTGATAATATTGATGCCTTTGCCACCACTGGCAGCCCGGCACCGATCGCTCGTATTAGCCGGGTCAGCGCCTCAAGTGGTGCCAACTTCGGCACTGGCGCATACTCGCCAGCAACAACCTTTACGCCAAATGCCGGTACGGTTCTAATTGCCAACGTTGTTATGGAGAAGGACACCTTTGGCACTAACATGAACACCACCGGTAGTGACATCACATTCTCTGGCGGTGGTCTGACATGGGTACCGATTGTCGGCCGGGCCGCTACTATTGGGAACACCTATGACATGGCATTTCGTAGCTTCTATGCGGTCGTTGGTGGCTCGCCGGCCAGCACGACGGTTACGACCCGGTCAAACGGTAACGGCACCGCATTCCCAAGCTTCCGCTACCACGTTATGGTCGACGAATATAGCGGTGTTGACACCACCACCCCTGTGGCAGGCGCCATCTCCGGCAACCGCTTTAGCACCAACAACGATACTTTTACGGCTACATTAGGCGCAACACCAACTACTGGTGATGTTAAAATCGGCGTCAGTGGCATGGACGAAGATAACTCGCCATATGGTTACCTCACGCCAAGTGGCTGGAGCCAGATTTATAACCGTAACCCATCAGGTGGCGAAGGCCCTGACAGCCAAATCTTGTCCCGTACCAACTCAACGAGCACTACACTCAACTGGTCTCTAACCGGTAACCTTGATTTGTCACCAAACACCATGACGGTCTACGGTGGCTATATCCTCAAGCAAAGCACCACCACTACAACCAACGCGGTGTTGACGCTTGGTGCAGCTTCAACTGACATCGTCTCCAGTGCCAGCCGTAGCTTCCAAGTCCAGAACGGTGTCGGCAGCAGCCTGATGTACATTGACTCCGCCAGTGGTCGAGTCGGTATCGGTACTAACGGCCCGGCGTACAAGCTTGATGTTCAGGACTCGCAGGCTAACAACTATGTTATGCGTATCCAGAACGGCGATACGGGTACCAATGCCGATGGTCTGCTGATTGACTTGGGCATCCCGGGCAGCCGTAACAACAACAACCAGTATATTGCCTTTTCAAACGGTGGTAGCAACATCAGCGGCGTGATCCGAGGCAACGGTAGTGGTGTTGTCCAGTACTTAACAACCGGTGCTGACTATGCTGAATACTTTAAAGCTCCACCTGGTGATTTACCGGATAAAGCAGAGCTGGTCCAGTTAAATCCAAATGATAAACAAGCGGTATTGCGCTCTGATAGTGATACTCAGAAGCCAATTGCCGGTATCGTATCGACTGCCCCAGGCTTCGTAGGTAATGGCCCAATTTGTCTCATTCACGACGATGACTGCGATGCAAACTACGAAAAGTCTAACGCGCTCATATCTATGACAGGTCAAGTACCGCTCAAAGTCGACAACAGTCATGGCCTAATCAGCGTAGGCGATCCAGTCACTGTTTCAGCCACTCCGGGTGTGGGCGCCAAAGCTACCACCTCAGGCTACATCGTTGGTAGCGCACTTGAGTCTCTGGATGGTGCCAGCGGTACGATCATGATTCTGGTCCGTCCCCAGTACTACACGCCACCAGTTGCCAACTTCGAAGACCAGGTTACGAGTTTGCAAAACCAAGTTGCCGGCTTTGGCTCAACTATCAACACCGGTATGATGCAGGCACTGACCCTGAAGGTCACCGGCAACGCCAATATCCAAGGTGACTTGAATGTTGGCGGCACCATCAAAGCCAAGAACCTTGAGCTGTCTGGCCACTTCATCACCCATGGTCAGACGCCAGTAGTAGAGTTGCTGCCAGCAGCTGGAATAGCTGGCGCGGGTGCTGATCCTCAGGTATCTGTTGTCGGTAACGACATCAGTGGCTTAATCACCATCGTCACCGGTACCGACGCCAGCGCCGACGCAATCTTGCGCCTAACCTTCAACAAGCCATACGGCAGCACTCCACAAATCCTGCTGACCCCAGTTGGCAAGGGGAGTGCCAGCTTACAACCATACGTTGATAGCCCAACAAACACCAACATGGCCATCGGTGTCATACAAGTGCCGCAATCGGGCGAGACCTACAAGTTCAACTACCAGATCATGCAATAGAAAAGACCGCCGTGAGGGGCTGCTATGAGCCCGCAACAGCTACCCAAGTGTCTTGACCGGGCTCCATAAAGACATTTGCTCCGGTAACTGATTGGCATGTTTGATTTCCCATGTCACTGGACCAGTTATTACGCGCAACATCCGTGCCGGCAATTTTAAGGCCAGTCTTTTCAGGGAATCCTGCACCACCAGTAACTTGTATATTCTTTGGAGTAAACCCGACACTAAGGCAAGCATAAGTATCGCCGTTCTCGGTTACTATCATCTGGGCGAGGCTTATGTTGCTTGATCTGCTACTATCAAAATCGATAACCGTCTGGTGGATCTCATTATCAAAATGACTAGTGAAGTGAGCGTAGGCAACTGGCGCAGCTGCTGGAGCTGATACCTGATCCCAATTAAGCGCAGTTTCCTGGGTCGTACAATTTGTGCCAGCATCACTATCAATCACTCGTAAGCTGCCTTTGGCATCGGTGAGGCTGGCGTTGTTGCGGTAGCAGGCGTGGACTTTATGATCAGAAGAGGAGGGGATTGCTGCCGAGACTACGGCAGTGCCCGCGCCGCCCACTAGTACTGCGCTGACGAAAGCCAGGCTGAGAGCTGCTTTCTTTGAAATGTTTAATCGCATAGATCCTCCTTACGCTGGTGCGCAACGGTACCAGCTTTATAATAATAGTATTATGATACTATCACAATCGATCAAACATGAATAGTAAAATGCTTACGGTAAAATGATGATGACTGTAGGCGGACAGGGCAATAGGTATATCTAACCAGTAACCGGTAATAACTAAAACAGCCGATATACCATAAAAAATATAACCAAATCGGGCAGTCGTAGACTCAGCTCAAAACCCAAAATGCCATGTCGCACAATATTGCGTACGTGTGAGCAGCAAAACCTGCGGAAAATTGCTGGGTGGTCTAAAACCCGGCAGCCCAAAAATTAGGACAAGCAAAAACCGGCCGAGTACAAACCACCCGCCAAGCACACACAATTTTCCATACATATATATGTATTGGCGCCAAAACAAACAAAAAAAGCGGTTTTTTGGCAAAAAAGTGCCTAAAAAAGCTTATAGTTATATTCACAAAAACGAAGTTGTGATAAAGTAGAGTAAACATAAGCTATAGCGAATGAAGGCGCGCAATCATAAAATGACAAATTTACGCGGTAAGCTCACGTTTACGAGGGCTCGAAAAAAACACCCGGTCATTACAGGCCATAATAAAAACCAATCAACGAGAGGCCAGCGCATGAAGCGCTTTTCGTCGTTGTTTGGTGCTGCTAGCTTCGTAGCGACGTTAGCTATAGGTATAGTCAGCCAGGGAGCAGTCTTCGCGGCTGCTTGTACGGCACCGACTGCCGACTTAGGCTCGGTCACTATGTCAGTCGATATCCCGGCTGACGCAACGTATACCGTCTGGACACGAATGATCGCGCCAGATGCTACTAATAACAGTGTTGACCTCGAAATTGACGGCAATGATTGTTACAACGTCGGTGGCGGCACCTTTGCCGAAACCGCTTGGACTACAACTGGCTCCAACTGGGTCAACTACGCCAATGGTACGCCTTCAACACCATTGACTAAAGCTTTGACCACTGGCGCTCACACGCTTAAGTTTATTGGTACCAAAGCTGGAGTGGGCGTTGACCGCGTAGTCGTCTCTTCCGACACAGCTTGTACTCCTTTAGGTGTTGGTGACAACTGTCAGTCAGGCGACTCGACACCTCCAACCGTTAGCATGGTTACACCAACTGCTAACGAAAACGTCACCGGTACCATTGACCTGACCGCAACAGCAACCGATGCCTCAGGCATTCAGGATGTCAAGTTCTTGGTTGATGGACAAGTCGTTGGTTCAGATGCCACCGATCCCTACAGCTTCTCATGGAACTCAGCTGGTGTTCAGAACGGCACTCACACCGTTGCTGCTCAAGCCACTGACACATCAGGTACTAGCGCCACCAGTTCGCCGGTAGCAATTGTTACCAACAACTCAAGTGTCTGTACCGATCCGCCTTCGGTTCCTGACGGCCTGACGGTTAGCGGTACTACAGCCAGCAGTGTCTCGCTGAGTTGGACAGCCAGCACACCAGGTGCCTCATGTTCAATCAAGGAATACCACATCTTCCGCGATGGCGCGCAAGTCGCCAGTGCACCAGATGTGACCTACGATGACACCGGCTTACAGCCAGCTCAAACCTTTAGCTATACGGTTACTGCCGTTGACACTACCGGCCACGAATCAGCTCAGTCAACTGCCGTCACTGGTACTACGAGTACTGACTCTCAGGCGCCAACCACTCCAACCAATGTTCACTCAACCTTGGTTGCCAGTGACAGCATTGCACTGGCATGGGACGCATCAACTGACAACAACGCAGTTACTGACTACGTCATCACCCGCAACGGTACCCAAGTTGGCACCAGCCAGACTGCCTCCTTTAGCGATTCCGGCTTGTCACCAAGCACTGAGTACACTTACACGGTAGTTGCCAAAGATGCTGCCGGTAACGCATCACAGCCGAGTGTTGCAGCTGTCATTTCAACTATCGCCGGTGGTGGCGGTGGTGGCGACAACTCAATGTTTGTCGACCCAGTCGGTGGCACTTACAATGTTGGCGACACCGTAACGGTCACCATCAAAGAAAACAGTAACACTGATCCGATCAACGGTGTCCAGGCCGACCTAAAATACTCAAAGGACACGCTAGAATTCCAGTCCTTTGACACTGGCAGCTCTGCCTTCAGCGTCGAAGCTGATAAGAAGGCTGCAGATGGTGCGATCACCATGACCCGCGGTACAATTGACCCGGTCACTGGCGAAAAAGAGATCGTAAAGGTTAACTTCAAGGCTATCGCTGCCGGTACAGCCACCGTCGAAGTTGCTACTACCTCAGTCTTGGCTAGTTCGGTTACAGCTAACACTAATGTCTTGAGCCGCTTCGAAGGTTCTGCCTACACCATTGGCACAACTACGACGCCTCCTCCAACGACTCCTCCACCTACCACGCCTCCTCCAACGACTCCTCCGGTACGTCCTCCAGTAACCCCTCCAGTAACTCCTCCAGTAAACAAGCCAATCACTACAACCACAATTTCCCCAACCGGCAACCCTAACCCATTGCCACTGACCGGCGGTAGTGAAATCGAATTGTCGGACCCAGCAGTCATTCAGACTTCTACAACCGGTTCTTCATCGATCAAGAAGGTTGAGTACTGGTTGAATGGCAAGCGCGTTCACATCGCAACCCAGGCACCATTTAGCTACTCGGTTGACACCACCAAGTTGCGCAACGGTCGCTACACCTTACTGACTAAGACTTTCTACTCAAGTGGCAAGATTGACAGTAAGACAACAACCATTAACGTCAAGAACCCGCTCAACTTTGCACAGTTGATGCTCCAATTGCGTCACTACGCATGGATCCTGGTAATCTTGGCCCTGGTTGCCGGTGGCGCCATCTGGTTCTTGTTCTTCAAGAAGCAGCCTGACGATGAGTTCAGCGGTGACCCAGGTATGTACGATGACGGCATGGGCGGTGGTGGCTTCGGCGGACCAACTGATGGCAGTGGTCCACCTCCACCAGCTGACCCGTACGCTGGAGGTGGCGGTGCGCCACCTGCGGCTGGCGGTGACCCCTACGGTCGCTACTAAGCCTCTCTAGAACTAAAAACGCCCTGCAACCAATAGCAGGGCGTTTTTATGCTATACTATCCTAAGCACAAGAGGGAATATGAGACAAAAAATTATCGCCGTGGTTAACCAAAAAGGCGGCGTTGGCAAAACTACCACCGCCGTTAATGTTGCTGCCCAGCTGGCCGGCAAAAATACTCGGGTATTATTACTTGATCTGGATCCGCAGGGCAACGCTACCAGCGGCCTTGGCATTGATAAAGAACATGTCAGCGCTGGTTCATACGAGGTGTTGTGTAACGGCGTGGCATTGCACGATGCGGTCCTGCCGACAAATACACTAAATCTCTTCGTCTTACCGGCCAACAACAACCTGGCCGGCGCCGAAGTCGACCTGGTCGCTCGCGAACGCCGCGAATTTTGCTTGCAGCACGCCTTAGCGCAGGGCGCCTTCGACTATATCTTTATTGACTGTCCGCCATCGCTTGGCTTACTAACGATCAACGCTCTAACAGCCGCTAACTCGGTGTTTATCCCGGTCCAGGCCGAATATTACGCCCTGGAGGGCCTCGGACAGCTACTGAATACGATTCAGCGGGTACGCGGCACAGTTAACCCGGATCTCGGCTTACTAGGTGTGGCTATTACAATGTACGATAAGCGCACCAGTCTATCCGAACAAGTACTGGCCGAAATTCGCAATCACTTCGGTGACAAACTCTTTAAAACCACCGTGCCACGCAATGTGCGCTTAGCCGAAGCGCCCAGCTACGGCCAGACAATCTTCGAGCACGACAAATGGTCAAAAGGCGCCTGGGCCTACAAAGCCCTTGCCAAAGAAGTCGCCAAGCGTGCATAATGACGCTTCGACACAGTAGTTTCTAGGAGGATACAATGGCCAAAACCGGACAACCCACCAAGCATAAAGGCCTTGGCAAAGGCTTTGACAGCTTGTTGCCGCAAAACTTTGATGAAACGCTGCTCTTAAACTCGGCCGACAAGGTCGAAAAACTAGCCATCGAAAAGCTGATCCCCAACAAGTATCAGCCCCGCCAAGAATTCTCCGACGATGCCCTAAAAGACATGGCCGACTCAATTCGCCAATACGGCGTGCTACAGCCGCTGATTGTCGCCCGCAACGAAGAGGGGGCGGGCGAGTACATGATCATTGCCGGCGAACGCCGCTGGCGCGCCTCAAAACTTGCCGGTCAAAAGACCGTGCCGGCCATTGTCCGCAGTTTCCAGGACCTCGAACGACTGGAAGTAGCCTTGATCGAGAATGTCCAGCGCGTCGATTTATCACCACTTGAGCAGGCCGAGTCAATTGAATACCTGCACGAAAACTTTGGCACCTCGTACACCGATATCGCCAAGCGACTTGGCAAGGCCAATTCCACGGTCGTAAACATTGTCCGCCTAATGCAACTGCCCGAGATCGCCAAAGACGCCCTGCGGGCCGGCAAGGTCAGTGAAGGCCATGCCCGGGCAATCCTGGCACTCCGTGAGCACCCAGACGAGCAGCTGGAACTGCTGGAGCACATCATGAAGCAGAACTGGACCGTCCGCCAAGCGGAGCAATTCGTAGTCAGCGTCCGCGACGGCCATCACGAACCCAAAGCCGCTCGCGAACGCCTCAGCACCGAAACCCCGGCCACCCAACGGTTGAGCCAACGTTTGTCGGCACCGGTAAAGATTCGCCGCACCGCCAAAGGTGGCAAACTTGAGGTCGCCTTCAAATCCGACGAGCAGCTCGAGGCTATTCTCGAGATGCTAGGCTAATGTCGGTTATGGTCGGCATTCTGCTCACATAAATCTTGCGAAAATAACCTTTTCTAGGCTTATGGTTTAACCAGGCACCTGTGTACGATTTTTTGAATTTGTCCTCAAAACTTACAGCATTCTCCCGACTGTGGGCTCGCAAAATGCTTTTAACAAGCTGTCCAACAGGCGTAGAACCTGACTGAAAAAATGACCAAAAAAGGGGAGTATGTAAACTGCAGAAAATTATGCGCGAAACATAGGCAGGCGCTGACCGCCTAACCTAAAACTTCTTAGCGCTGTTAAGCGGCAACACCCGCAAAACCAGCTTGCCGACAATATACTTAGAATCAACTGGTCCAAAGACACGAGAGTCCAAAGAGTTAGTACGGTTATCGCCACAGACAAAGACCTGACCTTCGCCTAGGGTGACATCGACATTGCCAGGGGTATTAGTGATGACATTGCCGTAAGGCAGGATCTTATCGGGCTGAAAGCCGTCGGGGTTATCCTTGTTATACACGGTTACCACGCCGTCTTTGACGGTTACACGTTCGCCAGGCTTGCCGATTACGCGTTTAATAAGCTGTTTGCTGCCATCTTGGCCCAGGTCGGCCAGACCGGGTTCGTTAAAGACTACGACATCACCGCGGTTAGGAATGTAGTGTTGGTGGGTGATGTTGGCCCAGGTTTTGCCAACTTTCCAGACGATCAGGTGGTCGCTGTTTTGTAGGGTAGTCTGCATGCTGGGGCCGTCGACTTGGTATGACTGGAAGACGAAGGTGATTAAACAAAATGCCAGTAACAGGGCGCTTAATAGTACGCCGCCGATGGATATGATATCGCGCAGACCCTGGTTCTTTTTGCTGGTTGGGTTTTTGGCCCGTTCGGCAATCGGTGGCGGACTGTTGCGGTCAAAAGTTACGATGCCCGAAGGGTCGGGTGTGGGCTCATCTGTCGTTGGGAGGGGAGCAGGCTTAGGCAGGTCATCATCATTGGAACGCTCGCCAGGAACATTAAATTTAATAGTTGTTGTTGGCGGACTGTGCACCAGTTGCGGGGTTGGGTTTACTGGCGTGTTCACCGGTGTCGGAGCCGGACTGGCGCCGGCTGGGCGGCTGACGATGCCGTCCATTGACCGGAAAGTTGGCCGCGGGCGGTCAGCTCCAGTATCGCCCGCATTTCGGGGTGACAGAGGTTGTTGATTTCGATCCATTCAAGAATCAACTATAGCGTATTTTCCGTAACGGCGCTACATAAGCAATCTGCAGCAATCTGCTATACTAATGTAAGCTTATGAGACCATTGGTAGCAAAAATCAAACCGACGCGTGGTATTTCTGCGCTGCTGCATTTTGGGTTGTTATTCATCTTCCCGATTCTACTGTTCATTTTGATCAGGCTTAACTTTATCCCTTTGGCTTTTGTGCTGGTTGGCTTTAGTAAATGGCGGATGCTGGCTGTTCGGCCGCGTTTCTGGCTGGCTAACATCAGGGCTAACTCAATCGATATTATCGTTGGCGTGGCTTCGCTAATCTTTATGATCAAGACCGGCAGCATGGTCTGGCAGTTTATCTGGGCCCTTATATATGCCCTGTGGCTGATGGTGCTTAAGCCGGGCTCAACGGTGTTCTACACTTCATTGCAGGCAGCTGTCGGCTTCTTGATGGGCTTGATGGCGTTGTACATCGCCTGGCCGGACGCACCGCTGTACTGGCTGGTGCTTATTACCGGTACGGTTTGTTTTCTGGCTGCCCGCCACTTCTTTGATAGCTTTGACGAAGCCTATGCCCGTTTACTGGCGTATCTCTGGGGCTACTTTGGTGCAGCGGTTATGTGGCTGCTGGGCCACTTGCTTATCGTATATCCTAGCAAAACCGGTATTATTAGCCAGCCATTAGTCTTGCTGGTGGTTGTTGGTGTGGCCTTGGCGACCGCCTATTATCTGGACCACTTTGACCGCTTTGCGTCATTTGCCCGAAAACAGATCTTGTTTGTGAGTGTCGTCGTAGTGCTGTTACTGTTAGCGTCGTTGTTTTACGAGGGTAACAACCTGCTGCTCAGGTAACTTTAAGCATGGCAGGCTATACTACAGAGAATTGATCGCATTTATAGGAGGAGTCTGACTTGGAAAAGAATGTTTCGGCGCGAGCCGAACCCGAAGAGAATAGAGCCGGAAGCATAACCGACGAAGTCGCCATGCTCCCGAAGCCGCAGCCGAACCCGCATCCATCACCCTTCGCACCCCCAGAACCTCACCAAGAAAAGACCCCAAAAGTCCGAGCACTAGGCGGCGTCTTCGTAATCCTCGTCAGCCTAGCAACTGGCTTCTTTGGCGGTTGGCTTGGCAGTAGCAGCCGGGCAGCCAATGACACTGGCAACACCGTAGCTCAGCAAAAAGTTGTCGAGAGTGAAAGCAAGCTTATTACGGGTATTGCCAAAGATGTTGGCCAGAGCGTTGTCTCGGTCGACGTTATTAGTGAGTCATCCAACGACCAAAGCAGCTATTTTAACTATGGTCCGACCCAGCAAAAGAGTGCCGGCACCGGCATCATCATTGCTTCCAATGGCCTGGTAGTTACTAACCGCCATGTGGTTCCCGAAGGCACCACCAAAGTCAGCGTCACACTGGCTGATGGTACCGAACTCAATGATGTGACAGTTGTCGGTCGCACCCGCGACACCGACCCGCTTGATGTAGCTTTTCTAAAGATTAACGACGCCAAAGGTAAAAAGCTAGTAGCAGCTAAGATTGGCGATTCAGCGGCCGTTAAAGTCGGTGACAAAGTTGTGGCTATCGGCAATGCCTTGGGTCAATTCCAGAACACCGTGACATCGGGTATTATTTCCGGTTACGGTCGTAGCGTCCAAGCCTCCGAAGATGGCACTGGTACCGATGCCGAGAACTTGCAAGATTTGTTCCAGACCGATGCTGCGATCAACCAGGGTAACTCTGGTGGTCCACTGGTTAATATTAATGGTGAAGTTATCGGCATCAACACTGCCATTGCCGGCAACGCCCAGGCGATTGGCTTTGCAATCCCTATCAGTAACATCAGCGGTCTCATCAAAACGGTTATTTCGACCGGTAAATTCGAGCAGCCATATCTGGGCGTGCGGTACGCGCCGTTAACCGACGATGTTGCCAAACAATTTAACTTGTCGGTTGACCGTGGAGCCTACATTTTGCCGCCAGAACAAACCGGTGGCCAGGACCCGATCGTACCTGACAGTCCGGCCGATAAAGCAGGCTTGAAGTCTGGCGACATCATTATTGCAGTCGGTGGTACCAACATCGACGAGCGGCACAGCTTAACTGCCTTGCTTGACCAGGAGAGCGTCGGTTCGACCATTAAACTCAAGATCAACCGCGATGGTAAAGACCAAACGGTCGAGGTCAAACTCGAAGCCGCACCAGCCGAAACGCAATAAACAACCTTAGCTGGTAAGAGGGGTAAACGCCTGGGCGAGCCCCTCTTTTGCTGTCTGAAAATAGCCGTAGTGGCGAGCCAGGGTGGCTAAGCCATGATGCTGCTCCTCGAGAGCCTCGGTAATAACCAGTAGTGGCTGGTTATGCAATTGACTGATCTGTTGCCAAAACCGGCGGTAATCATCGAGCCCATCAACACCGGCATACAACGCTAGCTTTGGTTCATGGCGGGCAGCCTGGTTGACCGGGTAATCGATGGGCACGTAGGGCAGGTTGGCTAAGATGGCGTATGGCCGGTCGTACTCATGGTTTTCCAATAGGTCGGATAAACTGAATTCGACATCGGCTTGTAGTGCGTGGCCATTTTGGCGGGCAACCTCCAGACAGGCCGGGTCGATATCCAGACCAAAAACCTGCACCGCCGGCAATTCCAGCTTGGCACTGATTGCCAAAGCGCCGGAACCGGTGCCGACATCAACAATTTGTTCGAGGCCTGTTGTTGCCCATTGTTTGAGCAAATTAATCATCGCCTCCGATTCGGGGCGGGGTACCAAGACGTGTTCATTAACCGTAAACTCACGGCCGTAAAAGGCAACATGACCTCTGATATAGGCCAGCGGCATGTGTTGTTCACGGGCAGCAATTTTAGTTTCCAGCTCACTAATTTGTGTACCCGGCAGCTCAAATTCGGGGTGCGCTAGCAGCCAGGCCCGGTCATGGCCGGTCAAATCTTCTAATAAAATCAGACAATCCAGGCGAGCTGATGCAATACCGGCAGCCGTTAGTCGCTGGGTGTTTGCGAGGAGCCAAGCTTCAACATTCATGCCTAATCCTGGTTCATTAGCTCGTGTTCGGCTTTGAGCAGTGATTCAATGAGGTCGTCGATATCGCCAGCCAAGGCGCCAGGGATGTTAGAGCGACTATAACCGATACGGTGGTCGGTAATCCGATCCTGGGGGAAATTGTAGGTGCGGATCTTTTCGGAGCGGTCACCGGAGCCGATCAGCTTTTTGCGGTCGTCTGATAGTTGCGCTTGCTCGGCATCGATCTTTTGCTGCAGCAACCGCGAACGCAACACGCTCATAGCCTTTGCTTTGTTCTTAATTTGCGACTTCTCGTCTTGGTTAGATACAACCAAACCAGAGGGCAGGTGGGTAATACGGACCGCAGAGTCGGTGGTGTTAACCGACTGGCCGCCATGACCACCGGAACGGTAGACATCAATCCGTAGATCGCCCGGGTTGATCTCGATATCCGATTCCTCGGCTTCGGGCAAGACAGCTACTGTCACCGTAGAGGTATGGATCCGGCCCTGCGACTCGGTAACCGGAACGCGCTGCACCCGGTGCACGCCGGCTTCAAACTTCAGGAATTTGTAAGCATCGACACCGCGCAGGGCAAAAGAGATTTCTTTAAAACCACCAACTTCGTTAGGGCTCTCGGACATAAGCTCAATCTTAAAGTTGTGAGTCTCGGCCCAACGGGCGTACATGCGGTAGAGTTCTCCGGCAAATAGTGAAGATTCATCGCCACCTGCGGCAGCCCGGATTTCGATGATTACATCGCGTTCATTGTTAGGGTCGGCCGGTGTCAGGGCCTCTTGCAGGGCAGTTTCGTTTTCGGCCAATAGTTGGTCGGTCTCTTCGAGCTCGGCTTTGGCCAGCTCGGCCAGCTCATCATCATTGCCGCGGATAAGCTCGTTGGCGTCCTGACGGGCCCGCTGCAGCCGTTTTTTGTCATCAAACAAGCCAACGACGCGCTCTAACTCGCCGCGCCGTTTAGCGAGCTTAGGATAAGCTTTATCACTAAAAATCGTTGGATCCTGCAGGCGTTCCTCGAGTTCGGCCAGCTCGGCCCGTAATTGTTGTTCTTTGGCTTCCATTTGACCCTATTATAACAGATTAGAAAAAGAGACCCACCAGATTGGCCGGGTCTCTTGCGAAAAGAACGTCTGAAAAGACTACTTGTCGGCGGCTTTTTCAGCTTTGGCGGCCTGACGAGCAGAGCTCTTCTTGGCAGCGGCAGCGCGGCGCTCTTTAGCGGCTTCACCGGCAGCAGCGCGGGCTTTGAACTTGTCAACGCGGCCTTCGATGTCGACAATGCGCTCTTCACCAGTAAAGAACGGGTGAGAACTGCTTGAGATGTGAACCTTAACCAACGGATACTCAACACCCTCGAGGGTGATTTTGTCTTCGGTGGCGACCGTTGAACGGGTCAGATAAGTCTGGCTGTTGTTCAAGTCTTGGAACACAACCGGGCGATAACTAGTAGGGTGAATGTCTTTCTTCATAATCAATCCGTAAGTATACAGATACGCTGCCATCTAGTCAACAGATAAAGCCAAAACATTGACACAGCAACCCTAAAGTGGTAATGTATATAAGATAAACCTAGAATAAACATATGTCAGAAACAGCGCCGGCCGCCAACCAATATCCAGAAAACCATGAGGCTCAAGAAGAGCAGCGTATCTTCCTTGAAATTGGCCCCTGGGATCGTCCAACTGCCGCCGAAAGCACCCGCAGCTACACCGGGCCCAATGTTTACATAGGGCTTGAGCCAAACGAGGGCGATTACCATCAACCTGATTTATTTGAAGGCCAGCGCCGCGCAGTAGGTGACCGCCTCAACAACGAGCACATTATTTTAGCCCAGGGTGATGGCCGCAACATGCCATTTCCTGACGCCTCAATCCACAGCGTATATCTTGGTAATGTTTTGCCGGCAATACCTCATGAAGATATCAACTCCATGCTCTATGAAGTTAGCCGGGTTATGGACGGTACCGGTCCGGCAATTTTTGATATTGGCGACGCCGCTAACGCCGATGGGGTTATGGATCACTACTTCACCGATGAGTTTGCTGACGATCTCGAAGCCGCCGGCTTGCATGGTGTTGCTACTTATAGCAACGAAGACAGTCCTGAGCATCAAGAGCTTCGGGCACTCTGGCCATCAGCTTGGCCTAGCGGTCACGTTTTTGTTGTTGCTCATAAGATAACGCCTGATGTTCCTGTGTCCACAGAGCAACAGACTGTTCCGGCAGAAGCGGTAACATTACAGGTACTCAGCGCCGAACGCGGCGGCCAAGCAGCTGACCCAACCGGAGTAGAAAGCATGCTCGAGAATCTCGATGAATTGTTTGCCGAAGCATATATTGAAGCCGATGAAGCCGGTCGTGTTTTAGCATTTGAACTAGGTGCTGAAAGTGAAACAGCAATGCCCGAAGCCCTTGGGCAAAAATATGACCGTGCCCAGGTAACCTTCGACTATATTGCTATTGATAACAGCGGTGACCAATCAGCTTTGACTGCCAATTTTATGTTTACCGGCCAAACGACAAAAGTTGTAAGTATGTGGTTCGACCAAGCAGGCCAACCCAAAACATTCGCCGCCGTTCATAACCCAGTCGAAGCCGACCTAACTACCTGGCAGGGTTATGTAGCAGAAAAGCTGACACAAAAGCTTGAATTACCAAGTGATCGGTCAGATGTAGCTAACGACGAAGACTTACAAGATATCCGCGACTTTATAGCCGCCGTGCAGGCAGCCCATCCGGAACTTGGTGACCCCTTGCAATAACAGGGGCGGTCGTGGTAAGCTAAAAGGGTTAATAAAGAAGCAGGTTGGGAACTAATCCTCCTCACGGGTGACTTATGTAGAGCATCTTGAGGTACCCAGTCGGTGATAAAGGATCAATGAAAGGATCTATTTACTATGGCTACAGTAGACGTAGACATCAAGAAATTATTAGAATCGGGCGCCCACTTTGGCCACAAAACCAGCCGTTGGCACCCAAAAATGGCCCAGTACATTCACAGTAAGCGCTCGGGCAGCCACATTATCGACCTCACCAAGACGGTTGATAACCTCGAGAAAGCTCTCGATTTTATCGCCAGCACCGTTGCAAACGGCAAGCCGGTACTGCTGGTTGGCACTAAGCGCCAGGCTCAGGACATCGTGCTCGATGTTGCAACCAAAACCAAGCAGCCCTTCGTGGTAAACCGCTGGCTCGGTGGTATGATGACCAACTGGCCAACCGTTAGTGGTCGTATCAAGCACCTCAAAGACCTGGAAACCAAGATGGCTTCAGGTGAATTGGCTAACAAGTACAACAAGCTTGAGGTCCAGCGCTTCCAAGAGGAAATCGACTCACTCAACCACATGTACGGCGGCATCAAAGACATGCCACAACGCCCCGGCGCCGTTTTCGTTGTTGATGTCACCCACGATGTTAACGCTGTTCGCGAAGCCCGCAAGCTGAACGTACCGGTTATCGCCCTCATTGACACCAACGCCGACCCAACCTTGGCCGATTACCCAATCCCTTGTAACGATGACGCCATCAAGACTTTGCAACTGATTGCCGACTACTTGACTCAAGCAATCGAAGCCGGCCAAGCTAAGGCATCAAAAAATTCAGACACCGATAAAGATAAATAGGAGGACCACCATGGCTGTATCTATTGAAGACATTAAGCGTTTGCGTGAGCTGACTGGTGTTGGTATGACCGACGCCAAGAAGGCACTCGACGAATCAAACGGCGACTTTGACGTTGCTTTGCAGGAAATGCGCAAAAAAGGCCTGACCAAGGCCGAAAAGCGTGGTGAGCGCGAAGCCCGCCAGGGAATTGTTGGTACCTACAACCACGATAGCCGCATCGGCGTTATCGTTGAAATCAACTGTGAGACCGACTTTGTGGCTCGCAACGAGATCTTTACCACCTTGGTCAAAGATGTAGCTATGCACATTGCTGCCAGCGCTCCACAGTATGTTTCGAGCGACGAAATTCCAGCCGAAGAGCGTGAGCGCGTGGCTGCTGAGTTCCGCGAGAAGGCTCTTGCCGACGGCAAACCGGCTGAGATGGTCGACAAGATCATCGAAGGCCAGATCCAGAAGTACTTTGCCGAGCGTTGTTTGCTCGACCAGCCGTACATCAAGAACCCTGACCAAACCGTTGGCCAGTTAGTTACCGACCACAACGCCCGCTTAGGCGAAAACGTTGTCGTTCGCCGCTTTAGCCGCATCGCCCTTGGCGAAGTTAGCTAACCCTCGACAGACAGACAATAATTCTAAAGGGGCCCTCAAGGGCCTCTTTTTCTAAAGTCTGTTAAAATAAACTAATAAGTGACGAGGAACCATGGATACCAAACCCTACGAAGACAAGATGAACCAAACCGTTGAGCGCTACAGCGATGAACTTAAGAAGCTGCGCACTGGCCGGGCTCATGCCAGTATGCTCGATGGCGTAATGGTCGTGGCATATGGCTCACCAATGCCTATGAACCAGGTAGCTAATGTTAGTGCGCCCGAAGCTCAGCTACTGCAAGTCACCCCGTTCGACCCTAACAACATTCAGGCTATTGCCAGCGCTATCCGCGACAACCAGAGCTTGGGCCTCAACCCCAGCGATGATGGCCGGGTCGTACGAGTGCCGGTTCCGGCTCTGACCGAAGAACGGCGTCGCGAGATCGTTAAAGTTGTCGGCCAGAAGCAGGAAGACGCTATGGTCAACTTACGTAATATCCGCCATGAGGCGCTGGATGCTATCGACAAAGCCAAGAAAGACAAGCTCATCGGCGAAGATGACGCCAAGCGTCTGCAAAAAGACATCGACGACGCCATGAATAAAGCCCGCGCTGCTGCCGAGGCTGCCTCAAAAGCCAAAGAGCAGGAGATCATGACCGTCTAACCGGACAGGCGTATACTGAGAATCATGAGTGAAACGAAATCTGAAGTTGTAGCTAGTGTGCCCCAACACATTGGTTTTATCCTTGATGGCAACCGCCGCTGGGCCCGTGAAAACGGCAAGCCGGTTGTCGAAGGTCACCGTCAGGGGTACCTTGCCTTTAAACGGGTGGTAAAGTCGGCTATTCGCCATGGCGTGCGCTATGTCTCGGCCTATGCATTTTCGACCGAGAACTGGCAACGTGACCGCCAAGAAGTCCGCGACCTTATGAAAATCTTTTTGTGGGTCTGCAAACACGAAGTCGCCGAGCTCGACAGGGAAGGTATTCGCTTGCGGGTTATTGGCTCAAAGCTCAAGATCGGCCATGCCTTGGCGCGGGCTATCCACGAGGCCGAAGAGAAGACCAAGAACAACACCCGTGGCACTATGCTGCTGTGTCTTGATTATGGCGGTCAGCAGGAAATTGTTGAAGCCATGAAGCAGATTGTTGCCGATGGTGTCGACCCTGACGACATCACACCGGAACTTATCAGTCAGCATTTGTACGCGCCTGACATTCCGCCACCCGATTTGATTGTCCGTACATCTGGTGAAAAGCGCCTCAGCAACTTCATGACCTGGGAATCTACCTACAGTGAACTAGCCTTTGTAAACGAGTATTTCCCGGATTACAACGAAGCCAGCCTGCAGCGTGAGATCGATGATTACGGCCGCCGGCATCGCCGCTTTGGCGGCAACTAAGATTTTTAGCTGGCGACCGACGCCAGCTTCGGCTATACTTACTGAGACATGGCAATTGCACTATTAATTTTGGGACTACTGCTTTTTATTGGCTTAGTGGTCGTCCACGAGTTTGGACACTTCATTTTTGCCCGGCGCAACGGCGTTATTGCCGAAGAGTTTGGTATTGGTTTTCCACCCAAAGCCTGGAGTAAAAAGGTTAAGAGCAAAAAAGGTGACTTCATCTTTAGCCTTAACTGGCTGCCACTTGGTGGTTTTGTCCGTCTAAAGGGCGAGCACGACTCCGATACCGAGAAGGGCACCTTTGGCGCGGCTACTACCTGGGCTAAGACTAAGATTATGGCCGCCGGCATCGGTATGAACCTGCTTGCCGCCCTTGTTTTATTTCTGATTGTCGGTTGGATCGGTATGCCGCAGATTATCGACAACCAATATTATGTCGCCAGCGATTCTAAGCTTATTGATCAGGCTAAAGATAAAGATGTCGTCAAAATCGGCAGTGTTGAACGGGCTCCAGCCAGCACCGCTGGCATCAAGAAAGATGACCGTATTCTGACAATTGCCGGCACCAAGATCACCGGTGCTGAGCAAATGGCCACTGTAACCAAGGCCAACGCCGGCAAGAGCGTCGCCGTAGTTATCGAACGCGATGGCAAACAGCTCACCAAGCAGCTCAAGCTCAATGATGGCTCGCCGTATCTCGGCGTGCGTCAGTATTCGGCCCAGACTGGCTTTGATATCCGCCGCTCAACCTGGTCGGCACCAATTGTTGCAGTGCGTGTCACTGGCCAGTTTACCGTCGCAACGTTTAAAGGATTAGGCACGGCGCTTAAGGGTGTTGGTTCAATTATTGCTGGCGCCTTTACTGGCAACAGCCAGGCCCGCACGGCCGGCCAAACTGCCGCCAGCAGCCAAGTCTCCGGTCCAGTCGGTATCTTCGCTGTCCTGTACGCCGGCGCCAGCCAGGGAATTGGCTTCATACTATTTGTGATTGGTATTATCTCGTTGTCTTTGGCAATTATGAACGTCCTGCCAATCCCGGCACTTGATGGCGGCAAGCTATTCATTACGTACATTTCGCACATCTTTGGTAAACAGGTTTCCGAGGGCTTCGAGAATTACGCCTACGGTATTAGCTTTATGGTGCTCATCGGATTGATGGTTCTAATCACCTTTGTCGATGTCAAACGATTCTTCCTCTAAAACAGTTGCTAAGGACGAAGCTGCCAAGCAGGCGGGTGACACCAAGCACTGGCCGTGGCATCCGATTGTCGCGGTAGCCCTCGCGATATCGCTATTCCTGATTTGCCAACTGTTTGCCGGTATTATCGCCAGTATTGTGATTACTGTCGCCAAGCAAGCAGGGCACCCGCTTGGCAGTGTCCTGCAGCAGTTTATGCTGATGATCTTGGCCGAGGGCATTCCGTTAGCGGCGCTTATCTGGTTGCTGCGGGCCAACGGCAAGAACCTGGCTTCCATCGGTCTTACTAAACCAAAGCTAAAAGATATCGGCTATGCTATAGCTGGCTTTTTGTCTTACTTGACCGTCATTGTCTCGATAGTGGCGATAGTGTCGGTGTTTTATCCATCATTGGGCGCTAATCAGACACAAGAGATTGGCTTTAGTGGTACCCGCGGCTTCTGGCCCTTAATTGCTGTTTTTATATCATTGGTGATATTACCTCCGCTAACTGAAGAGGCATTGTTTCGTGGTTTTGTTTTTACTAACGTCCGGGCGCGCAGTAAGTTTTTGGTTGCTGCTATTGTAACGAGTGTCATTTTCGGTGCGGCCCATCTTACGGGTGGTACCGAGGGCTCGTCATTACTATGGGTAGCTGCTTTCGATACCTTCACTTTATCGGTAGTGGCCTGCTACTTGCGAGAGAAGACCGGACGCCTGTGGGCGGGCATTGGTGTCCACGCTATGAAGAATGGTTATGCCTTTGTGCTTATCTTTATTCTGCATAGTCAGCGGTAGGCGTGCTATACTCATAAAAAAGTATGCCTCCAAATAACCAGCAGCCATTTAATAATCCATCGGGTGGGCCGTACGGACCACAATTTGGTGGCGCACCAGGTTATGGCATGCCACCGCCCGCCGACTACGGTGCGCAATTTGGACCAATGCCGGGCCAGTCATTTGGACCTAGTCAGCCAGCTCCCGGACAGCAATTCGGACCACCACCTAGCGGTCCCGGTCCTGGCCCTGGTCCCGGACAGCAATTCGGACCACCACCTAGCGGTCCCGGTCCTGGCCCTGGTCCCGGACCAGGGATGTATCCGCCAATGCCAGGAGCAGATCCAGGTCCTGGTGAGCCAGGCTTTGGTCCGCCTCCCGGACCAGGACCCGACTTTGGCATGAATGGTGGTATGGGCACGGGTGGTATGGCTCCAGGCTCAACGTTTGGACCTGCACCGGGCCAATCATTTGGCCCCACGGATCCCGGAGCCGCAGCGTTTGGCCCACCTCCTGGCCCCGCAGCTTTTGGTGGCCCTGGACCTGGACCGCAGAGCTTTGGGCCTCAGCCAGGTTTCGGCCCGCCTCAACCCGACCAAGCACAGTTTGGTCAGCCGCAATTTGGCCAACAAACCTACAGCCCATTCTTCGACTCACAACCATTTGGTCAAGCGCCCGGACAGTTCGTGCCAACGCCACCTCCTGGCAGCGACCAACCTCGGCCAGCAACCATGACTGAGATGGCCAACCAGGGTAACCCGGACGACTCATTTTACCCGGTGATGCCATCACTACCCGGCAACCAGGGTGGCCCGCCGCCACCGCAAAGCCCGGAACCGGCGCCGTTTTTCCTTGACCCGCGCAGCCCGTACGCCGGTATCGGTAAGCCAGCGGCAGCACCAAAAAGCCGCAAAATTGCCAAGCTGGTGCTCATTGGGGTGCTGGTCATTATTGCCATAGTTATCGCCTTTATCTTTATGCAGTCACAAGGCCAGGACGATTCCGGCGCAAAACTGGAAAACGCCATATCGAACAGTTTTTCGGTCAACAATTTTACCGAGAAGGTAACAGTCGACAAAAGCAACATCGAGCTTAGGCAGGATGCCTCCGACAACCATAACCCACGCTTGAGCGGCACCATGAGTGTTGCGGACCTCGGTGTTAAGATTGATGGCTACGCCTCGCTGAGTGACAGTTTTATAAAGTACACCAGCCTCGGCTCGCTGGTGGCGGCTGACGACATGGCAGCTAAGTTGGCCAACAAATGGGTGCAAATCCGGCGTAACGGCCAGTTGCCCAGTGGGTATACACCTCAAGCGAACGTTGAAGCAGTATTTGACCCGCGGGTCAGTATCTACGGTGACCGGGTAGTCGGAAATTTTACCTCTGAAGAGCAGGCGACGCTGACTAAAGAGATTAAAGACAAACATGTCTACGATTATGACCCGACGACCGTTAAAACTACGGTGATCGATGGTCAGGCGGCAACCCAGTACGATATCACCGTTAATGTTGATGCTCTGAAGGCCTTTAACAAGATGGCCGGGCAGATGGCTGGCATATCCAGCGCCGATCTGGACAGGGTTATCGCAATGGCCAGTCTTGATGATTACCGCAATGCTAAGGTTGTCTGGTATGTTGCCGACGATAGCCACCAGGTGATCCGGATAGTCTCTACTGAGTCCAATAAGACGGTGACCGTCGACTATACCGACATTGGCTCGACCGTCCTGACTACTGAGCCGACCGCCGTTTTCCAATACACCGATTTCAGTGCCTTATTGCAGGGCAATGCCACCGCTTCGATTAATGGCAAGGCTGAAGACACGCAGCGTCAGACCGATATTGCGGCGCTGACCGCTCAAATCGAGGCCTACTATGCCAACTATGGCTTTTACCCGTCACTGACTAACATTAATGATGTCACCTGGCGCAAGGCCAACCTGGCTGGTTTGGACGACGAATCTCTTAAAGACCCTAAGACTGATGACGCTCATTTGGCGAGCGCGCCAGCCGTAGGCCGTTATTCGTATCAAGTCTACAAAGACAAGGGCTTGGCAGCCTGTGATGGTGCCAACTGTGGCTATTTCAAACTCACCGCCACCCTCAGCGACGGAACTGTGTTTGCCAAAGAAGCCCAGTAAGTAATACAATGGGGGCGTAATGCACCGCGCTATGACTATCGACCTCTGTAAGATCACCTGTCCGATGATTCCGGCATAGCCGCCGCATATTCTATTATTACCGCAACCAATTTTTTACGACATAACACCTACGACACAGGGAGGCACACCGACATGAGGCTATCACAGCTCTTTGGAAGAACAAGCAAGACAGAAGGCTCAAACTATACGATTCCGTCACACCGGCTGCTAGTGCAGGCTGGCTTTATTCGCGAATCGACCGCCGGCCGTTACTACTTGCTACCGCTCGGTGTCAAAGTTCACGACAACATCGTCAAAATTACCCGCAAACACATGAATGCCGCCGGTGCCCAAGAAGTCTTGATGCCAATTTTGCACCCTTTGGAACTCTGGCAGGAGACCAACCGTACAACCACGGTCAGTTTTGAGCTTATGAAGATCACCGACCGCCGCGGCGCCGACTTTGCCCTCGGTGGTACTGCCGAAGAAATGGCCGTCGACCTGGTACGCAAGTTCAACATTAGCTACAAAGACCTACCGTTTAATATCTACCAGTTCTCCAACAAATTCCGTGATGAAATGCGCGCTCGCGGCGGCCTGCTGCGTGTCCGCGAATTTGTCATGAAGGACGCCTACAGCTTTAGTACCGAAGAGCAGTTCAAAGACATCTACCAAGCCATGTGGGACGCCTACAAGGCTATCTATACCGAACTCGGCCTCAAGGTCGATGTAGTTGCGGCCGACAATGGTTACATTGGCGGTGAATACTGTCACGAGTTTATTAGCGAAAGCGAAGCCGGCGAAAGCCGTTACTTTATCGACGAAAAGAGCGGCTATGCGGCTCACGAAGATGTCGCCGTTTTCCAGGTCGAAGACAAAAACGTCGATGAGCCACTGCGCGATATGGAAGAACTTGATGCTGTCCGTGGCAAAACCATGGAAGATGGCATGGCGCTGCACAAACTGCCAATGTGGCAGCAAACCAAAGATGTATTATTCTTTGATGAAGCCACCAAACGCTATATTCTGGCGCTAATCCGCGGTGATTTTGATGTCAACGAGACCAAGCTGATGCAAGCCGCTGGTGCCTGGGAATTACGCCCAGCCACCGAAGAAGAAGTTCGCGAAGACTTGCAAAGTGAGCCGGGCTTTATTTCACCAGTTAATTTGCTCAAAAAGGGCGTCAAAAGCGGCTACGAGGTAGTGCTAGTCGGTGACAAATCACTGCGCACGGTTCGCAACATGTACGGTGGTGCCAACAAAAAGCACCGTGATATTCTGAACATTAACATTGACCGCGACTTCAAACTCGATGTCGAAGCCGATATCGCCCTGGCTCAACCAGGCATGAAGAGCCCTGAGGGCGGGGAACTGGTCGAGAAGAAGGGTATCGAAGTTGGAAACATCTTCCAGCTCGGCTATCACTACACCAATCTTATGAAAGATGCCGTCTATACCGACGAAGCCGGCGAGGCCCAAAAGTACTACATGGGTTGTTATGGTTTAGGGGTTGGCCGCACCATGGCGGCGGTTGTCGAAGCTTTCCACGACGACAAGGGAATTATCTGGCCATCGTCAATCGCACCAGCCCAGGTTTACCTGGCACGCATTGGCTTGGATGATAGCGTAGTGAAAGCTGCAGATAAACTTTACGAACAGTTGACTTCCACCGGTGTTTTGGTACTATATGATGACCGTGATGTACGGCCCGGAGAGAAGTTCGCCGATGCCGACCTCATGGGTATTCCGTACCGCGTCGTTATCAGCCCAAAAACGGTCGTCGATGGCAAGATCGAAGTCAAAGCCCGGCAGTCAGACGAAACAGTCATGCTATCTGCCGATAACCTCGATGAATTGCAAGACTACATGCAACAAAACGACGCCACAAATACCGTAAACGGCACAAAGGAGTAAATCAAAAATGACAGCTATGAAAAAACACTACCGATTAACCCAAGATGGCGTTGACGAATTAGACGCCGAATTACAAAGTCTCATCGCCGAACGTGGCCCAATCGCTGACCGCATCAAAACTGCCCGCGAATTTGGCGACTTGTCCGAAAACTTCGAATACAGCGCTGCTCGCCAAGAGCAAGAGCGCAACGAAGCCCGCATTTCTGAGCTGGAAGCTATTTTAATCAATGTCGAGATCATCGAAGCCCCCAAAAGCGGCAGCAGTAAAGTCGTCCTTGGCTCGACCGTTACCCTAAAGGGTAAGACCGAAAAGAAATTCCAAATTGTTGGCACCGTCGAAGCTGACCCCTTAAACGGCAAAATCTCCGACGAATCGCCAATTGGCAAAGCAATGCTCGGCAAGAAAATCGGCGACAGCGTCGAAATCAAAACCCCGGCCGAAACCTCCAGTTTCACCATTAGCGCCATCGCCTAAAGTTACACGCATGTCCGCTCCCGGTACTGCGACTAAGCAGCCGGGAGTGTTTTCATTTGATACAATGAGGGACAGATAAAGGATTAAATTATTACATGGCGACACTAAAACAATTTCGTGATGAGCGCTTACGCAAACTTGAAGAGCTCAAAGCACTCGGTATTGACCCGTATCCGGCGACTGCCAGCCGTACTCACGACAACTATGCTATTCACGCCGATTTTGCCGGGCTGGAAGGGCAGTCGGTATCTGTGGTCGGCCGCATTATATCAATCCGTAAATTCGGCAAGATCGCTTTTATTGTTATTCGAGACAACAGCGCTGACCTGCAGCTTCTGTGGCGCTTTGATGAAAGCGTCCAAGCCGATCGCACACAATCAGAGCTGCTGCTAACCGATATCGCACTGCTCGACACCGGTGATTTCATCGAGGCACACGGCAAGGTCGTAAAGACCCAGACTGGTGAAGATTCAGTCGAGATTGAGCGCCTGCGCCTTCTCACTAAAGCCCTGCGACCAATGCCAGCCAGCCGTGACGGCTTCACCAACAAAGAAGAGCGCCTGCGCCGCCGCTATATCGATACCAATGTTAACAACGACGTTTTCCAGCGCTACATCCGCCGCAGTAACTTCTGGCGGGCTACACGTGACTTCTTGAACGACGAGGGTTTCATCGAAATCAACATCCCAGTCTTAGAAAACACTGCTGGTGGTGCTGATGCCAACCCATTTGTTACTCATATGGACGCCCTTGACCAGGACTTTTACTTACGCATTAGCCATGAGCTACCACTTAAGCGGTTGCTAGTTGCCGGTTACGAAAAAGTCTTTGATATTGGCCCGCGTTTCCGTAACGAAAACTATTCCGACGAACATTTACCGGAACATGTCGCCATGGAGTGGTACTGGGCCTATGCTGACTGGGAAAAGGGCATGGAACTTACCGAGCGCTTGGTTCGCAGTGTAGCCGATCGTACTTGGGCGAGCCGCCAATTCAAGCTGGCAAATGGCCAGGAGATTGATCTTGGATCCGATGACCAGCATTGGCCGCGGGTTAGCTTTATCGATGTCATCAAAGATAACTATGGCCTCGATGTATTCACTTGTACGCTCGAGGAAGTTCAGGCGCAGCTTAAGAAGCATAATGTCGAAGTCGAAAAGAGCGACAACCGAGCCCGCGGCCTGGATAAGCTCTGGAAAAAAGTCCGCGCCACCATTGCCGGCCCAGCTTTTCTGGTTGATATCCCAACCTTCCTGCAGCCACTCGCCAAAACACAGCCTGGCAAACCCGAGTTGACCGAGCAGTTCAACCTGTTACTTGGTGGCAGTGAACTATGTAAGGCTTATTCTGAACTTAATGATCCGCTCGATCAGCTTAACCGTTTTGTCGAACAGCAGGCCATGCGCGATGCCGGTGATGATGAAGCCCAGATGCTCGACATCGACTATGTCGAAGCACTGGAGTACGCCATGCCACCCGCATGCGGCTTTGGTTGGAGCGAACGGCTTTTCTGGGTCCTTGAAGGTGTCACTGCCCGTGAAGGTGTGCCATTCCCACAGCTGCGCCGCGAAACCGACGAAGTCACCAAAACTATCTACCCTGAATTGTTCCCGGCAGCCGAACAGCAGCCAGTCGAAGAAGAGCGCTAGTTAAACTTCTTCAACCGGGCAACCCGGTCGGCAGTAGAAGGGTGGGTGCTAAACAAACCGGCCAGACCCTGGGCGCTAAACATGTTGGCGAACATCATGTGTGCCTGAGCTTGCTGGGTAGGTGAGGGCTGGATTGGTGGCACTTGCTGTTTAAAGTTTTCAAGCTTCTCTAGGGCACTCGATAGGTCTTGGCCGCCGTGTACCAGTTTGGCGCCATGTTGGTCAGCTAGGAATTCACGGCTGCGTGAGATAGCTGATTGAATCAGCATAGCTGAAATAGGTGCCAAGATAATCATGGCAATGGCTGCAATTGGGTTAGGCGAATCTTCGTCACCACCGGTGAACAGACTTGACCAAAAGGCCATCTCAGCAATAAAGCTAATAGCACCGGCTACCGTGGCAGCAATGGTCGACACCAGCATGTCGCGGTTTTTAACATGGCCGAGCTCGTGGCCCAGCACTGCACGTAATTCATTGTCGTTTAAGATATCCAAAATACCCGTCGTCACGGCCACGGCAGCATGTTTAGGACTGCGGCCGGTGGCAAAGGCATTAGGAATCGGCGTATCCACAATGTACAGCTTGGGCATCGGTAAATTATCGGCCTGAGTCAATTCGCGGACGATACGAACAATATTGGCGTGCTGCTTTTCATCAAGCGGTACGGCCTTTTGCATTTTGAGCACCAGGGTGCTGCTAAACCAAAACATACCGAAGTTCATAACACCGGCGACGCCAAGTGCCAGCAGGGCACCGCTGCGGCCGCCAACCATGTAGCCGACTGCCATAAATAGTCCAGTCAGAACACTTAAAAGTACGGTCGTCTTAAAAATTTGTTTCACTCGAATCCTCCATGAAGCCTGGTCTTGATCGTTAAGCTTCATATACTATTTTAGTTAAATTATGTTAACTAATCAAGTGGCTTTTATGAGGGAGTCTTCAGCTGGTCTACAGTTTGTTGAGTGGCGTAATAACTTCGAGCAATCGGCACAATGTGGCGGTATCTTCAACGCCCAATTTTTCCTGGATTGCTTTGGCTAGGGCATCGTAGCGTTCTTCGAGCTTAGCAACGGCTTTTTTACCCTTGGCATTGGCCCGGACGACGATTCGCCGCCGGTCGGTGGCCACAGTGCGGGTGACCATGTCATGCGACTCCAACAGGGCAACTAACTGCGTAGCCCGCGGTTTACTGGCGTGCAATTTGGCAGCAATGTCCTGCATACCAAGCGGCTCGAAGCTGCTGATAATCTTTAGGCACTTCATCTCGGCGTCACTAATCTCGGCCTCGGTTTTATTAACCGGCTCGGCCAGATAGTGGCTGGTCAAAACGACTTCTGACAAAAACTGTGAAAGTTGTTCACGGGTGCTCAACATACAGCTACCTCCTCTTTGATGGACAGTATAGCGCGCTTGGTCAACAAATGACAGGGGTAGCCAGATTGACAAATTGCCATTTTGATGTAATATATAGTAGTCCGCAACAATGCAGACATGAGGAGAGGGTAAACCCTTGTCAATTCAAGAGAACACCGCGACGGCAACGTCCGTGGACTGGATCAAGTTCGTCCGGACGGACGACATTGGACTGGTCTACTGGCTGGCTGGTCACTACACGGAGGAGCTCTACCACTCGTTGGGCGAGTACCTCTGCGAACCAGACCACCCCGGCCTTGGCCTGCAGTCGTTCGACGCGATGAAGCACAAGCTCTGCATTCGCCTCAACTGGCCACACACCGAGCAGACCGATGAATTCGTGCAGGAGCAGCGGCAGATCGTCGAGCAATTCTTCACAGAGAAGGGCTGGATCGTCACGGAAGACACTTCGAGAGGACACATCTCCAGCGAAGTGATCGCATCATCTGACAACCCACTGGTTGAAGCAGCGCTTCGCGGCTTCCATCCGCCGGTTCATGACACGGCACCGACCCCGGCACAGGACTACGTGTCCATCAAGTGGTTCGATCGCCGACAGGCCTTCCGCAGCTGGCTGGTCCGCAACGCCATCGCGGCAGTCGTGGTCTTCGTGATCGTTCGAGCAGCAGTCGCCGCCATCGATGCCCTGACGGGTCGTCGTCGGCAGCGCCGAGGCTGAGTGCCTGTGCGGGCCGGCTGGTGACTTCGGTCTCCAGCTTGGCCCGCACGGTCAGCCTCCCGCCGCCGCGCATGCAAAACCCTCTCCTCAAAACGACCCCTTGCACACACCTGTTATAATAAGATTGCTATGTAAGCGAGTGGGCAAAACTCCAAAAAGATAGCATCACCGATTTTCGATTTATCTATTTTCTTTTCGTACCGTACCTGATATATTCTGACAAAACAAAAAGGGTCAGCATCAAAAAACAGATCAAAAGCAGCCAGCAGCGCGCGCCGGCCGCTTGTTTGAAAGAAGGGTATATAACCATGAATTTTGCTAATTACGACAACGAGTCGGACCGCAAGCTCCTGTGGGCGTTTGGTGTCGATGCCACAAAGCCGAAATCAACCAAACATCGCAGCCGCCGGGCCAGCAGTCCCAAATACAAGCTGCATCGCTATTACATCACTGCTTGTTCACCGCGCCTGCGCCAATATGGCGTCACCACCGGCATGCGCTACGACGAAGCCAAAGCTTTGGCACCGGAAATGCGTATGTTTGTCTATAACCGTTAACTCTGAGAGGCGAGCTGTAGTTCGGCAATCAGTACTTCGACGCGGCTGTATTCTTCAGCTCGTTTGGCAGGGTCGGTAATTTGTTGGTCGTTAAGGCTGATCTGGGCATCATCTTCACGGTTTGGGCCGCCATTAGGTATAGTTTCGAAACTGCCGCTTTCGCGTTCTTTGCCGTCGTCGCTGATGGTTGCCCAGGTTAGGCTGTCGATTTGCAGGCTGGGGCCTACGGTGTGCAATAAGTCTTCATCGGTTGGCAATTTGCCGTCTGGCAACGGTTCATAAGTAAATGATACCCGCATTTGGGTGCTACGGCCGACGGTGCCCATCCAGGTTGCAAAACCACGTCCATTAGAGTGGAATTCAATATAGCGGTAGGCGCGGTTGGTCATTGGATCGTAGGGGAGGGTATCAGGCTCAACTTTTGTGTCGTCCAGACCGAGGTGGTTACCCCAAAGAACAGGATCGTCACCGGGGGTCAAGCGCTTGCCATGTTCTTTGGCGATAGTGCTCGCCATAGCAACCCGGTCACCCTTAGCCTGCATAGCTGTTACCAGGCTGCCCATGTACTGGCTGCCAAATTTTTCGGTGCTCATGTAGCTTTCGGTTTGTTCACGTTCTAGAGGGGCAGGCTGTGGCTGCTCAGGTGTGGCAGCCGGCGCGTTAGGAGTCGCCCTGCGCTCAGGAAGGAGCTGGCTAGCAACGCCGCCGATAGCGATCAGGCTGGCGGCACCCAACATACCGCGTAAGATATTACGACGAGTGTGGTTTACTGGCTCGTCATGTACGACGGGCTCATCGGGCGTAATAGCAGGGAACTCTTGGGTAGTTGGCTCAAAAACTGGTATTTCATCTGTTGGCTCATCACCGGTTGGGTGGTTATTTTTGTTGTAGGGCATTATATCTTGATTATAACATAAAAACATATAAAAAGCTAGTGGTTGATCATGGGTGTACAATAAAGTTACAAATTTACTCACGGCGAGTAACAGGAGGAACTATGATACTGAAAAGACCCCAATTACCAAAAATGAAGTTCATAATAGCCCTCGTAACAGTGGTAGCGTGTCTGGCGGGTGCTACGGCGGCTGCTCACGCACAGGGCTTTCGTTCAGGCGATCACACGCGGGTGGAGCGCGGTGAGACAGTCGATAGCTCACTTTTTATTACTGGACAAACAATTGATATAGACGGCACAGTCAATGGCGATGTTTTTTGTGCGGGCCAGAACATTACTATTTCCGGGCATGTGACCGGTGATGTTATTTGTGCCGGCCAGATTGTACAGATCAATGGTACGGTTGACGGTGATATCCGTGTTGCCGGCCAGAACGTTACGGTCGGTGCCAAAGTTGGCCACAACCTGTCATTAGCCGGGCAGAGTGTTACGGTTAGCCAAGCCGCTGAAATCGAAGGTGATGCCAGCGTGGCCGGTCAGCAAGCCGATATTGACGGCAATATTGGTCGTGACTTGGCGGCGGCTTCGGCGATCGCTAATCTTAACGGTAAAGTCGGCCGCAACCTGCAGGCTACCGGCAGTGATCTGACCTTAGGCTCAAAAGCCCGGGTCAGTGGTAATTTGACCTACACCAGCCGCAGTGACCTCAAACAAGAAAACGGCGCGGTGGTAACCGGCGAAACTGACCATCGTCAGCCAAAGCAGGGCGAGTCAGACCGCGGCATGTCAGTTGTCTTTGCGACTTTGGCGGCTCTATCGATCTTGGTATTGTCGATGGCCCTGGTGCTGCTAATGCCGCAAGTGTTCCAGCGGTTTACCTCAGATGCTATCTTGTTCCCGGGGCGGACCTTTCTGGTCGGTGTAATTGTGTCATTCCTGGCGCCGATTGTGATCGCCGCTTTATTCTTGACTGCGGTCGGCATACCGCTGGCACTTTTGGCGATACTGGTTTGGATTGTCATTTGCGCGCTGACATTCCCCGTTGCGGCTTATCTGTTGGGCCGAAGCCTATTGCGTAACAGCACGCCAAACTCACTGTGGTATATGTTGCTTGGCGTAGTGCTGCTGATTGTTCTGCTGATCGTGCCGATCCTGAACTTCTTGGCTTTGCTGGCCGCTTTCTGGTTTGGTCTGGGTACGATCGCCTTACAGTGTAGGAGTTTGCCATCAATCCAATACCGCCAGATTGAAGCCATGCCAACTATATCGCCAAAGCACACTAAGCGCTCCGATGACGAAGATGACGATGAAGACCGCGCCTAGTGTCTAGCGCTCGCGGTTAGTGTGGTTGCGGATTGTCTCTTCGATGTTCTTTTGCAGTTGTTGGAGCTCGGTAATGCTGTTAATGCGGATTGAAGCGACGACATCGGCGTAGAGTGTCTGGTCTTTTTGACGGCGGGCTTGGAAGAAGTTGAGTACCGGCACATCGTTACTGCTGATAAAGACCATGGTGCCATCTGAGGTAACCGTTGGTGAAATAAAATTAAGTTCAAGATTGGATTGTTGGTTGTCTTTTTTTGGTTCGTCCATGATCACGGCTCCTATTGCTGGCTTAGTTGCTGACACATTCCAGTATATACTTATAAGTCCAAGGGGAGTGTAGTATGAGTACCATTAAATGCAGCCAGTGTGGCATGGAGATTGAGGTAACAGCCGCTTTGCAGGGCCAGATTGAGGCCCAGGTGCTGGCGGCTGCCAACAAAAAGCACGAGACTGAGATGGCCCATGCCAAGGCCGAGGCCGCCGAGGCGGCCGAGCAGTCACGCAAGGCTATCGAGGCTATGGCTGCTAAGAAGTTGGCGGCCGATAAGATCATGCTCGAGCAGCAGGCCGAGGCCGAATTAGAGATTGCTCGCAAGCAACTTGAAGCCAGCGCTGCCAATCAGCAACGGAAGCAGGCCGCCCAAAGCGAACTACTTATAAAATCGTTGCGCGAAGATGCCGAGGCCGAAAAGCAGCAGTCAAAAGAATTGCGCGAGCAACTTAATCAACTTATGCAGACACTTCGTGAAGAGAAAAAGGCCCGGGCCGAGGTCGAACTGACTGCCCAGAGAAAGCTGGCCGAGGAAGAGATAAAAATTCGTGATGAGGTCCAAAAGTCGGCCGATGAAAAACAGCGGCTCAATCTGGCAGCTAAGGAGAAGACCATCACCGATCTGCAAAAAGCGCTTGATGACGCGCAGCGCAAAGCCGCCCAAGGATCGCAGCAATTACAAGGCGAAATCATGGAACTCGACCTTGAACAATCACTTGCCGAGAGCTTCCGCGACGATGACGTCGAGCCGGTCGCAAAAGGTGTTCGCGGTGGCGACATTTTGCAAACCGTCCGAACAACTGGCGGTGGCGACTGTGGTGTTTTGCTGTGGGAGATCAAGCGTACCAAGAATTGGACCGACAGCTGGATCCCTAAACTCAAGGAAGACCTGCGTAACGCCAAAGCTAACATCCCGATCATTATTACCGAAGTCATGCCTAAGGCCATTGACCAGGATATGGGACATTTACAGGGCGTGTGGATCTGTAAGCCAAAGCTAGCGCTGGTGCTGGCTGCACTTTTAAGAAAAAGTTTGCTCGATGCCGGTATGCAAAAGGCGCTGGCTCAAAACCGTGGTAACAAGGCCGAGGCGCTATACAACTTTGTGACCAGCCATGAATTTATCCAGCAAATTGAATCGATGGTCGAAACCTATGCCGAGATGACTACTCAAGTTACCAAAGAGCGGGTGGCTTTTGAAAAGCTCTGGGCACAGCGCGAGAAGCAGGCTCAAAAACTACTCCTTGGCACTGCTAATATTATCGGCAGTATGCAAGGGCATATTGGCCAGGCCAGCATGCCACGAATAAAAGGCCTCGAATTAATCGAGGCCGGCGATGATGATCGCGAGGGTCAAGAGAACCTGTTTAGTTAATAGAAACAAGCTCGATATCAAACACCAAGTCGGAGTTGGGTGGGATGTTTGAGGCAGGTGAGTGAGCGCCATACGCCTGGGCAGCTGGGATGACCAAGCGACGGGTACCGCCGACTTTCATGCCGGGGACACCGTCGGTCCAACCCTTAATGACGCCGCTCAAAGGAAACGAGATAGGCTCGCCCATGTCGTGTGAGCTTTGGAAAATAGTGCCATCGCTACACAGTGCACCGGTGTAGTGGGCGGTGATAGTAGCGCCAGCTGGAACGACATCACCGGTGCCTTCGACGGTATCAATAATTTGTAATTCCGGGACTGAGTCTACCGGTGTAAAGTTTGCAAGTTTAGTGCCTTCGAGTGGGGTGTTTGGATTCATGCCAACACTATACCAGATAGCGTGGTATGCTGATAGTAAATGGACCAAGAAGTACCACTAACTATCGCGGTTATTATCGGCACCACGCGCGTCCAGCGCGAATCGCACAAAGCTGCCCAGTATGTGGCAGATTTTATCAAGCGCCAACCAAATGTCGAAGTCATTTTGGTTGACCCGCAGGATTTTAATTTCCCGGGCGATGGTAATGATCCGGAAGGCAAAGACCCGCGCTACACCGAAATCACCCAAAAGGCCGATGGCTTCTTTATAGTGACCCCTGAGTACAATCACAGCTTTCCGGGCTCGCTCAAGCGTATGCTCGACAGCGAACTGCAAACCTACAATCACAAGCCGGTAGCCTTTGCTGGTGTTAGCAACGGCGGCTGGGGTGGCACCCGGGCAGTTGAGTCGCTGGTGCCGGCAATCCGCGAAACCGGGCTAGTGGCCTTGTCGTGGGATATCTATTTCCCGCGGGTTCAGGATATCTTTGACGATAATGGAGCAATGAAACCCGAACACACCGCTCGCTACGAACGTAACACTAAGTTACTGGTCGACGAGCTGCTGCGTTTTGCGCAGATGTTTAAGGCCGCTCGCCACACATGGCACTAGCCAGTAGTTGCCAAACAGATGTCAATCAGCTATATTATCAAAACATAAGCGGAGTGTGCGGACGCACAGATCAACACCATGGACACGATATTACTCATTGACGACGAGACAATGGTAGCCCGGCCCATGGTCGTTGGTTTAAAAGCTGCCGGCTACGAAGTTAACCAAGTCGAAAACGGCAAACAAGGGCTCGAACAAGCGCTCAGCCAACACCCTAAACTGATCATCTTAGACTACCAAATGCCCGATATGGACGGCCTAACACTTCTGAAAAAACTGCGCGAAGATGAGTGGGGTAAAACCGCCCAAGTTATCTTTGCTACTAATATCTATGAGCTGGAGATCGTCAACCAGGCAATGAACCTTGGGGTTCGTGACTATATCCTAAAATCTGAGATGAACCTCGATGATATCGTCAAGCTGGTGGGCAGCTATATGCAGGCATGAATGTAGCACTCAAGTTTACCTGGCGTAAGATTGGTTTGGTGATTATTGCCGGGGTGGTTGTCGGTTTCATAGCCATGACCTCAACGGCCGAGATTTATAAAAACTCGTTGCGGACCCGGGCCAACACTATCTCCGATGCGCTCGATACTGCTCGGGTCGACAAACTTCGGAACACACCGCTCAATCAGGACTCAGGTGACTACACCTATCTACGCAATAAGCTGGCGGCCATCAAAGCCTCCAACAGTGATGTTCGCTTTGTCTATCTTATGGGGCGCAATGACAACGGTGAAGTCTACTTCATTGCCGATTCTGAGCCGCCCGGTAGTGAATCGTATTCACCGCGCGGTGAACCGTTCCCAGAGGCGAGCAGCGCCTTAAAGAGCATGTTTGACACTCATACCGACCTGGTCGAGGGCCCGCTGAAAGATAGCTATGGCAACTGGCTGTCGGCCTTGGCGCCAATGGTCAACGATGAGAATTATAAATTTGTTGGAGTCGTCGGCATCGATGTGCCGGCTTCATTTTATAGCTTTTTGCTGACAGTAGCCGGTGGTGTGCCGATTGTTCTGGCTTTGCTGACTTCGCTGATTATCTATATTGTTGACCGCGGACGTCGCCGACGCCAAGAGGCGCTGCAGTTCCGGGCCGAAATGGTCTCGATTGCATCACACGAACTACGGACGCCGCTTACCGGTTTGCGCTGGAGCGAAGAGAACCTGCTGCAGCAAAAGCTGGCTAGCAAAAACCATCAGGCTGTCCAGGATATGTATGATAGCACGATACGCTTGCAGAACAGCATCGAGGATATTCTGCAGCTGGCAAGCATGACTACCGTTAAAGCCCACCAGCTCAATCTGGAAGAGTGTAATATCCGAACCATGCTGGAAGATGTTTTTGCCATGCAAAAGCTCGCTGCCGAGCGCAAGGAGCTCAAACTGCAGTTTGCGGCCAACCTGCCGGAAAAGATTATCGTTATGGCCGACCAGCGCCGGTTGAAGCGCGTGCTTAACAACCTGGTAAGCAATGCTATTAAATACAGTAAGCAGAGCAGTAGCGTCAAAGTTGGCTATCAGACCAACGAATCGGCCAATGCGCATGTTATCTCGATTCAGGACCACGGCATAGGTATTCCATCGGCCGAGCAGTCCAAAGTCTTCGAGGGCTTTTACCGGGCCAGCAACACCGCTCAAAGCCAGGTGAATGGCAATGGTATGGGCCTGTATCTCTCAAAGCAGATGATCGAGCAGCACGGTGGTATGGTATGGCTCGAATCGGTAGAGGGCAGGGGTACAACCCTGTTTGTTCAACTACCAAAATCCAACAAGCAAACCGATAAATCGAATAAATAATGTATTCAATCTGAGCAGATAGGGCTGCCATAAGCCTTGATGCTAGTGCTATACTGGTAGCATGATTGAGGTCCGGAACATCACTAAAACCTATGGCAAAAAAAGTAACACCTTCCAGGCTTTACGCGGAATTAGCTTCCGGATCCCCACCGGCGCCTCGGTAGCCATCATTGGTAAAAGTGGCTCAGGTAAATCAACCCTAATGCATCTCATGAGCGGTCTTGACCGGCCAACCAGCGGTGAAATCCTGATCAATGACCAGTCACTGAGCGGCCTTAGCCGCAAGGCTATGGACCGTTTTCGGGCTAAAGATTTGGGCTTTGTCTTCCAGTCTTTTTTTGTCGAAGCCAACCAGACATGTTACCAAAATGTGGCCTTACCACTGGAGATTAATCAGATACCCCGTGGCCAACGACAGAAGATGGCCGAGCAGGCGCTCGAACAAGTCGAGCTGTTTGATAAGGCCAAGTCTAAGGCGCGGACGCTGTCCGGTGGCCAAAAACAGCGTTTGGCGATTGCCCGGGCGATCGTCAATAACCCTAAGATCCTCATGGCCGACGAACCAACCGGCAACCTCGACAGCGCCACCGGCGAAAAAGTAATTGAATTGCTGTTTGGGCTCAACCGTCGTTTGCCATGTACGCTGGTTATTGTCACCCACGACCATGAGCTGGCCGCTCGTTGCCAGTATCAGATCGAGTTAAAAGACGGCATTGTCGTTGGCTTGCGTAAACCGCAACCAGTTGCCAGCGCTAAGCCGGCCATGCCAACCAGTAATGGTAAGCCATTTGTGCCTCGTCCGCCCTCGCACCCAAGCGGCCGGCCGGTGAGGAAGGTGATATGAAAGCATTTGATGTTATCCGCCGTAGTGGCCGTAATTTAAAATCGGCCAAGGTTCGCACCTTGCTGACAGCCATGGCCTTGGCAGTCGGTGGTTTCACCTTGACCCTGACTCTGGCAGCAGCTAATGGCGCCCGGGCCTACAGCCAAAAACTAATCAGCGCCAACTTTGATCCTAACTCAGTAATAGTCGCCAAAGACAAAGCCATTTTCGGCGAGCAGGACAACAGCCAGCCCCGCGAATATAGCAGCGATATTGGTAGCGTCTACGGCAGCACCTTTAAGTTACTTGATAGCAAAGATGTGGCAAATATTAAGGCCCAGCCACACATTACCGAGGTTTCGCGCCAGTACAACCTGACGGCTTTATATGTCACAAACAACACCGGTAAAAAACTGACCGGCAGTCTCAATGTCTACAACCCGGCGCAAAAACCCGAGCTTAAGGCCGGCCAGGTGGACGAGTCGCTGGGCGGCGGCCGGGCAGTGCTGCCGGATGTTTATCTGAATGGTCTGGGCTACAGCTCGCCTGGTGATGCACTAAACCAGGCAATCACCGTCAGGGTTGCTCAAGCCAGTGGCAAAACGAAAGACTACCCGTTTACTATTGAAGCCGTATCAACCAAATCCAAATTGGATATCGGCTTTACGCCAGTCGGGCTGTTTATTTCAGAGAAAGATGCCGGTAACATCAATACCTTTGTAAACGCCAACTTGCCAACCGCCGACCGGGTGGCGACCGTGGTAGCCCGTGGCGACGGCACCAATGTCGATCAGATCAAACAGCAGCTGCAATCGGCCGGCTACGAAGCCCGCACTTCTAAAGACCTGCAATCCTTAGTCGACCAAATCATTCAGGTATTACAGATCATTATTCTGGTATTTGGCTTTATCACGCTAGTGGCTTCGTTCTTCGGAGTAGTTAACACCCAATACATTAGCGTTTTGGAGCGGACGCGCGAGATTGGCCTGATGAAGGCTCTGGGTATGCGCCGGGGAACCGTCAGCTGGCTGTTCATCGTTGAGGCAACCTGGATTGGCTTCCTGGGGGCTGTGCTTGGCAGCGCGGCTGCGGTGGCGGCCGGTACGGCACTCAACCCGTTTATTAGTAAACAAATTAATTTTGGTGATGAGTATTTGCTGCAATTCCAGGCCGTGCAAATCATCTTGCTTATCGTGTTCCTCATGCTGGTAACAGCTATCGCCGGTCTGTTACCGGCTCGTAAAGCCGCCAAGCTTGATCCTATCGAAGCGCTGCGCACTGAATAGCTGGTTCGTGGTATGCTAATGCATAGTATAACCAGCAAAGAAGGGTAACAATATGACGATGCAAGCGATTTGGAATGGGCAGGTAGTTGCCGAAGCCGACAAAGACGACTTGATCTATATTGAACGCAACTGGTATTTCCCACCGGAATCTGTCAAAAACGAGTTTTTTCGTAAAAGCGCCACGCCATACACCTGTCCATGGAAGGGCGTTTGTCAGTATTTTGATGTTGGCCAGGGTGATAAATGGTCCCAAGATAGTGCCTTTAGCTATCCCGAGCCAAAAGAATCAGCTATCGATACCGTAAAGAAAGATTTCTCTAACTATGTCGCTTTTTGGCGTGATGTTGAGGTCCGTGAAGCGTAGCAATGGCCAAGAAACACGTCCTTAAGCCCAAAGCGGCTGCCAAACCATTTTCGTTACTCGCCCAACTGGCGGTTGCTTTAGTAATCATTGCTGGCGCCACCCTCATCTCATGGCGGTTGGTTGCTAGCGCCTCACGCCAGGTTTCTTATATCCCGGAAAAGCTTAGCGACTGTCAAAAATCTGCCACAAAAAACTATGATTGCTACGCCAAATATTATGCCACCATGGCTTACGAACAGGGCAATGCCGCAACCTTCAAAGATATGGAAGCGGCCTACGCAACTGATGATTTTGTAAAAAGCCAGTGTCACCAGCTGTCGCATATTGTCGGCCGGACATCATTTGAAAAGACCGGTAGCCTCGAAAAAGCCTATGCCCAGGGTGACAACTTTTGCTGGTCGGGTTTTTACCATGGCGCTATCGAGCAAGCGGTTAAAAAGATGGGTGCCGCCGCCATCATACGTAATGCCAACACCGTCTGTAAAAGCTTTGCCGATGCTCAAAAATATAGCTTTAACCACTTTAACTGTGTTCATGGCTTAGGTCATGGCCTTATGGCTGTTAGCGATTACAAACTGCCCGACGCCCTCAAGCTTTGCGACAACCTCAAGGACTCATGGGAGCAATCATCATGTTATGGTGGCGTCTTTATGGAAAACGTCATGGTAGCTTCGCGTAACGATGGCACTAACGCCTATTTCAAAGCTAACGAGCCACTATATCCCTGTACCTTCGTTAACTATCGCTACAAAGAGCAATGTTACCTGATGCAGACCTCCTACATTTTGCAACATAATGGCTACGACTTTGCCGAAACTTTCCGCCAGTGCTCTATGGCTGACTCGGGCTTTGCCGACACCTGTTACCGTTCAGCTGGTCGCGATGCTTCCGGTAGCACTGTCAGCGATGTGGCGTTAACGGTTGCCAATTGCCGTAAAGCCGGCGACAATGCTGATGCAGTCTACAACTGTATGCTCGGTGCCGACCGTGACTTTGTGTCATACTTTCACAGTACCGACAGGGCCAATGAGTTATGTGAGGCCTTTGGCGGCAGCCTGACTGTATCATGCAAACAGGATGTAGCCAGCTACTATACAACTTTCTAACTATGCAAAGAGCAAAGAGAATCCGACAATGAAACGACTTCTAAAGAAAATACACAACCTCAGCCGCCGTATGCCAGTAGTGACATTTGCCATAATCTTAGCCATAGGTATGGTCGGTACTAGCGTTTATTTTGCCAATAAGACCCAAAAAGCTACAACGTTAGGGAGCTTTGATACCACTACCGTGCTGCCACCGACGCCGGTTTCAATGCCTACACCGTCCAGAGCTTTTAGCGCCGAAACCATCAAACAGTTCAATGGCCAAGATGGCCAGCCATGTTATGTTGCAGTTAACGGCACCGTTTACGAGATCAAAGATAATAATTACTGGAAGACCGGAGAACACACACCATCGGGCGGTCGTGGCTACTGCGGTGCTGACATGAGTAATGTTATTAGCCAATCACCGCATGGTGAATCGGTACTGGGCGGTTTGCCAAAAGTCGGCACTTACCAGTAAATAGACATAAAAAAACCGCCCTCCGGAGAGGGCGGTTTTAAGATAGCGGTCAACCAGATTACTGGTCAGCGCGCAGCTTCAAACGCAAGATGTTCAAAGCATAGCCGGCGACAACGGCGACACTACCCAGCATAAAGATGTTGGCAGGACCGGTCTTAGGCAGTTCAGGAGCAGGAGTGACTGGTGCAGGGGTGATTGGAGGTGTAACAGGTGCTGGAGGGGTAACAACTGGTGGTACCTTTACCGTAATGTTAGCGTCATCACAACCTTGTTGCTTGTTGTCGTGGACAGAGCTGTCACCTTCGAAGCAAGCCTTGTTCAAGATAACGCTATCTTTGGTAGCGGTAACTTTAACGGCATACTCTTTAGTAACGCTCTTACCAGGTTGGATAGTACCGATGTTCTCGGTAATAGTTCGTTGGCTAGGATTGCTAACCAATTCAACACCGGCTGGCAATGTATCGGTCATAACCGTGTCGGCCATGTCGTTGTTGCCGTCTTTGTCTTCGTCGCCAGTGTTGCTAACAACAATAATGTACTTCAAAGTGTCACCAGGCTTAGCTGAAACAGCCGTAGCAGCCGTGTTGGCATCGCTCAAAGCGCCGCCAGCGGTAACGTTTTGGACAGATTTTACAATCTTGCCCTGTGGGTGCCAAGCAAAAGCTGGGCTAACTAATGCAGCAGCCAAGGTAACACCGGTTACAGCGGTTGCAGCAAACATAATAGATTTCTTCATAAAAACTCCTTTGGGGTCTCCACCCGAGTTAACAGCCTACATAATATAACAAAATAGTGCTTATGTCAAGTATGTATTGTAGAGTATATAAAAATCACCCCTGTTGAGAGGTGATCTGGAGAAAAATAAAGCCAAAAGAAAAGCCCTGGCTTGCAGTGCAGTCCAGGGCGGTTTAGCTCTTTTATCATAAGCGAAGCGCTGGGCGATGTCAAGGCGTGCTATAGTAAGGTCACTATGGTGAGGGAAGTCACGTTCGACAAGGCTGCTAACAGTGCTGACAAGCCGGCAAAACGCGCCAAAAAGCTGCGGGTAGCGGTATTTATAGACGGTTCAAACCTCTATTTCAAGCTGCGCAGCCTAATCCCACACAAGATGGATTTTATTCGCTATCACTACCGTGATTTGGCGCTCAGCACTGTCCACGACGATGAAAAATTGAGCTACATGGGGTATTACGTGGGTGCGGTTCGCGATACCAAGCATACCAAAGACCACGAAAAGACCCTGGAACTCCTAAAGAACCAGCAAAAACTGTTTGATCAGCTGCGCCACCAAGATGTCCAAGTAGTGAAGGGGTATCTGTTAGAGCGCGATGGCCGCTACTTTGAAAAGGGGGTTGATGTCCGGCTGGCGGTTGATATTGTTACGATGGCCCAGACTAAACAGTATGATGTCGGAGTGGTGATCTCATCTGATACTGACCTGATTCCGGCTATCCAGGCCGCCCAGAAACTCAAACGTCAGATCGTCTATATTGGTTTTGAGCATCAGCCAAGCTTAGCCCTCATAAGGCAAGCCGACCGTTCACGGTTGCTGACCCGTAAAGAAGCGGAGTATTATTTAGTAAAAGACCTGGAGGTGAAGCGCTATGACGACTGATACGGACAACAAGATCATCTTTGGCGCTGGCTGTTTCTGGGGCGTGCAGTACTACTTTGACCAAGTTCCCGGTGTACTCATGACCACCGTCGGTTACAGTGGCGGTCACACCGAGAACCCCAGTTATGAAGAGGTTTGCACCCATACAACCGGCCATGCCGAAGTCGTCTTGATAGAATTCGATCCCGAAAAAATTACCCTTGAAACCTTGGTCCGCCAATTCTTCCACATGCACGACCCGACCCAGCTTAACCGCCAGGGTCCCGATGTCGGCGATAGCTACCGGACGGCTATCTTTTACTACAACGACGAGCAAAAACAGATAGCCGAAAAGGTCAAAGCCGAGCTTCAAGAAACAAAAGACAAGCCGATCGTTACCGAGATTACCAAAGCTGGCCCGTTCTACGAAGCCGAAGCCTATCATCAGAAGTTTACCGAACGGACCGGCCGCGGTATGTGCCATATTCCATACGAACCGCTGTAGCCGAACAGTGCCCGGGAATGCTATAGTACCTCTTATCTATGGCACAGTCGAAAAAAGGGAAGAAGCCAACCGCCAAAACGGTTAGCAAGCCGGTTGCAACAACTACAGCAGTCAAGCCCGCAGAGCAAAAACGCGGGCTCGGTAGTTTGTCTCAGTGGAATAAGTGGTTCGGTATTATTTATCTGGTCCAAGCCTTGGCAATCTTGATTATTGCCACCGGTAAAACGCTGCCGGTAACCGTACACTTTGTAGGTGTTGATAACATGCTCAGCCAGGTCGCCGGTCATACCGTGTATGCAACAGCCAGCCGTCATCTGTTTGATGTGCCATTAGCCCAGGTCTTAGCACTAGCTTTGGCAATCTCGGGCGCTTTGCATTGGCTGTTGGCTGCCTACATGAGAAACCAGTATGAAGAGTGGATGGCCAAGGGGCTCAACCCAGTTCGCTGGCTTGATGGCGCCTTTAGCGCCAGCCTGATCGTGCTGGCGATTGCTCTGGCATCGGGTATCAATGAGATAACTACGCTGATAGCCCTGTTTGTCTTTAGCTTTATGGTGCACATGCTTGGGCTGTGTATGGAGCTGTACAACTTGCCGTATCGTCGTGACGAACCAGTAAAAGACCGCAAGCCGTATATTCTGATGGTAATTGCTGCCGTTGCCGTTTGGCTGATGGGTGGTATTCCAATCTTGGCGGCTGTACTGTTTGGTAACGGTTTGCCGGCTTATATCTGGATAACCTACGCCACCGCCTCTGTTGTCGTCGTGGCCAGTGTAACGGTGCTGAGTCGCAATTATCGCCGCTTGGGTCGCTGGAAAGAATATCCTAAGGCTGAGCGCCTGCACATGGCTATCAGCTTTGCTGCTAAGTCAATTATTGCGTGGGAGTTGTTCGTAGCACTGCTACGTCCCTAATGCCAATGAAAAAAGCCGACCAACAGGTAGTAATTTTTGATTTCGACGGTACTATCGCCGACACTTTTCGGGTTTCAATTGGCATTTTTGAACGCATGACCAAACGGAATGACAACTTCTCAGAGGCCGAAATCGAGCACTTGCGCGGTCTCAGCGGGCTGCAAGTAGTCCGTGAATTACGCATTCGACCGTGGCTGGTACCGTTTATGCTCATCCGCGGCCGCTCAATGATGCGCCGCAGCCTCAAGAAAATAGCCATTTTTGAAGGAATCAAACCGCTAATTATCGACTTACACAAACGCGGCGTGCCACTGTACATCACCAGCTCAAATAGCACCGGCAACATCTTAAAATTCCTCCAGACGCATGACATGGACCGCTATTTTGTGCGGGTTTATGGCAATGTCGGCTTGTTCGGTAAGGCTCGGGCGCTACGGCAGGTGCTTAAGACCAACCAGTTGCGGCCAGAGCAGGTGACTTACATCGGTGATGAGACGCGTGACATCGAAGCCGCCAAACACGTCGGTATTCGGAGCGTAGCCGTTACTTGGGGCTTCAACAGCGCGGCTTTACTTAAAACCCACGAACCGGACGCATTAGCTAAGACAAGTGCAGAGCTAGCCAAAATTTTAGGCTAGCCCCACCCGCGACAAAATCCTCTTGTTCACAACCACCCTTACAGGGTAGAATTATAAGCATAAACGGAGCTCTTCCTGATGGACCAATTTAACAGCCACTCTAATAATCATTTTAATGGCCCTGGCAAACATTTTGACCACCAAAACCAAAATCAAAACCACAACAATCACCATGGCAATGATGGCCACCACGACCACGGTCAGCACGGCTTCCAGCCGGTCCAGCCGCAAGGCCCGATGCCGGCAGTACCTGCTACCGCACCAGTGCCGGTAGCTGTCGCTAGCTCGTTTGGTCAGCAACAGGCAGTTAACCCTGTACCAGTCGTAAAGGTCTTAAGCCCGGTAGGTGTCGAATACGTTTTCCTGACCATCTGTTTGCTGGTCGGCGCCGTCTCGCTCGCCAGCGTCGCCCTGATGCTCGTCAACGGTCAGACCGACTTTGTGTCACTATCATTCCCCAGCGCACTGTTAGCAGTGTTGGTGCCGATATTCGCGATCATCTTTTTACACCTCAAGCGGCTCGAGCTGCGCAGTCCTGAGCTCAAACTCGACCCATCAAAGCGCCGTAGCACTCAATTTACCCAGATTCTAAGCTTTATCGTGGTTGTCTCAAGCCTGGTTGGCTTCGTCGCTGCCGTATTTGCCAAGCTTGGCGGTGAAGACAGTGTCGAAATTGGTAAAGCCGCCCTTGACGCCCTGGTTCTCTTGGTGATCTTTGGCGGGTTACTTTTCTACTACTGGCACGATGAACACAAAGCTGGTCGGATCGGACGCTAGCCATGGATGACCTGAAAAACGACGACTCTCTAAGCTCCAACGACTCATCTACTGATGATTCGAACCATGCTTCAAGTCACCACGAAAGCCACTACCCAGCGGACAGCAGCTTTGACAAGCTGTCTGATATTAAACCACCAGAAAAGCCAACCGATGATGATAGCCGTGAAAGCGACAAGCTCGAGGATAAGCCTCAAAAAAATGACGATCAAGATGACGACCGTCCAAGCCAGCCGTTTTTCAAACATGAAGCAGAACCGCACGTTGATCAACCGGCACCAGCCTGGCAAAACCAACAGCCGCTAAGCGTTACGCCGGTGCCGTCACGCAGTGGTCTCTGGGGCTACAAAATCGGCCTGCTAGTTCTTGGTTTGGCAGTCGCCGGCTTGGTAGTGTTTGTTGTAATGCAAGCTGGCCCAGCCAAGCAAGACAAGCAAACTAGCGACAAAGCAAACCAGGTCGCCGAACAGCTCAACAGCTACATCGACAAAAACAGTAAGATTCCCGAAAGCCTCAACGAAGCCGGCATCAATGATGCACCGTCAACCATCAGCTACAAAAAAGAGTCTGAAGAATCATACAAATTCTGCGTAACCTACCAGCGGGCAGGCTCAGACTACGGTTCCACGGTGCTGGAAGACACGATCTACCGTGGCATGACCGGTGTCCAAACAAGCACCAGCGGTGAAGATTACTACAGCGGCGAACAGAGCTATCTTTATCTCAACCCGGAACACGACAAGGGTCAAAACTGCCAAACCATCAAGCCATATGTCTACGGTGACCCAGGCAGTAACGATGGCTCATCTATCGATTACCTCGACGGCAGCACGGCTGATCCTAAAGAAGAAGCTAAAAAGGCCGCTGCTAAAACTGACG